>Ga0222427_100004_pt1 | contig 1264592 bp, 1186 predicted proteins | sample 2B20Ametagenome_FD_182890 | JGI IMG/M metagenome (GOLD analysis project Ga0222427, IMG submission 182890) | Enriched microbial communities from leaf-cutter ant dump, University of Wisconsin, Madison, United States - 2B20A (version 2) | ecosystem: Environmental > Terrestrial > Nest > Insects...
CTCCTGTAATAGGGCTGTTACCTGCTAATGCATCTGGTTCGTTTGTATAGTACGTTACATTTACTCCTGCCTGACCATTGATGGCTTCTGCATCTTTGGTGGTTAGGTTAAAGATTTCAAATCCGTCACCTGGAGTGCTGGTTTCACATAATTCATAGTCGGTGATATCCCCTACTACAATACGTGGTCTTTCATTAACGATTAAAGTTAAGGTACTGAAAGAAGCACAAGCGTTTACTCCGGTGTTTACTACACGGATATAGATAATTTGTGTATGCGGGTTGATGTTGGTGTACATCGGCATCGCAATCGGATAGTTTCCTAACTGCGCATCTTCCGGTGTTTCATGGAAAGTTACCGTTAAGTTAGGGTCTCCTCCGGTGATTTCTGCAATTTTAATGCTTAAGTCGAATGTTTCAATTCCGTCGTCATAGTTGGAGTTACAAACTTCCAATGGAGTCGGGTTGAAAATCGTTGGTGCAACTACTGTAGTCACAGTATGACTTGCAGTTTGTGGCTGACTACAGCTTGGTGTACCGTTGCTTTGTACGCTTACTACATTATAGGTAATCGGTCCTATTAATGCTGGTGTTGCAACTGTAGCAGTTCCGGCACTGTTTAAGGTAATTGTAAATTGTGTCGGATCCGCATCGATAGTATAGGTTACCGTAGCATTTGGTGTTCCGTTGAATACAATATTCGCAGAACTTCCTGAACATACCGAAGCTGGTCCCGTTACGGTTGCTATTGGTAAATCTTTAACGCCAATCGTTACGGATGTGCTAATATTCTGGCTACATACCAAAGGTCCTACTGTACTTACACTTACCAGGCTATAAGTAGCCGGGGCTGTTAATACCGGTGTGGTGATTGTTGCCTGACCCGCTGCATCAAGGTTGATTGTCGTTTGAGTCGTTCCGTCACTATAGGTAATAGTTCCGTTAGCTGGTCCTGTAAAAGTTACAACAGCTGTGTCACCAGAACAAATTAAGGCCGGGGCACTGATTGTCGCTGTTGGTAATGGGTTTACTGTAATTGTAGCACTGCCGGTTAATGGCTCAACGCATGGAGTAGCTCCCGGAGTACTTACACTTACTAAGCTATAAGTTGTTGTTGCTGTTAATGGTCCTACCGTCACACTTCCGTCACCGGCAGCGTCCAGAGTTACCGTTGCATTCGCTGTACCATTATTATAGGTAACAATTGTATTCGGTGTTCCGTTAAACGTTAATACCGCTGTACTTCCTGAACAAATTGTTGTACTTCCCGAAATAGTAGCTGTTGGTTGTGCTGCAATAGTAACAGTAGCACTTCCGGTTACTGTCTGACTACATTGTGGTGTCGTACCATTCGTACTTACACTCACTAATGTATACGTACTATTAGCAGTTAATGGCGGCGTTGTTACCGATCCGTTTCCGGATGCATCTAACGTAACGCTTCCTGCAGATCCGTCAACATCATAGTTAACAGTTGCTCCCGGTGTACCGTTAAAGCTGATAACTGCCGTCTGGTTTGCACAGATTGTAGTTGTTCCGCTAATAGTAGCTGTTGGCAATGGAAGAACCGTTACATCAGCCGATGTATTTAACGTTTTCGTACATGGAGTAGTTCCAGCCGATGTTACGCTTACTAAAGTATAAGTAGTGGTAGCTGTTAAAACCGGTGTTGTAATAGTAGCCGATCCTGAAGCATCCAAAGTAATAGTCGTTGTAGTTCCACCTACTGAATAATCTACAGATGCATTAGGTGTACCTGTCACAGTAAGAGTACCGGAAGTATTCTCACAGATGGTCGATCCGGTAATACTTGCCGTTGGTTCAGCAATTACCTGAATATCCATAGTTGTAACACTTGCACATTGTGCCGGATCCGGTGTAAAAGTATAGGTAGTTGTACCCACCGCACTTGTACTTACAGTTAGTGGACTCCATGAACCTGTAATTCCATCATTGGAAGTTGTAGGTAATGTTGGTGGTGGTGTATTTAAGCAAAGTGGTCCAATCGGTGTAAATGCAGGAGGTGTTGCTCCACCGCGAATCAATTCAAATTCTTTGATTTTAAAACAATCCGAATTTGGATCATTCACCCTTACATATACAAAATTATTTCCGGCTGCCGGATTATAACAAGTTGGATCATCAATCCAGTTAAACTCATTTTCGGCATCAGCCTGAGTCGGATAATAAGTTACCAGATAATCTGCCGGGTTTAAAGTACCCAATACAACATCATTATTTGGTGTTAAATCCCAACAACTTGGATCGTCAGGACATTTATTCAAATCATTTGGTTCGTTAATATCAAATGTACTAACCGGTACGGTTACATAATCACGTACAACGGTTTGAGTTCCGTCACAAGCAGTATAGATAGCTTGCGCTGTATATACTGTTGTTTGCGTCGGACAAACAGTCATCGTAGTACTGCTACTAAGCGGGTTTCCGTTAGCATCCAACCATTGGAACGTTACGTTTGATGGTCCTGATGGTGTAAAACGCCAAGCTTCCGGAGTTAAAACACTCCAGGTTCCTGTATTTCTTCCCGGTGGGGTGTACCCAACGTTACCGGCTTGATTCTGGATACCAATTAATCCGGAACCAGAGTTAAATGTTGTACAAGATGTTCTTCTTTTAACATAAACCTCAATAACGTTTGTTGTTTCATAAAGTACCATCTGACTCGTCTGAGTTCCTTGTGATTGCCCACAAGAATAATGGCCCATTTCATAAATATTAAAAACAAGCGTTCTACATGGCGCCTGTCCTATAATTTGATAGTTAATCGAGTGATTCGCCGGAGAAACAACCGGATTCAAATCCTGTAATACTCCAAAAACGGCATTTCGATAAGGAACATCTGATGTATTTTGCGGAATTGGCGTATTAAAGGAATAGCCACTGTCTGACCCCGGTGTGTAAAGTCCGCCCGGAATACCTCCTGCACCTGCAATACTAAACGAAAGCGCTCCATTATCACAGATCAACGCTTTAGTATAAGACTGGTTAAAGAAACAGAATTTAAAACCTAAGTTAATAATCTGCGACCAGTCATCGTCCGCGACGATCGGGATGGCGTTACCTCCCACAAAAGGGAACGGCGGCGCATACGGGATAGGAGAAACCGTATAAGTATTCGTACCACCCGTTTCTAAATAGGTTGCCTTGATTTGCCTGCACTCGCCAGGATTACAAATGGTGGCAACCGGGTTACCGTTTACATCTCCTCCTTTAACATTCGCACAACCAGGGGCTTGCGCATAAAGATTCATCGAAAAGACATAAACCAATAACAATAATAGATAATTGTTTCTCATTGTAATTAGTTTTTTGGAACGCGAAATTTACATAAAATTAAGAAACAATTAACTTTATTGCCCTAAAAAAATTTATTCATCATAAAAATTAACATTTTCAATAAAACTTCATAACAAAATAGACCAACCTAGTTAAAAAAATTAACACACTATAGGTCATCTCATTTTTTTTTCTAGCTTTACATTCTAATTTTTTAACCAAAAAACGAATCATGAGAAAATTGTATACAAACGGCTTGATTGGATTATTTTTCTTGTTTACCACTTCCCTATTTGCTCAAAGCAGTTCGGATTTGGCTTTATCATCTGAAAACACTTCCGATATTGCCATTTTAAAAGTAAGCACCTCTCAAAATCTTACAGGCGGTTACACTCTCGAATTGCAAAACAACGCCTGTGGTATTGACGACTCCAAACTATTGGAAAAATCTGTTTTTTACAAATCGAACGACCCGGCTTTAGCCGCTAACTTTTCCAAAACAGGAAACACCTATACATTCAACACTCCTTTTACTACCGGAACACTGGCTGCGAAATGGTTTCGTTGGAGAGTTGTTTTAAACAACGGTGAAAAAACAGCATGGCAGTGCTTTTCTTGGAGCAGCTATTGCGCAAAACACCTTAACCCGGACGGTTCTTGTAAAAACAAATAATAGTTCACAGATCTATTTCATATATAATAAGGTTAAGCATTTTGTTTAACCTTTTTTTATTTTATTAAATGATTAACATTTAAAACACAATTTACAGTAGGAATCCGAATACAAAATCAAGTTTATTAGTTATCTTTGCAGCTAATTTTTTTACTCTAAAATTCAACATAATGATCCATAATGACGATTTGCACGACGAAATGGGTGACAATCACATCGCATCCAGCGCTGAAACACCTTTACGTCCTGATGCTTTTGACATATCCGATGAAGAAAAAATAAATGCTATCAAAAAAGACGTTGAAAGCATTCTAAACACTTTAGGTCTGGACTTAACCGACGATAGTCTGAAAGGAACTCCAAACCGTGTTGCCAAAATGTTTGTTAAGGAAATTTTCGGTGGATTGAATCCTGCTAAAAAACCGGGATCTTCTACTTTCGACAATAAATACAAATACGGTGAAATGTTGGTTGAAAAAAACATCACTGTATATTCAACCTGTGAACACCATTTATTACCTATCGTAGGTCGCGCGCATGTTGCCTATATTTCCAACGGTACCGTAGTAGGATTATCCAAAATGAACCGTATTGTCGATTTTTATGCTAAAAGACCACAGGTTCAGGAGCGTTTAACGATTCAGATTGTACAGGAGCTACAACGCGTACTAAATACGCAGGATGTAGCCTGTGTTATCGATGCGAAACACTTATGTGTCAATTCACGTGGAATCCGCGATATAGAAAGTAGTACCGTTACAGCCGAATTCGGCGGAAAATTCAAAGAAGATAAGGTACGTCGCGAGTTTTTAGACTATATTAAGCTGGACACTCAATTTTAATTTGCTATTTTAGACAATTAAATAAATCAAACAACAAATAGTATACGATGCAGTTATATCAAAATCAGAATTTGAAGATTTACAATTCTCTTTCCGGGGAAAAAGAACTTTTCACTCCTATTCACGAGGGAAATGTCGGAATGTATGTTTGTGGACCAACGGTTTACAGCAATGTACATTTGGGAAATTGTAGAACTTTTATCTCTTTTGATCTGATCTATCGCTATTTAAAGCATCTTGGCTTTAAAGTTCGCTATGTACGCAATATTACCGATGTTGGACATTTGGTTGACGATGAAGATGATGGTGAAGACAAAATCGCCAAAAAAGCACGTATCGACCAGATCGAACCGATGGAAGTCGTACAAAAATACACGGTGGATTTCCACCAGATTCTGGAGCTTTTTAACAATCTGGCTCCCAGTATCGAACCAACAGCTACCGGACATATCATCGAACAGATTGAGATCATCAAACAGATAATCGACAATGGTTTCGCCTATGTGGTAAACGGTTCTGTTTATTTTGACGTGGTTAAATTCAACGAATTACACCACTACGGAATTCTTAGCGGTCGAAATATCGACGACATGATTGCCAACACCCGTGACCTTGATGGTCAGTCCGATAAAAAGAATCCTCAGGATTTTGCATTATGGAAAAATGCCGAGCCGCAACACATCATGCGTTGGCCTTCTCCATGGGGCGACGGATTTCCGGGATGGCATTTGGAATGTACCGCAATGAGTACGAAATACCTGGGCGAAAAATTCGACATCCACGGTGGCGGAATGGATTTAAAATTCCCACACCACGAATGCGAAATCGCTCAAAACGAAGCTTGTACAGGTCATTCGCCGGTAAATTACTGGATGCACGCCAATATGCTGACGCTAAACGGTAAAAAAATGGCCAAATCAACCGGAAATAACATTCTTCCAAGAGAATTGTTTTCGGGCGAAAATACGGTTTTGAGCAAAGCTTTTTCACCAGCCGTAGCCCGTTTCTTTATCCTACAGGCACACTACAGAAGTATCCTTGATTTTTCGGACGAAGCAATATTAGCTTCCGAAAAAGGTTTTAACCGACTAATGGAAGCGATCGACGCACTGGAAAACATCCAAGCGGAAGCGACATCTACTTTAGACATCAACAGTTGGAAACAGGCTTGTTATGACGCCATGAACGACGACTTTAACAGTCCAATCCTGATCGCGCAGCTGTTCGAAGCTGTTCGGTATATCAACTTAGTAAAAGATGGTAAAGAACGTTTAAACTCAGCCGATCTGGAGCAATTGAAAAAAGCAATAAAAGCCTTTGTTTTTGACGTTTTAGGTCTAAAAAATGAAAAAGCTGATGATGCCGAAAACGGAAAACTGGAAGGCGTAATCAACATGTTAATCGGTATGCGAAACGAAGCCAGAGCCAATAAAAACTTTGCGCTATCCGATCAGATCCGGGATCAGTTAATTGCCTTGGGCATTCAATTAAAAGACGGAAAAGAAGGTACCTCCTTCTCGTTAAACTAAAATATACAACCAAAATGATGAAGCTTCCAACTTCATCATTTTTATTTTAAACACCTATGACCATTCGAAAAATACTCATCACGCCTTTTATCTGGATCATCCGTTTTTACCAGGTAGCGATCTCTCCTTTAACCCCCTCGGTTTGTCGTTATTCACCTACCTGTTCGCAATATTCTCTCGAAGCCTTACAAAAACACGGACTTTTTAAAGGAAGCTGGCTGGCTGCAAAAAGAATTATCAGTTGCAATCCCTGGGGCGGAAAAGGTTACGATCCCGTTCCGTGATTTAATCTTTAAATTTCCCTTAAATATAAGTATGGTTCGCTCACATTTCTCTATTTTTACCCAAAATATAAGCACATAATAATATGATGACACACGCTTTACAATTCGTCTGGAATCCTTCACACGGAATTGACTTAGGCTTTTTTACCGTTCGTTATTACAGCCTGATGTTTGTAATTGCCTTTGGATTAGGATGGTATATTATGAAACATATTTATGAAAGAGAAAATATTCCAATCGAAAAACTGGACTCTCTTTTTATTTATACCGTATTCGCTACGTTAATCGGCGCCCGACTGGGACATGTATTTTTCTACGATTGGGATTATTTTAAAGATCACAAACTGGAAATCTTATTGCCGTTCCGTTTTGAACCGCATTTCGAATTTACCGGATTCGCAGGATTGGCCAGCCACGGTGCTGCTATTGCCATCATTCTGGTAATGTACTACTACAGCAAAAAAATCATCCACAAACCAATATTATGGATTTTAGACCGTATTATTATTCCGGTTACCTGTGGTGGTATTTTTGTTCGTTTGGGTAACTTTTTCAATTCCGAAATCGTAGGTCACGAAACCGCTTCATCGATGGGAATCCGCTTTATTCAGGACAAATATACTCCGGGTGAAGCCATGCGATTAACCAACATCAACAATGCTACCGAAGCCTATAAAGCCATCGAAAGCAACCCGCAATTTGCACCGTTATTGGAAAACGTGATTCCAAAACATCCGGCACAGTTATACGAAGCATTCGGTTATATTTTTGTATTCCTGATCCTGTTCTTCCTATACTGGAAAACGAATGTACGCGAAAAACTGGGCTTCCTGTTCGGTTTATTCCTGGTATTGCTTTGGACGGTACGTTTTATCGTAGAATACGTAAAAGAAAGCCAGGGTGGCTTCGAAAACGAATTAGGACTATTCTCAACAGGTCAGTGGTTAAGTATACCATTTATCATTGTAGGTCTTATTCTATTGATTCGCGCTAAAAAACAAAATCCTATTGCATAATTTCAAACCTGACAGGTTTAACACTATATAAAAAAGGCTGCTTCAAATTTGAAGCAGCCTTTTTTATATAGTCAAATCCTGTTCGTTAGTCATTCATCGAAATCAGGAATTCTTCGTTATTTCGGGTTTTCTTAAATCGGTCGTTGATAAAATCCATCGCCTCTACCGGGTTCATATCGGCCAGGTATTTACGCATAATCCACATACGCTGAATCGTTGCCTCATCCAATAATAAGTCATCACGACGCGTACTGGACGATGTTAGATCGATAGCCGGGAAAATACGTTTGTTTGCAATCTTTCTATCCAATTGAAGCTCCATATTACCGGTACCTTTAAATTCTTCGAAGATCACTTCATCCATTTTAGAACCGGTTTCGGTTAATGCCGTAGCAATGATACTCAAAGAACCACCGTTTTCGATATTACGAGCCGCTCCGAAGAAACGTTTTGGTTTCTGAAGCGCATTGGCATCAACACCACCACTCAATACCTTACCGGATGCAGGCTGAACCGTATTGTAGGCACGTGCCAGACGTGTAATCGAATCCAGAAGAATCACCACATCGTGTCCGCACTCAACCAGACGTTTTGCTTTTTCCAATACAATATTGGCTACTTTTACGTGACGTTCTGCCGGTTCATCAAAAGTAGACGCAATTACTTCTCCACGTACACTGCGCTGCATATCGGTAACCTCTTCCGGACGTTCATCAATAAGCAATACAATTAAATACGCTTCCGGGTGATTGGCCGCAATAGTATTCGCAATATCTTTTAAAAGCATTGTTTTACCCGTTTTAGGCTGTGCTACAATCATACCACGCTGCCCTTTTCCGATTGGCGAAAACAAATCGATAATACGCGTAGAAATTGTACTTTGCTTTTCGGCTAATTTGAATTTTTCTTCCGGAAATAAAGGCGTCAAATGTTCAAAAGAAACACGATCACGAACCACCTGAGGGTCATGTCCGTTGATTTTTAATACGCGTACTAATGGGAAATATTTCTCTCCTTCTTTTGGCGGACGTACCACTCCTTTTACCGTATCACCTGTTTTTAATCCAAACAGACGAATCTGGGATTGCGACAGGTAAATATCATCCGGAGAAGCCAGGTAATTATAATCCGAAGAACGTAAAAATCCGTAACCATCCGGCATCATTTCCAATACACCTTCACTTTCAATAATTCCGTCGAACTCATAATCCGGTTCTCTGAAATTTTGTTTTTTATTTTTCTGGTTTGGATTGGTATTCTGATTTTGGGAATTCCCCTGATTGGTATTGGTTTGCGGTTTTTCGGCTACTCCCTCGGTTGGAGTTTCTTCCTGATTTTGCTGGCGGGATTGCTGCTGGGATACGTTTGCCTGTGGTTGCGCTGGTGTTTTGGAGTTATTATCTTTAGTAAAGCGCTGTTTTTGCTGGAATTCTTTTTTCTTGGTAAAGCTGTTCTCCTTTTTAGGTTCTGTAACTTCCGGAGTTGCTTTTTCTTTGTTTTTTTCTGAAGGGATTACTTCTGCTTCTTTCGGGGCCGCAATTACTGCTTCTGCCTTTACATTGGTCTCTTTAACTGCAACAGGAAGCGGATTGCTTTCTTTTTTAGTCTCCCTTTGTGGTTTTGCTATTCTTGCTCTTTTAACTTTACCCTCTGTCGCAGGCGTTTCTTCTTTTAAAGCCGGTTTTACAACTTCCGGGTTTGTTGCCTGATGATCTAGAATCTGATAAATTAATTCGTCTTTCTTTAGGTTTCGATACTTATTAATTTTAGCAATCTTCGCAATCTCTTGAAGCTCAGCGAGCTTCATTTCTTTTAATACAGAAATATCAAACATGAATCGTTTTCTAGTTAAATTAAATGTAATGTAGATCTAAATTTGGGTAGTATATTTTTGTGAAATGAAAGAACCGCAAAATGAAGTACTTACGGTTTGACTATGCAATAATACGAATTTATTTTGTTTCATATCCTATTTTTTAAAAAAAGAAATGCTATTTTTGCTCAACAATTACAGAACGCAATGTTACAACGAATTCAAACCGTTTACCTTTTTATCGCTTTTGTCTTCTCGGGAATACTACCTTTTGTTTTTCCGCTTTGGACAAATCCTGCCGGTGAAAAAGTATTTTTCATGACCAACCTGGTTTATGTATCTCTTTTCGGTTTAAGTACAACACTTTCGTTGATCAGTATCTTTAGTTATAAAAACAGACAAAACCAGTTTGTAATGAACCGGTTAAATATGATATCAAACGTTATATTACTAGGATTATTTGTGTATCGCTCACTAAATTTATCTGGAGAAACGCAAGTTTCTGAGAAAGGTATTGGGATGTTTCTTCCTATTGTTTCTATCGTTTTTTTGGTCTTAGCCAATAAAGCCATCAAGAAGGATGAAGATCTTGTAAAATCTGTAGATCGATTACGATAAACCTATCATCTTAGTTTATTAGTGCGTTAAAAAACCGGATCAGTTTTGATCCGGTTTTTTTATTTTAACTACATAACCAGTCATCGTTTATTTTATTCCTTTTATCGTTTATTCACATCATCATTCTTAATTAATTGAATAAAAAATAAAAATATAACACAATTAATATTAAATTTGAGTAAAAATAACAGCAATGAATGATAAAATACGTATTCACCTTGCCGATGATCATCTGGTGCTAATCGAAGGAATTCTTGCTGTTTTAAAAACAAACAAGAATTTTGAGGTCGTTGGCTATTCCCTTAACGGAAGCGAATTATTGGATAAAATCTATACCCAGTCGGTCGATGTTCTGGTTATCGATATTAACATGCCTTGCAAAGACGGTATCGAAGTCTTAAAAGAGTTTGCTCAGAAAGGATTTCCCTGCCATGTGATTGTTTTGTCGAGTTATGACGATGTAAAACTGATCAAGGAAGTAATCCAACTGGGTGCCAAAGGCTATCTCACCAAACAATGCGCCAGCGAAAATATCGTGGATGCCATCACTTGTGTCAGCAAAGGCGAAGAATACTATTCCAAAGCCATACGGGAAAAAATATTCCTGTCCTTTACCGGGATCGGAAACGATAAATCGATCGACAACAGTGATCTGTTACTTTTAATAACCGACCGGGAACTCGAAATCTTAAAACTAATTTCCAAAGAATACAGCGGTAAAGAAATCAGCGAAGTGCTTTTTATCAGTACCAATACCGTTGAAACCCACCGCAAAAACCTAATCAAAAAACTAAACGTAAAAAATACCATAGGACTTGTAAAATTTGCTATACGTAACAATCTGATTAACCAATAAATCTACATAGCTATGGCCTTACTAAAAAAACATGAAGTACGTGACAATGGAAACAATTCGTTTGATCTGTTGATCACTTTTCCGGACAATTGCAGCTATACCTACTATTTCGATAGCGCAACGTCCAAAAATCATATAGATATAATCCTGAGTATGGCTCAAAAGCCATCATCCAATTTCATTACCCGTAATGAGACGATTATACCGTATAATGATCAATTAAAAATTGACGTAACACAAACTCAGGATGGTGTTACCGCCACCAAACCTAAAATTGTAATTGAGATCTGATATTGAAAAATAGTATCGTATTTTTTATTTTCCTGTGTAGTGGCACTTTTTGGGGACAAATCCCAACCGGTAGCGACTCGACCGATTATTACCTCGAGCGTCACCAGGAATTAAAAGCGCTACGCTACCTGCAACGGGAATCGGAGCAATTATACCGCGATAAAAATTACGCCGAATTATGTCACAAAAGCATTCACAAAGCGCAAATATATACGCACCTTAAAGATTATTCCAAGGCGACAAAAATATTATTTAACGCGCTGCAGATAGCCGAAAAAGAAAAACTTAGCCTACAGGAAGCCATCATTTTAAAACATATCGGGATTTGTTTTGAGCAAACCAAAAACATCAAGCAAGCAGTATATTATCTCCGAAAAAGTGAAAAAAGTGCCTATGCACAGGAAAATGACACCTTATCGGCCTGGGCGCAACAAGGTCTTTTTAAAATTTTTGCCGAAAAAAACAATCTGGACAGCGCCCGTTTTTACATGAAGCGCATTTTGCACATCGCCAAAGACAACGGTACCAATCATCAGAAATATATTGGCTACAGTAACTATGCCGCCTATTATCTTAAGACCAAAGAATACGAAAAAGCTAAAAAGTATCTCGACACTACACTACTATATGCCGAGGCTTCACAAAATTTGAATAGCCTGAACAATACCCGTAGCAATATCGCCTATTATTATCTGGAAGTTGAAAAGAATTACAAAAAAGCCGAAAATCTGTTTTTAGAAATTCTGGCTTCAAAACCAAACGATACCACTTCCCTGTCGATTTCCGATACCTATCTGAATCTGTCGTATGTCTACGAAAAAATGAACGACTTTCAGAAGGCAAATATTTATCTGAACAAATACATCGATAACACAGATGCCTTGTTTAACGAAAGAGTGAGTTCGGAATTACGGGACACGGAAACAAAATACAAGATTTACAAAATTGAAGACACTTACAAAACCAAAGAACAGCTCTTAAAAGACAAAGAAGCCCGCAACAAAAAGCTGTTGTATATTTTTATTACACTGTTTGCCTTTTGTAGTATTCTCTTCTACTTCTTTTATCAGAATATGCGTCTGAAACAAAAAAACAAGCTGAAAGATGTGAATAATAAAATCCAGCAAAATATTATCAATGCAACTATAGACGGACAGGAGTTCGAACGAAAACGAATTGCCGGGATTCTCCACGACAGTATCAGCGCCTTGCTATCGTCGGCTAGTTTGCATTTAATGGCCTACGAAACCAATCATCTGGACGAATCGTCACCTGAGCTTATCAAAACCAAAGCCATCATTAAAGAAGCGCACGATAAAATCCGCGATCTGTCGCATACACTGATTCCTCCGGTACTCGAAAAACTTGGCCTTTTGTCGGCTTTACAGGATTTATGCGAGAAAAACTCCAATACCCTTATGCAGTTTGAATTCACCAATCATATCGCTAAAGACAATCGGTATAACAGTGAATTCGAAATGAAAATGTATTTTATCGTAGCCGAATTACTCAACAACATCATCAAACACAGTCAGGCGTCAAAAGCTTTTATTTCGGTCGAACAAAACAACAACCAGCTTTTTATCAATGTAGAAGACAACGGTGTTGGTTTTGACACCAAAAAAACCGAACACAAAGAAGGCTTCGGACTCACGCAAATCAAAGCCCGGATACGAAGTATGAAAGGAAGCATTACGATTAATTCCAAACCGAATACCGGAACGCTAATCTATATGAAAGTGGAACTTCCGGATTAAATCAGCCTCTTTTTCCGATTTCGATTACTTCCAGTTTCTGAATTTTATCCCCGTCGATCTCAAACCGCAACATCGTACGCATTTGGTGAAATCCATGCGTACCGGCCGCACCGGGATTCATATGCAACAAATTCAATTCCTTATCGAATTGTACTTTTAAAATATGCGAATGTCCACAAATAAATAATTTCGGTGGATTGGTTTTGATTTCCGTACGGATCGCCGGATTGTATTTTCCCGGATAACCACCAATATGTGTAATCCAGACATCTACCCCTTCACAGAAAAAACGATTGTGCAACGGAAATTCCAATCGGGCTTTCCCATCGTCAATATTCCCATAAACGGCACGCAACGGTTTGCGTTCTTTTATCGCATCGGTAACGGATAAATCACCGATATCACCGGCATGCCAGACTTCGTCGGCCTGGTCTACATATTTTAAAATGGTCGCATCCATATGGCTGTGCGTATCCGAAAGCAGTAAAATCTTTTTCACAACGAGTCTTTTTTAACGTGGCACGTACTTCTAGTATTTCCCACAAAAATAATCATACTTAACCGTGTTTTAACTTAAAATTATGGTATTTTCAAATTTGTCAGTTCTCGAATTCCCGTATCTTTGTTCTTTTTGTATTAATCTGGAAATAGAACTTTGAGGTACTTCATAGAATTCGCTTATAACGGGAAGAATTATCATGGCTGGCAGTATCAGCCGGATGCCATATCGGTACAGGAAACGTTAAATAAGGCACTATCGCTTTTATTGAAACAGGAGATCGAACTTGTTGGAGCCGGAAGAACCGATACCGGTGTACACGCGCGGCAAATGTATGCCCATTTTGATTTTGACCAAACTCTGGATTCGGATCGCTTGGTGCAAAAATTAAATTCGTTTTTACCGAAAGATATCGCTGTTTACCGCTTTATCCCGCTACATGACGAAGCCCATGCCCGTTTCGATGCCACTGGCAGAACCTACGAATACCATATCCATCTTTTTAAAGATCCCTTTGAAAACGAAGGTAGCTGGTTCCATTTCCATCCACTAAACGTGGAAGCCATGAACAAAGCTTCGCAATTGCTGTTTGACTATATCGACTTCGAGTGCTTTTCGAAAGTACATACCGACGTACGCACCTTTAACTGCACCATTACCGAAGCCCATTGGCAACAAAACGGTACAAAATTAGTGTTTACCATTAGTGCCGACCGTTTTTTGCGAAACATGGTACGCGCCATAGTGGGAACTTTAATTAATATTGGACTTGGGAAAACAACATTGGACGAATTCCGACAAATAATCGAAAGTAAAAACCGTAGTAAAGCCGGATTTTCCGTACCGGCACACGGACTTTACCTTACCCGGGTTGTTTATCCCTATATACAAGAGCGCCATTCCCTATGAAAGCCATAAAATCTATTTCTTTAAAAAAAGTAATGCGTTTTGCCAAACCCTATCAGGGACGGTTTAACGCTGTAATTGCCTGGGCGATATCACTGTCGATATTTGCCGCATTACGCCCCTATATGTTAAAAGAAACGGTAGATCGTTATCTGACAACACACGATTCTGAAGGGCTACTGCTTTTTATCCTCCTGATGGCCGTGATATTACTGCTTGAGGTGGCTTCGCAGTTTTATTTTGTATACTGGGCCAACTGGCTCGGGCAGGATATTGTGAAAGATATCCGCGAAAAACTGTTCCGTCATATCAGCAATTTCAAGATGAAATATTTCGACAACGAACCCGTAGGAAAACTGGTAACCCGTTCCGTTTCCGATATCGAGTCGATTGCCAGTATTTTTAGTCAGGGGTTGTTTATGATTGTCAGCGACCTGCTTAAAATGGTCGTGATTCTGGGCATCATGTTTTATATGAACTGGAAACTGAGTTGTATCGTTATTCTGGGAATGCCGATATTATTATATGCGACCCGTGTTTTCCAGCAAAAAATGAAAATCGCTTTTGAAGAAGTGCGAAATCAGGTGGGTAACCTCAATACATTTGTACAGGAGCGCGTTACCGGAATGAAGATCGTACAACTTTTTAACCGTGAAGCGATTGAGTACGAAAAATTTAAAGTGATCAACCAAAAACACAACGATGCCTGGTTAAAAAATATCCTGTACAACTCGATCTTTTTCCCGATAGCCGATATTGTATCGTCTGTAACCTTGGGGTGTATTATCTGGTATGGTGGTCTTAATATCATTAGCGGAGACATGTCTACCTCATTTGGAGATTTATTTGCCTATACAATGTTGATCAACATGTTATTTAACCCGCTACGACAGATTGCAGATAAATTCAACGTAATGCAAATGGGGATCATCGCTGCCGAAAGGGTTTTTGAAGTATTGGATATTGATGATCATCTGCAAACTTCCGGAACCGTGGAAGCCACCCATTTTAAAGGTGATATCCGTTTCGAAAATGTTCGTTTCAGTTATATCGAAGGAGAAGAAGTTTTAAAAGGGATCAATCTTAAAGTCAATGCAGGTGAAACCATAGCCATTGTGGGTGCAACCGGAGCCGGTAAGTCTACAATTATTAACTTGCTAAACCGTTTTTACGAAATCGACAGTGGTACCATCACCATTGATAATACACCTATAACCGAATTTACTATCGGAAGTCTGCGGAAACAAATCGCCATCGTATTACAGGATGTCTTCTTATTCGCCGATTCGATTTTAAACAATATCACGCTATACAATCCGGCGATCAGCCGTGAAGATGTTATTCTTGCCGCTCAGAAAATCGGGGCGCATGACTTTATTATGAGTCTGCCCGGAGATTACGATTACAATGTAAAAGAGCGCGGTATTATGCTATCATCCGGTCAGCGACAGTTGATTGCTTTTTTACGGGCCTATGTAAGTAACCCGAGTGTCCTGATTCTCGATGAAGCCACTTCGTCTATCGATACCTATTCGGAAGAACTCATTCAGAAAGCTACCGAAACCATCACCAAAGGAAGAACGTCTATCGTAATTGCGCACCGACTGGCGACGATTATCAACGCCGATAAAATCATTGTAATGGATAAGGGAGAAATCGTAGAAGAAGGTACCCACTATCAATTGCTTAACAAGGATAACGGTTTCTACAAAAACCTGTATTACTCCCAGTTTGCCGTTACAGAATAAGTGACAAACCGGCTATTCTGATTCAAAAAATTAAAAAATTGACAGCCATTTAGCCTTAAAAATAGAAATACACTATTTTTAGCGGATTCATTTTTGGGATATTTTGAAATTTGATTGTATTAATCTTTTCAGAAAACAAATAAATCCCTATTTTCGTACGCAGAAAATTCATTTGAAATTATACATTTATGAAATACGATATTATTGTTTTAGGAAGCGGGCCAGGTGGTTATGTAACTGCCATCAGAGCTTCACAATTGGGCTTTAAAGTAGCCGTTATTGAAAAAGAAAACTTGGGAGGTATCTGCTTGAACTGGGGATGTATTCCAACAAAAGCGTTATTAAAATCGGCTCAGGTTTTTGATTACCTAAAACATGCTTCCGACTATGGATTAACGGTTAACGAATTCGACAAAGATTTCGGAGCTGTGATCAACCGTAGCCGTGGTGTTGCTGAAGGAATGAGCAAAGGTGTTCAGTTCCTGATGAAAAAAAATAAAATCGATGTAATCGATGGTTTTGGAAAAGTAAAACCGGGTAAAAAAGTAGATGTAACCGATAAAGACGGAAAAGTAACCGAATATACTGCCGATCATATTATTATCGCTACCGGTGCGCGTTCCCGTGAATTACCAAACTTACCGCAAGACGGTAAAAAAGTAATCGGATACCGTCAGGCGATGACGTTACCGGAGCAACCAAAATCAATGATCGTAGTTGGTTCCGGAGCTATCGGAGTAGAATTTGCACATTTTTACAACGCTATGGGAACCGATGTAACCATCGTAGAGTTTATGCCAAATATCGTTCCGGTTGAAGACGAAGATATCTCAAAACAATTTGAGCGTTCGCTTAAAAAAGCCGGTATCAAAATCATGACCAATGCTTCTGTTGAAAAAGTGGATACCACTGGAAACGGCGTAAAAGCAACGGTAAAAACAGCTAAAGGAGAAGAAATTCTGGAAGCCGATATCGTACTTTCTGCAGTAGGTATCAAATCCAACATCGAAAATATCGGATTGGAAGAAGTGGGTATCGCTACCGACAGAGACAAGATCCTTGTTAACGCCTATTACCAAACCAATGTTCCGGGCTATTATGCTATCGGTGACGTGGTTCCGGGTCAGGCATTGGCGCACGTTGCATCTGCTGAAGGAATCCTTTGTGTGGAAAAAATTGCCGGTTTACACGTAGAACCAATCGATTACGGAAATGTTCCGGGATGTACCTATGCGACTCCTGAAATTGCTTCTGTTGGTATGACCGAAAAACAGGCTAAAGAAAAAGGATTTGAAATTAAAGTGGGGAAATTCCCATTCTCTGCTTCCGGTAAAGCGAAAGCAGCCGGTACTCCGGATGGTTTTGTAAAAGTAATTTTCGACGCTAAATACGGTGAATGGTTAGGTTGCCATATGATTGGTGCCGGTGTAACCGACATGATTGCTGAAGCTGTTGTTGCTCGTAAACTGGAAACTACAGGTCACGAAATTCTTAAAGCAATCCACCCGCACCCTACTATGAGTGAGGCGGTAATGGAAGCTGTTGCTGATGCTTACGGAGAAGTGATTCACTTATAAGATCCAAAAAATAGAGTAAAAAGGGCTATCTCAAATGAGACAGCCCTTTTTTTATGGGATGATTTTAAAATTTAACACGATTTTTTTAACAAAAATCACTATATTTGTAATATATATTCACTTCACTACACCGCCAGATATCCCAAAACAAACCGGATACAGGCAAAATTCACAAGTCATTAACTTTAAAATCAAATAGTATGTTTAGAAACCTAATGTATCTAGCTGTATCCCTTTTTCTATTCGCATCCTGTAGCAAAAGTGAAGTGATACGATTAACAGTAGCTTCCGAAGAAGCGGACTGTGTTGGTGTAGCACCCCAAAAATGTTTGCTGGTTAAAAAAGAAGGGCAGGCAAATTGGGAGAATCTTTATAATGGAATCGACGGTTTTATTTTTGAAGATGGAAACGAATATGTATTGGAAGTACGCGAAGAAAAAATTGACAATCCGCCGGCCGATGCGCCATCTGTAAAATATGTTCTGGTTAACGAAATCTCGAAAGTAGCCAAAACATCCGACGGCCTACCTACAAAAGTCGAAGCACCGGTTACCCAAACCTTCCAGATTATCGTAGCGTCGCAACAAGCCGATTGTACCGGCGTGGCGCCACAAAAGTGTTTTTTAGTTAAAAAAGACGGACAAAAAGACTGGGAATTCTGGTATAGCGGTATCGAAGGCTTTACTTATGACGAAGGCAACGAATATGTATTAGAGATTAAAGAAGAAAAAATTGACAATCCTCCTGCCGATGGTTCATCGGTAAAATACATACTGGTTAAAGAGATTTCCAAAATAAAGAAAATCTCCGAAAATCTTCCGAAACCTAAAAAATAATCCAATAACGATAATTCTGTCAGACCTCCAAAATCCGACAGATTCTTACAAGGTTGTTCAAAAAACAACCTTTTTTTATTCCGTTACCGCAAATTTTAACAAAATAATACGCATACTTTTTGTAATTTATCGCATCTAAAATTATGATCATCACAAAACAAAACCGTATGACCCGTTTTCTATGCCTTTTATTTTTACTTTTTATCCCGATTCAGCATAAGGCACAATCCATTACGCTTAATCAGGGCTATACGCTTCAAAAAGATTATTTTGCCGAAATTCCATATGAAAATGTTTATAATAAATTGATCATCCCTGTTGTGATCGAAAACAAAACCTACCGCTTTCTGTTGGATACGGGCGCGCCCTGTGTGATTACCAGTGAACTGAGTGATTTACTGCAATCGAAATTCCTAAGCAGCATCAATATAGTGGATGCCAACGGAAAAAACGATACCATGAAAATGGTCGCCATACCAGCATTATCATTGGGAGGCATTACTTTTCAGGATATTCCGGCATTGGTTAACGACAATAAGATGATTTTCGAATGCCTTAAAATTGACGGGTTTATCGGTAGCAACCTCCTGCGCAATTCTATCTTGCAATTGTCTTCTCAAAAAAAATCCATCACCATAACCGATAACTCCTCCCGATTGAATTTACGCAAAAAAAACGCGTCCAAACTCTACCTATACGACACACAAAGCAGCCCTTTTATTAAAATCGGTCTGAAAAACAAAAAAGAAGCTTCCGAAGAACTCCTGTTCGACACCGGAATGAACAACCTCTATGACATGTCATTACGGGCTTACGATATTCTAAAAACAAATGATCTTTTTGTTGATATCGAAGAAGGCTACGGAAATGCATCCATTGGGATATTTGGCAATTCTGAAGATACCAAAAACTACCGGTTTACCGTTCCACAAATCAAAATCAACGGAACCGCTTTTAAAAACATGACTGTCGAAACCACCAACGACAAAAATTCACGAATCGGTGCCGAATTACTCAACCACGGACTGGTTACTGTGGATTATAAAAACAAATATTTTTATTTCGAACCGTATAATGAAAGCTACGATTTAAAAGAAAAACAAATTGGCTTTAAACCAACGATCAGCAATGAAAAACTGGTTGTTGGCATTATCTGGGACGATGCCATAAAAGGAACCGTTGGTATTGAAGATGAAATTGTCCAGATTGATGATCAAAACTATGACAACATCAATTATTGTGATATCGTTACCCAACCATCACCATTGCGAAATAAGAATAAGGAAACTTTTAAAGTAACCTTCCGAAACAGCGTAGGTGATCTGACCACATTAGACCTAACCAAAAAATGACCGCATATGACGATACAACCGATCTACAGCAAGTCCATTCCCTATCCCCTATTGCTATTGGCCGATCCGTATATTGATATGATCAATAGCTATATACACGAATCGTTTTTATATGGGATTCCCGTCGGAAACGATTATATCGGAGTCTACGCTTTATATCCGATCGATGAAACCGCTGTTGAGATCAAAAACATAGCCGTACGGGAAGATCACCAACAAAAAGGTATTGGGAAGCTTTTATTGCACCATGCTTTTTCAGAAGCCAGAAAAAGGGGATTTCACGAGGTGATCATCGGAACGGGAAATTCCAGTATTCCGCAATTGCAATGGTATCAGAAACAGGGTTTTGAAGTGACCGGTCTGAAAAAGAATTTCTTTACCGAGCATTATAAGGAACCGATTTTCGAAAACGGAATCCAATGCAAACATATGATCGTATTAAGCAAGCCAATTCTCAATTCGCTGTAAGATAAAGTTTGTACATTTGTAATAGTGCTCCGGTAATTTCCGGAACAAAACACTAAAATTATTGTATCCGATATGATCACATTTGCCTATACCATCCTATATGTTCAAAATGTAAATCAAGCCATGACATTTTACGAAAATGCATTTGGCTTTGAACGTAAATTTATCACACCCGATGAAGATTACGGCGAATTGATCACCGGTTCTACCACAATTTCATTTGCCGTTCATACACTGGCAAAATCGAATCTAAAAGACGGTTATATCGAAAGTAATCCGACAGCAAAACCATTTGGTATCGAATTGGGTTTTACGTCTGATGATGTCGAGAAAACCATAGAAGCCGCACTCCTGGCAGGCGCTACGCTAACCGAAGCGGTAAAAACCAAACCATGGGGACAAAAAGTAGCCTATGTGAGAGATCCCGAAGGCTTTTTAGTGGAAATCTGTAGTCCGATGTAAAATGGAACGGCTCATCCGGCATATTGAAAAATCGGTAGTCCTAACTCCTGAGGAAAAAGAAATCATAGCCACAACTTTCCATTCGAAAAAAGTGGCCAAAAAAGAGATCCTTCACACCGAAGGCAGCGTTTGCCAATACAATTATTTTATCGGTAAGGGTTGTTTCCGCCTGTATCTGATCACCGAAAACGGAAAAGAACAGGTTATCCAACTCGGACTTGAAAACTGGTGGATTACCGATTATTCGAGCTATACTTCCGGCCGATCCTCCAAATTTTATATTCAGGCATTGGAAAACTCCGAAGTCCTCTATATCAGTCGGGCCGAACAGGAAGTTTTGTTTGAAAAAATCCCCGCACTGGAAGGCTATTTCCGGAAAAACCTCGAACGGGCTTATGCCGCTTCCCTGACGCGAATCGAGTATCTTTTTCTGCTTTCGGGCGAAGAACGTTACCTGCAATTTGTAGGCACTTATCCGGAGTTTGCACAACGGATTCCCCAATATGTCCTGGCTTCATTTTTAGGAATCAGTCCGGAATACGTAAGCGAGGTTCGCAAAAAACGGAGTTAAACGCATTTCTTAAACCAGCTTAATTTTTTTCCGGTTGGCACTTCCGAACTTTGTCCTAATAAAAAATCAATCACTATGGACAATCGAATTAACATCAGTCAACTGGAACCGGAAGCTTATAAAATCATGTATGCTTTCGAAAAGTATTTAAGCACTTCCAAGCTTACGCCTATTCATAAAGAACTTATTAAAATACGCGCTTCGCAAATCAACGGTTGTGCTTTTTGTATCAATATGCACACCAAAGATGCCCGTAAATATGGCGAAACCGAACAACGTATTTATGCGCTAAATGCCTGGAGAGATACCAATTTCTTTACGGAAGCAGAAAAGGCGATTTTAGCCCTTACGGAAGAAATGACCCTTATTCCAAATCATGTATCGGATACAACCTACGAAAACGCCCGTAAAGCACTAAATGACGACAATTATCTGGCTCAGGTGATGATGGCCATTATCACGATCAATTCGTGGAACCGGATCGCCATTGCCACTAAAATGATGCCGGAACAAGATTAAAAAAGGGTCGCTACTAGCGACCCTTTTTTTAATGTTTTATGTTTTATTCCTTTTACATCTTTTACACCTGACAGGTTTCCAAAACCTGTCAGGTGTTTTGGGATATATTATTCTCTAATGATCATAATCGTTGCCTTAAACCCGGTAGCCAAATCCCAACGGTTGGCCGAAAGCAATTGTCCTTTATCGTCGTAGACATGGAACTCTGCTGTATTCGGGCCGGAACTTCCCTGATTTAACGCTTCAAAATCCAGTTTATTAAATCCTTTTTCCAATCCGAGTGTTGTTCCTTTAAATTCGGAATCCAAAATGATCTGCGGAATCACGATTTTTCCATTTACTAAAAACTTAATCATATCGCCATCTACATATTCGTGATCACGGTATACAATTTTAACGTATTCCGATTTGGTACGGATTTCCCCAAATGACTGGTCTCTTTTAAAGATACGCGAATCGCCATTGCCTTCTCCTTTAAAATCCTGTTTAAGTTTTTCAACATACACATCGCCCGGATTGGCAAATTTTTCTTTTTCTGCGCCAAATTTGGAATTATCTTCTCCAATCTGAAACGAAGAAGTATTTGGTTTTAAGGTTTCCAGCGGATTTAATGGCGTATCAAAAATAGACGAACTAAAATTCATCGATGGAAAAGCAGTCGAATTGGATGATTTATCCGGACTAATAGCCGGTATTTTCAAACGGGGAATCGGTTTTGATTTGGTCACAAAATCATTTTGCGCCCAACCACTTGCAGATAACCCGATTAAAATGAACAACAGATATAGTGATCTCACTGATTTACTTTTAAAGTCTAAAAATAGCAAATTCAACCCTACCTAAAAATATTCCGGCTACTTTTAACGCTATTTTAAACCTTTTAATTCTTAACGTTTCATTACCACGACTGCAATCAAAAAAGAAGTAACTTCATGGCTTTCCTCCTGATAACCAACTAAACAGACATACTTATGGCAACAAGAATTTTTGTAAACCTACCCGTTAAAGACCTCAATCGATCGATTGCTTTCTTTACCAAACTGGGATTTACATTTAATCCGCAGTTTACAGACGACAAAGCCACCTGCATGGTCATTAGCGATACGATATTTGTGATGTTACTGGTACACGAACGTTTTAAAGATTTTACCCGTAAAACAATTAGCGATGCCTCCCAGACAACCGAAGTACTCTTATGCCTGGATACCGACAGCCGGGAAAAGGTAAATACCATCATTGCCAAAGCCGTTGAAGCCGGTGGAACACTTTATGCCGAACCGATGGATTACGGCTGGATGTATTCGCATAGTTTTTCCGATCTCGACGGTCATCAGTGGGAAATTGTTTATATGGATCCGGAAGGAATGCCGCAATAAAATTTTATGATTTATTTAAGACAAATCCACAGTAAATAATCCGAAAAACCGTAATCGGCTATTATCTTTTTTTGTAACTTGCAGTTCGTTAAACCTCCTTTAAATCATTGATTTACTCATGGTACAGCTAATGATTATGCTAATTAAACAACTTATACTGCTGATCATCAATTTCGGCCAGTTGTTGTAATTTTTAACGTCCCTGACAACACCTAACTATCTAAATCCTCTTTGGGGTTTTATATAGCAGTCGACTCTTTTATCTTTAATTTTAATACCAATAAAAAATCCCTCTGACGAGGGATTTTTGCATTGTATATTGTTCGGTTTTTAGAAAACAAACATGGCGCGTTCGCCCATCATTTCATTTACCGCATCGGCTACTTCTTCCAATACTGCTTCGTCTGTATGATTTAAGATTACTTTATCAATCAGAGCAACGATGGTTTCCATATCGGCTTCTACCAAACCACGTGTGGTTATCGCCGGAGTTCCTACGCGAATACCAGACGTTACAAACGGTGATTTATCGTCAAAAGGAACCATATTTTTATTAACGGTGATTTCGGCTTTTACCAAGGCATTTTCAGCTTCTTTCCCGGAAATGTTTTTATTTCTAAGATCAATCAGCATCATATGATTATCGGTACCACCCGAAATAATATTGTATCCTCTTTTTACAAAGGCTTCTGCCATTGCTTTTGCATTTTTCTGAACCTGCATTGCATACGTAAAGAACTCATCGCTTAAAGCTTCGCCAAAAGCAACTGCTTTTGCCGCAATGATATGCTCCAACGGTCCTCCCTGGTTACCCGGGAATACCGATCCGTCCAATAAAGACGACATCATACGGATTTCTCCTTTTGGCGTTTTGATTCCAAACGGATTTTCAAAATCTTTACCCATCATGATCATTCCACCTCTAGGCCCACGAAGGGTTTTGTGCGTTGTTGTCGTGATGATATGACAATGCGGAACAGGATCGTTCATCAATCCTTTAGCAATCAAACCGGCCGGGTGTGAAATATCAGCCATTAAAATAGCCCCTACACTGTCGGCAATCTCGCGGAAACGTTTAAAATCCATATCGCGGGAATAAGCCGAAGCTCCTGCAATAATCAATTTTGGCTGTTCCTGGGTTGCTACTTCCTGAATTTTATCGTAGTTCAGCATTCCGGTTTCTTTTTCCACTCCGTAGAATACCGGATTGTATAATTTTCCGGAAAAATTCACCGGCGAACCGTGTGTTAAATGTCCTCCGTGTGAAAGATCGAAACCTAATATTTTATCGCCCGGTTTTAAACAGGCTGCAAAAACGGCCGTATTGGCTTGCGATCCGGAGTGTGGCTGTACGTTAACATATTCAGCTCCAAACAAAGCCTTAGCTCTGTCGATTGCGATTTGTTCGATTACGTCCACTACTTCACATCCACCGTAATACCGTTTACCCGGGTATCCTTCTGCATATTTATTTGTTAAAACAGAACCCGCTGCTTCCATTACCTGATCGCTCACGAAATTCTCAGATGCAATAAGTTCCAATCCGTGAATTTGTCTATCTTGTTCCTCAAGAATTAAGTCGAAAATTTGTTCGTCGCGTTGCATTTTATAATATTTCGTTAAATTGACCTCAAAAATACGAAAATGGTTTGTTAAATTCACAATAGCTACTATATTTGATTTCGAATTTTTCAACAACAAAAACAAACATACAATATGCCTATAAGTGCCAATGACCCTACTAGAAAATCGTGGTTAAACGTCCCCGTAAACAGCGATTTCCCGATACAAAACATCCCTTTCGGGGTTTTTATAACTAAAGATGATGTGGTAACCATCGGAACGCGTATTGGTGATTTTGCGATCGATATGGGAGCCCTGCAACAATTGGGTTATTTTGAAGGTATTGAACTAACCGACGATATGTTCATGCAGGATACGCTGAACGATTTTATCTCCGACGGTAAAAAAACATGGCGTTTGGTTCGTAACCGACTAGCTGAGATTTTTGATGCCGAAAACCCGCAATTACGCGATAATGACGCCCATAAAGAGGTTGTTATTTTTAACGTAAATGAAATCGAAATGCAATTACCGGTTTTAATCGGCGATTATACCGATTTCTATTCGAGTAAAGAACACGCAACCAATGTGGGTAAAATGTTCCGTGACCCGGACAATGCATTATTACCAAACTGGTTACATATTCCGGTAGGATACCACGGAAGAAGTTCTACTATTGTTCCATCCGGAATTCCGGTACACCGTCCGATGGGACAAACCCTTCCAAATGGGGAAACCCAACCGGTATTCGGTCCGTCGCGATCCGTGGATTTCGAATTGGAAACTGCTTTTATTACAACAGATGCCAACATTATGGGGGAAAACATCCCTGTAGGAGAAGCCGAAGACTATATTTTCGGGATGGTATTGTTAAACGACTGGAGTGCCCGTGATATTCAGAAATGGGAATATGTGCCGCTAGGTCCTTTCCTTGCTAAAAACTTTGCGTCTTCCATTTCACCATGGATCGTAACGTTGGATGCTTTGGAGCCTTTCCGCGTGGCAAGCCCGAAACAGGAACCGACTCCGCTTCCGTATTTACAACAAACCGGCGATCACGCTTTCGATATCAATCTGGAAGTGGCTATCGCACCGGAAAATGTCGATGCAACGGTAGTTTGTGAATCAAACTTTAAATATATGTACTGGACCATGAGTCAGCAGTTGGCACACCACACCATTAACGGTTGTCGTGTGAATTCCGGTGACATGATGGGCTCCGGAACCATTTCCGGTTCAGCAGACAACAGTTTCGGATCGATGCTGGAATTAACATGGGGTGGTAAAAACCCACTTAAAATGAACGATGGTACCGAGCGTAAATTTATCAACGATGGTGATACGGTGATCATGAAAGGTTTCTGCCAGAATGATCAGGTACGTATCGGATTTGGTGAAGTTTCCAGTAAACTACTACCGCCGTTCGAACGAAAATAAGACACTATATTCCTAATAAAAACTCCGGTTCGTCCGGAGTTTTTTTTTGACCGTTTCTTATAATCCGCTCAAAATTTATACTTTTGGGCATCTTTAAAGATTTCATTTATGAGGAAAATTACTGCGTTACTATTCATATTGGCATTTGTTTGTTCCTGTGGTGTCAAACAAACCCGGAATATGCTGACAGAAGGCGATTACGACGGCGCTATTGACCGGGCTATCGAAGGATTGCAAAACAATAAAAATGCAAAAGGAAAACAGGATTATGTGTACCTGTTGGAAGAAGCATTTGCAAAAGCCAAAGACCGTGATCTTCGCACCATTGAACTCCTGGTTAAAGATGCCAATCCTTCCAAACTGGAAAAATTATACAATACCTATTTACAGCTTAACAACCGACAAGAGCGAATTCGCCCGTTATTACCACTCCGACTTATAAAAGAAAACCGGAATGCTATTTTTCCGTTTGACGATTATTCCGATCAGATTGTAAGCAGTAAAAATGCACTGGCCAAATTCCTGTACGACAATTCCAAAGCCTTAATGGCCACCAATAACAAACTGAATTACAGAAGAGCCTACGACGATTTCGCTTATCTGCTAACGCTAAGTCCTAATTTTAAAGACGTGACCAAATTAATGGACGAAGCGCAATTTAAAGGAACCGATTTTGTAAATGTGTACACTAAAAACGAAACCAATATGGTGATTCCGGTTCGCCTGCAATCCGATTTATTGGATTTTAGTACGCTTGGCCTGGACGATAAATGGACCGTTTACCACAGTAACCGCCAAAAAGGAGTGACCTACGATTATGGTCTGATTGTTAACTTCCGCGATATTAAAATCTCACCGGAGCAAATCAAAGAGCGCCAGTTTATCAAAGAAAAACAAATCAAAGACGGTGTTAAAAATCTGGTCGATGCCAATGGTCGTGTGGTTCGCGACAGTTTGGGGAAACCGGTTAAAGTGGATAATTTCCGTACGATCCGAATCGACATTTACGAATTTACGCAGTTTAAAGCCTGTCAGGTAACGGCCAAAGTTGATTATATCGATTTTAAAACCAACCAGCTGATCGATTCGTTTCCATTGAGCAGCGAATACGTTTTCCAGAATATCTATTCCAATTATCAGGGCGATCGTCGTGCCTGCGATGAGAACTATTTTAAGTATTTCGATCGCAAACCGATTCCGTTTCCCGGTAACGAGCAAATGGTATATGATACCGGTGAAGATTTAAAAGCAAAACTCAAAAATATCATAACCCGGAATAAATTCCGGCGTTAATATTGTTTAAAAACACCCTAAAAGCACTTCCAAAAGAGGTGCTTTTTTTATGCGCAGGCCCCGCAAATATTAACAAGAAGTATAATATTAATTATTTGTTAATAAATATTTCGCATTTTGTACCATATAAATAGTAATTTTATGAAAATCAAATCTATACATTATGAAAAAAAACCTACTGTACATTTCGATGTTGTTTTTAGGCATCTGCGGGCATGCTCAGAAACTATCCGATTTTAATCGCGTAAACGTCGAGGGATTTTTTACAAATCCCGTAGTTTCGCCAGACGGCACACATGCCCTTTTAACCGGCGAGCATTTTAAAGGAATCTACCTTTTGGATCTTGCCAAAAACACGGTACAAAAAATTTCCGATAAGGATGGAAGCGGTTACGGCTATACCTGGGATCGCAACAACAGCACCTTTTATTTTAAAGAAAAAGGCGACAAAGAATTCTTTTCACAATCAAGAGTGTATGCCTATGATGTGGCCACTCAAAGACGTGAATTAAAAGACGACATCAACCACACGTTTCTTCCATCGTACCAGGGTAAGGAAACACCAATTGTGGTTTACACCAATCTAATGACTTTAAAGATCGAAGCGAAAGATCTTGCTACTGAAAAAACCTGGGTGATCACCAACGACGAAGGGCAGTTTTACAATGCCATATTGTCTAACGATGGTAAAAAAGTGGCCGTTCACAATGGAGCGGATATTTTTGTTTACGATCTGAATGGGGAAAATAAACCCGTAAAAGTCGGAACCGGAATCGCCACCGGATGGTCGGCAGACGATAAATTTCTGTTAGGATTTTTAGACGAAAGTGAAGACGGACATAGTGTAACCAACTCCGAATTGTATTTGTTTGATACCAAAGCTTTCAAACCGCGAAAAATTACAAATACGGAGGTTTTTGCCGAAATGTTCCCTTCTTTCTACGGAAAAAACAAAGTATTGTTTACCGATGATAAAACCGGTAGAATCTTCACTTCTGAACTAAAAAACTAATGCTATGAAAAAAATATCTACACTCCTTTTTGCCCTGATACTAGGTTTCGCCGCAAATGCACAAATCATTGTTATCGACCCGGGACACGGCTATGGTGCCACAACCAGCGATAATCCCGATGGCCGGACCGCTACTGAAATTGAAACCTCTCTTGAAGTGGGTTTACGTACCCGTAACCTTATTCAGGGGAGCTGTTCCTGGACCGTATATATGACGCGTACAACCAATCTGAACAGCTGGACTTCGGTAACACAACGGGCAACCATGTCGAACAACTGGAATGCCGACCGTTTGTTAAGTATCCACTGTAATGCCGGTGGTGGTACCGGTACCGAAACCTTTTATTGTACTGCCGACGATACTAGCACGGCTCCGGATATTGCCTTCGCTCAGAAAATCCAGGCCGATATGGTATCCTACGGTTCCTGGGCCAACAGACGATGCGTGGAAGACAACAGCTTCCTGGCCTATCACCTGGGTGTATTGCGGTATTCCTCCGCTACCGGATGTTTGAATGAAATCGGTTTTGTCGACACTACAGCCGATGCAGCCAAACTAACCAGTTCTACCTGGAGGGATTCGTTTGCATCTGCTTATTTTAATGCTTTAAAATCGAATTTAGGATTAACATGTAGTACCAGTGCTCCGGGTGCGTTTACCTTAACCGCTACTCCGGAATGTAACGGAACCGCAACACGCGTTCGACTAAACTGGACGGCTTCGGCCAATGCGACCAGCTATGATATCTATCGCAATGGGGCTTTATATGCCAGCAGTATTACCGGAACACAATACCTGAATACAGCAGTTACCTCCGGAACGGCTTATACGTACTATGTAAAAGCGAAAAATGCAGGAAGTACAACGACCAATAACTCCAACGGAACCTTGTCGGCTACACCACCGGCTTGTGGTGCTCCGGGTGCATTTACAGTTACCTTAACACCAACTTGTAGCGGAACAACCAGTGCTATAAATGTGACGTGGACGGCTTCTGCCAATGCTACTACCTACGATATCTACCGTAACGGAAACTTATATGCTCCGGATGTTACCGGTACTTCGTTTTTAAACACCTATTTGATCAACGCTGGTTCAACCTATACGTATTCGATGGTAGCGAAAAACAGCGCCGGGTCGACCAACAATTCCAACGGAACGCGTTCGGCTGTAGCGATCAGCTGTGGTGCCCGAATGGCTACGGAAAGTCCTGTAAATGGTTTTGAAAACCTACAGTTATATCCAAATCCGTCCGATGGTTTTGTAAACCTGTCGGTAGAGAATATCGCCGATCAGAAAGTAAACCTGATGTTAGTAGATACCAATGGTCGTATCGTATTGGAAAGCAATGTGATGCCTACCAATAATACATTATCCGAGCAAATCGATATCCGCAACCTGGCAACGGGCATGTATATCCTTAAAATCACTACCGGAAATAAAGAATATATCCGAAAAGTCGTGAAAAAATAACTTACCGTTTTGACGGTTAAACCGGGATTGATCATATGATCAATCCCGGTTTTTTATTGTATAAATCGTACAAAAACACCCATTTAAAGACAAAAAACAGCATTTTTATTATTTTTTTCAACTTATGTTATAATTTATATTACATTTGTCCCGATGAAATTAACTGCGTTACATAGTAACCGTTCCCTACGGAAAAGCCTGTCCACTACTTCGCGGACAGTGCGGAGTCTATCCTAGTACCCGAGTTTTTCCTGTTGTTATTCATCTTCTATTTTTTCCCATTTTGGAAATAGCTATTGTTTTTACCGGCTCCATCAGCCTTATTTTAAATACCCTTTTAGTACTACCGTTTGCAATTCCTGCAACACGACGGTAAACACTGTCTTTTTCGAAACATCCCGACGGTTTCGACTCCTTCCTATTACCCTTTACTTTTTATTGTTTATTAATATTTACCCATCATTGTAAAAGATGAATGTAATCATTGTTATTGCTCAAAAGGAGCATTATGTCTATGCGGCAGAGATTTGCGATACCATCGAAACCTCAGCCTTACAAAGAGGCACCGGTATTGCCAAAAGGACACCGGAATACATCCGTAAAAAGATCGACATGCAGGACGCTGTTATTGCACTCGAAAACGGAAAATTCGCCGGTTTTTGTTATATCGAAAGCTGGAGCCATGGCAAATTTGTGGCGCATTCGGGCCTTATTGTCCATCCGGATTACCGCCACCTCGGACTGGCTAAAAAAATCAAAACCTTTGTTTTTGACTATTCGCAAAAAAAGTATCCCGAAGCTAAAATTTTTGGAATCACTACCGGTCTGGCCGTGATGAAAATCAATTCCGATTTAGGCTACCGGCCGGTACCGTTTTCAGAGCTAACCGATGATCCGAGTTTTTGGAGCGGTTGCAGAACCTGTTCGAATTTCGATATTCTCCAGCGGAAGGAAAATAAAATGTGCCTTTGCACCGGAATGTTATACGATCCGAACGAAAACAGAAAACCAAAAGCAACCTATACCTTTAATCAGAAAGTGCTAAGCCGACTAAAAAATATCAAACTGGCACTTTTCTTAAAAAAATAAATACGATGACAGAACAACATAAATCCAATGCAATCAAAAAAGTAGTTTTAGCCTATAGCGGCGGACTCGATACGTCTTTTTGCCTGAAATACCTGCAAAATAAGGGATATCAGGTGCATACCGTTTTGATAAATACCGGTGGTTTTTCGGAAGCCGAATTAGAAACCATCACAACCCGCGCCTACGAATTGGGAAGTTTTCAGCATACCAACCACAACATTATTGAAAAATATTATCAGAAAGCCATCAAATACCTGATTTTCGGGAATGTGCTAAAAAACAATACCTATCCGCTTTCTGTAAGCGCCGAAAGGGTTTTTCAGGCATTGGAAATTATCCGTTATGCCCAAAAAATCGGAGCCGATGCAATAGCCCACGGAAGTACCGGAGCCGGAAATGATCAAATTCGTTTTGATCTTATTTTTCAAACCATAGCTCCGGAAATTGAAATCATTACACCGATACGCGATCTTAAACTATCCCGCCATGAAGAGGTTGATTATCTCGAAGAACAGGGCGTTTCCTATTCCTGGGAAAAAGCGCAGTACTCGATCAATAAAGGAATCTGGGGCACCAGTGTGGGCGGAAAGGAAACCCTAACCTCACATCTTCCGCTACCGGACGAAGCCTATCCGTCGCCATTACAAAAAACAACACCCGAAAAAGTCGTTCTTGAATTTGAAAAAGGCGAACTGATAGCTATAAACGGCGAAAAAGCCACGCCAACAACCAATATCACCAAACTCGAAAGCCTAGGCGCTGCTTTTGCGATTGGTCGCGACATTCATGTGGGCGACACCATTATCGGGATCAAAGGACGTGTCGGTTTTGAAGCCGCCGCACCGTTGATTATCATCAAAGCGCATCATTTGCTTGAAAAACATGTACTGGGCAAATGGCAGCAATACTGGAAGGAACAACTGGGGAATTGGTATGGCATGCTTTTTCACGAAGGCCAATACCTCGATCCGGTGATGCGTAATATCGAAACGTTTCTAACCGATACACAGCAAACCGTAAGCGGAACGGTTACCGTTACCCTAAAACCCTATCATTTTTCGCTGGATGGTATTGCATCGCAACACGATTTAATGAACACCGGATTTGGTCAGTATGGCGAAATGAACAATGCCTGGACGGCAGCGGATGCAAAGGGTTTTATTAAAATCCTCGGAAATGCACAAACGATTTATTCACAGGTAAACGCACTCGATTATGATTAAGACAGGTATTATTGGCGGTTCAGGCTATACTGCAGGAGAGTTATTACGTCTGCTCCAAAACCACCCCAAAGCAACAGTCGACTTTGTTTATAGTACGACCAATGCCGGAAAACCCGTAGCAACTGTACATCAGGATTTATTGGGCGATACGGATCTGATCTTTACCGATACGATACATCCCGAAGTAAATCTTGTTTTCCTTTGTTTAGGCCATGGTCAGTCGAAGGCTTTTCTGGAAAAACACCATTTTGCTTCCCATACGCGTATTATCGATCTGGGTAATGATTTTCGTTTACATCCCGATGCCAGTTCTTTTGTGTATGGCCTGCCGGAACTGAACCGTAAAAAGATCAAAATGGCTCAGTTTGTAGCCAATCCAGGGTGCTTTGCTACTGCGATACAACTGGCATTAGTACCTTTAGCGCAGGATCAGGAACTACAAAGCAGTATTCATATCAACGCAACTACCGGTAGTACGGGTGCTGGTGTACAACCTTCCGGGACTACGCATCACAGTTGGCGTAATAATAATATGTCGCATTACAAAGCTTTTGAACACCAGCATCTTGGCGAAATCCAACAAAGTCTGGAGAAATTGCAGCCCGGTTTTAATCAGGAGTTGCTGTTTATTCCAAACCGCGGGGATTTTAGTCGTGGAATTTTTGCAACCCTATATACCCAAACCGAAAAACCATTGGATGTTCTTGTAGCACTATACCAAACCTTTTATCAGAACGATCAATTTGTGGTTGTGACTACCGACACGATTCATCTAAAACAGGTAGTGCAAACCAACAAATGTATCATCAGTCTGGAAAAAAAAGGAAAGTATCTGTTGATCACTTCCATTATCGATAACCTGATAAAAGGTGCTTCGGGACAGGCGATACAAAATATGAACCTGATGTTCGGTCTGGACGAAAAAACCGGACTACAATTAAAATCAGGAAGTTTTTAACCCCTTTAATTCTATAACAATGTCTTTATTTAATGTTTATCCGATATACAACCTCACTCCTGTCCGTGCTTTAAACGCAACGGTATGGGACGCTAACAACCATGAATACCTGGATTTTTATGGTGGTCACGGTGTGATTTCCATTGGTCATTCTCATCCGGCTTATGTAAAAGCCATTACCGATCAGGTTGGAAAAATTGGTTTTTATTCCAACTCCATTCAAAACCCGATACAGGAACAACTGGCACAAAAGCTGACTTCCCTATCCGGTTATTCCGACTATTCGCTGTTTTTGTGTAATTCCGGTGCCGAAGCCAACGAAAATGCTTTAAAACTGGCTTCCTTTCACAATGGAAAATCAAAAGTTATTGCGTTTCAAAAAGCTTTTCACGGGCGAACCTCAGCCGCTGTGGCGGTAACCGATAATCCGTCGATTGTAGCACCACTTAACAGTAAACACGAGGTTGTTTTTCTTCCGTTAAACGATAGCGAGGCTGTTGCGCAGGAAATTGCCAAAGGAACAATTTCTGCCGTGATTATCGAAGGAATTCAGGGTGTAGGCGGACTGGATGAAGGAACTACTGCCTTTTTTCAGTTTTTACAACACATCTGTAATGCGAATGATGTTGTCCTTATTTTAGATGAAATCCAAAGCGGCTATGGCCGTTCCGGGAAGTTTTTTGCGCACCAGCATCATGCGATTCAGCCGGATATTATTTCGGTAGCCAAAGGTATGGGTAACGGCTTTCCTATTGGCGGAATTCTGATCCATCCAAAATTTAAAGCCTCCTACGGTTTATTGGGGACTACCTTCGGTGGAAATCACCTGGCCTGTGCGGCGGCTTTATCGGTTTTGGAAACAATCGAACAGGAACAGCTTCTTGCAAATGTTAACTTGATCAGTGATTATTTTATAGCACAGGTTAAACAAATTCCTGCGGTAAAAAAGATAAAGGGTAAAGGGCTGATGCTCGGACTGGAGTTCGATTTCGACATTAGTGAATTACGTCAGAAACTGATTTACGAGGCTCATATTTTTACCGGAAATGCGTCACAGAAAAATCTTTTGCGCATTCTTCCGCCCTTATCCATCACTCAAAAACAGATCGATTTATTTGTAAACGGACTCAAAAAAGTCCTTGCCACTTTAGACTAAAATACCATGAAACATTTTACATCCGTAAACCATATAGACGATCTCGACGAGCTGCTATTACTGGCCAAACAGATCAAATCCGATCCTTATGCACATAAAGCACTAGGTGCAAATAAAACCATTGGGCTTTTATTTTTTAATCCAAGTCTGCGAACCCGATTGAGTACGCAAAAAGCGGCGGCAAATCTGGGAATGAATTGTATCACCTTAAACCTGAATACCGAAAGCTGGAGTCTGGAATTTGAAGACGGTGTCGTGATGGATGGCGCTAAATCCGAACATATCAAAGAAGCCGCACAGGTGGTTGCACAATACTGCGATATCATCGCCATCCGTAGTTTTCCAACGCTAACCGATAAAGAAAAAGACGAAGCAGAATATGTGATCAACGCTTTTATAAAAGCGGTTTCCATTCCGGTGATCAGTCTTGAAGGTTCTTCGGAACATCCGTTACAGGCCGTGGCCGATATACTGACCATACAGGAATGTAAAACCCGACAAAAACCGAAAGTGGTGTTAACCTGGGCGCCACATCCGAAGGCGTTGCCGCATGCGGTTCCGAATTCGTTTGTCAAAATGATGCAAATAGCTAATGTCGATTTTGTGATTACCCATCCGGAAGGCTATGAACTCAATCCCGAAATCACGCAAAACAGTACCATTATATACAATCAGGACGAAGCTTTTAAGAATGCCGATTTTATATATGCCAAAAACTGGAGCAATTACAACAATTACGGTGCGATTACGTCTCAGGATTTGTCATGGATGGTAACACCCGAAAAAATGGCGCTTACCAATCAGGCGAAGTTTATGCATTGTCTTCCGGTGCGACGTAACCAGATTGTTAGCGATGCGGTTTTGGATGGCGAAAATTCCATAGTGATTCCGCAGGCGAATAACAGAACCTATGCCACACAGGCAATACTCACTAAAATTCTACAGGATGAAAACAACTAAACCGGAACTAGCCCTTATTAAAATCGGTGGAAACATTATTGATGATCCGATCGCTTTACGACAGGCGCTTACAGTTTTTTCACAGTTAAAAGGCACCAAAATCCTGGTTCATGGCGGTGGAAAAGAAGCTAGTAAAATTGCAGAAGCGCTAAACCTCGAAACGCAAATGGTGGATGGCCGACGTATAACCGATCAGCCGATGCTGGATGTAGTCGTAATGACCTATGCCGGGTTGATCAATAAACGAATTGTCGCACAACTCAACGCCCTGGATTGTCCGACTTTTGGTTTTTCCGGAGCAGACGGCAATCTGATCCAATCAGAGAAAAGAACCGTTCAGGATATCGATTTTGGTTATGTGGGCGATATTCGTCATATCAATACGCCACAACTCCTTTCGCTGCTTCGTACAAAAGCGGTACCGGTATTTTGTGCCATCACACATGACGGAAAGGGTCAGTTGCTCAATACCAATGCCGATACTATTGCCGCCGAACTGGGTATTGCTTTGTCGGATGCCTATTCCGTAAAAATCATCTATTGTTTTGAAAAACAAGGCGTGTTGATAAATACCAACGACGAATCGTCACTGATTCCAGTACTAACAACATCGAAATACCATGATTTGCTGGCTATCGGGGCTATTTATTCGGGGATGATTCCCAAACTCGATAATTGTTTTAGGGCATTGACAAAAGGCGTTGATCGTGTGATCATCGGAAACCTGTCCGCCTTAGAAAATCAAAATGCAATATGCACCATCATCCAGCTGTAAATATGAAAACGATAACCTCTTTAACCGCCGAAGCGATTCTTTTACTAAAAAAGCTAATTGAAACGCCTTCTTTTTCCGGAGAAGAAAACCAAACGGCTTTGCTATTAGCCGACTGGTTCGAACAGCATGCTATTCCGTATCATCGGGAGAATAATAACCTCTGGGCTTATAACCGTCATTTCGACAGTACAAAGCCTACGCTATTACTCAATTCCCATCACGATACCGTAAAACCCAATCAGGCCTATACGCTCGATCCGTTTACCGCTTTGGAAGAAGACGGGAAAATCTTCGGGTTGGGCAGTAATGATGCCGGTGGTTGCCTTGTCGCCTTACTGGCTACATTCACTTATTTCTATCCGCAGGAAAACCTGTCGCACAATATCGTGATCGTGGCTTCGGCCGAAGAAGAAAGCAGCGGTCCAAACGGATTGAATAGCGTGTTACAACACCTTCCGGAGCTGGATTGCGCCATTGTTGGCGAGCCGACCGAAATGCAGTTGGCCATAGCCGAAAAAGGACTTTTGGTATTGGATGTAACCGTACACGGAACCGCCAGTCACGCGGCGCATAACAATCCGGATAATCCGATTTATAACGCAGTAAACGTAATCGAATGGTTTCGGAACTATCGTTTTGAAAAAGTATCCGAAATATTAGGTCCGGTAAAAATGACCGTTACGCAGGTCAACGCTGGAAAACAACACAATGTTGTGCCATCTGAATGCCAACTGGTAGTCGACATCCGTGTTAATGATCAATACAGTAATACCGAAATTCTCGATACAGTTGTACAATCCGTAAACGCGACGGTACAACCGCGATCAATGCATCTCAATGCGTCTGCCATCGCACCGGAACATCCATTGGTTCGATCGGGCGTAGCATTGGGCCGTACGACCTACGGTTCTCCGACTCTTTCCGACCAATCGGTTTTAAGTTGTCAATCCTTAAAATTAGGGCCTGGGAATTCGCTGCGTTCCCATACGGCCAATGAATTTATTTACCGCCATGAAATTGAAACAGGAATCGCTTTATATATCGAAATCCTCAATGGCTTTTTTAACAAAAAAACAGAATAGTATGAAACTATGGGAAAAAGGCATCGCCACCGATCAGAAAATAGAAAACTTTACCGTTGGAAACGACCGTGAACTGGATCTGGTACTCGCCCGATACGATGTACTGGCTTCGATTGCCCATGCCAAAATGCTGGCCAAAACAGGCTTATTAAAAGATCAGGAAGCCACCGATATTGTCCTGGCACTGGAAGATATTCTGCAATACTGCAACAGTAAAAATTTTACCATCGATGCGGATTTTGAAGATATACATTCCAAAATCGAATTTATGCTGATTGAAAAATTGGGCGATGTCGGAAAAAAAATACATACGGCCCGTTCCCGAAACGATCAGGTTTTAGTGGCTGTACATCTGTATCTGAAAACCGAAATCGGCGAACTGAAAAATCTGATTACGGAGTTATTCGAGTTACTCCTTATTCAGTCCGAAAAATACCAGCACGTTTTATTACCAGGCTATACGCATATGCAAATTGCCATGCCTTCTTCGTTTGGCTTGTGGTTTTCTGCCTATGCCGAAAGTCTGATCGACGATATTATTGTATTAAATGCCGCGCTACAAGTAGTGGATCAAAATCCGTTGGGTTCTGCGGCCGGTTATGGTAGTTCGTTTCCGATTGACCGTATGCATACCACGCAAACGCTAAAATTTTCAACGTTAAAGTACAATGTCGTAGCCGCACAGATGAGCCGTGGTAAATCTGAAAAAACAGTCGCTTTTGCAATGAGTAGTGTTGCGGCAACCCTATCAAAAATGGCAACCGATGTTTGTCTGTATCTCTGCCAGAATTTTGATTTTATCAAACTTCCCGGTCATTTAACCACAGGTTCGAGTATTATGCCGCATAAAAAAAATCCGGATTTGTTTGAACTGATCCGCGGTAAATGCAATAAAATACAAAGTCTACCTTATGAACTGACATTGCTCACCAATAACCTGCCGAGTGGTTATCACAGGGAATTTCAGTTGTTAAAAGAGGGGGTATTTCCAGCTGTGGAAAATTTAAAGTCCTGTTTGGAAATGACCTGTTATGCACTACAGAACATCGAAGTAAACACCTCAATTTTAGAGGATTCGAAATACAAACACCTCTTTACCGTTGATACACTGAACGAACTGGTAACCCGAGGCATTCCGTTTCGCGATGCCTATAAAATCGTAGCGGAACAAATTGAAAAAGGGACTTATAATGCGCCGGAAGCGATTTCCCATACCCACGAAGGCAGTATTAATAATTTATGTCTGAATGAGATCCGCAAAAAAATGCAGGCCGTACTCTAAATAAAAAAGAGGTTCCAATTGGAACCTCTTTTTTATTCGGCCCATCGTTTCAGATCGTCGGCCTGTATCGCACTGTGGGAAGCGTTATATACCGCTTTTCCATCTTTGATCACTATAAGTTGCGGCGATTCGTGTTGAACGCCAAAACGTTCCGCGATTCCATTCGAAAGCGGTCGGTGTTCCAGTAAATCCAAAAAGTACACATCTAGTTCATCATCCAGAGCATATTCCCTTTCAAATTGTTTTAAAGCCATACGGCTAATGCTGCATCGGGTACTGTGTTTAAAAATAACCGCCGGTTTTTCGAAAGACTGTTCCGCAATCGCATCCAAAGTGGTTGTTTCTAAAAGTTTCCAGTTCACTTTTGAAGGAACAGCTTCTTCCTGTCCTCCGAATATTTTATCCAAAAATCCCATTTCTGTCCGATTTTACGCCATTTTGGCATTTGTTTTTTGCAAATTTAAGTAGTAAAACGCCAATTTGTCCTGTTTTTTATATTGGAACATAAATTGACGTATAGCAATCAAAGTTAAAAAATAACTATCACAATCGACAAACAACATTTAAAAATATGAATTTTAATAACCTAACAATCAAATCTCAGGAAGCCCTGCAACAAGCGCAACAAATTGCGCAAGGTTCAGGCCATCAGCAAATCGAGAACGAGCATATCTTTAAAGGTATCCTCGAAGTTGATGAGAATGTGGCACCATTCATTTTGAAAAAACTGAATGTGAATGTAAACCTGTTCAAACAAATTCTGGACAGTACAATTCAAAGTTTTCCTAAAGTAAGCGGAAGCGAACTGATGTTTTCCCGCGATGCCGGAACAACTTTAAACGAAGCGGCCAATATTGCCAAGAAAATGAACGACGAATATGTATCGATCGAACATTTGTTATTAGCCATTTTCAAATCGAAAAGCAAAGTGGCACAGATCTTAAAAGATCAGGGAGTGACCGAAAAAGGCCTTGAAAGTGCCATCAATGAAATCCGAAAAGGCGAACGGGTAACCTCAGCTTCGGCCGAAGAAACCTATAATGCCCTAAACAAATATGCTAAAAATCTGAACCAGCTGGCCAACGACGGCAAACTGGATCCTGTGATCGGTCGTGATGAAGAAATCCGCCGCGTATTACAGATTTTATCCCGTCGTACCAAAAACAATCCGATGTTGGTTGGAGAACCGGGTGTGGGTAAAACCGCAATTGCCGAAGGTCTGGCACACCGTATTGTTCAGGGCGACGTACCGGAAAACCTAAAAGACAAAGTAGTCTTTTCATTAGACATGGGTGCGTTGATCGCCGGAGCCAAATACAAAGGGGAATTCGAAGAACGTTTAAAATCGGTCGTAAAAGAAGTGACTTCTGCCGAAGGTGACATCGTATTATTTATCGATGAGATCCATACACTGATTGGTGCCGGTGGTGGCGAAGGCGCGATGGATGCGGCCAATATTCTGAAACCGGCTTTAGCACGTGGCGAATTACGGGCTATCGGAGCGACTACGCTGGACGAATATCAGAAATATTTTGAAAAAGATAAAGCACTGGAACGTCGTTTCCAAAAAGTTATGGTGGACGAACCCGATACCGAAAGCGCGATTTCGATCCTGCGTGGTATCAAGGAAAAATATGAAGCACACCATAAAGTGCGTATCAAAGACGATGCGATTATTGCCGCTGTGGAATTGTCGCAACGCTATATCACCAATCGTTTCCTTCCGGATAAGGCGATTGACTTAATGGATGAGGCGGCTTCCAAATTGCGTATGGAGATCAACTCCAAACCGGAAGAACTGGATGTTTTGGATCGTAAAATCATGCAGCTTGAAATCGAAATTGAGGCGATTAAACGTGAAAACGACGAAAACAAGCTTAAGATCTTAGGTATGGATCTGGCCAACCTGAAAGAAGAACGCAACGAGATTTTCGCCAAATGGAAATCGGAAAAAGACGTTGTGGATAGCATTCAGGCGACCAAACAGGAAATTGAAGATCTGAAATTACAGGCCGAACGCGCCGAACGTGATGGCGATTACGGTAAAGTAGCCGAAATCCGTTACGGAAAAAGCAAAGAAGCACAGGAACGTCTGGATGTATTACAAAAACAATTACAGGAAAACCAATCCGGTCATTCTTTGATCAAGGAAGAGGTTACCCATGACGATATCGCTGAAGTCGTAGCCAAATGGACCGGTGTACCGGTAACCAAAATGCTGCAAAGCGAACGCGAAAAATTATTAAAACTGGAAGACGAATTGCACCACAGAGTGGTTGGCCAGGAAGAAGCCATACAGGCGATTAGTGATGCCGTACGCCGTAGTCGTGCCGGTTTACAGGATTCCCGCAAACCGATCGGTTCGTTCCTTTTCTTAGGAACTACCGGTGTAGGGAAAACCGAATTAGCAAAAGCCCTGGCCGAATACCTGTTTGACGATGAAAATGCGATGACACGTATCGATATGAGTGAATACCAGGAACGTCATAGTGTGAGCCGACTGGTTGGTGCGCCTCCGGGATATGTAGGTTATGACGAAGGTGGACAGTTAACGGAAGCCGTTCGAAGAAAACCGTATTCGGTAGTCTTACTGGATGAAATTGAAAAAGCCCACCCGGATACGTTTAACATCCTGTTACAGGTATTGGACGAAGGTCGTTTAACGGACAACAAAGGTCGACTGGCTGATTTTAGAAATACGATTATCATCATGACCTCCAATATGGGTAGTCATATCATACAGGAGAAATTCGAGAATCTGAAAGGAAGTATCGAAGCGGCAACCGAAGCGGCCAAAGTGGAAGTACTCGGTTTACTAAAACAAACCGTTCGTCCGGAATTTATCAACCGTATTGATGAGATCGTGATGTTTACGCCGTTGAGCTCAGCCAACATCCGTGAAATCGTAGGATTACAGTTAAAAAGCGTGATCAAAATGCTGGCACAACAGCATATTACGATGGATGCCACACCGGAAGCAATCGATTATCTGGCACAAAAAGGATACGATCCGCACTTTGGTGCACGTCCGGTAAAACGGGTAATTCAACGCGAAGTGCTAAACGAATTGTCTAAGGAAATTCTTTCCGGTAAAGTAGCCACCGATAGTATCGTGTTACTGGACAGTTTCGACGGTCAATTGGTTTTCCGCAATCAGGCGGCAACCGATTCAGAATAAATACTATCCGTACTAACGGATCATAAATAGAATAGTGTAGCTTTTCATAATACCCGAAAGGGTTGGTTTTTGGTTGAAAACACCGGTTCCGTAAAAAGGCCGGTGTTTTTTTATTCGCTAAAGTTTTATAAATTGTCTTACTTTTTTCAACGACTATGAAACTAACCAACAGAGCCGAAAACTATATCAACACGCTCGATCGGAATCCGGAATGGATATCTCCGGCAACAGCCACTCAAAAATACCTTTCCCGTTATCGTTTGGACAACAGCAACCGATTGCAACAAATTCAACAGGATTATTCCGGTTATACCTTTTCTCCCGATATAGACTCTGATTATGCCATCAGACTGTATTTTTTATCGGATGCCATAACGGCTAAAAATCAAAAAATCTATTATACGACTATCGACGGTAAAGCGGCTTTTTCGATGGATAACAGTAAAACCGAACCGTATTATCTGATTGCGGAAAATGGTGCGGTTTGGTATTGGGATGACGCGGTTAATCAGTATTTCTGTTTATACGAATCCATAGAGGTTCTGATTGAGATTTATGCACTGGAACGCGACTACCAATATCATTCGTCTTTCCCGGCAAAAGATCTGGCCTCGGAAGACGTCAAATCGATTATGGATCACCTAAACCAACACTATACTTTTGTTTCGGAATGCTCCGATACCTATCAATATTACTGGCAAACCGATTATGATCTTATCCGCATTCTGTATAACGATTATGAAAAGGAATATTCACTTGTGATCAATAGTGTTAGCCCTTATAATTTCCAACTAATCTTAGACGGACTCAAACGGGATAATCTGTATCTTTGATCCTCATTTCCGCTTATTATGATGCGCCTTCTTTCCGTTTTCCTCTTTTTAAATGTATGTATTGGTTATTCACAAAAGAACAGCCTTGACATTCGCCCGGTCAATCGTTTTAACAATCTGAAATACCTTGCCGTTCACGGGGAAAAAATACAGGAGTTTAGCTATTCGGAATCGGTTATTCGCGCTGAAAAAAACCATTATGCCATTGCGATGACCATTCACGGTCACCAACGCAAGTTTACGTTTCCGTTTACCCGTGAAGACCTAAAAGGAAAAGACAGTCTTAATACCGGACTAACCGATGCCTTTTATGCTGAAAAGATAACGTATCATCTCGATGACAAGGAATACATTGTATACAAACACATCGATTACAATTGTTATGATCCGTTATGCGGCAGCAAACACAGTCATCGTACGATGATTACCGGTAGCAGCTATTTTAGCCCGGATTACGGATTGCTCTTTATCAGTCAGAACAATAATATGACTCTGGAAATCCTGACCCGTATCAACGGAAAAGAAGCACCAAAAGATTTGATCATTGCTATTTTAAAAGACAATCAGGTTGATAATCGTATTATTAAAGAATATAAAAAGGTAAAGTTGTAGATATCTTTTAAAGCAACAGTCCGTAAAAAACTATTATTTATAAATTTTCAATACATCGAAATGATTTACAAAAAAATCACCAATGATAATGAGTTATATATCTGGATGAATGGTAAACTTCTTTTTAAAAAATGGATCGGAACTTCATATCACTCCAAAGTTTTTGATGTAACAGCATATGGAAAAAACACGTACATAAGCATAACAGAAAAAGGAAAACAAATCAATCCATAAAAGTCACTCATTAATGTCGTAGATAATCCAGTCCTTTGCGGTACCCATCCATAATCGACTTAAACAATTCGCCGCTGGTTGGTGGCGTTAACACAATAGCATCCGCACCCGAAGTAATGGCACTCTGAATATTTTCCAAGCTTTTTCCGCCGGTTGCCATAATCGGATAACCCGGAACGGCATAACTGATATGCTCCAGAATTTTAGCGGTGTTTTTTCCACCGGTGATATGAAAAATATCCACTCCGGCATCCACCCGATCCTGAAAGGAAAAATCGGCTACCGAAACACTGGAAATAATGGGGATTTTTATCTTTTTCCGGATCACGTTGAGGTCTTTGTTTTTAAACGGCTGGTTTACGATTATCGCTGCCGCGCCCAATGCTTCCGCCTGTATAGCCATTTCCATTGCCACCTTCCCTTGCGTAAGCCCCCCGCCTACTCCACATATTACCGGTTTATCGGAAAAATCAATTAATGCCTTCATAATTTTCGGAGAAGGGGCAAATGGATAAACAGCCAATATTGCATCGGCATCATTGTTTTCAATGATCGCCATATCGGTCGAAAACAGTAATGATTTCACGTTTTTTCCGCCTAACATAATGCCGTTGCAATCTTCACTGATCATCTTAGGAGTAGTCAGTGGTTTTGGTGTGGCTTTTGGTCGCCTGAAAAGCCGCTGAAAAAAAGAGAGGGCTTTGGTTTCACCTTTCCAAATAGACATTATGTTAAGTTCGTGCTTCATTTTAATACTTTTAACACGGTAAAATTACAATCGTCAGGAATCGAAATACCCACCACTGGAAAAACCATATCCGATTCTGTAATATGACGTTAAAAAAATGTAGTAAAACTGAAAGTGCCCGGCTATCGGCACAGAATAATTCCGGAGAATTGAAAAGTCATCAAACTACTATAACGCTACTACAGAATGGTTTCGTATAAATTTTAGCAACATCTTAACATTATAACAGTTAGCCGTCAATTTTTGCGAAAACATCTTTTTAAACTAAAAAAATGTTAATCCGGGTTTTTCCCCGTTTTTTTATCACAGGATAGTAGTAATTTTGTACCTCATTCCACCTTAATTACGACTCGGTATGACTTCGAAACTATATTCCCTCCTGTTTTTACTCCTCGCAACAGTATCGCTGAATGCACAAGGCGTGCGCTTTGAATCCGGTTTGGCCACCGCGCTCGAAAAGGCTAAAAAAGAAAACAAACCGCTGTTTATTGAATATTACAATGAAAACTGTTCGGTTTGTAAAACACTGGATCCGGTATTTGAAGACGCCACTATGGGTGATTTTTACAATACCCATTTTGTAAATTACAGAATCAATACCGAAAACATTAAAAAAGAAGACAGTTTGTATATCGCCCAATCCAAACTAAAACTGGAAAGCGTACCGTATTTTCTGTTTTTCGATACCGATAACACCCTGATTCATTGTTCCGGAGCAAAAGCCGATGCCGGTTACCTTGTCAATACGGTTGGAAAAACCGCTTTGGATCCGGTGGAAAGAACTGCAAACCTGGCCAAAAAATACGTTTCGGGCGACAAAAGTATTCGTACATTATATGCCTATTCCACACTGGTGCAATTGTATAAAGACGATCGCATGACCAATCGTATTGCCAACGACCTGTATGATGCCTTCCCGAAAGATCAGTTGGGAACTCAAAAAAGTTATACGATACTCAAAAACTGCGTGTTCTCCATCGATAACGGATTTTTCACCTATTGGGTCAATAATACCGATAAATTAAAAGGTTTTGAAACCGGTTCCAAAGCCGGTAATGAGATCAAGGTGCTACAGGAGATTCTGCTAAAAACGATCAACAGTGATGCTAAAAACAGTTGGAATCTCGCTAAAATCAAATCGGTAAAAGAGCTGATCGAAAAAACCGGACTTAGCACCAATCCGGATGCTTATGTCTGGCAACAGGAAGCGGCTGTTTTGGTAAAAGATGGTCGGGAAACAGAAGCACTGACACTTTTTAATAAGATGATCGAAAACGAAACCGTAGCCGGTGCGACCTATATTATCAACCAGTTTCTGGATATCGTAAAAGAGAAAAACAGCATAACCGCGATCAAATCTAAAATTGATGCGTTACACAACCTGGCAAAAGACAACGATGATAAAGCCGATTTGTTTTACACTGAATTGCGCTATTTTAAAAAAATAAACAACCAGGATGCGTTTAAAAAACTTCTGGAAAAAGCCACTGCTTTTTATAAAACCAATCAAATGGATATGGCTCGTTTAACGGAATTTAAAGGGAATTAAAAAAATAGCAGGAAAAAAATTTACCCCTCTTGCGATTCAAGTAAATTCTTTTCCTGCTTCTCTATATTGCTCAATCCGGTATTTTTCCGGTTGGAATGTGTTCTCCTCTTGCTATAGTTGCAACAACAATAGTCCGGATTAAAAAACGTATTATTTTTTACATACGTTGATTACGCTGGCAACCAATTGTTTGTTTTCCTCTTTTTCGTTTTTCATAAGCATCGATTTTAGGATATAAACCACGATAATTCCGGGAATAGCCATAATTAATGCTGCTAAAGCCGTTGCTATTTTCTGACCGGGTAAAAATGCGAATGGCTCCATATGATTATATCCCATATAAGCACCAATAGCCATAAACGAAAATAACCCGCCATACAATATTCTTGATCCCATTTTAGAGGACTCGTCAACACTTAATGTAAGAACTTCCGGGTTTGTTTTTACCCATTTTATAGTAACTGCTGCTCCAACTTTATCGCCTTTTCTAATTTTGATTTCATGCGACCAATCTTTACCCAACTCACCAAACGCGTCTGCCGTAACCGAGTGTGTACTTCCAAATTGATTTTTCAGTTTCGCCAATAAATTGGTGGCCTCATTTTTTAAATTTGTTTCTCTGGTACCAGTACCTTCCAAGGTGTAAACGATTTGTTTTTCTTCCATGTTTATACGTTTTATAAGATTGTTTTTTGGTTTTAGTTTACTATCAAATTAGATTGCACAATATCTCACAAATGTGAATTTTCAATACAAAATCGTGAAGATATTTAATTTTGATTTATTTCCGATTAACAAACTGACAAAAAAAAGATAAGTTTTCAGAATTTTCGTTATAATTTTATAGTAGTACAACAAAATTTATCAATCTTATTTTTAAAATAGTAACAAGTCCTCCCAGCTAAACAGAACAAACCTAAAAGTCCTTAATTCTATTAAAAATATCCTGACAAAAAAAGAACACAGAAGACTATTATTTATATTTTTGACAACACTTAACCTAAAATATAAATGGAATCCCAAAAAATTAAACATTTATTATCTTTTCCTGTAATTGTAGCCGCTTTGGGCTATTTTGTCGACATTTACGATTTACTCCTTTTCGGCATTGTTCGTATTCCCAGTTTAAAAACCCTTGGTCTCGATGTGGATACCGACGGTACGATGATACTGAATTTCCAGATGGTCGGACTCTTATTAGGTGGTATACTCTGGGGAATGTTAGGCGACAAAAAAGGTCGGCTTTCGGTACTTTTCGGCTCCATACTCGTCTACTCCGTAGCTAATATTTTGTGCGGCTTCCTTCCGTTTCTCCCTTTTAACGACAAAGCAATGACCTATGCCATTCTGCGTTTTATTGCGGGTATCGGACTCGCAGGCGAATTGGGTGCCGGAATCACCCTGGTTTCGGAATCCTTACCCAAAGAATTACGGGCGATCGGGACCTCCATTGTGGCCGGCTTCGGACTTTTAGGTGCTGTAGTGGCACAACTTACGGTAGAACTGGCCGGCGACTGGACCTATGCTTATTTTATCGGTGGTTCGTTAGGACTGTTTTTGCTTTTTTTACGTATAGGTGTGATGGAATCCGGGCTTTATAAAGACCTTCGGGATACCGATATCGAAAAAGGAAATTTTGTTAGTTTTTTCACCAATCGCAAACGTTTTATAAAATACCTGAAGTGCATTGCCATTGGTTTGCCTACCTGGTTTTGCGTGGGTATACTGGCCGTAATGGGGAATCAGTTTGCACCTTCCTTCGGGATTGGGGAAATTGAACCCGGCAAAGCGATTATGTGGGCGTATGTTGGAATTTCCGTAGGCGATTTTGCCAGCGGACTGATTTCGCAATTGTTGCGTTCGCGGAAAAAGGCCATTTTATATATGATGCTCTTTACGATTGTAGGGGTTGTATTGATGTTATACGGCGGAACGCAGTCTGAGAATATGTATTACTTTTATTGTGCCTGGCTCGGATTGGGAACCGGCTATTGGGCGATGTTTGTAACGGTGGGTGCCGAACAGTTTGGAACCAATATCCGTAGTACGGCCGCTACAACAATCCCAAATATGGTTCGCGGTTTGCTTCCCGTGATGTTAATTGCTTTTGATCATTTAAAAGTGCATAATGGGGTGATTGTTTCCGCATCTATAGTTGGATTGATTGTATTTGCTCTGGCTATTTATTCGACACTTACTATCGCCGAAACCCATAATAAAGATCTGGATTATACCGAATAAAAAAAGCGTCCCGAATTGGGACGCTTTTCAGTTTGTTACTTTTTTTTCATTTCATCTTTTACTTCAGCTTTCATCTCAGCTTTCGCTTTTTTACCTTCGGCTTTCATCTCAGCTTTTGCTTCTTTGCCTTCGGCTTTCATTTCAGCTTTTGCTTTTTTGCCTTCGTGCTTCATTTCTTTTTTAGCGGCATCGGCTTCTTTTTTTACTTCTTTTTTCACTTCCTGAGCCGACATTGCCATTGTGAACAATAATGCCATTCCTAGATAAACTACTTTTTTCATACTGTTTGTTTTTTTATTGATTAACGAGTATAAATGTAACAGGTATTTTCGTTAAAAAAATATTAAAAATTAAATTATTTAATACTTATAAATAAAAAAAAGCTACCCAAAGGTAGCTTTCATTGTTTTATTATTTTGGCAATTATTTTTTATGCAGGTATTTTTTGTTTTTATAATATGCCAATGCCACCAACAGCGTTATCAAAGCCATTGAATAATATACGAAGTTTGGCGTTACCACTTTATCCCCTTTGGCATACGAATGCAAACCGGATAAGTAGAAGTTAACTCCAAAATAGGTCATCAGAATGGAATAGAATGCATAAACACTAACCGCATTATAAATCCATTTACCACGCATGGCCGGTACTAAACGCATATGGATTACAAAAGCATATACCATAATACTGATCAACGCCCAGGTTTCTTTTGGATCCCATCCCCAATAACGTCCCCAGCTTTCATTAGCCCATTGTCCGCCCAGGAAGTTACCAATCGTCAACATCACCAATCCGACTGTAAGCGCCATTTCGTTGATATAGGTAATCTCCTGAATGTTCAGGTTCATTTTTTCTTTGTTCTTTTCGTTGGTAAACACCATTAGCAATAACGCTACAATTCCCAGGATCATTCCCAGTGTAAACGGACCGTAACTTCCTACGATAACCGCCACGTGGATCATCAACCAATACGAATTTAATACCGGTTGTAAGTTCGCAATCGCAGGATCCATCCAGCTCCAGTGTGCCACCATCAGGATCATGGCCGCTACAAAGGCTGTAGACGCTACCGTTAATTCCGATTTACGTCCGAATACCAATCCGAATAGCATGGTTGCCCATCCTACGTAAATCATCGATTCATAAGCATCACTCCAAGGTGCGTGACCGGAGATATACCAACGGAAAATCAATCCGGCCGTATGCAATACAAATAGTACCGCAATGATCGCATGGCTGATTTTTACCAGTATATTAATCGTTTTATTCGACTTGAAAATTTTGATGATTACAAAAAGGAACATCAGCACTCCGGCATACATATACCAGGAGAATAACTTTTTGAAAATATCGTATTTGTTGTACAGGATTTCCGTATCGATTTTTTTGTCGCTTGGACGTACTTTCGATCCGTATTTAACCTGATAGTTTTCCAATCCTTTTAATAAGCTGTCCGACAGTTTATAGTCGCCCGAAATAGCGGCTTTATCGATACTGCTCAAATAATACGGAATCACGTTTTTAATAGAATCCAAAGCAGTATGCGTTTGCTCGTTTACTTCCAGAAACGATACCCATTTGTTATTTGGATCGTTCGGAACCGGGAATACTTTTAAAATCTGACCGCTTAACGCCGAATACAATAAGTTTACTTTTTTATCGGCTTCGATAAAGTCTTTCTGGAATTGATTTGGAACCGCAGCTTTATAGGCTTCGTCCAAAACACCCGCCAGTTTGTAATTCCCTCTTTCGTCGAAGAAACTTACCAACGGCGCATATTTTTCGCCCAACGACACTCCAATTAATTTATGGATACTGTCGTTGTCTTTTTTCATATAGATCAACGGAACGTTATACCATACCTGCGGGAATTGTGTCATCGACAGAAACGCCTGATCGGAATTCATTCCTTTATAATGATCCTGTTTGCTTACTTTTCGCAGTAGTTCGGATGAAAACGTATTGATAGGCTTCATACGTCCACCCTGATCCTGAATTACCAATCGGCCGAATTTTGCCGCTTCTTCATCACTTACCTTATATTTGGTTAGTAAGGAATCGATCTGTTTTGGCGTTGGCATCTGATGTTGGTGGTTGTTTTGTGCAAAACCGCCAAACGAGAACAATAACGCGATAAGTGGTAGTAATTTTGCTTTTTTCGTACGTACCTTTTCCAGTTTCTTTTTCAAATCGCCAAAACGACTGTTTTTATCAAATAAGATCGCTAAAAGCCCAACATACAATAAGAAATAACCCAAATAAGTCATATTGGTTCCCCACGAATCGTGGTTTACCGATAAAACGGTTCCTTTTTCGTCCGGATCAAATGACGACTGGAAGAAACGGAATCCTTTATAGTCCAAAATGTGATTCATATAGATACGTTCATCGCGTTGTTCCGCACCATCAAGTACGGTTACTTTACTTTCAAAAGACGAGTAACTTTTTTCCGTTCCCGGATATTTTTCGGCCACAAAATCATTTAAACGGATTTTAAATGGCGTTTCATAAACTTTACTTCCGTATATCATGGTAAACTCCAGATTCCCCAGTTTAAAGGAATTCGGCACGCCCATTTTTCCTCTGGCTCCCAATAAGGTTACTTCGTGTTCTTCGTTTCCAACGGTTACGGTTAGCACCAAAGCATCGTCGGATTTATCGTCTTTAAAATCGTTGTTCGATTCGAATGCTACAACACCTTTCATCGCCGGTTCCGGTAGTACAAATTGCGTACCTCCCATATTATACAGGGAACGGAACATCAGATCCTGAACGGTATCTTTGGCAACATCGCCCTTCATCTGGTCGGCCATTCGCATAAAGTTCCCTTCAAATGGTGATTTTATCGAATATTTATCGCCTTCTTTGATGATATTAATTGCACCGTCGGTTGGTTTGTTAAACGCAAACAATACATTATGGATATTTTGTACTTCTCCTTCTTTCAGGTAATGCTCGTGACGGGTTCCGTCGCCGGATTCCACGAGTTTTAAAAACAATGTCCCTTTTTCGTCCGGTTTAATTACCTCTTTGGCTCCCATTACAAAGTCTTTATAACGGATTTCAAATGGCGTTTCATTAAACTTTTTGGAAATGGTAAAGTCGTTATTGGTCACCGGTGAGAATAAAGCTCTTTGTTCAAAGGTTCTTCTACGCATTTCACCCTGGTAATCTCCATCTACAAAAACGGTCAGGTACGTTCTGTCTGAAAAAATCTGATTGGAACTTTCGCCTTCGCGGATTGGCATCACCCCTTCATAACTAATATAACGGGTGATAAAGGCACCCAAAATGATAAAAATAAAAGACAAATGCAGCAATAACGTAGCCCATTTCTCTTTTTTATGCAATTGGTAGCGTTTGATATTTCCAAAAAAGTTGATCAGGAAGATCGCCATAATACCTTCGAACCATTTCGTATTGTAAATCAGAATACGAGCTGTCGTGGTATTATAATCGTTTTCGATAAACGTTCCTACGGCCATCGCTGCTGCAAAGAAAATAAACAGGAAAGCCATCAGACGCGTGGAGAACAAAAATGAGACTATTTTTTTACCCATGGTGATTGGATTTGTATTTTTATAAATTGTCGCAAAAGTACTTAAAAACAAACTCCTATTAACGCTTTTTAACGTAATATTTAACAGCTGTTAAAAATGATAAACCTTTCTTAAAACGGGCCTTTTTGTCCGTTTTTTTTATATCAGACATCATGCTGTGGAAAAGTTAAGTTAACATCCGGTTATGTATTGGTTTACCTTCCTAACCTATTCTTAAACATTCTCTTACACCGATTTATTTTTAAGTTAATACTCTCCTAACCTGAAACCTTCACTTTTGTACCCAACCAAAACAACACACATGACACAATTTTACACTTCTAAAAAGAACCTGTTACGCCTGTTCCTTTTTATGGGATCGACCTTTACCTGGGGACAGACACAGCAAATTCACTACTGGAATTTTAATGCACTACCATCCGGAACGTTAACAACCGTGGCTCCTGATGCTTCGTTAATTCCAACCGGAACGCAGATTACCTATCCCGGAACCGGTGCCGGATATATGGACAATGTAGCCGGATCGGCATTAAACGCACAAAATGGTGATGCAGCCGGATTGGGTTTGCGTCCGAGAAATCCGAGTAACACCCGGGCATTACTGGTTGCTGCGCCAACTACCGGATATCAGAATATCATCATTAAATTTGCGACGACCCGTACCACTCAGGGCGCTTCGTCTCAAAACTATTCGTATACGTTAAACGGAACCGATTTTATCACTACCGGATTGACCGTGACTTCGTATTCTCCTCAAACTGAACCTACCTATGAAGTGGTAACCCTGGATTTCTCCGGAATTACAGGTGCCGCCAACAACCCTAATTTTGCCCTAAAAATTGAATTCGGAGGTAGCACGGCTGCCGGTTCAAGCGGAAATAACCGTTTTGACAATCTTACCATTACCGGTTCTACTGCCGGTGGTAACGATACCTCTCCTCCGATGGTGACTTATAATCCAACGCATAATTCAACTAACGTAGCGATTAATACGCAGCCTACAATTTCGTTTAATGAAGATATCCGTCTGATTGACAATTCGCCTATTACCAATACCAATGTTGATGCTTTAGTACAGGTACGCCAGGGTAGTATTACAGGAGCTACTGTACCATTTGACGCTACTTTTAACAACAATACGATTACGATCACCCCGACACAGCCGTTTAATAACAGTACTACCTATTTTGTATTCTTATTACCGAATCTGATCGAAGATATGCATGATAATGCTATAACATATAGTTCTGCAATTCAGTTTTCGACGGTGGCTTTCGATACCAAAATTGCGATGGCATCCAATTTCGTTACCGTAAACGAAAATCACGGAACTTTGTCGTTTAACCTAAATCTGACTGATCCTGCTACTGCTTCGGTGGATTTGGTGGTAAAAGCCGCTCCGTTTAGTACGGCCGATCAAAACGATTTTACCCTGCAAACCCAAACATTACATTTTACAGCGGGTAGTAACGCAACCCAAACCATCTCAATTCCAATTATCGACGATACGCTGGAAGAACAACATGCCGAATATTTTGTACTAAGTCTTGAAAACCCGGTTGGCCTATCCATCACCGGAAATCCAATGGCTACCGTATATATCAAAGACAACGACCGTCAGGCGCCTAGTCCGAATCACGATATCCAACTGGACTATATCGGAAGTTTCGATCCTTCCGGAGCGAGCACCAGTTCTTGCGAAATCATCGTACACGATCCGGCTACGCAACGTCTTTTTACCATCAGTGCTATTTCCGACAAACTGGAAATCATCGATTTCTCGAATCCGGCCAATTTAACGGTAATCAACTCCATCAATATGGCTTCATATGGCGGCATTACCAGTGTAGCCGTTAAAAACGGAGTGGTAGCTGTTGCTTCTCCAAATGCCAACGAACAATTAAACGGATCGGTCGTATTTTTCGATACCAATGGTACATTTTTAAAACAAGTAACCGTAGGAGCGCTACCGGATATGGTAACGTTTACACCGGACGGGACAAAAGTATTAACCGCCAACGAAGGACAACCGAACGATGCCTATACTGTAGATCCGGAAGGTTCGGTTTCCATTATTGATATTTCCGGTGGCATCGCTTCCTTAACGCAGGCTAATGTTACTACAGCTTCATTTACCGCTTTTAATGCTCAGGAAGCCGCTCTTATCGCTTCAGGCGTTCGTAAAACCAAAAGTACCAGTACGCTCGCGCAGGACTTCGAACCGGAATACATCACCATTCGTCCTGATTCTCAAAAAGCATGGGTTACTCTTCAGGAAAATAACGCCATTGCCGAAATTGATCTGGTAACCAAAACGATTTCCGATATCTGGGCTTTAGGAACAAAAGATATCAGTCAGCCGGGTAACGGTATGGATATTTCCGATAACAACAACGAAGTATTGATTGCCAACTGGCCAATTCAGGCGTATTATATTCCGGATGCCGTAGCCAATTATACTGTTAATGGAACAACCTACCTGGTTATGGCCAACGAAGGTGACGAAAAAGAATATGCCGGTTTAACCGAAAGAACTACAGTTGGTGCTAATACCTATACTTTGGATCCAACTATTTTCCCGAATGCCTCAGTTTTAAAACAAAACCACAACGCCGGACGATTACGTGTAACCAATCTCAACGGAAACACCGATGCGGATGCCGATTTTGAAGAAATCAAAATTTTAGGTTCCCGTTCGTTCTCCATCTTTAATGCCGATACGAAAGCGATCGTATTTGACAGTGGCGACGATTTCGAAATGTATACCGCTATGACACCGTCCATCAGTCCGATTTTTAATGCCGACCACGGTGATAACGTTAAAAAAGGAAGAAGCCGCGCCAAAGGTCCGGAGCCGGAAGGTGTTACGCTAACGCAAATTGCCGGGAAAACCTTTGCTTTTATCACACTGGAACGCGTTGGAGGTGTGATGGTTTATGATGTAACCAATCCGAACGATGTAAAATTCGTAGAGTATAAAAACAGTCGTAGCACGTCGGCTTATTCCGGTGATTTTGGTCCGGAGGGCGTTACCTTTATCAAAGCCGCGGATAGTCCGAACAATAAGAATTATGTAGCCGTAGCCAACGAAATCAGTGGGACGATTAGTATGTATGAAGTGAATACAGCGAATCTGACCAACGATGATTATGTTCATGCTCCGAAAACATTTGCTGTTTTCCCGAATCCATCTACCAAAGGTGTGGTTTATTTTAACCGTATGGCCAGCTATTCCCTATATGATTTGACCGGAAAATTAATCCAATCGGAGAAAAATGCACTGTTGATCAACACATCAAAACTGACGGCAGGTATTTATCTGATCAAAACGGATGAAGGCCTTACTCAAAAACTGGTTGTTAAGTAGTTTATTATATTTTTAGGAAGAAAGCCGGGTTGGATTCGCCTCCAATCCGGTTTTTGATTTTAGGACGTTAAATATATCCCAAACCCGGTTTTACGGTTCGCATTTTTATAAATTTGAGAAAACATTTACCATGAGCCGGTTTCTTTCCATTACCGAAAAGCTATCTATTCAATATCCGATTGTTCAGGCACCGATGTTGGGCGTAACCACTCCCGAGATGGTTACCGCCATTGCCAATGAAGGCGGATTGGGATCACTTCCCGTTGGCGGTTTATCACCAGAAAAAACGACCGAATTAATCCGAAAGACCAAACAACTCACCCAACGTCCGTTTGCCGTCAATCTGTTTACCCATACAATCCCGGAAGTGAATCGGGATCAGGCTGCCCAAATGCAGGATTTCCTGATTGGACTTGGACAAAAAAACGGATTGGAATTCCCGGAGTTAGCGTTGGAAACACTCACTTTTTATTCGTATAAAACACAAATCGATATTCTGATTGCGGAACAAATCCCTGTTGTTAGTTTTACGTTCGGGATTCCGGATGACGAAAGTCTGCAAAAATTAAAAGCCAGCGGTGCTATTTTAATCGGAACCGCAACCTGTCTGGAAGAAGCGCTACTATTAGACGAAAAAGGCATCGATATGATTACCGCTCAGGGTATTGAAGCCGGCGGTCATCGCGGTACTTTTCTTGACAATATTCCGCTACCACAAATTGGTGTGATGGCATTGGTTCCGCAAATTGTAAATCGTATCGGTAAACCGGTTTTAGCTTCCGGAGCGATTAACGATGGGAAAACCATTAAAGCGGCTTTGGTGATGGGTGCTTCGGCAGTACAAATCGGAACAGCTTTTATTGCTACGACCGAAAGTCTGGCGATAACGGCTTATCAGCAGGCGGTTTTGACGGCAAAAGATACCGATAGTCAACTCACCCGGACATTTTCCGGACGATGGGCTCGTGGTTTGCAAAATCAATTTATGACCGAAGTGGAACATTCCGGTTTGACACCGCTTCCCTATCCGATTCAAAATAGTCTGACAACCGCATTGCGCCAAAAAGCCCAACAACAAAATAAGGGTGAATTTACTAATTTATGGTCGGGACAATCCGCACCTAAAATCCATTTACCGGATTGTGCCGGGATTTTCCGGGAACTGATCCGACAAGCGGAACTAACATACTAAAGAAACACCTGACAGGTTTTGGAAACCTGTCAGGTGTATATTCAAAGAGTATTCTTTTTTAAATACCTATTTCAATCTGGAAGCGAACATACCAGTTGTTTTTTGTCGATCCGTCGTTAAAACTCAAACGATCGTAGGTAAACTCTGTTTGTAGTTTAAACGCATGCTCCCAAAGGTATTTGGTTAGACCAAGGGTATATTCGTTGGTATCCGGTGTAAAAGCAGCGATATCTTTATTCGCTTTTTGCGTTGAAAAACGCCCGATAATTTCATAATTTGTCGGAAACGTATAACTCAACTGATAATCCATTCCGTGTCCTACATAAGCATAATTCATCAGCGTTGGATCTACCGGATCGATAGCTACCGGATTATGCGAAGAACGGGACATATACGTCGCCATAGCTGCCCAACCGTTGTATTTAAACATCGCATCGGCAAAAAAGGAGCGCAAGGTTTTTTGCTGGTACAAATCGTCTCCCAACTGCCCCTGAGTTCGTCTGGCGTTATTGTTTTGATGATAGGCTCCTGAAAATAATAATTTTGGCGTTTTTTCGCGGGCTATATCACCTTCAAAATTCGATCCGTCTTTGGTGAACGATCCTAATGGAAATAATTCGATCTTACCGGTTAAAGCCACACCGTTATCCGGACTTTTGGTCCAGTTACGCCCTTCGCCGGTGGTAACAGCCGCTTTTAAATTATAGGAAAACTGGTCTTTTTTCTCATTCAGATAATACGCCTGAATTCCAAAATCACGGTCGATATTAAACCTAGCATTGTTTATCGAACGATCGGTTAACTGTAACGCTCCCGATGAATTGACCCGTTGGCGGTTACCCGGTAATTTTGTTTGTCCGAAAGTAAAACTCCAGTTTCGATCCGGTCGGTAAATAATGGCCGCATCGCGGATAATATTGATGTTTTCACCATCGTGGATTTCGCCTACATCACCCGGTGCAAATGATAATTGCAACACATACAAAAAATGCGGGTTTCCTACATAACCGTCGAAACGCAAACGCAAACGACGAATCTGTCCGTCATAAGCATCGTCTTCACCTTCATTTTTGATAAACCCGATACGATTTTGCATCCGGAAACGAATATTTAACTGGAAAAGACTATCGGCAGAAGTAATTCCAAGCCCCTTACCGTAGCTGTAATAGGGCAATGCCGCTAATTTTAAATCGTTATCTTTGGTACTAATCTTAATGTCCTGCGCCTGTAGAACAGCGGCGACGAACAGTAAAACAAAAGTTAGTTGTATTCTCATGTTAGTGTTGTGTTATCTGAGAGCAAAACTAATGTTATTTATTGGCGAACGGTATTAAGATAATGTTACCTTTGCGAAAAATTAATGTTATGCAAAATAATTATATAGGATACCATTTCTCTGTGGAACCCAAAGAGTTAGGTTCTGAAATTTTAATCGCCGAATTGGGAGAAACGGCTTTCGAAAGTTTTATTGAAACCGAAAACGGACTGTCCGCTTACGTTCAAAAAGAGCTGTGGAATGAAAATATCCTGGATGATATACAGATTTTACATTCTGAGGAATTTACTATTTCCTATACGATAGAAGAGATCGAACAGGTAAACTGGAACGAAGAATGGGAAAAGAATTTTGAACCGATCGACATTGACGGAATTTGTCAGATTCGCGCACCTTTCCACGAAAAAAACGAGGCCCAATACGATATCGTAATCGAGCCTAAAATGAGTTTTGGAACCGGTCATCACGAGACCACTTTTATGATGGCGCAACACTTGTTGGAAACCGATGTAACCGGAATGAAAACCCTTGATATGGGATGTGGTACGGCAATTTTGGCGATTCTGGCCGAAATGCGTGGCGCACAACCTATCGATGCTATTGATATCGACAACTGGTGTTATCTGAATTCGATCGAAAATGCCGAACGAAATAATTGTAAACATATCACGGTTTACGAAGGCGATGCTTCTCTATTGGTGGATCAGAAATACGATTTGATCATTGCAAATATCAACCGTAATATTTTGCTAAACGATATGCAGACCTACGTTAACTGTCTGAATAAAGGCGGCTTACTATTACTAAGCGGTTTTTACGAAGAAGACATTCCGTTTATCGATGCGTCCTGTACCGAAAAAGGACTGACGTATGTTAAAAAGTTCCAAAAGAACAATTGGGTATCTCTAAAATATGTAAATTAGCTAAAAATTAAACTAAGCTTCTGATTATGAGTACCCAGGAAAAAGTTTTAGAAAGCGTATCGGTCGAAGAGCTGATTTCATTAAACAATGAAATTGTACTGTTTAACGACGATGTAAACACTTTCGATCACGTAATAGACACTTTAATCCGCGTTTGCGACCATACTTCCGAACAAGCCGAGCAATGTGCCATTTTGGTGCATTACACCGGAAAATGTACGGTAAAAACCGGTTCGTATACCGACCTGAAACCGCAGTGTTCGTCATTGCTGGATGCCGGTTTAAGCGCTGAAATACAATAAAAAAAGTCCCGAAAAATCGGGACTTTTTTTATTTATAAACCGCTCTTAATGCGGTAGTATATCTTTTAACAATCCGTAGATATAGGTTCCTAAAAGCGCACCCAGTAAAATCACACCAGCACCCCAAAATCCGGCCCCTAACAGAATAAAAATCGGCCCCGGACACGAACCAACCATCGCCCAGCCCAATCCAAACAACGTACCGCCAATTATATAACGGGCAAATCCTTTTTCTTTGGCTTCGATCACAATGGGCGCACCGGTATAATCTTTTAGGTTTTTACGTTTGATCAACTGAACACCGATCAAGCCGGTCATAACCGCGACCATAATAATTCCAAACATATGAAACGACTGGAACTGGAACATTTCGTAAATACGGTACCAGGATACCGCCTCTGATTTGGTTAGTACAATTCCGAATACAAAACCGACCAATATAAATTTGATATATTTCATCTTATCTGAAAATTAAAGGTAATAGAAAATGGGACATTATCAATCCGCCGATAAAAAACCCGATTACGGCAATCAGCGAAGGCAATTGTAAGTTACTCAACCCGGAAATAGCATGTCCGGACGTACATCCGCCGGCATAACGCGTTCCAAAACCGATCAGTAATCCACCAGCCAGTAAAATGATAAAGGTTTTCGGATTTTTTAAGGCCTCAAAACCCATTAACGAATCCGGAGCCAGTTTCCCTTCCGGTGCTTCGATATGCATTGTTGCCAATTGTTCTACTGTTGTCGGATTCAGATTTACACCACTTCCATCGCTTAAAAAATGAACTGCTACAAAACCGCCCAGCATGGCTCCAAAAACCACCGCCAGGTTCCAGCGTTGCGCTTTCCAGTCAAATCGGAAAAAATCGGCAAAACGGCCCGCTCCGGCAATACTGCATAATGTTCGCAAATTAGAGGACATTCCGAATGCTTTGCCAAAATAAAGTAGCGCCAGCATCACCATTCCGATCAAAAAGCCCGATATATACCAGGGCCAGGTTCCATAAATTACTTCCATAAAAAACTGATTTAGGGCAAAAGTACTTATTCGACCAGTATTTTATGTAACATTGATTACATAATTTTCCGCAAACAAAATATTCTGCTACCTTTGAAACCATAAATTTATCCGCAGATGAAAAAGTTTTTTACCGAAATAAAATGGAGTATTATTTTTTCCGTAGCCACTGTTTTATGGCTGTTTTTAGAAAAAATTGCAGGTTTTCACAACGAAAAGATCAGTAGTTATTTTTATATCTGTTTGCTGTTCGGAATTGTATATATTATTGTTTTTACATTAGCACTAAAAGAAAAAAAGACAACTTTTTACAACGGTACCATTACCTACAAACAGGCGTTTATTTCGGGTGCCATTCTAACGTTACTGATCGCCGCTATAAGTCCGCTGGTACAAACGATTTTTCATGAGGTGATTTCTCCGGATTTTTTCGACAATGCCATCGCGAATGTGATCAAAACCAAACCGGGTAATAAGGAATTTGCAACGGGTTATTTTAACCTTCAAAGCTTTATTTCACAAGGATTTTTAAACATCCTGTCATTAGGAATTATACTATCGGCAATTGCCGCCTATTTTATTCAGACCAAAAACCGAAATTAACTATGAAAAAAACAGCTTTTGCCCTGCTAGTACTGGCGCTGTCGGTTTCTTCCTGTATCAGCACCAAATCGACCATTAAAAATATTGACGAAACCGCTTCCCGTCCTATTCTTCGCGGGGATTATTATCTACTAACCGAGTATAGTGATAACACCAAATACGGATATGATTCGGACTATCCGATCAATATCGGGTTTATACCGGAATCGCAGGAACAAAATAATGTGACTTACTTTTTTAACGGACTCGAAGGTCCTGACGGGCAAAAAGTAAACTTTGAAAAAACCGGAACCTGTTGTCCGTTTCCAACCAAACACAACCGTGTAGGCGCCGGAATGCTCGCGCAATATACCGTAACCTGGGACGGTTTGGCTAAACCTATTGTACTTTACTTTAACACTTTCGAAAAAGGCAAAATAATGTGTCCTAAAGGCTTATCCATTAAGAAAAACCCATCCCGAACACACTAATTTTAAGAATACTATAAGAAATCGCATTCTTCCAAAACGTTTTTTGGAAGGATTTTTGTTGTATATTTGTGTCACTTTTTAAGAATCCATTATGAACTTATCTAATATCCCTCAAATCAAGCATACTGATAGCGGAAATTTCTTTTTATTAGCCGGACCTTGTGCCATTGAAGGCGAGGAAATGGCTATGCGAATCGCCGAAAAATTAGTAGGCATCACCGACAAACTTGCCATTCCTTATGTGTTTAAAGGCTCGTTTAAAAAAGCTAATCGTTCCCGAATCGATAGTTTTACCGGTATCGGAGACGAAAAAGCTCTGAAAATACTTCAAAAGGTATCCAAAGAATTTGGTGTACCAACCGTTACCGATATTCACGAAAACCACGATGCCGAATTGGCTGCCGAATATGTGGACATTCTTCAGATTCCTGCGTTTTTAGTACGCCAAACGGATCTTGTTGTGGCTGCGGCGCAAACCGGGAAAACCGTAAACCTGAAAAAAGGTCAGTTTATGAGTCCGGAAAGCATGAAACACGCGGTACAAAAAGTATTGGACTGCCAAAACGAAAACGTGATGCTAACCGATCGCGGCACCATGTTTGGCTATCAGGATATGATTGTTGATTACCGAGGAATCCCAACCATGCAACAATTTGCCACTACGGTACTTGATGTGACGCATTCGCTACAACAACCTAACCAGTCAGCCGGTGTTACCGGTGGTCGTCCGGATATGATCGAAACGGTTGCCAAAGCCGGAATCGCAGTTGGTGTAGACGGTATTTTTATCGAAACACACTTCGACCCTGCCAATGCGAAAAGCGACGGTGCCAATATGCTACACCTGGATTATTTTGAAGGGTTGATGCAAAAACTGGTAGCGATCCGTAAAACTGTAAATTCTTTTTAATTTTCACTATCGATAATGAAACATCCATTTTTAATGGCTGTGCTAACTTTTTGTGTTTTTTCACAGTACACCTTTGCTCAGGAAGAAGCAATCACACCTGAAAAATACACGGCGCATAACAAAGGTAAGTTTTACGTTTTCTGGGGCGGAAACCGTGCGAATTTCACCAATTCGGATATCCATTTTCAAGGTGCCGATTACGATTTTACCCTGCACGATGTTGCGGCTCAGGACAAACCCAAAGGATGGCATATTGACTATATCAACCCGGGACGCATGACGATTCCGCAGACCAACCTGCGTGTTGGTTATTTTATCACCGACAAATACAATATTTCAATTGGTGTGGATCACATGAAATATGTGATGCAACAGGATCAGCGGGCACGTATTTCCGGTACGTATCCGGCGGAATACAACAGCACAGTCGTGAGCAATGGAATGGTTGATTTAACCGATGAGAGCTTCCTTACTTTCGAACATACCGACGGATTAAACTATATCAACACTGAGTTTTCCCGTGTTGACGATATTTCAAAATGGTTTGGAATTACCGATACAGACGTATTTCAGATCAATGTAACCGAAGGTGTTGGTGGTGGTGTTTTATTCCCTAAAACCAATGCTAAATTGTTTAATAAAGAACGTCATGACGATTTCCATATTTCCGGATTCGGACTTTCGGCTAAAGCCGGACTTAACCTGACTTTCTTTAAACACTTCTTTATTCAGGCCGAATTAAAAGGTGGTTATATCAACATGAACGACATCAAAACAACGTATAGCAACGATGATAAAGCGTCACAGCATTTTATGTTTTTACAACGTGTGATTGCTTTTGGTGGTATTTTCAGAATATAATTTAAAAGAGAAAAGACGCTAGACAAAAGATACTAGACAAAAAAGGCTCCGTTTGGAGCCTTTTTTTATGGATATAGCGTCATCGCTTCTTTAATCACATCTATTAATACCGTATTATCAATTTCTTCCAACGATCGGTAACGCAGTGATTTCATCGTATTCCTACCACCATCGGCCACCAATACGTCCTGATGCTGTTGCAATTTAAACCCTCTTGAAAAACCAATATCTACAAATTGTTTTTTATGACTTGCATTAAAAAAACAGAAAGGTCTCTTTTTATAATACATATAGGGCACTTGCCACTTGCATTCCAATTCGTATGAATTTTCTAATGTCGTTTCTAAAACGGCCAACAGGTGCAATAATATCGAACGATACGGTTCCGGTTGGTTGATAATATAGACGTCGGCAGGTTTCATACTTATACTTGTTTTTCGCCTGTAGAAATATTCCTGGCATTATTTTTTGCCTTACGGATCAGACGTCTGCCGTAGCGGATTAGCAGAAAGTCGGCTACAGCCAATACAATCATAGCAACGATAATCCCCATATAGTATACGATCAGAAAACTGGGTTTCTCCCCTTTCAGATGTTCTGTATACGATGTAACACCAATAAGTGCCATCAGGAGATAAACCCCGAACAATACTCCCATGACAACCAGAAAATAGCCTACTATACGCATCATTTTAAATCTTTTTACAAACATATCACTTGTTTTGGTAATTTCCGATCAATCGGCTTTTATCTGATTTATTTTCTTAAAAAAAATTGTTCGTTTCAAAAAATATCACTTACTTTGTTTTTCAAAGTACTTTTAAATGGATACAAATAATTATTTACAGGATTTAAAAGACATCAAGGACTTGATGAATAAATCGACACAGTTTATCTCATTAAGCGGTCTTTCCGGGGTTTTGGCCGGTGCCTATGCTTTGATTGGCGCCTTTGTGGCACACTATCTGATCCGTACCAACACCAATACCTATGTTTCCGTGAACAGTTCCCTATTCCAACAACTGGTTTTGGTAGCCCTGGCCGTACTGTTTGTTTCTTTAATCACGGCGTATATCTTCACTGTTAATAAAGCCAAAAAAACAGGCGAAAAAGTATGGAATTCCTCTTCCAAAAGACTATTGATCAACTTTTTTATTCCTCTGGTTACCGGAGGGATACTGACCTTGCTATTATTCCAAAAAAGCTATTACGATCTGATCGTTCCCACTACCCTTATTTTTTACGGTATGGCTTGTTTAAACGCCAGTAAATACACCTTGCGGGATGTTCGTTATCTGGGGATTACCGAAATTATTTTAGGATTATTATCCGTAGTATTTTCCAATTATGGTTTGTACTTTTGGGCACTTGGATTCGGAATCTGCCATATCCTTTATGGTACTGTGATGCATTATAAATACGACCGAAAATAATTGTTTTGAAAAGTCTGATCGAAAATATCAATAAAGCGTTTGACCATCGGATCCGTCTGGGCATTATGTCCATACTGATGGTCAACGAATACGCCGACTTTACGACGCTTAAAGAGCTTTTGGGCGTGACCGACGGTAATCTGGCCAGTCATGCCAAAGCACTTGAAAGTGAAAACTATATCGCGATAGAAAAACAATTTATCGGAAAAAAACCAAATACCCGTTATAACGCAACTCAGGAAGGTCGCAAAGCCTTTCAGGAACATATTGATGCTCTTGAAAAATTAATCCAAAAACACTAACGCTATTTTTTTACCTTTTAACTTTGAAATTCAAAGTACTTTTAAATATGAAAGATAAATTATTTGAACTGTTTTACACACTTTCCAAATTACCGTATCAGCGCTTTTTAAAAAAGAATGCACCATGGAACGTTACCAAAGAGGAACTACTCTCCTATCCCGAAAAAACATTAGGAAACGACCTCGGAATATTTTTAACTGTAAATCATTTTACAATGGAACCTAAACTGGAAGACCATGATGTAATGCACATTCTCACCGGAATCGGAACGTCTGTAAAAGAAGAAATCGCAATGCAATTCTACCTACTCGGCAACGGGAAAAGAAGTACCTATCTGTTTATGGTAGTAGCAATTGGAACACTTTTTTATTGCTTCGAATTAGCATTCTTCTATTCTTATTACAAACGCGGACGTAAAGCATTGGCCTTTCATTACCTCGACTATTCCAAACTCTTATTACAACCGACCGAAAACATTCGAAAAACTTTTAAAATTCAATAACCTTAAATCAAATCAATATGGACCATCAATCAGAAAAAGACACTTCCAGACCGGAAGTAAACATCCCAAAAATGCCAACTCCTTTTTTCCAGACGCCAACAGTCAAAATGATCATGATTGGCTTTCTGACGCTGTTTTTACTAATACCGTTACAATTTGTAAAAGATTTGATTTCGGAACGTTCACAGCGGAAAAACGAGGTGATTAAAGAAGTAAGCGAAAAATGGGGAAGCAGCGTTTATTTTTACGGACCTATTTTAAAAGTACCGTATACCGAAGCCAATAGCACAACGTATAAGTATGCTTATCTATTCCCGGAAAAACTGGAAAATCAGACAACGGTAGAAACCAAACCCCTAAACCGGAATATCTATAACGCTACGGTCTATACGGCTCAAATGAATTTTAAAGGTTCGTATGTACAACCGGATTTTGACATACAGAATATTCCGGCGGGAAATATCCATTGGGACAAAGCAACCATCCTGATTCAGACTACCAATCTGAAGAGTATCAAAGATGAAGTCAACATTACATTTGGTGGCAAACAGTATACTTTTGAACCGATCTATAATAGTAATTCCGGTTTTGAAGCCCTGGAAACCGCTCCGATCAATATGGCAGCTGTAACGTTCCCTACTTCATTTGATTTTAAAATCAAATACGATGGTAGTCAACTGATCAAAATTGTTCCGATTGGAAAAACGACGGAAATGAGTATGAAATCAAACTGGCACAGCCCAGGCTTTACCGGAAACTTCCTCCCGAACGATAAAACAAAAGTGATTTCAGACGATGGTTTTCAGGCGAAATGGAAAGTCCTACATATCAACAGAGCGTTTTCGCAGCAGTATTTTAACAACCTTCCGGATTTAAGGAAGTATGCCTTTGGGGTTAATTTTATTGTACCTGTAGACGAATATCAAAAAAATGAACGCGTATCCAAATATGGCTTCCTGGTAATCGGTCTTACGTTCCTGACGTTTTTCCTGATTCAGTCCATCAGTAAAATCCGTATACATATTTTCCAGTATTGTATGATCGGTATTGCACTGGTGTTGTTCTATACGTTGCTTATTGCGATAACCGAACACAGTAGTTTCCGATTGGCGTATATCCTTTCCGGTCTCGCAGTTGTTTTAATGATCAGTCTGTATTCATTTTCCATTCTGAAAAACCCTAAATTCCCGCTACTCATCGGTACATCGCTATCGGCTTTGTATCTGTTTATTTATATTATCATACAAATGGAGAATTACGCCCTGTTAGTGGGTAGTATCGGTTTGTTTATCATCCTTGGACTTGTGATGTACCTTTCGCGAAAAATCGACTGGAACAGCAATTAATTCCATAAAAAAAGTCCCGAGTTTATCGGGACTTTACTTTTATTTATTGTTTTGCTTTTGGCGCCGGTAGCGTTTCCAACATTTCGATTTCGAAGATCAAATTGGTGTTTGGCGGGATGATTGCATACCCTCTTTCTCCATAAGCCAAATGCGACGGAATAAAAAGGATCGCTTTATCACCAAATGACATATTTTCCAATCCTTCGATAAAGCCAGGAATCAAACCTTCTTTTTTACCGTAAGGGAATGGGAATGGCATATACTGATTCGCAGCAGCTCTGTTGGCATCAAGCTTTCCGAAAGCTTTTGCAACATCTTCGTAGCTGGTATCAAACAAGTCTCCGTTTTCAAAATAACCTGCATAGTGAACATATACCTGTGTTCCTGCAGCTGGTTTTTTACCGTTTCCTTTGTTAACGATAGCATATTCCAATCCGGATTGTGTTTTAGTAGCTCCCGTTTTTGCTGCTGCAAATGCTGCTACTTTTTCCGTTTTAACTTTAGTTAAACCTTCAGCCAGTTTCTTTTGTGCAACCGATTCGGTATCATAATATCCTTTAAATACTTTTGGTGCGTCGAATTTTTTAGCGTCTTTTCCAACACGGATAATTGTAATTTTTTTGATCACATCGTTTTGTTCGATCTTATTTACAATATCCATACCTTGAACCACTTCTCCAAAAACACTGTGTTTTCCGTCTAACCATGGCGTTGCTTTGTGCGTGATAAAAAACTGACTTCCGTTTGTACCCGGTCCGGCATTAGCCATCGATAAGATTCCCGCTTTGGTATGTTTTAATTCCGGTGCGATTTCATCTTTAAATTTATAACCTGGTCCACCTTCTCCATTTCCATCCGGATCACCACCCTGGATCATAAAATCTTTGATCACACGGTGAAATTTAACGTCATTATAAAACGGTTTTCCTTTGAATTTATCTTTTACAAAAGGGTTTTTTCCTTCTGCCAACGATACAAAATTCGCTACGGTAACCGGCGTTTTCTGATATTCTAATTTAACGATTATGTTACCTTTATTCGTCTCGATATCAGCATAAAGCCCGTCGCCTAACTTATCGTAAGATGACGTACAAGACGTAAATAATGCAACAAGGCCTACAAATAAACTTGTCATTGATTTCATTTTTAAATTGATAATTATTACTAGTTTTCGGGTTGGTTTTTTGTATTTTCAGTTTCGGTTTTCGGAGCTGGTTTGCTTTTTTCGGAAGCACCCGGTTTTAAATCGGTCAACGTAACCGTACAGATTAACGGCTGGTTGGTTCCGATTTTATCATTATCTCCGTGATAGCCATATGCCATATGCGACGGAAATAAAAACGTTACCTTCTCTCCTTTTTTCATCAGTTTGATTCCATCGCGAAGTCCCATCATGATGTTTTGTTTGTCCACATGATATACCTGCGATTTTAAATCAGCTTCCGAATAAATCAGTTTACCGTCCAGATCGCTGATGTTATAATCAAAATAAGCGATATCGCCTTTTTTAGGCGTCAGGGTTTCTGTCTCATTTTTGATATCATAACGGTACCAGTATCCCTTGGCAGAAGCAACATAAGCCTTTGCGGTATCTTTACTGATCACGGCCTCAATAAGCGATTCTTCATTGGCGATCAGTTTTTTATTTCGCTTGATCGATTCTTTGATAAAAGTCCCCGAACTATGCGAAATAGGATGCCGTGCCTGTTGCTGGGAACAGCTTGTAAAAGCGAAACCCAAAACGGTCAGCACTAAAAAATAGATTCTTTTCATAACTTATGTTGTCTTTTCAGACGCTAAAATAGCAATAAATTGTTGTATCGTTTCGTCTAATGTTAAAAAGGATTTTCCGCCGGCCGCATTGATATGTCCGCCGCCATTAAAATGTTCCCGGGCAAATTGGTTTACATCAAAACCACCTTGCGAACGGAACGATATTTTAACAATACCCTCTTCTCTGTTTTCGATAAAAATAGCCGTAAAATCGATGCCTTTAATCGATAGTCCGTAGTTTACAATTCCTTCGGTATCACCTTTCACGTAATGAAACTGATCCAATTCGTCCTGGCTTAGGGTAATATAGGACGTTTTGTATTCCGGTAGCAATTTCAGGTTTTGCAAACCGCGTCCTAACAACTGCAAACGGTTATAGGAACTTGTATCAAACAGCAGGTTATGAATCGTACTGTTTTCTACACCACGGTCGATCAGATCGGCTACGACACGATGCGTCGTACTGGTTGTAAGCGGAAAACGGAACGAACCCGAATCGGTTACAATTCCGGTATAAATACAGGTTGCCACCGTCTTATTGATCAAGTCGGCATATCCCAATCCGGTTAAAAACGTATACACCATTTCGCAGGTAGAACCGTAACCCGTATCGGAAAACGTATATTTTGCATAGGCATCCGGCAACTGGTGGTGATCGATCATAATGAATAATTTTTCCGTCAATGTTTTCAGGAAATTTTCCATCTGTTCACCGGTGCGGTGCAAAGCGTTAAAATCTAATGTAAAAACAATATCCGCCTCATTTATCAGCGCTTCACTGGTTTTTTTCTGGGTTTCAAAAACCCGAACCGTATCGGCTCCCGGAAGCCAGTTTAAAAAATCCGGAAACTCATTGGGCGCTACGACAACCGCCTTATGGCCCAGTTGTAAAAAAGTGTGGTACAATGCCAGTGTCGACCCCATAGCGTCTCCGTCTGGATTTCGATGGGGAATGATCGCGATTTTTTTTGGCGAGGCCAATAACGTATGGATCGCTTCCATTTCATTTTTATTCATCATGCTGCGAATTTACATTTTTTTGGTTCACAAAAGGGTTAGTATTTCCTTAAAAATAAAGGTTTCGAAAAAACCGATAAAATAATACGGCATTCCGGACGTTTTTTTTGTATTATTGTTCCCATTAAAGCATAGTACTAAAATGAAAACGATTCGAAAAGCCCTACTTTTTTTACTGTTTCTATCTGGAAGCAGTCAGCTTTACAGTCAGGATTACCGTTTTGTCACAACAGGTGTCAGCGTGGCCGAAAAAGACAAAAAAGGAAAATGGAGCGATTATACCGAATTCCGTAAAGCGGAAATCATTATCGATCTGAATACCCAAAAAAACCGGATTATGATTTATTCCAACGTCGAACAATTGTTTAAAATCATTAAATATTTCGATGTTAAATCAACACCTACCGACGACATTGCTTCTTTTCAATGTGTCACCAACGAAGGAGATGATTGTACGATTGCCATTTACACCCGTAAAAAACAAGGGAACCGCAAGCAGTTATACATTTATTATAACGACCGGATTGTGGTTTACAACATGAAATATTTAAAAGATAAATAATAAAAAAAGAGCTGTCAAATGACAGCTCTTTTTTTTATCTCAATTTCCCGAATTACAGGAACATTTTCAAAATATAATACATGATTCCCGCGATTAAGGCCGAAACCGGAATCGTAAGAATCCAGGCCCATAACAGGTTAATTGTTACACCCCATCGTACCGCTGAAATACGTTTTGTAATTCCAACCCCGATAATCGAACCGGTAATAGTGTGTGTGGTTGATACCGGAACTCCCATATGCTCGGTTAAATATAAGGTAACCGCACCGGCAGTCTCGGCTGCAACACCTTCAAGAGGCGTTACTTTGGTAATTTTAGATCCCATGGTTTTAACGATCTTCCATCCACCACTTAGCGTTCCCAAACCGATAGCAAGGAAACTCACAAAAGGAACCCAGGCCCAGTCTTCCACAAAGTGTGCAAAACGGTGACTCGAATCCAAAGCAGTATAGGCTACGTCACCAATATTCATATGATAACAGATTACAGCAGCTCCGATAATACCCATAACTTTCTGAGCATCGTTTCCTCCGTGTCCTAAACTAAATAAGGCCGAAGACACCAACTGTAATTTTTTAAACCATTTATCAGCTTTATGCGGATTGGCCTTTCGGCAGATATTCATAATTAAAATGGTAATCAGATAGGCGATAAACATACCGATTAACGGCGCACAGAAAATAAACAGGAACGTTGGGATTACTTTGGCGTAGTTAATTACGTCTACTCCGTTATCGGATAAAGCGCCGGCATGCGCCAATGCTGCTCCCATAAATCCTCCCAATAAGGTGTGGGATGATGAAGACGGAATTCCAAGTTTCCAGGTTAATAAGTTCCAGATAATTGCGGCGATAAGTCCGGCCAGAATCACTTCCAGCGTGATAAAGTTTTCGTTTACCGATTTGGCAATGGTGTTACCAATCTTAAATTCACCGATCCAGTACATGGAGATAAAATAAGCTGCAAAGTTAAAAGCTGCCGCCCATAATACTGCCTGAAAGGGTGTCAGTACTTTTGTTGCCACGATGGTCGCAATCGAGTTGGCCGCATCGTGAAAACCGTTGATATAATCAAAAATCAGTGCTAATACAATGATTATGACAAGTAATGTAAAATCCATACGATTTATTTTCTGGGGTGATGACTGTTGTTAAGAATATTTAACCGTTACCGATTCTAAAACATTGGCAACACTCTTACACTTGTCGGAAGCAGTTTCTAATGCCGATAGTACTTCTTTGTATTTGATGATATTTTTAGCATCGGTTTCGTTTTCGAAAATATCCGCTACGGCTTTATCGAATACGTTATCCGCTTTACTTTCCAGTTTGTTGATTTTTTTACAAGCATCAGCAATTGCTTTCAGGTTTTTAAGGTCTTTTAATTCCTTAATTGCATTCCCAATATGCTGACAAGCTTCCAAATTGATTTCCGTTAATTTACGGATCGATTTTGTAATTTTTTCTACCTGATACAAACGCATTCTACTTGCTGCTCCGTGCATATAATCGGCTACATCATCGATAGCAGTGATCAAAGCGTGGATATCTTCACGGTCGAATGGCGTGATAAAATTACGGCTTAGTTCCAGGTTTGTTTTATGGGTAATTTCTTCGATGTTAGCTTCTAACTCTTCAATCTTTTTGAAGTACTCTTCTCTTTCGCTTTTCGGCGCATTTACTGCTTCGTGAAGGGTTTCTGCCAATTGAATCAGGTTAATGGAAGCCTGCTCAAAAAGAGGAAAGAATTTCTTATCTTTCGGTACTAAAAACTGGAAAATGTTGTTTAATGACATCATATGTTAATTTAATGACGCGAAATTACCCCTGTAATGTTAAGCTAACGTTAACTAAATAACAATTCATGTTTAATTAATCCCCGACAAAAACTTCAACAGACTCCCTCTTTTTTATTGGTAATTAAATCGTAAATTAGCGCTCCAACAAACAAACTCAAAGCGAAACAACATATAATGGACTTAAACTTCAACAAAAACGAAGATCATAACAAGCTTTTAGTCTCCGAATTAAAACAAAATTTAGCAAAAGTAAAGCTCGGAGGTGGCGAAAAACGAATTGCAAAATTACACGCCGAAGGCAAAATGACTGCCCGTGAGCGTATCGATTATTTATTGGACGAAAAATCAAAAAGTGTCGAAATCGGTGCTTTTGTGGGCGACGGCATGTATAAAGAACACGGCGGATGTCCATCCGGTGGTGTGGTTGTCAAAATCGGTTACATCAAAGGAAAACAATGTATTGTTGTGGCCAATGATGCTACCGTAAAAGCCGGAGCCTGGTTTCCAATTACCGCAAAAAAGAATCTGAGAGCACAGGAAATCGCAATGGAAAACAAATTACCGATTATCTATCTTGTGGATAGCGCCGGAGTTTACCTTCCGATGCAGGATGAAATTTTCCCCGACAAAGAACACTTTGGTCGTATTTTCCGCAACAATGCCATCATGAGCAGTATGGGAATCACCCAAATCGCTGCCGTAATGGGAAGCTGTGTTGCCGGTGGTGCGTATCTTCCGATTATGAGTGATGAAGCCCTGATTGTAGACAAAACCGGAAGTATTTTCCTGGCCGGAAGTTACCTGGTTAAAGCCGCAATTGGCGAAACAATTGACAACGAAACCCTGGGTGGTGCAACAACGCATTGTGAAATTTCAGGGGTAACCGATTATAAAGCCAAAGACGACAAAGATGCTTTGGATAGGATTAAAAACGTTGTAGGTAAGATTGGTGATTTTGAAAAAGCCGGATACAACCGTGAAAAACCAGCCAAACCTGCTTTGGATGAAAACGAAATCTACGGTATTCTACCAAAAGCGCGTTCCGAACAATACGACATGATGGATATCATTAACCGTCTGGTAGACAATTCGGAATTTGACGAATACAAAGCCGGGTACGGACAAACGATTATTACCGGTTATGCCCGTATTGACGGCTGGGCCGTTGGAATTGTAGCCAACCAGCGTAAAGTGGTTAAAACCAAAAAAGGCGAAATGCAGTTTGGCGGTGTTATTTATTCCGACAGTGCCGATAAAGCAACCCGTTTTATTGCCAACTGTAACCAGAAAAAAATCCCGTTGGTATTCCTTCAGGATGTAACCGGATTTATGGTAGGATCCAAATCCGAACATGGCGGTATTATTAAAGACGGTGCCAAAATGGTAAATGCCGTATCCAACTCCGTAGTTCCGAAATTTACCGTAGTCGTAGGAAACTCCTATGGTGCCGGAAATTACGCAATGTGCGGAAAGGCCTACGATCCAAGACTGATCTTCGCCTGGCCAAGTGCCGAACTAGCCGTTATGGGTGGTGCACAGGCTGCCAAAGTTTTATTACAAATTGAAGCTTCCTCGCTAAAAGCCAAAGGAGAAGAACTGACTCCGGAAAAAGAAGCCGAAATGTTCGACAAAATCAAAGCGCGTTACGATGCTCAGGTATCGCCTTATTATGCTGCTTCACGACTTTGGACCGATGCTATTATCGATCCGTTGGATACCCGTAAATGGATCTCCATGGGAATCGAAGCGGCAAACCACGCTCCTATCGAAAAACCGTTTAACCTTGGCGTAATCCAGGTTTAACACAACATAGTGTAACAATTTTAAAAATCTACTACTTATTCGTAAGCAGTAGATTTTTTATTTATACTACTGTTTCCCTTACCCGGATTAAAATCTATACGATTATGAAAAACCTTATACTCGCTTCACTTTTACTTTTTGGTTTCCAACAGGCTTCCGCTCAGCTCATCACCGAAAAGGACGTTTTTACCCGTAGGGATTCCCTTCATGGCGGTTTGCGGATCGAACGTACCAGTTATGACGTACAACGTTACGACCTGAATATCAAAATCAACCCGGAAGCGCGTTCGATCATTGGCTATAACGATATCACTTTTAAAGTGGTTACTCATACCAATATGATACAGGTAGATTTGTTTGAAAACATGAAAGTCGACAGTATAGTGTTTCAAAATAAAAAACTGGAATACAAACGTGATAACGATGCCGTTTTTATTGCCTTTCCGGAGCGTCTTCTAAAAGGGAATACCGAAACCATACGGTTTTATTATTCCGGAAACCCCATCGTAGCCAAAAATGCACCTTGGGATGGCGGTTTTGTATTTAGCAAAGATAGCAAGGGGAAAGACTGGATCGCTGTAGCCGTACAGGGAACCGGTGCGAGTTTGTGGTATCCGGTTAAAGATTCGCAAACCGACGAACCCGATAATGGCGCCACCGTAAAAGTGGCGGTTCCAAACGGCTTGATGAATGTTTCCAACGGTCGATTTAAAGGTAGTGAAGATTTAAAAAATGGCTATACCCGTTGGGATTGGGAAGTGATCAATCCAATAAACAATTACGACATTACGGTTAATATAGCCGATTATGTCCATATGCACGACAATTACAAAGGTCTTGATCTGGATTATTATGTGTTACGCGAAAATGAAGAGAAAGCCCGTAAACATTTTGAAGAAGTAAAACCGATGATGGATTGTTTCCAGTCGAAATTTGGAAAATACCCGTTTTGGGAAGACAGCTACAAATTGGTCGAAACGCCTTATTTGGGCATGGAACACCAAAGTGCCGTAGCCTACGGAAACAAATACCGTAAAGGCTATCTGGGAGCGGATCTGAGTGGTACCGGTATCGGACTGACATTCGATTTTATCACGATACACGAATCCGGACACGAATGGTTTGGAAACAGTATCACTTCCAAAGATATTGCCGACATGTGGATTCACGAGGCTTTTACCACCTATACCGAAGCGGTTTTTGTAGAATGTAATCTGGGTTATAACAAAGCCTTAGCCTATGTGAACGGCCAAAGTCGCAACGTTAAAAACGACCGTCCTATTATTGGTTTTTACGGCGTAAACAAAGAAGGTTCGGGCGATATGTATTACAAAGGTGCTTTGATGCTCAATACGATTCGTCATATCCTTAACGACGACGCTAAATGGTGGAAACTTTTATTGGATTATTCTGAAACCTATAAAAAGAAAATTATCGACACCGAAACGGTTATCGCTTTCTTTAATAAGGAAACCGGAAAAGACCTTACGCCGATATTTAATCAATACCTGCGTTATAAAAACATTCCGGTATTGGAACTGCGAACCCAAAACAACCGTTTGGAATACCGTTGGAAAGCCAATGTAGATAATTTCCAGATGCTGGTAGAATATACTTACAAAGGGAAAACCGCCCGAATAGACGTTACCACCGAATGGCAAAAATTCGACAAAAAGATAACTGCTGATCAATTGGAATTTAACACTAAAAAAATGTATTATAATGTTCAGAAATAATTTACAAAATATATTGTTTTAACATTTTAAACATATAAATACACAACTTTTAACCGATAAATTATCAAATATTGATTTTATTTAGTAACTTTCATACTAAATCAAATTGTCATTTGTTATGGATAGAGTAAAAAGTTTAAACAAATGGGCTAACGCTCATACCAGCTATCCGATAGATCTGGTGCGTATTGGCCTTGGTGTCTTTTTGTTTTTAAAAGGCGTATTTTTTATCACAAACAGACAGTACTTACACGAAATTCTCGGTCATATGAACAAGAATTTTGGTAGTGAAATGCTTCTGATCCATTATGTTGCGTCGGCACATATGGTAGGCGGTATTATGATCATTTTCGGATTACTGACCCGTTGGTCGATTTGGGCACAATTGCCGATACTAATCGGAGCAGTGATGATTAACTTTTTAGGACAAATGAATGTACAAAACCTGATTATGGCCGCTATCACCCTTTTGGTCTGTGTCTTTTTCCTATTCTATGGAAGCGGAAAACATTCGGCCGACTATTATTTTAAAATGAACCAATAGTTCTTATAAAAAACCCGCCACAAAGACCACTTGAACCAACGTGTATTCAGAAACGTGTTGTGAACAACTAAACAGGTGACTTTGTGGTTTTTTTATGCCCTTATGCCACGGTTTCCTTCCGTTTGATTTTTCCGGTTTCGGTTTCTTTAAAATGCGGTACAAAAAGGATTTCTTTTGGCTTTTCGAATTTATCCAATTTGCCAAAAGTTTCCGGTGCGAGGGTATATGGTTTGCCTTCGATCACCAATACCAACTTTTCGCCCAGCGTAGCATCTTCCTTTCCGATTACAAAATAACGTTGCGGTATAGCCGTAGCCAACTTCTCCTCGATCTGTTCCGGAAACAATTTAACACCACCACTATTGATCACATTGTCATAACGTCCTAACCATATAAATTGGTTTTCTCCAATTAGCGTTACCATATCGTTTGTTACCAATGGTTCTTCGCAAATTCGCGGTGCCGTTATCACCAGACAACCGCGTTCGTCGGTAGCAATATGTATACCCGGTAATATGGTAAAAGCCGTTTCCTGTATTTTTTTTGCGGCAATATGGGTAATGGTTTCCGTCATCCCATAGGTTTCATAAATGGCCACCGGTAGTGTTTTTAACTGTTCAACTAAAGCGGCATTTAGTTTGGCTCCGCCGATAATCAGTTTTTGAACCTGATCCAATTCGGCCAGTGACTGTTCCACCTGTAAAGGGACCATCGCTGCAAAATCGTATTTTTTTCCCGTTACATCCAACGGACGGGAACCCGGTACGACATAATCCAACTCCAATCCGAGGATAAATGCACGTACCAGCATCATCTTGCCGGCTATATATTGTATGGGTAAACAATGAAGTGCTGTATCGCCCGGTTTTAGATCGAAAAAATCGCCAGTTGCCAGTGCCGAATTGACCATTGCCGCTTTTTGCAGGTGTATCTTTTTAGGCGTTCCCGTAGTTCCGGAAGTTGTCATTTCGATATACTCTTTTCCGTCAAACCATTCCAGGATAAAGTTTCCTAACGCTTTTTCGTGGGCGTCTCCTTCTTTTACAAAAACATAGGCTTTGTCATACAATTCTTTTCCGTTAAAATGCACGCCGTTTAATTTAAAACGATTGTGCACATTTTTGTAGGTTAGCTTATTCATCATAATCCTGTTTATTTTCAAATACGATTTTACCGGTTAGCTTTTCTTTCCAGTTTTTCCATTGGTATTTTCGCGAATAGATATACAATAATACCGGGAAAATAACGAATACCGGCAGTATCACGTCAAAACCGGCCGATGGTTCCGATATATCTTTTAAAATGGAATGGGTCTGAAATGCCGTCCAGTCGGACGTAACCAAAAGTGCTCCAACCAGGTTGTTGGCGGCATGAAAACCCAACGCCAGTTCCAGTCCTTCGTCCATTAGTGTCATGATTCCCAGAAAAAATCCGGTTCCGATATAATAAATCAATATAATATTCCCCATTTTGCCGACTTCCGGGTTGGCAATATGCATCAGTCCAAACAGTATAGAAGTGAACAAAAATGGAACCAACCGACTCCGTGTCACCACACCGATACCTTGCATCAGATAACCGCGGAACAGATATTCTTCGAAACTGGTTTGCAACGGGATTAACAATACAGCCAGTATCAGAAAAGTAAAAAACGGTACCGGTTTAAAATTCAATGTAAAGTTTTCGGGATGCGAAAAATAAACTGCCAGTGTCATTGCAATCGATAGCGCGGCCCATAATCCGAATGAAAATAATATCCGGCTCCAGTCTACTTTGCGTCGCGAAGTCGTCAAACTGGTAATACTTTGACGGTGTATCACTTTTACCCAAACCCATAACAACAGACAAGCGATCGAAAGCGGCAGAATAACCAGTAAAAAGGTCATATTTTCGCCAAAAGCGGCTATGGTTTGATGCATCGCCTGTTCGGTATCGATCTCGGAAGCCGCCATATAATTGGCAATCATAATCGCAAAAAAGAACACCGGAATGGGTAAATACAAAAAGAAACGAAAGTTTTTGGTTTTGACTTGTTCGATAAACATATCTGTTACTGGATTTTAGTACGCTTCCTATAGGAACCTATGGAGGAAAATTTGTTTTCACTAAGTTACTCCAATTTTCACAGAATAGTAGTTCCTTTGTAAAAAATATTGCGCTATGATTACAATTTACCACAACCCAAGATGCAGCAAATCCAGAGAAGGACTTTGCCTGTTGGAAGAAAAAGGAATCACATTTGAAACCGTAAAATACCTGGACGAACCGTTGAGCCGGGAAGAACTGCAATCGATCATCCAAAAACTGGGCATTAAACCGATCGAACTGGTTCGTCAGAAAGAAAGTCTCTGGATCGAAAACTATAAAGGTCAGACGCTTTCCGACGATGCCATTATTACCCTTTTGTCTGAAAACCCAAAACTAATTGAACGCCCGATTGTTATCAATGGTGACAAAGCCGTTATTGGCCGTCCAACCGAAAAGATCCTGGACATTATTTAGAATCAGTATACGTTTGTTTTAACAAACATTTGTGATTCCGCACTTAAACCCAAGGTTACTTTTGCAGTCAAACCTTGCAAATCAAACTAATTACACATGAAACGATTTCATTTTGCGGTAGTAATGTTCTTACTATTGTCTTCTGTTGTCTCTTTCGCTCAAAAACCAGACGTCAATAAGGTTACCGTTACCGGACGTGTTGTGGACAGCGAAACCAAACAACCCCTGGAATATGCTAATATCTACGCCCAAAATCTTAAAAACAAATCGCTTGTTTCCGGTGCGATGACCAATGATAAAGGAGAATTCAGTTTTGAAGTACCCGCCGGAAATTACTATATCAAGGTGGAATTCCTTTCTTTTAAGACCGTTGAAATCCCACAAAAAGAACTTTCCAAAGATACCAGTCTGGGAATGATCACACTGGCACTGGATGCCAAACAACTTCAGGAAGTTACCGTAGTAGCCGAAAAAAGTACAGTCGAAATCAAACTGGACAAAAAAGTATATAACGTTGGAAAAGACATGACCGTTAAAGGCGGTAGCGTGAGCGATGTTTTGGACAATGTTCCTTCCGTTACGGTTGATTCTGACGGTAACGTAAGTTTGAGAGGTAACGACAACGTTCGTATTTTGATCGACGGAAAACCTTCGGGACTTGCCGGGATCAATGTGGCGGATGCGTTGCGTACCCTTCCGGCCGATTCGGTTGATAAAGTAGAAGTAATCACCAACCCGTCGGCGCGTTATGATGCCGAAGGTGGTGCCGGTATTGTAAACATCATCCTTAAAAAAGGAAAAGCACAGGGAATTAACGGTAGTGTTATGGCGGTTGCCGGAAATCCGGATAATTTTGGAGGTAATGCCAATATCAATTTCAGAAGTAAAGAATTTAACCTGTTTACCAACTTCGGTTATAACTACAGCAATAGCCCGGGGAATTCGTTTACCGATTCAGAAAACTTAGACCCGAATACCGGAGCCGTTTCCAGCTATATCGAAGAACGTCGTAAAAACAAAAGAGAGCGTAAAGGCTATAATGCCGGTTTCGGATTGGAATGGTATTTAACCAAATCCTTAACCTGGACCAACTCCATCGGAGTCCGTAAAAATAACGGAGCCAATCCGGATAATGTATTCTTTAATAATTATGATGCCAATCACGATTATTTGTATACCCGTAATCGTTTTAACGATCAGTCAAACGATTCACAGAATTTGGAATACTCGACTAATTTCACACAGAAATTTAAAAAAGACGGTCATAAATTAACCGTTGATTTTTCGGCTTCTACCAACCGTGATAATGACGATGCAACGATTAACGATACTCGTTTTGACACTGGTGTGTCTACAATTGACAGAACCTTAAACAATCAAAAACAAACGCGAAGCCTGTTACAAGCCGATTACGTTTTACCTATCGGAAAAGCAAGCCAGTTTGAAGCCGGTTACCGCGGAGACTTTACCGATTTGACAACCGATTACCGCGTAGATCATTTTAACAGCAATGCTTGGATGAACGACCCGAACTTTACCAACGTTTTCGAATATAAAGAGCAAATCAATGCGCTTTATGCCCAGTTCGGTTCCAAAATCAAGAAATTCAGCTATATGGTGGGAATGCGTTTTGAAGATTCCAACATCGGAATTGACTTTTTACGTACGGAGCAATTCAACACCAAAAAGTATAACAATTTCTTTCCAAGCGTATTCCTAAGCTATGAATTTGCACAGGACAACAGCATTAGCTTAAGCTATAGCAAACGTATCAACCGTCCGAGAGGGCGTTTCCTAAATCCGTTTAACGGACTATCGAGTAACATCAACGTATTCGAAGGAAACCCGGACTTGAATCCGTCGTATACCAATTCATTTGACCTGGGTTATTTAAAACGTTGGGACAAATTGACCTTGAATACTTCAGCCTATTTTAATAAAACCGATGACAGTTTCCAGTTTATTAAAAAAGCAACCGGAAATGTAATTGACGGTAACCCGGTATTTGCCAATACTCCGGTAAACTTAGCGACAGAATACCGTTTTGGTTTTGAATTTACGTTGAATTATACGCCGTACAAATGGTGGAAATTAAACGGTAACTTCAACTTCTTCCGCAACGAATTGGAAGGAAGCTATACTTACATTGATCAAAACAATACAGAAGTTTTTACCGATTTAAGTAATACGGCCTACAGCTGGTTTACCCGAGTGAGTTCGAAAGTGAGCTTACCGTATGGAATCGACTGGCAAACCAATGCGACGTATAATGCACCGCAAAACACCTCTCAGGGAAGAAGCGAAGGAATCCTATCGGCCAACCTGGCTTTAAGCAAAGACATCCTGAAAGATAAAGCAACGATTGCCTTAAATGTAAACGACATCTTTAACTCCAGAAAAAGAATTTCCGATACCAGCATTCCGTTCCGAATCAATTCCCACAGCGAAATGCAATGGAGAGAGCGCCAGATTAACCTAACCTTTACCTACCGTTTTAACAAAAGTAAATCCGACAAGGATAAACAGCAAAAACGCGATGATAATAATGGTGGTGGTGAAGAATATATGGGTGGATAATCTCCCAAAAACAACCAAAAAAAAGCTCCGTAGTTACGGAGCTTTTTTTATGCCATTTCGTTATTGTTTTTCTAATTGATGATCAACTTCTTAATCAATGTTTGATCCGCAGCGGTTACTTTTGCCATATAAACTCCGGATGGTAAGCCGAGTTGTAAACGGGTTGTTCCGTCAAAATCGAACGTACGTACTTTTTGTCCGGCGATATTATAGATCTCAATTTGCCCGCGATCGGTATTACCACTAATCATCAGATAATCCCGTGCCGGATTCGGATACAACACCAGCTGTAATTGGGTAACCTCATCGGTTGTTAATGTTGCCGACCATGCTTCTCCGGCGTGAACACCCCAGATATAATCCGCTAAATTTGGATGATCAATAAATGGATTACGGTTCATTTGCCAGGTATAGATATAATTGTTGCGATTCATTTCAAAATCATCCGATGGATCACTGTGATTCCATGTCAATAAAGACGCCAGATCGCCCAATTGCCCTACCGTCGTATCCGGTGGATTACCGTTTACCAGATCCAATGCGTTATAACGGATGGCCATATAAAATAAAGCACGCGCTACATCGCCTTTCCAGGATCCCTGGTTTCCAGTTGGCCCGTTATAATCGGTTCCACCATAATCGCGGTTGTTACGCGAACTGTTTTCCGGTCCGTCCTCCGCCCGTAAATGATGCGCATCGGCATGAGCCGCATTAATATCGTCTGCATTTGTGGGTAACCACACATTGATTCCATCCGGTGTCGATGACGTTCCGTTACTAAATCCACCACGGGATTGCGGATAAATATGTTCGCGGTTCCAGGTACCTACATTACTGCTTCCGGTCTGAAAATCGAGTTTTGCACGTGGCGTTTCCACATACATCATCCAAACCTGATTACTGTTTAATGGATTCTGATCGGCTTTTTTCAGAATATCAACAATATCACCATAATTATGCGCGCGTACTACGGCCGGATTGGCAATAATATTCTGAATTCCCTGTTTTAAGGCTGCTCCGCTTAGTCCTTCCAGCGAACTGTAATAACCGGCCGGAGCTGTACTGTTTACAACACCATAGGTTGGATTTAAAGGTGTTCCCCAAGCCGATGTGGTATAATCATTGTCAATTACACGAATCTCGATAAAGTCGTTCATCCGGACATAACCCGCTGGAAGTGTCCCGAATTTAATTCGCAAAACTTCATCGCCTTCGTCTTCGGTATCATCCACAAGTTGAATCGTTGTGGTAAACGAATTGGAACCCGCTGGTATAAAAACCGTTGTATTTCCGGTGAAATCGGCATTGGTAAAACTACCGTTGTTCAGCGTAAAGTTAAAGGTCAGATTACTCGTTACATTCGTTTGCGTGGTAAAGGTGATGTTAAAACTATCACCTTCGGTCAGATGTGTTGTCGGAGCGGTGATCGTGATACCGTTAAAAGCAGTACCGCTACCATCGTTGTTCCGTCCGGGTGTTGGCGCTTTAACTTCATAGGTTCCGTCGTTTTTACGCTGAATGGATTGCGTAGTCCCCTGGGAATTCATGTTTTCATTGATCTGAGTCGTAACGCCCAAAGCGGTCAATAAGGCCGAAGCTTGTGTATTGTTGTTTCCGTAAACCAGCGCATCGATAAGATTGGTCGTTGAGGCTGGCGTATTCATTGGAAAACTGGAAGCGCTCGCCTGATAAATCGCAATCGCATCCGGTCCGTTCTGAATCGTGTTAATCGAAAAAAGATAATTCGGAACCGGCGATACCAAAGGGTTTCCTAATACGATAATTCCATTGGCATCGGTAACCATACCATTTAAATCGATCACATAATAGCTCAAATTCGACGTTCCGCTACTTCCGCCGTTAAACATAACCAGAATATAGCCGTCTAACGAAAAATTAGGTGTGGCCGATTTTAATTCAACAAATTCTTTATCGTCTGTCGAAGGCGTATCCGAATCCAGTTCGTTGATAACCACCTGCGAAAACATAAAATTCGTCGCTAATAGCAATAAAATTTGGAGGAGTTTTTTTGTCATTTTAAGTGAGTTTAAAGACAAATGTAGCCATAAAGACGAAAAAACGGCCTTTTTCAAATGTTAATACGTAACTGGATATCAAAAAATTACCTTTTCTTAACATGCTTAAAAGGGGTTTTGGCATGGCAAAAAGTCAAAAGAATGTCTGATTTTTTTTATTTCTGTTAAAAGAATTTTCGCAAATATTCTGAATTAAAATTGTAACATTGTGAATCGGGAATGTGAAACTATTAAATCAGGTCAAACACAAGAAACGTTATCAATTGAAAGCCTATATCTATCTTTGTATTGCTTTACTTTCGGGAATATACAGCATTCATGCGCAACACCACAGCGCTATGCAGATAACCGTTGATCCCGAGACCAAAACCCTAAAGATTCAGCAGGAAATAACGTATCATAACACGACTAAAGACACCTTAAAGGATTATATTTTAAACGATTGGAACAATGCTTATTCCGATAAAAATTCGCCTTTAGGGAAACGTTTTTCGGACGAGTTTACCCGGATTTTCCATCTGGCAAGTGATAGCGACCGCGGCCATACCGATATCGTTTCAATTATTGATCAAAACCAGAGAAGACTCGAATGGTCCCGTGTTCCCAACCAACCCGATCTGGTTGATGTGCATTTGCTGAATCCTTTATATCCGAATCAGAAATTTAAAATCAACATTGTCTATTCGGTAAAAATCCCGAACGACCGTTTTACGCGATACGGATTCGACAATCAGGGTGGTTTTTATATCAAGAACTGGTTTTTAACACCGGCGCGTTATGAAAAGGGCTGTTTTGTAAAAGACAGTAACGAAAACCTGGACGATATTTCGAACGCGGTGTCCGATTTTGATATACAGATTAAAATCCCGTCGCAATTAGCACTAACAACCGATTTGGATGTTCTGGCTACAAACGACAAGGATCCGTATAAAATATACACCCTAAGCGGTAAAAACCGTCAGGATATACTACTGGCTGTTGAAACCGCTGCTACCTATAGTTTTTATAAAAACGATAAAACCGAAATCGCAACCAATATCAGCGAAAAAAAACTGGACGATTTCCAAAAAGCGGTGATCATCGACCGGGTGGTGAATTATGTCTCGGAACATTTGGGCAGTCCGTCGCAAAATAAAATGATTATTAGTCAGATTGACTACGATCGCAATCCGTTTTACGGATTAAACCAACTTCCAAAGTTTTTAAGACCTTTTCCGGATTCGTTTGTATACGAATTGAAGTTCCTGAAAACCTATGTCGACAATTACCTGAAAAACACTTTACAACTCAATCATCGCGAGGACAACTGGATTTACGACGGTATTCAGGTCTATACGATGATGAAATATATTGAAGACAATTATCCCAATGTAAAAATGACCGGAACACTTGCCCGTTATAAAGTACTACGCGGTTTTAGTCTTTTTAGTACTGGTTTTAATGAACAATACAGCTATCTCTATCTGATGATGGCACGAATGAATCTCGATCAGCCGATTGGAAATCCAAAAAACACCTTTGTTAAATTCAACGAACAAATCTCCGGGAAATACAAAGCCGGACTGGCACTGAATTATCTGGATTCCTATTTGCAACAGGAAAGTGTAGACCATGCATTACACGATTTTGTAAGCTTAAATAAAACGCAGCAAACGACGCGTCAGGATATCGAAACCATCCTAAAATCGAAAACGGATAAAGATATTGACTGGTTTTTTAAATCGGTGATCAACTCCAGAGATCTGATCGATTATAAATTTGGAAAAATCAAAGAAAGTGACGATGGTAAAACCGTTCAGGTAACCGTTAAAAACAACGCCTATGCGACCGTACCGATATCCCTTTACGGAGTTAAAAAAGACCGCGTTATTTCGAAAGTATGGTTACCCAATATCGCAACCGATACCGTTGTAACCGTTTCCAAAGAAGGCATCGACCGATTGGCGCTAAACTACGGCAATGAAGTGCCCGAATTTAACCGTCGGAATAATTATAAAACTTTAAAAGGATTTCCATCGCTAAACCGTCCCGTAAAATTTAACTTTTTTAAAGATCTGGAAGATCCGCAGTACAACCAGTTATTCTATGTACCGGATTTTAATTATAACCTGTACGACGGTGTGATTGTTGGAATGCGTATCCATAACGAAACCCTGCTGGACAAACCGTTCCAGTTTGACATTATCCCGGATTATTCCAGTAATACCAAAGAATTAGTCGGTAGTGCCACACTCTCCTATTTTCATAACGTAAGAGACGAACGTTTGTATAATATCCGTTATTCCATTACGGGTTCGACCTTACACTATGCGCCAAATGCTTCGTATACCAAGATTACACCATCGGTTCAATTCCGATTCCGTGAACCGGATTATCGCGAAAACAGAAAAGAAACGATTTTATTCCGCCATGTTTTTGTTCAAAAAGAAGATTCACCACTGCTGAAAAATAAAAAGGAAGAAAATTATTCCGTTTTCAATGCCCGTTATTCTGTTGGAGAAGCGGAAACAGCCAAATTATACAGCTTTCTGACCGATTTACAGATTGCCAATAATTTCAGTAAAATATCCGCGGAATACCAATACCGTAAATTATTTGACGACCGTCGTCAGTTAACCGTCCGTTTCTTTGGCGGAACATTTATGTATAACGAAACCGGAACCGATTTCTTTAGTTTCGGATTGGATCGCCCATCCGATTATCTTTTCGGTTACAATCTTATCGGGCGTTCGGAATCCACCGGACTATTTAGTCAGCAATTTGTGATGGCCGACGGTGGTTTTAAATCCAAACTAAAAAACCGTTATGCCAATCAATGGATGACAACATCCAATGTTAGTGTTAGTATCTGGAACTGGATCGAAGCCTATGGCGATGCCGGGATTATTAAAAATAAATTTTCCGATCCGCAGTTTGTATACGACAGTGGTATCCGACTGAATCTGGTTCAGGATTATTTCGAATTGTATTTCCCGGTATATTCCAACAATGGCTGGGAAATAAAAGATCCGAACTATGGTCAGCGTATTCGCTTTGTTGTAACCCTAAGCGCAAGAACATTAGTATCTCTTTTTACGCGTAAGTGGTTCTAAATAAAACTTAAAAAAAGCCCCTTTTTTATTTTATTTTATTAAAAATACCTTGACAAAAAATAGGTTTCAATAAAATATATTCAACAAAAGCCTCCTATATCCTCTTTTTTTTATCAAATATTAAATTGTAATTTTAACAATTCTTTGTTTTGTATTGGGTAAATAATTAAATTTGTCCCAATCTCATTTATTTTATTATTTGACTATGAATCAAACGGCCGCTAAAGAAGCGCTTTCTTTTGAAGATTTCAAAACAGAAGTGCTTAACGATTATAAAATTGCAACTATCAGTAGAGAATGCAGCTTGTTGGGAAGACGTGAAGTACTAACCGGTAAAGCGAAATTCGGGATTTTTGGAGATGGTAAAGAAGTGCCGCAGCTTGCTATGGCAAAAGCATTTAAAAACGGTGATTTCCGTTCGGGATATTACCGCGACCAAACCTTTATGATGGCAATTGGCGAAATGACTATTCAACAGTTTTTTGCCGGTTTATATGGCCATCCGGATTTGGCTCATGATCCGATGAGTGCCGGACGTCAGATGGGTGGACACTTTGCCACACATAGTCTGGATGAAAACGGAAACTGGAAAAACCTTACCGCTCAGAAAAATTCAAGTGCCGATATCTCGCCTACTGCCGGGCAAATGCCACGTCTTTTAGGTTTAGCACAGGCCTCAAAAATATACCGCAATGTAAGCGGACTGGAAAACAATACCAATTTCTCTGTAAACGGAAATGAAGTTGCCTGGGGAACCATTGGAAACGCTTCTACTTCCGAAGGTTTGTTTTTCGAAACCATCAACGCTGCCGGAGTATTACAGGTACCGATGGTAATGAGTGTATGGGACGATGAATACGGAATTTCGGTTCACGCCCGTTATCAAACGACAAAAGAAAGTATTTCCGAAATATTAAAAGGATTCCAGCGTGAAGCCGATACCAACGGTTATGAAATCATTACCGTTAAAGGATGGGATTACCCGACTTTGGTCGAAACCTATGCCAAAGCAGCAGCCATCGCTCGAGAACAACATATTCCGGTACTAATCCACGTACAGGAACTAACACAACCTCAGGGTCACTCTACTTCCGGATCGCACGAACGTTATAAAAGCAAAGAACGTTTGGAATGGGAAACGGAATTCGATTGTATGGCGCAAATGCGTAAATGGCTAATCGAAAACAACATCGCTACAGCCGAAGAAATCGAAGCGATGGATAGCGAGGCTAAAAAACAGGTTTTGGAAGGTAAAAAAGCCGCCTGGAGTGCCTACGTAAACCCGATTAAAGAAGAACAACAGGAATTGGTAGCGCTTTTAAACACCATTGCCGCTTCCAGTCCGAATAAAGTTTTTATTGAAAAATACAGCAACGATCTGGCCGCTATAAAAGAGCCAATTCGCAAAGATATTCTGGTTACAGCCCGTAAAATTGTTCGTCTTATCGTTAATGAAAGCGGAAAAGCGCAATTGGCTAACTGGATTACCAATTATACCGAAAAAGTACAACCGCGCTATAGTTCGCATTTGTTTTCACAATCGGATAAAAACATTTATAAAGTAGCCGAAGTGGCTCCGGTATATACCGAATCCTCAGAAGATGTGGACGCGCGTTTGATTATCCGTGATAACTTCGATGCTATTTTTACCAAATACCCGGAAGCCTTGATTTTCGGAGAAGATTCCGGAAATATCGGTGACGTAAATCAGGGATTGGAAGGTATGCAGGAAAAATACGGGGAATTCCGTGTGGCCGATGCCGGTATCCGTGAAGCGACCATTTTAGGTCAGGGAATCGGAATGGCAATGCGTGGTCTGCGACCAATTGCCGAAATCCAGTATCTGGATTATTTATTATATGCAATTCAGATCATGAGCGACGATTTGGCTACGTTACAATACCGTACCGCTGGTCGTCAGAAAGCACCATTGATCATTAGAACACGTGGACACCGTTTGGAAGGAATCTGGCATTCCGGTTCGCCAATGGGAATGATCCTGAACGCAATTCGTGGTATCCATGTTTTGGTTCCGCGTAGTATGACGAAAGCGGCCGGTTTTTACAATACCTTATTGGAAACCGACGAACCGGCTTTGGTTATTGAGTGTTTGAACGGCTATCGTTTAAAAGAGAAAATGCCAACCAATTTAGGAGACTTCAAAACGCCAATCGGTGTGGTCGAAACACTTAAAGAAGGTAGCGATATTACTTTGGTTTCCTATGGTTCTACGCTTCGTTTGGTAGAACAGGCCGCTAAAGAATTACAGGAAGTAGGTATTGATGCCGAAATCATCGATGTACAATCTTTGTTACCTTTCGATATCAATCACGACATCGTGAAAAGCCTTGCTAAAACCAACCGCTTGTTGGTAATCGACGAAGATGTTCCGGGTGGTGCTTCGGCTTATATCTTACAACAAATCATCGATACACAAAAAGGATACCTGCAATTAGACAGTCAACCGCAAACATTGGCTGCCAAAGCGCACCGTCCGGCTTATGGAACCGACGGGGATTATTTCTCCAAACCTTCTGTAGAAGATATCTACGAAAAGGTTTATGAGATTATGAACGAAGTAAATCCTTCAAAATATCCAAGCCTTTATTAATAAAAGACATTTAAAAAACCGGAATTCGTTCCGGTTTTTTTTGCTACTTACATGCCCTTCTGAATAGTATTACAAACGAAGTGCCAGAGACATTGTTTCGATAACCTACTTAAAAATTGCTTATGCCGGATAACTATTATGTCCTAACCGGTGGACCCGGTTCCGGAAAAACCACCTTACTCGAAGCCCTTGCCCAAAACGGTTATTTGTGTATTCCGGAAGTAGCCCGCGAAATTATCAGCGAACAAGTTCAGGATAATGGCACGGCACTACCCTGGTTGGATTATGTTTTATATACTGAGATCATGCTCGAACGTTCGGTTTTAAGTTATGTTGAAACCGCAAAAAAGTACACTGCAAACCAGCCCGTTTTCTTCGATCGCGGCATTCCCGATACCTTATGTTATGCCGAATTAACAAAGCAACCGATTACCGAAAAAATGACAACATATGCCCGGGAGTATCGTTACAACCGCAATGTTTTTATCCTCCCGCCTTGGGAAGCGATTTATCATACCGATACCGAACGCAAGCAAAGTTGGGAAGAAGCGGTTGCAACCTACGAACAAATGGTAAAAACATACCGGCAACACGGTTATAGCATTATAGAAGTTCCAAAAGACACTGTCGAAAACCGGTTGGCTTTTATACTCCGACATACAAAAGCAGCTTCGGAAAACATTTGATCAAAAGATTAGAGGTATTATTTTCCACATAAAACAAAAGCCATTTCTGGTTTTATTTCCTCACTTTTCAGATTATAACAAAACTCAAAAAATAATCAAAAAGTGTTGTTTTTCAGAATAATATAAAAAAATCGTACATTTATAACACGAAAAGTTATACGAATACCGTTACTAAAATATAATTGAAACTGGTTGTCATGCTGGAAAAACAATGCTACATTAACAAAGAACTTTTTTTACAACGGCCGAAACCTTTGGATATTCCCACTTTTATTTCGCTTTTTTCCGGATTAACAGAAAAAGCCGATTCAAAACCGTTCCATGAAGATTTCGCAGTCCTTGAGATTGATCATTCTGTAAACCCGGTTGGCGTGGCCCGCTTTGGATTTACAAGCGTACTACTTTGCCTTTCCGGTAGTCTGGATAGTATTGTTGGTCAGCATCAATTTACTATAAAAGCAAACGATATTGCTATTATTCCGGCCGAACATATTAATGCTTTATCCGGATTTTCGGCTGATTTTAAAGCCAAACTAATCGTATTCCGATCCGATTTTCTAAGAAAAGGATTTCTAAATACGGCTATTTTGGATGAATTGCTTTATATCAATCCGGATTATCCGCCTATTTTTCAACTGGATACCGTCAATTTTGAGGCCAATCTGTATAAGTTCGATAAGATACTGGAAGAACAAAATAAGACCAATCCTTTTTTTCTGGATATGATACGGTTATATCTGGTTCAGATTCTATTCGATTATAACCGGGTTTGCGAAATCTGTCTGCTCAATTCCACGACCAATATGAACCGGCAGTTTCAGATTGTCCATAAATTCCGAAAACTGATTGACCGTCATTTTGCGACGCTTAAAACCGTAAAAGAGTATGCCGATTTATTGCATATCACTCCGAAATACCTCAGCGAATGCACCAAACAACAACTGGGCTATTCTGCTATTGATTTGATCCACCAACGCATTCTATTGGAATCGGAATTTTTATTGCGCTACTCCGAACTGACCATCAAAGAGATTTCAATTTTCCTGAATTTTGATACGATTTCTCATTTTGGACGTTTCTTTAAAGCACAAAAAAAACAGACACCATCCGAATACCGTCAAATCCGGTAAAATTGGTTCTTTTAACCGCAATACCGCTCTTGATGCCCCTGTAGTTTTACCGGAACTTTGCCTAAAAATTATATGAAACATTTTTTAGCAACAGCCGTTTTGACCGGGTTATTCGTTGTAACCGCCTGTCAGAACCAAACAAAAACAACAGCTACCATGAACGAAAACACCAGCGGTTTGAGTGCCGTACAGTTCCGAATCGCACGTCCTACCAACAATTTAAAAGCGGTCGTGGCTTTTTACAAAGAGGCTTTAGGCTTAAAAGAACTGGGTTCCTTTTCCGGACACGATGGTTACGACGGGGTAATGCTTGGCCTTCCGGGCGAACAATATCACCTGGAATTTACCCAACACAACAGTCAAACCGCATTACCGGAACCAACACGCGAAAATTTACTGGTTTTTTATTTCGATACACCCGAAAAATACCATCAGGCCGTACAACGAATGACCGATTTCGGAATCACTTCCGTTACACCGGAAAATCCCTATTGGAACGGAAAAAGCAAAACCTATGAAGATCCGGACAAATGGCGGGTAATCCTTTTTAATGGTGTTTATAAACCGTAACCAATGCCGGGACTTTTATCCAAATACAAAAAAACGACAGGAGCTTTTATCGAGCTCCTGTTGGTCGTGAGTATTGGTTTCGGTCTTTTTATTTATAGTGCTACGGAAAGTCTGTTACAACGTCATCAGGGTATTTCCAAAACCTATGGTGATAGTAGTTTCTTGTTTATTGTATTTTATGAAATCATCGCGTTAACACTGATTGCTATGCTATTGCGATACCGCAAATGGTCCATTGCCGATGTTAACCTCGACTTCCGTTTTCACTATATCGCGATCGCCTTGTTTCTGGTATTCATCCGGACCACTTTAAGTTATACCGCCACCTCAATGATGATTACTTTTGGCATGGAAATTCCTTCAGCTCACTTTGATACCGGCCTGTTCAGTATCCTAAGCATTATTCTGATCAATTCTATTTATGAAGAAGTATTGCTTACCGGTTATATCTTTAAACGATTTGAAAAATGGCATGCTGTCGTCCCTCTGCTGTTTGGTTTTCTGTTACGGGCTTCTTTTCATACTTATCAGGGTTGGGGAATGCTGCCCTCCGTTTTAGCACTCACATTGGTTACGGGTATTTACTACCTCAAATACCAGCGACTTGTCCCTGTAATACTCACTCATGCGTTTGGCAACGGCTTTTATTTTCTGAATGATCATTATCAATGGGTTGAGTTTTAGATAAGAATGCTTTATTTATTCGGACAATTCTTCTAAATTTGAGATAACAACAAAAACTATCGATTATGGACAAACCTATTCAAAAAATAACACCTTTTCTCTGGTTTAACCATCAGGCGGAAGAGGCTATGAATTTTTATATTTCCATTTTCAACAATGCCCGCGTACTCAAAACCAGCTATTATAGCGAGGGAGGACCTGCTCCTGCCGGAACCTTAATGACTGCGAGCTTCCTACTGGAAGGACAGGAATTTGTCGCGCTGAATGGCGGTCCGCAATTTACTTTTACGCCGGCCATTTCATTTGTCGTAAATTGTCACAATCAGGATGAAATTGATCTGTTATGGGATAAACTTTCCGAAGGTGGTCAGCAGCAAAAATGCGGTTGGTTACAGGATCAATACGGTGTATCCTGGCAGATCGTACCCGCTATTATGGGCGAACTTATGGGCTCAAACGATCCGGAAAAATCCCATCGCGTAATGATGGCCTTATTACAAATGGACAAACTCGATATTAGTATTTTGCAACACGCCTATAATGGCGCTTAAACAGCTCTCCTATGCATCCACAAACCTATAGCGCCAAAGCCGCAATGCTTATCCGCAGACCGGTATCTGAAGTATTTGAAGCTTTTATAAATCCGGATATCACCACAAAATTCTGGTTTACCAAAAGCAGCGGATCGCTCGAAGCCGGGAAATCGGTACAATGGGATTGGGAAATGTACAAGCATTCCGTTACCATAACCGTAAAAACCATCGAACCCAACAAACGTATCGTAATCGAATGGCCTACCACGGTAGAATTTACGTTTACCGCACGGGAAGACAACACTACTTTTGTGAGCATCACCGATTCTGGTTACGACGGAACTGTGGACGAAATTATTGCCGATGTACGTAACGCTACCGAAGGCTTTACACTCGTTTTGGCTTCTTTAAAGGCACTTTTGGAGCATCATATCAACTTGGCACTGGTAGCCGACCGTTTTCCTGATTTTGAGTGATACTTATAAAAATGAAACACCTCTTTTTTTATAGCTTTCTGTTAATCAGCCGGATTCTTTTTGCCGGTAACCCGTCAATTTCGGATACTCCTTTTCACGCTTTGGTACAACAATGGAACAATGCACATAGCAGTACTAACACCGACTCGTTTGAATCGTTGTTTGATACTACCGTATTATTTTATGGGAAACAGGAAAGTAAAGCCGGTTGTATGACCCGAAAAATAGCTTTATTAAAAAAATACCCGGATTTTAAACAGACCGTAAACAACATTATAATCGAAAAACAGACCGATGGTACTGTGAAATGCAGTTTTCTAAAAACCGTACAGTATAACGGAAAAAGCGAGAATTACCCCTCCTATCTGGTTTTTAAAAATTATGCTTCCGGTTGGAAAATCATAGCGGAAAGCGATCTTATAACCGATAAAAATCGTGTCAAAAAACAAATAACCGCTTTTAAAATTCCGGAGGATGCCGTAAAGGGCGATTATAATGGCGATGGTAAAGCGGAGTATATGTGGCTGGAAGCACCGCAACTAAATGATACCGAAATGGATTGCGTTGGTAGTTGTACGGCTTATATCCGGTTTTCCGATACGACAATTCCAGCTATTAGTATTCAGGACTGTATTGGCGGCTTTCCGACTAATAAAGGCGATCTGAACGGCAACAAAACCGACGAGATTGGTCTTTTACCCGAATGGTTTACCAGTTGCTGGCGTTCCTATTATGTGTGGACTTTAAAAGACGGAAAATGGATCTATGCGGTCAAACCTTTTTCGACACATTGTACCCAATGGGAAAATGATGTGATACCGATTGAGATCGATAAAAATAAAAAAGGAAATGTGATCATCCGATATAGTCAGATTTCTGATACTGATATAATTATTAAAACAGCATCCCTAAAAGTAAACTAACCTCAAAAGCTCAAACTTATGAAAATCCTACATTTCAAAATCGATATTAAAGCACCGCGTACCACGGTATGGAATGCGCTATGGGAAGATAGCAACTACCGTAAATGGGCTGCTGTTTTTAGTGAAGGCTCCACTGCTGTTTCCGACTGGCAGGAAGGCAGTCGTATCTTGTTTGTAGACGATAGTCAGAGCGGTATGTACAGTATTATTGATCAAATGGTTCCAAACGAAATCATGTCGTTTAAGCATATCGGAGTTCTTAAAAACGGTAAAGAAGAACCGTTGGACGAAGAAAGTAAAAAATGGACCGGAGCTATGGAAAACTATATTTTAATCGACTTGGAAGATGTGACGCAACTGGAAATAAGCATGGACATTACAGAAGATTTTGAAGACTATTTTAAACAGAAATTTCCGCTGGCTTTGGAAATTGTAAAAAATATTGCTGAAAGTAACCATTAAACTCATGAAATACAGCCGATTTTCTTTTTTTACTCCGTTATATATACCAGGTCTTTATATCTAGAGGTCTTCTTAAAAAATAGTCGCTCGTTTTATTTTTTGTAAATTTAAAATGAGCTAGAAATTTTAAGCTAGGTACTATGAAAGAGGATAAACTATATGCTATTCTAGATCTTATTGAGGAGATTGACAAAGTTGACAAAATGATCGATTTACATAAAGACACATCGTCCGGTTTAATGCTAAATCAATATAAAAATCAAAAATTAAAACTAAGTAATTGTTTATTCCATGAATTATTAACGAATAGCGATAATAGACCTGAAGTCATGTACATTATAAAACTTTTTGTGGAGAAATTTTATAATTATGAGATAAACAATCATAAGTTCGAACAAAACGATAGTTTTAAAAAAATTGAAGCTGTTTTTATGGATCATTACTAACTAGCATCATTCATAAAGCGGCAGGATTTCCTGAAATTGTTTTTTCCCTTTTAAAGTCAGATACGGATAAATGGAATGCATAAATAAAAGCGTATGGTTTCCCATCGGGCGATAGCCAATGGCATTTTCAGTAATTTCTTCTGCAGAAAGATAAAAATCCAAAATAATCTGGATGCGTTTATACAACATTTCATATTCGTCCGCTAATTCTGCTTCGCGAAACAAACCGGAATCGATAAACTGTTCGATCATCCGTAAAAACTGTAGCTTACGTGAAATGATCAGTTGCTTATAATGTGCCGAAATAACATCGTTATTACGCATCAGGTGTACGATGTCCAAATAGACAAAGCGATACATATAAATGGTAACAAAAAAGCTGTCCACAAAAGTAATCAGATTCTGTAAACTCACCTTCTTCTCACCCATCTGTTTAAATTCTTCACTGATCCAGTTAACAAGGTCAAAATACAAGGCTTCCTCTATATTTTCTTTCTTTTTAAAATGATAGGTTAGATTTCCGGGGCTTATTCCCAAATACTCTGAGATTTTTCGCTGACTCACATTTGGCAATCCGTACGTATTGAAAAGTTGTAAAGCCGCTTCCAATATTTTCTTTTTTGTTTTATTCATGGTACAAAAATATAAAAATTAGTACACTTGCACTAATTTTAACTTTATTTAGTACATTTGACCTAAAATTATATCTCCGATGAAAGTAATTGAAGTTGCTTATACACCTGGCGAAAAAGCCATAAGTAGTTTAACCCGAATTGACTTTTCCGATACTTTCGCAACTACAAATCATCTAAATTCAATTACAGAAATAACCCAACTAATCTTTGGTCGTTCCCTCAAATGGATCCGCGTCTTGTTTGCTGTCCGCAATTTTATGGTGCGTTTTATCGGTTTGAAAAACGACAAACCAGCAGATTATAAAGTCGGTTTTGAAGTAGGTCACTATATTGGTTTTTTCCGTATTTTTTCAATAACCCAAAATGAAATCCTATTAGGTGCCGACGACACGCATCTCAATTTCAGAGCCGTGATCACAACCACACAAGCGCCTTTATACAATATAAAAGTGACTACACTGGTATCGTATAACAACCGTAAGGGACGTATGTATATGCAGTTTATAAAACCCTTTCACCGTATGGTTGTTAAAAACATGGTGCGGCAAGCCTATAAAAATCCGGATTCGTAAACCAATCCAAAAAGAAAAAAATATTTGAAGTTGACTAAATAATCGGTATTTTTAAGGGAATCCTAAACTTCAAGACATTCCCATGGCAAAGTATTTTATTTCCTTTCTTTTTTTACTGTCATTTACTTACAGCTGGGCACTAAAACCGGACAAAAACTATATCGCAAAACCGGAAGATCTTTCGTTACGTTATACAACCAATACGATTACCACGTCCGATGGATATGCGTTACTTTCCTGGACGATTCAACCCAATCCTGAGAAAAATAAAAAGACAACCCTTATACTGGCTTATGGCGATTCCGGAAATATGTCTTATTGGCTCAATCAGGCTTGGGTCGCGTCGAATAATGGTTATACCGTAGTACTTTTTGATTACCGCGGTTTCGGACAAAGTCAGGATTTTACGATTAATAATGATTACCTGTATTACAATGAATTTGTAACCGATCTGGAAGCTGTAATCCAATGGACGAAAACCAATATCAAAAATAATAAAACCGGTATCTGGGCGCTTTCCATGGGAACCATTATGACCAACATGGCGCTACAGAAACAATCGGTCGATTTTGTAATTGCCGAAGGTTTGGTTTTTGATCCATCCTCCATTGCTACCAAAATCAAACAGGTTAAAAACAAAACGATATTCCTACCGGATACGAACTTCAACATTCAAAAATTATCGTCCACTATCCGTTGTCCTTATTTGCTTTTTGCTGGAAAACAGGACAAAATGACTACGGTGGAAGACAGTAAGCTATTTTCGGAAATGGCCAAAAACCGACAGTTAATCGAATTTGACGGGAATCATCTGGAAGGTTTTACCAAATTATCGCAGGAGGATTTTGGTGCTACCTATCTGCAAAAAATAAACGGTTTTATACAACCTTAATTCCTCCATCATACAAACCCTGCAGGATCGTAAATAGTTCTCGTTTAAAAAACATTTTTTTAATCATCGGACATTTATATTTTATGTAATTTCGACCTCTATTTGGAAGCTTACTATGACGAACGAACAAACCGCTATCAAGACCACCTATTTCAGTATTATCGGAAATACCGCTCTGGCACTGATTAAAGGATTAACCGGTTATTTTGGGAATTCCTACGCCCTTATTGCCGATGCGATCGAATCGACTACCGATATTTTTTCTTCGTTTCTGGTATTGTTCGGTATTAAATATTCCAATAGACCCGCCGATAAAAATCATCCCTACGGACACGGACGGGCCGAACCTTTGATCACCTTCCTGGTTGTCGGTTTTCTGATTACTTCGGCTACGATTATTGCCTACGAAAGCATTATCAATATCAATACACCACACGACCTGCCAAAACCGTATACACTGATTGTTTTGGGGGCTATCATTATCTGGAAAGAGATTTCGTTTCGAATGGTTTATAAAAAAGGAATCGAAACCAACAGTTCGTCATTAAAAGCCGATGCCTGGCACCACCGAAGCGATGCGATTACGTCGCTCGCAGCATTTATCGGAATTTCCATCGCTTTGTTTTTTGGCAAAGGATACGAATCGGCCGATGATTGGGCGGCTTTGTTTGCGTCCTTTTTTATCCTTTATAACAGCTATCTGATTTTTCGTCCCGCTTTGGGGGAAATCATGGACGAGCATTTTTACGACGATCTGATCGAAGAAATACGTACCATTTCAGTTCAGGTAGATGGCGTTATCGATACCGAAAAATGCTTTATCCGGAAATCCGGTATGAAATACCATGTGGATTTGCACGCTATTGTAAACGCACAGCTTACCGTTAAAGAAGGCCATGAAATTGCACACCGACTGAAAGATACACTAAAAGAACAAATCCCGGAACTGGGCCATATTCTGATTCATATCGAACCCAACGAATAATTTTTTTCCGGCAGCTGACATACTGTTGTCACTCGCCACTACTACTTTCGTGCTGTTAGTAATTTAATCCCATAACACCATGATAAAAGTACCCCATCAGAAGGCTTCCGTAATGGAGTTTACCCGTTTCCGGATAACCGAAAACACCACAGAAGAAGCACTCTTAAAAGCCATTTCCGATTTCGAAAATGATTTCCTGTCACAACAGAAAGGAATTGTTTTTCACTGCCTGGCTAAAAACGATAAAGGAGAATATGCGAATATCCTTCTGGCCGAGCACACCGCTGTACTTACTGCCATTGAAAAAGATATCGTCTCGAATCCCGGTGCGCTTTCTTTTTTAAAATTGATTGATAAAAAAACGGTCGACATTCATTATCTGGACATCGAAAAAGAAGCCTTCTTAGTACCGGAACATTTTTCCTGTATTGAATTCGGAACATTTGCCTTAAAAAAAGGAAACCTTCAGGAATTGTTATCGGTTTCCGATGCTATTGAAAAAAATTACCTGTCGCGTTTTCCAAACACCCAATTGCATTTTATCGGATCCCTTTCAGAGGATATGTATGCCGAAGTGACGTTTGGTACAACTCTGGAAGCTACGCAACAAATCTGTTCCGGTTATTTTACCGATGCTAACGGTCTGGCGCTGATGGAAATGATCGACGAAACCCGGATGGCACTTGATTTTTGGTCGGTCGTATCTTAAAATCACTATTAAAATAAATACATTTGAACAATCCGTTTCCCATTTACCTTAAAAAACAAAAACTATGAATATTGAAAAAATAGAATCTTTTAGCGTGATCGGAATTGCCGTACGCACTACTAACGAAAATCAACAGGCGATGACCGATATCGGAGCGTTATGGCAACAATTTATATCGGAAAAACTGTTGGAACAGATTCCGAATAAAATCGATTCTACGATTTACTGTATTTATACCGATTACGAAAAAGACCATACCCAACCGTATACCACTATTTTGGGTTGCCGAGTATCCGATACGTCGTTTCTTCCGGAAGGAATGGTCGCCAAAACGTTTGCATCGGGGACCTATGATAAAATAATTGTGAAAGGAAATATTTTTAAAGGCGCACTTGCCGAAGCCTGGTTTGACATCTGGAATTCCGACAGAAACAGAGCCTACACCGCCGATTTTGAAGTTTATTCCGAAAAAGCCAGCGATCCTGAAAATGCCGAAGTGCCTATTTATATCGCCCTGGCATAATCTAAATCAACAAAGTATAATAGCGCGGATTTGCAATCCGCGTTTTTTTATTTTATTTAAGATGATTTCGTATTCGCTTCAGTCCAACATACACTACCGGTTTTATACGTTATCTTCCCAGGTTTTCATCGTTAACGGTGTCGGTATCCGAGTTGGTTTTAAAGGATTTAAATCGTGTACCATTTCCAGATTTGTATAGTCAACTGAACCATCTGCGGCTATTTTTGAAGTATATAATTTCCCTTCTCTGGTTGCAATTATCCGGTTTCTATTGTCAATGTCAGCCCACGTAATAGCATCCAGTTTTATTTTTTCGTCCTTTCTTCCCAAATAAAACAAATCGACGTTTTTTCGCTGTTCGGGATCATAAAAAGTAATCAAATACAAAGCCACATTATTGGTGATGTTCTTTTTCCAAAGTTTTGGAACGATACTTCTCGAATGGATTAACGACTCCGTTTCCTTTTGAATAAAAGAAGGATCCTTTTGTTCCGTCCATCCGTTTATTTCCAGTCGGCACTCGTGTAATAAATTGACCTGTCCTTTTGGTAATGAATATTCTTTTTGTGTTTGGAATTCCTTAATATTCAAATGAGACGGTACGGGATAGTGCTCAAGCGCTTGTGTCGATTGTACATTAAGCAGTACCGTTTTTTCGTCTGCGAATAATCCGCCACCCTTGTCAAAAAGCATATCTCCGTGTTCCCAAACAGTAAGCGCAGTCCAAAATGGCGGTTTACTAATAACCGTTCTGCTCTTACCATTTTCAAAATTATCGACCGCGTAAATCAGATATTTCCCGGAAGGCGAAACATCACAATTTCGCATCGGCACTTTTTTATTGATCCATTGTCCGGGTTCCAACGTGTCGTTATCCAAATTCCAGATACTCATCTGAATCCAATCGGTTGGGCCACGCCTAAAAACAATGGCGCTATTCGCTATTCTTGATTTAAGAAAGAAAATTCGAGCGGTTGTAGTATTGGGATGATTCAATTCGAAGTGATTGTTAGTTTTATATGTTTCGACTGACTAATATAAAGCATATTAGCTTCTCTTATAGTATAATCGTGGATGCGTGGTTTCAAGTGTTCCATTCTTTATCAATTGAGCCACTTCTGCTTCGCTCCATTCGTACGGATAATCCAAACCTTTAGCAATACCGATAACGGTCATCGTATCTAAAATGGCTGCAATAATCCCCTCATAAACAACCACATGAGGATCGTATATATAATCTCTTGTGGTAATAACAACATATTCGATAGTCAGATTATCTAATGATCCAAATTCAACGCCAACGTCATAAGGCCCCAATCCTTCAAATTTTTCTTTACTACCTCTATAGTTGACTAATCCTCCGGTTCTGTGATTTCTGAGCTTTTCAATAGCCGCTTCTCTTTCCTGCTTCGACTCCGGATAGATGGATTCCGATTCATACACATAATCGTTGCCATCATCGGTTTCAATATCGGCAAGAATAATATTTTCGAATGGTTCTTCTTCGAATTCGAAATTATTTTGGTGCAAAACAGCATTCATCGCATCAAACACGCTCTTCATATCGGAAGGCGGTACCACAATTACGATAACGTGACTTAAATGAGACATTTTTTATTTTAAAATTATTTTGGCAAGGATACGGACTATATTGTATGTTGCTGTTTCTTATGGCACAACAGCGATTCAGACCAATTATTTAGGTTAATCAAATTCCCATATATATTTTTCCAGGAGCGGATCCTGTATAAGTTGATTCGCATATTCAAAGATAGTCCTTATAAGCTCCGATTCATGTGACTCAGTATGATAGCTATCTTTAAGAACTAAATGGATGGCTACAGTATCATCATCCAGGCTGATTTTTCTAAAGATACCATCATTAATCGTTATACCATTCGGGATGGATGGATCTGTATGACATGCTTTTATAAGATTTACGATTTTGTTTATCGTTTGACTATCGTCAATTTGTTTATGCCAAGCCCTACCCTCTTCCTGAAAATAGTCTGATTTTGACATGATAACGATCAAATTATAGTGATGATCATTTTTCTTAATTTCGATATCCAATTCGCCCGCAAGAGTATTTATATTTATTTTGATCATGTTACTGTCGGTTACTTGTTCTGGTACGCACTCCATTTGGGTTGTTTTATTTCATTTTCTTTTTCAAAATATCGACAACTTTTACGGTAGGTCCTATCAGTTTTACAACTAATTCGGTTCCATTCCTTGTTGCAAACATTTAACCGTAGTTATTAGGTGTTTTTATGTCGACCATCTATGTGAAATTTAGCCTTTCTACTTTCCAAATTTTAAAGTTTTCAGATACTTTTTAGGATCAAAGTTTTCGGCGCGTCCACTATCGATCCCTTCTTGAATTGCATTTCTTAAAACAATAATTTTCGCTTCTTCCAATAGGCAAAGTCCGGCTCGAACAACTTCGCTTGCATTACTAAAACGCCCTTTCGAAACAGTTGATTCATTAAAACTTTCGAAATGAGTTCCTAATGATATCGATTCGTTTCGTCTCATGGTTATTACATTGTAGTAAAGTTATCAAATTTTGGTAATTACGTCTTTTTTAAATGTTAAGTTGTAAAAAAAATCCGATGGCACAGACATGAATTACTACTTCGTACAAAAGATTATAGTGCGCTATTCCATATTCTTTTTTAAGTTCTCGACAACTCTTACGGTTAGTCCGGTTAGTTTTGCAATAAATTCAACTTCTAATCCTTGTTCCAGACATTTTGCCGCTATTTCTTTTGCTTTTGCATTTCGACCGTTTTTTAAACCAGTAGTTTTCCAAAGTTCTTTTGCTTCTTTTTTTATTCGTTCTTCCAGTATATACATTGGAACGTATTTGGTACTCCTTCTTAGTTCGTCCATAAGTCCAATATCGGTAAAGCTTAGATAGCTTTTTTCTGAAATGATTAAATGATCGATAACTTGGGTTTGAACGATTATCCCCACTTGTATTAATCGGTCGGTAATGTCTTTATCAGCATCCGAGGGTTTGAGTTCACCACTCGGGTGATTATGGCAAAGAATGATTTTAACGGCTCGTTTTTGTAACGCAAAACTGAACACTTCCATCGGATGGACAAGCGTTTTGTTTACGGTTCCCAAACTGATCAGTTCAATAAAAAGCACCAGGTTATTGTTGGCTAATCCAATAACCCAGAAATGCTCCCGATTGAGATCAATTTTATTTTCCCGAAGCAATACTTGTTGCATGATAACATAAATGTCATCGGAATTTAGAATTTTGATTTTTTGTGTCTCTGTTAGTTTTACATCCATTGATACAATAATTAGGTAGTACAATTTTTGTAGTATCGTTTCAGCCTAATGTGAGTTTGTTTATTCTGCGCAATTAGCGGTATTATTAAAGGTAAATTTTTTTAAGGATGTAAAACGTAGAGAACGGTAATTGAGAGTGTGTTGGGGCTATTTGGCCTGGTTTATTTATTAATCCGGATTATGCTCAACATTATCTATTGAGTAACTTAAAACTTTTGTTACATAATATCTAGTTATTTTTATTCTACCTGTTTCATCAATTTTTCTAGAATGGCTTAGTTTTACTTTGAGTTTTACTTTGTTATTATGTTTGACATCTCCTTGAAATACATGTTGTTTAAATTTTTCATCAAGCATTTCAAAATCAATTATTTGCGAATTTAAAAAACCTTTCCATTTGAATTTTCCTTGTTTTAAAGCTGAAGAAATCAAATCAATACTAACAATTTGGTCAGTTATATCTGGTATGTTTTCATCAAACAAGATGAATTGTTCAAAGTCACCTAATCTTAAAGTTTCTGGTTGAGAAGTTGGTTTGTAATCTAAAAGTTTATTTGTACTTATTTTGTTGATTCTCCTGTATTGAGTTATTTTTTTGAAAAAATTAGAGCGTCTCCAAATAATTTTATAGTTTTTAACTAAAAAGGAAATAACTTTTTCAATCAAATTTTCATCGATATGATCAATATTAATTATTCCTAATTTTTTTAATTCTTCTCTTTTTAGTTGATTATCTAATTCGAGGTTTTCAATTTGTAACTTGGTAAGCTTCCTATTTTGAACGGGAATTCTTGACATAAGAAATGTTAAAATAGTTACTACTAAAGTTATGGTCTCCTTATTTGTACCAATAAATTCCCATATTTCAATAAATCCTCCGTTTTGAGGAGGCTTAGCCTCAATTAGTATTTTTATTTCAAGATCATTACAAACTTCTTCAAATAACTTTAATAATTCTTTTTCACATTCGTTCCGTACAATTGCATCAAAGCCATGAGAATCATCTTGGAAGTAGTAATGTAATTCAAATTGATTGTAGAATTCTGTCATGCTATTTTTTGTTTTTTTTTAAATGTACGAATTTTACGCTATAACAACATACAATATTCCAATACTTTACTTATTGACAGCAAGTTATTAAAAATGTAAAAAGTAAAACGGATTCTAATGAAGTTAGTATTTTTCAAGCAAGACAAAACTAGCTATTGAGCAAAACCGCTGTTGCAGACATTTTTTTATTCATCGTCAGCATTTAAACACATAGGGAATTCTTCTGTTATTAATTCTTCTATTGTCTTTATATTTTCGCCATTTTTTAATTTTTCTAAAATTGCAAGTGTTTCTTTATATTCCATAGCTTCAGGTAGTCTAACAAATTCAGCTTCAAATCCTAATAGTTTTATTGTATCTTCTATTTCTTCAAGTGTAACATTAAAAAACTCTTTTCGGTGATTTATCATGTTCACTTTTTTATGTGTAAAAGCTTTATGCAATTCATATTCTAGTGTTCTTGCTTCATCACTGTATATCATAGCATGTACATCAAATTGAAATGGAACAGATGCATCTCCGAGTTCTTTAACACGATCAAGAGGTTCGAGCCTTCTGGTCATACCAATTTTATACATGTTTTCACCAAACGCTCCAATATTCGAAATAATGTAAACATGTCCTCGTTTGGTTTGTTGCGCCATAGAAAGAGCTCTTTCCTTTTTCTCGTGGGCTTCTTGTAGTTCTTGTTCAAGTTTAGCAATTTGTTCTTGTAGTTTTTCAGCTTTCACTCCATTAGCTAGTTCAAACTCTTTACGAACCTTGTCTAAAGCTTTCTCGAATATTGATTCTTGTTTTTCAGCTTCTTTTTGAGCTTTCTCAAAATCCCTTCTAGCTTTTTCTTCTTCTCTAATTTCGTCTTGAATTGCTTTCATTTCCTCTTTTTCCTTTTGCTTTTTAGCTTGGAACTCATATTCAAGTATTAATTCTTGCTCTTTCAATTTAAAATATCCCATATTAATAGAAACATGGAATCCCTCTCCTAATTTATTTATTGCATTGAATGTCTTTGACATTCTTTCTTTCATTTGATTAATATTATTCCATTTTACTTTTGCTATCATTACATCACATTCACCATTGAAAGCTCTAAGCATCAATTTTTTATAGACTTTTACAACAGCTCTCCCTTTCACTTCACTTCCTTCAACTGTCCATTTTGTACTGCATAAAGCAGCAGTGTCATCTTGAATCATTTGTTTTTGATCCGCAATAACTTCATTTTGAGCTTGTCGGAAGTCATCGGATTTGGCAAAATCATAAATCGGTTCGTAAATTCCAAATTCAATTAAGTCAAGTTTGTTTTCAAAAAGCCCAACTTCTTTTCTTAATTTTTTATATGTTTCTAGCGAATTTTGATAATTTTCATTTAGCTTACTAAATTCGTTTTGTTGCAAATTTATCTCAAGTCGCTTTTCAGAAATAATATTCTCTAATTCCTGTTTTTTATTTAGAACTTCATTTTCAATACTGATCAATGAGCTATATCTTTCCAGTTGCTTATTTAGATTCTCGATCTTATTATTACAATTAGATTTGTGTATTTCTAAATCTTTTTTGAGTTGATTAATTTCTTCAAATTCTTTTTTCTTTAAAAAGTCAAATAGTCCCATAGATTACTGATTTTGTTTTTAGGGTAATATCTTTAAAATGATTTCAGCTATGAGTATTGTAAGGTTTGTATTAAAGCATACAATACTCATAAGTGAAAATCCTGTTGATGTTTTTAAAAGGAGCCGTAATAGGCTATTATTGTTAACTGTATTTTTAAGGAGCAACCCAGTCAAAATCTATTAAGTGAGCTAAATTGTCTGTTTTTGTATTATCTGGGTCAGTTCTCAAATATTTTCCGTTGCTCCCATTTATAACTTCTACATTTTCTCCTATTTTCCAGTTTACAGTTGAGTAATTCCATAACCAAGTTACTGCAGAGTTTCCATCTATTTCCAAAAGCTTAATAGCGTCCGCTTTTGATTTTTTTGATGATCTTGAAATGGATTGTTCATAAACGGTGTAAAAAGCATAATGAGTTATTTTTCCATTACTATCTTTCCATACGCCTGAGATTCGATATTTTGCCATAATTTTTGTTTTTAATAAATGTTTAGTTACCAGGGTTGTGTAACAGACTTATTACACGTTCTCTATTTTTTATTTGCTAAATTATTGATTTGCCGAAGTATTAAATTACGGGAAACCGTACAGCAGGAATGATTCAGTTTAAATTATAGTTAATGGTTTGCGGATATGTAATTGTTGTGAGTAAAGCGATTGGGATTTTATCAATCGAAGATTATACCTTTTGGGACTTATAAATTTCAAGCTAAGAAAACACCTCGAAATTGTGCAAATAGCAAGTTAGTATTAGAATAGACTCATTATAACTTTTACTTGAAATTATTACTAATGCTATATTTTATTCCATCGAACTTATAGTAGTTTTTTTCTGTAAAAGCCTTTTTATTTTTAAGACCTTTAGTTGTTAAAATTATATCGTAAAATCCAGTGCCTTCTTTTATAACAGTAATGTTACTATCATATGCATCTTGTGAGGGACTAATTGCTCCTGAATCATCGAAACCAGTCATCTCACTAAAAATATTTTTAAATTCGTCCCCAATAATTGAATATATATTAGTGTACATTTCCGTATATCCTTGTCCAGTTCCACCAGCTTCAATAACAAACCCGAATTTGTGGTAACCAATATTCATTAACTTCCAGTTTGAACTTGGTTCTCCCCATTGACCATCTTCTAAGTTTCGTAAATATTTATTTTCAATTTTCCAACCGTTGGAATATTTTCCAAATTCGACAAAACTTAACTCACCACCACAAGAATGACAATCGTTAAGAATATATTTTCCATCTTCATAATGAGGTTTAAGTTTTGAATAAATAACACATATTATTCCTTCTTTATCTACATACTCCATATTATAAAAATCAAGTATTTTATGAGAATAATTGTTTTGTATGCTGTCAAAATCATCATTTAATATTTTTAACACTAAAGGGGTTGCTAATTCTTTACTCCACTTGCCGACAATATCTACAGAATCTGCTAGTCTATTTTTATCATCTTGAATAATAATATTATTGTTGCCAATTGTAATATTATTATGGTCATTATTATCTCCTTCAATCCCTTTTATACTTCCGTTACGACAGGAGTATATAAAGAAAATGACAAACAGAAGAAAGATTATAAATTTTGATTTAATTTTTATTAATATAGATACCATTATTGTCGTTATTATTACCATTAATTCCTATTGTGGTGTATGAATTTAATCTGCAAAATGTAAAGATTAATAGTAATATTATGATTATAATGTAAAAGATGCTCTTAGTATTTTTATTATTGGAATTCTGAGATGACTCTTCGTTTTTTTTATCCGAAAAAGCTAAAAAAATACCAATGTAACCTAATAGCCCCAATATAGGTTCATAATCGAATTTACTTTTTATTAACCACAGCAAGCATACAATAAGTCCAATAAAATTTAAAAATAAAGTGATTTTTTTCATTTTTAGATATTTGATCGTTATAAGTAAAACTTGTAATTAACATATTATTTTCTGAAACTTCCTTCATATAAATCGCTAAAAAAAGCGAAATAATTCTATTCCATAGTCCCGAAAGAAACTCATTTCCCTACAACAAAACAATACGTATTTTTACTTAATTTACAGTCTACTAAATTTTAAAGTAGTGCATTAAAGGTTTTAGACGAGCATAAAACAACGCGGTTTAAATATTCCGATTTTTCTTTCAACTATTTCCGATATATTTGTAAACGCCTCAGAAAAGTGGCACAACAATACTAATTTGCAACGCATTAGCAAAAAAACAATGAGTGAATTTTCTGGGTATGAAAAGATGCCTAATAACATCAAGAAACTAGGTTTTAATGAAAAAGACTTTTCCATTTTGGAAAAGTTTAAATGGGTTGTAACCGAAAAAGTTCATGGTGCCAACTTCAGTTTTACTTATGAAAACGGCACTCTAAAATTTGCCAAAAGAAAAGACTATCTTAAATGGTCGGATGATTTTTTTGGTTTTCAACTGGTCGTAAACAAACTCGAAAACAACATACTTCGCCTGTTTGAACAACTAAGTAGCGATATAAACGGAGAAAAATATATTCTTTATGGCGAATTGTTTGGCGGTAACTATCCGCATCCGGAAGTCGATCCCATAAAAGATTTACAGGCCATTCAAACCGGCGTGTATTATACCCCTGAAATTGCATTTTGTGCCTTTGATATTGCCATCGAAACAAGTGGATCCGATTCTAAGTATTATCTGGATTATGAAAGTGCTGTGGCTTATTTTAAGCTGTTTGACATCTTTTACGCCAAGCCATTAGTGATCGGAAAATTTGCTGAGGCGATGAATTTTAATATCCGGATAAACTCTACGATTCCGAAAGAATTTAATCTCCCGGAACTAAAAGACAATCTAATTGAAGGCGTGGTGATCAAACCATTTAATCAAACGAATAATGGTACATTGGCTTTAAGACCAATAATTAAATTAAAAAATGTCGAATTTGACGAAGAAGACAAATTCCATGAGGCCGAAAAATGGTCCTTCGTTCCGGAGGTGTCTTCCAGAACAGAAAATTTATCGTTTATTGTAGCTGAATTACGGCATTATATCACGCAAAACAGATTGGTAAGTGCGATTTCTAAAATAGGGGCATTTGATCTGAATAATCCCGCCCGGGTTCTTGAAATTAAAACCGAATTTTTAAATGATGTGCTCGTCGATTTTAATGAAAACAACAACAATCTTTTAAACGATTTACAAGCTGACGAAAAAGAATGGATTGTAGAAAGAGTCCATTTTGAAATAAATAAAATGATAACGTCTGCTAACCGGTAACTGTTTGCATTTAAAATCTGAGCAATTTTATTTTTTGTTGTTTTCTGCGGTTTGTTGGAGTGAATTACCTAAAAGATTAACCGACTATTGGATAATAAAATGCCACACAAAAGGATTCGTGCGGCAGCGTGGGGATTTGTATAATTTTAAAACACAACTTTGTTCATTAAAAAAGTGAGATTTTTATTTCTAAAAATCTCACTTTCAACTTAAAACCGAAGAAATCTTGTTCTAATGGCAACAAAAATTTATTTTTTCGGGAGCGGTTTTATAAACCCTAAAATGATACTTCTAATTGGGTTTGAATTTCATACCAAAAAATCAAACTATATCCTTGTAATGATTATAAAACGCGAATTGCTCTTTTAAAACTTCATTGATCTCTATCCAACCATTTTTTTCTGACAGGTCGATTGCCTGTTGCCATGCTTTTTCTACAATATCCAAACGTTCTCTCCTGCCGCCCCAATAACTCGCACTTATCAAGGCATTCCATGCCGCAACAGGGTCTTTGTATTCTTCTTCCAGGCGCGCGGCGGCGGCAAGGTGCTTTTCTCCCGTATAGCCATAGTATCCCTCAAACTTGATGGTTTCTGTAGCTTCAAAAAGCGGATGCTTTTGTACTTCTTCCGGGAAAATGGCATATTGGTCTTCCCATTCGGAATCAAACACCTCAGCAATATCCCGAACAAAAGAACCAGAATTCCCTAAGCTTATCACATACTTATGAAACCCGTTAGTGTCACAATCGAAACCATGGGGCAACTTGACACAATGCCAATAATGTTGCCATTTATATTCATCTTCCATGTTGAGTAGTTCATATCCTCTTTTGGCTAGAACGTTTCCAACATATTCATTCCAAAGACCATAATCGGCATGCTCATAACTGGGAAAATAGGTTCTTTTTTCCTTCAATTTCTCAAACAGTTCAAAGGCCTTTTTTTGTTCGGGCGTATCATAATAATGATCCCAAAATTCTTTGAAAAACGCATCCTCAAAATTGGCCGCGTCTTTTAACCGTTCCTGATTGGCTTCCGAGAGTAAGAACTGCTTTAGGAAATCGAGATCTCCACCACCCAGATAATCAAAAAAAGGCTTCGATAGAGTAACGGCTCCTTCTATCTTTTCTTGAAGTTCGGCTATAACTTTTGGTTTGCCCATAAATCTCAAGTAAGACATCGGAATGATGGCCTGTAGATTTGGTGCGAATGTATAACATTCTTGGTAGGTACCATTATAAAACACTATCGGAGATTTTTTTAACGGCTTTTCGGGCGTTAATCGAATGGCTAATATATTATCAGAATAAAAGCCCAAAGGGGCAACCGACCAAAATCCCATTTTCATAAGAGTAATCAGTTTTTCATTTTCATTTTCATTTTCATTTTCATCCTCATCCTTAAATTTGAAGAGAAATGCACGGTCGCTCTCTTTTTTGTCCTGGTATATTTTTTTTAGATCTGAATGTATCTTGTTTATTTCCATAATTATTCTATCTCTTTATATATGTGTTCACACCAAATGGCTCATGATAAAGTTCTTATTTTGGTGATAGCATCTTTTCTTGTTTTTTCATCGCCTTCCAGATCTTTATGATTCTCTAAGGCCAGGGTTAATGCATTTATACTGATGTTGAAAGATTGTTCGGATAGCGCGGATTTGTAATCCGTGCTTACAATTAAAACCAATAATGAACTTTTGCTTTTTATTAATGCAAATACTTAAGCCCAATGTTGTTTAGAATCGTATTGGTCCCCTGCTTGATCAATAAATATAAAACAGCAATTATCGTTACCCGAATAATGAGTTGGTATTTTTTTAAACCAAAGACCGAAAAGTATTGGTAATAGAAAATCAGTACATACAGTAAGGTTAGTACAATCGCAACATAATTTACGGCAACCAGAAAGTCTTTGTTATCGCTAAAAACCAGACAAATGGTTAGCATAAGACTGATGGCCAATGTTCCACATAGCAGGTACAAATTGAGCACCAGGTTTTCGGTATAGTTTTGTTTACTTTTTCTAAAAAACAAATAACTCACAACAGAAATGATCGGTATGTTCAGGAAAACGGTAATCTTCGAATAATCTTTTAGTACTTTTAAAAGGCCTTCGACTGTCTTTTTATCGTCATACAAAACGGTTGCATCCACTTTGGCCCATTTTTTTATAAAGTAACCAATTGTCATCAAAAGAATTATGGTTGCAAAATAATTAAAATGCCTTACCCTTTTTCCCTGAACATATTCTCTGATACTATGTCCCGGTCGGGTAAATAATTCCTTCATGGTAAAGAAAAACCCTTTGTCAAAATGAAATATACCGTGAATAAAATCGTGTTGCATAACGTGATGTAACGAAAAACGATGTGTGGATGTTGGCTGACTACAATTACTACAAAATTTACCCGAAATTTCGTTATTACAATTTAAACAGTTAGTGGTCATTAGTATGTTAAAATAGATATCAATTTTATTTTTTGTTGTTTTCGGTGGTTTGTCGGAGTGAATTAACTAAAAGGGCAAACCTGCGTTTATCGTCACTTTTTACTTCGCAATGATCCCGACACCGGTTAATGGTTCCCTTTTTTCGACTTCTATTGAGGTTTCAACAGTCAGCGTCCACCAATTAAAAAAACCTAAATCATCATCCTGCATTCCGGTATGGGTGTCGACTAGTTCTTTCCAGCTTTTACAATACACTATAAACGTATCCATAAACTGCAATCTGTATTCCAATGAAGTGGTTCTTGCAAAATGATAGCGTATCCCTTTTTCTTTGGATAAGGATAATATTATTTGTTCGTTATCTATTGTCTCGAATGCAAAAGCCTGAAAGCTATCCGGAAGTCCCAATCGTTTTGTGTTTTCACCAACGATTTCTAATTTTTTTAGTAGGTCGGCAGTGATATACGACCAGTAGTGTTGGGTTATGGAATATGCCGTTTCCCATTTACCTCTAATTGGAGACGATTCAAAAACGGCATCCTCGTCTGACGGAAGCCACATGGCAAAATCAACATCCTTTAAATCTTCCCATTCAATTGATCCTTGAATGGTGTTTTCAAAATCTAGAATTTTGTTTATTAGAATACTTTCTGATTCGTTCATTTTTTTGGGTTGCGTCGTTTTTACTTTGTCTGCCGAATGCTTTTTTGAACATCTGTATGATCAAAAAAGTATTCGGCCAATTTACTTAAAAAATGTAAGTTAAAACCTTAAAACAACTAAAAAAGGTGTCGGATCACAAAATGGTACTACCGATTTATAAAATAAACTATTCCAGTATTAAACGATCAAACAGATTATTACGAAACATATTTTAGTCACCGTTTTTATCTCCAGGAGGTTACTTTATAATTGCTAAAATTCACATCCATATCTTCCATTCTGCTTTTCAGGCTAAGTATACCGTCACGCAGATAAAGCTCTTGCTCCTCTTTTGATAGCTGATGGTAAACATCCAATCCGAGCCCTATGTTTTTACTGATCAAAACACCATAGGTTAAATCCGGATTTTTATAAATGAAATAATCCAGCCCTTTATAGTCGATAACAATTCGATGAGTAGGTTTAATACTTTCGATGTCGATTAAACTTTTTCGAACCACCCGATATCTTTTTTGTGGCCAATGTCCTCCTATCTCGGTATAATGGAAGAAAACAGTGTTGCATTTTTTACATTGAAAAATTTCACAACCGTAATACGGATAGCAGTCGAATTGGATTTTCGCATCTTGTCCCCAATATTGAGAATCCCATTGTTTTTCGCCAGGCTGAACTGAAATTTGTCCAATTTTAGTTAGATTGGCTTTTAATTCTTCCGTTTCGTTGTTCCATTCCAAAAAATCGTTATGACCTCCACATGAATCATTGACTTTTGTGGATGCTAAAAAATGTAAAAGCTTTTGATCGTCAATTTCAAATGTTTCTTCCATAAAATTTTTGCTACGGTTTGGGTGGAAATTAAACTTCAATTGAAAACTTCCGGTTAAATGTCTCTAAGGTCTTTTACAGTACCATTTTCAATCTCCGAAAAGTCAAAGCTGTTTTCGATTATAAACGTAGCTGTAATTTGCTTGGGTTGTCCAATCGGTTTAAGCCTTAGTAAATCGTCGTCGTCGTTTAGTGCCGTTAAAAATTCGGGTTCAGAATTTGCAGTGCCCAAAATAATCCATGGCCGTCCGGATTCCGTTTCCAGATAGAAAATGTTTAATTCTAAATTTCCGTTGTCACGATACAATTCTTCTCCAATTGGATAGTCTTGAAGTTCGCCAATCAATTCGAAGTTTGTTTTCTCATTTTGGTTCTGATTTTTTCCAATCTGATCCAGAATATAGTCCCGTTTCTGCTGTTCGATTTTATACGCTAAATCTTCCTGAACCTGAGAGGCATTGGAAAAACCGGGGCGTTCCGTTCTAAGTAAGAAATATTTTTCCTCATTTTGAATTTTATAAATACTGAAAATTGTCAGTTCACTTGCCATAAATTAGTTGTAAAAATTTTATTTATTTTTAATTATACAAAGCCGATGTAACCTGTAATCGCCTGAAATTAAGCTTTAAATATGCGAACTAAAATTGTATCGGATATCAAATTCTTTGCAAAAATCCCGAAGGTTACGACAACCGTCCAAACCGCTAAAATTTTCAGTTAGTAGTGCTTTTATATCAAGATCAGGATTTTGTTCTGACAGTTTTGCAATCAGAACTTTGGTATTTTCAACGTCAAAGGAGTACCAATACTCATAATCGCTGTCGGAAAAACGCTCCCTAACAAAATCGCCCAAATCTTGTCCTGATATTAAAAGACGCTCACTACTTATCGCTGCCCATACATTTACCCAAAGTCGGGAACCGTCGCGGTATTCACACAGGCAAAATTTTTCAACATCGCTGACCGTATTTTTTTTTAATTCCATATTTTTTCTGATTCCTTTTGTACTTCGCTATCGCTCCTATTGTTTTTACAAAGCTTTTATCTGCTTTACAAAATCCTTTTTTATTGGTTAAAATGCTCTAAAACCTGGATGATCTCAACGGCATAGTTAATTTCTAAATTTAGTTTCTGACTTCCGTCACAACCAATTTCTACAGCATTTTCCATTTCATTGTACCTGATCATAAGTCTTGCTTCTTCTATGTCCCAATAATATACATTATCCACCTCCTGGCAAAGTTGATTTGGATACGGTTTTCGCTCATAGTCAGGATCTTCCCAAATCGCTTTGGCAATTTTAGTCAATAGCTGAATTATGTCGTCATTGTCTGAACGGGTAAGCAAACAACTTTCTCCATTTTCGCCGTTAAGTTGTAGCGAAATACAAGTGTCGTTTCTTTGAATCAGAATGTTCCCTTTTTTAACAAACCAATTGTATATCTGATTTTCCATTTTTTGAAATTTAAACGTATTGGGATCTCCCATCCGGACAAAAGGCAAGCGCACTTCGTACTATCAGACGACGATTCCACGAATTAGACCGCAAACGAAAATAGTAATTATTTTCTAAAATGGTCGAAATTTTAATTTTAGGTAAAATGTTATTTTTGTACACTTTTTCTTCAAAATAAACCATATATTCCGCAAGAATTAATTTTACTTCTGATTTAAAAAAAACATTTGATTATCTTATTTCAAACGCCATAAACCGATATGAATACGCTAAACAAAATAAAGATATTACTTTCCGTTATAACGCTTTTTAGCAGTGTACAAGGGTGTTCTCAGGAATACAAAACCGATGATCCGCTGGCGGCCTATAGCGGATTCTATCCGTACCAAAATGGATATGCCACTGTGGGAATCAATAAAAAATACGGATTTATTGATAAAAAAGGACGTAATGTCGTACCCTGCAAATATAGTTTTGTATTCGACTTCCACAAAGGTCTGGTAGCGGTTAAATTGGACGATAAGTATGGCCTTGTAGATACCACAGGTCGGGAAGTGGTACCTTTTAAATATGATTTTATTGGCGGCTTTGAGGATAGCAACATATCGATTGTGAGATTAAATAAAAAGTGGGGTTTTATCGACAAAAAAGGAAAAGAAGTCATTCCGGTTATTTATGACGATGCGAGTCCGTTTAATGAAGAAATTACGACTGTCAAAGAAAACGATCAGTGGTATATCATCGATACCCTAAACAACAAAAAACCGGTTCGACGTGATATTGAAGACCTTACTTCTTTTAACGAAGGACTGGCCGCTGTAAAACTCCGTGGGCAATCCGGATGGGGGTTTATGGATAAACAGGAAAAGATTGTCATTCCGCCGCTATACGAAAGTCCCTCTTCTTTTCAGAATGGCCTGGCAGAAGTAAAACGCAATGGAAAAACAGGTTTTATCAATAAAAAAGGAGAAGTGGTAGTGCCTTTGCTTTATGAAGGTTATTCTCATTTTAGCGATGGTATGGCGGCAGTGACTCTAAATGACAAATATGGATTTGTGAACACAAAAGGAACTTTAGTTATTCCGATACAATACTCAAATGTTTATAGCTTTTATGACGGTATGGCCATCATCCCAATATCGGGAAAATATGGTTGTATCAACAAAAAAGGAGAAACTGTAATTCCGTTTGTCTATGATGAGATGTATTCCGGCGAAGGTGTTTTTGCAGTGGTGAAAGACGGAAAAGGCTATTTTATGGATGCTAAGCAAAACCTACTGTTTCCGGAAGTCTACCAAAGTGTGGATGCCTTTAAAGACGGAGCAGCTCTGGTAAAACAAAACGGAATCTGGTTTTTTATAGACAAAAAAGGAAAACGATTATTTTAAATTGAACCGCAATCCTTATATTTTTAAGGAGATAATGATCAAATGAACTGAAATCTCCGATCACTATTATCGGAAGTCCTTTATAATTGATATTGCTAAATCTTCTTTATTTAAAATGTTGGAACACCAAAAACCTTTTCCCCAGGTTCCTTTTCCGAAATAATGTTCCGGATATTCAAAACTAAGAAGTGTTGCGGTTCTACTTTTTAATCGTGCAATTTTTTGAGTTATTACATTGGAATTGGAAAATACCAGCATTTCAACTTTTGACGCATCAATTTTAAGCATTTTGATTTCCAGGCCATTAACAATCCGATCCTGATTTTCCTTACACAGTTTTTCGATGTCGAATTTTAATTGGTTTATTGCTTTTTCATGAAGTAAAGAAAGTTCCTGCTTCGGTGTCTTATTTAAGTATTCCGGTTTTAATTCTTTGTATAAATGATAATGGATATCGTGCTTTTCTAATTCGGTATACGTATCAGCCAGTTTTTGCCAGTCACCATTTTTGTCCCATACGGGATATCCGTTAAAAATAGTCCAGATAACATGAAATAGCTGCTTGTTTTCCATAGTTTGTGAATTAGACCTGATAGCGTTGATTTATGTCCTTTACGGTCATTTGTTGGCGGCTTTTTAGTGCTTATCGTAATACTCGTATGATTTTTTCAGGTTGTATTTTTGTTTTATTTCAGTAGCCCAGGCGAAATATTCGTCTATAAACTTATTAAAGTTACAGGGGATTCCTTTTGTCCAATACATATCTCCGTGAACGAGCAGCATTGCCCAATGAAATTCCAGTTCATGTGTGATATATTCGACGTCCTTAATTGTCCGGGGTTCTTTGATCAGATAGGAATCATTTAGTTTTTCTGTTGCTAAATCGTAGTCTATCTTTCCATAATTGACCATGATGTGTTTTACCAGTTCACAGAATGAATAATGATTAAATATGACTCCTGTCTCGTCATCCTCCAATTGAAGTCCATCGGTTAATTGGACTGTTTTTTGTTTGTCCCAAACTTTTATTTCGGGGTTACACCAACCGGTAATGATGTCCAATATATCGTAGGCTCTGTCTTGTAAGGTTTCATCATCTGAAAGGTCAATTGCTATTTGTTCCATAAGTTTCCAGGCCGTTTCCTGTTGTCCGCCGGATTGTTTATAGTCAAGTAAAATCTGCTGTACGGATTTATTAAGACAGTCGCCCTGTTCTATTTTTTCTTTTAAGATTTCTTGTAGCTCGTTGTCTGTCATTCTTTATAGTATGTATATTCTTTGTACAGCACATGTTTTATTTTTTGCTTGTTTATCTCGTCATACCTGATAGCGCGGATTTATAATCCGTGTCTTTAAAACGTCGGATTATATTCATTCCGATTATTGCAAACCCTCTTTTTAATCTAAATTTTCATGGCCATGCATTGCCAACATCGGGTTGTTTGGATCTGCATCTGAGTACTGCGTTAAATCCTGTGTCCGTACTAAAGTCACTTTTAGTTTTTGTTCTAAAATAATACTTTCCAAATGCTTACTGATAAAAATATAGGTCGGAAAATTACGTACTCGAAAAATATTCCGGCCATTTGTTTTTTCATCAATCATTTCGACTCTAGTAACATCATCTGCCCAAAATTCATTCGGATTTATATGTCTTGGTTTTTTTATATATTCGCTTTTTTCCCAGTCAAAACAATCCACTAATTCAAGGACATTCATGATCCAGAATTCTTCTTTTTGTTTTGCATAATTCGATTTACATGGAATAAACTGAATGTATTTACTATCCGGAAGCGAACTTACTATGTCTTTAAACCGGGTTGAAACAATCGGAAATCGCCCGATCCCCATTATATAATCGGTTACTTTTGCATTTTTACTTCGGAATTTTAGGGTCGGATCTCCGATATTATCAATAGCTACCCCGCTGAATACTAATTTTTCAGCATCGTTATCGATGTTGTCGATATCGGTATAATATAAATGTCCATTTGTATGATAACTCTGTATTCTTATAAAGTTTGACATCGTATTTTTATATTTTATTTTCTGATAATAGTGGCACAATAGCTGTTTTTTGAATGATTTTCTTTAATCAAACACAATTTCTACATCCAATTGTTTGAACATAAAACCCGTTAAATGATGCTCTTCTATTGCTTTTTTTACATTTTCATTACATATTAAACCAATTCCAAAGGCGGGTGTAATATCGAAGTATTCCGTGAATTTTAGCGATTTACGGGTTAAACTCCAATTGTCATTGGCATCAAATAATTTTCTGTTTTGAATCTTGTAATCTTCGAAACTTACGACTTTAATTGTCTCTCCATATTGTTTTTCGATGCTGTTAAACGCAATAAAATCGGAATTCTCCCAATCTATTTTGCTTTTTCCTCCCGATTCATACCACAGAAAACGGTATGGATGTGGTGTTCCTCTTCTAAAAATAGTCATTGGATAAAAACTGCCGTTTATTTTAAACGATTCCAAAACCTGATGGCCTTTTTCACTGACAAATAAACCGGATGTGGTAATGACAAAACTACTCGAGACGCAGTCGGATAATCTCGAATTATAGTGTAGTACAAAATTATGGAGGTCGGGAATATCATCATCCGTTTTCCATTGGCTTATAACACCCCATTGGGAGGCTCTGGCTTTGTGAAAATCAATTTTCAGTTCTTTTACCTGTGGGTATCTACCAATTATCTTAGAATCGGTTTCCTGACATATTTCAAAGTATTTCATACAAATTTTAAATCTGATTATTCTTTTTTTCCAAACGTACAAGATTACTATTACTGCTTTTTGGCTTGTTTTATCGCGCTTCCAAAAGTTTAAAATAGCGGCTGTAGTCTTTATCCGGAAAAGCTTTTTGTAGCGCTTCCAACGATTCTTTTACGTTTTGATAGATCCCATCTGCTTTTAAATCGTCTAATGCAACTTCGGTGAAAAGATACTGCCAATCGGCTATTCCAAGCATGTCTAAAACGGCTTCATAATAGCCATTAAACGTCAGATTCGTTTTATAAGCCAAAGCGCGATTAATATAATAAATGGCCGGTTCATTAGGTGGAACGATTCCATTTTGAATACTGAAAACCGCTAATTTACCATCGCCAATCTCCGGACGGGTGTCCAGTATACGGAAAGTCTTCCATAGTGCTATTTCTTCGGCTGTCTGTCCTTTAAACCAAAGCTGTTTATCATAATTTTTGTCTACTAATAACAACCCTGAGTAAAGTTTTTCAATATTAAATTCTAATTGAGAAGCAAAACCATCCACTTCCAACCAGGCATGAAAATAATATTTGTCAATATTCAAAATATCCAAATATCTATTAGCCACTTCCTCATAACCTAATTGTGAAAAATCGTTTATAACAAAATCGGCTGTTTGTTCATCGGTCTCTAAAATATTCGATTTAATTTTTACATCTTCAAAATAACTTAATTGCGTTATATTTTCTAAATTTTTAAATTGTTCGGTTATTTTAAATTCCATGATTATATCTTAAAATAGTTTTTCCATTTAGCCTTGGTCAATAGTGCTAAATTTCCTGTTTTGTTATTTTCTTTTAGTTGTAATACCCTATTATTTTAAATCCATTCTGCCGGAATAATAATCCCCTCAGGGCAATTAAAATCTTTAATAACATCGAGAAATTTTTGGGTCACACCAATTTCTCCGTGGTCCGTAAATTCAAAGATATCCGCACCTTCATACCTATCCGAAAAGACCTGTAGGTGAATCGGATTTTCAGTCGTTTTTCGCATAATCAGTTTGGATTTTTCTTCATTGTATTTATTGAGCGTCAGATTACATCCTTCGCAAGTTCCTGTATAATCGCTGGCAATAGGTATATTTCGGATTGCGGGCGATAAAATGGCCAAATAAACAAAATCGGGTATTGTTGTCACATCAATATCGGCATATTTAAAGGGTACTTTTTTTACTTTTAGGGGGGCAAATCCTTTAATTCCGGCCTGCATAAGGGCATCATACAACTTTTTGGTAACCATTAACAAGCCCGAAGAACTTACCCAATCTTCACCGTTGTATTTATCAATTTCCAATTCCACTTTGGAGAATTCGATTTCTTCTTTTAATTGTCTGTTGCACTTTTCGCATTTTGGTTGTTGTACTCTGACACTCTTTTTACTCAGGGTTCCAATCCAACTTCTGCAGTTCAGCGTGTATATTTGGGGTTTGTTCTGTTCCATTTTTTAGTACTGTTTTATAGTTCTTTTACTGTTTAATCATCGATTAAATTCTCTGAATCACCGATTTTGTAGCCTGTAATATTTTCTTCTTTTAATTTGTTTTCTAAAAAGGGCGAAATAAAAATACTCGATTTATATTCCTGCATCCGGAAGAGATTCCGATCGGTTACTTTGTCCATTTTCATTACCAATTTAAAGATTCTCCAAACAATTTTGGGATTGTCCTCATCGAAGCGGCATTCCGATTTTTCCCGGTCAAGGCATTCGATATTCTCAAGTATATTCAGATAATAATAATTCTGGTCTGCTTTACCGTTTGGAAGCGCACATTCAAAAAACTGAAAGTACTTACTGTCGGGTAAGGATTCCAGCAACTGTTTGAATTTTTCGGATACGATGGGAACATGTTCCGTCGCTCCCATAAAATCGGGATAGGCTTTTGTTGTATTTTTTAAATCCAGGTTTATTTTTTCGGTTATTTCCAGCGGAATTCCTTCTGTGGTATGATACCGTAACGACTCTGGAATTTTAGTATCCGTTACATATACAAACTGTTTACTCTCTTTGCCTCCAGTAGCTATAATAAGCCTGTTTACATAGTCCATTAGTGTTGTCTTTTTTATTTTACTTTGGTTGTTTTGATAAAATCAAGTCCTGTGATTTTTTCATCCAGTAACGTTTGTGCTAATCGTGCGGATATAAATTGCTCCCGGCATAGAAAGTAACTTTTAAACGCAAACAGATCCAGTTCGTTGGGATGGAGCACAATTTGTTTTGATTGTATAATGACATTTTCTCTAAAATCGCTTAGGGAAACCCCTTCATTTAATCGGTTTGAAACCGCCTGTATTTCTTCGGATGACTGGAACGATTCCGGCAGTATCGTCCTTGCGGCAAAATCAAAATATCCTTTTCCTTTATAAAAAACAGATCGCGGATAATTTACGTAGTCATCGGCATAATTAATAAAATGCAGGTAAACATAGTCTTCCGAAACTACTTTCTTACTTTGTACAGCAATCTTATATTCCTGATAATCGCCAATATTGAAATTTTTAAGGATTTCAAATAATCTTTTGCTAACAATCCAACCGCCGCCTTCTACTCCATTTACAACATCCGTTAGTTTGGCTTCAGCATATAGTTTCACCACTCCCAAATCCAATTCGGTTGCAGGGAAAGAACCTTTCCGCATTATTCGGTTATACATATTCATCAATGGAACAAAATCGTCATCCGCTTCCGTTCTATAATGATCATTAAATATCGATTCTAAATTTGCGCTTTTAGATATGTCGTGATAATCTACTTGCCAGGCGTGTTTTTTGCCAATGGGCATTTCGACTTTGATGTAGTTTTCGGAAAATTCGGTATCCAGAAAGAAACTTTCTTCTTCGCTTTTCCATTGAATCGCTATCTGATCTAATATATGTACGGGTTTGTCCATCTTTTTGGCGCTTCAAAAATTATATTACGTTATCAATATTTACGATATATACCATTCCTTCTTCGTCGCCAGCAACCAAGGTTTTTTTATCCTTAGAGATGTCAAAACATCTTAGCGTTGCATCCGACAAATCAATTTTTGTAATTACCTCAAGATTTTTATGATCTCTAACAACAATCGATTTTCCGCAAGTGTGAATCAACTTATTATCGAGCATTGTCAGGTTGTATACAACATCATCTAAGTCGATGGAACGCACCGGTTCGCGTTGCCCAATAGTCCATAATTTTATGGTTTTATCCCAACTACCTGAAAGAAATTGCGTATCATTTAATTTGCAAATCGAAACAACCCTGTCGGTATGTCCTAAGTACAATCCAGCGCTACTGGCGCTGAATCTTTTTTGGGGTGTTGCACCAATAACTTCTCGTTGCCCAATCAGAAATTGGTTTTCTACAAATTGACAGAAATCGTGTAGTTTACCATAAATTGACAATCTTTTTTCATGTTTTCGCGTATAATTAAACATTTCTTTCTCCGGATTAAATTCTAAATCCAATCGTGTCAATGTTCCATCATCTGAAACCGAAAAGGATTGATTTCCGATGACACGAATTTTCCAAACGCTATTGGAATGCAATTGAGCGGCATTTGGATAACCGAAATCAGGCGATTTCTTTACATAGGCAAGTTTGTCGTTGCCATTGCTGTCTATTATTCGGACATATCCATAGTTTCCGTATCCGGAAACTATGAATTCTTTTTCTTCAAATTGAAACCAATCCAGCGACCATGAAGAATCACCATTTATATCGGTATGACTGGCCAATACTTCACCCGACTCTAAATCGAATATTTTTAAAGGAGCATCAATTAATGAGCAGGCAAACTTTTTTTGATCGGGTGCTATTCTTATATCAAATACAGAATTTGAATGGGTGTTTATTTTCATTTTAAAGCCTTATTTATTTACTAAAAAACGAAGCTTCCAAATAGAAAATTCGTTTTTTTTGGGGTCTCTAATATAAAAATTTTATTACAAAACTGATATGCTTTCATTGATGAAAACTAAAATCGCATCCAAAAACACAAACTGCTATTTTTCGACATTATTTGTAACTTATTGTGTGATTTATTGCACAACTATTTCAATTCTGACTATTATAGTTTGAATGCTTCAATTATTTTCCCGGACACCAGAAATTCATTTTTATCCTGCATTTTAATTTTTGAGGTCGTTTTGTGTACAATTAATTCCTTGATAAATTTTTTATTAATGATAACCGATTTATTGATGCGAACGAAATTCTCGGGAAGCAATTCTTCCAGTTTTTTCAGCGAAATGCGAATCATCTTTTTCTCATCATCCAGTATAAAATTGGCATAATAACTCTCAGCGATGATATAGTGGAGTTTTTCATTATCCAAAAAATAGTTTTTATTACCATCCGGAATAATCAGCGTCCTGTTATGACTTTCCGATCTTTTTAGCAACTCGATTACCTGATGCAAATCCGTTTTTTCTTCTTTTCCGATGATTCGTTCAATAGCGGCATCGAAACGTTCCTGCGAATAGGGTTTTAACAGATAATCGACCGCATGAAAATCAAACGCTTTTAGCGCATATTTGTCGAAAGCGGTACAAAAAATAATCGTGCCTTTAAAAACATTTTTTACACTGGTTAGCAAATCAAAAGCAGTGGCGTCTTTGAGTTCTATATCCATCAAAAGCAGATCGGCATTCTGTTCAAGAATCTTTTCTCTGGCTTCAGCAGCACTTCTCGCCGTACCTGTTAACACAAGATTCGGGTGACTTTCAATCATACTGACCAAACGCCTTAGTGCAGGCATTTCATCATCTATTGCTAAAACTTTTATCGGCATCCTATTAAACTGATTTTATTGACAACCCATTCCCCATCCTGATAAATTTCAAATGCGCTGTCCTGTCCCGTAAATATCTTTAATCGTTCCATAACGTTTGTAAGTCCGGTGTTATAATCCGGTTTATGGCTTAGTCTCGCTCCATTATTTTTGATATAAATCTCCTTTTCACTAAAAGAGGCTTCTATTTTAAGGGTAACACTTTTTTCAATTCCTCTAAACCCGTGTTTAATGGTATTCTCCACTATGGCCTGTAAGATTAGTTTCGGAACTTTTAACTGCATTGCCTCATCCGAAACATTGATGGTATAAAGCAACTGATCCTCATATCTGTTTTTTTCGATAGAAAGGTATTTTTCAATTATACTCAACTCTTCCTGCAAAGTCACCGGTTCCATAAAATCACTGTCGAGCGTTACACGCAGGATATCACTTATATTGATAAGCATATCCTGAGCCTTGGCCGGTTTGTTATCGATTTCCGCGACTACACTATTCAGCGCATTAAATAAAAAATGCGGTTGTAGCTGACTTTTCAGCAATTGCAATTTTGTCCGGTTTAATTCAATTTCAAGATTTTTCTGGCGGGTTATCGATTTTGTTTCTTTCTGCACATATTCAAAAACAAATAAAACAGCAATCTGAAACAGGTAATTTTTGAGAACATTATGGAAATCGGCTACAAAAAAAACAAAAATACTCTTTTTATAATTCGACGGATTCTCATAAAAGAGAATCGGAAACAAATGGAGAATTAAAATAAAAACCAGGGAATAAAGCCCGCCTAAAACACCTAATACTAAAAACCGGTTCCATCTGCTCCATTGCGCGGTTGTATCAAAAACCGGTAAAACCATCAAAAAGAACAAACCGATTCCAGTCGCCATACTGGCAAGTGGCCGTACAAGATAATCGATCAGCTTATAGTCGTATTTCCCGGCATATTCAAAAATAAACATTTGAAACCAAGTCGAAATTGCCAGTAACAGCCATAAGGCTACAATCAAATGAATGCGTTTCATAACCCTGAATTTTACACAAATAAAATCAATTTTCCGGAACACGATTCAAAAAAACGGCTTAAAAACGGAGCGTTCTTCTACAATTGACCTCTAAAAAATCAATATTCATTTCAAAATTCCCGAGGTTTATATCAATAAAAAAAATGACGCTTCATTATTACTGAATTTTACCCTTAAATCTTTAAAACATAATTATGAAAACAACTTTAACTTTTATTGCAGTGGTAAACCTCACGGTAGTATCGGCACAGGCACAATCGTTTGAGCAAATGCATTTTCCGGACATTACAACCACTCTATCGTCATCGAGAAGCGCCAACTTTATTGATGTGAACAATGACGGATGGGATGATATTTTCTTTTCCAACGGCCTTTCCACCGGAGAGCGAAACATGTTGTATATTAACAATACCGACGGGACTTTTACAACAGTAACTAATGACGACATTGTAGCCCATAGCATCCGGGCTGTTGGTGCAAGTTTTGCCGATACCGACAATGATGGTGATCTGGATGGTTATGTGACTACCTGGGGAGCCGGCGGAATAGCAAAACGCAACTATTATTACCGGAACAATGGTAACGGTACTTTTTTCTTTGATGCTAACGTAGCCCCCAATCCAACCTATTCTGAAACCGCAAACTGGATTGATGTTAATAACGATCAGCTACTTGACCTGTATATTACCAACAGCGCACAGTCGTTACGAAACTTGTATTTTGAAAACCAGGGCGATGGTACCTTTTTACAACGTACGGATCTGACCATTACCAATGAAGTAAAACCATCCCGTTCTGTTGACTGGGTTGATTATGACAACGACGGAGACAATGATTTGTTTGTCACAAACGAAATGAACAATACCAACACCCTTTACCGGAATGACGGCCCTAACAATTTTACGCAGATAACCGATCTGAACATTGTACAGGACATCAAAGATTCGTTAGGTAGTTCGTGGGCCGATGTTGACAATGACGGTGATTTTGATTTGCTGGTAACCAACTGGGAACAGGGTAATCAATTATTTATCAACAACAATGGTGTTTTTACGGAAATGACCGGTTCGCCGATAGCACAGGAAATAGTGGCTTCTTTTGGTTCTACTTTTGGCGATATCGACAATGATGGTGATTTGGATTTGTTTATCGGAAATTCCTATTTGGATACCCATTTTAAAAATTCCGTTTTTATAAACGACGGACACGGCAATTTTACTCAGGATCACAGCAGTGCATTAGCCAATCAGACTGGCTGGACATATGGTGCTGCTTTTGGCGATTACAATAATGACGGCTGGCTGGATATTATTTTAGCCAACAATCAAAATGAGAGTCAGGTTAATGCTGTTTATAAAAATACAGGAACGGGAAATAACTGGGTTAAAATAAAGTGTATCGGTACCACTTCCAACAAATCAGCAATTGGGGCTGTTGTAAAAGTAACTTCTATAATTAACGGCAATGTGGTTACACAAACCCGAAAAGTAGAAGCTGCTTCCGGTTATGCGAGTCAAAACTCTCTGACGACACATTTTGGATTGGGCGATGCCGGAGCGATACAATCCATACAGATCAAATGGCCATCGGGATTAATTGAAAATTTTGCGGGTGGCATCAACAGTGTTTATAATTTCACCGAAGGAACGGGTGTTTTGTCTTTGGGAGAGGTTGACAACGTAAAATTTAAACTGTATCCCAATCCGGTAAAAGACATCTTACATATCGAATCACCTAAAAACGGAAGCTATCATCTTGCCATTATTGACACACAGGGTCATACGGTTCAAGAAGTAAAAATTGATGGTTCAACAATTAATATCGCGAACCTTCCAACCGGAACTTATTTTTACCATATACTGGAAGATAAAAAAGTAAAAGACTCCGGAAAAATCGTAAAAAAGTAAGCTCTAATAATTTCCGGAATCGATATTCAATAAAGTAAAATTAGTAACCGGAAAAATACTTATAAACTTATATCCGACATACGAGTATTACCATTACTAAATATTGTAACAAAACGGAATAATAACTTTAGAGGGAATGCTCTTTATTTTTTATTCCGTTTTTGTTTATAACAATACAGTCTTGATAATACGGATTTGTAATCCGTGTTTAAAACTAAAAAGTTGAGTTTCCTACTTCTTTATTGGCACGGATTGCAAATCCGCGCTATCGGGATTGCCCCCAAGGCTTTAGCCGAACTGACGAAGTAAATCCGCGCTATCGGGCTATGACAAATTCTAAAGCAAGCCATTATATATTTTAAAGTATCTAGTGTGTATAATAGCGAATAATCGATTGGTTTTTATTGATCTCAACGATATCATTAGAGCGTAATTCAATACCTAAATCCGATTTATTATCAGAAAAGTATGTGGGTGTCGTATTTTGTGTTTGTTTTTGTGCTTCCTCCCAGCAGGCTCCGAACCAATTGTCATAAATACTACTTTTTTCTTCGTTGTATTCTTCCATCATCTCCTCCCATTCTTCTGTATCGCCTTCCAGGTTATCTTCCATTTCTTCAACCTCGTCCATCACCTCTTTTTCCTTTAAGAAGTATTCGTTCAATTCTTTTTTTAAAAAGCTAATATCTTCTGTAATGGTCAGTCCCCTGGCATTGGAACCAAAAAATACAACCGACAGCCAGTCGCTGCTGTATTCAAAATTGAAAGCTGCTATATCGCCTTTCTCATAACCTGGCAGCATAGTAATAGCTGTTCCATTGAGTATTTGTGTTAGTTCTGTAGTAATTTTTGCACTCAAAACTGTCAGTGATGTTTTAAGCCACGTATTTAATTCTTTGAGTTCTTTAAGTTGTTCCATTTTTTGTAGCTTTAATACATCGGATATTTATCTGTAGGAATAAAATGAAATCCCTTTAAGCCGAATTGAGTAATTTTATTTTTAAGCGTTTCACTAACTGTAACGCTATACAACATGTTTTCAATTGCAAAAATATCCTCCTGAATGGGTTCTTCTTTCAGGACTAATTTATCTACACCCCTTATCTTTTTATCGCTCAACATAAACAAGTCGGATTTTTCATAATCCACACAATCAATTTCTTTATTTACTTTCATCAGGTAAATTTTCATCGATTCTTCCCATTTAATGTGGTACACCGTTACAGGTACAAATTCAAGGTACGAAATATGTAAAGACAGGAAAAAATCTTTGGCTTTAGCAGAAATCCCATAACAACCTGAAATAAAATCGGTATCCAATTCTCCCTGATAATAGGTTTTTGGAAAGGATCTGCCTTGCAATGCCAATTCCAAATTACCATCCGCTTCCCAACTTACATATTTATCTCCGGGATTGATTTCATGTTTTATAAAATAATATTGCATTACCTTTTACTTAATATTAAAATGAATTACATCGAATTTACATATGACTTATCTTTCTCTTATTTACGTTTTCCTCCAACCGATTCCACTCTAAAGCAATGGTTCGTGATGATACAAAACGAGGCACAGAAAATTTTGGCTTTAATTATTGTATTCGGCATTATAATCTACCAAACTTTTTGCTTCCTGCGGCGCCTGGTATTTTTCAACCGCTACGAGTTTACCGGGATGCGCTATTTGATTTATTTTTAAATCGTGTGAATGGCGCCACGCAGACGCATCACTTTCATAGCGCATTCGATAGATTATTTTCAATCCTTCATTTGTTTGCGCTACGTAGAATAGTGCAACATAATCAAGAGGCGAGTCATTATTTTCCGTATAACTCGTATAGCATGCAAAAAGTTCCTCATCAACTAACCATCTGACTAAACCTTCTTCTACTTTAGGATTTTTGTATTGTTTTATTTGAAATAAGGTACGAGGAATTGCTCTTTTTACATTTTGAAAATATAAATCTTTCATTTTAATATCCAACTCCTGTACATCTTCCTCCTCTAACCCTCTCCAATATTCGTCCGCGTTGACAGTATGAAAATAATCTTCAACCTTTAACCTCATTTTCTCATATTCCTCATCAGAAACAGAAAAATCATAATTTGTTTTATTGCAAGTATATTCATCCTCAATAAAAGCTTCAATAAATTTTTTAATCTCTTCCATATGTTTTTTTATTTAGTTCCAAATAACAAGTCGGATTCTTTATGCTAAATGCTGCGAAATCAATTTCTTATTTGCTGCTTTCACCGACAAAGCCATCGTTCGTACGACCTACTAAACGGAGCATGAATTCTATTTCCAGTCAGCCGCAATTTTAGTATATAATCCCTTTTTTAATTTATATAAAGTGTCGTTTTCATTCTGACAGAGCACTCCGCCTTTATAAAGTACTAAGTCATCAAAAGACCCCATTCCACCATATATTGCGATTATTTTTCTGTAGGTTGCATTATCGTTTGATACTTCCAATTCAGCTATAAAATTTTCAAAACATTTTGCCCAGTTTAATTCTCCAACTTCTGTTAAGAGTTTTTGTATTTCATGGCAATAATCTTTTACAGTCATAGTATTAGGTTTCAATGGCGTTATGATTTTTGTTATAGACAAAGGTTTTGTCAAACTTATCGTAGCGAACTTATAGATATTAGCTCAATTCGCTGCAATAATCGCATAAATTTTACAGATTTGCTCCGTTTATACTTCGCTAAAATAGTAATAAAATTCTTAAGGTATTTAGCTTAGAAACATAAAAAAGTTGTGTTACATTGCTGCACAAAAAGGGACGACAATTACTCTGCCAATATATAGAAATTAATCTCCTTTTTAAGAATCGATTTTTATGAAATTTTGGAATGGTACCGTTAATATGGTACATTGCACTATCCTAAACCAGGTTCTATAGGCCGTCCAATAAAAGATCCATAAAAGCAACGCAACTTTAAATTATAGGTAATTATGTTTTTTAAAAAGGAAGTTAAAATATCTAAAAACTTTGGAGAAGAATATATTGAAAATGTAATAGCATTTCTAAGTACTGAATTTACAATTTCTTTTAAAAGAACGAATGTGATTGAAATGGATCTGATTTTTTATGATTATATAATTGATGGAAATGAGATTACTTTTCGTTCAGAAAGTATGGTAGGCACCTCTATTCTGGGCAAAAAGAAAATAATTGACCAAATCAAAAAGAAAATAAAGGAAGAAAATACAGGACTTTTTGATCTCTAATGACAAATGTAAATTCAAAAAATAGTCAACCTATTTTATAAGACTAGAATCAGATAGCGCGGATTTGTAATCCGCGCTATCTGGGTTGAAGTCAATATACAAAAGGTAATTCTATGAAATACTTAAAACTTCTATTTCTTAAAACAGCCGTTAGCGCTAGTTTATTTTTTAAATTTTAGTCCCAACGGAGCTTTAAGTTTTACTTTGTCATACATATTAAAATATAAAGTTAAAGTATCCTTTTTGCCTTCATATGTGACTTTATAAATATCTAACATTCCCATTCCAAAAGAACTATTGCTAGTTTCAAAACTACAACAGCTTCCAGATCTTTTATACCATAATTCCTCTCCGTTTGGGCCAGATAATGAGCTTAAAAATTTTTGCTCATTTGCAGGACCATCAATATTGCCTCCAACCTTAATTGGGTTTTCTTTAGAATATCCATAAGTTGAATCGGTAGCTATTTCTTGTATACCTGATTTTGTTGTTGAACATGAGATTAATGAAGTTAATGTGAAAATAATTAATAGTTTTTTCATGTAGTTTGATTATTTCTTTTTTGTTTAATTTTTAGTCCGCTTATTTTAAGACTATACGTAATTTTAAATTACTACTAACGTTATTTTCTGCGAAATTTATATATATGTTTCGTAAAAAAAGTACTATAACTGTATTTTGTAAATACAGATTCACTAAAGTAATTATGATTTTAGGAATTAGATAGCGTGGATTTACTTCGTCAGTTCGGCTAAAGCCTCGGGTGTAATCCGCACGAAGGTTATTAAACCACATATATTAAAAAACAAAACTACAACTTTTTAGGGTTGTAGTTTACTTCATCTTTATTGGCACGGCTGTAAATCCGTGCTATCGGGGGTGTTATCTGTAGGTTTATTATTTTCTAAAGATTTAATATTGCAAATAATAAACATTCCACACTTAATATATTTGAATTATTAGGATTTATCTAAAGAGATGAATTTTTTGATAAAAGTAATCCAATTAACATTCCAATTGCTCCATCTCCGCCTTTTTGGTAGCGAAGAAATTGCAACTCATCATTAGATAAATTGAATTTTTTAGAAATAGTATCATCAACATGTCCATAAATAAAATTTTGTAATGATTTTATGGGAACATCTAATGTTTTCTCAATTCCAGTCGTGACATTTCCATAAACTAATTCTTGTAGGTCATTTTCGTCAATATTACATTTTGACGCAATAGTATTGAAACTCATTTTATTTATTTTTAAGGTTATTAATTTTACTGTATTTTGTTTAAACTTACAGATAACATCGTTTTATACGAAACTTTTTCTTGATTTATTTCGTAAAAAACTATATAGCTGGATTTCGTAGACTCATAAGAAAACAATTTACATAAAACAAAACAATACGTGTTCCTACTTAATATTAATTTTATAGACAATCAGAATCTGCAATAAGAGAATTGCTCTACTTGTTTAAGGAAGAATAACACAAACACAAATAATAAAAAATCCTTAAGCTGACAGCTTAAGGATTTATAAGAAAATTCTTTTGAATTGAAATGTATTACAATCGAACACCTGATGCCGCTTTTGTTGTATTTTAATAAGGTTGGATGAGTATATATAACTGTATTGTTTACCCACAAAAGTTTCATAGACGAATGTCACGCCCATTGCGGCAATACTATCTTGTACGATGTTTTAATGGGTACGTTCAAACATTGTTTCTATGTAGAAGTCTCTCCAATCATAAACATACATTACCAGTATTAGAATAATAAAAATTGAAAGACTGACAAAAACATGTTCCTTTATAATGTGTCCAATAAGAGCGTAAAAGACCCAATATGCAACAGCAAAAGCAATGTAAATCAGGACATGTCTTATAAAATTTTTCTGTTTGTTTTCTCCTTGCCTTATACTGATTAACATGTCCATAGCACAACTTATCGCATAAAAGGTATATACAAATGCGAAAGATGATGCCACTGTCTGGCATTGGGTTACCTCATTTTTATTCTCCGCAGTCAATATGTATGTCATGGCATAGAAAGGGAGGAACTGTGCAAACCAAGTGAGATAGGCAACCATTTTTAATAAAATATTTTTGGATTCTATTCCCCTAACACGATAATCAAAGTGTAGAAAAGTTTCAAATGCTGATAAGAGTAAAAATATGAAAATTGAAAAGGACAGCATGACTTTTGGAAATTTAGCCTTTAACTCCATTAACTGAACTACATTTTTAACGTGCTCAGATAGAACAAATCCCATAACTATGGAAAATAAAATTCCAAATGAAGTGCCTATTCTATTTTTTACCGTAGAATTATTGTTCATGGTAGGTGTACTGGTTTTATGTTTGTAGCTGTTTACAAAATATCGTACAACATCCCGCCGATTTTAAGAAGTTAGGGATTTTTGTTCTCAAACCATTCTGTTAGGACTGAAGTCAAATATACGAATACACTTAAGCCCCAATTTCTTAAAACCGCTTTTATATGATGTGTTTATTAGAGAGAATTTTTATATAATTGACTTAGATTATATAATTTTCTTCCGAGTAATTTTTCGGCATCTTTCGAAGCTGAGTCTATTTGTTGTTTTGATAAACTTTTTTCAATCTCTTTAATTTCCTTAATAACTTCATTTTGTTTCAGTATACTGAAGTCAATTTTATACTCGTTATAAATCAAATACCATAGATAACTTTGATATAAATCTTTAGCAAAATATTTTCCATCTTTATGAAAATGAGCAAGTTCTAATCGAGCCGAAGTGATGTACCCACTTTGTGTAAGATTTTCAGGATTTTGAAGTTTTGCCAATCTTTGAATCCATTCTTTAAATTTAGAAATGCTTTGTTGAACACCTTTTCCTGTTACATAGCATTCAACAACATTCCAAACGCAAGTTGGATCATCATTATTAGCACATTTTAAGGCATATTCAAAAGCTTTTTCAGAATTTTGTTCAATTCCTTCGCCATTTCCATATGCCATCATCATGGCATAATGTCCATTGTTAAAACCGTTGTTTGACGATTTTTTATACCATTCAATTGCCTCTTTTTCATTTTTTTCACCGGCTGTACCGCTTTGAAGGAAATATCCAAGGTTATATTGAGCTTCGGCATTTCCTAATTCGGCAGCTTTTTTTAAAACAGGCAAGGCCTCTTTGTAGCTTCCTTGTCCTAATAAATCTTTTGATTGTCGATTCAATTCTTCAGAATTTTGTCCAAATGATATTTGAGCGATTAAAAAGAAAATAATACTATTGAGAGTTTGTTTCATTTGCGTTTTGTTTGGATAGTACAGCATATGACATCGTTTTATACGAAAATTTCTCCTTATTTATTTCGTATAAAAACTATATGGCTGTATTCCGTAATGTCCGAAAGAAACAAATTTATACATAACGAAACAATACGTATTTTTACTTAATTAATAAATAAAGGAATTGTAACATGTTGAATTCGAATCCTTAATAAAACAAGAGAAAATTTTATTTGCCAGAAAAGAATAACACAAATACATAATAAAAAAATCCTTAAACAATTAAGCTTAAGGATTTGTAAGAAAATTCTTGCGGAGAAAGAGGGATTCGAACCCCCGGACCTGTTACAGTCAACAGTTTTCAAGACTGCCGCAATCGACCACTCTGCCATTTCTCCAATATGTTACAACCGCTTTAGGATTGCGGTTGCAAATATAGTGTGTTTTCCGGGTTTTACAAGTCTTTTATACTATAAAATCTCTAAAAAAAGTGATTCCTTTTGTAACTAACTTATAGTGATCAACTTATAAAACACGGATTTATTAAAAACCTACGTATTCTGTGATTTCAAGACCGTATCCAATCATTCCCACACGTTTGGTTTGTTCCGAATTGGATAATAAACGGATCTTGCAGATATCCAAATCGTGCAGCATTTGCGCTCCGATTCCGAAATCTTTGGTATCAATCTTAATCTGAGGTGCTTTGTTTACGCCTTCTGCCTGTAAGTTTTTCAGTTCAGACAAACGGTTTAGCATGTCGTATGACTGGATTTCCTGGTTGATAAACAATATCGCACCACGACCTTCCTCATTGATACGACGGAACATATCATCCAGACGTTTATCGGCATCATTCGTAAGCGTACCCAAAATATCGTTATTCACATGTGTAGAGTTGATACGCGTCAGGATAGACTCTCCAGAGCTCCAGCTTCCTTTGGTAAGTGCTATATGCACCTGTTTGTTGGTAATCTGAAGATACGCGCGAAGACGGAAGGTTCCGAAACGGGTTTCAATCTCGAAATCTTCTTTTTTCTGAATCAAACTGTCGTGTTGCATTCTGTAGGCTACCAATGCTTCAATCGATACGATTTTAAGATCAAATCGTTTGGCGACTTCCATCAATTGTGGTAAACGTGCCATAGATCCGTCCTCATTTAAGATCTCTACAAGAATTCCGGCTGGTTTTAAGCCCGCCAGACGCGCTAAATCGATAGCCGCTTCCGTATGACCGGTACGACGTAATACACCGCCTTGTTTGGCACGTAACGGGAAAATATGCCCTGGTCGGCCAAGGTCTTCCGGTTTGGTGTTGTCGTCTACCAACGAAAGTATGGTTTTTGCTCTGTCGTGAACCGAAATACCCGTAGTACACCCATGCCCTTTTAAGTCAACCGAAACGGTAAACTGGGTTTCATGAAGTACGGTATTATTGGTTACCATCAGGTTTAAATCAAGTTCTTTACATCTGGCCTCTGTTAAAGGGGCACAAATCAGACCGCGACCATGGGTAGCCATAAAGTTGATCATCTCTGGAGTAACTTTTTCAGCTGCAGCGATAAAGTCTCCTTCATTTTCGCGATCTTCATCATCTACAACAATAATGATTTTGCCTTGTCGGATATCTTCAATAGCTTCTTCTATAGTGTTGAGTTGTATGTTAGTGTTAGTTGCCATTTTGATTGTTATTATTTTTAAATAGTTTTTCGGAAAGTTTTTGGAACGGCAAGGTAATCCAGTCAAAATTGATCATGACTCCAATATCGTTGGTTGCACGATAGGTTAGGAATATTGCCAGAGGCGTTAATACAATGGAGGCCATCCAGGTTCCTAAAAAGGGAGGAATACCATTTTCCTGCGCCACTTTTTTACCGAAAGTATTAATGAAGTGGTAAATAATAAAGATAAGTACCGCAAATACGATGGGTAGTCCCAGTCCTCCTTTACGGATGATCGCTCCCAATGGCGCACCGATAAAGAACATTAGCAGACAGGAAAAAGCGACCACAAATTTTTCGTGGAGTACAATCCAGTGTACATTGATATTTTTTTGTTTTTCGAGTAAATCAGCACTATTACTGTCGATAGAGTAATTCATACTCGTGATATTGTTTTTGGCCACTTCCAGAACTTTGTATTGCATTTCCGGTGTCATTAGCGACAAAAGGTCTTTCGTTTTGTTCGGATCACCTCCTGCGGTATTATGCTTGGGTTTTAAGGCATAATCGGTTCCCTGTATGATGTTGTCGGCAAAGGAAATTTTATCCTTTTTAAGATTGGTTTCAAGTGAGTCGATTGTAAAATTCAACTCGCTCAGGGTAAGCATGGTGTTGGTATTGGTGATCTTTTCGTTTTCATCGACCGGATTTAAGGCGGTCAGATCGATATTGACCCGGTATTTTTTAAAGGCGGCTTTGGCAAACGGTTCTCTTTTGCGTTCTTCGTAGCTTTTGGGCATCACATCTTCATAATAATAACCGTCGAACAAATCCAGTTTTAAAATGTTTGAATTTTCTTCGTTGATCAACAAACCTCTCTTGGCTTTAATAACCGATTTGTTTCCGGTTCCGAGGTTGGATTTTTCGTGCATCGTTACACCCGCCAACTGCTCCCCTTTTTCACCGGATTTTTTGTCGACTTTAATAGAGATATTACCAATTTTATTAAAAAGTCCCTCGGCTATAGCCATAGCGGGTTTGGTATGAAAGATTTCTTTTCGGAGGTTTACGAAGTTATATTCGGCTTTTGGAATGACGTTGTTGGCAAAAAAAAAGGATACAAAGCTTAGTAACACGATAAAGATGTTTAAACTTTGCATCGCCCGTTTCAGGGAAATACCAGACGATTTCATCGCGGCAAATTCATAATTCTCGGCAAAACTTCCAAAAGTCATGATCGAAGCCAGCAAAATAGAAAGTGGTAATACCAGCGGAATCATTTTTGGCGAATAGAAAAGCAGGAACTGGAATACAAGCCAGGCATCGAGGTCTTTACCCGCTAATTCGGCAATAAAGAGCCATATTCCCTGTAAAATGAATATAAAAAAAAGGATTACAAATACCGTAGCAAATGTAATCAGAAAGCTTTTAAGAATGTAACGGTCTAATATTTTCACCCGATAATTAATCTAATTTATTGATGTAGTAATTAGGATATTTACTCTCGGTAAAGGTAAAATGATTTTTCGAAATAGGCTGATTCGTTTTAAAAGAATTAACAGTAAGCGTTGTTTTTGTACCGTCTTTCGCAATTTCGATCTTATTATAAATGTGTTTGGTCTGAGTATCAATCCCTAACAGTATTTCTTTGGTTTTATCCTTGGCACTAAGCGGCGTTAGTTTTACATACTGAATTTTACGCCCGCGGATGTTTTGCAGGATGTCCCAGTTGTATTTATAACCGGAATTAAAGAACGTTAGCATTTTGGATGGCGTAATGGAGTTTTCGTCGTTTTCGTTGTATTTGGAAATCGTCACCTCTTCGTCCTCGGGTATAATGGTGTAATTTTTCTTTCCGTCGAAAATACGGGTAACGCCCATAAAGTTCAAAACAAACTGGTTGCCTTTTAAAGTAAGGTTCCCTTTGCTATCCTGATTTTGGTTTTGTTTTTGATTTTGTAACGTAAAACGAAAATCGATTACGATGTTGTCATAACTTTTGGCTTTTGCCGAAACTTCATCCAGTAGGTCTTTTGCCTTTTTGGAATCCTGTGCCTGCAACGTTAAACCAAACAGGAGTAGTGTTAAAAGTTGAAAAAAAGTACGCATTTTACAAATCATTTTGTTCGTTAGCAAAGAATTGATCAAGAGCAACAAGATCAGGAATCAATACACTGCGGGCTTTACTGCCTTCGAACGGACCTACGATTCCGGCTGCTTCCAGTTGGTCGATTAGTCGTCCGGCGCGATTGTATCCCAATTTCAATTTTCTTTGTAACAAAGAAGCCGATCCCTGTTGTGCGGTTACAATAATCTCAGCGGCATCTCTGAATAAAGAATCTCTGTCGGAAATATCAATATCAAGACTTATGCCACTTTCTTCGCCAACGTATTCCGGAAGCAAATAAGCATTCGGATAGGCTTTTTGAGAACCAATAAATTCGGTTATTTTTTCTACTTCTGGTGTATCCACAAACGCACACTGTACGCGGGTAAGGTCGTTACCTTGTGTATACAGTAAATCCCCACGTCCAATTAGCTGATCGGCACCCTGACTGTCCAAAATAGTTCTGGAGTCAATTTTGGAGGTTACCCGAAAAGCGATCCGTGCCGGGAAATTGGCTTTGATAATACCGGTAATAACGTTTACCGATGGACGTTGTGTCGCAATGATCAAATGAATTCCGATCGCACGCGCCAACTGTGCCAGTCGGGCGATTGGGGTTTCCACTTCTTTACCAGCCGTCATGATCAGGTCGGCAAACTCATCGACAACCAAAACGATATACGGTAGGAACCGGTGACCGTTTTCCGGATTTAGTTTCCGAAGCTTGAATTTTTCGTTGTATTCTTTAATATTCCGAACCATCGCGTCTTTTAGCAAACTGTAACGGTTGTCCATTTCGATACAAAGTGAATTTAGCGTGTTGATCACTTTTGTATTATCGGTAATAATGGCATCTTCGGTGTCCGGAAGTTTAGCCAGATAATGGCGTTCAATTTTGTTAAAAAGCGTAAGCTCTACTTTTTTAGGATCGACCAATACAAATTTTACTTCCGCCGGGTGTTTTTTATACAATAGCGATGTTAAAACGGCATTTAGTCCAACCGATTTACCCTGTCCGGTAGCACCGGCCATTAAAAGGTGTGGCATTTTTGCCAGGTCGACTACAAAGGTTTCGTTTGAAATCGTTTTTCCTAAGGCAATAGGCAATTCCATTTCGGCCGTCTGAAATTTCGGTGAGCCAATAACGCTCTTCATCGAAACCATAGTAGGCGAATTGTTTGGCACTTCGATACCAATGGTTCCTTTTCCGGGTATTGGAGCGATAATACGGATTCCCAAAGCCGCCAGCGATAAAGCGATATCGTCTTCAAGACTTTTAATTTTGGAAATACGAATACCGGCTTCCGGTACGATTTCGTATAACGTTACCGTTGGCCCTACGGTTGCTTTAATCTGCGCAATATCGATTTTGTAATTGCGTAGCGTTTCAACAATACGGTTTTTATTTTCTTCGAGTTCCGCCTGGTTGATGGTAATGCCACCGGAGTTATACTCTTTTAAAAGATCGACTGAAGGAAACTGGTAATGCGACAAATCGAGTGTTGGGTCGAATTCTCCGAAATCCTTCACGAGTTTAGCAGCCAGATTTTCTTCTACAAACGTTTCTTCTTCTATTTTTTCGATGACAAAATGCTCATCGTCGGTTTTGATAATTTCAGATGTCGGTGTAACCGGAGTGAGTACAACCGGAGGCGTTACAACCGGAACAACCGGTTCGGCCGGTTTGGTTTTTAACGTAATTTCCGAAGCGTGCTCAATAGTTGGTTTTAAGGATTCCTGATCGATTTCAAAAGCCGATGGTTTGGTTTTTAATTCGATATTGGATAAGATTTCTTCGTCTTCTTCGCTATTAAAATCCAGACTCGGGTTGGTCGTTTCAATCGAATCGTCGATGATTTCATCCGGAAGCGGAACCGGTGTAATAACCGTGTTTTGCGCTATCGGTGCATCCTGATTTAATTCTTCGTTAAAGGACTGATTGGTTTTTTCAAAGAAATTTTTGATGCCTTCGGTCGAAACTTTTATTTTCAGAATCAGGTAGATAATAATACCAAAAAGGAGTACTAGGAAAGTACCTGTTTTTCCTAAATAATCCTGAACAAAAAGGTTCATTTCATAACCGATAATCCCACCTAATTGCGGGACATAATTCCAGAAAAAACCGAACAATATGGACAAAATTACCATCGCAAACAAGTCCCAGAAAATGCTCTTTTTAAGCTTTCCTAGCGACAAGTCGACCAACAGGTAGGCACCGGCTAAAAAGAATAGTCGGACAAATAAAAAGGAAGCCACACCGAATCCTCTGTATAAAAAGAAATCGGATAGAAAGGCTCCAAATTTCCCTAACCAGTTATAGGTTTTCTCACTGCGATCCCCAAAGTCGGTTAAGGCACTTTGGTCGTAATCACCGTAGATATAATAGGAAATAAAAGAGAGTAACAAAGCTACCGAAAATAAAACAAGTAAAGCCCCGAGCAGGACTTTATACTGGCGGGATAAGTGCCATGTAAATTTCGGTTTTGTTGCTTTTTCCCCTTTATCGGGAGTATCTTTTTTTGTTGCTTTTGCCATTTAAAATTTCGAAATTATGTTGCAAAAAAATGCAGTAAGCCTGGAATTAGGTTAGCCGTGGCAAATATATAATTAATCCCACAGCTATGGCGGCCATAGCGGCAAAAAATACAGCTCCGGCGGCGATGTCTTTAATAAAACCAATTTTCTGGTGGTAGTCCGGATGGATAAAATCGGCTATCTTTTCGACAGCCGTATTCAATCCTTCTATACTAAGTACCAATCCGATCGCAAGGGTCTGGATAAGCCATTCCTCTTTTGAAATATGAAAATAAAATCCGGCCAGAGTGACCACTATTGCCAGACTAAACTGAACCATAACACTGTGTTCGGTCGTGATCAGTTTATAAGCCCCTTTAAAGGCAAAGACAAGGCTTTTCAGCCGACCGGTAAAAAAGGAATTATCTTTTTTCATTAACTTGTTTAAAGTGCTGCCAAAGCATTATCGTAATTCGGTTCGTCAACGATTTCCGGAACCTGTTCGCTATACTGAACCACTCCGTTTTCGTCAATTACAATAACAACGCGCGAGTGTAAACCAGCCAAAGGACCATCGGCGATAGTCAATCCGTACTCTTTTCCGAAATTCCCATCTCTGAAATCAGATAAGTTGATCACATTTGACAAACCTTCCGCTCCACAAAAACGAGCCTGAGCAAATGGTAAATCACGCGAAATACACAATACTTTTGTATTTTCCAGATTACTGGCTTTTTCGTTAAATTTACGTACCGATGCCGCGCAAGTACCCGTATCAACACTTGGAAAGATGTTTAATACAACTTTACTTCCTTTAAAATCGGATAACGAAGCCACGGAAAGGTCGTTTTTTACCAGTTGAAAATCTTTTGCTTGTGTACCTACCTGCGGTAATTCTCCTGAGGTATGAATTGTATTCCCTTGTAAAGTGATTTGTGCCATTGTTTCATTTTTTTTAGTATTCAAAAGTATAAAATTATATCGGAAATATAAAAGCCGGTTTTTATCCGAAACGCTAACTCCGGATAGAAACATGGATTAACCGACAGTTATCTGCTTCAGATCAGGATACTCCATCCCGATCCTCAGGGTTATTTTTTATGATAATCCCGCTCTACCTTCTCATAAATCTACGATATATCGTAAATAAAAAATCCATTTAAAAAACACAAACAACTGTAAATATAATAGTTAACAAATAAGGCACGTTGTTTGGCTAGTGTTCTATAGCTCATTAATTTAAAAATATAGAACATGAAAACGGTACTTACAAATGAAAACGGGAAATTCCATTTCTCACAAGATCCGGCAATTTCTGCCGAAACAAAAAAATTCCTAACCGCTTTAAATACGGGTGGACCCGGATTGGAAACGATGACTCCCGAAGAGGCCCGACAGGTATTGGTAGGCGCACAAAAATCGGTGGAAGTCGACTATTCCGGTATTGAAGAATCGGAAATAACCATTACACAGGATGGTTATACGTTAAAATTAAATATCGTTAAGCCGGAAGGCACTACCGAAAAACTTCCTGTTTTTATCTTTATTCATGGCGGAGGCTGGGTTTTGGGCGATTATCCAACACACAAACGAATGGTTCGCGACCTAGTGGTTTTAACAGGCGCAGCAGGTGTTTTTGTTAATTATACACCATCGCCGGAAGCCCATTATCCACAAGCTGTCGAAGAAATTTATGCCGCTACAAAATGGGTAGCCGAAAACGGAAACGAAATCAATGTAGACGGAACCCGACTTTCGGTTGTGGGAAATAGCGTAGGTGGTAATATGACGGCTGTTACTGCTTTAAAAGCTATCGAAAACAACGGTCCTAAAATCGCTTCGCTAGTGATGTTCTGGCCTATCGTTGCCGCGAATTTCGATAATGAAACCTATCAGCAATATGGCAAAGATCGTTTTTTAACGACGCCTTTAATGAAATGGATGTACGATCATTATACAAAAGATCTGGCACAACGCGAAGAAATTTATGCCTCGCCAATTAACGCTTCTATTGAATTATTAAAAAACTTTCCTCCTACACTAATCCAGGTGGCAGAAGCCGATGTACTTCGCGAAGAAGGGGAAGCTTTCGGACGCAAGTTAGACGAAGCCGGAGTTGAAGTTACAACGGTGCGTTACAACGGAATGATCCACGATTTTGGGTTGTTAAATCCGTTGGCCCATTTGCCTCAGGTAAAGTCCTTATTCCGTTATGCGGCAGCCGAATTGAAAAAAAGTCTTTTTAATTAATTCCGAATATGAATTCAGTACAACCTGCTTTTGATACGGTTACCGAAGCCTTACAATGGCTTGGCCGGGAAGGATTTACCCAGAATTTTAATCTGGACGAAAATTGTATCCGTTTTAATAACAATACGCAATCGATGTCGCCGGACGAGTTTAAAATTGAATACCTCTTCCGTTTTGAAGGCGATACCAATCCGGGTGACGAAGATATTGTCTATGGAATTGTATCGGATGTCCACAATATCAAAGGTGTCTTAACCAGTGCTTTTGGCATTTATGCCGATGCGCTTTCTACAGAAATGATCCGAAAACTTGCGACACATTAATATAAAAACGGATAAGGCGCTAATAAAATTACGAAATACCGTAACAAAATCAAATCCTCTTATCCCATAACACATTATATCACAACATTTTAAAATCATGGCATTTTATTCGCCTGATACCTAATAATTATAAAAATAGCACTATGAAACCAGCAACAAATTTATTATCTCCGGAAAATCATGCCCTTGTATTAATTGACTTTGAAGGACAAATGGCATTTGCAACCACTAGTATCGCGCTAAGCGAACTACGAAACAATGTGGCGATTATCTGTGGCGCTTCAAAAATATTTTCCGTGCCAACAATTGTGACAACGGTTGCCGAAGAAAGTTTCGCCGGACCGGTTTTCCCGGAAATCGAAGAATATTATCCGATAGCAACCTCAGGTTATATCGATCGTACGACCATGAATACCTGGGAAGATGAAAAAGCATATACGGCTATTACCGCCACAAAAAAACAAAAATTAGTGCTGGCCGGATTGTGGACAGGCGTTTGTATCGTCGGACCGGCTTTATCGGCTATCGAAGAAGGTTATGAAGTATATGTAATCACCGATGCTTGCGGGGATGTGAGCATCGAAGCCCACGAACGCGCCGTACAACGAATGGTTCAGGCAGGCGCCATGCCAATCACGTCGATCCAGTATTTGTTGGAGCTTCAAAGAGACTGGGCACGCGAGGAAACCTATGTTCCGGTGACGAACTTAATGAAAAAACACGGCGGTTCGTATGGCTTGGGGATTCATTATGCCCACAACATGCTAAAACACTAATACCATTATTTGCAAATCCTTATACTTCATTCTATTGAAATCGTCAAAATCCATAGCGAAAAACCTCCCGTTCCTGATTCTTTTGCTGTTCCTGGGAAACATCGTGTCGGCGCAAAACTTTAAGCTTTTGCGTTACGATGAAAAGTACGACTACCTGAAAGATTCCGTCCGAAGTGGTTATAAAAAGCTAAAATTCATACCTTTAAATAAGGAAAATAGTTTTTATATATCCGTTGGTGGGGAAGCCCGCTATGAATATGTCGATTTCAATAATGAAGATTGGGGAAGGCTCAACATTGGTCATAATGCTTTTTTACTACAGCGTTACGATTTGCATACCGATATACATCTGGGAAAAAACGTTCGGATATTCGCCCTGCTCAGGAGTGCGCTACAGGACGGAAGAAGCAATGGTCCACGAGGTATTGACGAAGATCAGCTAAATGTCCAGAATCTTTTTGCGGATATTAATCTGTGGCAAAAAGACAATGCCGGAATAACGTTTCGGATCGGACGACAGGAGTTGGATTATGGTTCCGGAAGGTTGCTTTCGGTACGGGAAGGCCCTAACGCCCGACTTTATTTTACCGGTGGCAAATTCATGTATACCACTACCCGATTCGCGATTGATGGTTTTATGATGATGGCCGATACCGTTTATCCCGGCGTTTTGGATAATAAAATGTCGAAACAACTGAATTTATGGGGTGTTTATTCCAAAATAATTATTCCAAAAGCGGGAAATCTCGATTTGTACTATCTCGGAATCAGAAGGGACGAATCGCGCTTTGATGAAGGCATCGCACCCGAAAGACGGCATACCGTCGGAACGCGGTTCTGGAAATACGGCGGTGGTTTTATTTACAATCTGGAAGCGGCCTATCAGTTTGGGCATTTTGGCTCCGGAGCTATCAATGCCTGGACGGCTTCATCTGATATAGGTTATTCATTTGAAAATGTAAAATTCAAACCGACGATCAATTTGCGTAACGATTATATTTCAGGCGATCAGAACAAAGGCGACGGACAGCTGCAAACGTTTAATCCGTTATATCCGAAAGGGGGTTATTTTGGTTTTAGTCCGCAGGTCGGACCGGTAAACCTGATCGATATCCATCCGTATGCCACTTTGGATTTGCTTCCGGAATTAAAAATGCAGGTCGATGTGGTTTTTAACTGGCGTTATAGCACGCAGGATGGTGTTTATCGGCCTAGCGGTATCCTCAATCTTTCCGGAGACGCCTCAGACAAACGCTATATCGGAACGGCCTATCTCGCTAATTTCACCTATAGTATAAGCCCGTTTATCTCGGTTGTGAGCGGTATCCAATATTTTAAAACCGGTGCTTTTATCAACGAAAGCATCCCCAATTCTAAAGACGGTATTTTCTTTAATGCCCGACTTGGATTCAAATTTTAATCAAAAAATGACGACTATGAAAAATCTATTACAATACAAATCAGGAAACGCCAGGCTATTACTTTTGGCATTGGTACTGGGTTTATTTCCGGCTATCCTTTTGGCACAAACCGCAGCAATCGGTTCGACCGTAACCTGGGGAAAAGTCGATGGTGTGGTGGTTAACGGACTCGTTCAGGGACCTTCCGCTGCCAAATCCGAATTACAGGTTGCCTGTGTTTTTGAATATACAGAAGGGGATATTTTTAACCCGCCTGCCCTACCCGCCAACCTCAACGGAATGGTACATCTGGACGATGCGCTAAAGGGAATCATAACCGAATTGCGAAAAAGCGGAAAGTTTACCGGACATGCGTTGGAAACCTTATTAATTACACCGCCACAAGGTATGCTGGCTGCCAAAAAGTTACTGCTTATAGGCTTGGGAAATCGCAATACGTTTACACCCGATTTAATGATCAGTGTTGGAAGCGTGGCGATGCGCGAGGCTTTGCGTTTGGGGGTAAGTGATTATTCTTTTGCCAGCGATATTAAAGATGCCGGTATCGATTCGCCTACAGCTTTAGTGGCCGAAAACGTGGTATTAGGTTCTTTTGAAGCCTATAGAACACAGGCGTTTTTAAAAGCTAAAAAATTATCCGATCACAAACCTTTAAGCAAAATCATACTCCTTGCCGGTCCTGCCTTTTATACGGTTGCCGGCGATGGTATCAAAGAAGCGATCAACAAGCTTAACACCAAATAAACCGATATGAAAGCAGATCTAATTTTATTTAACGGTAAGGTTCACAGTTTTAATTCGGAAATCCCAAATAGTACGGCTGTGGCCATTAAAGACGGAAAATTTATTGCCGTTGGAAGCGACAGTGCGGTAATGGAGTTTGCATCCGAAACAACGCAAGTGATCGATTTATTACAAAAGAGGGTTGTTCCCGGCATTAACGATTCGCATATACACCTCATCCGCGGAGGCTTAAACTATAATTTAGAATTGCGTTGGGACGGTGTTCCGTCGCTTGCCGATGCGTTGCGCATGCTTAAAGAACAGGTCGATCGTACGCCACATCCGCAATGGGTTCGCGTGGTGGGCGGTTGGTCGGAGTTTCAGTTTGCAGAACGCAGAATGCCAACCTTAGAAGAAATCAACGCCATCGCTCCGGAAACGCCTGTTTTTATTTTGCATTTATACGACAGGGCTATTATGAATCAAGCGGCTTTAAAAGCGGTTGGTTATACTAAAAACACACCGGCACCTCCGGGAGGCCATATCGAAAGAAACTCGAAAGGCGAACCAACCGGACTGATCATTGCAACACCCAATGCAATGATTCTGTATTCGACCTTAGCCAAAGGGCCGACATTGTCCTACGAGCATCAGTTAAATTCCACACGTCATTTTATGAAGGAACTAAACCGCTTTGGAATTACGAGTGTTATCGATGCCGGTGGCGGGTTTCAGAATTTCCCGGACGATTATAAGGTGGTGAATGAACTGAATGAAAAGAAACAACTAACTGTACGAATCGCGTATAATCTTTTTACACAGAAGCCAAAACACGAGTTTGAAGATTTTCAAGATTGGATTGATACGGTAAAATTATACCAGGGCGATGATATGTACCGACATAACGGTGCGGGCGAAATGTTGGTTTTTTCGGCTGCGGATTTTGAAGATTTCCTACAGCCACGACCGGATTTACCCGAAAACATGGAAGCCGATCTGGAAAAAGTGGTACGCCTTTTAGTGGAAAACCGTTGGCCTTTCCGATTGCATGCGACCTATAACGAAAGTATTACGCGTTTTCTGAATGTGTTTGAAAAAATAAACCGGGAAATCCCATTCAACGGATTGCCATGGATATTTGATCATGCGGAGACAATCGACGAGCGCAATATCGAACGGGTAAAAGCTTTGGGCGGCGGAATTGCCGTTCAGAGTCGGATGGCCTATCAGGGGGAATATTTCACGGATCGCTATGGTGCCAAAGCGGCCGAAAATACACCACCTATCAAAAAAATGATCGAAATGGACGTACCGGTTGGTGCCGGTTCGGACGCGACACGGGTGAGTAGTTACAATCCGTGGGTTTCGATGTATTGGATGACGGTAGGAAAAACCGTTGGTGGCCTGCAATTATACAATGAAACCCGACTGAGTCGTGAAACGGCTTTGGAGTTGTATACCAGAGGTAGTGCCTGGTTCTCTCAGGAACAAACCAAAAAAGGCGATATCCGAACCGGAATGTTTGCCGATCTGGTGGTTTTGGATCGCGATTATTTTACGATCGCTGATGAAGATCTTAAAAAAATCGAAGCCGATTTAACGATTGTCGATGGGAAAATTGTCTATGCTAATGGCGACTTTTCATCGTTTTCGCCACCCCATATCCCGATTTTACCGGATTGGTCGCCAACCCATATTTATAATGGATATCCAACGAAAAGTACGCTGCAAAGTGCGATCGAAAAAAATGTAAAACCAAATGCAAAACCGGGACTCACAGCACAGATTCACAGTTGCAGCGGTAGCTGTGATGTACATGCACACAACCACGATGCGGCTCGGATGAGTTCGGTACCGGTAAACAATTATACGGCATTCTGGGGCACATTAGGTTGTTCTTGTTTTGCTTTCTAAATCCTAAAAAATGATGGACATTCTCAAACAGATCCTTTTCTCCGATTTAGGAACAACATACAACAATATGGCCTTGCTGTTCTTTCGGATTTTACTGGCGGCTGCACTTTTTGGCGTGCACGGGATGAAAAAATTCCGTGTCGAAAACGGACAAACCGAACAGGTACCCAATCCGTTGCATTTGCATGAAAAACTAAACCGTTTTGTAGCAACTTTTTCAGATACGGTGGTACCCGTTTTTATGATTCTGGGACTTGGCACCCGACTTATGATAGTACCCACCATTGGCGTGACAGCCATCGGTTATTTTGTAGTACATCGAAAAGACTCGCCCGAAGTGCGCGATGTTCCCTATATGTATACCCTATCATTATTACTACTTCTGGCACTCGGTGCCGGAAAATATTCACTCGATTATTATCTATTAAACCTGATTTAAAATGAAAACAAACATCGGAATTCAACAGGAAAATATCGCGAAAGTGGTTGCGGTATTAACCAAAGTACTTGCAGATGAATTTATACTATATACCAAAACAAAAAAGGCACATTGGAATATTGAAGGGCCTGATTTTTACAACAAGCATCTCTTTTTTGAACAGCAATATAAAGCACTGGATGAAATTGTAGATACAGTAGCCGAACGAATCCGTGTTTTGGGTCATTATGCTCCCGGAACCTTAAAAGAATATCTGGCACTGACACAACTTACGGAAGAATCAAGAGAAAAAAATGACAGTGCCGGTTATATCACAGCCTTATTGGCCGATCACGAAAGCATTATCATTCACCTGCGGGAAAATATCAACCGTTTTGCTTCCGAGTTTCACGATGCGGGAACCAGCGATTATATTACCGGACTTTTGGAAAATCACGAAAAAATGGCCTGGATGCTTCGGGCACATCTAAATTAATATTATGGAAGTACAAAAAAATATTGGCTATGTAACCCTGCTGCTCACTATGATAGCAGGGTATTGTGATACGGTAACCTTTGTTGCAGCCGATTCGATTTTCTCCGCACACGTTACCGGGAACTTTATTGTATTTGCCTATCAGATCGTTAAAGGTTCGGATATACATGCGTGGATAAAACTGCTTACGTTTCCCGTATTTATCGTTGCGGTAATTACCGGAGGGCGAATCGCTTTAAAGGCAACCAACCGGTATACCCTACTTTTTTGGGAAGGTATATTACTGCTTGTGAGCGGTATCGCGTCCTATGTTTTTGGTTATATGGAAATCTTTACCGAATGGGCCATGTATACCGTTGCCATGACAACCGTATTTGGAATGGGACTTCAAAATGCCTTCGGAAAATTATACAGTAAGGAAACACACGGTCCAACCACCATGATGACAGGAAATGTAACGCAAGCCGCACTCGATTTGGGAAATCTGATCAAAAACGGATATAAAGATCCGGAAGTGATGGCAAGTTTTAAAAAACAGCTTGTAACGATTATCGGATTTCTTATCGGTTGTTTTTTGGGCGCCATTGCCGGAAAGCTTTTTGGTCTGGGAACATTAATCGTACCCGGAATTGCGATGATCATTTGTTATTTGTACCACCGGAACAACTAAGGAAACCCGATTGTGAATTTGCAGATTTCTGATAATAGAGTATCTTTAAAAAATGAATTACACCCCCTTAAACGCTGCTAAAAATCCCGTATATCGCCTTACGATAGTCTTCCTGTTTTGGGCAAATCTGAATGGAAATGCACAAACAATTGACGATCCGAGGCAATTACAGCTCAAAATAGCAACGGCAAAAAATGACTCCCAAAAAGTCGAATTGCTTTTGGATTTAAGCAGCTACTTCCTGAACAAACCGGGCGAGTTTAAAACCGACCTCAGAAGTGCCGATTCGGTTAATACTGAGGCAGGACTGTTAAGCGATCGTTTGGGGTATAAAACGGGAAAGGGGAAATCCATTCTTTTAGAAGCGCAAATCCTCCGGGAACAAGGCGCTACGCAAAAGGCCTTACTAAAAGCCAACGCGGCTCTTGCCTATGCCAAAAGCAATAATTTAATCGAATTACAGGCGCAAAGTTATGCCGAGCTGTCGATATATGACGCCAAACTGGAAGAAAAAGTCCGCTATAAAGAAATGGCTATTGCATTTTTTAAAAAAGCGGGATTAATCGAAAAACAGGCTACAACTTTAAAAGAGCTTGCCGAATTATACACTATTAATGAAAATAACGCTAAGGCCGAACCGTTGTTAAAAGAAGCGCTGACGCTTTATCGATCGATAAAATATCCAGATGTTCAAGGGGTTTATAACCTGTTGTCAGAAGTAAATACGCAAAAAGCGAATTATCCGGAAGCCTTGAAATATGGGCTTTTGGCCGAAAAAACCGCACTTGCAGTCAACGATAATTCGTTGCAGTTAAGCTCCATTTACAATCATATCGGATTGGTTTATTATTACCTGCGCCAAAATAATGATGCCGAAGAATACTGGTATAAGGCATTGGAAATTGCAAAATTTCATAAGGATACCGAATACGTACGAACCATTGGTGAAAATCTGTGTTCGATGCTTATCCGACAAAAAAAAGAACAAAAGGCACTTCAGTTGATCAAAGAAATGCAACGCAGCTTTCCGACCGCGAATATACAGCGATTGATGAAAGAGAATTACCTGTTGTTTAATATTTACCGGATTTTAAAAAACGATCCCATGGCGGGGTTTTATTATAAAAAACTGGCCGCTTATTATGGTGAAAATGCCGATAAAAACGGGAATAGCATTGCCATTTTAAGAAGTTTTGCGTCCTATCATTACCAAATCAAAAAGTATGATGATTTTTACCGAACCATCAAACTGCTGGATTCGCTGGCGGCCGGTTCCGGTAATAATCTGATCCGATCCGAAAGTTACCTGATCTGGTTTAAAGCCGATTCGTCACGAGGGAAATATATCGATGCGATAAAGCATTATCAACTGTATAAAAGTCTTTCCGATTCTGTTTTTAAAGGCGAAAAAAGCAAGCAAATCAATAGTCTTCAGATCGAATTTGAGAGCGAGAAAAAAGATCGGAATATCGATTTGCTGAAACAGCAAGCGAAATTACAAGAAATAAAAATCCATAACGATACCATTATCCGCTACGTGTTTATTGCGAGTGTGGTGATCTTGATCCTGTTTATTGTACTGCTTTACAATCGTTTCCGGTTAAAAAAGAAAACAAATGAGCAACTGGAAATCAAAACACAGCAGATCAACGAGCAAAACGAGCTTAACAAAAAGATGCTGATTGAAAAGGAATGGCTTTTAAAAGAGATTCACCATCGGGTAAAAAACAACCTTCAGATCGTGATTAGCCTGTTAAATACGCAATCGGCTTATCTGGAAAACGAGGACGCGCTGATGGCCATACAAAACAGTCAGCACCGGATGCATGCGATGTCGCTGATTCATCAAAAGTTGTATCAGTCCGATAATCTGGCCAATATTGATATGTCCTGGTATATTTATGAATTGATTGGTTATATGCGGGAGTCTTTTGATACCGATCCGAAAATCAATTTTGTTTTAGACACCGAAAAAGTATATCTCGATGTCGCTCAAGCGGTGCCATTAGGATTGATCATCAACGAAGCGATTAACAATGCTATAAAATATGCGTTTCCGCTCGACCGAAAGGGTACGATTTGTATTGCACTTAAAAATACCGGTGATTCGAATTATTTGTTGCGAATTGCCGACGACGGGGTTGGTCTTCCGGAAGATTTTGACGAAACCGAAAGGAATTCCCTCGGAATGAACTTAATGACCGGATTAACCAATCAGATTGACGGAACTTTTGAACTTAAAAACAATAACGGACTGGAAATCAAAATTACATTTACAAGAAATTCTGAGTTCGAAGGAACATCTGAAAATTCAGAAATTATATAGTTTAACGCATGAAGGAGAAAATTCTAATTGTAGAAGACGAGTTTATAGTCGCAAACGATTTAAAAATCATGCTCGTTAAAGCGGGCTATCAGGTAACCGGGATAGCCGCTTCTGTCATTCAGGCTCGTAAATTAATCGAATCCAAAAGACCCGATTGGGTTTTACTGGATATTATGCTAAAAGGCGACCTAACCGGAATTGATCTGGCATGGGAACTGCGCGAAATGCAATTGCCTTTTTTGTATATCTCGGCCAACACCAATCAGTCAACACTCGAAGCGGTAAAAGAAACACATCCCTATGGTTTTATGGTAAAACCGTTTAGGGAACGGGATCTGATGGTGATGCTCGACATCGCCAAATACCGGTTTGACGAGGAAAAAGGCACGTTTACCTCGATTGCGCCAACTGTTCCCGATACCGAAATTGAAGGAATCATTGGCAATAGTACACTTTTAAAAGAAGTAATTGAAAAGATAAAAATCGTAGCACCGGCACAAACTTCCGTCCTGATTTTAGGCGAAAGCGGTACCGGAAAAGAACGGGTAGCCCATGCGATTCACGATCTTTCTACTCATAAATCAAATGCCATTGTCGTGGTAAATTGTGCCGCTTTACCGCAGTCACTGGTAGAATCGGAACTTTTCGGACATGAAAAAGGAGCGTTTACCGGTGCCAATACCCTGCGCATCGGAAAGTTTGAACAAGCTCATAACGGTACTATTTTCCTGGATGAAATCGGTGAATTACCACTGGATTCTCAGGTAAAGCTGTTACGGGTACTTCAGGAAAAGGAAATCCAGCGATTAGGCGGTTCGTCAACCGTAAAAGTTAATGTACGCGTAGTGGCCGCTACCAATCGATCGCTCGAAAAAGAAGTCGCCGAAGGTCGCTTCCGACTGGATTTATATTATCGACTAAATGTCTTCCCGATTCAATTGCCACCGTTAAAGGAACGCAAAGAAGACATCGAGGCACTGGCCTATTATTTTCTGGCTAAATATGCCGCCAGTTCCCGGAAAAATGTTACCGGTATCAGTCCTTTGGCCCTGTCGCAATTAATGCACTATGACTGGCCGGGGAATATTCGCGAACTGGAACATCTTATCGAACGAAATGTGTTGCTGACGCGATCCAATGAAATTGAAAAATTTGATCTTCCTTCAAATACGGTTAGTCCGTTACAGGAAGATAGCGGTACGCTAAAATCGATGGAAGAAATGGAAAAAGAACATATCATGGCTGCTTTACAAAAATGCGGCGGAAAAGTTTCCGGTCCGGGTGGTGCCGCCGAACTTTTAAAAATGCAACCGCAAACGTTGTTCTCAAAAATGAAAAAATTAGGTATTAAACAAGGATACGAATAAAATATGGAAACTATAAAATTAGAATTAGACGAAAAAAACAGAGGCGCTTTTAACCTTTATGTCGATGGTAAAAAACTGGGCGAAATGACCGTAAGCCTTAACGACGCTGTCCTGACCGTATATCATACCGGCGTGGAACCGGAAGCCGAAGGAAAAGGTTATGCCAAGCTTTTACTAAACGAAATGACCGCATACGTACGTGCCAATGGGATGCAAATTATACCGCTTTGTCCGTATGTACATGCGCAGTTTAAAAAACATCCGGAAGACTATCTGGATATCTGGAAAAAATAAAACGATAGCCTATGAATTTAGAAAATATAGCAGCCGGATTACCGTTAACAGAAGCCAAAAAAGTACTGATCCTACTTCACGGGCGTGGTGCCGGAGCCAATGATATCCTTTCGCTAACGCAGTATTTAAACGTAAGCGATTTTGCCTGGATCGCACCTCAGGCCGATAACCATACCTGGTATCCGTATTCCTTTTTAGCGCCATTGGAACAAAACGAACCTTCGCTTTCGAACGCGTTGGAAACCCTTGCACAAATAGTTGCCGAACTGGAAAAAAGCGGTATCCAAAAAGAAAACATGTATTTCCTCGGATTTTCGCAGGGTGCTTGTCTTACTCTAGAATTTACAACCCGAAATGCAGCGAAATACGGTGGTATTGTAGCCTTTACCGGCGGACTAATTGGCGATAAAGTCTATGCCGAACATTACAGCGGAAACTTTGATCAGACACCCGTTTTTATCGGTACCAGCGATCCCGATTTTCATGTTCCGGTAGAGCGGGTAAACGAAACAGAGGCATTACTGCAAAAAATGGGTGCTGCTGTTACCAAAAAAATCTATCCAAACATGGCACATACCATTAATCAGGATGAAATGGATTGGGTTAACAAACTTATTTTTTCTTCAAAACAATGATAGCCATCACACGAATTTACAGTGACGAAAACGGAGAAAGTCATTTTGAAGATTTCGAGGTTCCGTTACATAATAATGGGATAATCGGTTTTTTATCGGATGAAACACCGGTAAAATCCATTGTATTTAGAGAAGTAAGCCCTTCCTACGATTATGATTTCCATACGGCACCCGATCGTCAGTATATTATTTTACTCGATGGCGGTGTCGAAATTGAAACGTCGTTAGGAGAAAAACGATCGTTTCCAACCGGTTCGATATTACTGGTTGAAGACACTACCGGAAAAGGACACAAAACAAAAAACCTGGAACCGAAATTGCGAAAATCAATTTTTGTAAAACTATAAAAATGGAAAAAGAAACCGTACGAATCGAAAACTTTAGTGATGCCGTTTTTGCCATCGCCATTACCCTTTTGGTTCTGGATTTACATGCCCCGGAAGCCGATACGATAAAAAACGGTTCGGAATTGCTCACTTTTTTAAAAAATCAGTGGACTACCTATCTGGCTTTTACGCTTTCTTTTTTCAGTATTTTTATCATGTGGGTCAACCATCATAAAATTTTCAAACAGATCTACAGTCGCAATACAGCCGTTATGTTTGCCAACGGACTTATTTTATTTCTGGTGGCCGCGGTTTCCTACCCTACCGCTTTATTAGCCCGCTTTTTCGGTGGCGAAGCGGCAACTATAGCCGTAGCAGTTTATACCGGAATGTTTGTGATGATCAATATTGCTTACAATCTTTTGTGGTGGATTGCCAGTTCCGATAAAAAATTACTACGTCCGGGTATTACCGATCGGGCGATCCGTAAAATCAGGAATAATTATGCCTACGGACTACCTTCCTATCTGATTGCTTTTGGAATTTCGTTTTCGTTTCCGGTAACTGCCTTAACGATCAATATGATCTTGCTTTTATTTTGGGCCGTTTCCTCCGGAAAAATAAACCTGCAACAGGAATAATCAGCTTATATAGTGTTCTTTTTTAATACCCAATTTCTGCATTTTCGAAATCAGTGTCGTACCGGGTAAGCCCAATAAAACCGCAGCACCCTGCGGACCAAATATTTTTCCGCCGCATTTTTTAACGACTTTTAAAATATGTGCTTTTTCCACTTCCTGTAGTGTCGCGGTATATAATTCTGTTTCCGGATTAGTGGTTTCCGTTTTAAAAACCGTTGGAAACATCATCTCTTTGATCACCCCTTCCTTCGCAAATAAAATACTGCGTTCCACCATATTTTCCAATTCGCGTACATTTCCCGGCCAGGTGTTGGCAATCATACTTTTCAGTACTTTTTTAGAAAAGCCCTTACTCTTCTTTCCTGTTTTTAGCGAATGCTTTTCCAAAAAGAAATGTGCCAGCGGTTCAATATCCTCCGAACGGTCGCGTAAAGCCGGAAGTGCTATCGGAAATACATTTAAACGGTAAAACAAATCGCTTCTAAAACGGCCTTCGGCGACTTCTTTTTCCAGCGATCGGTTGGTCGCCGCAATCACACGTACATTTATTTTTAAGGTATTTTTGCCTCCAATCCGTTCTATTTCTTTTTCCTGTAAAACCCGAAGCAGTTTCCCCTGAAGTTCCAATGGTAACTCTCCTATTTCGTCCAGGAAGATCGTACCGTTATCCGCTTGTTCAAATTTTCCGATTCGCGTAGTGATGGCACCGGTAAAAGCTCCTTTTTCGTGGCCAAATAATTCGCTTTCAATCAGGTTTTCAGGTATTGATGCACAATTAACCGTAATCAGTTTTTCGGTAAAAGCCGGTGATAATTTATGAATCGCATTTGCAATCAGCTCTTTACCCGTTCCGGTTTCTCCGAAAATCAAAACAGTCGACGGTGACGGAGCCACTTGTGTAATCAGCTCGTAAACCTCTTTCATCGCTTTACTCTTTCCTATAATGCCATAAAAACCGTGATCGGATGCAACCGTTGTTTCGGGTTGTTGTACAACAGACTGCTTTTTTAAAAGCTGTAATTCCGCCAAACTACTTTCGTAGGTCGTTGCCATTTTAATATTACCTACGGTTATGGCAAGTTGCATCGCAATCCCACGAAGGATCCGATTGGATTCCCGGGTAAAAACCGACGCATTTTTAAAAAACAGAAAAAGTACCGTTTGGTTTTCGTTACTAATCGGCAAACAAATTCCGATTCCGGTTTTAATTCCTTTCGACGCAATCGGTTCCAGATAGATCGGAAATTGTTTTCGTTCCGAAACCGATTTTAAATCAAAAACAACCGTATCAGCCGTATTCAAACAACTATCAAAAAAACCATCGCTAATCGGGTAGCCTGTATTTTCTGTCGGTTTTAGTACGGTATACTGATAGAAAATCCGGTATTCCGTTTCATCTTTATCGGATGATGCCAGGATCAAATCTTCAAAAGAAAAATGATCTTTTAGCAAACCTCCAACAACGGTATGCAACTCGCTATGCGTTATCACTCCGGAAAGTGCCTGGCAAACCGACAAGATCTGTTGCTGTTCCCGTTCCCGTTCCTGTAATCGGTTCATCATTATTGCCGCCTGATCTTTCGGATTTTCCATGTAAGTAATTCGTAAACGTTTTTATGCTGTTACAGGGTAAATTTAAGAAATAGCCCGTATTCAACCGCTATTTGTTTCCGAAATAAAACAGAACACACTCATAAAATTACGATATATCGTACCGATAAAAATCACACATTCCAAATTAAAAACCTAAACAACAACACTTTAAACAAAAAGGAATAAGATTTGACTACACTTTAAACGTTACCAACCCGGCAATCGCAGTTCTTAATTTAGATTAACCGATTTCCGGGTATAACTGACGTAAATTTGTAAAAGAAACGCAATAACTAAATAGATAACATCATGGAAAATAACATTTTAGGACTACACCATATTACCGCAATTGCCGGAGATGCAAAACGCAATTTCGACTTTTATTCCAAAATAATGGGACTGCGGTTTATCAAAAAAACGGTCAATTTTGACGATCCGGGCACCTATCACTTTTATTTTGGGGACGAAATTGGAAGTGCCGGAACCATTCTAACGTTTTTCCCTTGGGGAGAAGGCATTCAACAGGGACGAAAAGGATCCGGAATGGCCACCGAAATCGGCTATTCGGTTCCAAAGGGAAGCCTTGATTTCTGGCAAAAACGTTTTGAACAATACAACGTTATTCACAATAAACCGGCTGAAAAATTCGGCGAAAAATACCTTACGTTTTTAGATCCGGACGGATTAAAACTGGAGTTAATCGAATCGAAAACAGAAGACAGCCGGAAACCCTGGGAAACCGACGACATCAAAGCAGATGTGGCAACGCGAGGTTTTCATACCGTGACGTTAACGCTAAACAATATTCAGCCCACGGCAGCCATTTTAACCGAAATATTTAACTATACTTTAATTGAACAGGATGTAAACCGCTACCGCTATGCCACAACGGCTGTCGAAAATGCGGCTATAGTAGATTTGGTCGAATTACCGGAAGAAAAACGCGGTCATGTGGCCAACGGATCGGTACATCACGTTGCCTTTCGCGTAAAAAATGATGCTGTTTTAATGCACTTCCGCGAAAAAATAGAAGCCTACGGCTTATCGATTACACCCCAAATTGACCGTAATTATTTCCATTCGCTTTATTTTAGAGAACCGGGCGGTGTTTTGTTTGAACTCGCAACAGAAAATCCCGGTTTTATGGTAGACGAAAGTCTGGAAGAATTGGGTAAAAATTTAAAACTTCCGGTGCAATACGAACCCAACAGAGCCAGTATTGAAGCGCATTTGGTTCCTATTAATTAAATAGCTTTCTACACCTGACAGGTTTTAAAAACCTGTCAGGTGTACTGTGGGTGTTTGTCCAACAATATTTTTAAGTCGTACTAATGCTAAAGTGAGGTATTTTTGCAGGTAGCAACAGTTATGACAAGCTTCCGATGTGCACAAGTGATCTTTACCTTCATCCCGGTTTTAAACCCGGTATCCTGAAGCCATTTTCCGGTCAATCGGATCTCGGGATAGTACACATACCGTCTGTATGTGCGCTGAAATGCTTTTCGATATACCGTAATCCACCGTATTGGAAACTGACTCTCTTTATCATGGCTTTTAGTAGGTCTTGAATTTTTCATAATCTGGCATTTTAAAACATAAAACTCGCCCTATAAAATTGACTATTTTAGTACTTCCATAAATATCCTATTCCTTTTTCAGGTTCTGTTATAGAATTATATTTTTACTTATATTTATACCGACAATTTTTAAAAAAACCAGTAATATGTCACATTTCGATACGCCAGACAAAAAAATACACCAAGGAAGAAACATCAAACGTTTTCGCGAAATGCTGGGCATCAAACAAGAAGCACTGGCTATAGCCTTAGGTGAAGATTGGAGTCAAAAAAGAGTTTCTTTAATGGAACAACGAGAAACTATCGAAAACGACTTACTAACACAGGTAGCCGAAATATTTAAAATACCGGTAGAAGCTATCGAAAATCTTGACGAAGAACAAGCCGTGAATATAATTTCAAATACATTTGGTGATGGTTCTATTGGCTATCAAGGGTATCAAAAGAATGAAAACTGTACTTTCCACCCTATCGATAAATTAGTCCAACTCCACGAAGAAAAGATTGCCTTATATGAGCGTATGCTAAAGGAAAAAGACGAAATGATGGCGCGCTTGGAAAAGCTTATCGAAAATAAATAAAATAACCCTATCTAACGATACCACTCACCTGACAGGTTTTAAAAACCTGTCAGGTGTTTTCGTTTCTAACTGACTTACTCTTTCCTGAGACCAAGTAGTTCCACGGTTTTACACATCAGGTAGTTTTACGTTTTCCTACATAAATGCGCTATCCTATATTTGGTATGAGTCCTAAAATCATTACCAACATTAATTATTAAAGTCGATGGCACTTATCAATTTTTTCGCCAATCCCGATAGCTATACACCGGGATATTACACCACTATTTTAGACGCTGCAACAGCAATTGCCACACCGTTTCTGGTACAACAAAAAAACCAGACCATTCCCGGAGTAAACGTATCCGGCAAACAGGTTGCCTACAACGGTACGCTTTTTACTGTAAGTACCAATTATATCAATCCATCTCCAGACTACTACATTCCCACTCCGGATGCTTTTTTAAATGTATGGCCTAAAACCAATCGCTTTCCGAATGCGGCCTACGATCCGGCAACGAATTCATTTACTGCCAACATCGACTGTGTTGGCTACGGATCGCGCGTGCTTATTGCTACCGGTAGCGACGACCCGTCACAAAATGCTTTCTGCTTGTTTCAGAGTCAGGTAAACCCCGATGCTGCCCATTTTTCTGCGCCGGGTTGGGTTCCTACCGCTTTTGAATTTGCAATAGCCTTACCCGTACTTCGTCCGGGACACTGGAGCTATGTTTGTGGCAGCGTATACGCTCCCGGTATACAGAAACAGGAATCCGATAAAATATATAATGGCGTAGCCAAAGGAGGTTTTTCCGAAGCTCAGGCAGGCGATATCGTTTGTATGGCCTACGAAGATGCCGAATCCAACGGTCATTTTATGGTACTTACCGAAGCACCGCAATCGGTATCACTGAGTTTGTTTCAAAACTTAAGGTCAACTGTAACGAATGCCTATCGTATTTCGGTATACGACAGTACGGCATCCGGCACTTCGCTGCACTTTAATGATTCCCGTAACACTGATGGCGATACCAATTCCGGCGTGGGCTATGGCGAACTTTATTTTTTTACCAATAGCAACGATCAACCAATAGGCTTTATTTTCGGTCCGTTGCAAGGTAGCGGTATGGAAGCAGCACATTACCTGTATGATCCTAACGTGACACAAACGTCCAAGCTGGAAGTCATGGCTATAACACTGGGTCGTTTTCAATAAGACTACCAAATCTATCGTTTTAAAAGTCATCTAAAACCAAAAATGCTACAACATAACTGTTGTAGCATTTTTACAGTATAATACCTCAACTTTGTCTGTTGGGTACAAGCATTACTTCACAAAAGTCCTATTGTAGTCTGCGGATTACTTTTTATATTCTACTGTCTTTTAATACCTTTGACTAAAATACTACAAGCAACCATCATATAATGGTTTCCATTTATTTCTACTTTACTCCCTCTTAAATTATAACGATTTCCGGTTCCTAAAAAATTCCCTGCGGTTGTTACAATCGATTGGTACGGAATAATATACGTAACAGCATGTATAAACACATTCTATTTCTGTATTTACTAAGCTGAAAACGAAAAGTATATATTGATTTGAATAATGTCCCTAAAGAAAATATTCCAAAGAACGAACAACTTCCTGTTAAAGAAATACGATTTACATAAAACATAGAACGGCATCTTTTACAGGTATTTTCTCCAAACAAAAAAGAAGATGCATTCACCATAAAAAATAAATGTATGATACGAAATCTATTCTTTGTATTGTTCCTTTTAAGGACTTCATTTTTCTTTTCTCAAAATCCAGGCAAAGCAAATTGGATGGCCGTTAACGGGCCTAATTACACTGTCAATCAACATTTGGCCTATCCGTATTCAAATAAGGATATCGCTACGGGCAACAATGTAAAGCTATTACCCTTAAAATCTTCGGCATTTGTTCATTTAATTGATTTTTATGGTGAAGGAAGAATTGAAGAGAATGGAGTTGTCTTGGGATTCAAAAGTGCCTACAACATTAACCTTCAATATCAATTGGTTAGCAAAGGCGTAGATAAAGGTCGTCGAATTCCTAACAGAATACCGGTTGCCTCCTACGATGGCGAATTAGGGCTTTCCAGATATGTTGCTAATGATCGGGTAACGACAATTACTTTAACAGGAGCCCATCTCCAACAAAATACAATTCAGGAAATGACTCGAATGGTTCGCAAAGACGGACTGGGGAAAATTATCATCTATGGATATAGAAGTACAGATCCCGGAGTTGTACTACTCGAAAAAGAATTAGCTAAAATTGGTTTTCACTATGCTCCAAGCCATGTTTTAAGACCTCCTTTTAATGAAATAAAAGGTTTGCCTTATACTCCAAGAGTATATAAAAGCAGTCATATTGAGATAACCGGAGAAAAAACATTCTACTCCTTAAACCCAAAAACAGATTTTGGTATTTCTATGGCTGATATGGTTACCCTTAATTATTCCCGTATAATGCAATTAAATGCTGATTTGAAGGGAGGTATCAAAGGGACAATTAACAAATCGGGAGGAAAAATTGAGGTAGAAGTTTTTTCTTATGATAATAATCAGAATAATGGAATTGAACAAATTTATGCTAATGATCTTCCTGTAAAGAATAAGACTGTCTATAAAGTTTATAGCGATATTAGCAGTACTGACAACTATATTGAAAAAACAACCAAAATTCCATACGGATTTGCCCGGGATGTTGATGGAAGCTACCGAACATTGGGCGAAACCGACTCTAATAATATCAAATTACTGGGAGCCGACTCTAAAAGTGGCTGGAAAAGTGGAGATTGCTCTGATTTTATTGTAAAAGGAATTACGTGGTTTAAATGGAAATTTCAATCGCTTTTTTATTCTGATATTCCATTTGAATGTCAGGACGTAATAACAAAGATCCGGACAGGGAGGCATCCGATACTAATAAAAGTTACGATTAAAGATGCTACTTTATATGATTTTAAAATACCCGGAGTAATTGATTATAGTTTAATGAATCTTGTTCCATCCGAAAATGAAACGCTTCAAAGATATAAAGTCATCAAAAAAGTAAAAGTTACCATTTTAGAAGCTCCTAATGATTTTATTGAAACGAATGTTTATAAAACAAGAATAGCAAGCTACATCAAAGAGGCAAACAGCTATTATACTGCAAAAACAGGGAACATACCCAATCCTGAGGTTACAGCAGAAATAGGTAATCCCAGAATTTTATTTAAGAATGTTGAATTAATTATAAAAAAAGGAAGCCGGCAAATCTATAATTTTCAATTGGATTCCCACGCCCATGCATTAGAGTCTGAATCAGAGTTGGAAGAGAATGATGATAAAACAATTCAGCTAATATATGTACACACCATTATATCCTCTTCTCCCTCGAAGCAGCAAAAAGCTGCCATACGTGGTTATACTGATAATAGCGGAGATACCATTAAAAATGATAATTTTTGTATTTTTTCGTATAGCAGTATATTCAATGATGATCCTAAACTGGCTGGTACCCCGGGATCCACTCTCGCCCATGAATTAGGTCACTACTTTGGTTTATTACACCCATTTTCAGGCGGTTGCGCTCAGACCAACGGAGGCGATAAAGTTTCTGATACTCCGCCAGCCGAGGGAGAACATTGGTATGTCGTAAATCCCTTAACTTCGAATGCACATCTATTGGAGAATCCATGCGAAAACGCACCTCGTTCTTGTAATGGCATAAGAAGACAAATTGAAAATATTATGGATTATGGACCTTGCAGATGGCTTTTTACCAAAGGGCAAACGGAACAGATAATAAACAGGATAAATACAAAACCTAGCTTATTTACGACTTATTTGGCTTATGATATGTCTATTGATCCGAATGCTGTAAATATTATCGTAGATGACCAAAGACATGGAGAACTCAGAAAAAAAAGGAGTCTTACAGATCGTAATGATTTTTATATTGAAATGAGTTCTTCCAATTCGAATAGTGAATACCGAAATGTAACCATTTTTTCAGATCATCCCGGAAACGTAACGATACGCATACATAATCTTAATTCGATGCTTATTTATGAAAATAACGTTACGGTAAAAAAAGGTCAAAACAGTTTTAACATAGCATCCGGGCTCTTTAAACCGAGCATCTTATATATCATATCCTGTACAAATGAATACACAACAGAACACATAAAATTCATTTCACGGAACTAATACCAGAACATTACCAATGGATTGAATCTGGATTTACAATCCCTAAAAAATGTAAACTACAACCCAAAAGGTTGTAGTTTTTTATTTACATCCTGTTTCAGGATTCGCAATAAACAGCTTCAATTTGCCTGCCATACAAAGTAGCATTCCTATTGATTCGTCTATAAAATCATATATATTCATATGTTTTATCGTAATAAAAATACTAATCTGAAAAACAATCATATAGTAAATTTCGTTTATTTGTTAAATCAATCAATCACAAACGAACAATCAACAATGAAACGTACTTTATCAACTATTGCCTTAGTGGCATTAACTTTCGGGATCATCGTCATCCCGGCATCAGCACAAACAAAATCAAATGCCAAAGACGACATTTCCAAAGTAGAATCCGGATTAATGCCGGCTGTTCGTTTTAAAGGCGAACCACTCTGGACCTTAGAATCCCGGATGAAACATTATGCGATTCCCGGGATGAGTATTGCAGTGATCAAAAATTCTAAAGTGATCTGGAGCAAATCATATGGCTTTGCCGATGTCGAATCTAAAACCCCGGTCGAATCCAAAACCTTATTTCAAGCGGCTTCTATAAGTAAACCCGTTAGTGCTTATGCCGCATTAAAAACCGTTGCATCCGGAAAATTAAACCTCGATACCGATGTCAATTCGTATTTAAAATCGTGGAAAATTCCGGAAAATGGATTTACAAAAGAAAAGAAAGTCAGCCTTAAAAATATTCTCAGTCATACCGCCGGCCTAACTGTACATGGATTTGCCGGATATGAAGCTGGTCAACCTTTGCCATCGGTTATTCAGATTTTAAACGGACAAAAACCGGCTAATTCACCGGCTGTCGTAGTGGATAAACTTCCTGGCGCATCATTTCGGTACTCCGGTGGCGGGTATACCATTATGCAACAACTCCTTATAGACCTTGAAAATAAAGACTTTGCTTCCATTATGTCCGAAAAAGTACTCCTTCCTCTGGAAATGAAAAACAGTACTTTTATACAACCTTTACCAATAGCACAGGCATCGTTTGCCGCTACAGCCTATGATGTTAATGGCGCCAGAGTACCGGGAAAATACCATACCTATCCCGAACAGGCCGCCGCCGGTTTATGGACCACAGCCGAAGATCTGGCTAAGTTTGTTATTGACATTCAAAATACCGTGAATCACAAAAGCACGCTTGTACTTTCACAAAAAATGGCCGATGCATATACAACTCCTTTTATTGAGTCGTTTATCGGGTTGGGGATTTTTCTGGAAAACAAAAACGGTCAGGTTTACTTTAGTCATGGTGGTTGGAATGAAGGTTTCTCCAGTAAATTCGTAGGTAACAAAACCAACGGCGACGGAATTGTAGTATTAACCAACACCAATAAACCGGAATTTATAGAAGAATTAATTCGGTCGGTCGCTTCGGTTTACCAATGGCCGGGTTATACGCCACCTGCCCATACGATATTACCGTTAACCAAACAGGATTTTAATAATACAGGGCGTTACAGGTCAAACAAATACGGATTTTATAAAGTCTATAGCGACAACGGAAAACTTATGTTGATCAATAATATAGAACGTCCGGTGGCACTGCTTAAAATATCCGAAAACACCTATGCGCTTCGTGACATGCCTTTTAACGTAAAAATCACAGGAAATACACAAACGGGAACAAAAGAACTTACCCTGGTTTTTCCTGATGAACCGGCTCGCCCGGGAAATCCGCTGCTAAAAAACGATGAAAAAGTACCTTTAGAACTACTTTTGGAAGGTCCGTTTGAAAAAGGTCTGAAAGCCTATCAAACTGCAAAAACCGAAGATCCAAACCACCAGTCCCTTTCCGAAGATTATCTAAACCGTTTGGGCTATAGCCTACTCAGTCAAAAAGATTTTACAAAAGCCATCGCCATTTTCCGTGTCAATACACTATTGTATCCCGACAGCGGAAATGTGTACGACAGTCTGGGAGAGGCCTATATGAATACCGGAGAAAAAGACAAAGCAAAACAAAACTATCAAAAGGCGTTGGAATTAAATCCAAAAAACGAAAACGCAGCCCAAATTTTAAAAACATTATAAAAGATACGACCTTCGTTATTGAAGGTCGTTTTATTTTAAAAGATAGCATCACCATCGGCAATATATCGTTTACTAATTAACTTTTGTATAAAATAACCAGCGGTATGTATAAAACAAGTCGACTCATAATACTTCTATTTCGTAGTTTTAAACCATTGATTACTATCAGAATGAACATCGCAAAAGAAAACGGCACTTCGCCACTAAAGTGTATACTTCTTGTTTTTCTGGTCTTTATTATACAATCGGTATCCGGACAAAATACAAATCTGGTTATAACCGGAATCCCGGATACCATTACTAATAAACCGGACCCTGCTATAGACAAATATCGTAGTACTATCGATTTCCCTGAATTTATCGATTGGCACAACGATGCGATTTTACTAAATGGCGGTACCGTTATTTATAAAATGAAGCGGCCCGATGGTGCGATTAAGAATCAGTATAGGTCATCTTCGGGTTTTGGTGATTATCCATCACCGGATTACAGTCATTATTTATCTCTTAAAGATACTAATGGTGATGAAAATTACCAGTTACTCTTATATCCCGTTAAAACCGGAATACCAATCGAAATCACGCCAAAAGGTACCCGAAGTACGTCCCCATTTTGGAAACCGGATGGAACACAACTGCTTTACAAATCGAATCAGAGAAAAAGTAGTGAGACCGATCTTTATATACGGAATACAACTGTTCCGTACCGGGATACGCTCCTATTGAAAAATATAACCGACGAAGCTGTTATTTATGATTGGGATATTGCGACTAACCGCATTCTTTTTACAAAAATAATCTCCGAAAACGATAAAGAACTCTATTGTTATACGATCGGCACGGACAAATTACGCCAAATTAATAAAGGTCAAAATCAGATTGCCTATTCCAATGCCGTTTTTCTTCCAGACACAGACGAAATGGTAATCGTTTGTGATGCTGAAAACGAGTATCTACAATTGTTTCTCTATAACAGTAAAGAAAACACTTTGCGAAAATTAACCTCCGGAATTCCGTGGGACATCGATGCGATAGCGCTTTCAGAAAACAAAAAATCTTTGCTATTTACGGTTAATGAAAACGGAAATTCTACTTTATACCGAATGGACCTCTCCGATTTTACCTACAAACGGGCTACGAATTTACCCGAAGGTTTTATCAGAAATCTAAAAAGCAACCGACACGGCAATAAAGCGGCTTTTAATTTTTACGGAAGTACCTTTAAACGTAAAGTGTATACATATGACTTTGATAAAAACCAGCTTGATCAATGGATAAACAAAAAAGGATCTAAAAAAGAGGAACCGGAATTTATTCCGGCTATAAAAGTGAACATTCCGGCTTATGACGCTCAAAAGCAACATACCTACTCAATTCCGGCATTTTATTATGCTCCAAAAACAACGGGAAAATCTCCGGTTTATATCGATATACATGGAGGGCCGGAATATCAGGCGCTTCCGCAGTTTAATAAATGGTACCAATATCTGGTTCAGGAATTGGGAATAACAGTACTTGTTCCCAATATTCGTGGCTCGAATGGCTATGGAAAATCATTTATGAAAGCAGACGACACCACACAACGTGAAAATGCCGTAAAAGACATTGGTATACTCCTGAATTGGATAGCTGCACAACCACAATTCGACCAGGAGCGTATTGCGCTATTTGGTGAGTCTTATGGCGGCTATATCGTATTGGCATCGCTCGCGCAGTATTCCAACAAAATCCGATGTGGAATTGATGTGGTTGGCATTTCCAATTTTATTACCTATCTGGAAAAAACGGCCGATTATCGCAAAGATTTACGCAGAGTGGAGTTTGGCGACGAACGTCTACCGGAAATTCGGAGTTTTTTAGAAAATAGCTCCCCTGTAACAAATGCTCATAAAATCAGTTCTCCTTTGTTTATTATTCAGGGTTACAACGATCCGCGTGTCAATTACACCGTATCCGAACATATGGTTAGCAGACTACAATCACAACAAAAAACAGTCTGGTATCTTGGCGCCAAAGATGAAGGGCATGGATTTCGTAAATCCGGTAATCGCAACTATCAAAAAAATGCCGAGATACTGTTTCTAAAAACATTCCTGTTACCTTAGATGTCGTTCAATACAATTATTTCAATCAATTGCTCTAAAATGGTATTCAACAATCACTTTTCCATCTGGAAAACCTTTCTTTTATCCCGGAAGTACCGCGTGTTACGACATGCTTTGTTTGTTGTCTTTTTTTTATTCTACTATCTACCCATTAATCAAGGCATAACGTCCGGAGTTTATTTTTACGGGAAACTTCTGGATTTTGTCTATATGATGGCGGCCTCCTATTTTACGATCTATTTTTTGGTTCCCCGTTATTTTTTAAAAGGGAATTTAACCGCTTTTATCCTTTTACTCGGACTTACGGCACTGGTTGTTTTTGGACTTATCACCAGTGTAGAATACCTGTTTTATTGTTATTGGGATCCAACTCTGGAACCGATTTATCCTATTGTTCCGGACAAACTGACCATTCGGTTTATCTATTTCTTATTAATCTTTCTGGTACTGATTTCCATACCCATATTCATTAAAATATCCGGTTACTGGATCCGGAATCTCGAGCAGTTAAACCAATTACAAAAAGTGAATTTTGAAAACGAACTGGCCATTTTAAAAAACCAGCTTTCACCCCATTTTCTGTTTAATACGCTTAATAATGTTGCCATTCTTACCGAAAATAATCCCAAACTGGCTTCCGATTTGATTTTGAATCTGTCCGATTTGTTGCGTTATCAGATTTATAACAGCACCAGCGATACGGTATCTTTAAAAGATGATATCGCTTTTATCAAGAACTTTCTTTTTGTAGAATCGTTGCGAAAAGACAATTTTAACTATTCGCTGGAAATGACCGGCGATAATACCGCTATTTTTTTACCGCCTTTGTTGTTTATTCCTTTTGTCGAAAACGCCGTAAAACATATTGATCAGGAAAATCCTTTTGTTTCCATCCGATTTGACCTCACATCGACTACCCTGTTTTTCAGTTGTCGCAATTCAAGAGGATTAACTACGGGAACGATTTCGGGAAACAGCGGATTGGGACTTACCAATATCAAAAAAAGATTACAACTCCTTTTCCCCGGAAAAAACCAGCTGGACATCAAAAAAAACGACCTGGAATACCATGTAAACTTAAAAATAAACCTATGACCTGTATTATTGTAGACGACGAGCCAATAGCCCGTCAGGGATTACTTTCGTTTGCGGCCAAAGTTCCGGCGCTTATTGTAAAAGGAATGTTTAAAAATACCCGGGAAGCACAGGATTATATAGAAAAAAATCCGGTAGATCTGATTTTACTCGACATTCAGATGCCGGGTATAAGCGGTATGGCGTTTGCCCGAAGTGTTCCTAAAAAGACTTTTATTATTTTCACCACCGCGCATCCGCAATATGCACTCGAAAGTTATGAAATCGATGCACTGGATTATCTGGTCAAACCCATTCGCCAGGAACGCTTTCTAAAGGCCGTTAATAAAGCAATTGAATATTATTTTTTCCTTTCGGACGATTTTAAAAAATCGAAACCGGTTGCATTGGAAGAAAACCGGATTACCATTAAAGCCGATCGCCGACTCTATAAAATCCTGCATAACGATATTTCGCATATCGAAGGAATGAAAGACTATTCCATTGTTTTTACAAAAGATACCAAAATCATAACGGCTATGAACCTGAAAACGATTCATTCGCACCTTCCGGAAGCAACTTTTAAAAGGATCAGCAAATCGTATATTGTCAATAAAAAGCAGGTCACTTCGGTGGCTTCCAATACCGTTTATATCAACGAAACCGAACTACCTTTAGGCAATACCTATCGCAAAGCATTTATGGAAAGTTTTTAAACCCGGATTTATTTTTTAACCCGGGTTATGGTTGTTAAAACCGACAATTCTTCAAGCTTTCCGTCTTTGTTATACGACTCTGTTTTTACAATCCCGAATCCCGGACTAAACCATTCAATGATTTTTAGGTTCATCGGGATTGAAATACCAATCAACTTAAATTTTACCGTCAGATTGTACTGTATTTTTACGCAATCGAAAGTGCCATAGGGTACTTTTACTTTTTCAATTCCGACGACTTTTCTGTCTTTTACACTAAAAGAAAGGTTCGTTTTTTTAGTATTGATCGTGGTTTTCACGGCAAAATTTAAACTTCCTTCCAGATTCTGACCAATCCGCATATCGGACGGATACAGATAATAGGCTTCATTCTGATTTTCGGCGATCTCATTTGGAATCTGAAATCCTATTTTTAACCATTCGTTTGTACAGGATATAGTTGCATAGGAGATTTCCTTAACCTTATCATCTCCATCCAGTTTGGTTACTTTATAACGGGACTTTGAACCGTTTTTATCTGTACTTGCAGCTTCTATAAACGCAACTTCTTTTCCGGTTTTCTCTCCTTTTCCATTGTATTTTAAAAAGGTGACTTCAGTATTGTCTTTAAAATAATAGAACGACGAACACTCGTCGGTTTTCTTTGCCATCGTACAAAAAAACACTAAAAACAGCAGGGATAATGCTTTCATAATTTTCATTTTTTGCTGTAAAACTATACGTCAGGCATTTGATCATAAGTACTATTATACCAACTATACGCGTTTTTATACCAAACGATCCAAGGGTACGAATCATAGAGCATCCGAACTACTCGTTTGTATAAAAAAATATATTTTGGTATAAAAACAATAAAACATCCCTTTTATCCCTTATATATTTAATCCGGTTTAGATATTTACCATTTACTATCAAAAAACGCAGCCAGTATTATATGACGATCAGAATCCCGTTTTACCGTAACACTTCAGGAATTATTCTTTTTTTAGTATTCTTTTTTTATGCGGTATCCGGTTTTGGTCAATCGATTAGCGGAAAAATAACCGATTCTGAAAACCATCCCGTTATGGATGCTCAAATAACGCTTACCAATGCCGAAGTACACAAGCAGAGTCTTACGGATAAAGATGGTTTTTACAAAGTGATTGTTCCGTCGGGTACTTATATTTTTGAGATTATACAAAAGAATACAACACTGTTTTCGCAAAACATCTCTATTGATCGTGATACACTTAAAAACATCATCCTTACGATAAAAATCGATTTGGAAGAAGTGACCATAACAACCAAAAAGAAACTATTGGAACGCAAAGTGGACCGAACCATCTTTAATGTTGAGAATTCCATTAACGCTCAGGGTGTCGATGCCATTGAAGCCTTATCCAATACACCACAGGTAAAAATTACCGATAATGCGATTCTGATTGCCGGTAAAAGTTCGGTCGCTGTAATGATCAATGACAGGCTACTGAATTTACAAGGTGAGGAACTCCTCAATTATTTAAAAAACATCCGTTCGGACGATATTGCCAAAATTGAAGTCATCACTACCCCACCGGCAAAATATAGCGCCGAAGGTCTAAGCGGATTGATCAATATTATTTTAAAAAAGAATACTAAAATCGGTTGGAATGCCTCCTTACAGGCGGGCGGCTTTTTTTATTCGGATGCCGCACTAAATTCAGGTCGGTCGGGAGGAACTTTTAATTATCAAAACGAACGCTTATCCTTGTCGACCGGGTTTAACTATACCGGTTTTAAACGGCAACAAAACACAACCAATAACATTACCTACACGAATAACGATTACTGGAATAACACCGGGGAATCCCTATATAAATCCGCCTATATAAGCCCGAATATAAAAGCCGAATACAAACTGAATGCCAAAAACACTGTCGGTTTTACCTATAATTATTCCACCATGAATACCGATCAGCGGCTTGACAGCGAAACCTTCCGGAACATTACCGCTTCCGCACAAAACTTTCAATCGCTATCGACCGACAGTCTGCAAAACCAATATCATTCCGGTACTGTTTTTTACGACCTGAAACTGGATACTCTTGGAACCGTTCTTCGCTTTTCGGGTAACTACCTAAAAGCGAAAACCGATACCGATAAATGGGCTAAAACCTATGAAAACAGTACTGAAAACACCTTATTAAATAACAATACCGGTTATTATCAAATTACCGCTTTTCAGACCGATCTCGAAAAAAAACTGTTGGGTTTTATTGGTGAATTTGGTCTTAAATATACCGCCATCCGGAATGATGCTTTGCTAAAAATATACGCTATTGAAAATGGTGTTCCGATTCTAAATACAGCGATTAGCAATGACTTTTTTTACCGAGAAAACAATTATGCCGCCTATTTTAGTTTACTCCGGAAATTAAGTCCGAAATGGGAAATCAAAGCCGGTTTACGTTATGAATATACCTATCTGCAAGGCAGTATTCCCAACCAACAACAGACAACCAATCATTACGGTCAGTTTTTCCCAACCGGATATCTGACGTATAAGCCCAATGAAGATCATACTTTTAGCCTTAGCTATTCCCGACGGATAAACAGACCTAATTTTCAGTCATTAAATCCATTCCGCAGGTATTATTCCACCTACGAATATCAGGAAGGGAATCCGTATCTAAGGCCCGCAATCAGTAATACTATTGAGCTGAATTATACTTTTAAGAATAATTTTAACGTCAACCTTTACTATACCCGATCCGATGATAATTGGGACAGAATCATCCGTTTTAGCGATGGTTTTAGAATTCATCAACTAGAAAATTTCTATACCATGCATACCTATGGTACCACGATCAGTTATACACAAAACCAGTTAACCTGGATGGAAAACACAGCCAGTTTACAAGGTAGTTTTATGACTACAGAATCTCATATACCCGATGCTTTGGCGATTAGCAACGGATTTCTTGCAGAATGTAATCTGAACAGTACTTTCCCGCTTAGAACGGATAAAACCCTGTCTTTATTTGTAATTTTAGCCGGGAATACGCCCTATCAGTATGGAAACACCTTTTTTTACGGTTATTTTAAAAACTCGCTTGGAATAAAGGGGTCTTTTCTTAAAAAGAACCTGGCGTATACCTTTCTCTTTAACGACATTTTTAATACCACACAATCAAAAGGTGACGAATATTTTAAAGATTTCCAGTCTTTTTATGCCTATAGATCGAGTAATCGTTATCTGAATTTGTCCGTGACCTATAAATTTGGAAATAGCACGATTAAAGGAGTTAATCAAAAAGTTCAATTCAATGAAAATAATAGGGCTTTATAGTATTCGAAACAAGATTATAAAACACACAACATCGCTTTTGATCGATTGGCTATAATTCTATTTTAGAAAAAAAGGATTCCAGTAAAAGTGCTTTACTCAGCGATTCCAGTTGTTTTTCACTGGCGTGAATCTCCCAACTTAATGTAATCGTATCCAATTCTTTTTGTTGTGTGATCAACCTTGATTTGACACTGTACTTCTGAAAGAGTTCGGTACATCGGACAAAACCATCGTCCTTTTTATCGAATGTGATATGCAGTGTCCGGTACTGATTGATTCGGTCAATTTTATTTTGCAGATAGGTCAACGTAGTAAGTACCAGTAATATTAATCCGCCGCCACAAGCCGAAATCAGATAATGGCCTGCTCCTATTCCCATACTGATGGCTGCTACTGCCCAAATCGTAGCGGCAGTTGTAATCCCGTTTATATGATTGTCGGCTCTAAAAATAACACCGGCACACAAAAATCCCAATCCGGTTACGATATTGGAGGCGATCCGATCCGGGTTTGCTTCTCCCCCAATCGAAATCGACATAACGGTAAAAAAACAGGCTCCAATCGAAATCAGAATTGTCGTTCGGAATCCGGCTGCTTTCCCTCTGTATTCCCGTTCTGCACCTATAATAGCACCCCAAATAACGGCTATAAAAAAACGCAGCATTATTTCCATTTCTATTGCCATACCGTATTGTTTTTTAGACTATTATAAATATATCTATTTTTTTGATCAAAATACCTGCTACACCTGACAGGTTTTAAAAACCTGTCAGGTATGATAAAAACAACAGAAAACACCACTGACATTTTAAACAAAGTAATTTGACTTTTTAAACAAAATGACAGCTCCCTTAACCCGATACTTTTGTCCTATAACTTTTAATACTAAAAAAGATGAAACAGAACAATTATCAGGGCGCGTTGCAACAACCAATAGGTTCCGGATTTAACGCCACCACAACTACAAACGAGGTAATCAACGGAATCGACCTCAGCGGAAAAATCATAATCGTTACCGGTGGTAATACCGGTATCGGACTTGAAACCACTAAAACACTTGCCAATGCAGGTGCTACGGTAATCGTTGCTGCAAGAGATATCGAAAAAGCAACGAAAAATCTTGACGGTATCAAAAATGTCGAATTGGAAGTACTGGATGTTATGAATCCGGATTCGATTACGGCTTTTTCCAAAAAATTCCTGGCCTCCAACAGACCTTTGCATACCCTTATCAACAATGCCGGGATTATGTGGGTACCATTGCGTAGAGACAGCCGCGGATTCGAATCGCAGCTGGCTACCAATTACCTGGGACAATTTCATTTAACCGCAATGTTGTTTCCAGCCTTAAAAAATGCTAACGGTGCGCGGGTAATCAATGTGTCTTCCTTAGGCCATCAGATGGCTCCTTTTAATTTTGAAGATCCGAATTTCCTTCACCGGGAATACGAAACCTTACAAGCCTACGGACAGTCCAAAACGGCCAGTAACTTATTTGCGATGGAACTCGACAACCGCGCCAAAGCATTTAATGTACGGGCCTATTCCTTACATCCCGGTTCCATTGGCGGTACCGAATTAGGTCGGGAAGCATCGTTGGAATTATTCCAAAAAAAGGGATTTTTGGACGAAAACGGTGCCATGCTGCCGGAAGTAGCCGCGCGACTAAAAACCATTCCGCAAGGTGCTGCGACAACGGTATGGTGTGCCACAAGTCCGCTATTGGATACGATTGGCGGGGTGTATTGCGAAGATACCGATATCGCCCCATTGGCCAATGAAGCCAGTGTCGGATCGTATGGTGTGGAATTGTATTCATTAGACGAATCAAATGCAAAAAAACTTTGGGATTTAAGTGAACAGCTAACCGGTGTAACTTTTTCGTTTCTTTAAAAATAAGACATTTTAAACAAAGTAATTGGTATAATACGTTGTACTTTTGTAGTGATCAGCGTTTTATAAAAAGCTATTTTAGTACTATCCTATGGAATATCAGGCGAAATACATCACTCCGGATATCAAACTTTCCAGTTATGATGATAAATTATTCAAATCGGATATTATGTTTGACGAGCATATGTTAATCTGGTTTATTTCCGGGGAAACAAAAATTATTCAGGCCGATAGCACTTATTTTTTTAAAACAGGTGATATTTTTCTGATCCCCAGAAATCAATTGGCCACCATAATCAATTATCCCACAAATGGCCAGCCGCACAAAACGGTAGTGATGCATCTGACTATGGAACGACTCAAAGAGTTCTATAAAAAAATAGATGTCCCGAAAAAATTGTTTTCCGATCCTAAAATCTATCATTTTAATATGCACCCTTTATTAGAAAGTTGTTTGTCGTCTCTGATTCCTTATTTTGAATTGGAAGGTAACTTTCCGGAACATATCGCTTCGCTAAAAATCACAGAAGCGATCAGTATTCTAAGGGAAATTGATCCCAACATTGATACGATTCTGGCTAATTTCGACGAACCGGGTAAAGTGGATCTGATCCATTTTATGGAACGCAATTTTATGTTTAATATGCCATTGGAAAAACTAGGCTACCTTACGGGTCGTAGTCTGTCCACTTTTAACCGGGATTTTAAAAAGCTGTTTAATACTACGCCTCAAAAATGGTTGACCAAAAAGAGACTGGAACTAGCCTATTATCAGCTTACTGAAAAAAGGAAAAAACCAATCGAAATTTATCTTGAAGTCGGCTTTGAAGATCTTTCACATTTTTCTTTTGCATTTAAAAAACAATTTGGAATAGCACCAACCGCCTTACTCAAATAAACCAAACCGCATGAGCCATACAACAAAGTAAATTTGAGCTTTTCAACAAAATGCGAACCTGTTTTTTGTGGGAACTTTGCTATATCAAAATTGAAATACAATGAAACGAATAGACAAAGTTTACACAAACGGTGCTTTTGTAAGCCCAAAAGGGACAATGGTTTTTGACTTGATCAACCCAACAAACCGTCAAAAAATAGGTGAAGTAGTATTAGGTGATGAAACCGACACTCAGGAAGCCATTGCCGCGGCAAAAGAAGCTTTTAAAACCTTTTCAAAAAGTAGTATCGAAACCCGTATCGAATTGCTGGACCGACTAAAAACAGCCGTTCAGAAACGGGAAAAAGAACTGATCGAAGTGATGATACTCGAATATGGCGGAACACGTCAGTTTTGTACCATGAGTATCCATAATGCCATCACTTCTTTTTCGAATATGATTGAAGTGCTACGCGGGTTTGATTTTAACCGTATAGCCGGGCAAACCCAGGTACAAATGACTCCGGTGGGTGTGGTTGGAATTATTACACCGTGGAATGCGAGCAACAGTTTTATCTGTAATAAACTCGCCACAGCCATTGCGGCCGGTTGTACCGTAGTTGTAAAACCAAGTGAAATGAGTGCTTTGCAAACGCAATTATTAACCGAATGTATCCACGAAGCCGGATTACCAAAAGGACTGTATAATATGGTTAACGGCCTCGGAAATGTGGTCGGTGCTACGATTACCAGTCATCCGGATATTGCAAAAATTTCGTTTACAGGTTCTACGGCTACCGGAAAATTAATTGCCAAAGGCGCAGTCGATACGGTAAAAAGGGTCACCCTGGAACTGGGTGGAAAATCACCAAATATCATTTTGGACGATGCCGATCTGGAACAGGTAATTCCACAGGCGGTTTTCGGAGCCTATATGAATAGCGGACAGGCTTGTGTTGCCCCTACTCGTTTGCTGGTTCCCAAAACAAAACTGGAAGCGGTTAATCGTATCGCCAAAGCGGCGGTAGCAGCAGTACAGGTGGGAAATCCCGAAAATGAAACGACTCACGTTGGACCTATGGTATCGGAAAAACAATTTGAACGCGTACAGCATTATATCCAAACCGGAATTGAAGAAGGTGCTTCTTTGCTCGCCGGAGGATTGGGAAATCCCGAAGGACTGGAAAACGGAAACTTTGTAAAAGCTACGATTTTCACCAATGTTCATAATGATATGCGTATCGCCCGGGAGGAAATTTTTGGCCCGGTACTTTCAATTATTCCGTATGAAGATGACGAGGATGCGATCGCAATTGCCAACGATACAACCTACGGACTTGCGGCCTATATCAGTGCTGCCGACGAAAACCGCGCTTTGAAAATGGCCACGCAGCTTGAAGCCGGACGGATTAACATCAATGGTTTTAAACACGATCCTTTTGCTCCGTTTGGCGGATTTAAACAATCCGGATTAGGTCGCGAATTCGGTTCGTTTGGATTGGACGAATATCTGGAACCAAAGGCAATACTAATCTGATTTTTCAAATAAAATAGTACATTTATATCCTTGTCGGCGTAACAGCTGACAAGGTTTTATTTCATTTTTTATGGCCACAACTTCCGATAATATCCGCTATTCCTGTCATGCTACGGCATTCCGCGAAGGCGAGCAGTTTGTTCACTCCCATAGTCTGTCGATGGTTATTTCCGGAGAAATGGAACTGAACGACGGGACAAACCGACATGTTTTCCGAAAAGGAGATCTTTATTTTGCGCGTAAAAAACAATTGCTAAAGTTTATTAAAAAACCTTTGGAGAAAGAGGAATTTCAATCGATTTCGATTCTTTTTGAGGAGGAATTACTAAACAATTTCAGTATCGAAAATAAAATCACAATCGATCCCAAACACTACGATGCTGCCTATATATCGCTTTCGGATTCCGGACATCTCCGTTATTTTATGGAATCGCTGTTACAGTATCAGGATCTTTTGGAAGATAAGGCACCCACTTTTATAAACCTTAAACAGAAAGAAGCACTGACCTTATTACTTGCTTATAATCCGTTATTAAAAGATACTTTATTCGATTTCACAGATCCACATAAAATCGATCTGGAAACATTTATGCACAAAAATTATCATTTCAATGTTAAGATCGAACGGTTTGCTTACCTGACTGGGAGAAGCTTGGCCACTTTTAAACGAGATTTTCAAAAAATTTTCCAGACGTCCCCGCGAAACTGGTTACAACAACGGCGTTTAACCGAAGCCTATTACCTGATCGAACAACAACACAAAAAACCCAGTGAAGTTTATCTTGACCTCGGTTTCGAAGATTTATCCCATTTTTCCTTCGCTTTTAAAAAACAGTTTGGAATAGCGCCGACAACATTATTAAAATAAGTCTAATCCGCTTTTATCGCTTTACCAATTATACCAATACGATAAAAACTCCGAATTAACAGAACTATTTTATTGGAATCGGAAGTAAACGGAGATAATTTATTACGTTTGCAATCCGAAAGAATAGTCTTACGTTATTTTTGTAGTATCGATCTCTTTTCGGAAAATTTAAACACTATGTAACCCTATGAAAACCTTTTGGATCATTTGCCTGGCTCTAACTTCTGTTGTTGGCTTTAGTCAGGAAAAAATCAATGTATTATTAATCGGCACCTATCATTTTAACAACCCGGGATTTGATGCAGTAAAAGTCAAAGAACGCAATATATTGGACCAAAAAAGCCAGGCCGAGTTGGAACAACTAACCGATTTAATACAGAAAAAAATAAATCCGGATAAGGTTTTTGTCGAAAACGAATTTCAAAAGCGGGATATTTTAAACGGACAATATCAGAAATATCTGAAAAATGAAAAATTTTACAATCCCGACACACTAAAAAAGGCATTTTGGAAACGTTTTTATAGCGAAAATGAAATGTTTCAGTTCGGTTTCCGATTGGCCAAGAAAGCCAAAAACAAAGCTATTTACTCAATGGACGACCGATTGGAATTCCGTTATGATTTGGTAATGAAACGGGTAAAAGAGGACGAAAAACTAAACCAGAAATTCCAGGCACTTTTATCGGATTCCGGAAAAAAAACCAACGAGTGTATGTCGCAGCAAACCTTAAGCGAGGTTTTGCTTTGTTATAACAGTGAAGAGCAAATTAAAAGCAATAAAGGTTTTTATATCAACTTTATCAATGCTATCGATCCGGCCGATAAATTCGGAGTCAATTTAGTAACCGACTGGTACAAAAGAAACCTTACGATGTATGCCTATTTTCAGAACCAGATTTCCGATACAGATAAAAATGTTGTCATACTGGTAGGAGCCGGACATGCTTCAATGATAAAAGATTTTATCCTGAATGATGCCCGTTTTAATCTTATTGAGTTTAAAGATTTATTTCAGTAAAAAACAATATCATAACAAAAAAGGCTGCCTTACTACTAAGACAGCCTTTTTTGTTTTCTTTAAATCAGTACTAAAAACCCGGCTATTGGTCTTTTTTAAACGTAAAATTGCCTCCTTTTTGTTTTAAGATCATGCTTTTTTCCGTTGGATTAAACTCCAGTATAAGTCCGGCTTTATCAAATCGGAACTGGTCTTTTGCAGAAGCTTCCAACGCAATTGCCGGCTGACCGGGTGTTAGCAGTTGTAACGCTCCGTTTTCTTTGGCAATGGTCATTTTTACCGGAATTTCGGCCGACGAATAGGTTCCCAGATATTGCTCCAAAACTTCCGGGCTTACCGTATACGTTTTAAATTCCGGAATGTCATACGGCTGGTTAAAAATCGCACTTAAAATGGTTAATGCAATCGCATTTCCACTGTAATTTGCCCCGTTCGATGTCATCGCAAATGAGATATCGCCATCGCCAAAATAGGTAAAAGTACCGTTAAAGCCATCGATATTTCCGGCATGACCATAGCCGATTTTATCTTCAAATGGCATTCTAAAAAGACCGCGTCCATAATTGTCTTCAATTGCTTTCATCGCGTCGAGACTTTCCTTTTTAAGTAATTTCCCTTTAAAAAGTCCTTCGCTAAACACTACTAAATCCCCCGGAGTGGATACCATTCCACCCGCGCCCATCGGAATAGACATATCCGTTTCCGGTTCGGCTTTCCAGGTTTCTGCAAATCTATAGGATTTGGATTCGTTATTTTCGGAATTGATCTTTCCTCCAAAAAAGGTGTTTTTTAAACCCAATGGTTTCACAATATGGGTTTGTACCAATTCCGAATATGGTTTTTTAAAGGTTTTCTCCAAAACATACGTCAACAATACATAATTGGAATTGCAATATTTCCCTTTGCTTCCCGGTTCGAAATCACTCCCCCCTTTGGCGATAAGGGCAACCATTTTACTTTCTGTCATTGGTTTGGTATTCCAGTCTTCATAATCGTCATCTCTGGTAAAATCATGAATTCCGCTATGGTGATTTAACAGTTGACTAATCGTAATTTTATTTGCATTCGCAATCGTTGGAAAAAATTTCTCAATGGTTTGATTCAGACCTAACTTTTTGCTTTCGATCGCTTTAAAAATCAATACCGACGTAAACGTTTTCGAGATCGATCCGATGCGGTATTTTGTATTTTCGTTTGCCTTACGGTTGTGTTCCACATCGGCATATCCAACCGATTTGGCATAAATTTGCTGACCGTTTTGAGAAATCGCCAGGCTTCCCATAAATTTATTATTGGCTTCCAGCGTTTTAAAATACAAATCCAGTTTTTGTGTGTCAATTTTTTGTGCCCATCCAAATGTGGCAACAAAAAGGCCTAGTAAACCGGCCTTAATTTCTTTTTTCATAGTTCTTTATTTTGAGGCGTTCAAGGTTCTTTTTAATCGGAGTAACAGGGTGATCATAAAATAGAAAAGCACCGTCAAAACCAGCATCAATGGAATAAACCAATTGCCTAACTTTTCATATTCCAAATGCGTCACACCATAACTTCGGTAGTAGCCCAAAATACAAATGTCATTTGCGCGGTAGAAAAAACCTACGTTTTCCGGATCGATCAGTTTGGCGCCGATCAGGAACAGGAAGCCGAATAATAACAGGTATAAAACCGCAAAAATGATATAGGAAATTCCGTTTCCGATGTTTAACACCAGGGCTTTTATCACCTGAATCGGGTTAAAAGTGCGTGTCGCCTCATCCAGTTTTTTTTCGGCTACCAATGGTTTTAAAAAGACTTCCGGTTGTCCCAGTTTTTCCAGTATATCCAGTAAATGGGCTACCTCTTCTTTTCCGGAATCCGGATCCGACATCAGACTTTCGTAAATATGACTGTTGATTTCCAGTAAAATTTCCTGTTGGTTGGCAGCGTTCAGTGTTTTAATCGCGTGTTGAATCCGCGCGATATAATCCAGGTAAATTCGCTTCGAATTCGGTTCCCGGAAAGCTATTTCTTTAAATTTCATATTGCATTAATCGTTGTATTGAGGCTGTCCCAATAGGTTTTCATTTCGTTTACTGTGTGCAATCCTAATTTGGAAATCGTATAATATTTCCTCGGAATACCCGATTCCTGTTCTACCCATTTCGAGACAACCAGTTCTTCTTTTTTTAATCGGTTCATCAACGGGTAAAGTGTCCCTTCCGCGATGTCGATTTGCGTTCGTTTTTTAATCTCATTGATTAAATCATACCCGTAGTATTCTTTTCCATCTTTTAGAATACTAAGCACTAAAAATGACAAGGTGCCTTTTTTGAGTTGCGATATCCATTTGGTTGTAAAGTCTTCGTTCATGCGACAAATATAAAAACAAAATACATAGTAATACAAAGTACTTAGTTAAAAAATATATTTTAATTTAAAAATAATTAAAAATCAACACATTAACCATTTAAAATAATTACTTTTGATTTTTTAATGGAATAAAAAAACTCCGATAGTACTATACTTTCGGAGTTTAAAACCTCTTTTTTGGTAGCTTTTTTATTTTATTCGGATGTTATGTGCTTCCAGTATCTTTTTCGCATTATCATTATCCGGGTTTAATTTTAACGATTTTTGATAGGCCCGAAGTGCTTCTTTTGTCGCTCCGGTTTGCAGTAATATTTCACCGTAGCTGTCGAATGTATTAAAACCTTTCGGATACAATTCGGTGTTTAGTTTTAAAATTTTTAGCGCTTCGCTCGTTTTTCCCGATTCCAATAATTCATATCCGAAACTATTGATCTTTTCCTCACTAACATCGTATTCCGATTGCCTCCCTTTGGCAACTTCCGATTTGATTAACTTAATCATCGGATCAATCGCTTTCTGCTCGTTATAATAGGCCGAAACCGATTTTAAATTCATCGCCCGTTCTTTCGCTTCCTGTTCGGCAAGCGTTTCCACCTTATAGTATTTTCGTTGTTCATCTGTTACCCGCGTCGGATCGATTTTATAACGTTCCCACCGACCGTTGGCTTTATTTTTAACGAATTGCGTACCGTAGATCTGCGGTTTTCCTCTTCGCATCAGGTCACGGTCGACCGCCGCTGCATACCACCATTTATTCAGTGTTTCGTCCAATTGGATGGCTTTTTCAAAACTTTTGACCGCCATAGCCGAATCGATCGAATCACTGCCGTGTTGAAATACAATCCCCGCATTGAGATAATCTTTCGCGGTTTTTACCAGATCTTCTTTAAACAATTGTGAAGTTCGTTCGCGTCTTATTTTGTCTTCTTTATTTAAAATTGTCCAGTCAATGTTCGGTTGCCTTCTGGCATTTTGATCATCATCGGCCATTTTTTGAAGCTCCGGATTGTCTGTTGTTTGTGAAAAGGTTGTAGCCGATAACAATAGTATCGTTATTGTTTGAAGAAAGCTTGGCTTTGTCATATTTCCTGGTTTGTTTATAGTGTTTGGAATAGCAAGATTACATTTTTTAAAAACCGAAAACTTGTAAAAATGAGACATCCTTCTATTTTGTAAGATGCCAAAACGTATCGGCCGAGCCTAATAGGGTTCCTTTGCTAAAAAACTGTTTGGGCGAATGATGGGTAAATTTTTCAAAGGTTTTATTCAAATGGGCCTGATCGCTAAAATTATATTCGTACGCCAGTTCCGTAAAACTTTTATCATCATTTGTAAAAAGTTTGTGTTCCATCGTTTTTCTAAAAAGTACGATCTGCTGAAATTTCTTTAACGAAACCCCAAAATGCGCCTTAAAAACGCGAACAAGGTGTCGGCGACTGGTTTGCAGTTCGTCGGCCATTGCCGTAATCGAAAAATCCTCATAGTGCCTAAATATATAGGCTATTGATTGTTCCAATAAAATATTGTGATAGCTGTTAAACCGATTTTCTAAAAACTGATCCAGTAAGCGGGTGAGTTCCGAAGGTTCCGCTGTAAAAAGCTGATCGAGTTCTTTTTCAGTAAAAAATTCAACATCGGTTATATATCCGGAAAAATCCTGCTTGTAAAACTGTTCGACTCCCAACGGATTAAAGACGATAACAATCCGGTGGAGTTTTCCCAATTGGATAACATCCATCACCTGTTCCCGAACCGGCGTAAACATTTGCAACGGTTTCCTGTCGGAATGATAGATCATGATTCCATCGGCTGTTCTTTCGTGCGATCGATAGAGGGAAATAACATTGTTATAATGCGGAAAACAAGTAAACTCGGTTCTTACATTATCGGGTTTGATATCCACATAATAATAGCTTACATAGTGCGCTATTATTGGGTTTTCCGGTATAAAGGTTTCAAAAATGGCTTTCATTTCTATAAAACACAGGAATCCTTTTTACAACTTACCGTATTTTTCGTGCAATTGCTGTATGGTGTTTCCCATTATTTCCTTAACCACTTCGGTATCAATATCCGACAGTTTTTTGACATAAATACAGCCTTTACTTGTTTTACATTTTCCAAGTTTTTCCAGTAACGGGCGCTGTTTTTCATTCCCCATATGGATGTATAACGAAATAGCCGTTTTTCGCGGTGAAAACCCTACCAAAGGCCAGTCGCCTTCCTGCCGACTACGTTCCGATTTATAATGATACCGTCCGAAACCGATAATTGATGGTCCCCACATTTTAGGTTCAAAACCAGTAAAATCCTGCATGATCTTTACTAAAGCATAGCTATCCTGCTTTTTTTGTTCGGTATCGGCATAGGTGTCGATAAACTCATAAACATCGGCGTCGGTTTGTTTGGTTTTAATGGCGGCCATACTTTTCTATTTTATTTGATCAATAAATATAAATTGAAAATTATATAAAAATCGGATATCGGAATACGTCGTTAACTAAATTTTATATAAAACGGCAACGCCTATTCCATACGATCGCGTTCTTTCCTCTTTCCTCTTTATTCTTAATCCGCTTTTACACCGTATAACAATATTCGTTTAAAAGCATATAATGCCGGTAGTTTGGGAAAATGTGCTGCGATTCGTTCCAGAAACACTTGGTTAAAATGCAACTGCTGTTCGTTGTCCATCCGTTCTGTATAAGGCAATAAAGCCGTACCGGAAATAAAATCGAACAACGTTTTATGATCTTCTGCGATGATCGGATACACTTTTTGCAGCAATTGCATATCGCGTATGCCGTTGTCGAACAAAATCTGCGCATAACGATCCAAAGACAATACCGGTGAGTCGCGTTTATACCCTTTTAAATAATCTGAAAAGGGCTTTTCCTGAACCAGATCCAATAAAATCCGGTTTAATATGTTCTCCGTTTGTACCGGCATTTGTATCGCCAATTGACCACCGGACTGTACGCGGGAAATGAGTTTTGGAAACAATTCTTCGTGATCCGGCGACCATTGTAACGCGGCATTACTAAAAATCAGATCCCACTTTTGATCGGAATTGATAACGGATTCGGTTGTAGCCTGTTCAAAATGTAGGTTTTCGTTTGCAAACGCTTTTGATTTTTCCAGCATTTCGGCCGAAGCATCAATTCCCGTAAAATGACTTCCGGGAAACTGTCGGGATAAAATCGCAGTTTGTTCTCCGGTTCCGCAACCTAAATCGATCGCGCTAAGGTTTTCTTTCGTTTGAATAAAAGCCGCCAGGTCATAAAACGGCTGGTAACGGACTTTTTTAAACTGATCGTATAGTTCGGGATTCCAGGCCATCTTTTTTGTTTTAGTTTTACAACGTTTCAAGTTACTATTTTTTGAAACGTATCGCAAGTTTTATTACAATGCTACTTCGGATGTTCCTTTGGCAATCAGATCCCGGTGCGCAATTCCCCATTTTGCCAGAATCGCAATCACCGGTTGTACCGTTTCGCCATAAGGTGTGAGTTCATACATCACACTAACTGGTTGTGTCGTGATAACCGTACGTTTGATCAATTGATTTATTTCCATTTCCTTCAGTTCCCGACTAAGCATTTTTCCGGAAATTCCATCGACATCTTTTAAAATATCGGAATAGCGTTTTTTTCCGAATAACAACGACGCAATAATCGAAATCTTCCATTTACCGCCCAAAACATACATTGCATCGTGTACTGCCATTATCGCCTTATTACAGGCCATTTGTGAGTGAATTGGTGTTTCCATATCCTGCTTGTTACCTCTATGTTACTATTACTTTTTGTTTGTTAGTGACAAAAGTAAACAACTTATTTCGAACTTTGTCGTCAAAATCATTAAATTGTACTATCATGGAATTAATCGAAAGCCTTAATTGGCGTTATGCGACTAAAAAATTCAACACCGAAAAAGTAAATCCCGATACTATCGACCAGATTATAAATGCGACCAATCTATCGGCTTCATCAACCGGATTACAACCGTATCGCCTGATTGTAGTCGAAAATCAGGAACTTAAAAAAGAATTGGGTGAAGGCTCTTTTAATACACAAATTGCCAATTCCTCTCATTTGCTGGTTTTTGCTGCATTTGAAAAAGTTACCCTGGAACAAATTGAAGACTATATGAACCATATTGCGACTGTACGCGGAATTCCGGTTGAAAATCTAGCCGATTTTAAAAATGCATTGATCAACGGTATCTTGTCACGTGGCGACGAGCACAATTTCCAATGGGCCGCCAGACAAGCGTATATCGGTCTTGGAACCGCGATGATTGCTGCTGCCGATCTACGCGTAGATTCCACACCTATGGAAGGCTTTGATCCGGAAAAATTCGACCGTCTTTTAGGTTTACAGGAACAAGGTTTAAAAAGTGTTGTGGTACTGGCTTTGGGGTATCGCGATGCTGAGAATGATATTTTTGCGACTTTTAAAAAAGTACGCTTACCACAGGATGTATTTGCCGTAACGGTAGCGTAATTCCGGTTTTGATTCCAGATCCTAAATACTAAAAAATCCCTGACATCAGGGATTTTTTTAGTTTATATTGGGTACAAAAAGGTCTTACAGGTTTGCTTTAAAGAAAGGGATTACTTTTTCCAATGCCGGCGTAACAGCCTCCGGCTTATCGTATAAATCATAATGGGACTGTCCTTTAACAACCAGTAATTCCTTTTTCTCCGATCTTGCTCTGCGGAAAATTTCCAGACCATCGCGGTAGGCTCCAAAACTTCCCGGCTTATCCCCTATCACAACCAAAAGCGGTTGCGTTAGTAGTACTTCCGACAAATGAAAAGCATCCCATCCGATACCGGCACTTAAACTGGAAAACAAAATACTCGTCGCTCCGTTTGGTTGTTGTCCTCTTGCCGTTTTGTAGTAATCGGTCGCTTCCAATACATCGATGTCTGTAATTCCGGCTTTCTGACCCGCTGCAACCGATTCGGGTAACAAATTATTTACGATTCCGGCTTCGCCACGGGCTTCGGCAGTTCGCTGTCGGGCGATAGCTTCCAGTCCTTCCAACGGTTTTCCTCCGGTGAAATCTTCCCGTAATAACCGACCAAAATTAACTCCGGTTATCGAAACCACCGCTTTGATACGTCGTTCGGTCATCGCGACATTAATCGCATAACCACCACCGCCACAAATACCGAGTACACCAATGCGGTTTTCATCCACATAAGGTAAGGTTACCAGATAATCGCAGGCGCAACGAAAATCCTCTACCCGTGTTGCAGGATCCTCTACAAAACGGGGTTCTCCACTACTGCTTCCCTGATAAGAGGCATCAAACGCCAGGACAATAAATCCGGATTCGACCAACGCTTTTCCGTATACATTACCCGAAGTTTGCTCCTTACAACTACCAATCGGATGTGCACTGATGATGGTCGGGTATTTTTTTTGAGCATCGAAATCCGCTGGAAAGTGAATATCGGCCGCCACTTCTAAATTTTTATTCTTAAATGTTACTGTCTGTATCATGTTGATAATCTGTTATTATTTTTTTGATTGATTTTATAAAACGCGCTGAAAGAAACCGGTTAGCTCAGTTACCGCTTCGCTTACATAATTTTCCCTATCGTATAGCGACATATGATTGGCTCCTGCTACTATATGTTTCTTTTTATCGGTTGTAGCGGCAATTTGTAACAAATCGTCACTCATCCAGGCGCTTCCGGCATTGCTTCCCACTACGGCCAGTATCGGCTGAATTAAATAAGCATCTGCTTTGTTATAGGCATCATACGTGATCAACTGTGTCAGACTACGTGAAGTTGCAAAACCCGGAGCTGTCGGGTACTGACAACGATCGGTATGGTAGTATTCCCAGGCCTCGCGTAATTCCTCATTAGGCGCATCTTCTTCCCGTTCCGGTGCCAACGGAAAGGTTTGAATCGATCCTTGTTGACCAGCCGTTCTGGCATTCGAGCCGGCTATCAGATACGGCAATGCATCGGTTTCTTTTTGTGTGTTTTCCCACCCATAGCGAAACATCGAACCAATATTTACCGCACTAACCATCCCCACGGCTTTAATCCGATGATCATTAATTGCGGCATTGGCTGTATAACCCGCTCCGGCACAGATTCCCATCGTACCAATTTTTTCGGTATCGATATACGCTAGAGTCGTCAGATAGTCGATTACCGCGCTGATATCTTCGGTACGGACATACGGATTCTCCAACTGTCGGGGTTCTCCGGTGCTTTCTCCCTGATATGAGGCGTCATAAGCAATGGTTATATAACCGTTTTCAGCCAGTTTACGGGCGTATAATCCAGCCGTTTGTTCTTTTACTCCTCCACCCGGATGACTCACCACAATAGCCGGATATTGCTGACTTGGATTAAACCCTTCCGGAAAGTTGATCACTGCTGCCATGGTAATAGCAGCATTGTTGCTGTTTTTAAAATTTACTTTTTGCTGTGTCATGATTTTTCTTTTTATTTATTTTTTTTGGTCTTTCAAACCTACACTGCAAATGTCTTTACTATCCGGGACAGGGTACGAAAACAGATTACGGATATACTGAAACAAATTACTTTTTCGGGTTTCAGGTAGCCGATTATCACTTTGTTTCCATAAAAAAAACCGGCCCAAAAGACCGGTTTATAATGTTTACTCGAAGATCGTGTTAGCCTACTTTTTCCAAGACTTCCTCCAACCATATCGCTACTCTTGATTTGGCCGTAGTGACTAAATCTCCTTTTTCCAGAAAAGGTGTTCCAATAGCCGCATCAGAACACCATTCCCGGATTTCCGGAATACTGTTTCCGGAACCAAAACCAGAATGGGTGTGAAACGGCAATACTGTTTTTCCTTTTAAATTACACTGCTTTAAAAAACTTCTAACCGGTGGCGGCAGGCGTTTATCCCAAACCGGGAAACCTAAAAACACTACTTTATACCGATCCAGGTTATCGATTTTGTTTTTCAATTCCGGTACTACATTCACTTTATTCTGTGCCGAAACACAATCTACTACCGCCTGGTGATCGGCCGGATACGCTATTTCCGGTTCGAGCCGGATACTGGTACCACCGGTTTTTTCCTTTATATAACCGGCAAGTTGTTGTGTGTTACCGGTGTGCGAGAAATACACAATAAGTATTTCGCTGTCATTTAGGTTTGTTTGTATAGCCATTGGAATGGTATTTAAAATTATGATATCACGGTTTGCTTGCGGTATGCCCTGGGAGAAATTCCGGTTTTCTTTTTGAAAAAACGGGAAAAACTAGTCGGCGACGGAAACCCGAGTGTATCGGCTATTTCGCATATGGGGATTGTTGTACGCTTTAGTTTTCTTTTGGCCAGTTGCATCCTATACTTTTGGATATGATCCGTTGGCGTTATCCCGGTAAAATGTTGTATCAGATCACTGAAATAATCGGGCGTCAAATTCACTTTCTGAGCAAAATAAGCCGTAAACGACCGATTCGTTAGTATTGTATCCTCCCGAAAATACGCTTCTATATTTTTATAGAAATCACTTACGACCTCCTGATACATGGCGCTACGGGAATCAAACTGCCGGGCATATAAGTGCTGTACATACGTTAGAATTAATACAATATAGGAAACCAGCACATTTTTATAAAACTGATCTTTTTGAAATTCGCTATATGCCTTATCAAACAGATCCAATAAAACCCGTTCCTCCTCGCGCGTCAGAAAAAGGGCTTCATGGTTGTTGTAATGCATAAAACGATAGCCTTTTACATAGTTGCCGAGGTATTGGGTACTTACCATAATACTATAGCCTGAAACCGGAGGCTCCAAATCCCATTCTAAGGTATTTCCGGGACCATCCAGGTACAAATAAGTCCCTGCTTCATTTGAACCGGAAACGGGATTCACGACTTTTTTATCCACTGTCGACTTAACCGACAAAAAATAAAAGTCGATTGTAACAGGATCCGAGCGATACAAGAGATCCTCCCGCCCGTCGTAACGGCAGATATGCAGGGCTTTGCTTCGCAGGTTGCCTATGTTAACATACCGGGCAAAACCCGGAATATCATATAACGCTTTCAATGTCAACTGGTTTTATTCCTTTTATCATACAAAATTAGAACACTACTCTATTTTGAATATGATACAAATCATTTGAATTCTGAAACAAATTACCGATTGACGTCGGAAAGTATTTTTTGTGCGTTATAGCTGATTGCGAAAAACGGTAGGTGTAACCCCGGTTTCTTTTCGGAAAAAACGAGTGAAATACGTCGGATATTCGAATCCCAGACTATACGCAATTTCACTCACTGTCAAATTTGTCTCCCGTAGTCTGTTTTTGGCTAATCGTATTATATACTCCTGAATGTGATCCTGTGGCGAGTTCCCTGTAAAATGTTTGATCACATCTCCGAAATAATTGGCTGTCAAATTGGCTTTTTCAGCAAAATAAGTTACCGATGGCAACACCAGCAAACGTTCATTCGCAATCGAAAAATACGTATCCAGCTGCTCGTAGAAATCCGTCACCACTTTATTATAAATACTGCGACGGGATTCGAACTGCCGGTTATAAAAAACCTGTACATACGACAGAATCAATGCGGCATAGGACACGATAATATCTTTTGAAAACGCTTCCTTCTGGTATTCGGTATGCGCTTTCCGGAACAAATCCAGCAAAGTATCTTTTTCGTCCGGCATAAGGTACAAGGCTTCGTGATTGTTATAATGCATAAAATTATACGCTTTGGCCTGCTTTCCGAGCAGTTCTGAACTGATCAGTATATTATAACCGGCCAGTGCCGAAGAGTAGTTCCATTTCAATATCTTATCCGGACTGTCGAAATAGGCATAGGCATCCGACATCCCTTCCGGTGGCTGAATATCCGGGTTGGTTTTGATTGCCAAAAGGTAGAAATCGATTCCAATAGGTGTGGATTCCAGCAATAAGGTACTATTCGTATCGTATTCTGCTACATGTAACTGCTTATCTTTGGTTCCTTCGATACGGATATAATCTAAAAATGCCGGTATATCGAAAGGTTTTTCTTTTTTGTCCATACCTTCTTAATTTATGCAAAAGTAAAATTATCTAAAAATTCCCGATATCGGATTGCAATAAAATACGTTAATTTTAGTATTCCTATCCGAAATTCCGTTGAATTTAGTACTTTCAGTATACTAAAAATAGTCTGCGATGTCCATAAAACGCTTATTCCAAATTTTGTTATACCTTTTCGTTACCCTGTCGAATGCGCAAGCTGATATTCGCCAATATACACTTTACACCGGCTACGGACAACTAAACCGGGAAGAGGTGATCGTTTTAAGACGCTTTGAACAAAACGGGCAACTGCAATATCTAACCGTAAATTGTACGACACTCGAAACCCGGATTGTACCCGCTACCGCACTACAGGTACAAACTGCTTCCTGGGAAATACTGAAGACGCCCTACATAAAAGCCTTGCAATATGCCTCCTCCCAATCTTTTTCATTACAGGATGCAGGGATTATTCACGGTTATCCGAAAGAAAAAGGAATTACACTAACCATCGACCTTTGTCCGTCGCACAAACCATTGGATCGGAAAATTTTCACCGATCTTATGGCTGCATTTGGTACCATTGAAAAACCGGTTCCGGTAGCACTCTCTCTATCCGGACATTTTCTGGAAAACCATCGCGACGACATCCGATGGTTGCAACAACTCGAAAAGAATAATGCGATCCGTATTACCTGGATCAACCATACCTATAGTCATTTTTATGATCCTAAGTTCCCCCTACAGGAGAATTTCCTGCTTAAACCCGGTACCGATATTAACTACGAAATATTACAAAACGAGATTGTGATGCTCGAACAAGGACTTATCCCCTCGGTATTTTTCCGTTTCCCCGGACTGGTGTCCGACAACAAAGTCGTTGGTCTTGTAACCGATTACGGACTGATTCCAATTGGTAGTGATGCCTGGCTTGCAAAAGGACAATTGGCAACTTCCGGAAGTATTGTTCTGATTCACGGTAATGGTAATGAACCGGTTGGTGTTTCGGATTTTATCCGATTGCTGAAAAATGAAAAAAATGCCGTATTGGAAAAACAGTGGTTGCTTTATGACCTTAGCAACAGCATCGGTTCCGAGTTTAAAAATTAGCGGCTTTTATACTTCCTTTTTTGTATCTTAGCCGTATTCGAATTGTTTTATAAAATAACAATCCCGGTTTAGGAATACTTCCTGAACATCCGGATTCCAAATGGAGTCCCGGTATTTTATTCTCTAATTTTATAAAACAATCGCAATGAAAACTATAAAAATTGCCGTAATTGGTGGCACCGGAAAATCCGGTAAATACCTTGTACAACAACTCCTTAAAAAAGAGTTTTCCGTTACCTTACTACTTCGGAATCCCGAAAATTTTGATACTCAGAATCCTTTGCTTAAAATTGTAAAAGGCGATGCCCGCAATTTTGAATCGGTATTGCTTCTGTTACAGGACTGTGATATAATGGTGAGCACACTCGGACAGCCCAAAGGCGAACCTACTATTTTTAGTACCGCAACCGGTCATATTATAAAAGCCATGCAACACTATAAATTGTCACGTTATATTGTAACAACCGGATTAAATGTAAACACACCAACCGATGCTAAAAGTGACAAAGTACAAATGGCCACTCGCTGGATGTATGATCATTTCACGGAAACCACATATGATAAACAAAAGGAATACGAACTACTCGCACAAAGTGATCTGGACTGGACTATGATTCGGTTACCTTTAATCCGACAAACCGACGAATCGTTTCCGTATCACACTTCCCTGGTCGATAGCCCCGGTGCTTTTATCAGCGCTACCGATCTGGCTAATTTTGTGATACAGGAAATAGAACAACCTCGTTTTATACGCCAGGCACCATTCTTATATAGCTTTGATCAATAATTAAAAGCGGAGTCTGTTTCAGACTCCGTTCTTTTTTGTCCTGTTAATCGTTCGGCTTATGCTTATGCGGTTTTAAAGTTGGGTGTTTGGGCTTATTCCCCGGTATAACCCGTTGCCGTTTGTCGTCTTTACCTTTGTCCGTTTGCCTTTTTGGCCCGGGCTTAATCGCCTGAATGGTTTCTTCCATAACCTACTTATTGTTTATAATTACCGGCAAATAACAGCCCGCGAGCCGCGATTTCCTTACGGAAAACCGGAAACAAGAACACTCCATTTTTAACCTCAACATTTAAATATTTTGTTTTTCAGTTTATTTTTATTGTTTTTCAATAAATTTTTACTGATATTTGCAGTGTAAATTTTAAATCATCATCATCTTATGGAAATTAAAATCACCACCAACCAGATATTGAAAGTACTACAGATATTTTCCTGGATCATTTTTATTGGCTTATGTGTAGAAGCCGGCGGCATTGCCGTAAACACTATTATTTCGCTTTTTATCAACCCGGATGGCGTACACAACTTTTGGGAGGGAGCCGATTATTTATCTGGTCTTTTTAAATCAGACCGAGGTCATTTTGCTGTTATTACCATTATCATGACCATCGTAGCCGTGTTAAAAGCGATACTGTTTTATCTTATCGTAAAACTGTTTGTCGACAAAAAAGTAAACATTGCGAATCCTTTTAATACTGCCTTACGCCAATTTATTCTAAACACCGCCTATCTGGCTTTGGGAATCGGTTTATTTTCGTATTACGGCCTACATTATTCCGAATGGCTTACCCAACAAGGTGCCGAAACCCCTAACTTGCGTATCTTAAATATCGATGGTGCCGATGTGTGGCTTTTTATGGCTGTGATCCTGTTTGTAATTACTCAAATCGTAAAACGCGGTATCGAAATTCAGAATGAAAACGATTTAACGATATAATATATGCCGATAATAGTAAACTTAGATGTTATGATGGCCAAGCGAAAGATGTCGCTGAATGAGCTTTCGGAAAAAGTCGACCTAACCTTGTCCAATCTTTCCATTTTAAAAACAGGAAAGGCAAAGGCGATTCGGTTTTCGACACTGGAAGCCGTTTGTAAAGCCTTAGACTGTCAGCCCGGAGATATACTCGAATATGTAGCCGAGGATAAATAATATTTGATCAAGCTAACTTTTGAAATAAACCCCTGACAGGTTTTAGAAACCTGTCAGGGGTAAAACCTTTAAGCTTAGTTTTATTAGCACGGATTATAAATCCGCGCCATTGGGTTTAATTCTTTATAATTAAATATGTCACTATACAAACAACCAATATTGTGATGATATAGCCAACCCAAACATTTCTATTTTCATTCTCAGATGTAAATTGGTCGGTTATTTTTCCTCTAAATCCATTTATAATCCAAAAAAAGAATCCACCAATATAAAGTGACGTTAATTTTGCTGCGAAAGGTTCTTTTGTCATATTTTAAATTTAATAAAAAAGATGAGCTATTAGCTATCCTTTTTTTGCAAAAAAAACTACAACTTTTTAGGGCTGTAGTTTGCGTCTTCTATATTGACACGGATTGCAAATCCGCGTCATCAGGTGTAACTAATATTTTTCTCATAATCATTTGTAAATTTTACCTTTACATTCCCAATTAAACTGCAGAATAGTATCTTTTTTATGAATATAAAATACTAATTCTCCTTTTCTTTTTATAATTGTATCCCCTTTTTCCAAATAATCTTTGTATTGCCCCCACCATCTATCAGCATCCGAACATACACAATCTTCTTTGGTTATTAAATGTTTTCCTTTAGCATCTAATTTATAACTATAAAGGCTTGGTAGTACTTCAAAAATTAGAAGGCATTCTCTATTTCTAGCTTCCTTTGACAGCAATTCGCAATCAGAATTTAAACACGAAGCAAGCAAAAATGATAATCCTATACAGTATTTTTTCATTTTTAAAAATATTTTTCGATTAGTGTAGACATATCACTAGCTTTAAGTGATATTGAACTAGAGTTTGTTTGACCAACATAAAAACCCCGATAGCACGGATAATAAATACCTACCATATGAGGATTTTAAAATTCTTAATACTGTTTTTTCATTAAGGTTTTAAATGTCATTCTTTTACTAGAGTATAAACCTTTCTCTTCAGCTTTCATATAGCCTTCTTTTTCAAAATCTATCCAAAGGAAAGCACTTTTTTCTATAGTTGTTGAATAATATCCTGATTCATCTGTAGTCAATTTAATGACGTCATGTCCAAGGTATTCATCATAGTTTAAAGTTCCATTATCACTCTCATATCGTTCATTGTTAACTATCACAGTCACACCATTTATAGATTTCTTAGTGATTTTATCATAAACATAACCTTCTATGTTAACATTTTTTGTATCAGTAACTGATTGATAAAATGCAAATAAACAAAACCCAATTCCTAAAACTATTATTATAATAGTATATAGAAGTATTTTTTTAACACCCATACTGGTCAATTCTTGGATTAATTTTACTTTGTATATTTTGTATAGCTCGTTTTCGGTATTCTATAAAAAACAAAACTAAGACTTTTTAGGGTTGTAGTTTTTAGTTTTAATGGCACGGATTATAAATTCACGCTATCAGGTAACTTTTTAAATAAACACCTGACAGGTTTTGGAAACCTGTCAGGTGTAAAACGTAACAAACAAGAAATTTTATCTTTTGATCACTTACTTTTGATAGCTTTGTTACCTATCGCAAAAACAACGCCTATGGAGCCCTATTTTTATGAGGATTCTTTTTTATGTTATGAATTTACTTCGGTTAATAATATCCTTTTTATAAACGAGGTTTTTTCGCAATTGGCGGCATTAGAAGACAACGAACGCAATTCCTGGGAAATGGTTCCGGAAAGCGAACAGTATTTTACTACGCGTCCTATTGGTGGAAACCGTCCTGTTCCCACATCCGATTTAGCGATTACGGTATCCGATATGACTACAAAATTGATCAACCACGGTTTTATACCGCTTGCCGAACCTGATTTTGTAAAAAGCAGTACGTTTAAGTCGTATCGAAATACCATTCAAAATGCGAATTGTTTTGTTTATCGTAATTTTACCATTTTTTTATATGCCGAAACGACTATGATAACCTATTTATGGTTCGATTCGTTTGATGCTGATATAACAACGACGACCGACAATTCCGGGATGATCGATTTTCTGTATGCTATTGGAATAGATCTGCAACTGGTTTTAGTCGACTGGTATGAAAAACGGATTATTGATTTAACTCAGAAAGACGTCGTTGCCGATTATTTAGCAACACTAAAATCATAGTTTGAGCGGAATTTATAATAATCATCTGATTTATTAGCACGGATTGCACTCGAGGCTTTAGCCGAACTGATGAAATAAATCCGCGCGATCGGATTAGAATTTTAATTATTATCTATTAAAAATTCATCTATAAATTCTTTTTCTTCATTTACATATAAGTAGTAAGTGCTAATTCCTTTTTGTTCATTCTGATGCTGAAGTTCAATTTTTATTTCAATACAAGGTGTTGGAATGAATTCATGGACAACCAGCACTGATATTGATTTAAGTACAATCTGACTAAGATCATTCCGATGATCTTCATCAATATTATAATAATATTCAATTGCCAATTGATAATATTCTTCTTTATTATCTAAAATATATTTCTGCAAATTCATTTTATTAATCCCGATAACTCGGATTTACTCCTTTATATAATAAGCATTATTTTTCTTGTCTAAACATAATTTTTCCTTATTATTTTTAAACCAATTCGTCCACTTTATAAAATCTGATGATGTAGGATGAAATTTCCCTAAATAATTACCATCAGATTCCGATTCTATAGAAGACACTTTTTCAATTTTTTGAATTATTAATGGTAATTCTTTCAAATTCATATTTGGCTTTTTTATTGAATAAGCCACAGTTTGAAGATCTTTTTTAAACTGTTCAGTTGCTAACTCATTATTACATTTGTCTTTACAAGAACTAATAATAAGACTGGCTAACAAAAGGGTTATAGCTGGTAATCTATTTTTCATATTTAATTTCTTTTACACCTGATAGCGGGAACTATCAGGAACTCGGAATGCCGTAAAAAACGGATTATCCCATTTTACATATCAATGAATATTGTCTTTTTTGACTTTTGTAATGACATCAACATATATGTTCTTCATCTGAGTTTCTTTTTCTAAGATTTTCAAAATTCTTTTTGAAACTTCAGTATCAAAATGTGGCTCATCACTAAAGAAGTACCAAAATCCTTTTATTTCGTTTTTATTTTTACTTTCAAGCTGCTTTAAAAATAAAGCACTATTAGCAAAAAAATATTGTCGCATTTTATCCTGAAAAGAGTTGACAGAATCGGCATCCCATTTCCCATCTTTACTTATACTAATAAGTTTATCTATAAACGCTTCTTTTTTCAATACCTGTGAAATTTCAAAGAAAAACACAAGATGCTCTTCTGAATTTGAATAGAACGGAGCTTCTCCTTTAACATCGTCATATCCATATACTTTTTGAAACTCTTGATATGTTTTAGGAAAATTGTCAAAAAAAGTTTTTTTACATTCTGCGGAGGAATGTTTCCTACATTCTTTGAGAATATTACCTAAATCCATTTTATTATTTTGTGATTTACAACTTAATGTGATAGTTAGTATAAAGGCTAATATGCCAAAATTTTGGATTACTCTATTTATTTTTTTCATTGATCATTAATTTTACGTGTAATGCTTTACTACTTTCTTTTATAAAACTATAAACTTTTTCAATTTTGGTTTCCTAGACACTTACACTCGATAGCACGGATTTATAATCCTGCTAAGATTAGAAAATATTTACTAAAATCACATACATTTAAAAACAAACTATAACTTTTTACAGTTGTAGTTTTTAGTTTTAAAACACGTATTACAAATTCGCACTATCGGATAACTTTTTAAATAAACACCTGACAGGTTTTAGAAACCTGTCAGGTGTAAAACCTTTAGAATCAGTTTTATTAGCACGGATTATACTATTTCTTAATTATTTTTAAATTAGCAGGTGAATACAGTTCTTGTCATATATACAGTAACATATAGGTTTGACGTATTATACATACATATTAACAAGTAAGTTGGAATTATAAAAAAATGACAGAAATAACAAAATCAACTATTGAGGACAGCGAAATTTTGACTGAAATCACTAAAAAGTCCAAAGCATATTGGGGATATTCAGATGAACAAATGGAAAATTGGTCTGAATTACTGACAATAACGAAAAGCTATATTGAAACGAACAATGTTTACAAATTGTTAGATAACGATTTAACTGTTGGTTACTATTCGTACATTTACTTGAATAAAAAAGAAGTAAAACTCGATAACTTATTTGTTTTACCAAACTATATAGGAACAGGACTTGGAAAACTCCTTATGAATAATTTTCTTGACAGAATTAAAAATACTGAAATAGAAAAAATAATATTGGACTCTGAACCAAATGCAGAAAAGTTTTACGAATATTTTGGATTTCAAAAAATTGGACAAATAGAGACATCAATTAAGGGCAGATATTTACCAATAATGGAATTAAAAATATAAGAATAACAAAGCAATTACCACTAACTCGTTATTCCCAAAAACTGAGCTAACTGCTGTAGTTGCGGATTTTAATTAGTCTTTGAATTTAATGCCAATAATACCTCATTGCTTAAAATACCTATTTGCTTCCATTCCCTATCTGATAAAAAAGATGCTGTATTCCATTTCTCTGAATTAATATTATTTATCAGATTAAACAATTGTAATAGCTGAGTTCTATTTTCACTTGTCACATAGTTATTTGAATACAACTTTTCTATATTGATGGGATTTATAAACGTATAATAGTCTCCTTCTAATTCTTTTAAATTAAATTCAATCAATTCATTTTGTTCTTCAATCTTATTACTACTTTTAAAAATCATTAAATTAAGAGTGTCAATAAGTAAAACATAAAGATTCTTAATTATTTTATCATCTTGATCCTGCATAAATATTTTGATTTATTATTATCCCGATAGCGCGGATTTGCAATCCGTACTATAATTAGATAGCATTCATTAAAACCGCATGTTCCTAAAAAACAAAAATAAAACTTTTTACAGTTGTAGTTTTTAGTTTTAAGGACACGGATTACAAATCCGCGCGATAGGATTGATCAATCTAACTGTTTAACTAAACACCTGACAGGTTTCAGAAACCTGTCAGGTGTGAAACCTTTAAGCTTAGTTTTATTAGCACGGATTATACTATTTCTTAATTATTTTTAAATTCGCATGTAAAAGTAGTTCTTGTCATACCTATCAACAAATCAGCCACAATTATATAAAACCGAACGAAATGACAACTTTTCCAGTATTAGCCTCAACATTATCAGAAACAGCATTAGGGAATTTTATAAAAGAAAAATACCAGCTATCAGAAAATTTTAATTGTAAATTATTTAGAACGGGAGTAAATCACACTTACTTTATTTCGGATCATGAGACAAAATTTGTTTTTAGAGTGTATTGTCATAAATGGCGTACAAAAATAGAAATTGAGCAAGAATTAGAGCTTCTGAATCTACTTAGAGAAAATGCGCTTTCTGTTTCATATCCCATTTCAGATAGTAACGGAAACTTTATTCAAGAAATTAATGCTCCTGAAGGGATTCGATATGCAGTACTTTTTTCATTTGCTAAAGGCGAAAAAATGCGGTTTATGTCCAACGAAACCTGCTTTTCCATTGGCTCACTAATGGCTAAAATTCATAACGTAACCGAAAGCAAAAAAATTGACCGGGTAAATTATGATTCGGAAATACTTTTGAATAAATCCTATACTAATTTAAAGCCATTTTTTGACGAAGATTTAGACGAAATGAAGTTCTTAAAAGAAATTGGTTGTACAATAGCAACGAGAATTAAAGAACGTAATTTTTCAGAAAATAAAAATGGAATCGTTCATTTGGATATTTGGTATGATAATTTGAGTGTCAATAATGAAAATGAGATCACTATTTTTGACTTTGACAATTGCGGAAATGGTTTATTAATTTTAGATGTCGGTTATTTTTGTAAACAGTTATTTTTTATAGAATCGGATAAAAATGAATATGAATCAAAAATAAAAAGTTTTCTAAATGGCTATCAAAAAATAAGAAATTTATCCAAAGAAGAAATTGAATCAATTCCGGAAGCCGGAGCGTCAATTTTTGTATTTTATCTTGGTGTACAAGCACAACGATTTGATTGGTCTAATATATTTCTTACTGAAAACTATCTTAAAATGTATGTGGGAAGAATACGAAATTGGCTTGACTATCATAAACAAAAAAATAACTGTGGCTAATTCCGATAATGTGGGGTTGTAACTCTACTATGTTTATAAAGTATTCACTAAAATCCGATGGCACGGATTAAAAATTTTAAAATACTATTTCTTAATTATTTTTAAATTAGCAGGTGAATGTAGTTTTTGTCAAATATCTACCTGTAACATATATATTTGACATAGTATACCTGGTAACAAAGTTGTGCGTCAGCTTACAACATCCGAACTTCAAACAACATACAAAACAAATGAGATTTATCTATTCCACCCTTCTTTTGCTACTGGTAACACTTACGAGTTGCTCAAACGCATCACAACCAAACGACCCAATTCCGGAACACGAAGCTTTTAAAATTCAATCGAAACAGGTTGGAGAAGAAAGGTTAATTAATGTATGGACTCCGGCAAACTACAAAACAGGCACCGACTCATTGCCAGTAATGTATATGGCAGACGGAGGAACAGCTGAAGACTTTCCACACATTGCAAATACATTGGCTCAACTTATAAAAGAAAACAAAATAAAGCCAATTATTCTTGTAGGAATAGAGAATACGGAAAGAAGACGCGATTTAACCGGTTTTACCGAAGTAGCAAAAGACAAGGAAATAGCACCCGTTGTTGGTGGTTCTGAAAAATTCAGAGCTTTTATAAAAGAGGAACTTTTCCCTGAAATTGAGAAACGTTACCGAACAACGAGCAAAAAAAGTATTATCGGAGAATCGGCATCAGGACTTTTTGTAGTGGAAACATTTTTCTTAACTCCCGAATTGTTTGACAATTATATTGCTTTTGACCCTTCACTATGGTGGAATGATCACTATTTAGTAAGAACTGCAAAAGAGCATTTAGCAAAATTTCCATCAACTGACAAACGAATTTGGTATGCAGGCTCAAATGCAGAAGATATTGCCCCCTTTACAAAAGAACTGGCAGCGATATTGAAATCCGAAAACCGAGCAAATATAAAATGGAAGTTTTCCGACGAACCAAAAGAAAAACATACCACAATATTTAGAGCCACAAAAGAAAAAGCAATTATCTGGACATTAAACCAAACGAAATAAAAGGCAGCACTTCAAAACGCTCTCGTTAGCGCGGATTTCCCCGATAACGCGGATTTGTAATCCGTGCTACGTTTAAAATTCACTAAAACCGTATACCCTACAAAAACAAAACTACAACTTTTTAGGGTTGTAGCCTGTCTTATAATTTGCACGAATTACACCCGATACTTTAGCCGAACTAATGAAATAAATCCGTACTATCGGGTTCTTTAATTATAATTTCCAATGAGTTGCTTCAATATATTCCAAAATAGTTTGATTTTTATCATATATATGAAACTCTAATTTGTCATTATAAATTGATTGTTGTTTTATAAATTCTTTAGCTAAATCTATATTATCAAATAACCAATATATATTATCATCGGTATCATTCCTATACAGGTCGAATTTAAGATTCAATATATGTCCTGTTGCTCCATCAGCAACAATCACTACCACTTCTTTTTCACTTAAAGTTGGGAATCCTTTCATAAATACACTTTGTAGAAGTTTACTTAAAAGATATATTTTCTTTGCTAAGATTTATTAAATAGGACTCTTGGTTATTTTCATAATATTCTCCACTTCCTAAAAACAGCGTTTTATCCCAACCTTCAAAATAAATAGATGCTTTTTTTGAGTTAGAAAAATTAAATAACCCAATATAAATAATACTATCATTAGAACTATTTACATAACCTGCATATTGTCTATAATATTTAGAAAATCTTTTCTTAACATTTTTAGGTTCTTTTAATTTAATATCTGTTTTTTTATTTGAATTAAAACTATCGATTACTTTATTTTTATAGTCATAGTAACCTATCATTAATAAATTCTCAGCTTTTTTAAGCTGCGTTATAGTTGGAGTGAATGGCTCTTTATAGTGAGATTGGACAAAAGGATATTTATACTCTTTGTTAAATATGACACCAAAACCACAATAATACTCTTTTAATGTAATCATTTTAGGTACTTGTATAACAAGTATAATTCCTATGATTAAATCATATAGTGTTTTCATAAATATTTAATATTGATAAGGTATTACAACTGTAGTTGTTCCCATAGTACGAACTGGTAACTGTACTATGTTGATAAAATATTCACTAAAACCGTATATCCTCTAAAAACAAAACTACAACTTTTTAGGGTTGTAGTTTGTTCTTTCTTTATTGGCTCGGATTACAAATCCGCGCTATCGGGATTTGATAATTTAGTGCGCTATAAAAGGATTGAATTCTTCAGGAATATCATCACTAATGATTTTTATTAAAAACCAAAAGTCAGAATCAAATCGATATGAATCATAAACTATTTCCTTATTAACATAGATTTGAACTCGATTGGAACCTAGCATTTTTGCCCCCTTGTAAGGTTTGGTTTCATATTTATTCAAGTTATTAAAATATGTAGTTACTGAATCAATTTTAATCGTCACACTATCATCGACTGTTTTTTCTATAAAAGGCTCACTTGAACTATTGCTAGTTCCTTTTTTTACTACTCCTCTTCCAGTTTCATCAAAATCAATTTTATAATATTCAAAACCAAATCTCGATAAAATTGTTGTAGTTTTAATTTTTACATTTTCATCTTTCTTATTTTCTATTTCTCTACAAGAAAACAAAAAGATTAAAAAACAGAAAGATAATATTTTAGAAAATTGCATCATAGAGAATTTACAAAGTTTTTACGCACATAAAAAACAAAACTACAACTTTTTAGGGTTGTAGTTTGCTCTTTCTTTATTGATACGGATTACAAATCCGTGCCATCGGGGTTATTGATTTTTATTTAGAAAACTGTTTAGTCTTGGGAAAATTTCTGCTAATGATTTTTCTTTTAATCCATTATCATAATGATACATTAAACCAACTTCTAAATACGCTTCAATTTTCTTCTTTTCTTTAGTATTCAAATGATTTATAAAAACAATATATTCATTTTCACCTAGTTTTTTTACTAAATCAACTAATACAGTTCCATGGTCATATCCATTTGAACCATCAAAATCTAATAATGACAACTTCACAACAGAGTTTTTCTCTTTTTGCAATGATTCTTCTAATAGTTCACAATAATTAATCCCTTGTTCTTTAGAACTTATCAAAACAGTTTCAGGAACATCTATCCCTTCAACTGAGCATTCAGAATTACAAGACAACAATGTTAGTCCAATAATTAATGCAACAATAAAACATAAATTACTTTTTTTCATTACTTTTTTTCATTACTTTTTTTCATTACTTTTTCTCTTCTTCTTTTTTTATTGGTGTTTTATCTTCTCCTGTAACTTTCAAAGTCCCCGATAGCGCGGATTTGCAATCCGTGCCCATTAAAATAAGTCTAGTAAAACAACCTCTAAATCATTATCTAAATTCGCATAATTTCTTGCCGAACTATGATAATAATCTTCCGGACAAACTACAATTTTATCTTTGACGGGATTATTATGAATATAGTTTATTTTCTGGATAATGAATTGATTGGTTTCAACAATTTCCGCATGATATCCATTTTGCCAAACTTTATATTGTTGATTCCTTTTTAAATGTTCACATGCTTTTTTAAAATAGTCCAACATCCATTCACGCCTACTCTCCGGCTCTTCAATTATAGTCTGAATTATTTTCTTGGAAGTAAATTTTTTAAAATCCCTTATTACATCCGACAGTATATAACCATTAGTCGCTTTGCAAAGTAAATGTAAATGACTTGACATAATACAATAGGCATATATTTCCAATCCTTTATTTTTCTGGCAATACTGTAATGCTTTTATAATACCGTTTTTCTGATTAACTCTAGTAAACACATCAATCCATCCTACTACAGTTAAAGTAATAAAATAGGCATTCTCGGTTGTTGTGGCTTTATATTTTGTTGACATGGCTGGTAGATAAAAAACAAAACTACAACTTTTTACAGTTGTAGTTTGCTCTTCTTTATTGGCACGGATTACAAATCCGCGCGATCGGGATTTTATTATTTTAAACCTTCGATTATCGGCATTGGTTTGAAATCAGATTGCTTTTTATTCCTATTAATTTCTACTTCCTTTTCAACGTAAAGCGTTTTTAATAGTGGATTGCTACTTATATCTAATTTTGACACTAGTGTACCAGTAAGATATAATTGCACCAGTTCTTTATTATCAACAACACTAACCTCTTTCAATTTATCATTTTCAGATAGTTGTAGTGTCTTAAGTTTTGAAAGATTTTTGAATTCAATTTTTTTAAAACAATTTCCTTGAAGATATAGAGATTGAATATTATCAGTATTGACTAAATTTATTTCCTCTAAACCATTTCTAAAAGCATATAATCCTTCCAAGCTTTTTAAATTATTTAAAACCAACTTTTTACCAAGTTTATTTTCTCCAATATATATTTCTTCAATTATTGAGTTATTATTAAAAACATCAAGATTTGTAATTTGATTTGTCATCGCATTAATTATTCTCAATTTTTTAAAATGTACTAAATCATCTAATGTTTTAATCTTTTTTTTAGAAACTTTGAGTTTGACAACTGTATCAATTTCTGAGATTTGAATCTCATTGTCTTTATTGAAATCATAACCTAATTCTAATAAAGCCGACTTAAAATTTTCATCTTTAAATTTAATTTTTTGTGCGTTAATGCAGTTTGAGAACAAAACTATCACTAACAAAACAATATTAATATATTTCATAATTAGGATTTTAGGATTTTAAAAATCAATAACATTATTCCAACAACAATAATAATTGTAAACTTTATGGAATAAGATTTTTCTACCATGTCCCTTTTTTCCCATTTCATTAATTTATTTTTAAAAATTAAATGATACGAAATTAAGACAATTATTAAACAAGTTAAAACTATATAATCGTTCATAATTACTTTCTATAAGGTCCAGATTTTGTTTCTCTCATTGCGTCTAAAGTCTTATCCACCCCCATAACTTCTAAGTTTAACAATTTACCTGCATTAGGTGCTCCAAGTGCTTTAAATCCAGCTCCACCAACCTCAGGCAATGCTATCATAACTCCTTTTGTTACAGCTTTCTCAGTTGTCAAAGTTCCATTATTTGCATCATTTGCTAAATCTAACGCTGTTCCAGCAGTAGATACATAACCCCCATAGGTTATTAATGCAGCTCCAGCTGGAAACTTGGAGACAAATTTATTTTATAAACTTCGCTTTTTTTAAATTTATATCTGTTCATGTATTAATCTGTATTAGTTGTAAATTTATATGTCTTAGCAGATGGTGCTTTAGATGCCAAGACCAGATAGCACAGATTTGTAATCCATACGTACCCAATCATAGTTCCGTGCTAAGTCTAAAATTCACTAAAACCGCATACCCTATAAAAACAAAACTACAACTTTTTACAGTTGTAGTTTGCTCTTCTTTATTGGCACGGATTACAAATCCGCGCTATCGGGTTTTACTCTGTATATATATCAGAAGTAGACTTACTTTCTTTTAATATAAAATTTTTCTCTTTTAATTCATATACATGATAATAAGCGTTTGTGTACTTACTGTATATAATTTTTACACAAAGTTGCTCATTTGTAATTGCTAAATAATCTTTAAAATATTCATAGTTTTCTTCTCCTTCAAATAAGACTAATGTGTTATTTAGTACACATCCAAAAACAAAATTATTATTGAATATTTCTTTATCAAATTTATTATTGTATAGATAGTCTTGTACATCAATATTAATCATAGGATTTGAAGAAGACTTAGAAAGTTTAATTATTATGAACTCTGGTTTTTTCTTAATTCTATTGGTAAAATTATTTTTTGCATTCACGACTAATTTTTGTAAATCTCCCTCAATTTTTACTAGTTTAACACTAAAATAATTGTCAATATCAGAATTACATAAACTAGTCTCTGCTATATATTTATTAGATGTAGAGCAAGATATGAGCAAGATAGCAATTAAAGATGTAATCATTTTTTTCATCATCAATATGAATTATATTTATAGTTGAAGTATACATTAAAAGTTGGTATCACTGACTTTTTATCAGGATTTCTTTCATTGTAGCTTGAGATATTATTTAAAATTTCTTTTTTAAAGCTCTTATCACTGTTTGAACCTTCACCTAGGTCATGATAAGGATGACTATGATTATGTTCTATTAATAATCCTGAATTAGAAAGTCTTGTAGCAAATCTAGCTCCAAAAGTCTCACTATCCTCTGAAAATGTAGTAAAAATTGAGCTATATTTACCCGAAGAATTTAAGGAATTATAAGTTACATTTGAAAATTCTCTATTTACGTTTTTGGCTAAAAATTCAAATACACTTTTAGCTTCAGAAGTATTTGTACCAAAATCAAGTCTATATCCTTTTATATCTTTTTGTCCAAATTTAGTATATACAGTTCCTTCTAAATCTTTTTTATTATCTAATACTCCTTTAGAAACATCAACACTTTTATTCGTTAATTCTCCTTGGCTATTATAATTAGCAGTATTACCACTAATCAATTTATCGACCTCTTTTCCATCCTTATCATAGTGTACTGTATCATCAATTTTACTGATATTACCTTTATTATCGACACCATAAGTTGAATCATTATCAATAGCCTGCATCCCGTCAGGGTCAACAAAATACATTGGGTTATTATACGCATAATTATACGGTGTCCAACGTCTTGAATTCTCCGCCAGCGGGTCAATATTCATCCATCTACCAATTGCGGCATCGTAATTACGTGCTCCGTAATCATACATATTCAATCCTAACTCGTCTTGCAACTCTTTCCCGTTGTATTTATACTTATACGGGTTTATAACCGGTTTACCACTTTGTTGTTCTAAAATTGGAGCATTATAACCCGGTGAGCCGTCCATAGGCATCATAAAAGTATACAACTCCGTATTATACGCCGTATGCTTTAAACCAAATGGATAATAATGGTTTTCTTCCATTATTTTTACGGCATTATTCCTTCTGTCCCAAGCCCAACTGGCGCGAATATTACCCAAATGATCCGTATAGTTAAATACATAACTAAAACCATAACGGTTCAAAGCAAAAGTTACACTTACATAGCCTTCAGCATGTGGAAAAAGCTTTAAAAGACTGTTTTCATACTGAAATCCCTGTTGGTAATCTGTCGGTGTTGTTGTTCCGGATACCGTTACGTTTTTCTTTACCTTAACACCCGCTGCGTTGTAAATATACACAATTTTATTACCATCGCTAAATAGAATTTCCGTTGGCAGGTTTAAATGATTGTAAATAATATTTGTAATCTTTTTATTTTCGTCTTTGATCATATTTCCATTGGCATCATAGGCATAATCGTCGTAGGTATTCCCGTAACCATTATCCTTAAATCCTTCCGGATTATTTGTTGCATCGTTTACCCGCATCAGGCGGTTTCCGTTATAGAAATAGGTCAGCTCATCAATCGGAATTGAAAAAACGATATTATCCAGATTTCCGTTACGAAACAAGTTGGTGATATTGCCATTTTTATCGTATCGCACATATTCATTATAAGAATTAGTAGAAGGATTCCCTGTTTCCGGCCGCTGATAATAACTATATGTCATCCGATTTATCCCATCATACGTATAACCGTATTTTCTAAGAATGTTATCACTGCTACTTATCCAAAATGTCTCCGAAATATTTCCATTATAAAGTGGAAACACATTACCATCCTGACTTTCGGTAGCATATATTACTTTAGAGTTCTCACTTTCGGTTACCTGATTGTAATTGATTTTAAAGCCAAATAAATCGCCTTCACCCAAAGCAAATCCCGGATCTCCTATAGGTGCATTGTTGTTAATATCGGTTAACCAGCCACGGATGTTATAGCGGTAGTCTACTTTTTGTAACCCAACAGCTCCGGTACTGTCTTCACCTCCTACGTTTTTGGATACCAATCGACCCAGTTCGTCGTAGGTGTTTTTGGCAAGCAGTTGTTCCGTTCCGTCATTAATCTTGTGTTTGTGTAATGATAAACGATCTTCTTCAGTATAAACGAAAGTATCAGTAAGTTTTAATTCCGTGGCACTGCTGTTTAACTTATGATATGTTAGAGTTTGCAATGTTTTTCCGCTAAAATCCAACTTACTGTCCACACGGGTATAACCGCCCAGGTGATTGGCAGTATAAGTACGAATCGGTCTGGATTTCAGATCGTAAAATGTATAGCTTTGCTCATTTAACGTTTCCGACGCGGTGGTTACTACACGCGTCCAGCTTCCGGTAGTCAGTCCTTTTACGGCTGTGGTTACGTTCTCTCCTTCTACCTGCGATGGTGGCGTAACGGCGTTCGGATAGTTATAATCATCATAATAAGTCACACTTAACAGCTTTATACCACTGGTCGGAAAAGCAACATTAGTATAACCTATGGTTATCCCGTCGACAGTGGCCGAAGTGGTTCTTTTTTCCGAAAAGTTTGTATTAGCCGCATTGCGTTGCGTCTGTAACGTACTACGGTTCGTACTGGTTTCAAACCAACCGGTATAGGCAATACGTCCAAGTCCGTCGTATTTGGTAATCATCCAGCCGGTTTGCGTACCTCCAAAAGGTGATAAAGCCGGTCCGGTGGCAACCACGCGATCCAGTTTGTCATAAACGATATATTCCCATTGTTTACCCGGTAATTTCTTTTCGACCATTCGGTTGCGGTTGTCGTATTTGTACTGATAGCACAAATCGTCCAGCTGAGCCGATGGGTTGGTTACCAATGGCGGGATGACATAGGTCAGATTTCCGTATTCGTCATACACATAATAGGTATCATGCTCTTCCCTTTCATAGGTTCGTTTTAAAATCACCCGGCCTTGTTTGTCTTTAAACTCCTCGGTGGTATTTGCGTTTCCGGATTTCCAGTTTTCGTCTTTGATAACGGTTTTATACAGCTGGTTGGCCTTATAATTCCCTCTATCTTCCAGTTGGATCGTATACAACCCCTGTGACGCGTTCCAGGTGGTTACCGCCGTATAGTATTTCACTTCCGATTCGGTATTGGTCTGGTAGTCGCTCTTAATGGTATGATCAGTATCCGCATTTGGATTGACCTGCCAGTCGGTTCCGGGTGCGCCTTGTTTTAACGGACGTGCCAAAGGCGAAAGTTCCTGTATTTTTTCGCTAAACGGTGCTTGTCCGCTGTATTGCGAATAGCTTAATGTAGCCGATTGTGCACCACTCTGATAGCTCATATCGGTGGTTGTGGATGGGTACGGCAAATAGTCTTTTAACTGACGTCCCATATCGTATTCTATATGGGTTATCAGGTCTTTTCCGGTTCCGGATTGTTTGTTGGCAATCTGTTGTACCGGACGTCCCAATCCGTCGTAATATACAACCGTATGCGCAGGTCTTCCCGCTCCGGCTTCCCGGTAGGTTGTTTTTTTGGTATAGTTCTGATTCGTATTTTGTGCGATAACCCATAATGGCGCACAGCATACTAATAATGCTAGTTTCTTCATAAGGATATCGGATTTAGTTAGTCGTATAATTGGTGTCGTATTCCTGAATGGTATTTCCATCGTGGTCCTTGATACGAATCAGACGCAGTAACGCATCGTATTCGTAGGTCGTTTTACGACAGTTGTTATCAATCGTTTGCAACAACAGGTCGGTTACCGGGTCGTACTGGTACCAGGTAATCATCGATTCCGGGTAGTTTTGATGTCCGGTACACGGTCCGCCTAAAGTAGGTTCCGGGAAAGTATCGCTTCCGCCCGAAGGAACGTAATTATCCACTTTTACAATAACCTGATCCAATGCATTATAATTATACTTCGTTTTAGGTCCGTTTACCATACTGGCTAGCGTCATGTTACCACGAGTATCGTAGGATTCGATGATCACACGGTTTTCCAGTGCTGTACTACCTTTGGAAGCCTGGATGATTTCCGGAAGAATTTGGTTTGGGTTTCCGTTCCAGCTTTTATATAGCGTACGCTGCGTAGTCATTAGCGTTGGAAGCGGACTGTTATTATAACGGAAAGAACGTACCTCAACTGGCGTATTTACTTTATTTAAGGCAACCAGTTTGTTAAGCGCACTGATCTGATCGGCCGTTAATCCGGGTAAACTTCCCGGCTGGTCGGCATATATATTTCGTATTTCCGTAGCGATATTATCATCACTGGTCGATGTTTTGATCGCCATCGGCAAGCCCGGTAACAGACTGTATTGGTAGTCTATAGTCGTGGTTAGCGTTTTATAATTGGCTTCATTTACACTATCGGCTGTGATCGGAATCGGTTCGATAAAGTCTTTATTAACCGTTTTTTGCAATTCGGCACGACGGGAATACAGGTTGTAAATACCAATATCCAGATGTTCCGGGCTTAACAAACGATCACGACAAGGTAAGTAAGCCAATCCTCCTACCGTACCACCATAGGTATTTACGTTTTGATAGGTATAGGTAAAAGCTTGTTCTTTAGCTTTATAAAGCGTATTACCGCGTTTTAAAATATCAACTTCGTTTAACAAAGTACCGTTATGAACCGATTCCATATTTCCTTTATAAGAAATACGTTCCTGTTGAAACGGGCTACTGGCAAACAGATGAATTTCCTGGTAGCTACTTATTCCCTGACTGTGGAATTGTTTTTCTTTTCCGCCCAGCTCAAAGTTATCACCACCATAACTAATCGTTACATATTCGTATTTTTTGTCGAATACATCGGCTTCCGGAGAACCGGAGGCGAAAGTACTAAACATTGCATTTTTGGTATTCAGGAAAGCACCACAACATTTTACAACCGAATGGGTCGTAACAAATTCAGCGTAATTTCCTCTGAATTTTAAGATATCCAGGATGTTTTTAGAAAGATCACGGGCTGCCATATAATAATAGCGTTTTTCAGCGGCTTTTGGAGTCGCTGCAGCAGTATAATCGGTTACGCGTTTGATACGGATACCCACATCTTCGATCTGTACTAATTTTGCCGTAAAGCTATACGTCGCCGTCGCATTAAATTTAATGGTTGAAGCGTAATCGTTGGAGATTTCTATATTATATACGTGTCCTTTTAGAATCGTAAAATTTAAAACGGTACTAAAACTATAGTTTCCGGTACCTATTTCCTGACTGCCGTCGGGCATTACCACAAAACGCGTATCGGTAGTGTTGGCCGTAAGATCTTTTAGTTTTATATAAATACGGTCGGTATGCCCCATCTGAGCATTGGCTGTCACGTTAAGACCTACTTTAATCTCTTCGTCCAGAAAAGCTCCGGTAAAACTAAAGCTTCCATCCGGGTTAAGAACAGTGTTTCCGGTAATTCCGGTAGTCGCTGTTAGTTTCGAGGTCGGGATACGTCCCGGATCATTACGCCAGATGTTCATTGAGTTGACCTGACGTTCATAGTCTTTGGCATAGTTCGGTTCGTATTCAAATTCGGTATAACCTCCCGTTGGATAAGTGATTTTTTTAAGACTCCCTTTTCGGGTATAGCTAAAATTGGAGCTTCTGTCGGCTAATGCCGTATAGGCATCTCTCCAGTACGGGTCGTCATTTTTAGGCAATACCATCGTATTGGATGTTACACCATTATAGTATCCGCCAAAATCCTGCGCATAGCTTAGACGGTCCGGTAAAGCGTTCGGATCGTCGTATTCCAAAGTATATTGTTCGTATTTTTTTCCGTGGCCGTAGTTTTTGTTTTTGTTAATTTCGACTTTGGTCAGGAAAAAACGGTGTGAATTGCTCTGGAACTTCGGAAACTGGTACCCCAGAATTACTTCGTGTAATACGGTAGTACTTCGTTTTACCTGAATACTCGTTAGTATGTTGGCATAATGTCCGCTGGAACCAGTGGATATGTTAAAAATTACTTCGGTAGCATTGTTTCCTGCACGGATTTTCGACAGGGTTTTACTGTTAAAAATGGTATTGATGGTCGTTCCCGAAGAAAATCCTCCTCCAACCGGTGCCGGCGTACAACTACCTCCCGTATCTACATCTTCAAAAATAGTTTTACTAACCGATTCATAACGGGACAAACCTACAATTCGTTCGTTGCTATTGGTAACATAATCAAAATAGACAATTCCATTGTCAGGGTGTTCAATACGCGTCAGGTAAAAACCGGTCGGCGCATAAGGGTTTTGCTGATGCGTACCGGTAAAGGTGTTTTCGGTAGCTCCGGTACCACCAAAATAGTATCGAATCCCGTCTGGCGTGGTAATACAAAAAGCGGCATTATTACGAAAACGCGTTTTTAAGTCCGTTTCCGATCCTACAATTTCGATTTTCAGGTTACTGTCGAGTTTGGAAACCCGTGGGATAAAGTTTTCATCCAGATAAAATGTTCCGGAATAACCCGAAAACGAAAAGTTAAACATATCCGGTTTAAAATCCCAACTTTTACGGAATTCGTAACTGATTTCGTTTAACGTTTTGGTATCAGCACTTTGGTAAACCAGGTTCATTGCCTGTACCATCGAAGCACTTAAGCGGCCTGTAATGAGTTCCCGTTCGTCCGGGGCGTCGTTAATGGTACGGGTAATGACACCGCCCGCATTTAACGTCCAGTTTATCCCCGTCCAGGTAGCCAATTGGTTGACTTTTACGCCCGATCCGCTATAATTTAACGTAATCGGAACGTTTAGCTTACCCGATTTTAAAGTGTATACTGGAATAGTAGCATTGATCATCCCGGAAAATTCGTTGACCGGAATATCGCCAAATTTGGTTAAAGCATAGGCCTCCGGTGAAGGCAAAGTGACCTCCGGAACCTGTGGTTTTCCAGGGGCTTCCTGGGCCGTAGTTGTCCCGTAAAGCCCTAAAAGCAGTAAGGTGAGTAGTATTTTTTTCATGTAATTTCTTATTTAGGTTGGATGCCCTTGATGACTTTTACCGAGTTGTGCTGTACGTTGGTACGGATTTCTACGATATAGATGCCTTCCGGGTACTGACTTAAGTCAACCGGTACGGTACGGCTGTCGATCGAAAACTGTTGTAGTTGCCGTCCGGAAAGGTCAAATACCGAAGCGGTTCCCGTTTGGAAATCGTAACCCACAATGATGTTGGTAAACTGTTGTGCCGGGTTCGGAAGGGCTTCAATAGCCGGTTTGTCCAGTTCCTTTTTATAACGGTCTTTCAGTTTTACCACCCAAAAGTCGCTACCGCCATTTCCACCGCTTTTATCACGCGAGGGTTTTCCTTTGGACGTTCCGGCAAGCAGGTAGCCACCGTCACGGGTTTCGATTAATCGGCCAAGAATATCCTCACCATCACTTCCCACGGTTTTACTCCATACTTCTTCGCCTTTATCGTTGATTTTTAACGCGATATAGTCGTTGATGTCTTTTTTATCTTTTTTGCCTTCGCCTACTTCGGTATGCGCATGACCTCCAATTAAAAAGGTATGATCGTCATTCTCAATAATCGAAGTTAGCAGGTCGGTTTTACCGTAATTATAGGTTTCCTGCCAGATGGTTTGTCCGTCGGTGTCCAATCGTACCACCCAGAAGTCGGTTCCTTTACCGTTGGCCTTACTTTTATCGTTTGACGGATTCGAATTGGAACTTCCGCCCAATAAATAACCGCCGGTTTTGCATTGGATCAATGCCGTCAGATTATCATCGCCATCACCGCCTAAGGTACGTTGCCATTCGATACCGCCCTGTTTGTCGGTTTTAAGGATCCAATAATCACCCGCGCCTATGTTGTCGTTGAATTTGTTTCCGGAAGCCGGCGAGTTGGAATAACCGCCAATGATATAACCGCCATCTGGTGTTTGCTCGATCGTTTTTAACTGATCAAGGTATTTTCCGCCATAGGTTTGTTGCCATTCGATCGTGCCATCCGAACTCAATTTGACCACCCAGTAATCCAGGTTTCCAAAATTTGCTTGCGTTTTGTCACCGGTTTTTCCCGATGCGGACGAACCGCCTACAATATAGCCGCCATCTTTGGTACGACGGATACAAGCCAGTTGCTCCTGACCGTTTCCGCCAATAGTGCGCTGCCATTGTTCGGTACCTTTGGCATCGAGTTTTACGATCCAGAAGTCGTCATGACCTTTGGAGTCGTCTTTTTTTCCGGCACTTTTCGGAGATTCCGATACTCCGGCCAGAATAAAACCGCCATCGGTTGTTAGTTGTACACTTTGTAGAAAATCCATACCGGATCCGCCATAGCTTTTTTGCCATTCGGGCGATCCGTGTTCGTCCATTTTCCAGAGCCAGTAATCGAAATTACCGCTCGAAACCATTTCTTTGTTTCCGTTTTTGTCGGATAAGGAACTGCCGGCTAAGAGGAACCCATAGTCGGGCGTGGGCAGTACGTCTGCGAGGAACTCGGCATGTTTACCTCCATACGATTTTTCCCATAAGATATCCTGTGCCTGGGATACCAACGGAAAAAGGCATGGCAATAGTAGTGCCGAAACCCTGCCTTGTAGTAAGGCACGTTTCGTCATTTTTGTCATTAAACAGTTGTCAATTAAGTTAGTGGACTGCAAAGCTAACTCATTATTAACACTCTTCAAAAAGAAAGAATTGCAATCTGTGTAAAATAGAATCTTTACAAATTACAATATGTGTATTTCGGTACATTATTTACATATTGAGAGCACATTTTAAAACAACAAAAGCCTTTTATTCGCAATAAGCATTAAAATAAATGTAAAAACGCAAACACCTGACAGGTTTTAAAAACCTGCCAAATGTAACTTTAAATATAATTATAGTATTATAAAATTATTTCTTTTTCTATATGCAGTTGTTCCAGGAAAATAGCATCATGAGAGACGACAATCAGGGTTCCTTTGTATTCATTGATCGAAGCGGTAAGAATTTCGATATTTTGCAAGTCCAGATTATTTGTCGGCTCATCCAGAACAATACAGTCGGGTGCCTCATTTCCTATAGTAAGACCACAAAGTAACAAACGCATACGCTCTCCTCCGCTAAGGACTTTACAAGGCTTCTCCCAGTCATCATAAGCAAACAAAAAACGATTTAAACGCATTTTTATTTCGTGTTCCGGCAAAGCAGCCGTATTAAACTGTTGCGCCTGTTCGTATACCGTTATACTGTTATCGATTAATGAATATTCCTGATCAATATAGATTGTTTTAATTGGTATTCTGTGAATTGTTCCGATTTCAGATTGCAAATTGCCTAAAATAATCTGAATCAATGTGGTCTTACCGGAACCGTTATCCCCTTTTATCACCAAACGGTCGCCACTTGCGATTTCAATATTCAGATTGTGTTTCCAAAGTAGCCTGTTGTCATACGCGAAATTCAGCTCCATTGCTTTAAAAAGCAATTTGCCTTTATGTAGTGCCGGTAGTCCAAAACCAAATTTCATTTTGTCAATATCCGGTACTGTAGCCCGTAAATTTTGTAATTCTTTTGCGATACCACCTATTTTTTCGGCATGAACGCTTTTTAGTTTGGAAGTACTGTTTTCAGCTTTATTCCGCATGGTATTGATCATTATTCTTGCCACACCGGCTTTTTCCTGTTTTCCCTTTCCTTTGGCATCCAGCTTTTGTTGGCGTTCCAGGGTTTCCCGCTCTTTTTCTTTTGCCTTTTTTAAAGCTTTTTCCTTGCTTTGGATATCCTGGTGTAACGCATTCTTTTCGATCTCTTTTTGAGTGCTATAAAAATCATAATTACCGCCATAGGTTGTAATTCCGTTTGGTGTCAGTTCGCAGGTTATATCGAGTAGATTTAGCAACTTGCGATCATGACTAATTACAATCATTGCCAGATTAGCCGATTGGATAAAATCGTATAACAGTTGGCGTCCGGCGCGATCCAAATGATTACTGGGCTCATCCAGCAAAATCAATTCCGGTTGATGTATGGCAATTCCGGCCAGAAAAACTTTGGTTTTTTGTCCACCGCTTAATGTGTGCATCGGCTGATTCAGGTCGATATCGTCCAACTGCCAGTAAAGCAGGGCTTCCTTGCAGCGCTCTTCCAATGTCCAGTCGTCGTTGAGTGTCGTAAAATTTTCTTCGGTTACGGTTCCGGACAGGATTTCGGATAGCGCCTGTAATTTCCTGTCAATCCGTAAAGCTTCAGCCACGGTAAGCTCGTTAAATTGCCCGAATACCTGTGGGATATAATACGGTTCGGTACGAATAGTACACTGACCTCCGGAAATTGGTAAGGCTCCGGTGATGATACGAAATAACGTGGACTTTCCTACGCCGTTATGCCCGATTAAGGCTATTTTGTCATAATTGTTAACAACCAGATTCAGGTCGTCAAATAAAAGCTCCCTATTGGGATGTATATAGGAGACATGCTGTAAAATCAACATAATTTCTTTCTTTAGAGGTGAAACAAAACACCCGGGAGTACTTTGTAGTCCCCGGTTTTAGTAATGCCTGAAAGAAATTATTTTCACATGTAGATTATATTTTTGCCCGACAAAGATAAAATTTTTATCGCAATTCCCGATTTATTTTCCCGTATCACAATAAAAAAGCGACTGCTACAAAGTTGTAGCAGTCGCTTTTTTATCATTTATATTGGTTTATGGAATTAAAACAGCACGTCCTTTTATCTGTCCGTTTCGCAATTTATCATAGACTTCCACGGCCTGGTCCAGATTGTATTTCTCAACTTCAATGTGGATTTTCTTTTGTCGGGCCAATCCGATTACTTCCATCAGTTCAGTACGCGAACCCCAATACGGATTGGTCATACTTACGCCAAATGGTAGGCCATTCATATTGTATTCGTATTTTCCACCGCCCAAACCAACAATAGTCAGATCGCCATCCAGGCCAACTACCTTCGTACCAAGGTCAATTGTAGACGACGCGCCAACAAAATCGATTACGACTTTAGCTTTTCGGATACCCGTAATTTTCTGAATTTGCTCAGCCGCATCTTTATCCATCGAGTTAATGGCATGGGTAGCGCCGAGTTTTTTAGCAAACTCCAATCGTTCCGGAGTGATATCGCAGGCTATAATTGTAGCACCGCTCATTTCTGTTAGTATTTGCAAAGCCACATGACCTAATCCACCTACTCCAATCACTACAACATATTCATCCGGCATTAATTTATGTAACGATCGTTTGATGGCCGAATAAGGCGTTAAAGCCGCATCAGTTAAAGGCGCTGCGATCACCGGATCGAGGTCGTGGATGGGAACCAATAAACGGGAAGACGGTACCAGCATATAGTCGGCCATACCACCGTTAAGTCCTAATCCACCCCCAAAGGCCTGTTCCGACTGATGATCACAATAATTTTCCTGCGAATGCTGACACGGTTTACAATGGCCACATCCCCACGGACCGTAAACCAATACGGCATCGCCTTTTTTAAAACCCTTTACATCCTGTCCCACTTCTTCTACCCAACCGGCATTTTCGTGTCCTAATGTAAACGTAACTCCCGAAACAATCCCTTCATCAATAATATGTAAATCGGAATGACAAACACCGGCTCCCCCAATTTTTAATAGTACTTCATCCCCCGATGGAACCGGTTTTTCCATATCGGTTACTACTCTGACATCTTTATGTCCAAAATATCGTACTGCTTTCATACTTACTGTTTTTTAAAGATTAACCTTATAAATTTAGGCAAAAACGGTTTAAAAAAAGTTATATAAGCGTTAAATCTGCCACCTCTAAGCCAAATAATACGCTCTTATTATCACTATTTCGTTTGCCGTTTAGAACGGGATCAAACACTTTTCTAAAAAAAATGACGACCCGAAAGGAGTCGTCATTTTTACTATGGTAGTTTATCTTTTTTCAATGTTCTCCCAATCCTGTTTACGGATTCGATAGATAAAATTCAGTTTGGGCGTTTCGCCATGATAGGCTATATTTTCTTCTGCAATTTTAGTGACTCCTAGTCGTGCTATGGCAATCTGCGAACGGTAGTTGGTCGCGCCAATATGGAAGTCAATCGCATCGACATATTGAAAAGCATAATCCATCATGAGTCTTTTTACAGACGGGTTAATTCCGGTTCCCCAGAATTGTACCGCATAAAAAGTATAACCTATCAGAATGGCATTTTCCTTTTCATTGTAATCATAAAAGCGGGTACATCCGGCGACTTCTCCGGTTGCCTTGTCCACAATTTTGTAAGCGCCTTTGCTTTGCATCGCTCCGTCGAAAAAAACACGAAAAACGGATTCTTTCCATCGATCTTTATTGGGATGTTGTTCCCAAACTTTAGGATCGGAAGCCAGGGCAAAAAGGGACTCGAAATCGGATTCCTGTAAAGGGAGTAATCGGACTTTGTCGTTTTCTAACGGTGTTTGAATGGAAAATAACATGGCTTTATTTTTTTTGATATTTCAAAATTATCTAAAAAAACGGACTATCGCTATAGACCATTCTTATAAAAAAGACTACTCTATTTTAAACAATATCCTATACGGTTGGTTCAGAAACGATAGTCATCGAATCGAGTACTTTTTTAAATGCTATTGCGGCATTATGTACCTGTATCGTCCAGTCTTCGGCAGCGGAACCGTCGGCTCCGTCCGAAATATATTTCAAACATAAAAACGGAATCTGTTCCTGTTTTGCAATCAGTGCCATCGCATAGGCTTCCATGTCCACAACGGTGTAATCGGTCGTATCGTGATTGGTTTCAAAATTGTCTCCGGTACCGCAAATTCCTTCCGGTAAGCCCGGAATGGTTAATCCGTATTCCAAAACGATTTCCTCGTTCGAAAGCGGTGTTTTATACAGATCAAACCCCAATCCTCTTACGTCCATATCGCGTTGTATAAAACGGGTACAATTGACTACGGTTCCTTTTGTAAAAGTATTGCTTCCTGCCGATCCTAGATTTATGATCAACTCTGGTCTGTTTCGCTGAATTTCACGGGTCAAATGATAGGCTGCATTGACTTTTCCGATTCCAACAAATAGTGTTTTTTCGTTTTGGAACAATTCTCCGGCTTCGGAATTTAATGCAAATACATAAAGCGGATTGCCCTTTACTAATTGCGTTATTGTTTTTAATTGGGTTTGCACGGTTTTAAAATTTATGATGGAAAATAAATAGCAATATTGTATTCCGGTTTTAGTCCGGCAAAGATACGGAAAACCGATGGCTCCAAAAACGAAATGCCACCGGTAGTCCGGTGGCATTCGAGGTTGTTATAGTTCAGCGTATTCCTAAACGAAATACCTGCGCTATAGCGTCTTATTTTTTAGATTCTTCTACAGATACTTTTCTGAACTCTTTTAATAATTTGCTTAACTCTAAAGCAGATTTACGAGCTCTTGTTCCTGCAGCTTTATTTCCTTTTTCAACTTGTAATTCTGACTCGGCTTTGAATGCATCAATTTCGGCGTTGATCTTCGTTAATAAGTCTTTCATAATATATATTTGTTAAAAATTAAAAAACAAAAATAGCATTTTAAGATTAGGAAAAAAGCTTCCGGAAGGGTTAATTTTACTTTTACTGCCTTCCAAAAGCACTACCAACTAATAATCAGTAACTTATATTTTAACAAAATCTTCTGCCGACAACTCATTATTGATAAAAGCACCGGCCTGAGTCCCAGTAGCGACGGCTACTGACACGGTTCGCATACTGGAACAATCCCCCGATGCGTATACACCTTCGACCGTAGTTTTAAATGTTGGATCGACTTTTAATAGCCCCATTTCATTTATTTCACAACCCAATGCTTCCGGTATCGGGCAACTTTGCGTAAGCTCAGGACGGGAATAAATCACCTGTAGTGGTATACTTGTCTGATCTTTAAACACTATCTTGTTTAATTTGCCCTGATCGTGTTTGAGGGAAGCAATCTCCTTTTCTATAATCGCAATTGAATTGCTTTTTATTACTTGTTCCTGTGCCGCTGTGAGTGTCGATTTTCCATTGGTATAAATCGTCAGCTTTTTGGTCCAGTTAAATATAAGTTGCGCATAGTGAAAGGCTACATCTCCATTGGCAATGATTCCGGTTGGTTGTTGTTTTACTTCATATCCGTGACAATACGGACAATGCAAAACTGAAATGCCCCAACAAGCTGCGAAGCCTTCAATATCCGGAAAGTTATCTTTTAAACCGGTTGCAAATAAAAGTCGTCTGGCGGTAAAAGTACTACCATCATCCGTTTTGATTTCAAAATTCCCGTTTGTTCTTTTAGCCGCTGTTGCACTACCCTTATAAAAGCGGATCGTTTCGTAACGGGCAACCTGTTCCCTTGCGATTGCAGCAATCTTTTGTGGCGTTTCTCCGTCCTGTGTCAGGAAATTATGGGAATGCGGTGTTTGCCGGTTACAGGGTTTTCCATCGTCGAGAACCAGCACCTGTCGCAAAGCCCGTCCCAGACTCATCGCAGCGGATAAACCGGAGTAACTTCCTCCTACAATAATAACATCATAAGTCGTTTTTGTCATAGCTTTTTAGGTTTTATATAGAAATATCTGGACATAACATGTCCTTTCTGGTACAAAAATACGATTATTTCAATAAACGCAACTTAATTGCACTTATTTTTATAGCATTTAATTCAAAAACAAATAATCAGAATACAGCTACAAATGGCTTATTTAAAATTATTCTAGATAAAATCATCGTATCCGACGCCGTTTTTACTCATGGGTAAAATTGCTCCGTACACAAACTGTTGATAAGTCGTTTTAAAAGCAAAAACGGATCGGGAGAAAACCTGTTTATAACTTTTTTCCGATGCCGGGCAAGTTGCCACAATCATACTACTTTCCGTAAAATTGCCTGTTGTTGATAACTCTTTTTTACAGGTTCGAAAAGGGCTGTTGATAAAACATCGGGATTTCTATCGCAAATCTTTTGACCAAAAATCAGGCTTGTCGTACCTTTGAAAAATACCGGACAAGCTTATTTCCGATCGGAAAAAAGCCCGACGCTACCTCCCCAAATCAGGTTCAATTTTAAATTCTATATATATGTCAATTTTCGATAAACGAATCAACTATAAACCGTTTGAGTACCCGGAAGTACTGCAATTCACTGAGGCTATCAACAAATCGTACTGGGTACACAGTGAGGTTGATTTTACAGCCGATACTCAGGATTTTCATTCCCATTTGAGTTCGGCCGAAAAAACGGCGATCAAACATAGTTTATTGGCTATTGCACAAATTGAAGTGGCTGTAAAAAGCTTTTGGGGCAATATTTATGAGCATTTCCCAAAACCGGAATTCAACGGATTGGGTAGCACCTTTGCCGAATGTGAGTTCCGCCATTCGGAAGCCTATTCCCGTTTATTGGAAGTATTGGGTTATAACGACGAATTTGAGAAATTACTGGACATTCCGGTAATCATGCAACGGGTTAACTATTTATCAAAAGTATTACAGGACACTCGCTCGGAAGACAATAAAAAATATGTAGTAGCGCTGATTTTGTTTAGTATTCTGATCGAAAATGTATCGTTATTTAGTCAGTTTGCGATCATCCTTGCCTTTACCCGTTTTAAAGGATATATGAAGAATGTCAGCAATATTATTGCCTGGACTTCGGTTGACGAACAGGTTCACGCCAATGCCGGTATTTATATTGTAAACAAAATTCGCGAAGAACATCCGGAATATTTTGATGCCGAAACCATTGATCTGATTCGCGAAAGCGTCAAAGATTCCATCAGTGTTGAGTCGGATATACTGGACTGGATCTTTGAAGAAGGTGAAATTGAAATCATTAAAAAACACGACCTGGTGAATTTTATGAAATTCCGTATCGATGAAAGCCTTAGTCAGATTGGTATTGAGAAAGTATTCTATGTATCACCTGAAGATTATCAGGCTATGGCATGGTTTGAAGAAGAGGTATTTGCGAATAGTTTGGACGATTTCTTCGCTAAACGTCCGGTTGACTATACCAAACATGACAAAAGTATTACCGCAAACGATTTATTTTAATTTGAGTTTTTAAACATGCAAGATATCCCACAAACCAATAGCGAAATCGCAACCGACAATGCGCCATTACCAAAATTATGGTGGAAAAATTCAGAAAGTGAGCAAATCTTAAACCGGGGTTACCTTTTAAAAGGAGAAACCGTAGAAGGCGCCATCGACCGGATTTGTAGTGCTGCTGCACGTCGTTTATTTCGCCCGGAATTAAAAGAATCGTTTCAGGAAATGATCGAACGCGGCTGGATGAGTATCAGTTCGCCGGTCTGGGCTAATATGGGAACCGAAAGAGGGTTGCCGATCTCCTGTTTTAACGTACACGTTCCGGATCATATCGAAGGAATCACCCATAAATTGGGCGAAGTGATTATGCAAACGAAAATCGGAGGTGGTACTTCGGGTTATTTCGGAGAATTGCGCGAACGCGGTAGTGCCGTAACCGATAACGGGAAAAGTAGTGGTTCCGTAAGTTTTATGAAACTATTCGATACCGCTATGGATACCATTTCTCAAGGTGGTGTTCGCCGTGGTGCCTTTGCTGCTTATCTGGATATTGATCATCCAGATATCGAGGAATTTCTAAAAATCAAAAATATCGGAAATCCGATTCAAAACCTGTTTACCGGAATTTGCGTACCGGATTACTGGATGCAGGAAATGATCGACGGCGATACCGAAAAACGCCATGTTTGGGCCAAAGTACTCGAAAGCCGTCAGCAAAAAGGACTTCCGTATATTTTCTTTTCCGATAATGTAAATAAAAATAAACCGCAGGTCTATAAAGATCTCAATATGCGTATCAATGCCAGTAATCTGTGCAGCGAAATCATGTTGCCGTCTACAAAGGATGAATCGTTTATCTGCTGTTTGTCATCGATGAACCTGGAATTGTACGAGGAGTGGAAAGATACCGAAGCCGTTAAACTGGCTATCTTTTTCCTGGATGCCGTATTACAGGAATTTATCGAAAAAACGGAAGGAAACTATTATCTGACCGCTGCGAATAAATTTGCGAAAAGACACCGTGCTTTAGGACTTGGTGTACTAGGCTGGCATTCGTACCTGCAAAAAAACATGATTCCGTTTGAAGGTATGGAAGCCAAAATGAAAACCACCGAAATTTTCAAACACATCAGCGATAAAGCCGATAAGGCGACTCAGGAACTGGCGCGTATTTACGGAGAGCCGGAATTACTAAAAGGTTACGGTCGTCGTAATACAACGACGCTGGCTATTGCGCCTACCACATCATCTTCGGCCATTTTAGGACAAACCTCTCCGGGAATTGAACCGTTTAGCAGTAACTATTATAAAGCCGGACTTTCCAAAGGGAATTTTATGCGTAAAAACAAATACCTTAAAAAACTATTGGAAGAAAAAGGCCTGGATAATGAAGAAATATGGCGCGGTATTATGCTAAATGGCGGTAGCGTTCAGCATATTACAGAGTTAACACAACAGGAAAAGGATGTTTTTAAAACCTTTAAAGAAATCAGTCAGCTGGAGATTGTGCAACAAGCGGCTATCCGTCAGAAATTCGTGGATCAGGCGCAAAGTCTAAACCTGAATATCCCTTCGGAACTACCAATCAAAGAGGTAAACAGCCTGTTGATTGAAGCCTGGAAACTGGGTGTTAAAACCTTGTATTACCAACGCAGTCAAAGTGTTTCCAAAGAATTCATCACCAATCTGGTGAGTTGCAGTAGCTGCGAATCGTAATAACATACAAAACCAATCCGGTTTTCAATTTAAAAAAGGACTTTATTACCATTAATAAAGTCCTTTTTTAATGCTCCTTCACAAATCCGTCCTAAAAACATCCGCCTTATCATTAAAACATCTTATGTTTGTATAAAATAAGGCTTATGAAACTCTACTCCAAGATTGTCAACAGTATTAAAGAAGATATTGCCAACGGGATTTACCAACCCGGAGAAAAAATTCCTGCTGAACCGGAATTAATGCAAAAATATGGCGTAGGCCGGTCGACGATACGTGAAGCAATTAAAACGTTGGCCATTTCGGGAATCCTAAAAGTCAAACAAGGTTCCGGTACTACTGTGACCAGCAATTACCAGGAACTCAATATGGAACAACGTTTGCAACGGGCTGATTTTAAAGATGTCAATGCCGTTCGAAAACTGCTGGAAGAAGAAATCATACGTCTCGCAACTGCCAACCGAACAGACGCACAACTAACCGAAATCACACATTGTCTGGAACGTCGGAAAACAGCCATACTCGCCGAAAACCCAGAGGAATGTGCCAATGCCGATATCGATTTTCATATGGCGATTGCTTTTGCCTCCGGAAATAAGGTACTCGCGGAATTATACTATGGTTTTACCGTGATTCTGCGCAATTTCTTTGCGGCCCGCGAACCGAAAGGTATCAGTAAGTTTGCGATGAATCATCACCTGCACGAACAGTTGCTCGAAGCGCTAAAATCACAACAGGAAGCGGCCGGAATCGCTACACTCCGAAAAATACTCGATCAGAATCAGTAAGCTCCGGTGTTAAAATTAGTCCAAAAATTTTTAAAACATCATATGTTTAAATAAAAGAGCGTATGTTTGTATTGCATTTAGGCGATTACAAATTAAAATCCGTTATATTATGTCTATACTAACCTTTACCCTAATCCTTTTATTGGGTGCCTATCTGGCTGGTCTTTTGGGATCACTGACCGGTTTGGGCGGTGGTGTTGTCGTTATTCCCTTATTAACACTGGTTTTTGGTGTGGATATCCGTTATGCCATCGGAGCGGCTTTATTGGCTTCGATCGCCACCTCATCGGGATCGGCCAGTGCCTACGTAAAAGAAGGAATTACCAATATCCGACTGGGTATGTTTCTGGAAATTGCCACCACCATTGGCGCCGTGATCGGTGCGTTGATAGCCGTATATACGCCTACCAATACGATTGCCATTTTATTTGGTTGCGTCCTGATTTTCTCTGCTGCGATGACCTTGCGAAAAAAGAACCAGTCCGCTTTGACCGAAGGGAGTCCGCTTTCCTATAAATTGAAATTGAACAGTACCTATCCCACTCCAAACGGAGAAGTTCCGTATAAGCTCAAAAACATCGGAGCCGGTTTTTCGATTATGACCGTAGCCGGTGTACTTTCGGGCCTACTGGGAATTGGTTCCGGCGCTTTAAAGGTATTGGCGATGGATGCGACCATGCATATCCCGTTTAAAGTGAGTACGACTACGAGTAACTTTATGATTGGTGTTACAGCTGCTGCGAGTGCAGTTGTTTACCTGCAACGCGGTTATATGGATCCTGGAATTGCTTTTCCAGTGATCATCGGTGTATTGGCCGGTGCGTTTACCGGTTCGAAATTACTCACCCGAATGGATCCAAAAGTATTGCGAATTATTTTCTGTGTGGCCATCACTTTTGTCGCATTCGAAATGATCTATAACGGTTATCATCATAAATTTTAAAACGACGCCTTATGAAAAAACATATTTCTGATACCGATGTACAGCAACTGGTGGGAAAAGTGTTGCGTTATGGCGTTTTAACAGCCTGCTTTCTGGCAATTGCCGGTGGGGTTGCCTATCTGGCGCATCATGGTGGATCAGCCGTTCCTTCCTACCATACCTTTCAGGGAGAAGGTGCAGAATATACCACTTTCGAAGGGATTCTAAAAGGTGCAATGGCATTGAATCCTACCGAGATCATTCAGTTTGGCGTTTTGGCGCTGATCGCGACACCAATCCTGCGTGTGGTACTGTCGTTAATTGCTTTTATCCTTGAAAAGGACAAAATGTATATCGTCATCACCCTAATCGTTCTCGGGATTATTATGACCAGTATTTTTGGCGGACTGAAGGTATAATACAACACGAATTTAACATCTGTTTACCATTGAATTGGTACATTTGAATTGATCATAAATCTATAAATCACAATCATCATGCATAACAGCATTCCAGATTATACGCTTAATAACGGGCTTACCATTCCGGAAATTGGTTTCGGAACCTGGCAAACACCCGATGGAGCAACCGCAGTACTGGCCGTAAAATCGGCTTTGGAAAACGGATACCGTCATATCGATACCGCAGCGATCTACGGAAACGAAAAAAGTATTGGTCAGGCGATTGCCGATTCAGGAATCGACCGTAAAGAATTGTTTATTACCAGTAAGCTTTGGAATTCCGAACGTGGCTACGAAAGCACTTTAAAGGCTTTTGAAAAAACGTTAAGTGACTTACAAACGGATTACCTGGATCTCTATCTGATTCACTGGCCGGCAAATGCCAAACAGTTTTCCGATTGGAGACAAAAAAATGCAGATACCTGGCGTGCTTTCGAAAAATTATATCAGGACGGAAAAATCAAAGCGATCGGACTGAGTAATTTTATGGTACATCATCTGGAAGCCTTATTGGAAACGGCAACCGTAAAACCGGTGATCAACCAAATTGAATACCATCCGGGTTATTTACAGGCGGAAGTCGTGGCATTTTGTAAAGAAAACGACATTTTGATCGAAGCATGGTCACCACTGGGAACCGGAAAAATGCTAAACGATCCTACCTTATTGGAAATCGCATCCAACTATGCCGTTACGGTAGCGCAATTATGTATCCGCTGGTGTTTACAAAACGGAACCCTGCCATTACCAAAATCGGTTACTCCGGAACGAATCAAGCAAAATCTAAACGTATACCATTTCGAGATCTCGGAAAGCGATATGAAACGTATCGATGCCCTGCCGTATATTGGCGGATCGGGCTTACTTCCCGACGAAGTGGATTTCTAGCTAACTACAGACCTGATCGGTAATCGATCAGGTCTACTTTTATCAATCCATTACGCTATCCAGTCCTCTTTTAAAACCGGTAAAACTGCTCACTTTTTTAATAGCCAGTAAACCACCTTTTACATACGGCTCGGCTCCGGTTCCGGAATCATGGCGGATCGTAAGTCGTTCGTCTGTAAGTCCGAAAATGGTTTCCACCGAAATGGTATAACTGGGCAAACGCAACGCATGCACCCGTACACCATTCATTTTGGCTCCCCAAACTTCCGGGGGCCCTATTCTGTCGGCTTCGACAACCGTTTCATTCGGAACCTGTACTTCCGACAAGCGTTTTACCAATTCCCGTACCGTTCCGCTTGGCGCATCCACTTTTCGGTCGTCGGCATAATCGATCACTTCAAAATTTGGAATGTACTTGGCCGCCATCTCCGAAAATTTCTGTAGCAATACTGCCGTAATAGCAAAATTTCCAACAGCGAGTACCGCTACCTTATGTTCTTCGGCTAATGCTGCGATTTCGCTGTAATTGGCATCCGTTAAACCGGAAGTTCCGATCACCACATTAACCCCTTTTCGGATTGCCGCCATTATATTTGTTTTTGCGCTATCGGGCTGGGTAAATTCCACAAAAACATCACAGGGTACCGCTTCCAATGCCTCCGTAGCGGTTTCGTATACCGGAACAGCAGCCGTTTCCAATCCCAATAGCGCGCTTAGATTCTGACCTTTTGCTTTTCTTGAAATTCCGGCAACCAATTCCAATTCCGGATCTGCTGCCACGCCCCGGCTCAGTGCCGAACCCGCCCATCCGGTAGCACCGGCGATACACACTCTTATTTTCATCTTTTTTCTTTTAAAGTTACGGATTTTACAATTTCAATCGATCTTTGGTATACTTTAAAAAGTTACTTTTTTTATTTTTAAAATCCTTTTTTCGTTTCAATTTCCACTTCAAATTGCGTAATTTTAACCTGATACAATTTCCAATTGCTACTCCGGAAATCGTTCCATACAACACGATATAACTAAAAAATATTGATCATGCCGATTCAAATTGTAACTGTAGCCGGAAGTGGTGTTTTGGGAGCGCAGATCGCGTTTCAGACGGCATTCCACGGCTATACGGTAAATGTTTATGACATTAATGATACCGTATTGGAAAAAGCCAAAGTAACGTTTCAAAAACTGGGCGAAGCCTATCAGCAGGACCTGAAAGCAACGTCCGAACATACCCGAAAAGCGATTGACAACATTCGCTATTTTTCGGATTTAAGCAAAGCCGTCGACAACAGTGATCTGGTTATTGAAGCCGTTCCTGAAAACCCGGTGATTAAAATTGATTTCTATCAGAAACTGGCCGCCGTAGCACCTCAAAAGGCCATTTTTGCCTCGAATTCGTCCACCCTTTTACCCAGTCAGTTTGCTACTGTTACCGGTCGGCCGGAACGGTTTTTAGCCTTACATTTTGCCAATGAAATATGGAAACACAATACCGCCGAAATCATGGGACATGCGGGAACCGATTCTCAGGTTTTTGATACGGTGGTGGCTTTTGCCAAATCGATCGGAATGGTGGCTTTACCTTTACATAAAGAGCAACCGGGTTATATTGTAAACTCTTTACTGGTTCCGTTGTTAGGTGCCGGACTCGGACTTTTGGTAAAAGGTGTCGCCGATGTGGAAACCATTGATAAAACCTGGATGGTAGCGACCGGTGCGCCTGTAGGCCCTTTTGGAATATTGGACGTTGTGGGTATTACAACGGCCTATAATATTAATAAAATTGCAGCCGACAAAACAAAAAGCGGCCATGAACAAAAAGTGGTAGACTACCTGAAAACACATTTTATCGATGCCGGGAAACTTGGTGTCGCCACCGGTGAAGGGTTTTATAAATACCCAAATCCGTCCTATCTTGACCCTGATTTTCTAAAATAGTCCTTTGGTTCAATTCCTTTTTCGGATTATCTTTACATGCTGTATATCATCCCTCTATATTACTTATATAGGGGGATTTTTTATTGCTGTACTTATGAAAAAGATTGTCTGTTTTTTGATTATTATCGTATTATTTTTTTCCTGTGTAGTGAAAAAAGGCTCCTATTTTATTAATACAGAAATTGATTTTGATACCCTGTTAAAGTATAGTATCCCTGTTAATCATACTATACTGAATTGTACTTATATCCTACCTAAAAGATGGCTTTGTTTTTAAATAAAGTTACCTGTCCTATCTTTACAAACACCTGAACATCTGATTGTTTTTAACAACTGTCAGATGTTTTTTTATTCTTTTATGATCTTTATTGTTTCCGATTTTGATCCATTATTTGACAATTGCAATATGTAAACACCTTTTGTAAGCCTGTTAATATCAATTGACCCCGTTTCGCGACGAATTGATCCGCTTATGACTTTAGCGCCAACCATATTGTATATCGTATAAGTGGTAAAAGCTTCCGGCTGACTTAAAAACAGTTTGTCAGTTGCGGGATTTGGATATACTTTGCTTTCATTTAGATTCCAGTCGGTAGTACCTAATGGTTCGTAATAGAGTTTTGCCAGATACAGATCGGAATTATTTTCCGATTTCGTTACCATCTGATTCCCAAAAGTCATTGTTGGATTATTAAAAGTACCACAAACATAAATCTCATTTTGTGATTTACAATCAATATTTAGTCCATTATTTGCGTTAAGTGAAGTGGCTTTTCTGGCCCAGACTGCTTCTCCTTCCGAAGTATATTTTACAACAAAAACAGCACCATCGGTCGGAACAGTATTCGTTAGTGACACTCCATTTCCAAAATTTAACTGGGTATTATTATAGGTTCCCGCCGTATACAAACAATTGTTTTCATCAACATCTATGGAATGGATTGTATTATATCCGGCTGTAGCAGTGGCCGCTTTTGCCCAAAGTACATTTCCACTGGGATCGTATTTCACAATAAATTGTTGCGAACCGCCACTGGCATTTAGCGTTGTCGTCCCAAAATTAACCGTATTCGAAAAATAACCGGCTGCATATACATTGTTGTTTAAATCGGTCTTTACCGTACGGGTACAAGTTCCGTTGTCATAATTACTTCCGGTGTTACGGGCCCATAATTCATTTCCATTGGTATCATACTTAACCAGGTACATATTGAAGTTAAAAGTGTAAATTGTGGCGGTTTTGGTTAGTGTAATTGCTCCAAAACGAATCGTATTACAGCCAAAATGTCCTCCAACATATACATTGCCATTCGTATCTACATCAAGTCCGTATGGCATAATCCCTAAATAGTGTGCATCACTGCTTTGTGATGCTTTGGCCCATAGGTAATTTCCCTGACTATCCATTTTGGCAACATAGGATCTATTTGACGAACCCGCACTAATGTAATCTTCATAGTTTAGTGTGATCGATCCCAGCTGTATCGAAGGTGTGTTAAAAAATCCCGTGAGGTAAATATTTTCGGCATTATCTGTTTTGATACAATTAATTGCTGTAGCCGAACTATCATTGGTTACCTTTTTAGCGAAAATCAGGTTTCCATTGGTATCAAATTTTGCAATAAAATTTCCGGCCGCACCAGTCGGATCTGCTGTTAGCGTAACGGAATCAAAAACAATACTATCTAAAAATCCGCCGACTATATAGAAATTGCCCGCCTGATCGATTGTGATAGCCGTTGCCTGGTCTACTCTCGGACCACCATAGCTTTTCGCCCAAACCACATTCCCCTGATTGTCATATTTTACAATGGCAATGTCCGAATAATAATAAGACGGACTGTAATTACTCAATGTTATGTTTCCGAATGTTATCGTTGGTGTGATAAAATCGGTAATCACAATATTGTTCCCATTAGCATCAACCGCTGAAAACTGTTTCCAGGTATTAAAATGGATGTCCATATTGCGAGCCCATTGCCAATCGGGAACCTGCGAAAAGGCAAACCGGATACAAAACAAGGTAATCAGAAGGGTAATTTTTTGCATAGTTTTTTTGGTTATAATATCGAATTTATAAAAATATCCATTGTTTTAACCAAAAACACAACATTTACACAAAATAAATCAATTATAAATGATTTTTTCACATTTACAATCGATACTCTATTTCTTGTTTATTGTTAGTGTAGCACCTATACTGGCAGCGATTACGCAACCTATGGCGATTCCCTGTATAAGGCTTAATTGTTCGTTTAAAAAAAGTAATCCCGATAAAGCGGCAAATGCCGGATGCAGACTCATCAAAATGCTAAATGTTTTGGATGGTAATTGTCGCAAAGCCCCCATATCGAGACTAAACGGGATGGCACTGGTCAGTAAAGCAACTGTCAGTCCCAATAGTAGTAAATTACCGTTCAATACGTTCAGATCGCCACTAAAAACGCCAACAGGAATCACAAATAGAGAAGCAAACAACATACCCAACGTTACGGCATCGCCGCTTTTCATCACTTTGGAAATCTTACCGCCCACTACAATATAACCCGCCCAAAAAGCACCGGCCAATATCGCCAATATAATTCCCAAAACATCCACGGTGCCTTCGTTCCATGGTGCAATCAGGAAGATTCCCAATCCGGCCAGTAATGCCCAAACCCAATCCAGTAGTTTGTGCGATCCGGCCAGTGCCAACACCAATGGTCCTAAAAACTCCAATGTTACACCCAATCCCAACGGAATACGTTGGATCGCAAAATAAAAGATCAGGTTCATCGCTCCGAGGCATAATCCGTATAATAAACCTAAGAGTAGTTCTTTCCGTCTTAGTTTTCGAAAATCCGGTCGGAAAAATCCATACAATACCATTGCCGAAATACCTATCCGCAGGGTCGCTACGCCACTAATTCCCAAAACAGGGAACAGCTGTTTGGCCAATGAAGCACCGGATTGTATACTGATCATCGATAAAAGAACAGCCGGTATGGCTGGCAGGGCAATTTTTTTATTCCGGAACATTCGCTTTTTGAGTTTATTTTTTATGTTGTGTTACGATTCGTACAACAAGTCCATTTCCATATAGACATCGGCTCTTTTGTATTTCGAACTGTCGATTGGCTTATGTTCAAAGCCATATTTTTGGTATATTCCAACGGCTGTTTCCAATTGTGTTTGCGAATATAAGACCAATTTCTGAAGTCGCAAGTCGCGTGCCAATGCAATTGCCGCCTCACATAATAGCTTACCGGCTCCCAATCCCTGGTATTTTTCATCGACCGCCATTTTGGTAAACTCCATTACGCCATCGGCTACTTTTCGCAAAGCAACCGTACCAATAACCTCGTTCTCGTAAACGGCAAATAAAATCTGTCCGCCATCGTTTAAAATTGCTTCTTCCGGATGAGTCAATACATATTCGTCTATCGCTTCAACGACAAAGTATTTTTCGAGCCAGGCTTTGTTAAATGCTTCGAAATAACGCTGGTATTCCGGTTTGTATTTTTCTATAGTGATCATTTTGGTAAATTATTTTTTGTACCCACAAATGTCGCAAAAAGACCACACTGTGTACAGATACAATTTCTTTAATTTTATAGGACACAGATTTGATTTTTCGACGGATTCCGATCGATTCCGAATTGTTTTCTTCGGATTACGGACGTTTTTTATAATCCATATAAGCTTGCTGCTATCCCTTTTTGATTTTTTGTCGTAATCAGGCACTATTTTTAACGGATACTATACTGGTTTTGAGATTAAAATAGTATATTTATTGTGATTTCAATCTTGAAAAAAACTAAAGCGATTCCAATCACTTTAGAATACGATTTAATTTAATTGCTTAGAAAATTATGACTAACAAGCTTGTTTTTCTGGTACTGGGTTTACTTTTTATCGGAGTTGGAATAGCAGTGTTTTGCACACCTTTAACTTCATATGCCGCACTAGCCACCTTATTTAGTATTACATTCCTTGTAAATGGCCTTTTGGAACTGGGCTATTATATTACCCAAAAAGAAAAGGTATATGGCTACGGATGGGGCGTTTCGGCCGGGATACTCGATCTGGTATTGGGAATTTGCCTGTTGGCCAATCCGGAACTTTCCGAAATAATACTTCCCTATTTTATTGGGTTTATGCTTTTATTCCGTTCATCAACCATATTTGCACTGGGTTTTGAACTCCTTTCGCTAAAACGACACAATTGGGGGTGGTATATGCTTTTCGGAGCGTTGGGATTCCTGTTCTCTCTTTTCCTGATCTTGAATCCACTTTTTGCTGCGATCACCATAATTACCTGGACTTCCCTAAGTTTTATTACCATCGGGATTTCTAAAATTCTGTATATTATGCTTTATCCACAAAACATACAACCTATTCTATAATTCGTCTTTTCCACCCGACGGATTCTCCTGTTTCATTTTCCGTAACCATAGTGTCACGCACCAGATAACGGTAATTCCAAAAAGGGCGAATAAAGGGATGTAGTACTGTTCAAAAAAAGAATGAAAATAGGTGCCGATGATGACGTAGGCCGCAGCAATACACAACTTTAACGGGATAAACTCCGCATTGGTCCAGGTGGTTTTACGATTGAAGAAATTCATAATTTTCGTTTTTAGAATCGGTTAAGCCACTACAATTTAGCAAATTATCAAATAGAACCCGTTTTTAAAAAAAGAAAACCGCCGTATCATGCGAAACAGCGGCTTTCCCGAAGGTAGTCTCTTATTTAATTTTTCATTCGTTTTTTAGTTTCGTCATCTTCGATGTTTATTTTTCGTGCCGACTGACTTTGATCACCAAAATTATAGGTAAAAGAAACGTTCAGAATACGGCTATCCAGATTGATGTTTTCTTTCATGTTGATATTGTTAAATTGCATATTTCTATAAAAGCGTCGGCTTTTAAAAATATCATTTACCGCCAGTTTTACCGTCGCTTTATCCGAAAACAGCTTTTTCTGAATCCCGGCCGAAACGACAAAGAAATCCTTGCGTTCGAAGGTACTGTATATCGATCGGGAGTTGTACTGGAAACTAAATTCCGAAGACAGGCCTTTTTTAAATTTCAGGCTATGCTGCGAATTAAAAGTATAACTCCAGATACCGGTTGCGACATCGGTTTCATTTTGTTCGCCACTAAATTCATTGCGATAGAGGTTGACAAAATTATTCATATCCCACCACCTCATCAATTTGAGAGCTGATGTCAGACTCAGTCCGTAATTTTTTCGCGTACTCAGGTTCTCGGAACGCAATATCGTAGTATTGGTATTGTCAATCTGAGTGATCGCATCTACAATTACATCACTGGTTGTACTGTAAAAAAAGTTGATCATGTGTTTATTTCGAAACGAATAGCCCCATTCTACCGAATGTGTTAGCTCCGGCTGTAAATACGGGTTTCCTTCATAAAAAATAAACGGATCCCTGAAAAAACGGAACGGGTTCAGATCGTAATAATCCGGTCGGTCGATTCTTCTACTATACGACAATTGGACGGTATGGGCTTCGCCGATATTCTTTTTTAGAAACACACTTGGAAACAACTGCGTATAGTTTCGTTTTACAACAGAGTTCATTGTAACCTGATTTCCTTCCGCAATGGTATGTTCGGCACGCAATCCCGCCTGAACATCGATAAATCCAAAGCTTTGCTTGTAGTTGATATAACCGGCATGGATCTGTTCCTTATAAATAAAATGATTGGTTGTCCCTTGATCAATCGCCCAGTTGCCTGCGGAAATCGTGTCGTAACGTACATCGTTATCCGATTTTACAAAGCTGCTTTTCCAACCGGCTTCAAACGAAAGTTTTTCTTTTACCCGATATACATAATCCGCTTTGGCTACAAAAATATTGGTACTCGAAGGCGTCATCCCTCTCCTCGTTGACTCATACGCACTCAGCGTAGGTGTTGCGTAAAATTGCGTAGCCAATAATGCATTATCCCGAAAACGGGAATGGGTATAATCGACATCCGCGCTAATTTCCTGTTTTTCCCCGTCAAATTTGTGTAATAAGCTTCCGTTATAACTCATGCTGTTCCATTTGGAATAGTTATGATTATTGGTAAGCGCATCCGATAGCAGACTCGAATCGGCCGAGCGCACCTTGTTTTCGGACATACTATTGTTCGTATAACTTCCGATACTACCGTTAACCTTAAATCCAACAAACGTATGCTCGGAAAGGTCATATTCCAATCCGGCTTTAAAATTGTTTGTTTTTAGCGGTTCGTCCGTTACACTGTACTGATTCGAAACTTTATCGAGTGTTTGTCGGGAAGCATCGGTGTAGAAATTTCGGTCGAACGTAAAGGTTTCGCTTTCACCGCGATAATATTGATCATAGCTTCCGTAAAAATTGTATTTTCCGGTTTTATAATTCAGGTTCAGTCCGCTTCCAAATCGGTTTTTACGACCACGTCCATAGTTGGCATTAACCGAACCGTTAAATCCGTTACGGGCGTTCTTTTTAAGTTTGATATTGATCACTCCGGCATTTCCCGCAGCATCATATTTGGCCGAAGGGTTTGTTATTACTTCTATGGCACTGATAGAAGATGACGAAGTTCCTTTTAATAAATTCGTTAGCTGTTGTTGGGATAAATAGGTCAGTTTATCATTGATCATAACCATAACCCCTTGTTTACCCCGAAGGCTTATATTTCCGTCATTGTCGACCATAACGCCGGGTGCTTTTTCCAATAATTCCAATGCGGTGTTCCCTTCCGACAATACGCTGTTTTCAACATTCATCACGATTTTATCCGATTGCAACTGGATTAACGGCTTTTTGGTTGTCGCTTCAACAACAACTTCATTTAACAATTTCCCATCCTGTTTTAGGTTGATCAAAGGAAGAATCTGGTTTTTACCGTTTTCCACTTTTATAGCGGGCGATTCGTAGTTTTCGTATCCTAAAAAGCTGGCTTTAACAGTATAAGTTCCCGGTGCGATCATAAATGAAAAAGCACCATTCGCATCGGTTACCGTTCCATTTACTATTTTTTTGGTTTCCGAATCGAGTAATACGATGTTTACAAATTCCATCGGTAAGGCGTCACCTGCGACTTTTCCGCTTAGTGTTGTTGAAGTTTCCTGGGCGTATACAGCACACTGGCTCAATACAACCAGTAGTAATAGGTAAAATTGTCTCACGATTTTGTAGTTTATTGCGGTCAAAATTACCACTATTTAGACTAAATAAGAATAATATTGTTCTTAAAATTACTGTTAAATATTACTTAAAATCGGAAACCTTAAAAAAATAAGCTTCCTTTAGGAAGCTTTATAAATTGGTTTTATTCTTTTCTATTAGTTCATATTCTGTCGAATGGCCAGCGTATTATTATCCGGATCGGAAAAAAAAGCAAAATGATCAATATATCCTTTATCGGATGTATTGGCAACGATTTCACTTACTGCTATACCTTCGGCTAGTAAATGATCCCTTGTTTTTACAATATCACTAACTATAAAAGTAGGTGCTGTTCCGGTTTCTTCGGGTTCTAGCGGTTTGTCAATATCTTTAAACAAGCCTATCGCTACGGTGTCCATATCATCGTGTAACAGTTGCAAATAGGAGTCATTTTCAAAAGTTCCACCTTTGTTGATCGTGTAATCCGACTGTACTTTAAATCCTAACTTTTCGGTATAGAATTTTTCGGAAACCGGCATGTTGCTGACAGATAGTTTGATCACCATTTTTTGCTGTTGCTTTGTCTCTTTAAAAATCATGGCATTCGTTTTTAATCGGTTAATTCTTTTTCTTTAATTAGGTCAGTTTGTTGTGTATTCCGAACATCTTTACCAAATATCGCTTCCAGAATAAGCGGACAAACGTCGATACTGCTTATACTTTCTTTTGTGGCAGATTTACTGATAAAAACCGGTTTATCCGCATCATCCGTGTCAATTCGTCCATGCGAACCTTTTACCAGTCCGGCGTCAAGGGAAATCAAATCCATGACGGTTCGGAATCCGAGTTTTTTGCGAAGTAATTTTATCGCAATTCGCGGAAAGAGCATTTTCTTTTCCCGATCAAAAAACATTTCCACCGGATCATAGCCCGGTTTTTTATGGATGTCGACCGTTCGGGCAAAATCCGGCGCTCGGCTATCATCTTCCCAGTAATAATAGGTAAACCAGCTGTCTTTATCGGCTATACAAACCAGTTCTCCGGCTCTTTCGTGGTTGATATGATACTCTTTTTTACCTTTTTCGTCCAATACGCGTTCTATGCCCGGAATGGTTTCCAATAAGGCTTTTACTGTGGCAATCTGCGACGGATCTTTTATATATACATGGGCAATCTGATGATCGGCCAACGCAAATGCCGATGATTGTCCGGCGTCCAACAATTCGAGTCCTCTTTCTTCGCGGATGGTGATATAACCGTTATCGCGTAATACCCGATTCACATGAATCGGATTACTGACATTGGTAATTCCATATTCCGATACAATAATCGGATTGACACCCTTTGCTTCAAAAAATAGGATCAGATCTTCACAAACGGCATCAATTTCTTTGATATCTTTCGTGATTTCCGGTGCTCCCTGTTTGAATTTCTGACAACAATAGTCCAAATGCGGAAGATAAATCAGCATTAATGTCGGATCATGCCATTCATGCACCAATTTGGAAGCATCGGCTATCCATTTACTGGATTTTACCGATGTTTTCGGTCCCCAGAAATCAAAAAGTGGAAAGGTTCCCAACGCTTGCTGTAACCGATCGCGAAGGTCTGCCGGTTGACTGTAACAATCCGGTTTTTTCTGTCCGTCGGCCCAATATTGCGGTCGTGGTGTTACCGAAAAATCGGCATTGGAATACATATTGTACCACCAGAACATATTGGCACAGCTAAATTCCGGATTAATCGCTTTGGCCATATCCCAGATTTTAGGTGCCTGAACCAGTTTATTCGATTGCCGCCATAATTTTACTTCGGCCTCGTCCCGAAAATACCATCCGTTCCCCACTATACCGTGTTCCGAAGGCCATTTCCCGGTTAAATAGGTGGCCTGTGCCGAGCAGGTTAAAGCCGGAAAAACGGGTTCTATAGTACTTTTGGCCGCTTTTTTCTTTATCCATCTGCTTAGGAAAAGTGCTTCGTTATTGAGTAAACCGGACGTAAGTCCTACTATGTTTATGACTGCTGTTTGCTGCATTTTTTACTGCTTTTATTACGGTTGAATGTTCATTTTCAAGCTGCATCAAAACCCAGGATAATTCCCGGTGTATCGCATCGGTTAAATGCATTTGCAGTTGCGATGGCAATACGTCCCAGGTATAGGTTTCGACTTCCAGATGCGTCGAATACTGTTTTTTCGACCAAAGTTGCAACGCTTTACTAATGTCTTCTTGTGTGGACTGTAATCCCTGATAATCCGACAGGAATATCGGTACATGAAAATGGGTTCGCAGTTCTTCGGAATCGCATTCCATCATGTTGGCGATGCCTTGTCGTAGGTCAGGGAATTTTAATAAGGCTCCGGTTTTTGTCCGAATTACCGCCTGATGCAAATAGACCGGTTCGTCAAATTGTTGTAGGCGTGCGGATAGTGCTTCCCGGTCGGATTCGGATGCTATATCGCATTTTAAAGCGGCACTGATTTGTATTTTTCCAATTTTTATCCTGTTGGCTTCCATGATGCGGATTACTTCTTCCGGTTTTTCAAAAGCAACGGCAAAATGGCAAACATCATAACACAATTGAATGTGTTCGCGGATATAATTGCGCGCTTCTGCCCCGGTACATTTTATTTTTTTTACCAGCTCGGTTACTCCTTCTTTTAAGAGGTAGTTCTGGAAAAAATCAATAAAATCATCGGTATTTTCAAGTAATCCGTCCGGTTCCGGTTCGATATCGAGGTGCATTTTCTTTCCGGTTGTTTTGTGCAAACCGATCAGATGCGTTACAATATCAATCAACTGCAGACAACTTTTCTTTTTGGCTTCTTCCCTTTCCGCTTCATCGGTAAACCAATATTTATAGGAAAGCGGCGAAGTGGATATGCCTCCGCAAATTTCTTTGGGTACTAATTGTGCCAACAGGTCAAATAATAAACGGGTATAATCCACTCGTTCCTGATGTAACCAGTCGGGCGAATGTACGCGGTCTTTTACTTCCTCTTTGTGGAAATTGCCATACGGAAAGCCGTTAATTGTAAATACGTAAACATCGTTTTCCAACAGCCATTGTTGGAACGCAGTCAGGTTTTCTTCCTGTTGTAATGCCAACGCACTTTCATTGGATAATCGCAATCCGATTCCAAAAGGTTCTTCCGCGGCCATTTTCGATTTTACGTCGAGCGTATAACGCTTTAAATTTACAAACACTTCCTCCCAGGTTTCCCCGGAATGAATGTTCGTACAATAACTCAAATGGGCATTGTTCCTGATTTTCATTTTATTCCTGAATTAGAACATTCGATTTTGCCAGATATTGAACTGCCTGCGAAAGCATCGTTTTTTCCATATGGTGTACTTCTTCACCAACTCCGATTCCTTTTAACAACATGACAGTGAGTTCTCCTCCCAGATGTTCTCTGAATTCTTCAAGCCCTTTATACAATAGCGGATTGATTTCCGTTTGGGTTTCATCCGATAATAAAGCGTGAAAAATATCAAAGCCTAAATCTGTTAAACAGGTCAGAATGCGCTGTAACGCATCTTCTTGTAATCGCCCGGTTTTATAGGAATATACCGCATCCAATGCGATTCCAATAGCAACGGCTTCTCCGTGAAGCACTTCATATCCGGACAAATATTCGAGTTTATGTGCGGCCCAATGTCCAAAGTCCAACGGTCGTGACGAGCCTTTTTCAAACGGATCTCCTGCCGTTCCGATATGTTGGATATGCAATTGGGCACAACGGAAAATCAATTGTTCCATAACCGACATATTCCGTTCGTTTAACGCTTCGGTATTTTGTGCAATCCAGTTAAAAAAAGCAGCGTCTTTGATCAACGCTACTTTTACCGCTTCCGAAATTCCCGAACGCCAGTTTCTGTCATCCAGCGTTTCCAAAAAACAGGAATCGTTTATAACAGCATATGGCGGCGAAAAGGTCCCCAGAAAGTTTTTTTTTCCAAAGTAGTTGACACTGGTTTTTACGCCTACACCCGAATCGTTTTGCGACAATACCGTGGTCGGAACACGAATCAGGCGAATCCCGCGGTGTGCGATTGCGGCGGCATATCCGGCGGCATCCAGTACGGCACCACCACCAATGGCAATCAGATAGGAATGTCGGTCAATCTGGTTGTTGTGAATTAATTGTAATATTTCTTCAATAGTATGATCATCGTTTTTAATGTTTTCACCGCCTCTAACAATCAATATACTGCTATCGACAGTGTGCAACTGGAAATAATCGGATATATCGTTAATGATGTTCGGATGGTAAACAGCGATATCTCTTTCGATAACCACTACTATTTTGGGATTATCGGTTTTAATGATGTTGATAAGTTCTTTATTCTCGGTTTTAAAGACATTACGGGTAAAAATAACATCGTATTGATATTCTACCTGAAAATGCTGACGGATATTTTGGGCTTTATACATAAGTCATCGTATTAAATTGTACATCAGGTTACGGCAAATTTCCGCGCCAGTAAAACGGATAATGGCAATAACAGTAAAACCGGAAGGGCATAATTCCAGTCGGCAAATCCGGCGATATAACAGGCATTGAGTACTATTAGTGACAATACGCCTGTTTTTACGGCTTTTTTGATCCAATCGGGTTGGTTGTTTTTATAGGCCTTATACTTGGCAAAAAAGTTAACCCCGTACCAAAGTACCAGAAACGGTGCGGCTATTTTTAAATTGAGATTCCCGTATTGGCTTATCCCGATAAATAGCACTACGACAACCGCATCCAAAAGCATGGCCAGCAAAATGGATGTTTTGTTGTTTCCGCTGACTTCTTTTTGTCCGGTTAGCGTTATCGCGGCTATAAACACGACCGGAATGATCACCACATACCAGTCACGGAATATATTTTCGGGCATAATACTCATCCCGAGTAATAAATTTCCACCCCGACAAAGTCCCATATTTAACGGTCCCAGAAACGAATGGTGTTTACCGACTATATCGTATGTTAAAGCCAATACCATAATGATCAAAGCTAAAATACCGCTGGTTACGGAAACCAGTAAAGCGGCTGTAATTCCGATAACAAAAAGCAACATGCCTAATACAACTGCCTCTGTAACGGAGACTTTTCCGCTTGGTAAAATCCTTTCCGGGCGATTGATACGATCTTCTTTTAGGTCGAAAACATCATTAAAAACGATTCCACCGGCATAAAGACCAATAGTAGCAAGCAATAAGCATCCGACATTACTCCACGACGTTGTTTCCCAATCGGTTGCGATCAGGAAACCGGAAATTGCCACACCGCCCAAAATGTCGGATAAAGCCGTCATGATATTGGCCGGGCGCATTAACGTCAGATAATAATATAATTTCATAGTAGCGGTTAATTATCAACGATATTCGAAAACGATACTACTTTGGCATCCTGTCCTCTCAGAATTCCGCTTCCGTCATATAAAGCCGACTGTTCAACAATCATTTCTTTTTTCCAGTCTTCTTCTTTCATCTGTCCGCTTTGCGAATAGGCCGATAAGGCATTTTTATAACAGGTCAGGTGTACATCTTCCTTTGAAATACCTCTTTCCAACATTAAAGCGGCTGTTTTGGGTACGGACAACGGATCGCTTACACCCCAATCGGCCGAACTGTCGACAATGATTCTTTCGGAACCATATTGTTTTACGATTTCAACCATTCGTTCGTTCCCCATTTTGGTATTCGGATAAATGGTAAATGCGGTCCAGTAACCTCTGTCCAATACGTGTTTTACAGTTTCTTCGTTGTTGTGATCAATTACAACCATATGAGGCGGAATACCGTGTTCTTCGAGTACATCCATACTTCGGATGGTTCCGTTGATTTTATCGCGGTGTGGCGTATGCACCATTACCGGAAGGTTAAACAATAGGGCCAGTTCTATTTGTTGTCTGAAATATTTGTCTTCTGCTGGGGTTTGGTCGTCATAACCAATTTCGCCAATCGCAACTACACCTTCTTTTCCGGCAAACAATGGTAATAATTCCATTACCTGCTCGGCCAGTGCTTCGTTATTGGCTTCCTTGGAGTTGAGTCCCATCGTACAATAATGCTTAATTCCAAATTGTGACGCGCGGAAGCGTTCCCAACCGATTAGTGTACTAAAATAATCTTTAAACGATCCGGCTTCGGTTCGGGGTTGCCCCAACCAAAAAGCGGGTTCAATTACGGCTACTATTCCGGCTGCGCGCATGGCCTGGTAATCGTCAGTTGTTCTGGATACCATGTGAATATGTGGGTCTATAAAATACATTGTGTTTCTTTTTTAGTAATTTGTAATTGTGCGTTATGCGTTGTTGATCAGTGTCTGATAATCGGCTCCTATTTCGTTCCAGCATCTTCCGTTGTGATTCAGAATTTTGGCGGCAACTTCTTGTTCGAGCGGTGTTCCGGTTTGCATGACTTTATACAAATCGGTTTCGATAACCTCATCGACAAAGCCTTCGATTCCTCTCCATATTTCGGGCGTTATGGCTCTTCCCGCCGACCAGCGTTCGTGGATATATCCGTGAAGCATAAAAGCTAGTTTTTCGTTTGCCCGCAGATCCAGACCATAAATACGGAATAAGGGTCTGGCTGTAAAAACGGCCTTTAAAACCAACTGGTTCCAGGCATCTTCGGGTAAATACAGGTAAGCATATGGATTATGCAAGGCTATGGCTTCAAAAACATCGGTCATATTGGTGCGTACCCCTTCCTGCATCCGCAAGGTGAAATCTTCCGCATTATCAAGAAAATAAAGGCCTTTGTAAAGGGTTATCAGTTCTTTTATATCGGCTGTTTCGAATAGCAGTTTCAGGATAATTTCATTTCTTTCCAAAGGCAGGTTAACCATTAAAAATACCCTGCTCAATTGTTGGTTATTCCATTCTGAAGCCGCAAATCCGGGATATAGTTTTTCCAGTCGGCTGAGTGTTTCCTGTTTGTATTCCGGTACGTCCGGCGTGATATAACGGGGAACCAAACTAAATAAGGAAATGAACTGGTTTCCCAGTTCATCTCTATTTTTAGAACCTATGTTGGCGTCGAACCAGCTGCGTTGGACTTCCGGTAAGGTGTCCTGCAACAATTCCAGTATGACCTGGTGTGCTGTAATTTCTGCCGTTTTATACATCTGTTCGGGATTTTATATTAAACATTTACTTTGTTTGCCATATACATATCTTTTTCATTTGGCGTCAAATTATCGTTTGTGATATATTCATAGCTTGGTCCGGCGGTATATCCCGGTTGATTCGGACTAGGCAGTTTTAATAATCGCAAAGCGTATAATCGCAGCGAATACATCAGTCCCATTGCCATGTCGATTTTTTCCGGCGCGCCGTTAAACGTGATATGCAAACTGTTTAACAGGTTGGTATAGGTATAATTGAAGAATTTGCTGTTTACATAAGCGGAAGAATCTGTCGGATAATCGCTCATTTTAGGATTTATGGCCATATTCGGGATTTTTGATTCGTCACACGGAATCGGATCTCCGGAATACGAATACCCGCTATCGGCATTCGGATCTTTTACCAGTTTTCTGCCTTTATAGATTTCTTCAAAACGGTAATAATGTGCCGGTTCTGCGGCTTCGTCCGGTCCTAAATCTTTTTCACTTATAAATGGATCGGTACTGGTTCCTTCTCCCTGATCCACAATGATATTGATCCCTCTTAATGCCGTCAATAAATCCGTGATCGGGAATAATTCTTTGGCCGGGAACCATTTTTCATTGGTCATCTGATAGGTCGAATCGCCTGTAAAGATGGTTTTACCTTTCTGTTTTGCTTCTGTTTCCAGAAATGTAAGTTGTTTGGCAATTTTATCGTAAAACATCCCGATGGTCAGTTTGTCTTCTGCCCCTTTCATCATCATAAAACTTTTTATTTTGATTGGATCTTCCGGTTCCTCAATCGCCATAAAAACATCTTTCATCAGGTCTTTTGTAAATTTTGCGATGGGCACAACCAGTCCGCTATCAACGCCTCCCGGAAGTGGTCCCGGATAGGTTGGGATAAAACCGGGTTGGTTTAATACGGGTTTTCCACCAATGGCGTTCATTAAATTACAAGCGATGGATAAATGCAGCATTTCTTCTACTACAACCGATCCGATTAATTTTGAAATTTCGTCATTCCCGGTTTCAAACAGGGTAAACATCGCCGTCAGGTATGGTGGAATCGTAGAATGTTCCAGCTCTATTGCCGTTTGAAGTGCCTTTCTGACATCATCAATCGTTTCTATTCGTATATTTTTAAGATAGATCATGAGTAGTTTGTTTTTTGTTTTGTTGTTTGTTTTGTTTGTTTTAGCTCCTTTGGATGATACGTTCTGCCGTCGATAATTCGGCCAACGAGTTTTCTTCTATAACACTATCAAGATAATTCAGTATCATTCGCTGTTTGTCCCTTGAAAGGTCACGGGTTACTGGCATATGGTTTGGATCTTCTCTTGGCAGATCGAAAACAAATCGCAGTAGTTTGGCATTGTTATCAACCACTTCTCTATTAGCAAGATTGAAAATCCCTTTGGACATTAACGGGTACAAATTGGCATATTGCTGCATTACGGGTTGCACGTCTTTGTCCCAATCCGGTTTGGCAATGATGTCCGGCTGAATGGCATCGAAAACCAGAATACTGATAAAGTTAGTCGGATCAACTCCCGACAATGTTGCCGGCGTTACAACCGGATTTCCATTTTCCATGCTAAACGTGAAATCAACCGTCGGATAGCCATCCAGGTAATACCATAAAGCATAAACCTGCCCATCGATAAATCCTCTTGGGTTTTGCGGATTGGACGCTTTTACGCTTACTGTCGCTTTTCCATTTTTATCGGTCACCACACTGGATTCGAAAGCAAGAATATTTGGCGAGGAAGTAACCGGTGTTCCATCTCCTTGTCCCATGATATTGATCAGACTATCCTGAAACTGACAAATAACCGCCTGATTGTCCATTGGCTTCCCTAAAATGGTCGCAAAAAAATCGATGGTGCTTTCTTCTCCCGGATTCATTCGGAATACAAACTGATCGGCTCTTACATAATGGGTAAGTTCTTTAACTAAAGGCGATAAGCTTCCGTCCGGTAGCTGGTTCATGATTGCCAATGGGCAATTTCTCACCATGTCGACCTGCTCGTCATTTAGCCTTATCTTAACCAAACCTCCTCTGTTTTCATACCATTTTGGTTGCTTAAAGTTGAGCTCTCCCAGCGGAACATAGTCTTCACCCCCAATGTTTGCAGCTAAAACCAAGGTGCGTGATTCTGCAATTGCGCCTTCCGGACCTTTTGTTTGCAGAAAATTTCCAAGATCCAGAATAAATTGTTTGGTTTCTTCCTGTAGTAATCCATTGGCCACATATACGGAGGTGCTCAATGGCATATACATTCCACTGTTACAGGTAAGATCGGAAACGAATTGTCTTCCCATAAGAAAGTGTTTCGGTTCATCCATACGCGATGGTCCGATACTTCCTACTATTCGGCCAATCGTAAAATGTGCGGAATCGTGTATCTGATTAAACACATCCACGTTGAATTTCATCGATAAACGATCCGGACTTTCGCGTCTTAACTCTTCCAGATAACGGGATTTACTTTCTACGTCCGACCATTGCAAGTCTGTCACAACCGACTGATAGCTGGCCGATGCGCCACCCGATCCTTTTTCGGTGGTTGAACGATTCCACCAGATGTCATTAAAGGCAATCGGTTCAAAATTTCCTTTTACAAAATCGGTTTCGCCCTGACCAATTCTAACGATCATTCCCCAAATCTGAGAAACCGATTGTTGTTGTGGGTCCAGATCGACAATTTTTCCGGCCACGCGGCTGTTGGCATCCATAATACTCATTCCGATGATCGGATCGGCAGTAGGATCGCTGGTGGTAGTACCATCCATATAGGTCACACTGGTGATGACGCAATCGATCAAACGCCAGTTTCCGGTTCCGTCCGGATTCCACCAACCATTCGTTCCTCCTGCTCCATATTCCTGATAGCTGGGCTGGAAGGTCTCATTGTTGTAATGATTCACATCATTGTTTACCGTGGAAGGATCTGCCTGAAACTTCCCCGAAAAGGTAAGTCTCGGTGAATTTAAATAAGCCATATTATAACAAGTTAAATTATTACGTTAATGAAAGATTTGGGGCAATTATTTTTATTCTCAAAATGAGAATATTTTTTATTTTAAAAAATCTGGTATTCCTTTAACTGAAAATGAATCAACAACACCTTTATTCCAATTTTAAAAAAGTATAAATTTCACAAATACAAACACTTAACTACCCAGTATAAATACCCGTTTTGTTAGTCACGTATTTCCACTTGATCACATTGTTAACAGCACAAACTCTTCTTTTATTCGCTAAAACACTGATAAAAATAGAACTAAATAATAAATTTAAAAATATAAAATATTCTCAAAAAGAACCTTTATTTTTTAATTTTATTTTAAAATAATCACATTTTGTGTATTTTAGTTAATATAATTAACCCCTAATCAATACAGTTATGGTACAAAAATCACTCTCAGCGTTATTTCTTTTGTCTTTAATGGCACTTTTGGGATGCCATCACGATCACGATCCGGAAAGTAACAACCACGATTCCCTATTTTTTATCGACTATCGGGATTTGAATGGCGGATCGGATGGAATGGCCGTAATCGAACTCGATCCCGAATCGCCTAACTTTGGGAATATCAGTAGTAAACTGGAATTGGGTGTAGGCGTACTACCACATCATATCTATTACGATTATTTTGCCCAAAGGCTGTATACAACCGCTTTAGGGGGTAGTTATCTGTATCAGATCCGTACGGTGGAAGATGCCAATGGTTTACCAACATTGGTTAGTGCCACTCCTATTAATACCGGTACAAGTACCGTTGGAGAAGATATTTTCTTTACCAGCGACAACCGTTATTTTGTAACCTTTATGGGTGGCGACGGTAGTTTAAAAGGCGGAAGTGTGGGTGTTTTTAACGCAACTAATAATCAATTGATCAAAACAATATCCGGCTCTATTGATGTCAACCCAAACAAGTTTATCATGTATCCGCATGGCATTTCAATCAGTGAGGAAAAAGGACTCATGATGGTCACCTCAACGATTCATCCGGATCTGACTTCCGGTGTGGGTAATACGTGTACGTTAATCGATTTGAATACGTATGAAATGATCGAAACCTATACCGTTGCTGATAGTCCGACGGATATGTCCAGCCCGGTTGAGGTTTTGTTACTACGGGGTCAGTTTCCAAAATTTGCTCTGGCTACGACCATGCTCGGCGGCGATATCTGGATGGCTCCCTATAATGCGACTACTGGTAAATACGATGCCTTTACAAAAGCATTCGACGGTTCGATGATGGGATTAGGATGGGCTTTGGAAATGTATATGGACAATAACAAACATTTGTACGTTAGTTTTGGACAACCCGGAAAAGTATTGGTATTCGACATCAGCGAATTGCCAACGTTAAAACTGTTGCGAACACTGGACACCGATGAAGGGGCGCATCATATGGTTTTCTTTAAAACAAAATCCGGAAGAGAGGTGGTTGCGGTTCAGAATAACCTGCTCAATCTACCCAATCTGAATTCCGGTACGATTACGGTAGTCGACGTAAAAACCGGCGAAAATCTGGGTAAAGTCGATTTGCGAAACCGCTACGGCATATTGCCGGAATCCATTGAAGGTACCGGCGGTCCAAGCAATTACCTACATCATTAATACTAAAAACAAAACACCCGGATTACCGGGTGTTTTGTTTTTATTTGAGTATTACTTTTCCAGTTCTTTAACCGCCCGTAATATCAGTTTTGTAATTTCATGCGGATGGGAAACCATGGAGGCATGACTGGCATCGAGCGACAAGGTTTTGGCGTTCATCCTTTCGGCAAAAAAATGTTGCGTCACCGGAGGTAGCATCTGGTCGCTTTCCGAGATCTGATACCAAACCGGTAATCGCTTCCACCCTACCGTTGTGGGCTTGTCTTCAAAACATCTGCCCGCTGTGGGCTTATGGGTTGCCGCCATAACCAGTGCTTCCGCTTCGGTACAATCGTGGGCAAAACTTTCCCGGAATTTGTCTCTTTTAATCCAGAAATTCCCATACGCATCCGGGTAAATATGAGCCCCTCCTGTCGGAACTGTATCTTTTGTCAGCAGGTATTTTAGGTTTTCGGTTTCGTCCGGTGCAAAAGCTGCAATATAAACCAACCCTACCACATCCGGACATTTTGCCGCGGCATCGGTAATGACTACCCCGCCATACGAGTGACCAACCAAAAGCGTCGGGCCATCCAACGATTCGACCAGTCGTTTTACGGTTTCTACGTCATCGGCCAATGCCGTTAGCGGATTTTGTGCCGCTACGACCGTATGTCCGGCCATTGCCAGTTCGGGGATGACATTTTTCCAATGAGAACCGTCTCCCCACGCACCGTGAACCAGTACTATATTGAGTTTATTTGCCATAATCTTTGTTTTAAATTCAGTCTATTAAAATTACGAAAAAAACATTTTCAACAAATCGAATTTGCTTTTTCTTCGCTTCAATTTAACAATCCTGTATTTTTATAAACAATTGACAGTAAAATCATTATTCCTCAAAATACTTTTTACCCAGAGTATGTAATCGGCGTAGTTTAAAAGCCAGGATAATTCGAAAAAGTCCATAGGTAATAAAAGCCAATGCGGTCCAGATGATGATGGTCATTCCGCCGAAAATCGGATTCCAGATCATAATAAATGAAAAGATCAATCCCAGAATTCCGAGTAACAATAACCAATACCAGTCACGCACACCAAAACCTTTCAGGTCGAAAGCATAGCCCATAGCCGCAACCGAACGGAACAATAGTATAAAACCGACATAAAACGGCAATACTGCCATCGACAATCCCACGTTGGATGCCAATACAATTCCGAACAGCAAATCGATAATTCCGCCGGCTAATATCCAGCCCCAGTTGTCGATTTCTTTCCGATTGCTAATTGAAAAAATAATTTCGAAAACGCCGTTTACTAAAAAAACAACACCAAACAACAGTGCCAGCGTTAGATAGGATTCGAGTGGCGTTTTTAAAATCCAGAATCCGAATAAGAGAAACAGAATACCTACAATAAGAGATAAATACCAATGTTTTACAGCATTTTTAATGTTTTTGAACAATTGATTTTCCATATCGATCGATTTAAAAGTGAATACAGCCTCTTATTTCTTCTTTTACCTGTCCAACTTCAAAATTTCCCGTCAGAAGAAACTTTTATTTGGTTTTAAATTACTAAATTTCTGTGACTTTTACAATTATACCTAATCGATACGCTTATGAGAAATCTTGTTTTAGCTTTGTTAGCCTTAGTGGTAATGGTGTCTTGTTCCGATAAAAAAACGGACCGAAAAGAGACTTTACACCAAAACGAAAAACTGATCCAACAGTATTTCGACTATTTTAACAAACACGATTGGGCAAAACTGTCCGAAATGTATACCGAAACGGCCGAATTCAGGGATCCGTCACTCGGTCCGGAAGTGGTAAAGCAATCCCGTTATCAGATCATTAAAAAATATACGGAATTAGCACAACTGTTCCCCGATCTGAAAGATACCGTTTCGACTATTTATCTGGCCGGAGAACATCATGTGGTGGTAGAGTTTACCTCAAGTGGTACGGCACCGGATAAGTCCCGGTTCCTGCTTCCGATCTGTACTATTTTCACTATTGAAAATGGAATGATCACTAAAGATTTTACCTATTACGACAATTTCGAATAAACATTCCTAACGTTGTAGCAATAGAAAATTGGCGTAAAAATCGGGAATACCGCTTGCCATAATTGCATCGGCCGTTTCTTCAACCGGATACGGCAATTTGATGATTTCGACCGTTATCGTTGTGGTTCCAATATCCAGCAGCAAATAGGTTGCCATAGATTCACCTTCTTTGGAACGCCCCACCGAACCGCAATTCAATGCCAGTTTTTCAGTGGCTTCACCCGCTTTTATTTTTCGGATATACGATTGGTGCGTATGTCCCATAACCAAAATATCGGCATTTTCCTGTGCCATCATATCGTATAGGTCGGCCTCACTATGGTTTTCATAAATATATTCCTCGTTACTCCTTGTACTACCGTGTACCAGTAAAAGCGCAAGCTCGCGTTCCTGTTGCGTAAACGTCAGCCTGATTTTTTGTGGCAGCTTACTCAAAAAGTCTTTATTTCCGGGCGTGATGGTATCACGGGTATGATCAACAGCTTGTATCCGTGCCTGGGTTTCGTCTTCGGAGTGTTTTTTTAACGGAATCACCGGGTAATCGAAAGCAATGCGCTCATCGTGATTTCCCATAATACAAGGAATGCGATGAGTACGCAATAATTCGATTACTTCATTCGGCCAGGGCGCAAAGTCGACCAGATCACCCAAACAATATACCTGATCGGGTTTTCGCAGATCCAAATCGGCTAAAATGGTTTTTAAAGCCGGAAGATTTCCATGTACATCACTAAAAATAGCTATTCGACTCATAGGCTTGGGGTTTGGTACAAAGGTACGGCATTTGCCAGTCGGACGATTAATTTTCCGATGATCCTCTTTTTATAACGATCAGTTACATTAATGGAGCCGCCAGACGTACCAGACGCTCTTTAAATTTTTGCATTCGGGATCGTTTTCGCCATTGTATCGGATCGATCTGTTCGGAATCGTCAAGGTCTTTGTAAAACTGAGCGCGCAAAGCTTCCGCGATAGTCGTATCGTAAATGATCACATTGGCTTCAAAATTCAAATCGAAACTTCTATAGTCCATATTGGCCGAACCTACCATACTAAATTGTCCGTCGCAAACCATAGTTTTGGCATGTACAAAGCCTTTCTGATACCGATATACCGCTACTCCGGCTTCCATCAATTCCTTGTAATACGAAGCCGATACGGCATTGACAATTTTCGAATCGGAAATACCCGGAACCAGTACTTTAACCGGAACACCGCTTAACGCGACAACTTTAATGGCATTTAACAGGGTTTCGTCCGGAATAAAATACGGTGACGTTAACAGCACTTCTTTTCGCGATACCGCGATACTTTGCGCCATCGATAACATGATGGATGGTATCTTCGAATCGGCTCCGCTCACCACCGTTTGTACAATCGTATTACCTGATTTTTCGCGGTTTAATCCGGATGGAAAAAAGCATTCTTCCGGCTGTAAGGTTTGTCCGGATGCAAAATTCCAATCGCTTAGAAACGTATATTGCAGGTTGTAAACGCCCGTTCCGGCTATACGAACACTGGCATCCCGCCAATAATAATCATTTTCAAACCGGGAATCGTTGATATAGCGGTCGCTTACATTGATACCGCCTACATAGCCAATTTTACCGTCGATAACCGCAATTTTCCGGTGATTCCGGTTGTTCACACGATTGGCAAGCAATGAAAAAATGATTTTATAAAACGGATAGACTTCTACACCGTTTTCCCGTAGTCGGCGTGCCAGTTTTTTAATCCCGGAACTTCCAAAAGCGTCATAAACAAAGCGTACGGCTACACCTTCTCTGGCTTTTCGGATAAGCAGGTTGGCAATGGCATTTCCGGTTTCATCGTCTTCGTAGATATAGTATTCCAGGTGGATGTTTTTTTCGGCCGCGGCTATATCGTCCAGCAATCGCGGAAATTTTTGTTCTCCGTTGATCAGTAAGTCTACACGGTTGGTATCGGAAATCAGGCTGTTTTCATTTTTTAAAACCATCTTCGCCACACTGTCAAAATTGCCAAAAGCGTCCGGTTTGTTTTGCAGTATCTTTCTGGAATTATCATTAACCGCCCGGATTACCTGCGCCAGTAAATTATCGTCTTTTATGATTTTTTTGGAATAGATTTCCCGTTTCCGGTAATTAAATCCGAAAGAAAAGTAAACGAAAATACCCGCTACCGGAAGGAAGGTGACCAAAAGCAGGTAGGCTGACGCTTTGGCCGGTGATTTGGTATTGTAAATAACGATACAGCAAACCGCTATTACGATCAGGTAATATATCGCTAAAAATAAGGTACTCCACTGATTGATCAATTCTTCCAGAGTCATGAAAGCCGGATTTTACCTTAAATGTACCTTGTTTTCGTTACAGTAACAAATTTTAGCAGGAAAAACAGAAATGCTATATTTGTGTAACTGCGGAATTTATCCCGGAAATCCGGATTAAAAGTGATTCCTAATCGTTACTTCACCATGAATAGTAAAAAAGTTATTTTATGGTTATTAGGAACCCTGCTGGTTTTGGGTCTGGCGGGTTATGCCACTTCTAAAATCAGTCCGTGGCCTTCGGCCCTTTTCCTCCGGTTTGCGTTTGATTACGGCGCCGATAAAAAGTCGGAGGCCTTGAAAAAACACGTTCCGGATCATATTATTACAATACCGGATCAATGCTACGATCCGACCGATCCGAAGGCACTTCTGGACGTATATTATCCCGAAAATCAAACTCTAACGGCATCCATTGTCTGGGTTCACGGTGGCGGATGGCTATCCGGAAATAAAAAGCAAGTGGCCAATTATTGTAAAATACTGGCTTCAAAAGGCTTTTCGGTGGTCAGTATTGACTATGCTCTGGCGCCATCTGTAGTCTATCCCGGTCCGGTGCGTCAATTGAATACGGCCCTGGAGTATCTGACGCAAAACCAACAACGATTACATATCCGCACAACAAAAATGATCCTGGCAGGCGATTCGGCCGGAGCGCAAATTGCAGCACAAACCGCCGCTTTACTCACGTCTCCGGAGTATGCCAAACTACTGGGAATTGTTCCGAAAACTCCGGTTTGCCCTATCGCCGGATTGGTTTTATATTGCGGACCGTATGACATTGGAAAAACCGATGTGGAAACCGGATTTAAAGGACTCGCCCGCCCCATATTATGGTCGTATAGCGGTACCAAAGATTTTCTGACGGATACTTATTTTAAAACCGCTTCGGTAAATCAATACCTCACAAAACATTTTCCGCCAGCCTTTATTTCGGCCGGAAACGGGGATGATTTACTGTTTCAATCGCAAGTGTTAGCCCGGCATCTAGGTGATTTGGGCGTTCCGGTCGACACCTTGTTTTTTCCGAATACCTATACTCCGAAACTACCGCACGAATATCAGTTTGATCTCGACCAAAAAGCCGGAACTACCGCTTTACAACGTTCCGTTCAGTTTATTACGAAGTTGCCGTAGCCGGAACCATAAAAAACGGGTTCGTATTAAAGGCATCAAAATCAGATTTTAATACGGCTTCCAATTCGATAATTTCCGGTGTTCTATCCGTTTCTTTTATTTTTTTCAGGTATTGCAACAGGTTATAACAAGTGGTAAACTGTCCGGTAGCGATAATACTTTCTTTTACTTTCTCCGACTGGTGACGGGAATCGAACCATAAAGTCGTACTCATTGTACGGGCTTTTTCGGCTACTGCTATCAGTTTTTGTGACGGATATAACGGATCGATGGAAACATCGTCGGTATTAAAATTGGATCGGCTCAAATCGTAAATTGTATTCTGGATTACTTTATCGCGGTATTTTTTATCCGTAAACAAACGATCGTAATACATACGTCGGATTTGTTTCAGATAGACATCATTGGCCAAAATAAAGACCGATTTGGCCCGTGATAACAACATATGCTTTAAAATATCAAAACGCAGTCGGTACAGCACATTACTGTATTTTTTAAACACCGTATTCCAGGATCCGGTTTCAGAAGGTTTTCGGATCGCTTTTATCATTTTTGAAAGCATAAATCCAATCACTACAATCGAAAAAATTCCGGTCAGCGTTCCCACGATATAGTGCCACGGTTTCCAATTGTCAATAAAAACCAACATCAAAGGAAGCACACAGGCCAATAGGAAAAGTAGCGTTCCGATGCTGCGAAGCGAAAAACCATTATACCAGCGGTTTTTATAAACCGGCAACGTATAACCGTCCATCAGATAACTACTCACGTCACAACTGATAAATAAGTCAAATTTATCCGCTTTTTTCCGACGTTCGTCCGCTTTTAAAAAAGACCCGATTCCCTGATTGTCCGTGATTCCGCCATCCATGATTCCGAATTGTTTTTGTTCGAAATTTTTATTTTTCAGGAAATCCACACGGTTGTAATCCGACAACGTATATTCGTTTTCCTCGTAGGCAATGGCATTTTCCAACGCTTCTTTGGTCAGATTCGGACCTGTAAAGTCTTCCGGGAACAACATGGGTTCAAAACCGGACGGGAAACAGGACGAACAGGCTAATATATCGGCCAATTTAAGCTGATCGGCTACCATTTTTCCTTTTGGCGTAAAATAGATATAACGATTTCCAATTTTTCCACCCGATCGTTTTTTATCGGCATCTTGCGACTGGAAACGAAACGGCAATCCGTTTGAAAATTCGGTTGCATTCACACAGATTTCTTCCAGGTGTACCGGTTTTTCGGATTTCGAAAACACCCCAAAGGTTTTTCCGGAAAACATCTTATCGTATACCAGGCTAAAAGCGTTGATCAAATTACGACTCTTATGCGGTCGTTCTTTCCAGGAAGCAGCATTGTCCAGGGTTCGGATGGCATCACCCAAAAGTTGTTCGCCGGTGAGTTGCCGATCCAGAAAAGCGTAAAATTCGTCAAAGGTCTTTCCTTCAAACAGAAAAGTGCTATAGGATAAATTGGTGATACTACCACCGGAAGTCGATGAAATATATCGAACATTATGCAACAACGGCTTTCCTTCGTACTGAATTCTGTTTAGATACGACAGACATCCCAGACTATAGGCTGCCGCGCGAAATCCGCCTCCGGAAAAGGCGAGTGCAATGTTTTTCATGGGTGTTGGTTTGGCCTCGCTAAAATCATTATTTACGATGGAATACGCAAATTTTTACCATTATGTTTCCAACAATTACACAATTATCACCGTATTTGTAATTATCTTAAAATAAAAATGAGCCATTACGGCTCATCTTATTTGTATTACTATTCCGGATTTCTATTATTCAAATACGATCGGTTTACCAGTGCGTTTGATTTTGACAATTTCAAACGGTTGTGTAATCACGGTGGTCGCATCGCCTGTTTTGATATTGTCCAAATTAACCAACAGGTTTTGTTGGTTTTCGGCTATATCCGTGATATCGATTGTCCATCCGCCATTCATTTTAACTTCGTCAAAAATGGCCAATACCTGATATTGCTCAAAATCGACATCCGTTTGTGTAAACTGATAGGTCGTATTATTAACGGCATCCATTGCTGCTTTTAAGGCATCCCATTCCGCTTGTGAATTGATCACTGTATTTTGCTGACCGATATTTTCGGAACTGCCACCATAGAGGTTTCCTTTTCCAACCAACTGGAAATTGACATTCTGATCCTGTGGAGCGCTTGCAACTGTAGTCGCATCATCACTACAGGCTACCAGTAGCAAACCTGTAAAAAGAAGTAGTATTTTTTTCATAGTTATTCGTTTATGAGGTTATTGTTATGTATTTTGACTCCGTTCAAACACCAAAGTCCTTTCAAATTTAAAAAAAATAAATAAAACACTATCTATCAACACCTTAAAATTAGAACCAATAAAAAAACCGGAATCAGTATCCCGGTTTTCTTTTTCGTTTATTATGAATTATTTTTTCAATTTATCCATAGCGTTTTTAGCATCTTCTTTCGCTTTTTCAGTTCCAGCTTTAACGTCTTCTGCTGCTTTATTAGCCGCATCTTTTACGTCCTGAGCCGCTTCAACTGTTTTGGTTTTTGCTGTTTCCCAAGCAGCTTTCGCTTTGTCTACAGCTTCCTGAGCCAGTTTTTCCGCAGCTTTGTCACCTTTAGCTTTTGCTTCTTCCAACGACTTCTCCGCAGCTTTTACGTCGGCCTCCAACTTCGCCATATCCGAGTTGGTGTCGGCTTCCATTTCAGCAGGTGCCGGTGGTGGCGCTACTTCCATTGTTTCTTCTTCCGGTTTTGGTGTTTCTTTTTTACACGATGTTGCGAATAACATTCCGCATACAGCAAGGGTTAACGTTAACTTTTTCATTAGTTATAATTTTAATGGTTGAAACTTACTCCTAAAATTATAAAAAAAAATAATTAACTCCGCTATTTTTTTAACTAAAAAAACTTTACAAAATTAAAACATAACCAAAATCACCTTACAAAAAATGCGTTTTTATCCGATTAGACCTAAACCTGTTTTATTTTTTAACAAATCCGGTGATCAAAAATAGCGTCACGACGCCTCCAAATAGATCGGACTATTTTTTATCGTCTCGCATTTAGTTCGTATTTTTGCGTGCTTAAAATCTTTATCGGAAATGATTACTAAGCCATCCCACCCCATTTATAATGTTCACTTCGGCTTGGTCTGCCTGAGTTCTTTACTATTTTCAGCCAGTTTTAACATGCTTATCCCCGAACTACCGGAATACTTGAGTAGTATGGGCGGTGCAGAATACAAAGGTTTGATCATCGCTTTATTTACGCTTACGGCCGGTATTTCCCGACCTTTTAGCGGCCGACTTACCGATACGATGGGGCGCGTTCCCGTTATGGCTACCGGTTCTATCGTTTGTTTTGTATGCGGTTTCCTTTATCCGGTTTTAAGTACGGTTTCCGGCTTTTTATTCCTACGATTACTACATGGTTTTTCAACCGGTTTTAAACCTACCGCCACAGCCGCCTATGTAGCCGATATTATTCCAAGGGAACGTTGGGGCGAAGCGTTGGGATTACACGGACTTTGTTTTAGTACCGGAATGGCAATCGGACCGGCAATCGGGAGTTCGATAAAGCTTTATTTTTCAATGAATGTACTGTTTTATGCCTCTTCCCTGTTTGCCCTGCTATCGATCCTGATTCTGATGAATATGAAAGAGACGCTTAAGGACAAAGAACGCTTCCGTTTTTCCATTTTAAAAATCTCCCGAAAGGACATTATTGCTATCGAAGTACTTCCGGCCGCTATTGTTACTTTCCTGTCTTATATTGCCTATGGCGCAATCCTAACGCTTATCCCGGATTGGAGTCAGCATATGGGTATTGAGAATAAGGGGTTGTTTTTTATGGTGTATACGATCGCCTCTTTAGTGATCCGATTTATAGCCGGTAAAGCCTCCGATCAATACGGACGTATCCGCGTGATCAATATCGGACTGGTTTTATTGTTCGTTTCGTTAGCCGTCATCGGTTATGCCGATACGTTTACCGGATTGATGATCGGTTCTTCCATTTATGGTATCGCAACGGGTATTCTATCACCGGCTTTAAATGCCTGGACTGTCGATATGAGTCATGTTGATCATCGTGGAAAAGCCATGGCTACGATGTATATCGCACTGGAAGCCGGTATTGGACTTGGTGCGCTTTGTGCCGGATGGTATTATCAGGATGTAATCGCTAAAATTCCAATCATTATGTATACCACAGCCGTAATGTCGGTTATTGCTTTAGTTTATATGCTGTTGCGAAAACGATCACAATTGGCCTGATTGCTGGTCAATTAATGCTAATCGCCCGACTATCGCCCGGGAATCTAAAATGGTTCCGGGTGATAAAACCGCATTCGCACCAATCCTGGAATAATCGCCGACTAAAGCACCGAATTTTTCGACACCGGTTGCTCTGTTTTCCATACCGATACGAACCGTTATTTGTTTGTTTTCCCGTTCATTATAATGATTAGCAATCACGGATCCGGCCTCGAAATTCACATAACTACCGATAATACTATCGCCTATAAAATTAAAATGAGCCGTAGCCGAACCGGGAAGCAGTATACTGGTTTTAATTTCGCAGCCCGGGCCGATTTTTACCGATTCGGCCAAAAAAACACCACCGCGTAAATAGGCATGTGCGCCAACAAAGCAATTTTTTGAAATCACAATTGGTCCTTTTAAAATCACACCCGTTTCGATAACTGCTGTTTTATGGATCGCAATCGTACCGTCGATATGGTATTCTTCCTCCGGTAACCCGTTGATACGGTTTTGTACGATTTCCGGTATTTGCTGTGTTATTTCCCACGGAAACCGGTTTACATATTCCGGAAAAATGTTTTTAAAATCAAGGATATAATCGGATAATTTCATGGTCATTAGTGGTTTTATCAGTACAAAAATAAGTCAAACACCATTGCAAAATATTAATTTTAAATTAAAAGTATTGCAAAATAATACCAATCGGTATATATTTGTTTTTTATCCGTAACTGATGGGCAAAGCTGAAAAAACCAGGCAATTTATTATCGAAAAAACCGCTCCGGTCTTTAATTCCAGAGGGTTTTGGGGTACTTCTTTACAGGATCTTACCCATGCTACCGGTTTGACCAAAGGTAGCATTTACGGGAATTTTAAAAATAAAGACGAGGTTGCATTGGCCGTTTTGGAATACAATCTCAACAAAGTGAGTAGCCTTGTTATCCGCGCTATCGCCGAAAAAAAGAGCTACCGGGACAAATTGTTATGTTATCCGGATTTATACGAAGATTTTGCAAAACACGATTTCCCGGCTGGCGGTTGCCCGATTCTGAATACTGCCATCGAAGCCGACGATACCCACCCGGTATTAAAAGAAACGGCCAAAAATGCCTTATTGTATTGGAAAGATTCCCTGACTCACCTTATCAACAAGGGAAAAGAAAAAGGAGAATTTAAACCCGAAACCGATGCCGAAGAAAATGCATTGGCAATCATTTCATTGATCGAAGGTTCTCGTATGATGATCAAACTAACTGGAAAACTAAACCACAATCGCTCCGTGATGCATACGTTGCGAAAACTAATACTGGAACTCTGATTTTTTTTATTTAAAAATATACCGATCGGTATAAAAACTATTTTATGAAAAATGTAAACATCATCTTAGCCCGACGTACTCCAATTGGAGGATTTATGGGTAGCTTATCGGTACTCAGCGCGACCGAACTAGGTAAAATCGCCATTAGTGGACTTTTAGAACAAAGCGGAGTACCGCCAACTGCTATTGATTCCGTTTATTTAGGGAACGTCCTTTCTGCCAATCTGGGACAATCGCCAGCCAGACAAGCCGCATTAACCGCCGGAATCCCGGAAAAAACAGATTGTACGACAATCAATAAAGTTTGCTCTTCCGGTATGAAAGCGGTTATGCTGGGAGCCCAACAAATTCAATTGGGAGTCGATCAGATTGTACTGGCCGGAGGTTTTGAGAGTATGAGTAACGTTCCGCATTATATTCAACATCGAAAAGGAACCAAAATGGGACACGATATTCTAACCGACGGACTTCTAAAAGATGGACTAACCGATCCGTATCATCATTTTCATATGGGAAATGCAGCCGAAATCTGCGCCCGCAAATTCAATATCAGTCGGGAGGCACAGGATGCCTATGCGTTGGAATCCTATCGCAAAGCCACGGAAGCCACGCAATCCGGTAAATTCAAAAACGAAATAATTCCGATCACCTTACAAGACAAAAAGGAAACCCGGATTATGGATCAGGATGAAGACATTTATAAAATCATCCCGGAAAAAATCGCAAAACTAGCACCTTCGTTCGAAGAAAACGGTACCATAACCGCTGCGAATGCGAGTAATCTAAACGATGCCGCCTGTGCTATTTTACTGGCATCCGACGAGGCCGTAGCGCAATACAACCTAAAACCCATTGCCCGAATTATCGGTTATGCCGACGCGGCGCAAGCTCCGGAATGGTTTACCACTTCACCTTCACTTGCGATTCCAAAAGCGCTGGAACAGGCAAATCTGGGATTGGATGCCATTGACTATTTTGAGATCAACGAAGCCTATTCGGCCGTTATTCTGGCCAATCAGCAACTATTGGGACTTTCCCCTGAAAAAGTAAACGTATACGGTGGCGCGGTCGCTATGGGTCACCCTATCGGAGTTTCCGGTGCCAGAATCATCACAACCTTGTTATCTGTTCTGGAACAGGAAAACGGTCGCTATGGTGTGGCTGCTATTTGTAATGGCGGTGGTGGCGCATCGGCGGTAGTTCTCGAAAAACTTTAATCTTATTTATCTTATGAAAAACGACGCTTTTGATTTTTTAAAACAACACATTGGTAAGGAAGTCAGCACTTCTCCATCACCCTTTATGAACTGGCTTCGACCAACGATGCTTGAAGTCGAAGAAGGTAAACTGGTTTTCCAATACACGATACGTCACGAAATGACCAATCCGTATCGCACACTACACGGTGGTATTATCGCTGCCATTATAGACGATGCGATCGGTGCGACACTGATCTCCTATAATGAACCTTATTTTTATCCGACTATTAATAATGTGATCGATTATTTTGCATCGGCACGCGAAAACGATGTTATCATTGCCGAAACAGCCATCAATAAAAAAGGAAAACAAATCGTAAATGCCCAATGCGAAATCTGGAATCACGATAAAACCCGACTCCTGGCCAAAGGATATACCAACTTGTTGCGTACCGATATAAAATAAAGCACAACGCTTACTTACTAATAAGTAAAATTCATACCTTTGTCCCGATGAAGGATACCCGATCCCATATTATCCGGCTTGCAGACGAATTGATTCGGTCAAAAGGCTATAATGCATTTAGTTATGCGGATATTTCCAAAGAACTAAACATTAAAAACGCGGCCATCCATTACTATTTCCCATCCAAATCGGATTTGGGCACAGCGGTTATTGATCATACAATGGAAAAGTTTCTGGAAACCATTGCCGCATGGGAGTCATTACCGTATGAGACACAATTGCATCAGTATACCTGTATGCATAATAAAACCCGTGAGAATCGATGGGTTTGTCTTATGGGCGCTTTGTCTCCGGTTCACGATACCTTATCGCCCGAAATGCAGCAAAAGCTAAAAGAAATGGCCGAAAGTATCCTTCAATGGCTCACCGGTTTACTGGAAAAGGGAAAAGCCGATGGCAGTTTTCATTTTACGGAGACTCCAAAAGCAAAAGCCTATTGCATCCAGTCGTCGTTATTAGCTTCTTTGCTTTTAAACAAGGTATTGCAAAACGATGTTTGTCAGGTGATTCAGCAAAATATTCAGGAAACGTAGATTTTTAAACATACTTATCAGTAGAAAACCATTAATAATGAAAAGAGTTGTAATTACAGGACTTGGGGCGCTTACCCCAATTGGAAATACGGTAGCCGAATTCTGGAACAACAGTATCAAAGGAATTAGCGGAGCCTCCAGAATAACGCGTTTCGACGCTTCGAAATTCAAATCGCAGATTGCCTGTGAGGTAAAGGATTTTACACCTTCGAATTATCTTACCCATAACGAAATCAAGCGTAGTGACTTGTTTACACAGTATGCTTTATATAGTGCCGCTGAGGCGATGGAGGATTCCGGATTGGATCTAACCACTATCGATCCGTTTGATATCGGGGTAATCTGGGGTGTTGGTCAAGGCGGAATGGAAACGTTCGAAAATGAAGTGCGCGATTATACTTTAGGCGACGGAACACCTCGTTTTAGTCCGTTTTTTGTTCCGAAATTAATCATCAATATGGCATCGGGAATGATCTCGATGAAATATGGATTACGCGGGATTAATTATACAACGGTTTCGGCTTGTGCGACGTCTAATACCGCTATCATGGATGCGTATAATTATATCAAACTGGGCAAAGCCAAAGTGTTTGTTACCGGTGGTTCGGAAGCACCAATTACGCCGGCTTCGATGGGTGGTTTTTCGGCTCTTAAAGCCATGTCGACCCGCAATGACGATCCGGCAGCAGCGAGTCGTCCTTTTGATGTTAATCGCGACGGGTTTGTGATGGGTGAAGGTGCCGGAGCATTAATTCTGGAAGATTATGATCATGCGGTAAAAAGAGGTGCTAAAATTTATGCAGAAATCGTAGGTGCTTCGATGACAGCCGATGCTTATCATATGACATCACCGCATCCGGAAGGAATCGGTGCGGCTAAAGCGATGCAACTGGCACTTGAAGAAGCACAATTGACTCCGGATCAGGTGGATTATCTAAATATGCATGCTACTTCCACTCCAGTTGGTGACGTGAGTGAGTTAACTGCTGTTAAAAAAGTATTTGCCGATAGTCCGAATCTGAGTGTGAGTGCGACCAAATCGATGACCGGACACTTACTAGGAGCCGCCGGTGCGATCGAGGCCATACTGTCGATTAAAGCGATTAATCACGGTATTATCCCACCAACGATCAATTTAGATGACGTTGATCCGAACATCCCGGAAGGCATTCATATTGTAGCGAATCAGGCGCTTGAGAAAAAAGTGGATGTCGCTATGAGTAATGCATTCGGTTTTGGTGGTCATAATGGAATTGTGATCTTTAAAAAGATATAATTTCGATAATTATAACACCTGACAGGTTTTTAAAACCTGTCAGGTGTAGCATAAAACGAATATACCGGAAGGTATTCATATTGTAGCAAATCAGGCACTTGAGAAAAAAGTGGATGTCGCTATGAGTAATGCATTCGGGTTTGGTGGTCATAATGGAATTGTGATCTTTAAAAAGATATAATCTGAACACCTATAACACCTGACAGGTTTTAAAAACCTGTCAGGTGTAGCATAAAACGAATATACCGGAAGGCATTCATATTGTAGCGAATCAGGCACTTGAGAAAAAAGTGGATGTCGCTATGAGTAATGCATTCGGTTTTGGTGGTCATAATGGAATTGTGATCTTTAAAAAGATATAATTTTGATAATTATAACACCTGACAGGTTTTAAAAACGGGTCAGGTGTAAAACAAAAAGAGGTTGGAAATTCCAACCTCTTTATTCTTTTCTCTTTTCTCTTTCTTCTCTTCCTATTTCCGTTTATAATCGAACGTCGCCGGGAATTTCCGGGTTACGATATTCGGTTCGGACAATATCTTTTTTTCATATTTCGGACTGATTTGTTTGTCCATATACGTCTCGTCTTTAAATTTTTTATGCTCTACAATGGCCGACACTTTTACATTCACATCAATAGGCTGTACATAGTTGTCATTTTTCAACATCACATAGAATTTGCCTTGTAACATCCCCGGTTCGGTAAAGCGTTTCGAAGTGGCAATTCCTTTTCCGAAATCGTAGGATTTAATCGGTTTCCCCTGAAGGTATAACTTTTTATTTTCTTCGTTTACCAAAGCATATTCCACGTCTTCACCAATAGACGGCAACGCCAGATTGGTTACTGCTCCGGCTGCAAGTCCGCCTAACGGACTGGTAAAAATCGTTGTTGCACCCTGAACTGCCCCTACGATCATTTTACGGTTTTGTTGCCAGTAGTCGTTGCTTTCTTTTCCAACGCCAACCCAATACGCCCAGGCGACCACTTTTTTGGTTTCGTCCGCCGCAATGGAATTCCCCGGTAATGCAAAAAAGATCCCCGACTGACTCGGATCCAGACTTGTTTTGGCACTCACCCGCTGACTTTTATCAACCACCATTTCTTCGTATTTCTTTTCGAAAGTAACTACCTTTCTGGTTTTACGAACATATAGCGTATCGTATCCCACCACAACCTCTTTGGTAAACGAATTCCAGGTCGTATCCTGTTCCGTTACCCATTTGACCGTCGTATTGAAATTCCGGGTTTCTTCTGTTGCCGGTATACGTTGTATCAATACCGAAAGTTGTTTGGGTTCCTTATCGGTATTTTTAAAAAGGAATTTATAAACACCTTTATGATTTACCACAATGATCTGCTTTTTTACTTTTTTGACATCCATCGCTTTAAATTTAAGGATGTCCGGAAATTCCGAAACCGATACTTCGCTTAGCTTTTTCCCGTTTTCTTCTTCAAAAGTGAGCAAAATCTGATCGCCTTCGGCAAAACCATATACTAATTCTTCTGTAGTGCCGGGTTTTACCTGTACGGCGATTTCGGCAACTGTACTATTTTTTTGTGCAAAAAGAACGTTAACTGTCAATAAAAACAGTAGGGTAATTTTATTCATCTGTTCGTTTGTTATCTTTTATTTTTCAAAACCATAATCGCGTTCTACTTTGGCAATACGCACTTTAAAAGCACTATACCAGTCGGTACGCCCTTTTTCGCGGGCAATGGTATGTTCGACGTTTTTTTTCCAGTGTGTTATCGCTTCCAAATCGACCCAGTAGGAAACCGTAATACCAATAGCATTTCGTGCCGATTCCACTCCTAAAAAACCTGGTTGCTGTTTGGCAAGTTCGACCATACGATCGGCTGTCAAGCCATAATCATCGTCAATTTCCGTTCGTTCGGATGTAAAAATCACCGCATAATACGGTGGTTCCGGTGTTTGTGCGATCATTTTAGTGTTTTTTAGCTTCTTCCCAGAAAACGTCCATTTCGGCCAGAGTCATATCCGCCAGTGGTTTCCCCATTTCGGCGGCCTTACTTTCGAGATACTGGAAACGTTTGATAAACTTTTTATTGGTTCGCTCCAAGGCATCTTCCGGGTTTACATTTAGAAAACGAGCATAGTTGATCATCGAAAACAACACATCGCCAAACTCGGCTTCAACCTTATCCTGATCCCCTTTTTGGACTTCAACCTGTAATTCTTCCAGTTCTTCCTGAACCTTATCCCATACCTGATGCGGTTCTTCCCAGTCGAAACCAACTCCTTTTACCTTATCCTGAATCCGACTGGCTTTTACCAATGCCGGCAGACTTTTAGGCACACCTTCCAAAACGGATTTTTTGCCTTCTTTGAGTTTTAATTTTTCCCAATTCTGTTTGACCTGTTCTTCGTTTTCCACGACCGTATCGCCATAAATATGCGGATGTCTGTCAATGAGCTTGTCACAGATGGAATTGGCCACATCGCCGATATCGAATGCCTCTTTCTCACTTCCGATTTTAGCATAAAAAACAAGGTGCAACAAAACATCGCCCAGTTCTTTTTTGATTTCTTCCAGATCGTTATCCAGAATCGCATCGCCCAGTTCATAAACTTCTTCAATCGTAAGATGGCGAAGGCTTTCCATCGTTTGCTTTTTATCCCAGGGACATTTTGCCCGCAGGTCTTCCATAATGTCTAGTAAACGATTAAAAGCGTCCAGTTGCTGTTGCCGTGTGTTCATAGGTTCAGAATTTGTGTAAAAATAAGAAATCCCGCCCGAAGGCAGGATTATTTTATAGGTGTTTCAGCAATTATTCTTCAGTAGCTGTTTCTGTTTCAGCTGCTTCAGCCGGTGCTTCTTTCGACACCAATCCGTTTGCCTGTAACATGTTGTACCAGTTCAATACTTTTTTAATATCGGAAGCATATACTCTGTCTTCGTCAAATTCCGGTAACACTTCTCTGAAATAGGTTTCCAATGTTGCGTTATCTTCTTTGTGTGAAATCGCAGGTCCGTTGTCTTCTTTTTCAGCAATTGCTCTGAAAACTTCTGCCAAACGGATTTCTCCATCATAGGTATAGATTGAAATTTCAGACAATAAGCTTACATTACTACGTAAACCAACCGTGATTTTTTTACCGTCTAATAATGATTCGGCTACAAATCCGGTTCTGGTTTGTAATTTTAATGCGTATAAACCTGGTTTTCCTGAAATTGCTAATATTCTTTCGATGCTCATTTTTCTATTTTTTTAAAGGATGACAAATATCTAATCTTTGAATTGAAAAACAAAAATTATCGCCCTTTTTTGGCAATAAATTTCATTTTATAATCCGGACGCGTTTTGCCTTCCATGATGTTTTGTAATTTTTTTGAAATTAATCTTTTTTTCAAGGACGAAATTTTGTCGGTAAACAATATTCCTTCGATATGATCGTATTCGTGTTGGATCACCCGGGCAATCAAACCGTCGTACACGTCGGTATGCTTGTTAAAGTCCTCGTCGTAATATTCGATTGTAATCTGCTCTTTACGGAATACATCTTCCCGAACATCCGGAATACTCAAACAGCCTTCGTTGAATCCCCACTCTTCGCCTTCTTCTTTTAGTATTTTGGCATTGATAAACGTTTTGCGGAAGTTTTTTAACAGTTCCTGTTCTTCCTGCGTCAGATCTTCACTATCGCTAAACGGTTCACAATCGATGATAAAGATGCGAATCGGCATTCCTACCTGAGGCGCGGCCAAACCAACACCATAAGCATTATACATCGTATCGTACATGTTTGCTATCGTTTCTTTTAACTTAGGGTAATCCTGCGTCACTTCTTCACATACTTTGCGCAGTACGGGATCCCCATATCCGATAATAGGTAAAATCATTATTCTTATTTTAAAGGATTTACGTGGATTAAAAGCAAAAATTATGCCCTTAATCCGTGCGCAAAAGTAATGATTTTTTACAGATTCCGATACCGATTCTCCCGATTTGACTTTTTTTAAACATTTTTATGTGAAATCATTCTTAATTTTATGCTTACTTTTTTTACATTTTCTACCTTTGCTTTTAACACTGTGACAATGCTATATCAAATTAGAAAATTCATCGACAGTACCAACTTCACGAATGCTTTTAAAGTTACCCTTGCCGCTGTAATTCCATTTATCGTTTTTGCCCGACTGGATTATTCCAGTATTGGTTTTACCGTTGCGCTGGGAACGATTATGACTTTTCCGAGCGATATTCACGGGAATCTGAAACACAAAATCAACGGTTTGCTGGTTGCGGTTTTTCTCGGTGCGGCCTGTACCTTATTGATCAGTGCCTGTAGTCATCACCCCTGGATCTTATATCCGGTGATGGGTATTACATTGTTTTTTCTTTCGATGTTGTCGGCCTACGGACAACGGGCGAATCTGGTTTCGTTTTCCGGACTCATTGCCATCGCTCTGGCTTTTAGTCACGATTATAAAGGTTGGGATTTGGTCATGCATAGTGTATGGATTGCCGTTGGCGGTCTTTTCTATATCCTGATTTCACTGCTTTTCTATTTTATCCGTCCGAAACGCTATGTGGAATTGCAAACCGTAGATTGTATCCGACTCACTTCCAAATACCTGAAATTGAGAGGTGATCTTTGGAATATTGATGCTAATAAATCCAAAATCATCGAAAAGCAATTGCACTTACAAGTCGAAATCAATGCGATTCACGAGAACCTGCGCGAGTTTTTAATCCGAAATAACAGCGCGTCCAACTCGAACCATAACCGTAAGATGCTGATCGTGTTTACCACTATGGTCGATATTCTGGAATTGGCTTTATCGACGGCATTCGATTACGATAAATTACAAAAAAAGTTTGCCGAACATCAGAAAGTATTGGCGACCTATCAGAATCTGGCGTATAATCTTGCCGCCAGTCTGAAGAAGATTGCCCAAAGTATCGAAAAAGGAACAAAATATACCTCCCGCCATTCGCTATTGGAAGATTTGGAGGCATTACAAAAAGTTATCGCAGCCTACGAACAAAACGTAGGGAAAGCCGAGGCTTATGAAGGCGTGTTGATGCTCAACAATATGTTGCATTATGCCGAACGTCAGATTGAAAAAATCAAGGTACTGGAACGCGTTTTTTCCGATTCCATCAACCTTCAGGATTATAAAAACAGGAATAAGGACATTGAAAAATTCCTGACACCCCAAAATTACCGTTGGAATACCTTGGTCGAAAACCTGAGTTTTTCCTCTACGTTTTTCCGCCATTCCCTACGGATGACGATTACGTTGTTACTAGGTTATATCATCGGACAGTTTTTACCGTTTCAAAATCCGTATTGGATATTGTTAACAATTGTAGTGATCATGCGTCCGGGTTATGGGCTTACCAAACAGCGTTCGATCGAGCGGATTCTAGGAACTGTTTTAGGTGGTATCATCGCTTTCGGCTTTCTGTATATCACCAATAACCATACGATATTAGGCGTTTTATGCGTGATTTCCATGCTTTTGGGCTTTACATTTTCAAACACCAATTATAAGATCGGAGCTACTTTTGTTACGATTTATGTGATTTTTATTTACGGGATATTAACCCCAAATGTAAACGAGGTAATTCAATACCGTATTCTCGATACACTTGTAGGCGCGGTGCTTTCCTTTACGGCAAGTTACCTGTTATGGCCATCGTGGGAATTCCTTAACGTACGGACATTCCTGGAAAAAGCGATTGCAGCCAACCGGGAATACCTGTTGGAAATCAGTATTTTTTATAATAAAAAAGGTGATGTTACCACGTCGTATAAACTGGCACGAAAACATGCTTTTATCGAAATCGGAAACCTGATGGCTTCGTTTCAACGTATGATTCAGGAACCGAAATCCAAACAACGTCAGAAATCACAGGTTTTTAAACTGGCTGTCCTTAACCATACCTTATTATCGTCGCTGGCATCCATAGGTACTTATGTACAATCACATAAAACCACCAAGGCTTCCGAAGCTTTTAATATCGTGGTCAATACCGTGGTTCGAAATCTTGATCAGGCAATTGCCGTATTGAATAATAAGAAAAGTGATTTGCTTTCGGAAGAAGAACGTACCAAACTGGAAGTCAGTTTTTCGGAATTAAAGAACATCCGGGCCAAAGAGCTTCATGAAGATCTGGAAAATGATGTCGATTTTAAACTAAAACTGGAAGAAGCACAATTGGTAATCGAACAGTTAATCTGGTTAACCAACCTTTCGGAAAATATTTTAAAAGCTACTATCGCGCTAAAAAATAAAAATGCAGAATAGCAGTTAGACCTGACCCGTTTTTGAAACCTGTCAGGTCTGGGAAAACACCAATAAAAAACGGCACTGTTGTAACAGTGCCGTTTTTTATTCATTCATTTTAAACTATACTCTAATTTTCCAGTTTTAATACTTTAGCCGTATGGGCGCGTAATGTATCCGCCAATTCCGGTTGATCATTCAATAAAGTGCCGTAGGAAGGAATCATTTCTTTTAGTTTGGATTGCCATTCCGGAGTTGCCAATTGTTCCGGGAAACAACGTCCCAACAAATCCAACATGATCGAAACGGTAGTCGAAGCACCCGGAGAAGCACCCAGCAATACCGCCAGTGAACCATCGGCTGCATTAACTACTTCGGTTCCGAATTCCAATACACCTCTTCCTTCTTTATCTTTTTTAATTACCTGTACACGCTGACCGGCATTTTCCAATACCCAGTCTTCTTTTTTCGCATCCGGTAAATATTCTTTTAACGCTTTTAAACGGTCTTCTGAAGACTGAAATACCTGATCAATTAAATATTTAGTCAACGGAATATTTTTAATACCCGCCGAAAGCATCGGTTTGATATTGTTTAATTTGATGGATTGTGCCAAATCGAAATACGATCCTTTTTTCAGGAATTTGGTTGAAAATCCGGCATAAGGTCCAAACAACAAGGCTTTTTCACCATCAATCATACGCGTATCGATATGCGGAACCGACATTGGCGGTGCTCCAACCGATGCTTTTCCGTATACTTTTGCCTGGTGTTTTTCGATGATTTCAGGATTCACACATTTTAGCCATTGCCCACTTACCGGGAATCCGCCAAAACCGTTTCCTTCCGGGATATTCGCTTTTTCCAGTAATAATAACGATCCTCCACCGGCACCGATAAAAACGAATTTCGCTTTTACTCTTTTTTTCTGTCCGTTGGTTTCGTCTTTTACTTTTACTTTCCAGCTTCCATCCTCGTATTTTTTAAGACCTTTTACGTCGTGGTTAAAGTGCATTTTTACACCGTCCTGTTTTTGCAGATGATTAAAAATACTACGGGTTAACGCTCCAAAGTTCACATCGGTACCGATTTTCATCGAAGTAGCCGCCAGTTTTTTGGTTCCTTTACGGCCTTCCATGATCAACGGAGCCCATTCGCGAATCTGGTTCTGGTCTTCCGTATATTCCATCCCTTTAAAAAGATGGTATTTTTGTAGTTCCTCAAATCGTTTTTTAAGGTATTTTACGTTTTTTTCACCCCAAACAAAGCTCATATGCGGTACACTTCTGATAAAACTTTCCGGATTATCCAATAATCCCTGTTCTACCAGATAGGCCCAGAATTGTCGGGAAACTTCAAAGGATTCCACGATTTTTACGGCTTTTTTGGTTTCTACGGAACCGTCTTCCAGTTCCGGTGTGTAGTTCAATTCACAAAACGCTGAGTGCCCTGTTCCGGCATTGTTCCAGGCATCCGAACTTTCGGCAGCCGCAACATCTAAACGTTCAAAGATTTCAATTTTTAAGTTTGGTTGTAGTTCTTTTAGTAGTAGTCCTAATGTTGCGCTCATTATTCCTGCTCCAATTAAGACCACATCGGCCTCAGTTTTTTGTATTGTAGTAGTCATCGCAGTATTTTAAAGTGCAAAGTTACTTTAGAAAGTTTGAAAAACTATCACTTTTTTCCAACCTTTACAATGCAAAACGCACTTTTAGTAAATTATAGTTTTTTTCTAAATCATTTTTCGAGTTAGATAATCCCGAAGCATAATTGTTGCAGAAATCTCATCAATAAGGGCTTTATTTTGTCGTTGTTTCTTTTTCAATCCACTATCGATCATGGTCTGAAAAGCCATTTTTGACGTAAAACGTTCGTCTACACGCTCCACTTTCATGTCGGGAAAAGCCGCTTTAAACCGGGTTACAAAAGCTTCGATTATCGGTGTACTTTCTGACGGCTGACCGTTCATTTGCAAAGGCTCTCCGATTAGTACTTTAAACACGTCTTCTTTTTCAAAATACGTTTTTAAAAACGCGATTACGTCTTCGGAAGGGACGGTTGTAAGTCCCGATGCGATAATCTGCAATTCGTCGGTTACCGCTATTCCGGTTCGCTTTTGTCCGTAATCTATGGCTAATATTCTCGGCATAACTATTCGTTAAAGTGTTTTCTGTAATTTTCCTATCCGCAAAAGTAGTGGAAATGTTACTTTTTTATCGCTTTCTTTCCAGGATGTTTTCAGTTCTTTGCGGATAAGCTCCAATGGGTCGGCCTGATTTTGTTTTTTATAATGTTGTACAGCCGACCAGGTTCCCAAATACCCCAGCAATTGTTCGTAATCCCATTCGTAATGGTTTTCAAACGATCTGGTTTTGATTTCTTCATACGGGAATGGAATCGTTTTATAATTATCGTCGATATAACGTCTTTCCACATCCCAATAATCACCTAAAATTTCTGTATATAGTTTTTTAATAATGCCGTCGGTTTTCGGGTTTGTTTTTAGCAATCCGTAACCCAACACTACAAAAATCCCATCGTTTTTCAGAATTCTATAAATTTCTTTGTTAAACGTATTAAAATCAAACCAGTGTATCGCCTGCGCTACCGCAATAAGATCAAATTGTTTATTGGTAAAATCTGTTTTTTCAGACGGTTGTATGCTATACGTGATATTGGCTGCTTTTTCGGCATTTTCAATTTGTTGTGCACTGATATCGGTCGCATACACCTGATCAAAATATTCGGCTAATTTCCGGGCCAACTGACCGTTTCCCGTAGCCATATCCAACGCCTGTTCCGTACGTGGCGCCAACAATACAATATAGTCAATAATTTCCTGTGGATATCCCGGTCTGAAAACAGCATATTCTGTCGCTATTTTCGAAAAATTGTCTTTCATCTCTTCTTTTTTAAGCACTATAAAACCATAGTACTATACAAAGTTACTTCCAACAACGTAAAATTAAACTGAAGACCGTTTTAAATATTTCTTAAAGTTTTCGGCTTTAATGGGATACGTATTTTAACCCGATGATTGAGGCAATCAACGTAACAATAAAGAACATTCTCCAAAAATCGGCTGGTTCTTTAAAGAAAATAATGCCTACCAAAACAGTACCTACCGCCCCAATTCCGGTCCACACCGCATAGGCTGTACCAATTGGTAAGGTTTGCGTTGCTTTGATCAATAACAACATACTAATGGTTAGACAGATAAAAAATCCGGAATACCACATAATGGATTCATTTCCGGTGGTTTCTTTGGCTTTTCCAAGACAAGAAGCGAATCCTACTTCAAACAGTCCGGCGATAACAATTAAAATCCAGTTCATATACTTTAATTTAGACCGCAAAATTCTGTTTTTTTAGTCGGTTATTTTTTAACAAATGATAAAAAAGCTAGCGAATTTCGGCTCGAATCCGGCTTAAAGTGACCTGAGTTACGCCCAGATAGGACGCTATATGTCCCAACGATACCCGGTTTAATAACTCCGGATCGCCTTTTATCAACTCTTCATAACGTTCTAAAGCCGATTTGAACTGACGGGAAATGAGTCGTTCTTCCGTTTTGACCAGTTCGTATTCACTGAGTTTTCGCCCCCAATTGGCAATGTGGATATCCTCTTCGTACAAGGCTTTTAATTCGGATGCCTTAATATGGTACAATTCGGCATTTTCGAGCAGTTCTATTGTTTCATATCCTGTTTTTCCAAAGATATAGCTGTTAAACGACAGTACAACCCCGCCTTCCCGACCAAACCAAAAGGTTACTTCGGTATCGCTGGTGTAACAAAATGCCCGCGCCATTCCTTTTTTGATAAAATAAATATCGTTTTCGATTTTATTGCTTTCAATTAGATAATGCCCTTTTGGATAGGCAACTTCCGACAATCGGTCGAGGATTTTTTGCAGGGATTTTTCCGGCAGCGGATGGATGGATTGTACTATCTCCAGGGCTGTCATCGCCTATTTTGATTTGAATTTCCAGTCGAATTCGTCCTTGTCATTGATAATCGCTCCTACCTCAACACGGATGATTTTTCCAAATTCCGATTGTAAAATCAGCCAGTTGCTTTCGTTAAATACGTTATCTACGGTATCGAATGTTTCGATTTCCCAATCTTTGATTCCTTTGGCCTGAATTTCGTCCTGTACTGTTTTGGTAGCTCTACCGATCAGTTTGTTCTCAAACAATTCCAATTCCGGATGCGATCCGATAATATAGCCCAGCTTCATGTCTTCATCTTCATAAAACGTAAGGCGCATATAATTCTCATTATACAGGTAAATGATGTTGTTATCATCGTCTTTATACTGACGATCCGGTTTGCCATAAACCGCTTCCACATCCTTTTGTTTCATTCCGAAAACCAGTTCGGCTATTCCTGTTTTTAAGTTGATTTTCATAGTCGATTTGTTTCCTCAAAGATATTTCTTTTAGCGGTATTCCCTATAAAAAAATCCCTCATTTGAGGGATTCTTTTGGTATTTTATTAATATTCGAATTGTCCATATTCGCTGTTTATCGTCAGCTTTTTAGTTTCGGATGCTGCTACGCGTCCTACTATTTGTGCTTCAATATTAAACGATTTGGAAATCGCAATAATGTCTTCTGCAATCTCGGCTGGTACGTATAATTCCATACGGTGACCGCAATTAAACACCTGATACATTTCTTTCCAATCGGTTTTGGATTGTTCCTGAATCAATTTAAATAAAGGTGGTACCGGGAACAGATTGTCTTTTATGACATGTAGATTTTCTACAAAATGTAGGATTTTGGTTTGCGCTCCTCCACTGCAATGTACCATTCCGTGGATTTGATCTGCTTTGTATTTTTCCAGTATTTTTTTGATCACTGGTGCGTAGGTACGCGTAGGTGATAAAACCAGTTTTCCGGCATCGATCGGTGCATTTTCTACCGTATCCGTTAGTTTTACATTACCCGAATATACCAATTCGGCTGGTACGGAAGCGTCAAAACTTTCCGGGTATTTTTGTGCCAGATAGTTATGGAATACGTCATGACGAGCCGATGTTAGTCCGTTACTTCCCATTCCACCGTTATAGTCGGTTTCGTATGTCGCCTGTCCGAAAGAGGCCAGACCAACAATTACATCACCGGCTTTAATATTGGCATTATCGATCACATCAGCGCGTTTCATTCGTGCCGTTACAGTCGAATCGACAATCAGGGTACGTACCAGATCGCCCACATCGGCCGTTTCGCCTCCGGTGGAATGAATGGTTACCCCAAACGATTTTAATTCGGTGATCAGTTCTTCTGTTCCGTTGATAATGGCCGAAATTACTTCGCCAGGAATCCGGTTTTTGTTCCGTCCGATTGTAGACGACAGCATAATGTTATCGACCGCTCCCACACATAACAGGTCATCGATATTCATAATCAAAGCATCTTGCGCAATACCTTTCCAAACGGACATATCGCCGGTTTCTTTCCAGTATAAATACGCTAATGAGGATTTTGTACCGGCACCGTCGGCATGCATGATCAAGCAATAATCGTCGTCATTGGTCAGGTAATCGGGTACTATTTTGCAGAACGCTTTCGGGAAAAGCCCTTTATCAATGTTTTTAATGGCATTATGCACATCTTCTTTGGCGGCAGAAACGCCTCTTAAACTGTAACGTTTACTCGTATCAGAACTCATGTATTTTGTGTGTGTTGTTGTAGCGCAAAGATACTCTAAAATGTGGAATTTGAAAAAAATGCGGATTTGAAAATATTCCGCTTAGTTTTCTATGATTTCAATTTCGACTCTTCTGTTGGCTGCGCGTTCTTCTTCGTTTTTTTCCGGTAGCGGATTGATCGGTTGCGTGCTTCCGAATCCTTTAAAAGTTGCCCGACTTTTATCGATTCCATGTGCTTCCAAAAACATTCGGATTGCTTTGGCGCGTTTGGTCGACAAATCGGCCCGATCGTTTGGCATACAGCAAATATGTCCCTGAATCTGGATTTTTAGTTTCGGGTTCTTTTTCATGATCTCCAGTAATTCGAACATTTTTGGGCGGGAATCGGGTAAAATAGCAAAGGTATTTTCGTAAAAATTAAGGTTCTCCAGTTTTAGTTTATCGCCCACTACGGCATTTTGCACTCGTAATTCGAGTGAAGCATCCAATGGCAATTCGGCTCTCAGTATTTGTGTAACCGGTTTAATTCCTAATATTTCATTTTCCCGCGACAGGTCTTTCGCCAGGATATAATGAATGGTTACTTTCCGGTTTTCGGCTTTGATTTTAGATTGTTTATGACTTTCTCCGAAACTACGGGTTTTAAAATCGTCCCGGGTTTTTACTTTTACTTTTACCAAATCATAGACATAGGACACTCGTTTCTGAGCCAGCGTATCATTATAGGTCGTAGTTCCGTCTTCGTCTGTAAATCCGTTAATCGCGACGATTTTTGATGTGGCATTTTGTTGCATCCAGCTTTCCAGTCGGAGCATTTCTTTTTTGTTTAGTTCGTGTTTGTTGCTTTCGAAATAGACAACAAATGCTTCCTGTGCCGACGCGCTAAACGCAGCCGAAAGGAAAAGAAAAAGGGCTAAAAACGTTTTCATTTTAGTAGTTTACTGTAACGAATTAACGATATTCCGGTGACTTTTAAAAACATTCCGGTGTTTTATTCCTTATAAAAGAGTAAAGGCGTATCCTGTTCCATCCAAAGATACGCCTTTACAAAAAAAGAAAGAGGTGGCTGTTTATTTCCAATCGGGCATTAATCCATTACTAAAAAGTGCCGTTCTGGAATTCGATGTTCCCATCGTATATTTTGTAATCGTTCGCGGCGACACGCCATCGTTGGACGTACTCACAAAGATCAGCTCGGCTTCGTTTGGCGAAAAGCGCACATCGAGATCGTTGTATCCGGCCGGACGTTGCACCGCGACTTCGGTGGTTGTATTGGCTGTAAAATCGTACATAAATATTCTGTTGTCCAATTGGCGATAATCGCTGCTTTGGTAGCCGGAAACGTCTCTGGTAAATACCAGTTTGGTATTATTTACCGACAAATGCAAGCCCCCGGCGGCACCATTAACGCCGGATAATACATTTGCAACGACATTTCCGGACATATCAATCACATAAATTTCAACATTATAGCCACTAAGATCATTTACTTTGAGCGCTATAAGCGAACCGTCATAACTCCAGTCACATTCCGAAATAAACTTGCCGGTCGGTGTCTGGTACAATTGCTGTAATCCGCTGCCATCCGCATTGATCTGATACAGTTTATCAAAATTGGAATAAATCAACTGACTTCCATTAGCACGCCAGCAATAATTATAATGATCCAGATTAAATCCTGCTACCGGAACATTACTCGTTACCTTAAACACACTCGAACCATCGGGTCGCATAGTATACAGATGCGCCTGACCACCAGTGGATCTGATAAAGGCAATTTTGTTCGCCTGCGTGTTTTTGCGTGGTCGGAAGCTATTGGTTGCATCCGATGTAATCTGCAATTGATTACCGGCATCATCTGCAGTAAAAATCACATTGTTATCCCCAGTTTTTCGTACAAATAAATACCGGGCATTTGGGAACATCAACGTACGGAACGAACCGATCAAACTGTTTACATCCGGATTGATACCATCGTTAGCCGTAACCTGCCAGTAATATTTGGTACTGTAATTCAGGTTGGTCAGCGTAAAGGTCGTATCGGCTATATTCTCATAGGTTACAACATTATTATTAATATCGTTTCGCAAAGTCACTTTATAGGTAATCGGGTCTTCTTCCGGGTCACTACACGACCATTTGAGGGTTACTTCCAGCGACTGATCAGTTGCATTGTCAGCCGGAGAAGTCAACACCGGAACCGTTGGCGGCAAATTGGCGTCTTCTTGTTTTACAAGTTCAAAAACCATTTCGGTGGTTCCGCCTGTATTGACGTGTACCGCTTCAAATTTGGCAATATAGCCGTCTTTTCGGGCTTCGAACGAATAATCCCCTTCGTTAACCTGTGTCACCGTATAATAACCCGACGAATCGGTAAAAACCGTACTGGTACTCGGACTAGACGACACCCGGGCGTTGGCAATAGGCGTGAACGTTTCCGATTCGACTACTCTTCCCTTAACAATTCCCTGTCCTTTTTCAATAAATTCTTCTTCACTACAGGACCATGCAATACCCAAAAGCGTTAGCAACAATCCTATTCTGATTATCATTTTCATATCCCCTTTCTTTTAGTTTTCCGGAAAGCCGTTGGTATAACCTGTAGTACGTTTACTTTCTTCTACATGTTTCTTAATTGCTTTATTGGGATACTTTTGTTTTGGAAAATAGTAGGTAATCCCGGCTCCAAAACGCCAATAATAATCGTCTCTTTTTCCCATCACCAGATAATCGACTTTATCCGAAAAGGTAATATTGTTTTCGCCGTAGAGTTTTATCCCGAAGTTATCCGTCAGCAGATACTCCACGCCCAGTCCAAACTGTATTTTCATATGCAGGTTTTCGTAGGCACTATTGATTCCCAATCCGCCGCCGCCGTAGATATAGGGCGTACACCGGTCGTAGGGTAAAACCAGTAATTCGAAATTCAGATCACCGGTGAGATAGCCCACATCGAGGTAATTTTTATTCCCAAACCACGACGGACTGAGTGATGCTGTCATGTTAAAATTCGGCCAGAAAAAATATTTTAATCCACCGCGTATCATCGGTTTTAATTCGGCATTCGGATAATCGCCATTGATTAAGGTTGTTCCGCCTCCGATTTCAACGCCATAACGGGCACGACGCTCCGTGAAATGCCGACCGTATAACGCGGAGACATCGGCTTCCTGTTTTTCCGCATCATAATTATTGATCAATTCGGTTAATTTTACAATAGGCGCTTTGGCTTCCCAGATATTATCCCGGATTCCCTCGATAATAAGCCCTTCCACCCCTTTTTCGATGGCTTCGGTAATGGCCATCTGGATTGGTTCGTTTTTTGTAAATCCGGTTTCCACTTCCAACAATCGTTTAAAATCGACATATCGGAACAGGCTCGCATCTACCGATTGCGACAGGATGGTTTTCGAAACATAAATCGTTTTGAGTATTTTCCCGTTTGAAGTCGACACCAGGCGTAGGTAAATCGTAATCCGATCCTGTTTGTAACGGGTCGATCCGCCCGCGCCAAAATAACGCGCACCATAACCACCGGTGATGATATTCGAGTCGTATGAAATCACGCCACCTTCCAACAATACACCGGCATATAGCAAAGGAGCCAATTGCATTTCGGGCGCATTCTGATCTTTGTTGTATTCCTGTCGGGTAGAACGGATAATATTGCGTTCGTTCATCAGATTTGCCAGATTTTCCCTTTCAATGGGTGTAAACCATTTGGAATCTTCCAATGCTTTTATCAGGATAGAGGTCGCACCCTGCGTAACGGCCGTACTAAAGGTACTTCCCGCTTCGGTGGGTTTATATTGTCCGGTTTGGTCTCTAAATTTATAGACCCCGATCACTACCGGTTCCTTAGGAGGCGGTAGCGATTTTAAGGCACTGGTCGATGGGGTTGGCTCACCGATGGCGGCTTTTTCGACGCCTACCGGTTGGTTAAAATAAGCGCCGCAACCCGATAAGGTCAGTACCAGTAATAACGAAAGTAATGGTGCTCTTTTCATATTAATTCCCTGGAATGATTACTTGAGTTTGTTCGCCGGTTGTGATATCGAGTATGTTTACGACTACACCGAGGTTAGACGGGTAAACTTCGACCGAAAGGCTTCCAAAGACATAGGTTCCCTGCTGAAGTCCGCCGGTTCCGTTACCCGTTCCCGTGCCGGTACCTCCTGTTGTGGTACCGTCGCCGTATTGTTGCTGAAATAGTGATCTCGATATATAGTTTAACAACTGGTTGTTTAAATTTTCTTTGAATCGCTCCAATTCTGTCTGCGGTTTGTACAAATCGTCTGTCGGCTCTTTAAACTTATTCTGCGAATCGGCAGAACTTAGCAGCCACTGGTAATTAAATGTGTCGCCTCCGAAAGCCGGATTTATCGGTTTGTAAACCAGATCCTGTGCCATTGCATACGTTCCGGAAAGGAGCATCATCACTAAAAAAACGATAGTTTTCATAATACAAAAGCTAGAATTAATACTGCGTTATATATTGTTTTTGTTTTTCGACATCCTGAAAATATTTGATCAGTTTTGCGATGGAATCTTCAGCCATATAGAGCAGAAAATCTTCATCGGGTCGCGAAACAAATTCGTTTATCAAATCATTATCAATAACCACCCGGATTCGGGTAGTGCGTCCGAAACTAAGTTCTTCTTCTACTTTTACGATTTTGCGGGCATTGAGTTTTTTCTCCTGATATTTCCCGTAGAAATAGTCGTAGAATTCCTTCCCGAACTTGGTCTTGGTTTCGTCCGATACGATTCCCATCAGTTCCAGTCCGTCGGCAGGTTGTTCGGCTTTATCGGTTTCGCCCACCACAATACGGTCTTTTCCGATAATCTTATCGTTTTCATCGTAGATGAGTAACAACAGGATGGTTTCGTCTTCTTTGGAAATGTTGACCTGGGTTTTGGACAGTAGTTTTTTTTCGTTTGGCGCCAGCGTAAACCGGCCGTCCTGCGAATTGTTCGAAAGGTTTTTACTTCTTTTATTTTTTTTGATGACCGTTAGTTTGTAACGCAAACTTTTATGTATTTCCGTTACATTTTCGGCCGTTCCGGTAACCGACAGCATATTTTCTAATTCGGTGGTTTCGATTTTGGCTTTAACCTCTTTGTTCATAATCTGGGTATAACCGGAAAATGAAAAGGCAAACAGTAGTACTAAAAGCGGGTAGATCGGTTTCATGATGGCGCTGTTATCGGTTTAAGATAAGTATGGATCCGGAATTCCCTCTTTGGATGATTTTCATATCATCGGATATCGAATTCGATCCGTAACTGGTATAATTCAAATTGTTACCGTATTGAAGAATCTGCGTGTTGCTCGCGCTATACGGATTGGCTGAAAAGTCATTGATGTTGTTGTTGTTTCCTTTCTGAATCAATGACTGATTGATCTCCCTGGCATTTTTATACAGATCCAGGTTATTTTGGTTTCCCAACTGCTTTACATCGATGTTGGATTGTTGGGTTTTTACAGCTATATTGGTATAATTCTGATAGCCAACCTGCTGAATCGTAACATTGTTATTTCCTACAACGGTTTTTTCTTTTTGAGCCTTTTGCACGGCCTCCTGCTGCTTTTGCAGTCCGAATTGTTTAAAATCCTGCTCGTCCTGTGCCTGAAGGTTCCAGGAAAACAAAACCATCAGCAATCCGTATGCTACCGCCCTTTTCATGGCATTGTTATTTAGGAGGAAAAAGGAGAGATCGCTTTGCAGTTACCTCTCCTCTTTTCTATGGGATTAATTTGATTGGTTTACTAAAGATACGTTAGCAATACCAGCCTGGTTTACAAAACTCATATGTCCTAAACCAGATTGGTTGGTCCAGGCAAAGTTTAGTGCACCATCCTGATCAATTAAAGATAGGTTGGCATCACCGGCCTGAGTGGTTATTGCCATATTATAGAATCCGTCCTGAGTGTGAATAGCCATGTTGTCTTCGCCTAACTGGAATTGGTAGGATTGGTTACCAGTTCCGGTTTGGAAAGCAACAGCCGTATTGTCTTCACCTACCTGTGTCTGCATGGAATAGTTATCATCTCCTACCTGTACGGCCAAAGCAGCATTGTCTTCCCCAAACTGAATCTGATCTGCGGTATTACCAGTACCTAACTGAATAACAGCAGCGTCGTTTCCGGCTCCTACCTGTAATACATTGGCTTCATTAAGGCTTCCAAGCTGTAGTACGGAAGCATCGTTTCCAATTCCGATTTGTTGGATGTCAGAACTATTAGCAATACCAATCTGCGTTACGCTAGCGTCATTAAAGGCGCCTAATTGATAAACGGATGATTGGTTAAGAATACCCCATTGTGTAACACTGGCGTCGTTACCCCATCCTACCTGATCTACATCGGACATGTTTAAAATTCCCAATTGATCCACTTCAGCATTATTGAAAAACCCCAATTGATCTACATCGGAAATATTCAATAATCCTGCCTGGTCAACATCGGACATATTACCGATACCGGTCTGGCTAACAGTGCTTAAATTAAATTGGGCAAATGCCCCTGCGGTTAACAGCATCGCGGAGATGCAAAAAATCATTTTTTTCATAATAAAAATATTTAATTGGTTAAAATTTTCTTTTTTATTATGAGGTACAATACGGTAAGTGGGATTCCCATTAACGGTTATAACCGTATGGAATAGTTGTTATGGAAGTGTCGAAAATTGTGGTGATTTTCTATTTCAAAGATAGCCATTTTATATTTCGCTAAAAGACAGCCATTTAACTTTATTCACAAAAACGCCCGATTTTCTATAAGCGGAATAAAAAACCGGATGAAAAGCACTGTTTTTTAACAAAATAAGCCTCAGTTTCCTGAGGCTTATTTTTACTATTTTATTGATTTCTAACCTTATCTGGTGAAAAGCAACTCCCTATATTTGGTTAGAGTCCAGATCTCATTATCTACCAAAAGTTCCAGTTTATCACTGTGATAACGGATCACATCAAAGTATGGTTTTACTTTTTCGCAATACGCCTCAGCCTGTTTTTCTACTTCCGACAATTCGTTTGCATTTTTACGCTCCTCGGTCATTTCTTCTACTTTGGCATTGATCGCTGCAATGTGCTCCGAAATTTCTTTAATCAAACCAATTTGCTCACGTCCGATAGTTTCAAATTCTTTTCCAAAAATCTCTTTTAATCCTTTTACGTTTTCAATCAGCGTGTTCTGATAACGGATCGCCGTAGGGATTACGTGGTTACGGGCAATATCCCCTAAAACACGTCCTTCGATCTGGATCTTTTTTACATATTCTTCCAATTCGATTTCATAACGGGCTTCCATTTCCACATGATTCATAACGCCCATTTCTTCAAACAAGGCCAATGCTGCTTTGGATACTTTCGCTTTTAAGGCTTTTGGAGTCGTTTTATGGTTGCTTAGTCCTCTTTTGGCCGCTTCCACTTCCCAGGCTTCGCTATAACCATCGCCTTCGAAAAGGATTGTTTTGAATTGTTTGATGTACTCTCTCAATACGTTGAAGATCGCATCATCTTTTTTCATGTCTTTATTTTCAATCAGGTTGTCCACCTCGATTTTAAAGTCTTTTAACTGTTTGGCCACGATGGTATTTAAAATCGTCATCGAGTTGGCACAGTTTGCCGATGATCCTACCGCACGGAATTCGAATTTGTTTCCGGTAAACGCAAACGGTGAAGTTCTGTTTCGGTCGGTATTATCCAAAAATACATCCGGTAATTTCCCAACAACGTTTAATTTAAGATCGGTTTTCTCTTCCGGTGATAGTTTTCCTTTCGAAACACCTTCTAACTCTTCCAATACTTTTGTCAATTGCTGACCAATGAATACCGAAATAATAGCCGGTGGCGCTTCGTTCGCACCTAAACGATGATCATTACTTGCCGAAGCAATCGAAGCACGTACCAATTCTTCATGGTTATAAACCGCTTTGATGGTATTGATAAAGAAAGTCAGGAACTGCAAATTGCTCATTGGCGTTTTGCTCGGGCTTAACAGGTTTACACCGGTATCGGTTGCCAAAGACCAGTTGTTGTGTTTACCGGATCCGTTTACACCTTTAAATGGTTTTTCGTGGAATAACACTTTAAAATAATGACGCTCTGCTACTTTTTGCATCACATCCATCAATAACGAGTTATGATCGACTGCCAGATTGGTTTCTTCAAAAATTGGCGCCAACTCAAACTGGTTGGGTGCTACTTCGTTGTGACGTGTTTTTACCGGAATTCCCAATAACATACATTCGTTTTCCAAATCCCTCATATAGTTTAATACACGGGTTGGAATCGATCCGAAGTAATGATCTTCCAATTGTTGTCCTTTGGCCGATGTATGACCTAATAAAGTTCTTCCGGTTGCCAGAATGTCGGGTCTTGAAGCCGCCAAAGCACTGTCTACCAGGAAGTATTCCTGTTCCCAACCTAAGGTCGGGGTTACTTTTTTAACGTTTTTATCGAAATAACGCGCCACGTCGGTAGCCGCTTGATCAATAGCATGTAAGGCACGTAATAAAGGTGTTTTATAATCCAGTGCTTCTCCGGTATACGAAATAAATACGGTTGGAATACACAGTGTTGTTCCGAAGATAAAAGCCGGTGATGTTGGATCCCAGGCTGTATATCCTCTGGCTTCAAAGGTATTTCGGATTCCTCCGTTCGGGAAACTGGACGCATCCGGTTCCTGTTGTACCAACTGACTTCCACCGAATTTTTCTACCGGGTCGCTTCCGTCAAATGACGTTTCGAAAAAAGCATCGTGTTTTTCGGCTGTCGTTCCTGTCAATGGCTGAAACCAGTGTGTGTAGTGTGTTACTCCTTTTGATAACGCCCACTCTTTCATTCCCAATGCTATATAATCGGCCAGTCTTCTGTCGATTTTTGTTCCGTGCTGAACTGCATTTTTTACCGCCTGATACGCTTCGCTGGTCAGAAACTGACGCATCGCCTTATCATTAAATACGTTACTTCCAAAAATCAGTGATTTTTTCTCCAGTTCTTCTACCGTTACCGGTTTTCTACTGCTGGCCTCTTTTAGAGCCTGAAAACGAAATGTTGACATAAAAGTTGTGTTGTTTATTTGTATCAGTTGTTTGACTCTGCAAATTTATATTATTTTTTAATTCAAAAACAAAACACCCCTATTTTTTTAGGGGTATATTTAAAAATAAACACATTTTTAAACCATCAACCCCTGTGAAAACAATTTTACAAACAAAAAAAAGGAGCCATTTGGCTCCTTTTTATATACTATATCCATTTATTCTAATACTTTCACTTTTGAATCATCAATATTATACGCTTTGATCACCGCATCATAATCGGAGTAATCAACTGTTTTTCCTCCTTTATTAGCAAAATAGCCCGGAACAATCACCACCCGGAATGTCTGATTGGTAAGATAAGCTGGTGTTAACGATAAATCATAATTTCCGCCAGCATAGATATTAAAGTCTGTTCTGGTAAAATCAAAATCATAATCCAATTCACCCTGTGGCAGGTATAAAGTTCTCGGAATCTGTTGCCAGATTGGTGTTGTGGAATTAACCGTACCGTTCATACGATAGATCAACATTACATCCGATTGGTACATTCCCGGTATTTGTCGGTAAAAAACATAACCATCCGTGCTGTTATAACTAAAACTAACATTCTGAAATTCGTAAACCGCACTAATCGTATCGCCAGATGGTCCCGTAGGTCCTTGTGGTCCTTCCGGCCCTTCGCATCCCTGAATTACAAAAGCGGCCACAACGGTTAAAAGTAGAATTATCTTTTTCATATTTATTTTGGTTTTTATAAGTTATAACAAATATAAGACAATAATCAGGCCAAAAATTATCGCCACGTTATCATATACCATTATTCCTATAAATATTTCAAAAACCATCAAATCTGAATTCTAATAATTTAAGATCCAAACATTTACCCCATTACTATTTAAAAAAACTTTAACAGTTAAAATTCTTTTCGCTCCCGGATAAAGGACTTACATTTGCCGTCCAAAATTAATCCACTATGACAAAAATTTACTTATCTGCATTTTTAATGTCGGTAGTAACCTCGTTTGCCCAGATTCCTCAAGGGTATTACAATTCCGCCACCGGAACGGGTTATACACTAAAAACGCAGTTGTACAACATTATTAAAGGGCATAACTCCAAAAGTTATAATGCACTTTATACCTGTTACCAAACATCCGATCGTGACTATTTTTATGAAAACGACGGTACTATTCTGGATATCTATTCTGAAAAACCGGACGGTCCGGATTTTTACAATTATTCTGCTACTGTTACGGGTGACCGCTGTGGAAACTACGCCAATGAAGGTGACTGTTTTAACCGCGAACACTTAATGCCTCAAAGTGTTTTTAATGAAGCTTCACCAATGGTATCGGATGCGCATCATATTTTACCAACCGATGGTAAGGTAAACGGTATGCGTAGCAATTACCCGTTTGGAATAGTAAGCAATCCGACCTGGACCTCTAAAAACGGTTCGAAATTAGGAAATAATACTACCTCCGGATATTCCGGAAAAGCCTTTGAACCGATCGACGAGTTTAAAGGAGATGTAGCCCGTTGTTTGTTGTATTTCGTAACCCGTTATGAAGATAAAGTAGCCAACTGGAATCATGCGATGCTAAATAATACCAGCAATCAGGCACTGAGCAACTGGTTTAAAAACATACTATTAACCTGGCACAATCAGGATCCGGTAAGTCCACGTGAAATTGCACGTAACAATGCGATTTATACTTTCCAGGGCAATCGTAATCCTTATATTGATCATCCAGAGTATGTAGCAATGATCTGGGGTCAGGCGCTGGCTACCGATACTTTCGATGCCTTAGCATCGGTTACAGTATATCCGAATCCGTCGAATACCAACCGTATTTCTATTCAATCGGAAAAAGCATTGGACGAAATCACACTGATTACACTTAACGGACAAGTACTACAACAAATCAAAAATCCTACCGGAAACCAGGGTACCTATACATTGGAAAACCTGCCGCAAGGATTCTACTTTGTAAAAATGGCTGCCGAAAATCAGTCAACAACCAGAAAAGTAATCATCAACTAATATCAAAAAAGGGCTACATATTGTAGCCCTTTTTTATTTATATACTTTCCTTTTTTACACCTGACAGGTTTCCAAAACCTATCAGGTATTATAAAGTGTTATTTTAAGAATTTGTATCTTCTTTTTGTCCCATCATCATCAGATAGGCTTTTAAAAACTCATCCAGTTCGCCATCCATCACACCGTCGACATCGCTGGTTTCATAACCGGTTCGAACGTCTTTTACCAGTTTATACGGATGCATCACATAGTTTCGGATTTGCGATCCCCATTCGATTTTCATCTTATTGGCTTCGATCTCGTCTCGTTTGGCCTGACGCTTTTTCAATTCGATTTCATACAATTGCGATTTTAACAACTGCATCGCTTTGGTTTTATTATCCAATTGCGAACGGGTTTCGGAATTTTCAATGATAATTCCAGTTGGATGGTGACGTAAACGTACCGCAGTTTCCACTTTGTTTACATTTTGTCCTCCTGCTCCACTCGAACGCATGGTTTCCCACGAAATATCCGACGGGCTGATTTCGATTTCGATCGTATCATCGGCTAGCGGATATACATAAACCGATGCAAAGGAAGTATGCCGTTTTGCATTACTGTCGAATGGCGAAATACGAACCAATCGGTGTACGCCGTTTTCTCCTTTTAGATAACCAAAAGAATAATCGCCTTCAAATTCAAGAGTTACGGTTTTAACGCCGGCAACCTCACCTTCCTGAAAGTTTAATTCTTTAATTTTATATCCCTGACTTTCGCCCCACATTAAATACATTCGCATCAGCATGGCAGCCCAATCACAACTTTCGGTTCCGCCGGCTCCGGCTGTAATCTGAAGTACGGCGCTCATACTGTCGCCTTCATCCGAAAGCATGTTTCGGAATTCCAGGTTTTCAATATGTGTATTAGTCAGTTCGTATTGTTGATCCAACTCTTCTTCGGTAGCATCGCCTTCTTTAAAAAACTCTTGAATGATCTGAAGTTCTTCAGCCAAAGCGACTCCTTTTTCATAATCGTCGACCCATTTTTTCTTGGAACGGATATTTTTAACAATAAGTTCCGCTTCTTTGGCGTTATTCCAAAAGTCGGGTGCGAAGGTTTTCTCTTCTTCGTTGGTAATCTCTATCTGTTTTTTATCGATGTCAAAGATACCTCCTTAACGCACCAAGGCGCTCAATAATATCCTTAATCTGTTCGGTATTTACCATAAATATCGTAGTTTTATACCCGCAAAAATAGACATTCCTTTTTAAATATATGGAAATAAATTTAGTTAGCGATACCGTTACAAAGCCTACTCCCGAAATGCTACAGCAAATGTTCCGGGCCAAAGTGGGCGACGACGTGTATAAGCAGGATCCCACGGTGATCGAATTGGAAGAAACCGTAGCGGATCTGTTCGGAATGGAAGCTGCGCTTTTTTTCCCCTCCGGTACGATGGCCAATCAGACCGCAATAAAATTACACACCAATCCCGGTGAGCAAATTATATGTGACAAATGGTCGCACATTTTTCATTATGAAGGTGGTGGCGCTTCCTTTAACAGCGGAGTTTCCTGTTGCCTTGTTGATGGTGATCGCGGTATGATAACCGCCAGTCAGGTGGAAGCCAACATTAACGATCCTGAATTTTACCACAGTCCGTTAACAAGTCTGGTGAGCATTGAAAATACAACCAACAAAGGCGGTGGTGCCTGTTATGATATTGAAGAATTAAAACGCATCCGGCAAGTTTGTCGCGATCATGGTTTGAAATACCATTTGGACGGCGCCCGTTTGTGGAATGCTTTGGTAGCCAAACGCCAACATCCGAGACAATATGGCGAGTTATTCGATACAATTTCGGTTTGTTTGTCCAAAGGTTTGGGGGCTCCGGTAGGATCGGTATTATTAGGAAGTCGTGAGGACATTCATAAAGCACTCCGGATTCGTAAAATTTTTGGAGGCGGTATGCGTCAGGCGGGTTATCTGGCGGCGGCAGGTCTTTATGCTTTGCAACATCATGTTGGCCGACTGGAAGAGGATCATCGCAGAGCCCGACAAATCGGTTCGGTTTTAAAGGAATTACCCTGGGTAGCCAAAGTAGAACCCGTAGAAACCAATATTCTTATTTTTTCGGTGAAACCACAGTATAACGAGAATGCTATCATCGAAAAACTAAAACAGAAAAATATCTTTATCAGTTCGATGGGCAAAGGAAAATTGCGTTTAGTAACGCACCTTGATTATCGCGAAGTGATGCATTCGTATGTATTGGAAACCTTACAAAAAATGACATTTTAAAACTTTTTGTTATATTAAATCTATAACCGCTAAAAGTATCACACTGTTAGCGGTTTTTTATTTTATCTGACTAAATCATTCTAAATCAGCGACATTTTAAAGTCATTATTACACTCTACCCTTTTATTAAATCCAGAAATTCGTTATCATTTCAACAATAAAAAACAGCAAAAACATATAAATACTATATTTTTTTCAGCATTTCCCTCTTATTCACTAATTATTCATACCCACTCCTACACAAACCGGATGATTTTTATATTTGTTATTATTAACAAATTTTATATAGCATGCAAATCAATCATTTACTTTCAGTAGCGGAAGAATTTGGCAGTCCTGTATATGTATACGACGCCGAAAAAATGCAATCACAGTACCAACGTTTAACCAATGCTTTTTCCAAGGTGGAAAAGTTGCGTATCAATTATGCAGTCAAGGCATTGTCGAACCTATCTGTTCTTAAGCTACTGAAGAAGATGGGATCGGGGCTTGATACGGTATCTATCCAGGAGGTACAGTTAGGCTTACTTGCAGGCTTTACTCCCGAACGAATCATCTATACGCCAAACGGGGTTTCGATGGAAGAAATCGAGGAAGTCGCACAACTGGGCGTTCAGATCAATATCGATAATTTGTCCATTCTGGAACAATTCGGAGCCAAACATCCAACCACTCCGGTTTGTATCCGAATCAATCCACATGTCATGGCGGGCGGAAACTCGAATATTTCCGTAGGCCATATCGATAGTAAATTCGGTATTTCGATTCATCAGGTACCCCATTTACTGCGGATTATCGAAAATACACAAATGCACATCAACGGAATTCATATGCACACCGGTTCGGATATTCTGGACATCGAGGTGTTTTTATATGCAGCCGAAATATTATTTGAAACAGCCAGTCATTTTAAAGAACTGGAATTTATCGACTTCGGAAGCGGTTTTAAAGTACCCTATAAAAAAGGCGATATCGAAACCAATGTCGAAGAACTGGGAAAAAAATTATCCCGTCGTTTTAATACATTTTGCAAAGAATATGGTCGCGAGCTGACACTGGCTTTCGAACCGGGTAAATTTCTGGTAAGCGAAGCCGGTTATTTTCTGGCTAAAGTGAATGTGGTCAAACAAACCACCTCAACCGTTTTTGCGGGTATCGACAGTGGTTTTAACCACCTGATCCGCCCGATGTTTTACGGATCGCAACATCATATCGAAAACATCTCCAATCCAAAAGGGAAAGAGCGTTTTTATACCGTTGTGGGTTATATCTGCGAAACCGATACCTTTGGCAGTAACCGTAGGATTTCCGAAATCAAAGAAGGCGATATCCTGTGTTTCCGCAATGCCGGAGCCTATTGTTTTTCGATGTCGTCCAATTACAATTCAAGAGTACGTCCGGCTGAAGTGCTTTGGCATAACGGAAAAGCACACCTGATTCGCGAGCGGGAAACTTTCGAAGACATCCTCCGCAATCAGATTATTGTCGATTTTGAATAAAAATAATAATCAAATTAAGAAAAGAGCCTCATAATAAGGCTCTTTTTACTTAAAATAACACTAAGATAAAACGGCTTAACCAATTGTTTTTTACCTTTGAAGCCTAATTACAGCATTATACAACATGGACAGAAGGAGATTTTTCAGAAACGGTTCGATTTTTACTTTAGGTGCAGCCCTGGTAAATCCACTGGATGCCGTTTCCAATACACTTGAATTTGACACAGTTCGAAAAAATAAAAAAGCAAAAAACATCATTTTCCTGGTAAGTGACGGAATGAGTACCGGAACTTTAAACATGGCCGATTTATATCTGAATCGCAAAACGGGTCACGGTTCCAACTGGTTACAGTTATACCGCGACAGTCGTATTAACCGTGCGTTGATGGATACCGCTTCGGCGAGTTCGATCGTTACGGATTCTTCTGCGGGAAGTTCTTCCTGGGGTGGTGGTTTCCGTGTAAACAACGGTTCGCTTAACGTAGGACCAAACGGGGAAGTACATATGCCGATCTGGCAAAAATTTAAAAAATCCGGAAAAATGGCGGGTTGTGTGACCACAGTTCCGATTACGCATGCTACTCCGGCCGGTTTTTGTGTAAACAGTAAAAGTCGTAATGCACAGGAGGATATTGCCGAACAATATCTGGAACTGGGATTTGATATTATGATGGGTGGCGGAAACAATTATTTCAGTCCGCAAATCCGAAAAGATAAAAAAGATATGTATGCGGCTTATAAAGCCAAAGGATATCAGGTAGCGCGTAGCCGTAACGAAATGTTGGCTGCCGATACGAGTAAACCGATTCTGGGTGTGTTTTATGATGATGCCTTACCGTATAGCATCGACCGTAAAAGCAGCAAAGAATTAACCGAAAACATCCCAACTTTAGCCGAAATGGCACAAAAAGCAATTGATCGTATGAAGAACCATAAAAATGGTTTTGTACTTCAGATTGAAGGCGGAAAAGTGGATTGGGCGGCACATGCCAACGATATCGGAGCGTTGATTTACGATCAGGTGGCTTTTGATGAAGCTGTAAAAGTAGCTATCGATTTTGCCGAAAAAGATAAAGAAACTTTAGTGATCATCACAACCGATCACGGAAATGCGAATCCAGGTGTGATCTATGGTAAATACGCCAATGCAAACTTCGACAGCATTCAAAACTATACCCAAACCAACGAGTGGATTCTTAATTCCATTAGTCCGCAATCGACAGTAAAACAGGTTCACGACATCATCGAACATGCCAACGGTAAGACGATAACCGATGAGGATGCGAAAACCGTTTTAAGCTATTACGACGGCCTACATAAAGAAGACGGCTTGTACAACTACAAAAAGTTACCGTATAAAGCGTTTTCCGAAATGCAGCAAAAAACAAACTCTGTGGGTTGGATCAGTATGGATCACTCCGCTGATTATGTAGAACTGGCTATGTTTGGACCGGGTAGCGATTTACTAAAACCATTTGTAAAAAATACCGACTTACACTATCTGATGCTTCAGGCGGCAGAAGTCGAAAATAAATTCTAATACATCCAAACCTGTCAGGTCTTCGAGACCTGACAGGTTTTTAAAAGTCAAAAAAAAGTCAAAACAAGACGCTACAATTTAGTCTGGTCAATGTAAATTGAAAATTTGTATATTTATAAGTATGAAAACGAGTAAACAAATTGCAGACTGGATTATTTCAAAAGTTAACACCAATGCCGGTGATACCATCTCTCCTCTGAAATTACAAAAACTCCTCTATTATTGTCAGGCATGGCATTTAGCAATCTTTAAAACGCCTTTATTTAAAGAAGAAATTCAGGCATGGGCACACGGGCCGGTTGTTCCGAGTCAATATTCCCGTTTTTCATATATACTGAGAAATGATCGGATAGATCCTTCCGGTATCAATTTGGAAAAGATCGTATTTGACAATATAGAAACGGAAAAACTTTTAAATGAAGTTTTTGAAATTTATAATGAACATTCTGCTACCTATTTAGAAGCCTTAACCCATTCTGAAAAACCATGGATAGATGCCCGAGCCAATCTCAATGGATGGGAACGTTCCAATGCCATAATCACACACCAAACCATGGAACGCTTTTATTCGGATTTAAACAATGGCAAAACAGCATAAAAGTTCCTATATCAATAAAGACGTTGTAAAGACAAATACGGAAACAACCTATATCAATAAAACGGCAACACATTTGATTGGAACCAATGAAAATGGTGATGATTTAAAACTAATCATTTCTTTTTTACACCTACAAAATAACTACCAGTGTTTTTCAGACTGGTCCAAACAAGACATGAATGATTTTTGGAATTTCTATAAAAAGGTACATCAATATACCTGGACACAAGTATATGCTACAGCCAGAAAGATTCAAAAAAACGGAATAGCGTATACTATTATACCGGTAAAAAAATATCCAAATCCCGAATTCAAAAATAAGCTATCACAGGATATAACGTTGTTTGAATTAAGAGTCGACGCAAAAAAAAGAGTACACGGTTTTAGAAATAAATCCGTTTTTTATCTATGCTGGTTAGACCGGGAACATAAGATTACCCATTAATCTTAAATTTTTATTGCGCTAATAGAACCTACTTTTCTTACCGTATCGGCTTATTTAATAACTTTGCTTTGCATTTAAGCCTTTCCCCTTGAAAAAAATATTGATCATAGACGATGAAGAAAAACTGCGTTCCCTGATGGCGCGCATTATCGGTTTGGAAAATTTTGAAGTCTTCCAGGCTGGCGATTGTAAATCCGGTTTAAAAAAACTGGAACAAAATCCGATTGATATCGTCCTATGTGACGTAAAGCTTCCCGACGGCAATGGCGTGGAACTCACGCAAACAATAAAGGAAAAATATCCGAATGTTGAGGTGATTCTGCTCACCGCTTACGGTAATATTCCCGATGGTGTACAGGCAATTAAAAACGGAGCCTTCGACTATATCGTAAAAGGTGACGATAACAATAAGATCATTCCGCTATTGCACCGGGCTGTCGAAAAAAGCGCCCTAACCAAACGGGTTGCCCAACTGGAAGCCCGACTGGAAACCAAATTTTCGTTTGACGGTATCATTGGTAATTCAAAAACCTTACTACAGGCAATCGAACTGGCTAAAAAAGTCGCCGTAACCGATACAACCGTGCTGCTAACCGGGGAAACCGGTACCGGTAAAGAAGTTTTTGCGCAGGCTATACACCAGTCCGGAGAACGAAAAAACAAAAATTTTGTCGCGATTAACTGTTCGGCTTTTAGTCATGACTTGTTGGAAAGCGAAATGTTTGGTCATATCGCCGGTGCTTTTACCGGAGCCAATAAAGACAAAAAAGGACTATTTGAAGAAGCGCATAACGGTACAATTTTTCTTGATGAAATCGGCGAAATGCCTTTGGATTTACAGGCCAAGCTTTTACGCGTACTCGAAAACGGGGAGTTTATTAAAGTCGGCGAAAGTAAAGTGACCAAAGTAAACGTACGTGTCATTGCCGCTACCAATCGAAATCTGCTAAAAGAAATCGAAAACGGACATTTCCGTCAGGATTTGTATTACCGGTTATCCGTATTTCAGATTCCACTTCCGGCCTTAAAAGACCGACCTTCCGATATTGAACAACTGGCTTTAAACTTTCTTCAGTTTTTTAGTATCCGAACCAATAAAAAAATCAAAACCATTTCCGACGATTGTCTGCTACTTTTAAAACGACATACCTGGCCCGGAAATATCCGCGAATTAAAAAATATCATCGAGCGAAGTGTAATTCTGGAAACCGAAACAACCTTGACTCCAAGTAGCCTTCCCCTGGAATTACAGCAATTACAAGACGAAACCGGAAACGATGCTACCACTATCCTATCTGCTTTTTCATTGGCAGCAGCCGAAAAAATACATATCCAAAAAGTGCTGAATCATACCAACGGAAACAAAACCGAAACAGCACGATTGCTCAATATTGCACTAACAACGCTCTACCGCAAACTGGACGAATACCGTATCCAATAAAAAATCCTATCGTTTTGAAAGTACCAACCCTATCGTTTTGATAGGGTTTTTCGTTTGGCACAGACTCAAAAAAACAATATTACTAACAAAATCAACCACTTAGCATAAGCTTCTGAATTTCGGATCAACTTTTGGTTAAAACACTACAAATAATTTTAACCATTATGAAAACATTCAACGAAACCCTGGTTCAGAAAATGGAGCGTTTGGCCAACCTTACCATCCGAAGCCTGCAATCGGGGAAAACAGCCTGTTCCAAAAGATGTTTGAATCTTGCCGAACAACTGTTACAAAAAGGCAATGCTGAAATGAAAAATGCCATTACCAATGTGTACCTCTATTCCGTTTCTCATTATATGGAATTAAACCGGTATCCGATGGCAAAATTACTTCCGGTGAGCTTACACAAAGAATACGTCAAACAAATTAATACTTCCGGAGTATGATGACACTTATCCTGATTGTAACAGGACTACTGTGTTTTTTCCTGTTATACCTGTCTGTTAACTATTTCGATAAAATCTAACACTATGATACTACTGTTTTTTATAGCACTGGCGGTTTTTGCCTATATCTGTTATGTTTTGCTAAAGCCCGAAAAATTCTAAAAACCTAAAAAGAAAAAAATGAATACAGAAATTATAGGAATCATTGCAATGTTTGCCATCACACTGGTACTATCCATACCATTGGGAAAATACATTGCCAAAGTCTATTCGGGACAAAAAACCTTACTCGATCCGGTTTTTAACCCGATCGAAAAATTATTTTTCAAGTCTAGCGGTATTGATGCGTCAAAAGAAATGAACTGGAAACAACATATGATAGCCTTACTTGCTATCAACACTTTCTGGTTTATTCTTGGAATGGGCGTACTGCTTTGCCAGGGCTGGTTGCCATTAAACCCGGATCAGAATCCGAATATGACACCCGATCTGGCTTTTAATACGGTAATCTCTTTTATTGTTAACTGTAACCTGCAACACTACTCCGGAGAAACCGGTGTCAGTTATCTGAGTCAGCTGTTTTTAATGTTTCTGCAATTTGTTTCTGCCGGAATCGGACTGGCTGCTGCTGCGGTGCTGTTCAATGCGTTAAAAGAGCGAACTACCGAAAAACTAGGTAATTTTTATAACTATTTTATTAAATCCTGTACCCGTATCTTATTACCGATATCCGTTATTACGGCTGTTATCCTATTGTTTAACGGTACACCAATGACTTTTGACGGTAAAGATACCATAACGACCTTACAGGGAGACAGCGTACAGGTGTCTACCGGACCGGCTGCCGCTTTTGCCGCGATTAAACATGTCGGTACCAACGGAGGTGGTTTTTTTGGAGCCAATTCCGCACATCCTTTTGAAAATCCGAATTATAGCACCAACATGACGGAAATGATCGCTCAGATGATCATTCCTTTTGCGATGATATTCGCCCTTGGTTTTTATCTAAACCGACGCAAATTATCCTGGATGATCTTTTCCGTAATGACAATCGGTTTTCTGGCACTTACCATACCTACAGTAATGACCGAAATAAAAGGAAATCCGGCTATAACTCAAATGGGTATTGATACCGCACAGGGTGCCACCGAAGGAAAAGAAGTTCGTTTTGGTGCCGCTGCTTCCGGCTACTGGAGTATTGCAACTACTGTAATCTCAACCGGATCGGTCAATTCGATGCTCGATAGTAGTATGCCGCTTTCCGGAATGAACGAGTTACTAGCCATGATGGTTAACTGCTTCTATGGTGGTTGCGGTGTGGGAATACTGAACTTTTACATCTTTATCATACTGGCCGTATTCATTAGTGGATTGATGGTTGGACGTACACCTGAATTTTTAGGAAAGAAAATCGAAGCCCGCGAAATGAAAATTGCTATGATCATCGCTCTATTACACCCGTTTTTGATTTTAGTCGGTACGGCTTTGTCTACTGCTTTCCCGGAACAGGGCGCCAGTACGCTTAACAATCCCGGATTCCACGGATTCAGTGAGATCTTATACGAATATACCTCATCTGCTGCCAACAATGGTAGCGGTTTTGAAGGTCTGGGCGACAACAACCCGTGGTGGAACATCACTACCGGTATTGTATTAATACTTTCCCGATTCCTGCCAATTATTGGCCCGATAGCGATTGCCGGTATACTTGCTTCAAAAAAACACATTCCGGAAAGCGCCGGAACCCTGAAAACCAATACGGCTACTTTCGGACTGATGACCTTTGCCGTGATCGCAATCATTGCTGCCTTATCCTTCTTCCCTGCCCTTACTCTGGGACCTATTGCGGAATATTTTTCAATGAAATAAAACTGATACGATGAAAACCAAAAATCAATCCCTGTTTCAAAAAGAACTACTATTGGAAGCTTTGAAACAGTCTTTTGTAAAACTCAACCCGGTCTCCCTTTTCCGGAACCCGATCATGTTTACCGTGGAAATCGGGACTGCGGTTATGCTTGGTGTGTGTCTCTGGATACTTACCGGAGAAACATCGCAAGGGGGTTTTGCTTATAACTTTACTGTCTTTTTAATTCTGTTGTTTACACTGTTGTTTGCCAATTTTGCAGAAGCCATCGCGGAAGCACGTGGTAAAGCTCAAGCCGACAGCTTACGTAAAACCAGAGAAGAAACACCGGCTAAAAAAATTGAACAGGTAGGCGAATTATATGTAAACGAAATTACCACTGTACCATCGTCCAGTCTTAAAAAAGGCGATCTTTTTATCTGTGAAACCGGCGATATTATCCCTACCGATGGTGAAATTATCGAAGGTCTTGCTACGATAGACGAAAGTGCTATTACCGGTGAAAGTGCGCCTGTAATTCGCGAAGCCGGTGGTGATAAAAGTTCCGTTACCGGTGGTACCAAAGTATTGTCTGATAAAATTAAAGTAAAGGTAACCGCCGAACCGGGCGAAAGTTTCCTTGATAAAATGATTGCGCTTGTAGAAGGTGCTTCACGTCAGAAAACACCAAATGAAATCGCTTTAACGATATTACTTGCCGGATTTACCCTTGTATTTATCATCGTTTGCGTTACGCTAAAACCTTTTGCTGATTATGCCAATATTCCGATCACGATTGCGGCTTTTATTTCCCTTTTTGTCTGCCTGATTCCTACTACCATTGGTGGTTTGCTTTCGGCTATCGGGATTGCCGGTATGGACCGTGCGTTACGCGCCAATGTGATTACAAAATCGGGTAAAGCAGTAGAAACTGCCGGAGATATCGATGTATTATTGTTGGACAAAACCGGTACTATTACAATCGGTAACCGAAAAGCAACACATTTTTATCCTGCAAACGGTGTTAATGAAGCTGAATTTATAAAAGCCTGTGCACTATCATCACTGGCCGATGAAACACCGGAAGGAAAATCGATTGTGGAACTGGCTGGTAAAGACACTACCAAAAACCTTTCGGTTGAACAGGCAACACTTATCCAGTTTACGGCCGAAACCCGTTGTAGCGGTGTTAACCTACCCGACGGTACCCGTATTCGTAAAGGAGCTTTTGACGCCATCCGTAAAATAAGTGAAAAAGCCAGGCTTCCTTTTCCTAAGGAGATTACCGATGCAGTAACTAAAATTTCCGGAAATGGGGGTACGCCACTGGTTGTTTCTCAAAATGAAAAGGTTATCGGTGTAATCGAATTACAGGATATTATCAAAACCGGAATTAGCGAGCGTTTTGAACGCCTTCGCAAAATGGGAGTTAAAACAGTAATGGTAACTGGTGACAACCCGTTAACTGCTAAATTTATTGCCGAAAAAGCTGGTGTAGACGACTTTATTGCCGAAGCCAAACCGGAAGATAAAATGAACTATATTAAAGCCGAACAGCATAAAGGGAAACTGGTAGCCATGATGGGTGACGGTACCAATGACGCACCGGCACTGGCTCAGGCCGATGTGGGAGTTGCCATGAACAGCGGAACACAGGCTGCAAAAGAAGCCGGTAATATGGTTGACCTGGACAATGACCCGACCAAATTGATTGAAATCGTTGAAATCGGTAAACAATTACTAATGACACGCGGTACGCTTACCACCTTTAGTATTGCAAACGACGTTGCGAAATATTTTGCCATTATTCCGGCCTTATTTATCACTGCCATTCCAGCTTTACAGGGATTGAACATTATGAAACTCCACAGTCCGGAAACCGCTATATTATCGGCCGTGATCTTTAACGCGGTTATTATCCCGTTCCTGATTCCGCTGGCTTTAAAAGGAGTCGCTTATAAACCAATCGGAGCATCGGCTCTGTTACGACGCAACCTGCTTATTTACGGCCTTGGCGGAATACTCGTTCCTTTTATCGGAATCAAGCTCATCGATATGATGGTTGCCTTGTTCTTTTAAACACAACTTAAATTAAAAACCATGAAAAATTATATTATATCCGGCATCAGACTAACAGTGGTTTGTCTTGTATTCTTTGTCGGAATCTATACCTTGTTTATCTGGGGAATTGCACAACTAACTCCTACTAAAGGAAAAGGTGAAATAGTGGAATACAAAGGAAAAGCCTACTATGCCAATATCGGACAATCCTTTACCGAACCGAAATATTTTAACTCCCGTCCGTCTGCTGTAAACTATAATGCGGCCGGTTCCGGCGGAAGTAACAAAGGGCCTAGCAATCCGGAATACCTGGCCGAAGTACAAAAAAGAGTTGACACCTTTTTGATTCTGAATCCGGGTGTATCCAAAAAGGATATCCCTGTCGATCTGGTTACAGCAAGTGGTAGCGGACTGGATCCGGATATTTCCGTACAGGCTGCAAAAGTACAGGTAAACCGCATCGCTAAAATCCGGGCTATCGAACCGGCCAGGTTAAATCAATTGATTTCCGAAAATACCCGAAAACCATTATTCGGTCTTTTCGGTCCTGAAAAAATAAATGTTTTACAATTAAATATCGCTTTAGATAAATTACAATCCTAATGAATACCAAAATTTTCCATTCGACCTTAATCGCATTCGTTTCTTCCTTTGGTTTACAAGCACAAACCGAAGATAACAATGCGGAAAAAAAATCGCCTTTAACTTTTAGTGGCTACCTTGAAACCTATTATGCTTACGATTTAAACGCTCCGGAAAACAACACACGTCCGGGTTTTATCTACTCGCATAACCGTCATAACGAAGTCAACCTGAATTTAGGTTATATCAAAGCGAATTACGAAAAAGACAAAGTTAGAGCCAATCTGGCTATCATGGCCGGAACCTATAGCAATGCTAATCTTGCTGCGGAAGCCGGCGTTTTAAAAAATATTTACGAGGCCAATGCCGGAATCAAATTATCCGAAAAACACAACCTTTGGGTTGATGCCGGGATTTTTGCTTCCCATATCGGTTTTGAAAGTGCTGTTAGTAAAGATTGCTGGACATTAACCCGAAGCATCCTTGCTGACAACTCACCCTATTATGAAAGTGGTGCTAAGATATCCTATACGTCACCTAGTCAGAAATGGTTTATTAGTGGGCTGGTACTAAACGGCTGGCAACGTATCCAGCGAGCAGATGGAAATAAGTCGCTGGCTTTTGGTCACCAGGTTACCTATAAACCCAACAGTAAGGTTACTTTAAACAGTAGTTCTTTTATAGGAAACGACAAACCTGCCGTGGAGAAACGCATGCGTTATTTTCACAATTTCTACGGTCAGTTCCAGCTTGACGCGAAATGGGGAGTGATCACCGGATTTGACATCGGAGCCGAACAAAAAGAAAAACACAGCAACAGCTATAATATTTGGTACTCACCTGTAGTGATTGTAAAATATAACGCCACCGATAAAATCAGTCTGGCGGCCCGCGGTGAGTATTATGCCGATAAAAACGGGGTTATTATCAGTACCGGTACACCAAATGGTTTCCAGACATACGGATATTCCTTAAATTTGGATTACAAAATCATGGATAACGTAGTATGGCGCGTGGAAGCCCGCAACTTAAACAGTAAAGATGCAATTTTTACTCGCGATGCAGCACCGGTTACCAATAGTTTTGTTGCCGTTACCTCATTGGCCGTTTCATTTTAAAACTGCATATTTTGGAAAATAACAGAGAAGATAATGTACAACATTTTCTCGACTTGATCCGAAAATCAAGGAAAGGGAAATTTAAAGTCTACATCGGTATGAGTGCCGGTGTAGGCAAAAGCTATCGCATGCTACAGGAAGCCCATTCCCTGTTAAAAAACGGAATCGACATTAAAATCGGTTTTATCGAAACCCATAACCGTAAGGAAACCCACGAGCTACTCGCGGGTTTACCTGTTGTACCGCGTCGGAAACTGTTTTATAAAGGCAAAGAACTCGAGGAAATGGATGTTCAGGCGATTATTAATCTCCGTCCAGAAGTGGTGATTGTGGATGAATTGGCGCATACCAACATCGAAGGAAGCAAAAACGAAAAACGATGGCAGGATGTTCTTGAAATTCTCGATGCGGGTATCAATGTGATTAGTGCCGTAAACATTCAGCATATCGAAAGTCTTAACGAATCGGTTAAAAACATTACCGGGATCGAGGTTAAAGAACGGATTCCCGACAGTGTACTGGCACAGGCCGATGAGGTCGTGAATATCGATTTAACCGCCGATGAACTGATTACCCGTTTAAAAGAAGGGAAAATATACGAAGCGGGAAAAATCGAAATGGCGTTGCGCAATTTCTTTAAAGGCGAACACATCCTGCAGTTACGCGAACTGGCGCTAAAAGAAGTCGCCAGTCAGGTGGAACGGAAAGTCGAAACGGAAGTCATTAAAAACAAAAACATCCGACAGGAAAAGCTGATGGCATGTATTAGCAGTAACGAAAAAACCGCCAAAAGGGTGATTCGAAAAACTGCGCGACTCGCCAATTATTATAACAGCAAATGGTTTGTACTCTATGTACAGCTTCCGGACGAAAGTGCCGATAAAATTGCACTGGACAAACAGCGTCACCTGATCAATAATTTTAAACTGGCTACCGAACTCGGTGGCGAAGTGCTGAAAGTGGAACATACCCGAATTTCAAAAGCCATTATTGAACAGGCGGAACTCAAAAAAATAACCACCGTTTGTATTGGTAAACCGCGAATGAATTTCCTGAAAATTATTCTTTCGACAAACGTTTTTAAAGAATTGCTGAATAAACTATCTTCGAGTGATATTGACCTGATAATTTTAAGTTAACGCCAAATGAAAATAAAAACCAAATTGACACTCGGTGTCGGATTGCTCTTTTTCCTGATCGTACTTCTCGTCGCATTGGGCGTACGACAATTGCATACGTTGGCGAACGATACCGAAAATATATTGGTCGATAATTACAATTCGCTCGACTATTCCCGGAATATGCTAAAAGAACTGGACAAAATTGAAACCGACAAACAGTCGCTCGATAAATTCCAGTATTATCTCGAACTCCAAAGTCGGAATATTACCGAAATTGGCGAAAAAGAACTAACCGAAAACCTACTCGAGGATAGCAAAACATTCGCACAGGAACCGAATAATAAAACCGTTATTCTTTTGATTCGAAACGACCTGAATGCAATTATGAAACTCAATATGGATTCCATTCAGCGGAAAAGTATTGTAGCTTCCCAAACAGCCGACCGGGCGATTCTTTGGATTTCCATTACCGGTTCGATGTGTTTTATTATTGCCTTTACATTATTGATCAACCTACCGAGTACAATTGCCGATCCGATAAAAGACCTGACCGAAAGTATCCGTCAGATTGCCGGTAAAAACTACTCCCGTCGGGTACATTTTGAAGGACACAGCGAATTTGGCGATCTGGCGCGTTCTTTTAATACGATGGCCGAAAAGCTACAGGAATACAGCGATAGCAGTCTTGCCCGCTTAATGATGGAAAAGAAACGGATAGAAACTTTGATCAACAATATGCACGACCCAGTAATTGGATTGGATGATACCCAGAAGATTTTGTTTGCCAACGAAGAGGCTTTAAAAATATCCGGACTCAAATCGGCGGATATCGTTGGGAAACCGGTACAGGAAATTGCCGTTTATAACGATCTGATCCGCTCGCTGATCCAACACCTTGCCGGTAACCAAACCGAGACAACTCAAAATAAACCGCTTACGATCTATGCCGATAACAAAGAAAGCTATTTCGAAAAGCAAATCGTCCCGATTATCATAACGCCTACCGGAGAAACCGAAAAAAAAGAAATCGGATCGTTTATCATATTGCGCAATGTTACGCTATATAAGGAACTCGATTACGCGAAAACCAATTTTATCGCGACCGTTTCCCATGAGTTTAAAACGCCAATCGCTTCGATGAAAATGAGTCTGCAATTATTGGAAAACGAAAGTATCGGTCCGTTAAATGAAGAGCAACAACACCTCATCGCCAGTATTAAAGACGATACCAAACGTTTACTGCGAACCACCGGCGAACTGCTCAACATCACACAGGTGGAAACCGGAAAAACGCAATTGGAAATTGAGAAAAGTGATGTCCTTCAAATTGTAACCGAAGCTGTGGACGCTACGCAAAAACTCGCCGAACAGAAAAACATCCGACTTTTTACAGCTTTTCCCGATACCATTTCTGATGTCTGGGCCGATCGGGAAAAAACAACCTGGGTGGTTTCCAATCTTATCACAAACGCTATTCGCTATTCGTATGAAAACGCAAGCATACAGGTACAACTTTCGGAAGACGATTCGTATGTAAAAATTATTGTAAAAGACAACGGACTTGGGATTTCGTCACAATACACCGGAAAAATCTTTGATCGTTATTTCCGGATTCCGGGCTCGGAAAAAGAAGGCACCGGACTCGGATTGGCCATTAGTAAAGAATTTATCGAAGCCCAACAGGGATTGATCACTGTAGAAAGTGAACTCGGTTCCGGTAGTACTTTTACCGTATTCCTAAAAAAAACAAGTTAAAATAACGTAAAAAAACACTTTAAAAAAGCCGTTGATTTTTCTGGAAATCAACGGCTTTTTTTTTCTCCCAACCCGATTTTCGCCTTTTTTAAAAAACCGGGTTTTGCCATTCTCTACAACACATATCAAAACGGCAAAAACAATAAACAACTGCAAATCAATAATTTAACAAACCCTTCTAACCAAATTTAGGGAGGCTATTTGTGGGGGAATTACCCGTTACCATACGGGAATATATCCCCGTGCAAAATACGGGAATATCCTCTTTTTCAGCCCATTGAACTAATGCAATTTTACACCAACAAACAAAACCATTAAAAACGGAGGTCAAATCCTTCGATTGGTAAACCAAAAAATAACATTCATTAAAAACATTGAAATCATGAACAACAAATTAATTTTTAGAGCAGTGATGGTGATCATCATTATTATCGGAGGTGTTATCATCATTATCGGAAGAAAACCGATTCCGGAACCTATTTGTATCGTATGTGGACGAAACATCCTGACATTTTTAGGAATCATTGAAGTTGTATTGGGTGCCATCGCACTTAACCTTCACAATAAAATCGTCAATACAAAAATCAATGTGGGGCGCTAATCCTTCCTTTTAAAAAGGTCAACAATCAAAATCGAACAGTTAATCCAATCAGGGCGGTATCCGAAAAGCCCGGAACAGAGTAGGAAATCATCAATCAAAACAATCAAACACTATGGGAACATTCACACCTATGCCGGATGAAACCGAATTCATGAACGTTATCTTAGGAGACGTATTTAAAAAATTAACCAACGGAGGCGATCCGAAAATGTTAGGGCCAAACAATTTTGTGGCCTGGGAACCGGTAGCCAGCGTAATCGACAAAACCGCTTTTGAATATGCACATAAAGGGTTTACCGGTAGCGCGCCAAAACTGGAAGGAATGACCGACGAAGAGTATACCGATCTTCGTAATGAGAAAAAATATTCGGCCTATGCCCATGCGGAAGAATTTGCACGACTGGTGGATCAGATTCCAAGCAATATCCCGGAAAAGGATAAAGACGGTAGCCGTAAGTTTACTATTTTCAGTTCGCAAAATGATCATACCGTATCGAACGTCTATAGCGATATCATGGAATTTTGCGTGGTAAAAGATTCGAAAATCGATCCTAAAGTTGAGAAAAAACTGGAAAAATTAAGAGGCGAATTATTCACCATCAAAAAATTAAAAAATCCGGATTATGACGACAGTATGCCGGAACATCCGGACGATAACCCGAAGTATGTTTTTAACACCTTCCCATCGCCAAAATACGTTAAATACCTGGAATATGAAGCCTTGTTTTATGATGCCGACGATCGTTTGGCGGAGTTAAAAAGACGTGTGGATCTTCATGATCCGGATGCGATGGCCGAGATGACCATTTCCGGTAAAAACTATATCAAAAAACGTGACGATGCGTTGAAAAGATGGGAATCGATGGGATATAAAGGTGCCATTGAAAAAATCATGAACTATATCGACGAAATCGAAAGCAGCAACTTTATCACCGTTAAAAAACGATACGAATCGGAATTACTGGCCGCTAAAAGAACCGGATTGGGTGGTATGAATACGTATTACTATTCGGCTCCGCTACCGGCGACAACTTTAGCCAATTCGACACAATGGGTAGACTATAAGTTTACAAAATCGAGTTACGATACGAGTTATAAAAACACCAAACACAGTTGGTCGGCTGCGGCTTCTTACCTTGGCGTTTTTGGCGGAACAGCCAGCGGATCGCATCAGAAAATCGATTCCAGCTATAATTTCAACGACTTTGAAATGAGCTTTAAACTGGGTAAATGCTTTATTACACGTCCGTGGTTGGGTACGACTTTTATCAAATCCCGATTCTGGAAATACTCTAAAACCGGTCAGGATGTCGTAAACAACCAAATGGTGAGCGACGGAAACGGTGGCGGATTAATGCCGGCTGTAACTACCGAACTTTACTTTATTACCGATCTGAAAATCGGATTTAAAAAAGGAAGTGATTCCTATAAAAAAGTAGAAAACCATGTTGGTGCCGGTGCCGGAGTTCACTTCGGTTTGTTTTCCATTGGCGGAAGCTATGGCTACGACGATACCCGTGTGAATTCTTCCGGAGAAAGATCGGAACAGGGAATGTCTTCGAAAGGAATTTTACTGATCGGACGAAAATGTAACATCCTCGATTTATCACCTAACCCGCTTCCATCGATCAAAGATGACGAATGGGTAGAAGTTAATTAATCCTTATAATTCCAGGCAATTCCAAATACCAACTCCGGTATTTGGAATTCCTTTCTTTAAGCAAATACATTATGAAATATTATACCGCTTTATTCCAGAAAATAAAGGAATACTATAAATCGCAAAGCTCCAATCCATCCGAATTGGCTTTGATTTGTCCGTCACTACGGATCTATGAAAACGATGAAATCAAATTGTTACTGCCGCAAATCCTGTTGGACGATCCGCTAAAAGGGGAAGGTTTACTCAAAAAACAGGATCTTTCGTTCCAGTTAAACTCCTTACCGGCTTCGGATACTTTTTGGGATGTCAATCCGGCGAATACGTTGTTTAACGTTTATGGTGAACTGATCAATGCCGATCAGGGACTGTCGCCCGACGCTATCGCAACGGTAAACGAAGACGCTCAAAAGGTTTTATACGATGCCAAAGGAAAACCAACCAAGGAAAAGAAAGCCTATGACAAATACCTGACGCAATATGAAACGCTGCTTCGCGAATGGGAAACACACGTAAACACCTATGACGATGCTTTTTCGGATGATGAAAAAAACATCTGGTTGGAAAAACTAAACGTAATCCTGTTGAAAAAGGAAAAAATGGCAGTTGATCATAAACTACTCGGTTATAAAAAACTAATCGAAGAAGCCATAAAACAACTCAACAGCAAGGACGGACTGGAAATTTTCCTGGCCAATCTGACCAACTCGCGAAATACAATGGAAATGTCCCGGAGAACCGGAATTCAATCGTTGGAGTCCTATCACGATATTAATTTCGTTCCTTACGATTTTATGTCAAATGACAGTGGCTGGATCAAACTTTCGATTGATAAAAAAGAACTGGATAGTTTGTATGAAATGGCCAAAAACGAAAAAGACGCCTTTCCGGACGAAGTGATTTCGATTGATTATGACGAAAAAAACATCATCGGAATCGAACTGGAGTTTTCGATTGTAACAATGCTTCGCAACTGGTTTTCGCTGCCAACACTTACGTCGGAGTATTTTAAATGGAACGGAAAACAACCGGTATCCGATGGACAAACCATTAGTAACGATTTCCTGCTATCGGCTTTTCCAAAAAAAATGATTCTGATCAAAAATCTGAAAATTAACATCGATCCGAATATCTCGGACGCGGTTGTCAGCAATATTGATCAGTTAATACATTTTGGTCCGATCATTATGAAAAACCAGCTGTTTACCAATGCCAGTACGAATGTTCGTTTTATCAAGGCGATCAAAAACAAGGAAACCCTGGAATCGAATAACGTGAAATACTACAGTACAAAAGCAACGCTGGACGAACCGGCTCCGTTCGACCCCGAACCGGTTACGACACCACCGATCAAACCGATTGCCTCCGCTCCTATTTATAAGACTTTGGCGGGTATCAAACAACCTTTGATCAAAACTACGATGGCTCCGGGTATCAAAATGATGCCGTCAACCGATCCGGCTCCGACACCTGTTCCGGCACCTTCGCCACAAACATCCAATGCGATTTGGGGCATCAAACGTTTTATCCGTACCAATCCGATATTGTTTCCGCCGATTATTAAAAACCCTACGCTACCTAAAACCCTAACCACAGTGATTTTATCCGTTACCGATTCGGTTTCCAGACAAAGTGTCTATAAATCGGAAATATCGATCATCGGGACGAATAACAATACGTTTAAAGAAATCGAATCGGATAAAAGCGGCGCGATCGAATTCCAGCTTCCGGTAGGAAACTACAAGGTTAAGATCAAAAAAGACGGTTATAAAGTTTTTGAAACCGAACTAAAAATCGAGAACCTGTTTACCGTGACCAAAGAATATGCACTGGCTCCGGAATCGGTTACCTACGACAGTTTTTTCCTGATCGGTATGGTCTGCGAAAAATTACCGCAAATCCCTAAAATATCCGGATCATGAAAACCATTCGATTGCATTCAAAAAGCCCCGAAGTGACCACTTTATGTGAGATTCTGGTTCGAATGGGCTATCCGGTTATGGTTTCGGACGTTTTTACTAATGCAGTAGATGAGGCCGTAAAAAGTTTTCAGAGCGACTATAACCTTGTTGTAGACGGGATCGTTGGTATTAAAACCTGGTCCCGCCTTTTCGAGAAAAACAGTACGCTGACCCAGCATAACGACAAATTACTTTCGGAACAGGATCTGATCGATTTTGCCAATCAATATCAGGTGGAACTCGCTTGTATTAAAGCAGTAAACGAAATTGAAAGCAGCGGAAAAGGCTTTCTTATCGACGGCCGACCCAAGATTTTATTCGAAGGTCATATTTTCTGGCAGGAGCTGGAACGCCGGAATATTAATCCGCAAGCCTATGTCCGCCCCGAAAATCAGGATGTTTTATATAAAAAATGGACCAAAAAATACTACCAGGGCGGTTCGCGGGAATACGACCGTTTGGCCAAAGCTGCGGCACTTATTCCGGGATTAAATCTTACCGATGCCGCCCATGCCTCCGCTTCCTGGGGTGTTTTCCAGATCATGGGATTTAATGCCATCCCAATCGGATATGACAGCATGGACAGTTTTGTTGGTAAAATGTACCTAAATGAACGGGAACATCTTACTGCTTTTGGCTGTTTTCTTAAAACGAACAACCTGATAGCCGCTTTACAAAATAAAGACTGGGCCACTTTTGCCTACCGCTACAATGGCGAAGGCTATAAAGTGAACAAATACGACGAAAAATTGGCCCGAGCGTATCAAAAATATACAACCTGAGCCTAAATTCAGACTAACCGTTTCCTCCCTTCCCCGTATCGGCAGCAATCGTGCCCACTATACACAAACGATTTTGTTTTTCATTGCGTATAACACCAGTCCGATGCGGGTTTTTATTTCCAGTTTCTGAAAAAGGTTTTCCCGGTAGCCATCCACCGTTTTCGGACTCAGGCACATTTCATCGGCAATTTCGCGATAGGTCATTTCGGTACAGGCCAGGCGAATAAACTCCAGTTCGCGTTCTTTTAAACTGGCTTTATTACCGGCTTCTAACTTATTAATCAAAACACCTGAAACCATCTCGGTATAAAAATACCCGGTTTCGTGTACTTTTAGCAGTGCTTCCCGAAACATATTCGGATGGGTGTCTTTTAATAAATAACCGCTGGCACCGTTACTGATCATCTTAATGATCGTATCTTCGTCATCATTTACCGACAACGCCAATACCCGTAAACCCGGGTAATCTTCCTTGAGGCGTCTCATGGTTTCCACGCCATCCATAACCGGCATATTGACATCGAGCAATACCAGATCCGGAAGTTCATCCATAGCTTTTAGTCCTGTCAGGAAATCTTTTCCATTGTTGTAATTTCCGCAGACCACAAACTCCTTAAAGCTGTTTATCAGGAACGATAACGACTGGGAAAACAGCAAGTGGTCGTCTACAATTACAATTTTTATTTTATTCATAGTAGTAAGGGGATTTTTTACTCTTTGCGTCCTTTTTCCAAAGGATATACAATTTTAAGCTTCGTACCTTCATTCGGACGGGACGAAACCGAAAAAGCGGCGCCAATTAACCGGGCCCGCGTGTTCATATTGGCCAATCCGGAACCTTTTGGTACCGTGGCATTGTTAAAACCGATTCCGGAATCGGTTACTTCGATAATACATTCTCTGGAGTCAAAACAGATATCCACATCGATGGTTTTACTATGTGAATATTTTAAGGCGTTGGAAATGGCTTCCTGTAATATCCGGTAAATGATCACTTCGTGTTGCGGATCAATAGGTTGTATTTGTCCGGATATATTCAGGTTCCCATTAATGATTTTAAGTTTGGTAATTCGGTTCAGATCTTCGGTTACGGCATCAATAAAGCCGGATTGCAATTCGACATCGCCATTGATCAATTTGGCAACCATACGGATTTCGTCCAGTGATTTACTAACCAGCTTGCGTACCTCGTCGAGTTCATGCTTATCGTCGGTATCGATTTTAGCAACCATCAGGTTGAGCTGCATCACCGCCACCGATAAAATCTGTCCGATATTATCGTGCAGTTCCCGACTGATATTCGACAAAGTTTGCTCTTTGATTTCGATTCGCGATTTGGCCAGCTCCGAATTAAAAAACAACTCTGCTTCCATTTTATCCATTAGGAATTTCGACTTTTTCTTCTGAAAATACAGGAAAAAGACCAGTAAAGTACCCAACAACGTTAAAAGCACAATACTAAACGAAATGATCAATAATGGTATCTCTTTTTGCTCCATATAAAACCAAAGATAAAACTGGTGTTCATTAATACGTTTAAAAAGAAAATGATCAAACTATAAGTTGTTTCGTGGATTCCGGACAAAAACCAACGTAAAGAGAGCATAAACGGTAAAAAAGGAACATAAAAAAGCAATATTCCCAATACAAACCAGAAAAAAATCGTGTCCTTAATGGATAATATCAGATTCGAATTGAACAATTCCATCAGGTACAGACAACTCAACATCAGAATCATAACCACACCGATGGCAAAATTATTAAAACACACTTCTTCTACCACATCCTGAAAAAAAGTCAGGTTTACGAATACCGATACCAAAAAAAGCGCAAAACACACGTTCGCGACCTGTTTGTGTTTCGGTTGTTGCAAAATGGATTTTAAAAACAGTATATAATACGGCAGGATAATAAACATATAAATATTAAAAACCATATAGTTAACCTGCCCGGTTATTTGCGTATAAAAAATTCCGGTTAGCTCTGTAATTGCCGAGAGCCATATGGATAATACAAAAAACTTTGCCTTATTATTCGGAAGTTTGTACCAGTAAATGATGCCAAACATTCCCGATAATAAGGCGAGAAACACAGTATATAATCTTAGATCTGCCAACATTCGTTATCCACCGTAATTGAGTTTTGGAGGATTCCCCATAGAGCCAAAATTCAAAGGCTCAATAGTTGTTATATCCAGCGCATTACCCTGAAGACTAACACTTCCCCGGGTTCCCTGTTCATCGTTGATCGTTCCGGTTGGTGTTAAAAACACGGTCGTATAACCGGCATTTTTTTCTTCGGTTTCCGGATAAACGCCCAGATAAATACGAATACCATCTACCGAATAACCTTTCTCGACAGCATTTTCTTTTACATATGCGATATAACGCTCCAGCTCTTCGATAGAAAACCAAAAGGCATTGGCATCTTCCAATCCGGATTTTTCGGTAACTAAAGTACCTCTTTTATCATTGTAATTTTTGTTCAATTCTTTTCCTTTTTCAAAAGAAATTAATTGAGTAGGTTTAACCATTGTGTTCATTTTTAGATGGGTTTATTGATTTATAGGCAAAATTACAGGCTTGGCATAATTACTACAAGGGGAAAATTCCCCTTTTTCACTAACCGTTTTTTTTCGTTTAACTCCGAAAATTCTTCTATTTCAAAGAAAAAACAAAATTAATCATAAAATAACGATTCGCTCTATTTCTATTTTCCTATTTTTTTAACAAATCCCAGATTTTATCAATACTGATCGACAATAGTCCTGAAAGTGAGGTTTACACGCGGGCGCATCACTTTGGTGGTTGGCGGCAAACGGTGTAACCAGTGGGTTTGAGTAGTTCCCTGCATAATGAGTAGACTTCCGGCTTCTAGTACCAGCGAAACCATAGCTTTGGTCGTTTTGTGTTTAAACGCAAACTTGCGTTCGGCTCCAAAGCTTAGCGACGCAATTACGGTATTGACACCAAGGGATTTTTCGCTATCGCTATGCCAGGCCATACCTTCCTGTCCGTCGTGATAGAGGTTTAACAGACAGGAATTAAAAGTGGTACCGCTAAGATTTTCGGCTATTTTTTTTAAGGCAATTAATTCTTCCGTCCACGGTAAAGCCGTTTTGGTGGTATTGGAATAGGTATACTGAAACGGATGATCACCATACCAGGCCACTTTTCTTTTGGTCTGGATCAGCTTACCAAAAACAACCGCCTCGTCATTGCGCCATTCGATGGTTTCCATAAAACGATCGTAATACTGCTGCGCTTCCCGACTGTTTATTATACGACCATGATAGTACACTTCTCCGTCATATGGCAGTATGTTTTCGATTTCTCCGGTGCTGAATAAATCCATTATAGTTGTTCTTTTAATTTCCAATATTGATACGCTTCCCGCATACAATGGCCACAAGGCCGATACCCCATCGTTTCCGCTTCTTCCAGTGCAGCAAAGAATACCCGGTTTATTTTTTTCATTCTTTTGCCGGATGTACAATGTAAACGTCCAACAATTTTCAGTTTTTTATTCCCTCCAAAGGTAATACTTTGTTTCCGGATCAGACGGTGTAGTTCCGTATCCGGAAGTTGTTCGTGTAGCCACATCGCTAACTGATTGCGTCGTGAAAAATGATCCCCATTGTATACCGCTTTCCGCTGCGAACTTCACTCACTCCGTGTTTCATCGCTACACGATAATACCCTTTTGTGCCACGTACCGGACGAAAGTTTGTCGTAAAAATCAGAATATCGCCTCGTTTTGGTTGTAAGACAATCGCTTTCGATTGGGCTCGGGGAATCTGTTCGGTCAGTACAAATTCGCCACCGGTATAGTCATCTCCGGCTTCGTTAAGAAACAACACGATCTGAATCGGAAAAAAAACGTCGCCATATAAATCCTGATGTAAGGTATTAAAACCGCCTTCACTGTAATGCAACACCAATACCGTAGGTTTCAACTGGTTGTTTGCTTTACAAAGCGTCAATAATTCCTCGTGTTTTCCGGGAAATTGCCGGTCTATCTGTAATGCTTTCATCCATAAATTGGCAATCGGTACGAGTTTTTCATACATCGTTGTCCGCAATTGCTGAATCAGATCCGGTAACGGGTAATCAAAATATTTGTATTCGCCTTGTCCAAAGCGATAACGCTCCATCACTACTTTTTTCCGATACCGTTTATCGTCCGGATAATAACCAATCAGCGTATCACAAACCGGTTCCGGAATTATATCCGACAATACGGCGTATCCTTTTTCATGCATCATTCCGGCCACCTGATCCCAATCGGTAGCCTGCAATCGTTCCAATATGGCTTCCATTATTCCTGTATTAAAAGATCCGACTGACATGCTTCCCATCCGATAATGGCTTTTTTCCGGGCATTTCCCCAATGATAACCGCCAATCATCCCCGTAGCCTGAATTACCCGATGACAAGGAATCAGAAAAGCCACCGGATTATTCCCGATTGCCGTTCCCACCGCTCTTGAAGCCTTCGGTTTTTCAATACTTTGAGCAATAGCGCCATAGGTCGTTAACTGTCCCATAGGTATTTTTAACAGCGTTTCCCAGACTTTCAGCTGAAAATCCGTTCCCCGCAAATGCAGTTTTACCGTATGCGATTCGTTCCAGTCGTTGCCAAAAAACGTACGAACATCTTTTTGAAAAGTATCGGTCTGATTGGAAAAAGAAGCATTTGGAAATTCCGCTTTTAATTCCGCCAATGCCAACTCCTGATCGTCGGCAAAAACAAGCCGACAGATTCCTTTTTCGGTGGAAGCCATCAACAACGTCCCAAACGGACTTTCGTCGAAATTATAATTGATACGCAACTGTTCGCCTCCGTTTTTATAATCTCCGGGCGTCATACCTTCGATATTAATAAACAAATCGTGTAAACGTCCGGTTCCGGAAAGTCCGGTTTCGAAAGCCGCTTCGGATAAGGTAAGATGACTGGATTTAAGCATTTTTTTGGCGTGTTCCACCGTTAGATATTGTAAAAACTTCTTCGGACTTACGCCCGCCCATTCGGTAAACAGTTTTTGAAAATGGAATGGACTTACATGGACAAAAGAAGCCACCTCGTCCAATGACGGTTGTGTTTTAAAATTATGATGCAGAAAGTCGATTGCCTTTGCAATTCGGTCAAACTGAAATTGTTCCTGTGTTTTCATGGGTTTGTTATTTGAAATTCACCTTACAAAGGTAATCGCTGCAAAAACGCTTTCCGACCCGAAACTTGCGGGATTAAAACACTTCGGAAAGCTCTTTAAATTCACAAAATTATTTACCCCGGTTTGTGATACAAAAATGCTTTTTGAATTATCTTTGTGTGCTTAAACTACAAATTCCCAACGAATATGAAACTGGTTTTCGCATCCAACAACCACAACAAAATTAAGGAAATTCAGCAACTCCTTCCCGACTCTATTCAGGTTTTAAGTCTAAGCGATATCAATTGCGATGTAGACATTCCGGAAACAGCCGATACCATTGAAGGCAATGCCATTTTAAAAGCCAATTATGTCACCGAACACTACGGTTATAACTGTTTTGCAGACGATAGCGGACTGGAAGTGGACGCACTAAACGGTGCACCGGGTGTCATTTCGGCACGTTATGCCGGTGATCATAAAAGCGATAACGACAATATCGACAAATTACTGTCGGAACTGGAGACGGAAAACAACCGCAAAGCAAATTTTAAAACCGTGATTGCTTTAAACCTCGACGGAACACAACAGCTGTTTACCGGTATCATCAACGGAACAATTATTCGCGAGCGAAAAGGAACCAACGGTTTTGGTTACGATCCGGTTTTTGTACCCGAAAATGACAACCGTACGTTTGCCGAACTGGAAATGGAAGAAAAATCCGGTATCAGTCACCGTGGAAAAGCCGTAAAACAACTCGTTGCTTTTTTAAACCAATAGCCCGGTAAAAGTTTGGATTACAGAAATGTCATTGTTAAATTTTGCTGAAAATTCTGCTTAAAGTTTTCACAAATCAGAACCGACATTTAATCAATCCGACACTGAAAATCTTCGGAAAGCCCAATGAAGTTGGCACAAAAACAATAACCCGTTGAAAATCAGTAAAAAACAAAAACATAAATATCGAAAACATATTAGCATATCTCGTTAATTTACAGTAACTTTGCCTCCAATTTAAAAATAACGAATGAATAAATTTGAACAATTAGGATTGAATGAATCGCTACTGCTGGCGATTAAAGATCTAGGATTTGAAAATCCGTCGGAGGTACAGGAAAAGGCGATTCCCCTATTATTGGAAAAAGACACAGACATAGTTGCATTGGCACAGACCGGGACAGGTAAGACCGCTGCGTTTGGTTTTCCACTGATTCAAAAGATTGACGCTGAGGACAGAACGACTCAGGCATTAATTTTATCGCCAACACGCGAACTTTGTTTACAGATCACCAATGAGATTAAACAATATTCAAAATACGTTAAAGGAATTCACACTGTTGCCGTTTATGGTGGTGCCAGCATTACCGAACAGGCGAAAGATGTAAAAAGAGGCGCACAGATTATCGTGGCCACTCCAGGAAGAATGCAGGACATGATTAACAGAGGAATGGTAAACATTAAGAACATTAATTTCTGTGTTCTTGATGAGGCTGATGAAATGTTAAACATGGGATTTTATGATGATATCACTTCCATTTTATCCGATACACCGGAAAACAAAAGCACCTGGTTGTTTTCGGCAACCATGCCACAGGAAGTAGCGCGTATCGCACGTGAGTTTATGCGTAAACCACTTGAAATTACAGTGGGTCACAAAAACTCTGCTTCACAAAACGTTTCGCACGAATTTTACCTGGTAAATGCTCGCGACCGTTATTCGGCTTTAAAACGACTGGCTGATGCTAACCCGGATATTTTCTCGGTTATCTTCTGTCGTACCAAAAGAGACACACAAGCTGTTGCTGAAAAACTAATCGAAGACGGATACAATGCTGCCGCTTTACACGGTGACCTTTCTCAGGCACAACGTGACAGCGTAATGAAATCGTTCCGCGGTCGTCAGATTCAAATGTTGGTTGCTACCGACGTAGCGGCTCGTGGTATCGACGTAGATGACGTAACACACGTAATCAACTACCAGTTACCGGACGAAATCGAAACGTATACACACCGTTCCGGTAGAACCGGACGTGCCGGAAAATCCGGAACATCAATGGTGATCATTACGAAAAGTGAATTGCGTAAAATTTCACAGATCGAACGTATTATCAAAACGAAATTCGAAGAAAAACCAATTCCTTCCGGAATTGAAATCTGCGAAATTCAGTTATTCCACTTAGCGAATAAAATTAAAGACGTTGAAGTTGACCATGAAATCGATGCTTACCTTCCGGCTATTTATGAGGTAATGAAAGACCTTACAAAAGAGGAAGTAATCAAGAAAATGGTTTCGGTAGAATTCAACCGTTTTATCAATTACTATAAAAAATCTCGTGATTTATCGGCTCAAAATGCTGGTGAACGTCGTGAAGATGCAGGAAGTATCCCGTCTGACGGAGCGGTACGTTTCTTTATCAACATCGGTTCCCGCGATAATTTTGACTGGATGACGTTAAAAGACTTCTTACGTGACACTTTAGAATTAGGTCGTGACGATTTATTTAAAGTGGATGTAAAAGAAGGTTTCTCATTCTTTAATACCGATGCAGAACATGCTGAAAAAGTAATGGATGTTTTAAACAACATTCATTTGGAAGGACGTAAAATCAACGTAGAAATTTCTAAAAACGACGGTGGTTCCAACAACAGAAGACGCGACCATAACGGACGTAACGGTGGTGGAGATCGCAACCGTTCCCGAGGTGGTGACCGCGACAGAGGTGGCGATCGCGACAGAGGCCCAAGAAGAGAACGTAGTTTTGGCGGTGGTCGTTCGGAAAGAAAAGATGATTTTGGTGACCGACCATTACGAAATGAAAGAAGATCAGGTTCAGACCGTTCTCCGCGTCGTTCCGAAGGTTCTTCGAACAACAGTAGCGGAAGACGCCCTAGAAGAAGCTAATTCTTTTGTTAATTTTCTTCTAATATAACTTAAAAACTGCAAAATATCCCTTACTTTTAGACCAATCTAAAGACCCGTATGAGATTTTTTGCAGTTTTTTTATTTACCCTACTAACATTTTCTTCCTATGCACAGGAAACGGAAACCCCCTCAATGGTTTCCGGTATAGTAGTGAACGCTACGACTTTATTACCTAAAAGTAACGTCAACATCGTTAACATTAATACCGTTAAAGGAACCACTTCCAGCGGGCATGGTGAATTTACCATTGAAGCTAAAGTTAACGACACACTTCACTTTTCTTTTATCGGCTTTGAGTCGATTAAAATACGGGTTACCAACGACTGGATTAAAAACAAAAACACCAAGATCCGTTTAACAGAAAAGGCCTATGCTTTGGAGGAAGTCGTGATCAACAAATACCAGCTAACCGGTTATCTGGAAGTCGACACCAAAATTTTACCGTTAAATGAAAATTTCCGTTATCCGATTTCGGGATTACCATACGGTTATGAGGCCGGTGATCACTCGCCAAATAAAATCAATCGCGTATTGGGATCACTTTTTAACCCTGCCGATTTACTTTATAATTTCTTTGGTAAAAAACCGAAAGAAATGAGCAAATTAAAGGAAATCAAAAAAGACGATGTGGTCAAAAACCTTTTGGCATCCAAATTCGACAAAGAAACACTGGCTTCGCTTTTGGGAATCGATCCGAAGGAAATTAACGAAATCTTACAACGCTGTAATTATTCGGAAACCTTTATCAAAACAGCAAACGATCTCCAAATCATGGAAGCAATTAGTAGCTGTTATGAAGATTATAAGATCTTAAAACGAAAAAAATAACACAAAATAAAAAAAGAGGATTTAGTCCTCTTTTTTATTTTTTTCCAGATATACACGCGTGATGTAATCAATATCCTTAATCGATTTCCGGGCCCAGTCGATTCGTTTTTCGATCATTTCGGCATCCGACAGCTTCCAATCCAGATCAGAATTACGCAGTCGCGTCGAAATATTTTGCAAAATAATCGCCGCCGATACCGAAATATTTAAACTTTCGGTAAAACCAACCATCGGGATTTTTAAAAAACCATCGGCCTGTTGCATAACATCATCCGACAATCCGAGTCGTTCCGTCCCGAAAAAGATTGCCGCCGGTTGCGTAATATCAAAATCCTCCAGCAAACAATCATTATCATGCGGTGTGGTTGCAATAATCCGATAACCTCTTTCTTTTAAATTGGTAATACAATCCTGATTGGAGTCAAAACGATTGATATCCACCCACTTCTGAGCGCCCATTGCAATTTCTTTATCAATTTTTTTACCAAAACGTTCTTCAACCACATTTAATTCCTGTATTCCAAAGACTTCACAACTACGCATTACAGCACTGGTATTGTGCAACTGATACAAATCTTCGACCGCTACTGTAAAGTGTTTGGTACGGTTTTCTAACACCCGTTTAAAACCTTCGCTGCGGTTTTCGGTTATAAAATTTTCTAAATAGGCTAAATAGGCGATATCGGAAAAAAGCGGTTCCATTAAAAAAATATGATTTTGTTAAATTTCTTTACTAACTTTAGTGGAGTTAAATTACTCTTATGACACAAGAAGAATTACTGGCGCAAATCTACAAAAAAGACAACAAAGCTTTTACGCTTTTATACGACAGCTATGCCAAAAGTCTGTACGGCGTTATTTATAACCTGCTAAAAGACCGGGAAGAAGCCGAGGATATTCTCCAGGAAACTTTTGTTAAAATCTGGAAAAACCTGGACACTTACGATGAAAGTAAAGGTCGTTTTTTTACCTGGCTTCTCAATATAGCCCGTAACAGCGCTATCGATCGGTTACGTTCTAAAAACTTTAACAATAATCAGAAAAACTTATCTTCTGACAATTTCGTACATATACTCGATGACAATGCAAGAACCATGAATAAGATCGACACGATTGGAATTCAGGAATTTGTAAAAAAACTAAAACCCAAATGTATACAGCTGATTGACCTCTTATTTTTTAAAGGCTATACACAACAGGAGGTTTCCGAAACACTGGAAATTCCTTTGGGAACGGTTAAAACACAAAACAGAAACTGTATAAACGAATTAAGAAACTTATTGCGAGTATAATGAACACAAGAGAATACATAGAATCCGGAGTCCTGGAACTGTACATTTTTGGAAAACTGTCCGAATCGGAAAACAAAGAAGTACAGGTTTACGCCAATGAATATCCGGAAATAAAACAAGAGATCGAAAGTATCGAAAAGGCTATTATTAACCTATCCTATAGCGTTGCACCGAATTTGTCGCTGGAGAATTTCAACACCATCCGAAAAGCATTACTCGAAAGAGAAGCAAGCGTAGTAACGATGCAACCGAAATCCAACAGATCGGCTTATCTGGGTTGGGCCGCTTCGTTCCTATTATTGTTAGGAGCCGGCTTCCTGTATTTCCAGATGAACCAAAACGACATCCTGCTTAAAAACAGTAACGAAAAGAATCAGGATTTACAAAAATCGGTTGTCACTTTAGAAGAACAGAATAAAAACAACGAAACCCTGTTGAATCTCTTTAAAGACGAAAACAATAAAGTTGTAGCACTGGCCGGGCAAACGGTTGCTCCGGAAGCCAAAGCCAAAATATACTGGAATCAGAATGATCATTCCGTATATGTAGATGCATCCGGATTACCGGAACCACCTAAAGGACATGTTTACCAGGTATGGTCATTAAAAATGGATCCGCTCACACCAACAAGTATCGGATTACTGGAAAAAACAGAAATCGGGAAATCCCGAATATTTAAAGTCGACAATACCGCAGATGCCGAAGGATTTGGTATCACACTGGAACCAGCCGGAGGAAGTGCCGCGCCTACTTTAGAACAATTATATACCTTAGGAAAAGTATAAGCTAAAATGAGTCTAAAGAAAAAATTAGTCGTTCTTTCCGGAGCCGGAATCAGCGCGGAAAGCGGTATCAAAACCTTCCGTGATGCCGGTGGATTATGGGAAGGCCACAATATTGAAGATGTTGCCAGTCCGGAAGGATGGACCAAAAACAAAGCGTTGGTACTCGATTTTTACAATAAAAGAAGAGCACAGCTTTTTGAAGTACAGCCCAACAATGCCCACCGGATTCTGGCCGAAATGGAAGCCGAATTCGACCTGCATATAATCACTCAAAACGTAGACGATTTACACGAAAGAGCCGGTAGCCGCAACGTTTTACACCTGCACGGCGAACTACTCAAGGTACGCAGTACGGTTAACGCCGATACTATTCTGGACTGGAAAACCGATCTTCATATTGGCGACAACGACAATAACGGACACCAGTTACGACCGCATATCGTTTGGTTTGGAGAAGCCGTACCTGCAATGGATGAAGCGATAGCACTTGTTCAGAAAGCCGATATTTTTCTGATTATCGGAACCTCACTACAGGTTTATCCTGCGGCAGGATTAATCGGTTATACCCAACTGGCAACACCGGTGTATTATATCGACCCAAAACCAGCTCAAATCTATAATGTTAACAATCCGTTTAAAGCCATAGCCTTATCTGCTTCCGGAGGAATGGAAGTACTACGCCAAGAGCTTAGTGCCCAGCCGGAAAAGATTTAAAATTGTATTTCCAGAAGTTTGGGTAAAACCTTATCTTTGCGATTATTAGAAAATAACACAACAACAAATGCATTTAACTGAACTTAGTGCTATATCGCCTATCGACGGCCGGTATAGAAACAAAACCGTTTCCCTTTCCGAATATTTTTCCGAAGAAGCTTTGATCAAATACCGCGTACTGGTAGAAGTCGAATATTTTATCGCCCTTTGCGAATTGCCTTTACCGCAGTTGGCCGGAGTGGATAAAAACCTGTTTGCCGATTTGCGAAAGATATACGAGAATTTTACGACAGAAGATGCACTTTGGATCAAAGAAACTGAAAAGACCACCAATCACGATGTAAAAGCAGTAGAATACTTTATTAAAGCCGCTTTCGACAAATTAGGATTGCAACCTTACAAAGAGTTTATCCACTTCGGATTGACTTCTCAGGATATCAATAATACCGCGATTCCGCTTTCGACCAAGCACGCTTTTGAAAAAGTATACCTGCCATCGTTAGTAAGCGTAGTTGCCAAACTTAAAGAGTTAAGTCAGGAATGGAAAGACGTTCCGATGTTGGCCCGTACACACGGACAACCGGCTTCTCCTACCCGTTTGGGTAAAGAAATTGCCGTGTTTGTAGAGCGTCTGGAAGAACAAATGCGTTTGTTATTTAATGTACCGTTTGCCGCCAAATTTGGTGGTGCAACCGGTAATTACAATGCCCATTTTGTAGCCTATCCAAAAGTTGACTGGCGAAAATTCGGAAACGATTTCGTAGAAGCCACTTTAGGACTACACCATTCTTTTCCGACTACACAAATTGAACATTACGATCATTTTGCCGCTTTTTTCGACGCTTTAAAACGTATCAATACCATTTTGATCGATTTGGATCGCGATATCTGGACCTATGTTTCGATGGAATATTTCAAACAAAAAATCAAAGCCGGAGAAATCGGTTCCTCGGCAATGCCACATAAAGTAAACCCGATTGATTTTGAAAATTCGGAAGGAAATCTGGGAATTGCCAATGCCATTTTCGAACATTTGGCAGCCAAATTACCAGTATCCCGTTTGCAACGCGATTTAACCGACAGTACCGTATTGCGTAATATTGGCGTACCAATCGGACATACGATTATCGGTTTTGAAGCGACTTTAAAAGGATTAAACAAACTACTTTTAAATGCCGAAAAATTCGAAGAAGATCTTGAAAAAAACTGGGCGGTAGTAGCCGAAGCGATTCAGACGATTTTAAGACGTGAAGCCTACCCGAATCCATATGAAGCGTTAAAAGATCTTACCCGTACCAATACAGTGATCAACAAAGAAGCGATCCATAATTTTATCGCTACTTTAAACGTATCGGATGCGATAAAAGCAGAACTTTTACAAATTACACCGAGCAACTACCTCGGAATATAACCATTTTTACAAAATATTCTTAGATCCCGATGGCTATAACCATCGGGATTTTTTATGCCCTTTTATGATAAATTTATCTTAAAATAACGGCATAATAAGCCCTGCTGCTTTTATAAATACGCATTATTTTATAACTTACACAAATCCTAAAAAACAAAAAATATATGCCATTATCAACAGCTGAAACCGTTGCCGAAACCTCTCACCATTTATATCCGCTAATCAGTGATTTAGGATTGATCCTAATGACAGCCGGAGTTGCCGTACTGTTGTTTAAAAAAATCAAACAACCACTGGTTTTAGGTTATCTGGTTGCCGGTTTTCTTGCCGGAAATAATTTTGATTTTTTCCCGTCGGTCACCGATATCAAAAGTGTTGAAGTCTGGGCCGAAATCGGGGTTATTTTCCTTTTGTTTAGCCTCGGACTGGAGTTCAGTTTTAAAAAACTGATGAAAGTCGGCGGAACCGCGTCCATTACCGCTATTATCCAGATTATCTCGATGATTTTTATCGGATATATGTCCGGACAATGGATGGGTTGGTCACAAATGGACAGTATTTTCCTCGGTGCCATACTCTCCATGTCTTCTACCACGATTATTCTCCGTGCATTTGACGAATTAAATGTAAAAGGAAAGAAATATGCCGGAATTGTTTTTGGCGCACTGATTGTCGAAGATATTGTCGCCATCTTACTGATGGTATTGCTTTCAACCATATCCGTTAGTCAGCAATTTTCCGGAGCCGAGTTATTCGAATCTGTTTTAAAATTATTATTCTTCCTTATACTTTGGTTTGTGGGTGGTATTTTCTTTATTCCAACCTTACTTAAAAAAGCCAAAACCTTATTGAATGAAGAAACTTTATTAATCATTTCATTAGCACTATGTCTGATGATGGTAATTCTGGCGACTAATGCCGGTTTCTCACCCGCTTTAGGTGCTTTTATCATGGGTTCCATTATAGCAGAAACCACTCAGGCCGAAAAAATCGAACACCTTATCAAACCGGTAAAAGACCTTTTCGGAGCGGTTTTCTTCGTATCTGTCGGAATGTTGATCAATCCTGATACCTTAGTGGAATACGCCGTTCCTGTTTTATTGATTACTTTGATTACCATCTTAGGAAAAACCGTGAGTACCGCAGCCGGGGCATTAGTATCCGGTCAGCCTTTAAAACAATCCGTTCAAGCCGGTATGAGTCTGGCACAAATCGGGGAATTCTCTTTTATTATCGCAACCTTAGGGATGTCGCTAAAAGTAACCAGTGATTTCCTTTATCCGATTGTTGTGGCGGTTTCGGCCGTAACCACGTTTACCACTCCTTTTATGATCAAAATGTCAATGCCATTTTACGAAAAGCTTGAAAAAGTACTACCGCAAAAATGGCTTACCGCTATCGATAATTACAGCACGAATTCACAATCGATTAAAGCGACCAGTAACTGGCAGGTCGTGTTGCGATCAACCATGACGCAGGTAGTGATCAGTTCGGTTATTATTATTGCGATTATCCTGTTGGCTGATCTTTATATTTCACCTTTGGTAATCGATTCTAAATTCGGAAATGCCGCAGCCGCCTTGATCACCTTAGTGATTATCGCTCCGTTTTTATGGGCGTTATCACTGCGAAGAGTCGCCCAAGATGCGATGGAAGAACTCCGAAAAGAACGCAAATACCGCGGTCCTCTAACCATGCTGATCCTGGTTCGAATTGGCCTTGCGCTGTTCTTTGTGGGATTCCTGCTTAATAATTTCTTTTCACCGATTGTCGCTTTTATTGCGTTGATCCTTGTGATCATTTCATATATCGTCTTTCCTAAAAAATTACATGCCCAGTACGATAAAATCGAAAAGCATTTCCTTAAAAATTTCAACGATCGTGAAATCGCAAGAGCTCAGAAAACCCGGGACGATTTAACCCCCTGGGACGGACACATGGCCAATTTTGAAATTGCAAAAGAATCGAATCTTGCCGGAAAAAAACTTCAGGATCTGAAAGTACGTGAAAAAATGGGCGTGAATATCGCTTTTATCAAACGTGGTGAAATCATGATCAACATACCAACGCGTAACGAACGGTTATTTCCGGGCGATGAAATTTGTGTGATCGGTACAGACGATCAGATTCAGAGTTTTAAAGGCTATCTGGATCAGAACGAGATTGAGGTACCGGAATCGGTAACCGAAGCGCAAATCGTACTACAACAATACGAATTGACCAATCAGGAGTTTATCGGAAAAACAATTCGCGAGTCGCAACTACGCGAACGTACCGGTGGTCTTGTTGTTGGTGTCGAACGCAATGGCGAACGTATCCTGAATCCAGAGTCTCATCTGATTTTAGAACGAAACGATATCTTATGGCTGGTTGGTGATAAAAAGCTATTAGCCGCCGCTTTTAAGAATCAATAATACTTTAGAACATAAGACCTGACAGGTTTCGGAAACCTGTCAGGTCTGTTAACTTTGAGGTCTATTTTAAACATAAAAAAACCTGATATTTTCATATCAGGTTTTCTATTTTTATCGCGAATAATTTGGTGCTTCTTTTGTGATGGTTACGTTGTGCGGATGGCTTTCTCCAATTCCGCTGGCCGTGATACGAACAAATCGTCCCGTTTCCTGTAAGGTCTGAATGTCTTTGGCACCACAATACCCCATTCCGGCACGTAGTCCACCAACAAACTGAAGCATACTTTCGTTTAGCTCTCCTTTGTAAGGTACACGTCCTACGATTCCTTCCGGAACCAGTTTTTTCACATCGTCTTCCACATCCTGGAAATAACGGTCTTTGGATCCTTCTTTCATCGCTTCTACCGATCCCATTCCGCGGTAGGATTTGAATTTTCTTCCTTCAAAAATAATCGTTTCACCCGGTGATTCTTTGGTTCCAGCTAATAGCGATCCCAACATCACACAGTCGGCTCCGGCTGCAATAGCCTTCGGAATATCACCGGTATAACGGATTCCTCCATCGGCAATAACCGGAACTCCGGTTCCACGTAAAGCGGCAGCGACTTCCAATACGGCCGAAAACTGTGGAAATCCTACTCCGGCAACCACTCGGGTTGTACAGATCGATCCTGGTCCGATTCCTACTTTAACAGCATCGGCACCGTTTTCAGCTAAATACAAAGCGGCTTCCGGTGTAGCGATATTACCTACCACCACATCCAGTTGCGGGAATTTTTCTTTTACCTGTTTTAAAACACCTACCACACCTTTGGTATGTCCGTGTGCTGTATCGATGATCACTGCGTCTACACCAGCATTTACCAAAGCCGTTGCTCGTTCTACCGCATCGTTGGTAACTCCTAATGCAGCCGCAACACGCAAACGTCCGAATTTATCTTTGTTGGCGTTTGGCTTTTGTGTTAACTTGGTAATATCTCTAAAGGTAATCAACCCAACAAGTTTATGTTCTTTGTTCACTACCGGTAGTTTTTCAATTTTGTTTTGTTGCAGAATTTCTTCAGCCGTGGCTAATGTAGTTCCTTCTCCGGCTGTTACCAGTTTTTCGGATGTCATCACCTCGGTGATCAAACGGGCGTTGTCTTTTTCGAAACGCAAATCACGGTTGGTAACAATCCCTTTTAGGATTTGATTTTCATCCACCACCGGGATTCCCCCAATACTGAATTCGCGCATGGCCAGTTTGGCATCGCCTACAGTTGCCGTAAGTGGCAACGTAACCGGGTCGATAATCATTCCCGATTCGGCTCTTTTTACTTTTCGTACTTCGGCAGCCTGCTGCTCGATCGTCATGTTTTTATGTAAAACACCGATACCGCCTTCCTGTGCCATCGCAATAGCCATTGCACTTTCGGTAACCGTATCCATAGCAGCCGAAACAACCGGTACGTTTAATGTAATATTTTTTGAAAATTTCGTTTTAATACTTACTTCCCTTGGCAGGACTTCTGAATAATTCGGAACGAGTAGAACATCATCATAGGTTAGACCTTCCCCGATGATTTTAGCTGTGTGTGCTTTCATGTTGCAATTTGTAGTTGAATTGCATGCAAATATAACACATTTATTCCATCCGCGGGAAAAACTTTAACATTATTATAAATCGTTTTGAGCTTTAAGACGAAAAGGGGAAACAAATGTTAACAGTCTGAAGAAATTCTAAATTTTCATAATATAAGCAAAGCCCGATAGCAGAATGTTCTACTAGCAGGCTTTATATCGACAATCCTTTTCGATTAATGGTAAACGGTAAAAACTTTCAGTGCTTCATTATAAGCACTTTCAAAGCTCATCGGGCTTAATCCGGTATCGGCTTTTTGTGAAGTAAAATAGGATAGCATTTTTTCGGTTGGCATATTCCCGGTAAGGTCATCTTTGGCCATCGGACAGCCGCCAAATCCTTGAATAGCACCGTCAAAACGGCGGCATCCGGCTTTATAGGCCGCATCTACTTTTTCAAACCATTTATCAGGTGTGGTATGTAAATGCGCTCCGAATTCGATATGCGGGTATTTCGGAATCAGGTTGGAAAATAAATAGGAAATCACTTCCGGAGTCGAAGATCCTACCGTATCGGAAAGCGACAATATCTTTACACCCATATTGGACAGCTTTTCTGTCCACTCGCCTACGATTTCCACACTCCACGGATCGCCATACGGATTTCCGAATCCCATCGACAAATAGGCCACCACTTCTTTATCGTTAGCGTTGGCAATGTCCAGAATTTCCTGTAACGTTACCAGTGATTCGGCTATGGTTTTATGGGTATTTCGCATCTGAAAATTTTCCGAAATCGAAAACGGGAATCCCAGATACTTGATTTCCGGGTAACGAGATGCATTTTCAGCACCTATCGTATTGGCGATGATCGCCAGTAACTTACTTTTGGTTTGCGACAAATCCAGTTGTGCCAGTACTTCCGGCGTATCCTGCATTTGTGGAATCGCTTTTGCGGAAACAAAACTGCCAAAATCAATAGTGTCAAATCCTACACGCAATAAGGATTGAATGTATTGAACTTTCTTTTCTGTAGGAATAAACGCCTTGATACCTTGCATGGCATCCCGGGGACATTCGATGATTTTAACTTGCTCCATAACGTTTCAAAGATACGCTAAAGTTCATAATTTTCAACTATACTGATAACGGCAACCCACTTTTTAAAAAAGAATGATCAATTAAAAACACAACACTATCGCTTTCAAACAATTAGAAAGCAACACCATTTTTTAAACCGAAAAGTTTAACAGATTTCTATTTTAGTGTAAAAAACCTCCTGCTATTTCCCGGCTAGTATTTTTTTATTGATGGCTTTGATCAAACCTGGTCCTTCGTAAATAAATCCGGTATACAATTGTATCAAACTCGCACCGGCTTCCAATTTTTCGATCGCATCTTCTGCCGAATGAATTCCGCCAACTCCGATAATCGGGAAAGCTTTATTGCTTTTTTCCGACAGGAATCGGATCACTTCGGTCGATCGTTTGGTTAAGGGTTTTCCGGAAAGTCCGCCGGTTTCTTTTTTATTTTCCGAAATCAGTCCTTCTCTCGAAATCGTCGTATTGGTCGCAATTACACCGGCAATTTTCGTATCCCTTACAATATCGATAATGTCCAGCAATTGCTCATCGGTCAGATCCGGGGCAATTTTTAACAGTATCGGTTTTTGTTTCGGTTTGGTCTGGTTTCTGTTTTGTAACGTCTGTAACAACTCGGTTAGCGGTTCTTTATCCTGTAAGGCTCTTAAATTGGGTGTATTGGGCGAGCTCACATTTACGACAAAATAATCGACATAATCGTATAGCGCCTCAAAGCAGATTTCATAGTCCTGAGTGGCATCTTCATTTGGCGTAAGCTTGTTTTTTCCAATATTACCGCCAATCAGTACGCCTTTATTTTTTTTCAGACGTTCCACCGCTTCGACAACCCCGCCATTATTAAACCCCATACGGTTGATCAACGCATTATCGGATTTTAAACGGAACAAGCGTTTTTTAGGATTTCCTTCCTGACCTTTGGGCGTAAGAGTTCCAATTTCGATAAAACCAAAGCCTAAATTGGATAATTCTTTGTATAATTTAGCATCCTTATCCAGTCCGGCTGCAAGTCCTACCGGATTTTTAAATCGCAATCCGAAAACTTCCCGTTCCAGTCGCGGGTCATTCACTTCATAAATAGCGTTTAATAATGCCGGAACACCCGGTATTTTGTGTAGAAAGCGGATGCTTCCAAAGGTAAAATGATGGATTTTTTCCGGGTCAAAACGGAACAGTATCGGTCTGATTATTGATTTGTACATAAGTGTGCTGTGTTGTGCTGCAAAAATAGAAAAATATATGGTGTTTCGAAAGGTATCGGCCTGCCCAAATTCTGCTATTTTCTATTTCGTTTTAAAAAAATGGGGCTATATTTGCTAAAAATCGATTTTTATATGAATGCCTTACAGCCAATAATAGAGCAAGCATGGGAAAACCGTGCCTTATTACAAGAAGAAAAAACGACGAATGCCATTAGAGAAGTGATCGAATTACTGGATGCCGGAAAATTGCGTGTTGCAGAACCAACAACCGACGGATGGCAGGTAAACGAATGGGTAAAAAAGGCAGTAGTTATGTACTTCCCGATCCAGAAAATGGAAACGCTTGAGGCTGGGATATTCGAATATCACGATAAAATGCCTTTAAAAAGAGGGTATGCCGAAAAAGGCATCCGCGTAGTTCCTAATGCTGTGGCGCGTCACGGAGCCTATATTTCCAGCGGGGTGATCTTAATGCCAAGCTATGTAAATATTGGTGCTTATGTAGACGAAGGAACCATGGTCGATACCTGGGCAACGGTTGGTAGCTGTGCGCAAATCGGTAAAAACGTACACTTAAGTGGTGGTGTTGGAATCGGTGGTGTATTGGAACCGTTACAAGCGGCTCCGGTAATCATTGAAGACGGTGCTTTTATCGGTTCAAGATGTATCGTTGTAGAAGGTGTTCGCGTTGAAAAAGAAGCCGTATTAGGAGCGAATGTTTGTCTTACCGCATCTACAAAAATTATCGACGTAACCGGCGATACTCCTGTCGAAATGAAAGGTATTGTTCCGGCGCGTTCGGTGGTGATTCCGGGTAGTTATACTAAAAAATTTGCTGCTGGTGAGTATCAGGTGCCATGCGCGCTGATCATCGGAAAACGCAAGCCATCAACCGATTTAAAAACTTCATTAAACGACGCTTTAAGAGAGTATGACGTTGCCATCTAATAGTATTAAATGAGCAGCACTCCAAAAATATCGGCTTTAGCCATCATTATGAACGAGGAAGACAACATCCGGACCTATCTCCGGAATATGGCTTTCGCGGACGAAATTATTGTAGTCGATTCGTACAGTAGCGATACCACGCTGGATATCATCCGGAGTGAATTTCCGCAGGTACGAATCGTACAACGCCCGTTTGACGATTTTTCCCGTCAGCGAAATTTTGCCATTGATTTGGCCACAAATGACTGGGTTACCTTTTTTGATGCCGACGAAAGGGTCACCGAAAATGGAATCCTCGAATTAAAAGAACGGGTGGCTTCACATCCGGAGGAAGTCGCTTTTTGGGTAAAACGCGCTTTTTATTATGCTGAAAAGCCGATGTTTTACGGCGGACAAAATCAGGACAGAGCCATACGCCTGTTCCGGAAATCCAAATGCCGCTATTCCCACAAACTCGTACACGAACAACTTATCGTAGACGGTAAATCCGGGAATCTAAAAGAAATCATCCAGCATTATTCGTTTAAAAACAAAGCCGACTTTTTAGGAAAACGCCTACAGTATTCCAAATTACGGGCTCAGGAATTGTATCAGAAAAATACAAAACCAACCGCTTTTCATTTTTATATAAAACCGGCTTTTCGTTTTTTTAAGCATTATATAATCGAATTCGGGTTTCTAAATGGATCACAAGGTGTATCTTTGGCTAAAATCATGTCACAACACGTTTATATGCGTTATGTGTATCTGCAACAACTACACCGGAATGAAAACCGGGATAACGAAAGCCTAACGATTGGTTATGAAGCGAAACGCGTTTTTCATAATCAGACCGGATTGGGTAACTACAGCCGTGATCTGGTTCGGATTATGAATCGGTTTTTTCCGGAAAACAACTATTTGTTATACAATCCGAAACCGGCAAAAAAACAACTTTTTACCTCAGATTCGGATACAATCATCGAAAAACGTCCCTCCGGCTGGTTTAATCGGAAGTTCTATAATATCTGGCGGCAACGCACGATTATCTCCGATCTGAAAAAAGACGGCGTTCAATTATTTCACGGTCTTTCGGGTGAAATTCCTTCGGGATTACAAAAAGCCGGAATTAAAAGCACCGTAACAATTCACGATCTGATCTTTATGCGTTATCCGGAGTTTTATTCGTTCTTCGACCGGAAAATTCATTTTTATAAATTTAAAAAGGCAGCTCAAAATGCCGATACGGTTATCGCAATAAGCGAACAAACCAAACAAGATATTGTACAGTACCTGAAAATCCCGGAATCGAAAATCGAAGTGATTTACCAGGGATGCCAGCACGTTTTTAAAGAGTCTTATTCGGATCAGGAAAAGAAAGCCGTTATCGAAAAATATAAGCTTCCGGAACAGTTTGTTTTAAACGTGGGTACGATCGAAATCCGCAAAAACGTACTGGCTGTTGTAAAAGCCATTCGGAATATCGATACGAAGCTTGTTATTATCGGAGGTGAAACGGCTTATACGCAAACGGTAAAAAACTACATCCGGGAACATCAAATGGACGACAAAGTGCTGTTTTTAAAAGGACTTAACAGCCGCGAACTGGCAATGGTATACCAGTTGGCCACTGTTTTTATTTATCCGTCGCTGTTTGAAGGTTTCGGAATTCCGATTATTGAGGCCTTATATTCCAAAACTCCGGTTATTACAACCAACTCCGGTGTTTTCCCGGAAGCGGGCGGACCCGACAGTCTTTATGTCGATCCGACCGACAGTGCCGACATACAATCAAAAATTGAATTATTACTTCGTGATGCCAATTTAAGAGACGAGATAACCGAAAAAGGTTATATGTTTGTACAGAAATTTAATGACGATGTGATTGCAAACAGGATTATGACCCTGTATCAATCATTATAATAAACATTCTTATTTTTTAAGATATAAAAACCAAATAAATCCAACCTACATGAAAGTCGCCGGTTTTACCTTTATCCGCAATGCGGTACAAAACGATTACTCTATCGTAGAAGCAATTACTTCAATACTACCTATATGTGATGAATTTATAGTCGCTCATGGAAATTCTACCGACACCACATTAGATCTGATTAAAAGTATTGGTTCCCCAAAAATCAAAATTATTGAGACTGTTTGGGACGATAGCGTACGCGAAGGCGGCCGCACTTTTGCGCTGGAAACCGACAAAGCATTCAAGGCAATTAGTCCCGATGTTGACTGGGCTTTTTATATTCAGGGTGACGAATGTGTTCATGAAAAATACCTGGAAACCATTCGCAAAGAAATGGAAGCATCGTTAAATGATCAAAATGTTGAAGGCTTACTGTTTAACTATATGCATTTTTACGGATCGTATGATTTTTATGCACATTCCCGCAGATGGTACCGCAGAGAAATCCGTATTGTCCGCAACCTGCCGGGAATGGAATCGTATAAAGATGCACAAGGTTTCCGCTTTAACGGTCGCAAACTAAAAGTAAAACACATTCCGGCTTATATTTATCATTACGGATGGGTTAAAGCGCCAAGCGGATTAAAAACAAAGGTTAAAAACACCGGACGTTTTTACAATAGCGACGACGAATGGATCGACAGAACCTATAATGAAGATTATCAATTTGACTATGGTAACGCCGAACGCTTACTAAAGTTTAAAGGTACCCATCCTCAGGTTTTCCAGGACAGGGTGAATCGCAGCAACTGGAAATTCTCCTTTGATCCAACCAAAATGGGACGAAAAATGAATTTCAGAAGAAAATTACTGGCTTTTATCGAAGACTTAACTGGTAAACGGCTATTTGAATACCGCAATTATGTAATTGTAAAAAGAAGTTAATCGTATATGACATCGCAATCCAGTTCAATTAAAATCAGCGGACTGATAATCACCTATAACGAAGAAAAAAATATCCGGGAAGTAATCGAATGCCTGGATTTTGTGGATGAGATTATCGTAGTGGATTCGTATAGCACCGATACTACCGTGGCCATTGCCAATACGTACCCAAATGTGAAAGTGGTACAAAATAAATTTGTTGATTTTACAACACAACGAAATCTGGCACTTCAGCTGGCCAGCTATAACTGGGTTTTATTTCTGGATGCCGATGAACGGATTACACCGCCATTGCGTGCCGAAATTATCGCTGAAGTTCAAAAACCGGAAACCAAAGATGCCTATTACTTTTTAAGAAAATTCTATTTTGCCGGAAGAGCCATTCATTTCTCCGGTACGCAAACGGATAAAAATTTCCGATTGTTTAAAAGAGATAAAGCGCATTATATCCCGGAAAAACTGGTTCACGAAACCCTTAAAGTCGACGGAACTATTGGAATATTTCAAAATAAATTGCTCCATTATTCCTATGATAATTACGCCATTTACAAACAAAAAATGATTAGCTATGGTGTTTTAAAAGGAAAAGAACTTTTCCTGAAAGGTAAAAAATACAGCGTTTTTACCCAATACCTGAAAACCATTTTTAAGTTTATCAAAGCCTTTTTTATCCGTCTGGGAATATTGGACGGAAAAGACGGATTAATCATATCCTATTTACAAGCCTTGAGCGTATACCATACGTATAAATCGCTAAAAGCGAACCAGGAACAAAATATTTAACTAGTTGTAACAGTTATTAGTAATAACACACTCCCTTTAATTATAGTATTTGAAAAATGAAGCAGAAGATTTGTTTGATCAGTTTCGATAACTGGCATTACGACAAATATATCATCAAATTGTTACAGCAAAAGAATATTGATGCGTATCATATCAATTTGGGAGGTTATAAGCATGCCAATTTAGCATCGAGGATCGTTAATTTACTTTCTAAAATTTTCCTGGGTATAAATTTAAAAACCAAAAAGAAACAGGAACATATTATTTCCGAATTACAAAAACACGGACAACACGATATTATTTTAGTGATCAACCCCGATGTGATCGAACTGAAATACCACCAACTAATTAAACAATATACCAAGAATTATTTTGCCTACCTGTACGACAGTTTACACCGTTGTCCGGTCGATCATCTTTTAAATGCAGGCCTTTTTGACGAAGTTTTTTCTTTTGACGAACAGGACGCCAAGGCACATAATTTTGTCAAAATGAATAATTATATCTACTTTGACAAACAGGAAATCCCGGCTGTAAAACCAAAATATAAGGTTACTACGATCTCATCGTTCGACAAACGTTTTCCGGTATACAATAAAATTGCCTATCAGTTGGAACAACTGAAAGCACCTTTTCATTTTATTTTTGTGAGTCGGAATATCGAATACAAAAAATTCAAATACAATTTCAAAGCCGAAACCAGTGCTAAAACTAATAGCCAGTTGTTATTTCAGTCCAAAAAAATCCGATTAAAACAATTGCTGAAATTGTATTCGGAAGCCGAAATTATTCTGGATATCGTTCAAAACAACCAAACCGGTCTGAGTTTCCGGGTATTTGAAGCTATGGGAATGCAGAAAAAACTAATAACGGATAATAAAACGGTGGTGAATTACCCGTTTTATAACCCGAATAACATACTGATCATTGATCGCGAAAATCCGGTAATTGCACCCGAATTTCTGACTACGGATTATGAACCCGTTCCGGAAGAAATTTACAATCAATATACCTTGGACAATTGGGTTACTACAATTTTCAATCTGAAAAAATAGCCTTATGAATATCCTTATTTTAACCCGGGAATACAAAAATGAAAAGCTTCCTCCTTGTGGCGGAACTGGAAATTTTAATACCCTACTGGCAAAAGAGCTTGTAAAAAGAGGTCATCAGGTATATGTTTTTGGCGTAAACAAAACCAATATCGATTTTGACGACGAAGGGGTTCATGTGCATTATACCAAAAACCTTTTTAAACGAAATTTTGTATACGATCTGTTCCGATCCGTTACGCAGAAGTTTTCGTTTTTAATGCCATATCATTTTAAAATTCACGAAATAGAAAAACGCGATATCAGTCGACGGCTTTTTGCCTATATTGAAAAGAACAATCTGAATATCGATATTATCGAATGTCATGATTTTGAAGGCTTAAGTTTATTTTTAGGCAAAAAATTCCCGTATGTTGTCCGTTGCCATGGTTCCTTTTCCGTCCTGGAAAAATATTTTGGCTACAAAGTAGAAGCCGGGCGTAAACATTGCGAGCGCGAAGCGTTTGAAAAAGCCGAAAATATAATTGCCGTATCCCGTTTTTCCGAACAGGTTAATCGCGAACTGTTTGGCGTTTCAAAATTTAAACTTATTTATAACGGTATCAATATAGAGGAATTCCAACCGAATCCGAATCCGTCGGTAATTCCGTTTTCTATTTTCTATATCGGAAATATTTCTCCCGAAAAAGGAGCCGATACCGCATTCCGTGTATTCGCTCGTTTAGCGGAGAAATTCCCACAAGTCAGCTTACAGTTTATCGGTCGGGAAACACCTTATAAAGCAATTCTGGACAAGGAAATTCAGGCGCAGGATTTAACCGATAAAGTTATTTTTCATGGTTATCAGCCTAAAGAAAATATCATCCGTCTACTCAATAGTGCTCATGTTCTTATTTTCCCGTCCAAAGGGGAGAATTTTAGTCTGGCGCTTTTAGAAGCTATGGCGTTGGCCAAACCTATCGTAACTTCAAATCTGGATTCTTTTAAAGAACTGATAACATCGGGCGAAAATGGTTATGTATGTGATACGGATACTGATTTTGTCGATCGCATATCCGATATACTAACGGATAATGTTTTGGCAGCAACGCTTTCCCAAAATGCCCGACAAACCATCGTAAATCATTTCAGCATCGAAAAAATGATGACCGAAATGCTGGAGTATTATACTACCGTTATTAAAAATCACAACTAACTGTTATTATTCGATTAGTCATGAGTCAACCCACTTTATCTGTAATCATACCGGTATATAATGCCGAAAAATACCTTCAGGAAACGATTGACAGTATTCTGAATCAAAGTTTTACCGATTTTGAAATGATTGTACTCAATGATAAATCAACCGATACCAGTAAAAGCATAATCGAAAAAAATGCAGCGGCCGATTCCCGTATAGTTTTTGTCGATAAAATAGAAAATGTTGGCCCGGCTCGTTTGCGAAATGAAGGTTTTACAACGGCAAAAGGGGAATTTATCGCCTTGATGGATGCCGATGATGTCGCTATGCCCGATCGATTTTTCAAACAGATCGAATTTCTGAAAAAAAATCCGGAAATCGGTGTTTGCGGAACGTTTTATACCCTTTTTAAACCGGATGGCAAACGAAAACTAATGGCACTTCCCACGGAACATCTTGCTATCCGAACGGCTTTTCTTTTTTATAATCCGATTGGAAATCCTACGATAATGCTTCGTAAGACCTGTTTAAAAGATTTCCGCTTTGACAACGATTTTGTTCCGATTGAAGATTATGAATTATGGAACCGGATGAGTGCTACTACCCTATTTGCCAATCTAGCCGAATCGTTACTCGATTACCGTTGGCATGATACGAATATCAGTCAGACTAAAATCGATAACGTAAACCGTGCGCTCCGAAATATCCGTTTGGCACAATTACAACAGGACTTTGGTATCAGCTCAGAAAGCTCCGATATCGAAAGTTATCTGAATGCATTTGACTTTAAACGCGGATTATCGGCTCAGGAAGTAATCGCTACTATTGATGCTGCTCAGAAATTAATTGCCAAAAACCGGGAATCCCGTATTTTCGATCAGAAGCAACTCGAAAAACAGCTCTATCAGATTGCTGTACGTAGCCTTCGTAAATCCAAAGAGTTTAACAAACCGCTGTTAAAATACCTTCAAAACGAAGGCAAACCGGTATTTCAAAAGGTTCGTTGGTTTGATCGTATTTTAATTATGGTAAAATCGGTATAAGCTAAAACATATCCCCAAAACTCTTTTCTATCAGAATGAGATTCTTCTTTAGTTATATTTAATACCGAAATAATTCATCTTGATATGACGTCGCCAGAATTTGATTCGCATTCCAAACGAGGCCTGTTTTAAAAATAGCTGTACTGCCTGATGGGGCTCTTTGGCATAAGCTTCCTTATCTTTATACAGTTTTAAAGCTTCAAAGGCTGAATCTTTTAACAACGACTGGATTACTTCCCGTATGTTTGCTGTTTGTGCCTGTGGCAGACGATCGTAAACTTCTTTTACATTCAGATAGGAAGAATAACGCTGGAAGAAAGCCGATTTTAAAGAATAAATCCCGCCTGCATGCCAACGGTACACACCACCTTGAAAATTTAAAAAAGCTCCTTTTCCGTTACATAATGCCAGACCATATAAAGTGTTGTCTTTGGAATAGCGGAAACTCTTATATTCCTGTGGTTTTACAGCCGATTTTAAAAACACACATGTCAGCGTATAGGTGCAATACGGTCGGAAAATCGTATCAAAATCGATAGTATACACTTCGGGTAATGTTTCTTTAAAATCGTTTGGAACCAATTCATCCCCTTTTTTGTTTAAAAAGTCCGTCCATGTTATTACATAATCCGGGTTAGCTTCCAGAAAATCGACCTGTTTTTGCAGTTTATACGGATCAATCCAATAATCGTCTCCTTCACAAAGTGCAATGTATTTCCCTTTTGCTTTCGGAAAAGTATGATCCCCCCAAATATCCACATCCGGGTTGGAATATTGATTTTCGGTCTGATAAATTGGCTTGATCAATAACGGATAACGGCTTTCAAATTCTTTTAATATCGTTGGTGTTCCGTCTGGAGAGGCATCTTCATGGACAATAATTTCAAACGGAAAATTTGTTTTCTGACTTAAAAATCCTTCCAATGCATCGCTTAAATACGCTTCATGCTTAAACGTGTCACATAAAATACTTACTAAAGGCTTCTGAATATCCTGTCCGTTCCAATCGGCCAGTATTTCTTCCTGACTTCTGCAATGCTTCATATATAATTTAGGTTACGATCCGGCCTATCCTGATCTGATTGATATCTTATTCCGCTTGGGTACGGTTAGATTGCTTAACTTTTTATATTTTTACTGCACAAATGTAACCATTAAGTTCGTTTATCAACAGAAATAAAATTTACAAATCCCATAGTAATGATAACAGTAACCAAAACCTTTTTCCCGGATTTAAAAGAATACGAAAAACAACTTGAACGGATATGGGAAAACAAATGGCTTACTAACCGGGGGGAACTGGTATTGGAATTGGAACAGAAATTAACCGATTATCTGAAAAGCAATTCCATGATCATCACCAATAACGGAACCGTACCGCTACAGATCGCACTTAAAATTCTGGGAAAACAAGGGGAAATCATTACGACTCCGTTTTCGTATGTAGCGACAACATCATCTATTATATGGGAAAACTGTACGCCTGTTTTTGTAGATATTCATCCGGAGTACCTCACTATTGATGAAGCTCAGATCGAGGCTGCCATAAGTCCAAAAACGACCGCTATTTTGGCTACACACGTCTTTGGTAACCCTTGTGAAGTAGAAGTTATTGAAGCCATTGCTAAAAAACACGGTTTAAAGGTAATCTATGATGCCGCGCATGCTTTTGGCGTAACTTATAAAGGGGAATCACTGTTTAATTATGGCGATGTGAGTACCTGTAGTTTCCATGCAACCAAACTTTTCCATACCGGAGAAGGTGGCGCGCTGTTTTGTAAAGATAAAGCGCTTTTCCATAAACTATTCTACAGTCATAATTTCGGACATAACGGTCCGTTGGAATTTCACGGATTAGGGATTAATGCTAAAATTTCGGAACTTCAGGCCGCTATGGGACTGGCTGTTTTGCCTCATATGGAAACCATTTTGTCCGAACGAAAAAAAGTGGTTGATTTTTACAATCAACATCTCGATTTTAATCAATTGAAAACCATGGCTATCCGACCGGAAACCACCTGGAATTATAGCTATTATCCGATAATACTACCTTCTGAGGCTATACTGTTAAAAGTGCAAAAAGCACTAAACGACAACAATATTATCCCGAGAAGATATTTTTATCCTTCGTTAAATACGATCGGATATGTAAACCAACCGGATCAGGCAATGCCGGTTTCAGAATCAGTTGCCAAACGTGTACTTTCGTTACCGCTTTATGTTGGATTAACCGTAGAAGATCTGAAAAAAATAACCACCTTAATTAATCAAAACGCATGCTAATAGTTGGAGCCAAAGGATTTGCCAAAGAAGTTTTAGAGGTATTGCATCAGAACGGACAAACCGAAAATCTGGTTTTCTATGATGATGTAAACACCGATATTCCAGCCGTATTATACGATCGTTTTCCGGTTATTACAAACCCCGACGACGCTACGGCCTACTTTATGCATACCGATAATCGTTTTACCATCGGCATCGGAAATCCGGCTTTACGAAAACGCCTGTATGACAAATTTAAAGCACTGGGCGGTATCTTTACTACTACGATAAGTCCTAAAGCCGTTATTGGTAGTTTTGGGAATCAAATTGACTCCGGATGTAATATTATGACCGGGACTGTCCTTACAAATGATATAATTATCCAAAAAGGAGTACTCATTAACCTAAATTGTACTATCGGCCATGATTGTCATATTGGAGCATTTTCGGAAATTTCACCAGGTGTAAACATCTCTGGTAATTGCAAAATTGGCGCCTATAGTAACATCGGGACAAATGCCACAATACTCCCAAAAGTCACAATAGGAAGAAACGTTGTAATTGCCGCAGGAGCTGTAGTCACAAAAGATTTACCAGACAATTGTATGGCTGCCGGCGTTCCCGCAGTGATCAAAAAACAACTGCCCGAAATAACTTTTTAAATTACAGTAAATGGAAAAAAACGAACTTCTCAACACCGAAGTCCACAAAGCATACGAAGTGATCAAAAACGGAGGCATCATCCTTTACCCGACCGATACGGTTTGGGGAATCGGCTGTGATGCAACCAATCCGGAAGCCGTAAAAAAAATATACGCGCTAAAGCAACGGGAAGAAAGCAAAAGTATGATTGTACTGATGAATGGCGACCGGATGGTATACAATGTTTTTAAAGATATTCCGGAAGTAGCCTGGCAAATCCTCGATTTGTCCGAAAAACCTACAACATTGATTCTGGATAATCCGAGAAATGTAGCACCAAATATCATCGGTCAGGATAATACTTTAGGAATGCGGATCGTTAAAGAACCTTTTTGTTTTAAGCTAATGGAACGAATGAAAGTTCCGTTGGTTTCTACTTCGGCAAACATCAGCGGCGAACCTACCCCAAAATCGTTTAAAGAAATAAGCCCGGCAATTTTGCAAGGCGTAGACTATGTTGTAAATTTGCACCACGATAAAATTGGCGGTAAACCGTCGACTATCATAAAACTGTCTGGAAACAGTGAGGTAAAAATTATACGAAAATAAACAGCTTAGCCCTGCAAACCAGAGCGACCATTAATGAAAAAACAAACTTCATATAAAGAGGCATTACAGTCAAAAATTTTTGAAATTATATCCAATGCAGCCAAAGAACTGCAAGTCGATTCCTATGTTATTGGCGGCTTTGTAAGGGATTTGATCCTGGAGCGCAATCACAAAAAAGACATCGATATCGTGGCCGTTGGCAGTGGTATCGAATTGGCCTTAAAAGTATCGGAACTGATCCCGCATAAACCAAAAGTACAGGTATTTAAAAACTATGGTACCGCCATGCTTCGTTATGACGATATGGATATTGAATTTGTGGGCGCCCGTAAAGAATCCTATCATTTCGACAGCCGGAATCCGGTTGTGGAAAACGGAACGCTGGAAGATGATCAAAACCGACGCGATTTTACGATCAATGCCTTAGCGCTCTCTTTAAATGAAGCCAATTACGGCGAATTGGTTGATCCCTTTAACGGATTGACCGATATGGAAAACAAAAGTATCAAAACGCCTTTGGATCCGGATGTTACCTATTCCGACGATCCGTTGCGTATGATGCGCGCCATCCGTTTTGCTTCGCAGCTTAATTTTACCATCGAATCGGAATCACTGGAATCCATTTCCCGTAATAAGGATCGGATCAATATTATTTCCGGAGAACGTATCGTCGAGGAATTAAACAAAATCCTTTTATCTGACAAACCTTCCGTTGGCTTCCTGTTACTATACCAAACCGGATTACTGGACATTATTTTACCGGAGCTAACGGCTTTAAATCAGGTGGAAGAAATAGAAGGACATACGCATAAAAACAACTTTTATCATACCCTGGAAGTGGTGGACAATATCTGCCCGAATACAGACGATGTATGGTTGCGTTGGTCGGCTTTACTACACGATATCGGTAAAGCACCGACAAAACGTTATAATAAAAAACAGGGATGGACTTTCCACGGACATGAATTTTTAGGTGGTAAAATGGTGAAACGTATTTTTGAACGTTTGCATATGCCGTTAAATCACAAAATGAAATTTGTACAGAAAATGGTCATGATGAGTTCCCGACCAATCGTATTGGCTCAGGATATTGTAACCGATTCGGCCGTGCGTCGTTTGGTTTTTGATGCCGGAGAAGATGTGGAAAACCTGATGACCTTGTGCGAAGCCGATATCACGACTAAAAACCCGTCGAAATTCCGAAAATATCATAATAATTTTAAAATCGTCCGTCAGAAAATTGTCGAAGTGGAAGAACGCGACCACATTCGAAACTTTCAACCGCCTATTACCGGAGAAGAGATTATGGCCATTTTTGATCTGAAACCTTCCCGTGAAATTGGTCTTTTAAAAGAAGCCATCAAAGAAGCCATACTCGAAGGAGAAATCCCGAACGAATACCAGCCGGCTTATGATTTTATGATGGAAAAAGCGGCAAAATTAGGATTAAAAAAGGCAACCGAATAACCTTCGGGTTAACCATAAAAGCATACTAAAATGAAAAAACATTTCACCTCCATCGCAAAAACTGCTTTAGTATTAGTCTATTTAGTAATTGTAGCCGGAGCACTGGTTCGTATGACCGGTTCCGGAATGGGTTGTCCCGACTGGCCGAAATGTTTTGGATATTATATTCCTCCAACCGATATCAAAGAATTGACCTGGAGCGAAAACCACGAGTTTAAAAAAGGTCAGGTGATCATTAAAGACGAAAGTCTGTTGGTTGCCAAAGAAGATTTTACCACCGGAACGGAATTTGACGCTTCCCATTGGAAAAAATACACCAAACACGATTATGCGATCTTTAATGCTTCGCACACCTGGACCGAATATGGTAACCGACTGGTTGGTGCTTTGGCTGGTCTGGCTTGTTTTATTATGGCTATTGCGTCGTTTTCAATGTGGAAACAAAGTAAAAAAATCACCTTACTATCCTGGTTGGTTGTCTTTATGATGGGATTCCAGGCATGGTTGGGCGCAACGGTTGTATATTCGGTATTAAACCCGGTAAAAATCACGGTTCATATGGTAATGGCGCTGGTAATCGTTGCCGTTATTTTATATATTATCCGACTGGCCAAACCGGTTTCATCGGATAAAATAGCAAATCCAATGTTTTTGACTATCCTTTGGGTTTCGCTTGGATTGACACTAATCCAGGTGGTTTTAGGAACTCAGGTACGTCAATTTGTAGACGAACAGGTAAAATCCGGAATCGGAAACGAAACCCTTTGGTTAAGCAAACCCGAAGTGAGTTTTTACTTTCACCGTACGTTTTCCGCAGTGGTGTTTTTATCGAGTCTGTTTCTGTATTTACGTAACAAACGACTCGGTCTGGGCTTTTCAAAAATCAACTGGGTGATGCTTCTATTAGCATTGGAAATCGCCTCCGGAATTGCCATGTATTACCTGCATTTCCCATTTGGAAGTCAGACGATTCACCTGGTACTTGCTTCTATTTTATTCGGAGTGCAGTTTTATATGATTCTGGAAGCCCAAAAAAACAAATCGCTATAAAAAATGGATCCTAACCGATCCATTCTTTAAAATCACTAACCCTTTCGCGGCTCACGATAACCTCATCGCCTTTATAGGTTGGCAAAACGACTTTTAGTCTGGAATTGCTATAGAGTACGATTTCTTTTATAGCGCGCATCGGAATGATAAATTTTCGGCTTACGCGATAGAAATCTTTTGGATCCAATTCGGTTTCCAGTTGCTCTAATGTCTGATCCAGTAAATAATCGCGGTTATCGGTGGTATGCACATAAGTTCCTTTGTTTTCGCTATAAAAACATTCGACTTCCTCTATCGGGATCACTTTTAACTGCTGACCGATTTTAACCGTAAATCGTTTTTTATACGATTTATCCACCGGATTCACCAGCATTCGTTTGATCGTTTCAAAATCCAAAGACAATTGTTGCGGTTCCGGATTTCGTTGTCGGTATTTGTTTAAAGCCACTTCCAGATCGTCTTCATCTATCGGTTTTAACAGATAGTCGATACTGTTTAACTTAAACGCTTTTAACGCATATTCGTCGTAGGCCGTCGTAAAAATAACCGCGCTTTTGATATCGATCTGTTCAAAGATTTCGAAAGAAAGTCCGTCGGAAAGCTGGATATCGAGAAAAATAAGATCCGGATGCGGATTGGCTTGAAACCATTGTACCGATTCTTCTACCGAATGCAACATGGTGTGGACGTTTAATCCTAGTTTTTCAACTTTTCGCTGTAATAATCGCGCAGCCGGTTTTTCGTCTTCTATAATTATAATATTCATCGTATTCGTATTCCTATTTTGTGATTATTCCCATTTTTCATTTTTCTCTTTATCCATAAATTCTTTGATTTTGCGTGCTTCCCAGTCACGTCCAAAGAAAAAATCGTATCCAAAAACCCGCAGTCCGTGTGCCAGTAATCCGATACCCCAACATATTGCGGTAAAGAAGTTTTTAAACTGAAAATAGCTTTCTCCTACTTTTAAATCCCGAAAGTTTAAAAATACGATAAACAGATTTACCAATAGGTATATCATCAGGTGCGTATAGAATCCTTTGATTCGTTTTACCCTTTTGGCAGCTTCTTCATAACGACTATCGCTACTGTATTGCTCTTCCCATGATTTGTATTTGCGGCGCATCTTAGTTCCAGTTTTGTTTGTGTTTTTTCTTTTCTTCTTCTTCCAAAAATTCTTTCATCTTGCGGGCTTCCCAGTCCCGTCCCAAAAAGGGCATATAGTTAAAAACTTTCATTCCGTGGAAAGCGACTCCGATTCCCCATCCGATCATCGGATAAAAAAACCATAAATGCTCCGGGGACGTTAGCAGGTTGATTGCCAACAAGGTGAGATTTACAGCGATATAAGCGGTAAGATTTCCGTAAAAACCTTTGATTTCTTCTACTCTTTTACGAGCTTGCTCATAGCGCTCCTGTTCGTTATAATTGCGTTCCATGATTATTTTTTTACTTACTTCCAGTTCTTTTTACTGTCGTGATCCTGTTTTTCCATCAATTCCCGGATCTTGCGTTCTTCCCAGCTTGCGCCATATCCTAAAACGCTGAATCCGTGGATAAAAAGGCCCATTCCCCAACCCAGCATCGGAAACCAAAACCACTGGAAACCCGAAGAAAAATACAGGTTGATAAATATAAGGGACGGAATCACCACACAATAGGATGTTAGATTCCCGTAAAAACCTTTTAAAGCTTCTACTTTCTTTTTGGCTCTGTAATAAGCCGTATCGTCGTGTTGCTGATAGGTTTCCATAATACCAATTTGTTTGGTTAACATCGGTAGTTGTACCGTAAATTTTTTTTCAGTCTGTTCTATTTTTACCTTACGCTCCGTGAGAATCGCATAACGGTCGATGATGTTTTGCAAACCTACACCCTGGCGGTCTTTTAAAACCTCTTTTTTTTGCAGATCGTTCTGTACTACGAGGTAACCGTTTTGTTCGAATATCCGGATGTGTAACGGTTTTTGTTCGCTAACGATATTGTGTTTTATCGTGTTTTCCAATAATAACTGCAACGATAACGGAACCACTTTCGCTTCCGGATTTGCTGATTTTTCCGGATGTTCGTAGAAAATACTATTTTCAAAACGCATTTTTAATAAGTTCATATACGTCTTGGCAAAAGCCAGTTCTTCTTCCACACTAACCAGTTCCTTATCTTTTTGTTCCAGTACATAGCGGTATATTTTCGACAAAGAAGAAGTGAACCGTTGTGCATTATCCGGGTTTTCTTCGATTAGCGAACTCAATACATTCAGACTATTAAACAAAAAATGTGGGTCAATCTGATTTTTTAAACTTTCAAATTTGGCAGAAGCCGTGCCGGCGATGATTTTTTGCTGTTTAAACCGGTTTTCCTGATATGCTCTATAAAAATAGATCATATGAAGAATCAGCGTAATGATAAATGTAATGATGATTGCCGTAAGATAATTTCCAGGATTTTCTTTTTCTAAAAACGCCCGGAATGTCAGTCCGTTAAATTGTATTTCTTCAAACGCCCGTAATAAAAAAATTACCGCTATAGAAACCACAAAGGAGCTCAAAAAACCTATTATTACTCTTTTCAAAGCAAAACGATCTTTTTTAAATATCCGGTCCAGCACCACGAAAACAGCCATATTTGCCATATATAAGGCTACCGTATAGAGCATTGTAAACTCAACATTTAGCCAGAAAGCGCCGTCAATCGGTACCGGATTTCCATTCATCCATCGAAGCAAAAGCAATACCACAATGATGGCTGTTCCAATACCTATGGCTCGTAAAAAATGTCTCAGGTAAAAGTTCATTTTATATTCGGTTTATTCGTGGCTTTGCAGCCGGTTTGTTTTTTATTTTGTGTTACAGTTGTTTAGCACTTCCTGCGCTCTGTCCAATCCCCAGTTCGGATGAAAAGGCGATTCAGGTTTAAAAGTAGCAAAAAGTTCAATTGATTTCGCAACTTGCGCACACATTGGTTTGGTATCTTTTCCGAAAAACTTGGCACCGCCTATTTCAAATTCAGCTTTCGAAAATACAACTCTCGGATTGTTCGGAGCCAAAGCCAGGGCTTTATAATATTGTTCCATCGTTTTTCCAGTGTATTTCATTCCGTTCGATTGCGGATCGTATACAATCCAGGCCGTGTAAATCAGTGCTTGTACAACTAATAATTCCGGGTTGTTCGGACTGATCATGTTGGCGTCGTTTTCGGCCTGTTGTGCTTTTTCCAATAAAACCGAAACTTTGTCACGATTGGCAGGAACAAAGGCTTCAGTTGTGTTGATCAAAGCTACGTAGTAGTTCGGTAGCCAGTTTTCTTTTTCCACTAATGCGATACGCTCAAAAAGGGCTTTTGCTTCCGTTGTTTTCCCTTCACTCCACAAACCAAGGGCTTTTTTCATTCCTTGTTCGTACTGTGTTTGTGAAAATGTGATAGTACTGATCAAAAGTGTTAGTGCGATGATAATTTTTTTCATGATTTCTATTTTTTTAAATGGATTAATGATTTGTATTGTGATGATTGAAACTTTATTATTTACAGGTCAAAAGTAGCACGAGCGGTTCTGCTTTAAAATTAATCCTGACCCAACTGTCATTTTTCAGGGATGAATTGTTACAGGTTTTCCAATTGGTTGGATTTCTTATCCTGACTGATGGTCCAGAAGAAACCAATAAAGAAAAACCGGTCGGCCGCCTGTCCTATCGCCTGGCGTTGAAACTGTCCGCCTACATCAGGTGAATTGGCATATTGGTATCCAAAAACGTTGTCTTTTCCCATTACATTTGAAACCGATAGGTAAAGTATTTTTTGTGGTGACATCAGGTAAGCCCAACTCAGACTCAAACTGTTATAACTTGTCGTTTTTCCATTCATAAAAGTCATTTCATTCGGGTTGTTATACGGACGCCCGGTAGCAAAACTGTTCGTTACACTCAACTGCGAACGCAAATCGTTGATCCAGTATTTTCCCACTATCGAAAGCGTGTGATTGGCTACAAAACTTGGCGTTACCTTATCGGTATAGTTTTTATAATCCCTTTTACTGTCGATATACGAATAGGACAACCAATATTCCAGATTTTTAACCGTTTTATTATCCCTCCAGAAAAGATCAAATCCCTTGGCATATCCGCTTCCGTTGTTCGTATAAATACTGTTGTATTGCGGCAAATCGGTGTTGTATTTTACCAGATTGCTATAATCTTTAAAATACAATTCGGCGCGTAGTGTTCTTCCGTTCGGGTTATAGGTGTAATTCAGTATATAATGTGCTGTTTTTTCCGGTTCGAACGCTGCAGTGTATTTCAGGTAATCCTGCTTTGGCAACTGATTAAAATCGCCATAGGCCAGTGACAATTGCCCGTTTTTATTGGTTCTGTAAGCCAACGAAGCTCTCGGCTCCAATACCGATGTTCCCAATAAATCGCTGTGCATTCCGCGAAGTCCTGCTTTTACAGCGAAATCCGATGTGACTACAATATCCGTTTCTGCATATAAAGCTCCGATGCCACTGGTATAACCCGTTTTCAATTCATTTGACGGCTGGCGGTAGATTCCGTCAAAATCCGTTGTAAAATAATCTCCACCGAAAATCATTCTTACTTTATTCGAAAGCTTTTTACCCAATTTTAGTTTTAGGTGTGCCGCATTTTCCTGATCTTTTACCGTATTACTATCCAAATCCGTTTTGGTCAGACTATAACCATAACCTATTCCGGTTTGTATTGTCCAGTTGGCTCCAAAATTTCCTTTATATGATGCATTCAGATAAAGATTATTGTTTTGAGTGGCTACACGAATCGGGTTTTCATAATTGATATCTTTTTGATTGAGTTCAAAATTGGCATAATCATAAGCGGTATAAAATTTAAACAATCCGTTTTTAAACTGATGACGGAAAACCATTTCTCCCGACATGGACTGATACGGCTTGATCCAGTCTACATTTTGTTGGATCGCCTTTTGGTACGGCTCCAGATTGATATAGCTTGTATTAAAACTAAAAGATCCTTTTTCCCATTTCTGCGTATTTCCTACCCCCAAACCAACAGTCATCAGGGATATATCTGTTTTTTCCTGATCCGGTTCATTAATCGTATTTAATAATAACACACTGGATAAAGCATCACCAAATTCGGCCGAATAGCCACCGGTTGTAAAAGACATCCCACTAAACAAGAAAGGTGAAAAACGTCCCCGGGTTGGCAAATTATTTGCCGAAGCGCCATAAGGCTGCGCTACCCGGATACCGTCAATATAGGTTTGGGTTTCATCCGACTCCCCACCGCGAACAAACAGACGACCGCTCTCTCCTACAATCTGCGCGCCCGGAAGGGTTTGCAAAGCTCCGATTATATTACCGGGCGAACCAGCCGTAGTTACAATATCCAATGGTTTTAAAACCGATGCTTTTGAATTGCCGCCGGCTTGAAACGAACCCACGGAAATCACCACGTCATTTAAAGCATTCGCACTGGCTTTTACGGTAAACGAACGGGATTTGTAGGTCTCTATTACAATAGCTTCACGGATGGTTTCCAACAGCAACGAACTGATCACCAAAACCTGACTTCCTTTGGCATCGGTTTCAAAAGAGAATGTACCATCGGTTGCAGATGGCGCTCCGTCATAGGTTCCTTCTATAAACACGTTTACCCCTTCCTGCGGTTTTCCTTTCTGATCGACCAGTTTTCCGGAAATTTTTGTTTGCGCCTGAAATACCAGGCAACATAAAAGACTACAAATTGTAAGTATCGTTTTCATCATTTCTTGTTTTTTAGTGAATCAAAATTGCAACAGTTCGTTTTCATTTAATAAAAAAGGATACCGAACTGTTATTTTTTTAGGATGAATTGTGAATTAGTCACTACTCCTGTTCCGATTTGTCCTAAAATGACGTAACTTAGCTTTAAACCAAGCCTTTACACTATGAATATAGAAGCCTTACAAATTCTTTGTACCTCTTTTCCGGCTGTTACCGAGGACATTAAATGGGGAAACGACCTGTGTTTCCTGATCGCGAATAAAATGTTTTGTGTAATCGGACTCGACAGTACGCCACTAACGGTTTCGTTTAAAACGACCGAAGAAGATTTTGATCAATTAATCGCCCGACAGCATATCAAACCGGCACCCTATATGGCTCGGTACAAATGGGTACTGATAGAAGACAGTTCCGTACTAACCCCAAAAGAATGGGAACACTATATCGCGCAGTCTTATCAGCTGGTCAAAGGGAAATTACCGGCCAAAATACAGGCAACCTTATCCTAAACTAAAAACCGATTCGTATGAAAATCCCAAATCAGTATTTACCGGTCATGCCGTATATCATAACCGATCATGCCGAGGCTTTTCTGGATTTCACCAAAAATGTACTGGACGCCCAGGAACAACTTATCGTTCCCGGTGAAGGAAACCGAAGCATCATCCACGGTGAAATACGTATTGGAGACGCAGTAATCATGTTCGCCCAAAAACCGGACAATTATGATACTCGTCCCTGCGGGATGTTTATTTATGTAACCGATGTGGATACCGTTTATCAAAAAGCATTACAGTACAAAGCCGTCTCGTTAATGCAACCCGTTCGCCAGGATTACGGCTATACCGCTGGTTTTGAAGACCCTTTTGGCAATCAATGGTGGATTGTCACACCATAACTTTAACGTTTTTATACCGTTTTTTAGCATTTCAATAGTTATTTTTGCGTATCAGAAATGCATTCCTACTCCTGAAATGAAAAAAATAACCCGGATCAAGAAAAATCATCGGTTGCTTGTTTTTCAAAAATTGATCATCACATCTGCCGTTATCGGTTTTTTAAGTGCCTTACTTGGTAATACACTCAAAAAAATAACGGAACATTACGAAGCTATTTTCTTTACACTGGCCCAGCAACACTGGCTGTTGTATTTATTATTCCCGGTATTGGGATTTTCCATTATTTATTTTTTAAGGCAGACACTATTCCGCAAAAAGGAAAACAAAGGCATTAAAGAGATTTATGAAAGTACCGATTCTAAAAATAAAAACCTGCCGGCGTATAAAGTAAGTTCGCATTTTATTAATGGTTTGATCACAGTTATTTTTGGAGGTTCAACCGGGATTGAGGTTTCTACCGTAGTGGCTTCGGCAGCTATCGGTTCGGTGGTTCAGCAAAAGGAAAATCTGTTCAGACGTTATAAAACCCAGCTGATTTGTGCCGGAATTGCTTCCGGAATCACCGCGCTTTTTGGTAGTCCGTTTGCCGGACTGATTTTTGCTTATGAGGTGATTTCCCGAAAATGGTCGCGATCGTTTTTGCTAACTAATGGCGTTGCCGTTGCAGTCGCTTTTGTATTCACGTATTTTGTAGACAACCAACCGCTTTTTAATATCAATGTATTGCCCTGGCATCTGCATGCCCTTCCGTATATGATCCTCTTAGGAATGATCGCTGGAGTGAATGCCGTATATCTGAATCGATGTGTCTTGCTTTTTAAAAAGAAATTTGCCGAAATCGATCAGCATCATTTTCGTATTATCATTGGCGCCGGATTGGTTAGCCTCGCGCTGCTAGTTTTCCCGCAACTTTACGGCGAAGGCTATCATGCGGTAAAAGAACTAACGCTACAATCGGGCAATCTTAAACTCACCGTATCTCTGGCCGCAACACTGGTTTTTGTGATTTTACTAAAACCTATCGTAACCTCATTAACCCTGGTTTCCGGTGGCGATGGCGGTGTATTTGCGCCGAGTTTGTTTATCGGTGCTTTTCTGGGTTTGCTAACGGCTTCCGTTTTAAATACGTTTTTCCATGCCAATGTCCTGCCGATTAACTTTATGGTTATCGGAATGGCAGCCATGTTAAGTGCCAGTATTCACGCGCCGTTTACAGCTTTATTTCTGGTATGTGAAGCCATTGGCGATTATACCTTGTTTTTCCCGATTCTGATGGTTTGTCTGGTATCGAAAACTACTGCCAAACTGATTTATCCGTATACTGTTTACAGCTATTCCCGAGTTTAATATGCCTACCCCCAAAATCAAACGCAATTACCGCAAGGCCCGTTATGTGCTTTACAAAGAAACATTAATCGATTATAAAGAACATTTTTGGGCTTTCCTCGGATCGTTGGTTGGATTGGGAATTATTTCCTATCTGCAATACGGTTTGTTTACGCCTCAGGATTATACCTTCCTGATCGGTTCTTTTGGTGCGTCATGCGTATTGGTTTACGGCGTGATTCAGAGTCCGCTGGCACAACCGCGCAATCTGGTAGGCGGTCATCTTATTTCGGCATTGATCGGTGTTACCATACAAAAACTGATTCCGGATATTCTATGGATTTCGGCTCCATTGGCGGTTTCTCTGTCGATTGTTCTGATGCAAATCACCAAAACCTTACACCCGCCCGGTGGTGCCACAGCATTGATCGCGGTAACCGGTTCACCTCAGATCAAAGAGTTGGGTTACTGGTATGTGTTTTCACCTGTATTGACCGGAGCATTGGTCCTTCTGGTGGTTGCGCTTGTCTTTAACAATATGACTTCCAACCGACAGTATCCTACGCATCCGAAGTTTACTCATTTTAAGAAAAGTATCATCAGTCGGTTAAAACCTTAAACTAACAAAGTGCTGCAAAAAGTGCGAATTAATAACAAAATGATATCAATATTTTAATTACTCTTAAAATATTATAATTATAAAATTAATTTTCTTAGTATTGCAAAACAATATTAACTACCTTAAACTATGAAATACTTTAAATCTTTATTAGTTATCGTTGCATTATTCGCAATGAACACGATTTCAGCACAGTCCGTTACCGATAAATGGCCGGAAATGAAAAATTTTCAGGATTTATTAACCAAAGTATCCCGTGACGCTCAGAAAGGGAATTTCACTCCGCTTAAAGGAAATGGAGAATCTCTGGTACAATATGCAGTAGCTATTGATGCCAACAAATTTCCGGAGCATGTAACCAGAACATCCGGTTTAACGGAAAAGGTAGAAGCACTACACAACGAAACCAAAAACTTAAATGACATCATTAACAGTAAAGGTTCTAATGATGTGATTTTAAAAGCACTTACCAAAGTAAACGATTCGTACCAAACGGTATTAAATACAGTAAACGGAACTGCAAAGGCAAAAAGTGCCGCTCCAGCTCCAAAAGCTAAAAAATAATTCACAGAAGCCTGGTTAACACCGGGCTTTTTCTTTTCTATATTCCATGTTATCGCTTAACAAAATCCACCACATTGCCGTTATCTGTTCGGACTATACCGTTTCCAAACATTTTTATACCGAAATTTTAGGATTAACCATCCTCCAGGAAGTATATCGAAGCGAACGCCAATCGTATAAACTGGATCTGGCTGTAAACGGAAAGTATTGCCTCGAACTTTTTTCTTTTCCCAATCCGCCGCAACGCCCTTCCCGACCGGAAGCTGCCGGATTGCGCCATCTGGCTTTTGAAGTCGACGATATTGTCGCCACACAACATTCCCTTTCCGAACACAAAATCGAAACCGAAGCCATTCGCATAGATGAATATACCGGAAAACGCTTTTTCTTTATTGCCGATCCGGACGATCTTCCGATCGAATTCTACGAAAAATAAACCTTTCACATCCGAAACAGCAGCAGCGCCAAAAGGCACTTAACACACTACGATTAAACACCTTACAAAACTTCGTCAAAAAATTATCAACACTAATTGGAATCAAAAGTATTAACCGTAACTTTGGCTTTTTAAAACAAATAAGGTTATGGTTTATAAATTTAGAGTTATACTCGACGCCGAAGAAGACATTTTCAGGGATATTGCCATTCTTGAAGACGATTCTCTGGAGGATTTACACAATGCTATCGTAAACGCTTTTGGCTTTGACGGAATGGAGATCGCTTCATTTTACACTTGCGATGACGAATGGACACAGGAAGACGAAATCCCGTTGTTTGATACCGGTGATGTTCCGGGCGAACAAAGAACCATGGCTGATTACCCGCTTTCTTCCATTTTGGACGAAGACAGTACTAAAATCATCTATGTATACGATTTCTTAAACATGTGGACATTCTTCGTAGAATTGGCCGCTGTAGAAGAACCTGAAAATGGGGTAACCTACCCGGATCTGTTGTTTGCGCATGGCGAATTACCAACTGACGCACCTACAAAAGATTTCAACAGCCCTATCGTATCGAGCGACGATATGTACGGGGAATTTGAAGACGATTTTGACGAAGAAGATTTAGACATGTTCGACGGAGACGACAGTTTTAACGATTACGGTTTTGAAGAAAACTGGAACTAAAATCGCTTTAAAAATACAACCACATCAATAATACATCCGGCATAAAAAATCCGACTGTTTTTTAGTCGGATTTTTTTGCCACATCAATTATAACACCATGATAAACTTATTTAATACCCACATCGACAACCTTTCTATCCACAGAGTAGGAAATAAAAGCCGCAGTGAGGCCATCTTTCTTTCGGAAACTCCTTATGGTCTGAATGATGAGATTATGCCTTTATTAAAAGAGTATTTTTTCAAACCTTTCCGCGAAAAAGAGGAAAATTACTTTCAGTTTGCACACGATGTGGATTTGGATTATAACGAAATGTACAATTTCTCTAACGAGATTTTTGCCAACCCGGGAAGCATTCACGATGTTTCTAAAAAAATAACCAAACACCTTTTTGAACAGTCCAACCATCCACATATCAAAAACGGAGAGGTATATGTTACCTATCTGACCAATGTTTCGATCGATAATAATGTAGTGGATGCTATCGGAATTTTTAAAAGTGAGTTAAAAGCCGATTTCCTTCAGTTTGAAGAAAAAGGTTCTACACTGGAAATGATTCTGCAACAGGGAATCAACCTAAACAAACTGGACAAAGGCTGTTTGATCTTTAACTATAAAAAAGAAGAAGGTTATAAAATTTTAACGATCGACAGTAACCGTTATGATGCCCGCTACTGGTTGGAGCATTTCCTATCGGTGGATGCGTTTCAGGACGAAAACTTTATGACTAAAAAATACCTGAAATTCTGCCAGGATTTTGCAAAAGAAGTTGTTTTACCGGCCGAAGATAAAAAAGAAGAGGTAATGTTTATGAACCGTTCGGTAAATTATTTTGCTAAAAACGACGAGTTCGAAGAAACCAACTTCCTAAACGAGGTAATCGACAATCCGGATTTGATTTCCGAATTTAAAAACTATAAAGTTGACAAAGGCGAAAAATACAGTATTGAAGACCTGACCAACTTCCCGATTGCGAATGCAGCCGTTTCGGATGCCCGTAAAAAAATGAAGAACATCATCGAACTGGATACCAACATTCAGATCAAACTGGACTTTATTAACCCGGAAAGTGCCGAAAAATTCGTAGAAAAAGGCTGGGACGAAGAAAAACAGATGTATTACTACTTAGTATACTTCAACAAAGAGCAAAAAAGCTAATACAAGACAAAGCGGCTGTTTCAAAAGTGAACAGCCGCTTTTTTTTAGCAATAACCACACCTGACAGGTTTTAGAAACCTGTCAGGTGTTACTATTTCAATAGCCGTTTCGAAAGACAAAAAAGGACTTCTCCGTTTTTTTTATGACAAGAGATAACAACATTCGTTTTTTTCCGTTCATTAACGTATCTTTATAATATCAAGTACCGATTATTACCGATAAATGTTACAAAAAATTGCTGCTTTTCTGGTTGTATTTCTCGTTCTCGCATCACATGGATATGCGCAGGACAACAAAACCAAAACCGATTCGACAAAAGCCATTTATCAGGATATCGAAAAGTTTTCCAAAAAGAAGAAATTCACCAGTTTTATCCACCGGCTGATTTTCAGGCCGACACGTAGTGTAACCACTCCGAAAAAGGAAATTAAAAATGCGCCGCCACCCAAAGCAGCCTCCTATTTACCGTTTGAAGGAAAAGTAATCCGCAATATTAAAATAGAAACACTGGATCCGTTTGGTTATTCCGTTACCGACGAAAATGAAGAACCTCGAAGATGGATTGAACGTTTTGGAAACCGGATTCATATACGTACCAAAAACTGGACAGTACGCAATCTATTACTTTTTAAGCCAAACGAAACAGTCGACTCCCTCAAAATGCGGGAGTCGGAACGTCTGATTCGTCGCCAGCGGTATGTGCGTAGCGTAGTCGTAAAACCCGTTCCAACCACAAGCCCCGATTCGGTAGATGTGGTAATTCGCGTACTCGATTCGTGGAGTTTTGTACCAACCGGAGCCATTTCCAGTTCGCAAAGTAATCTGGAGTTAACCGAACGAAACTTTCTGGGATTGGGACATGAGTTTGAAAATAATTTTAAACAACGTTTTTCCGATAACAAAAGTGCCTATAGTGCGAAATATACGATTCCAAACATCCGGAATACCTATATTAATACGACACTTCGCTACGAATACGGACTGGAAGACGATTACATTAAAGGTTTTGCCGTAGAACGCGGATTCTTTTCGCCTTTAACCCGATGGGCCGGCGGCTATGGTTTTGAACAAAACTTTCATAAAGAAGAATTTAAAGACGGTACTTTAGATGATGAAGGCAATCCAAACATGGTTTCCCAAAATTTTAAAGCCGAAGGACAAAATATCTGGGCAGGTCATGCATTCCGTATTTTTAAAGGACGTTCGGAAGACAACCGGGTAACCAATCTGGTAACCACCGCCCGGTATTACAACCTCAAATTTATCGAAAAACCTTCGGTACAATACGATTCCATCAATTACTTTTCCAATACTCAATTGTATCTGGCCAGTGTCGGAATCACCACCCGTAGTTTCGTTCAGGAACGATTTCTATTTAACTACGGTATCATCGAAGACGTTCCGGTGGGACGCGTGTACTCGATTACCGCAGGGATTCATCATAAAAACCAATTAAAACGGCTGTATTTGGGCGGCCGACTGTCATCCGGTGATTATTATAATTTCGGATTTTTAGGAACTACTGTCGAATGGGGTGCTTATTTTAACGGTGCTACTACCGAACAAACCGTATTTCGTTTTGAACTTAATTATTTTACCAAACTGATTGAACTCGGCAGCTGGAAATTCCGCCAGTTTATAAAACCCGAACTGATCATCGGTAGTCATCGTTTGCCTACCGAACGGGACTTGTTAACCTTATCCGGCACTAATGGTATTCAGGGTTTTGATAGCGTCGACCTCTATGGTAGTCGGAGATGGCAGTTTACGGTTCAAACACAATCCTATATGCCGGGAAGTTGGTACGGCTTTCGTTTTAGCCCGTTTGCCAACTTTTCATTTGGTATGTTAGGCGACGAAAGCCATCTGTTTTCCACCCGACTCTATTCGAAATTCGGTTTGGGAGTACTGATCAGTAACGATTACCTTGTTTTTAACAGCTTCCAATTATCCTTTGCCTTTTATCCTACGATTCCCGGAAACGGTGATAATATTTTTAAGACAAATTCCTTTAAAAACACCGATTTCGGTTTGCAAAATTTCCAGATGGGGAATCCTACAGTGGTTCCGTATCAATAATTTTATTTTTGCAGTAACAAATCGGTTGATGGTTCGTCATATATTTTATCAATCAAAAAAATATACTTTGGAAACAATCCTTACTATTCAAAACTTAGATAAAAAGTTCGGGAATGTACATGCCGTAAAAAACGTTTCTTTCGAGATCAAAAAAGGAAATGTATATGGCATTTTAGGACCGAACGGTAGTGGAAAATCCACTACATTGGGTATTATCCTGAATGTGGTTAACAAAACCTCCGGAAATTACACCTGGTTCGACGGCAAACTCGACACCCATCATGCGCTAAAAAAAGTCGGCGCCATTATTGAACGTCCTAATTTTTATCCGTATTTAACCGCTGAACAAAACCTAAAACTGGTTTGCAAAATCAAAGGTGTTTCGTATGATAAAGTAAAGGAAAAGCTGGAAGTTGTAGGTCTTTACGAACGAAAAGACAGTAAATTCAGAACCTTTTCACTGGGAATGAAACAACGTCTTGCTATTGCATCGGCACTTTTAAACGATCCGGAAATCCTGATTCTGGACGAACCGACGAACGGATTGGATCCACAGGGAATCCGTCAGATTCGCGATATTATCCGACATATTGCCTCAATGGGCACAACAATTCTCTTGGCTTCGCACCTGTTGGACGAAGTGGAAAAAGTATGTTCGCATGTGGTCGTACTTCGCAAAGGCGAAATCCTGTATACCGGTACCGTTGATGGTATTATTTCGAACGAAGGCTTCTTTGAATTGCAATCGGACAATCACGAAATCCTAAAATCGACGCTAACCAACCTTACCGCTATTGATAAAATTGAAGAGGAAGAAGGCAAATTGCTGGTCTATCTCAATGCTCCATTGGAAGCTTCGGAACTCAATCGTTTTCTGTTTCAGCACAATATTGCTCTGAATCACCTGGTAAAACGCAAACACAGTCTCGAAGAACAGTTTTTACAATTAACCAGCAAGCACTAATTCTCATCAATCACAATCGCACCTTATGAAACGTCTTTTAGAAATCGAACTTCAAAAACTATGGAAAAACAGAGCCAGTAAAGTACTGATTCTTGCCTATTTTATTTTATTATCGTTTATCGCCTTAATTGCGGCTATCAAATTCGAATTTGGAAATTTCAGACTCCATATTGCCGAACAGGGAATTTTTAATTTTCCGTTTATCTGGCATTTTAACACCTGGATTGCGTCCATTTTTAAACTTTTCCTGGCCATTGTAATCGTTTCCATGATGGCAAACGAATACAGCTACGGCACCCTAAAACAAAACCTTATCGATGGTTTGAGTAAAAAAGAATTTATACAGTCTAAATTCCTGACGGTATTACTTTTTGCTTTTGGATCGACTGTTTTTGTATTTATAATGTCGCTTATTTTAGGGTATAGTTATTCCTCCTATAATGAATTTAGCATTGTCTTTTCCGATCTGGAATATCTATTCGCCTATTTTATAAAACTAACTGCTTTTTTCTCGTTCTGTTTGTTATTGGGTATTCTGGTAAAACGTTCAGCCTTTGCACTTGGTTTCCTTTTATTATGGAGTATTTTAGAGTCGATTGCCATTGGATTAATGCGCTGGAAATTTTTTAAAGACACCGATGTTTACCAACAGGTAAGTCAGTTTTTTCCTTTGGAATCGATGAGTAATCTGATTAAAGAGCCTTTTACCCGTCTTTCGGTTATTAAAAACCTGAGCAGTACAATTAGCGGACAGGACATGGCAAAAGACTACAGTGTTCATTTTGGCGACGTAACAATCGTGCTTATCTGGACCGTTATTTTTATGTTAATATCGTATAAAATTCTGAAAAAACGAGATTTGTAGTATCTTTGCAGTCATTATGCAGGTACAGATCTCCCGTTTTTTTACAGCAATAGTTTTGTTGTTTTCCACAACAATATGGGCACAATACATACAGGTAACCGAGAATTATACAGATGATCAACTCGTTCTTGATAAACTGTTTAACAGTTCCTGTGCACAGGTTACCAATATTGCAATCAATGGATACACTTTTTCGGATGGCGCCAAAAGTTACGGTTACTTCCAGGGTTATAACGGTTTTCCTTTTAACGACGGTGTTATCATCACCACCGGAAAAGCCATATCGGCAGTAGGTCCGAATTCCTCAATTTTGAGCGAAGGTCCGGCCAGCTGGGGCGGCGATCCGGATCTGGAGCAAGCCATTAACGAACACAACACGATTAATGCCACTGTTTTAGAGTTCGACTTTGTACCGATTTCCAATAAAATGAGCTTTGACTACGTCTTTGCATCCGAACAATACTTAACCAATCCGAGTGCGAATCAATGTAATTACTCGGATGGTTTTGCTTTTTTATTACGGGAAGCGACTACGCCACAATACCAAAACCTGGCCGTGGTTCCGGGCACCAATATCCCGGTTAAAGTCACCACCGTTCGCGGACCGGGAACTATTTGTCCACAGGCGAATCCGCAGTATTTCGGCGGATTTAACGATGTAAACAGTCCGACCAATTACAACGGTCAGACGCAAACCTTACGAGCAGAAGCAACCGTAACACCGGGTGTGACCTATCATATTAAAATGGTTATCGCCGATCAGGGGAACCAATATTACGATTCGGCTATTTTCCTAAAAGGCGGCAGTTTTAATATTGCAACCGATTTAGGTCCGGACCGACTTATTGCTACCGGAAATCCATTATGCCCCGGAAGCAACTATCCGTTGGATGCGACGGTAACAGCTGCTAACGTTACGTATCAGTGGTTTGATGCTAATGGCGCCATTACCGGTGCTACCAATCCGATTTATAACGTAACCGCTCCGGGAACCTACCGTGTGGAAACCACGATTACTTCGGCCGGCGGAAGTTGTACCTCCAGTAGCCAGGTTACTATCGAATATGATCCGGTTACGGCAAATGACGCAACCTTAATACAATGTACGGCTCCAAGCGGACCCACAAAGTTTAACCTGACACTTGCCAATCCTACCATTACTGGTGGCGGTGCGAATCTTAGTGTGGCTTTTTATCCGACTTTAGCCAACGCACAGGCACAAACCAATCTGATTACCAATCCCGACGATTATCAATACAACACCGCTACTACCGTTACAGCCCGCGTTGAAAACCAATACGGTTGTGTGGATTATGCTACGGTAACATTACAGCTTGTAAACAATACGATTACACCTATTGGTCCGCAAAGCGAATGTGATAACGATGGTGACGGTAAAGCCGATTTTGATCTGAATGCAATGACTGCGATGTTTACCGGCCTACCGGCAGGAGCTACGGTACAGTATTTTGCATCGGCAAATAATGCCCTTTTACTAGTTAACCCACTCAATTCTCCTTATAACACAAGCAGTACCACCATTTATGCCCGTGTGGTAAACGGTTCCGATTGTTACGGCATTGCTCCCGTTTCGTTGGTGGTGAATAATTTTAACGGCTCGAATATTCAGGACGAAACCAAAATCATTTGTCCGAACACGATACTGTCACTCTATGCGCCAGCCGGATTTACTTACGAATGGAATAACGATCCTACGCAAACCGGTCAGCATATTACCGTAAATCAGGCGGGTACGTATAGCGTAAAAATCACCAATTCCGACGGTTGTTTTGTGACCAAGACCTTTACCGTAGTTGCTTCGGCACCGGCTACCATCCAATCGGTTACAGTGAATGATTTTCAATCCGGACAAAACAGTGCTACTGTAAATTATCAGGGAATCGGCGATTACGAATTTTCTATCGACGGTGTTCACTTCCAATCATCGCCTACTTTTACCAATCTGGATTCCGGTGAATATACCGTAACGATAAAAGACAAAAAAGAATGCGGTATCACAACCAAAACCTTCTTCGTTTTGGATTATCCGCGCTTTTTCACACCTAACGGTGATGGCTATAACGACGTATGGCGTATTCCATACCTCAACCGCTATCCAACCGCACAGGTGGCTATTTTTGACCGCTACGGGAAACTGCTTTACTTTTTTAAAGGAAATGGCAGTGGCTGGAACGGAAAATACAACGGCCGCGAACTGCCTTCGACCGATTATTGGTTTACAGTAACGTTTGACAGCGGAAGAGTCATCAAAGGACATTTTTCAATGTTGCGCTAAAATCGTTTTTTGAATCGAAAGTTTTTATACTTTTATTCTAGATTTTAAATTCTGATACTATGCTCCATTTGAATTTCTCTCCATTTCCAATTCTGGAAACCGATCGCCTGCGATTACGTCAAATCGTTGAAACAGATGCCGAACAAATGTTCCAGCTTCGTTCCAATCCCGAAACCATGCAATATATTCCGCGTGAGTTACCCAAAACGATCGACGATGCCATAGCGCATATCAATTATATGAATGACCTACGGTTGAATAACGAATGTGTTAACTGGGGCATTACTTTTAAAGACGAAGATATCATAGTTGGTCTTATTGGTTATTTCCGACCAAAGCCGGAAAATCACCGTGCCGAAATCGGCTATATGTTATCACCCGATTATCACGGAAAAGGAATTATGCAGGAAGCATTGGTTAGAGCTATCGAATATGGCTTTAACGAAATGAAACTACATTCGATTGAGGCGATTACTGCTCCGGAAAATTATGCCTCCTGGAAATTACTGGAAAAAAATAATTTTATCCGCGAAGGACATTTTAAAGAAGACACCTACTGGAACGGTCAATATCTGGATAGTTATGTTTATTCTTTGATCAATAAAAAATAAAAAAATATAGACCTGACAGGTTTTAAAAACGGGTCAGGTCTGAAAAAACTATAAATAAAAAAGGGTTGCCTTCATCGGGCAACCCTTTTTATTTGATCATTCTTAAATTATTGTACCGCCAACTGCGCATTGATATTTCCGTGTCCGAAATCCGCATTTTTAGTCGGATAGAACGTCGATGACTGTTTCATTTTAGTCAACACCTGATCGCGTGTCCAACTTGGGTTTTTAGCCCAAACCAAAGCCGCAATACCAGCTGTTGTCGCAGTAGCTACCGACGATCCGCCTACATAATTGGCCGCGTTATTATAGTAACTTAATACCGGTACGTTGTTATTGGTTCCGGCTCGTTCCATTACGATTGTAAAATCAATTTTACCTCCTTTATGACATACGTCACATTCCTGGAACGTTGTTCCTTCCTTAACACCGGTTACAGCAACCGCTTCGCTCATTGAAGCCGGGAAAATCACACCCGCAAAGTTGGTAAAACTGGTAGAAGTTCCACCGGCACAGAAAATCAGTTTTCCTTTGTTATAGGCATATTTTACACCGTCTTCAATTTTTCCAACCGAAATGATATGCCCCATCGACATCGAAATGATTTTAACATTATTGTTGTTACCTAAAGCCGTAAAAGCCAGCTTAACCCCTTCCTGCTCGTGATAACCGTCCAGAACCACGTTCGAAGCCGCTCTATAGGTAATCAGACTGGCATTATAGGCCACACCCACCGGTAATCCGCTGTTGTTTCTTGGTGCTGTTGCTACCGATGCCATACTCGTTCCGTGTCCGCATTGATCATCAGGGCCGTCAAATCCGGAAGACCATGGCCAGATCGAATCCACATATACACCAAAGCGTTGTACCGTTCTGCCGGACGAAGATCCCGAGTTAAAACTGGTTCCCATAAGGCTTTGTTGTGGTGATAATCCGGTGTCGACAACTCCAATGGTTATCCCGCTTCCGGTACTGTAATTCCAGGCACCCGGGATATTGTGTTTGTAAAAATTCCACGGCACACGTGCATTCGGTGTTACCGTCGTATAATCGGCTGTCGCGATTGTAGCCGATGAAAAGCCGCAGCCCGAACTGGAACTGACTTCCGGTCCATAAACCGGACGCGCCTCGACAGTATCGAAGTAACGGTAATCAGCCGGTTCGATATAACGAATATGTTGTTCTTTTAATAACGCTTCCAGTGTTTCGCGCTTTTTAATAACCACATCCATAAGGTTCAGATCGTTATCTTCTTTGAAGATCACATCTTTTTCAGATCCTTTTTCGGATTCCAGAATGATGCTTTTTAAACGGGCTTTAATCTCGCGTCCTTTCCCGGATTTGTGGCTGTCGAAATCATCGGCATTCACACCATACCCGATCGTAACGGTGTTATTCCCGCGGATAATAGCACTCCATAACATCTGGTAGCCACCATCTTTCCAATGAAACGATCCTTTTTCATTACTAATTTGATCAATACGGGAATTGATCGCTGCTTTAGACAGGGTATCTTTTCGAAACAGTTCCTGTCCGGACTGGTTTTCTCCCGGATAGCGATCTTCATCTTTAGAACAGGCCGAAAAAAGCACTACACTCAGCAGTGCTACTACAACATAATTTTTTTTCATTATTTATCTGTTTTTGGGATTACATTTTCTAAAAATAACAATATTTTTAACACAAAAACAAAATATTTATAACAAAAATTCTCAAATAAAACAATAAAAACAACAAAACCCTTATCACTACTGGTTTTATAAAATAATGTTACCTTTAAGCACTAAAGACCAAAAAATGAAAAATTTACTATTTATTTTTACCCTGATTATGACACAGGCACTCCACGCACAAGAAGTCACGACTTCTTATTTTTTAATTCGTCATGCCGAAAAAGCCGATTCGTCAAAAGATACCAATTTGTCTGAAAAAGGCTTAGAACGTGCTGCAAAATGGGATCGTGCTTTACAAAATATTACTTTTGATGCAGTGTATTGCACCGTATACAAACGTACCCAACAAACAGCCCAGCCAACCGCTAACCGAAATCATAAAGATATTATCGTATACAACCATAAAGAACTCGATATTCAGAAATTTAAAAAGGAAACACTGGGAAGAAATGTACTTATCGTTGGCCATAGTAATTCGATACCCGGTTTTGTCAACGCACTGATTGGTCAACCGAAATATAAAGAAATTGACGAAAGCGTATTTGGAAATCTATACCTCGTAGTCATTAAAGGCGATAGTGTAACCGATTACCTCTTACAGTTTTAAAAATGAAAAAGGTTGCCTGTTGGCAACCTTTCTTATCAAAAAACCACTAAACCACGTATTAGAATTTCATTCCAACCCCTAATCCTAATAACCATGGATTTATTTTAACATCTGCCGGGATACTTAAGCCATCGGCTAAATTGGAAGCATCCACTGTAACATCTGTTTTCAAGAATAATCGTTTTACATCGGCATTGATAAAGAACTTATCGGTCACCATAAGGTCAAAACCAGCCTGAACTGCATAGCCTAAGGCATTGTCATATTTCACATCTTTAACCGTATTTCCGGCTTTTACATCATAAAAGATCGTGTAGTTTAGTCCGGCACCAACATAGGGTTTAAATACTTTTTCGTTCATCGGGTAAAAATGGTACTGTGCCATCAATGTCGGTGGTAATAAACGTACAGAACCCAAATCAACGTTTGCTTTTGACGGTCCACCAACAGCTGAGATATCAGAGCCTACCGTATGTACATCGTGTTTGGATGTCCCTAAAATCAATTCCACAGCAAAATTTTTAGTAAAGAAATACGAGAAATCCAGTTCCGGGATAATTGTATTCGAAATGGAAGCATCACCGCCTATAGTGTTTATATCGGCACTTTCATTGGGTACCACACCTACACCACGTAGGCGAACCTGCCATCTTTTAAAATCTTCGGTTTTATATTTTGTATTGATTTCCTGAGCCTGAGCTACCGTACCTAACATCAATACCATTGCTACTAATAACGTTACTTTTTTCATCATTTAATTGGTTTATTATTACAAGACAAAAGTAGCGGCATAATAACCCGTAGAAACTGATAAAAATCATAGTCCATAAACTTTTTCATTAGTAATTGGAATCACAAAATTTTTACGATTCGCTTTTTGTTCTTACATTTGCCGTCCTATGCTAAAAACAGTTAACATACTTAACAAGAGAGCGAAATTCGATTATGAAATACTCGAAAAGTATACCGCCGGAATCGTACTAACCGGAACGGAAATCAAATCGATCCGTTTGGGAAAAGCCTCTATAGCCGAGAGTTTCTGCGAATTTCACGGTCATGAACTGTTTGTGATCAATTCGCATGTCGAAGAATACCTGTACGGTACGCATTACAACCATAAAGCCAAAAGCGAGCGTAAGTTATTGCTCAACAAAAAAGAACTGAAAAGTCTTTTAAAAAGTATGCAAAACAAAGGACTTACCATTATTCCGCTTCGTTTGTTTACCAACGAAAAAGGACTGGCGAAACTGGATATTGCACTTTGTCGTGGTAAGAAAAATTTCGACAAACGGGATACTATCAAAGACCGGGATAACAAACGGGATCTGGACCGAATCAAAAAATCACACTAAATTATCGCTTAAAAGTGTTTTACATTTGCTTATTTATGACTAAAATTGTCATGAAAAGCCGGAAACATGAAAGATCTACTCAAAAACGCCCGCGAACAAAAAGGACTTAAAACCCGCGAAGTGGCGCAGATGCTTCATATCGATCAGGCATTGATCAGTAAATTCGAAAACGGTCAGCGGAAACCAACACGCGAACAACTGGTTAAACTGGCTACCTTACTCGAAATCGATTTTGACACCTTATTGGTCAACTGGCTTAAAGAAAAGATTCTGTATGAAGTCGGTCAGGACGAATTGGCTTTAAAAGCGATACAAATGGCCGAAGAAGAACTCAAACGCAACGCTTTTACCAAGACCTACTCCATTCCGGCTGCACTCCAAATCCTGTTACACGAGATCGACAATCTAAAGGAAAAAGTAATACGCTTCCGGTCGTTCGAAACCGAAACAATCCGACAAACGCTTGCGCTGGATTATATATTTTGCAGCAATCAGTTGGATGGAGCAGCTTTTTCACTGGACGAAACCCGTGCCGTGATTCAGAAAGGCGAAACCATTTCCGGGAAAAGTATGCGGGAACACCTCGAAGCGATCAACCATCAGGAAGCTATCCGTTACCTCGAAAGTCTTCCGGAAAAGAATAGTTTTATCGCCGAAAAAGATATTTTCACGCTTCACAATCTGATCGTTCGTGGTATTGCTCCGGACGAATCCGGAAAATACAGAAGTACAGACAACATACCAAACAACAATTCCGATACTTTAGCTCGCGCCAACAGTATTCCTAAACTGATGGACGATCTGTTTTTATGGTACGAAACCAATAAAAATAAATTGCATCCGGTAATTCTGGCGGGCGAAGTCCTTTCGCAGTTCTGTTTGATACAGGCTTTTACACACGGGAACAACAAGGTTGCCCGTTTGGTCATGAATACCATTTTAATCCAACACGGTTATCTTTATACTTTGATCAAAGGTGATCCGGCTTCCCGAATAGTGTTTGAAAATGCACTAAATGAAGCCAATACAACCCAAAACAAAGAAAACCTGCTACTAATCGTAGCGCAGGCGGAAAAGGAAAGTCTGGAACGCTACCTCAACCTATTGGTTCATCAATAAAAAAACGTCCACCAAGGCGGACGTTTTTATTAGTTTTTATCTTCCAGTAAAGGAACGAATCGGAAGTCGCCGAATTCGTGCTTTTCAAATTGTGTTTCGTTTTTACGGATCAGCAATGTCATTACCTGAACATCTTCACCCAATGGAATAACAAGTCGGCCGCCAATTTTAAGTTGTGCCATAAGCGGTTGCGGAATAAACGGTGCGCCGGCCGTTACGATAATACTATCGAAAGGCGCAAAATTTGGCAATCCTTTATAGCCGTCGCCAAATGACAATTGTTTTGGACGAATTCCGAGCTTTGGCAATAATAAGGACGTACTTTTAAACAGTTCGTTCTGGCGTTCCACACTGTACACTTTTGCGCCCATCATACATAAAACGGCCGTTTGATAACCCGAACCCGTTCCGATTTCCAGTACTTTGTCGTCTTTTTTTACCTGTAATAATTCCGACTGGAAGGCTACCGTATAGGGTTGTGAAATCGTCTGCCCGGCTCCAATCGGAAAGGCCTTATCCTGGTAGGCAAAATCTTCAAATCCTGAATTTAAAAACAGATGTCTCGGGATTTTTTTAATGGCTTCCAATACATTTCTGTCCGTAATACCTTTTTGTTGTAATACGGTTACCAGCTGATTTCGAAGTCCTTGATGTTTGGCAGTATCTCTCACTTTTATGGCAATTATTAAAGGGTAAAAATAACAAACAAATTTACAATTTGAAATCCATCTCCGGAAATTATTAACACAGTCTTCTCCTTAAAAAAATACCCTAACTTTTAAATTTGAAATAGAAGTTTTTACATCGAAATCCTTTATTTTTGTTGAAAATAGATGCTCATGCTAAAAGTTGGCGTATTAGGTGCCGGCCACCTTGGAAAAATACATTTGCGATTACTCAATCAATCTGAAAAATATGAATTAGTAGGGTTTTACGACCCGAATACCGATAATGCCGAAAAAGTAGCTCAGGAATTTGGTTACCAAAAATTCGACTCGATCACAGCACTTATTCAGGCTGTTGACGTGGTTGATATTGTAACCCCCACCCTTTCTCATTTCGATTGTGCCAAAGAAGCGATCGAAAATGGAAAACACGTTTTTTTGGAAAAACCCATCGCGAATACTGTAGAAGAAGCACGTGAAATTATTGCCCTGGCAACCAAACATCAGGTTAAAGGTCAGGTAGGTCATGTGGAACGTTTTAACCCGGCTTTTAAAGCGGTAAAAGACAAAATCGAAAATCCGATGTTTATCGAAACGCACCGTCTGGCGGAATTCAATCCGCGTGGTACCGATGTTCCGGTAGTACTGGATCTGATGATTCACGATATCGACGCTATTCTGAGTGTGGTTCAATCCAAAGTAAAAAATATCAGTGCCAGTGGTGTTTCGGTGATCAGTGATTCTCCGGATATTGCCAATGCCCGTATCGAGTTCGAAAACGGTTGTGTGGCCAACGTAACGTCCAGTCGGATTTCGATGAAAAACATGCGTAAAGCCCGTTTTTTCCAGAAAGATGCCTATATTTCGGTGGATTACCTCGATAAAATCTGCGAAGTGGTGAAAATGAAAGACGCTCCGGAAGTACCAGGCGATTTTGATATGATCCTGCAGAATGCCGAGGGAGTAAAAAAACAAATCTATTACGACAATCCAAATGTGGAACAAAACAATGCCATTTTGGACGAACTGGAGACTTTTGCCGATGCCATCAACAACAATACAAGACCAATTGTAACATTGGAAGACGGAACAGAGGCACTTCGGGTGGCACATCAGATTATCGACTGTTTTAAAAAATAACCATGGTCCAAAAGTTGCTTCAGGATACGGAAACACTCGTACATTTCGCAATTATTTGCGGACTGACACTGCTATTTTCGTATGGCGCCAATTTGTATCTGAAGCGGCTAATCCTGAAAAAAACCAATATCATGGACAGCGATCCGACAAACTATGTTTTTTTTAAACATTTTGCGACCGCTATTATCTATCTTTTCGGATTTGGATGGGCCTTGCTCACCTTACCGATCGCCAAAACCTACGGCCATTCGTTACTCGCCGGTGCCGGTGTAACCACCTTAATCGCCGGATTTGCCTCACAACAGGCACTGAGTAATATTGTAGGCGGTATTTTTATCCTGATTTTCAAACCGTTCCGCGTGAACGATTATATCGAATTTCAAGGCAAATCGGGACGTGTACTGGAAGTAAATTTACACGACACCATTATACTGGACGATACCCAAAACAGGATTATCATCCCGAATACTTTACTATCAAACGGAATCATAACAAACATAAAAAAACAACCCTAAAATGAAAAACATAGCTGTAATCGGAGCCGGAACAATGGGCAACGGAATTGCGCATACTTTTGCACAAAGCGGTTTTAAAGTATTATTAATCGATATTTCCGAAAAATCACTGGAAAAAGGAATGGCTACTATCGTAGGAAACCTGGATCGTATGATTGCCAAAGGAACCATTACCGAAGCCGATAAAAAAGCGACTATCGAAAACATCATTACCTATACCGATATTGCAGACGGTGTGGTAAATGCCGACCTGGTTGTAGAAGCAGCTACGGAAAATGTAACGTTAAAACTGAACATTTTTAAACAACTAAGCGAAGTTTGTAATGAAAACACCATTCTAGCTTCCAATACCTCTTCCATTTCCATTACACAGATTGCTTCTGTGGTGAAAAACCCGGAACGTGTTATCGGAATGCACTTTATGAACCCGGTGCCAATCATGAAACTGGTAGAAATCATCCGCGGTTATAACACAACAGACGAAGTAACCAAAACGATTATGGATTTGTCTGTAAAACTGGGAAAAACACCAGTGGAAGTAAACGACTATCCAGGATTTGTTGCCAACCGTATTTTAATGCCTATGATCAACGAATCTATCGAAACCCTATACAATGGCGTAGCCGGTGTTGCTGAAATCGACACGGTAATGAAACTGGGAATGGCACATCCGATGGGACCATTGCAATTGGCCGATTTTATCGGATTGGACGTATGTCTTTCGATTCTTAACGTAATGTACGACGGATTTAAAAATCCGAAATACGCCCCTTGTCCATTATTGGTAAACATGGTAATGGCTGGAAAACTGGGTGTAAAATCCGGTGAAGGTTTCTACGATTATTCCGAAAGCAAAAAAGCAGAGAAAGTAGCAAAAATGTTCGCTTAATTATACGTATACCCGATTGGCAATTGGTAATTTCGGTTATCAATTGCCAATTTTAATTTCGATTCAATGGCTATAATACAACCTTTTAAAGCGGTTCATCCTACGGCAGACAAAGTAAGTCTGGTAACTTCCCGTTCGTACGACGATTACGGGGCAACCGAACTGGCTGCTTATCTGGAATTTAATCCGTTTTCCTTTTTGCATATTTTAAACCCGGCGTATATAAACCAGCAAAAAATCGGTTTTGACAAACGCTTTAAAACCGTGGCGCATAAATATGCCGATTTTAAGCGGGACGGAATCCTGGTTCAGGAAGAAAAGGCGGTATTGTATCTGTATCAGATCGAATCCAAAAACCATAAATTTATCGGAATCCTGGCCGGAACATCCATTAAGGATTACCAGAATAATATGATCAAAAAACATGAGGATACGTTACAGTATCGTGTGGACTTATTCAAAGACTATTTACATCAAACCGGTTTTAATACCGAACCTGTATTGATCACCTATAACAGCAATACCGCTTTAAGCGAATGGATCACGGCTAAATCGCAGGAACCTCCGTTATTGGACTTTTCTACGACGAATAAAGAGAAACATACGCTTTGGAAGATTGCAAGCGAAAACGAAATCCAATGGTTGCAGGAACAATTTAAAAGCATAGGCGATTTGTATATTGCCGACGGCCATCATCGTTCTGCATCGGCGGAATTATTATACGAACAGGACAAAAATTCCGGGAATCAGAATCTGGATTATTTTATGAGTTATCTGATTGCCGATACCAATGTGAAAATTTACGAATACAACCGATTGATCCGCGATTTAAATGGTTTTACCAAAGATGATTTTATCAAAAAACTGGCCGATAATTTTGTGATCAAAAGTAAAAAGCAGGAATTGTGGAAACCAAAACACAAATTTGAATTTGGTATGTATCTGGATAACGATTTTTATTCTTTAAAACTTAAAGAAGAAAACTTTATCTTTGATGATGCCTTGTCCGGCTTAGATGCTCAGATTCTTTACAAAACGGTTTTACAACCGATACTGGGTATTGACGATTTACGAACGGACGACAGGATTGCATATGTTCCCGGTACAAAATCCATTACAACCATCAAAGAAAAGGTTGATAATGGCGAATTTGAAGTGGGCTTTATGCTCTTCCCGATTAATATTAAAGAAATTAAGGATCTGGCCGATGCCAATTTGATCATGCCACCAAAAAGCACGTTTATTGAACCGAAGTTCAGAAGCGGTCTTGTGGTTTATGAAATTTAATTTTTGGCAAAAACAGTAATGACGCTATGATAATACGTAAAAATCTTACAACTATAAAAGCAGGTTTACCGGAACAGGTTACACTGGTAGCCGTTTCCAAAACCAAACCCGTTTCCGATTTAATGGAAGCTTACGAAGCCGGTCAGCGTATTTTCGGTGAAAATAAGATACAGGAAATGACCGACAAATGGGAACAAATGCCTAAGGATATCCAATGGCATATGATCGGACATGTTCAAACCAATAAAGTGAAATATATGGCGCCTTATGTGAGCCTTATTCATGGTGTGGACAGTTTAAAACTACTACAGGAAATTAACAAGCAGGCGCAAAAAAACAATCGGGTTATCGATTGCCTGTTACAGATATATATAGCCGAAGAAGAAAGCAAATTCGGATTGGATGAAAACGAATTAAAAACATTGCTCGCTTCCGATGCTTTACAAGACTTACAAAACGTGCGAATTAAAGGATTAATGGGAATGGCAACCTTTACCGATAGTAATGCACAAATTAAAAAAGAATTTAGCCGTTTAAAAGCTATCTTTGACACGTATAAAAATAATAAAACCCAAACTACTGACCTTTCCATTTTATCTATGGGCATGTCGGGCGATTATGCGATTGCTATCAACTGCGGCAGTACAATGGTACGGATCGGAAGCAGTATTTTTGGCTCCCGCTAACCGCGAATTTTAAAACTCAGACACAGAATTGTACGCTATACTTGACATAGAAACGACAGGAGGACAATATAACGAAGAAGGCATTACCGAAATTGCCATCTATCGCTTTGACGGCCATGAAGTGGTTGATCAATTTATTAGTCTGGTTAACCCTGAAATTCCCATACAACCGTTTGTAGTTAAACTGACCGGTATTAATAATGCGATGTTGCGTTCGGCTCCTAAATTTTATGAAGTCGCCAAACGCATCATCGAAATCACACAGGATTGTATTATCGTAGCCCACAATGCGGCTTTCGATTATCGCGTACTCCGTATGGAATTCCGCCGACTGGGTTATGAATTCAACCGCAATACGCTCTGTACCGTAGAACTATCCAAAAAACTAATCCCCGACCAGCCTTCCTACAGTCTTGGAAAACTGGTTCGCAGTCTTGGAATTCCAATTGCCGACCGTCACCGTGCAACCGGCGATGCGATGGCTACCGTAAAGCTATTTAAAATGCTTTTGTCCAAGGATCTTAAAAAAGAGATTGTCACTACGTTTATCAAAAAGGAGATCAAATCCGGGATGTCACCAAAATTACTGGACATTGTGGAAGGTATTCCATCCAAAACCGGAATTTACTATATCCATCGCGAAGACGGAACCATTATTTATATCGGCAAAAGCAAGAACATAAAAAAACGCGTTAACCAGCATTTTACGGGAACTTCCCGCAAGGCTAAAAAAATACAAAACGAGGTTTACGCCGTCACTTTTGAAGAAACCGGTAGCGAATTGATTGCACTTTTAAAAGAAAGCGAAGAAATCAAGGTCAACAAACCGATATATAACCGCGCGCAACGAAAAACCATCTTTCCGTGGGCTTTATATGCCGAAAAAGACAGCAACGGCTATTTAAGTCTTCGTCTGGCAAAAGCCGATGGTCGCAAAAAAGAGATTACCTCTTTTGTAACCGTTGTGGAAGGTAAAAACTTCCTGCATAAGATTACCGCCGAATATCAGTTGTGTCAGAAGATCAATGATTTATACGACACCAAAAAAGGTTGTTTTCAATACGATATCAAACAGTGTAACGGCGCCTGTATCGGAAAGGAAAGTCCTTCGGAATACAATGTACGCGTACAGGATTTTATCGACAACTATCAATTCCAAAACCAGAATATGGTTATTGTGGATCGCGGTCGTAGTATCGACGAAAGAACGGCTATATTGGTGGAAAACGGTATTTATAAAGGCTATTGTTTTTACGACCTGAATTATCAGATCAACAATATCGACATTCTGAAAAAGATTATTATCCCGATGGAAAACAACCGGGATACCCGCAATATTATCCAGAATTACCTGCGAAAGAAAAAAGTCAACAAAGTAGTAACGTTTTAACACCAAACCGTTTTGAAAGCTTTAAAAACCAAATACGATCTTTTTAAACAGAAAACGTATATTGTTATTTATGGTTCCAATACGTTTGCCGGCCGTCTTTTCGATTTGGCCTTACTGGGCGTTATCCTACTGAGTGTCTTACTGGTAATGCTAGAATCGATCGAAAAACTCGACGCGAAATACCATACGTTTATCGTGGTTTCGGAATGGATCATTACCGTATTTTTCAGTATCGAATACGTACTCCGGATCATTTGCAACAAACGGCCGCTACAATATGTTTTCAGCTTTTACGGTATCGTGGATCTTATTTCCATCTTACCAATGTATTTGTCCTTCTTTGTTCCCGGATCACGAATGTTGTCCGTTATCAGAGCCTTACGACTACTTCGTTTGTTCGGAATTCTAAATCTGGTCCATTTTACCGGTCAGGAATCCCAGCTAAAACTGGCCATTAAAGCCAGCCGAACCAAAATCATCGTATTTATTTACTTTATATTGGTGGTTTCCATTTTACTTGGAGCCATCATGTATGTTATCGAAGGGCCGGAAAGCGGTTTTACCAGTATTCCGGTAAGTATTTACTGGTGTATCGTTACCCTCACAACCGTAGGCTATGGCGATATTGCACCGATTACAACCTTAGGTCAGATTATCGCGGCTTTTATTATGATCATGGGTTACGGAATCATTGCGGTTCCGACCGGTATCGTAACAGCCGAGTTTGCCAATGCCAAACGAAATGCTCCGGATATGGACGGAAAACGAAAATGCCCGTCCTGTACAACCATCATTTATAACGAAGATTCCAGATATTGCCATCATTGTGGCGAAAAATTAACAAATGGCTAATTACCTGATCACCATTATAGGCCCGACCGCTATTGGCAAAACGGCTTTGAGCATTGAACTCGCCCGACATTTTAAATGTGATATCCTTTCCTGCGATAGTCGGCAGTTTTTTAAAGAAATGACTATTGGTACCGCGGTTCCTTCTGCTATTGAACTTGCCGCAGCACCGCATCATTTTATCCAGCATATTTCGGTTTTCGATCCGTATACCGTTGGTGATTTCGAAAGAGACGCCACAGCCAAGCTCGACGAACTTTTTGCTAAAAACAATGTTCAGATTATGGTGGGTGGTTCCGGTTTGTATGTAGATGCTATTTTAAAAGGTTTTGATGATTTTCCGGATATAGCTCCTTCGGTACGGGAAAACATTCGGGAAAACTACGAAAACAAAGGGATTAGTTACCTTCAGGAAGAACTCGCACGACTCGATCCGGAATACTATCAAAAAATCAGTGCCGAAAATCCGCAAACGCTGCAAAATCCACAGCGTATGATGCGCTTTGTGGAAGTTAGCCTCGGCAGTGGAAAGCCGTATTCGTCCTTTCTGAATCAGAAAAAAAACTCACGCAATTTTATTCCAGTAGTCATCGGACTGGAAGCCGAGCGCGAGGTGATGTACGACCGTATCAATCGCCGTGTGGATCTGATGTTGGACGCCGGTTTGCTCGAAGAAGCAAAATTGCTTTATCCCAATAAAACGTTAAACGCCTTACAAACCGTCGGTTATCGGGAATTATTTAGTTATTTTGACGGTGATTACGCACTCGATTTTGCCATCGAAGAGATTAAAAAGAATACACGGCGCTTTGCCAAACGGCAGATTACCTGGTTTAAACGTACCGAAAACACCCAATGGTTCGATTATAATATACCGGTTGAGCAGATTATCGCGTATGCGGATCAACAAACCCAAAATAAATAACAATGCCTATATCCCCTGATTTTACTTCCGTTTACGAACACGAATGGGAGATTAATTTTACACAATGTACCCCTTTCGGTTATCTGAAATATGTCGATTTGTGCAATATCCTGCAATTAACAGCCGCAGAACATTCCATTCACGGCGGATTGAGTTTTAACGATATGCAACAGCACGATCAGGCCTGGGTTTTGAGTCGCATTCGCGTTGAAATAACCGATGTTCTTCCCAAATGGATGGATAAAGTAACGGTTAAAACCTGGATCGAAGACCTACAGGGTTCGCGTTCCATCCGAAATATCGAAATGTATCTTAACGGAAAAAAAGTCGCCGGAGCTTCTACTTTTTGGGCTGTTTTTAATACCAAACTCCGAAAAGCCGAAGCGTTGGCCTTACCACACGAACATTTTGAAAAATATCCGGAGTGGCATGCCACCGAACAGCACTTTTCCAAGATTAATGTTTCCCGTGATACGGAGACCGTAGCCAACCGAAATGTAGTGTTGTCTGATCTGGACATTGTGAATCACGTAAACAACGTAAAATACCTGGAATGGTGTTTGGATACACTTAATGCCAAAGTGGTCCTGAAACAGGAAATTAAAAGCTTTGAAATGAATTTTTTACGGGAACTGAACCTAAATGATGCGATTTCGATTCATAAAACACCGGAAGTCAAACCGACTTATTTTTCGGTTTCTAAAGCCGATAAGACCTGTTTTGCTTTACAACTGGATTGGAAATAAAAACATAATATCTGAAAACAACACCTGACAGGTTTTAAAAACCTGTCAGGTGTTGAAGATAGTACCAAAAAAAGCGCCCCGATTGGAATCGGGGCGCTTTTTTTTTCTAAGTAGCTTGGGTGCTTTTATTCTGTAACTTTATTTTTGATTACCAAACGGAAACCTTCTCCGTGGATGTTCAGGATTTCAACATCCTCATCCTGTTTCAGGTATTTACGCAATTTGGCGATATAAACGTCCATACTTCTTGAGGTAAAGTAATTGTCGTCTCTCCAGATTTTGGTTAATGCTAATTCTCTTGGCATCAAATCGTTTTCATGTAATGCCAACATTTTTAGCAATTCATTTTCTTTAGGCGACAATTTGATTGGCTCCTCATTCTGGAACGAAAGGAAACGCAATTTGGAATTCAGGTGGAATTTACCAATCTGGAATTCAAATTTTGTATTGTCTGTTTTTACTTCTGAAGCTTTACGCTGGATGATCGCTTTGATCTTCATCAATAATACTTCCGAATCAAAAGGTTTGTTCAAATAATCATCTGCACCTACTTTATACCCTTTTAAAACATCTTCTTTCATTGATTTTGCCGTTAAAAAGATAATCGGCACTTCTTTATTTTTTTCGCGAATTTCTCTCGCTAAGGTATAACCATCTTTGTAAGGCATCATTACGTCCAAAATACATAAATCGAAGTTGTCTTTTTTGAATTTTTCGAAACCTTCCATTCCGTTTTTGGCTAAAGTAACTTCAAAATCATTTATTAAAAGGTAATCTTTGAGCACTGCTCCAAAGTTGGGGTCATCTTCTACTAAAAGAATTTTTTTGTTAGTCGTATCCATATCATTAATTTATTAGTGGCATTTTAATAATGAAGGTACTTCCTTTTCCCTTCTCACTTTCAACGAATATCTGACCGTTATGGTCTTCAACAATTCGTTTCACATAGGCCAATCCAAGCCCGTGTCCTTTTACATTATGCAAATCGCCGGTATGCTCTCTGTAAAACTTCTCAAAAATTCTTTTTTGAGCCACTTTACTCATTCCTGCTCCGTGATCTTTTACTTTTATCAGTATAAAATCTTTGACATTTTCTGTTATCACGTCAATTATCGGTGCTTCCGGTGAATATTTTATTGCATTATCCAGTATGTTAACCATTACATTCGTAAAATGTACATCGTTTAACAATATCGTGGTTCGTTTGGCATTCAAATGTTCTTTAATGATCCCGCCGCGGTCCTCTACAATAAGGTTAACATGCTCCATTGCATCTTCTATTATCGTATGAACATCTGTTGGTTCTTTACTGATTTCCAATTCCCGTTTTTCAAGCTTGGAAATCCGTAGTACATTTTCTACCTGAGCGTGCATTCGTTTGTTCTCATCCCGTATCATTTGCAGGTAGCGTTGTACTTTTTCTTTATCATCGATGATCTTTGGGTTTTTAATCGCATCCAAAGCCAGATTGATTGTGGCAATAGGTGTTTTAAACTCATGGGTCATATTGTTGATAAAGTCGGTTTTGATCTCCGAAATCTGTTTTTGTCGTATCAGCTGGTTTAGTGCGCTAAAATAGGCTACAATAATCACCAGCGTAAAGATTATGGAAAGGGTGGTTATACCGATCAATGATGAAAAAAGGAATTTATTTTTTTGCGGAAAACTCAACAATAGCTGGTATTTGCTTTGCCCTTCGTTATCCGGAAACACCGGAATACTGTAGGTTGAGTTTTTATCGTAATTAAAATTTTCCGATTTTACTTTGGTCGCCAGCATATTGCTGTAAATTCCAAACTCAAAAGGGGTTTTTACACCGTACTGACTGAGTTCGTTTTGCAACATATTATGCAATTTCTCTTTCGAAACACGCTCCTGAATCGGTTTTAAACCCACGATATCTTTAAAGTAAATCTCAAACTGGGCTTTGTCCAGAATATCGAGATTTCCTTCCTTTTCAATCGTTACATCAGGCATTGGTGCTTTCTGAAAGGTTGCGGCATTATCGACCACATTTCCATTATAGATTTCTGTTTTTCGTTTCGCTACGAAACTTTTGAGCGAAACGGAGTCAGATCTTTTATCAAAGAACGAACGGTTTAAATTGTAATCTTCTAAAACGATGGTATTGGAGTAAATGATTTGCTCGTTGGTTTTCGGATCGCGTTTAACATAAAAATACTCTAACAAATCGCTTTGTCTCGGTACTTTTCCGATACTATCCTTTAACTTATTGAACTTTTCATAGAACTCAAAGTACTCCTGTTGTTGTAGTTTATTCGCTACACTACCGATAACCTGTTGCACGTGGTACTTGAATTGTTCTTCATTGTTCTTGTAGGAAGTATTAATCCAGAATAACTGTACCAGAATAATACCCACCAAAGACAGGCTCATCAGGATTATCAATAAGAGGAATCTCGTTTTATTCATCAAAACAAAATTAACATTTTAACATTTATTCCTTAAAAACATTAACCAAAGATTAACATCTATGGCGGTTTTTACATTTTATTCAATTCTTTAAGAATTAAATCCACTTCTTTTAAAGAAATGGACAAATCGGTGTTGTCTATTATATAATCGCTAAATTCTGCTTTCTGTTCATCGCTCCACTGGTTTTTCATCCGGTCGAGCACCTGATCACGGCTTACTTTGTCCCGATTCATAACCCGCTCAATACGAATCTCTTGCGGAGCCGTTACCAATATGATTTTATCGCAATCCTTATAACTACCACTCTCAAAAAGAATTGCAGCTTCTTTAACAACAAAATTGCTTTTTTTATTATTTTTTAACCATTTATCAAAACTTTCTTTAACAGCCGGATGTATAATTTCATTTAATTTTTGCAATAAATTAGGTGAAGAAAACACTAATTCTGCAATTTTTTTGCGATTTAATTTTTCATTTTCTACTACATTCTCATCAAAAATTTCGCGGACTTTTTTTACAATTTCAGGATCGTCCATTATTTTTTTTGCCTGATCATCAGCTATATAAACCGGAATACCTTTTGAATGCATATATTCCGCGATGGTCGACTTCCCACTTCCGATCCCGCCGGTGAGTCCTACAATTTTTGTCATTTCTTATTTTTTAAAAAATAATTCCGGAAATGCCTTTTCCGGCTGTTTTTTTAGTACAGTTATCCTAAAAAACGATTTAAAAAAGCCAATTCCATAGCCATAAAATTGAATTACGGCGGCTATAACCGCTAAAAACCCAATCTTTAAACTCGCATTTTCAATGATTCCCGATAGGAATAAAATCGCAAAATATAAAGCATAACACTGAAAAAGCAGCGGAATTCCAAAAGCATAAAGCGCTATCGCAACCAGAAATCCAAGGCAAAATAAGGTTGGAAACCAAAAGGTTATTTTCCGGTATTTTGGATACCAGGAATCTAATATTGGCCTTGCTTTTCCAAATTTATTGACCTGTTTATAGAATTTACTCCAATCAATTCGTCTTTTATGATATACATACGAATCTTTGTACAATCTGGTTTCAAATCCCATTTCCCACAGTCGTATCGACAGATCCGGGTCTTCTCCCGGATGAATGTTTCCGAATCCTCCGGATGCTTCAAATGCTTTTTTAGACAAGCCCATATTAAAGCTTCTCGGCTGGAATTTCCCAATTTTCTCGGAACCGCCACGAATACCGCCCGTGGTCAGAAATGCCGTCATCGTAAAATTAATCGCCTTTTGAATGTCAGAAAAAGAATCCAACGCACTATCCGGTCCACCAAAACAATCTACATAGTTTTTTTGTAGGTTATTGGCTATGGAAGTTACGTAATTTTCCGGTAAGATGCAATCGGAATCCAAAATAATAAAATACTGTCCGATCGCTTTCCGCATTCCGTAGTTACGGGAATCGCCCGGCCCGGAATTGGGCTTGTTGTAATAGGAAATAAACAATTTGCTTTTAAACGCCTCCACAACCGTTTCACACGGAATGGTGGAGCCATCTTCCACTATTACGACTTCGAAAGCTTCGTTATAATTCTGTTGCACCAAACTTTGCAACAGTTCCTCAATTTCATCCGGTCGGTTATAAACCGGAATTATCAATGAAAAATACATGGGTTCTTTATTTTTAACAAAGATAAACTTTATAAAAAGAAAAAAACCACCTCAAAGAGATGGTTTTCACAAGTAATTCTATTTTCAATTACGCTATTCTTTTAGTCATTTTTATTGGCTAATCCTTCTTCGAAAGCTTCCATTACTTCCTGACTTACTCCCATATTCGAGAATCCACCGTCGTGTAACAGGTTTTGTAACGTTACTTTTTTAGTAAGATCCGAGAACATCATTACGGTATAATTGGCACAGTCTAAAGCAGAAGCATTTCCTAGCGGCGACATTTTATCGGCAAAAGAAATAAATCCACCGAAACCTTTTACTCCCTGACCGGCAGTCGTTGGCGTAGGCGATTGTGAAATCGTGTTTACACGTACTTTTTTGTCTCTTCCGAAGAAATATCCGAAGCTACGTGCAATCGACTCTAAATAGGCTTTATTATCGGCCATATCGTTATAATCCGGGAATACACGTTGTGCCGCCATATAGGTTAAGGCTACGATACTTCCCCATTCGTTCATGGCGTCTTTTTTGTATAAAACCTGCATTACTTTATGGAAGGATACCGCAGATACGTCCCATCCTTTTTCTGTAAAATCATAATTCTGATTCGTATAGTGGTTTCCTTTTCTTACATTTACAGACATCCCGATGGAGTGCAAAACGAAGTCAATCTTACCACCAAGGATTTCCATTACCTTTTCTACCAGGTTTTCCAAATCTTCAACGGAAGTAGCATCAGCAGGAATTATCTGGGAACCTGTTTTTTCTGCCAGCTGGTTGATCGTACCCATACGCATTGCAATCGGAGCATTGGACAAAACGAATGTTCCTCCCTCTTCATGTACGCGCTCTGCCGTTTTCCAGGCGATTGAATTCTCATCTAACGCTCCAAAAATGATCCCTCTTTTTCCTTTTAATAAATTGTACATAGCTATGTTTTTAAGTAAATTTCAATTTTAATTTTTCAAAAATAGTCATTTTATCTTTCACCCTGTCCATATTCATCTTCATATTCTCAATAAACTGAGCACCAAACCCGTAGGATGCCGCTTTTTTATAGGCTTCGTAAGCCGGAATCAGGTTAAATTCCATTTCATAAATCCGTCCCAATTCGCTATGATACGATGCTTTATCGGCGCCTTCAAGCGTGTTTAGCGTTTCGGCAATATGCTCTTTGGCTTCTTCCAATCGTCCCAGATCAACTAATAAATAGGTATAATTCAGATAAGCCGCCGGGTATTTCGGATCAAAACGCATCGCCAGTTTGTAATGATAGGCCCCTTTTTCGTGATTACTCAGTTTTGTATAATAGATCCACCCCAGGTGATTGTGTGCTTTTCCAAAATCCGGATACTGATCCAGGATTTCCTCGAGAATTTCCTTTGCTTCGGAGACATTTCCATCCGAAATCAAAGCATCAGCCCGGATGAACTGATTTTCGTAGTAACTAATATTTTCTTCCAAAATAAAATCCTTTTAATCCATTAATAACGATCGGGCATGGTTACGTGCCGAATCGGAGATGTCTTTTCCGGAAAGCATTTCCGCAATCTCCACAATACGCTCCTCATTGGTCAGCAGTTTTAATTCGGAAACCGTAGTTTCGCCTTGTACGAATTTGAATACTTTATAATGCTGGTTTCCTTTGGCTGCAATTTGCGGTAAATGGGTAATGGCAAAAACCTGCATTTTCCGACTCATCTTTTTCATAATATCACCCATTTTATGGGCAATTTCTCCGGAAACTCCGGTATCAATTTCATCAAATATAATGGTTGGCAATTTGGTATAATTGGCCAGTATAGCTTTTACAGCCAGCATAATCCTCGACATTTCCCCTCCGGAAGCTACTTTTTTCAGCAATCCGAAACTGGTTCCTTTGTTGGCCGAAAACAACAATTGCGCTTCGTCTTTCCCAGATGGTAAAAACGTTTCCGACGGACGGATATCGAATTCGAAACGGGCATTTGGCATACCCAGTTCCGCGAGTATTTCAGTTATTTGTCCGATTAAAACCGGTGCCGCTTTTGTCCGGTTTGCCGAAATCGTTTCCGCCAATCCGTTTAAACTTTCTTTTAGCTCCGTTTCTTCCCGGTTTAAGGCTTCAATACGGCTATCCATATCGTCTGCCTGAACAACTTTTTCGTCAAGCGCCTGTTGGATTTCCAACAGTTCGGCAACGGTATTTACCTGATGCTTTTTCTGAAGTGAATAGATATTTTGTAATTTCTGATTGGTCAGTTCCAATTGTTCCGGGTCGCTCATCAAGGCTTCGGAATGCCGTTGTAATTCATCGACAATATCATCAAACTCGATCAGCACACTGGAAACACGGTCGGACAAATCCTGATATTCTTTAGACAACGGCGCTATTTTTAGCAAGGTCGCCTTTACTTCTTTTAAATTCTGAATAAGTCCGATTTGTTCTTCATTGGCGATCATCATCGATTTATCCAGCGCTTCGCGGATAAACTCCACATTGTTTAGTCGTTCGAAAGCGGCTTCGAGTTCTTCCTGTTCACCGTCTTTTAAATTGGCCGCTAGTAGCTCTTCCAATAAAAAACTATTATAATCCTGTTCTTTTAACAAGGCGTCTTTTTCCGACAGTAATTGTTTTAATTGCGAACGGATGGCTTTATAACGCAACAAACGGGTTTTATACTCCTGTAGCAAGTCCTGATGACCGGCTAAAGCATCCAGAATTTGTAACTGATAAGCTTCGTCTGTTAATTCCCGCGTTTGGTGCTGCGAATGAATATCCAGTAAAAAATCGCCCAACTCTTGTAATTCCTGTAGGTTTACCGGACTATCGTTTACAAAAGCTCTGGATTTACCCGATGGCAAAATTTCCCGTCTGATAATCGTTGTCGTTTCGTAATCGAGATCGTTTTCCTCGAAAAAAGGCTGTAATGCGTACGATTGAATTTCGAAATGTGCTTCGATCACACATTTTTGTTCTTTGTCTTTTAGGGAGGTTAAATCTGCACGGCGTCCCAACACCAGGCCTAACGCGCCCAATAAGATCGATTTTCCTGCTCCGGTTTCTCCGGTTATAATCGAAAATTCATTGGAAAAACGAATATCCAACTGTTCAATCAGCGCAAAATTTTTAATCGATAAGGATGTCAACATAATTTGTGCAGCGGTTTAGTAAAACACAAATTTAGTATTTTATATTACTCCATTTAGAAGAATTTAATGGAGATATTCTATTTAATTTTTCAGTCAGTTGTACAATATCGACATTTGGTCCGCCGGAATACATGCTCACCAATTCGTCGACTTTAGCATCGAAAAACACACGCATCAGGAATGAATTTGGACGTACATCGTGTACCTTCGAAAGGGTTTCAATCGAAGCAATTACTTTTTCCTTGGCTGTTTTCTGATTTTCGGCCATTTTATCCAATCCCGATAAATGATACTGATACATCGCTTCTCTAAAAGGCGCATACGTATTCGACAACATATCATTGATCAAATAGTAACGTGTATTTCTTTTTTCCGATTGTATCCACCCTTCATAACCGCTCGACTGTGCCACATTGGCAATCGCCAGAGCCGCATCCAGGTATTTTGTACCGCCCATATTCTGATAGGTATCCGCATCGATTCCGATGATCATATTCGCATAGAATGCCAATACGGAAATCAGGTTGGAATCAAAGCTGTTCGGATTAAAGTACATATTTTCGAATTCGACATAACGGAATTTAAAATCTTTATCGTTGATATTAAATACCGGTGACGAATAGGTCGAGTTGTAAATTGGTCGGGATGACTGCACCTGAATGGTTGCTTCGAAATTATTGGAATCGAAACCGTTTACCGTGATAAAAACCACACAGTTGATTCTTTCGTTTTGCTTAAAGGTTTTTTCAGTCCATTTGGTATTGTTCATAAACTCCGTCACCTGCTTTTCGAGGGTTTTGAAAATCTGCGGGTTTACATTTGTAATCTGACTGTAATTTACACTTACACTACAATTAAGTTCCTGCGCAAAGCTGTTTAACGATAAAAAAGTAAGTATAAGTAATATCCAGTTACGCATAATGAGCTATTATTTTGTTGACAATATCCTGAGCGACTTCTTCTTTGGTTTTAAGTTCCATCGGCTCGACTAAAAAATCCTTATCAATAAACGTTACCTTATTGGTCGGTTTCCCAAAACCGGCACCGGTATCGTTTAATGAATTTAAAACTATCAAATCTAAGTTTTTTTTCTGAATTTTCTGCTTTGCATGCTCAATTTCATTTTCGGTTTCCAGTGCAAATCCAATCAAAAACTGATTTTTTTTGACCTCGCCCAGCGAAGCGAGTATATCTTTTGTTTTTTCCAGTTCTATGGAAAACGCTGCATCATTCTTTTTTATTTTCTGACTGGCGACATTTTTCGGACGATAATCGGCAACCGCAGCAGCCGAAACAGCCGTATCGACCTGATCAAAACAGTCGTGACAGGCGTCGTACATTTCCTGTGCGGATAATACGCGTCGAATCTGAATGTGTTCGTGTTTGATATCCAAATGTGTTGGTCCGGACACTAAAATCACCTCGGCTCCCGCATCGGCAGCAGCTTTGGCAATATCGTAGCCCATCTTTCCGGACGAATGATTTCCAATAAAACGCACCGGATCGATTGCTTCGTATGTAGGACCAGCGGTAACCAGTATTTTTTTTCCGCGCAATGGCAATTGGTCTTCCAGATCTTTTTCAAGAAAAGCGACAATATTTTCGGGTTCGGCCATACGACCTTCACCGGAAAGTCCACTGGCCAATTCGCCTTTTTCGGCCGGAATAATATGATTTCCAAAATCCCGAAGCGCGTTAAAACTCGCAATGGTAGACGGATGTTTATACATATCCAGATCCATCGCCGGAGCGAAATAAACCGGACATTTTGCAGAAAGATAGGTTGCAATGAGTAGATTATCGCAATTGCCATTTACCATTTTTGAAAGGGTATTGGCCGTAGCCGGAGCAATTACGATCAGATCGGCCCAAAGCGCTAAATCGACATGGTTATTCCAAACGGCATTCTCATCTTCTTCGTTAAAAAAAGTGGAAAAAACCGGTCGCTTGGACAAAGTCGACAGCGTTAAGGGGGTTACAAAATCTTTAGAAGCAGGTGTCATGACCACCTGGACCTGAGCACCTGCTTTGATAAGAAGTCGAACTAATGTTGCCGTTTTATATGCGGCAATTCCACCAGAAACACCCAGTATTATTTTTTTACCGCTTAAAACAGACATTAGGATTATTTATTTGAGTCTCTGTAATAGATTTTACCATCCAACCACTCTTGTACTGCTAAAGCATGTGGCTTTGGTAGTTTTTCGTAGAACTTGGAAACTTCGATTTGCTCTTTGTTTTCAAAAATTTCCTCAAGACTGTCATTGTAAGTAGCAAACTCGTCAAGCTTATCAATTAATTCTTTTTTGATTTCGGAATTAATCTGATTTGCTCTTTTTGCCATAATGGTGATCGCTTCATACACGTTTCCTGTCGGCTCTTCAATCTTACTCTTATTGTAGGTAACCGTGTTAACTGGAGCAGTAGTCTTTTTTAAATCCATGACGTTCTTAATTATTTAGAAAATTGTTGTAATTCTTTATCAATATTAGCCAACATTTCATCGGCTTTTTCTTTGTATTTCGTATCTGCCTTAAAACGGATCAGTGCCGAATAGGCTGTTTTAGCCGTGTGTAAACGGTCTTCCATTTTAGTATGAATACTGTTTATCGCCAATTTATAAGTTGAATCGAACTTATAAAACAAAGCGTCTTCTTTATAAATTGTACCCGGGTAATCGACAATAAAATTGTCCAGTGCTTTGATCGCTGCATTATAATCGCGCGACCACTCCCCGATAGTATTGTATTGTTTTGCGATTTCGAATGCTTTTTTCTCCAGCTTCTGACGCAATTCGGTGATCATTTTATTAGCATCGGCCATGTTTGGCGAATCCGGATACGTATTGATATACTCTTGTAATTTATCAATACCTTTTTGCGTATCGGTTTGGTCTATCGAATAAATAGGTGACAATTGATAGAAACTTTTCGCGCCTAAAAAAGCAGCTTCTTCTCTTTTTTCACTTTTTGGATAACCTGCTACAAACGATTCGAACTGATATCCTGACAAATAGTACTGTTTGGTCTTATAGTACGACTGCGCAAACATATAAAACAGTTTTTCAGCCTGAGGCTTTCCTCTGTTTGGTGCTGCAATCTGTTCGAACAAACGTATTGCTTTTGAATATTTTCCAGCGTCGTACATTTTGGTTGCCACTTCATATTTCATAGCCAAATCTTCCGATTTTAAAGCTTTTTGATACTGGCTACATGATGTTAACAGAACCGCAACAAGAAAAACATATAGAAATTTACTCATTTTATTTATCAGTTTTTATGCCTTCAAAACCCGGAAAAGTCTTTTTCCGAAAGCAAATGCAAATTTAGTTATTAATTAGAGATTACAAAATCTTTTTTTTCAGCCGAAAAACAAAAAAGATGCCCGTAAAATGACATCTTCTTTAAACTTGTTTTTTATACTATTATTGTGCCGACGTTGGCTGATTCCCGCTGAAATTTTTCATATCGTTATCAAACAGGTACAATCCTCCTTTATCGTCTCCAATAAGATTGATTTTATCCAGGATAGTTCTTGCTGTAGCTTCTTCTTCGATTTGCTCCGAAACATACCACTGCAGGAAGTTATGCGTTGCATAGTCTCTTTCCGATAACGAAACATGAACCAATTCGTTGATACTTGCCGACACCATTACTTCGTGTTCAAACAATTGTGTAAACAATGCTTTAAAAGACGAATAGTCCAGTGATGGCTCGATAACGGCCGGAATTTGCGCCTGACCGCCACGTTGGTTTACATATTTCACAAGCTTTAGCATGTGCATTCTCTCTTCGTCCGACTGTGCATACATAAATGTTGCAATTCCCTCAAAACCCTGAACTTCAGCCCAAGATGCCATTGCTAAGTATATCTGTGACGAATCCGCTTCTACCTTAATCTGGTTATTAACAGCTGCTTCAATAGTTTTTGATAACATATATTTCTTTTTTTAATTAAAGGCTAATTTACTATTTTCTTTACAAAATCGTCAATGCGTTTTGCTAAATCTTCGTTAACATTTACCAACGGCAAACGCACTGTATCTTCCGATAATCCCAGTGATTTAAACACCGCTTTGATACCGGCCGGATTACCTTGTTCGAAAATCATATCGATACTGTCGGCCAACAGATAATGCAATTTATACGCCTCATCTACTTTTCGTTCTAAGCCCAAACGTACCATTTCTGAGAATTCTTTTGGAAAACCTTCACCGATTACCGAGATCACTCCGGAGCCACCCGCAAGAACCATTGGTAATGTCACCATATCGTCTCCGGAAATCACCAAAAAGCCTTCCGGTTTGTGCTGAATCAATTTCATTGCCTGAACAATGTCACCAGCAGCTTCTTTGATTCCGATAACATTTTTAAAATCGTTTGCCAATCGGATTACCGTCGATGGCAACATATTACTTGCCGTTCTTCCCGGTACATTATATAAAATAACCGGTATCGGAGAAGCTTCCGCTACTGCTTTAAAGTGTTGGTAAATCCCTTCCTGAGTTGGTTTATTATAATAAGGCGACACCGAAAGTATCGCCTGAAAAGCCGAAAGATCACGTGTTTTTAGCTCTTCAACCACTTTATGCGTGTTGTTTCCGCCAACACCCAATACTAATGGCAACCGACCGTTGTTTGCTTCGACAACCGTTTTGATTACCAATTCTTTTTCGTCATGACTCAAAGTTGCCGATTCGCCTGTTGTACCCAATACGACCAGATATTCTACTCCGCCATCCACAACATAGTTTACAATTCGGGTTAATGCTTCGGTATCTACCGAAAAATCTTTTTTAAATGGTGTCACAAGTGCAACACCGGTTCCTATTAATGATTGCATGATTATTTTTTATATTTTGTTTAAAATTTTCAGGTATCGAAACAATTCCGATACAAACTCCCGATACTTTTCAGCTTCTGTTGCGATCATAAAGTGATGTAATCGTTTATCAATCGTAGCAAATCCGGCTTTAAATCTGGCTTTCGACTGTAACGTTACCCAAACCAGCGGTGCTTTTTCCACATCATAATATCCGATTAGCATATCGAATGGATTTTCACAAAAATCCAGTACTTCCTTTTTAACCGGCTCCCCTCCCAAAGCGATATCTTTTCGGCTAAAAAAAGGATAATCAAAGACCTCTTTTTTCTTAATCTTATCTTTATAAATCAAAATGGAGATGTTCTTTTCCGGGATTCCCTGTGCAACCAACTCCTTTATCAGATTGTCCTGAGCCGAAAAATAACTTTCATCCAGCAACAAACCAATCGTTTGTATTTTCTCTGTTGTAACGGTAAGTTTATAGTTTGGTAATCTTTTTTTAATGATTTTTTTTAGAAAAAAATCCTTTATTGTTTTTAAAAACATAGTACTTTTACTTGGAATACAAAGTTAATTAAATAAGGATTATAACAAATGACAAAATTAAGAAAGTATAACCGTATTTTAACTTCAATTATTGTCCTTACGGGCATTTTTTTATCTGTTTCCTGTACCACTCAAAAGTACTACAACACCAAAATTGAAGGAAAACAAATCGGTGTCACAAATGCTTACCCGGATGTTAAATCTATCGAAGATTATGTAGCGCCTTACCGCGATCACATCAACCAGGAACTCGACCATGTACTGGCCTATTGCCCGGAGACTCTGGACAAAACCAAAGGAACCTGGCAAACAACTATCGGAAACCTATTGGCCGATGTAACCATCGAAATGGGAAATCCAATTTTCCAGTCACGCGAGAAAAAAAATATTGATATCTGTCTGCTGAACCACGGTGGAATCCGCGCGCCACTACCAAAAGGCGATGTTACCACTCGTACGGCTTTTGAAATCATGCCTTTTGAAAATAGTTTGATCATTATCGCATTAAAAGGCGCTCAGATTCGCGAAATGGCCGAGTACATTTTAAAAGAACGCAAACCACATCCGTTATCCGGTTTAAAAATCGTAGCCAACAAAGACAATTTAAGTATCAAATCGCTAAGCGTTAACGGAAAACCACTTCAGGAAGATCAGGTATACTATGTTGCCACATCCGATTATTTATCCAATGGCGGCGACAGTATGAATTTCTTTAAAAAGGGAATTCAATCGTATGATATGGATTACAAACTCCGCAACCTGTTAATCGACTACTTTAAAAAAGTCGACACCATACCTGTTATTACAACCGAAAGAATTATCCTGGAATAAAAGACTAAGAAGATGAAAAGAAGAGAATTTTTAAAAGGCACATTAGCAAGCTCCGCCCTGGTTACTGTTGGAGGCCTTTCACTAAGCAGCTTTACAACTGCCCCGGATATTAAAAAGATTACGATATTACATACCAACGACGTACACAGTCATATTGACCCGTTTCCAGCCACGGATCCCAAAAACCCGAATATGGGCGGTGTAGCACGTCGTGCCAGTCTGATACAGGAAATCCGAAAAGAAAATCCAAACGTATTACTACTGGATGCCGGTGATATTTTCCAGGGAACACCTTATTTTAACTATTATGGCGGCGAACTGGAATTCAAACTGATGAGTATGCTGCAATACGATTTGGCCACTATGGGTAACCACGATTTCGACAACGGAATTGACGGTTTTTATGCCCAGTTACCCCATGCCAAATTTGATTTCGTTTCGGCCAATTACGATTTTAAAAACACGGTTTTAAACGACATTGTGAAACCGTATAAAATATTCGAAAAAGACGGCATTAAAATCGGTGTTTTCGGATTAGGAGTCGAACTACAGGGACTTGTAGACAAAAAACTTTATAAGGAAACCGTTTATAACGATCCGGTAGAAACCGCAACCGAAATGACCCGTATCTTAAAACACGAGAAAAAATGCGATCTGGTGATTTGCTTATCCCATATCGGTTTTAAATACAACAACGAGCCGGAACGTATCTGCGATATTCTTTTGGCACGAAGAACCAAAGACATCGACCTGATCATTGGCGGACATACGCACACGTTCCTAAGCAAGCCGGTTATTGAGAAAAACCTGGAAGGCAAAGAAGTCTTGATCAACCAAGTGGGTTGTTATGGTATCAATTTAGGACGTATCGATTTTTATTTCGACGCGAACAAAACAAAATCACACTCCGGAAGAAGTATTGTCGTATAAAACTCTTTTATAGTCCATTATCAAAACGGATTTATAAAGCAGAAACTGCGCCACGACAAACATAGCCAGCGAAATCGGCTGAAACAACGTCAACGTTAGATAATACAAGTTGATCGTTACGAGAAACTGGATAAAAGTAAACAATAAGGTACTTATCAGTAACAGGGTATTTACCTTATTGTTATTTAAAATATAATTCGCAAGGGTAAAACCACCCAGAAAAATCATAAAAATCCCATTCACCCAAAACAGGTAAATTCCGTTTTCGATTTCGGCATTTACAAGGTTGGTAACGGTAATATAAATAAAGAAAAACGGGACACAACCTATCAGAAAAGGAATAATCTTCGGAAAAGCAATCCGCTCCACCAAAAGATACACCACCATAATACGGTATAACAGGAAAAACAGCGATCCGAAATAAACCGTCTCTTTTGTAGCTGCCACAAAGGCAATATTGGCTATCCAGTTAAAAAAAAGTGCGAGCACAAAAGCGTTGTTCCGCTTTTCGGAGTTTAGGTAATAGAGATAAAACAATATTGGCATCAGGAATGGTTTCGATATATATATCAGAAAACTATCCTGTATATATTCACTCACGACCGAAATCCCGCCAATCAAAAAATAAAACAAAATGAGAATTCCACTTATTCCGTCTTTTACTTTTTGCTCCATAATACACCGCATAATAGATTAAAAATGAAAGATTTTTGCCGCAAGTTACAATAGGTCGTCCTACAATAATGTAAAAATTCCGGGAAAAGCAGATTCCATCGATTAGGATCAAAAAAAAACGTTAATTTCTATAATTCTCCTGACAATAACGTACTTATTGAAGCATTAGCAGAAAATCATCTTCCGTAATAATCGGAATATTCAACTGACTCGCTTTTTCCAGTTTCGATGGCCCCATATTGGCTCCGGCCACTACATAATCGGTTTTCTTCGATATGGAACTTCCCACTTTTCCGCCATTGTCTTCTATCGCTTTTTTAAGATCGTCTCTGGAAAATTTTTCAAAAACACCAGACACTACAAACGTTTTACCCGACAACAAATCTGAAACTGTCGTATCATGATGTGCCCCCATTTCCAGTTGCACACCAAAACTTCGCAATCGTTCGATGATAAGTTTATTGGTATCATTCGCAAAAAACTCCAGTACACTCTGTGCGATTCGCTCTCCGATTTCATCAACCAAAACCAGATCCTCCAAACTTGCCTGTGCCAATGCATCGATGGTTTTATAATGCTTGGCCAGTTTTTTGGCTACAGTTTCCCCTACATAACGGATTCCCAGTGCAAACAACACCCTTTCAAACGGCACTTCTTTGGACTTTTCGATACCTTTTATCAAATTATCCGCCGATTTTTCGGCCATTCGCTCCAACGGAATCACTTGCTCTTTTGTCAGTTCATACAAATCGGCATAATCGTGCACCAATCCGTTATTGTACAATAAAGCTACGGTTTCTCCTCCCAAACCTTCAATATCCATCGCTTTTCGGGAGATATAGTGCTGAATTCGCCCAATGATTTGTGGCGGACACCCATAGAAATTCGGACAATAATGCTGTGCTTCCCCTTCTTTTCGCACCAGTTCGGTCTGGCATTCCGGGCAATGGGTAATATAAACGGTAGGCTGCGAATCGGCTGGTCGTTGCGCTTCATCAACAGCTATAATTTTAGGAATGATCTCGCCTCCTTTTTCGACAAAAACAGTATCTCCAATTCGGATATCCAGTTTTTCGATCTGATCCGCATTGTGCAATGAGGCGCGTTTTACAATCGTTCCGGCCAACTGAACCGGTTCAAGATTGGCTACCGGCGTAATGGCTCCGGTTCGCCCTACCTGATACGCAATAGACAACAATCGTGTAGACACCTGTTCGGCTTTAAACTTATAAGCAATCGCCCAACGCGGTGATTTTGCCGTATAACCCAGTTCGTCCTGATATTGCAGACTATTCACCTTAACCACCACCCCATCGGTTTCGTAGGGTAACGTATGGCGGTGCGTATCCCAATGATCAATAAAAGCAAAAACCGCCTCCATATTTTGGGCCAATTGTGCCTGCTTTGGCACTTTAAAACCCCATTGACGTGCTTTTTCCAAACCTTCAAACTGCGACTGAAACGGCAATTGTTGTCCTACGAGTGCATATAACAAACAATCCAACGGTCTTTTCGCGACCTCGGAACTATCCTGTAATTTCAGACTTCCCGACGCTGTATTCCGCGGATTCGAATAGGGTGTTTCTCCTATTTCAATCAATTCCTGATTCATTTTTTCAAAACCGGCAAACGGCAGAATAATTTCCCCCCGAATTTCAAATTTCGGAGGATAATCACCTTTTAAACGAATTGGAACAGCCTTTATGGTTTTGACATTATTGGTAACATCGTCCCCCTGAAAACCGTCGCCACGGGTAAGCGCGCGTTTTAACTTTCCATCTTCGTAGGTAATACTAATGGAAGCACCGTCATATTTTAATTCGCAGGTATATTCCAGCGGAACATCACCCAGGATTTTCTGCGCTCTTTTTTCCCAATCCAATAAGTCTTCTTTGGAATACGAATTGTCCAGCGAATACATTCGGTATTCGTGTAAAATGGTTTCGAAATTTTTCGTTACCGAACCGCCCACACGTTGGGTTGGCGAATCTTCGTCAAAATATTCCGGATACTGCTCTTCAAGCGCCTGTAATTCTTTTAATTTCAAGTCGAAATCATAGTCGGAGATTGTTGGGTTATCCAACACATAATAGTTATAATTGTGTTGATTCAACACTTCTCTCAGCGCCTGAATAGTCTGCAAAACGTCCATAAAATACAAAAATTGGGAAAACCAGTTTGAAGGAACTAATTTAACCAATTTCTGATAATTTCGGGGTGTAATTCCGAATTTCTATTACTCGAGTATATTTTCCATTTGACGGTACAAATCGCCGTCACACAGGATAGCTCCCTGACGAACCAGTCCGAATATTTCGTCGTTGCGTTCGTCTACAAAAACCTTTTGTCCTTTCTGGATTTCAACATTATCTGTAAACAGATTATCACTAAGCCAATTCAACCCTTCTTTGGTCAGAAAGTCGACTTCCTCAACCAGCGAACGGATCACAATGGTTTGCATATGAATATCACTGCAATGAAACAGAAAAATATGATGTTTTGAATAGTGCTCCAGGTATTTGGCATTGGTTAACACACCTTCCCAGATCAGATCAGAAAAAACATCGATCTCCTGTTCGGCGACTTCCGGGTTTTGCGCTTTAATTTTATCCCATTCGGCTTTATCGACCGACTGTGTAGCCAGAAAATTCACAAATTCCGGATGCAGTTCTTCGAGTTGTTCTTTTGTTAATCGCGTATATCTCATTGTTATTGTTTTAGTACCGCAACCGGATTCTTCCGGTAGCCGGCAAAACATAAAGGTATAAAAAAAGCCTTCCCGATTGGGAAGGCTTTTGCTTTATTTTATCAAAATTATGCTTTTTCAGCAACAATTTCGTAAGCTAATTCAACGATAACATCACGGTGTAAACGGATAGAAGCATTGTATTTTCCTGTACGTTTAACGATACCAGAAGTGATGAATTTTTTATCGATTGCATGTCCGTTTTTCTCTAAAACTTCAGCAATATCTGCACTAGTAACAGATCCGAATAATTTTTCACCACCAGCTTTAGCTGTGATTTTGATCTCCAAAGCTTTGATCGCTTCAGCCAAGCTTTTCGCATCAGCAACGATTTTAGCTTCTTTGTGAGCTTTTTGTTTTAAGTTTTCAGCTAATACTTTTTTAGCTGACGGAGTTGCTAAAATAGCAAAACCTTGAGGAATTAAAAAGTTACGACCGTAACCTGGCTTAACAGATACTACATCGTCTTTAAAACCTAAATTCTGTACGTCTTGTTTTAATATAAGTTCCATAATCTCGCCTCTTTTTTATTTTAATAAATCAGCCACATATGGCATTAATGCTAAATGACGTGCTCTTTTTACCGCTACAGATACTTTTCTTTGGTATTTTAAAGAAGTTCCTGTTAAACGACGAGGAAGGATTTTTCCTTGCTCATTCACGAATTTCAATAAGAAGTCCGGATCTTTGTAATCAACATATTTGATACCGGCTTTTTTGAAACGACAATACTTTTTAGTTTTGTTAGTTTCTATATTCAAAGGCGTAAGATATCTGATATCCCCGTCTTTTTTTCCTTTTGCAGATTGCTCAATACTTGACATACTAATTAAGCTTTTGTAGATTTTAATTTTGCTCTTCTTCTTTCAGCCCACGCTACTGCATGTTTATCTAAACTTACAGTTAAAAAGCGCATAACTCTTTCGTCACGACGGAATTCAGTTTCAAATGCAACTAAGATCTCTCCAGAAGCTTTGAATTCGAATAAGTGATAAAAACCACTTTTCTTGTGTTGGATTTCGTACGCTAATTTTTTTAAGCCCCAATCCTCTTTCGCTACCATCTCTGCTCCTTTAGAAGTAAGAAAATCTTCAAATTTGCTTACTGTTTCCTTTACCTGCTGCTCAGATAAAACGGGATTCAAGATGAAAACAGTTTCATAATGATTCATAAGAATAAAATTTATTTGTTATAAAATTGGGTGCAAAAATAGCGATTTATATTTAATCCACAAGGGGATTTTCTTTTTTTTAGCTCCACCGCTCATTTTATCCCAAGTATCCTTTGTCAATCCGATCCGATTTGCTATTTTTATTACTAAAATAAACTTATTTGATTTTTATTAGACTATGAAGATAAACTGTATTGTAGTTGATGATAGTAGTATTCAGCGTTTAACCATTACCAAACTCGTAACCGAGAACCCAAATCTCTTCCTTGTAGGTGAATTCTCTAATGCCATTGAAGCAAAGAATTGCATTACCAACAAAAACGTAGACCTGGTTTTTCTGGATATCGAAATGCCGGTTATAAACGGTTTTGATTTACTAGACGGACTGAAGGCAAAGCCGCAGGTGATTTTCATTACATCAAAAACGGAATATGCCGTTAAAGCATTTGATTATGCCGCTACCGATTATTTGCACAAACCCATTACCCGCGAACGATTTAATGTTGCTGTAAAAAAAGCGATGAACTTTGTTTTGCTTGGAAAAGAAAATTCCGACGAGGAAAGTCCGTTTATCTTTATTAAGAGCAACCTTAAAAAACTTAAAATTTACATTTCGAGAATTAAATGGATCGAAGCCTACGGGGATTATGTAAAAGTAATTACCGATGAGGATAACCACCTTGTACTGTCGACCATGAAAGCGTTTGAAAACGAACTCCCGAAAGACAAATTTATCCGGGTTCACAAATCCTTTATTGTTAACATTGACAAAATCGACAAGTTCAACAGTAAATTTGCTGAAATCGGCACGAATAAAATCCCATTAAGCCGGAATAAAAAAGAAGATTTGGTCAAAGCGATCGAAAACGCTTAGTAATTATCCACATTAACCGACACTCTTATCGCCCGGTATTGCGGGATCGCCTCAAAACTGCTCCCTATTTTTCGTATCATTTTTTTGGTGTTCCCCAAATGGCTTTTCTGCGGAATCTTAATCAGGATTGTCCGGATGTATTCATTCCGGATCCTGCTTATGGCAGGTTCTTCCGGGCCAAGAACCGGGATTTGAAGGGATTGTGTCAGCACGTTATACATCCACATCGAACCTTCTTTTAATTTATCGAAATCACGGTGTTTTAATGTCAACTTTACCAATCGGTAAAAAGGTGGATATTTAAAATTGTGTCGCTCATAAACCTGTTCTTTATACATCCCGATATAATCGTTGGCCGTTACTTGCTGGATTATATTATGGTACGGATTATAGGTTTGAATCATTACTTTCCCTTTCTTTTCACTTCTTCCTGCTCTACCCGCTACCTGTGTCATCATCTGGAAAGCCCTTTCGTGTGAACGAAAATCCGGCTGATTCAGCATATTATCAGCATTCATAATGCCAACCAGCGTTACATTATCAAAATGCAAACCTTTAGCCAACATTTGCGTTCCCACCAAAATATCGATTTCCTGCTCCCGAAAAGCATCGATTATCTTTTCATATCCATATTTACCACGGGTTGTATCCTGATCCATCCGACCGATATTTTTTTCCGGAAAAAGTTCCCGCAATTCCATTTCGATCTGTTCCGTTCCAAATCCTTTGGTCGACAAATCCACCGACTGGCAAGCATGGCAATGCGTAGGATTCGCAATCGAATAACCGCAATAATGACAACGCAACTGATTTTTATACTTATAATAGGTAAGACTCACATCACAATTCGGGCATTGCGGCACATGTCCGCAGGTCGTACACTCCACAAAAGGAGAATACCCCCTTCTGTTTTGAAATAGAATCACCTGTTCACCCAACGATAACGATTCTGAAATAGCCTCGATCAGCGTATCGCTAAAATGCCCTTTCATACGTTTCCGTTTGTATTTATCTTTTAAATCGACCAGGAAAACTTCCGGCAGCAACACTTTTCCGTAGCGTTCCGTTAAATTGATCAAACCGTATTTTCCGGATTGTACATTATAATAAGTCTCCAGACTTGGCGTAGCCGATCCCAAAAGCACCTTTGACCGGTGAGCTGCCGCCAGTACTATAGCCGCATCGCGGGCATGATATCGCGGTGCCGGATCAAACTGCTTAAACGTTTGCTCGTGCTCTTCATCAATTACAATAAGTCCCAGATTCGAAAACGGCAAAAACAAAGCCGAACGCACTCCGATTACGATTTTGGCCTTTTCGGAATTTTGCAATACCTGTTGCCAGACTTCCACCCTTTCGTTATTGGTATATTTGGAATGATAAACTGCGATCTGGTTTCCAAAATAAGCCGTAAGGCGACTTACCAACTGAACCGTTAATGCGATTTCGGGCAACAGATACAACACCTGCTTCCCGGACTGTATATATTCTTCGATCAGCTTGATATAGACTTCCGTTTTTCCGGAAGCCGTAACACCGTGTAATAAGGATACACTTTGTTTTTCGAAACTATCTTTAATTTCATTTAGCGCTATTTGCTGCGGATCACTTAACACAAAACCGGAATCTTCCGATTTTTCAAAACGAACCCGATCTTCCGACAAATAGTATTCCTCAAAAACTGCTTTATCGACCAGCGATTTTACCGCTGCCTGACCCGCTCCGGAAATCTCAACTAATTTTTTAACTGAAATCGGTTTCTTTTCGGTTGCCTGCAATTGAAAATACTGCAAAACCAATTCCCTTTGTTTCGGTGCTCTGGATAGCAGTTCCAACAATTCCGACAATTGTTCCTGTTGTAAAAACTCCGATTGTAAGCGAATGTATTTGGTTACTTTCGGTTTGTATTTTTCGATTACCTCCTCCTGAAGTGTCAGCGCATTTTTGGCCAACATTCTGTTCAATACCGGAAAAACATTCTTTTTTCCCAGAATCGCCATAATATCTTCTACTTTTAAGGACGACTGCTGCTGTAAAGCCTGCCAGATCAAAAATTCATCATCCTCCAATTCCTTACTCTCCGCATAGGCATCCTGAGGAGCTGAAATAATCGTTTCGCTTTCCAGTAAAAAACCGGAAGGCAATGCGGTTTTAAACACTTCGCCAATACCACACATATAATAATCGGCTACCCATTTCCAGTGTTCAATCTGAAATTCGTTTACCACAGCTGCTTCATCGAGTATCTGATGGATTTCCTTTGCCTTATACAATAGCGGTTCGTTCCGATGTAAGTCGATTGCCAATGCCGTATAGATTTTGTTTTTACCAAAAGGCACCGCCACACGCATCCCTTTCTGAAGGAATTTATATTCGGCTTCGGAAACCTGATACGTAAAGGTTTTATCCAAAGCTAACGGTAAGACAACTTCTACAAAATAGGACATCGGTTGGTTTTAAATTACAAAGATAACGGCTGACCATAAAAAAACACTTCCCGGGAGAAGTGTTTTTTTATACTATTTACTAGCTATTTATTTTACTCTTGACCAGGTTTGCGTTCTTCCAATTAACGAAATACCCACATATCCTCTAACATTTAACTTATCATGCCCGTCTAATTTTACGGTACATTTATATAGTTTTCCTTTATTTGGATCCAGGATTTTTCCATCGGTATATTCATCGCCGGATTTTTTTAACCCTTTAATAATCGTTAATCCTAAGATTGGCTTGTCTTTATCTTCGCCGGTACAATCTTTACATTTTGCATTTTTCTTTGCCGGATTTAAAATCTCAACCACCTTTCCGTAGATCTTTCCTCCGGATTCTGTGATTTCCACTATCGATTTTGCTTCACCGGTTTCATCATCAACTGTTTTCCATTTGCCCACGACGCCTTGCGCCTGTGCTGTGAACAGTCCTACAAATGCCACAAAAAATACCGTTAAAAGTTGTTTTCTCATAATTATAGTTTTTTCGTTTTGTTAAATATATAAATTTTTTCTTTTTAATTTGTTAATAGTCGCGTTTAATTCAAATCCAAGCAACAAGATCATACAGTTTATCCATATATAAAACATCAATACAAGAAGTGTACCAATCGACCCATACAGTTCGTTATACCGTGCAAACCGCACCACATAAATTCCAAACACATAGGAGGAGACTATCACTAAAACCGTAGTAAAGATGGCTCCGGCATTAAAAAACGGAATCTGTTTGGTTTCCCTTGTTCCGAATTTAAACAGAAAAGAAGCCGACACAAACAACATGATCAGGATAAAAGCATATCGCGCCAACTGAATAAACAACACATCATCCAACAACAAACGGTTGGACAACATTTGAATAACCACCTCCGACACGACAATGGCCGCCACCGTTACAATAAGGAAAAAGGAAAAGATAATCGACAATCCGATGGCCACTGCATATTGCCGGAAATAACCTCGTGTAATCGTAATATGATACGACGATTCGAATCCGCCCAAAACCGCATTTAAACCGTTAGACATTAAAAATATCGATAAAAAGAATCCCGACGAAAGGAGGCTTTTATAACTATTATTCATAATATCCATCAGGATCGCTTCGACAGCACCATAGGTATTTGGCGGTACACTATCGGATACGAATTTTAAAAAATCCTCCTGAAATCCTTCTAACGGGATATAGGGTATTAAGTTTAATATAAAAAGGGCGAATGGAAAAAGCGCCATAAAGAAACTAAAGGCAATGGCACCTGCGCGGTATGAAAAGGCACCTTTGGCGATACCGATTCCGTATAACTCCAACAAGTCGTACAATGACAGTCCTTCAAGCCCGGGAACTTTTATCGTTTTGATAAAAGCCATCAACTTGTTCAGTACCGGTATTTTCTCAATTTGTTCTTCGATTTCTTTTGACACTACCGTTATCGTTTCGTTTTATATTTTGATGTAATATACAAATTAAATCGCTTTCAGACTTAAGTCCATATTATAAATAGAATGCGTTAGCGCTCCGGAAGAAACATAATTTACACCACACTCGGCATAATGACGTACGGTTTCTTCGTTGATTCCACCGGACGACTCCGTTAAGCATTTACCATTGATCATTTCAACAGCCTTACGCGTATCGTCGTAGTTAAAATTGTCCAACAGTATACGGTAAACACCTTCATTTTCCAGGATCTCGCGTACTTCGTCCAGATTTCTCGCTTCGACAATAATCTTAAGATCGCGGTTCTTTTCTACCAGATAGGCATTTGTTTTTTGAATCGCTTTGGTAATTCCACCGGCAAAGTCAATATGATTGTCTTTTAGCATAATCATATCGTATAACGCAAAACGATGGTTTTCGCCACCGGCTATTTTTACCGCCCATTTTTCGATAGCGCGGATTCCCGGTGTGGTTTTACGCGTATCGAGAATTTTGGTTCCGGTACCTTCCAAAAGGTCAACAAATACTTTGGTTTTGGTTGCGATTGCACTCATACGTTGCATCGCATTTAGCACCAATCGTTCTGCTTTTAGGATCGACTGCGAACTTCCAGAAACATGAAACGCCACATCGCCGTATTTTACAGGAGTCCCATCCGAAATAAACACTTCCATCTGCAATCCCGGGTCGACATATTGAAACACCATACGGGCAAATTCCACTCCGGCTAAAATACCCTCGTCTTTTACCAATAATTTTGCTTTTCCGGTAGCCGATTCCGGTATACAGGCTAACGAACTATGATCACCATCTCCTACATCTTCGCGGATCGCATTAGTAATGATCAAATCTAGTTCGTGCTGAAATTGTGCTTCTGAAATCATCTGTTTTCTATTGAGATGCTAAAATAAGGATTCATTTGAAAACCTAAAAATTTAAACCCATTTTAAACCTTTATTAACGCTGGCAGATCATCTGTTTGGGTAGCTTTCCTCAAATTTCCCCGGTTAAAATCATTTGATCATTTGCTTTGGGTTTTACTGCAAATACGTAACTTTAGAACGATTAATCCGTACTTCTTGTAACGATCCGGTTCAACCATAACAGGATCAGTCGGATTCCCGAAACCAAATCTTAATACGAATGAAAATTATCACACAAACCAAAGGTGCTTTTACTATTTCCACCGACAAATCCAAACTGGACATCAACGTTATTCATCATTATCTGTCACAGGAATCGTACTGGAGCAAAGACATTCCGGTAGCCCGTATTCAGAAATCGATTGAAAACGCGCTTTGTTTTGGCATTTTCCATAATGATCAACAAGTGGGTTATGCTAAAGTTGTTTCGGATTTTTCGACCATGGCCTATCTGGGTGATGTTTTTGTACTGGAAACCTATCGCGGACAAGGATTATCAAAATGGCTCATGGAAACCATTATGTCCCATCCGGAATTACAGGATTTACGACGTTGGATCTTACTAACCGCCGATGCGCACGAATTGTATCAGAAATACGGATGGAAACCTATTGCCAGTCCGGAGAAATGGATGGAGATTCATCGGCCGGATGTCTTTAAAATATAAAAAAAGGGATACCTGCTTTTTCAGGTATCCCTTTTTTTATATTTTATTCTGTCTTATTTTATTGTAAAATTCATTCCTACATTCAAGGCAACTCTGGAATTTCGGTACGACTTATCCTCTTTTTTTTGAGCCAGATCAGACAAACCGGATTGACTATCACATTCTACAAACAATTTAAGTTTGTCTGTAACCGGGATTTTAAGCCCAATTCCCAAAGCCAGTCCCCAATCGGTTTGATTAAAATACTCTTTTACATCCCGTTTAAACCGCGAATCTTTCGCACTTAATAAAAAGCCCACATAAGGACCAAGATCCAGATACCAGTTGCGCTTTTTTCCAAAATGCCAGCTAGCGGTTACCGGAACTGTCAGATAATCCAGATCGTAATTGGTTCCATAGGTAATATAAGGTGTATCTGTTAAATAGATTGATCCTCGATTCCATCCTTTTTGATCATAGGTCAATTTTGTTTTGATACTCCATTGATCTGAAAAGTAATAATCGACCGACACTCCCGCATTCATACCATAGTGCTCTTTTGTCTCATCACTCCCTTTTTGTACCATTGCATAATTAAAACCCAGATTCGCTCCGAGTTCTACATCTCCTTTTTGTTGTGCGCCAGATTGTAATACAAACCCGAAAACGGCCACAACAGCCATAATTACTTTTTTCATATTTTTTTATCAGGCCGCAAAAATAAGACTAAATCAGAAATCCGAAAGAAAAAGTTTACACTGTTTTCAACGCTTCCACCAACAAATCGATATCTTCTTTTGTATTGAAATGACTTAATGAAATTCGCAGACTCGGTTTTTTCAAATCTTCGTCCGAAAGTATTTCCGCCAATACATGCGATGGCTTGATACTTCCCGACTGACAGGCGCTTCCGCGTGAAACAGCAATCCCTTTCATATCGAGATTAAACAGTATCATCGCAGTTTTATCGTTGGAAAACGGTAATAACACATTCGCAATATTATAAAATCCATTTTCGCCACCGTTGACTTGCGTACCCGGAAAAGCCGCTTGCAAGGCATCGATAAGGTATTGTTTGAGTTCGGTGATCTGATTGCGTTCGATTTCCAAATTGGCATACGACAGTTCCAATGCTTTTGCCATTCCCACCACCTGATGTACCGCTTCGGTTCCGGCGCGCAATCCTTTTTCCTGTTCGCCGCCATATAACAACGGCTGGATTCCGGTATTTTTACGAACAAATGCGAATCCCACTCCTTTTGGTCCGTGGAATTTATGCGCACTCGCCGCTACAAAATCGACCGGCAACTCCTGCAAGTTCATTTCCGTTTTACCAATCGACTGTACTGTATCCGAATGAAAATAAGCCCCGTGTTGTTTACAGATACGTCCGGTTCTTTCCAAATCCAGAATTGTTCCGGTTTCGTTATTGACATGCATCAGACTCACCAGTGTTTTCTGTTCCTGTCCGAGCAATTCGCTCAGATGCGCCAAATCGATTGCGCCATTTGGCAATACCTTTACATAATCGACCGAAATGGAATATTCGTGTTGCAACACTTCCACCGTATGCAACACAGCATGATGCTCCACTTTGGAAGTGATGATACGGCGCACTCCTAAATCTTTAACCGCCGAACGCAAAACCCAGTTATCGGCTTCCGTACCACAAGACGTAAAAATAATTTCCTGCGCATTGGCATTTAGCTGTTTGGCAATCGACTTCCGAGCTGTTTCCAGCAACACTTTGGCACTACGACCAAAACTATGTGTCGATGACGGATTTCCGTAGTCTTCCGTTAAAACGCTTACCATTTCCTGAACCACTTCCGGCCGAATCGCCGTGGTGGATGCATTATCCAGATATACTTTTTTCATAATTATACTTCTAACTGTTTTTTATGCCGTCTGAAGAGTAACTTTTCATTAAAAACCACTATCGAGACCAAAATCAATGAATAGGCCGACAATTGCTGTACACTCACCGGTTCTTTAAAATAGAAAACCGCCAGCAGGAAATTGATGATCGGATTGATATAAATCATGATTCCCACCGTTGCCGAGCTCACTCCTTTTAACGCATACAAATTTAAAAACAATGGTATTATCGTAAACACCACAACAATGATCAATAAATAACCATAAAACAAACCTTCTGTTGGCAAAGCGCCACTATAAACCGGATAAAACGGCAACATACAAATTCCGGCCACCAACAGCTGTATATTTAACAGCAGGAATTTATCCATTTCACTATTTTTCCGTTGACTCACGAGATATAATGCATAGGTCGCCGCTACAATGAGGCTGTAAAAAATATCCATAAAGTGATTGTACGACAACAATACACAACTAAAAACACTAATGCCTACGGCTGTCCACTGCCAGTTGCTCAGCTTTTCGCGAAGTATAAAATACGCAAAAACGGTTGTCAGAATAGGACATACCAGATAAGCGAACGAAGCCGCTTTTACACTCACATGATTCATCACAAAGATAAAAAAGAACCAGTTTGCCATTAACAAAACAGAACCTCCTAACGTCAGAAACAGGATCTGCCGTTTATGGTTGGGCAGCATATTTTTAAAATTAGCCCAGTCTTTTTTGATGATACTTCTGCGAAATACTATATTGATCAACGACATTAGCACCACCCCTAAAAAGACGCGGTAAAACAAAATATCCAGTGAGGGATAATCGTGGATTGGTTTTAATCCGAGGCTAAAAAAACCCCAGATCAAAAAGGCTACAAAAGCAGCCAGGTAGTATTTTGTTGCTTTCATCAGAAAATAAAATTCGGAGCAAAGGTAACGATTTCCCCTGCTCCGAATCTGAATTTAGCTTTTTCTTAATCTATTAATGTGCGGCTTTTACTTCTGTCGAATCCACATCTATATTTTGTCTGGCCAGTATCGATTTTACGATGATCGCAAAGAAAGTCAGATAGGCAAAACAAATTACCGGAATCACATACGAATTATGAATTCCGATAATATCGGCCAATTTCCCCTGGATAGGCGGAATAATACCACCCCCTAAAATCATCATAACCAAAAAGGCCGATCCTTGTGCCGTATATTTCCCCAATCCCATAATAGAAAGACTAAAAATAGCCGGCCACATGATACTACAGGCCAAACCACCCGCCAGGAAGGCGTAAATCGCAACGATACCTTCTGTCATAAGTCCGGTTATCATGGCGATAAGCCCCATACATCCAAAAATCATCAGGGTTCTTGCCGGTTTGTCTTTACTCAGGAAGAAAGCTCCGATCTGCGCCACTACGCAAATCACATAATAATACAACGGTTCCACATCCTGGCCTACCAGAATATTGAGTCGTAAAACAATCACAAATGCGATTAAAGGCACTGCGATTAACGCGATTATCTTTTTTGTCTGACTTAAATTAAACACGCTGATCGCTCCGGCCCAACGCCCGATCATTAAACTTCCCCAATACATGGAAACATAAGGTGCAATTTCGGACGACTTATAGCCTCCAAACTCCTTAAGTCCGAGTAGCTCACCAAGATTACTCCCAATAGCTACTTCCACTCCTACATAAGTAAAGATGGCCAACATCCCCAAAACCAATTGCGGATACTGCATCGCGCCCCAACCTTCACTTTTTTTCACGGCACTTTGCTTCACAAATAACAAGCCGCCGATAATTACCAACAAGGCTCCGGACAACCAGAACATTCTCTTTTTTTCAAGCGGCCCTTTAAGTTCAGCGATCTCCGCCTCTATTTTTTTAATAACATCATCGGCTGGAATTTGATCATCATTTTTCGAAACATCGCTGTTTATTGTTGTAATTTCCTTTTTGAGTACTTCTATTTTTCGGGCTTCTTCGCTTTTATAACTATTAAAAACTGGTACAAAAACAATCACCAGCAATACCGTCATCACAATCAGAAAACGCATCGCTTTACCTGCCTTTTCCATAGGTTCGTCTGAGATTCCGGCCGGTACTTTTTTCGAGAAATAGAACATCGCGGCTGCACCCAAAAACAATAATCCCACACAGATGTATAACAGGATAACTTTGTCCAGTTCGAGGTGTTTGATCTGTTCGTCTGTTACCGATGCGGTCGTTCCAAATAAGGCAAGCCCTACAATGATCGGTCCGATAGTGGTACCGAACGAATTGATCCCTCCTCCGAGATTCACCCTGCTGGCTCCTGTTTTAGGATCACCCAGCGAAATAGCAAACGGATTTGCCGCAGTTTGCTGTAATGAAAAACCAAGTGCCACGATAAACAGCCCTACCAGCATCCCCAGATATATATTACTTTCTACCGCCAGAATCATCGCTCCGGCTCCTAAAGCCGAAAACAAAAGTCCGTAGACAATACTCTTTTTATATCCCCAGTTCCCCACGACATCTCTCCCTTTGAAGGTTCCGAAGATAAACAGCAACAAGGCCCCCATATAATAGGCCGTATAAAAGGCAAAATCAATCAGCTGGGACTGGAATTGATCGAGTGAAAAATAATGTTTACAAAAGGGAATAAAAATACTGTTTCCCGCCGCGATAAACCCCCAGAAAAAAAACACGTTAATCAGGGTATACAGCGCCGGATAGTTGGTCTTTGTTGGCGATACTTCCATAAGTACAAGAACTTGGTTTAGGTTAGTTATGAGTTTCAAATATAGCAATTAAGTTGAATTTCATCTGATCCGTCCCTAGTAAATACAAAAAAAGTTACTTTTGTTGCAAATTCTATAATCAAATGAAAAAAGTTTTTAGCGCATTTGTATGCTTATTCCTTCTGAATAGCTGTGACGACGGTGATATTGTTGTGGAAACCTTTGATTTTGGCAGTGTTGCCATTCAAAAATGCTCCAACAATGACATTTTATTGAAAACCAGCGGTAATCAGTTAATGCTTTTAAACATCAGCCCTTCGTTTTTCAAAAATGAAGAAACGCCTCTCAATACGCCAAGAGCCTACACACTTCTTTATCCGACCGATATTATCTATCGTTCGTATTCGGGTGATGTAAACTCTTCTTCTATCTGTGCAACCATACCTCCATCCAGCCCATCGGTAGTGGATGAATTCAATGTAAAACCCGGAGGAACCGTTGAAGTAACCACAACGATGATCCCAACAGTCGATGCCACATCCTTATCTACCCGGATCAGTTATAGTCATTTGATCAAATTTAAGAACGTTCAGTTTACCAATAATACTTCGGCTATTTCGTTCCCGGAATATCTTTTCGGAACGTATACGTCGGCCAATAACACCTTAACTTTTTCGTTTCCGGGAGCCGTTCCGCAAAATTGTTCGGACAACAAAATTTACCTTAAAAACGGAGGCGAATTTTTATTGGTAGATCTACCAGCCGGTTCCTATCCGAGTGTAGCCGGAACACAAACGATCAGTTTAGGAGACAATGCAAAAGTGATTTCCAGAATGTATTCCACTTCGGTTACCGGATCAAATCCGGACTATTCTGCCGTTGTTGCCTGCGCCGGAAGTACCCCTACCGCACCGGTCGTTTTAAGCGAAGAATGGATTGCCAGTCAGGGTACCGTTACGATCGTTACAACCGAGATTTTTGATGCATCGAATACCACTGTTATCGGATACAAACACAACCTGACCTTCCAAAATATTGTCTACCAAAAAGGTACCCAATCCTTCACGCATCCGCAATATACTTTCGGAGATTACACAACAAACTGACACAACACTATTCTAAAAATAAAAAAAAGACCGGACATGTCCGGTCTTTTTTTTTATCATTATCGACTTGTGTTTTGTTTAAAATAAACCGCTGTCGCACCCAATCCGTACTTCTGATAATCGGCATCCTGGAAGACAATATTATCATAGCGCCCGAGTAAAAAGTCCAGCTCGGCTTTTAAAATTCCTTCACCAACACCATGAATAAAAACGATTCTTGGTATCCTATTTTTTATAGCAAAATCGATTTGCCGTTGCGCCGTTTCCATCTGTAAAGTCAGAATATCATAGTTCGACATCCCCCGTTTTGAAGGCACTAACTTTTCGATATGCAAGTCGATTTCCAACACGAATTCATCCTTACGGGAACGCTTTTCTTTGACAAAAGAACGCTTTTTCGGCAGCTCTTTTTCTTTTAAAACGGAATCTAAAGTCATACCTGAGTTAAAAACATCTAACTTACTGGATTTATCCATTTTAATAATCTCGTTGACAAAAAATGTCATCAAAAATCCATCACTGGTTTCCACTAAAACCTGATCCTTTTTTACTTCTTTTACCACGCCACTGATATCCTCGTCCAGTGCCGCAACATGATCACCTATATTAAACATCTCCTTCCTCCTCTTCCTGATTTTTGCCCGGCACTTTCTCCATCAGTCTCATCATCCCGTAAAAGAAAATCACCACCGCTATTATCTGCACCCAGATGTTCGGATTGGGTTGTGTTTGTTCGTACAAGGCCCAGCCCCCCATTCCAAAAAACAACAGTATATAAATCGTTTTCATATCACTTAATTTATTTCTTTCAAAAATAGTAAACTTTCGTATTGATCACCTTTCCCGGATCATTAACTTAGCCTCTACCATAACTCCAATAAAAAAGCAGCCCGAAAGCTGCTTTTACAATATAAACAATATTCTAAATTATTTTTTACTTTTCGAATTGCTCCAATGTCGTTGTTATGATACGAACACAGTCCAGTAACTGCTCTTCATTCATCACCAAAGGCGGCGCAAAACGGATGATATTTCCATGCGTTGGTTTTGCCAAAAGACCGTTATCGCGTAGTGCCATACAGATGTTCCATGCGGTATCACTTTCATCCGTATCGTTGATCACTATAGCATTTAAAAGTCCTTTTCCGCGCACTAATGTACAGATCGAACTTCCGGCGATATACTCGTTCATTTTAGCCCGGAACAGCGTTCCTAATTTTTCGGCATTGGCAGCCAACTGTTCTTCTTCCACTACAGTCAACGCTGCAATTGCAACCGCAGCCGCCACCGGATTTCCTCCGAAAGTAGATCCGTGTTGTCCCGGTTTGATCACATTCATGATCGCATCATTTGCCAATACGGCCGAAACCGGATAGGCACCACCCGACAATGCTTTTCCAAGAATCAGGATGTCCGGTTGTACGTTTTCATGTTGTACCGCCAGTAACTTTCCGGTACGTGCAATCCCTGTCTGAACCTCATCGGCAATAAAAAGAGCATTATGTGCTTCACACAATTCTTTCGCTTTGGTAAGATAGCCATCGGCAGGTACATAAACTCCCGCTTCCCCCTGAATAGGTTCCACAAGGAATCCTGCTATGTTTTTATTCGATTTAAGCGCGTTTTCCAGCGCAGCGATGTCATCATAAGGTATACGGATAAATCCTTCCGTATACGGCCCGAAATTCTTGCGGGCATTTTCGTCGTTGGAAAAAGAGATAATTGTTGTGGTTCTACCGTGGAAATTGTTTTCACAAACGATAATCTGCGCCTGATTTTCCGGAATACCTCTTTTTTCATAAGCCCATTTACGACATAATTTTAAAGCGGTTTCCACGGCTTCGGCTCCGGTATTCATCGGCAATACTTTATCGAATCCGAAATAACCGGTTACAAATTTTTCATAAGCTCCCAATTTATCGTTGTAAAACGCTCTTGAAGTCAATGCTAATGTTTGCGCCTGTTCGATCATCGCATTAACGATTTTCGGATGGCAATGTCCCTGGTTTACGGCTGAGTAGGCCGATAAAAAGTCATAATACTTTTTACCTTCCACATCCCAGACAAAAACACCTTCTCCTTTGCTTAATACTACCGGAAGCGGGTGATAATTATGCGCTCCGTGTTTATCTTCCAGAGCAATTGCTTCGGCAGAATTGATTTTTTCTAAAACTGACATGGTAAAATAGTGTTGGTTTAGTGATCTGATATTCCTTCTTGTGAGGAGAGAAATCATCCTATATATGCCGTGCAATTTACTAATTCTATTTAAAATTATATCAGTAAAACGAATCTTTAACTGTTTTTTCTAACAAAAAAGCAATCATTTTAATATTTATATGATAATTATATATTTTGTCACAATATGTTACAAACCTGTATTGTATTAGCTATTCATCGTCTTCTTCAATATTCATCAAGAAAAACAGACAAGAAAAGTCATTATTAAGTCTTTACCAAATGGCTACAAACAAATCAGATAAGACATTTCTAATTTTATACTAAATTCAAAATTTATTAAAAATGAAAAAGTTCTATTTTACATTTTTTGTTACCATAGGATTATTAATAATAAACGCTCCCATCCTAAATGCGCAGCCATACTCCATAAAGCCTAATGGATCCAGTTCCAGTAGTCCGATACAGATGAAAAAGGAACATTACCGAAGTTATGACAACCGCATTAACACGATCTATCTCTCCAAAAAGTATGAAACAGCCCTATCCGATACGCTGAATTATTATTTTCCACAGGTTGCGAATATTGATACCATTGTATATACGCCAAGACAGGACGAATCGGCAGACGGCAGATGGGGCGAGGTCGAAATATGGGCATCAACGGATTATCCTTTTACATTTCGGTTAATTACAACTGTCAATTGGCAACAAACCAAAGACATTAAAACACTGCGATTACCCGGAACCGGTATCGTCAATCCGAACGTAATACGTTTTGTCGTAAAATCGGCTTATAACAATTTTTCAAGTGTTGCCGAGATGGATTTTTATTCTCCACAACCCAGAATTGTTTCAACTCCGGATCCTTTTTCCATAGATCCTTCTTTGGTTAGTCAACTGGACGATTTAAAACTACCGGTTAGCAGTGCTACCGCTTCCAGTTTCCAACCCGGAAACGAAATCAATAAATCATACGACGGAAACCTCAGTACGCTCTATCATTCCAATTACCATAACAGAACACTTCCGTATTCGCTTACCTATGATTTTACCGCTGTTGACAAAATGGATTATATCCTCTACTATCCGAGACAGCATGGCAACAACGGGGTATTTGGCCGTATCAAAGTGGAAGCCCGGACAGCAGGCGGAGATTTTCAGACCGTAATCGAAGAATACGACTGCGGATTACGAAACACAAGATCGATACTATCATTCCCGGAGCCTTTTCACAATCCGGCACAAGTACGAATAACCGTATTAAGCGGTTTTAACAATTTTGCAAGTATTGCAGAAATTGAATTTTACAAAAGAGGTATTAACGGAACTAATTATCTGAATATTTTTACAGATCAATTATGTTCCGAATTAAAGCCGGGTATTACAGAAAGTGATATCAATGCTATTTCCGATCCTTTTTTTAAAGCGCTCGCAATGCGTTTATTCCATAAAACATACCGGAAAAAATTCAGGGTACAACAGTATACGGCAATACTTCCTCCTTGGGAAGTAAGAGCCACTTTGAAACATGCTCTTGATTATAGTCGTTATCAAAATCCTACAGGTATTGCATTTAAAAAAGACAGTGTTGCCATTGTATTTGTAGCTAATTATGATGACACGAAAGGAGGTATCACTTTAAAAGTAAAAGACTTTGCTAATGAAGTATCCGGTAGCGAAAGTTTTTATGCACTTAAACCCGGCCTAAACAAATTTACCGTAACCAATGACGGATTGGGTTATATCGACTATTACAGTAAGAATCCCGATTTACCAGCCGTCAAAATTAATATTACCACCGGATCCGTAAATGGTTTTTTATCCTATAACGAGTCCTTTAGTGAATGGATGGAAGCGCTAAACGGTGAAGAAAAATATCCTAAAATAGATTTGGTGGGCAAGTACGTTACTATAAATATAGAGAAATTCCCTGTGTTCGAAAATGCGCGTTTTAACGGAAAAGCGTTACTACAAAAATGGGATTCTATTGTAAAATTACAATTTCATCAGATGGGACTGGTAAAATACAATCTTGTTCCACGTAATAAAATGTTTGCCAAAGTAGAATCCCGAAAAGGTTATTTTGCCACTCATTCTTTTGCTCATTATGACCTCACCTGGGGCGACAAAGCGATGACATCTGTCAAAGACCTGGGACTATGGGGGATTTCACATGAATTCGGACATCAGAACCAGATCCTAAACGGACTAAAATGGACCGGTACTACCGAGGTCACCAATAACATTTACTCGGCTTACGCGAATTATATATTGGGACACTCTAAACTAACACGACTGGAAACACAAAATAATTCTTATATGGGTACGCAACTTTCCGGTAATCTGTACAATATTTGCTATAACGAAATCGGGCGAAAACAACAAAACATCATGAGTACTCCCCCTTCTCACAATGTTTTTTCAAGATTAATACCTTTTTGGCAATTACAACTTTATTATTCCATTGCCGGTGCCGGTGTGAACGCACCAACTCTGGAGGAGGTAATGGCTAATAAAAATACAACAGGCAATACCGACTACGCGAACTGGCTTGCCATAACAGCGCATCGGATCCGAAATGCCACTACCAATTATAATAATGGTCAGCAGATAATGAACTTCGCGAAATTTGTAAGCGATGCGGTACAACAGGACTTAACCGAATTCTTTACAAAAACCGGATTTCTTATCCCTATTGATGAAATTGTTGGCGATTATACTTCTGCCAGAATCACTATCACACAAGCCGACATTGATGCTACAAAAGCTTATATAGCTGCAAAAAACTACCCTAAACCGAAATCTCCCGTTATCCATTACATAACGGCTAAAAACTTTTTGGTGTATAAAGACAATCTGCCACTGGAAGGAGTTCCTAACACCGGATTTACCATTGATGCTAACACAATTTCTGGAAAAACATTTTATAAAATAAACCATGAAATCTGGAAAAATGCAGTAGCTTTTGAAACTATTGACGCTAACAATAAGGTTCTTTTTATAACAGCCTATGCTACGGGTGATGCTACAAACAAAACCACAATGGTACTATTCCCCGAAGATGCTGTAAATATTAATGCCGTTGGCGCCGACGGAACCCGAATGGCTATACTTTCGCGGTCAACACTGGGAACAGATGATATTTCTAACAAAACTGAAACAGAAGCCATAAAAATATATCCGAATCCGGCAAAAAACAACATCGTCCTTACCTTTACAGATGCTACTTTCAGAAAAGGAACAATGCTTAATACAAACGGACAAATCGTTAAAAAATTCCGTATAAAACCAACTACTAACCTTAATGTAGGCAATCTTCCGGCTGGTTTATATATTATAATTCTGGAACGTGCCGACCATTCGCAGGTTACCCGAAAAGTAATCGTAAGCCATCACTAAACGATATGATTTTCAATCTTTTTCAGTTCTAACATTAAAAAAAGCGCCTTTACAGGCGCTTTTTCATTTTTATTTTAATAACCCGGCTTATAAAACCTTACATCATTACCTCATCGGCACTTGGACCATAACTTCCCGGAATCGGAATGTTTAACAATCGTAAATTAACGCCCAACTGTGCACGGTGGTGTACAATCTGACAATAACACATACGGATTACTTCATATTTGGATGAGGTTTTAAAAATCTGATCCCCATTGCGCAATGTCCATTCTTCCCAGAACTCTTCTTCGTCGTTATCTTCCAATGCTTTTTTCCCCTTTTCAAGCGATTCTTCGAAAAACTCCAACAACTCGGCCGTATTTTTTACCACTTTCGGCTCGTACGGATTGTTAGCGAAATCAAGTTCACTGGTTGTCAGTACCATTTCCACCCATGCCGTTAGTTCGGCAATGTGTGCTGCCAACACTCCTATTTTCATACTTTTTGGGTGCGGCTGCCAGTCTAATTTTTCGGTGGGTACGATGGAAAGCATTTTTCGGGTTGTAGCGGCTTCCTGTACTAACTCTTCCTGTAACAATGTGATTAGTTTCATATAATGTATCGTTTTTTTGTTTAACAATACAAAGGAACAACCGGTTGGTGACAACCCTATGTCAGCAGGTTTTTAAAGTTTATTCTTTTTCTAAAATTTTTTCCGCCAGCTCTTTTACACGCACTTTTAAGGAAGCAGGTTCCAGGATTTCGGCATAGTCGGCAAACATAATATACCAACGGGCGAAACCTTCGTACAATGATTCGGTCAGGAAAGTCATTTCGATTTCATTTCCGTCGATCTTTTCACTCACAAAACCATAATAATGCTTTCGTTCCTGCAAATACATTCCTATGGTTTTATCGACTCTAATCACCACTTTTTCTCTTTTAAAATGCAAATCCTGTTTGATCTTCTCCTGGTATTTCTGAAGGGAAGAATGTTCTTTGCGGAAAGCCTCTTCGGTTAAAAGAATCGCCACCACCCTATCGGCCCGAAAATGCCGGTAATCGGAGCGATAATGACAATAACCAACCGTATACCAATATTCGTTTTCGTAGTAAATCCCGATGGGTTCGATGAGCCGCTCCGTATTCTGTTCGTTTCCAAAAGCGCGATAAGTCATTTTTACAATGCGTTTTTCCGAAATGGCTTTTAGCAGTATGTCCAGACTATTATCCGGTGCTGTAGTATTTTTTTTCTTTTTACGAACATGGATATGATCTTCCAGTCCTTCAACCAGGTCTTTTTCCGAACCTCGTAAAACCGACCGGATTTTATACATCGCCGACCGGAAGTTATTTTGAATTGCCGTTTCAGACAGCTTTTCCATCAATTTTTCCGCCGTAATAAAAGCCATAGCCTCGTCCTGGGTAAACATAACCGGTGGCAATCGATAACCATCGACAATAGAATAACCTACACCAGCTTCCCCATAAAGCGGCACACCGGCTTCCTCCAACGTACGAATATCGCGATATACTGTCCTAAGGCTAATATTAAACCTATCGGCCAGATCCTGCGCTTTTACTACTCTTTTGGATTGTAACTGAATTAAAATTGCCGTAATGCGGTCAAATCGGTTCATGGTTTGCTGCTTTATCTGTCAAAAGTAAAACAAACCGACAGCTGTTCAAATTTTATTTTTTAACAACTGTTTTGATTTTATTTGGTGTCTTATTTTTTTCGGGATTCAAACAAAGCCACCAACTTCGTTACCGTATTCCAGTTACGGGAAGTTGCCGTTACTTTGAGTTTGCCTTCAATCCAATTATTTGTCATTTTGGAATTCCCGGCCGAATTCTCATAATTCAGATACAACGCCCGTCGGTCGGTTGCCATTTGAAAAGTATCGGGCTGTACAAACTCCGGTTCGAGACGCAGTCGGTTTTCGGCAGTCGGTTCGGTCGCCAGAAAAGCAACATACAACTGTTTTACCGGAACTACCGGTTCGTTTAAATAGGGATTTTGCGTAAAAACACGCAACAGACTGTTTTCCGAAACCGCCACTACCGGTACCTGAAAAGCATATTTTTCCATTAGCAGCGTGGCGACCTGTTTTTCAATTTTCTCCGGATCCGATTCGGATGAATCAACAAAAACATTCCCACTCTGAATATAGGTTTGAACGTTCGAAAAACCCGCTTCTGTTAGCAGATTGCGCAGGTCTTCCATTTTTATAATTTTTTGTCCGGATACATTAATTCCTCTTAACAGGATGAGGTGCGTATACATGATGATGGCGTTTTTTTAAGATTACCGTGAACTTCGATCCTTTATCGGCTCCTTCGCTTTCGGCATAAATTCTGCCATTGCTGCGTTCCACTATTTTGCGGCAAAGATACAATCCTATTCCGGTTGACGGTTCCTTATTGGTTCCCGGTCGGGAAAGTCTGCTAAACTTCTCAAACAATTCGTCTTTCCGACTGTTTTCAAACCCCATCCCTTTGTCGATGACAACAAAAATAACACTCTCATTTTCTTCCATTATATATAGGAGAATCTCGGAACCGGTATAGGAAAATTTAATCGCATTGTCTATCAGGTTGATCAATACACGTTGTAAATATTCTTCTTTCATAATGACATCAATCTTATCGACTTCCTTCACCACTTTCAACGTAAGCTTCTTATTATACAACTTCTGATCCGACACTTTTTCGATCAGCCCGATAATTTCATCCAAACGGTATTCCTGATTTTCGGTTGCTGTACGCGAAAAAGCTTCTTCCTCCCGTAATAACGCAATAAAACTCTCCAGAAACTCCATTTGATGTGTTGTCGATTCCAAAATCAGTTCTGCATAGTTTTTTATTTTATCCGATGGTTCTTCTTCCAAAATAAACCGGGCTAAAAACTGAGGTGTGGAAGCATAGTTTTTCAGATCGTGTGACAGTAATGACGTCAGATCCTTTTTTTCACTTAAAAGATCTTCATTTTCATTGATTCGCAACTGTAGGTTTGTGAGCAATGTTCCCACCTCATCGGTATAGCGGGTAGGCAATGACGGTATTATTCCTCTTTCGCCATAGCGAATCAGCGCTTCCGATGCGATTTCCATAGGCTGTACCAATTTCCGTAAAATCCAGAGCGTAATTCCGGTAGCCACGAGTGTTAAAACGAGTGTTATTACAAACAAGACACCCGGCGAAATGATATTGGGATGAAAAAGAATATATATAACAATCCCTATTAAAGGAATATGGATGCCTAAAAAAGCAACAAACAGGAATTTAAGCGCATAGCTTTTTCTTAAAAATGGAATATTAGACAACCAGGTGTATAATTTCATAGGGCAGTGAATAATTACAACATTGATTGTCTCAAATATAAACAATCCAACATTACAAATTGTACCACTAATAAAAAAAGTAGGTTTTAGCACTTTACAATCCTAACAATCCTTATTTTTGCCCCATGGGAAGAAAAAGAACAGATAAAATCGTTTTTGATACAGTAAAAGTCCTGGATGCAGGCGCTAAAGGTGTTTCGGTTGCTAAAGCACCCGATGGAAAAGTAATCTTTATTCCGAATGTAGTACCGGGCGACGTGGTTGATGTACAAACCTTTAAGAAACGCAAATCGTATTATGAAGGTAAAGCAGTTCATTTTCACGAGTTTTCGGAATACCGGGTTGATCCGGTTTGCGATCATTTTGGAGCTTGCGGTGGATGTAAATGGCAAAATATGAACTATGATCGTCAGCTGTTTTACAAAAACCAGGAGGTCTATAACAATCTGAAAAGAATCGGAAAAATTGAATTACCGGAATTCGAGCCTATTCTCGGTTCGGAAAAACAGTTTTTTTACCGTAATAAAATGGAATTTTCGTTTTCGAATTCCCGTTGGTTAACAGAAAAGGAAATCCAGAGTGAAGAAGATTACAGCAATCAGAATGCATTAGGATTCCATATTCCGCGAATGTGGGATAAAATTCTGGACATTAGCAAATGTCATTTACAGGAAGATCCGTCAAATGCGATTCGCAATGAGATCCGTCGTTTTGCCAACGAACACAATCTGCCATTTTTTAACCCGAGAAATCACGAAGGTTTATTACGTACCCTTATGATCCGTACGGCTTCGACCGGTGAGATCATGGTATTGGTACAGTTTTTCGAGGAAAACCTTGAGCAACGCGAATTATTACTAAACTTCCTTGCCGAACGTTTCCCGGAAATCACTTCGCTACAATATGTGATCAATAGCAAAGCCAACGACACGCTATACGATCAGGACATTAAACTATATAAAGGTAGAGACTATATTCTGGAAGAAATGGAAGGATTGCGTTTTAGCATCAATGCAAAATCGTTTTATCAGACCAATTCGGATCAGGCATATGAACTTTATAAAATCACACGCGACTTTGCCGGGCTAACCGGAAATGAGCTGGTATATGACTTATATACCGGTACTGGAACAATTGCCCAGTTCGTGTCTAAAAAAGCCCGTAAGGTAATTGGCGTGGAAGCTGTTCCGGAAGCTATTGCCGATGCAAAAGAAAATGCAAAACGCAATGCCATTACCAACTGTGACTTTTTTGTTGGCGATATGAAAGTTGTATTTAACGAAGCTTTTATTGCGACACATGGAAAACCGGATGTTATCATCACCGATCCGCCACGCGACGGTATGCACAAAGATGTGGTCGAGCAAATTTTAAAAATTGCTCCGGAACGCGTTGTTTACGTAAGTTGTAATTCGGCAACTCAGGCACGCGATTTGGCTTTGATGGATGAAATGTATAAAGTAACCCGTGTACGTCCGGTGGATATGTTCCCGCAAACGCATCATGTGGAAAATGTTGTACTTTTGGAAAAACGATAATCGATCGATGAAAAAATTAAAAACTTTTGCTATCGCTTTTATACTCGCCAATTCTTTCTGGAGTTGTGAGAAAGACGATATTTGCGCCGACGGTACGCCTACAACGCCTAGTGTGGTCGTCGAGTTTTACGATATTGATAATCCAACTGTTTTAAAAAATGTCACCAATCTTAAGGTAATTGCTTTTGGAATGGAAGAAGGTATTGTTTTTAATTCCACGGCACAGGATGATTCCCGTTATCTTACCAACGGTAATAAGATTAAGTTACCCTTGCGTACCACGCAGGATAATACAACCTATCGCCTTATTTTAAACGCAAATAGTACAAATCCTTCGTTGGTGAACGAAGACACGCTTAGTTTTACCTACGCAAGAACCGATATTTATGTTTCCAGAGCTTGTGGCTATAAAACCGTTTTTCAGTTAAATGCTGATAATCCGGTATTATCCACTATTGATCCTAATCCCTGGATCGGATCCGCTATAACCCAACAATCCAATATTCAAAATGAAAATCAGACACATCTTAAAATCTATTTTTAGTATTGTCCTTTTAGGGTTATCACTAACATCGGCTGCTCAGGATTCCATTCCTAAAAAGACGGAGCGCTATGGTATCCGTGTAGGTGCCGACCTGAGTCGTCTGGCGCGTTCTTTTTATGAAAAGGACTATCGCGGACTGGAGCTTGTTGCGGATTACCGTCTTTCGAAAAAGATTTTTATCGCCGGTGAAATCGGAAATGAAGACCTTACCAATAATGAGGCGCAGTTGAGTTATACCACTAAAGGAAGTTATTTTAAAGCCGGATTCGATTTTAATGCGTATGACAACTGGCTGGATATGGAAAACATGATTTATGCCGGAATGCGCTATAGTGTGAGCACATTTAGTCAGCAGTTAAATTCTTATGACATTTACAATACCAATCCTTATTTTGGAGAAAACACGCTGGAACCCAATCAGAAATTCGACGGTTTAACCGCCCATTGGGTAGAGTTTGTGGCCGGTGTAAAAGCCGAGATTTTTAGTAATCTGTTTCTTGGTTTTAGTGTTCGTCTGAATTATCTGGTATCGAATAAAAAACCCGAAGGTTTTGACAATTTATATATTCCAGGCTTTAACCGGACCTACGACGGAAACTTTGGTGCCGGATTTAATTATTCGGTTTCCTATTTTATTCCGCTTTATAAAACGGCTAAAAAACCCGAAACACCTAAAAAGAAATAATCGAAAAGCAACGGAGGTCCGTTGCTTTTTTGTTTATTTTTATAATCATAGTCTTAATTTGACACTAAATGAAAAAATTAGCTTTTCTACTATTCTTTATCGTTAGCCTTGCCTCCTGTCAGCCTAAAAAAGAAGATACTGCTGAAGTCACAAAAACTACCGTTGATTATAAGGTGGCGATACAATTTATATCGGATTACGCTCGTTTTCTCAATACGTCTACCGATCCGAAAGCAACACTTTCCTGGATACAACATAACCAACTGCTGACATCCGATTTTAAAGAAAACTATACCCGTATCATGGAAGAAGGATGGAAAGAAGATCCTGAATTAGGTCTTGGATTCGACCCTGTTTTTGACGGACAGGATTATCCGGACAACAACTATACCATAACCGCGATTGACTCACTTTCCGGTTTTGTCACCGTATCTTCCGATAGCTGGAAAGAGTTTGAAGTGGTTATACGGGTTATACAAAACGGAAAACAATCCTTAGTGGATGGTTCGGGAATTATTAATATCCCGGAAAACAAAAGAGCGCAACGGTAGGTTCTCAAAATAGTGATCTTAATTTTTCGTTTTAAAAACCGGACTAGTCAAAATATAAGTACGCCTTTTTATATCTGATTCGTTTTGCTTTTTTCTTTGCTTCAGACATTTTTCATCCAGGACTTCCACCAGTTCACTATAAATAACAGAACCTTGTTCATTCCCATCTTTTAATGGACTATTAACCAATTTATGACATGGTGCAGGCTTTTTTATTCCTATCTTAGAAAAATCAAAATCCTTTAAGGTACGTATCTTAGTAGTTTTATATTGGTTTCTGGATTGCCCTGATATAAGGCTGTAATTCTCCAGATAAGCAACATAAACTCCTTCCTCATAATTTAAAACCAGATTTTCAAAACCTAAAATCGGTTTATTTCTTGTGATTAAAAAATTATAGGAATGTCGTTTCTTATCTGCTATATAAACTACTGTGTCGATATTTACCGTAAAATCATAAAGTGGATCATATGATTTTGCTACTTTAGGAGCTTCCAGCAATATGTCGTCCCACTCATCTGTAACTTGTTTATCATACTTGATTTTTCTGACCATCATACTATTTTCTCGTCGTATCCCCTCTTTAAAAGAACTTTGGCAGCCCATCATAAAAAACAAAACGCTACATGTAGAAAACAGCATAACTAAAATGAACTTTATTTCTCTCATTTCTATTTCAATTAATAATCCATATATTAATATTTTTATAGGCAACTCTTACCTCTATGTCTAATTCCTTACTAGCATAATAATGCAAACAATTGGTAGAAGTATAATTGTCATCTCCAGAGTAATCATCACTATGCTCTGGCTTGGCATATTTTAATAATCTTAATTCCCATTTATACATGTTCCATCTCCTTTTATTAAATCTGTATGACTTGAAACTCCAAATAATTTCCGGTATTTGGGAATCATGCTATATAAATCAGAAAATTGGATTCATACTTATAATCAAAACCCAAATATTTCGTTCTAACAATCTACTAATCCCCCCAGTCTTTCCGGTTTATAAATTCATTAAAATAAATTTTATACTCATTTTTAGCTATAGAATCCAATTCTCGGCTTACATAATATCTAAGACAGGCTGTAGCAATATGTCGTTTTAAAGGGGTATCATCAAAACCAATAAAATACAGTCGTTTAGGTGCTTTTTTATAAGCTTCCTTGCCAATCTCCTTCGCTTTTAAAATATCTTTTAATCGCATTTCAGTATATGGATTTGATAACTTTTCCGGAGTTGTTATCAAAAGAATACTATCATTTTTATAGCCTTCTCCAAGACAGGAGAAAAAACTTCATTTTTAAACCCTTCGATCCACTCATCTTCTTCTATTTTTGCTGTAAATCCATAATATTTATTCAACTTATAAGGCTGATAAGAATTACAGGCAATCATGCAAAAAATCATTATTATGACTGTGATATGTTTAATGTTTTTCATTTTGCTTTTAATAGATATTTACAATCATCATTACATACCGTCTAATATTTTTTTTATTTCCTCCTCATTTTTATCAATATATAACTGATTTATTTTGTTAAGGTGAATAAGTGGCTCTTTCAATTCTATTTTTGGGCTGTTACTATTTGCTTCCAAAAGTTTAAAAACTAGAGAATCGTTTTCTTTTTTTCGTTCCTTATACTTTTCAGTAAAATCACCTTCCGAGAAAACCACTAATTCAGAATCAATCAGTTTTCTACTGGATAAAACGGAAGCTGCAAAGCGTAAAAAAAACATTTCCTTCTCATTTTTTGTATTGATTGTATTTGGAATCGAAACAAAACAATATAAATTCCTATTTGTTATTTTTTTCTTATCATAAAATTTTAAAACAGTTTGTTCCAATTTCTTTGTTCTTTCATTGGTATTACTAATAAAGAACACTACTTTATTATAGTACATCATTTTATTTATATCATAACCAATTTCAATATAATTGATCTCGTCATTTCGGAATCGAAATTGTTTTGCGGCCACTATTTCCTGAGAAAAAACATTTAATAAAAATAGTAGCAACAAAACTGAAGTATAAGAATGTGATTTTATAAAATACATATATCTATATATTGAACCGACATTATCTGGCTCTTCTCGATATAGAAGAAACAACCAAAAACACAATGACTATTGTTAATTAAACCAGCATGACCACTTGCCTACAATCCTGAATTTTTTAGAAGTCATACTGATCTACTACTTTCCCATTTCTATAATATTTTACATTTTTTAAGAAAAATGAACCGTTTTCTTTTTGAAAAAAGATCTTAATAACAGAATCTGTATTTGTAAATTTTTCATATCCATTTATATTGAATTGTTTTGTAATGATTTTATCATCAGGATACTCCTCCAAAACTCCTTTAATAAAAACTGTATCTGTTTCTTTTTCAGCACCTAGTTTTTGCCCTTTCATCACATACCCAAAAAGGGTTTCCTGATTTTTCTTCCTATAATAAAATTTAAAATATTTTACCATACCATCGAACTCACCAATATTAATTCTTTCTATCCTCGATTTATATTTTTGTCTTCCCAATTGTTCATACGTACTACAACCAATAACAAAAAAGAAAATCAAACCTATTACTATATACTTATTCATAACGCTACAATATCAATACAATTCCCAAAAATAGATTTCTTTAGCGTCATTAAAATAACACCCAGACAAACATCCGGAATAACTAAAAAAGTCTGCATGTCCAGAAGCTCCAAATAATTTTCTGTCTTTGGGAATCATGATATAGATACCCCATTTACCTTCCAATGTCGTTTTTAACTCCAAAGGTGTTTTATCTTTAAGATGCAAAAGATCATTATCCGGAAATGTTTTTAACATATAGGCTAACAGACTACTAGCATCCAATATATAATTCAGATTATCACCTCCTTTTTGAGTACGCTGGCTACCTTGATTATTGTAAAACACCGGAATCGTGCGCCCTGTATAATTCAAAGCTCTTGATATTCTCAATGCACAGGCATTCTGGTAATTATTTCTTGTATCATTATTTAAATGAGAATCAAGTATACTTCCACCTATTAGTTGATAAACCTGTTTGCTTTCCATACCAGCTGTCCCTTCCTTAGGAAAAGCATTGTAAAAAGAATTCCGATCGGGAAGAATCTGAGTATGTGTTTGGATATTGCTATAATCACCATAATTAAAGTCTTCTCCTCCATCATTCCCTTCAACCTCTCCCATAAACCAGTTCTCAAACTGTTCCCAGGTTACCTCCGGATGCGACACCAGATAGCCAATCGCCCAAATCGCAAACTCCGATACCTTTATATCGATTAACCCGGTTTTAGTATCAAAGTGTTGCTGTAAGTATTTAATGATTCTTTTTCCGCTGGTAGTGTGCCACCATGACGGATTCGGAACGATTGTTCGTAACGACACTTTTAATTTTTTGATATAATTCGCAAAGGTTATTTTCGGAACATTCGGCAAAGTAAAAACCGATGTCCCGGAACCGCCGGAATGTCCGCCAAAACCACCTCCTGATCCTGATCCTGTATAACCCGAATTGTCTGTCGCTGGTGGTGGATCGTAAACTCCCGTATTAACTCCGGTTCCCATCCATCCTCCCCAACCACCGTTGGAAATACCACCTCCGCCATTCGAACCACCACCACCTGAGGTTGTACTACTACTGGTCGGTCCGCCGCTGTTTAACTGGTCCATACAATCCTGATCGACCACTTGTATCCATTCACTGTGCGTTGTCTGTCCCTGATCGTTCCATCCTACTGCTTTGTTTTCCCATGTCACACATGGATTCGGTCTTTTCCGACTCATAAAGGACGATTCCGGATCAAAAGGAGTAATGACCACTCGTGTTTCCTGACTCACCAGATCTTCCGGATGAGCCAATTGTGTCGCTGTAAAGTCATATCGAATCCAATAGGCCGTGTAATTGCCCTGTTCGTAATTTAAAACCAGGTTTTCCAATCCCGAAACAACTTCCTTTCGTACTATCGAAAAAGTATAGGAATGCTGATTTCCTTTTTCGATATAAATAATCGTTTCGGTATTTATCGTAAAATTACGCTCCTCGTTATCGGGCACTTCAGTACGAAAACCCGGTAATAGCGTTTCCAGTTTTTCCATAAGCTCTGATTCGTATTGTAATTCATCCAGCGAAAGTGTTTTTGACACAATTCGGGTTGTGTTGTTTGGTTTCGGTTCATTAAAAGATTCCGGTTCGCAGGCAATAAACAGGAGTGCAAAACACAAAATGCCCCCAATTTCCCAACGTCTTAACTGTCGTTTCATGGCAGATAATTAAAAAGTGTATGGGGAAAAATATTTTGAGAGGGACACTACAGGAATGGGATATTCCTTATTACGTCATGTTATTGCTATAGCTATTCGACAAGTTAGTTGTTTTAAAAAAGTACATCCTAATTTATAACAGGACAAAAATGGTCGGATCAGGCAAAAAAAATCCGTCTTGAAATACATTGTCAAAAACAACCTATTTCAAGACGGAGTTGGATATAAAAAATCCCGGTTCCCCGGGATGTATTATTTTATTTCTTTGATACCTTTTACAAAAATCCATTTCATAAAAAGCCGTTCACCATCGTTGGTTTTTACAGCCTGAAATTTCGGTGCCAGTAACGTCGCTACTACAAAAGCGGTAACCGGAATCCAGAATCCCTGTAAATGCGTATACGTTCCAATCAGGTAGCGGAACAGAATAAACAAGATTGCAAATGCCGTCAACTGATATACAAATGCTTTGGTTTTAGGTGCCATGGCCATATTAGTATCGTTTAATGATTATCGTTATTTTGAAATTTGGTACGCTTACTACCTTCATACATTTCGTACTTTACAAATCGGGTTTCCAGCTTACCGTTAAACAGTTTGATTTTACGCGATGGTTTTAAACCGACAAACTTCAGTGCTTCAATGTTGGCCGTGATAAACCAGGCATTCGTGCCCGGATAATGCTGTTTTAACGTATCTCCGATTTCGCGGTAAAAACGTTCCATCTCAATATCCAATCGTTCCCCATAAGGTGGGTTAAACACCATATGCAACGGTCCGCGGGTTTCTTTTTCGGTTTCAAAAAAGTTAGCCTGCGAAATACTCACATATTCGTCAAGGTTGGCATTGCGGATATTGTCTTTGGCTTTCATTACGGCCGACGGTGCTTTATCGTATCCTTTTATAGTATAATGGAATTCACGGGTCTTTTTCATCAGCGAATTCATAATCTGATCAAACAACTCATTGTCCCAGTCGTTCCAACGTTCGAAAGCAAATTCTTTTCGGTTGATATTTGCCGGAATATTACAGGCAATCATCGCGGCTTCGGCCAGAAGCGTACCACTTCCGCACATCGGATCCAGGAAATCACCCTGTCCGTCCCATCCGGACAATAACAGCATTCCCGCTGCCAATACTTCGTTGATCGGTGCGATATTCGTGGCGGTTTTATAACCACGGTGGTGAAGCGAATCACCGGAACTGTCTAATGATACAGTACATTGATCATTCTGAATATGCACATTGATCCGCAGATCCGGGAAATCTTTATTGATGTTCGGACGTTTTCCGAATCGGTCGCGATACTGATCTACAATCGCATCTTTGGTTTTTAAAGCCGCAAACTGCGAATGACTGAAATAATCGGAGTGCAACGTTACGTCTACTACAAATGACTGGTGGACGGATAAGTACTGCGACCAGTCGATCGACTGGATTCCTTTATAAAGACTTAGTTCGTTGACTGCTCTAAAATGGTGAATCGGTTTTAAAATTTTCAGTGCCGTACGCAGGGATAAATTGGCTTTATACATAAATCCTGTGTCTCCTACAAAACTAACCATACGGGTGCCTTGCTCTACTTTTTGAGCGCCCAATACCTGCAATTCTTTTGCTAATATTTCTTCGAAGCCAAAAAAAGTTTTGGCTACCATTTTAAAGTCTTTCATTTGATACTAAAATTCCTATAAATATATCATAATTTCCAATCCTTGCAGTGCAATTTTGGAATTACATCCGCAAAAATACACTAAATTTGTTGGCTTAAGTAAAAGTTAACTTACTTTCGTTTATTCAACCCGAATAAATAGTACTTTTAGTCGGGTTTAAATTAATTATTTTGAAATTAAAAGAAATGCAAAAAGATACTACCACCTGGTATGCTTCCTGGTTTGATACGCCTTATTATCATATTTTATATAAAGATCGCGATTATACCGAAGCCCAGTTGTTTATGGATAATTTAACCCAATACCTAAACCTGCCGGACAATGCCAAAATCCTGGATCTGGCCTGCGGAAAAGGGCGCCATTCGGTTTATTTAAACCAGTTGGGCTATGATGTGACCGGTGCCGATCTATCGGAAAACAGTATAAAAACCGCTTCCGAACATGCGAATGACACTCTTCATTTTGAAGTTCACGATATGCGGATCCCATTTGATCAAAAATTCGACGCCATTTTTAACCTTTTTACCAGCTTTGGTTATTTTGAAAGTGACGAGGATAATCTGACCACCTTAAACGCAATTAAGGAGAGCTTAACGGATTATGGTTTTGCCGTGATTGACTTTATGAACGTATACCATGTAATAGACAATCTGGTTCCGGAAGAAGTCAAAAGTGTAGACGGTATTGATTTCCATATTAAACGTTATGTAAAAGACAATCATATTTTTAAAGAAATTGATTTTGATGATAACGGTGAGCATTTCCACTTTACGGAAAAAGTAAAAGCATTAACCTTACAGGATTTTGAAGCCATGATGGAAGAAGCCGGTATCTTTTTACTGGATGTTTTTGGCGATTATAAACTCCGTAAATTCTTAAAAAACGATTCTGAACGACTGATAATGATCTTTAAATAATATGATGCCATATCTTATCCCTCTGCTTTCGGTAATCCTCGGTTATGGAGCGGCTACATTCTTTAGCCCGAAAAACAAAAAGAACCTAAAGCTGTTATTGGCTTTCAGTGGATCGTTCCTGTTAGCATTAACCGTATCGCATTTATTGCCGGAGGTCTATTTGTCTGATGCGGGTCATAGCCACGAAGGACACGATCATGCGCATAGCCCGGTTGGTTTGTTTATCATGGTCGGAATTGTGTTTCAGATCATTCTGGAATATTTTTCCAAAGGTGCCGAACACGGTCATGTACACGGTCACGAAACCATGCATCATATTCCCTGGTCGTTGTTTATCAGTTTGTGTCTGCATGCTTTACTCGAAGGATTACCGGTTAGTCATCATAACGATATGGCTTGGGGAATTGCCATTCACCACTTCCCGATTGCCATTATTCTGACAACCTTTTTTATCAATTCGCACTTAAATCGTAAGGCTATTTTTGTCTTTATGATGGTATTTGCCTGTATGACGCCATTGGGGACTTTATTGTCCGAACAACTTCCTTTTGTAAGTCATTATTATACCGAGATTTCAGCAATTGTAATCGGTATCTTATTCCATATTTCCTCTACTATCATTTTTGAAAGTAGTGAAGGCCATAAATTTAACCTGGCGAAGCTTACAGCTATCGTTTTGGGTATCATTCTGGCTTATTTTATGTAACTTTACCCGAATTCACAGTATCTAAAAATCAGGTTGCCGATGTCATTTACACGTACCACCGAACAAGCTTCAAAATACGAACATCTGGAAAAGATGTCGGTTTCGGAACTGTTGACGAATATCAATAACGAAGACAAAACCGTACCGTTGGCGGTCGAAAAAGCACTGCCGCAAATTGAAGCCCTGGTTTCGGAAATCGTTTCCAAAATGAAAATGGGCGGCCGATTGTTTTATATTGGCGCCGGTACTTCCGGAAGACTTGGTATTGTAGACGCTTCGGAATGTCCGCCTACTTTCGGTGTTCCGTTCGATCTGGTGATCGGTTTGATTGCCGGTGGCGATACAGCCATTCGCAAAGCCGTCGAATTTGCCGAAGATGACCGCGAGCAGGCCTGGAAAGACCTTTCGGAATGGAATATCAATTCGAATGATGTGGTCGTGGGAATTGCCGCATCGGGTACGACTCCTTATGTAATTGGCGGCCTCGAAAAATGTAACGCCAACGGTATTGCTACCGGATGTATCACCTGTAATCAGGGAAGTCCGCTGGCCGAAACCGCTCGTTTTCCGATAGAAGTGGTCGTTGGACCGGAATTTGTAACGGGTAGTTCCCGTATGAAAGCCGGAACCGCACAAAAACTGGTTTTAAATATGCTTTCTACCGCTACCATGATACAATTAGGTAAAGTAAAAGGCAATAAAATGGTCGACATGCAACTGAGTAATCACAAGCTAGTAGACCGCGGTATCCGTATGATCATGAGTGAAATCGATGTCCCGTATGAAGTGGCACAACAATTACTCGAAACACATCAAAACGTACGAAAAGCCATCGAAAGCTATCACAATACTAATACAAAATAATCATGGCCAACAAAAAAGTATTAAACAGAGGAATTCGCTATCTGGCAATGGCACTTCCTATGTTATTTATAGGTCCTGTCATCATCCACAGTTCGTTTAAAAACCAAAACAATCCGATGTTTTATCCGGTTTTAGGTTTTGGAATCCTGGTTTGTCTTACGGCAATGTGGTTTATGTTTTTAGGATTACGAACGGTAACAAACAGCATTTTCGACAAATAGTACACTATGGAAGTCAATAAGCAATACCTCGAAAGCGTACAGAAACAGTTTCTGTATTACAAAACCATTGCCGATAAAGCGATGGCACAACTCGAACCGGAACAATTGTCCGTTGCTCTAAACGACAATACCAATTCGATTGCTACGATTATAAAACATCTTTCCGGGAATATGCTTTCAAGGTGGACAAATTTTCTGACTACCGACGGTGAAAAAGAAGGTCGTAACCGCGATTCCGAATTCGAAGAAACCATAATAGACAAAGATACACTGCTTGAAATTTGGGAAAAAGGATGGAATTGTCTTTTTGAAGCTTTAAAAAGTCTTACACCCGATCAGCTTTCGAATCTTATTTATATCCGAAATGAAGGCCATACGGTTGTTGAAGCCATCAACCGCCAACTGGCGCATTATCCGTATCATATCGGTCAAATTGTGTTCTACGCAAAACTACTCAAAAAAGGAGAATGGAACAGTTTATCCATTCCTAAAAATAAATCCAACGAATATAACGCCGATAAATTTTCAAAAAATAAAACGATCCGGAATTATACCGATGATGAATTAAAACGATTACAATGAAAAAAATTGCTTTAGCCTTATTACCACTCATATTGACTTCCTGCTATAATCAGGAACGCAACTGTAACGATTATAAAACCGGAAAATTCGAATTCACACAGGAAATCAATGGAAAACCGATGAAATCCGTTTTTGAACGTACCGAAACCATGCAGGTCGAAACTTTTAACGGTAAAACCGATACGGCTTCGATCCGCTGGATTAACGATTGTGAATTTATATTGCAAAAAACACATCCGAAAAATATGCAGGACAAAAAAGCAATCAGCATGAAGATCCTGACAACCAATGCAAAAGGCTATTCATTTGAATATTCTTTTGTGGGCGACACAAAAAAACAGAAAGGAACTGTAACAAAAATCGATTAGTTTACGTTTAATAGCTGAATTTAAACCAAAAACAATAAATCAAAACTACAAATGGAAGTATTCTTAAACCCAGATGCATGGGTAGCCCTGTTAACTCTAACGTTTCTTGAAATCGTATTGGGTATCGACAACATTATCTTTATCTCTATCGTTACCGGTAAGCTACCGGAAGAAAAACGCAAAAAAGCAACCCGAATCGGTTTGTTTCTGGCCATGTTTATGCGAATCGGATTATTATTCGGTATCACCTTACTAATTGCCATGAAAGAACCTTTGTTTAGTGTAGACTGGGGATGGTTCCAGGGGCATTTTACCGGACAGGCTTTAATCTTATTCCTGGGAGGTATGTTCCTGATTTATAAGAGTACCAAAGAGATCCATGAAAAAGTAGATCATAAAGGCGAGGAAGAGCAGAGTGTAAAAAGTGCTGCTGCCAAATCGTTTGGAAGTGTTATCGTTCAAATCCTGTTAATTGACCTGATTTTCTCGGTAGATAGTATTCTTACGGCTGTCGGGATGACGAATGGTATCACCGGAGCTTTAACGATTATGATCACCGCAGTAATCGTATCAGTTGGTGTGATGATGTTATTTGCCGTTCCGGTGGGTAATTTTGTAAATGCCAATCCATCGATACAGATTTTAGGTCTGGCATTCTTAATCCTGATCGGGTTTATGTTAATGACCGAAAGTATGCACTTGTCTGAAGCGACATTAGCCGGACAACATATCGGTGCGGTTCCGAAAGGTTATCTCTACTTTGCCATTGCATTCTCGCTGGGCGTGGAGTTTATCAATATGAAAATCCGAAAAAGAAAATAATACTTAAAAAGCCCTCGATGAGGGCTTTTTTATTGCTATATTTTTTTACACCTGACAGGTTTTGGAAACCTGTCAGGTGTTGTATTAAGATTGTAGTATTAATCCAGACTTAACGTAATCTGTCCGTCGTCGTCTAATTGTACCGCTCCCTCTTCAAGCGAAACATTCTCTTCTTCCTTCACCTCAATCTCCTCCGGAATTTCTTCTACCGGTGGTTCGTACGGTAATGATTCCAGTAAGTTCACCTGCTTGAGCTTGTCGGTCGTTAGTTGATTTCCTAAAGCTTTGATTCCTTTTACGGCGATAAATTGTTCCAGATCGATGGTCTGATTCTCTTTTTGTACGCCTTTTACTTTCGCAAATACGATTTCGGCCACCGGTCGGTAGTCGGTTGAAACGATTTCCAATTGCGAATTCGGATGTTCGGAAATAAAAATCTCCTCTTTATTCTCATTTTCAATCAGGAAACGTTTTATATAGTACCGTTCTTTTTCTCCATCGAAATAAATCGCGGAAATCGGTTTTTTAGGAATCCATTTTTCCAGTACGACCATATCTTCTTCAAAATGGGTCGTCAATTCCGGTATAATGGTTTTTAGTTTTCCGGACTGGTTAATGATCAACAATCTGTCGTTTGGTCGGAATTCACCCAGTAATTCGCCTCTTCCGTCCACATTTAAACGTTGTACGGTATCGTCAAACCAGATACGACGCGGTTTTAAGGTTGAAATTCCCTTCTCTTTTAACTCGATCTTTTTAATCGGATATTTGGTAACGGTATTTCCTTTACTCGCCCGTCCTTTAATCGCTAACGTAGCAAAATCAAGGTCGAATTTCAGTTTTTTAACACTTCCCACCTGACGCAATAATACGGTTACCACTTCGGCTTCTCCGTTCGGATTGTGCGAAAAATAGAGTACCTGTGAACCTTTGGCTCCATTGGTCAGATCGTATAATTTGTCGCGGGTTACCCCCGAAACATTGAAACGTTTTATATAAGACGGCCCTGATTTTCCATCGCGGTAAATCATATTGTATATCGTCCGTTTGTCGTTTTTATCAAAAACGGAAATATGGATAATATCTTTTCCAACGAATTTTTTATCGTCGACTTTGGTAATCATCATATTTCCATCGCGAAGGAAAACAATCACATCATCAATATCGGAACAATCGCCAACGTATTCATCTTTTTTAAGTCCGGTACCAATAAATCCTTCTTCGCGGTTGACATATAATTTGGTGTTTCGCAAGACCACTTTGGTGGCTTCGATGGTATCGAAACTACGCAATTCGGTCTGACGCTCTCTTCCTTTTCCGTATTTTTCTTTTAAACGGGTAAAATAAGCAATTGCAAAATCGATCAGGTGTGCCAAATCGTGTTTTACCTGTGCGATTTCACCTTCCAATGCGTCGATTTTTTCCTGTGCTTTTTCAATGTCGAATTTCGAAATACGCTTGATCCGAATCTCCGTCAAACGAACGATATCCTCCTCCGTAACCGCTCGTTTCAGATGGGTTACGTGTGGCGCCAATCCTTTATCGATTGCTTTGATCACCCCTTCCCAGGTTTCTTCTTCCTCGATAAGGCGGTAAATTCTGTTTTCGATAAAGATCCGTTCTAACGAAGCAAAATGCCATTGTTCTTCGAGTTCTTCCAACTGAATTTCCAATTCTCTTTTCAGCAAATCGACCGTCCGCGCCGTTGAAACACGTAGCATATCGGAAACTCCGGTAAACAACGGTTTATTATCCTGGATCACACATCCTAACGGTGCCAGTGAGGTTTCACAACCCGTAAACGCATATAAAGCGTCAATCATTTTATCCGGCGAAACTCCCGGTGGAAGATGGATCAAAATTTCCACTTCAGCAGCGGTATTGTCCTCGATTTTTTTGATTTTGATTTTCCCTTTATCGTTGGCTTTTAGAATACTATCAATCAACGAAGTGGTATTGGTCGAAAACGGAATCTGTGTAATTACCAGCGTTTGCTTGTCCAGCTGTGCTATTTTCGCGCGAACACGTACCCGTCCGCCACGCATACCGTCGTTATAGCCCGAAATATCGGCTATCCCGGCAGTCGGAAAATCCGGATACAGGATAAACGGTTTTCCTTTTAATATTTTAACCGATGCATCGATCAGTTCGTTAAAGTTGTGTGGTAATACTTTGGTCGAAAGTCCTACGGCGATTCCTTCTCCTCCCTGCGCCAAAAGCAACGGGAATTTAACCGGAAGGTTGATCGGTTCGTTCCGTCTGCCATCATATGAGGATTGCCAATGGGTAATTTTAGGCGAGTAGAGTACTTCCAACGCAAATTTACTCAATCGCGCCTCGATATAACGGGAAGCCGCCGCTCCGTCGCCGGTAAGGATATTACCCCAGTTTCCCTGCGTATCGATTAGCAACTCTTTCTGACCAATCTGTACCATGGCATCGCCAATACTGGCGTCACCGTGTGGATGGTACTGCATGGTATGTCCAACCACATTGGCTACTTTGTTATACCGTCCGTCGTCCAGCTCTTTCATCGAGTGCATGATACGGCGCTGTACGGGCTTAAACCCGTCTTCAATAGCCGGAACCGCTCGTTCCAGGATTACATAGGACGCATAATCCAGAAACCAGTCTTTATACATCCCGGTTACCTTGGTGATCGTATCATTACTGTCTGCCGACTCCTGATTTTCGTAAAAATGTTCGCCCTGAAACTGACCTTCTTCTATAGGATCTAAATTTTCTTCGTCCATTTATTTTCTTTTCAGCAATTGAAATTTGAAATTCACTTTATTTATCTGCTACCACATCCAATTCCACTTTCAGGTTTTTGATGATAAACTCCTGACGGTCGGGTGTGTTTTTTCCCATATAGAATTCGAGTAAACGCTCGATCGAGGTTGCTTTGTCCAACATTACCGGATCCAGACGAATGTCTTCTCCGATAAAATATTTAAACTCGTCCGGCGAAATCTCTCCTAATCCTTTGAATCGGGTTATTTCGGGTTTTGGTTTTAGTTTTTCTATGGCTGCTACCCGTTCTTCCTCGCTATAACAATAGATCGTCTCTTTTTTGTTTCGCACCCGGAATAAAGGTGTCTGCAATATGTATAAATGCCCTTCTTTGATCAATTCGGGGAAAAATTGTAAAAAGAATGTGATCAATAACAGGCGGATGTGCATTCCGTCGACATCGGCATCGGTTGCGATTACAATATTGTTGTAACGCAGATCGCCCATATCTTCCTCAATGTTTAAAGCAGCCTGCAACAGATTAAACTCCTCGTTTTCGTATACGATCTTTTTCGTCATCCCGTAGGAGTTTAACGGTTTCCCTCGTAAACTGAATACAGCCTGCGTATTGACATCTCTGGATTTGGTGATCGACCCGGAAGCCGAGTCACCCTCGGTGATAAACAGCGTACTTTCGAGATAGCGCGCGTTTTTGATATCGGTTAAATGCACCCGACAATCACGTAGCTTACGGTTGTGTAAACTGGCTTTTTTAGCTCTTTCCTTGGCCAGTTTTCGAATACCGGACAGTTCTTTCCGTTCGCGTTCGGCCTGTAAAATTTTGCGTAGTAACGCATCGGCAATTTCCGGGTTTTTATGCAGGAAATTATCCAGTTTGTTTTTTACAAAATCGTTTACATAAGTTCGAACCGTTGGCATATCCGGTCCCATATCGGTCGAACCCAGTTTGGTTTTGGTCTGCGATTCGAAAACCGGTTCCTCTACTTTTACCGAAATGGCCGAAACGATGGATTTCCGAACATCGGATGCTTCAAAGTTTTTATTGTAAAATTCTTTTATCGTACGGACAATCGCTTCCCGGAAAGCCCCTAAATGGGTTCCTCCCTGCGTGGTATTTTGTCCGTTTACAAACGAATAGTATTCTTCGGAATATTGTGTTTTGCTATGGGTTATGGCGACTTCGATATCATCTCCTTTCAGGTGGATGATCGGATAGATCATGTCTTCTTCGGAGATGTTTTCCTCCAACAAGTCTTTTAATCCATTATCGGAATAAAACTTTTCGCCATTGTATACAATCGTAAGTCCGGTATTCAAATAGCAATAGTTTTTAAGCATTTTTACGATATACTCGTTACGGTATTTGTAATGCTTAAAAATGGTTTCGTCGGCTACAAAGCTAACTTTGGTTCCTTTGCGTTTTGTTGTTTCCACAACCTCTTCTTCCAACGTCAGGTTACCACCGGAGAATTCGGCGGCTTTTTGCTGATTGTCCCGAACGGATTCCACACGAAAATAGGTCGACAAGGCATTAACCGCCTTGGTTCCTACCCCGTTTAATCCGACCGATTTTTTAAATGCTTTGGAGTCGTACTTTCCTCCTGTGTTCATTTTGGAAACCACATCGATCACTTTTCCCAACGGGATTCCACGTCCGTAATCGCGAACGGTCACCATTTTGTCTTTTACTGTGACTTCAATGGTTTTTCCGGCGCCCATTACAAACTCGTCGATACAGTTATCCAGGACTTCTTTCAGAAGGATATAAATACCGTCATCCGGCGAAGATCCGTCTCCAAGTTTCCCGATATACATTCCGGGACGCATACGGATATGTTCTTTCCAATCGAGTGAACGTATGTTGTCTTCGGTGTACTGATTTTGCTCTAGCATAAAGAAATTTCGGATTTTCTGCTAATATAACATTTCTGCCGAAAAAATGAAAGTACGCCCCGATAAAGTTATCAAACGGTTTTCGTAACTTTTTGATTATCTGATGATCAAAATAACTGAAGTTTATATACCGTTAGTGACAATATAAAAATGGCGATGCAAAATAAAATCGGTAGTAACGCCAAAATAATCCACAACGCCTTTGGTTTTAATTCGGTTGCCGAAATCATTTCCCGCGTGGTTGACACCGAGGCAAAAACCGACACAAACAACAAGGCTGCTGCAAGATATTTCATCACGGTAAAAATCACTTTTAACTCCGTATCGAACTGGAAGTCCTTTCCGATAAAATAGGCCAAAAAGCTGGCAAAAAAGAGCAAAAGCAGGTAGAGTGTATTTTTCTTTAATTTCATTATTTTTTATTTTTTGTAATGGTAAAAAATTCCTTTGTCGTAAACCGTCCACAAACAGGCTTTCTGCTGTCCGGCTTTTAACGCGTTATTCGCCCAGGTATTACAGGTATAAAACAGATTATAAGCACCTTTTGCTTCGTAAAAAGCATCGTTTTTACCATAACTATATCCTGTTATCCATTGTAATTTTCCGTCAGAATTTCGCTTAAAACTTTGAACTATATATGCGGTTAACTGTTGGTATTCCGCTTTTGAAAGTAGTAGTTTCCGACAGTCGTTTCCTTCTTTTATTTTTCCGTAAAAAGTGGTATGCATCGCCGATGATCCCAGTCCGGAAACAGCCTTAAAAGCCGTACTCGCTTTTAAATCCGACCATTCGGGTGTATCGAGATAAAACCCTTTATCGCCCCATCCAAAGGCGATATAATTCGCAATACTGTCTTGCGCTCGGGTATGTTCAAAACGAATTTCCTGCGTCCAGTCGACGATAGCATTTTTAACCGGAACAACGATATCCGTATGCACGCCGTTCGTCATAATATAAACAGGAATTTCAGCCGGATCATGTGCGCTATCCGAATTGACAGAAATACGCGATAACAGCAGTACCGCTACCACATACACGACCACAAAAGCGATGATTCCAAGTAGGAATCGGAATACAATTCGAAGGCTTTTTTTAACGATTTTCATACGGTTCGCTATTAGGTTTTAAAAACCTCTTCAAATTACAGGCCGCTTTTATCAGAATGCGAATTCCTTTACAATATCCTTTATCTGATTATCATATAAAATATTGGATATCTGCGCTTTATCCACATCAAAATTTTCATAAAAACTCGGCAATGAGAAGGTTGCGATGATGTTGGCACCGTATCGCGGCAGGTTGTTTTTTGCAATTTCCAAAACACTGGCACCACCTCGTCCGCCGGGCGATGTCGCCATCAATAATAAGGGTCTGTCCTGAAAAACGTCTTTGTGTTTCCGCGAACACCAGTCGAAAATATTTTTAAAAGCAACCGAATAATTCCCGTTGTTTTCGGCCAGCGAAACCACCAAAATCTGAGCGCTTCCTATTTTTTCCAAAAAATCAGCAGCCTGCTTCGGATGCCCGATTTCCTTTTCCAGGTCGACACTAAAAACCGGTAAGGCATAATCGTTTAAATCCAGAACCTCGATATCGGCATTTTCAAATAAATGCGCCACATAGGTTGCTAATTTCTTATTGATGGAGCTATGGCTGTTACTCCCGCCGAAAGCAATTATTTTCATAGGTTGTCGTTTTTTGATACAAAAGTTAAAAGTAACAATAATGCCAGAAGTCCACAAAAAAAGGTGCTATAAAAACAGCACCTTTATATTATAGTAGTATCGAAATAAAAACTTATACATTAAAACGGAAGTGCATTACATCACCGTCTTTTACAATATATTCTTTTCCTTCCACACGTAATTTACCTGCTTCTTTTACTTTGGCTTCCGATCCGAAATTTACATAATCGTCATACGCGATTACTTCGGCACGGATAAATCCTTTTTCGAAATCCGTATGGATCACTCCGGCTGCTTTTGGCGCCGTATCTCCAATATTGATTGTCCACGCACGTACTTCTTTTACACCCGCCGTAAAATACGTCTGTTGGTTTAGTAATTTATAGGCTGCACGGATTAGTACAGACGATCCCGGTTCTTTTAATCCTAAATCTTCCAGGAACATTTTACGTTCTTCATATGTCTCCAACTCGGTAATATCGGCTTCAGTACCAACCGCCAAAACGATCACCTCAGCGTTTTCGTCTTTTACCAGTTCGCGAACCTGATCCACATAGGCATTTCCGGTTGCTGCGGCACCTTCGTCAACATTACAAACATACAATACCGGTTTGGCAGTGATCAATTGGAAACCTTCCATCAAAACCTCTTCATCGTTTGTTTGCGGTACTATAGTACGCGCTGATTTGGCAGCTAATAAGGCTTCGCGGATGCGGTTTAGCAATCCTTCTTCCACCTGTGCTTCTTTATTTCCTGTTTTGGCCGCTTTTTTTACTTTTTCAAGTCTTTTTTCAACGGTTTCAAGATCTTTTAACTGTAATTCGATATCGATCGTTTCTTTATCGCGGATCGGGTTTACACTTCCGTCTACGTGAACAATGTTATCATTATCAAAACAACGCAATACGTGAATAATCGCATTACACTCGCGGATATTTCCCAAGAACTGGTTCCCCAATCCTTCTCCTTTACTCGCTCCTTTTACCAGACCGGCGATATCTACGATATCCACAGTAGCCGGCTGTACGCGTTCCGGTTGTACCAGTTCTTCCAGCTTTTCCAATCGCGGATCCGGTACGTTTACCACTCCGATATTAGGTTCGATCGTACAAAACGGAAAGTTAGCACTTTGCGCTTTGGCATTTGACAAACAATTGAACAAGGTTGATTTTCCTACATTTGGTAATCCTACAATTCCGGCTTTCATAATGTGCGTTTTAAAAAGTCTGCAAATATATTGATTATTACCTAAAAGTCAACCTATTTCCTTTTGAACATTTGATCTTCCATTTTATAGATTTTTATAAAAATTTTAATACAATTTGTTTAATTTTTACATCACAATAGCTTATATTTGTTAAATAGTAACCTTAAAATAAAAAATAATATGAAAAAATCGATTTTAAGTTTGATATTACTAGCTTTCTCAGCGTGCCTATACGCTCAGAATACCAACGTGCAATCGGAAGTAAAAACAACAGTTCGTACTGTTAAAGATTCTGATGGAGAGCGCAAAATTGTAAAAACGGAAGAGCTGGATAAAGTTCAGGACGTTGAACTAAAAGATGCCAATTCCAAATCGTTAAACAAAGAAATGAAACTGGGCCCCACTCAGGTGATGTCTAAAGTTCAGGTTACTGTAGACGGGGTAACCCGTTATGTGGATGTAGACCGCTCAGCATATTATAACTATAACGGTCAGCGTTATCAGGTTATGCTGGATAAAGTAGGTTATGTTATCATGAATCCCGATACTAAAAAACAATTGGGTATTCTACGCGAAACATCCCTGACCAACCACTATATCATGAAAGCAAAAAATAAAATTTCATCTGGATATTTTGACGGTAACGGAAACCTGATCATGGAAACCTACGATCCGAAAACAGACACTATGATTATTGAAAAAGCCGAAATTATTCGGAATTAATAACTCTCAAAAAAGCAAAACCCTCTGAACATTCAGAGGGTTTTGTATTTTTATTCGTTATGTAAAAACGACTGTCGCTGTAAAAGTAACTCTTCGCTTTCCACATGATTATCGTCCGGAACACAACAGTCAACCGGGCAAACGGCCGCACATTGTGGTTCTTCGTGAAACCCTTTACATTCGGTACACTTCCCGGGAACGATATAATAAATATCATCCGAAATCGGTGTCTGAGCTGCTTCCGCATCCATTTCCGTTCCGTCCGGAAGTACAATTTTACCGGTTAGTTTTGTACCGTCTTTATAGCGCCAATCGTCGGCTCCTTCATAGATCGCAGTATTCGGGCACTCCGGTTCGCAAGCCCCGCAATTGATACATTCGTCTGTTATAATGATTGCCATAGCTAATTTTATTATTTTTGCACAAAATTACAATCAAAACCATTCATAAACAAATCAGACATGAGACAAAGCGATAAAAAAGCAAGTTTTATTGAATTAGGCAGCTTTTTAAGCCAGTTCACTGCAAACGGTAACACGCCCAACCCGGCGGTAAAACACAACGATCGTTTTTATGACGCTTTTATCGACTTGATCCATCTGTCGCAATCCCATAACGGATGGTTCACACCCGAACAGGTCTATTTTGCAGTGCAATCCTGGGCCGAAGCTTTGACCGAAGCCAATATAAACCAATGGTTGTCCCGTTATGATTTTCCGGAGAACCAACCGAAAACCGTAGGATTAATTCTGGCCGGAAATATTCCGTTAGTTGGCTTTCACGATTTTTTATCGGTAGTACTATCCGGTCATAAAGTATTGGTAAAAATGTCATCCAACGATCAGAAATTATTACCGTTTCTGGCGCACTACCTGATTGCCGTTAACCCGGAACTGGAATCCTATATCACCTTTACCGAAGGCAAACTGGAGCATTTCGACGCTGTAATCGCTACCGGAAGCAATAATACTGCACGCTATTTCGAATATTATTTTAAAGACAAACCGAATATCATCCGTAAAAACAGAAATTCCGTAGCCGTACTAGACGGAAACGAAACCAAAGAAGATCTGATCAACCTTGGTGAGGATATCTTCCGTTATTTTGGTTTAGGATGTCGTAACGTATCGAAACTATTGTTACCAAAAGGATATGATTTTAAATTATTTTTTGAAGCCATGTTCGAATACGGCGACATCATCCACTACGAAAAATACGCGAATAACTACGATTATAACAAAGCGGTATTTTTGATGAGTCGGTTTGAACTGCTCGACAACGAGTTTATGACACTGAAGGAAGATAGCAGCTACGCCTCGCCTATTTCGTCTGTTTTTTATGAATACTACGATTCGGCCGAAAACCTGAAATCCCGACTGGAAGCCGACAAAGATCAGTTGCAATGTATCGTTTCGAACGGTATCATTTCCGACAGTATTTCTTTCGGTCAGACCCAGAAACCAAAGCTTTGGGACTATGCCGACAACGTAGATACGATCGATTTCCTGATAAAGATCTAACTTTTAGCAATGTTTTTGTGATTAAGAGCATTTTTTTTAGGAAATTTACGCTCCTAAACACACTTCAATGCAACTAGAACACAAAGACAATGTTAGTCCTGTTTTAAAAGACGGGATTAAAAACTACCTCATTGATATCGACGGTACGATTACCGATGATATTCCAAACGAGGAACCGGAACGAATGGCAACCTGCCTACCTTTTCCCGATGCGCTGGAAACCATCAACAAATGGTATGACGAAGGGCATATAATTTGTTTTTTTACCTCGCGAACCGAAGCACACCGTGAGGTTACCGAACAATGGCTCCAGAAACACGGCTTCCGGTATCACAGCATCCTGATGGGTAAACCGCGTGGCGGCAACTACCATTGGATCGACAATCATTTAGTTAAGGCAACCCGCTACAACGGTAAGTTTACCGATCTTGTGGAAAAAGAGGTTGTAATTCAGGTTTTCAAAGATTAATGCTACAAATGAAAAAACACAATTTCAGTGCAGGTCCCTGCATTTTACCACAAGAAGTATTTCAAAAAGCCTCCGAAGCCGTTTTAGATTTTAACGGTACCGGTTTATCCATATTAGAAATTTCACATCGCAGCAAAGAATTTGTCGCCGTAATGGAAGAAGCCCGTGCGTTGGCACTCGATCTTTTAGGCCTTAGCGGAAAAGGTTATCACGCTGTATTTTTACAAGGCGGCGCCAGTATGGAATTCCTACGCGTTCCGTACAACCTGATGACGGTAAACGGCAAAGCGGCCTACCTCGACACCGGAACCTGGGCGAGCGGTGCGATTAAAGAAGCTAAAGCTTTTGGTGATACTTTGGTAGTCGCCTCCTCCAAGCCGGAAAATTATAATCACATCCCGAAAACATTTGAAATTCCGAGTGATGCCAATTATTTCCACTGTACGAGCAACAATACTATATACGGTACGCAAATGAGTCAGTTTCCGGAAACGAATGTCCCACTGGTTTGTGATATGAGTTCCGATATCTTTTCCCGTACGCTGGATTTTTCAAAATTTGATCTGATTTATGCCGGAGCGCAAAAAAATATGGGCCCTGCCGGAACAACATTAGTAGTGATCAAAGAAGGTTTACTAAACAAAACCGGGCGAACCATTCCCAATATCCTAAACTACCAGCAACATATCGACAAAGAGAGTATGTATAACACACCGCCTGTTTTTGCGGTTTACACCTCTTTACTAACGCTAAAATGGTTGCAAAATCTGGGTGGAATTCCGGCTATCGAAAAAGTAAACGAAGCCAAAGCGGCATTGCTATATAACGAAATCGACCGCAATCCGTTGTTCAATGGTACGGCTGCGACAGAAGATCGTTCGAAAATGAATGCGACTTTTTTACTCGAAAACGAAGCCCATACAGCACTTTTCGACAATTTATGGAAAAATGCCGGCGTATCCGGACTCAACGGACACCGTTCCGTGGGCGGTTACCGCGCTTCGATGTACAACGCTTTACCATTGGAAAGCGTACAGGTTTTAGTCGATGCCATGAAAGAATTAGAACGAATTGCCTAACGAATTTAATGACCCTCAATATATGAAAGTATTAGCGAACGACGGCCTGTCTCAAAGTGGGATCAATGCTTTGGAAGCCGGCGGTTTTGAAGTAATCACCACCAAAGTAGCCCAGGAACAGGTTGCCAATTATATCAACAAACATCAAATCGACGTAGTATTAGTGCGCAGCGCCACTAAAATACGTAAAGACATCATCGACAGTTGCCCCACTTTAAAAGTGATTGGTCGTGGCGGTGTTGGAATGGATAATATCGACGTAACCTATGCCCGCGAAAAAGGATTACATGTGATCAATACACCTGCAGCCTCTTCCGAATCGGTGGCCGAACTCGTTTTTGCCCACCTGTTTTCCGGAGCGCGGTTTTTACATGATGCTAACAGGAATATGCCTTTGGATGGCGATACACAGTTTAACAGCCTTAAAAAAGCCTATGCCAACGGGATCGAATTACGCGGAAAAACGATTGGAATTATCGGTTTCGGACGTATTGGCCGTGAAGTAGCCCGAATGGCATTAGGATTGGGCATGAAAGTAATCGCAACCGATACCTATGTCGAAGAAGCGACCATTAAAGTCGACTTCTACAATGGTCAGTTTATCAATGTCGATATTGAAACGGAGCCGATGGAAGATGTTTTACGTCATTCGGATTTTATCAGTTTACACGTTCCGGCTCAGGACGGTTACATTATCGGGAAAGCCGAATTTGACCTGATGAAACAGGATGTCGGCATTATTAATTGTGCCCGTGGCGGTGTAATCGACGAAGTAGCTCTGATTGACGCTTTGGAAGACGAAAAAGTACTCTTTGCCGGATTGGATGTTTTTGAAGAAGAACCGACACCGGCTATTCAGGTATTGATGAATCCGAAGATTTCACTGACGCCGCATATCGGAGCAGCCACACTGGAAGCACAGGAACGTATTGGAATCGAACTGGCCGAGCAGATTATCAGTTTATTAAAAAACAACTCCTAATCCGGACAATTGTTTTTTTGCGTACATTTGATAAGCAACTATAAATCAAACGCTATGCTCGAACAATTAACGCAATTAGTGCAGCAATACGGCGGTGAGGCCATTGTTAAAAACGAGGCTATCCCGAACGAATTAAATCAGGATGTTATGCAACAAGCCGGAAGTTCCATCTTTAGCGGACTTCAAAAAATGGCTTCCGAAGGAAATATGGATCAACTAGCCGGGCTGTTTCAGGGTAATAATGCCGTATCGGGTTCCAATCCGGTAGTACAACAATTATCCGAGCAACTCACCGGTGATCTGGGACAAAAATTCGGATTAAGCACGGAAGCCGCTTCGGGTGTGGCCGGTAGTTTGATTCCAAATGTACTAGGATCATTGATCAATAAAGCAAAAGACCCGAACCAACAGGGTTTTAACATTTCCGACATTGTGAGTGCTATTTCCGGTGGAAACGGCAGTTCCGGACTTATGGATGCCATTTCCAAATATGGCGGTCAATTTGGTCTGGATCAAAACAACGACGGAAAAGTCGATATGAGCGATGCCATGGCAGCCGTATCTAAAAAAGGGGGAATTGGAGGGATTTTCGGAAAACTTTTCGGAAGATAAAAACCATATCAGTATAGAAAGCCGGGTGATTACCCGGCTTTTTTGTTAAAAACGGTGGTCATCCGACGCGTTTTTAGTATATTTATAGGAAAACAATCCTATGAAAAAGCTACTTTACCCCGGAATTTTGTTTTTCCTGATTGTTCTCTGGAGTTGTAATACGCCCAGACCCGTTACCGCAGCCGATCGGGCAGAAATTGATCCGACAGCTACAACAAATGACACTGTTCGTATCGCTAATGACGAACTGCAATACGAGATTATTATTATCGATCCCGGTTTTAATTCCTGGTTAATCGCAAGAGCCAAACCGAGAGGTTTTTACGACCAGAATTATCTCGAAAGCCGGAATATTCAATGGGTAACCGGATGGAACACTCATGTAACGGGTATGCGCCCGGGAGGTGAAAATCTTTTTACCATGACTATCGATTATAACAGTGGTACCGATTATGGTTATGAAGTAAACTATTTACTCTATAATTATTTAGTCTATTTCCAATTAAAAAACAATATTCGCCTCGGAGGCTTTGCGCCGCGACCATAAAAATTGTATTTTTGAGCCTATTTCAAAAGCAATGGAAAAATTAAAACGACGTTGGGGCGTTTCTTCCAACTTCCAGTTAGTCATCATTTTTACCGTATTTGCCATAACCGGATCAACAGCTTCTTATCTGTCGAAACCGCTAGTGGAATGGCTTGGCATCACCAAAGACAATCTTACGCCGTGGCTTTATTGGCCCTTGCGAATCGTGATTATTCTTCCGGTTTATAAAGTCCTTTTGGTTATAATCGGAACCATTTTCGGACAATTTACTTTTTTCTGGAATTTCGTAAAAAAAATGCTTCGCCATATGGGATTGGGATTCCTTTTTAAAAAGAAAGAATAAGCATAGCATCTGATAATCGCTACACCTGTCAGGTTTTTGAAACCTGTCAGGTGTAATAGATAGACAATAAAAAAAGAGGCTTATCACAGCCTCTTTTCTCTATGTTCTTATTCACTATTCCTGCTTTCTGATGACATAGGTATAAATCCAAGTCAGCGTAAACGTTGGAATAAAATCCAGTCCCGGCATTAACTCTTCCACAAAGGCAAAAATACCACCTACAGTACCGATCGTCCCTTTATACATCCGCGCCAGAATAAAACCGGCTATCGGAGCCCAGGCAATATCCAGAAACTCCCCTAAAAACGGAAGCAGATAGGTCATACACCCGATCAGGTCGAAGAGTATGCTCAACATCAATTTCCGCTGTTTGTCGGCCGCGGCTGCTTTTACCTGAATTTCAGTCATTTTACTACTTTTTTTAGACTATATAACGCAAAATCAGTGCCAAAATTATTTAAGCATCGACTTATAGTTTTTACGCAGCTTGTCCAATTTCGGGTTGATCACCGCCATACAATACGGTTGTGATTTATTCTGATTGTAATAATCCTGATGATAATCTTCGGCCGGATAAAATGTCACTGCCTGGCTTACTTTTGTCACCACATTTTTACCATAAATATTTTGATCATTCAAAAGCTTGATAAAATTTTCAGCCGCTTTTTTCTGAGCCTCGTCATGATAAAAAATCTCACTGCGATATTGCGTTCCTACATCGGCACCCTGACGGTTTAAAGTAGTCGGGTCGTGTGTTGCAAAAAAGACCTCCAATATATCTTCGTAGGAAATCTGACCCGGATCAAACGTGATCTCAATGGCTTCCGCATGACCAGTCGTTCCGGTACACACCTCTTTATACGTTGGATTTTTAACCATTCCGCCCGTATAACCGGACACTACTTTTTTAACTCCTTTTAATTCCAAAAACAGGGCTTCCGTACACCAAAAGCAACCTCCGGCCACAGTGGCCACTTGTAATCCTTTTTGTTCGTTCATTGTATTTATCGCTTTGTTTTTTTCGGCACTTATTTTTTTATCACTGGATTGGCACGACAACGCACCAAGTGAAATGAGTAATACAAAAATACTTTTCATAGCTTTAGTTTTTATCAAAATTAATCAAATCCGAAATGAGATATTTTGTTGTTAACGAAACTTTATACCTATACGGAATTATATCGGCTACGGATTTCATTTTACTCAAAATCTTCGTTTCTTTGTAGAAATTCATTAAAATGATACAGGCTAAGAATATTCATAAATATTACGACAAACTTCATGTGTTGAAAGGGGTTGATCTCCATATCCAAAAGGGCGAAATCGTTTCGATTGTGGGAGCCTCCGGAGCCGGAAAAACCACGCTATTGCAAATTTTGGGTACACTGGATAAACCAACAGTGGAAAACGGCACTTCGCTGCTCATCAATAATGAGGATATCCTGAAAATGAATGATAAAGCGTTGTCCAAATTCCGAAACCAGCAACTGGGTTTTATTTTCCAGTTTCACCAGCTTTTACCGGAATTTACGGCACTTGAAAATGTTTGTATTCCCGCTTTTATCGCCGGTAAGGAGAAAAAAGAAGTCGAAGACGAAGCCATCAAATTACTGAATTATCTGGGCCTATACCATCGTATGCACCACAAACCGGGCGAACTTTCCGGTGGTGAGCAGCAACGTGTAGCCGTAGCCCGCTCACTGATCAACAAACCTGCTGTGATTTTTGCCGATGAACCATCCGGAAATCTGGACACCCATTCGGCCGAAAACCTGCACCAGTTGTTTTTTAAATTACGGGACGAATTCGGACAAACATTTGTCATCGTAACCCATAACGAAGAATTAGCCAATATGGCCGATCGTAAGTTGGTAATGGTCGACGGACAAATTAGCAGACAACCACTATAATGAAAACCACGCATCCGGAACTGGCACTTGACGAATTGCAATCGTTTTTAGACGAAAAGGTCGAATTGTACAATCATCCCGATTTTATCGAATCCGATCCGATACAGATTCCGCATTTGTATTCGCAAAAAGAAGATATCGAAATTGCCGGTTTTCTAAGTGCGACGATCGCATGGGGAAACCGTAAGATGATTATCAAAAACGCACAGCGGATGATGGAACTTATGGGCAATTCGCCTTACGATTTTGTAATGTCCCATACCGACGATCAGTTGGAACGGATGGAAAGTTTTGTACACCGGACGTTTAATGGTACCGATATGGTCTTTTTTATCAAAAGTCTGCAAAACATCTACCACAATCATAACGGACTCGAAGCCGTATTCGCACAACATCAGCAATCCGATTCGATGCAAGCCAGTATTTCGGAATTTAAACGGATCTTTTTTGAAATCGAACACCAAAACCGGACGCAAAAGCATGTTTCCGATCCAGCAAATGGTTCGGCTGCCAAACGGATTAATATGTTCCTGCGCTGGATGGCCCGAAACGACAACAAAGGTGTGGATTTGGGAATCTGGAAATCGATTTCTCCGGCTGCCTTATCTTGTCCACTGGATGTGCATTCCGGGAACGTCGCCCGTAAACTCGGACTTTTAACCCGTAAACAAAACGACAGTAAAGCATTGGCCGAATTAGATAAAAATCTACGCCTTATGGATCCGAATGATCCGGTAAAATACGATTTTGCGCTGTTTGGATTGGGTGTTTTTGAAGGGTTTAAATAGCCCCCTACAACACTAACTATCAATACCTTACAAAAAAACTATATAAAATGACTAAAAAAGGTGGTGAATTTGAGGTTATTGCAATTGATTTTCTTGAAAAAATTTTCAAAGAATTAAAGCATACTGTTGTTAGAAAAAGAATCCAAATTTCGGGTTCTCAAGATGGTTATGATAATTTAATTGAAATAGTTGATAATAAATATCAAAGTTATTGTATTTACAGTGAGTGTAAAGATTACTCAACTGAACTTAATTATGTCGATGCATTTACCAAATTACCTCAAATTGTATCGACACACGAAAGAATAGATTTGATTCTTTTTATATCACCAAAAAAGAATTTTTCAAACATTAAAGAAGAAACAAGAAATAGACCTTTTTTAGAAAGCTTAGTAAACAAAAATATCAAAGTTACATTTTTGAGTCCAGAAACCGATATACAAAAATACTTTTCGCTTTATCCTGAAATTTATCAAAAAATTTATACTAATAATCCTCCAAACTTATCGAATGAAGACCGCAATGAGATTTTAGAGCAATTTGACAAATTTATTTTTTCTAGTAAAAATCTGAATAGGATTATTATTGATAAAAATGACAAAGAACGATTTATAAGGAATATAGAAATAGATAACTTTCACATTGAAAGAACAATAAGAAGTTCACAGCAAAGAGAATATTTCTATTATAGACTTAATTCAGAAAAAAGTACATTAAATACAGTTATAAAAAATAAAATCTCTGGAATTGTATTACTTGGAAATCCAGGTTATGGAAAAACAAGTGAACTAAAGCAATTCGCAGCTTCTTTATGGAATAGTAGAAATGAGAATAATTTTATTCCCTTTTTTTACACTTTGAAAAATTTTTCTTCAACTTCAAAAATTGAAGACTTTTTACCATCTGATTATAAATTTATTCATGACCTTATTATAATATTAGATGGAATAGATGAAATTGAAAACATTATTGATTTTAGTAATAAATTAAAAAGTTTTATTTCTGAAAATAGTGAAAGTATTTTTGAAAAAAGGGTCAAGTTTGTTATCAGTTGTCGAACAAATGTTTACAAAAAGTATATTAAAATCATAAGCGATTTTGAAGTATGGTTTTTAGATGAAATTAATTTAGAAACATCTATAAAATTTCTAAAAGATAAATATAAACTTGATTTTCAAAGTAAGAAGAATTTTGACTTTTATAAACATCGTGAAATACTTGAAAATCCTTTTTATCTAGAATTAATTGGTAAATATTTTAAAGCTAATGGAATAATATTAACTAATAAAGCACAATTAATCAATGAGTTTGTAAATTCAAGATTATATGAAGATAAAGAAGTAAAATTTCAAAACGACATAACCTTTGACAAGGATAGATTAATTAGTTACACACAAAAAATTGCATTTGCTTTAGAAACAATGCAAAAACCTAATTTATCAGCATCGGAGATAAAAAAGATAGCCAATATTGACGAAACAGATTTTGCAAAAAATCCGTTTTTAGAAGAAAATATTGCCGATAACTGGAGTTTTACCTTCAAGAATATTCAAGAATATTTTGTAGCAAAAATGCTTGAAAACCTTTCATTTGAAGAAATAATTGATTTCATTAAAATAGACAATGAAACGAAAAAAATTCACCCTACTTGGTATAATGTAATTACTTTTTTACTTAATCTTCAAATTGATAATAATACCTACGAAACTCTAGTAAATTGGTTGTTAAAAAATGATTTTGAATTGCTTTTTAATGCAGATTCAGATCGAATTAGTAATGATATTAAAACAAGCGTTTTAGAAACCTTCTTTAATAGAAATTGTATTGAAGAGACTCTCTGGATCAATAATGACCAAGAGATTGCTAGTTTCAGTGAATGTGAATATAATATCAAATATCTTATATCAAAAGTTAAAGACAAAACAATACATCGAAGAGCTAGAATGTCAGCCATTAAATTGCTATCCTATATGGATTTATCACAAGGATTTAGCGATGAAATAAAATTAGTAATACTTGATATATTAGAAGAAGAAAATTTTGAAGAAGAAAACAATCTATATTTAAAACAAGATGCTATTATGTTAACTAAGAATCTTGGCATTAATACTGATGTAGTATTTTATAACAAAATTATTCTATTATTAAAAGATAGAGACAATAAAGAAATTATACGTTCAATTATACATTCAGTTCCTAATAAATCAATTGAAGATAATATTGATTATTTTTTAGATATTCTTGAAAAAGCAATTGGAAATAAAAATTGGAAAACAGTTCCAAAATACAATTCAATGACATCCACAAAAGAGGATTTATTTAATTTATTTCAGAGAATTGAAAGCCCCGAAATTTTGTTGAAAATTTATTCATTTTTAGTAGAAAGACATAAAAATTATGAAATCAGAGAAAATCTCATAACGGAATTTTTAAGCTATTTAAAACGTTTTTTTGAAGCAAAATCAAAATATCATAATAACTTAATTGAAATAATAACAAATGCAGTTATAAATGATAATATCAGGCATTTTGAAGACGACCTGCTCATCGACATTATAAAATCTTGTAAAATTGAGAATCAAGTATTTACTCAAGTCCTTGGGTCAATTATTGGTAATTCAAATAGCAAATCTTTTTTGGCAGATATAACTATTGAAGAACATTTTATTCAAATTGCGGAGAAGTATAACAATGAGATTCTTAATAATGAATTCATTCAGCAATTCCGAAATGTTTTAAGTCACAGAGATTTTTATTTAAGTAAAAAATTTGAAGATTATATTGAAAAAAACACTACATATATTATTCCAAATAAAATAAGTAATGATGAAATTCAGGAGAGAAATACATATTGGAAAACAAAAGAACAGAAAAATTTCGATACATTATTTGATAATGAAATTATAGTATCTCAAATAATAAAAATATACGAGTTCATAGGGAAAGAAGAATTGTCACATCGTGATTTAGATAAATTTCATCATAAATATTATGAGAATTTTGATCTACAAAAAGAGGTAACCGAAAATGCAAAGCATCTTTTATATAAGATATTAAGGGACTATTATAGAAATAAAAAATTAAGAAAAGTTGAGTTGTTAAAAGTAATTGAAAAAAATAAATTTAATATAATACTTGATATCTTAAAGTCTTTACCCGAAAAAGATAAGGGTAAAAAAATAACAATATCAGATAATCAAAAGGAATATATAAAAAAATGGTGTATTGAAAATACTGAAGCTGCAAAAGAATGTTATGTTAACCATCTTACTATAGAAGAAAATTGGAACGCTGAAAAATATTATCTCTTTCAAGCTATTTTTAAATTTCAAAAATATTTCAAATTTGATTTAGATGAAACTTTATTACTTGATATGATTTGGTTCAATACTTTTGAAAAAGGTATTAACACAGAATATATGCAAGACACGGTGAGCCAAGAAAAAATTAATGAGAGGATTTTACAAAATTTAAAGGACGATATATTAAATCCAATGAGTTATTGTAATCATCTTAAATATTGCATTGAAAACAATATAAATTACAAACAACTGAATTTAGATTTAAAGAAAAAAATTAATGTTTTTTTAAATGATCAACACTATTATTATGCTAGTCAGTTACTTGAAATGTTTTTTTTCAATGATACACAAACACTTATAAAGTTTCTTGATTATAATATCTCCATTTCTCTTGAGCAAAAAAAATACTTTTTAAATAAGCTCGTTTCAATTCTGTTAAAGAACAACAATACTGAGGTAATAAAAGAGTTTTTTATTTCAAATTATGAAAACCTGATTAAAGAACATATATATCAAGAGATTGAGATAATTGGTAGATTAATTGATTTGAACTATGAAAAAGCATTTGATTATTATTATGATTTAACAAAAACCACTATCAACAATTCAATTAAATTGGGAACTGAGCTACGACAGAATGACTGGCAAAAATACACTAATAAATATGCAATCGACAAGTTAATCGAACTCTTGGAACTTTGTTTATCAACTCCAAATATTGACACTTATTTTGATAGATTTTCCGACCCAATAAGAATAGCATCAGAAACTATTGTAAATATCTGCAAATCTAATGACTCCGAAACCTGTTCCGATGTTTTAACTAAACTTAATCAATTTGACATCAATAAGATAAAATATGTTGAAGGAGAATTATTCCATTATAACAAATTAAAAAATGATGTCCAAGAAATTTATTATATTCATAAATCTAAACCATTTACTATTGGACAAGTTTTAAGAACTTTAGATGATAATAAAAATATATTTTTGAATTGACTAAACACCAGTTTTTTTAACTACAAACCAAATCCCAAAAAAGTAAACTCTACGAATAAAACTAAGAACCTTAATTCATATAAATCGAAGCTTCTAAGTTGGATGGCCCGAAACGATAACAAAGGCGTGGATTTGGGAATCTGGAAATCGATTTCACCGGTGCCTTATCCTGTCCACTGGATGTACATTCCGGGAATGTCGCCCGTAAACTCGGACTTTTAACCCGTAAACAAAACGACAGTAAAGCACTGGCCGAACTGGATAAAAACCTACGCCTAATGGATCCGAATGATCCGGTAAAATATGACTTTGCGCTGTTTGGACTGGGTGTTTTTGAAGGGTTTAAGTAGGATTTTAAATATCTCTTCACACCTGACAGGTTTTAAAAACCTGTCAGGTGTAGCAGATTTGAGTTTCTAAATACAATTTAGAAATTCCGGAATAGTTTTTGAATCGATAAAAGCCCTTAAAAGCTATTCAAATCATAATCCAAATCGCAATTATGGAAGACATTCACCACTATACCGACACAAACGGAACCAAAATAACGATCGAGAAAACGAAATCCGATTACCTTCCGGACTATCTTTTTGAAACCTATTCCGAAAACGACACCATCATCCATAAAAAAACCTATATCAATGGCGTATTGTCAAATATTTCTTTTTATGCCCATTCAGAAGCAGACATCGATCGCCTTGTAAATGAACAAAACGGAACGGCATCCATTACTTTTATTTATACATAAAACACCTATTTGATCACCGAAGATTTAACCTATACCGACCATATACTCACCGACAAAAGGATAACGGTTAAAGATGCGGATGCCAATATCATTTGTTATAAAAAATACGAACCGAAAGAAGGTTTATTAACCTGTGTCCTTACCGATAAAAGTTACTACAAAGACAACATCAACATTTATGATTTTGAATATTATCCCGATGGTAATTGTTTTATGATCACAAGTGTGCAAACCTATCAGGAAGATATTTTTGCCTGGGATATTGGAACCGATGCTACCGATTTTACATGGGATGGTTTCGAATATTATCAACATGCAGAACCTTTGGTTCCTGAGAAATAAAACGGCGATCACGACTACACCTGACAGGTTTTTGAAACCTGTCAGGTGTAGCAAGTAGTAAGACAACAAACCCTATCTCTAGGTCATTCGCGCCGATATTGTAATGCGTCATTATTTTGGATGTATCTTTAATACTCTAAACTTATACGCCATGACTACTACGACAAAAGACAAAAACAAGACAACACATCAGGGACGTAATATCAAACGGTTCCGCGAGATGCTCGGTATGAAACAGGATGCTTTGGCATTTGAAATGGGCGAGGATTGGAATCAGCAAAAAATATCACTTTTGGAACAAAAAGAAACCATAGAGAAAGAAATACTACAAAGGCTTTCCGAAATTTTAAAGATTCCCATTAATGCTATCGAAAGTTTTGATGACGAAGCGGCCATCAATATTATTTCCAACACATTTAACGATCAGTCTAATGGATATAATTATTATCCTACGTTTAATAATGTTAACCCTGTTGAAAAATGGTTAGAAGCGCTCGATGAAAACAAAAAGCTTTATGAACGTTTATTGGAAACTGAAAAGCAATTGGTCGCCTCCGAAAAAGAAAAAGTGGCTTTACTCGAAAAGCTACTCGATAAATAGTTTGGAGAACTACACACCTGACAGGTTTTAAAAACCTGTCAGGTGTGACAATTAAATCCACATTTAATTATTTAATACTATTCTTACAACAATAATACTACACTTCATTCCGTTATTCATAATAAATCCAATCCTATGATACGATCGGTACTCATTGTATTATTATTTATTACTTCCAGTTATTCCATTGCGCAACAGGATAAACTAAATGCTGTTTCCTTTGACTTTCGGTATTTCAAATATCGTAATACCACCTATACTATTGATTACTTAAAAAAAGAGCTAAGTTGCTCTATGTTTGGTTTTCGCGGAACAACCGACACCTTATTTCATCGCACGTATACATTTACAGATAGCGATTTTAAAAAACTCCGAACCGAATTAAATCTCAACATACCGGAATCTCATATAAAAAAAGGAGAAGATGCCATGGATGGTGGAGGTTTTACGATTAGCTATCTTAAAAATAATGGAGAAAGTTCCCGATTAGAGCTTACTAATCCGATATCAAAAAGTAGCAAATTCAATACAGAATTAAAGAAAATTGATATGTTTTTTGATTTTGCTTATCATATTGTAAAAGATAGTCTCGGCATTCAAACACTTGATCATTCTTACGCTCCTTTTTTCAGAGGTCTGCCAGTCAGAAAAATTTCAAATCAACCATTGGAGTATAAAATTTGGGGAAGCATCAATAGTGATATAGCCAATAATCCTAAATTGACTGCTTTTTTGGATGCTCTCCCAAAAAATCAATGCGTGATTATTGATTGTGCTAATAATTTAAGCTATTCTTTACAAGAAGGAATTTTAGAACGCTACATTATAAAGAATTCCAATCAATACTATATAAACAATAACGCTCTGGAATGGCTTCGCCCGGAGCTATATAAGGCTCGCGATTCAATAAAACTTTCCAAAAAGGCAGCAAAGACTAAAAATTCGAATGCCTATACCCTATATTCTAATAATCCAAATGAAATGGACAAATGGCTTGATCGCCCCTATATAACAGCGCGTTCAATTAATGCAATACGAAAAAAATGTCAATAGTGTTTTGAGTTCTGGTTGATCAAAATTGTTCCCATTTTTACAGAATTACAATCTTGACAACAGTACAAATTATTTCACTTCCTGTAAGATTTTTGAAACCTATCACAGATATAAACATCCGAGATTATCAGGTCTCTTTATATAAATAACCGGAGTAAACCTTATCATTTTCAGAAATTTCCGACCATACAAAATCAACCATAACACTTCTAAAAATCAACTACTTAACATACATTACGCCTTGGTTTTAGAAAAATTTAACGTCAAAACCTCGTAAAATTTACTACCTTTGCAGCTATCCCTAAATCATTCGTTTGGAAGTATTTAAGTACTATTTAATTAACTTTATCGTACCTTTTTTGGTTATTTTCCTTATTGTGGTCATTCTTGTCACAATAAGCGATCGTATCGTGTATGAATACAGCAAACAATACCGTTTGACCGTACGCCAGAAAATTACCGCCTTCCTTACCGAATTACTTTTTACCGATGCCGAAGACTACCAAAACCGTATCCGTGATTTTAAAAAAGAAATTCCGTATGGTAGTATGTGGTGCAAAAGCATGGTTACCAGCTGTATTATCGAGCTAAAACAAAACATTAAAGGAGAAGTTACCGCACCTATTCTGGATATCTACAAAAGTTTCGGCCTACCTAGTTTTAGTGAAAAGTTGATCAACAGTCGTCGCTGGTATATTAAATGCAAAGGAATTTACCATTTCCAGGTACTCGAATACGAAGAAGGCGAAAGTCTGGTAAAAAAATACATGAATCATAAAAACAGGATTCTGCGTTCGAATGCTTTTATCGCGTTTATATCGTTAACTTCGAAAAAACTGGATTTTTTAAGTGATTATCCGTATGAGATTTCACTTATAGACGAATTAAAAGTAATGGACTTACTGTACCATAAAAAGTTCCCGATTCCAAAAAACATCAAGGATTGGATCACTGCACAAAACCCGTCGATCGTAAAACTAGGGATTCGTTTTATGGTGTATTATAATTACACGGTCGAAAAAGACACCTTGTTATCCCTTTTAAAATCGGATAACAAAATGATCCGAAAAGAGGTGATCATTGCCTTACAGGATCTCTTTCTTTTTGAAGCCGAACCCTTGCTAATCGACATGTTTGCGTCTGAGGAAATTGAAAATAAAATCGCTATTTTGCAAACACTGGCCGTTATCGGAAATCAGCAATCGATTGTCTTCATCGACGATTATTTACACCGATCCGTTAATCCGGCGACCAAACTTGAAGCGGTACGAACGCTCGATACACTCGATTCTTCCTATCTGAAATCCAATTTCAAAGAAGATTTCGAAATTATTAAAATTAAAAAACACGTTAAAAATCCTTACTTATGATTTCGAGATACTATTTGGAGGCTTTCGAAAGGTTCTACGAGACATTTGTAGCGATTTTCTCTTCCAGTTATATTATATTTTACCTGTTTCTCGCCGTGCTTTCGTATCTGGCGATTAAAAAACACCTGAATGCCAAGTATTTTATCCACGATGATTTATTGGTAAAGTCCAATAATATGATCGGGGTTTCGGTAATCGCTCCGGCTTATAACGAGGGGGCGACCATTGTTTCCAACGTAAAATCCCTGCTTTCGCTTACGTATCCGAATTTTGAAGTGATCATCGTAAATGACGGTAGTACGGATGATACGCTCGAAAAACTGATCCGGGAATTCCAGCTGGTTCAGGTGGATTTCTATTACAAAGAAAAGATCAAAACGCGTAAAGTACGCGGTCATTATAAGTCAACCAATCCTATTTACGCTAAATTATTAGTGGTTGATAAAGAAAATGGAAAAAGTAAGGCCGATGCTTCCAATGCCGGAATCAATTCGGCCAAGCATCCGCTGTTTCTTTGTACCGATGTGGATTGTATCTTAAAAAAAGATACGATTATCAAGCTGGCCAAACCGTTTATGGAAAGCAAGCGGAAGGTAATTGCCACCGGAGCTGGAATCCGGATATCCAATTCCTGCGAGGTAAAAGATGGCTTTCTGGTAAAAGTCCACTTTCCAACCAATTGGTATGCGCGTTTTCAGGAACTGGAATATGTACGGGCGTTTCTTTTCGGACGAATGGCCTGGAGTCAGATTAACGGTTTGTTACTGGTTTCCGGCGGATTGGGAATGTTCGATAAGGAAGTTGCCATTGCTGCCGGCGGTTACTGGCACAAATCGCTAGGTGAAGACATGGAACTGATTACCCGGATGCGGAAATATATGTACGATACCAAACAGAAATTTTTGATCAAATATATCCCAGAATCGCTATGCTGGACCGAAGTTCCGGCCAATGCACAGGTTTTAATCCGACAACGCAGCCGTTGGGCCAGAGGACTCGTACAGACCTTATACATCCATCGAACGATGTTTTTTAATCCGAAATATGGTAAGACCGCCTTTTTGATCCTACCCTATTTCTTTTCGTTCGAGTTTATGGTTCCGATTCTCGAATTACTGGGTGTTTTCTCATTACTGATCGGTTTTTATATACTGGATATTGATTATGTTTTTCTATTTTACGTTTCTTTATTCGTATATTTATTCTACCTGATCTTAACGCTGGTTTCCATATTTCTGGACGAGATTTTATATCGCAATTATGCCAATCTGAAAGAAATTTTGATCCTGACCGGAATGGCGTTTATTGAGCCATTTGCGTACCATCCGGTAAATATATATGCCTCTCTAAAAGGATATTGGCAATTTTTCAGACAGAAAGAACAGAAATGGGGAGATATGCCCCGATTGGGTTTTAACAGCCAAAATAAAAAAGAAAATGAAACTACATAATTATACCAAAATATTCCTTTTTGCAATGGTATTACTGACTTCCAACAGTATGCTAAGTCAAAAAATCAATACCGACAGTCTTCTTATTGAAGTGATCAAAGACATTAATGTTCGGAAAAACTATCCGGAAGCGATCAAAAAAGCGCATATCGGAATGAAAGCCGCTCCCGATTATCTCGATTTTCAATTGTTTTTAGGTCGTGCTTATCAACTTTCGGAAAGTATCGACAGTGCGCGCTATTATTATAAAAGAGTGGTTGAAAAGAACCCGAAATACGAGGATGCCTATACCTATTGGTCACAATTGGAAGTTAATGCAAAAAATTATCCGGAAGCAACCAATGTAACCGATCAGGCACTTGCTTTATATCCGGAAAACAAGGCTTTTCACTTTAGAAAACTTGCGATTTACGAATTGCAAAAGGAAGACGATAAAGCCTACGATTATCTAAAAACAATGGACAAACAGTTCCCGAATGATACCGATATCAAACAGCGTTTGTTCCTGTTGGACAAAAAGAACAACAATGACCGTGTTGGTTTAAACTACAGTATTACGTTTTTCGATCGAAACGGTGTAGGCCCGTGGAATCTGGGAAGTGTACAATATATCCGCGAACGCAAATGGGGCTCCTTAATCGGGCGTGTGAATTATGCGAATCGTTTGTCTTTTAAAACGTCCATCGCAGATGGACTTCAGTATGAAGCCGAATCTTATTTCTTTACCGGGAAAAAAGCCTATTCGTATATCGGAGCGGCTTATAGCGACGACCTTGTTTTCCCGAAATGGCGCGTGGGTTATTCCTTTTATTACAATTTTAACGACGGTTGGGAAGCCGATTTAGGTGGGCGATATACCAAAACTGTTGACGAAAACCTTACTGCTATTGTGGCCGGTGTCGGAAAATATATTGGTTCCTATTGGCTTAACCTGCGTACCTTCCTTCAAAATCAGGATAGTAAGGTATATCCAGCCTTTACGCTAACGTCCCGTTATTATTTCGGCTCCCGTTTTGATTATGCTACCGTGATAATGGGCTATGGTACTTCGCCGGACGAACGATCGGTATTAGGTCAGTTGGAACAGCGAATCGCGATGGATTCCTATCGTATTGGTGTGGGTTACTACCGCGTATTGTGGCAAAATTATCTGGCCGGTATTCAGGTTAACTATAACAATCAGGAATATCTGCCGGGTTTAAAACAGCACGAAACCGAACTTAACTTTAGCTTACAATACCGTTTTTAGTACTGCTTTATTATGTTAATTAACACTAGTAATACAGTATTCACACGAATTAACCTTATTTTTGCAAAAAATAAACAAAAAATTATTTTTAACCGATTACCATGAGCGACGGAAAGAAAATTCTTATTGTTGAAGACGATAGCCTTACCATGAACATTCTTGAATTTATTTTAAAGAAAGAAGGGTATGCGTTAACGATCGCCAGAGATGGTTCCGAAGCCATTGAAAAAATTCCAGACGTGAATCCGGATCTGGTTATTACGGATGTCATGCTGCCTTTTAAATCCGGTTTGGAAATCACCAATTTCGTAAAAGAAAACTATAAAAATACACCGGTGATTATTCTTTCGGCTTTGGGTGAAGAAGAAAATACGGTGACTAATGGTTTTAAATTGGGTGCCGATGACTTTATTGCCAAGCCTTTTAATCCGAAAGAGCTAATCTTACGCGTGAAAAGATTGATCGAAAAATAGCCTTTCTCAGGTTTACGGCTTATTTTTGCAGCAAATTCCCCTTCGATGAATATCAAACTTCTGGCCATCGGTAAAACCGACAACAAGGCTTTGCAGACTTTAATAGACGATTATACCAAGCGTTTGTCGTTTTATATCAAATTTGATCTGGAAATCATTCCGGACATCAAAAACGTCAAAAACCTATCCGAAAGTCAGCAGAAAGAAAAAGAAGGCGAATTAATTCTGTCCAAACTATCGGCAACCGACCAATTGATTTTATTGGACGAAAACGGAAAATCCTTTTCCAGTGTCGGTTTTTCAGAAGAATTACAAAAAAAGATGAATTCCGGTGTGAAAACACTGGTATTTGTGATTGGCGGTCCGTATGGTTTTTCGGAAGCCGTATACAAAAAAGCACAGGGAAAAATTTCGTTATCCCTGATGACGTTTTCCCATCAAATGGTGCGTTTGTTTTTTATTGAGCAGTTATACCGCGGTTTTACGATTCTGAGAAACGAACCGTATCACCATCAATAAATATATTCCTTGTTCGAAATGGTCACATTGGGTTGTTTCCACCACGACAATAATATCTTATCCGCAATATAATTATCATACGACAGCTCTTTGTCGAAATGCAAAAATAAAATGGTTGGTTTGGTATACATTTTTTCTACGGTACGATGAAATTCTTCCGGTTTTACAGCGATACCGTTAACCGTTAGTTGGTTCTGTTTATCAAACTTTAAAACCAACGACGCTTTTCCATCCTCGGCAAAATCTTTTTGCGTTCCTAACGTATATACCACATCCGTAAAAGGAATAAAAGCCATGTTTTTACCAATACTATCCGCATAGGAATAGTAATTATCCGCTTTTACCTCTCCCTTCTGACTTCCCTTGCGGTTTTGAAGTTTGATCACTTCCGGTAGAATCTTTTTTAGCGGAAATCGTTTGTCGATATTAAAAATCCAGTTGGTCGTGGAAATAATCGTTTGCTTATCCACTTCAACCAGCGTATCGTTTCCATTAACCTGAAACAACATATAAATAGGCGAAATATCGGCCACGTCTTTTACAATCGTTCTGCCCGATTTTGGCAATAAAATCTGTTTGTCTTTTCCACAACCTATCAGCAAAAAAGCCGCTAAAATAATACTGTATCTGATCATAATCCTTGTGTTTTTTGTACGAGACGAATGCATTCCATCGCTTCCTTTACGTCGTGAACCCGAAGTAAACGGGCGCCTTTTAACAACGAAATCGTATTGAGTACGGTTGTTCCGTTTAAGGCTTCGCCCGCGGTGTTTTCCAATACTTTATAAATCATCGATTTTCGGGAAACGGCCGATAATAAAGGTACTTCTAAATTTTGAAATAATTCCAGTTTTTGCAGCACTTCGTAGTTTTGTGCTGTTGTTTTCGCAAAACCAAAGCCCGGATCGACTATAATATCATGGATTCCATAACGTCGTGCTTCCCGGATACGTTCCGAAAAATAAAAAAGCATTTCTTTTACAATATCCGTATAATCGGTAAGCGTATTCATAGTTTGCGGTGTTCCCCGCATATGCATCATAATATAAGGTACCCGCAACGCGCCAACCGTAGGAAGCATTTCGGGGTCGAGTAATCCGGCGGCGATATCGTTAATCAGTGCCGCTCCGGCTCCAATCGCTTCGGCCGCTACTTTCGCACGAAAGGTATCCACCGATAACAGTGCTTCGGGAAACCGATCGGCAATAAGACGAATCACCGGAACAATACGACTTATCTCCTCTTCTTCCGTTACAAATGCCGCATTCGGTCGGGACGAATAAGCTCCGATATCGATAAAAGTCGCACCTTCGGTCAGCATTTTTTCGGTTTGCTGTAGAAAAGCTGTGTCACTTTTATATTTTCCGCCATCGTAAAACGAATCCGGGGTTACATTTAAAATCCCCATACATTGTGGCGTATCCAAACTAACCAGTCGGCCTTTGCAATTGATTGTCATCTGATTCACTTTTGAAATCCGGAAGAAATCCCGGGGTAGACTGGTCTTTCTCTTTTTATCCGGAAAAATCCTTACTTTTGAAAAAATTATCACACAAAGATACATAGAAAATGAGCAATACCTCACAGGAATTTGACAAGGTTATTTCTATTTGCCGCAACCTCTATAGCAATAAAATGAAAGATTACGGAAGTGCCTGGCGCATTTTGCGTTTGCCTTCCCTAACCGACCAGATTTTTATCAAAGCACAACGCATCCGCAGCCTACAGGAAAATGATATCCGTAAAATCGACGAAGATGAAACCGGTGAATTTATTGGTATCATTAATTATTCCATTATGGCACTGATTCAATTGGATCTTGGTGTTGCCGATCAGCCCGATCTTGATGTGGATAAAGCTGTGGCGTTATACGACGAAAAAGTAAAAGTCTGCAAAGACCTGATGGAAGCCAAAAACCACGACTATGGCGAAGCCTGGCGTGACTTACGCGTGAGTTCCCTAACCGATCTGATTTTGCAGAAATTATTACGCGTAAAGCAAATCGAAGACAACAAAGGAAAAACACTGGTATCCGAAGGAATCGACGCCAATTATCAGGATATGCTTAACTATGCCGTTTTTGCCCTGATTCATTTGGGAAAAGCCGTATAACCTGTTAATTAGGAAACATTAACAATCAATTCCCCGGGTTCTTACCTATATTTACAAAAAACGAAAAAAAGAAATTACCGTTATGAAGAAATTTTTAGTTCACTTTTCACGTCTCTTTGTTGGCGTACTGTTCATTATATCTGGTTTGATCAAATTGAATGACCCGATGGGTTTTTCGTTTAAACTGGAAGAATATTTCGCCGAAAATGTTTTAAACCTTCCCTTCTTTATTCCCTACGCGCTGATTATTGCCGTTTTTGTAGTGGTATTCGAAGTGGTTTTGGGAGTGGCACTCCTAATTGGGTTTAAACCAAAATTCACCATGTGGAGTTTACTACTAATGATCGTTTTCTTTACGTTCCTAACGTTCTATTCGGCTTATTTTAACAAAGTAACCGATTGTGGTTGTTTTGGCGATGCACTAAAACTCACACCGTGGGAATCGTTTACAAAAGACGTTGTCCTGTTGTTTTTTATCCTGATTTTATTCTTTAACCAAAAACTGATTCAACCGTTATTTAGCAGTACCGTAAATGCGCTAACCGTTTTTGTAAGTTATTCGTTATGCCTTTTTATGGGTTATTATGTATTGAATCATTTACCGTTAAAAGATTTCAGAGCCTATAAAGTAGGAACCAACATTCAGAAAGGAATGGAAATTCCCGATGGTGCGCCGCGTTCGGTATATGAAATGAATTTTGTGTATAAAGTAAACGGACAAGAACAGAATTTTAATGAAAAACAATTGATGAATCTGCCGGAAGGTGCCGAGTTTGTTCGTCGTGACGATAAATTAATTTCAAAAGGATACGAACCGCCTATCCATGATTTTTCCATCGAAAAAGACGGCGAAAGTTATACCGAAGCCATGCTAAACGAACCAAAGTTAATCATGCTGGTTTCGTACGATCTGAATAAAGCGAACACCAAAGGTTTACAAAAAGCCGAGGAATTCTATAAAAAAGCAACTGCCAAAGGCTATAAAGTAATTGGAATGACGGCTTCTAACGACGAAGTAATTCAAAAAGTAAAAGCGGATAACAAACTAACGTTCGATTATTATTTCTGCGACGGAACAACTTTAAAAACCATCGAAAGAGCCAATCCAAGCATCGTAGTATTGGAAAAAGGAACGATAGTTCAGAAAGCACACTGGAACGATATCGACGCTGTTGTCTTAAAATAAGCCTACCTATCGGATGCTTCGTTACCTGCTTCATAAAACCGGATATGCACTGTTAACACTTTTCGGAGTGATAACAGTGATTTTCTTTTTATTTAATGTCCTTCCCGGCGATCCGGCGCGAATGATGCTCGATCAGAATGAAAATTCCGAACAGCTGGCGTTGGTCAAAAAGAAATACGGTTTTGACAAGCCCATAGGAACACAGTATTTGTATTATTTGAACGACCTTTCTCCGATTTCCTTCCACAGTAAAAACAGCGAGGATTATACCTTTCTTTCTGAAGGGAAATACAACGCCTTACCATTGTTTTCGGTTGGAAATTCCGAAGTTGTGTTAAAAACACCGTATCTGCGGGAAAGCTTTCAGAAAAGCGGAAAAAAAGTCACCCAGGTTATTGGCGACACCTTACCGAATACGGTAATTCTGGCCTTTTTTGCCATTGTAATTGCCATCCTGATCGGAATCGTACTCGGAATTGTTTCGGCGGTTTATAAAGACAGTTGGCTCGACCGGTTTATCGCTTTGGTGAGTACGTTAGGAATGAGCGTACCGTCGTTTTTTAGCGCGATCCTGTTTGCCTGGTTTTTTGGATTCCTGTTACACCGTTATACGCATTTGAATATGACCGGTAGCCTATACGAAGTGGACGATTTTGGAAACGGAACCTATATACAGTGGAAAAATATTATTCTTCCGGCCGTCGTACTCGGAATCCGACCGTTAGGGGTTGTTATTCAGTTAATGCGAAATTCATTACTGGAAGTTATGAGTCAGGATTATATCCGAACTGCCAGAGCCAAAGGTTTAAGCGAATTGCAGGTGATTAAACGTCATGCGCTGAAAAACGCCTTAAATCCGGTAGTAACCGCTGTTTCCGGGTGGTTTGCCTCGATGTTGGCCGGTGCCGTTTTTGTGGAATATATTTTTGGCTGGAACGGACTCGGTAAAGAAATCGTAGATGCCTTAAATACACTTGATCTTCCGGTAATTATGGGCGCTGTTTTGGTAATCGCAACCACTTTTGTAGTGATCAATATATTAGTGGATCTGATTTATGCCTATCTGGATCCGAAAATCAAATTACAATAACATTTTCTTCACAGAAGATTTTATACTTTTATATCCGTAATAAACTAAAAAACTTTTTATGAAAAACATAGTCGCTATGGCATTGATGTTGGTTTTATCGATCGCCTGTACAAATGCACAAACCCCAAAAGAATTCTCAAAAGAGAGCCTGGACTATAAAATGGTAAGCCTGGAAGGTCAGGAAATTACATTTAAGGACGTGCTAAAAAAATACAAAGGCAAAACCGTTGTAATCGATGTTTGGGCCTCCTGGTGTCCGGATTGTATCAAAGGAATGCCAAAAGTGGTCAACCTGCAAAAAGAGTTTACCGATGTCGTATATTTGTTTATCTCGGCCGATAAAACTCCGGAAGCCTGGAAAAAAGGAATTGAAAAATACAATGTAAACGGCGAGCATTACCTATTGACCGACGGTATGAAAGGTGCTTTTGGAAAATCGATTAAACTGGACTGGATTCCACGTTATATGGTAGTGGACAAAAAAGGAAAAATTGCGTTGTTCAAAGCTATTGAAGCAGATGACGAAAACCTGATTACGACTTTAAAAACTTTAAAATAATGAGACACAGTATTGTTGCAGGAAACTGGAAAATGCACAAAAATGCACATGAAACCGAAGATTTATTAAACGACCTGATCGAAAAACTGCCTTCCGATAAAGAGGTGGAAATTATCGTAGCACCTACGTTTGTAAATCTGTCTTCTGCGGTACAACATTTGGAATTTACCAATATCGGTGTGGCGGCGCAAAACATGCACCAGGCTGAAAGCGGTGCTTTTACCGGCGAGATTTCGGCCGATATGCTAAAAAATATCGGTGTGGATATCGTAATTCTGGGACATTCCGAAAGACGTTCTTATTTTCACGAAACGGATGCTTTACTGGCTAATAAAGTCGATACAGCTTTAAAACACGAACTACGCGTGATTTTCTGTTTTGGGGAAGAACTAAAAGACCGTCAGAACCAACAGCATTTTAACATCGTGGAAAATCAGTTAAAAGACGGATTATTCCATTTGGAGGCTCAGGCCTGGGAAAACATCGTATTGGCTTACGAACCTGTTTGGGCTATCGGAACCGGCGAAACCGCCACTCCGGATCAGGCTCAGGAAATGCACCAATTTATTCGTCAGACAGTAGAAGATAAATACGGTCGCGAAGTAGCCGAAAACGTTTCCATTTTATACGGTGGCAGTGTTAAGCCGGATAATGCCAAAGAAATCTTTTCAAAACCTGATGTAGACGGTGGTCTTATTGGCGGTGCTGCTTTAAAAGCAGATGATTTTGCCGCTATTGTGAATGCTATATAAAAGCAAATACATAAATTATTCAATGAAGTCCGTTAATTCGGACTTTTTTTATTTATCAGGTCAACTTGAGACTACTACCTTCCTATTCAACACCACATGCTCCTTACTAAAAAGTATTCCTTATATATTGCATGTAACAAATAGCTCCCCAGATCCATTTTACAAACCATATAAATTAGTATCATGAAGCATATTTATACAGCACTTTGTCGTTTAGGACTCGCTTTCTTTTTTTTGACTTTGACATTGTTACTCTACTCTTGCGATACAGAGGAATTTACAAATCCAGCAGCTTCGGATTCCGAAATTGAAAAGGATACGGCTCTTAAAACAAATCAAGTGGAAGTTTCCAAAAGTGACTGGATGTCAGTATTAAGTAATAGGATATTCCTAAAAGACATTACTTTGGTCGGTAGTGAAGGTTCTATGACGACTGGCTATTCTAATGCCTTACAACGACAAAACGAAGGACTTGAAGAGCAATTAGAAGCGGGTGTCCGAATGTTTGATTTTGAATTAAAATCCTCAAATGAAACCGATGACGATCTTATCGTTAGTGACGATGATACGCCTATCTTATATAAACAGTATATGCCGGCTTATGCACAATTAATGATTTTCCCAAAATATGGAGAGCCATTTTATTTTTACAAACATATACTTCCAATTCTCGAAAGTTTTCTTAGCAAACATCAAACCGAAGTTTTATTCCTTTATGTCCATAAATCTTCCAGTACCAGCACACAAAAATTTAATGAAATCTTAAACAAAACAATTCAAAAAAGAATACGCTTAAACAATACATTCGGAGCCCATACTACTCTTGGAACGGTTCGAAATCAAATTCTTGTTATGCAACTTTATGACTATAAAGACAATACTTACCTAAAAAACAACAACGAAAGGATCTTCCGTTCCGTAAACCAAAACGTTTCAAGGAGTATTTTAAAATGGGAGATTAATCCCTATTCGGGTAATCCAATAAGACCACTTAATATCGATTGGAATAAACAAAAATTTGGTGACTTCGACTGGAAAATGAATCGGATAAAAAAAGGAATCGACAGCGCTCAGAATGCGTCTTTTAAAAGCCTGTTTTTTATTACTTATACAAGTGGATGGTCTTCGACAACCGGTCCAAAAGAAGTAGCCAATAACATACTTCCAAGAACTATCCAATACATGGAACAAGATATGCTCTCTTCTACAACATCCAACTCTAAGCATCCTCGTTTCGGTTGCCTATTTACTAACTTTACTACCTCCGAAAATGGTAAAAAACTTATTGATGTTTGCATTAAAAAAAGTATGCTGACCGACGAAAAAATCAGAGCTCTCAATTGAAAAAGACCATGTTAGATTTTAGATTAGCAGACAAGTATATAAACCAAAAAAATGGTATGTTATTAACAACATACCATTTTTTTTATCATAACATGCAAAACACAATATATTACATTATTTATAGTATATTTAACGACCAACCAACAAAATAACATATAATTAAAAAATTTGCATGAAAAAAATTACACTTATCCTCCTATTACTTCCATTTCTTTCATTCTCCCAAAAGATTTCAACCAAAAAAGATCGGGTATTGATAGACGAAAAAGAAGTAGCAATCTTTAAAGAACCGGTTCGCGATCAATATCAATTATTCGACCTGGCCGGAAACAAACAGTTTACCGTAGAATACAAAGGTATGTCCGAAGGTAAAACCATCCTGAATCAATGGTTATTACTAACCTCGGCCGACGAAGCCAAAAAAACGGAAATCCCGTATGAAGTATTGATCAACTCATTAAGTCCAACGCGGATTATGTTACACCTTATATCCGCCAAATACGGATTGTTTGATAAAAACGGATTTAATGCCGCTAAAATTGAAACCTTTTTTAATACCGAACGGGAAAGCATTGGCGACAAAACATTAAAAACTAAAATGGAGGTTGTCGCTTCCAAAAAAGACAAAGAAGAAAAAATTGCCCGCTACCGTCCCTTTGTAAAGATGGATGGAACGATTATGTTTGGCGGAACGGCCGGAACGAATATCGTAGGAAAGGCCATTTCGTCCACTTATACCGCTTTTGGTAACAATAATACCGTTAATGTTTACGATCTGGATAATATTCAGGTCGCTACAGCGCGCGCTACGGGCAATATGAATAACGAGGTGGAAGTAACTTTGTTTAACGACAGTAAGTTTAGCTACAACGCCGAAAAACGTTTTGCCGGACCGGATAACAGTTCGTTTGTAAAAGAGTTAGTCGGAGAATTGGTGTACCGCGATATTACGCTGGGTCGCCAGGCTAAAAGTTATAACAAGAATTTATTAAACGAAAAGATAAAACTAGCCAAAGAACGCAGTCGTAATATTTATAATGTAAACGGATATGCCTTTGACGAAAAAGGCGTGCGTTATGACGGGATTATCACGGCACAATTTGAGAAACTGGATATTAATCAGACCGGAGATACGCAGGTTGTGGATGCCATCGATAATTACGGTAAAAATGTTTCCATCAAATACAAAAACGAAAAAGGAAAAGAACGTACGATAACATTGCAGGCAAAAGACAACATCAAATTCTACGTTAAAAACAGCGACGGAACCGAAACCGCTTTCGAGGGTATGAAAGTAAAAGGCGATGCGATGAAAAAACTATCCAATGCGATGTCACTGGGCTTTAACAATGCCTATTTTTATCGGGTTATCTATACCAGCAAAGACAATTCGGTTTTGGTTGATCCGGTGGAAGACGATCGCTTTGTGATCAAATTAAAATCGAAACCAGAAGGACAAATGGTCGACAAAAGAAACAACGAAAAACTATCGACACAACTGGCAGAATACCTATCCGGTTGTAAAAATTTAGCTTCCGAGATAAAAAAAGGGGCTTTTGATTTGAAAAACTCAGAAAATCTCATTAATATTGTTAACGAATATAATGATTGCAAATAAAAATTAACATCCCCATTAAAAAAGCCCGTTGTACTACAACGGGCTTTTTTTATTCCGAAAACAAGAAAAACGGCTGTTCATAAGGCTTCCCGGTGAATCCTTGCGGCGCTGCCACTTTCTTTTGCTTATACAAAACGACATTTTTTAGCTGTGCCGAACCATTTATGGCAAAACCAAACTTCCCGTTGTTTTTGATCATTTCTACAGGCTCCGTAAATTTTATGATTTCTTCGTTATTGATCCAGACAAAAAAAGTAGTTCCGGTTTTCTGAATCTTCCAATCCAACCATTGTTCCGACATTGGCATTTTTACTTTGGGTAATTTCCCGATATGTCCGGTTGTACGAATATAACCACGTCCCTTTTCCGGATTCACAAAAAACGAACGATCTTCTATTGCGACTCTTCCTTCCAACTGGTTGTATAAAATTCCTAGGTATTTTTCTTTTTGCAGATTAAGCATCACTTCAAACAAATAGGCCGAAGGTTCCACCAGAGTCGAAAAGGTCAGCACATAGTTATCCGGCAGTTCTTTCTTTGACGTCAGAATCGCCCAATCGCTGTTTTTACTGCCCTTTACAAGCTTTTCTTTACTATTGACTTCCCAATTACCATTAACCTGATTCCATTGCTTTAAACGGGCATTAGCAAACGCTTCTTCAAAAACTATTTTAAAATCTGCTTTAGGTCCTGATACACCTCCTAAAAGCAGCATCCATAATACAAATTGTTTCATAAATTATTAACCGATAAAGGCATAAAAAAAGTGACTTCCGCCACTTTCTTTACTTTTTATATTAACTCTTCGCAGTTGCGATTACAAATTTCAGTTTGTTTCGAACACCTATCTGTAATAGGTCAACCAAATCCTGTACCTGAAGGTTATACGGGATTCGCACTACTATAGTTTGTTCTTTTTGTGTGCCCAGTTTTTCCAGCAATTTGGTTTCCAGTTCGTCAAAAGGCACTTCCTGTTTGTCTACAAAATAGTGCTTATCTTCCGTAACGGAAAGGCTGATAAATTGTTTGTTGGTTGTTTCCTTAGCCTCTGCTTTAGGTAACATCAGATTGATTACATTCGGATTCGCCAACGTGGAAATAATCAGGAAAAACAGCAATAAAAAGAACATAATATCACTCAAAGCAGAGGTCGCTACTTCGGCGTGAAAACGTCTATTTCTTTTGATTCTCATTGTGTTTATTTCGTATTTGGCTGTTGAATAACATTGATAAATTCTAATCCCTGACGCTGTACGTTTAGCGCAAAATGGTCGATCATCATATTAAAAAAGTGATAGGCTGCATAGGCAATTACCCCTACAATTAGCCCCAAACCACTACTGATCATTTTTTCATATAAACCACCGGATATATTTCCGATACTGATATTTTCGGTGATCGAAATCGTATAGAAAATCTTGATTACACCGGAAATGGTTCCGATAAACCCTAAGATTGGTGCAATACCGGCAACGATTCCCAAATACCCCAATTTCTTTTCCATTAATCCCATTTCTATATTGGCGCTTTTTTCCAAAGCCAGGTCAATCTCGTTAATTGGTCGGCCAATAGTGTTTACACCATTGCGCAATACTGTTCCATAGGCTGTATTTGATTTATCACAAATCATTGCAGCCGACTGGATATTTCCGGAATTCAACTGGTATTTTAATTCGTTGATTAACGAGTTGTCCAATTTTGTTTGCTTTTTGATATACAGATAGCGTTCCACGATAATATAAACCGTAAGGAAAAACAGGATAAAAATTGGGATTACCATAACCCCACCTTTCATGATCAACTGGAAAAAATTAACGGATTCGATTGCTGTATTAGCCACTACTGGTTCATTTACAACTGGTTCGGCCGGAACCGGGTTCGCTTGCAACAAAAAATTAAAAATCATGTTTTACAAATTCGTTTTTATAGGGGTTAAATATAAGTATTTGCTTTTTAAAATAGCAACTACCATACCATAAATAACGAAATTTCGGCGGAAAGCGTATTTTGAATATAAAAAATTTACCGCATAAAAAAAGGTCCGCTAGTAGCGGACCTTTTCTGTATTTTGAAAAAATGTTATTCTTCTGTCTTGTTGTGACGCGCTTCGATATCTTCTCTTTCTTTTCTTGTAACCGTATCACAAAGAACCGGTGTAGCAATAAATAAAGAGGAGTAAGTACCTACTGTAATACCAACCAACATCGCGAAGATAAATCCACGGATTGACTCACCACCGAAGATGAACATGATTAACAATACCAATAGTAATGTTAACGATGTATTGATCGTTCTTGATAAGGTTGTATTAATCGATTTGTTTACGATATCGTTAAAGTGTCCTTTTGTATTACCGGCAAGGTATTCACGTACCCTGTCGAATACAATTACGGTATCATTCATCGAGTAACCGATAACCGTTAGGATCGCAGCGATAAAGTGCTGGTCCATTTCCATGTGGAATGGCATGAATTTGTAACATAGTGAGTAAATACCCAATACGAAGATAACGTCGTGCGCTACAGCTGCGATCGCTCCTAATGAATACTGCCATTTACGGAACGAGATCATTAAATAAACGAATACAATTGCCATAGATCCCAATACCGCCCAATACGAATTGGTTTTGATATCGTCTGATACAGCTGCACTTACTTTTGAAGCTTGTAATACTCCGATTTTCTTACCGTCGAATGTATTTACAAACTTGTCATACGAAATATTATTAGAGTAATACCCTTTTAATGCGTTGTATAACTTCTCGTTTACTTCTTTATCCACTTCAGAACTAGTCTCCTGAACTTTGTATTTTGTTGTAATTTTTAACTGATTTGCATCACCAAAAACTTTTGCTTCGGCACTTCCGAATACTTCTTCTTTTGATAAAGCATCCGCAATTTCAGATGGCTCGATCGCTTTTTCGAATTTCACCTGGAACGTTCTACCTCCAACGAAATCCACACCCTCATCCAATCCGTTGATTGCAAAAGAGATACAACTTACCACTACTACTAATCCAGAGAACAAATACGTCCATTTTTTGATTTTTAAGAAATCGAAGTGGAAGTTTGTAAACCAGTTTTTCGTAACCGATGTTGAGAATTGTAATTTAGTTCCTCTGCTTACACCCCAGTCTAACAACATTCTTGTAATAAAGATTGATGTAAACAATGAAGTAAAGATACCGATCAATAATGTTGTTGCGAAACCTTTGATTGGTCCTGTTCCGAAGATCAATAGTACCAAACCGGTTAATACGTGTGTTACGTTGGCATCGGTAATCGACGACATCGCACCCCTCCATGTAAATGAGAAACGTACTGCTTCGTCTAACGACTTCCCTAATCGCAATTCTTCTTTAGCTCTTTCATAGATAATGATGTTCGCATCCACCGCAGTACCCATTGTTAATACGATACCCGCGATACCTGGTAAGGTTAATACCGCACCTAAGCTTGCCAAGATTCCGAAAAGGAATAATAAGTTCACTGCTAAAGCGATGTTGGCATACCAACCTGCTTTACCATAATAGAATACCATCCATAGGGATACTAATAACAAACCTACTAATGATGATGTAATACCGTTATCGATAGCTTGTTGTCCTAATGACGGACCTACTACCTCTGATTGTACGATTTCTGCAGATGCCGGTAATTTACCTGCTCTTAAGATGTTCGCTAAGTCTTTTGTTTCCGCTACGTCGAATACTCCTGAAATTTCAGAACGTCCTCCTGCGATTGGCCCTGAAGATACTCCCGGTGCAGAATATACGATGTTATCCAATACGATAGCGATGTTACTTTGTTGTGTATACGCTTTCCCGGTTAACTCTTCCCATTTCTTCGCTCCTGTTGCATTCATCTGCATCGTTACAGACGGACGACCCATTTGGTCAAATGATTCTCTGGCATCGGTAATAACACCTCCACTCATTGGTGGAATACCTTCTCTGTTTGCTTTTAACGCATATAATTCAACTACGTTTGGTGCTTTCGGATTTAATTTACCCCATGCAAAACGTACATAACGCTGTTCTGCCGGTAATAAAGAACGGATATCGTCTCTTTTTAAATACGAATTAACTTTTGCAGTATCTTTTGGATTAAAGTAAGCCAATACCGGGCTTCCTTGTTGTCCGCCACCTACTACTAAATCCAATAACGGATTGTTTCCTTTTTTAGCCGCAGCCGAATCGGTTGCTTTATTGGTTAACAATGAGTCAATTTCTGTCTTCTTAGCAGCTTCTTTTGTCTCAACTGTTGCTTTTTCTGTTTTCTTTAACGTCTCGTTAGCCGCCAAAAGGAAGTTTCCGATTTCGTCAGTTTTATACGTTTCCCAGAATTCTAACTGAGCTGTACTTTGTAATAATTTTGTAATACGGTCTACATCCTTAGCACCTGGAAGCTCTACTAAGATTCTTCCTGATTCTCCTAATTTCTGGATGTTTGGTTGTGTAACCCCGAATTTGTCGATACGCTCTCTTAATACACGGAAAGCACTTTCTACAGACTCTTCCACTTTTTTACGTAGCACGGCTTTTACCTGTGCATCGGACATATCAAATTTGATTACATCACTTAAATTTCTGTTTCCATAAATTTCAGGCGATGCCAATTTCGTTGTTCCGTTTGATTCTTTGTCAAAAGCGATAAAGAAAGCGTCCAAATAACTTTGGTTACCTTCTCTGTTTTTGGTTGCTTCTGCAAGCGCTTTATTGAAAACTGGATTTTTAGAATTATTCGCTAATCCTTTCAACACGTCTTTAACCGAAATCTGAAGAATCACGTTGATTCCCCCTTCTAAGTCAAGACCTTTATTAATTTGTTTAGCTCTTACTTCGTTAAAAGTATGACCTAAAAAAACTTTTTCTTTACCAATAGAGTCCAGATAGAACAACTCTTTTTTAGAGTCTCCGTTCGCAAAGGTTTTCGCCTTTTTCTCTATATTATTGGTAACAAATGTGAAGGATAGCTGGTAAATACTTACCAGTGCAAAAAGTATTGCAAAAAATTTAATGAGTCCTTTATTCTGCATTATTACTAAATATTAATTATTCATTTTTTTCAAAAACGAGCAAATATATAATTTACCAAAAGATTAACCAATTAATTTGCCAATATTATCAAAAAAAAAGACTGCCCTATGCAGCCTTTCTTTATTTCTTCTATAATGACTATGCCAAAACAGATTTAAGATCGCCATTCATAGCTCTAACCGCATCGGCACTCTTCGCAAAAAGGGCTTTTTCAGCATCGTTTAAGGCAATATCTACAATTTCTTCAATTCCGTTTTTACCGATAATACACGGTACACCGATACAAATATCATTTTGACCGTATTCACCTTCCAGATAAACCGAACATGGAATCATACGTTTTTGGTCGTTTAGAATACTATCTACAAGGAAAGCTACCGATGCTCCCGGCGCATACCAGGCCGATGTCCCCAACAATCCGGTTAATGTCGCTCCTCCAACCATAGTGTCGGCCGCCACTTTATCCAATACGTCCTGCGCTAAAAAGTTTGAAACCGGACTTCCGTTATAAGATGCCAATCGCGTTAATGGAATCATAGTGGTATCACCATGTCCTCCAATTACCATACCCTGAACATCGTTAGACGGCTTATCCAATGCTTTTGACAAATAGTATTTAAAACGGGAACTGTCCAAAGCACCACCCATACCGATAATTCTGTTTTTCGGTAATCCGGTTGCTTTTAAGGTTAGATAGGTCATCGTATCCATAGGATTCGACACTACCACTATAATGGTATCCGGAGAATATTTTAATACGTTTTCCGCTACCGATTTTACAATACCGGCATTGATTCCGATTAATTCCTCACGGGTCATTCCCGGTTTTCTCGGAATACCTGAGGTGATCACCACCACATCGCTTCCGGCTGTTTTGGAATAATCGTTGGTACTTCCTGAAACGCGTGTATTAAATCCTGTTGTTGTTGCGCACTGCATGATGTCCATCGCCTTACCTTCTGCAAAGCCTTCTTTGATATCCAACAATACCACTTCGCTTGCAATTCCTCTATAAGAGATAACATCTGCACAAGTTGCTCCTACATTTCCTGCGCCAACTATTGTTACTTTCATAATATTCGTAAAATAAGTATTAAATTAATTTTTGATTTATTGAGTTACCCAATATACAAATTTTATGTACGCAAAATACACGGTTCAAAAAAATCACATTTTTTTAAATTGCTGCCAAATAAAAAAGGATGCCGTTTTCTGACATCCTTTTTCTATTGGTAATTTATGCATCAATTTTAGCGTATGCTGCGTTTTTCTCGATAAACTCTCTACGCGGCGGTACCTCATCTCCCATTAACATAGAGAAAATTCGGTCGGCCTCAGCCAGACTATCAATAGAAACCTGACGTAACGTTCGGAATTCCGGGTTCATTGTCGTTTCCCACAACTGCTCCGCGTTCATCTCTCCAAGACCTTTATAACGCTGAATACCGGTTCCGCCACCCATTCTTTCCGAGATCTGATCGCGTTGTGCATCGGTCCACGCGTATTCTTTTTTATTTCCTTTTTTCACCATATATAATGGTGGTGTTGCAATATATACGTATCCGTTTTCGATCAGTTCTTTCATATATCTGAAAAAGAACGTCAGGATAAGCGTTGAAATGTGGCTACCATCCACGTCGGCATCACACATGATCACCACTTTATGATAACGTAGTTTTTCAAGGTTTAAGGCTTTACTATCTTCTGCAGTTCCAATCGTAACACCCAATGCGGTAAAAATATTTCGAATCTCTTCGTTTTCGAATACTTTATGATGCATCGCTTTTTCTACGTTCAGGATTTTACCTCGCAACGGAAGAATCGCCTGAAAGGCACGGTCACGACCTTGTTTGGCCGTTCCACCCGCGGAATCCCCCTCGACAAGGAATACCTCGCATTTTGCCGGATCCTGTTCAGAACAATCGGATAATTTCCCTGGCAATCCACCGCCACCCATAACGGTTTTACGCTGTACCATTTCACGGGCTTTTTTAGCCGCATGACGCGCCTGCGCCGCAAGGATTACTTTCTGAACAATTATCTTGGCATCGTTCGGGTTTTCTTCCAGGTAGTTTTCCAACATTTCGGCTACCGCCTGACTTACCGGTGATACTACCTCTCGGTTTCCTAATTTTGTTTTGGTTTGCCCTTCGAATTGTGGTTCGGATACTTTTACCGACACAATCGCCGTTAATCCTTCACGGAAGTCATCTCCCGAAATTTCAAATTTCAGTTTTTCCAACAATCCGGAAGCATCCGCATATTTTTTAAGCGTACGGGTCAATCCACTACGGAATCCCTGTAAGTGCGTTCCTCCTTCGTGGGTATTGATATTATTTACGTAAGAAAAGATATTTTCGGAATAGCTGCTGTTATAAATTAACGCCACCTCAACCGGCACTTCTCCTTTATCACTTTCCATACTGATCACGTGTCCGATAATTGGCTCACGGTTACCATCCAGGAATTTAACAAACTCTTTTAATCCTTCTTTCGAATGGAAAACCTCACCAACAAAATTTCCGTCTTTATCCGTTTCTCTGCGATCGGTTAACGTAATTGTAATTCCCTTATTAAGGAATGACAATTCGCGCATACGAGCCGCTAAGGTATCATAGGAATATTCTGTTGTTTGAGTAAAGATCGTATTATCCGGTTTAAAGGTTACAATCGTACCTCTTTTTTGGGTTTCGCCAATCTGTTTTACCGGGTAAATTGCCTTACCTCTTTCGTATTCCTGTTCGTATACTTTTCCTTCTCTGTGAACCGTTGCACGCAAATGGTCGGATAGCGCGTTAACACACGATACCCCAACCCCGTGTAAACCTCCGGATACTTTATAGGAATCTTTATCAAATTTACCTCCCGCACCAATTTTGGTCATTACAACCTCCAATGCGGAAACGCCTTCTTTTTTATGAATATCTACCGGAATACCACGACCGTTATCTTCAACCGTAATGGAATTATCCTCATTAATCGTTACAGATATGGTATCACAATGTCCGGCCAAAGCTTCATCGATCGAGTTATCCACAACCTCATAAACCAAATGGTGAAGTCCACGTGTTCCTACATCTCCAATATACATGGAAGGACGCATTCTTACGTGCTCCATTCCCTCAAGCGCCTGAATACTGTCTGCCGAATAATTGTTTTTCTTAACTTCTTCGCTCATAATTTATATTCTAAAAAATGTATTTTTTCGTCTAACAGGCAAATATATGAAAACACAAAGGATAATACACTAAAAATAACCCGTATTAGGCGTAAGTTATCAACAAAAGCTTTTAATTACCTCGTAATTTTCTTACTTTTTAACATTTCTCATTCCTTGTAAAAAAACAAAAAAAGCACCGGTAGATTTCCGGTGCTTTCAAACAAACAAACTAATCACATATGAAAGATCATAATGTCGCTTTCAGGGTGGCAATACTCGTATCGGCCTTAACATGAACTTTATTGGCTCTACCGCTCGGATCCTGGTTTTCCTGCCATTTCGGAATCCACTTGCGTACGGTTTTGGCCGCACTGGCCTGTGGGAAATGTTTATGAAAAATGGTTCGGTAGTAATACGCTTCTTTTGTGGTGGGCGTATTGTGCGGAAATACGTCGGCTGCTTTGGCTAACTGCTCATCCGTAACCTGTGCCGTACCATATTCGATTAAAGCATCGATCCAGTTATAACCAACACCGTCCGAAAACTGCTCTTTCTGGCGCCATAATACGCTATCCGGCAGATACGGTTTTTCCGGTGTATCGAATGCTTTTCTAAGGATGTACTTTTCAACACCACCATAGGTTGCCGGTTGTTTTTCTTCCGGTCTGATTTTAATAGCCAGATTTAAAAAGGCTTTGTCCAAAAACGGAACCCGCGCTTCCAATCCGTGTGCCATAGTCGACTTATCCGCACGTAGCAAATCGGCAGTAGCTAATTTCTGTACGCGTTCGATCGTTTCTTTCTGAAAATCGGCTACAGAGGGCGCATTTCTAAAATACAGATAACCGCCAAAAATCTCATCGGCTCCTTCTCCGGACAATACTACTTTGATTCCTTTTTCGGTGATGGCTTTCGACAGGAAATACATCGGCGTACTGGCACGAATCGAGGTAACATCGTAGGTTTCCAGATGCCAGATCAGTTTATCCAGAATGGCGATCCCCTGCTCCACCGAAAAGTAAATTTCGTGGTGTTCCGTTCCCAGATATTCGGCTACGGCACGAGCTGCAACCACATCGGGCGCATTGCGATCCAATCCGATCGAAAACGAATGCAATGTCGGGCTTCCGGCTTCGGTCATTAATCGGGAGGCAATAGCGGATGTTAACGACGAATCCAATCCACCCGATAGTAAAACACCAATCGGTACATCACTCATCAATCGTTTGCGTACCGCCTCGGTAAGCGTTTCCCGTATGGCTTTTAAATCAAGCGGTTCTACGGCTTTTGCGGCATCTTCCCATTGCGGTTGGTAGTATTTTACAAATCCTGTTTTAGGCGAGTAATAATGCCCCGGAGGAAAGGCGGCAAACGACTTACACTGGTCGGCTATGGCTTTCATTTCGGAGGCAAAATAAATCGCTCCGTGACTGTCGATTCCATAGTACAATGGTTTTACGCCCAACGGATCCCGGCCTGCAATAAAATCATCACCATCAATCACAACAAAGGCAAAGATCCCGTCGAGCATATCACAAAATTCATAGCCATATTCTTCATATAAATGCACAATCACTTCCGAATCGGATGTCGTGCGAAACGTATGGTTTTTTAGTACGGTATCACGTAGTTTTTTATGGTTATATATTTCACCATTGTGTACCATCCAGGCCGAATTGGTTCCCTGAATTGGTTGTTTTCCGGTTTGCAAATCGACGATCGACAAACGTTCGTGGCTTAAAAAATGTCCTTTTTCCGTGATATGCAAATCACTTTCATCCGGACCGCGATGCGACATTCTTTTGGACAATTGTTGTACCAATTCCGCATCGGCTCCTTTTCCTATAACTGCTACTATCCCGCACATACTATTTTCTTTAATTGGTTATTATTACGTCACAAAATTGCCTATATCAGTTTTAATTAAAAAGCAAAAACATTATTTTAGTTTAAATTTAAAATCAAAAAAAACAATTCAAAAGCAAAATATAACCTAAAGCATCCGATTTGTAGCGTTTGGGTTAAAATCTATAAGTTCACGCCCTATATCGAGGCATTTAAAACAAAAAACCGGACAAATGCCCGGTTTTATTTAGTTTTTGGAATAGTCGTCCAACAGTTGCTTTTCCCTACTATTTAGCGATTGTACGCCGTTTTTATTTATCTTTTCCAGTATACGATCGATTTCCTTTTGCTTTTCAACTTTGGCCGCGTTATACTTTTCATCAATCGTATAATTTTGTTCTTTGGTATGTGGCACGTTCGAACCTGTGATACGCATTACCGCATATATAAGTCCGGCTACAAAAAGCACTATGCATATTGTTATCATCTTTTCTTATTTTACCTGTTTCCCTTTTACAAATGTATTTACCGGTACGACATACGGCACACCGTCGATATCCATCGTCATAATATCTGCATCAAAGATCACAAAATCGGCCCATTTACCCACTTCAAGGCTTCCTTTTTCGTTTTCTTCAAAATTAGAATACGCTGCCCAGATGGTCATTCCTTTTAAGGTTTCCTCACGGGTTAATGCATTTTCCGGTTGGAATCCGTTTTCCGGATAGTTTTTAAGATCTTTTCGTGCTACGGCTGCATAAAACGTATACATCGGGTTTACTTCCTCAATCGGGAAATCGGTTCCCAATGCGATTAATCCCGCTTTTTGCAACATGGTTTTATAGGCATACGAATACTGTAGTCGTTTTTTACCCAATCGGTCTTCGGCCCAATACATATCCGATGTTGCGTGCGTGGGTTGTACCGATGGTATAATTCCTAATTTAAAATAATCGAAATCGGGTTCGCGCATAATCTGAGCGTGTTCGATTTTCCATCTGCGGTCGGGCTTACCGTCTAATACTTCTTTATAAATTTTTAATAATACGGTATTCGTCGAATCGCCTATCGCATGGGAATTCATCTGATAATCCGACTCAGCGATCTGCTTCGCAATTTCGCGAATCGTTGGAATTGGCGACAACAACGCTCCGAATTGTTTTGGTTTGTCGGAATACACCTGATGCAAACAGGCACCACGCGATCCCAAAGCACCGTCGCCCATAAATTTAAACGAACGCACGTTTAATTTATCGGTTTTATAAATTCCCAATTGCGTATAATGATCTACATTTTCGCGGGTCGCCATAACCATCGCATAGATGTTAATATCCAGTTTGTTTTCCTGTTGTAAACTATCGATCAGGTCGATAATATCGCGTTCCAAGCCGGCTTCGTTAATCGTCGTCAATCCGTATTGAAACATCTCTTTTTGCGCATCCTGTAAGGCTGTAATTTGCGTCTGACGGGTTGGTTTTGGAATAATAGCCGATACCAGTTCCATTGGATTATCAACCAAAATACCAGTTAGTTTTCCGTCTTTGACTTCAATCTGTCCGCCTGATGTTTTGGTTTTGGTTGTAATTCCGGCCAGTTCCAGGGCTTTTGTATTGACCAACATCGCATGTCCGTCGATACGGGTTAGCACCACCGGAATGGTTGGAAAGTACTGATCCAATAATTCTTTTGTTGGAAATTCTTTTTCCTTCCAGTCGTTCTGATCCCATCCGCGGCCGATGATAAACGTATGATTTTTGACTTTTTGGAATGCCTGAATCCTTTCGATCACTTCCTGAAAACTCTTGGTTCCTCTCAAATTTACCGCCTGCATATTCATGCCCAATCCGTAAAAATGAGCGTGCGCATCGTAGAATCCGGGATAGATATATTTGTCTTTGGCGATCAGGGCTTTTTTAGCGGAAAACTTTTTCAGGATATCGGCCTTGCTTCCGATTCCGATAATTTTTCCGTCTTTAACCGCCAATGCTTCCGCAGTCTGAAATGCTTTATTAACCGTATAGATTTTGGCATCGGAAACGATCAGATCGGCTTCCTGTTTTTTCTGGGCATTTATTAAGGCCGAAGTAAGACAACATGCGGCCAGTAGTATATTTTTTACTTTCATTTTTCGTACATCTAATCGATTGTTTCGATCGTATATTTTGAACTGTTGATTTCGAAGGTTTCACCTATTCCGCCGCCCATCAACTTCACTCCCAATGGCGATTGAGGCGAAAGTGCGATTACATTCACACCGTCGATAGCGATTTTGGGTAAAGCGGCACTCATAAACAAATACATTCCATTGGTTTTGATCACGCTTCCTACGGCAATTTTTGAGGTTGTTGCAGTAGCATCGATTTTTTCCAATATGGTTTTCATCTGAAGTGCCTCCTTTAACTTGGCACTTAACTTTTCCTGTTCCAAATGCATCATCGACAACGCCGTTTCGTGCTTATCCCCAGCCGAACCTTTTGCATCGTTTTGCGCATCTTCTGCCAAACCGGAAATCATATCTCTGAAAACATCAATTTTGTCTTGTAATAAAACGAGATGATGTTGTACAATTTTTTGTTTAAATGTCATTTCTCTTGCTGTAATGATGTACAAAGAAACAAAATAAAAGCCTGCAAAAACAGTTGCTTTGCAGGCTTTCCCTTTTTATTTGAACACTTTAATTAAAAGTCGAATTTATAACTGGCTCCAATCAGGAACTGGAATCCCTGTACCGGATAATTCAGCCAGCGTTGGTAGTTCTGACTTGCCAGGTTGTTGGCTTTCAGATAGGCTGTAAGCCGTTCGTTGTGTTTGTAACCCACATGTGCATTCAGATCAAAATAACTGTCTAAGGTCACGGTTTTAAACATCGGTTCCGTTAGCGAAACATCGGTATACATAAACTGGTCTTTACGATCGCCTACAAAGAAGATATTCGTTCCGGCATACCATTTTTCGGTGATGTTAAAGTCGAAATCCGCACCAATTTTTACGGTTGGCATATTCCAGGCCTGTTCCAAATCGGTTGTAAAGCTGTTAAACGTACCGTTAATTCCGAAGCTTACATTTTTAGAGAAGTCCATTTTTAATTCTCCAAAAAAGCTAATTGTTTTTAACTTGTCGTATACCACACCAAACGAGTTTCCGTATACATAACCTTCGGTATTGGTATTGGCCGTGTCGTATATATTGCTTTTAAAGAACGCTTTATCGTCGTCACTTTTGTAAGATCCTCTAACGTTATAGGCTACATTATTCGCCAGTTTCCCTTTTAATCCGACATAGATATCGTATTGCTCGCTGGTTGGTGCGATCACTAAATTAGGTGCTACAAACTGGTTTTCGCCAACAAAATCGGCATAGGTATTTTGTTTTAATCCACCTTCGGCACCGGCATAAGCAATCATCACGTCGCCCACTACTTTATAGGATGCTTTTACATTTGGATACACATAGAATTTCCCGTCACTTTCGTTATTCAGTTTTCCCATGTTGTAAAAAAGTCCTGCGCCAAGCTGAACCGAAAGATCCCCTTCATTTAATAAAATACTCGGTTGTACTCCTACATTCAGGTAACTGTATTTCATTTCGCTATCCGGCAGATTGTAGTAATCTTTTTCAAAATTTCCGCCTAAATAATCCACTACGAAATCGGTTTTGAATTTATTGTCTTTGAATTCGAAATCGATCGAAGGTTTGATAAAGAAACGGTTTTCAGCGCTTCCTTTCGCATCCCAAAAACGTTTGAATTGTAATGTGGCTTCGTTAAAATAACTGTCTTTCATTCCCAATCGCCCGCCTAATTTTAAGGTTTGATAGGTTTGCTGTGGATTGATGGCCGCCAACATATTCGGATCGTCAAAGGTCAGGTAATCGGTTGGTAATCCGTACCAATTGTACAATTGATGTTGGTATCCTAAATCGACATTCCAGTCGAAATCCCGTTGTTTGCTTCCGTAGGTCAGATCTACCGAAGTGTTATAATATTTATCGTCCAGCAACACATCTTTTATTCCGCCCTGCGATGACATATGGCGGAACATTCCCGCTACATATTCGTTATTGTTCAGGTTTTTGGTTACAAACAATTCGCCGTTTACCGCGGCATAATTTCCAAATCCCAAAGTAGCATAATTGTTATATAATTTTTCCTTTTGGGCTTTGTCTACTCCGGCCGCTTTTCCTTTGGATGGCGTGAAAGTCGACGCTACCGGAAAGGAAAAAATATTGTATTGTATTTCCTTTTTCTGCGTATTATCTTCGTCGTCTATCGTTGGCGTTTCTTTTACTTTAAAAGCATCGGAAATGGTTGGCGTATACGGTTTTACTACGTTTACTACTTCTGTTCCCAGATTTTCGTCTTTCTTTTGTGCAAAAAGCGTCTGACTTCCTGCTAAAAGTAATACGAATGCGATTTTATATTGAATGGTCTTTGTCATATGCTGTATTTATTAGTACGAAAAAGTACGCTCCTTTTAATTGGTTATTGAAGAATTGCGTTTGGCTTCTTCCGATTTAATAAAGTCTAATTCTTTTTTGGCTTCTTCTACCACATCCTGATACGTACTAAAGTTTTTGATCACACTTTCCAGAATATAAGTCGCCTGGAAACTGTCTTTTAAGCCGTAAAAGTTCTTTGCCATGATCACCAGACCTTTGGCTCCGAAATACTTGTATCCGGAATAATCTTTAGCCAGTTTCTGAACGGCGGTATTCGATGCTTCAAATTTGCCATCCTTGTTTTTAAAGTACGCATCGTAGTATAAAGCTTCTGCTGCCAGCTCTCCTTTGGCTATAGTGAGTAGTTTTGCGTAGGCCGTTTTGGCTTTTGCCTCATCGTTCGATTTAATAGCCGAACGCGCTACGATAATCTGCGCATCACTTTTAATACGATCTTCGATTTTAGTATTTGCAAGTACTTTATCGGCATAAATCACCGCGTTCGGATAATCTTTCTGTTCGTAATACGATTTCATCAGATTGGATTGCGCGAAGGTTACGTTTTGCGGGAAATCGGCTTCTGTTTCCAATCGTTTTAAAACCGGAATCGCTTTGGCATAATCGTTTTTCTTCAGATGAATTTCCGATAAACGCGCCAATGACTGTTCGGTAAATTCATTTCGGGATTTTCCGATCACAAACTCATAATTCGGGATAGCATTACTCCCAAGACCTTCGGCAAAATAGGCCTGCGCCAGATAGAAATTGGCTTTTAAAGCCGAGATTCCATTCGGGAAGTTCGCCAGATAGCCTGTAAATCCGGAAATCGCCGGTTTTAAATTGTTTTGCAGGTATTGTTTTTCGGCAGATTCGTAGGTTGTTTTATCCAGATCGGCATCGGTTACTTCTACAAAATCCAGGGTTCTTACCCAACTTGCATATTCGTCTACTTTTCCGAGATCAACATAAATCAGACGTGCGGTCGAAACTGCTTCCATCGCCTCCTGACTTCTCGGATAATCGGCTACTACTTTTTTCAGTTTGGTTAACGCCTGCTGGTCTTTTTCGGCATTATAATAAATCAAACCTTGTCTTAAAATGGCTTTTGCCGCATACGAACTGTCTTTATAGTCCGTAATCAGTCGGTCGTAGGCCTGTAGCGCTTTTTCGGTATTGTTTAACGTTACATAGGTATTTCCCATTTCATATAAAGCATCATCCGCATATTTTGATTTTGGATAGGCTTTTAAGAATCCGTTTAACTCCTCTACTTTTTTATCGTTTCGGGATACAAATCCATAGGAAATCGCTTTTTGGAAGTAGGCATAATCCGCGTCGACACTTTTTAGTTCGATCGCTTTGTTATAGGCCTCCATCGCCGGCCAGTATTTGGTTGTCACAAAATAACTGTCGGCCATTCGCAGGTAGGCATCGTTAAGACGCACTTTGTCGTCTTTTGCACTATTGATATACTCCTGAAAATATTTTGCTGCCTGTTCGTATTCTTTTTGTTTAAAATAGGTATACGCCAGATCGTAATTGGCATTTTTATATTCGGGTGTGTTTTTCGCTTCCGCACTACCCAAAAATTGTTTAAAGCTGATCAATGCATCACTGAATTGTCCCAACACATACTCGGTTTCGGCCTTCCAGAACGTAGCACGCGTGGTAAATTTCGCATCGCGCTGTTCGGCAATCGATTTTTTAAATAAGGCTAATGCTTCGTTATAATTTCCGTCGGTATACAACTCCAATCCGCGGTAAAACGTAACCTTCTGATAGGCCAGTTTGTTCTCCGGTGTTTTGCTTTTTTCCAGCAATACTAAAGCTTCTTTGTAATTTTTTGACGTAATATACGAGTTGATCAATAACGATTCTATTTCTGCTTTATAAGACGTATTCGGGTATTTGTTCAGATAGCCCATCAGGACTTCCGGTACACTTTGGTACGGATTTCCGATTTCGTAACTCAACTTAGCATAATTCAGATACGCATCTTCCTGGATTTTGGCATCAAATTCCATTTCAGAGGCATTTTTGAATGCATTTAACGCCTGTTGTTTTTTATCGGTTTTCAGATAACTTTCCGCCAAATGATAATAGGCATTCTGCGCTACCGCATCCTGTCCGTTGATAATTTTATTAAACTGAGCGATCGCATTTTCATAATCACCGGCTTTATAATAGGCATACCCCAACTGGTAAAAATCGGTGTTGTTCCATTTGCCTTTTTTGCCCTTGTATTCCAATAAATACGGTAAGGCTTTGTCGTATTGTTTCAGGTTAAAATAACTTTCCCCGATAATCTTGGACAATTCGGATTTTTCGTTGGCATCGGATTTGGACAATTGTGGAATTCCCACATCGATAGCTTTTTGGAAACTTCCCAGTTTAAAGTTCATATCGGCCTGGAAATAGGACATTTTTTCTTTGTATTTGTCCTTATCGGATACCTGATCAAAAAACTGCGTAGCGTCTTTGTAGTTATCGGTTTCATAGGCCATATAACCCAAATAGTATTTGGCCTGCGAGCCGTATTCTTTGGAATTAACGACTTTATTAAAATATTTTTCGGCTTCTTTTTTATTTTTTGCGGTAAAGTAACAATAGCCTTTCTGGAAATTATAGCGTTCCTTATCGCTTAAAGTCATGGCATTTTCATCGACTTTATCGAACCATTTTAGCGCCTGAACGTAATTTCCCTGCTCAAAGTAATAATGCGCCACTTCGATATAGGCCTGATTTTGTTTCGTACTGGTCGGATAATTTTCGACAAAACTTTCCATCATCTGATCGGCTCCGGATTGCTCCAGACGAATCGCACAATTGGCACTGTAATAGGCACAATCGGCTTTTACTTCCGAACTGTTGTTGGCGCTTTTCACCTTGTCAAAAAGGATTTGAGCCGCCTGGTATTGTTTGTCTTTGTAAAGCGACAACGCTTTCTGGTAGTCCACTAAATCGTGCGTATAGATGTTCGATTGTTGTGCCGCGAGGTTCATCGCACCCAGCGTTAGGGAAATAAATAATAGCCTATCTAATTTTCGCATTGTTCCTTTTTTTAAAAACCAAATATATCAAAATATACTGGTATTAACGTTTGTCCGGTTTTGTTTATTGCAGGAGTTCCCTCAAAAACCAAACCAAATAATTTCTTACGGAAATAAATTGTCGTAAATTTCGTTTTTAATTTTGCAGGACTCTCTTAACTTCTTATTTTTACCAAAATAAAACATACGTACTTATGTCTCAAACTATTCTTTCCCTTACCGATGTAACCATTTACCAGGAAAATAATGCTGTTTTAACCCATGTAAACCTTGAGGTTAAAAACGGTGATTTTATCTATATCATTGGAAAAACCGGTTCCGGAAAAAGTAGTTTTATGAAAACATTGTATGCCGATTTACCGTTAACGGAAGGAGAAGGCACCATAGTCGATTATGATTTAAAGACGCTTAAAGAAAAAGATATTCCGTATTTGAGACGTAAACTGGGTATTGTATTTCAGGATTTTAAATTGCTCCCGGATCGCAATATCCATGACAATCTGGAGTTTGTTTTAAAAGCAACCGGATGGGCCGAAAAAGAAGAAATGCAGGTACAGATTGACGAAGTACTGGACAAAGTAGGTATGCGCAATTTTGCTAATAAAATGCCGCATCAGCTTTCGGGAGGTGAACAACAGCGTATTGCAATTGCCCGGGCTTTATTAAACGATCCGGAGTTAATCTTAGCCGATGAACCAACCGGAAATCTGGATCCGCAAACCAGTGTGGAAGTTATGGAGGTTTTGAAAAAAATCAATCAGAACGGAAAAACCATTTTAATGGCCACACATGATTATGCATTGTTAATGAAATATCCATCCAAAACGCTAAAATGCGAGGACAAAACATTGTTTGAAGTGGTACAAAGAACCGTATAAACACAAACAATTACAAAACATACATTCAATACCCTTTTACTCAAAAGGGTATTTTTTTTGCACAAAATCTAAGCAAAGAGGACTATTATGGTCTTTTATATCCCATTTTGTATAAGCTGTATCAAAAAAACAAAAAAACACTTCACCTTTGAATCCCAATTCAATCCTATAGCCAGGTTTTTATTGCTCCCCCATTATTTAATTCCGTACAAAACAACCATAAATAATGAGGGGTTATTTTATAAAATGTATAAAAAGCAAACCAATACTTTTATTAGTATTATCGGGTATCTTAATTCGTATTATCATCTTTTACCTATACCGGCATGTTACGCTATTTCCGGATTCTGAAGGTTATATCGCATTAGGAAATCAACTCGCTACTTTTGATTTGTCCGGATACAACGGACAACGAAGTCCTGGTTATCCGTTCTTATTATTTCTAACCGGTACTAATTTATCGATAACCCTTTTGGTTCAATTTGTAATGGGCATCTGTACAACTGTTCTGATTTATAAGAGTATGTTGTTATTGCGATTTTCTACTGTGATCGCTTTTTTTACCGCGCTATTTCTGAATAATTGGCTGCATGTTATTTTTTACGAAACCGCCATTCTTACCGAATCACTGACCCTCTTTATGATCTCGCTTATTATCACACTGTATCTAAAATACTTTTCTTACGCCAATTCCTTTAAAAAAATGTTTTTACTTAGTCTGGCGTTAGGTTTTTTAGTCTTGATCAAACCTTTTTATTTTTTCCTTCCTTTTATTTTCTATGCCTTTCCTCTTTTAAAAAAATTTTCCATTTCTACGATTCTAAACAAACGAATTGTCATCTTTATTTTCCCTGTAATCAGTTTTTTCGGTTGGTCCTTTGTCAACAAAATCAATACCGGATATTTTGTTTCCACTACTTTTTATGGTTATAACATCGCTCAGAATTGTGTCACTTTTGCCGAAAAAACACCGGATACATTCCATACCATCAGGGATATTTATGTCAAAAACCGGGAAATGGCAAAAAACAATAACAAAGACGTAGCCATGAGTATCTGGTTTGCTTATGACGAATTACGAACCGCAACCGGACTCTCTTTTACCGATTTGTCTTTTCAGTTAAGTGAATTTAGTAAAACCGCAATCCGTAACAACCCTGTCGATTATGTATACCAGGCGATCTGTGTTTCCTGGATCGATTTCTGGAAAACAGGTATCTATTGGAATTATCCTGATTTTAAAATCCCTTTATTTAACAAGCTTTTTATTGGACTATGGTGCCTCCAGTCGGCAATACTACAGTACCTGAAACTGGTTTTTGTACTGTTATTCCCAATACAGTTGTATGATTTTTTTACGCGGAAAATTATAACTCATGAACTGTTTTTTAGTGTGATCATCCATACTACAGCCTTGCTTCAGGCTTTGGTTACTTATGGCAATAATTCCAGATTCAGCTATCCGTTTGAATTTTTAATGGTCATTACCGTTATGCTGTTTTTCAAAAGGAAAGGTTGGCTGAAATATTAAAAACATTACTAAAAAAAACGTTACTTTGTAAAGTTCTATTTATTTGAAAGACCACTAACCCGATATGCTTTCTATACTGATACCTACATATAACGATGATGTAAGCGAATTAACCCGTGCCCTTATACAACAGGGAAAGACATTACAATTGTCTTTTGAGATCATCTGTTGGGACGATTGCTCTTCTGACAGTGTAACTTCACAGAACAATAAGGCCTTATGCGCCGAATTTGACAACTATTCCTATTATAGAAGTACCACCAACCTGGGTGATACCCAAACCCGGACATCATTGGCTTTAAAGGCAAAATACGATTCGCTTTTATTTGTTGACTCGGACGTATTACCCGGCTCGGAAACCTTTTTAAAAAAATACGTTGCACTAATCGCTTCGCAATACCCGGTTATTTTTGGCGGATGCCAATATACCGATCACCATGATAATCAGGCGACCATGTTACGCTGGACTTTCGGTCATTCGCGCGAATCACAAACGGCCGAATCCCGAAATCAAAAGCCGTATCATTATATCTTTTCCAGTAATTTCCTAACTGATAAAAGCACTTTTTTAGGTATCAAATTCCCGGAAAAAAACATTTACGGTATGGATAGTTTTTTTTCGTATCAGTTGTATCAAAAAGCCATTCCGGTACTTCATATCGACAATCCGATACTACATCTTGGTTTGGACAAAAACGAAATCTTTTTCCAAAAATCACTCGAAGCCGTTAAACTCCGAAAAAATATGTTTCCGGAATTGCCCGGTATCGAAAATATTAATTCGCTGCTAAAAAACTACAACCGACTAAAACGTTTGCATCTCGACAGCATTGTTGGTCTGTTTTTTAATTTGTCAGAACCCGTTTTACGAAAAATGATTCTGGGAAAAAACAGAAGTTTATTTTGCCTGGATTTGTATCGATTGGGATATATTTGTGTGCTAAAATAGTGTCGTATGGCTTTTTTTTCCGTCATTATCCCTTTATACAACAAAGAAGCGCATATCCAAAGTACTTTAAACAGTATTCTGAATCAGTCGTTTACTGATTTTGAAATTGTTATTATAAATGACGGATCAACAGATCGCAGTCTGGAAAAAGTACAGTCTTATACGGATCAACGGATTCGGTTGTTTACTACTGAAAACCGCGGTGTTTCTGCCGCACGGAATCTGGCTATGCAAAAAGCATCCGGTTCCTATTTCGCATTTATCGATGCCGATGATTTCTGGTATCCGCAACATCTTGAAAAGTTATACGATACCATTATCGCGTTTGATCATCTGAGCGTTTTTAGCACTTTACAGGAAATTGAAACGGTCAACGGAATTTTTCCGGCCAGTCATAGTAATTTAACAACGGCTTTGCTACAGGAAGTAGATCTTTTTGAAACCAGTCTGACCCGAAGTATACTGGCTGTTTCTTCTTTTGCGATACATAGGAATATCATGGAAACCATCGGTTTTTTTAAGGAAACGATTTCTAATGGTGAAGACACGGACTATTTTATCCGTATCGGATTTCGCTATAAAATAGGGCTGTATAACGGCATTACATCACGCTATACTTTTGTGAGCGGAAGTTTGTCCAATCAGGCATTCCAGAGGGAACGCTATTGCGATTTTGAGCAATTTACCGAAATCGAAAAAAGCAACCCTACAGCCAAAAAGGTAATTGACCTTAATCGGTTTTCATTGGCCATTAAGTGTAAAATCTATGGCGATCGGACCAATTATAACCAACTGGTCGAGTCTATAGACCAAAGCAATTTAGTTTTTAAACAACGTTTACTACTACAACTTCCGGCTTCGGCTTTAGTGCTGCTACATCGGTTTAAAAATTATCTGGAAAAGAAAAACATCCGTTTAAGTGCGTTTTGACGCTGTAAAATCGGCATATTCCCGAATATAATCTGCTTCAGCATAAACATCGGAAGAAACCACCAGACATATGGCCCCGGAGGAAAAATTTTCCAGTTCCCGCCAGATCCCTTCTTTGATCAATAAACCTTTATTAGGTCGGTTCAGTGTTACTTTCTCTTTTTTGTCGCCATTATCCAGCAACACATCAAAACTACCACTCAATGCAATCAGAAATTCTTTTTGAGCAATATGGGCATGACCTCCGCGATAAGCACCACTTGGAACATCATATAAATAATAAACCCGCTTGATTTCAAAAGGAATCGTATCTTTTTCCACTACCGCCAAATTCCCTCTCGGATCTGCTATCCTTGGAATATCGATAAATTCTCCTATCGCTAGTATTTCAGTCATATAAAGTGTCTTCTTTCTTTTTTAAAATTTCCCTGTAATCCCTGATTCCCTGTAATCCGATTCTAAATTTCGGATAGATTCCGGACAATGGCACATATTTTTTCCGACCTAAAAAAAACATATATTTCAAAAGGTAATAATAAGCCCCGGTTTCGAAACGTTTGTAAAAACCGGCCATTTTTGCATAAATCAACCGATCGGAAGCTACATCATCACTCGAGGAATAGCTTTCGTGAATCACAATACTTTCGGGATAAAACAAAACTTTCAACCCCTTATGCAAAGCCCTTCGGAGGAAAAACAAGGTTTCCGCATCCTGAAATCGGGCGCCGAGTCCAAACCATTCGTTATAAACACAATTCTTTTCCCGAAGCGCTTCCGTCTGAGCCGTTACTTCGATGGATAATACTTTATCCAGATCGTTCTGACCTAAAAAAACAGGTTGTTTCGGATAACCCCAAAACGGCTTGCCATCTGTCGTAAGTGTCTGAAAACAAATCACCGGAACCGATTGATTTTGATTATACGCATTAAGAATTGTTTCGCGAAATCCTTCCGGGTAACTTACATCATCATCGGCTATCAGTACAATTTTTCCGGTTGCATGTTGAAGTGCTATATTTCTGCTTTTGGAAAGTCCTCTTTCAAAAACATTGATCACCTTTACATTAGGATAATCCGAATAAAGCTGGTGTGCCGCTGTGGTCTGATTAACAATAAGAATCCGAAACAAATAAAAAGGTGAAGCAGTAAAAATACGATTCAGAAAATCCAGCGAATTTCTATTCATGGTCGAAATCAGGATCTCTAAATCATCATTTTTAAATGCGTTCTCCAATTTGTTTTTATATTTACACAAATATAAAAATTTCTGCATCGGTAATGAAAATACTTTTAGTAGGGGAATACAGCCGACTCCATAATTCATTAAAGGAAGGCCTTACGGCTTTGGGTCATCAGGTAGTACTGGTAGGTTCCGGTGATCACTTTAAAAACTATGCTGTCGATTACTCGATTCGTACGAAATGGACGACACAATACTGGTTTCCCCGAAAAATTAAAAATGCGATTTACCGTTTTACAGGTCTGGATCTGGAAATGACCGAAAAAGCCATTCGTTTTTACCGGCTTCTCCCCCAATTAAAAGGTTTTGATCATATCCAATTAATCAATTCCGACGCCCTTGAAACACATCCGTATTGGAGTCGGAAGCTTTATAAAAAGTTATTTGATCAAAATCCGGATGCCAATCCTTCACTATTGATTTGCGGCGACGAAACACCGGTCAATGACTACCTGTTACAGGACAAACTAAAATATTCCGTTTTGACACCTTATCTAAAAGATCGGTCGCTACAACCGGAATTCGAATATTCATTAAAATATACCTACCCCAATTACCGGAAACTTTTTAATTGGGTTTCGGAAAACTGCAAAACACTGATTGTTTCCGATCTGGATTATAAGATCCCGATGGAAGCCATGGGCTATACCGTTGCGTTTATTCCCAATCCGATTAACAGCGATACAATCCCTTTCACTTCCAGTGCGATTACCGACAAGATCATTATTTTTCTGGGTATTAACCGGCTGAGTTATACCAAAAAAGGAATTTCTTATTTTGAAGCCGCATTGGAAATCATTCAAAAAAAATACCCGGAACAAATTGAGGTTATTGTGACCGAAAATGTTCCGTATGCCGTTTATATCAACTCCTACAACAAAGCCCATATTCTACTGGATCAGGTGTATGGTTTTGATCAGGGCTATAACGCCCTCGAAGCAATGGCTAAGGGGAAAGTGGTTTTTACCGGTGCCGAAACGGAGTTTACCGAACACTATAAATTGCCCGAAAAAGTGGCTATAAATGCTGTTCCGGATGTAGCAGCACTTGTTTCGGAATTGTCATTTCTGATCGAAAATCCGCAGGAAATTACTGCAATCGGACAACGCGCCCGACAGTTTATCGAAAAGAAGCATTATTACACCACAATCGCAAACCGGTATTTAGAAACATGGACTAAAAGCAAATCATAATCAGGTAAGTAATCCTATAGTATTCTGTTTGTTATAACTGCATTTTTTACAATTCTCCGAATCTGAATTCCGTAAAAACTCCATTTTTTTCATCTAAAAAATACAGTATCAGTCCTGTAAGAATCCTTTAAAAGCTGTTTCAAATCTTGATCATATTGTTTATATTAGCTTTTTCAAGATTCAAAAAAACAGAACATTAATTTTTACCCATACATGACTACAAATATCATCTCCGACAAAGCACAAATAGGCAAAAATGTAACCATTGGTCATTTTTGTATTATTGAAGACCATGTGATTATCGGAGATAATACCGTTATCAAAAGTTATGTAGAGTTACGAGAAGGTACCGTAATTGGCGCGGACTGTTATATCGATTCCCGGGTTTCCTCGTCCGGAAATTGTACAATTGGCAACAATGTAACGGTGCGTTATGACAGTATTATTGCCCGTGGTGTTACAATTGGAGACAATACGTATATCTGTCCCAAAATGATGACCAACAATCTGGACAATAATATGCAGCAAATTGGCGGTGCGTCTATAGGAGCCAATGTCTTTATTGGTACGAACAGTGTATTACAACACGGAATAACCATAGGCGACAATAGTGTGTTAGGCTCGATGTCGTTTGTGAATAAGGATATTCCCGAAAACGAAGTCTGGTTTGGAAACCCGGCGCGTTTTCAGAAAAAAAACCTATAATTTTCCCGTTATAATTTGATGATTTTATATTGCTTTAAAAGCTCTTTTTCGTTGTCCCAGTCACGACTGTAATTGTTTTTAATCAATTTGGCCGGTACTCCGCCAATCAGCACATTACTTCCCAAATCCGTATAGTCTTTGGTACATAATGAATTGGAGGCGATAACGCAAAAATCGGGTGTACGGGTGAACGGCATGATCGAAACCCGGTTTGAAACGGCATTGTGTGTCCCGATGGCTATTGCGCCTGACATTGGGTATAAAGTACCGGTAAGCGTATTGATCATTGGATGAGAATTGGTATCGATCACTTGCGACTCATAGCCTATCCCCGCCCAGTCGCCAAGTGTAATCCGTTCGGTACAAACCAGTTTAACATCGGATCCGAGACAAGCCATATAGCCAAATTCGCAATAGGCCTCTTTCCCGATATAAAACAAGACATCTTTGCCCATATGCGCCGGTCCGTTAAACACCAATTGCCCTTCCAGCCAGAACTCTGCTATACCTTTTTCTTTTTTAGCTTTTTCAAAACGTTGTCCAAATCCAATCATCGCTCTGGTTATTGGCCCTTTAATCTCTATCTGACCTTCGATGGTATGAAAATGTACTTTTCCGTAAAAAAAGACCGGTAGTTTTTTCGCTACATCAAACGGAAATTTTTTAAAATTAAAATAAAGTGTTTTGGTCCAGTTAACGGAATAAAGAAAGCGCAACTTACTCATCTTCCTTTTATATTGCTTCTTTATGGTCTTTAACACACTCATTTTTTTGTTATATATTGTCTTAGTAATCCAAGTATCTTAATCTTTTTGTCCAGTTGGTACAGGGAATAGCATCCGGAAATCAGTACCAGAATTCCCATTATTACATACCGCAATATACCATCTTCCAGATACATCGCAAAATAGATCAGCAGTATCCAGACAAAACAATAGGTTGCGATTTTATAAAACTCCCGTTCGAAATAAAAATCGTAGCGGTATTTCGCAATCCATGTTACAATGATCAGATGCAGCACATAATAAATTAAAAGACTCACGCCCAACCCTTCCAAACCATAATAATAGTAGCCGGCAATATTTAATAGCACCGAAAAAGTATTAAATCCGATTGCCGTTTTAATAAAAATACCGGTATCACCTTTTGCAATTAATATATACCCAACCGACCAGGAAACTGCTTTAAAAAACATCCCGAATATCCCCCAACCGACCATCGCTATAATCGGCGTAAATTTTGAAGAATACAACAGATGAATCAACTGTGGCATCAGCATAATAAAAATCAGAATCACCGGAGTTAGCAATAAAATACCGATTAATGCCTGCTGATTAACACTTTCTCTGACTTTCGCATTATCGTTTGCAATAACCGCCAGTCTGGGATAATAGTCCGTTCCCATCGCATTAAAAATAATTCCGACATAAGAATTAATAATGGTAATTCCGGCATTAAACAGCCCTACCTCTTCCACATCGCCCGTATGACTGATAAATATCTGGACAATATAGGATGCTACTATAACCAATAAGCCCATAAAACTTAAAGCATAGCCCAATTTTAGCATCTCTTTTCCCTCACGTAAGGCTTCACGGCTTTTTACCGCCTCCGAAGGGATTGCCAGTTTCTTAAAATACAGCATTGAAAATACAAAACTGATAACGGCCGACAATACAATTGAAGGGACAATTGCGTCCAATTTCCAGTAATAATACAACGGAACACTGATCACAAGTCCTACACCGCTACCGTATAAATTGGCTTGCGCTAAATATTTATGCTTCCGAAGTCCCTGTAATACGGCGATATTACCGCTGGTTAATTGTTTAAAAAGCAAAACGATGGCTGTCCAGGCAAAAGCCCAGGTAAAATCGTAATTACCAAAAGACAGATAACTCAACCAGGGCGATAATACAAGGGTTACAACAAACCCAAGCGTTCCGGTGAGCCAAATCAACCGGGACAAAATACTAATTGTCCGGCTTATTTTATGTGTATCGTTTTCAGTACCCGTCTGGGAAATATCTTTTACCGCACTGGTCTCGAGTCCGAGGTTGGTGAATCCGCTGATCAGATTAAGTGTCGCGTTTAATAATCCGGCGATTCCCATACCTGCCGGGCCAATCAGAACGGCAATAATTTTTGATCGGATCACCGAAACCAATATATTGAATACCTGGACGCCTCCAAAAATAGAAGTCGCTTTTAAGATATGACGATATGCAGATTGACTTTCGGACATAAACGGTTTTCCGCTCTTAATAGTTGTTTAACGCGAGAATGATCGCATCGACCTCAGCGGTTGTCAAGGTCGAATTTAACGGCAGACTCAGCACTTCCCGATGGATTTTTTCGGTTATCGGAAACGACAAACCGTGAAATTGCGGTAATGCTTTTTGCTGATGCGGCGGAACCGGATAATGAATTAACGTTCCAATTCCTTTTTCTTTTAAATACCCGGCCAATGCTTCCCTGTTTTCGGTACGGATCACAAACAGATGAAAAACATGGTTTTCTGAAAAATCATAATACGGCAATGCAATTTTCGGATTTTTAATTTCCGACAGATAGCGTTTTACGATGCTTCTTCTTTCCGTTGCTTCCACATCGGCATCCGGTAATTTGACATTTAAGATCCCCGCCTGAAGTTCGTCCAAACGGCTGTTATATCCTATATGATCATTCACATATTTAATTTCCGATCCATAATTCCGTAGGGAATACAACATTTTTGCTAATTCCGAATCGTTGGTTGTAATCGCTCCTGCATCACCCAAAGCACCCAGATTTTTACCCGGATAAAAACTAAATCCGGCGGCATGGCCCCAGTTACCGGCTTTTCGTCCGTTTAAAACCGCTCCGTGTGCCTGAGCTGCATCTTCAATAACCAGTAAATTGTATTTTTCAGCCAATTTATGAATCGGCTCCATGTCCGATAATTGTCCGTATAAATGCACCGCCAAAATAGCTTTGGTAGTTGAAGTTCGCCGTTTTTCGGCTTCCGTCGGATCGATATTATAGGTTTCCAACTCGGGTTCGACCAGAATCGGAACCAATTCGGCCTGCAAAATCGCCAGAATACTCGCAATATAGGTGTTGGCCGGTACGAGTACGGCATCGCCTTTTTGCAATTTTCCCAATTCGATATAGGCTTTAAAAATAAGTATCAGCGCATCGAGTCCGTTGCCTACACCGATACAGTGTTTTACGCCACAATAGTCCGCAAAACCGGCTTCAAATGTCCGAACTTCGTTTCCTAATATATACCAGCCACTGTCCAGAAAAGTACTAAACTTTTCCTGAAACCGGGTTTCGTAAGGCTTATTCAGTTTTTTTAAATCTAAAAAGGGTATTTTCATAACGGTAAACTGTAAAAATCCTGGGTATACATATCACATCCCAGCTCTTCTTTTTGTTTTAACAATCCGGGATTATAGGTTTTCCCTTCCTTTTGACTAACGGTTCCCATATCAAAAAAGTATTTCCCTTCTGCTTTAAATTTTAAAATCAGTGTGATAAAAAGATAATCCAGTGCGCGCAGTTGTTCACCTTCTGCCGTTGTGGCTCCATATTGCGATTTCACCACATGCGTATCGATAAACAGGGTAATTCCCGCTACAATCCGACCGTCCCGATATACGGAGTACTGTTGGATATTTTCCGGGAATTTGCGATGCAAAAGCGTAATTTCATCTAATGTATGTACCGGTTTGGCTTCATATTTTTCGGTCAGTCGCGGTTCGAGAACCTCATTCCAGAAAGGTGTAAAATCCTGTTCGTGTACCACTTCGAGCAGTTCGTTTTCCGGTTTTCGGTACCGTTTTAATTTGCTTTTTCCAATTTGTAACGGCTGCTTATAATCGATAACCATACTTATATCGCTACGATAAAGCGCAGCACCATTCCGAATCAGGAAATTGTGCCATTCCCGATACGGGCCTGTCGTATAAAAAGAGGGTCTTGATTTGAACACCAAACGTTCCAGCGACGCTTCTTTAAGATAATCGCATAATGCGGTAAACAGGCTTTCAAGATACGTATGTCCGCGGTTTTCTTTAACGAGTAATCCCCCATAGGTTAGTCCACCATGCGAATGGAGTTCTGTAGCTTTGCGATTGGCCGGTAATAAAGCGGCTATTTTTTCATTTTCAAAGATTAATAAAGAATGATCATCAAAGCGATCTTTATGGTATTCCATAAAATCACGAAGAAAAAGAAATGTGCCATTTTCGGACTGATTTACAAAATCATTCCATAAATTATAATCTTTTTCGCTATATTTTCTTATCTTAAAATTTTCCACGCAAGCTGCATAAACTTTGGAAATTTACTACTTTTTTGCCAATTTTTTGTTTTTGATTTCATTCATTTTGGCATCCATTAGTATTTTGGCATTCAAATAATTACTAAATTTAGAACCGTCAATTTCAAAATTAATGCCTTTGAATCGAAAATTACGTAGTCTTATACTCCTGTTTTCTGTACTATTTTCCCCCGTGATAATAGCACAGGACATTAGTCTTTACAACCAGTTTAACGGACGGTATGATTTTACCTTTATCGGAAACACCCTTAATCCGGAAGAAAACTCCTTTCAGGTAGTACCAGCTATTTTCACCAGTTCATCGGCTACATTAAATCTCGCATCCGGCAATGTCATCGAAAAAGCCTATTTGTATTGGGCGGGTTCCGGACTCGGCGATTTCGACATTAAACTGAACAATACACCTATTCGCCCCGACCGTACTTTTAGTTATCAGCGCAATGCAACCGGAATTCTTCTGGACTATTTCAGCGCTTTTAAAGACATTACCGATCTCGTACAACAATTTGGCAACGGTGAATACACTATCTCCGATCTGGACGTTACGCCTTATATTGCGCAACATTTTATCCGGAGAACCAATTTTGCAGGTTGGGCTATTATCATCGTTTACAAAAATGAAGCGCTACCCTTAAATCAGTTAAATGTATATGACGGAATGCAGGCGGTTCCGGATGTGGTTAATATCACCCTGTCAAGCTTGAATGTTATCGATAATCAAAATGCTAAAATCGGTTTTCTGGCCTGGGAAGGTGACAAAGACATTCTGGTAAACGAAACACTCCGCATTAATGGGAATATTCTAAGCAATCCGCCATTAAATCCAGCCAATAATGCTTTTAATGGTACCAATAGTATCACCGGAAGTACAACCTTGTACAATATGGATCTGGACGTTTACGATATTCAGAACAATATTGCTATTGGTGATACCTCAGCGACAATACAATTGACATCCGGTCAGGATTTTGTGATGATCAACGCTATTGTCACCAAACTAAACAGTCAGTTACCCGATGCTTCCGTAAGTATTGACAACATCGGTGTTAGTTGTAATTCCAAAACGATTTCCGTTGATTTTACCGTTTATAACCGGGAAAGCACCAATCCGTTACCGCAAGGCACTCCGATAAAAATATATGCCAACGAAACAGTTGTTGGCACCTTCCAGACGCTCACAACCATTCCTATAGACGGGTACGAAACCCGTTCGGTTAGTGTTGTTTTACCCGAAGCTATCGTTTCTCCTTTTACCTTAAAAGTAGTCGTAGATCCGGACAATACGGTAGTCGAGATCAACGAAGACAACAATGAAGCTTCCACTACGGCCTCCCTAAACATATCGCCACAAGTCAATCCGTTACCCGCTTTAAAAGTTTGCAACAAAGGCTACGGATCGGGTTATTACGATTTTTCGGGTTATGACGAACTGGTTAAAACCGATCCTTCGCAAACCGTGAGTTTCCATGAAACGGCCGAAGACGCCAATCAGAATGCGAACCCGATATATAATAGTCATCATTATTTGTCGGATCAATCGCCAAAAGAAATATTTGTACGCGTTGGCGATGCGAACTGCTACACCGTAACATCGTTTATACTACAGACCTATAATTGTCCGCCTACGATTTACAACGCAGTTTCGGCCAACGGAGACGGTCTTAACGATACCTTTTTTATTGAAGGTTTGCGAAGCATATTCCTAAACTTCGAAATTTATATTTACAACCGATGGGGCAAACTGGTATGGCGAGGCGATCAGTATACAGAAGACTGGAACGGACTTATAAAAGACGGCGTTGGTCACGAACTTGCTCCGGAAGGCACCTATTTTTATATTGTAAAACTAAACGACCCGGATTATCCAAACGATCTGACCGGTTTTGTATATCTTACCCGTTAGGCGGATCCCGGTGTTCCAGTGTTGGTAAGTACCATTCGAATTTGACAGCCATCAAACGGATCACGATGATCACTACCGACGTGGTTAAATACAATACATCTTCCTGTACGTTCCATTTTCGCAACAGAAAAAAAACAACTCCACCTATAATACAGATGGTCGCATAAATTTCTTTTCGGAAAATTACCGGTATGTCGTTACATAAAATATCACGGATAACGCCTCCAAAACAAGCTGTCATGGTACCTAATGCGATACAAATGATCGGATGCAGATTAATAGCGATTCCTTTTTCAAGACCTATTAATGTAAAAACACCCAAACCTACCGTATCGAACAGAAACAAAGAAGTTCGCAGCTTATCGAGGCTTTTGCGAAAAACCAACGCCAGAAAGTAACCGATCGTAATCATATAGACATAATCGAGATTTTGCATCCAGCCAACTGGTGTCCGGCCAATCAATACATCGCGTACGGTACCGCCACCAACTGCCGTTACAAAGGCAATAATAAACACGCCAAACGGATCCATTTTTTTATTCATCGCCGTCAATGCGCCCGACAATGCGAAGGCCATCGTCCCCAAAATATCCAATAAATGAAACATAGTATTGTTTTTAGTAGTTCTACACTACATATTGCGTGTATAGTAATTGTAATCTTTTAAAACTGTCCTGATAAAATCGCTGTCGTTTCCGGACTGATTTTTAATGCCCGTTACCGATTCGATTTTTTCCCGTAGCTGATAGATCAGTTTGAAATCCTCGACGCGTAATGCCGATTCGAATGTTTCCTTGATAATCCGGACATCATTATCCGAAAGTTTAATCACCAACGGATAAATTGGCACATAACCTTCGTCTATTTCCTGAAGAATTGTATGATCAATATTAATATTGCGTTTCAGACTGATCACTGCAGTTCCCGCAGCCATATCACCCAAACGCTGACTTTTATTACTCACCAGAATTGCTACCATTCCGATCACACCACTTCCGATACCTAACTCCACGATCCGGAATATCCAACGAATCAGGTAATCGCCAAAACCGGCCTGATAACCGTCAATTTTAATCACCTTTATTTTCATTATCTTTTTCCCAAACGTTTGTCCTTCCATCAGGCTTTCCTGCAATAACGAATACAACATTACCGGCAATCCGAACAGCATCATGATCGCGCCTTCCGTCCAGGGATCGGCTCCGGCGTACAGCCTTCGGATATCCAGCAGGTAGAAAAACACGTAGATTATCACCACAACATAGGCAATTTTTACCAGCATATCCAAAAGTTCGGACACAATTCTTGTACCAACTGAAGCCGTTTTAAAACTTATATTAACATTTTGCGTTGTTACTATTGATAATTCTGACATATTTTATACTTTAGCTTTTTGCGAATGTATGAGAGAAGTTGCATTTATTAAACAAAATAAAGAAAAATGGCTTGAATTTGAGCAAGCAATTTTCGGTAAATCTAAGAAAAATCCTGATGATCTGGCCAGTTTGTATATCCATCTGATGAATGATTTGGCATATGCACAAACCTACTATCCCAAAAGCAAGACGGTAGTTTACCTTAATTACCTCGCTTCACAAACCTATCAGAAAGTCTATAAAACCAAAAGAGAAGAGACCAACAGGCTGGTTCATTTTTTTAAAACCGAAGTCCCGCTTTTGGTATACGAATACCGTCGTTACCTACTTTATGCCTTTATTTTATTCTTTGCCTGTACCGGTATTGGCGTACTTTCGGCTCATAATGACGCTACTTTTGTACGGCTTATCCTGGGTGACGGTTATGTGAACACAACACTCGAAAACATTAAAGAAGGTAATCCGGTAGCGATTTATAAAAGCGGAAGCAACTGGGGCACTTTTATCGGCATCACGATTAACAACCTGATGGTCGGTATGCGTTGCTACATCTATGGAATTTTTGCCGGAATCGGTACTTTTTTTGTGTTGATCCAAAATTCGATTATGCTCGGATCGTTCCAATACTTTTTTTATCAGGAAAAGGTATTTTGGGAAAGTGTACGCGGAATCTGGATTCACGGTTCCATGGAAATTTTTGCCATTGTAATCGAATCGGCTGCCGGTTTTATTCTTGGTGCCAGCATATTATTTCCAAAAACATTTTCGAGGCTTACTTCGTTTAAAACCGGACTAAAAAACAGTCTTAAAATATTTTTAAGCACAATGCCGTTTACCATTGCCGCCGGATTTCTCGAAGGTTTTATCACCCGATATTCGATTGATATGCCGCGGGCGCTAAATGTCTTGATCATTCTTGGTACACTGGCACTTATTTCTTTTTACTATCTGATTTATCCTTATATTCTCCATAAAAAATTAACCCGAAAACATGTTTCAACTTTATAAAAAAAGAAATTTCAACGAATTAGTCGGCGATACTTTTAGTTTTTTTAAATTATACGGAAGACATTATTTCCGAAACTACCTGATTGTAAATGGTGGTTTTGTGCTTATTTTACTAATACTGGTATTTTTCCTTTTTAAAGTATTTTACGAAGGAACGCTTTCCGGTTTGAGTAATGGCGCGCCCGGAAATCAGTTTGACAGTTTTATTGCGGAAAACTTTCCCCTGTTTCTGAGCTTAGGCGGATTATCGGCTATTTTATTGCTTATTATCAGTTTGATCAGCTATCTGTATCCAGTGGTCTATCTGGATTTGTTATCCCGAAAAAAAGATTTTGATACGGCGGAAATCACCCAGGTAGTCAAAACTAAAATTGGAAAGGTGCTTCTTTTTTTCATCCTTTCAATGTTTACCGCGCTACCTTTAATTGCGCTGGCTTTTATGTTGTCGTTTGCGTTGGTTTTTATCCTGATCGGAATTCCATTGATGCTTCTTCTGATCCCGGCGGCAGGCTCCTGGTTATCGCTGAGTTTCTATAATTATATTTCAACCGACGATGATTATTTTGTTTCGCTAAGCAAAGCGTTCCAAATGATGAAAATCAAATTCTGGTCTATTATCGGTTCTACCTTTGTGATGTACCTTATCGTACAGGCCATCGTAGGGACGATTTCAATGGTTCCGTATATTATCGGAGTGGCTTCTGTATTTACCACTCTTGAGGATCCGGGCGCTATCAATCCTGATTCGTCCAATCCGTTTTCGTTTTTTGTGATCATGATGTTGCTGGTATTTGTACTATCGGTAGTCTTAAATTTCTTTATGCAGAATCTGCTACTGATCAATAATGGAGTGATCTATTACAGCATCCGCGAAGAATCCGAAAACAACAATCCAAAAAGCGAAATTGATTTGATTGGTACGCAAAGTGAATAAGTTCCTCCTTTATATTATCCTGTTTTTATCCTCGTTTACCTCTTTTTCACAAGTGGTCGAACTGGAGGATCCAGCTGTTATTACCCGGCAAAACCGGAAGGTACAAACATTGTCGGATACAACCGCTATCCAACCGTTGCCCTTTCATTCTAATTTTAAGGAAAACTATTCCGGGACGGATTTTCAATACGAAACTGTAGCACCCGATACCAGTGCCTGGACTGAATTTAAAGCCTGGTTGCAATATTGGCTGGGACGTATTTTTTCATTTGGCATGGATGGTGCCAATCAGACAGCACTTGATATCGCGCTAAAAGTTATTGCCATATTGATCGTACTATTTGTGGTTTATATGATTGTAAAAACCATCCTGAATAAGGACGGCAACTGGATTTTCGGAAAATCATCACAAAAAAAAATCACAACTTCCGATACGATAGACGAAGATATTCATTCGATTAATTTCGAAAAAGCGATACGGGATTCCAAAAACAATAACGACTACCGACTCGCGATTCGTTATTATTATTTGTGGTTGCTCAAACGTTTATCCGACAAATCGCTTATCGAATGGGATATTGAAAAAACCAATTCCGATTATTTGTATGAAATCGGTAATCCGAAATTACGACACGATTTTTCCTACCTTTCGTATATATACGACTATAGCTGGTATGGCGAATTCGAATTAAACGAAACGACTTTTAATCAATCGGAAAAAGCGTTCATAAACACTTTTAATTCCCTGTAAATGAATCGGACTTTAAAACTATATATCGCTTTTCTGGTTTTGATTATTGTTGGAATTATTGTTATTGATTCCGGCCGACCAAAACCGATTAACTGGACGCCAAGTTATACGATCCAGGATAAAATACCGTTTGGACTTTATGTATTTAATAAGGAAATCCCAGGCCTCTTTCCAAAACAAAAAATAACCCGTTTCGGTACTACGGTTTATGAATTTCTGGATCCAAAATACAGTTATTCCGATTCGACCTATGCCGTTAAAGGAACACTACTGATGATTTCTGACGGAAATACAATCGACGATACATCGGCAGACGAGTTGTTGTATTTTGTGGAACACGGTAATACGGCCTTTTTAAGTATGCAGTCGTTTCCAAAAAAATTAATGGATTCTCTGAAATTTGATTGCACCACAAACATGTCTTTACAGGGCAAAATGCAACAAAAACTAAGCGCGAATAACTTTAAAAATCAACAGTATAATTTTGGCAAAGGCAGCGGAAATGTGAGTTTTCAGTCGATCGACTCGACGACTACCGATGTGTTGGGCTATCAGCAAACCGATACCATTAAGCACGCCAATTTTATCCGGGTTCCTCACGGTATGGGTTATTTTCTGTTACACACGCAGCCGGCCGCTTTTTCAAATTATGTATTATTAAAAGACAAAAATGCCGAATATTGCAGTGCGATTTTATCGTATATCCCAAAAGGGGAACTGTTTTGGCAGTCGTTTAGTTATAACGATGAGAATATTTCCGGTTCGCCGATGCGCTATATCCTGAGTCAGCCGGCCTTAAAATGGGCCTGGTATCTTTTCCTGATCGGAATGTTGGTATTTATGTTTTTTAACGCCAAACGCCGTCAACGGATCATTCCGATAAAAGAACCGGTACCGAATACGACAGTCGATTTTACCAAAACAATCGGAAATTTATACCTTCAGGAAGGTAGTCATCATTTGATTATTGAAAAAAAGATCATTTATTTTCTCGAAAAAATACGATCGGAATACCTGATCGATACCTTCCAACTGGATGAAACCTTTGTGAAAAGGCTACATCAGAAAACCGGAAAAGATCCCGTACTGATCGAAAATGTAGTACGCCTGATCCAAAAACACCGGAATCAGCTTGTGAGTACTCAGGCCGATGTCATTGAAATTAGTAAAGCAATAGAAAAATTAAAGTAATATGGATACTTTTGAAAATACCCCAACCGAAGCACAAACCGAAAATGTAAATTTTGAAACCCGACTGGATCTTTCGGCACTTTTAGAAAGTGTAACCCGAATCAAACAGGAACTGGCTACCGTAATCGTAGGTCAGGAAAAAATGATTGATCAGCTTCTGGCTGCAATCCTTTCCAACGGCCACGTATTATTGGAAGGTGTTCCCGGTGTTGCCAAAACCATTACCGCCAAACTCCTTTCGAAAACACTGGCCTTACAGTTTAACCGGATTCAGTTTACACCCGATCTGATGCCTTCGGATATACTGGGAACTTCCGTTTTCGACTTATCCAAATCGGCTTTTGAATTTAAAAAAGGGCCTATTTTTTCCAACTTTATATTAATCGATGAGATCAACCGCGCCCCGGCCAAAACGCAGGCGGCACTTTTCGAGGTAATGGAGGAACGCCAAATCACCATTGACGGTAAAACCTATCTGTTGGACACGCCTTTTCTGGTAATCGCAACCCAAAATCCGATCGAACAGGAAGGTACCTATCGACTACCGGAAGCGCAACTCGATCGTTTCCTTTTTAAAATCAATATCAATTATCCGAATCTGGAAGAAGAAATCGCGATTATTCAACGTGAAAATGCGTTACAAGACCGCAACAAACTGGAATCGGTACAGCAAATCATTACGCAAAGTGATATCCTGAAATACCAAAGTCTGGTTAAACAAATCCGGATTGAACCGAACCTGATCGAATATATTGCTAAAATCGTACTGAATTCCCGTGAAAATGCATTCCTCTATCTGGGGGCTTCGCCAAGGGCTTCGATTGCGATTTTAAATGCATCAAAAGCATTTGCCGCTTTACGCGGTCGCGATTTTGTAAGTCCGGAAGATATCAAAGAAGCGGCCATCCCGGTATTACAACACCGTGTGGTGGTGAGCCCGGAACGCGAAATGGAAGGCATCACCAGTGCCGAAATCATCAAACAAATCGTCGATACGGTTGAGATTCCACGATAGGTCGTTACTGTTTATTTTTTATCATTATAGCTTTGAATTTCTTTAAACGATTATACCTCAACAACTTCTTTTTCTATAGCCTGCTCGGGATTATAGCAAGCTTTGTGCTGGCTTATTTTTTCGAAGAACTGTATCGTGTAAGCTGGTTGTTGTTCTGGTTGTTACTCGCCTTTACGGGGATTGACATCCTGTTGCTCTTCACCGCAAAGCAAGGGATAAAAGCCTCGCGTGTACTTCCGGAAAAATTGTCCAATGGCGATGAAAATCCCGTTACGATAAAACTGAAAAGCGCGTATTCTTTTGATATCTGGCTAAAGATTATCGATGAAATTCCGTTCCAGTTTCAGGTACGCAATTTTGATGTCAGACGTAAATTAAACCGACACGAGAAAGATGATTTCCAATATTTCCTTCGTCCAACCGAACGGGGCGAATATTCCTTTGGCAATCTGAATGTCTATGTTGCCTCACCATTACGTCTTGTTTCGAGACGATTTACATTTGATCATAATCAAACCCTTCCCACCTATCCGTCGTTTATACAGTTGCGCAAATACGATCTGATGGCTTTTTCGAATAACCTGTTCCAATATGGGGTAAAAAAAATAAGACGGATCGGTCATACGATGGAATTCGAACAAATCAAAGAATATGTACCGGGTGACGATATTCGTACGTTAAACTGGAAGGCCACGGCCAAAAGAAACCAGCTGATGGTCAACCAGTATCAGGACGAAAAATCGCAGAATATCTATATGATCATTGATAAAGGGCGTACGATGAAAATGCCTTTTAACGGATTAAGTTTGTTAGACTATTCGATTAACGCCTCACTTGCCTTGTCGAATGTAATCCTGAAAAAACAGGACAAAGCCGGAATGATGACGTTTTCCAAAAAAATTGAAAACCGCGTGGTGGCCGAACGACGTCAATCGCAAATGCACCTCATCATGGAAGCTCTTTATAATATCCGAACGGATTTTTTCGAAAGTGACTTCAGCCGGTTGTATGTGGATATCAAAAAGAATATCAATCAACGAAGCCTTATTCTTTTGTATACCAATTTTGAGACACTCGACGGACTTTACCGCCAGCTTCCCTATTTAAAAGGTATTGCAAAAAACCATTTACTGGTTGTGATCTTTTTTAACAACACCGAACTCAACCAACTGATCGATAAAAAAATAACCACCGTACAGGATGTATACGACCAGACAATCGCCGAAAAATTTGCCTTCGAAAAACGTCTGATTGTAAACGAACTTAAAAAATACGGGATCTATTCCGTACTTACCCAACCCGAACACTTAACACTGGACACTATCAATAAATACCTAGAAATTAAATCAAGAGGAATACTTTAACCTGTCTATTAAGAATACCTATTAACATAGATTCGTTATTTTTCCGTATCACTGTTATATTTATAAATTTAAGTTTAATTTTACCCTAAAAAATAACGCATTTTTCACCGCATATCAATGAAGCAGATCAGTAGTGTACAGAATCCTTTTATAAAATCGTTGCTCCAGTTACAGGACAAAGCCAAAAACCGGAAACAATCCGGCACTTTCCTTATTGAAGGTCAGCGGGAAATAATGCTGGCACAAAAAGGTGGCTACCGACTTATTACTGTTTTGTTTTCTCCGGAAATAATTTCACTTTCAGCGGTTTACGAACTAACGGGATCGGATACTGAAATTATCGAAATCAGCAAAGAAGTCTACCAGAAACTGGCCTATCGCGATACCACCGAAGGTGTTCTGGCCGTCGCCGAATCGAAATCCTTGTTGCTATCCGATTTAAAACTTCGGAAAAACCCGCTTATTCTGGTAGCGGAAGCTCCGGAAAAACCGGGAAATATCGGTGCATTATTACGAACTGCCGATGCGGCCAATCTGGATGCCGTTATTATAGCCAATCCAAAAAGCGACCTTTACAATCCGAATATCATCCGTTCCAGTGTGGGCTGTCTTTTTACCAGACCCATAGCAACCGGATCGACCGAAGACGTTATCGCCTATCTTAAAGATCAGGGGATCGCTATTTACTGTGCGACATTACAAGATTCGACACACTATTATACACAAGACTATACCGCTGCCACCGCTCTTGTAGTAGGTACCGAAGCCACCGGACTTACCGAAGCATGGCGTACCGCCAGCAAACAGAATATTATTATCCCTATGGAAGGGGAAATCGATTCCATGAATGTTTCCGTTGCCGCTGCAATTCTAATCTTTGAAGCCAAAAGACAACGTCTCACATAACCCAAATTTAATTATTGCATGATTATGAAAAAGTTTTTCTTTTTATTCTTATCCAGTTTTTCAATTTATGCCCAAATCAGTTCGCCCGAAATAGACGAACTGGTGGAAAAAACCCTGACGACTTTTGACGTCCCGGGAATTGCTGTAGCCGTTGTTAAAAACGGAAAAGTGATCCATTCCAAAGGTTATGGAGTAAAGTCTATTAAAACAAAAGAAAAAGTAGATGAAAATACCTTATTCGGAATTGCATCCAACAGTAAGGCTTTTACCACAGCTGCATTAGCCATACTGGTAGACGAACACAAACTCGACTGGAACGATAAGGTAAAAAAATACATCCCGGAATTCCGGATGTATAACGACTATGTGACCAACGAATTTACCATCCTGGACTTACTGACACACCGTAGCGGATTGGGCCTTGGTGCCGGCGATTTAATGATCTGGCCGGACGGTCATGATTTTACCGCTAAGGATATTGTAAAAAACATCCAATACCTCAAACCGGTTTCCGGATTCCGGACCAAATACGATTACGATAACCTGCTTTATGTAATTGCTGGCGAGGTGATCGAAAAAGTCAGCGGACAAAGTTGGGCTGCCTTTATCGAACAACGTATTATGAAACCGTTGGAAATGAATAATAGTGTGGGTACCTGGTCGCGTTTAAAAGATACAACTAATACGATCGTTCCCCATGTACCTATAGATGGTAAACTACAGGTTATCAAACGGTATAAAAGTACCATTCTCGATGCTGCCGGAGGAATTTACTCCAGTGTTAACGATATGAGCAAATGGGCTTTGGTACAGTTACAACAGGGAAAATATGGCCCAAACAAGGAAAAACAGTTGTTTAGCGAACAGCAACACGACGAAATGTGGACTCCACAAACCATTTTACCAAACAGTACCACACCTCCTTATTATACATTGTTTACAGCCTACGGTCTCGGATGGCAGTTAAACGATGTGAAGGGAAAACTACAGGTATCCCATACCGGCGGACTGGAAGGTATCGTAACACAGGTAACCCTGCTTCCGGAACTGGAACTGGGCATTATTGTTTTTACCAACCAACAATCGGGTGCCGCTTTTAATGCCATTACCAATACCATAAAAGACAGCTATCTGGATATTCCGTATACTGATTATGTTTCCAAATACAGTCACCAGAAAATATCACGGGAAGCCGAAGCCGATAAAGTAACCAACGAAGTATGGAAAACCGTGGCTTCGAATTTAAAAGATCGCAAGTTCAAACACAATTACGACAAATTGACCGGTGTTTTTAAAGACAACTGGCTTGGCGAAGTGTCGATTGTAACCAAAGGAAAAAAACTGCATTTTATCTCCAAACGCTCACCGCAGTTGTCCGGAGAGATATTCTTTTACAAAGACAACATCTACGCCGTAAAATGGTTTAACCGCTATTTTAATGCCGATGCTTTTATGTACCTGACCTATGATAATGACGGTAACTTACAGAATATTAAAATGGATGCCATTTCACCATTAACGGATTTCAGTTATGATTTCCAGGATCTGGATTTCAATCGTATCAAATAAATTCTCAAAACGCTCTATAGAGCGTTTTTTTTATGGCTCAAATTTTAACATTATTTAGCAGCTATTCGGGACACTGCACTTGCAAAAGTTATTTCTTTACACTAAATTTAGGAATTGAATGAATTGTTATGACTGAGATTGATTTAGAACAAGAAAACAAAGCAATTGCGCGAGAATACAAAGAACTACTTCGCATTAGTTACCAAACCCTTACCGAAGAAGATAAAAAACTGATCCGTAAAGCTTTTGATGTTGCTGTCGATGCACACAAAGATCAACGTCGTAAATCCGGAGAAGCTTATATCTTCCATCCTATTGCCGTGGCTAAAATTGTCGCCTCCGAAATCGGACTTGGCGCCACTTCCATTGCCGCAGCACTAATGCACGATGTAGTCGAAGATACCGATATCACGATTGAAGACATCGAAAAAATGTTCAATCCTAAAATCGCGCAAATTGTCGATGGACTAACCAAAATAGCCAAGGTAAAAACCGATCAGGAAATCTCGATGCAAGCCGAGAATTTCCGTAAAATGCTATTGACATTAAACGATGACGTACGCGTAATTTTAATCAAAATTGCCGATCGTTTACACAATATGCAGACCATGGAAAGCATGGCCGACTATAAGCAGGCTAAAATCGCTTCGGAAACCCTGTATATTTATGCGCCGCTGGCACATCGTTTAGGACTGTACAACATCAAAACACAACTGGAAGATCTTGGACTAAAATATACCGAACCGGATGTATACCACGATATTGTGGGCAAAATGAAAGAGACTAAAGAAGAACAGGAAGCTTACATTAAATCCATTTCCGATGTTCTTAAAAATTCTCTGGACGAAGAAGGTATCGAATATACGATGAAAGGACGTCCTAAATCCATCTACTCCATCCGACGTAAAATGCTGGTTCAGGGCGTAACCTTTGATGAAGTTTACGACAAATTCGCCCTTCGGATCATCTATAGATCCAAACCTCAGGAAGAAAAATTCCTGGCCTGGAAAATCTATTCGATCGTAACCGATCATTACCGTCCGAGTCCGAGCCGTTTGCGCGACTGGATTTCATCGCCAAAATCAACCGGTTATGAAGCCCTGCACATTACTGTTATGGGACCAAAAGGACGTTGGGTGGAAATTCAGGTTCGCAGTGAACGTATGGACGAAATCGCCGAAAAAGGATATGCCGCGCACTACAAATACAAACAAGGTGCTACCGAAGAAAACGGTCTTGACGTATGGCTAAATCAATTGCGTGAAGCCTTGGAAAATGCCGAAACCAATGCCGTAGATTTTGTAGAGGATTTTAAATTAAACCTGTATTCCAAAGAAATCTATGTCTTTACACCCAAAGGCGAAATCAAATCGCTGCCAAAAGGTGCCACCTCATTGGATTTTGCCTTTAGTATTCACTCCGAAATCGGAATGCATACCCGCGGAACACGGGTTAACGGAAAACTCGTACCACTTAATCATGTTCTAAACAGCGGTGATCAGATTGAAATTATCACCTCGCAAAATCAAAAGCCAACAGCAAACTGGCTGGATTATGTAACCACATCCCGTGCGCGCAATAAAATTAAAAGCGTACTAAACGAAAGCACCAAGAAAATCGCCGAAGACGGTAAAGAGCTGCTAACGCGTAAATTAAAACATTTAAAAATTACGCTTAACGAAACCACCGTTAACGAACTGGTAAACTATTTCAAACTGCAAACCAGTCTGGATTTGTTTTATCGTGTCGGAGCCGGTCTGATCGACAACCAGCAATTAAAAGATTTTGCCGCGCAGAAAAATAATACGTTGATCAACTTCTTTAAAAACAAGATCAAACGTTCACCTAATGTCGCACCGGAACAGCTTCATCGTAATGAGATTATAAAAAATTACGACTTACTCGTTTTCGGTAAAGAACAGGAAAAACTGGACTACAAACTATCCAGTTGCTGTAATCCGATTCCGGGTGATGATGTTTTCGGCTTTATCACGATCAACGAAGGGATTAAAGTACACCGTAAAGACTGTCCGAATGCCATTAGTCTGCAATCGAATTATGCCTACCGGATCATTCCGGCCAAATGGATCGATTCGTCTCAGGAAGAATTTAAGGCCATCCTTAAAATTACCGGAATGGACACTTTAGGTTTAACCAACGAACTAACCAAGGTTATTTCCAATCAGATGCACGTAAACATTCAGAGCATCGCCCTTAGCGGTGAAGCCGGAATTTTTAACGGACAGGTAACCGTGGTCGTTCAAAACAATACGATCCTGAAAAAACTAATCGACAACATCAAAAAAATTGACGGTATCGACAAAGTCACCCGCGTTCATAAAAACTAAAAAAGCTTTTATTTATACTCCAGATAAGTACTTAATTCCCGTTAAGTACTTATTTGTTTTTAAGAAGTTATCACTTTTCGTTAATAAAAAACTAAAATTTTCCGATTCCGGAACATTACCAGTTTAAAACTTTACACTCCAAAAAATAAAACTTATCTTTGCGGGTATTTCATACCAAACCTACTATGGAAAATAATAAGAATCAAGAAATTGTAAAAAGCGTATTCACTAAATATCTGGAAGAAAAAGGGCACCGTAAAACACCGGAACGTTATGCCATCCTTCAGGAAATTTATGATAGTGCTGAGCATTTCGACATCGAATCTCTATATATCAAAATGAAAAATAAAAACTATCGTGTGAGCCGTGCAACGCTTTACAACACGATAGAATTATTATTGGAATGCGGTTTGGTTAGAAGACATCAGTTTGGACAAAATCAGGCCCATTATGAAAAGTCTTATTTCGACAAACAACACGATCATATTATCATGACTGATACCGGCGAAGTGATCGAATTTTGTGATCCGAGAATACAGACCATTAAAAAAACGATTGAGGAAATTTTCGATATCGAAATCCACAACCATTCGTTATACCTGTACGGACAGAAAAAACAACACAAAGAGAATTAACAACTACGCATACGACAAATAACTATATAAACACAAAACAACAAACAACAACAGAATGACTGTAGATTTGCTACTAGGATTACAGTGGGGAGACGAAGGAAAAGGAAAAATCGTTGACGTACTCACTTCAAAATACGACATTATTGCTCGTTTTCAAGGCGGACCAAACGCCGGACACACTTTAGAATTTGATGGAATTAAACACGTACTGCGAACTATTCCTTCCGGTATTTTCCACAAAAACTCCGTTAATATCATCGGAAACGGTGTCGTAATCGACCCGGTGGTTTTCCAGAAAGAATTGGAAGGCCTGGAAAAATTCAACATGGACATCAAATCCCGTTTGCTTATTTCCAGAAAAGCACATTTAATTTTACCAACACACCGTTTATTGGATGCCGCTTCGGAAGCTTCTAAAGGGAAAGCCAAAATTGGCTCTACCCTTAAAGGAATCGGACCGACATACATGGACAAAACCGGAAGAAACGGTTTGCGTGTGGGTGATATCGAGCTTGCCGATTTTGAAGAACGCTACCGTACTTTGGCCGACAAACACGAGGCCATGATCTCGTTTTATGACGTAGACATGCAATACAACCTAAAAGAACTGGAAGATGAGTTTTTTGCAGCCATCGAGGTTTTAAAAACACTTACATTTATCGACAGCGAAGCATTCCTAAATCAGGCGATGAAAGATGGAAAATCAATCCTTGCCGAAGGCGCTCAGGGTTCACTTCTTGACATCGATTTCGGAACCTATCCGTTTGTAACCTCTTCCAACACTACAGCCGCTGGTGCTTGTACCGGTTTGGGTATCGCACCGAACAAAGTAAAAGATGTTTTCGGTATTTTTAAAGCGTATACAACCCGTGTAGGAAGCGGACCATTCCCAACCGAACTTCACGATGAGATCGGACAAACCATGGCACGCGTTGGAAACGAATTCGGATCAGTTACAGGAAGAGCCCGCCGTTGCGGATGGTTGGATCTTGTAGCCTTGAAATATGCGATTCAGGTTAATGGTGTTACACAATTGTATATGATGAAAGGTGACGTACTTTCTGGTTTCGATACCTTAAAAGTATGTACCGGTTACAATTACAACGGTGAAACTATTGATCATTTACCATATAACATCGAACCGGAAAATGTAACTCCGGTTTATGTAGAGAAAAAAGGCTGGAAAGCCGACCTGACCGGAATGACAACCTACGAACAACTTCCGGCCGAATTAAAAGAATATATTGAATTTATCGAACGTGAAGTTGAAGTACCTATCAAAGTGATTTCGGTTGGTCCCGACAGAACACAAACGATTCTGAAATAATCTGAAAACGCTTCCAAACGGAGGCGTTTTTTTATTTTTCGACTATTTTAATTATTTAATAAATTATTCTTAATTAAAAATCCCGTTCGTAGATTTTACTTAAATTTGGCACAAAATTTCAGACTTTGAAGCAATTCTTTCTTTTTCTTATAAGTTTCAGTATTTGGTGTACTACTTCGGCAGTGGCACAACAAAAAAAAACAATCCAGATCATCCATACGGATTTCACCGACAGTAATCAGAATGAAATCCCGGGAGCTTCTATTCTTACCGGTAATGTTCAGATCGAACACGACGGTGTATTGATCAACTGCAATAAACTGTACTTTTTCGAAAAAGAAAATTACGCCAAAGCCTTTGGTAATGTAATTATGAACCAGGGGGACACTATTTTTATGAACAGCCGTTATGCCGAATACAACGGTAACGAAAAATTTGCTTATGCCTCCGGTGAGGTTGTCCTGCGTTCACCCGAATCGACCTTAACAACCGATACCTTAAATTTTGATCGGAATATCCAACAGGCTTATTACAATTCCAACGGTACCATTATCAATAAAGACAATACCCTAAAAAGTAAATCCGGACGTTACTATCTGAATGAAAAAAAATACCAGTTCCTTACCGCAGTAACCGTAACCAATCCGCAATGTGTGATCAAATCCAATCATCTGGATTTTTACGACAATTCCGGACATGCTTATGTATTCGGTCCGTCCACGATTACCAGTAAAGACAATGTTATTTATACCGAAAGAGGATTTTACGACACCAAAAAGGATCTGGCAACACTAACCAAAAACTCTACGATTAAATACGACAACAGGCTCATAAAGGGCGATAAAATATTTTACGACCGGAAACGGGATTTTTCCTCCGCCACAGACAATGTCAAAATCACCGACACCATCAACAAAATGATTGTCCGGGGACATTATGCCGAGGTGTACAAAAAACAGGACTCCATGTTTATCACCAAAAAGGCCTTACTTTCCAGTCTGGTCGAAAACGATTCGGTGTATATCCATGCCAAAAAATTACTGGTTACCGGTAAACAGGGCGAACGGATTATCCGTGGTTTTAACAACGCCCGTATCTACAAAATCGATATGAGCGGAAAATGCGATTCAATCCATTCCGATCAGAAAAAAGGATTGACCCAACTTATCGGAAAACCGGTACTCTGGAACAACGAAAGCCAAATGACTGGCGATGTCATTCATCTTATCGGTAATAATAAAACTGAAAAACTGGATTCTTTAAAAGTACTCAACAATGCTTTTATCGTACAGAAAGATACATTAGGAACCGGCTTTAATCAAGTAAAAGGACAGGACTTATTTGGCAAATTCAAGGACAATAAACTTTCTACTGTCGATTTGGTTAAAAACACCGAAAAGATCTACTATATGTATAACGACAAAAACGAGCTGGAAATGATCGACAAAGGCGTTAGCAGTAGGATACATCTCGAACTCGAAGACAATAAAATCCAGACTATGACCGCATATGTCGACCCGAAAAGCGACAGTTATCCGCCGGATCAGTTTCCGGAAAACGCACGGAAACTCCGTGGTTTTGTCTGGCGTGGCGACGAACGCATCAAATCCAAAGACGATATTTTCCCTGAAGAAGAACTCGCTTTGGACGCACAAATCTTAAAAGAAAGTCTTGCGAAAGATCTTGAAAATGAAAAGCCAATGGAGGCCACGAAAGAGACATTAGAATACGGCAAACCTCCCAAAAAAGAAAAAGCGAAAGCAAAAGCGAAAAACACCAAGAAAAAATGATTCAGGATTTCTATAAATACCAGGCGCAAACTTCCCCGCACCCGTTAGCCATGGAAGTTTCGCACGCTAAAGGTTCTTATATTTACGATACTACAGGAAAAAAATATCTCGATTTTGTTGCCGGGGTTTCGGCTTGTACACTAGGCCATCAGCATCCCCGCGTAACCAATGCGATCAAAGATCAACTGGACAAATACGCCCATGTAATGGTATATGGCGAATATGCACAGGATCCGTCGGTTGCTCTTTGTAAATTACTGGCTGAAAACATGCCGGCCGAATTAAACAAAACCTATCTGGTTAATTCCGGAACGGAAGCGACCGAAGGCGCGCTAAAATTAGCCCGTCGTGTAACCGGCAGAAGTCAGCTGATTTCCTGTTTTAACGCCTACCACGGCAATACTATGGGATCGATGAGCGTAATGGGATTTGAAGAGCGCAAACAAGTATTCCGTCCTTTAATTCCCGATGTGGATTTTATCACCTTTAACAACGAAGAAGACCTACAAAAAATAACATCCAAAACCGCCGGAATTATTTTGGAAACCATTCAGGGTGGTGCCGGTTTTGTACAACCGTTTGACGGCTTTTTAACGAAAGTGCGACAACGTTGCGACGAAGTGGGCGCCATGATGATTCTGGACGAAATTCAACCCGGTTTCGGAAGAACGGGAAAATTATTCGGTTTCCAGAATTACGATGTCGTTCCGGATATTGTGGTTATGGGCAAAGGTATGGGTGGCGGTATGCCGGTTGGTGCTTTTACAGCCAACGAAAAGCATATGGACCTTTTAAGCCACGATCCTAAACTGGGACATATTACAACTTTTGGCGGTCATCCGGTGATTGCAGCAGCCTGCCTGGCAACCTTACAGGAATTAGTTGAGACGGATCTGATGCAACAGGCATTGGAAAAAGAAAAATTATTCCGTAAATTACTAGTACATCCGTTGATCACTGAAATCCGCGGTGAAGGTTTAATGCTTGCGCCCATGACAGAAAGTCCTGAAATTACTAATAAAATCATTTTTAAATGTCAGGAAAAAGGCTTGATTTTGTTCTGGTTGCTATTTGAAGGCCGCGCCATACGCATTACGCCTCCCCTGACACTTTCCAACGAAGAAATCGAAGAAGGATGTGGCATCATTATTGAAGCTATGAATGAAGTCATGAACGAGATGTAATCCCTTGTGAATAAACCAAAATTGTTAATTAAATTGTTCACAACATAACATTTCGATTTCTGAAAAAATAACAAACCTTTCCTAATTTTAATAAGGATAATTTTAAACAACAGGAGTATGAATTTGAGTCACGAGGAAGAAGAAAACAGTTTATCCTTATCAAAGTTCGAATCGATGTTGAAAACCAACAAGGTATTCTTCTTTGACTCCGAAGAGTTTGAAGATATCATTCTTCATTATCTCGATACGGGTAAAATTAATTTAGCCAAAAAAGCCCTGAAACTTGGACTGGAACAGCACCCAAAATCAACCGGTTTAAAACTGGTTCAGGTGGAGCTTCTGGTTTTTGACGATAAATTGGACATAGCCGAAAAATTATTAAATGATTTATACGCTATCGAACCAACCAACGAAGAAATCTATATCCAGAAAGCCAATATTTATTCTAAAAAAGACCAGCACGACAAAGCAGTGGAACTTTTACAGATTGCCTTACGCTATACCGACGATTATGCCGATGTATATTCGCTTATCGGTATGGAGTACCTTTTTATGGACAATCTGGAACTGGCCAAGGAAAACTTTATCAAGTGTCTGGAAAACGACACCGAAGATCATTCCGCTTTATACAACGTAGTTTACTGTTTCGATTTTCTGGATCAGAACGACGATGCAATTCTTTTCTTAAATAGTTTTATCGACCGTAATCCGTATAGCGAAGTAGCCTGGCATCAATTAGGTCGCCAGTATTATACGGTAAAAAATTACGAACAGGCGGTTCGCGCTTTCGATTATGCCACACTGATTGACGAAAGTTTTTTAGGTGCTTATCTCGAAAAAGCAAAAGCACTGGAAAAACTAAAAAAATACCAGGAAGCAATCGATTGTTACAACATCACTATGGAGTTGGACGATCCGACATCTTTTGCACTATTACGAATCGGAAAATGTCACGAACGTCTTGGCAGAACCGATGTTGCCTTACAGTTTTACCTAAAAACGGTACACGAAGATCCGTTGTTGGACAAAGCCTGGATTGCCATTACCGATTTTTATATCCGTCAGCGTAATTTCCAGAAAGCCTTGTACTATGTAAACAAAGCGATTGGTATCGACAACGAAAACAAATTGTATTGGAAACGCTATGGCGCAATCAACAAACAGTTGAGCTTTTATGAGGAAGCCGAATACGGTTATCGCAAAGCCGTAGAGTTTGGTGATTATCAATTAGACACCTGGTTGTTCTGGGTTGACCTGTTGCAGTTTTTAGGCGAATTCGACAGTGCCGTACAAACCCTATTACAGGCATCGGAGTTTTTCCCGGAAGAATACGAAATCGAATACCGATTGGCTGGATTGTACTATATGCTTCACGACGAAGAAAAAGGAAAAGTCCACCTGAGCAACGGATTGCGATTAAATTTTAACAATCATACGTTATTGGAAGAATTATTCCCGGTAATCTGGAATCAGAAAGCGATTCGAACACAGATCGAAAAGTACCAGAAATTAAACGAATAAGACGCATCCAAATACCATTTTTACCAGTATCTTTACGGTTAATTGATTCATTTAATTAACCGTTTTTTATTATGAAAAAAGTTAAGAAAAGGAAGTTCGGCTTACTCGGAAAAAACATCAGTTATTCATTTTCGAAAAAATATTTTACCGAAAAATTCGAAAACCTCGGACGCGACAACCATAGTTATGTCAATTTTGATATCGATACTATCGAAGCATTTCCCGCTATCCTTTCCGAAACTAAGAACCTAAAAGGGATGAACGTCACCATTCCGTATAAAGAAGCCGTGATTCCGTTTCTGGGTAAACTTTCTAAAAATGCAGCCTTAATTGGTGCCGTAAACACCATACGCATTACCAAAAAAGGCGAAACCAAAGGTTATAACACCGATTTTTACGGTTTTAAAAAAGCATTAAAACCGATGCTTAAAAAGCACCATCAGAAAGCGTTGATTCTGGGAACCGGCGGTGCCAGTAAAGCTGTAGCCTATGCGCTTCAGAAATTAAAAATTGAATACGACTTCGTTTCCCGGAATGCTACCGAATGTGAATATTCGTATAGCGAACTAAACGATGCTGTTTTTAGCGAATATCAAATCATTATCAATACTACGCCACTAGGCACATTTCCGAATATAAAGGATTGTCCGGAACTGGATTATTCCCTTTTTACCGATAAGCACATTGCTTTTGATCTGGTTTATAATCCGGAAGAAACCGAATTTTTAAAACGAGCGCGATCACAAGGTGCCAAAATTAAAAACGGCTACGAAATGCTCGTCTTTCAGGCAGAAAAAGCCTGGGACATCTGGACTGAAAAACAAAAATAAAGACGGCTTTTACACCGTCTTTATTTTTTTACTTTCGGTTTCAACAGTTACAAAAGTCCTAAAAAACTGACATCAAATATCTGTTTATAGCAAAAAATAAGCACTTTATCCTATTTTTCTTTTGCCTTTTCCGTCTGCTTTTAGTATCTTTCCACTCAATTAATGTTAAACTTAAGCATTTCAACAATGTTAGAAGAAAAGAATGATAACCTGCCAGAGGCAGACGGACAGGAACAAATTAAAGGCGAAGAAACCGTTCCAACGGCAGAACAATCTGCCATAGAAGCCATCGAAAATTCCAATGCCGAGGAAGGCGAAGACGATGCTATTTCCGAAGGTCATGATATCCCGATGCTTCATTATGAAGCCATGTCTATGGAGGAATTGGTTGCCGAACTTGATAAACTGGTTGCCAATCAGAAAGTGGTATCCATCCGCAATCATGTTGAGGAAATCAGAAAAGATTTTATGGACAAATACCATCACTTTATCGATGAGAAAAGAGATGAGTACAGTCATGAAAACAACGGTGATGTGACCGGTTTTGACTACCACTATCCGCTGAAAAACAAATTCGATTCGATTTACAATCACTATAAAGACTTAAAAAATCAGCACTTCAAACAGCTTCAAAACAACCTGAAACACAATCTGGATGTTCGTCAGGCGATTATTGAAGAACTAAAAAGTCTGATCGACAATCCGGGAGAAAGCATTCAGGATACCTTAAAAAGCGTAAACGAATTGCGTGAGCGTTGGAAAAATGCCGGCCCTATCCCTCGTGACAAATACAACCACGTATGGAATAATTTCCATTTTCATATCGAACGTTTTTACGATCATCTGCATTTGGATCGCGAAGCGCGTGATTTGGACTTTAAACACAATCTGGAGCAAAAACAAAAAATCATTGCCCGTGTGGAAGAATTGGTCAACGAAAGCGATGTGACCAAAGCATTCCGCGAATTACAGTCGTTGCACAAAATCTGGAAAGAAGAAATCGGCCCTGTATCCCGTGAACACCGTGAGGAATTATGGAATAAATTTAGCGAGCTAACGCGACAGTTACACGACAAACGCGAAGCACTGGTAGCTAAAGCCAAAGAAAAAGAAGAAGAAAATCTGGCTAAGAAAAAGGAAATCATTGCACAAATTGAAGCTGTTTCCAACGAAACCATTACCGCTCATAGCGCATGGCAAGGTCAGATTGAAAAAATAGAAGCCCTGCGAACTGCTTTCTTCCAAACTGGAAAAGTACCGCAGGAAGTAAACGAAGACACCTGGACCGCTTTTAAAAATGCCGTACGCAATTTTAACGCTCAGAAGAACTCGTTCTATAAAGACATTAAAAAAGACCAACAGGATAACCTGAATAAAAAACTGGCCTTGGTTGAAAAAGCCAATTCGTTAAAAGACAACGAAGATTTTAATGCCACAACACCGATCATGAAGCAAATCCAGGAAGACTGGAAGAAGATCGGGCATGTACCGCGCAAATATTCCGATAGTATCTGGAAAGACTTTAAAGACGCTTGTAATCATTATTTCGATCGACTGCATGCCAAACGCAATGAAGCCAATTCGGAAGAAATTGATGCCTTTGAAAAGAAAAAGGACTATCTGGAGCAATTAAAAGACTTCCAGTTAACCGGCGAGCACAAAGCCGACCTTGATGCCATAAAACAGCATATCGAGAACTGGAAAGGTTTTGGTCGCGTACCACACGCCCGTCGTCATATCGAAGGAAAATTCAACAAAATACTGGATGCCTTGTTTGACAAGTTAAGCTTATCGAAAAAAGAAGCTGAAATGGTGAAATTCAACAACCGTTTGGAACAACTTGCCGACAGTGATGATTCCCGAAAACTGGAAAACGAGCAAATCTTTATCATGCGTAAGATTGATGAAGTACAAGGTGAAATCTTCCAATTGGAAAACAACATTCAGTTTATTTCCAATGCTAAGCCCGACAATCCGTTTATCAAAGAGATCAACAAAAACATTGATCGCCATAAAGAAGAATTAAAAACCTGGAAAGAAAAACTAAAACAAATCCGTAGTTTAAAACAACAGGAATAACATATTACAAAAAAGACCGGAAATCCGGTCTTTTTTTATAGTATCGCTAAAAAACAGCACATGACCACCATACCAGATACCATCAACGAAATAGTTACCTCCTTAAGCAATACCCTCTATTTGGAAACTGCCAATCCAAAACTTGCAAAAAATAAATTTATTACAGAAACAAAAGAATTGCAAAACCAGGCAACCTTTATTACAGATGAAGGCTATTTTTACTTTTTAAGCCAATTTGGAGATGCAATACTAACTTTTAACGATGGCGGTAGCATCAGTGTATTTGGTTTTGGTTATTGGGAAGGGATGGCTATTACCGACTATCCGCTTCTTGATTCGAACGGCCTATATGTTTTGGCCGATTATGCCGATAGCGGAGATGAAATGCTTTTTTTTGCATACAATTCAAATGAAGCTGCAAACGCAAACAGAATTTGGGTATCAAACAATTTAGATTCGGGATTTAAACCCGTATACAACGATTTTTTACATTTGCTAAAAAGTATTTCAAGTGGCGAATTTGAACAAAACAAACATCAATGGCTTACTCCTGAGAAATGATTTTTTAACCGTTTCCGAAGAGCATCATTTACTTGATCATATTTATTCCAATCCATGGGATACCAGCCTTAAAAGAAGAGTACAACACTATGGCTACCGGTATGACTACAAAAGCAAAGTCGTTGACAATTCTTTATTTGAAAAATTGCCCGACTGGATCGAAAATCTAAAGGAAAAAATTCTAAATTATTTCGATTTCGATTATTCTTTTAATCAGGTAATAATTAATGAATATGAACCGGGCCAGGGAATTGCTTCACATATCGATTCCACCACATCGTTTGACGACATCATAATATCAGTAAGCCTACATTCAACCTGCGTTATGGAATTTAGCAAAGACAGCAATACGGTAGCACTTTTATTACAACCGAGAAGTATACTATTACTATCAGGGGAGAGTCGATACGAATGGAAACACGGTATTAAAGCCGTAAAAAAAGATCGTGGAATAAATGATGAAATCATCATGCGCCAAAGAAGAGCTTCCATTACCTTCCGAAAGATCATCGATAAGTAAACAACAGCAAAAATAACATATTACAAAAAAGACCGGAAATCCGGTCTTTTTTTATAGCTATAAAAAAACCGCTTTAAAAGCGGTTTTTTATTTTTATGATTAGTCGATTTTAAATCGTTTTCTGTCATTTTCATTCAAATAGATCTTACGAAGACGTAATGATTTTGGCGTTACCTCTACATACTCGTCTTTTTGGATATACTCTAACGCTTCCTCTAAAGAGAATTTGATTGCCGGAATAATTCTGGCTTTATCATCTGCTCCGGAAGAACGTACGTTGGTTAATTTTTTCGTTTTGGTCACATTCACAACCATATCATCACCACGAGAGTTCTCACCAATCACCTGACCTTCATAGATATCCTCATTCGGATCTACGAAGAATTTACCACGATCCTGTAATTTATCGATTGAATATGGAATAGCTTTACCATTTTCCATCGAAATTAACGATCCGTTGATACGTCCTGCGATTTCACCTTTAAACGGTTGGTATTCCAGGAATCGGTGTGCCATAATTGCTTCACCAGCTGTAGCGGTTAGCAATTGGTTACGCAATCCGATAATTCCTCGTGACGGAATATAGAATTTAATGATCATACGGTCACCTTTAGGCTCCATACTCAACATTTCACCTTTACGTAGGGTTACAAATTCTACCGCTCTACCTGAAAGATTTTCCGGTAAGTCGATCGTTAATTCTTCAACCGGCTCACATTTTACACCATCAATTTCTTTGATGATTACCTGTGGCTGTCCGATTTGCAATTCATATCCTTCACGACGCATTGTTTCTATTAATACCGACAAGTGTAGTACACCACGTCCGAAAACCAAGAATTTATCAGCACTATTTGTTTCATTAACACGTAATGCTAAGTTTTTCTCCAACTCTTTAGTCAATCTGTCTTTAATGTGACGGGAAGTCACAAATTTTCCTTCTTTTCCAAAGAATGGTGAATCGTTGATCGTAAACAACATACTCATTGTTGGCTCATCGATTGCAATAGTTGCCAATGCTTCCGGATTTTCAAAATCAGCAACAGTATCCCCGATTTCAAATCCTTCCAATCCAACGATCGCACAAATATCTCCGGCAACAACCTGATCAATTTTACGTCTTCCAATTCCTTCAAAAACGTGTAATTCTTTAATCTTAGATTTGATTACTTTTCCATCACGTTTTACCAAAGATACATTCATTCCTTCTCTTAATTCTCCTCTTTGTAAACGTCCGATAGCGATACGTCCGGTAAAGCTTGAGAAATCCAAAGAAGTGATCAACATCTGTGGTGTTCCTTCTGATACTTTTGGAGCCGGAATGTGTTCCAACACCATATCCAATAAAGGCTCGATGTTTTCCGTCTGATTTTTCCAGTCGGTCGACATCCAGTTATTTTTAGCAGAACCATAAACGGTTGGGAAATCCAACTGCCATTCTTCTGCTCCTAATTCAAACATTAAGTCAAATACTTTTTCATGAACTTCTTCCGGAGTACAGTTTTCTTTATCCACTTTGTTTACAACCACACATGGTTTTAATCCTAAGTCGATCGCTTTCTGTAATACGAAACGTGTTTGTGGCATTGGTCCTTCGAAGGCATCCACCAACAACAACACACCATCAGCCATGTTTAATACTCGTTCTACTTCTCCACCAAAATCGGCGTGGCCCGGAGTATCGATAATGTTAATCTTTGTCCCTTTGTAGGTCACCGATACGTTTTTAGAGGTAATTGTGATCCCTCTTTCACGTTCCAAATCGTTGTTGTCAAGAATTAAGTCTCCGGTATTCTCGTTTTCACGGAATAACTGACAGTGATACATGATTTTGTCAACCAAAGTTGTCTTACCGTGGTCAACGTGAGCGATAATCGCAATGTTTCTGATAGAAGTCATAAATAATTTTTGAGGGTGCGAAATTACAATTTATTTTTTATATAAACACGCTAATTTTTAAGTAGTTAGCAAAAAATAACAAAATAATAACAACAAAAAAAGCTCTCGTCAAAGAGAGCTTGTTTTTATATCGTGTTTCAATTAGCTTATGCTAATTTAGCAACGTGCTTCGTTAGTTTTGATTTTAAGTTAGAAGCTTTGTTATCATGGATAACATTTTTCTTAGCTAACTTATCGATCATAGCGATAACAGCAGACAATTTAGCTGATGCTTCTGCTTTATCAGTTGCTAAACGTAAAGCTTTGATTGCGTTACGTGTAGTTTTATGTTGGTATCTGTTTAATACTCTTTTCTTTTCGTTGCTTCTGATTCTTTTTAAAGCCGACTTATGATTTGCCATTTTCTTAAAATTGATTAAGTCTTTTTACATTTCTTTTTTTCGTAGTCCGTAGGGGAATCGAACCCCTGTTACCAGGATGAAAACCTGGCGTCCTAACCCCTAGACGAACGGACCATTATTCCAATAAATTTCGTATTAACCGCGTAATACTTTTTTGTAGTCCGTAGGGGAATCGAACCCCTGTTACCAGGATGAAAACCTGGCGTCCTAACCCCTAGACGAACGGACCTTTATTGCTTTATTGCGGATGCAAAAGTACAACATTTTTTCAATCTCGCAAGAACAACTCTATTTTTTTTCGATTTTTTTTTAGTACGCTTTCGCAAAAAGCACCCTTCCTTTTGATAAAGAACCAGTTAGCACACACTTGCCTTCTTCCTCTTTTCTATCCAATGGAATACAACGAATCGTAGCTTTGGTAAGGTCTTTAATCTTTTCTTCGGTTTCAGCCGTTCCATCCCAATGCGCCGAAACAAATCCGGTTTTATTTTCAAGCACGTCTTTAAACTCCTCAAACGTATTTACCTCGGTTATATGCGCGTTTCGGAATTCTAACGAACGTGTAAACATTTCTTCCTGGATCGTCTCTAATAAGTCCTGAATATACGTCACCACACCCTCTTTAGCAACCACCTCTTTTGTTAACGTATCACGTCTGGCGATTTCATAAGTTCCATTCTCAAAATCGTTCGGACCAATAGCAATTCGCACCGGCACACCTTTTAACTCATATTCATTAAACTTCCATCCCGGCTTATGTGTCGTACGGTCGTCGTATTTTACAGAGATTTTCAGTTTGCGCAATTGTTTCACCAATTCGTTCACCTGAGCCGAGATTGCCTCCAATTGTTCGTCGGTTCTATGAATCGGAACAATAACCACCTGAATTGGCGCCAGGTTTGGCGGCAACACCAGACCGTTATCATCGGAATGCGTCATTACCAAGGCTCCCATCAAACGGGTAGATACTCCCCACGACGTTCCCCATACATGCTCCAGCTTTCCTTCGGCATTCGAGAATTTCACATCAAACGCTTTGGCAAAGTTTTGTCCTAAAAAGTGAGACGTACCGGCCTGTAGCGCTTTTCCATCCTGCATTAACGCTTCGATACAATAGGTTTCATCCGCTCCTGCAAAACGCTCCGTTTCCGTTTTAATTCCTTTTACTACCGGAATAGCCATAAAGTTTTCCGCGAAATCAGCATACACATTCATCATCTGTACCGATTCCGACAATGCCTCCTGTTTGGTAGCATGCGCTGTATGTCCTTCCTGCCATAAAAATTCAGCCGTTCTCAAAAACAAACGCGTTCTCATTTCCCAACGCACTACATTCGCCCATTGGTTAATTAACAACGGTAAATCGCGATAGGATTGCACCCATCCTTTATACGTACTCCAGATAATAGCCTCACTGGTTGGACGAACAATCAATTCCTCTTCCAGCTTCGCATTTGGATCTACTATTAATTTTCCTTTATTTTCAGGATCATTTGTCAGTCTATAATGAGTTACAATCGCACATTCTTTTGCAAACCCTTCTGCATTTTTCTCTTCGGCCTCAAACATGCTTTTGGGAACAAACAACGGAAAATATGCATTCTGATGTCCTGTTTCTTTAAACATTCTATCCAATTCGGCTTGCATTTTTTCCCAAATAGCATAACCGTATGGTTTAATAACCATACAACCTCTAACTCCTGAATTCTCAGCCAGGTCTGCTTTGACAACCAGTTCGTTATACCATTTCGAATAATCCTCTGATCGTTTTGTTAAGTTCTTACTCATTTTGATTAGTTTGGCACAAATATTGTTTTACTTATTTTAACTAAATAGTTTGACAAAACTAACTATTTTTGTGTTGTCCAACAATAAAAATACCCAGAGATATGAAAACTTATTACCTATCCAGCAGAAAACTATCCATTTACACCGTAATTGGATTCTTCGGACTTGTGGTATCCTCCTGTGGCTCTTACCAAAACGCGTCGTACTACGATCATGACGGTGTTTACGGTTCTGAAAGACCACGAAGCGATTACAACAACAGATACAGCGAACAGAACATGGCGCAAGCCAATAATTACAAAGACTACTTCAGTGATCTTCAGAAAGATGCTAATAACGGTATTTTTACAGATGTGGACAATTACTCTTCTCAAGATCAGCAGGATTCTATTTCAAATATAAACACCAACCGCGATCAGTATGCCGGTACTACCGGATATGCCGGATGGGGTGACAATTCAAGCAATGTTACCGTTAACGTTTACAACAACGACTGGGGTTGGAACAGAGGCTACTGGAATTCCTGGTACACCCCTTATTATGGATGGGGATGGAATGGCGGTTACTACGGTTCCGGATGGAGCATAGGCCTTGGTTGGGGATGGAATTCCTGGTATGGACCAAACTACGGATGGGGATGGAATAACTGGTACGGACCGGGATGGGGCTGGAACAGCTGGTATGGCCCAGGGTGGTACAACGGCTACTACAGCAATCGTGTTTATAATGGTGGACCAAGAGGCGGATCGGCCTATTATAACGGACGATACAACAACTCCGTATACGGATACAATAACGCCGGAACCCGTAATTACAACAGCCGTAGAGATGTTAACCTTAACCGAACTTACGGTACCGGAACAAGAGATTACAACAATTATAACAACGGAACCCGTAACTATAATAACGGAACGCGAAATTACAACAATGGCGCTACACGGGATTATAACAACAATAACAGTTCCGGAACCCGTAATTACAACAACAATAATAATAACTCCGGAACCCGTAATTACAATTACAACAACTCCAACAATAGCGGAACCCGTAGCAACAGTAACTACTCTGCTCCTACACGAAGCTATAATTCCGGAGGCAACTTTGGCGGTTCCCGTGGTGGCGGAAGCTTCGGCGGCGGCGGCGGAGGTGGAAGATCCGGCGGTGGCGGAAGACGTTAATCATATCCTCTAAGTTTTAAAAAAAGTACATCCTCATGAAAAAATATATATTCACAGCTATTACTGCCCTATCAGCAGTAATAGCCTCCGCACAGGAGCTTGCTCCATCTGACGGACTGCGATATGCCATGGACAATTTAAACGGAACTGCCCGATTCCGCGGTATGAGCGGCGCTTTTGGAGCCGTTGGTGGCGATATGTCGGCCATACATGTTAACCCGGCTGGTGGTGCTATCTTTAATTACAATACGGCTGCGGCTACCCTGAACCTGTTAAGCACCAAAAGTAATTCCCGTTATTTCGGAACAACTACAAATGACCGGGATACTTCATTCGACCTGAATCAGGCCGGTGGTATCTTTGTTTTCCACAATCAGGATCTTAGTAGCGGATGGACCAAATTCACTTTTGGAATCGCCTACGACAATGCCAATAACTTTGACAATAGCTTTAATTACAGAGGAACCGGTACCCGTTCAATCGATCAGTTTTTCTTAAACCAGGCCAATGGTTTACCGGTTGGCGTGATCGACAACAATTACCGATATGACGAGCTGAGTTTTCAGGATCAGCAGGCCTATTTAGCCTACCAGACCTATCTTATCGATACCAGTACCTATCCGTTTAATCCAGACAATCCGAACTATGTTTCCAATGTTCCGCAAACCGGAAGTTATGCACATCAGAATTATGTTAATACAAACGGTTATAACGGAAAACTGGCTTTTAACTTTGCCACTTCGTATAAAGACCGACTTTACATCGGACTTAATCTGAATGCCCATTTTACCGATTACACTAAAAACTCAACGGTTTACGAATCCAATAACGGTCCGGTAAACACCGATCCGAATTATGCTACGATTCGTCAGATTCAGTTCAACAACGACACACACACCTACGGAAGCGGTTTCTCGTTTAACATTGGTGCTATCGCTAAAATTACCGATGAATTGCGTTTGGGTGCGGCTTACGAATCGCCAACATGGTACCGTTTAACAGACGAATTGTCACAAAGTTTATACACTACTTATGTTGCTCCGGCCAATTCGCCAACAAGTCCGGGCGCTACGCGATCGGCTTCGCTTAATCCGAATATTGTAAATGTATACCCAACTTATACACTTCAAACACCCGGTAAATTCACAGGAAGTTTGGCGTATATCTTTGGAAAATCAGGTTTGATCAGCTTTGATTACGGTGTAAAAGATTACAGCAACATTAAATTCAAACCGAACAATTCGTATAATAGCTCTTTAAACGATGTTTATAAAAATACACTAACCTCCGCACAGGAATTCCGTGTGGGTGCCGAATACAAAATCAAACAGGTGAGCCTTCGCGGCGGATACCGCTTTGAAGAAAGTCCGTATAAAGATGAAAAAATCGTAGGCGACTTAAAAGGATATTCTGCCGGTATTGGTTACAACTTTGGTTCTGCCCGATTGGATTTCGCCTATGGTCATTCCCAAAGAGAAATGGATGTTCCATTATTATCCAGCATGACCGATTCTGCAAGAATTAATAGCAAAATAGATTCCTTTACACTTACCTATACGGTTGGTTTCTAAAATAGAAAATACAAAGTAAAAGGGCGATTTCTGTAGAAACCGCCCTTTTTTTAATTCTTTATTATTTTCCCTGTATATTCCTCATTATCTGTAATTATCTTCAGAAGATACATTCCCTTAGGCACATCACTAGTATCCAGCACATATTCATTTCTGTTAATTCCTTTTACCTCTTTTATTATTTTTCCTGAAAGCTCACTTATACTCAAGCTTTCTATCTGACGATCATCTTTAATATGTATTTTATCCTGAAATGGATTAGGATACACATTATCATTATTCAGTTGCAACGCCACCCGAACAGGTGTCATTTTTTCCTTAGAGCTATTTTCTGCTACTCTACCATTTCCTTTATCTTTTCGAAAAGAGTCTACATCATACTCCCATGTTCTATCTTTATCACCCGATTTGATAAAATATGTTGCTGTGTTTCCACCATAAAAATCAGATCGGGAATCAATTGTACCACTAACTCTACTTCCTCTTTTCAAATCAGTTTCACTTTTTAATTTTAGTATCCAAAAATCCTCCATACCATGATTATCCGTAACATCTCCATTATCGGATGATGTAAAACCCGAAACCAGATATTCTCCATTAAAATTTTGAGAAATTGATTTTGCCTCATCTACACGCGTTCCGCCTAATGCTCTTTGCCATGTTAAATTTCCTTTATTATCCGTTTTCACTACCCAAGAATCCCAATTTCCGTGATTACCAATAATATCACCATCATTTGACCGTGATTCTCCTACAAAAATATAGTTCCCTTCGTGTGTTTGTATAATATCACTTCCGTAGTCATAATCTGTTCCTCCAAGGCATTTTTGCCATTCAATTCCACCGGTTGCATTTATCTTCAGCATCCATACGTCCGAATAGCCATGGTTTCCCGAAACATCGCCACTGTTGGACATTGTTGAACCTACCACTATAAATCCTCCTTCGCTTGCTTCATAAATCGCAGAACCAAAATCATTACTTAAACCACCGTATGTTTTTTGCCATTCTATAGTTCCTTCCTTAGTCAACATAACTACCCAAACATCTGCATCTCCCTTATTTTCTGTAATATCTCCATCGTTAGAATACGTATAGCCTACGACTGCATATCTTCCTTCTGGTGTTTCGTTTACAGAAACTGCATAATCAAAATTAGAGCCACCAAAAGTCTTTGTCCATATTTTATTTCCTTCAGAATTCAACTTTACAGCCCAACAATCTGATTTTCCATGATTTCCTGTAACATCCCCATCATTGGAAAAAGTAGAACCAACAACGATATACCCTCCATCAGCGGTATGCCAAACGGAACTAGCCTTGTCGACATCAGTCCCTCCTAATGTTTTTTGCCATTCTAAATCCCCTTTTTCATTTTGTTTAACGATCCAAAAATCCGATTTACCGTGATTTCCCGTAACATCACCATCGTTTGATTCTGTATAACCTACCGTTACAGAACCCGTCCCAACCAATTCTATAGCACTGGCTTTATCATCCTGCGTCCCTCCCAGTGTTTTTTGCCATTCTAAAGTACCTTCTGTACCCTTTTTAACTACCCAAAAATCGGCTTTACCATGATTCCCTGTAACCTCATCATCATTTGAATCTGTATAACCCGCCGCTATACTCCCTCCATCTAAAGTGGGTGATACCGATTTTGCCTGTTCATTTTTTGATCCTCCATAAGTTTTTTGCCACACTAAATCGATATCGCTTTGTAGTTTTACTATCCAAAAGTCGGATTTTCCATGATTCCCCGAAACATCATCATTATTGGAAAATGTAACACCTGCCATAACATATCCTCCACTTACGATCTGTTCTATATGGTTTGCATCATCATAACTCGTTCCTCCATAAGTACTTTCCCATTCCAATTTCCCTTTGCTATCCAACTGTATTGTCCAATAATCCCAATTTCCGTGATTACCGTGTACATCACCGTTAGCAGACTGCGTTGTACCTGTAACAATATACCTTCCTCCGGGTAATTCCTGTATTCCATTTGATTCTTCATTTTGTGACCCTCCATAGGTTTTCTCCCATTCCAGATTACCTTCCTCGCTTAATTTCACCACCCAATAATCACTCATTCCGTGATTATACGATACATCTCCATCATTAGAACGAGTAGTTCCACATATAATATATCCCTCATCAAAAGTTTCCCAAAGAGCTGTTGCCTGATCTTCTTTCGATCCCCCGAAAGTTCTCTGCCAGATTTTATTCCCGGATCCGTTTAACTTCAACACCCAAAAGTCATCCCTACCATGGTTTTTTGTAATATCGCCGTTTTGAGAATGCGTAGTTCCCGTTACAACATACTCTCCATATGCAGTCTGCTTTACAAAACTCGCTTCATCATAACTCGATCCTCCATAGGTTTTCTCCCATTCCAACTTACCTTCACTATCTATCTTTACAATCCAAAAATCTGACTTGCCCTGGTTTTTTGATACATCGCCGTCATTAGAAAAGGTATAACCTGCGATGACCAATCCAGAACCAAACGTAGGGGCAACATGAGTTGCGATGTCATCTTTAGATCCGCCATATGTTTTTTCCCATTCCAGATTACCATTACGATCCAGTTTTATTACCCAGACATCAGCACCTCCATGATTTGCAGTAACCTGTCCGTTATTGGAACGAGTATATCCTACTATTATATACCCTCCGTCTGTAGTAGGCTGAACAAAGTTTGCCATATCATCCTCCGAACCTCCGAAAGTCTTTTGCCATTTCAAGTCGCCATTTTTATCCAATTTTACAACCCAAAAATCAGCTTTACCATGATTTCCGGTTACATCGCCATCATTAGAGCGGGTATACCCTGCTGTGATAAAACCGTCATCAAAAGTATTTTGTACAGATCTTGCCGCTTCACTTTGAGTACCTCCCAATGCCTTCTGCCATTCAATTTTAGGAGCTTTCTGAGCTATCATAAGCAAATTCCCTAAAAAAAAGAAAACCACTATCCATAATTTTACTGATACAATAATTTTATTTTTCATGATTATTATTTTTATGATTATTATTTCTCAATCTATAATTAAGAACTGGTAAGAAGTCTTACGTACCATTCTATTTCCGGGGAAGATTTTCAAACTGTATTGGGGGAACATTACTAGTCAATAGCAAAGTGAAATGAATTTACCTCTTGAAAGGATAACAAAAAGATGGTTGCCACAGCAAAGACACTTACTGCTTTTCACCTCTCAATTTCAAAAACAAAAAAGTTATAATACTGATTCTAATAAATATAAAATCAAAAAACGATACGATAAATAGCTATTAAAATACCAAAAGTTAATTGTCTTATAATTGTCCTGTAATTACCGTATAATACCTAATCCGATCGATTTTATTCCATTCTTAGCATATCAATCACACAAACAGATTATTTAACAATATAAAAAACAACAAATTACAATATCCCCCTCTCTATTTATTATCGGTCCTTGTCTTATCCAACTAAAATTCATAAATTTTAGCAAACGATGGCAATGCTAATTATAAAAAACGTAATTTTGCACTCCAATTTTTCAATTCTATGAGAACCAAGTCTTTAAAGAAAAACAAAATCAATGTCATCACTTTAGGTTGTTCTAAAAATGTTTACGACAGCGAAGTACTAATGGGTCAGTTAAAAGCCAGCGGTAAGGACGTACAACACGAAGCACCTAAAAATGATGAAGGAAACATTATTGTGATCAACACTTGTGGGTTTATCAATAATGCCAAAGAAGAATCTGTTAATACGATTCTGGAATATGTCGACAAAAAAGAACAGGGTATCGTAGATAAAGTTTTTGTAACCGGATGTTTGTCGGAACGTTACCGCCCGGATCTTGAAAAAGAAATCCCGGATGTGGATCGTTATTTCGGAACTACCGAATTGCCATTGCTTTTAAAAGCTTTGGGAGCCGATTACAAACACGAACTTTTAGGAGAACGTCTAACGACAACCCCTAAAAATTATGCCTATCTGAAAATCGCCGAAGGTTGTGACCGTCCGTGTAGTTTTTGTGCGATTCCGCTAATGCGCGGAAAGCACGTTTCGCAACCGATTGAAAAACTGGTAAAAGAAGCCGAAGGTTTAGCTGCCAAAGGTGTAAAAGAACTGATTTTAATCGCACAGGATTTAACCTATTACGGACTGGATTTATATAAAAAACGAAATTTAGCCGAGTTACTGGAAAATCTGGTAAAAGTAGAAGGAATCGAATGGATTCGTTTGCATTATGCCTTCCCTTCCGGATTCCCAATGGATGTGTTGGACTTGATGAAACGCGAGCCTAAAATCTGTAATTATATCGATATTCCATTACAACATATTTCCGACAATATTCTAAAATCGATGCGTCGTGGAACAACGTATGAAAAAACGACCAAACTTCTAAAAGATTTCCGCGAAGCAGTTCCGGGAATGGCTATCCGTACTACACTAATCGTAGGTTATCCGGGAGAAACCGAAGAAGATTTCCAAATCCTGAAAAACTGGGTGGAAGAAATGCGTTTTGAGCGTTTGGGTTGTTTTGCCTACTCACACGAAGAGAATACCCATGCCTATTTACTGGAAGATGATGTACCTGAAGAAGTAAAACAACAACGTGCCGCGGAAATCATGGATATTCAGGCACAAATTTCATGGGATCTGAACCAAGAGAAAATTGGACAAACATACCGTTGTATCATCGATCGTAAAGAAGGTGGTTACTTTATCGGACGTACGGAATTTGACAGTCCGGACGTGGATAACGAAGTGTTAATCGATGCGACGCAACATTATTTAAAAACCGGTGATTTTACAATGATCAAAATCACGGATGCTACAGAATTCGACTTATACGGGGAACCGGTACAAGCATAAAAACAAAAAGCTGTCTAATTTTAGGCAGCTTTTTTAATTATATCTATCACACCTGACAGGTTTTAAAAACCTGTCAGGTGTGTTTTTTTATTGCTTTACAATTTTAGCCCAACTTTTGTTTCCATCGACTGTCGTTACCGCTACCAAATATACACCACTACTCAAACGACTACAATCTAAAGAAGCCATTGTTGTATTTGGTTTTTCAGTTCCCACCAAGGCACCATTAAGGGTATATATCTGAATGTCCTGAATAACCTGATCCGGTAATGTCAGATACACTTTATCGCGAACCGGATTGGGATAAACCGCCAAGGTTTTCATTTTATGATCATCAATACCTAATTGTATTTCTTCATTTCGGTATAACTTGGCTACCGCTGTTGTTCCCGTACCAATACCCGTGATTAAAACATCTTTATCACCATCATTATCCACATCGGCAAATACAATATTTCCGGTGGAATGCGAGGTAAACGGCATATCTTCTATTTTTATATAACCACCCGTTCCATCATTCAGATATAAATTCGCCTCCTGTATGTTATTTCCAGTCGTGGTTTCGGAATATTTCCGTCCCATCGAAAGAATATCCTGGTAACCGTCATTATTGACATCCGCAAAAGCGATCGCCAGATTATCGCCTATCCCTACAAATGGCATTCCTTCGGCCATTGTAAAATTCGCATTTCCGTCATTATAATACAATTGCATACGGAACCAAAGTGCCGGATTCCCGGACGATGAAGGCATATTTCCGGCTATCAGTAAATCCTGATCGCCATCGTTATCCACATCTGCCAAAGCAACCTTTCCCAATAAAGCCGTTATAGCCGGTTGCGGGTGGTGTGCAAAAACACCATCACCCTGATTTAAAAATATTCTGATATTAATCGTTGTGGCACTAATCCCCACTTTACTTGATGCTACAATATCCGGTTTCCCGTCGCCATTCACATCGGCCACCACTACAGAAGCCAGATACATACCGTAGGATTCCAATCCGCTTTGGAGATTACGCGTAAATACCCCGGTTCCGTCATTTGTATATAATGCCATCGCAAAACCATTACTGGTATACATTCCGGTTATCAGAATATCCTGATCGCCGTCGCCATCAAAATCGGCCATATTGATATCACCGTTCATTGTCCCGATAAAGTTCGAATTTGGCGATAAACTAAAATTTCCGGCACCGTCATTCAGATATAATTTGGCATTGACTCCGCTTGCACTTCCCGCAACGATCAAATCCAGAAATCCATCTCCGTTCACATCGCCAAAAGCGGCACCTCCTTCACGGCATTTAATAAACGTTTGATCATCGTGAAGAATAAAATGGCCTGTACCGTCGTTTTTATACATCCGACTACTGCCGGCATTCGGACTTCCGCCCATGGCAAATAAATCCAGATCGCCATCGCCGTCAATATCGGCAAACTTGCAGGTACTGTATTGAACCGGAACAATTCCCGAATTTGAAACCAGTGTGAAATTTTGAGTAAAAGCGCTAAGGGAGCCCAATAGCGTTATGGCAAGTAGTGTTTTTTTCATAGGGTATTTTGGTTAGTGATTTGCAATTTTCAACGGGTTATTATCTCATACCCTATAATTGCCTTATAGCCACTCACCACCTATTCCCATCCGCTACATTTTAAAAAACAATTATGCGTATGCTTCCAAATGTAACCAAAAAAGCCAAAAACAAAACTATATTCATTTTTTTAACAATTAAAATTATTTAATTATAACAAAATTAAAATAAACAGCAATAAATTTTCAAATCAATTTTATTATATCACATCATTGAGAAAATAAATAATAGAAACAATCGGGCATAAAAAAACCGCCCTGGAATTTCCAAGGCGGTTTTCGCATTTCAATCTAATAATTATGAACTAAATAACTGTTCCTTTGAATACAAGTACTTTTGGTGCTTCTTCTGCATTGGTTGTAACCGTTACCGTTTTGGTAAACACACCTTTTGCAGCAGCGTTAAAAGTCGCTGTGATTTTTGCGTTTCCGTTTGGTGCAATTGGCGTTTTCGTATAATCCGTTGCCGTACATCCGCAAGACGCTTTTACATTTGTGATGATCACTGCAGTTTTTCCAGTATTTTTAAATTCGAAGTCGATTTTAGCTGGTTTTCCCTGAGGAATTTCGCCTAAATCGATTGTCTCACTTTTCCATTGGATTGGTGATCCTGCGGTTATAGAAACAGCTACGGTTTCGTTTGTTTTTACCGGGTTCCCAGCAAATGACATTAATCCTAATGCTAGTGCTAAAACTGAAAGTTTGATCATTTTCATAATTTTGCTTTTTAAATTATTATTATTTTGTTGGTTCATTGTGATAGTTCAAAAGTATCCCAGTCTTGCCAGGATTGCTGTTAACCGTTTTTAAAAGTTTGTTAATGACTTGTTAACAGCCTAAAAAAAGTATATTTTTCAGTAATATTACACAGCTCAACAGTACAGATTTTGAAAATTAACCGACTTAACAGTATCATTATTCTCGGATTGATAGCCATCGTGGGGATTATCATCGCACAATTGCTTTGGACCAAAGAGGCTTTTAATCTGGAAGAGAAGAAGTTCACTCAGAAAGTACATATCGCATTACTTGAAGTTGCTAAAAAACTTTACGAAGGTAAGAATCATGAACTTCCGGCCAATAGTCCGATTAATAAAGTTTCCAATGATTACTATATCGTTAATGTCGACAATGATTTTGAACCGGAAATACTCGAATATTATTTAAAAACGGTTTTTAAAAAGTTTAATATTACCACCGATTTCGAATATGCCATGTACAATTGCGAAAGTGATGAGATGGTTTATGGAAATTATGTCGCGATTAGCGATACTTCCAAAAAGGAAAATTCGGTTTATTTCCCAAAACATAAAAACCTGGTGTATTATTTTGCGGTTCGCTTTCCCAATGAAACGTCCTATCTTTTCAGTTCCCTGAAATTTTGGTTTATGCTTTCTTTTGCCTTGATTGTAATCCTGATTGTCTATGTCTATTCCATTTTTACCTTATTACAGCAGAAAAAATATTCGGAGTTACAGCGCGATTTTATCAATAATATGACGCATGAGTTTAAAACGCCACTTTCTTCGATTTTGATTGCTTCAAATTACCTCAGCAAACAGGAACCGATACAAAAGGATCCAAAACTGGATAAATATGCTTCTATCATTATTGAACAGAGTAAAAAACTAAACCATCATATCGAAAAAATATTGAATATTGCGAAGTCGGACGATACGCCTTTAAAACTTCAAAAAAATGACATTTTATTGGCTTCCGTATTACAGGATGTCACCGAAAATATACAATTACGTTACCCGGAGGCACATATTACAGTGACAAACCCGGACGAATCCCTGCAGGTTTATGGCGATGAATTCCATTTTACCAATATTGTGTACAATCTGATTGATAACGCGGTAAAATATTGCGAAATCACTCCGGAAATTCATATTACCGTTAGCCGGGAAACACATCGCATCCGACTAGTATTTACCGATAATGGAATTGGTATTTCTCAAAAAAATATTTCTTTTATATTTGACAAGTTCTACCGGATTCCAAGTACGAAAAGCAACGAAGTGACCGGTTTCGGACTCGGATTGTACTATGTACATAAAATCTGTAGACTTCATAACTGGAAAATAACCGCCAAAAGTCACCTTGGAAAAGGAACAACCATAACCTTATTAATACCCGAAAAATAATGTCAAAATATAAAATCCTATACGCTGAAGACGATGAAACCCTGGCTTTTCTAACCAAAGACAATCTGGAGTTGAACGGTTATGACGTTTTTCATTGTCCGAACGGGGAAAATTGTCTGGAACAATTTAAAACAGGTTCTTTTGACATTTGTATTTTGGATATTATGATGCCAAAAATCGACGGTTTTGAACTGGCTACCGCTATCCGGCAAATCGATACGGAGATTCCAATCATCTTCCTTTCGGCTAAAACATTAAAAGAAGATCGGATTAAAGGATTACGACTGGGTGCGGATGATTATCTTGTAAAGCCCTTTAGCATCGAGGAATTGTTGTTAAAAATTGAAATTTTCCTAAAGCGTTCGCAAAAGAAGGTTATCCCAGAAAAAAACAGCTATACGGTCGGAGCTTTTCAGTTTGACGCTGAAAATTATACCTTAAGTAAAGGTTCTTCTAAAACAGTATTGACACAACGCGAAGCGGAGCTTTTAAAATTATTTCTGGATAACAAAAATACCGTACTGAAACGGGAGCAGATACTCACGGCCTTATGGGGTACCGATGATTATTTTATGGGGCGCAGTCTTGATGTTTTTATTTCCAGACTTCGCAAATTGCTATCGGAAGAAGACGGTATACAGATTGAAAACCTACACGGTATCGGTTTTAAGTTTAATATAAAAGCTTAATGTACTACAATGCCAGAAGGCCAGAACTTCGTAAGGTATTAATTGGTTTTGAATACCAAAACAATTCAAAATCTTCACGATCTGCAGTCTCATAATCGGCTTTTACCTCGTTAAATGTCAGTACCTTATTTTGAGTAACCGAAATTTTTGGCAAAACAGCAGTTAGCCAATCAGCATCATCTTTATTGACCTGAATCGCAAAACTTTCTTTTTTATCGTGAAAAGTCAGGCTCGCCATTTCGAACTGCCTTCCTTTTTTGTTTTTGGTAAAATACGACACAGCCGGTTTGCCTCCTGTCCAGACAATTTTAGCCGTGGGTTTTACGGTAAAAGTATCTTCGTCCTGTAAAGCATTATAGATATAATCCGGCGAAACTTTTGTTCGCGGTACTTTAAAATCGAACCAATCCTGCAAAGGGTAATCAAAACAAATCCCATGCATATAATTAAACAGGGATTTTTTTAATCCAAAACTGAACTTATCGTGATTCGTACCGGTTTTATCAACATGAACAATATCATTGTTCGCAAAAGATCCGATTGCTTCCGTTTCTTTTACTACGCCAAATTTTTCGGGATACATTCCTACCGGGCTATGAGCCGTCATCGCAAATTGATGCCAAAATCCGGATTGTAAAATTCCGAGTTCAAATAATTGCCGTACCATTTCCAGGCTATCGATAGTTTCCTGTGCCGTTTGCGTCGGAAAGCCATACATCAGGTATGCATGTACCATAATTCCGGCTTCGGTGAAATTGCGGTTTACCCGCGCTACCTGCGCTACCGTTACTCCTTTCTGAATCAGCTCCAGTAAACGGTCGGAAGCTACTTCCAATCCGCCGGAAACAGCAATACATCCGGATGCTTTTAACAGCAAACATAGGTCTTTGGTAAAGCTTTTCTCAAACCGGATATTTGTCCACCAGGTCACTGCCAGTTTTCGTTTTAATATTTCCAGCGCTACCGCACGCATCAGGGCAGGCGGTGCAGCTTCGTCTACAAAATGGAAGCCATTTTGCCCTGTTTGTGCAATCAACTCCTCCATTCTATCCACTAACATTTTGGCCGCGACAGGTTCGTAAACTTTAATATAATCCAATGAAATATCGCAAAAAGTACATTTCCCCCAATAGCATCCATGTGCCATTGTGAGTTTATTCCAGCGTCCGTCGCTCCACATCCGGTGCATCGGATTTACAATTTCAATAACCGAAATATAGCGATCCAATAACAGGTCGGTATAATCCGGTGTTCCCACTTCCGATTGTTTGTAGTCCCGACAGGCTGCATTATTAATATAAACCACTTTGCCTTCGTCCAGTATAAAGGTTCTTTTCAGTTCTGCTTTACTGATAGTACCTTCCACATAAGCAATCATGTTTTCTACCGGTGCTTCTCCGTCGTCAAGTGTAATAAAATCAAAGAATTCCATTACCCGTATATCGCTAAGGGATCGCAATTCGGTATTCGGAAAACCACCTCCCATAGCTACTTTAATTTCCGGTCGGTGTTTTTTAATCCATTGGGCACATCGGAAGGCACTATACAAATTGCCCGGAAAAGGAACTGAAAAAGCTACAATTTTTGGATTTATTACATCCAACCTTTCTTCCAATAGCTGTAAGGTGATTTTATCGATATAAGTGTATTCCTGATGAAGATAGTTGTACAATTCGTCAAAAGAATTGGCCGAACGACCCAATCGCTCCGCATAACGACTAAAACCAAAATTAGGATCGATGCATTCTACGATCAGATCGGATATATCTTCCAGATAAAGCGTTGCCAAATGTTTGGCCTTATCCTGAGTTCCCATAGTACCAAAAGCCCAGTCCAATTCTTCCAATTGTGCAAAACGAGAAGCTTCCGGAAGGAAATCTTCCTGACATATCAAATGCGCCAACGTCGGATTTTTTCCCTGAAGAAACAAAATAACCGGATCAATTGTTTTAATGTATTCGTCCTGTAACGCTATAATACGCTGACAGTTATCCGATAGTGCTTCCGTTTTTTGTTCGCTTTCGGCAAACATTTGGGTTAGTCCTTCTTTTGAAAACAATTTTAAGATAACCTCAATACCCAAATCCGCCTGAAAGGAGGAAATATTTTTGGTATTCAGAAATCCCTTAACGTAGGCAGTCCCCGGATATGGGGTATTGAGCTGCGTAAAAGGTGGTGTGATCAGAAAAATTGTTGTCGGCTTCATTGGCTATACATCATTGAGACTGCAAAAGTATCATATTTTAAAGAAATAAATACGGATTGCGTCTTACAACTGTATCTTTTCGATGGCGTTCAGTTTATCAACATAAAGTATCGTCTCGTCACTATCACGATCGGCTTCAAACATCGGTAAAAAACGGGCACCATAAATTACTTCGCGCAAAGTATACGAAGTCCGTTTTACGACCGTTGTACTAAACATATCGTCAAAAACTTTGACAAAAATCAGAATTTCGCCTTTCTGATTTTTATAATCGTCTTCGGTAAAGGTATATAATGGACTATTTTCTGTAATAGGATGTACCAAAGTCCAACTTAACGTTAACATATTAATTTTGTCCAGTTCGAGATCGAGCGAAAAAAACTTATTGACTCTTTTGCCGTCTTCATCCAGGCTTAATCCAATAGTTGCCTTAGCTTCGGCTTCCATCAGGTTGGTATTCTTATAAGGTGTCATTCGCAGCATCAAAGCTTTCCCTTCTTTATAGGGCGCAATGACAGCATTATCCGAAAAACGGATCAAGGCTTTGGGCTTACTGAACCTTCCATAAAACAAACCGGTAGCAATAGCGAAGCTCAACAATCCGAATAAGGCTTCGACCGAAGCGACAAAACTGGTCATAAAGCCGGTTGGGCTAATATGTCCGTAGCCTACCGTAGTAAAAGTCTGCGCGCTAAAAAAGAACGCCTGCCCAAACTGATCAACAGCTGTTACCGCATTGATGCCCTGTAAGTGTTGTACACCAAGCAAAAAGTAAATACAGGCAAAAATAAAATTTACAATCAGGTAAAAGGCAAAAATGATAAACATAAATTTCCAGCGCGGTACATCGATCATCGCATGGTACCAACTGATTCGTTCTGTTATACCGATTCCCACTTTCCGGACATTGGCATTTCCGTCTTTGTTTACAAATCGTGCCCCATAAATGGAAGCATTACTCCCAAACCCGGTATTTTCGTCTGCTTTAGCTCTGGAACTGATGCGTTTTAGGAATGCCATAGTAATTTTTAAGTAAAACTAGTAAAAAATCAGATTGCAAAAAATTGACGTTTTATCAATAATTTACTTAAATTAACCCATTCCTTATATGCGTAATTATGAAAAAAATAATTCTAACCGTACAATCTACCGGAAAAAAGAAATTTAGATTAGGTATTAATCTTAGTGATTCGAAAAACTATTTTGTAACCCGAAAAACTATTGTCATTTTAAAACTATCCAAAGATTTAATTATAGAGACTAAAACCACCTGCGGTCCGCCTTTAAATAAAGGTTTTGACTTATATCATGCCGATCTTGACAAATGGATTAAAGACAATGATTTTATCAGCAAAGTCTATGGAAAACCAATAAAACTGGAATTCAGTTTTGAAAAAATAAATGGAGTTATCGAACTTACTTTTCTAAAAAAGAAAGAATAAAAAAACCTCACTTTTTAAGTGAGGCTTTCTATAAAATATAGTGTTATTATTTACTCAGGTACATTTTTCGTCTGGAGTACAATTCGTAGAACTGATCGTCTTTTAGGTCGTCGATAAACAAGATACTTTCTCCTGTTGATTTCATTTCGGGACCTAATGCCTTGTTTACATTTTTAAACTTGCTGAATGAGAATACCGGCTGTTTGATTGCATATCCTTTTAAATGTGGATTAAAGTCAAAATCGGTTACTTTATTCACACCTAACATTACTTTAGTCGCATAGTTTACATACGGCTCGCCATAGGCTTTGGCAATAAACGGTACCGTACGTGAAGCTCTTGGATTGGCTTCGATAATATAAACCGTATCGTCTTTAATCGCAAACTGTATATTAATAAGTCCTACCGTTTTTAAAGCCAGTGCAATTTTCTTCGTATGGTCTTTAATCTGTTGCATTACAAATTCACCCAGGTTAAACGGTGGCAAGGTCGCATTACTATCTCCGGAGTGAATACCACACGGTTCGATATGCTCCATGATCCCGATGATGTAAACATTTTCGCCATCACAAATCGCATCCGCTTCCGCCTCAATCGCTCCATCCAGATAATGATCCAGCAATAGTTTGTTATTCGGAATTTTACGCAGTAAGTCTACCACATGCTCTTCCAGTTCCTGTTTGTTGATCACAATTTTCATTCCCTGTCCACCCAATACATAAGAAGGGCGTACTAATAATGGGAAATCAAGTTGATCCGCTAATTTTGAAGCTTCCTCGGCACTTTCGGCTACTCCGAATTTCGGGAAAGGAATTTTTAATTCTTCCAGTAATTCCGAAAAACGTCCTCGGTCTTCCGCTAAATCCAAGGCATCAAAACTGGTTCCGATGATCTTAACACCGTATTTTGACAGTTTTTCTGCTAATTTTAAGGCAGTTTGTCCTCCTAACTGCACGATCACACCTTCCGGTTTTTCATGGCGGATAATATCGTAGATATGTTCCCAGAAAACCGGTTCGAAATACAATTTATCAGCCGTGTCGAAATCGGTTGATACCGTTTCCGGGTTACAGTTGATCATAATTGTTTCGTAACCGCATTCCGATGCCGCCAATACACCGTGAACACAAGAGTAATCAAATTCGATACCTTGTCCGATACGGTTTGGTCCGGAACCTAAAACGATCACTTTTTTACGGTCGGATACCACGCTTTCGTTATCAACATAACGGGTTCCGTCGGCTTTTTCGATTTCCGCTTCAAAAGTGGAATAATAGTATGGTGTTTGCGCTTTAAATTCGGCGGCACAGGTATCTACCAGTTTGTAAACCCGTTTTACACCTAAATCTTCACGCAATTTGTAAATCTGACTTTCCAGACATCCTAACATATGGGCAATTTGTCTGTCGGCAAATCCTTTTTGTTTTGCTTCTAGTAACAATTCTTTAGTCAGGGTGTCGATATTGTGTTTGGAAATTTCTTTTTCCAATGCATATAGTTCTTCGTATTGTTTTAAGAACCACATGTCGATTTTAGTGATTTCGTGGATACGGCTCAACGGAATTCCCATTGCAATTGCATCATAAATTACGAAGACACGATCCCAACTGGCGTAGGTCAATTTGTCAATAATCTGATCATAATTGGTATATCCTTTCCCATCAGCTCCTAATCCGTTACGTTTAATTTCCAACGATTGCGTTGCTTTGTGTAACGCTTCCTGGAACGAACGTCCGATTCCCATTACTTCCCCTACGGATTTCATCTGCAATCCGAGTGTTCTGTCGGCTCCTTCAAATTTGTCGAAGTTCCAACGCGGTATTTTTACAATTACATAGTCCAAAGTCGGTTCAAATAAGGCCGAAGTGGATTTTGTAATTTGATTTTGCAATTCGTCCAGACTGTACCCTAAAGCCAGTTTGGTGGCAATTTTTGCGATTGGATATCCCGTTGCTTTCGAAGCCAGTGCCGAAGAACGCGATACACGCGGGTTGATCTCGATGGCTACAATGTCTTCTTTTTCATCCGGAGAAACGGCAAACTGTACGTTACATCCGCCAGCAAAGTTACCGATGCTTCGCATCATCAGGATTGCCATATCCCGCATTCTCTGGAATGTTCTGTCAGATAAAGTCATCGCCGGTGCTACCGTAATACTATCTCCGGTATGGATTCCCATTGGATCCATATTTTCGATGGTACAGATAATCACTACGTTATCGTTTTTATCACGCAATAATTCCAACTCGTATTCTTTCCAGCCTAATAAAGCTTTATCGATCAACACCTCATGGATTGGAGAAGCTTCCAGTCCGCGAGTTAATAAATCGTCGAAATCTTCTTTTTTATGTACAAAAGCAGCTCCGGTTCCACCCAATGTAAATGATGGACGGATTACTAACGGGAAGCCAAACTCCTGTGCAATCTCTTTTCCTTTTAAGAAGGAATTTGCTGTTTTCGCCGGTGCTACCGGAATTTCGATTTTCGCCAGTAATTGTTTAAACTGCTCGCGATCTTCGGTTACATTAATGGCATTTACATCAACACCGATCAATCGCACGTTAAAATCCTGCCAGATTCCTTTTTCGTCTGCTTCCAGACATAGATTCAAGGCAGTTTGTCCTCCCATAGTTGGCAAAACCGCATCAATTTGCGGGTGTGCTTTTAGGATTTCGATAATGGATTTTGTAGTTAAAGGTTTTAAATAAATATGATCGGCCATAGAGGGATCCGTCATAATAGTCGCCGGATTGGAATTGATCAGAATTACTTCAATTCCTTCTTCACGAAGCGATCGAGCCGATTGCGATCCGGAGTAATCGAACTCACAGGCCTGCCCGATTACGATAGGCCCTGAACCGATAATTAAAACCGATTTTATTGAATTGTCTTTAGGCATTGTGTTGTGTTGTATGTAGTTATTTTATTTTTAACGAAAAGATATAAAAAAAGGCGTTACCTTAAATGAGTAACACCTTTATTTATGATTTCAAAAATCATTATTTTTTATGTCTTGGTTCTGATGAAACCGTTAACTTATGTCTTCCTTTAGCTCTTCTACGTGCTAATACTTTTCTTCCGTTAGCAGAAGCCATTCTTTCCATGAAACCGTGCTTGTTTCTTCTTTTTCTTTTTGATGGTTGAAACGTTCTCTTACTCATTGCTTTTATCTTTAAATCGTGTTTTTAAATAGGATCAGCTTTGAAATTCTCTCGCTTCAAAACCGAGTGCAAATATACAAAGAGTTTTATTTCTAGCAAGTCCTTTTAAAAAAATATTTTTATTTCTGTTAACTCCTTTGTCCTTTAGCAGTTACTGCGAACTACTTTTGCCTGTAAACCGGCTTCGGAAAACTTAATTTCGCCCACTCGTTTCATTTTATTACATTTGCAAACTTAAAACAAAAACAATTATGTTTCACAGAAATATTAAACTGATTATAGCCGCTCTAATTATTGCGCTTGGTATCTGGCAATTCACAGAAAGCAACATCGGAAACGGGATTTTCTTACTACTGCTTTCGTCTATTTTTATTTTATTGTATTTCAAAAACGAGTTTATTTTATTAGCGTTTTTAAAACTTCGGAAACAGGACTTTCCCGGTGCTCAAAAATGGCTGGCTTATATCAAAAACCCAGAAACGGCTTTGGTTCGCAAACAACAGGGCTATTATAACTATTTAAACGGATTAATGGTTTCCCAAACCAATTTAGCTGCAGCTGAAAAATATTTCAAAAAAGCGATTGAATTAGGTTTAAATATGGATCAGGATTTGGCATTGGCAAAATTAAACCTTGCCGGTATCGCGATGACCCGCAGAAGAAAACTGGAAGCGACCAATCTTTTAAACGAGGCTAAAAAACTGGACAAACAGAATATGTTAAAAGATCAGATCAAGATGATGAAGGATCAGATGAAGAAAATGTAATCCAAAAAATTAAAAATATCATGAAAAAACGCCCAAAAAGGCGTTTTTTTTGTGCTTTTTAGACAACTATATCAATTTGTCCGTACCTTTATAACTAGAACGTTTAGCTTCAAAAAACAAGTACCCCCAAAAGTATTTGCCTATGAGAAACTTCTATTTTATAAGTACCGTTTTTGTCTTACTATCTTCTACAGTCACTGCTCAAGATAACCACTCTATTTTGTTTTCACACACCCTGTATCGGAATTTAAAACTATATGCCAAAAATTCAGATATAGCCTATCGAAACAGGGATATGGATCGTGCTAATTTCCTATTCGACTCTTTAGTACAACACCAATTGATCGGTTCGTTATTCGACGATTTCAACTTAAAACGCTATCACAAAAGCCGACAACGACTTAGCACTTTTAAAAAACCGGTTTTCCTGATCACGTATGCCTCCTGGTGCGTTCCGGGCAAAGGAGAAATTCCGGCATTAAACAAACTGGCTCGTCAATACGGAAACACTGTCCAATTTATAGTACTATACTGGGATCGGAAATCGAATTTAAAAAAGTTATATAAAAAATTCGATCGTCGCATCCTGATTTGTTACGCTCACGAAACCTACAATAAAGATGCGTATCTGGTTTCAACATTAAAACACAGTCTGGGATTTCCAATCTTATACTATTTGGACAAAAACCGAATCGTAGTTGCCATCAAGCGCAATACAGCCACATCTACTCCAAGAGCAACACATAGCAAAGCGCTTGACGCCAACTATAAGGTCTTTAAAAACAATCTTAGCTGCCTGATAACCAATAATGATCCACCAAAAATACTGGCCGAAAATTAACGTTTATACCCTTCTAACGGAATATCGATTGTATATTTTTTATTTGGCGTGATCACCAGTTTTTTATCGCGTAACCATGGGTTGTGAATTTTCAGAATCTTATAATTAACCCCCTGTTCTATTGCAAAAGCAGCCAGGTCATCGATATTAGCCGCTACTTCTATTTTTCGTACCGGAATTTGCTGATACAATACGTCTTTAGGCAGATCATAGCCGTATTTCGCCTGATTCGTCATAATTTCCTTTAAAGCCAGGATTCGAAAAACATAACGCGCTGTTTCGTCATTAAGCAACAAATCGTAATAATCATTTACTTTCTGACTATCGATTTGCTTGTTTACACCGTTCATCCCACCGTTATAAGAAGCCGCTGCCAACGTCCAGTTTCCAAACTTTTCTTTCGCTGCCAACAAATATTTACAGGCTGCTTCGGTCGATTTTTCCAGATGATAACGTTCATCCACGGTTTCGGTCACCTCCATACCTTTTTCCTTGGCTGTTTCCGGCATAAATTGCCATACCCCTCTTGCTCCGGCCGAAGACACCGCATTTATTAGTCCGCTTTCGATAACAGCCAGGTATTTAAAATCGTCCGGAACACCATATTGTCGTAAAATAGGTTCAATTACCGGAAACGCGCGATTGGCTCTTTTGATGATCAACGCTGTGGTTGCATGCAGATTTATATTCACCAAAAGTTCCCGATCCATTCTTTCTTTGACATCTGAAAGCGTCATAGGCACCCTTTCACCTGCAAAATCGATATTCATCGGCAAATACACATGGTTTTTCACATCTACATCCGTTCCGGTTCCGGCATTGGTCCAATAAACCAAAACACCACTTGTTAGTATCACAGCGGCTACAATAGCCATTCTTTTCACTTTATTCATCTTCCGTATTTTTTATTGTATTTTCTCCTAAAATTATAACTGGCAAATGACTATTCAGCCAGCGGTATTTATTTATGATCATCACATGAGTACCGCCTTTTATAATGATGGCATCATGGATATATTTTATCGGGAACACTTCATCGGCATCCCCATGAATGTGAACGACCTTATCATCGGCCACTTTCCGATCCCAGGAAACTACCTTTTCCAACGCCCAATCCAGATAGCGTTTGTCACGCATCGATAAAAACTTTTCATATAATTTGATCCGACTTTTGGCTGTTTCGCCGAAGGCATATCTGGCCAGCACCTCAATATTCGCAAACATACCCGTCGGGATCAATTTATAGGCTTTGGTGGTTTTGGCAAATTTCATTCGTTTTGGAAATTCCACGTTTGTTTTTACACTGGAAATGATAATGGTTTTCCGAACCGGGATAATCCGGGCAATTTCCTGAACCAATATCCCCCCAAAAGAAACACCGATCAAAACCGGGTTGTCGTCCGTTATTTTTTCGGCCATTCGTTTCGCATACGCTTCCAAACTTTCTTTTGATTCCGGCAAAAACCATTCCAACCAATGGATTTCAAATTGGTCTTCCGGTAGTTTGATATTTTCAAAAATGGTAGGATTGGCTGCCAGTCCCGGCATTAAATAAACGGGTATTTTGCTCATTATCTGTTGTTTTAACGCTTCACTAACGTAAAATCTTATGTTTTTTTCCGAAATTTGCATAAAAATAATTCATTCCGGGTGATTTTACAATTGCATTCCGGGTTAAATTATAATCAATTATTTCTCCCCTACGAATACGCTATATCATGGAAATTAAAGACAACGAATTATTACGCCAATTCGAAAATCAAACTGAAAACGGGTTATTAACAGTGGAGTATTCCCTTCAGGAACGCAAGCTTTTTCTAACCAAACTGAACCATACCGAAAAGGAAGACCCTGAAACTATCGATGCTTTTTTAAAAGCCATCATGAACAACGCCGAAGAAAAACGATTACGTGTCGTTCCGACACATCCTAAGATCGCTTCTTTTTTTAGAAAAAATCCCGTTTATAAGGAATTATTACCACCGGGAATAAAAATATAATTTATAAAAAATGGCTGTCTTGTTATAAGGCAGCCATTTTTTATCCATTACACCTGACCCGTTTTTGAAACCTGTCAGGTGTTTATATTTTATACCGGAACGTTTACAAAGTCCATACGAACGGTTCCGTCTTCATCTATTCTGGTAAGCTGAATATCATGTAAGGTATTTACCAACTCCGGATTCCACGGAGTTTTAACTTTTACATAGTTTTCGGTAAATCCATGGATATACCCTTCTTTGTTTTCACCTTCAAACAATACCGTTCTAAAGGTTCCCAACTGACTTTCGTAAAAAGCTCTTCGTTTTTTAACCGAAAGTCCACGTAACATTTTACTTCTTTTACTACGCACATTCATCGGTACCGCACCTTCCATTTCGGCTGCTTCGGTATTATCTCTTTCCGAATAGGTAAACACGTGCAGGTACGAAATATCCAGTTCATTCAGGAAGTTATAGGTTTCCAGGAACAATTCGTCTGTTTCGCCCGGAAAGCCAACAATTACATCCACCCCGATACAGGCATGCGGCATTACTTCTCGGATTTTAGTCACTCTGTCGGCATATAATTCGCGTAAATAACGACGCTTCATTTTTTTCAGAATCGTATTACTTCCGGATTGTAACGGAATATGGAAATGCGGGACAAACGTACGGCTTTGCGATACAAACCCGATGGTTTCGTTTTTTAATAAATTCGGCTCGATCGATGAGATTCGCAAACGTTCGATTCCGTCTACCTGATCCAAAGCCTGAACCAGTTCGAAAAAGGTATGTTCGTGTTTTTTATTTCCGAATTCCCCTTTACCATAATCACCAATATTAACACCGGTTAATACGATTTCCTTGATTCCCTGTTGCGAAATTTCCTTTGCATTTTTCATTACATTTTCCATCGTATCGCTACGGGAAATACCTCTTGCCAACGGAATCGTACAATAGGTACATTTATAATCACATCCGTCCTGAACTTTTAGGAACGCACGGGTTCGGTCGCCAATCGAATAACTTCCGACATAAAAATCGGCTTCTTCAATTTCGCAGGAATGCACCTCACCCATATCGTTTTTCGACAGGTCGTTGATATAATCGGTGATTTTAAATTTTTCGGTAGCACCCAAAACCAGATCCACACCATCTACAGCCGCCAGTTCTTCCGGTTTTAACTGGGCATAACATCCCACAGCCGCCACAAATGCCTTATCATTATGCTTTAGCGCCTTCTTTACAATCTGCTTGAACTGTTTGTCCGCATTTTCCGTTACCGAACAGGTGTTGATAACGTATATGTCGGCTATTTCCTCAAAATCCACACGGTCGAAGCCTTCGTCCTGAAAACTGCGCGCAATGGTCGATGTTTCTGAAAAATTCAGCTTACATCCCAATGTATAAAAAGCAACTTTTTTTCTGTTTTCCATAATGATAAGCTACCTATAAAGTAGTAACTTTAGTTATATTTACATCTTTTTAAAAAAGAGTTTGCAAAGTTACATACAAAATTCGGTTTGGTAAAATCCATTAGGAGATTTATATTCCTAATTCACATTATATTAAGACTTTACAACAACCGGTTAAACAGAAACCTATTTTTCTCAATGCGATCAATAATCTTTTCCATATCAGCCTTTTGCCTTTTGTTTGCGATGGTTTCCTGTGGTAAAAACAGTACCGAAGACAACGATCATCTGGTTTTCCGTTATAACGAAAGTGCCAATATCAGTTCCCTTGATCCGGCTTTTTCCAAGAGTCAGGCGATAATCTGGCCCTGCAATCTTATTTTTAACGGATTGGTACAACTGGACGACAGTCTGCATATTCAGCCCGATATTGCCAAAAGCTGGACGATTTCGGCCGATGGAAAAACCTATACGTTTACACTTCGCAACGATGTGTATTTTCATAAAAATGCACTTTTTGGAAAAGACAGTACCCGAACCGTTAGCGCTCCCGATTTCGAATACAGTTTAAAACGATTGCGCGATGAAAAAGTAGCCTCACCCGGTGGCTGGATTCTGCAAACCGTAGCCGATATGAAAGCTAAAAACGACAGTATTTTCGAAATCACTTTACAAAAACCGTTTCCGGCGTTTTTAGGATTATTATCAATGAAATACGCATCGGTGGTTCCTAAAGAAATCGTCGAAACTCCGGGTTATGATTTCCGGGCCAATCCAGTAGGAACCGGTCCTTTTCAGTTCAAATTATGGGAAGAAAACGTCAAACTGGTATTGCGTAAAAATCCGTTGTATTTTGAAAAAGACGAACAAGGCGTGCAACTTCCCTATCTGGAAGCCGTTGCCGTTACATTTTTACCGGACAAACAAAGCGGATTTCTACAGTTTGTACAAGGTAAGCTGGATTTTGTTTCCGGACTGGATCCTTCCTATAAAGACGAAATTCTGACTCAAAAAGGCGATTTACAGCCCAAATACCAAAACGATATTAACCTGATAACCGGCGCTTATCTAAACACCGAATACCTCGGATTCCGAATGGATGGCACCGACAAAACCATACTGGACAAAAGAATCCGTCAGGCGATGAACTATGGTTTCGACCGAAAAAAGATGATTCTTTACCTGCGTAACGGAATGGGAACACCGGCTACCAGTGGTATCATTCCGGCCGGATTACCCGGTTATGCCAATCTGAAAGGTTATGATTACGATCTGCAAAAAGCCCGGAAATTAATCGCCGATTATAAAAAAGCAACCGGCAATCCGAATCCGACTGTTTATTTGTCGACCAACGCTACCTATATTGATATCACGGAATATTTACAGCGGGAATGGCAAAAAATTGGCCTGAATGTTCAGGTAGACGTAACACCTCCGGCTACATTACGACAAGCGATTGCCACCGGAAAAGTTTCGTTTTTCCGCGCGAGCTGGATCGCCGATTATCCCGATGCCGAGAATTACCTTTCGTTATTTTACAGTAAAAATTTTGCACCAAACGGTCCGAATTATACCCATTTTAAAAGTGCTGCTTTCGACGCTTTGTACGAAAAGGCATTTTTGGAAAATGATGTAACCAAACGAGATGAACTATACCGGGAAATGGACGCGCTTATCATCGATGAAGCGCCAATTATCCCTTTATTTTATGACAGAGTCGCACGATTCACCCGTAAAAACGTAATCAACCTGGGAATTAATCCGTTAAACCTGCTACAACTGAAAAAAGTAAAAAAGCTACCGGATCATTCCTAATTCTTTCCCAAATCGCGGATTAAATTGCGTCCATTTATGTAATCATTACCTTTGAAACGAATGAAAATCCTGATAATAGAAGACGAAAAAGGACTTCGTGAAGTCATCCAACAATCGCTGGAAAAAGAAAAATTTATCGTAGAAACGGCCGCCAGTTTTAACGACGGACTCGATAAACTGGGCTGTTATGAGTATGATTGCGTAGTCGTAGATATTATGCTACCGGATGGAAACGGACTCGATTTGATTTCAGAAATCAAAGCATTACATAAAAAAGAAGCGATTATCATTATCTCAGCCAAAGATTCAGTAGACGATAAAGTCAAAGGACTGGATATTGGTGCCGATGATTATTTGAGCAAACCATTCCATCTGGCTGAACTCCATGCCCGAATCAAATCGGCAATCCGGAGAAAAAGCCATAACGGCGATAACCTGATCCACTGGAACAACATCACCCTTTCGTCCGAACAGCGCACGGTTAGCGTAAACAATACCGAACTATCGCTTAACCGTAAGGAATTTGACCTGTTATACTATTTTATCACGAACCCAAACCGATTGATCAACAAAACTGCTTTAGCCGAATATGTCTGGGGCGACTATATTGATCAGGCGGATAATCTCGATTTTGTCTATTCTCAGATTAAAAATTTACGTAAAAAACTAAAAGATGCCACTGCCGAAATCGATATCCAGGCGGTTTATGGTATTGGTTACCGAATGAGCTGATTATGAAACTTCAGGTATATACATTACGCTACCTTCTTATCGCTTTATTGGGTGTTATCGCCCTTTGGGCCAGTCTGTTTTATATGGTCATTCTGGAGGAAGTATACGATAATATTGACGACGGCTTAAAAAACTCCAAATTACTGATCATCCGGAAAGCCCAGAAAAGCCCGGAGTTACTCACCCAACACGAATCGGAAATCAACCAGTTTACGATAAAACCGGTTCCGATGGGGCGTTATATTGCCCGGAACAGCAAGGACGATGGTGATGATGACGATCATCAGAATGTGATCTATAATGATCATAAATATATGGAATATGATGATGATTACGAACCGGTACGGGTATTAAAAACCGTATTTATGGCATCCGACGGCAATCCGTATGAACTGACGATCACCGCCTCGATGGTGGAAGAAGATGAGTTACTGGAAGACCTGATGACCGCCTTAATTGCGCTTTATATTATGTTGGTCGTAAGCATTGTGATCATCAATTATTTTATTCTAAAAAAAGTATGGCGTTCGTTTCATTCTTTACTGGACAAACTGCGTCATTTTAAACTCGGAACCGGAACCGCTTTTACAGCACCACCTTCCCCTATCGATGAATTTAAAGTCCTGGGAAAAGAACTGGAAGCTTTATTAAAACGAAATGAAGCCACCTATGCGAGTCAGAAACAGTTTATCGAAAATGCTTCGCACGAATTACAAACCCCTTTGGCTATTAGCATCAACCGACTGGAGTTATTTGCCGAAAACAACACTTTAACGGAAGAGCAAATGGATGCGGTTGGAAAAATAACCGATACACTTTCCCGACTCGTAAAATTAAATAAGTCGCTTTTAATGCTTTCCAAAATTGAAAACAAGCAATTCCCAGATGAATCCCCTGTCGACTTTAACGAGCTTACTGCCCAGGTTTTATCCGATTTCGAAGATTTTGCCGACTTTAAATCAGTTTCACTACAGGTTGTTCAAAATGACCCGTTGGTTTTTACGATGAACAAAGGACTCGCCTTGACTTTGCTAAGCAATTTGATCAAAAACGCGATTCTGCACAATCGTCCCTACGGAACGGTTACCATAAGTTTGTCTGAAAAACAACTGACAGTACGAAATTCCGGTTCCGACAAACCGTTGGATTCCGATTTTATCTTTAACCGTTTTGCACGACACAGCACGAACGAAAACTCCACCGGACTCGGATTAGCTATCGTAAAATCGATTAGTTCCAATTATAATTTGTATATTAGATACTCGTTCGACGGGGAACATGTATTTAGTATTCATTTTCCATAAAAAATAAGTTCTTTTTATTTTTTCCCAATTGTTTCCTAATTCAGGTTGTAATCTTGTATCAAATTTTAAAATCAATTCGACTATGAAAACAATATTGAATTTCCGATTAACAGCTATCGCACTTTTTATGATCTTTTTAACCGGCTTTACCGCTCAGGCACAAAAAAGCAGTATTACTATGGCGCAATTACCGGCTAATGCACAGAATTTTCTAAAAAAACATTTCCCAAAACAAACGCCAAATTATATTTTAAAGGACGAAGAAACCTTTTCTCTGGACTATAAAGTACAATTGGCCGACGGTACCGAAATTGAATTTGACCGTAAAGGAAACTGGGAAGAAGTTGACGGCAACAAAAACACCATTCCGAATAGTGTTGTTCCCGCTCCAATTCTGACCTATGTCCAAACACATTATAAAGGTGCCGCGATCGTAAAAATCGACAAAGGTGCCTGGGATTATGAGGTAGACCTAAACAATGGTCTGGAATTAAAATTCAATTCCAAAGGCGAATTTTTAAGAGTAGACGATTAATTTACAATAAACAAAAAACCGAACATTTAGTTCGGTTTTTTGTTTTTAGTGCTTAACCTTTTGGCGCGAGCATATTTTCCGGATTCAGGATATCGTCCAGTTGTTCTTTGGACAATATATTGTGTTCCAAAACAAGATTATAAACACTCTTACCGCTTTCCAAAGCTTCTTTGGCGATTTTGGTACTGTTTTTATATCCGATATACGGATTAAGAGCTGTTACGATACCGATACTATGCAATACCATTTCGCGACAATGTTCGACATTGGCCGTGATACCGTCAACACATTTTAGTCGTAATGTATCCATACCGTTTGCCAGCAACTCCATCGATTCCATAATCGCATAAGTTAAGACCGGTTCCATTACGTTTAACTGCAATTGTCCCGCTTCGGCTGCCATAGTCACCGTAAGGTCATTCCCGATCACACGGTAGCATACCTGATTCATTACTTCCGGGATTACCGGATTTACTTTCCCCGGCATAATCGAAGATCCCGGTTGCATAGGTGGTAAATTAATTTCGTTTAAACCACAACGCGGACCGGATGAAAGCAGTCGCAAATCGTTACATATTTTAGATATTTTGATTGCCATTCGTTTTAAAGCAGACGAATAAATCACATACGATCCCGTATCCGGAGTCGCTTCAATCAGGTTTGGCGCCGATACAAATGGATGTCCCGATACTTTTGCCAGATTTTCGGCACAAAGTTTTGCATAACCCGGAACAGCATTTAATCCGGTTCCGATGGCCGTAGCACCCATATTGATTTCAAAAAACAAAGCCGAATTCTGATTAAGTCGTTCGATTTCTTCTTCCAGGTTGGCTGCAAAGGCTTCAAACTCCTGTCCTAACGTCATGGGTACCGCATCCTGTAATTGGGTACGTCCCATTTTTAATACCGATTTAAACTCTTCTCCTTTTTTACGGAACGATGCAATCAGTAATTTCAAATGGCCTATTAATTTGATGTTCGAATTGATCGCCGCCAGTTTAATCGATGTCGGATAGGCATCGTTAGTCGATTGCGACAGATTAACATGATCATTTGGCGAACAATACTGGTATTCCCCTTTCTGATACCCCATAATTTCCAACGCTCTGTTGGCCAATACTTCATTAATATTCATATTGGTCGATGTTCCGGCGCCTCCCTGTATCATATCGATTGGAAATTCTTTGTCGAATTTACCTTCGATCACTTCTTTGGCAGCCGCTACAATCGCATTTTTTAATTTTTCGTCCAACAATCCTAACGTAAAATTGGTTTCGGCAGCCGCCCATTTTACATAGGCCAATCCTTTTATAAATTCGGGATACTGAAACAAGCGTACTCCGGAAATATGGAAATTATCAATCGCACGTTGGGTTTGAATCCCGTAATATGCCTTTTCAGGAACATTCAAATCCCCTAACAGGTCGTTTTCAACTCTATACATTGTAAGATTATTTTTGGGTTACTGCACTTTAAAGATAAGGCTTATTTTAAAGTTTTATCATACTGTTGCGTTAAATTTGCAACAACAACCAACAAAAAACCACAACCGTTTCACACGATTGTGGTTTTCTGATTTATTTAAAAAAATGGTTTAACGCCATTTTGCCGTTTCTTCGAATACATGTTCCAGTATTGCTTTATCCTGTTCCGTAAAGCTCACATGACGTCGCGACATTACGTTTTCGGCTGTAGCAAATGCTTTTTCCGGAATGTATTCCGTAAACCCGTCGGCTCCACCCCATGAAAAACTCGGAATAAAGTTTTTCGGAAATCCGCCACCGTAAATATTCGCACATACGCCTACTACCGTACCGGTATTAAACATCGTATTGATTCCGCATTTACTATGATCGCCCATCATCAAACCACAAAACTGTAAGCCGGTTTTTTCCATTGCTTCGGTTTCATAGCTCCATAATTTCACTTCTTCATAGTTATTTTTCAGGTTGGAATTATTACTATCCGCACCCATATTGCACCACTCGCCCAAAACGGAGTTTCCTAAAAACCCGTCATGTCCTTTATTTGAATAGGCAAACAATACCGAATTGCTAATTTCACCTCCAACTCTACAATGCGGACCAACGGTTGTCGCACCATATATTTTGGTAGCCAGTTTTACCACCGCTTCTTCACATAACGCAAATGGCCCGCGGATTACAGTCCCTTCCATAATCTCGGCATTTTTTCCGATATAGATCGGACCGGTAGCTGCATTTAACGTAACAAATTCCAGTTTGGCTCCTTCTTCGATAAAAATATTTTCTGGTGCGATTACGTTCACACTTTTCGGAATCGGTTGCGACGTACGCCCTTCGGTAAGCAATTCGAAGTCTTCGCGTAAAGCGCTGTCATTTTTTTTAAAAATGTCCCACGTATGTTCGATTTTGATACAATCGTCCGTATAGTCTATAATCTCATACGTATCGAAATCCACTTCCTCCTGCGAATCCTGCGTATAAAACGCGATTACATCCTCATGATGGAAAATCGCCTGATTCGGCTCCAGATTCGCGATCATCTCTGTCAGTATTTCATTCGGAAGAAACGAAGCGTTAATCATAATGTTTTCCTGCATTTCGACCATTGGGAATTTTTCCATCAGGTATTCCTCGGTGATTGTTGTGGTTGTATACCCCAGGTATTTTTCCCATTTTTCGCGGATAGTTAATATTCCGATCCGGATGTCTGCTACAGGTCGGGTAAATGTAAACGGTAGCAGTGCCTGTCGGACAGCTCCGTCAAAAAGGATGTAGTTCATCTGTTAGTGCCGTATGATTCGTTACCAAAGTTACAAAGTTTTCCGTCAGATATAAAAATAAAAAAAGCCTCCCGAAAGGGAAGCTTCTTATAAATTTTGAACACTTATTACTTACTAAATTTAGCGTATTTGTTTTTGAATTTATCAATACGTCCAGCAGTATCGATAAGTTTTGATTTACCTGTGTAGAATGGGTGAGACGTTCTTGAAATCTCCATTTTAAACACTGGATATTCAACACCATCAACTTCAATTGTTTCTTTAGTATCTACAGTAGATTTAGTGATAAATACGTCTTCGTTTGACATATCTTTAAATGCTACCAATCTGTAATTTTCTGGGTGAATTCCTTTTTTCATGATGTAAATCTTTTTTATTTGTGGTTATAACCCGTTTTGAAGCTTTTGTTTTTCAAAAGGTATAAACGGTCTACAACTTTTTGTTTATAAACTTTTTATTTAAGGCTGCAAATGTACAACTAATTTTGAAATATCAAATCTTTCCCTTCTTTTTTTTGAGTCCTTACAGTTTATATTTTTTAACGCTCCTATAAAGGTAATTCTTATATTTGTAAATTAATTAACCAAAAACTAAATTTTTATGAATGCTACAATCAAAAAAAACGGGATTAATTTTGGTATCATAATGGGTGTATTTTCCATTCTAGTCACTACTTTAATTTATGCCATTGACGTATCGCTATTTGTTAATCCCTGGATCGGAATTGCGAGCATTATCATTTACATCGTTTTAGGAGTTATACTACTTTCCAAAACAAAAAAAGCACTGGGCAGTATCACTTTTAAGGAAGCTTTTACCGTTTACTTTATCGCTGCAGCGATCGGTGCTGTTTTAGGAGTGGTTTTCAACATCATTTTGTTTAATTTTATCGATCCGTCAGTAAAAGAAACCATCAGCCAAATGTCTATCGAATATACCGTTGACATGCTTAAAAAATTCAACACACCTACTGCCGCCATAAAAGAAACGGTTGAGAAAATGAAAGAAACTGACAACTATAGTATTGCAAACCAGTTAAAAGGATTGGTTTTCAGTTTTGTTTTCAGTGCTATTTTCGGTGCTATCCTGGCGTTGATTTTCAAAAACAAAACCAATACATTAGAATAAAAAATTAAATGAATTTATCCATAATAATTCCTTTATTAAACGAGAGCGAATCGCTCCCGGAACTGCATTCCTGGATTGTCCGTGTCATGACAGCCAACAACTTCTCTTACGAAGTGATTTTTATTGACGACGGCAGTACCGATAATTCCTGGAAGCTGATCGAAACGTTATCGGCTCAGGATCCCAATGTAAAAGGAATCCGCTTTTTAAGGAATTACGGAAAATCGCAGGCGCTTCATGCCGGTTTTGCAAAAGCTCAGGGTGATGTTATCATTACCATGGATGCCGATTTACAAGACAGTCCTGACGAGATTCCGGAGTTATACCATATGATTACCAACCAACAGTATGACCTTGTGTCGGGTTGGAAAAAAAAGCGTTACGATTCGGTCGTAGCCAAAAATTTACCTTCAAAATTGTTTAACTGGGCCGCTCGTAAAACATCGGGAGTCCAGTTAAATGATTTTAATTGTGGACTAAAGGCGTATAAAAATATCGTAATCAAAAATATCGAGGTTTCCGGTGAAATGCATCGTTATATTCCGGTACTGGCGAAAAACGCAGGCTTTGCCAAAATTGGCGAAAAGGTTGTGATTCACCAGGCACGAAAATACGGTACAACCAAATTCGGAATGGAACGTTTTATCTACGGTTTTCTCGATCTGATTACTATCTGGTTTTTATCCCGGTTCGGAAAAAGACCCATGCACCTTTTTGGCGCTTTGGGCGTACTGATGTTTAGCATCGGTTTTCTGGCAGCCGGATATATCGGTTTTATAAAACTGTTCCGACTCTACCACCACCAGCACACTATTTTAGTGACCAGCAATCCGTGGTTTTATATTGCTCTAACTACCATGATCATTGGAACACAACTATTTTTAGCCGGCTTTTTAGGCGAAATTATTCTTCGTACCAAAAACAACGAAGAACGCTATAAAATTGCCGAAAAGGTTAATATTTAGTTTATAACAACGTAAAAAAATGTAACATGCACATCGAACAGCAGCTACTCGATAAAGTCAATATCTGGCTTAACAGCCCGGTATTTGATTCGGAAACTCAGGAAAAAATCAAGGAAATGATGACGTCTTCCCCAAAAGAACTGGAAGATAGTTTTTATAAAAACCTGGAATTTGGTACCGGAGGAATGCGAGGCATCATGGGTGTTGGCACCAATAGAATCAACAAATATACTTTAGGAAAAAATACACAGGGATTATCGGATTATTTAAAAAAATCGTTCCCGGGCGAAGTGCTTAAAGTCGCTATTGCCTACGATTGCCGTCATAACAGTGACACATTGGCTAAAGTGGTTGCCGATGTATTTTCGGCCAATGGCATCAAAGTATTTTTATTTTCGGATATGCGTCCGACACCGGAGTTATCGTTTACCGTAAAACACCTGGAATGTCACGCCGGAATTGTATTAACCGCGTCACACAATCCGCCGGAATACAACGGTTATAAAGTGTACTGGCAGGATGGCGGCCAATTGGTTCCGCCGCAAGATCATGAAATCATACAAACCATCGAAGCGCTGCAATACGATCAAATCCGATTTGAAGCGAATAACGACCTGATCGAATATATCGACACTGCCGTAGACGAAGCCTTTATTAATTCGGCTATCGAAAATGGAAGTTTTAACACACCGGCATCGGCAAAAGAAAAATTAAAAATTGTATTTACATCGCTACACGGAACATCCATCAAACTGGTTCCGGATGTATTGGAAAAAGCCGGTTATACGAATGTAGCCATTGTTAAAGAACAAGCCGAACCAAACGGAGATTTCCCAACGGTAAAATCGCCTAACCCGGAAGAACCGGAGGCATTGACCATGGCGTTGGCTTTAGCCGAAAAAACCGGAGCCGATATCGTAATCGGAACCGACCCGGATAGCGACCGACTTGGTATAGCCGTTCGCAATACTGAAGGACAGTTACTATTATTAAACGGTAACCAGTCCATGGTACTGATGACGCATTTCCTATTGGAACAATGGAAAAAACAAGGTCGTATTACCGGAACCGAGTTTATCGGATCGACTATCGTTTCGACACCGATGATGTTGGAATTGGCCGACGTTTACGGAATCGAATGCAAAGTCGGATTGACCGGTTTTAAATGGATTGCTAAAATGATCAAAGATTTCCCGCAACAGAAATTTATCGGTGGCGGTGAAGAAAGCTTTGGTTTTATGGCCGGTGATGCCGTTCGCGATAAAGATGCGGTTACCGCTACCCTATTAGTTTGCGAAATCGCGGCTCAGGCAAAAGCCAAAGGAAGTTCGTTATATGAGGAATTACTACAAATGTATGTGGATTTCGGTTTTTATAAAGAACATTTGATCTCCATTACCAAAAAAGGAATCGACGGTGCAAACGAAATCAAACAAATGATGTCTGATTTAAGAAACAATCCGCTGGAAGAAATCAATGGTGAACGGGTTATTTTTGTAGAGGATTACCAAAATTCAACTACCCGAAACATGTTTACCGGAGAAACCGGAACGCTGGATATTCCAAAATCGAATGTACTGATTTACTACCTGGAAGACGGTAGTAAAATATGCGCCCGCCCAAGTGGTACGGAGCCTAAAATCAAATTCTATTTTAGCGTAAATGCGCGAATAGAAAGTCTCGACGAAATCGCTGCTGCGGAAGAATTCCTGGACGATAAAATCGAGAACATTATTACAGGAATGAATTTATCATAAAATGACCTACTTTAAACAAATTTTTCGCTTTGCGATCCCTTATTTAAAATACGCTTACCTGAATATTGCGTTCAATATCCTGTATGCTTTATTCAGTACCATTTCGTTTATGGCATTGATCCCGATGTTGTCGGTGTTGTTTGGAGAAACCAAAAAAATCACCGAAGCACCACAATATACCGGTATCGAAAACATCAAAGCTTTTGGTGAAGATTATTTTAACTATTTTGTTACAACCACCTCCGAAGCCAAAGGTATCGACTACACCTTGGGAATTTTGGTGGTGATCATTATTTCCATTTTCTTATTAAAGAACCTTTTTAACTACCTGGCCTTGTTTTTCGCCACGTTCCTTCGAAACGGAATGCTGCGCGATCTTCGGAATGCGATGTATAAAAAAGCCGTGGAGTTACCGCTTTCGTTCTTTTCCGAAAAACGAAAAGGTGACACTATTTCCCGTATTACCTGGGATGTAGGAGAAGTACAGAGTTCCTACCTTTCAATACTGGAGCTGATCATCAAAGAACCGCTAACGATTATCTTTACCATTGTGGGTATGCTAATCATTAGTGTAAAACTGACCATTTTCGTGTTTATTTTTATTCCGGTTTCGGGCTTTGTAATCTCGTTAATCGGTAAGCGATTAAAAAAGCAGTCGACTGTAGCACAACAGGAACAGGGAATGTTTTTATCGATCGTTGAGGAAACCCTTGGTGGTTTAAAAGTAATCAAAGGGTTTACCTCGGAAGCCTATTTTAATAAAAAATTCAGCTCGTCTACCGATCGTTATTTTAGCCTTTCCAACAAAATCATGAACCGTCAGAACATGGCGTCTCCGGTGAGTGAATTTATGGGAATCATGGTTATCGCCATCTTATTATGGTTTGGCGGTCATATGGTATTGGTTGAAAAAACCTTATTGGGTGCACAATTTATCGCCTATATGGGACTGGCCTATAATATCCTGACACCGGCCAAAGCGATTTCCAAAGCATCTTACGATATTAAAAGAGGAAATGCCGCTGCCGAACGGGTTCTGGAAATTCTGGAAGAAGAAAATCCAATTACCAGTAAGCCGGACGCTATTCAGAAAACAACTTTTGACGATTCGATCAAAATCGAAAACATCAACTTCCGTTATGAGGATGAAAATGTTTTGAAAAACTTTTCGCTGGAAGTACCAAAAGGTAAAACCGTGGCTTTAGTAGGACAATCCGGTAGCGGAAAAAGCACTATCGCTAATTTGCTGACACGTTTTTACGATGTTCAGGAAGGTCAAATTAAAATTGACAACATCAATATCAAAGACTACGATCTACATGCATTACGCGGCCTGATGGGACTTGTAACGCAGGATAGTATTCTTTTTAACGATACGATTAAAAACAATATCCTTTTAGGTAAACAGGATGCTACCGACGACGAGATCATTGCTGCCTTAAAAGTGGCCAATGCCTATGAGTTTGTAAAAGACCTTCCAAATGGTATCGATACCAATATCGGAGATAGCGGAAATAAACTATCCGGTGGTCAGAAGCAACGTTTGTCTATTGCGAGAGCCGTTTTGAAAAATCCACCAATTATGATTCTGGATGAAGCGACTTCGGCTCTGGATACCGAAAGCGAACGTTTGGTACAACAGGCGTTGGAAAACATGATGCAAAACCGGACTTCTGTCGTGATTGCACACCGACTTTCGACCATTCAAAAGGCTGATAAGATCGTGGTAATGCAAAAAGGTGAAATTGTAGAACAGGGTACGCACGACGAATTACTCGCCTTAAACGGAACCTATTCCAAACTGGTTATGATGCAATCGTTCGAATAAACAGCCTATGTACAGACAGAATCCGAATATCACACTTCCTGAAAACCCGGATACCATTATCTGGAAGTATCTCGACTTGTCGAAATTTCTGGATCTGTTACTGTATCAGAAAATGTTTATGTCGCGTTCGGATAAATTCGAAGACCAATACGAAGGCACGTTTAGCGAGCCTACCTTTGAAGAAATCAAAAAAATTGCAGAAAACAATCCCAAGTTCCTGCACTATTATAAGTCGCATCGCGAAAATGTCGTGATCAGTAGTTGGCATGCCAACGAATACGAATCTTTCGCGATGTGGCAAATTTTCACCAAAAACAACGAAGGACTTGCTATACAGTCGACTGTTGGGCGTTTAAAAACCGCTTTAGCTTTAGAAAAGCATTTTGAACAATATATAGGCGAAGTACATTATATTGATTATAAAAAGGAGTATATTCCGTTTGATGATGCTTTTTTCCCATTCCTTTTTAAACGTAAAAGTTTTCAGTACGAAAAAGAAATCCGGATTATTTCGGATGTTACCTCTCAAAAACTATCGATCAACGAAGGCTTAAAAATCAATGTGGATATCAATACCCTAATCGAGACGATATACATTCATCCGAAATCGGAAAACTGGTATAAAAAGCTGGTAACCGAATTGGTAGCCAAACTCGGTTTTGATTTTAATATTGAAAAATCGGATTTAGAAAGCGATATCCTGATTTAGATCGGCATATATTCTTCTGCCTTCCATTCTTTATCCATCAGGTTTACGAAGAAATAATGCACCTGATCTTTCTTATCGAACGCTCCGTTTTTATTGATATCCTCAATCGTACGGAAATACAGTCGGTTTTGCACTTCTACCACATTCCAATCCAATAATTCCTGTAAATCATCCGATAATTTGGTAAAATGGGTTCCGTTAAAATTGCTTAGGTATAGCGATTTGATATCGTTGGAATCGATTTTCCCGTCGCGATTGGTATCCGAATCAACTAACGAATACACCAGAATCTGTTTTTTGGTTTTATCGGCAATCGTATTCAGGTAGGTTGCTGTTTGAATCTGAATGGCTTTATCCGTAAGGCTTCGCATGGCCGTCGAATCGACATGCTGGAATTTTAAATTCTGAAAATACCCGGTAACCTCAAAGCGGTTGTAATTGGAAATCGCATAACTCACCGAGTTGGTTTTACTGGATCCGTAGCTGCTTCCCGGACCGTCGTACACCCGAATATCCCCGATAGCGTGAATCAGGTATTTGGTTCCTTCCATATAGATCGGCAAATCGGCGATCTTAATTTGTGAAGAATCTCTTTTTACCGGATTGTTTACCGCATTTTTCGTGGCATCGTAAATTACCTTTGGCTTATTACTTTCCGGCTCTTTACATCCAATAAAAAGAAATGTCAGAAGTAAAGCGGTACAGGTTACAATCTTTTTCATCTTCGGGAATTAAATGGTATTTCAAATATATAACTTTTACACTGGAACTACAATCTTACATTCAATTTTAAATTGAACGTACGGGTTGTCATATAATTCGGAATTCCGTATTGGCTTTTTGTATAAACATCGCGTACCCAGGTATTGGTAATGGCATTCTGGTTGTTGAAAAGGTTAAAAATTTCAAATCCCAAAGCCACTTCCTGAAACGGTTTTAACCAGTTTTTAGTCGATTTGATCGTTGTATCTTTAAAAACATAGGAGAAACCAGCATCAGCTCTACGGTAGTCTTTTAGTCGCAACTGGTACGCATACGGATCGGCATAAGAAGGCGAACCTCCCGGTAGTCCGGTGTTATACACCACATTCAAATACATTTTCAGGTTCGGAATGTTAGGCATATAATCCTGGAACATCAATCCGAATTTTAAACGCTGATCAGTTGGTCGGGCAATATAGCCACGTCCGTCCTGATTTTCTTCCGTTTTCAGATAACCAAAACTAAACCAGGATTCGGTTCCGGGAACAAATTCCCCGTTTAAACGGAAATCAGCTCCATATACATAGGCCGTAGCGTCGTTATTCGCGCTATAGCGAATTCGTACATTGTCGATCGTATAGGTATTCACATCCGACAGGTTTTTATAATAGGCTTCGGATATTAACTTAAACGGTCTTCCCCACATTTTAAAACTATAATCGTTCCCCAATACAATATGAACGGATTGTTGCGCTTTTACGTTGGGTTGCACAACCCCATCGGCATCCCGTAACTCGCGATAAAATGGCGGTTGATGGTAAACACCTCCTGACAAACGGAACAACATATCCATTGCCCAGGCCGGTTTTATAGCAAACTGCGCTCTCGGACTAATCACAAACTGACTATCGCCGGTAGTAATATTATCGCCACTAACCTGCCATTGATGCGCCCGAACTCCGGCATTTACCCAATATTCGGCTGTTCCGATTTCCCCGCGGTAATTCCATTGTGCATAACCCGAAAAACGGTTGATCTGCACAAAATTGGTCGCCCGTACATTCTGATACGGTGCCAACGGTCCTGTATAGGGCGTATAAGGTTGATCATGTGGAATATCCAAAATCGGTGCCGGCAATGAAAAACCGGCCGAGTCGATTGCTTCCCATTCTACAATACGGTCGCGGATATCTTCTTTGGTAAATTTCAATCCCCATTCTACCTGATGTTCACTGGTTTTAGACGAATGAAATCCTTTTACTTCTCCGTTAAAAATAAGCGCATCCAGATTGTTTCGGGCATGACTTAACTGTGATCCTACACCACGGGAATAGACTACATCTCCAAAAGTCTCAGATCCGATATTGCTATCCACTTCTCCCAAAGCATATTGCGCCTGGATATCGAAATGTTCCTGTTCCTGCGTATGATAAGCCGACCCAATAAACTTCAGTTTAAAATCGTCGCTTACCTGATACACGGATTTTAATGCGCCAAATAAAGTCAGATAACGGTCTTTTTCCTGTCCGTTGTAGAATACCTGTAAGGCAATCGGATTATCAATCGTTCCGAAATTCGTCTGACGGGATATCGGTTGGTAGTTATAGCGGTTTTGTGAGATGTTCCCCAAAAAGCTCCATTGCCATTTGGTGGACGCATCAAAATTGATCAATGTTTGTACGTCAACAAATGTTGGTCGGAAGTTCGTTTCGGTTTCCTGACTTTTTACCAAAAGACTATTGTCGCGGTAACGCACACCGGTGATATTAGTCCATTTCTGATTTTTAGAAACCAGATCCACCGTAGCACTTCCGCCTAATAAACTGGCATCGAAAGCCGCCTGGAATTTGGTTGGACGACGATAGGTGATATCCAATACCGATGATAATTTATCACCGTATTTCGCCTGAAAGCCTCCGGCTGAGAAATCGACATTCTGAACCATTTCCGTATTGGTAAAACTCAATCCTTCCTGCTGACCAGAACGAATCAAAAACGGACGGTATACTTCAATTTCGTTGACGTATACCAGGTTTTCGTCGTAATTTCCACCCCGAACGGCATATTGCGTACTCAATTCGTTGTTGGAATAAACCCCCGGAAGGGTTTTTAATATATTTTCCACTCCGGCATTGGCTCCCGGAATTGTCCGGATCACTTCCGGTGCAATGGTTGTAATTCCTTCTACTCTTTTTCGCCCTCCTTTCGACACGACCACTTCGCCCAATTGTTCCGCACGCTGGTTTAACACCACGTTTAGTTCATAATCTTCATTGGGTTTTAACGAAAGAACCGTTGCCACTTTTTTGTAGCTAACGTGTGTAATCTCGATCGTTACTTTTTGATTGGCCGGTACTGTGATTTGAAAAAAACCGTTTTCATTCGATATAACGGAAGCGGTATTGGTTTTAACAGATGCTTTTGCTATTGGTTTATTGGACTCGTCCAAAAGAATCCCTTTTACCCGAGCCGTTTGTGCATAAGCGCCAAAACCAATAAATAAAATACAAATCGCAATAAAATCAATTATTCTTTTCAAGAGAGGTTGGTTTTAAGGTTTTAAAAAAGTGCGTTTCAAAGGTAGTGGAATTTCCTATATTATCAGATACAATAATTTTCAAATCATTCCTTCCGTCGTCATAAATCATATCGTTCAGATCGTGTACCAGTAATTTGGTTTTATAGTCGTATTTCATCAAAATCCACTTCCCATTCAAGTAACCGTTGTATTCTTTAATTCCGGATAAATCGTCCTGAATATGCACGCTAATCGAATCCAATTTATCGATCGTACTGCCGGTGGCAAAATTCGGTTTGTATATTCTCGGTCCGACACTGTCCTGCATCAGCATAAATTTACCGAGGTCTTTCGTTCGGATTGAAAATAAATCTCCTTTTTTGGTTGTCGCAAAATATTCCGGTTTACTACCATCCATCCGACCGATAAAGGTTCTTTTATAATCCAGATTCGGCATTCCTTTCACATCGAACGTGATCGTTATATTGTTGTGCGCCGGAACGGTATCGTCATGCAGATCCAGTATGTTGTTTTTCACATCAAAACGCAGGTAAAAATCTTCGTAGAAAGCATTTGCCGGTACAAATACCGAAATATTGTCTTTTGTAAAATTATGATCGTTGCTCGCTTTGATAAAATACGGCGTGGTAACTTCTTTACGCTGGAATTTTACCGGCTCATCCGAATAGACTACCGGAATATTGATAATAGTTTTGTTATTGTGGAAATCGGACACTTCGATACGATAGGCAAACGTATCTTTTTCCTTTACCGCAATTTGTCCGTTTTTGGCGTTACCACTGATAATCGAAAACGGATAGCTCTTTTTGTAGAACAACTTTTGATAGCGGAGTTTGGTTCTTTTATAGCGTTCAAAATCGATAAAATTGTTGATATAACGGGATTCGTCAAACGAAAAAGCATCAAACTGATACCCATAAAGTTTGGTACCATTTAAATAGGTTTCCACTTTATAAACACCGTTTTTGCTATAGTTATTATCAGACGTATCATACGCATCCAAAGCAAAGCCAATATCACCTTTTGCCATGACTTTACTGCCCATATAAGAACCGTCTTTCTGAAGCGACAAGTTTACCAATATCGGGTTTTGCGACTGGTTTACCACGGCATCATCACTGATCGGATAAACCGCGATTCCATTTACGGTCGGTGCTTTGGTATCTGTAGTTTCTTTATCCATACCAAACAATAACGGATTTAATGTTTTTTCCGTTTTGGTATCCCGATATTCAAAATGAAGGTGCGGACCACCCGATCCGCCTGTATTTCCGGATAACGCGATTAATTCGCTTTTGGTAACCGGCAATTCCGAAGCTAACGGAAACATTTCAATCTCAAATTTTTTCTGAGCGTATTGTTTTTTGCGTACATACTCCCCGATTTTACCCGTATATGCCTTTAAATGGCCATATACCGTGGTCACACCATTGGGATGTGTGATATATAATGCATGTCCATAACCAAACGTAGAAACTTTTATTCGGGAAACATAGCCATCGGCTACTGCAAAAACCGGCAAACCGGTGCGCTGTTGTGTCTTATAATCCAGTCCCGAATGAAAATGATTGCCTCGCAATTCCCCAAAAGTTCCGGATGATTGTAACGGAATGTCAAGTGGCGATCGGAAATAATCCTTTGGATATTGATTTTGCGAAAAACAACACAAAAAAGAGAAGCAGAAAAACAACAACAGTCTCATAAAACGAATTTAGGCTAATATAAAAAACAAATATAAAACAAACTAAAAATACTGCAAAAACTTAACTAACTATAAGACAAATTATTACCAAATACAGCCAAAGATTTTCCTTTTTTTTAGCAAAACTATTGGTATTTCTCATCAGGAATGCTAACTTTGTAAAATCATATAATGAAATTAGTCTGCAATGAATGGATTATCGGAAATCATTGATTCTCTTGAACATAAGTTTTCCAAGCTCCTCCTAAAAATGGATGGCCTTGAAAAACAGAATCAGGAATTGCGAAATGAATTATCGAGATCAACAGCGGCTATACACCGTCAGAAAGAGGAAATTACCGCCTTACAAGCGCAGTATGAAAACCTGAAAATGGCGAATTCATTATTAGGCAGTGAAGAAAACAAGAGAGAAACGAAACTCAAAATAAATTCATTAATACGCGAAATTGATTATTGTATAGCGCAACTATCGGAATAGAAAGTTTATGGATGACAAGCTCAAAATAAAGATATCTATCGCCGACAGGGTTTACCCGCTAACTGTGGATTATACACAGGAAGAAGGACTCCGAAGCGCTTCCAAAAAGATCGATACAATGATTAAACAATTCGAAGAAAACTATGCCGTGCGCGATAAACAGGACGTTTTAGCCATGTGTGCCTTACAGTTTGCCTCGCAATTGGAACAAAAACAAATTGACAAATCGACTGATTTTCAAGATGCTTTTGATCGCTTAAAAAAAATGGACGACCATCTGAATTCGATTCTATCAAAATAAACACGTTCTTTAAATAGATTAAGATACTGCCTACATTAGTACCTATTTGATAAACTCAACACTAACAAATTAAAATGAGCGAATCATCGTTTCTAAAGCAAGCTGTCCTGAACAGATCCTTGAACAACGAGTTAGCTCAAAACTTGTCTTTACGAGTTTATGCAATAACCCTAATGTAGGCTTTTTTTTATATATAACTTTCAAACACACCATGAGCACAACACTTATAATAATTATTTGCTGTATTGCAGGAACAGGAATCGGTTTTGGAATTGCTAAGTATTTAGAAAAAATCAATGCCTCCACATTGATTAAAAATGCAAAAAGTGAAGCAGCTTCCCTGATAAAAGACGCTAAAACGGAAGGAGAAGCGATCAAAAAGGATAAGATTCTTCAGGCGAAGGAAAAATTCATTGAATTAAAAGCAGAACACGAACAGGTAATTTTAGGTCGCGACAAAAAAATTGCCGAAGCAGAGAAAAGAACCCGCGACAAAGAATCACAGGTATCGAACGAGCTGGCTAAAGCCAAAAAAAGCAACGACGAACTGGAAAATAAAGTTACCGATTACAACAGCCGTATTGACGTTCTTGATAAAAAACAAGCTGAAATCGAAAAGCTTCATAAAAGTCAGGTAGAACAACTGGAGGTAATTTCCGGTCTTTCTGCAGAGGAAGCTAAAAATCAGTTGGTAGAAAGCCTGCGTTCGGATGCAAAATCGAGTGCAATGTCGCACATTCAGGAAACTATTGAAGAAGCGAAATTAACCGCACATCAGGAAGCCAAAAAGATCATCATCAACACGATTCAACGTATTGGTACGGAAGAAGCGGTTGAAAACTGTGTTTCGGTATTCAATATCGAATCCGACGATGTTAAAGGACGTATTATCGGACGTGAAGGTCGTAATATCCGTGCATTGGAAGCCGCTACCGGAGTGGAAATCATCGTAGATGATACACCGGAAGCGATTATCCTTTCCTGTTTTGACCCGGTTCGTCGTGAAATTGCCCGTCTGGCTTTACACAAGTTAGTAACCGATGGCCGTATTCACCCGGCACGTATCGAAGAAGTAGTCGCTAAAACAGCGAAACAAATTGACGATGAAATCATCGAAGTTGGTAAACGTACCGTAATCGATTTAGGTATCCACGGTTTACATCCGGAGCTTATCAAAATCGTTGGACGTATGAAATACCGTTCGTCTTACGGACAAAACCTGTTACAACACTCGAGAGAAGTTGCTAAACTTTGCGGTGTTATGGCAGCTGAATTAGGATTAAACGTAAAACTAGCCAAAAGAGCCGGTTTATTACACGATATCGGAAAAGTACCGGAAACCGAAAGCGAACTACCACACGCTATCTTAGGTATGCAGTGGGCTGAGAAATACGGTGAAAAAGAAGAGGTTTGCAACGCTATTGGAGCACACCACGACGAGATCGAAATGAAATCGCTTATCGCGCCGATTATTCAGGTTTGTGATGCAATTTCGGGAGCACGACCAGGCGCACGACGTCAGGTATTGGATTCCTATATCCAACGTCTGAAAGATCTTGAAGAAATCGCTTACGGCTTTAACGGTGTTAAAAACGCTTATGCGATTCAGGCCGGACGTGAATTACGTGTTATCGTAGAAAGTGAAAAAGTGAGCGACGAAATGGCTTCTACGCTATCGTTCGATATTTCACAGAAGATCCAAACCGAAATGACGTATCCGGGTCAGGTAAAAATTACCGTAATCCGTGAAACCAGAGCGGTTAATATTGCCAAATAAGATTCACCTGCATAAAAAGACAAAAGCATTTCCAATGGAAATGCTTTTTTTATTTGATCATTTAATGATTTCGTGGATGGTAGGCATTTAAAACTTTCGAAAGGTGTTTGCGATCCAGATGCATATAAACTTCGGTTGTCGTTATCGATTCATGTCCGAGCATCATCTGAATCGCCCGTAAGTCGGCGCCATTTTCCAGTAAATGCGTCGCAAACGAATGCCGAAACGTATGCGGACTAATGGTTTTTTGCAGGTTTATTTTAACCGCCAGGTCTTTGATGATCGTAAAAACCATCGCCCGTGTCAATCCGCTTCCTCTACGGTTTAAAAACAACGTGTCTTCAAATCCTTTTTTGATCGTTTGATGACTCCGAACACTGTCTTTATACAATACAATATATTTTTGAGTCGCCGTACCAATCGGCACAAAACGTTGTTTATTTCCTTTTCCGGTTACTTTTATAAAACCTTCTTCAAAAAACAAATCCGACAACTTTAACGTTACCAGTTCCGAAACCCGAAGTCCGCAACTATAAAGTGTTTCCAACATCGCCCTGTTGCGCTCGCCTTCGTTTTTAGACAAATCGATCGCTCCGATAAGCGTATCAATTTCTTCTGTCGATAAGGTATCGGGTAATTTTCGCCCCACTTTGGGTATTTCGATCAACTCCAGCGGCGTCGTTTCCCGATAGCCTTCAAAAATCAAAAAATTAAAAAAACTTTTTAATCCCGAAATAATCCGGGTTTGCGACCGCGCATTTACCACACCTGAAATCGCATAAATAAAGCCCTGTAAAGCCTGTTCGTCAATTTTCAAAGGAGACACCTCCTGCCGGGTATTTTCAAGGTGCGTGACGAGTTTTTCAACATCGAAAGCATAATTTGCAATCGTATTTTCCGATAATCCCCTTTCCAGTTTCAGATACGATTTATACTCTTTTATATACGATTCCCAGCTAGTCATTCACAAGTAGTGTTTGCGTCAAAAACAATCTGTAAGTAATTTTTGGCATGATTTCTGGATAAAGTTAAAAAACTTAAAATTCAACACTATGAAATTTACAAAATTTTTATCAGCCAGCCTGTTATTTTTAGCCGTAATCACTACTGCTAATGCACAGGAAAAAGCAAGTTTTGGTATTAAAGGTGGGATGAACTTTTCCACAGTAACTCAAGGTAAATTCGAAGATGGCCCGGATAATCGTACCGGTTTCCACATTGGTGTAGTTGGTGAAGTTCCAATCGTTTCCAACGTATTTTCCATTCAGCCGGAGGTTTTATATTCCCAACAGGGTTTTGAGAGTAATTACAATCTACTCGGAACATCCTATACCACAAAACATAAAATCGACTACCTGAATATCCCGGTTTTAGCCAAATTGTATATCATCAAACAACTTAGTGTGGAAGCAGGTCCGCAATTCGGGTTCAAACTAAACGAAAGTCATGATACTAATGACAACTCTATCGAAACCAACGAAGTCAACAAATTCGATACCGCTTTGGCGATAGGCGCTTCTTTTAACTTTGATAACGGTCTGTTTTTAACCGGTCGTTATACTTATAGCTTAAACGAAGTCGTAAAAGATACCGATGCCAAAAACAAAGTCTTCCAGGTTGGGCTTGGATTTAAATTCTAAAATAGAAATAAAAACGCCTCTCAAATGAGAGGCGTTTTCTTTATTATTCGATTGTAAACTTGATACTTTTTAATGCTTTAGATTAATTGATCAAATAACCAGGAAAAACTATTAATCATTGTGGTAATTTCAAACAAACACCTCCATACAATCAATTCAGAAAAGTAGTACTATCTATTTTTTATTTTAACAATAAAATTACGATAAAACGAATTTGATTTTATCACAACATTAAAAGCATAAAAAAAGCCTCCCAATGGGAGGCTTTATTTTATAAAATCTAAATCAGATTAGAATTTGTAAACTAAACCTAATTTAATGCTAGCCATATTTACATTTAAACCGAAGTTGTTTGTAGACTCAGCACCGTCAGCGTCTGGCTTAGATGTTTTGTATGCTAATTCACCAAAAGTAGCTTCTAAAGCGAAGTTTTTAGATACGAAGTAGCTAACACCTGGAGCTAAAGCAACGTCAAATCCGTTTACTTTTCCTTCTGTAGAAACACCACCTACAGTATTTGTTACTTTACTGTTGTTGTAGTCAAATCCTAACTGACCGAACATAGAAAATTTAGAAGCTGGAGTGAAGTAGTATCTACCGAAAGCACCAACTGTAAATTTATCAACTTTAGTTTCAGTTAAAGCATTTGGCTCATCTTTCTCAGAAGTATATCCAAGTTTTACTCCAACTGCGATGTTTTCAGTTACGAAATATGCAGCTCTTGGAGAAATATCAAATGAATTGTTTTTTGCATCACCAGTTTTAGTAGTACCAAAACCTACTGATCCAGAAATGAATACATCTCCTTTAGAGAATCCTTCACCTTTAGCTTCTTCCTGAGCGTTAGCAAATCCGAAAGCGAATACTGCTGCTACTGTTAAAATAACCTTTTTCATGATTGTTTTGTTTATTAAAATTAACGAGGCAAATGTATAAAAAAAACTATTCGTTGATCAAGACATTTGTCCAAAAGAAAAACAATTTTAATACTATTTTTCACAAAAAAACGTTATATATTTGATCAACAATATCTTACAAGAATATTAAAAAATCCTTAAAATCTGTTTTTATGAAAAAAAATCTGTTTTTTTTAGTAGTATTCACCTTATTTTGTACTCCTTTTTATGCCCAAATGATCCAATTTGGGGTGAAAGCCGGAGTGAATTTCGCCAATTTTACCGGTGGCGATGTCGAAGGTTATGACTTTAAAACCATAACCAGCTATCATGCCGGGATTGTTTCGGAGATTAAATTACTAGAAAACCTTTCCATCCAACCGGAGCTTTTGTATTCTACTCAGGGTGCCAAACTGGAAGGATTAGGTGACCAGATTAAAAATGAATTGGGCTATATCTCTATTCCGGTACTGGCCAAATTCTATCTGACTTCAAACAAGCTTAGTCTGGAATTAGGACCACAGGCTTCCTTCCTGGTGAGCGAACGCAACAAAGTGAGTTCAAATGATTCCAAAACATTTGATTTTGCCGTTGCCGGTGGTTTGAGTTATAAAATAACCAATAGTATTTTTATACAGGGTCGCTATGCCCTTGGTCTTACCGAAGTTTCTAAAGATGCGGATGTCAAAAACTCGACCATCCAGTTTTCTTTAGGCTATATGTTTTAACCTCACTCATAGGTTAGTTAGTAAAGGGATTGTTTTCGGACAATCCCTTTTTTAATCTCGCTACTCACAACACCTGACAGTTTTTAGTTATTTTTACAAAAAAAAGCATTCATGAAACTGATCATTATTAACGGCCCGAATTTAAACCTCTTAGGAAAACGCGAACCCGAAATATACGGCTCCCAAACTTTTGAGGATTATTTTAAGATCCTGCAAAACCGCTTTCCTGATATCCATCTGGAATATTATCAGAGTAATATCGAAGGCGAGCTGATCTCCAAAATCCAGGAAAAAGGGTTCGATTTTGACGGTATTATCCTAAATGCCGGTGCTTATACGCATACTTCCATTGGTATTGGCGATGCTATTAAAGCCGTAACCACTCCGGTTATCGAGGTTCATATTTCCAATACGTTTTCCAGAGAGAGTTTTCGTCACCAATCCTATATTTCACCGAATGCCAAAGGGGTTATTATCGGTTTCGGTTTGCAGAGTTATGATCTCGCATTGCAATCTTTTTTATAACCCATGCAACCCTTTTGGATTTTAAAGCGTCATTAGTATAATGAAACGCCTTAATTTCTAATTCAGATGAAAAAAACAATTACATTACTTACTCTTTTATGTACGTTCCTTTCCATGGCTCAGATCCGCGGAAAAGTGGTTACCAGTACCGGTCAGCCGTTACCCTATGCCAGCGTACTGATTGAGAATACCTATAATGGTACCTCAACCAACGATAATGGTTTCTACGAAATCAGCGTAAAAGATCAGGGAACCTACACCCTTATTTACCAGTGTCTGGGTTTTAAAACCAAAAAAATAACCGTTAACGTTAACCGACTACCTTATATGGTAGAGGATGTTACCCTGGCTGATGAAAATTTTATACTGAATGAGGTTGTCATCAACAATAAAGAAAATCCGGCTAATGCTATTATTCGTAGCGCCATCGCCAGCCGGAAAAAGAATATGGCCAAATCGGATAAATTTGAAGCCGATTTTTACTCCCGTGGTATTTTCCGTGTCAAGGATATGCCCAAAAAAATATTCGGACAGGAGATCGGTGATATGAATGGTACCATCGATTCAACCGGTACCGGAATCATCTATTTATCGGAAACCGTTTCGAAAATCGCATTCGAAAAACCAAATAACCTTCGCGAAGAAATCGTCGCTTCCAAAGTGAGCGGAAACGATAACGGCTTTAGTTATAACACCGCTCGCGGTACGCATTACGATTTTTACGAGAATTATGTCAACTTCGGAATCAATATGGTATCGCCTATCGCAAACAATGCGTTCAATTATTATAAATACACACTGGAAAGCACCTTTTTCGATAACTATAATCATTTGATCAACAAAATTAAAGTCACTCCAAAACGCGACAAAGAACCTGTTTTTGAAGGCTACCTATATATAGTAGAAGACACCTGGGCCATTTATGCCGTTGATCTGGATATAAAAGGTTACCGTATGCAGGAGCCGGTTATGGAAACGATGAAACTGACTCAAAATTTTACCTATAATACCGGAACCGGAATCTGGGCCAAAAATATTCAGACGATGGATTTTACAGCGGGTATTTTCGGGATTACATTTACAGGAAAGTTTACACACGTTTTCAACAATTATGTTTTCCGCGATAGCTTTGAAAAGAAAACCTTCCGAAATGAAATCGTTACGATTCAGAAAGAAGCCAATAAAAAAGACAATACGTATTGGGATACGTTCCGACCGGTTCCGCTAACCGATGAGGAAGTAACCGACTATCATAAAAAAGACAGTATCCAAACGCTGCGAACTTCTCAGGTATACCTGGATTCTATCGATGCTAAAAAGAATAAATTCCGTCCAAGCGATATTCTTTTTGGTTATACCCATCGCAATTCGTTTAAAAAACAAATTTTTAGCTACGACGGTGTAATCGATCCGACTTCTGTTAATTTTAATACCGTACAAGGCTGGAATCTGAATTCCGGTTTTTCATTCCGAACCTGGGATGACGAAAAAGGAAACGCCACCACGATTAGCAGTAAACTAAATTATGGTTTTGCCGAAAACCGTTTGCGCGTTGTTGGTAACATCTACCACCGTTTTAATTCGATTAATAATGCATCATTAACCATTACCGGAGGAAGCAGTATCCAACAATTTAACGCCGCACAACCGATTAGCAATATTCTAAATTCGGTGACTACGTTGTTCTTTAAAAACAACTTTGCCAAATTCTATAACAAAGAGTTTATCAGTATCCAGTACGGACAAGAGGTTGTTAATGGGATTACATTGAATGGTAAATTGGAATATTCTGCCCGAAAACCGCTATTCAACAATACGGATTATGTTATTTTTAAACGCGACAAACCGTATACATCAAACAATCCGCTACTTCCGGAAGACAATACAATCGCAGCGCTGGAAAAACACAATCTTGTAAAAGCGAGTATCGCCACCCGAATCCGATTTGGTCAGAAATATATTTCCAGACCGGATCGAAAAGTAAACATTCCGAACGAAAAATATCCGACGCTATCATTGGCCTATGAAAAAGGATTTGCCGGAAGTTCCGACAATTATAATTATGACCTTGTTTCCGGTGCTATCGATTACAACACCCGACTTGGGAATAAAGGGGATTTAGGAATCCGTTTTAAAGCCGGTAAGTTTTTTAATGCCGATAATATTTCGTTTGTCGACTATAAACATTTTAACGGGAATCAGACGCATATCGGAACGAGCGACCGTTATCTGAATGTATTCAACCTGTTACCGTACTACTCCAACAGTACGAACGATGCGTATTTAGAAACGCATATCGAACACGATTTTAAAGGATATATTATGAATAAAATTCCATTGCTAAACAAATTACAGTGGAATCTGGTAGTTGGATTTCACCAGATTAATGTACCAAATACCAAACCATATCAGGAGTTTACGGCCGGCTTCGACAATATCGGATGGGGCAAATTCCGTATGTTCCGTGTGGATTATGTACGCTCCTACCAAAATGGCTTCCAAACCGACGGTGTTGTTTTTGGTCTGAAGCTTCTTAATATAATCGAATAACAATTCTATTTAAAACCTGTTCGATTTTATTATCCGACAGGTTTTATTTTTTTAGAAAGATATCATACGCAAAACGGATCAACGTTCCGATAACGACTACCAAAAAGAAGATCCGGATAAAACCGTTTCCTTTATTCAGTGCCAGTTTGGCGCCAACCCATCCGCCCAAAGCATTACTGGCCGCCATTGGCAAAGCAATCATCCAGATAATTTTTCCTTTAAGCAAAAACAAGCATATCGATCCGAAATTGGTTGCCAGATTGACCAGCTTGGCATTGGTTGAAGCCTGTAAAAAATCCATTCCCAACAGGGAAATAAAACCTACTACAAAAAAACTTCCGGTTCCGGGGCCGATAAATCCGTCATAAAACCCAACAATGCAGCTAATGATCGTGGCGCGGATTACAATTGTACGAGGGCTGATTTCCGCTTGTTCCTTACGCTGACCAAAGTCTTTTTTAAGAAAAGTATAAATCGCCAGTGCAATCAGAATCACCAATAGCAACGGCTTCATAAAATCGTTACTAACCATTGTAAGCACCTGTGATCCGGCAAAAGCCGATACAAAGGCCAAAACAGCCATCAGGAGCAATAACCGCCATTTAACCGTTACCTTTTTAATATATTGATACGCCGCAGAAGATGTTCCGCAAAAGGCCGGTATTTTAAGCGAACCAATTACCGACGATACCGCATAATTAGGTAATAATATCAAAGCCGCCGGAGTTTGTATCAATCCGCCGCCACCCACAATGGCATCGACAAAACCAGCCGCAAAGGCAGCCACACAAAGTAATACTATAGTAATCGTTTCCATGTTCCAAAAGAAAAAGAGCCAAATCCCATTTTGGATTCAGCTCTTTTGCTATACTGTTTTAATATATTATACGCGAACGATATTTGCCCCGATGGCGCGTAATCTTTCGTCAATTTTTTCGTATCCTCGGTCGATTTGTTCGATATTCTGGATGGTACTTGTTCCTTTGGCCGATAATGCCGCGATTAGTAATGAAATACCGGCACGGATATCAGGTGAGGACATCGTAGTTGCTTTTAACTGCGATTTAAAGTTATGTCCGATGATAGTCGCTCTATGCGGATCACAAAGGATGATTTTTGCGCCCATATCGATCAATTTATCAACGAAGAACAAACGGCTTTCGAACATTTTCTGGTGAATCAGTACTTCTCCTTTAGCCTGTGTTGCCACAACCAAAACGATACTCAGCAAATCGGGTGTGAATCCCGGCCAAGGCGCATCGGCAATCGTAAGAATCGATCCGTCGATATCGGTTTTGATTTCATATCCGTCCACATGAGCCGGAATATAAATATCGTCTCCTTTTCTTTCTAAGGTAATTCCCAGTTTACGGAACGTATTTGGAATAACGCCCAGGTTATCCCAGCTTACATCTTTAATGGTGATTTCACTTTGTGTCATCGCTGCCAAACCAATCCACGAACCGATTTCGATCATGTCCGGAAGAATTCGGTGTTCGCATCCGCCCAAACGCTCCACACCTTCAATTTCCAACAGGTTGGAACCTACTCCGGTGATTTTAGCGCCCATAGCGTTTAGCATTTTACACAATTGCTGTAAATACGGCTCACACGCAGCGTTATAAATGGTTGTTTTTCCTTCGGCCAAAACAGCTGCCATTACGATATTAGCGGTTCCGGTTACAGAAGCTTCGTCTAAAAGCATATACGTACCTTTTAGTTTTTCGGCTTCTACTCCGTAGAAATAGTCTTCTTTATTATAGCGGAATTTTGCTCCTAAATTGATAAAACCTTCGAAGTGGGTATCCAAACGACGACGACCAATTTTGTCTCCGCCCGGTTTTGGAATGTACCCTTTACCGAAGCGCGCCAATAACGGCCCAACGATCATGATGGAACCACGCAAAGCTCTTCCTTCGTCTTTAAAATCGATGGATTCCAGGTAATTCAGGTTAACTTCATCGGCCTGAAACGTATAGGCATTCGATCCGATTTTCTGGATTTTTACACCCAGATTCCCTAAAAGGGTGATCAATTTATTTACATCGATAATATCGGGAATATTCGAAATAGTCACTTTTTCCGGCGTTAGCAATACTGCACACAATATTTGCAAGGCCTCGTTCTTGGCTCCCTGAGGGGTAATTTCTCCTTTTAATTTGATTCCCCCTTCTATTTTAAATGTTCCCATGTTTCGAAAGAAAATTAAGCTTTTCGGTTATTGTTTTTGTTATTATTATTGTTTTTCTGGTTCGAATAATTCTTTTTGTTATTGTTGTTATTATTCGGCTTACTTCCAAACTGTGTTTTATTGGATTGTTTTTTGTTTACCCGCATCAGATCGGTTGTATTGGACAATTCCTCATCTGTTTTAAGCAGATTAATCTGACCGCCGGACAGTTCGTACAAGTGTTCGAAAATCACCTCGTCTTTTACCGTGTCTTTATTCCAGCTCAGGTACGATTTTTTCATATGGTTCGCAATAACCATGATCAGGGCGCTTTTCAACTCGCCATCTTCCCATTTATTAGCAACGTCGATCATGTATTTGATATTGTTCCCATAAAAACGGTATTTTGGAAAATTTTGCGGATACGCCAATTTCTCCGGTTTTTGGTTCAATACTTCTTTATTCGGAATCGGATACGGTGAATCGGCTTCCAATTTAAAATCGGACATGATAAACAATTGATCCCAAAGCTTGTGCTGAAAATCGGGTACATCCCGTAAATGGGGATTTAAACTTCCCATTACCGAGATAATGTATTTGGCTGCTTTGTTGCGTTCGTCGCGATCTTCAATCGCCGTAGCCTGATCGATCAGCTTTTGCAGATGACGTCCGTATTCCGGAATGATCAAATGGGGCCTTTCGGCATTGTATTCAAGAAAGTTTATTGCCTCTTCTGGATTGTATCTCATAATTCCCTGTCTTTATAGCGAAATAATGCCTTCGATTGCTGTCAGTTCTAAATATTTATCGATTACACTTTGTGCACTCGGCATCGTTACGTTTATCGAAACACTGGTATATTTTCCGGTTTTCGAATGGTTGGTCTGAATCACAGCACCCATACTGTCAAACGATTTTTCTATAGTAGCCACTTTTTCTGTATCGGTTGGCACGATAAACTTAAACAAATATTCGGAAGGCCAAAGTGTTGAGTTGGTTAACTCTTCTTTAAGTCTGTGGTAAAATTCCTCGGTTTTTTTATCCATCTTCATAAAAATAAAAGCAAATATACGGTAGAGTTGTGAATAATCAAGGTCTGCTCCTATAATTTGAAGCGAGCCGAAATCATAAATTTAGAAACTATTTCTATTGTTTCCACAAAAAAATGTAAATTTGCGCCTTATTTTCAAAAAGTGGATAAGGAAATCATCGTTATAATTGGCGGACCTGGATCAGGGAAAACCACACTGATTAATGGGCTTACGGATAAAGGATACACCTGCTATCCTGAAATTTCACGTGAGGTAACCCTGGAAGCCCGTGAGCAAGGAATCGAACAACTTTTCCTGGAAAAACCACTTTTATTTAGCGAATTATTACTGGAAGGCCGAAAAAAACAATTTGTCAGCGCCTCTAAAGAAGCAACCAATATTGTTTTCCTCGATCGCGGTATTCCCGATGTACTGGCTTATATGCATTATATCGGCGATTCGTATCCTGCTTTTTTCGATGCCGCCTGTCGCGAACACCTTTACACCCGAATCTTTATCCTTCCGCCCTGGGAAGACATTTATATTAGTGACGATGCCCGTTACGAAAATTACGAACAGGCAGTCTTAATTCACGAACATCTGGTAGAAACCTACGAAAAATACGGTTATAACCTGATTGAAGTACCGCGCGATACTGTAGATAACAGAATTCTTTTTATCTTAGACAAACTTTCATAATAACCAATGGACCTTTAACAATCCGTTTAAAGGTTTTCCATAGTATTTAATTTGATGTCCGAAGCTTTACAGATACTCCAGAAATACTGGAAATACGATCGTTTTCGGATCCCGCAGGACGCCATTATTCAGTCTGTTCTCGACGGGAAGGATACCTTTGCCCTATTGCCAACCGGCGGCGGAAAGTCAATTTGCTTTCAGGTTCCCGCAATGGTATTACCCGGAATATGTCTGGTGATTTCTCCTTTGGTCGCACTAATGAAAGACCAGGTGCAAAACCTGCAAAAAAGAGACATCAAAGCGATTGCTTTAACCGGCGGAATCCCAACCGATGAACTTATTGATTTACTGGATAATTGTCAGTTTGGAAATTACAAATTCCTGTATTTATCGCCCGAACGACTACAATCAGAATGGGTTATGGAACGTATTAAAAGCTTACCCATTAGCCTTATTGCCGTTGATGAAGCGCATTGTATTTCGCAATGGGGACATGATTTCCGACCGGCTTATCTAAAGGTTTCCGATTTAAAAGATTTTTTTCCAAAAGTTCCGTTTCTGGCACTAACCGCTTCGGCCACGCCTAAAGTTCAGGAAGATATCTGCAAGGAACTCCGATTGGATCAGCCTGCGATTTTTAAAAGCTCGTTTACCCGTCCGAATATCGCTTATATGGTTTTTGAAACGGAAGACAAATTATACCGGGTACAACAAATCCTGACCAAAAATCAGGAATCCTCTATTATATATGTTCGAAACCGGAAAGCCTGTCACGACATGGCTTCCCAGCTTAACAGCCTTGGCTTTACAACCGCCTATTATCACGGTGGTTTACCGTCCAAAGACAAAGAACAACAAATGCAACGCTGGCTTAACAATGCCGCTCAGGTTATGATTGCGACCAATGCTTTTGGAATGGGAATTGACAAACCCGACGTTAAGACAGTCATTCATACCCAACTACCAGACAATCTTGAAAACTATTATCAGGAAGCCGGGCGCGCCGGGCGAAACGGTGCCAAAGCTTTTGCGGTATTATTGGTCGCCCCGTCGGATATTGCCGCTTCTAAAAGTCAGTTTATAGAAGTACTTCCCGATAAGGACTACCTGAAAACCGTTTATCGGAAACTAAACAATTATTTCCAGATTGCTTATGGCGAAGGCTATAACGAAACATTCGCTTTTAACCTCAATCGGTTTTGCGCGCAATACCAGCTATCGGTTTTAAAAACATTCAACGCTTTACAATTTTTAGACCGACAGGGTGTTTTGAGTCTTTCGGCCAATTTCTCCGAAAAGATCAGTATCCAGTTTTTATTACCCAGTAAGGAAATCATCCGATATATCAGCCTGAATAAGTCACATGAAGACATTATAGTATCTATTTTAAGAAATTATCCCGGTGTATATGATATGGAAGTGGGCATCAACACGCATTTAATTGCCCGAAAAGCCAACACCTCCGAAGACAAGGTGCATTATGTTTTAAACCTTTTACAGGAAAAAGCCATCATCAGCTATAAAAGTCAGACCAATGATAGTCAGCTTACCTTTAACGAAGTGCGCGAAGACGATTTGGTCATCAACCGACTAGCGAAATTCCTTGAAAAGCAAAATCAATTAAAAATAACACAACTCGATTCGGTTATCGCTTATATATCCGACAAAAAACAGTGTAAAAGTCAGTTCCTGCTTTATTATTTTGGAGAAACCGACATTCCGGAATGCGGTATTTGTTCGGTATGTATGAGCAAAAAGCAGGAATATGCCAATCCGGCGGTACTGGCCGAAAAAATTACAACGTTATTACAAAACGGTGCGCTAACCTCGAGAGAAATCGAAAGCACGCTCGATATAAGTCCGGATGCAACTATCTTTGTACTCCAACTTTTATTGGAACACAACCGCATCACCATTAACAAACAAAACCAATACATTCTAAAATAATGAAGGCATTACGTATCGTATTTATGGGAACTCCCGAATTTGCCGTTGGAATTCTCGACACTATATATCAGAACCATTATGACATTGCAGCCGTAATTACCGCACCGGACAAACCGGCCGGAAGAGGCCAAAAAATCAAATATTCGGCTGTAAAAGAATACGCCCTCGAAAAAGGATTGACGGTTTTACAACCTACCAACTTAAAAGATCCTCAATTTTTGGCAGAATTACAAAGCCTTAATGCCAATTTACAGGTTGTGGTTGCTTTTAGAATGCTACCGGAAGCCGTATGGAAAATGCCTTCATTGGGTACTTTTAACCTTCACGCCTCTTTATTACCGGAATACCGCGGTGCGGCACCTATCAATTGGGCCGTGATCAACGGGGAAACCAAAACGGGTGTAACCACTTTCTTTATTGATGATAAAATCGATACCGGAGCGATGATTTTACGCGGTGAAACCGAAATCGGAGCCAACGAAACCGCCGGTGAATTACACGACCGCCTGATGGTACTCGGACAGGAAACCGTTTTAAAGACCTTACAGCTTATCGAAAAAGGAGAAGCCACTACCACAATACAATCCGATAGCCCGGATATTAAAACCGCTTATAAACTTAACAAAGACAATTGTAAAATCGACTGGAATCAAAACGGAGCAACCGTTCACAACCTGGTACGCGGTCTTAGTCCGTATCCGGCGGCCTGGTGTTATATTAAGGACAACGAACAGGAATGGAACGTCAAAATTTATGAAACAGCCTTCGAAGCGGCTAACCATTCGCTGGCATCCGGAACCATTCAAACCACCAAAAAAGAAATTAAAGTTGCGGTTTCGAACGGTTATATCAACCTGTTACAATTACAATTCCCCGGAAAGAAAAGAATGAAAGCCTCCGAATTGCTAAACGGAATTGTTTTTTCGGAAAGTGCTATCGCTTTCTAAGCCGCACAAACACTAATAGTTGCACAAAAAATGAAAAAAGCAACTAAGTTTATTAACAAACAGCTCTAGTTATCAACATTTTCATGCAAAAAGATCGAAAATACTTGCGTAATTGGTAAATCCGTATAATTTTGTAAGACATTTAATTAATTTTAACCAAACAATTAATAACTAGAATTATGAACAAATCAGAATTAATCGATGCAATTGCTGCTGATGCAGGTATCACTAAAGCAGCCGCCAAATTAGCTTTGGAATCTTTTTTAAACAATGTTGAAGGAACTTTAGCTAAAGGTGGAAGAGTATCTTTAGTAGGTTTTGGTTCTTGGTCAGTTTCTAAGAGAGCTGCAAGAGAAGGAAGAAATCCTCAAACAGGAAAAACTATCAAAATTGCCGCTAAAAATGTTGTAAAATTTAAAGCGGGTGCTGAACTGGAAGGTTCTGTAAATAAATAAAATACATTTTAAAAAAAATAGGAAACCTCTCTTTGAGAGGTTTTTTTTTATTCCTTCAACGTTTTTTTTTGGGAGAATTGCCTTTTTTTTGTTAAATTTAATTTTAAACTATCGCTAAAATGATTTCAATTAAGCCTCAAAAAGGAAACCTGCTTATAGCAGAACCTTCGATAATTGGAGATTTGTCTTTTAACAGATCCGTTATTCTATTGGCCGATCACAACAGCGAAGGCTCGGTAGGATTTATACTCAACAAACCCTTAGGCTATACTATCCACGACCTGATCCCCGAAATTAATGCCAGCTTTAAAATTTACAACGGTGGACCGGTAGAACAGGATAATCTGTATTTTATCCACAATGTCCCGGAACTGATCACAAACAGTATCGAAATTTCCAATGGAATTTATTGGGGCGGCGACTTCGAATTAACCAAAGAGCTGATTAACGAAGGAAAAATCAAGAAAAACAACATCCGTTTCTTTTTGGGATATACCGGATGGAACAGTCATCAACTGGAAGATGAACTGGAAGACAACGCGTGGATTGTTAGCGAAAACAGCTATAAAAACAAAATCATCGGCAAACCGACCGCTCATTTCTGGAAAGAAAAAATTATGGAACAGGGTGGCGATTACCTGATTTGGTCGAATGCTCCGGAAAATCCGGTACTAAACTAACCCAATCGGATCTGGGCGTTTAATTTTTTAAGCAGTTCTGTAGCCAAATCGGTTTTATACTCTTTTTTCCGGTATTTAGTAACCGGCTGAATCCCTCTGATTACGTTTGTCAGGAAAATTTCGTCGGCTTTTTGCAAATCGAAAGGCGAAACGGATTCCTCCACTACTTCGATACCTTCCATTTTACGGGCTAAAGCCAGGATTTGCTTCCGCATGATTCCATTTAAACATCCGTCTGTTAATGGCGGTGTAATTAATCTTCCGTTTAACAACATAAAAAGATTGGATTGCAAAGCCTCCACTACATTTTTTTCGTCATTTAACAACAAACAATTATCATAACCGTTCTCATCGGCAAAGATACTTCCGGTAATCTGCACCATTTTATTGGTACTTTTCAGTGTAGACAACAATTGTTTGGTGACATAAAAATCTTTAAACAATTCCACTTCACAGGTATTGTTTTCAATAACGTACATTGGATTTTCCAACGGTTCGGCGGTAACCAGAAAGGCTGTTTCATTTGTTTTTGGCAAATAAAACCCTCCGTTTTGTCTGAAAACCGTAAAACGCACACGGTAGGCCGCTGTGGCTTCTTTTGACTGCAATAGTGTTTTTACCTGCTCTTCGAAATATTCCATCGTAAAATTCATCGGAAGATCCATCCGTACAATTCGCGTGGAAGCCATTAGTCGGAAATAATGATCTTCCAAAAACAAGATCTTACCATCCAATACTTTTAGCGTTTCAAAAATAGCATCTCCATATAGAAAACCTCTGTTCCCTTCGATGAGTACTTCGGAATTTTCAACTATCGCACCGTTATAATTAACCATAAAAAAAGCCCTGATTTTTATTTCAGGGCAAATATACTTTATATATCTTAAAAACTACGCGGAACCGATCACATGTTTCAGATCGGAAATCTGATTTTCCCATAACAGTTTGGCTTCGTGCAAATCGCCTTGTTCGGCAAAATCCACGACCATTAAAGAAACATCTTTGGTAATTTCATCTTCCAATATTCGCAATTCAAAATAGTATTCACTGTCCTTGTCATTATCGTCCACCCAACGAAACTTTACTTTCTCACCTGACTTTTTAGACGCCAGTCGTGCTTTTTCTTCAGAATCGTCCCAAATAAATGTAAAAAATTCGCCTCTTGAATTCACATTGTCTGCAAACCACTCTGATAAACCGGAAGGTGTTGAAATATATTGATACAATAATTGAGGAGAAGACATTATAGGGAACTCCAATTCATATTTTATTTTACCTTCCATATATTAAAATTTTTCGGAAATATATAGAATAATACATACAAAAAAAAAGAATTTCAAAAAAAATATTTTTTTTCAAAATATGTTTGGAAGGTTCAAATTTAGTCTTATATTTGCACCCGCATTCAAGGATGTAACACAAACAAAAATGGCGAGGTAGCTCAGTCGGTTAGAGCGCAGGATTCATAACCCTGAGGTCACGGGTTCAACTCCCGTCTTCGCTACGAAAAGTATTAAGTCGTTAATACTGTTTTTATTGAGATTGCGGTCCGTTCGTCTAGGGGTTAGGACGCCAGGTTTTCATCCTGGTAACAGGGGTTCGATTCCCCTACGGACTACAAAAAACAAAAGAGCTTACAGTGATACTGTGAGCTCTTTTTATTTGGAATAAAATCCGATGCTTTTACAAAATGCATACGCTAACGCATACGAAAATGAATACGATTTGAAAATTCAAACCAACTATTCAACCCTAAAATTTAAAATGTCGGTTATTTATACTTTTTTCGCAACTAATTTCGCTCCTTACTTACACCGGAAACACTATTAGTACATCTATATCCACACTCAAACAAAGGTCATTCATTTATACAAAGCATTCATAATAAATTAAACAGTCTTTAAAACTCCGCCATCAGCTCTAAGACAAGAACCATTTGTTGCAATGGAAAGCGGACTCGCTAAGTATACCACAAGAGAAGCAATCTCAGAAGGATCTATAAAACGCTGTAACAAAGAATGCGGGTTGGTTTGTTGCATAATCGCACTTTTCATTTGTTCAACATCTATGTTTTGAGCATTTGCAATTTGTTCAATTGTCATTGCAACGCCATCAGAATAAGTTGGCCCGCCTAAAACGGTATTGACAGTAACCGCCGTTCCTTTTGTCAGTTTTGACAATCCGTTGCTAATAGCCATCATTGACGCTTTTGTCATTCCGTAATGAATCATGTTTTCCGGAATATTTACACCAGATTCACTGCTGATAAAAATAATTCTCCCTTTATTTTTCTGAAGCATTTGTGGCAAAAGTTTTTTTGAAAGCCGTACCGCACTCATCACATTAATATCAAAAATCCGATACCAGTCTTCATCTGTAATATCTTCAAAAGATTTCAACTCAAATTTCCCAACATTGTTGACTAAAATGTCGATATCGTTTATTGCATTTAATAAAGTTGTTATTTCGTCTTCTTTTGAAAAATCGGCTGGAATTCCAGAAACAATTGCATTTGGAAATTCGCCTTTTAGTTTTTCTACCGCGAGATCGGTTTTTTCTTTATTTCTCCCGTTAATAACAACTTCTACATTTTCATTCAATAGTTGTTGTGCAATTGCAAAACCAATTCCTTGTGTTGAACCGCTGATGAACGCTTTCTTTCCTTCTAGTCTTAAATTCATTTTTTTATTTTTGTAATGATCAATACATAAATAGTTAAAAAAAATTAGCTGATAACAGCTAATTGCATTTCAATTTGACTTTTTAAAATCTCTTTGTCTGGATACATTCTTCGCAACGTATTTAGTCCGCTCCAGAAAGTAATTAGATACCGTCCCAAGATTTCGGGATCAGTCGGAGATTTTAGATTACCTTTATTCTTTTCGTTTTGTATTACTTCAGTAAACATTGCTTCCACTTCTTTTAAAATCTGAACAGAACTTGATTCCAGTTTTTCATCAATAAAAGTCATTTCAACAACCGTATTAGCTATGATACAACCTTTAAGATGTTCGTTTTTATCAGCCAAGGCAATACTTCTGAAAAAGTCTTTTATCAATTCAAGAGGCGCATCATTTTGACCTAATTCCTTTTTAAAATCATCAAATGCTGCTCTTCGCTGTTCTATAGCTTTTAGAAAAACTTCTTTCTTTCCACCTTTAAAAGTATTATAAAAACTTCCTGCCCCAGCACCCGTTGCTTTCCGCAAATCGCTTAGCGAAGTAGCACCATAGCCCTTTTGCCAAAAAACTTCCTGAGCCTTTTTTATAATGTTTTCATCCTCGTAAATTGTCGGTCTTCCTCGCATTTGTTTATTTTTGTAACGAACGATACAAAATTAAACAAAATTTGTTTAGAGCCAAGGTTTTTAATTCTTTTTAGACTTTTTAATTTAATTAAATGACTTCCTGAATTGTAAAGGCGTCTGATCCGTTTTCTTTTTGAAAAGCTTACTAAAAGATTGCGGGTACTCAAACCCTAAAGAAAAAGCGATTTCATTCACCGTCAAATTGGTTGTGGTTAGCAATCGTTTCGACCTTTCGATCAGGTAATTATGAATATATTGCTGTGTATTCTGACCTGTAATATTTCGGAGCATATCACTCAAATAACTGGAAGAGAGATTGAGTTCCTGCGATAAATACTGTACAGATGGAAGTCCGTTTAGAACTGAATTTTCGTTTTCAAAATAATCAAAAAGCAATTGTTCAAGTTTGCTCAGTAAATCGTAATTAGCGTTTTTTCTGGTAATGAATTGTCTGCCATAAAATCGGTTTACATAATTAAGAAGTAAATCAAGATGCGATACCATAAGATCCTGACTATAATAATCAATATTGTTTTTAAGTTCCTCCTGCATCAGTTTTAAAAGTCCCGAAATGATTTTTTCTTCTTTGCCTGAAAGAAACAAGGCTTCTGAGACCGAGTATGAAAAGAACCCATAACTATTAATTACCTTCCCTAAAGGATAATGACGAATAAGGTCTTCTTTAAAAACCAACATAAAACCCGTTACGGAATTTCCGTTTGTATTGGTAACAGAAAAAACCTGACCGGGTTTGGTCAGCGTCATCATTCCTTCGCTAAAATCATAATCACGTTGACCGTATTTAAAATTGCCATTGATACCTTTTTTTATCGTGATGCAATAAAAATCATTGGTAAAATGCCCCCAAATGTCACTGTGGTCATAGCTTAATTTGGCAAAATCGACTACACTAACCAGAGGATGATCTGGCTTTGAAAGAACAAACAAATCGTGAAGCTCCGATATGGTTTTTATTTTATATGGTATCGATTTTGTCATTTTACACAAAATTACAAATAATCAAAATTAGTCGATAATGAAAGATGTTTCCATAATTCTAATTCTTCAGCCTCTGTTTTTCGCTGTTCTAAAATTGACTGATAACTGTCCGAACCTAAAGGAAGATGCAATGGCGGGTTCTCTAATTGAGTAATTCCTATCAGAATATTAGCTATTTTTTTCGGATCCCCGGGTTGTTGCCCATCAAAACTTTTAAGCATTTTTAAATGGGCTTCTACACCATAAACGTCAATTTTATTTTGTGCCGAAGCAAGCGTACTGTCACTCATAAAACTAGTTCGAAACATTCCCGGTGCAATTACCGTTACTTTGACATTAAATTGTTTTGTTTCCTGTGCCAAAGCTTCTGTAAGACCAATAACAGCAAATTTTGAGGCATTATAGCTTCCGGCATTGGCATAACCGACATATCCCATATTGGAACTAATATTGATAATATGTCCCGATTGTTGCTTGCGTAGAAAAGGCATAACATTTCGAATAATATTTACAGTTCCGAATACATTAACATCAACCGTTTTGCGAAATTCCTGATCTCCTATTTCTTCAAAACTTCCTACTAAGTAATAACCAGCATTATTAACGATAACGTCGATTTTTCCAAATGTATCTACAGCCGTCTGAATTGCTTTTTTAACTTCAGTATCATTCGTTATATCGACCTGCAGCGGTAGAAAACTTTCACTTTTCAAGCTAATTCTTTTCGTTAATTCCCCAATATTTCTTGATGTTGCCACGACTTTATCACCGTTTTTTAAAACAGCATTTGCCATTTCCAACCCCATTCCTTTTGATGCTCCCGTGATCAGCCATACTTTATGAATACTCATGATTTTTTGTTTTTAATTACAAGGCAAAATTCCAAAATTGAGAAACTTAAAAAGTGTTCAAAAAGGGTAATTTTGTGTTCATATCGAAAATTGATTTATTTGTAATCGCTACCATTTTTACCACAAAAGACCAAGGCAATATTCTTTTAGCCTTTCCCATTCTTCCAATTCCGAACTGTAAAATCATAAAAACATTCGTTTAATGATAGGACACAAAAAGACATTTACAGTCAGATTGAACGCAATTTAAACCTCGCCTACTTCCTTACATTTAATAAGTCCTAGATTTAGCAGACTCATATTTAATATCCAGTCATGCCACAGGAAGTTTTTTATCTTATTTTATTCCTTGTTGCCTTTTTATACGCATCGGTCGGACATGGTGGCGCCAGTGGTTATCTCGCGCTAATGGTGTTATATGATGTTGCTCCGGAAGAAATGAAACCAACTGCACTTATTTTAAACCTCTTTGTTTCGCTAACCTCTTTTATACAATATTACAACCGCGGTTATTTTCTAAAAAAAATATTTTTCCCAATCGCCTGTACCTCCATCCCGATGGCCTTTATTGGCGGAATGATCAATATAGACGCAACGCTTTACAAACGCATCCTCGGTTTTTTATTACTATTTCCGATTCTACGCTTTTTCTTTTTTAAAAACATCCCTGATACTAATTTAAAACCCTGCAATCTGGCAATAGCTATGACAACCGGAGGCAGCATTGGTCTGTTTTCCGGAATGATTGGTATTGGCGGTGGAATTATTCTGTCTCCTATTTTACTGTTACTCCATTGGACCAATCAGAAACAAACCGCAACCATTAGTGCCGCTTTTATATTTGTAAACTCTCTCGCCGGACTGGCAGGAATGCTAACTCAGGGGATAGCCATCACTTCCGACATGGCTTTTTATATCATTACTGCTTTTACCGGAGGAATACTGGGAGCCTATTTAGGAGCCGGAAAGCTTCATCAGAATATATTAAAATATATCCTCGCTACAGTATTAACTATAGCTTCCTACAAATTATTATTTACAGCTGCATAATTACCAAGAAAACATAAAAAGCATCAAAATCGAATGGGTTAAATAATCCGATTGTTACATTTCTTCTTATTCTCATTTTACAATAACAACCACTATTTAACACTTCAACCTAGTACACTTTATCAAACAAATTCGTATTTTTATAAAAATATATCACACTTTGTAACAACACATTGTTACAATTTAATGTTTTTACCACGCATACTGTTGAATCACGAAATAACCTTTTAATAACAATAAAACATCATTTATTTAAAATAACACAACTATCTGTATTTTTTTATTTAATAAACAATACTTACATATAAAGTTATGTTAATTTTTTTTCATTAATTTTGAAAACCCAAAAGCATAATTATATGAAAAAAACTACATTAATTATTTTATTTTTACTATCCTCCTTAACTAATGTATTTGCTCAAACAGAAACAAATCTTGCCAAAGCACAACATTATTTAAAAACCAAAGGAGAGGTCATTTTCACTTTTCAGGCTGCTAATCAACAGCAGTTTAAAAAGCTGGCTTCTTTTTTGTCGTTAAGTCACAAAAGGGTCAATCAGGACGACCTGAAAGCCGAGGCGTATGCCGACAAACTTGACTTTGAAAAATTCCTAAAATACAATATTCCATTTCAGGTAAGCACAGCCGATAATGAGATTCCAAGTGCCGAAGCCAGCAAAAGCGCCATGGCTCCTAATGCACAATGGGATTCTACCTGGGATGCCTATCCGACCTATTCCCAATATGTCGCAAAAATGCAGTATTATGCCGATACCTATCCTAATTTATGTAAGCTGGAAAATATCGGTAGCACCCCAAACGGGCGTAACCTGTGGATTTTAAAAATATCCGACAATTGTCAGACCGATGAGGCCGAACCGGAATTTTTCTATTCCTCATCCATGCACGGCGACGAGATCACCGGTTTCCCGTTGATGATGCGCCTGATCGATCATCTGGTTACCCGTTACGGAACCGATTCGGAAGTAACCAATCTGGTCAATACCACCGAAATTTATATCAGTCCGCTTTCCAATCCGGATGGTTCTTTTAAAACTGCCGGGAACGATGTGATGAATTCAGCCGGAAACGCGGCTACCCGTGCCAACGCAAACGGAAGGGATTTAAACCGAAATTATCCGGATCCGTTAAACGGATTACATCCGGACACCTATACCTATCAACCCGAAACCCTGGCTTTCCTAGCTTTTGAAAAAACCAGAAATTTCGTGATGGCTGCCAATTTCCACGGTGGAGCTGAGGTGGTAAACTATCCTTGGGATGCTTATGCTTCGCCAAATCACCTGCATCCACACGATAATTATTTTAAGTTTATCTCCAAAAATTATGCGCAATCCTGCCAGACCGCCAGTAATAACAATGGCTATATGGACGACGTATTTGCCAGTCAGTATCCCGGAACAACCAATGGTTCGCTTTGGTATACGGTGAGCGGTGGCCGACAGGATTACAACAACTACTATATGCACAATAAAGAAGTGACCATTGAAATCTCTACTACGAAATTTCCGGCCGCTTCTGAACTTCCTAATTTCTGGAATTATAACAAACAGGCTTTTTTAGATCATATTAAACAGGCCAATTACGGACTACAGGGTAAAGTAACCGATGCATCCGGTAATCCGATCAATGCTAAAGTTTATATTCCGGGTTACGATTTAAAAGGGGCCTGGGTCAAAACCGGTTCTCTTCACGGTGATTATTACAAATTACTGATCGCAGGGAATTACAGTATCACTTTTGAAGCTCCGGGTTATGTTTCGCAAACCATAGCAGCAACCGTTGCGAATAATGCGACAACCATTCTAAATGTACAAATGGTAGCCACTACCGCCGAACCAACCGTTGCCAACGCTACCATCTGTAAAGGTAAAACAGCCAGTTTGTCTACAGCCGATTCCGGTACGATCCGTTGGTATGATACCGCAAGCAGCACAACCGCGCTTGCAACCGGGACTTCCTATACCACTCCGGCTTTAACCGCTACCCGTTCGTATTTTGTAGAACGGGAAGTGACACTTGCCAATATAGGCCCAGCCACGCCATCTGGTAGCGCAACTGCCAAAGCAACTGTAGCCAACAAATACCTGGTATTCGATTGTACCACGCCAACCAAATTAAAATCGGTTAGTATCCGAGCCAGTGCATCCGGTGAAATATTAGTCGAACTACAGGATAGTTCGGGTGCGATGCTGGAATCCAAAGTAATCCGTACTACAGGCACCACAACACAGGAGATTGATCTGGATTTTTACCTTCCGGCTCAAAACAACCTTCGACTGGTTTCCCGTGAGATCAATGGTTTTAACCTTATTGTTGCCACATCCGGTATTACTTATCCGATGACCAACAATACCGTTAGTATTAAAAGCAATAGCGGAACCGGGACATTTTTCCAATTCTTTAACTGGAAATTTGCACCGCTAAAAAGCGCCCGAAAAGAAGTTCAGGTGACGGTAAAACCGGATCCGGCTATCACCACAATAACACCTGATACTGCTCTGGAAGGTGGTGCCAACTTTACGCTAACCGTAAACGGAAATAATTTTGTAAGCGGTGAATCCATTATCCAATGGAATGGCCTTAACAAAGCCACTACTTTTATCAGCAATACACAATTATCAGCTACCATTACCGCTGCCGATATCGCCAATGACGGTACCGCAACCGTTAGTGTGATCAACACTTGTAACAACTATATAACCCCAAATACCAATTTTACGATACAGGGTGTTCCGTGTGCTACTTCTACCACCTGGAATGGCAGTAGCTGGAGTAACAACACTCCAAATAACGACGTACATGCGATTATAAACGGAAATTTCACCTCATCGGCCAACCTAGAAGCCTGCTCACTTACCATTAACGGTACGGCTGTTGTTACAATTCAATCCGGTCATAACTTTATCATCAACCGTGAAGTTTCCGTGGCACCAACCGCCAATCTGATTATTCAGAACAATGCCAATCTGGTACAGGTTGAAAATACGACCAATACCGGTACGAGTAATGTCTACCGAAACAGCTCCCCTATGATTCGTCTGGATTTTACCAATTGGGCTTCGCCAGTGGCAGCTCAGAATTTACTGGCCTTTTCACCACAAACCCTGACCAATCGTTTTTATATTTATAATCCGCTAAACGGACCGATCGGAGCCTATGAAACAATTAATCCGAATACCAATTCTTTTACAGCAGCCAAAGGCTATCTGATTCGTACACCGAATACCTGGAGTGCTACCACTCCAACCGTATATCCGGGTCATTTTACCGGTGTTTTAAACAACGGAAATATCAATATTGCCGTACAGCGCGGTGCGACTACCGGTTATAACCTGATTGGAAACCCATATCCGTCTACAATGAACGCGATTGATTTTATCAACGCCAATATTAGCGGTACCGGAACGGTAAACACCTCTATCGACGGAAGTTTGTATTTCTGGACACATGCCACGCCTTCCAACCCTTCAACCGGTTTATATCCGCTTAACAATTATGCGAAATACACCAAACTGGGTGGAACTGCGGCTCAGGCCGGTGGTGCCGTTCCAAACGGTATTATTCAGGTCGGGCAAGGATTCCTTGTAAATGCCGTAACCAATGGAAGTGTTGCTTTCCGTAACAATATGAGGTTGATCAATAATGCAAATCAATTCTTTAAAAGCAACAACACACTGGCTATGGTAGAACAGGATGCGGTTGAAAAACACCGTATCTGGTTAAACATGAGTGGTGCAAACGATGCCTTTAGCCAGATTTTAGTCGGTTATACGACCGGAGCCACTTTTGAAGCCGATTACGGTATCGATGCGAAAGATTTTGGCGCCAGTGGTGCCGCTTTATACAGTACAATCGGAAACGACGCCTATGCCATCCAGGGACGTCCGGTTCCATTTGACGACAACGACAGTGTTCCGTTAGGGATAAACCTACCCACTTCCGGAACGTATACTATTTCTATTGATCATTTCGACGGATTATTCAGCGGTTCGCAAACAATTTTTGTAAAAGACAAGCTGTTGAATATCGTACACGATCTGAAACTGAACCCTTATAGTTTTTCAGCCGAAGAAGGTGTTTCGAACAATCGTTTTGAACTGGTTTTCAAAAATACAATGTTAAACAACCCGGATTTCGATGCCGATAATGCCCATATCAGTATCTATAAAAACAACAATGCCATAACGGTACAATCGACTAAAGAAGATTTACGAGCTGTATCGGTATATGATTTATTAGGAAGACTGATTTATCAGTCACCGAAAATTGGTACGGCGACTTTTACAACCAACCTATTTACCAGCGAAGCCGTTTTATTGGTTAAAGTGATTACCACTTCCAACCAGACAATTTTCAAAAAAGTACTTTAACAACAAGGCTCTCTGAAAAGGGAGCCTGTAAACAACCAAGGAAGATGCCCCAATTATCTAAACTTATGAACAAAACTACTTACCCCTATGAGATCAACAAAATCTATTACGAGGCAATTACTGATATTGGTAATAAGCCTTTTACCTAAATTAGTATCGGGACAAACCACGCAGCTCCATCAGGAGAATTTTGAAGTAACCTCAACCTGGACGCTCACCGGAGCAACCATAACGCTTACTAACGCCTATAACGGAACGTCTAAAGTACAGATACCGGTTAATGGGAGTTCCATTACATCTCCGACAATCAACATTGCGGCCTATAACAAGGTGGACGTAAGTTTTTTTGTCCGATCCAATGCTTTAAACAACGCCGATAAAGTTACGCTCCAATACCGCGACAATGCCGCCGCAGCCTGGACTAGTGTAAGGGTGGTCGAAAGAGGAGGAAGCTCTCTACGGGACATTAATGATAACACCAATTATTATGCCCTGTTCGGAACCATTTTTTCAACTTCGTCTACTTTTTCGACGACAGGTCAGTTCCGATTCGTAACAACAACAGGAGGAGCTGCCCGGCAATTTTTTATCGACTATGTAACCATCACCGGGACCATCAATAATACCATTGCTACCGGTCCGGGAGGGATTACTGCTAATCTTGAAACCTGGTTGCGCGCCGATCAGGTCAATGGTTCGACGGTAGGAACCGACGGTGCCAATGTAAACATCTGGACCGATCGCGGTAAAGGAAACGATGCCAAAGTAATCGATGCCGGTAATGCCGCGCTGACTGTTCGTCCGGCTTATCGTAACAATGCGACCAAAAATATTAATTTCAACCCTGTAGTGGAGTTCGGAAACAATCCGTCTACCTCTACTTCCAACTATACCTATCTTTCAAACAGAGCCGAATTACAAAGTACTTCCGGGTTTTTCTCCCACGATCTGTTTATTGTGGTTATCAATGACAACCCGGCCAGTGTTGTAACTACATCGCCCAGTGTCGATTTATTTTGTGCGCAATCGTCTGGCAATAATACTTATGATAAGGATGGTACCGGTATCGGATTCGGACAATATTCGATTCGATTCGACAATGAAGTCGTGAGTTACTGTGTCGGAAGTACACCGGAACCGACACCCGCCGATGTAACCACCAGAGGTTATGGCCTCGCTCAGGTTAACGGTACCTATACTGGTGTAAACATCATCAACAGCCGCCATAATAGTGGTGGAACGAAACAGGAATTATACAGTAATGCGTTGAGTATTTCGACTACCGAAGTGGGTGTCCCACAATGGCTTGCCTTGTCAAACCGTCGTTACTGGCTCGGAAGGAGTCAGGTTTTTGACGGAAGTTTTGGCGGTCGTATCGCTGAGGTAATCTCCTATTCGGCGCGAAAAAACGATGCCACCGAACGCAACCGTATCGAATCCTATCTGGCTATAAAATATGGAATCACGTTGGGAACAAACGGTGTGAGTCAGAATTATGTAAACTCTGCCGGAACCACAATCTGGAACATTGCGCCAACCGGATTTAACTATGACATTGCCGGAATCGGACGCGATGATGCGGCACAATTAAATCAGAAACAATCCAAAAGTATCAATTCCGGTGCGGTAATTACAATGGGACTGGGTGATATCCTAACAACCAATTCGGCCAATACCAATACTTTTGATGCCGACCGAAAACACCTGGTATGGGGAAGCAATGGTCAGAGCATGACGACCAGCGCAACGCCACTAACCGTTACTTTCGGACCTTCGACTGTGACCACCACAACCGATATCACCAACAAACGATGGAAAGTCGTAGAAACCGGCGGCGATGTAGCCACTGTAAAAGTATCCTTAGCCACTACAGATCTTGCTAGTCTACCGGCACTATCCGGAAATGATGCCTATGTGATGATCATTGCAAGTGATGCTGCTTTTACAACCGGTATCGATATGGTTTTCCTTAACACCAACGGAACCAATCAGGAATGCTTATACGATTTCGACGGAACGAAATACATCGCTTTTGGTGTGGCACACGAAGTAGTACTTTCGCGCCATATTACCATCGACGGTGTAGACGATGCCGTTCGTGTAGACAATAAAAACGACCTTACCGGTGCGTTTACCATCATGGCGTGGGCGCGTCCAACCGGAGCGAATAATGCCACAACCGACAAAACCATCGTTTCCAAACACAACGGAACAACCGGTTACCGACTGGTTATCCAGAACGATAACAAAATCCGTATGGAATGGAACGGTGCTTCCCTGATATCAAACACTACACTACCAAATAACATCTGGCATAATATTGCAGCAGTCTATACTGCCGGTACCTTAAGCCTTTATATCGACGGAGTGTTGGATCGAACCGGAGTTATGGTGGCTCCTACGGCTACAACCAGTATTTTTACCATTGGTGCGGAATACCGCAATAAAAGCAGTATTGTCAACATCTTTAAAGGAGATATCGACGAATTGCGTATCTGGAACCGCGGGCTTTCTGTAAGTGAAATCCGTTATATTATGAATCAGGAAATTGCAAGTTCCGGTGCTAATACACTGGGTAAAATCATGCCGTCGACCGTGACGAAAAATGATATCAGTGCGCTAACATGGGCCAGTTTAACAGCCTACTATTCGATGAATTCGTATATCGGAACCCATATCAACGACAATTCCCTAAATAAAAACCGGGGTAACCTTGTTAATCCAAGTAAGATCGATATCAATACCCAAACAGCACCAATGCCTTACGACAGTAATGCAACCGGTTTGTGGAGCAATACCGCTACGTGGGCCAACGGTACAACTCAGGATTTACCGTGTTCCCTATCCATCGTAAATGGTACTACCCCAATTGACTGGAATATTGTACGAACGGCTCACAATGTGACATCCAGTGGTAATAAAACCATGTTGGGCTTCTTTGTAAACGCCAATACCGTTTTTGCAACCAACGATTCTAAAATCGAAGTAAGTCACTTTTTACGATTAAATGGTAAAATTGACCTGCAAGGTCGTTCCCAATTGGTACAAACCCTTAACTCCGATCTGGATCCAACCAGCTCCGGATCGATTGAACGTGATCAGCAGGGACAATCCAATAAGTTTAATTACAACTACTGGTCGTCGCCGGTTGGACCAATCAATGCGACAACCAATAACAACAATTATACGGTAACCGGTATTTTACGGGACGGAACCAATGCGGCGGCTCCGGCGACCATTAACTGGGTAAACGGTTACGATGGTTCGCCAACAACACCGATCAGCCTGGCGCGATACTGGATTTATAAATTCCAGAACCTTTCTGATTTGTATGCCAACTGGACACAAATATTCGAAACCGGTACGTTGTCACCTTCGAGCGGATTTACGTTAAAAGGAAGTGGTGCCGGAACGGCAACTCAGAATTATGTTTTTGTTGGAAAACCATATAACGGACGTATTACCAATACCGTATCGCCAAACAATATTAATCTTAGCGGAAACCCATATGCTTCGGCTTTGGATGCCGAATTATTTATTGCAGACAATGCGGTAGCAACAAACGGTTCCGTTTATTTCTGGGAACATTATCCAACCAACGCCACACACGTACTGCAACAATACCAGGGCGGTTATGCCACCCGTAATCTTGCCGGTGGAACCCCTCCTGTTTCGCCTCCGGGCATTAGCGGACAAGGATCCAGCTCTCGTGTTCCGGGACGTTATATCCCGGTTGGACAAGGTTTCTTTATACATGCAAGTTTCCTTGGCGGAACAATTGTATTTGACAACAACCAAAGAGCTTTCGTAAAAGAAGATGCCGCCACGTCGAACGTAATGTTCCGTAACGCCAATACCGCTGCAACGGCAATGCCAACTTCGGATCATTTTAACAATAACGACAACGATCCGGTAGCAGTGACTTCGAACAGTAAAATACGTCTGGGCTTTACCTCGCATACCGGCAACCATCGTCAGATTCTTTTGGCTTTTATGGGCGATCAGGCTTCAGATGGCTGGGATTACGGTTATGACGGTGTTGTAATCGACGACGATTTGCCGCAGGATATGTTATTCCTGTTAGGAGACAAAAAACTGGTGATTCAGGGTGTCGGTCATTTTAATTCGAATTCGTTCTACCCGTTATATGTAAAAACAGACAATCCTGGTATTATAAAATTTGAAGTGGATGCTTTAGAAAATTTCAATCCGGATCAACCGATTTATATCTATGATAACACGACGAACCATTTTTACGACATTCATAATACGCCATTGGAAATAGCTGTTCCGGCCGGCGAAAATCAAAAACGTTTCTCCCTGTGTTTCGAAATGAAAAGACTTTCGGTTACCGATAACACACTCGAAAACGTTACTGTAGCCTACCTACAAGGGACGAATCAGATTCGTATTAAAAACGACCTGACCGATACTGTAGTAGAACAGGTAAGTCTTTATAATGTTTTAGGACAACAAATCGGTTCATGGCGTACCAACACTATGGAACAGACCGAAATTTTGTTACCGGTACGCAATGCCAGCGCCGGAACTTACATTATAAAAGTCGATACCAACAAAGGTTCCATCAGTAGGAAAACCATCATTAAATAACAGAAAGGCCTCGCATTTGAGGCCTTTTTTTATCGCTCTTTTAATTGTAATAAAGTACCTTTGCACTCCAATCCCCCTATTCGCATGAAAACCTGTTTTATAATCCTCTTTTGCCTTTTTTCCATTACCCTTACACAGGCACAATTACAAGCCATTACCGATAAAACCGATTATCCGTTTTATATAAACCTTCCGGAACAGGAAGTCCTGGATCAGAAAGCACCGATTATCATTTTTCTACACGGGCGAAGTCTTTCGGGAACCAACCTTGAAAGAGTACGGCGTTATGGCGTATTAAAAGCGATTGAAAACGGTAAAAAAATCCCGGCTATCGTAGTAGCGCCACAACTGCCTTCCGGACCCTGGGATCCGGATAAAGTTTTAAACGTATTGGAATATGTCCAACAAAATTATAACACCGATTCATCACGGGTTTATGTCTGCGGAATGAGCCTTGGCGGATACGGAACCATGCATTTCGCTGGAAAATATGCCGATAAAATTACCGCAGCTGTAGCTATTTGTGGCGGTGGAAATGTAAACGATGCCTGTAAACTGGCTACGATTCCGTTATGGATTCAGCATGGAAATAAAGATTTTATCGTTCCGTTATCGGAATCCAAAAAAATTGTAAAAGCGATCAAAGCCTGCAAACCGGATGCCGATGTTACTTTTACGATTATCCCGGGTGGAAATCATAGTAATGTAGAAAATATATTCCGGAAAGATGCCGTTTATGACTGGATGTTAAAACAAGTCCGGAAATAACTCTAAATAAAAAAGGCTGTCTTACGACAGCCTTTTTAGTTGATATTTAGTTTTTCACACCTGACAGGTTTTTGAAACCTATCAGGTGTTTTTTTTATTGTAACATATTTTTTAACGCCTCAAGGCTTACTTTACTTTGTTCGCCTGAAGCCAGGTCTTTTACCGCATATTCGTTATTTGCAATTTCTTCTGCGCCTACAATTACTGCAAATGGGATACCGCGTTTATCGGCATACTGAAACTGCTTTCCGATCTTCGCATTGCTTGGATACAATTCTACTTTGATTCCCGCTTTACGCAATTGCCCGATCGCACGCATCGCATATAAGGCTTCCACATCTCCAAAATTCAGGAACAAAGCACGCGAAGTAGCCGTAACCGTTTCCGGGAACAGGTTTAATTCTTCCAATACCAGATAAATTCGATCCAGTCCGAAGGAAATTCCAACACCACTCATATTTTTCAATCCGAAAATACCGGTAAGATCATCATAACGACCACCACCGCCAATAGATCCCATGCTTACGGTTTTAGGTGCCGACACTTCAAAAATAGCACCGGTATAATAATTTAATCCACGAGCCAGTGTTACATCCAGATCCAAAGCGGATTTATCCAAACCTAAAGCCGTTACATTTTCGCAGATAAATCGCAATTCCTCCACTCCTTTTAATCCTTCTTCGGAAGTCGCTAGCAAATCGGATAACTTGTCGATCTTTTCGGAAATCGATCCGGTAAATTGAAACAAGGGTTGTACTTTTTCGATGGCGGCTTCAGAAATCCCTTTTTCAGCCATTTCTTTTTTCACGCCATCCTCACCAATTTTGTCCAGTTTATCCAACGCAACGGTAAAGTCAATTAACTTATCTTTCGCTCCGATCACCTCAGCGATACCGGATAAGATTTTACGATTATTGATTTTAATCGTTACCCCATCCAATCCCAAAGCCGAAAAAACACTGTCGTACAACTGTACCAATTCTACTTCCTGCCATAGCGAATTCGATCCCACTACATCGGCATCACATTGATAAAACTCTCTGAAACGACCTTTCTGAGGTTTATCCGCACGCCAAACCGGCTGGATCTGATAGCGTTTAAACGGGAATTCAATTTCATTCTGATGTTGTACCACATAACGCGCAAACGGTACAGTCAGATCATAACGCAACGCTTTTTCCGAAATCTGAGCCGTTAGTTTTAAACTGTCTTTCGCTTCCAGAAAAGCATCGTTTGCTTTAGCAAGAAAATCTCCGGAATTAAGAATTTTAAAAATCAGACGGTCGCCTTCTTCGCCGTATTTCCCCATAAGGGTTTCGGAATTTTCAAAAGACGGCGTTTCGATCGGTTGAAATCCGAATCGTTCAAAATTGGATTTGATCGTGCTGAATATATAATTTCGTTTTGCCACCTCTAACGGTGAAAAATCCCGGGTTCCTTTCGGTATACTTGGTTTCTGTGCCATTGTAGAATTGAAATTTGAATTGTAAAACATCGGAAAAGCAGTAACTACTTTCCGGTTTCCGTGTTTTGCAAATATCTTACTTTTTCAAATGATCTCCGTTCCCTTTTTAAAAAAAAGCGACACTTTTCGGGTTGTTTTATCGCTCATTCAGTATCCGGATAGTATTCTTACACTTTTTAACGGATGGTGTGTAACAAAATCTGTATTTTAGTGACAAATTAGCATGATGTTCGGACTATTCAGAGAAAATACAAAAATCGCCTTAGGTGCCATCAAAAGTCAATTGTTGCGTACCATTCTTACGGTAATGATTATCGCAATCGGAATCACCGCATTGGTAGGAATCCTAACCGTGGTTTCGGCCCTTGAAAATACAATTGCAAAAGATTTCGCCTCGATGGGTGCGAATACCTTTTCTATTAGTCAGTACGATTTGTCTTCGCAAATCAACAACAACGATCCAAACCAGAAAATCAATCCGATTATCAGCTATCCGGAAGCCCGTGCTTTTCAGGAAAAATACAATTATCCGTTATCCACCACTTCGCTTTCGTTTACTGCAACCAGTAAAGCCGAAGTAAAATACGAATCTCAAAAAACCGATCCGGAAATCACCATTGTTGGTGTCGATGAAAACTTCCTGCCAAACAAAGGACTGGAAACAACAAAAGGACGGAACTTCACTGGTTTCGACATCAAAAACAATACTTTCGTTTGCATTTTGGGATCCGATTTTGAAAAAGGCCTTTTTAAAGACACCAATGCGATCGACAAAACGATATCCATTCGCGGTGCCCGTTTTAAAGTGATTGGTGTATTAAAAGAAAAGGGATCCACTTTTGGAAACAGTCAGGATTTAAGAGTGTTAATTCCAAATCAGATTGCCCGTTCGATTTTTTCGACACCAAATATCAATTATGACTTAAGTGTTATGATCGGTCAGAAAGAAATGATTGATCAGGCAGTTGACGATGCGATTATTACCATGCGTAGAATCCGCAAACAAAACCCGGTAGAAGAAAACAACTTTGGAATCGAACGCAGTGATGATCTGATCAATACTTTATTATCCAATACGCAATTTTTAGGTTATATCGCATGGGGCGTTGGAGTGATTACCATTTTTGGATCGTCTATTGCTTTGATGAACATCATGTTGGTATCGGTTACGGAAAGAACCCGCGAAATCGGAGTTCGTAAATCACTCGGCGCCAAAAAAAGTACGATTGCATGGCAGTTTTTTACCGAAACGCTTGTTATCGGTCAATTAGGTGGATTGGTTGGTATCTTACTCGGAATTTCCGTTGGTTTTCTGATATCAGTCGCCATCAAATTTAGCTTTGTCGTTCCGTGGATGGCTATTTTTGCCGCTTTTGCCACCACTTTTGTTGTTGCGATTGTATCCGGATTGTATCCGGCCATCAAAGCATCACAACTGGATCCGGTAGAGGCTTTACGCTACGAATAAGTACCCCAAACCGCTTTGGTCATCCGATCGTTTTCGTAAATATCTTTGCGGAGTTCAATTTGTGCGAACGTATTGGATGCTAATAAATTTTGCATTTCCGGTCCGAGATATTGGTTGATTTCAAAAAACAGCAATCCGTCTCGATTCAGATTTTTTGTAGCCAGTTCGGTTATTTTACGGTAAAACAACAACGGATCGTGATCCTCCACAAACAAAGCGAGATGTGGCTCAAATTCCAGTACGTTTTTCGAAATTTCCTGCTTTTCCAGGTTGCGCACATACGGTGGATTCGACACAATAATATCGAACATTTCCGGCAGAATTGTTGTTTCTAAAATGTTTTTATGCCAAAAGGTCACCGGTGCTTCCAACTGTCGGGCGTTTCTTCGGGCGACTTCCAGTGCTTTTTCCGAAACATCGATTGCATACACTTCGGCTTCCGGCAGATTTTTAGCCAGTGAAACCGCAATACAACCACTTCCGGTTCCGATATCCAATATTTTTATTTTCCGATCCTTAGGTAATTCGGATACCGAATTCAGAATCCATTCGACCAACTCTTCCGTTTCCGGCCTTGGAATCAGGACATTTTCGTTGACATAAAACGGCAATCCGAAAAATTCGGTTTCTTCAAAAATATACTGAATCGGTTTTTGTTCTTTTAACTGATGTAATACGGTTTCCCATTGCAACAACTGCATACCATCCAGTTCGAAAGCGGGTTGCAAAGCCAGATCGAGGCGTTTCATCTGGTGAAATGCTTCCATTGTGATATAAAAAAAACTATCGATTTCCTTTTCGTCGTAAATCGATACTAATTCGGTTTTAAAATAATCGCGGTATTCTTTTAGTAACATCTTATAAATCTTTGATCATCCAAATCGGACACGAACTGTGGCCGGTATTTCCCAACGGTGCGTCCAAATAATAAAATCCGGTTCTTTCGTATAATTTCCGGGCGGCTTCCATATTCGGAAGTGTTTCCAGATAACATTGCGCAAATCCGAACGCTTTTGCCTGTTCGAGGCATTTTTCCATCATCGCAGCTCCCAACCCCAATCCTCTGGATTCCGGAAGGAAATACATTTTTTGCAATTCGCAGATAGCTGCCGATCCATTTGCCAAAGGCGCTATTCCGGCTGTACCGATGATTTTCCCGTTTACCAAAGCTACAAAATAAAGTGAACGCGGTACTGTATAGGTTTCAAACATACAATCCAAAGCGGTATCGGCATAGGCTGTACCCACTTTAGGGACATCGTGTTCCAGCAAAACACTTCGGATTAGTGCCGCCACCGTAGCATTATCACTTTTTTTTATGGGCCGTATTTCGATTGTATTCATTTTTTGAGTAACTTATTTTTTGCAGATTAGTCTACAGGAATTACATTTGCCTGTTGCAAATCGTAGCGAATGTAAGCAGCTTGGCTGACAGTTCATAAACATTTACAATAAAATTATAACATCAACAGGACATTTTCTTGAAAACGCACGAACACTATATTAACCGTTGTATCGAATTGGCCCGAAACGGACTGGGGACGACCTATCCGAATCCACTGGTTGGCAGTGTCATTGTACACAATGGTGAAATTATCGGAGAAGGTTGGCACCAAAAAGCCGGCGAAGCCCATGCGGAAGTCAACGCCGTAAATTCGGTACAAGACAAATCGTTACTATCGGAAGCCACTATTTACGTAAGCCTGGAACCGTGTAGCCATTTTGGAAAAACACCACCATGCTGTGATTTAATCATTCATCATAAGATTCCGAATGTTGTAGTTGGCACTGTAGATCCGTTTGCCAAAGTCGCCGGAAACGGTATCCGAAAACTGGTAGAAGCCGGAAAAAATGTTACGGTAGGTATATTGGAAGACGATTGCAACGAACTGAACAAACGCTTTTTTACGTTCCATCAGAAAAAACGACCCTATATTATTCTGAAATGGGCCGAAAGTCAGGACGGTTATATCGCACCTTTACATAAAGACGAACAAAAACCGGTTTGGATTTCGAATACCTATTCCCGTCAGCTGGTTCACAAATGGCGTAGTGAAGAACAGGCTATCCTGGCTGGCACACAAACGGTTATAGATGACAATCCGAAATTAAATACAAGAGACTGGTCCGGTAATGATCCTATACGCATCGTATTAGACAGGACAGGACGGATTCCAGACAATGCCGCCGTAAAAGACGGGTCTGTAAAGACCATCATCTTTACTGAGGCTGAAAATATGCAAAATACCACTTCCCTTTTTTTTGAAAATTGTATCTTTGATACTAAACTTCCCCATACAATCATGGCTACACTTTACCGGCACGATATTCAGTCGTTGCTGATAGAAGGCGGTCGACAGACATTGCAGTTGTTTATTGATGCCGGATTATGGGATGAAGCACGTGTTTTTAAAGGTGCCATAATGCTAAACGAAGGAGTAAAAGCACCGGCTATAAAAGGCACGGTGATTAACCGACAGCAAATTATGAACGACGAACTTCTAATTTTCAGACATCATGATTGATACTATTATATTCGACTTTGGTAATGTTTTTATCAACCTGGCCGAAGAAGCCCCTTTTGAACATATGCGCAAAGCCGGGCTGGTTTGCTGGAACGAAGATCTGGACAACCTGAACAAACGCTATGAAAAAGGAAAAATAAAAGAATCCGATTTTTTTGGCGGGCTTCAAAAATACATCCCAAACAAAAGCCTGATTGAGATCCGCGATGCATGGAATGCCATTTTGCTGGATTTCCCTTTATACCGACTGGAATTTTTACAGAAACTATCGGCCAAATACCGGTTATTCCTATTGAGCAATACCGATGCCACCCATATTGAAAAGTTTGAAAACAAGGTCGGAGAAACATTTAGCCGTGAGTTTTATCAATGCTTCGAAAAAGTCTATTTTTCATTCGAAATTGGCCTTAGAAAGCCCGATCCCGAGATCTTCAACTATATCATCAACAAACACGAATTATCCCCTAAAAGAACCCTTTTTGTAGACGACAACAAGCACAACACCGATGTTGCAGCCAATTTAGGTCTTAACATCTGGAATTTACAGGTAGGCAAAGAAGATGTCGTTGATTTGCTGGATAAAAACTGGTAATTTTTAGCATTGGAAAAAGATACATACAAAACCCTGGCCGCTCCTTCGGAAGAGGTCCTTTACAAAGAAAAAAACAGTAAATTTTTTGGTTATGCTTTTCCGATCACTTCGGAAGACGACGTCAAACCCCTATTGGACGACATCAAAAAACAACACCATTCGGCACGCCATTGGTGTTATGCCTTTCAAACAGGTACCAATAAGATCTACTTTCGCGCCAACGACGACGGCGAACCCAACAACTCGGCCGGAATGCCTATCTACGGACAAATACAGTCATTTGATGTAACCAATGTACTGGTTATTGTCGTTCGTTATTTTGGCGGTGTAAAACTTGGTGTTGGCGGATTGATCTCCGCTTATAAAACAGCTGCACAAATGGCATTGGAAGTTTCGGACATTATCGAAAAAACGATAGACATTCACTACCTGATCCGTTTTGATTATAAAAACATGAACAAAGTCATGCGGGTCATTAAAGAAAAAAACCTGGACATTATTGATCAGCAAATGGAGATGAGTTGCGAGATTGAAATAGCAACGCGAAAAAAAAATGCCGAAATGATTTTCGACATTTTTTCGAATCTTTATGAGGTTGAAATTCTCGAAAAAGAATAAGTTTTTTAATTTTCTGCAAAGGCGGTTAACTTTTCCGTAACATACGTTGGCGGCAGCGTTGGCCTTCCTGTTTTCATATCCACAAACACCAAAACGGAGTTCCCGGTTGTTAATAACTCTCCCCCTTCGTTGTAGATTTCGTAGTCAAATTCGATCTTTACAGAGGTCTGACTTTTAAAGATTGTTTTAACCGTTAGCAGATCATCATAACGCGCCGGTTTTCGGTAATTCATACTTAGCGAAACCACCGGAAGCATGATCCCGTTTTCCTCCATCCATTTATAAGAAAGTCCCAGATTTCTAAGCCATTCCACGCGTCCCATCTCAAAATACTGCGCATAATTACCGTGATAAACGACCCCCATTTGGTCCGTTTCGGCATAACGGACACGAACCTGAAATTGATATTCTTTCATATTAATTTTTTGTTAATTTATTTTAAAAAGATTTTTAAATGTACTTACAATTTTTTTTTCATAAAATCAATATGACTTATATTTTTTTTTTGGAAAAATTGTCCACATATTTGTCTCTCCAATTTGAGCGAAAGTATCTGACTTTTGCTTTTTGCATTCAACATAAAAAAAACGTTAATTATGCCCGAATATATGAATAAAACTGCGCAATCGGTATGGGATAACTGTCTATCGTTCATAAAAGACAATATTCAGGACCAAGCATATAAAACATGGTTTGAGCCAATCAAAGCTGTTGAGCTTACTGATAACGCATTATATATTCAGGTACCTAGTAAATTTTTCTATGAATGGTTGGAGGAGCATTACGTAAAATTACTGAAAGTTGCCCTGACAAAAGAACTTGGTGCGAGCGCAAAGTTACTTTATAAAATCAAAATGGAAAACACTTATGGCAACAAACAACCGTTTACGGAACAATTGCCAAGTGTTAGCCGTCCGCAGGTAAAACCACAGGAAGTTGACGTACCGATTCAGAATAAAAACCCGGAACTTAAAAATCCGTTTATTATCCCGGGAATCCGAAATGTAAAAATCGAATCCCAGTTAAATTCCAATTACAGCTTTGACAATTTCCTTGAAGGGGAATCCAACCGTTTGGCGCGTTCTGCCGGAATGGCGGTTGCCAACAAACCCGGAGGAACCTCATTTAACCCATTATTGCTTTTTGGTGGTGTTGGATTAGGAAAAACACACCTTGCTCATGCTATTGGTGTTGAGATCAAAGAAAAACACCCGGAAAAAACCGTGTTATACATTTCGGCAGAAGTATTTACACAACAATATATTGATTCCGTTAAAAAGAACACCCGTAACGACTTTATCCATTTTTACCAGCTGATTGACGTATTGATCATTGATGACGTACAATTCTTATCCGGTAAAGCAGGAACTCAAGACGTATTTTTCCATATTTTCAACTATTTACACCAAAATGGTAAACAGGTAATCCTGACTTCCGACAAAGCGCCGGTAGACATGCAGGATATCGAACAGCGCTTGCTTTCGCGTTTTAAATGGGGACTTTCGGCCGAAATTCAACAACCGGATTACGACACCCGAATTGCCATCCTAAAAAACATCCTGTACCGAGATGGAGTTGAAATGCCGGACGAAATTGTAGAATACGTAGCCAAAAACATTAAAACCAACGTACGGGAACTCGAAGGTGCCATTATTTCATTAATCGCACAATCGTCGTTTAACAAACGTGAAGTAACAACCGAACTGGCCAAACAGGTCGTGGAAAAATTCGTAAAAAATGTAAAACGCGAAGTTTCCATCGATTATATCCAAAAAGTTGTATCCGACTATTTCCAGTTGGATATCGAGACATTACAATCGAAAACCAGAAAACGCGACGTGGTTCAGGCGCGACAACTGGCTATGTTTTTCGCTAAAAAATTCACCAAGGCTTCTTTAGCCAATATCGGATCACAAATTGGCGACAGAGACCACGCAACCGTATTACACGCTTGCAAAACGGTTGACAATCTGGTTGCCACCGACAAACAGTTTAAAAAATACGTAGACGATATACACAAAAAGTTATCCCTATAACCCATGCCTACAAAAATTCTAATGGTTTGTTTGGGGAACATTTGCCGATCCCCTTTAGCAGAAGGAATCTTAAAAAGCAAACTCCCAACGGATGCTTTTGAAGTCGACTCTGCCGGAACCGGAGGATGGCATGCCGGTGAACATCCGGACAAGCGTTCGATTCATACAGCTAAAAACCATAGAATTGACATTTCCAATCAACGAGCCAGACAATTCAAACTGGCCGATTTTCAGGATTTTGACTATATTTTTGCCATGGATAATAACAATTACAGAGACATTATCAGACTGGCACCGGACGAAGCTTCCAAAAGCAAAGTCCGACTTATACTAAACGAATTACATCCCGGCGAGAATATATCGGTTCCCGATCCTTATTATGGCGGACAAGCCGGTTTTGAACAGGTTTTCAATCTACTTGATGAAGCCTGCGATATTCTTGCTTACAAATTAAAAACACATCATCTATGAAAGCGGCTACTTCTTATGGCAAACTATATCTAATCCCTACGACTTTGGGCGAAATGAACCCGGAAGATGTTTTGCCGCAAACCATTAAAAGAAGTATCGATTTTATAGATCATTATATCGTTGAAAACGAAAAAACGGCTCGTCGTTTTATAAAAAGCGTTTATCCTGAAAAAAAACAGCCGGAATTAAAAATTTCCGTACTGAATAAGCATACCGAAACTTCCGAACACCATGCTTTTATCCAACCACTTTTAGAAGGTCAGCATATTGGATTAATGAGTGAAGCCGGTTGTCCCGGTGTAGCCGATCCCGGTGCTGCAATTGTAAAACTGGCGCACGAAAAAGGAATTCAGGTGGTACCACTTGTTGGCCCTTCTTCCATTTTACTGGCTATTATGGCTTCCGGAATGAATGGACAGAGTTTTGCCTTTAACGGCTACCTTCCTATTGACAAATCGGATAAAAAACAGGCGTTAAAGAATTTCGAAAAGCTTTCGTCCGACAAAAACCAGTCACAACTTTTTATCGAAACACCATATCGAAACAATAAACTTTTTGAAGATTTAATGCAAACTTTACAACCCGGTACCCACCTGTGCATTGCCTGCGATATTACGTTACCAACCGAATTTATCAAAACCCGAACGGTTAACGAATGGAAAAAAAATAAGGCCGATTTACACAATCGACCTTGTATTTTTATTATTCACAAAATGAATTAATTCATTTTAACCTTTGCATTGGGATTGGCCACAATGTTTGAGGTATCATATCCACCAAATTTTCTAAGGTAACTTTTTAACGAGGTTCCGAAACCATCGGTAAACCCGTTATTACCATTGCTTTTAAGAAAGCTTTTCACCGAACCTGCGCCACCTAAGTGTGCTGCAGCAAGTATACCCGATTCGGTAATTTTTACCCCTTTAATCACTTTTCCTTCATAACGGTCGATTTCCTTACGGAGCTCCCATTTATTTCGCGCTAAAAGTGCTTTAAAGGCCTTTTCCTGCATTCTTGGGTTTTTTAGAAACCCGGCAACATCATAAATACCAACGGTTCTTAAAGTGCTCTTTCCGAACTGGTATTTCCCCATATAACCAAACGGATTCACCAGGTTATATAATCCGAGCGATTCTTTAATAGCGATCGCCTGCTTAAAACCTACGTATGATTTACCGGTAAATGGGAAATTAAAAAATACTTTGCTGGTTTCTTCCTCGGTGGGAACTAAATACGTGATTACTTCATCATCCTCAATATGGAATCCTTCTAACTTTTCTACTTCGAAGACTTTAAATCCCGAACTGATTAAGGTGATTAGGAGTATCAATCCTAAAAAGTACGTCCATTTTTTTATCATAAATTTTGATTTCTCAAGCCCTGTCACCATCTTGAAATTTCTGATTGCAAATATAAGACATTTTTTATAAACCTGAAAATCAAGCTGTTAAAGTTTTCTAAAAACAAACTTAACAACAAGCTAACGCTTGCTTAACGCCCTGATACCGCTGACTCCCAATGGATGAGCCGTCATTTTGACGCTTTCCAAAAAGTCAAAAAAAGAGACTGAAAATGGTTTTTGCCATGCAACTACGGCAGGAATAAAGATTTGGACTAAATAAATATAATACTGCTAACTCTCCAAAAAACAAGGCCTTCCGAACGAATCAGAAGGCCTTAATTTTTTTGCTTTAGCTATTTTGGTTATCGGTTGATTCCTTGCTTGGCCAACCACTCCACATATTTCTTTTTATTAACACCATGCTGCGCTAAAGTCGACGCAAACTCATGATATCCGAACTTCTCCACACTCGCACAGAAATAGATATAATCGTGCTTTTCGGCATTTAAAACCGCATCGATCGCATTGATATCCGGCATTGCAATTGGTCCCGGAGGTAAACCGGTATGAATATAGGTATTATAAGGAGAATTGATTTTAAGATCTTCATACAACACTCTTTTGATCACACGATCAAAATCATTGGTTTCTTTTTTTACCGCAAAAATAACCGTCGGATCCGCCTGTAATGGCATGTCTACTTTTAAACGGTTCAGATACACTCCGGCTACGCGTGGTCGTTCATCAACTTTAGCGGTTTCTTTATGCACAATCGCAGCCAAAGTCGATACTTCGATTGGCGTTAACCCTAAGACTTTGGCTTTTTGCAAACGATCCTCATTCCAGAATCTGCGATATTCTTTGATCATCTTATCACGTACCTTCGTAGCGGTTGTATTCCAATAAAACTCATAGGTATTTGGAATAAACATACTCAGGATGTTTTCTTTATTGAAACCGTTTTCAGCCATAAAAGTCGAATCGGTAAAAGTATTGGTCAATGTAAGACTATCCGGTTCGATCTGACTCGATAAACGTTGTACCAATTTCCCCAGTGATTCCTGGTTGTTAAAGGCCATTTTTACCGGTACGTTTTTACGAAGGGAACGTACGATATCAAAACTACTCATTCCTTTTGTTAACAGGAATTTTCCCGAAACCACATTTTGCTCATAGCCTCTTTTGGACGCTACAAAGTCAAAATGCTCCATGTTTTCAATATAAGGTTCTATTATTTTTTGCACTTGCGGATACGTCGCATCTGTCGGAACATAGACAAATAGTTCGTTTTCAGAAAACTTTGTATTGGCCGAAAATACTTTGTTATACAGTACATAACCGTAAATCAAAGCAACGAATAGCAATACTACCGAAAAAATGCTGATGATTTTTTTTACTTTCAAAATAAGATGATTTAAGATTGATGAATTAACTGATATATGCCTTCATCGGTAAACTGATGCTCTGTGCGCACCCAATCCTTTTTTACCCCGATGCATTGGAAGCCAAAAGTAGTAAAAAGCTTGATACTCGCTACATTTTCCTGACTAATATTTGCATACAACTGATGTAGCTGTAACTGACTGAATGCGTAGTCGATAAGCAATTGCAGCGCTTCTTTTCCGATTCCGCGGTTTCGGTCATCACTACTTTTTATAACGATCCCAACACCAGCTCTTTGGTTCTTCGGATCAAAATCAAAAAGGTCGATTAGCCCAATGGCTTCAAAAGTTCCCTTCCGGCAGATCGCCAGTCGCAGTTGTTTGGCCTCGTAAATGTCCTGTTGTGCATTTTCCAGATACTGTCGGATCAGGAAACGACTATAGGGCGTCTGGGTATTACTCACCTCCCAGATACTTTCATCATTTTCGATCGCATAAACAAATTCCAGATCCTCCGGTTCGAGTGCCCGCAGGTAAATAGTAGTGCCGGTTAAGGTTATCACGTTTTATAGATTTATTTCACCGTTAAAAACAAAGGTAGCCGGACCTTTCAGGAAAACATCCGTATAAAATCCGTTTTTTTCGCGGAAACTCACTTCCAATTGTCCACCTTCCACATCGAGCGTGATCGCGGAACTATCGGTTTTTCCTGTTGCTTTCATTGCGATGGCCACTGCCGTTACTCCGGTTCCACAGGATAAGGTTTCATCTTCCACACCTCTTTCATAGGTTCGCACAGCAAAACGATCGTTCCCTACCTGAGACACAAAGTTTATATTACTACCGGATTTCCCATACAAATCACTGTATCGGATACGCGCGCCTTCGTTTTTTACATCAAATATCTTCAAGTCATCCACCAGTTCCACATGATGCGGCGAGCCCGTGTTTAAAAATACGTGATTCGAATGTTCTTCGACCGTATCTACGTCTTTCATTTGCAGCGACACAATCCCTTTTTCATCGATCGTGGCATGATGCAAACCATCGGTCGCAATAAAAGTCGCCTGATTGTCAATAACACCCAACTGACGGGCAAAAGCGACAAGACAACGCCCTCCGTTTCCACACATCGAACTTTCGTTTCCATCAGCATTATAATACACCATACGAAAATCGGTCGATTCGTCATTTTCTAACAGTATCAAACCATCGGCACCAATACCAAATCGTCTGTCGCACAATGCATTGATAAGATTGGTATCATTTTTGGAGAATGTTAATTGCCGGTTATCGATCATCACAAAATCATTTCCGGTTCCCTGATATTTATAAAATTGTATTTTCATTTGTCCTGACAAGTAAGGCTTTTTTAAGGCGTATTCTTTATTGTTAAAAACGCCAGTCCTTTATTATTATTACGAAGTTACGGATAAACAAAAGTACAAATATTAATGACACGTTAAAGATTGTTAAACGGGAGTTAAACCCTTTTTCCGAGTTGTTGAAGTTTATAATTTTACTGTTAAATAATTAAATATGCCAGCGAATATGAAACGATTATCAAGTTTATTCTTAGTCTCCCTGTTAAGCGGAGCTACAACTCTTGGAGCTTACAAACTCTTTTTTGCCCCATCTGCTCCTGCTGATTCCCAACTTTCTATCGCACCCAACTATACCCGAAATGTTAGCCTTGGTGCTGCCGAAAATTTAGACTTTACCGCAGCTGCCGAAAGTGCCGTACATTCGGTTGTACACGTGAAAAATGTTTCTATATCTAAAATCCCGACAAATCCTTTAATGGAGTTTTTCTACGGTTACCGCGGTGACCAGCAACAGACTCAGATCGGAACCGGTTCGGGTGTTATCATCACTCAGGACGGCTATATCGTGACCAACAATCACGTAATCCAGAATGCAACCGATCTGGAAGTCACCTTAAACAACAATAAGACCTATAAAGCCCGACTGGTTGGAACCGACAGCAAGATGGACATTGCCTTACTAAAAGTCGATGCCGATGAAAAACTACCCTATGCCACTTTCGGAAACTCCGATAATATTAAGGTAGGCGAATGGGTATTGGCCGTGGGTAATCCGTATAATCTGACATCGACTGTTACAGCCGGTATCGTATCAGCAAAAGCCCGTAATTTATCCAATAACGGTATTCAGTCTTTTATTCAGACGGATGCAGCCGTTAACCCGGGCAACAGTGGTGGTGCTTTGGTAAACACCCGTGGCGAACTAATCGGAATTAACACGATGATTTCATCGGTAACCGGATCGTATGTTGGTTATTCTTTTGCCGTTCCGTCCAACATCACCCGAAAAATTGTCGAGGATTTGATGGAATACGGTAACGTACAACGCGGCGTATTGGGCGTGGAAGGTGCCGAACTAAACAGTACAGCGTCTAAAGAATTTGGCGTAAAGCTAACACAGGGTTTTTACGTAACCGGTGTTTCTAAAAAATCGGGTGCCGAAAAAGCCGGATTGCGAAAAGGTGATATTATCGTACAACTCGACAATCAACCGATTAATTCGTATGCCGATATGTCGTCCTATGTGAACACCAAACGTCCGAATGATGTAGTGATTGCCGGAATCATCCGCGAAGGCAGTCGTAAAGATGTCAAAATAGAACTAACCAAACGCGAGTTGCTAAACTATGACTTTAACGGTCTGGAACTGGAAGATATTGGTCCGGCTGAGAAAAAAATGTTTAACATCAATTATGGTGTCAAAATAAAAGACATCACCAGCGGTAACCTGTTAAAATATGCAAACGACCTGAAAGGAAGTATCATCCTGAATGTAGACGGTGCAAAGGCAACCGATATTGAAACAGTATCGCAGGCACTCTCCCGAAAAGGCGAAGGACAATCGGTTCGAATGGAACTGATTACCCGAAAAGGAGCCTTAGTACAGGTGATCACCCAATAAAAATCCGCCCAAAATGAACCCTGCTTTTTAGCAGGGTTTTTAATTTTAAAAAAGTTGCATTTTGCAAAAATAAATTCAGTAAAAATCAATACTTTTGCACCAATTTTATTTAACAACACAATCCTAACTTTTTAACTATAATGAACAACAACAGTGCTGTTTACGAGAAAGAGTTGGCTTTTCAGGCAGACAGAAGAAGAGCCGGCGTTGAATTTATCAAAATCATTAGCGACCTATGGTATGACAAGTCTATCGAATTGGTTCTTTTCAGAAACCAATTGATCGACCGAAATGTAAGCGACATCATCAACTTACATGAATATGCCGGTGAATTTGTTCAAAAACCAATCAACATTTTTGATTCTGTTGAGATCGCCAGAGCTATTGAAGCTTTGGACTTACCACCTTCCCGAATTGACATCGGTAAATTAACATACGAATACCATTTAGAAGACGACAAATATAACGACGCTACTGCTTTTGTGGTAGACAAACTGAAAAATGCAAAAGAGACCAAAGATATCCAGCCAAAAGATGTGGTATTATATGGTTTCGGACGTATCGGACGTTTATTGGCTCGTGAGTTAATGTCGAAAATCGGAAAAGGACAACAATTGCGTTTACGTGCGATTGTTACCCGCGATAAAAACGATGCGGTTTTATTAGAAAAGCGTGCTTCTTTATTGCGTTACGATTCGGTTCACGGTGATTTCGAAGGTTCGGTTACCGCAGATCCTGAAAACAATGCATTGATCATTAACGGAACGACTGTACATATTATTACGGCTAACGCTCCGGAAGAAATCGACTATACACAATACGGTATCAACGACGCGTTGATCATCGATAATACCGGTGCTTTTACAACCGAAGAAGCATTAAGCCGTCACCTTACTTCAAAAGGAGCCGACAAAGTATTACTTACCGCTCCAGGTAAAGGTGTTCCAAACATCGTATACGGTGTAAACCACGCAGATTACAACCCGGATGAAGTAAAAATCTATTCGGCTGCTTCGTGTACTACAAATGCAATCACACCAATTTTAAAAGCTGTTGAAGACACTTTAGGAGTAGTAAAAGGACATTTGGAAACGATCCACGCTTATACCAACGACCAGAATCTGGTTGATAACATGCACAAAAAATACCGTCGTGGAAGAGCTGCCGCTTTAAACATGGTAATCACCGAAACAGGTGCCGGAAGCGCCGTTGCAAAAGCATTACCTGCATTGGCTGGTAAGCTAACTTCAAACGCGATTCGTGTACCGGTTCCAAACGGTTCATTAGTAGTATTGAATCTTGAAGTTGGAAAAGAAACTTCAAAAGATGGCGTTAACGACATCATGAAACAATATGCTTTAGAAGGTGAATTGGTTGAACAAATCAAATACTCATTAAACAATGAATTGGTTTCTTCTGACATCGTAGGAACTTCTGCTCCGTCAATTTTCGACAGTAATGCGACAATCGTTTCTGCCGATGGTAAAAACGTTGTATTGTACGTTTGGTATGATAACGAATACGGATACAGCCACCAGGTAATTCGTCTGGCAAAATATATCGCTAAAGTAAGACGTTATATGTATTATTAATCGTTTGCTTTGCAACATTATGATAACGCCCCGATATTAATCGGGGCGTTTTTTTTATACCTATTACTAACACCTGACAGGTTTTTAAAACCTGCCAGGTGTTACACAAAAAAAAGGGCCGTCTTTTCAGACAGCCCTTTTACTATAGTTATAATTTGATTATGCTTTACCAGCAGCGATCAAATTCAAAGCAGAACCTGCTACAAACCAGCCAATCTGACCTTCGTTGTAGGTATGGTTAGCCATGATGATATCTTTTGAACCATCGGCATGAACAAACTCTAACGTTAATTGTTTACCTGGTGCAAATTCTTTTAAATCTACGAAGTTGATAGTATCATTCTCCTGGATTTTATCGTAATCTGCCTCATTAGCAAACGTTAATGCCAACATACCTTGTTTTTTAAGGTTGGTTTCGTGGATACGGGCAAATGATTTTACCAATACCGCTTTCACCCCTAAGTGACGAGGCTCCATTGCAGCGTGCTCACGTGAAGATCCTTCACCGTAGTTATGATCACCCACAACGATTGAAGGTACTCCTGCCGCTTTGTATGCACGTTGTACAGCCGGTACTTCACCGTATTCACCTGTCAATTGGTTTTTCACGTTGTTTGTTTTTTGGTTGAATGCATTCACCGCACCAATCAACATATTGTTTGAAATATTATCCAGGTGACCACGGAAACGTAACCATGGACCTGCCATTGAAATGTGATCCGTTGTACATTTTCCGAAAGCTTTGATCAACAACTTCGCTCCGGTAATATTCTCACCGTCCCAAGGTTTGAAAGGCGCTAATAATTGTAAACGCTCTGACGTTGGCGAAACTGCCACCTGAACTCCGGAACCGTCTTCTGCCGGTGCCTGATATCCAGGATCCTCAGCATCAAATCCTTTTTTCGGTAATTCGTCACCGCTTGGTTCGTCCAACATTACTTCTACTCCGTCTTCGTTGATTAACTTATCCGTTAACGGGTTAAATCCTAAGTCTCCGGCAATAGCCAAAGCTGTTACCAATTCCGGTGATCCTACAAACGCTAATGTGTTCGGGTTACCATCGGCACGTTTTGAGAAGTTACGGTTAAACGAGTGAACAATTGTATTTCTTTCTTCTTTTTCAGCACCTTCTCTATCCCACATACCGATACATGGTCCACATGCATTGGCAAATACGGTAGCTCCGATTTTATCGAAAGTATCGATAAATCCGTCACGCTCGATGGTATAACGAACCAACTCCGATCCCGGTGTGATGGTAAATTGTGCTTTTGTTTTTAATTTTTTGTCCGCTACCTGTTTTGCTAAAGAGGCTGCACGGGCAATATCTTCGTAAGATGAGTTCGTACAAGAACCGATCAATCCGATTTCAACTTTTAACGGCCAGTTATTTTTCTCAGCTTCTTCTCTCATTTTAGAGATAGGCGTCGCTAAATCCGGAGTAAATGGTCCGTTTAAGTGTGGCTCTAATTCCGAAAGGTTGATTTCGATTACCTGATCGAAGTATTGTTCCGGGTTAGCGTAAACCTCTTCGTCGGCAGTTAAATATTTTGCAATTTGATTTGCTGCATCAGCAACCTCTGCACGTCCTGTAGAACGTAGGTAACGATCCATTGATTCGTCGTATCCGAAAGTTGAAGTCGTCGCTCCGATTTCTGCTCCCATATTACAGATAGTACCTTTACCAGTACATGACATTGAAGTCGCCCCTTCTCCGAAATATTCCACGATAGCTCCCGTTCCTCCTTTTACAGTAAGGATACCGGCTACTTTTAAGATTACGTCTTTTGGTGCTGTCCACCCTGATAATTTACCAGTTAATTTAACACCGATTAATTTCGGGAATTTTAATTCCCATGCCATTCCGGACATTACGTCTACTGCATCAGCTCCTCCAACTCCGATAGCCAACATACCCAATCCACCTGCATTTACTGTATGTGAATCGGTTCCGATCATCATCCCTCCAGGGAAAGCATAGTTTTCTAATACTACCTGGTGAATAATTCCCGCTCCCGGTTTCCAGAATCCGATACCGTATTTATTTGAAACAGACGATAAGAAATCGAATACTTCGCTACTTTGTGATTTTGCTCTTGCCAAATCGGTTTTAGCATCTACTTTCGCCTGGATAAGGTGATCACAGTGTACTGTTGTTGGAACCGCTACTTTGTTTTTTCCGGCATGCATAAACTGCAATAAAGCCATCTGTGCTGTAGCATCCTGACAAGCAACACGATCCGGTGCAAAATCCACATAATCTTTACCTCTTGTAAATGCCTGAGAAGGTGTTCCTTCCCAAAGGTGAGCATATAAAATCTTTTCAGATAATGTTAGCGGACGACCAACAAGTTCACGTGCTTTATCCACACGCTCTGCCATGTTTCCGTACACTTTTTTAATCATTTCTATATCAAAAGCCATACTATGAATGAGTTATGTTATTATTTGTTTGTTTACTTAAAGCGGTACAAATTTAATCAATCCTAATGAGATTTGAAAATTTTTAGTATTTCTTTAATTTCAAAGAATTATTATTTATAAACATTCTATTTTACTGAATATTTTTCAACGATTCTAAGAAATAACACCGAAAAGCGATAAATTCATAATTTTTTAATTTTATATTGTCGATTCCTAAAAAAAACAACTCATTTACTAATAAATTCCAAAATCAGGACACCCGAAAAAGCCCATAAACAGGTCGAAACACGCGTTTTTATCGATCAAAAAAAGTGAAAAAAAAATTTTAAAACAGATCTGTATTTTACTTTCGGAGTGCCATTATCGGTTTTTCATAATAACGATACAACAGATAGCTTAGTAAAAAAGTAATAGTGAGGTATACCAGCGTAAAAAGATGCAACTCCCAATCCGGTAAAGAAACCGTGTCAATCCAATATTTAAGCAATTGTAAAACAAGACTATAATGAACCAGATAAATCGAATACGAAATCAGACTTATCAGCGTAACAGGTTTTGCAAACCAGGACGGTGCCCTTCTCCATTCCGACAAAACCGGCAGAAATAACGCAAACGTAAGCGAAGTAATTGGCAAATAGAGTACATTCCAAAAGAACGGATAGCTTTCGATTAAAATCTGAAAAAAGCCCACTCCTACAAACATTAGCACAATCAGAAAACAACCCAAAGCAGCCATTTTTAATTTGTGCTTTGACCAGAATTCACGGTAATTAGTATACAACCAACTAAAGGCTACTCCAATTAAAATAGAATCTATTCTATAAATCACCACTGCTTTTAACGACACATTCCATTGCGTTAGCGTTGTATTGGACGTCCCGAAATAATATCCGATTTTGACTCCTATAAATAATAGGATCAAACCTAAAACCACGGCTAAAAAAACACGGGATTTATTTTTCCGCGGAAACACCAAAGCAGCGACAAAAAATGCCAACGCAGCAATCAGATAGGCAAACTCCTCAACCGACAAACTCCAGGATTCCGGAAAAAAGGCCGGCATGGTTGTCGCAAAATTTTGCAGAAAAAGAAAATAATAGCCCGCGTGCTCCATTTGGAAACCAAACAAGAGTCCCAAACCGCAATTCAATAGCAGTATTAAATAATAGTTCGGCAATGTTCGAAACCATCTTCGTTGCAGGAAATAAAAAACCGTAGCACGGTTAAAATCGGTCGTTACAAACAGCCGGTATAAAATACCTCCGATCAGAAATCCGCTTAAAACAAAAAACAATTCCACGCCCCAAAATCCAAACAGCGTAAAGAGCTGACCTAAAATTCTCGGGCAATCCGGATAAATCCACAATAAATGACCTCCCAAAACCATTAGGATTGCCGTAGCACGCATCACATCCAATCCGAAAATACGTTCCGTTCCTATTATTGTGGTAGCATTCATTTTATTTATCTATTTTTGTTTTATACCGCATTTTCTTATGAAAAAATCAAAGATATATAAATATTTCACAATACTAACCGTCCTTATCCTGGCCGTAATCGGAATTGTATATTCGCAACTTACCAACCGACATAAGGCGATTGTAAAAACACAGGTTTTACATTTTACCGGATTACTGGACAGCGATTGGACCGTAACCAATGGTATACAGGAATACAAAATGCTATCGCCTACTTTCCTTATTGACGGCATTTACAAATCGATGGAAGGTCCGAAAGCCTCCCGTTATATCCAACTGAATCAGACCGAAAAATTATTATGGATTAAAGGCTTTGAAGTACAGGCTTTTGATGCCAACACGAATGCACCGCTATCCAATGATTATATCTGTCATATGAATGTCGACATTAACGATGTAAAATATTACAACCACTGGCAGTTAGACGATCGTATCGGAAAACAATACCCGCGTCTTACTTCCCTATCACAAGGTTTGGAGCGTTTTGATTTTCCTAAAGGTTATGGTGTTCCGATTATCGGCAATGATTTTCTTTTTGTTACGTCGCAGACTTTAAATCAGAATATCCCGGATATTTTTAAAAAAGTAAAACACAAAATCACCGTTAAATACGATGCTTCCCAAAGTGGGATAAAACCATTAATGAGTAAAACCGTTTTTATACAATTGCCTTTCGACAAGCACGATCCTTTTAAAGGTCCGCTGGATCCGGGAAGCAATCAATGTATTCCTGTGGAAACCAAAAATCATACGTATGAAGATAAAAACGGAAACAAATTGTCCGGCCATTGGGTAATTCCGACCGGTATTACCACGTATCGAAGCAGCATTACCGAACAATTACAACTTGCGGATAGTGCGCGCCTGCATTTTTCCGCGCCGCATGTACATCCGTTTGCAACAGCGATTGGCATTTATGACAAGACCGCCGGCAAAACCGTTTTTAGCTGTAAGGTGACCAACTACAAAGACAAAATCGGACTAAAGGAAATCCAGCCGTTTCATTCCGAAACCGGCGTATGGCTTTACGCCAACCACGAATATGAACTGGTTTTAAATGTTAACAACACTTCCGCAACCGAACAGGACATGATGGGAAGTATGTTTTTGTTTTTTTACGACCGCGAACTGGAAAAGAAAATCGCATCACAATAGCATTATACCATATAAACAAAAGAGCCTTTTCGAAAGTATTGAAAAGGCTCTTTTTTATATCTTATGATTTGATTTATTATACCGCTATTTTATCTTCCTGATTAAAGTATTTAAAAAGCATTACCGCTGCGAGTATCGCTCCGGCCAACGACAGTAGACTTCCCACTGTTATCAATTCAATAGCTTTAGAAGTCACTTCCGGGAATTTTCGATAATCGGTTAGTACCGCCAAAAACAATCCAAAGGATACCAATCCCACAACCAGTCCGATAAAAATTCCAAAATAGCGATTTTTAAAAACAAGCTGCGCGGCCATAATGGCCAGTACCACAATCATCAGGTAATTGATTTGCCCTTTTACAATCAGGGTTTCTACAAAACTGAAAACCGCCAGTCCCATCAGGATATATTCCGGCAGATTTTTTACAATATTTTTCATTTGATAACAGTTTTTGGTTCGTTCTAACAAAAACGTAAAAAATCAAAAAAAATTATAATAATTTCGCAACGATCATTTCTTCTGTAATGCCTTCTGCATCCGCTTTATAATTCTTAATGATACGGTGACGTAAAATTCCGGTTGCTACCGCTTTTACATCTTCGATATCCGGCGAAAACTTCCCGTTTAAAGCCGCGTTGGTTTTAGCAGCCAAAATCAGGTTTTGCGATGCACGCGGTCCGGCTCCCCAATCCAGATAATTTTTTACATAATCGGTTGCCAAAGCGTTATCCGGACGTGTTTTACTGACTAAAGTTACCGCATATTCGATCACGTTATCCGCTACCGGAATACGACGAATCAAATGTTGGAAATCGATAATCTCCTGAGCTGTAAACAATGGATTCACCTGAACATTTACATCCGAAGTAGTACTTTTTACCACTTGTACCTCTTCTTCAAAAGTCGGATAATTTAATTTGATCGCAAACATAAAACGGTCCAACTGTGCTTCCGGTAACGGATAAGTTCCTTCCTGTTCGATCGGGTTTTGGGTTGCCAATACAAAAAACGGCAAGTCCAGTTTATAGTGATGTCCGGCAATGGTCACCGCTTTTTCCTGCATCGCTTCCAAAAGCGCCGCCTGGGTTTTTGGCGGTGTACGGTTGATCTCATCTGCCAGGATGATATTGGAAAAAACAGGTCCTTTAATAAATTTAAAAGTCCGCGATTCGTCCAGAATTTCACTTCCAAGAATATCAGACGGCATTAAATCGGGTGTAAACTGAATTCGTTTAAAATCCAATCCCAAAGCTTGTGAAATGGTATTTACCATTAATGTTTTGGCCAATCCCGGAACACCTACCAACAAGGCATGTCCGCCGGCAAAAATGCTCAATACAATCTGGTTCACCACTTCTTCCTGACCCACGATAATTTTAGCGATTTCTTCTTTTAAGGCTTTTTGTTTCTGAACCAGGTTTTGAATTGCTGCAACGTCTGACATAATATTTTATTCGTATCTGTTAAATTAAAAAAGAGTTAGCTTTAAATTCATAAAACTAACTCTTTTAATTATTTTTTAAAAATTATTTTTTCAACCAGTTATTCGTGAATTTACAATCTCTGTAATCTCCGTTGATTTTAATATAGGTTTCTTTAATTTTCTCTTCCGTCCATTTTGCAATGGCTTTAATTTGCTTTTCTTTTAAAGCCAATTCTTTAATTTTCAAGTAATCTTTAGCATAATCGGCAGTATGCTCATCATAACGATTGGTAACCGTCATTAATTTATAATGCTTTGTTCCTTTATCGTCTGCATCAACCAATGGTAACGACACCGCTCCATCTTTTAAATCGGCTACCTGACTGTATAATGCCGGATCCATTTTAGTCAATTCAAAACGGGTTTCCAATGTTCTTGGGTTCACCAAAAGTCCACCACTGTTACGGGTTTCTTTTTCATCTGATGAAGCTCGCGCCGCATCGGCAAACGAAATCTCTCCGCTTACAATTCGCTGACGGATTTTTTCGATTTTTTCCTTCGCTTCTTTCATCGCCTCATCCGATACTTTCGGGATGATCAAAATATGTCTTAAATCCAGTTCCTGACCACGGATTTTCTCCAGATAGATAATATGGTAACCGTAGGTTGTTTCAAACGGTTCGGAGATTTCTCCTTCAGCCAACGTAAAGGCTACATCTTTAAACTCTTTTACGAAAGGCGTTTTACGCGTAATTTTATAAAAACCTCCGGTTGGAACCGATGCTTTATCATCCGAAAACAATACGGCTTTGCTATAAAAACTGGCACCGTTATCCAATACGTCCTTTTTAATTTCCCGTAACTGATTCATTACCCTTTGTTTTTCAGCGTCTGAAATTTTAGGATTCACAACGATCTGTGCTACTTCCATTTCGGCTCCGAAAACCGGTAATTCTTCTTTTGGAATTCCTTTAAAGAACGTACGAACTTCTTCCGGTGTGATCTCTACTTCATCTACAACCTTACGTTGCATCTGCGACGTCAGTTTGTTCATCTTTACGATATCGAAAAAGTAGGTTTTAAATTCTTCCAGATTCTTTTTGTTGTAAAATTTCACAACTTTATCAATCGATCCTACCTGTTCTACCATCTGGTCTAACTGCGAGTTCATAAAGTCGTGTACCTCCTGATCGGTCACTACGATACTATCCTGAATAGCCTGGTGTGCATATAATTTATCTTCCAGAAGTTTCCCGAACATTTCGCAACGCGTGATATTTTTAATGTCAATCCCCTGTGCCTGTAACTCGACAAATGTTTTGTCGATATCCGAATCCAATACAACATATTCCCCAACTACGGCTACCACTCCGTCAATCTTCTTTTTCGGGGTTTGCTGCGCCTGAGCTGTTCCGAAGAACGCCAGAGACAACCCGAAAATCAAAGCCGCCTTTTTATTTATAAACTTCATATTTCTTATTTTTAATGGCATCATTAGTGATCTCTTTTTCAAATTTCTTAATGTATTCTAGTTTTCTGTTATTTAATAATATTTGTTTTATCGTTGGGCTTATATATTCGAACGGCGCCGTTTGATTCCGATCTAAAACCTTATTCACTTTTACCAGATAGGCCGAAAGACTGTCCTGATATTCATATGCAATCCCGTCGGTTATATAACGATTCCGATTATCCGGGTTTACAAACGGCAGGTTGCGATACACCTGATTCATATCAACCCAAACCGTGTCGTTAAAAGCATAACTCTTAAACTGTATGGTCATCCCTTCCAAAGCTTCTTTATCTTCTTTCCGGGAGGAATTGAACCGACTTCTGATGACTGCAAATTTAGGATTATCTTTGGTCAGATTGATATATTTTAACCGGACTAATGTTCCTGTTGTCTTGAAATTCTCTTTGTTTGCCTGATAATAACGCAACAATTCGTCTTTTGTTATCGTCGTATCAATAGCCTGTTTTACGACCTGTTCAATATAGGCACCCGCATATAAATCGGTTGTATATTGCTTGATCAATTCGTCAAAAGAAGCTTTATCCTTATCACTAAGATTCACTTCCGCGGCAGCCCTTAATAATGTACGCGTTGCCCATCTGTCGATATAATTTTTAACAATCATCAGACTATCCGCTTTGGAAGTTCCCGCAGGAACCAGTCCTTTGATCTCATCTGCATACAGATAGGAATCGTTTACCCTTGCAATCGCTTTAGGCTTTTGCTTCGGTCGGATATAGTCGCAGGACCAAACCGAAAACACTATTAAAAACAGTACGACGGCTTTATTCATTTATTATTGCTGCAATTGCTGTTTTACCTCGCTAAACACCCCTTTATCAACATTGATGGTAAACTCTTTTTTCAGTTCGTCCACCCATTTGCTTTCCAGGTATTGTTGGTAATCGTTAATTACTTTTCCTTTGGTTTCCTCAAATGTTTTAGGGCCTTTTGGCATTTTTTTAAGTACGTCGATTACGAAATAGTAATTTCCGTCTTTAATCACGTCCGAAATTCCTACATTAAGTTTTGAATATTTAGGTAAAGCTTCGCTGCCTTCTTCGAAGACTCCGGTTTTTACCATAATAGACACTTTATTGTCTTTATTAAGTTGCTCTTTGATAAAATCGATTGATTTTTTCTTTTTCAGGAATTTTAAGGTTTGCTGGATTGCATCCTCTTGTGTCGAAGAGAATACGTTTGCCTCTACTCGCGGATGCCATTGGTAATTGGCAATGTTTTTCTCGTAGAATGCTTTTAATCCTAAAGTATCGGTTTTTGCTTTGTTCCAGATTTCTTTTTCCATCAAATCAAACAATAGCAATCCGTCGCGGTATTCGTCCATTACGTTGGCAAATTCCGGATTTTCTTTTTCCAGATTGTCGTTGTAATAGCTCATTAACTGATTGTGGATAAATTTACCATACAATTGATCAACCACTTTCCCAATCGGGCGGATACCCCATTTTGTTTTTTGTTGTGTATTGACAAATTCTAAAAAGTCAAGCGCGCTTACTTTTTTATCTTTATTGATCACCAAAAGACTAGTTTCCAATTCCGGAGTGGAAGCCGGTACTTCCCAGGCTTCTTCATAAAATTTGTCGGTTACTAATTTGGCTGCTTTCGCATATAATTTTGGATTTTTCTCTACGCTGTATTTTTTGGCTAATTTTTCGCTTAACGACGCATCGATCAGTTTGGAACGATCGTCTTTACGCACTCTGGATTCCATTTCCGTTTGTACATCGGCAAAACTACGAACCGGGTATTTTTCGATCAGTTTGATAATATGCCACCCAAACTGACTTTGGAATGGTTCGGAAATATCACCTGCTTTTTTAAGCGAAAAAGCGACATCTTCGAATTTTTCCGAGCTCAACTCTCCCGATCCAAAACGTTGTAAATGTCCACCTTTTCCGGCAGAAGAACGATCCTGAGAAAATTGTTGTGCCAGGCTTTCGAAGTTTTCGCCCTGTTTGATTTTTTTATAGATGTCTTCGATATTGTTTTTAACCGATTCCCCTTCAACCGGATTCTCAGCTTTCATCAGCATAATATGCGCTACTGAAACCTGTCCTCTGTTATCGCGGATATCGTTTACTTTGATCAGGTGATAACCGAATCGGGTGCGAACCGGTAAGGATACTTCTCCTTTTTTAGTTTTATAGGCTGCGGTTTCAAACGGATATACCATTCTGAAAACCGAAAAATAACCTAAATCACCTTTGTTGTCTTTTGCAGAAGGATCCTGCGAAAAACGAACGGCCAGATCGTCAAAATTTTCACCTGCCACTGCTTTTTTGCGGATATCCATAGCCTGGTGATACGCTTTTAGTGTATCGGCCGGCGACGCATTTTCATCTACCGTAATCAATATATGAGAGGCTTTGATTTCTTTTAGGGAACGTTGATAGGCTTCATCAACAAGCTCTTTGGTTACTTTCGTATCGGTCATGTAGTTCCGCGACAATTGGGTGCGATACGATTTTAACTCGGCTAAATAATTGGCCTCATTTTGTAATCCCAGTTTGTTCGCTTTCTGAATTTTCAGTTTATAACCCAAAAACAAATCCAGATACTGATCCAGGTTTTTTTGCGATTCGTCTTTTACCAGATCCAGGTTTTTCTTGTACACCCGACTAAATTCGTCGGTATAATAAGGATGATTGTCAATGTTGAAAAGTACTTTTTTCGTTTTATCCTGTGCATACGACATAGCAGTCGCTGCTACACAAAGACCTAACAGAACATGTTTTAACCTCATTCTTTCAAAATATTTTAAATAATTTATAGTCTCGAAAAAAATCTGCAATCGCTTTTATGATTGCCATTATACTAGTTGATTAGCAATCAACAAAAATAACAATTCAATTACATTATACAACTATGCGTTTTACTATTAACAAAAAATTATCGCGCCCATCACTACTGTAAGCTTCTTATTTTTAAATCGATTAAAAAGTTCTCATAAATTATAGCTACTTTTGCAGACCTTAATTTTTGTTAAAATGAGCTTTCAAAAAGAAATTCAACGCAGAAGAACCTTTGGTATTATCTCCCACCCGGATGCCGGAAAAACCACATTAACGGAAAAACTGTTACTATTTGGTGGTGCCATCCAGGAAGCGGGTGCTGTAAAAAGCAATAAAATCAAAAAAGGAGCGACTTCGGATTTTATGGAAATTGAGCGTCAGAGAGGAATCTCGGTTGCGACTTCCGTTTTGGCATTCAATTATAAAGACAAAAAAATCAATATCCTGGACACTCCGGGTCACAAAGATTTCGCAGAAGATACATTTCGTACTTTAACAGCTGTTGACAGTGTGATCGTTGTTGTTGACGTTGCCAAAGGGGTTGAGGAGCAAACCGAAAAACTCGTGGAAGTATGCCGTATGCGTAACATCCCGATGATTGTTTTTATCAATAAATTAGACCGTGAAGGTAAGGACGCTTTTGACCTGATGGACGAAGTGGAAAAAAAGCTGGGTTTAAAAGTAACACCGCTTAGTTTCCCTATCGGTATGGGATACGATTTCCAGGGAATTTACAATATCTGGGAAAAGAATATCAATCTTTTTGAAGGAGACAGTCGTAAAAACATAGAAGAAACCATTGCTTTTTCGGATATCAATAGTCCGGAGCTGGAAAAAATAATTGGCGAAAAACCCGCTAATAAACTACGAGAGGAACTGGAGCTTATCGATGAAGTATATCCACCGTTTGATCGCGACGCCTATCTTGAAGGAAACCTGCAACCGGTATTTTTTGGTTCGGCTTTAAACAATTTCGGGGTTCGCGAAATGTTGGATTGTTTTATCGAAATTGCACCATCGCCAAGACCGAAAGATTCGGATACGCGTAATGTAAAACCAGACGAAGACAAGTTTTCCGGATTTGTATTTAAAATTCACGCCAATATGGATCCGAAACACCGCGACCGACTAGCGTTTATTAAGATCGTATCGGGTGTATTTGAGCGAAACAAACCGTATTTACACGTACGTTTGGGTAAAAACCTGAAATTCTCAAGTCCGAATGCCTTTTTTGCAGAAAAGAAAGAGATTGTAGATATTTCGTATCCGGGTGATATTGTTGGATTACACGACACCGGAAACTTTAAAATCGGCGATACCCTAACCGAAGGAGAATTAATGAACTTTAAAGGAATTCCGAGCTTCTCGCCGGAGCATTTCCGTTATATCAATAATGCCGATCCAATGAAAGCCAAACAGCTTGAAAAAGGAATTGATCAGCTTATGGACGAAGGTGTGGCACAGTTGTTTACACTGGAAATGAACAATCGTAAAGTAATCGGAACGGTAGGAGCACTTCAGTATGAAGTAATCCAATACCGACTGGAACACGAATATGGTGCTAAATGTTCGTATGAAAACTTCCCGGCATTTAAAGCCTGTTGGGTACGTCCGGAAGACACAAAAAACGAAGAATTTGCCGAGTTTAAACGAATCAAACAAAAATTCCTGGCAAAAGACAAATACGGACAACTGGTATTTCTGGCCGATTCTGACTTTTCAATTCAGATGACACAGAGTAAGTATCCTACCGTAAAACTTCATTTTACATCGGAATTAAACTAAAAAAAACTATCATACAAAGCAAAAAAGCGTAAACCAAAAGTTTACGCTTTTTTATTTTACAAAACATTTAATTTAATATTGAAATTTAACAGATTGTCGGTATTTTTTCTATTTTTATACTCCCTAATTAAGTTTTATGAACGCACTGCTACAAAAAAAATGGATGATTATCTTTTTGTTATTTTCTTACGTTTCATTATTTGCGGATGAATTATCACCCAATGATCCTCCGGGTGATGAGGATCCGGATCCAACCAAAGTTCCTATCGATCAGTATACATTGCTATTGATTATTATAGCTATCACGTTGGCTTTTTTCCTGATCCGAAAACAATACAGAAAAACAAATAATGCATAAAAAAAGCCCGGTTAGTTAAACCGGGCTTTCTATTTAGTTACGCAATGCTGCTCTTCTTTTATTGATCACAAACAACGCAAAAGCTATCGCGACAAATGCCATCCATAACAAATAACCATTAATCGGCACCACCGGAACATCCAGTGGATTGTCATCTCCGGGATCTCCAAAATCTCCAGGATCCTCCTCTGCAAATGCTACAACATTAGTTAATAATGTAAAAATAAAAATGTAGCTATATACTCCTATCTTCTTCATAATATATGGGATTAAACCGGGTATGACAAAATGTTTATCTTACCCGATTTGTATTTTATTTAATAAATTACTTTAACTGTTGTCGTTTTGTTATCTTCAGCCGTAACCTGAACCAATAACACTTGTTGTGCCACAGAAAGATCTGAGATCACCAAGGTATTGTTATTCACTTTTGCTTTTTGATATACCAAACGCCCGTTTATATCGAAAATAGCCACCTCTTTAATCGAAGTATTTTTAGTTTCGATATGTAATGTTGCATTTTGTTTGTATACTACTACCACTGCATTCGCATCCGATGTCGCATCAATCGTTCCCAATGTAGTTTTATACACTATCTCAAAACGGTTATCGAAAGTTCCTTCAGCCGATGCAAACGTATACGCTCCGTTTTTCAGGTTGTGTACTGTTCCATTGTTTGCATTATCTTTTAAATAAACATCCTGGTCTCCAGCAAACAATCCGTCGAATGAAGACAATGTAATCGTGTAGTTTCCAGCAGTAGCCGCTTTAAATCCTAAAGTTACCACGTCGTTATCGTTAAATGGCAACGCACGTCCCTGAATGGTATAATTGGCTGCTTCAATTTTTGAAGACAGGCTGCTTCCTGTATTTCCGAAAGCCAATCCGTCGTATCCTCTATCCACTCCTGCTGTAGCTCCTTGTGCATACGCCACTAAGATTTGGTTAAAAGCCGTACCGGAATCGTTAGTCAGATTTAACCAGATACGGTGTCTTTCGATTTCTTCCGGAGTTGCAGTAGTACTACCTGCCACACTTCTAAAGAATTGATTGTTGTTGTCAGCCGTACGCATCGTATTTGCAAAACTTACATTTCCACCAGCCGGTAATGATTTTACAAGGAATCCTTGTCCTACCTGAATTTTACCGTTTGGTACATTGGCCGGAACTCCTGAAGTTCCCAAAGTAGCCGCAACTCCTCCCGATCCCGGTGTCCATGTAGCATAGTTGGTTCCCGCCGGGAATTGCCCCTGAGCGTTCATTGTTAATGTATGTGCGTAGAAATATAATGTCCCGTCGATTGTTAGGTTTTCATTCAAGAAAGTCGTTCCGTCGATAACCGATGGATATGGGTTACCTACAAGGTTGTATCCTGTTCCGGTTGTTTCTAATGTAAATGTAACGTTTCCGTTATTTGGTTTTCCAACAAAAATTCCTTCCCAAGCTGCAGCCGGAGATGCCTGATAATCGTTTGGCGCTCGTACTGCAAATCCTTTACCCGGTACAAATGTAGAAGTAGCTGTTAAACCTGTATTTACATACGTATTGGTTGTTGTCTGATACGTATAGAAACGGTTTGTTAAAGTGTTTGGCGAGAAACCAAAAAGGTTTTGTGCTTCAACCGGTGCCGACCATAATGTATGATCAAGTCTTACAATCGGTGCCGAGTTTCTATGTACGGTTACCGATCCGGTGTTCGCGATTGCGTTTGTCTGAATTAGGTTGGCGTTGTTTTCGATTACGAAATCAGCAGCGGTCATGTTGTTAACCACATCGTTAACAACCGTGATATTTGTTCCCGATACCAAACGGAATGATCCTGAGTTTAACGTTAGTTTTTTAGCGGTAAACACACCGTTCGTATTGGTATTATACGCTCCGGCAATAACGGCTTCGATTGTTGCCGTTGGTCCGGTAACATTCGACCATGCTGTTCCATTCCAGGTTACGGTTGTCAAAGCTGTAGTTACATCAATCACGTTGGAATTCGCCGATGTTGTTGATGCATTTTTTGCACGAACTCTATAGTGGTAGGTTGTATTCGGGTTTAATCCGGTTACCACATAAGAAGTAACATTACCCACATTCAGATCCTCATATCCAGTTACAAACGAAGGCGTTACAGAGGCATAATTAATTGTTACCTCATCGATATAACCAACTCCACTTCCGTTTTCAAGTACGATTTTCACATCGTTTGCGGTTTCGTTAACTGCTACGGTATATTCGTCAAATACGTTATCTAATGGCAATGATTCCAATAAAGTAGTCACTCCATTTACTATTTTACTTACTTTTAAAGTACTGGCACTTGATCCTCTTTTAGCAAAGAACGTTACCGATGTCACTTTTGAAAAACTTGGTGATGTCATTTTACCATCACTAGCACGTAACTGTGCTCCATATCCGTCATAAGCACTAGACACAGCCGCACGTAAAACCGCATTTACACTCCAAGCACCTGATGCAAGTGTTACTGTTCCAGATCCGTAACCAGAAGTACTTAATCCTGTTTCAAATGATTCCAAAATATTAGCTGTACCTGTAGTTCCAAATGTAGCGTACTCACTCACGTCCAAAAGGTAGGCTGTAGCCTGTGGAACCGCATTCCAATGAGCTGTAAAATCGTTTGCGTTTACTGCTGTTGCTGCTGTTGCTACCGGCTCGGCAATTGATGTAATATTAGCCGTAAGTCCTGTTGGCTGTACTACGTTATAGTTGGCTGCTGCCGATCCGGAGATAGTATATCCGGTTACCGTTACTGCAATTCCGTTTCCTATCGCTGACGAAGCAAATGTTGCAACCGGTGTTCCACCTAAGATTACGTTGGCTACATCTGCTCCCAATACTCCTGTTAGAGCTGGCGTTCCCGATAAGGTTGCTGCAGTAGTTCCGTCGGCTACTTTGTTGTTTGCCGTTACTCCAGTAACGGTTGCATTTCTTTTTGATACCGTTAAAGTACGTACTACATCGGTAGCGGCATTATAATTCGCATCTCCAACCTGAGAAGCGGTAATATTGGTCGTTCCCACTCCGATAATCGTTACTGTATTCCCTGTAATCGTTGCTACTGCCGGATTACTATTGCTATATGAAACGGTCAATCCGGAACTGGCTGTTCCCGTTAAGGCAAAATCCGCATCACCATATTGCTTGTTAACATTTGCGAATGTTATCGTTTGATTTCCTTTTACAATATTAAAGTTGATCGTTGCCGGGTCACTATCCCCTACATTATTGGTTGCTTTTACCGTTACCGAAGCCGTAGAAACCGCTGTTGGTGTTCCTGTAATAGCTCCTGTCGCTGTATTTAATGTCAATCCCGCTGGTAAAGTTCCCGTTACCAACGCATAACTTGTTGGGTTACCTGTAGCTGAAATAGTCTGACTAAAAGCTGTTCCTACCGTTCCGTTAAAAGTAGCTCCTGTAACCACTGGTGCTACTGGTGGCGCACCTGTAGCCGTCATATTAAAGTTATCGATTGATACTCCGTTATCGGTTCCCGAAAGATTCGTCGATACCCAGCTGATCCCAAAGGATGCTCCGGCAGCGATATTTAGTCCGGTTAAGGTGAATTCTGCTACCGGTGTTGTAGCAACACTACCATTTGTTCCCGTCGATACTCCTGAAAAGTCTTTTCCATTTAAAGTCGTATTCGTAGCCAATGCTCCGGTTCCGGTAACGTCCCATCCGGAAGTATTGGCACCTCCGTAACGCCATTGCTGATAATCCCAGGAAAGTTTTAATGAGGTAATAGCAGACCCTGAATTATTTACAAAACTCAAGGTATACGTGTATGTATTACTACTCGATGGCAAAGCTCCCAAACTATAATTTGCCGTTGGGGTTGCCACACCGTAAGCATAAAATCCTCCTCCATTTGCGGTACCGGTATTTCTTCCGTTATAAGATGCAGCACCTGATAAAGACCAACCTGTCGGAAGCGTATTATTCGCAGTTGTTGCACTTGTTGGATTATAAGTGTCAAAATTGTCCGATTTGGTGTAAGGTAAAGCGGTAATGCTCACCTGTCCCCACGTGTTAAGCCCCATAAAGCATACCACTAGGAACATGGCGTACTTTAATGAGAATTGATGTAGTTTTTGTTTCATAAATTTACTTTTGTTTTTTTGAGACTTCAAAGATATAAAGATGTTACTTAATTTGAAAATGAGTATGTTACCAATATATTAATTAACACCTTAAAAATCTTTTCATCGCATTTTTCATACTTTTCATCGTCATATATTCTTATATTTTGATTGTTTTGTAATAAAAAAAAAGGAAATCCTGTCAGATTGACCATAAAGGCTATCTAACAGGATCATAATTATTCCTCTCAAAAATAAAAAACTAGCGTTTCATACTAAAATGTGCCTTAAATTCTTTTGACACACCCTCGTCATAATAATGCAATACGAACCAATAATCGGTCGAAGGTAACGGATAACCATTATACGTTCCATCCCATCCTTTTTCTTTAGGTGAAATTTGCTTGATCAACTTTCCATAGCGATCAAAAATGGCAATGTTTGCCTTCTCCGGATTTGGTAAATCTTTTATATTCCAGTAATCGTGGTACGAATCCCCGTTTGGCGTAAAGTAACGTGGGTAGTTCAACACCAATACGCGCAACGGGCTGTCGCCACATCCTTTTTTATCGCGTACCCGAACGGTATAATACCCGGCTGTACTTACCTGAAAAACCGGGCTATCCTGAAATGGTCCATCGTTTAACTGGTATTCGTAATCGCCGGATCCCTGTGCCGAAACCACAATAATCTGATCCAGATCGAAGGCTTCTTTTACAATAGCCTGTACGACTGCCGCCGATGAAACACTAATCGTTGCCGAAGCCGTTCCCTGACAACCGCTGGCCGTATCGGTTACGGTTACAGTATAATTTCCCGGTTGCGTTACCGAAAGGGTTGGTGTTGTATTGGGTAATGTTCCGTTGCTGGACGTCCATACAAAGGTATGTCCGGCTGCCGGAATACCCGGATTTAAAACGATCGGAGCGATCAGATTTCCGGTTACCGGGTTTACACAAGTCGACTGATTCACCAAATGGGGTTGCGGGGCGTTTTTTAGCAACACCGTTAGTTGTTGCATCGGTCCCAAACAACCTGTCGCTGCATCTTTTTCCTGAACCTGTATCGTATAGGTTCCGGCCGGTGAGCTTCCCCAGTTTACTTTGATTTCGTTTGTACCCGCCGGATTGGCAAAACTTATTGTTCCGGAAAAGTTCGGATTCGGAATGGTCCAGCTATATACCGAACCCGGTGTTCCCAATCCGCTGTTTTCGGTAGCGTCGACCTTATAGACCGAAGAACTTGTCCCCTGACAGATTAGCTGTTGGGCATAACCTGTACTTCCCATACCAAACAGGATAGCACTAAAGGTATTCAGAACAAGTTTTCTTAGTTTCGGATTCACAGCGCGTGTTATTATATGACTTCTTTTTTTATTCATTATTCCGTTTTTCTCCAATCTGCCGATCTATACCGGTTTACTAATTGAAAATGATTGCTGATGTGGTTGGTGCTGATGGTTGCGGGTTTACGGTTTCGTTTTGTACTGGTGAAAAACAGCCGCCGGCATTTTGTACCATTACCGTATACGAACCTTGTCCTACGTTATTAAAAATCGGATTTACCTGGTAGTTCACACCATCGATACTATACGTTAATCCGGTTCCCAGTGGTGCGGTTACTTCAATCGTAGCCATCGGTTGCGAACAAGTTGGCTGCGTTACCACCACGGTAGGCGTTACTGGCGCTACTGGTTGTGCATCGATCGTTAATGGCGTCGCTGCAGAAATACAACCGCCCGGTACTTTTACCGTAACATTATAAGTAGCTCCGGCCGTAAGTCCTGTAAACTGCATTCCTGTCTGATAGTTCGTTCCATCAACACTATACTCATAGCCTGTTCCGGTTGGTCCGGTTACGGTTATCGTTCCTGTAGCCAATGCACATGTTGGTTGTTGTGTTACTGATGCTACTGGTGCCGATGGCGCTGCCGGCTGCGTATTGATCACAGCAGGTGTGCTTCCTGAAATACAACCTCCCGCGCTTTTGATGGTTACGTTATACGATCCTGTCGTAACGCCATTAAAAATATTGGATGCCTGATAGTTTACACCATCAATACTATAGGTATATCCGGTTCCGGTGGCTGGTGGTGTTACCGTAATGGTTCCCGTTGCTACCGTACAGGTTGGCTGATCCAGTGTTACAAACGGATTAGCCGGTGCGGCCTCTATAGTAACAGTAAGGTTTACGGGTGTTCCGGGACATCCGGAAGCATTGGTTTCGATAACCTGCAACGTATAAACGCCCGCCGGGGTGGTTCCCCAGTTAATCGTGATCGCATTTGCATTTACACTGGGTGTTCCGGTAATGGTTCCGGCAAATGCAGCAGGTGTTACCGTCCAAGCGTAAGTGGATCCCGCAGGACCCGTACCCGGGGTATTTACACTATAGTTCTTTATAGCGCCAACACAAATGGTTTGTTGCGCATACGTCCCTAGCGTAGCCAACATCACAATCGTGAAAAGTAATGTTTTAAAATAGTTCTTTTTCATTATTGAGTTTTTGATGAGTTTTATTTTAATTGTAAAAAATTCCCATTGTGGTTGGTTTTGATACCACTTTTAAGGTTGCCGCATACGAGTGTTCCTGACAGCTTGGTGTGGTTACAAAACAGTAATACTGATTACCGTTAAATCCGATTGGAGCATTTGTGATCGTTAATACTGCTGTTGTCACTCCGGAATAAGGCGCCGAGTTGGTCACATTTACCCAGTTTCCGGCACTGTTTAATAATTTCCATTGATAGGTAGCCCCCGCTGGATTGCTCATAGCCACTGTAAAAGTCGACGATTGTCCTTCGCATATCGTACGTACTACCGGTTGTGTCGTTATCGAACTGGTATTCGACACCGTATAATTATGAATTCCGATATCGGCGCAACTTTCCGTGGATGATGAATTCCATTCGCTTGGCACATAAACATTGTTCGGTGCGACTACGTCGTTTCGGCGGATCATCGTATATCCGGTATTATCCGGTGCATTTACCGCATCGATTACATTTCCGTTTTTAACCAGTTCAAAACCGTCATCGGCATTAAATCCGGTTGTATAAGCTATATTCTGTGTAAACGTACAAATTGGTGCATCGTTCCCGATTCGGATCAGGTACAGGCTTCCGGATGCCAAACTTCCGGTAAGGTTTACCGTATAGGAAGGCGCAGGATCACCGGCCGTTCCGTATCGCAAAACAGCATATTGCGACATATTGATAGTCGCTCCGGTTCCGTTATACAATTCGATAATCCCACCATCGCCACGATCGGCATCGTATAATTCTGAAATAAAAAGATCGGAATACAAGGCTGTACAAGTCGATCGAAGTACCGTAAATGGTGTAGAATTACCCGTACAACCGTTTGTGGTAATACTCACCGTACCCGTGGTACTTCCCACCGGTACTACCGCTTCAATAAGGGTATTGGAAACAACGGTAAAAGACGTTGCCGGTACACCGTTAAACACTACCGTCGACGTTCCGGATCCGTTCATAAAACCATTTCCGTTGATTTTAATCAGGGCGTTAACCGGGGCTGATGTTGGCAAAAAACTCGTCACTGTGGGTTGTGTACAGGCTGTGGTTATAATTCCGTTAAAGGTAAAATCGTTAATACTAAAAGTTCCTCCAGCCGCAGAAGCACCCCAGCCATAAATCCGGAAAGTAATAGGAGCCGTAATGTTTTGATAGGCCGCTGCCGCTAAGCTAATGGTCGTTCCCGTTGCGGTAGCCGTACCAATATTGGTTCCGTAACCATCTAAGGACGATCGGAACGAAAAGGACGTCGGACCAGAGCCGGAAGCCTGTGCCGTATATTCAAAACTGGCAAATTTTATAAGATAACCCGATGATGGCGCGAGTGTAAATTCAAAATATTTGGTATTCGAAAGAGATCCGGAATTCCAACCTGTAGCATTATAGCGGTTGTTGGTATTGGTTCCGGTTATCCCCGATCCGCGACCGATTCCCGAAACGGTGATGTTTGGGCTTACCGTTTGTCCGGCCGTAAACGGATTGGCTGCATTGGGATTTGTCCCGTTTATCGGATTAGTAAAAATCGCCTGTCCCTGTGTCGTATTGATCGCGAACAGCATTAGTACCAATGCTCCGAAAAAACGTTGTTTCGTAAATAATTCTGATATGTTGAATTGTAATAATTTCATTCAAATAAGTTCTTTTTTTATTGTATTCCACCCATTCAATTTGAGCGATACAAAAATATAGAACCCTAATAACCAGATGCTAATTACCACATTATCATATACTATGCATAAGGTTATCATTCTGTTAACTCACACTTATGTCCATAAAAAAAGCCTCTCAGTTGAGAGGCTCTTAGGCATGCAATTCAAAAAACTATTATTTTTTAATCACTTTTATAGATTGTGATTGTCCGTTTGCTTTAACCTGTAGGATATAAGCTCCTGTTGGTAACACACTCATGTCTACTGAAGCTGTAGTTGCATTTGGCTGTACCGCCATTACGCGCTGTCCAACTAAATTAAACACCTCAACCGAAGTAATATCATTTGTATAGGTTACTGTAAACACATCTACTACCGGGTTTGGATAGTATTTTAATCCCGGCATGTTGAAAGAAGCCGATCCTAATGTTACTGTAGCTGTTACTGCCAGTGGCGTTAAACTTCTACATCCTCCAACAGTGTGCATTGCATAGTAAGTTGCTCCGTTTACCAATTGCGTAGTCGACGCCAATGGGTTAACATTTGCTAAAGCATCTGCTTCGGTAGCATACCATACAATTGCTGTTCCTGTTGCAACAAGGTTTGCTACAGTTGCATCCGATGGTGCATTTACGTTGAAAGTCTGTGTTGCACTTCCTGTTGGTGCAGCCGGTGCCGCAGTTACATTTACGGTTACAGTCGATTCGGTATAACATCCTGTAGTTGGGTTAGTTCCTCTAACGGTATAGGTAGTCGTTGTCGCTGGTGATACCGTTACAGTACTTCCGGTTAAGTTACCTGGCATCCAGGTCCAGTTTAAGTCACCAGGTCCTGTTGTATTGGTCTGACCTCCGAATACTACGTTTAATCTGTTTTTAGACAAAGCCGCTGTCGGGTTTGTTGTAGCCAATACCGTTGTAGATGATGGTGTACTTGTTGTAGCAGATGCTGTAGTATTATCGGTTGTTGCTGTATAATATGTGATTGCATTATAGGTTAAATCCGCACCATCTTGTCTGATATCAATAATGATATTAGATGTTCCATCCCATACATATGGCGTGGCAAAAGTAATAGTGTTTAATCCTACCGAATGCGTATAGGTTGCCGGTCCGTAAACTAAGTTTAATCCGGTTGTTGTAAATCCTGTTACTACAGAGCTTGTTGTTGTACCAATTCGGATTGTAAAGTTGGTTACGTTTGTTCCACTTCCTAAGGTTGTGATTCGGTAAGCAAGCGACGTAATATTACCTGGTTTTAATCCGGCAGCCGTTAATTCGGCTGCAGTAAATACCGTTTGATTCCAGTATTGTGCCCAACGGTTACAGAAAGCTGTTGGTTGTGCTGTATCGCCTGTTAATGTAGTTCCGGCTCCAACGGTTACCGTTCCAGGACCTACCGTTTGTGTTGTTGCGGCTAATGATGATGATGTTCCTTCACAAATTGTTGCCGGAGTTGCTGCAACATTCACTACCGGATTCGGGTTGATATTTACAACCACTGTTGCAGTTGTAGCACAGCTTCCTGCCGATTGTGATGCTGTTAATGTATAAGTAGTCGTAGCTGCAGGGTTAAATGTCCATCCATTTGTAGCATCTCCGGTTACTCCGGTTGCAGGTGACCACGTATACGTATCGTAGTTTGATCCTCCTGTTGCAAGTGTAACGGCACTACTTGATGATCCGCTACAAACTGCTGCTGTACTATTCGTGCTTAACGTGATAGCCGGTGCAGAAGTAACCGTTGCCACTACTTCTGTTCTTGGAGAAGCACATGACAGGTCGAATTTCCAGTTATAGAAGCCCATAAAATACGTTTGATCGTATCCGTTTCCAGTGATGTTTGCTGCCGCAGACGTATACGGATATGTCGATCCGGACACATTACGAGTTATTCCACCGGATGGTAACGTTGGATATAACTGGTAGCTTCCCGGTGTTAACGTGTGATTTAAAGTAATGGTTTGTGCTGTTGCTCCTCCACCAACGCTAGTTACATATGGATAGGTAGCAATTACAGTTCCTGATGAGCTACGAACAATAATAGCTCCGTTTTGTCCTGTTGTTTGCGGGAAAATATCAATTGAAATCAGTTTTGTATTTTGTAAAACAGTAAAACTTACATCCCACTCGATGGTTTGCGTTCCAATAGTACCGCCTTGTGCTGTTGGTGAAACCGGCCCTACACTTGTAGTCCCCGGAACACTTGTTTCTGCCCAAAACGATGTTGTTGTTGAAATTACCGGTGTGTTAAAAGTCCCACCCGTTCCAAGTGCTGTTCCGCCGGTTTGTGCCGCATACCAATTGATTGTTCCACCGCTTGCCGTAGCCGTAAGCGCTGCCGATCCGGTTCCACATACTGTTCCCGGTGTTGTTGCTGTTATATCAAAATAATCACATTTGGTTGTAAAGGTAGCAGAAGCTGCCCATGTACTAAAATCACCGCTTCCACAGTTGGATCGCACATAAACCGTATAGGTTGTTGATGGCGCCAGTCCGGTAACGTTTTGTGTTACCACTCCTGCCGCTGATGTACCTGAAGCGCCCAATCCGGTTGCGCCACTTCCTGCCGCACCACTGCTTCTCACTTCATATTCGTATCCGTTTGCCGGTGCTGATGCCGGTGCAGTCCACGCAATTGTCGCGCTGTTTTTAGTAACGGCACTTGACACCACTGCTGTTGGTGCAAAACAAGTTGGTACCGTAGATGTCAATGAAATATTATCTAATGATGCCGGTGGATTCTCTCCATCAGACGAGTCATTTTTCCAAACAAATAGCAATCGTTTTGTTTTTCCGGCCACATAGTTCATCTGTGCCGTAGTGAACGAATAAGCCACCGCCGTTGTTGTAGTCGGATTGGCTGTTCCCGCACGTTGCAACAGGTAGTATCCTGTTGTTCCGTTGGTATATCCGGTCCATCCTGTAGTGGTGGTATTGGTTCCGGTTGGTCCAACATTGGTTGGCGTGATGTTCGTATCGATAATGTAAACCATCAGGTTGTCATAATTTCCGTCATTTCCGTTTCCACGCCAGTCGAACGAAAGGTTTACCGCTGTCGCTCCTGCCGGGAAGGCAATATCTCTATAGAAAAATGATCTGCTGGTAGCTGTTGTATTGTAATTCCATGTGGTTCCTCCATCATTGGAAATAAAGGCTCCTCTGCTTCCGGTAAACCATCCCGGAGTTGCTCCTAAAGCCCATTTGTTGGTTGTATCGTCTAAAGCCGTCCATCCGTTGGCAGCCAGTGTGGTTCCGGTTTCGAAACCACCATCTCCCGTAGGGCTAATTAAAACCGTTTGGGCCTGTAGCTGTCCCATCCAAAGGGTTAGCATAAACAAACAAAAGGCACTCCAACCCTGTGTCGGTTTTTTATGCCATCCAAATTTGCTTAATAAAGTAGTTTTTTTCATAAATATAATATTAACAGTTTATTAGCACCAATGTAAGCAAATATTGATCATGTATCATAAAAACTTATCGTTTTAATAAACAAAAAAGAACATTATAACAAAATAAAAACACTATATGCATTATATTAACTTATTGTTTGTTTTGTAGCGAATCATATTATCACCCAAGTGCATTTTATCAGAACCATAAAACCATCCCTTTTTCAACCGAAGTCCAATAAAAAAGGGCTGTCGTAATGACAGCCCTTCTCTATAACTAAAAATAATAGATCAATTATTTTTTAATCACTTTTACCGACTGTGATTGTCCGTTTGCTTTAATCTGCATGATATAAGCTCCTGTTGGTAATGCACTCATATCAACTAAAGCTGTTGTAGCATTTGGTTGAACCGCAATTACACGTTGACCAACCAGATTAAATACCTCAACCGAAGTAATATCATTTGTATACGTTACCGTAAATACATCGATTACCGGGTTTGGATAGTATTTTAATCCTGCCATATCGAATGACCCTGATCGTAACGTTAATGTTACCGTTACCGCCAATGGTGCTGTACTTGTACATCCACCTACAGTTTGCATTGCATAGTACGTCGCTCCCTGAACCAATTGTGTTCCAGCCGCGATTGGATTGGTATTAGCCAAAGCATCTGCTTCGGTAGGATACCATACTACAGCTGTTCCGGTTACAACGATATCTTCAATCGTAGCATCTGCCGGAGAATTTCCTGTAATTACCTGCGTTGCATTTCCTGTTGGTGCAGCTGGTGCCGGATTAACATTTACTGTTACAGTCGATTCGGTATAACATCCCGTTGTTGGATTTGTTCCTCTAACCGTATACGTAGTTGTTGTAGCTGGTGTTACCGTTACAGAACTTCCGGTTAAGTTACCCGGCATCCATGTCCAGTTTAAGTCGCCAGCTCCTGTTGAAGCTACCTGTCCTCCGAATACTACATTTAATCTGTTTTTAGACAAACTTGGTGTCGGGTTACTTGTTGCCAATACTGTTGTAGATGACACTGTACTTGTTGTAGCCGATACTGTAGTATTGTCAGTCGTAGCCGTATAATACGTAATCGCATTATTGGTTGAATCGGCTCCATCCTGTCTGATGTCTACAATAATATTAGACACTCCATCCCATACATATGGTGTATCGAATGTAATGGTGTTAACACCTACTGCATGTGCATAAGTTGCCGGTCCGTAAACTAAGTTTAATCCGGTTGTTGTAAATCCTGTTAATGCAGAATTTGTTGTTGTTCCGATTCTAACCGTAAAGTTGTTTACATTCGTTCCGCTTCCTAATGTTGTAATTTTGTAAGCGATCGAAGTAATGTTTCCTGGTTTTAATCCTGCTGCTGTTAACTCTGCCGCAGTAAATACGGTTTGGTTCCAGTACTGTGCCCAACGGTTACAGAATGCAGTTGGTTGTGCTGTTTCGCTAGTTAACGTTGTTCCTGTTCCTAATGTAATAGTACCTGGCGCAGATGTCGTTGTTGTTGCAACAAGCGCTGCCGATGTTCCTTCACAAATTGTTGACGGTGTTGCCGCAACGTTTACTACCGGTGCCGGGTTGATATTAACTACCACTGTAGCATCGATGTTACATCCGTTAACAGAGTTCGACGCTCTTACTGTATAAGTAGTCGTAGCTGTTGGGTTAAATGTCCATCCGTTTGTCGCATCTCCGGTTACTCCGGTTGCCGGTGTCCATGTATAGGTATCATAACTTGAAGCTCCTGCTGTAACAGTTACCGCAGCACTTGATGATCCGCTACAAACTACAGCTGTACTAGCTGTACTTAATGTTAATGCCGGTGGCGTTGTAACAGTTGCTATTACTTCAGTTCTTGCTGATGTACAAGAATCTTCGAATTTCCAGTTATACATTCCCATAAAGTAAGCTGCATTGTATCCGTTTCCGGTGATTCTCGCTACCGAAGACGTATATGGATATACTGCTCCTGTAGTGTTACGGTTTACTCCATCTGTTGGTAACGTTGGATATAACTGGTAGCTTCCTGGTTCTAAAACATGGTTTAATGTAATGGTTTGTGCTGTTGCTCCTCCACTTACGTTTGTAGTATACGGATAAGTAGCAATTACAGTTCCTGATGCGCTACGAACAATGATCGCTCCGGTTTGTCCGGATGTTACCGGGAATATATCAACCGAATTTAATTTTGTGCTTTTTAAAACGGTGAAGTTATTTTCCCATGCCGTTGTTTGCGCTCCGATTGTTCCTCCCTGTGCGGTTGGTGAAACCGGACCTACTGCAACAACTCCATTCAATCTGCTGGATTCAACCCAGTACGATGTAGTTGCTGTGATTACTGGCGTTGTAAACGATGCACCTGTTCCAAGAGCTACTCCTCCTGTTTGTGCTGCATACCATCTGATGGTTCCTTCGTTGGCAGTTGCGCCCAAAGTAGCCGTTCCCTGTCCACAAATACTTGCTGGCGTTGTAGCCGAAATTACCGGTGGATTACATGGTGTTGTAAAAGTTACCGGCGCAGTCGTCCAGGTACTGGTGTTTCCAGATCCACAGTTTGAACGCACCCAAACATAGTATGTTGTTGAAGGCGTTAATGCTGACAATGGTGCCGTTACTGCTCCTGCAGCAGCCGTTGCATTAGCTGTTGCACCTACTCCTGGTGCTGTGTTGTTTTCTGAATAATAAATTTCATATCCGTCTGCCGGTGTCGATACAGAAGCTGTCCATGTTACGGTTGCTGTAAAGGCTGTGTTAGCCGTAGCTGCAACTGCTGTTGGAGGCATACATGAAGGTATTGCCACAACTGTTAACTTATAGTCTTCTGCTTCCGTTCTTGCATTCGCATTCGAACAAGCATCCGGTGTAATACTGTTATAATCAATTCGTACACGCATTCTATAGTCGCCTAAGGCTGTTCCAGCCGGCACTACAAAACTTCCTGTCTGGTCGTTTCCGAAAGCTGTCGTTACAAATACTCTTTCTGTAGCATTATCAAAAACTAAATCGTTGTTCCAGTCAACCCAGATGCTGGTTCCTGCCGATCCTCCGGTAATAGCCGTTGCAAAGCTGATGGTTCCTGTAGGGTACTGTGTAACTGTTGCTGTTGCATAGTTATCCTGGTATCCTCCTGTAGTATATCCCGAAGCAGTGTTCGAAATGTTGGTCGATCCACCTGTAGTGGTAAAATTGTTGATAAAAGTAGACGATGAAGTAGACGATGGTACACAATATCCGGTACGGAAAGTTGTAGCTGCCGTCCAGGCACTAAAGCTTCCGGATCCACAGTTTGATCGTACATATACCGAGTAGTCTGTTGAAGCTGTTAATCCTCCAACGTTAGCCGTTAGTACTCCTGCTGCAGTCGATCCGCTGTTTGCCAGACCTGTAGCACCGCTTCCTGCTGCACCACTGGTTCTGATTTCATATTCGTATCCTGCTGCCGGTGCTGTAGCCGGTGCTGTCCATCCGATTGTTGTAGAAACCAATGTCGTTCCACTTACCGTTAATGCAGTAGGAACAAGACAAGTAGGCGTTACTTCAACTGAAATTTCTCCTAAATACAACGTATTCATATTCCCTGCCGAATAACACTGGAATCCGATGTTATATATCCCGGTAGTTGGCACAGTAAAGTCAATCTCTTTTGCCACTACTGTGTTTGAAGTTCCGGTAGTCACATCAAATAAAGTGGTGCTCATTGCTGTATTTACAGCCGAGTTTCCAATACCTACTTTTAATTTTTCAGCATAAGCGCTGTCTTTATATTTGAATTTCAAACGGTAGCTGGTTCCCTGTGTAAGGTTTAATCCATTAGTGAAGAACCAATCGTTAGCCGCATTGGTACCATGGTAAGGATAGCTCATTACTTTTCCGGTAATTCCGGCAACACTTGCAACACTTACCCATGTTTTTGTATCGTTATTTACGTTTTGTACTGTAGTACATGCCGGGATTGCCGGAACGGTTACCGCCTCAATCGGCACTGTATAAGGAATTACAGAAGACTCACATGATGTTGCAAATGTATACGCCGCTGTCCAGGCACTAAAGTTTCCGGATCCACAGTTTGCACGTACATATACCGTATAAGTCGTTACCGCAGTTAATGCAGTAACATTTGCAGTTAAAACACCTGCAGCAGTCGATCCGCTGTTTACCAATCCTGTAGCGCCACTTCCTGCAGCTCCACTGGTTCTGATTTCATATTCATATCCTGCCGATGGTAGTGCTATTGGTTCTGACCATCCGATTGTAGCTGAAGTTGCTAAAACGTTTGTTGCCGTTACTGTAGTTGGCGCTACACATGTAGGTCCTAATTCTACCGAGATTTCTCCCAGGTATAATATGTTCATGTTTGCTGCCGAATAACACTGGAATCCGATGTTATACACCCCGGTAGTCGGTACTGTAAAATCGATTTCTTTTGCTACTACTGTTGTAGCAGCTCCTGTAGTTACATCAAATAACGTAGTCGTCATTGCTGTATTTACAGCCGAGTTTCCAATACCTACTTTTAATTTTTCAACATAGCCGGTATCTTTATATTTGAATTTCAAACGGTAAACAACACCTTGTGTAAGGTTTAATCCGTTTGTAAAAAACCAATCGTTTGCAACATTACTTCCATGATATGGATATCCCATTACTTTTCCGGTAATTCCGGTTGTGCTGGCATAACTTATCCATGTTTTGGTATCGTTGTTTACGTTTTGTGCTGTTGTACAAACCGGTAGTGCCGGTACCGTTACAGCCTCAATCGGCACGATATGCGGAATCGTAGCAGCATCACATAACATTGTAAAAGTATAAGCTGCTGTCCAGTCGCTAAAATCGCCCGAACCGCAATTTGCTCTCACATAAACGGTATAGGTTGTACTGTTCACCAATGCTGTTAAAGATGCAGTAGTAGTACCTGCAGTAGTAGTACCGCTGGTAGCTAATCCTGTAGCACCACTTCCTGCCGCACCGCTGGTTCTGATCTCATATTCGTATCCGCTTGCCGGATTTGATCCAGATGCAGTCCAGTTAAGGGTTGCAGTAGTTGTAGTAATGGCTGAAGCAGCCACATCAGCTGGTTTAAGACATGTTGGCGCAACAGCCGACAATGAAATATTATCAACCGATGCCGGTGGATTCGTTCCTGTCGATCCGTTATTTTTCCAAACAAATACCAATCGTTTTGTTTTCCCAGCCACATAACTCATTTGTGCTGTAGTAAGCGAATACGTTACCGCTGTTGTAGTTGTTGGATTCGCAGTTCCGTTACGCTGTAACAGGTAATATCCTGTTGTTCCATCGGTATAACCGGTCCATCCCGTTGTAGTGGTATTGGTACCTGTTGGCCCTGATGTTGTAGGTGTAATGTTGGTATCCACAAGATAAACCAAAAGGTTATCACTGTTTCCGTCATTACCGTTTGCTCTCCAGTCAAATTTAAGCGTTACAGTTGTCACTCCCGCAGGAAATGCAACGTCCCGATAGAAATGAGAACGGGTTGCCGTATTATTGGTATACGCCCAGGTTGTACCGGAATCGTTGGAAACGTAAGCGCCTCCGGTTCCCGTAAACCACCCCGGAACAGTTCCTACGTTCCAGGCATTCGGGGTTCCGTTTACAGTAGTCCATCCATTTGCGTCGAATGTACTACCGTTTTCAAAGCCACCTTCGGCATTGGGGTTAATTAAAACCGTTGTTTGTGTACCTTGAGCATTTGCCTGGTGTCCCGCCAGCAATGCCATCAGTAGCAAACAACTCAATTTAAAGTGCAGTTTCAATGCATTACGCCATCGAAACCTACTTAAAGTAGAGTTTTTCATAATAGTGTCATTAGTTTTTACAGGCAGCTAATTTAACAAAATAATAACACTGAAAATATTTCAAATGCTTTTTAACAATTTAAAATCTGAAATAAATAAAAACCTTTCATTTTCTTAACAGTCTAACCTTTTAAAGTTAAAATCAAGCCGTATCGTATCTTAATTTCACAATTTATTTTATAAATAGTTCAAAAAAAAATCGCCCGGAGATTGCACTCCGGGCGATTTCATATCGAATACGTTAATTTAACTGTTATTTCTTAATAATACGGATCTCCTGCATCGCATCGCCCGATTTTACATGGGCAATATAAGCTCCTGCTGCCAGGTCGCTCATATCGATTGTGGTTATTGTTTCCGCACTGTTTTTAACAATTACTTTCTGACCTAACATATTGTATATCGTAACATTACTGATCGGCTCTGAATAGCTAATCGTGATAATATCCGTTACCGGGTTAGGATAGTATTTTAACGCCGCTTTGTCGAATGACGATGTCCCTAATGTTACCGTTACCGTTACAGCTAACGGACTAGTACTTGTACATCCACCTACGGTTTGCATCGCATAATAGGTTGTTCCACTCACCAACTGAGTCCCCACTGCAAGTGCATTGGTTCCCGCTATAGCATCTGCCGAAGTAGGATACCAGATCACATTGGTTCCGGCTACTACAATACTGGCGATAGTGGCTTCAGCCGGTGTGTTTACTGCGATAACCTGCGTGGCAGCTCCAGTTGGCGCATTTACTACATTTATCGTAACCGCTACTGCTAATCGGGTACTTTCACATCCGCCAACAGTTTGCGTTACATAATAGGTACCTGTTGCCAAAGCAGCCGTAGTAGCTAAAGCTGTTCCACCAGTAGATTGATCATACCATTGAATTCCTGTTCCCGTAGCCACAAGATTGGCTACCGTTGCACTGTTACAGAACGATTGCGCTACTGCTGTTGGTTGTGCCGTTACGTTTATAACAACATCTACCTGGAATCGGGCACTTTCACATCCTGCGATGGTTTGTGTTACAAAATAAGGTCCTGTTACCAAAGCTGCCGTAGTAGCTAAAGCGGTTCCTCCTGTTGGTTGATCATACCACTGAATTCCTGTTCCTGTAGCGACAAGATTAGCTACCGTAGCGCCAGTACAAAATGCTTGTGCAGTTGCTGTTGGCAGTGGGGTTACGTTTATAACAACATCTACCTGGAATCGGGCACTTTCACATCCTGCGATGGTTTGTGTTACAAAGTAAGGTGCTGTTACCAAAGCTGCCGTAGTAGCTAAAGCGGTTCCACCTGTTGGTTGATCATACCACTGAATTCCTGTTCCTGTAGCGACAAGATTGGCTACCGTAGCGCCACTACAAAATGATTGTGCAGTTGCTGTTGGCAGTGGTGTTACGTTTACAGTTACTGTGGCTACACTTGAAAAACTTGGTAATCCCAACGCCGCACAGGTTACTACCAAACGGTAATACGTTGTTTGTGTAAGAGTACCGGTTGTTAGATCTGCATAGGTTGCCGAAGCTGTTCCTTCATTTACCGGTGCCGTAAAGGCTAAATCGGAAGACGATTGCCACTGGTAGCTTGTTGTTTCTCCGGTAGAATATCCGGTTACCTGAATAGTAGAGGTTCCCGAAGCACAAATTGCGGTCACCGTAGCAGTCGCAGTTCCTCCAACCGCTACCGTACAAACCGGAGAAGTAAACTCATCTGCCCCCATATCTGGAGTAGTCAGACTTCGTGTATCACCATCGATATCGGTTGTTACCGTTGCAATCGGTGTTCCTGTATTATCCAGGTATACATTGGACGCCGGTGTCAAATGTAAATCGGTAGTAGAAGTAAATACCGGTACTACATTTTTCGAACTCGCATTTCCACCAAAACCGGTTACCAATGCTGCTAAATCGGCTCTATCCGATCCGATATAGGCTAAGTTGGTTCCTGTTGTAGAATAATTATTAAAATCGATTGCCGCAAAAACAGTGTTCGCTGCTTCCGAATAGATCGCATAACGCGCTCCCGTTTGTGTTTGTGAGTTGGCAAAGATATTATTTCTCAGGTTGATTGCTCCCGGTAAGGTTACACCAGTAGTGATGTTGATCGCTGCCGGTCTTCCACTTACGGTTTGGTTACTATTCATCGCTACCGTATTGTGGTAGATGTTATATCCTGCTCCCTGACCAACAACAATTCCATAACCATTATCTGCAACGGCTCCTCCGGCAGAATATCCGTAACTGGCTACATCACTAACAAAGTTGTTATATACGTTGATGGCAGCTACCACACTATTGGAGTTCAAATAAATACCATTACTACCATATCCGGTTGTATTCGTATTCTTAACATCGGCAATTTTATTGTCAAATACATTTCCGTTTATTGCTACTCCTCCTACTAAAATACCCGAAGAAGTACTTGTTGTGGTGGTGGTAACCCCTTTGATATCGTTACCGGAAATCACAAATGCCTGTGCATTTTGTACTGCAAGACCTCGGAATCCAAGTTTATCAGCTGTAACAGTCGAACCAAATACGTTATTGGAGATTACAAATCCCTGATCCGGAGCTATAGCATTTCCAATAGCAAAGATTCCATTCTGCATTTTATTAAAGGTATTATTAATCGATGTAAAGCCTGTATTTGGCGATTCAGCCGCGGCTCCCAAAGTAGATCCGCTCACTACCAATCCGGCTACCGTTGATGTTGACGAATTCCCTACGAATTTTATATTTCGGAAAATCGAATTCGTCGCTCCATTGGTTGCATCTACAGACGCTACCCATACGATTACACCTCCTGCGTTGGTGTTGGCAATTGTTAAATCGCGTGTTGTTGTTCCGTTGTTACTTCCATCGAAAGTCACATAATCTGCACCAAAAAGTTTAAAGATTGCTGTAGCATTCGATCCTGTGATCGTTGGAGTCACTCCCGTAGCCGGTACAATTGTTAATCTATTGATAGCATTTGCATCGGCATTGGTATTGATCGTGATCGGGAAGGTTTCGGTAGGATAGGTTGCATCAATTAAAGAGAATGTAACCGGCCCTGATAAACAACGTGTATTATAATCGGCAACAGCTGCCGTAATGGTTGCATAAGCTCCACCTACACCTACTGTGTACACTCCGTTTAACGGCGCTGTCAGACCATAGGAGAATGGTGTTGTTGGCGGCGTACCGGCTGCTGGCGGGTTAACCGTAAATGTAGCTGCTCCCGGTGCCGGTAATGCTGTTATATTTGGTGTGCCTGCATTATCCTGGGCTACGAAATAATAACTTACTGTATCGCCTAAGGCTGCTCCGGCTCCAACTGTAAACTGATATTGTCCGGCTCCTAAACTCGTAGCTGTAGCTGCTGTATACGTTCCGGCATTAATTCTCCAGTAGGCTACCGGTAGTCCGGCTCCTGATGTAGGTACTCCACTGGCATCCGTAATCGTTGCTGTGATGTTTCTGCTTCCAACGGCACAAACGTTTGCTAAAACGGTATGTACAATTACCGGTGGCGTAAGATCCATAGGTACTCCCGCAAATTCATCGGCACCAATATCCGGTGTGGCTACATTACGAACATCTCCGTCGAAATCGTCTGTGATTGTAACAATCGGTGTTCCTCCGTTTTCAATCTGTGTCGCCACCGTTGTATCGATATGCAGGAAGCCTGCATTCGTTCCTGTTGTAGACGTCCATGTTGGGTTTTCAGATATCGAAGCACTATCACGTGTTCCCATTCTGGTTTTTAAGGTTGCCAACACGGTATCGGTATTGGTTCCGTCGGCAAATAATGTCGATCCAAAATACAGGTTGTTATTCGATACCGCATCGTAGGTTGTTAATGACGTTCCTGATCTTCTGAAAGCCACCGCCAATGCCGTTCCATTAGGTGTTGACTGGTTTACAAAGATGTTGTTACGCAATGATACGGTTGGTGTTGTCGATACTGAAATCGCACTCGATCCAAATGCTGCTCCGGTACTGGTTGCATTTAATCGTACGGTATTGTAATTGGCATTTACCGTTGTTCCACCCGTAATATTAATCCCTACTAATGGGTTGGCTGCATTTGAAATTGGTGTTCTTAAATCGCCAATGATATTATTAAACAGGTTTGCCGTTGTACTACCACTTACTAAAATTCCGTTTACAACTCCCGATGCATTGTTGGCTTCGATGTTGTAAATTTTATTTTTAGATACATTTTGTAATGTACCTCCGGTAATTGCTATTGCACTTATGGTATTACCTCCGGTTGTTGTTAATCCCGAAATGGTATTGTTAAAGAAATTCTGATCTCCGGCTGCAGAAGTAATTCCAACAATTGAGTTGGCTCCGGTGATATTGCTGATCACGTTTCCGGATACATTATTTGTTCCGCCTGTTAAACTGTATCCCACATTCAAAATAGCCATTGTTCCGTTTCCGTTAACAATGTTGCTAAATGTATTATTGGTTACTATTTTTCCCGGATAACTGGCAGTCCCACCATCGGCAGTACGGAATCCTCCTAAAGTAGTCGCCCCGGTTAGGGTTACGTTCGAGAAATTGTTTCCGCTGTTGGTTTCTGTTCCGCTTAATGTACTTCCGAATGAATCGTAAAAATAAACAGTTCCACCTGCTCCGGTTTTAGCAAATGCTGTTACAATAGCATTGTTGTTTACGTTGGTTACGGAGTTGTTTGGGTGGGTTACACTATTCGTGATAAATGTGAAACTTCCGGTTGTATTTACGTTAAGATTCGTAAATGTATTTCCGTTAATATTTGTAGTAAGCGTCGCCGCCACATTACTAATAAGCGTAATCGCTCCTGATGCGGTTACCGTGTGCCCAAAAGTATTGAAATCGTTATTATTAATATTTAAAGTCGAAGTCGCACTTACGGTTGATCCTTCGTTTAAAATTCCGAATGTTGCCCCTGAAGCTAATCCGCTTCTAAGGGAAAAGGTATTGGAATTCATTTCATTTACAATCGTTCCGGTTGGTACATTTGTAAATGCCGTCACATAAATACCACGTAATGTCCCGGCTGTTACACCTCCGTTAGAACTGCTAATGGTATTGTGCGAAATATTAAAGTTTTTTGTATTACGCACTAAAACACCGTTTACAGAACCCGATACGTTGGCATAACCCGAAAATGTTCCGGTTGTTCCGTAATTCGTGATACTGTTTCCTGTTGCTGTAGCTGTTCCTCCAATATCCAGTCCCTGGTTCTGGTCTGCAGCGGCCGTAGGTCCTACTACCAGGATACCAATGTTCACATTACTGATGTTGTTGGTATAGACTTTTAAGTTGTGGTTTCCTCCGTTTGCTCCGGTAGCCGTAGCCGAAGTGGTCACTGTTGTAGCCGAGTGTGTCGAGTTACTATAGATTCCGAATGTATTCTGATAGGTACGGTTTAAAGTGATCGTATTGTTCTGAATAACGTTATTTTGTGCTCCATTTGTTAAAGAAGCATAAAGCAACGCTACACCCCATTCGGTCATGTTGTTTGTACCGGCTGCGGTTGTCGTATTCGCCGGATTTTCTGTCATGGTGAAACCCTGAATTACTACCCAGTCGGCTCCAACCAATTTAAAAAAGGCATCATTTAACGCTCCAGATGTTTGTGGCGTAGGTGCCGTAATGGTACTGCTACTTCCCGCAATGGTGATTACATTGGTCGAAGTTCCTTCGGCTGTAATAACATATCCTCCGGCCGGTGCGGTTTCATTCCCGGTTAACGTAATCGTTACCGGACTTGTAATTGTCGCTCCGTTTAATGCCGTTATAGCCGCTGCTAATGACGGATAGGTAGGATTTAGTCCCGAGCCCCCATTTGTAGTAACCTGTGCATGGCCTACAAACGTAGCTAAAAACAAAAAGAACATTAAACAGACCTGCTGTCGAATGTTCTTAAGCCGTGAACTATCACGGTTTCCTTTTTGATTAAACAATGAATCGGATTCGTTGCCTAATGAATAGTATTTTTTATTCATACAAAATGATTTAGTAAGTGAAATTACTAAATTTTTAAATATTTTATAATAAAATTAACATTACACAAAGTATATCACAAATAAAATTTATTGATTTTTATTTTTCACAATTAGTTTATAAAAAGTCGGCATTGTGTAAAAAAGTTGTTCTTTTTGTGACTACATTCTGATAAAAATAGGATAATACCTGATTATTTAAAAATACACCATTTAAAAAACAACGCATATTGTGACAAAAACTAATTTAAATAAGAACACCTGTCAGATTTTAAAAACCTGACAGGTGTAAATTTTACTCAAAAAAAAAGCCTCTCAAAACTGAGAGGCTTTCTATTATGCCTGACCTGTTGGCCCGAAATTTAATGGTATAGAAGGCATTTCTGCTTCTTTTATTTCACCGTGAGCGGCTTCAAACCGATTGATATTTTCAGCTAAAGCTCCCAATAAACGCTTGGCGTGTTGTGGCGTTAGTATAATTCTGGATTTTACTTTCGCTTTTGGCACACCCGGCATGATATTGATATAATCAATTACAAATTCGGTATTGGAGTGGTTGATAATGGCCAGATTGGAATAAATCCCATCTGCCGTTTGCTCGTCCAACTCAATATTGATTTGACCTTGTTGCTTATTCTCACTCATGATACTTAGTAATTAAATTCTTCTTTAGCAGCCATCAATTCGTTGAACTCTTCTTTAGAACCTACGATGATGTTATCGTAATCTCTCATACCGGTTCCGGCAGGGATTCTGTGTCCTACGATAACGTTTTCTTTTAGTCCTTCCAATCCGTCCACTTTTCCAGCTACTGCGGCTTCGTTTAATACTTTTGTTGTTTCCTGGAACGATGCAGCCGAGATAAACGACTTCGTTTGTAACGATGCTCTTGTAATACCCTGAAGAATTGGAGTTGCCGTTGCCGGAACTACGTCTCTTGCTACTACCAGGTTTCTGTCGTTTCGTTTCAGGATTGAGTTTTCGTCTCTCAATTCTCTTGGCGATACGATTTGTCCTGCTTTCAGGCTATCAGAATCTCCGGCATCTTCTACCACTTTCATTCCGTATAATTTGTCGTTTTCTACGATAAAGTCGCTGGTATGAGCCAACTGATCTTCTAAGAAAAGGGTATCACCCGGATCCTGAATCTGTACTTTACGCATCATCTGACGGATTACAACCTCAAAGTGCTTGTCGTTGATTTTTACCCCTTGTAAACGGTATACTTCCTGGATCTCATTTACCAAGTACTGTTGTACAGCAGATGGTCCCTGGATTCTCAAGATATCATCCGGAGTAATAGCTCCGTCTGATAATGGCATACCCGCTCTTACGTAATCGTTCTCCTGAACCAGAATCTGGTTGGAAAGTTTTACCAGGTATTTTTTGATCTCACCAAACTTCGACTCTACCACGATCTCACGGTTACCTCTTTTGATTTTTCCAAAAGATACTACTCCGTCGATTTCAGAAACTACAGCCGGGTTCGATGGGTTACGTGCTTCTAATAACTCGGTAATTCTTGGTAGACCTCCCGTGATATCACCCGCTTTAGACGAACGACGTGGGATTTTTACTAAAATTTTACCGGCTTTAATTTTCTCACCGTCATCAACCATAAGGTGGGCACCCACCGGTAAGTTGTACGAACGGATCAATTCACCATCTTTTCCGTAGATCAATAAAGTAGGGATTAATTTTTTATTTCTTCCCTCAGAGATTACTTTTTCCTGGAATCCGGTTTGCTCATCGATTTCAACCATGAACGTTTGTCCTTGCTCGATATCTTCGTAAGCTACTTTACCGGTAAATTCAGAAATAATTACCCCGTTATATGGATCCCATTTACAGATAGTTGTTCCTTTTTCCACAACATCACCGTCTTTTACAAAGATGCTCGATCCGTAAGGGATATTGTGTGTATTTAATACGATTCCGGTTGTTTCGTCGATCAATTTCAACTCGGTAGAACGTGAAATTACGATATCGGTAGTGTTACCTTCGTTGTCTTCACCTTTAACGGTTTTTAAATCTTCGATCTCTAATCTTCCGCGGAATTTCGTGATAATGCTTGATTCTTCAGAGATGTTACCTGCGGTACCTCCCACGTGGAATGTACGTAGTGTTAACTGTGTTCCCGGTTCCCCAATTGATTGCGCTGCGATTACACCAACAGCTTCACCTCTTTGCGTCATTTTTCCGGTAGCCAGGTTACGTCCGTAACATTTAGCACAGATTCCTTTTCCGGCTTCACATGTTAACGGTGAACGAACATCTACTTTTTCAACCGGAGATGCATCAATCGCTTTTACGATAGCTTCGGTGATTTCTTCACCAGCTGCAACCAATACTTCGCTTGTTAGCGGGTTGATTACATCCTGTAACGCTACACGACCTAAGATTCTTTCTCCTAATGTTTCAACGATCTCTTCATTCTTTTTCAATGCCGATACTTCAACACCACGTAATGTACCACAATCCACAGAGTTCACGATTACATCCTGAGATACGTCGTGTAACCTTCTGGTCAGGTATCCGGCATCGGCCGTTTTAAGAGCCGTATCCGCAAGACCTTTACGGGCACCGTGCGTCGAGATAAAGTATTCTAAGATCGAAAGACCTTCTTTAAAGTTCGATAAGATCGGGTTTTCGATAATCTCACCACCACCAGCAGTCGATTTTTTAGGCTTCGCCATCAATCCACGCATACCGGTTAACTGACGGATCTGCTCTTTCGATCCCCTCGCCCCAGAGTCAAGCATCATATACACCGAGTTGAATCCTTGCTGGTCTTCTCTAATGTTTTTCATCGCTAACTCAGTTAATAATGCATTCGTTGAAGTCCACACGTCAATTACCTGATTGTAACGTTCGTTGTTGGTGATAAGACCCATGTTATAGTTCATGGAAATTCCTTCAACCTGACTGTTTGCATCGGCGATCAAATCTTGTTTTTGATCCGGGATTTTGATATCTCCCAAAGAGAAGGATAATCCTCCTTTGAAAGCGAATCGGTATCCCATATCTTTCATATTATCCAAGAAGGCAGCCGTTGTAGGTACATCGGTAACACTTAAAATCTTACCGATAATATCACGTAAGCTTTTCTTAGTTAATACTTCGTTGATATATCCAGCTGCTTCCGGTACTACTTCGTTAAATAATACTCTTCCGGCAGTTGTCTGGATGATTTTGTATACTAATTCTCCGTTTTCGTTAAAATCTTTTGCACGGATTTTAACACGGGCATTCAATTCCAGTTTTCCTTCGTTTAACGCGATGTTTACTTCTTCGGCAGAATAGAACGTTAATCCTTCTCCTAAGATTTTGTGCGTTTCCGTAGACAAACGTTCTTTGGTCATGTAGTACAGACCCAAAACCATGTCCTGAGAAGGTACCGTGATCGGAGCTCCATTCGCAGGGTTAAGGATATTGTGAGAAGCCAACATTAATAATTGTGCCTCCAAGATAGCCTCTGGCCCAAGCGGTAAGTGAACCGCCATCTGGTCACCATCGAAATCGGCATTAAACGCCGTACACACTAACGGGTGTAACTGGATCGCTTTACCTTCGATTAGTTTTGGCTGGAATGCCTGGATACCCAAACGGTGCAACGTAGGAGCACGGTTTAGTAATACCGGGTGACCTTTAATTACGTTTTCAAGGATATCCCATACTACCGGCTCTTTTTTGTCGATAATTTTCTTAGCTGATTTTACCGTTTTAACGATTCCTCTTTCGATTAACTTACGAATAACGAATGGTTTGTACAGCTCGGCAGCCATATCTTTTGGAAGACCACATTCGAATAATTTCATTTCCGGTCCAACAACAATTACCGAACGCGCTGAATAATCCACACGTTTACCTAATAAGTTCTGACGGAAACGCCCTTGTTTTCCTTTTAAGGAATCCGATAGGGATTTCAATGGTCGGTTTGATTCTGTTTTTACTGCAGAAGCTTTTCTGGTGTTATCGAATAACGAGTCTACCGATTCCTGTAGCATACGTTTTTCGTTTCTCAAGATTACTTCCGGAGCTTTGATCTCCATTAATCGTTTTAAACGGTTGTTACGGATGATTACTCGTCTGTAAAGGTCGTTCAAATCGGATGTTGCAAAACGTCCACCATCAAGCGGCACCAACGGACGTAATTCTGGCGGGATAACCGGGATTACTTTTAAAATCATCCATTCCGGACGGTTTTCGCGGTTGTTGTTCGCTTCACGGAACGATTCTACTACCTGTAGTCGTTTTAAGGCTTCCGTTTTACGTTGTTTAGACGTTTCGTTATTAGCCGCGTGACGTAGGTCGTAAGATAACGAATCCAGGTCAATACGTGCTAATAAGTCCATGATACACTCCGCACCCATTTTAGCAATGAATTTGTTCGGATCGGTATCGTCTAAATATTGGTTTTCCATTGGAAGACTATCCTGAATGTTCAGGTATTCTTCTTCCGTTAAGAAATCCAGGGTCTTTAATGTTTCTCCGTCTGGTCCTTTTGCAATACCCGGCTGAATTACTACGTATCTTTCGTAGTAAATAATCATATCCAGTTTTTTGGATGGTAATCCAAGGATATAACCGATTTTATTCGGAAGGGAACGGAAATACCAGATGTGTGCGATTGGCACTACCAGGTTAATGTGTCCTACTCTGTCTCTACGTACTTTTTTCTCAGTAACTTCAACTCCACAACGGTCACAAACGATTCCTTTATAACGGATTCTTTTGTATTTTCCGCAGGCACATTCGAAGTCTTTTACCGGACCGAAAATTCGCTCGCAGAAAAGACCATCACGCTCTGGTTTATGGGTACGATAGTTGATGGTTTCCGGCTTTAAAACCTCACCTCTTGATTCTGCCAAAATAGATTCCGGAGAAGCAAGACCTATCGAAATTTTGTTAAATCTTTTAACGGTATTTTTATCTTTTAATCTCGTCATGATATGAATACTATCGATTTATTTAAAACGCTATAAAAGGGAGTAATCCGAAGACTACTCCCGTGTAAATTTATTCTTCTAATCTGATGTCTAATCCAAGACCTTTCAATTCATGCATTAATACATTGAATGATTCTGGTAATCCTGGTTCCGGCATAGTTTCTCCCTTAACGATAGCTTCGTAAGTTTTCGCTCTACCAATAACGTCATCCGATTTAACAGTCAATATTTCTCTCAATGTGCTGGAAGCACCATATGCTTCAAGTGCCCAAACCTCCATCTCTCCGAAACGCTGACCTCCGAATTGCGCTTTACCTCCAAGAGGCTGTTGCGTAATCAATGAGTACGGTCCGATAGAACGTGCGTGCATCTTATCATCAACCATGTGACCTAATTTCAACATGTAGATGACACCTACCGTTGCCGGCTGGTGGAAACGCTCTCCTGTTCCTCCGTCATACAGGTAGGTATGACCGAATCTCGGGATTCCCGCTTCGTCTGTCAAGGCATTGATTTCATCCAAAGAAGCTCCGTCGAAAATTGGCGTTGCAAATTTCTTACCTAGTTTCTGTCCTGCCCATCCTAATACGGTCTCATAAATCTGACCGATGTTCATACGGGAAGGTACCCCTAGTGGATTCAATACGATATCTACCGGTGTTCCGTCTTCAAGGAATGGCATATCCTCCTGACGAACGATCTTAGCAACAATACCTTTGTTACCGTGACGTCCCGCCATTTTATCACCCACTTTCAGTTTACGTTTCTTAGCGATGTAAACTTTAGCCAGTTTTAAAATTCCGGATGGTAATTCATCTCCAACAGTGATGGTAAATTTCTCTCTTCTCAAAGCACCCTGAAGGTCGTTTAACTTAATTTTATAGTTGTGGATCAAGTCGTTCACCATTGCATTGGTTTCATCGTCTGTAGTCCACTGACCTTTTGTTAAGTGTGCGAAATCTTCAACTGCATACAACATTTTCTGTGAGAATTTTTTACCTTTTGGTAATACTTCTTCACCTAAATCGTTCATTACACCCTGAGATGTTTTTCCATTAACGATGTCGAACAATTTTTCTACCAATCTGTCTTTCAATTCATTGAATTTCACTTCAAACTGGGTTTCCAATAGTGCTAAATCGTCTTTATCTTTAGAACGTTTGCGTTTATCTTTTACCGCTCTTGCGAATAATTTTTTGTCTAATACCACACCGTGTAATGATGGAGACGCTTTTAACGAAGCATCTTTTACATCACCCGCTTTGTCTCCAAAGATCGCACGTAAAAGTTTTTCTTCCGGAGTTGGATCCGATTCTCCTTTTGGTGTGATTTTACCGATCAGGATGTCGCCAGGTTTAACCTCGGCTCCGATTCTGATCATACCGTTTTCATCCAAATCTTTAGTCGCTTCCTCACTTACGTTCGGGATATCGTTGGTTAACTCTTCGTTACCCAATTTCGTATCACGCACTTCCAATGAATAATCATCTACGTGGATTGACGTAAAGATATCGTCGCGAACTACTTTTTCGGAAATTACAATCGCATCCTCGAAGTTATACCCTTTCCAAGGCATAAACGCTACTTGTAGATTACGTCCTAAAGCAAGCTCTCCGTTTTGCGTTGCATATCCTTCACAAAGTACTTGTCCTTTAGCAACTCTGTCTCCTTTTCTTACGATTGGTTTCAGGTTGATTGACGTACTCTGGTTGGTTTTTCTAAATTTAATTAACTGATACGTTTTCTCGTCCGGATCGAAGCTCACTGCTCTTTCCGCATCGGTTCTGTCGTATTTAATGGTAATCATGTTCGCATCAACATACTCAACAGTTCCGCTTCCTTCCGCATTAATCAATACACGGGAATCAGACGCCACCTGACGCTCTAATCCGGTACCAACAATTGGTGCTTCTGGTCGCAATAAAGGAACTGCCTGTCGCATCATGTTCGATCCCATCAACGCACGGTTCGCATCATCGTGCTCCAGGAATGGAATTAACGATGCTGAAATCGATGCAATCTGGTTCGGCGCTACGTCAGTATAGTGAACAACGTTTGGCTCAACAACAGGGAAATCACCTTCTTCACGAGCAATAACTCTGTCGGCAGTGATGGTTCCGTTCTCGTCCATTTCGATATTCGCCTGAGCGATCATCTTACCTTCTTCTTCTTCTGCGCTTAAATAGATTGGTGTTTCAACAAGATTCACTTTACCGTTTTCTACTTTACGGTATGGTGTTTCGATGAATCCCATTCCATTTACTTTTGCATAAACTCCAAGAGATGAAATCAAACCAATGTTTGGTCCCTCCGGTGTTTCAATCGGACATAAACGTCCGTAGTGCGTATAGTGAACGTCACGTACCTCAAAACCGGCTCTCTCTCTCGAAAGACCTCCAGGTCCAAGTGCAGACAATCTTCTTTTGTGTGTGATCTCGGCTAATGGATTCGTTTGATCCATAAACTGTGATAACTGGTTGGTTCCGAAGAAAGAGTTGATCACCGATGATAATGTTTTAGCATTAATCAAATCGATTGGTGTAAACACCTCGTTATCTCTAACGTTCATTCTTTCGCGGATGGTTCTGGCCATACGAGCTAAACCTACACCAAATTGTGCCGACAATTGTTCACCAACAGTACGAACACGACGGTTTGATAAGTGGTCGATATCATCAATCTCTGCTTTAGAGTTGATCAATTCGATCAGATATTTTACGATTGTAATGATATCCTCTTTGGTCAACACTTGTTTTTCCATTGGGATATCCAAACCTAATTTTTTATTCATTCTGTAACGACCAACTTCACCTAAGTTATAACGTTGATCTGAGAAGAATAATTTATCGATAATACCACGAGCGGTTTCCTCATCAGGTGGTTCTGCATTACGCAACTGACGGTAAATGTGCTCTACGGCTTCTTTTTCAGAGTTGGTAGGGTCTTTTTGTAACGTATTGTGGATAATCGCGTAATCGGCCTGGTTGTTATCTTCTTTGTGTAACAAGATGGCTTTTACGTTAGCATCGATAATTTCCTCTACATTGTCTTTATCAAGAATCGTATCACGATCCAGGATAATTTCGTTACGCTCAATCGATACTACTTCTCCCGTATCCTCATCTACGAAGTCTTCATGCCATGTATTCAATACACGCGCAGCCAGACGACGACCAATATATTTTTTAAGACCTGTTTTCGAAACTTTGATTTCTTCAGCAAGGTCAAAGATTTCAAGGATATCTTTATCTCTTTCAAATCCGATAGCACGGAAAAGAGTCGTTACTGGTAATTTTTTCTTTCTATCGATATAGGCGTACATAACGCTGTTGATATCGGTAGCAAATTCAATCCAAGATCCTTTAAAAGGAATTACTCTGGCAGAGTATAATTTTGTTCCATTCGCATGGAAAGATTGTCCGAAGAACACACCAGGTGAACGGTGTAACTGAGAAACAACAACACGCTCGGCTCCGTTGATTACGAATGTACCGCTTGGTGTCATATATGGGATTGTACCTAAATATACATCCTGAACAATTGTTTCGAAATCTTCGTGTTCCGGATCGGTACAATACAATTTTAAACGTGCTTTTAATGGCACACTGTAAGTTAATCCTCTGTCGATACATTCTTCAATAGTATAACGTGGTGGATCAACAAAGTAATCAAGGAATTCCAATACAAATTGATTTCTTGTATCTGTGATTGGGAAGTTTTCCATGAAGGTATTATATAGACCTTCGTTACCTCTTTCGTCAGATTTGGTTTCCAATTGGAAGAAATCTTTAAAAGATTTTACCTGAATATCAAGGAAATCCGGATAGTCAGGGATGTTTTTCGTCGAGGCGAAATTTAATCTTTCAGTCTGATTTGTTAACATCAATGGACAAAATTTTGATTAAAAAAAAGTAATTTTGTGTAAATACACAGTGTAATTGTACTTTCTTTTTTAAACCGCTACATCTCTGAAAATGAACAGAAAGTTATATTTCATTTTCTTTCTTCGTATCGATTAAAAGGGGTTGCATTTTAAATTATTGTATGCTAGAAGATATCATAATTTTATTATACGCAAAATGGTTTAGGCCTTTGAGATTTTTTCTCAAGGCCTAAACCTAGCTTTTTAGAGTAAGCTTAGCTTATTTTAGCTCAACTACTGCTCCAGCTTCTTCTAAAGATTTTTTAAGACCTTCAGCCTCATCTTTAGAAACACCTTCTTTAACATTTGAAGGAGCACCGTCTACTAAATCTTTAGCTTCTTTAAGACCTAAACCTGTTAATTCTTTAACAGCTTTAACTACTGCTAATTTAGAAGCACCAGCATCTTTCAATACTACAGTGAATTCAGTTTGCTCTTCAGCAGCAGCAACATCACCACCACCTGATACAACTACAGCAGCTGCAGCTGGCTCAATTCCATACTCGTCTTTTAATATCGTTGCTAATTCGTTAACTTCTTTAACTGTTAAGTTAACTAGTTGTTCTGCGAATTGTTTCAAATCTGCCATTTTTTCTATCTTTTAAAATGATTTGTTATTATAATTTATTATGCGCGTTCGTTTTGGAATATTACTCCGCTCCCTCTTCGTCTTTAAATTGATTTTTAAGAGCAGAGATAACTCTCTGTGCTGGAGACTGAAGTAATCCGATGATTTCTCCGATAACCTCTTCTTTCGATTTAAGAGAAGCTAATGAATCTAATAGGTTATCTCCAATGTAGATTTCCTCGTTGATATAAGCTCCTTTTAATAAAGGCTTATCCGATTTTTTACGGAATTCTTTGATAATTTTTGCAGGAGCATTTGCGATGTCTGCAATTAAAATAGAAGTGTTTCCTTTTAAAACTGTTGGTAATTCACCGTAGTTGTTATCAGAAGCTTCCATTGCTTTTTCCAACAATGTATTCTTCACAACCTCCAATTTAATACCAGCTTTAAAACAAGCTCTTCTTAAGTTTGAAGTAGTATCTGCGTTTAAACCAGAAATATCTGCTAAATAAACAATATTAGCACCAGCTAACTGTGCAGTTAAATCTTCAATCGCGATTGATTTTTCTTCTCTAGTCATACTAAAAATTTTTAACTACCAATTATACCGCTTTAGGATCTAAGGCGATAGCAGGACTCATTGTTGATGAGATGTGGATACTCTTAATATAAGTACCTTTTGCTGCAGTTGGTTTTAATTTGATTAACGTTTGAATAATTTCGTGAGCGTTCTCAGAAATTTTATCAGCCTCAAAAGAAACTTTTCCGATTCCAGCGTGAACGATACCAGTTTTGTCAACTTTAAAGTCAATTTTACCAGCTTTCACTTCTTGAACAGCTTTCGCTACGTCCATAGTAACCGTTCCGGTTTTAGGGTTTGGCATTAAACCTCTTGGACCTAAAATACGTCCTAATGGTCCTAATTTACCCATAACAGCCGGCATAGTGATGATTACATCAACATCTGTCCAACCGTCTTTAATTTTTTGCAAATAGTCGTCTAAACCTACGTGATCAGCACCAGCAGCTTTCGCTTCTGCTTCTTTATCCGGAGTAACTAATGCTAAAACGCGAACGTCTTTTCCTGTACCGTGTGGCAATGTAACCACACCTCTAACCATTTGATTCGCTTTTCTAGGATCTACTCCCAAACGAACTGCGATATCAACAGACTCATCAAATTTTGCAGAAGCAACAGTTTTGATCAATGCAGATGCATCTTTCAAGCTGTATAATTTGTTCTTCTCAATTTTTGAAGCAGCCTCTTTTTGCTTTTTTGTTAATTTTGCCATGTCTTTTTCTTTTTACGATTAAAAAGGAGCGTTTCCTGATACAGTTATCCCCATAGATCTAGCTGTTCCTGCTACCATACTCATTGCTTTCTCAATTTCGAAAGCATTAAGATCTTGCATTTTGTCTTCAGCAATAGCTCTAATTTGATCCCAAGTAACGCTAGCTACTTTCTTACGATTCGGTTCACCTGAACCAGACTTTAACTTTGCAGCATCCAATAACTGAATTGCAGCAGGTGGCGTTTTAACAACAAATTCAAAAGATTTGTCTTTATACACAGTAATTTGTACTGGTAATACTTTGCCAGGTTTATCTTGTGTTCTAGCATTGAACTGCTTACAGAACTCCATGATGTTAACCCCAGCAGCCCCCAAAGCAGGTCCAACCGGTGGCGACGGATTCGCAGCACCTCCCTTAACTTGTAGTTTAACTACTTTACTAATTTCTTTTGCCATTTTTTAAAAAAATTTAGCACATCTTCATTGGAAGCGAATGATGTGGTTTGTATGTAACAAAAATTTATACTTTTTCTACTTGCATAAAGCTTAATTCCAATGGTGTTTTTCTTCCGAAAATCTTAACCATTACCTCAAGTTTACGCTTCTCTTCGTTCACTTTCTCTACAGTTCCATTGAAACCATTGAAAGGTCCGTCGATTACTTTTACCGTTTCTCCTACTGAGTACGGAATTGCAGCGGTATCGGTTTTCACAGAAAGCTCATCTACTTTACCTAACATACGGTTTACTTCCGACTGTCGTAACGGTACTGCATCACCACCTTTTGTTTCCCCTAAAAATCCAATAACTCCTGTTATTGATTTTATTATATGCGGAATTTCTCCCGTAAGATTTGCTTCTATCATCACATATCCCGGGAAATAAACACGATCTTTGCTTATTTTCTTACCATCACGTACCTGTACTACTTTTTCTGTAGGAACAAGCACCTGAGAAATATAATCACTCATACCAAGACGGTTAATTTCTGTCTCGATATAGTTTTTAACTTTATTCTCCTGACCGCTAACCGCTCTAACTACATACCACTTTTTGACATTATTATCAGTCATATCAAAAAAATTAAGCCTTTTTTAATAAATTAAAGAATCCTCCCAGCACTTTGGCGAAAACAACATCCACACCCCATGTTGCCAACGCGAATAAAATCGAGAAAATCGCAACAATGATGGTTAAACGTTGTACTTCAGACCACTCTGGCCAGGTCACATTTGATTTTAATTCCACAAATGCTTCCGATATGTAATTAACAACTTTTGTCATCATATTCTGTTTTTGCACGGGTGGAGGGATTCGAACCCCCATCAACGGTTTTGGAGACCGCTATTCTACCCTTGAACTACACCCGTTTGTTAAAACCAGTGTCGTCGTTTAACGACACTGGTTTTTATTTCAAAATGAAATTAGTCTAAGATTTCAGTTACCTGACCAGCACCTACTGTTCTACCACCTTCACGGATAGCGAAACGTAAACCTACGCTTAATGCGATTGGGCTTAATAATTGTACTTCGATAGTCAAGTTATCCCCAGGCATAACCATTTCTACACCAGCTGGTAAAGAGATAGTACCTGTTACGTCAGTTGTACGTACGTAGAACTGTGGACGGTAGTTATTGTGGAATGGAGTGTGACGTCCACCTTCTTCTTTTTTCAAGATATAAACCTCAGCTTTAAATTTAGCGTGTGGCTTAACAGATCCTGGCTTAACGATAACCATACCACGACGGATATCAGCTTTATCAATACCTCTTAATAATAAACCTACGTTATCTCCAGCTTCACCTCTATCAAGGATTTTACGGAACATCTCAACTCCTGTAATTGTAGAAGTTAATTTGTCAGCTCCCATACCGATGATTTCAACAGCATCTCCAGTATTAGCAACTCCAGTTTCGATACGTCCTGTAGCAACAGTTCCACGACCTGTAATTGTAAATACGTCCTCTACCGGCATCAAGAATGGTTTATCAACATCACGTTGTGGTAATTCGATCCAGTTATCAACAGCTTCCATCAATTCCATTACAGTAGCAACCCATTTAGGCTCTCCATTCAAAGCTCCTAAAGCAGATCCTTTAACTACTGGTCCGTTATCTCCATCATACTGATAGAAAGATAATAGATCTCTGATTTCCATTTCAACAAGCTCTAACAACTCAGCATCATCAACCATGTCAACTTTGTTCATGAAAACAACCATTCTTGGAACACCTACCTGGCGACCTAAAAGGATGTGCTCACGAGTTTGTGGCATTGGACCATCTGTAGCAGCAACTACCAAGATAGCACCATCCATCTGAGCAGCACCTGTAACCATGTTCTTAACGTAATCCGCGTGACCTGGACAGTCAACGTGTGCGTAGTGACGGTTAGCAGTAGCATATTCTACGTGAGATGTATTAATAGTAATACCTCTTTCTTTCTCTTCAGGAGCGTTGTCAATCTGATCGAAGCTTCTTGCCTCAGATAAACCTGCATCAGCTAATACTTTAGTAATAGCAGCAGTCAAAGTTGTTTTTCCGTGATCTACGTGTCCAATAGTACCAATATTCAAGTGGGGTTTGGAACGATCAAAAGTTTCCTTTGCCATGATTTAATAATTTAATCTTAGTTATATAATTAGTGTTCAAATTCTTCTAAACCTTGAGCCAATGACGGGATTTGAACCCGTGACCTCTTCCTTACCAAGGAAGCACTCTACCCCTGAGCTACACCGGCTGGTGTTTTTCTTCCGTTTCCGGATCTTGGTGGGGAGAGCAGGATTCGAACCTGCGAAGACTTAGTCAGCAGATTTACAGTCTGCCCTCGTTGGCCGCTTGAGTATCTCCCCTACGATTTTATTACAGTTACCAAACTTTGAGCCGATGGAGGGACTCGAACCCACGACCTGCTGATTACAAATCAGCTGCTCTAGCCAGCTGAGCTACACCGGCATCAGTAATAAAAAAGTCCGCTATTTCTAACGGACTGCAAATGTATAGAATTTATTTTTTAATCAAAACATTTTTCATCTTTTTTTTATTTCTTCTTAAATTTATTTTAGAAACAAATTTGTAAAGTCCTCAAAAAGAATCCTATTGCTTAAATATGTGTTCTTATCCTACCTTTTCTTTTTAATAATAAACGCTCTAAAGAATCCGCAGACAGGTCGACCGCCTCTTCAAAACTTTTGCTTTGTTTTTTCACTACAAATTCGTCTCCAGGAACACTGATTTTTACCTCCACTATTTTATTCTCTTTATCACTTGTATTTTCAACTTTCAAAAACACGTCGGAAGAAACAACTTTGTCGTAGTACTTTTCTAATTTCCCTAATCTGTCATGAACAAAACCAATTAGCTTTTTGTCAACATTAAAGTTGACAGCCTGAACATTTACTTTCATAATAAAAACTTTTAATGGGTTAATTTTCGGAATTATCACGACTTCTGGGATGCGCGTCCCGGTATACTTTTTTTAACTCAGCCAGACTGCTGTGTGTGTAAATTTGGGTCGACGACAAGCTAGCATGTCCTAACAATTCCTTAACTGAATTTATATCGGCACCATTGTTCAGCAAATGCGTCGCAAAGGTATGCCTAAGAACGTGGGGACTCTTTTTTACCTTTTCAGAGACAGTACTAAAGTAATCATTTATTAATCGATAAACAAACGATTCACTGACTTTGTTCCCTTTTTGGCTCAATATTAACAAATCATTATCCACTATCGAAATTAACTTTTTTCGCTCCGTAAGATAACGATTAATTAATCTGTCTGTACAATCCAAAACGGGCAACAAACGCTCTTTATTGCGCTTCCCCAAAACCTTTAACGTTTTCGAATACGCATTATAATCCACCCATTTCAACCCTATTAATTCCGAACGTCTTAATCCCAACGTATAAAAAAGCTCCACAATCAGGCGATTGCGAATTTCCTCAAACCCATCATCTTCTCCCAACTCTTCAAAAACCCGATCCAGTTCTTTTTCCGAAAACGGAATCTGAACCTTTCGCGCCACTTTTAACGCCTTATGTTTTTGAAGCGGATTAACTTCTATTTGTTTTGTTTTTAATAAAAACCGGTAAAACGATTTTAAAGAGGACACCTTACGATTCACCGAGAGTGTCGCCATTCCCGATTCAACCAATGTTACAATCCAGGATCGGACATGACTGTAGCTCACTTTTTCCAGCGCCACCTCAAAACCCTGTTCCTCCAGAAAAGCCGCAAAAAACTGCACATCATTCACATAAGCTGCCAATGTGTGACGCGAGTAGTTTTTCTCCTTCTGAAGATAGTCCTGATAGGCCTGTAAAGTTGTTCGCATAAAAATAAAAAAACCGTTAGCTACAAAGTTAAAAAACTTTGTAGCTAACGGCTATAGTAAAATTCAAAAACTACTAATTCTCTAAAGAATCTCTTAGTGTCTGAATATAAGCTGCTTTTTGAATCTGAGCTCTTCTTGTTACTGACGGTTTCGTGAATGCCTGACGACTTCTTAATTGTCTAACAACTCCCGTTTTGTCGAATTTTCTTTTGTAACGTTTTAACGCTCTATCAATATTTTCTCCGTCCTTAATTGGTATAATCAACATAATATAACACCTCCTCTCGTTAATGGGTGCAAAAGTATAACTTTATTTTTGATTACAAAACAGAAAACAACATTTATTATACATCCGCACCCAAAAACGCCCTTATAAGCCTTATTAAAAACACCTGACAGGTTTTTAAAACCTGTCAGGTGTAAATGAGGTGTAATAAAAAACCCGATCTGTTGACCGGGTTTTATGTATTTGTATTTCTTTATCCTTTTAAGATATTTCTCGAAATAACCAGTTTCTGAATTTCGGTAGTTCCTTCTCCGATCGTACACAGTTTTGAATCTCTGTAGAATTTCTCAACCGGGAAATCTTTGGTATATCCATAACCACCGTGAATCTGAACAGCTTCGTTCGCTACTTTAACACAAACTTCCGAAGCATACATTTTGGCCATAGCGCCTAATGTTGTTACCGGTTTGTGGTTATTTTTAAGGAAAGCCGCTTTGTGTAGCAATAATTCCGATGCTTCAATTTCGGTTGCCATATCCGCCAGTTTAAAGGAAATCCCCTGGAATTCGCTGATCGCTTTTCCGAACTGGTGACGCTCTTTCGAATATTTCAAGGCAGCTTCATAAGCACCTTTCGCAATTCCTAAAGATAATGCTCCAATCGAAATACGTCCGCCATCCAAAATTTTCATAGCCTGGATAAATCCTTCGCCTACTTCTCCCAAACGGTTTGCATCCGGAATACGGCAATTGTCAAAAATCAATTCCGCTGTTTCGCTGGCACGCATTCCCAGTTTGTTTTCTTTTCTTCCACTAGAAAATCCCGGTGTTCCGTGTTCGATTACAAAAGCAGTCATTCCTCTGGAATCACCTTTTTCACCGGTACGAACAATTACTACCGCAACGTTACCCGATTTAGCATGTGTGATAAAGTTTTTTGCTCCGTTGATCACCCACTCATCACCATCTTTAACCGCTGTGGTATTCATTCCTCCCGCATCCGAACCCGTATTGTGTTCGGTTAATCCCCAAGCTCCAATCCACTCGGCTGTCGCTAATTTCGGAATCCATCTCTTTTTCTGCTCTTCATTCCCGAATGTCAGGATATGGTTTGTACAAAGCGAGTTATGTGCTGCTACCGATAAACCAATTGAAGGATCTACTTTTGATATTTCTTCTACAATAGTAATGTATTCATGGTAACCCAAACCGGATCCACCCAGTTCTTCCGGTACTAAAACCCCCATGAATCCCATTTCTCCTAATTTTTTGAATAAATCGACAGGAAAAGTCTGCGCTTCGTCCCATTCCATAATATTAGGACGAATGTTTTGTTCAGCAAAGTCTCTGATCGACTGAGCGATCATAGCTTGCGTTTCATTGTATTCAAAATTCATTTTGCTGTTTATTTGTTTAAAAATCCAAATATAAGGCAATTATATCAACTTTTTCAACTGGGAATTCTTTAATTTTTGTTAAGTCTTCTTTGGTTTTTATCAGGCCAATCATACTCCGATAGGTGATAATCTGCTTTGCAATCCCGTAGCGGAAATACGGAAACTGCGCCAATTCTTTCAACGAGGCATTATTAATATCGATCTTTTTTATTTCCGGCGGAGTCAGCACCGGAAAATGTCGGATCAGTTGCCCGACCACTTCGTCCGACAATCCCCAGATATAACGGAATTGCTCTGTACTGACAAATGCGCCGAATTTTTCTTTTTCTTTTACAATCCGTTCGGATAAGGCTTCCCCTATTCCGTATATTTTTCGCAGTTCCTCGCGGGTGGCTTTGTTAATATCGATTTGGAAGTCTTTTTTTTCCTGCCGTTTTACTATCGGATTCAAAACCGATTGTGTTTTGTTTGCTTTTTGATTAACCCATTCCGGGAATTTAAAGTAAGGTGCGATTTCGGCAAGTCGCTTTTCGTCCATTTGGGTAACCTGACGAAATTCTGCTACCGAGTTGACATATTTATTCCGGGAGCGAAAATCGTGCAGCCGATCTATTTCAGCTACAGTCATTCCCAGAATGTATCCTTTATAATCGGAAATAAAATTCGGATTAAATGGTTGTATTTTTATTTTGGATGCTTGGTTGTCCCGTTTGAGACTGTCGATTGTTATTTGCTGCGACAACCATTTTTCGGCTTCCGGATTTGTCTCAGGAGTGTATTGTAATTGTCCGGTAAAATAAATCAGAAGTTGAATTCCCAGTAGTACCAACAACAATACAAAAATACCACTTCGCTGTGCCCGCGTATACTTTAGTCCGTATTTGTTGTTGCTGTTCATTTTTATCAGAGGTCAAAAACGGAACTTCGTTTGGTATAGACCATGTCTTTTAGGCGTAGCCAGAAGGCCAGCGTAAGATAGACCCCAAACCATAAACCAACGGTAAAAAACGACAGGTAAATAAAAAACAGTCGGACACTGGTTGCCCGCATCCCTAAACGGTCGGCAAGCCGTGACGACACTTCGAATCCGTGCTTTTCAAAAAAATGACGTATGTTGGTGATCAGGTTCATCAGTTTTAATTTGATTCAAAAATACGGTTTTCCATTCGATTATCCCAATAGCTTTTTTCCGATATCACAATGCAGGCATCTTTTATAATTGCAATATTCTTTTTTTAACTGTAGCATCGCCTGACTATCGAAAGCGCTTTCAACTGTTATCCCTAATTGTTTAAAACGATCGGTTATACTGTTTCGTTCCGGTGCGATTTCCCGCGCCATGTCCAGCAATTCTTCCGAAAAATCATTCCCGAAATAACGGGCATATAAAAATCGTAACGGCAAAATAGCATTTATAAAAAGTAATTGCCGGAAACTTATGCTGATCTTTTTGACTTTCTCTTTTCCCGAACTTACTATATCAAACCGATAATGCGTGTTCCAATATTCCGGGATTTCAATAGTGAAGATCTTGTAAAATGCATCAAGCGTATTACAATGAATAAGAACATCAAACAGATTCGGATGGTGCTGGTACAATCCGGCCAATTGTACCAGTCGAATCGTTGGAAAATTATCCGGTCGTACTTTATAAAACTGCAACGGGATACTACCTTTCCAATTAAACCGGTATTTTTTCTTTAGCTCCTTCCATTTTCTTTTCAGATCATCAAAATACCGATCCTCTTTATCTTCGTCTAATAACGATGCCATGCCCAAAAACAAGGCTTCCAGATTTCCTCTAATAAATCGCTCTTTTCGTATAATGGTAAACGGAATGGCTTTCGCAATCTGATAAAATGCCTCGCCATTACTGTTTAACCCGAAACTTTTTGCCAGACAACAAAACAACGTCGCTTCCCAATCGTTTTTATTTTCGTTTAAAAGTATCTCAATTGGTTTTACCTTTTGCTCCAGACGTTCTAAAAAAAGGCGTTCTTTCCATTTTATCCAGAAAACCGGTTGGACTGACAGTAAGTCTTTTTCACAGAAAATCCAGTTTTTCACTTTCATCAATCGATAATACTCCGCTAAAAAATGATCCGAAACATAGGCTTTTAATACCAATACCGGAATTTCGGAGCCATCGGGCCGGAAAACAGCAATGTCATGTTCCCAGACCACATGCAGAATTACATTGTCGTATTTTTTATTGATCTCGTGTCGGTGATGGTACCAATCGGACGATTTTAAATGGATTTCCACATTACCGGCCCATCGTTGGTTTCCGATAATTAAACAGGCATTGAAAAAATCCGGTCCGTCTTCTTTGTGGTAGTAGCCGGTATTGAGTACCTGCAGCGCTTCTCCCTGAATTGTTTTTAGTGGCAATGCGGTAATCTTCTGGTATTGCCAGATATAATGTAAAAAAATCTCCTGCATGGCGTATAAAGTAAATCTCTAATTTAAGAAAAATTTATCTTTGCGTCTCGACCAACAAAAAAATGAAAAAATTATTCGCCATCGTATTAGTATTACATTTCGGAATACTATATGCCCAATTGGATGTCATTCCATCCAACGGTTATAAAATAACCTATCAAAGAAGTTCGAATGGGAAAGTACTCGAAAATCAGGATCCGATTCTGGTTTTTGCGACAACTGATCAAACTACATTATTGTCCAGTGTCAGGATTCAATCGGGTAAAGCAACGTATCCTTACGAGCAGACATTTATCGACCTGAACAAACGTCATTTTACGCAACTGGCATTTTTAGGTAAGGACAAAAACGCGGCAACCACCGATAGTATTGCGCTATCCCAGCAAACGTTTGATCTTAGCCCGGAAACCAAAACAATATTAGGTTACAAATGCCGAAAAGCCAAAACCGTTGTCAATTCCAATACAATCGAACTTTGGTTTACTACCGACTTAAAAGTAAAAGGCGCACCTACCGTATTGGGAGCCGATCTGGGATTGGTACTCGAAATGGTACGCAACAATAATTTTGTGATTAGCGCTACTTCGATTGAAAAACAAAAGAAAATATCGCCCCGATGGGTGGCTTTTACTGGTTTTAACGGCCCAACAACCGACTTGCTGACGTATCGCGATTTGCTTTGGAAAAGCCGGTTTACCACGATATCGGTTTTTAAAGAGGAGATTCTGAATTTTTCGGATCAGTCTAAATCCAATGATAGTATACTGCGTTATGCCAATGGTACCGTTATTCTTAAAAAAGTGAGCTTTCCGGAGATTCCTGCCGGTAGTCTGATTTTTGCCGAATTACAGGAACAATCCAATGGTGATGCGTATGATCGTACCGGTTCCGTTTTTGTGATTCCAGAAGATCAGCCACATTCTTTTTTAGACGGTTTGAAAAACGGTGTAAAATCCCTTCCTGTTTATGACAACGGAAATGGAAAACAGTATCAGGGCATTGTTCGCACTACCAATTATAGTCCGCTATTGGAATTGATGCGTTTCTTCACTCCGTTTGGAATTAAACAATACAATCATATTTCCTTAAAGGATAAAAAATGGCACGAAATTGTCCCGTATCGTCAGGATATTTCGGAACTACAAAGCGCCTTAAGTCATAAAACGGTATGGGTAGGAACTTTTATCGGGAATTATGATAAAGGCGGTCATAAAATCAGTCTGGACATTACGATTCATGAAGGAGACAAACCAAAAACCGGCAATCGTTTTGTATTACCCTTGTTTAATACGACCAACGTAATGGAAATGGCCGGGCAGGATTATGCCACTCTATTTAATACCGACAAAGGTCTCGAGGTTACGTTCGATTTACCAAACGATGTCCCGAATGCACAACTTCGCTATATAACCACAGGACATGGCGGTTGGGAAAACGGTGATGAATTTGTCCCTAAAAAGAATCGGATTTTCCTGGATCAACAGGAAGTATTTGCATTTATACCCTGGCGACAGGATTGCGGTTCGTACCGATTGTTTAATCCCGCTTCGGGGAATTTTAATAATGGCTTGTCATCATCCGATTACAGTCGTTCCAACTGGTGTCCGGGAACTATAACCAATCCGGTTATGATTGATCTAGGCAATCTGAAAGCCGGTAAACACACGATACAGATTCGTATTCCGCAAGGCGCGCCGGAAGGAAACAGTTTTAGCGCCTGGAATGTCTCCGGTGTACTGATCGGAAATTAAAAAAGTGCCATTTGTAAATTACAAATGGCACTTTTTTTAAACTTTGCTTTTTTAAACCTGACAGGTTTTGGAAACTTGTCAGGTTTGTAGCGTGTCTACTATTTTATCGAATTGATAATATCGTGTTTGGTGATGATATGGTGTTTTCCATTTCCTAAATCGACCAAAACCGCCTGATTATCTTTGTTGATCAGTTTTGAAACTTCATCAATCGGAGTTCCCAGTTTTACAATTGGAAAAGCAGCTCCCATTACTTCGCGGATAGGTTTATCGGCTACATTTTTATCGGCTACATAACTCTGGAATAAATCCGTTTCGTCTACAGAACCTACAAATCCCGTTACATCGATTACCGGAATCTGAGAGATTTTGTGTTTGCGCATTCTTTCAATTGCATGCGATACCAATTCTTCCGTACGTACCACAACTAATGGCTTGTCGATATGCTCTTTAATCAGATCTTCTGCTTTGGTGATCTCTTCGTCAAGGAAACCTCTTTCACGCATCCAGTCGTCGTTAAACATTTTTCCTACATAACGGCTACCGCTATCGTGGAATAACACAACTACCACATCTTCCGGTTTAAAGTGCTCTTTTAACTGAATTAATCCTTTTATCGCTGCTCCGGCAGAGTTACCCACAAAGATTCCCTCTTCCAATGCAATTCTACGGGTATACACCGCGGCATCTTTATCGGTTACTTTGGTAAATCCGTCGATTAGTGAAAAGTCAACGTTTTTAGGAAGAATGTCTTCTCCGATTCCTTCGGTGATATAGGAGTAAATTTCGTTTTCATCGAAAATACCGGTTTCGTGGTATTTTTTAAATACCGATCCGTACGTATCGATTCCCCAGATTTTAATATTCGGGTTTTTCTCTTTTAAATATTTTGCCACTCCGGAAATGGTTCCTCCGGTTCCCACACCAACTACAAAGTGTGTAATTTTCCCTTCGGTTTGTTCCCAGATTTCCGGTCCGGTTTGCTCGTAATGTGCAATTGCATTCGACGGATTGTCGTATTGGTTTACATACCACGCATTTGGTGTTTCTTCGGCCAATCGTTTTGATACCGAATAATACGAACGCGGATCCGTTGGTTCTACGTCTGTAGGACATACCACTACTTTAGCACCCACAGCACGTAAAATATCCATTTTCTCTTTGGATTGTTTATCGGAAATCACACAGATCAGTTTGTAACCTTTAACGATAGCCGCCAAAGCCAACCCCATTCCGGTATTTCCGGAAGTTCCTTCGATAATGGTTCCACCCGGTTTTAAACGTCCGTCGGCTTCTGCATCTTCAATCATTTTAACCGCCATACGGTCTTTTACCGAATTACCCGGATTAAAGGTTTCCACTTTTGCCAATACCAAAGCATCGACCTCTTTTGTTACTTTATTTAGCTGAACCAAAGGCGTATTCCCAATGGTTTCCAATATGTTTTTTGCGTATTTCATTGTATATAATTTCTAAAAAAAATGTTTTGTTCGCCAAAGATATTGCAACATGGCGTATTATAAAATGTTGCTAACACACCCTTAACTAAAGAAATTCCAAACCAGTCCGAAACGCACCATAAAATCATGATACGGGTTGTTCGGATCGGAATAAAATTTATAGCCTGAAAAACTGGAATTAAAATGTTCTGCTTTTAAATAAATTCGCGTGCGTTTAATTTTGGCATTGATAAAGAAATCGAGCATTGGAAAATTTCCGATTTCTTTTTCCTGTTGAATATAGAATTCACCCAATAACGGATTGTAGGTATTGGCGTAATATTTTGTAAAATAATTTAATGTTACCCCCATTTGCAGGTATAAGGCTTTTGAAAAATAGTGATCATTAAAATATAAGGTGTTACGCGTTACGAATTCCGGCACGTTTAATATTTTATCCGTCTGATCCACTTTTTGGTACAGGAAGGTATTGTCTAAACCAAATTTACCCACTTTAAATTCGCGGCCTACTTTAACCGAAAAGTAATTGATGGTATTTCCGTATTGTTGCGGAGAAACCAGAACCTGAGTTGCATCGGTACTCGTATCGGCAAAATACAAATGATCATCTAATATGCTATATTTTATCGAAGCATCCAACCATTGTGTTTTGGCATCGAGCTCTACGTTTTTAATTTTTTCGTTTTTAAAGTTGTTCGTCCAGTTATAGAAGATATAACCACTCTGATACAAATTATAATTCAGATCCGGTAGTTTGTTCATGTTTTGGAAACGCAATGTAAAGACGTTACGCACATCCCAGTTATAGCGTATCGTCCCTTCAATTTTTGCCAGTGACTGGTCGGTTATTGAATTGGATACTAACAGTGTTCCCTTCCATTTGTTTTTATAGTAGGTATATTGAGCGCCATACGAATTGATCTTGTCATTTAGACGGTTTGGCACTTTAATCGAGCCATCATTATTCATAACCGTACTGTTATAAAAATAATTGTAACGATAGTCCTCCAGATAAAATTCAAGATCACCAACACTTTGATTGGAATAGGCAACGCCCACTTTATTATAAAGGCTGTTAAATCTTGTTTTATTACTGATTGCACTGGTATAGGAATCGCCGAAACGTTCGTTGGCGGTTGGTTGCGAATAATCGAAGAATTTATATTCGTAATTAAAACGGTGCAGGAAAACCAGACTATTCGGATTATTTTTATTCAGTCGGAAACTATGATCAAAAAAGACTCGTTTCCCTTCGAGTGACGATTTGGTATCGTCGCTAAAATAGACATCCAGACGCGCACGGTCGTCATAAGGTGGAATACTGTTTTCGAATTCTTCCAGATTTTTCACACCGCCGTTTTCATGATTCAGGATATCCTGAATAGCAACGTGGAATTTTAAATTATACCGGTTATCCGTGGTATGATAACTGCTTATGAATCGGAAATTACCGGTACTCGAAAGCTGGTTTACATATTTACCCAACGAACGCAGTCCTTTATAACCGATGGAAAAATTCAGATTTTTAGAGGTATTCAATGAGATAAAGGCATCCAGGTTTTGCCCCTGCTCCATAACCGATTTATAGTAAAGCTCGGTCATTGGCGTAGGCATCGAATAATATTTAATATCCTCGGCCCGCATAAAATTGAACGTCTTTGCTTTAAATCCGAATTCCGGATATGCATTATAAGCGGTCAGACCGTAGTCCAATGTATTATAGGTTTGTCCTTCGTTTGGAAAAGGCATCAATCCGAAAATATCTTTACGCAGGTAGTTTAGTTCATAGTCCTTTTTGATGGTTAATGAAGTATCTACAAAGGTAGTATCGCGATCCAATGTAATGATTTTATATTGGTCGATTGGCGCAAAATGGGTTTTATTGTCAGAACCCCGAAGTGATTTTTTAGCTTTTATTGAATCCTTTACCAGCTCCTGGCCCGACACCGCAAAAGAACATAACAGTACTACCGCTATAAAAAGATGCTTCATAATTCTATATTAGAATCGCAAAGGTATTAGAAATTTACAAATAATGCAGCTATTCTGTAAAATGAGGTATAATTTATCGTTTTATCAAAAAAAAAGCGCCCCTGATCGGGGCGCTTAAAAATATATTTATTTAAAAATTATTTTTTGTGTTTTTTCAAACCAGCTTTTGCTTTGAAAGCAGCAGCCATTTTGTTAACTGTTGATGCAGATCTACCTTGAGCAATAACACTATTGTCATTTGGATTTAAGATCGTGAACACACCATTTTCTATTTTCACACCAGCGATGATAGTGATATCACCGTTTCCAGCACCTGCACTGTTCTCACCCTGAGAGTTAGAAGTAAGGAATCCAGAAGCCTGAGTGTAAGAACCTGGTTGTAAGGTAGCAGAACCACCTCTGAAATAATCAACAGTGATTGGAATACTGAATTCTGGTAAACCAGCAGCAGGAACTCCTGCATCACCATAAAGGTATCCAACGATTAAGTAAGTACCATCTGGATAATCAGCCATTGGCATTACTAAATGCTCAGGACAGTCACCAGTTTGTGCTCCGTCTCCAATTGGGTTGAAACCAGAATCAAAAACCAAGATGTCTACGTCATACTCAAGATCACATAAAGAATAAGCCTGACCACCCGCTTCGAATGTTTTGTCCCATGCTAAAGTTAAATCCAATTCGTCTTTAACAGCATTCTTAATTGTGATGTTGATCACTTGATCCATAGTACCTAACATGTTGTGTGCTCCTCTAATTCTTAAAGAAATCACTTCATCTTGTTCGAACTCATCATCAAGGATAGTAGGGATTTTAACAGTAAAGGTATTTGTGTTACCAGGGAAAGTAACCAAAGAACCATCTACTCCTAAACCATCACTCATATCAAGTGCTCTTCCTGGTAAAGTAAAATCCTCATCGATTGTTGCCGTACTGTTACCCAACACTTCAAGTTTAAACTCCATACCAGAGCTAATCATCTTTGATGTTGTCAATACGATTGAAGCTTCTTCTCCTTCGTTAACTGTATAATTAGTAACGTTAGTAGAGACAGCTGGCTTTTCATTAAATACATAATCTGGGTCGTTATCGTTACACGATACTAATGCAAATCCAGATAATACTAATGCGAAAGCTGAATTTAAATATCTTCTATTTTTTTTCATACTTAGCTATTTTTTTTAGTTCACTTTTGTATAAGTGTATGCTCTATTTTCATAGACACCTTCAATTGTGATACTTGTGAATCTTAAATTACCATTTGGTTGTACTGTACCAACACCAGAGATTGGGTTACTCGCGTTGAAAGTCCAATCAACAATTGTTAAGTTACCACAAAGCTCAGTGAAGAAAATCTCATAAGTAGCCCATCCTGGAGCAACGTTAGATTTGTATTCTCCTGGAGCTAACTCCGTGATAATTGCATTAACAGGACCTGATGTATAGTTCAATACATAGTTACCAGATAAGTTAGAGAAACAAAGACCGTTTAAAGTAACAGTTGTTTTAGAATAGTTAGATGCTAAAACAGCATTACCTGAAGTAGTCATTGAAGTAATTTTAAGAACAATTTTTTTATTGTCACCAACTACTACATGGTTACTGTGAACGATTAATGGAATATAAGCAGTGCTAACTGAACCAGCTGGAATCGTTACTGTACGGCTTGCAGATGGAAAATCGAACTCATATCCTAAAGTAGCTGTAGTTGCAGCTGCATCTAATTCATAAGTTACGGTTACATCACTGTCAAATGTCAATCCTTGATTACCTCCAATTACTGAAACCGGAACGGTAATGTTTTTGTCTGTACCATCTGTTACAATACCATTGGTTTGAGATGTAGCGTTAAAACCGATAAGGGTTCTAGCATCACCATAGTATGGAGCCTCATCACCTAAGTCACACGATACCGTCATTACGGCCGATGCAACAAACAATAATAATAAACTAATTTTTTTCATATTTATAATATTTTTACGTTTATAGTATCTTACTAGTTGTTATTCCAGAATACTTTAATATTGAATGCATCACTTTGAGACTGGCTAGGCACATTGTTTGCATTTGATGTGTACTCAGAACTTGGATACATTAAACGTACTGGTTTATTAGGTCTAGTAGCAGTAATTGCTAAATCTGTAACAGGGTAACCAGTTCTTGTATATTCAATCCAAGACTCGATACCGTTAGTACCCATTAAAGCAATCCATTTTTGAGTCATGATAGCTTCTTTCTTATCTCCAGTAGTACCATCCCATCCAAGTTTGTTAACAGAGTTAATAGAAGCAATATAACCTGCTCCACCAGTAGCTCCTAACATATCGAATGATTTTTGGATACCTGTTTCGAATAACGCTTTTGGATCTCCAGTGATATACCCTTTTAAAGCAGCTTCTGACTGTAAGAAATAACTCTCAGCAGCTGTAAAGATATAACCATCCTGAGCCGAGTTTTTCACTAAACCAGGTCCAATGTTTGCCAAGTTGTTTGGTGCTGTAGTAGCATTTTCACCTTGAATAACACCAGCCCAGCTACTACCGTTCATTTTGAACAATCTTGAAATACGAGGGTCATTAACACCATACTTCACTCCGTTTAAAGACTCGATAGCATTTTTAGTAGCAACAGTAGCTAAGTAACCACTTCTTGGAGTAGCATCGTCAGTTAAGTTACCAAAAGTGTTATAGAACGGGTTTTGTTTGTCATTATTTGCATTTGAATACCCTGGATTAACTTTTGCATCATTCGTTAAGAATTGTGCACCAGAAGCAGTTAATTCGTTAAACTCAGCTGTGATATAAGCCTGACTTGCAGCAAGTCCAGACTCTCTAATCAACAATCTCATTTTAAGCGTGTTTGCAAATCTTTTCCAGTTTGCCATGTTTCCTTGGAAAACAGGATCCTCACCAGCAACAGCTGTAGTTCCGGTTGGAGCATTGTCGATCATAGCAACAGCAGCATCCAATTCAGCTACTAAACCTCTGTAGATAGATTGTGCTCCATCATAAGCAGGTGTTGGGTTTAATGGCATGTGTGCCTGAGAATAAGGTGCATCACCATATAAATCCACTAAATACTGGAAGTAGAACGTTTTAACGATCTTAGCAATAGCTTTGTGGTTATTATAGCTATCAGACTGGAAATTCTGGATGTTTGTTAATCCTAAAGTTGTTAGGTATAAATTCTCCCAGATTCTACCATAGAATGAGTTATCAATATTCAAATCAAACTCTACAGTATAAGTTCCTGTATAATCGTTAACGTTAGCACCCCAACTGTTCATAAAAAGGTTACCAAGCTGGTTAGGCAATACCGCGAACGTTCTGTATGGCTGCGTGATTGCCCCTCCTAAGGCTAAATTAGGAGTCACGTTTTCAGAAGTAGGGCTATTTGGAGAATCGTTGATATCCAAATAATCGTCACAAGAGGATAATCCTAATGCAGCTACTAATGAAAATAAATGTATTCTATACTTTTTCATACTCGTTTTTTAATTAAAATGTTAAGTTAAGACTGAAACCAACTGTTCTAGTGTTAGGATACTGGTTTGTACCACCAGTTCCACTGTTACTAGTACCTGATGCTAATCCAACAATATTACCGTTACTGATTGATGTTTCAGGATCATCATATCCTCTGTTTTGTCTTGCAAGAACTGTGAATGGGTTTCTCGCGTTAACACCTACTCTTAAACTAGTTAAACCAGTTTTTTCTAACATTTTAGAAGGGATAGCATAACTTAATGATAACTCACGTACTTTGAATGCAGTAGCATCTAAGATGTAGTTCTCATCGATGTTGTCATAAACATTTGAATAATAGTTCTGGAAAGCAACATAAGTTGTACCACCAGTTAATACTGAATTATTCGCTACATATGTATTTGTTGCTGCATCTAAGTAAGAAGAGTTTGGCATAACGAATCCAGTTCTTCCGTTTTCAGCTGAATCAACTAAATAACCGAACTTAGTTAATGTACTCATTGTTCCAGAGTAGTACTGGTGTCCAGTTCTGTAATCGAATACAGCAGCTAAACGTAATCCTTTGAAATCAATTGAAGTATTTAAACCTAAGATATAATCAGGAGTTGTTTTTCCTAAATTCATTAACTCAGTAGATTTAAGTGGGTTACCAGAAACTGGATCAACGATGATACGTCCTTCACCATCTCTTTGGTATCCGAAACCTTTGATAAGTGGATATTCCTGACCTTCTTCAGCGAAAATACCGTATCCTCCGTATGGAGAGTAGATTGCAACTGAATTTGTGTTATCAGCAACTTTTTCTACAGTAGTTTTTGCTTTAGAGAAGCTGAATTTAGCATCCCATGTAAAGTCTTTTGTTTTAATAGGAGTAAATCCTAAATCGATCTCAACACCTTTAGTTTTAGTAGCACCGATGTTTGTTAATAAGTTCGGGTTACCAGAAGCATAAGAAGAACTGATTGATGTGATCAAATCAGTGTTATCACTTACATAACCTGAAACGTCTAAAGTAATTCTATCTTTTAAGAATCCTAAGTTAATAGTAGCCTCTTTTGTTACGTAGAACTCTGGCTTGATAGCTGGATTTGTTCTAGAGTTGTAAGCAATTGTTGGCTGTACGTTTGGAACGTAAGAATTCAATCCTCCAAATGGATAACCTGTAGATTGTCTGTATAAACTGTTGATTTCATAAGCCGCAATACTGTTCGCACTACCTACTTTCACAACACTGAACATTACTTTAGCATAAGAAAGTACTTTGTTGTCTTTCAATGCTTCGAATGCTTTTGTAGGTACGAAAGAGATACCGGCAGATGGATAGAAGAAGTTGTTGTTCTCTTTCGCCAAGAAAGATACCCACTCGTTTCTTGCAGTTACGTTCAAGAATAAATAATCTTTATATGCTAAGTCAACGTTAGCAAAGAATGCAAATCTTCTGCTTCTTGATGAAGTGTTTGTAGAGTTTGGTGTTCCAGAAATATTAGCAACGTTATATAATCCAGGGATCGCTAAAGGTCCTCCTGAAATAGCTGTTTGCGTAACGAAAGCATCCTGAATGTTATTACCAATATTTGCTTTGAAGTTAAGATCTTTTGTTAAATCATAATCAAAGTTGATCAATAAATCACTATACAAGTTTCTTCTTGCCAAGTTAGAAGTTGACATTGAAGATTGTGTAGTTGAGTTAAAGATTTGATAAGGATCTACATAAGCATTAGCATATCCTAAGCTTCTGTTTTGAGAGAAGTTAACGTTAGCATTGTAAGAAACGTTAATGTTTTTGTTGATATCGTATCCAACTTTAGCAATACCATTAAATACATCAGCTAAAGCCTCAGTTCTAATGTTATCTACAACCCAGTAAGGGTTTCTTCCATAGTAAGAATATCCGTGAGCATTACTAGCGTTATCAAACATTCCAAGTGGAATATTTGTTGGCGTCTGTAATAAGTTATAGTATAAACCTGAACTAGTTGTATTAGTAACCTGAGTAGTATACATCGCGTTACCTTCTACATTCCATTTTCCAACTTTTTTACCAGCTTTGAATTGGAATGAAGTTCTGTCTAATGCATCTCTGTTTACGATGAAGTCATTTTTCAATTTGTTCACTGTAAAGAAAAGGTACCCATCTTCATTTCCTGAAGATAATGAAATACCATTTTGTGTTAACACACCTGTTTTAAAGAAATCTTTAATGTTGTCACTTCCTTGAGAAGAGTATGGCAACATAAAGTAGTTACCATCAGCTTGTGGTAAACCTGTTGGCTGGATAGAACCATCAAATTCTGGTCCCCAAGCACCGTTCTCATAAGAATAGTGTACACCATCCCAACCTTGTCCGTATCTTGTTTGTCTTTCAGGAAGATAAGCAACAGTTGTAAAGTCGATAGACGAGTTGATACTAACTGTCATTTTCTGACCTTGAGATGATCCTTTTTTAGTTGTAACGATTAATACCCCGTTAACACCATCAGATCCATACAATGCAGCTCCCTGAGAACCTTTAATTGTATTAACCGATTCGATAGCCTCAGTTGGTAATTGCTGTAAAGCTGTAGTCGTAGAAATAGCTCCATCGATTACTACTAAAGCACCATTGTTCTGAGTGATTGATTTAGGAGCACGGATAACGATTCTTGAAGTTGCATCAACGGCAGAGTTTGTCTGGTTAATCTGTAAACCAGATACTTTACCTGTTAATGACTGAATCGCATTCGGAGAAGCTGCCTGTGTTAACTCTTTCGCTTTAACAACCTGGTTAGCTGAAGTGATTGCATCCTGTCTCTTTTTGATACCTAAAGCTCCAACAACAACCTCGTTTAATTGTTTTGCCTGCGATTGCAAAGCAACATTAATTTTGTTTGAAGCTCCAACCGTTACAGAAGAAGTCTCCATTCCAACAAATGTATACACTAACACTTGTCCTTGTTTGGCTTTGATGGAGTAATTACCATCCATATCAGTTTGTGTGCCTTGTGTTGTTCCTTTAATAACAACACTAACACCAGGTAACGGCAGACCTCCCTCGGTCACTGTACCTGTAACAGTTTTCTCCTGTTGTGCGAACGAAAACTGCATCGAAAACGCTAGTAAAAGCGTAAAAATCCATTTAAACTTCGATCTCATATTAAATTTATTTGAGTTAGTTATTCCGCAAACTTCTTAATAATTTCTTAAATAAACAAATATAATATAGGAATTATAGCATTTTATTTGTGTTAAAAAAAGCCATTTGAAAATACACTATATCAAATAAAGTCCCTTATTGTACTGCGGTTTACTCAAAATATTTGTGTTTTTTTTATACATTTACCAAAAACAAAAATGCTTCTACACAATTACTCAAAGTTAACATTGGAAGCCGGTACAGACGAAGCCGGAAGAGGTTGTTTAGCAGGCCCTGTTACCGCTGCAGCCGTGATTTTACCAGATAATGTGATCATCGAAAAACTAAACGATTCCAAGAAATTATCCGAGATCACCCGCGAGAAACTAAAACCGATAATCGAAGAGGTAGCTCTTTCTTTTAAAGTAATTCACCTCGAGCCCGAAATTATCGACGAAATCAATATTCTGAACGCTTCGATAAAAGCCATGCAAACCTGTATTACCCATCTAAATCCAATACCTAACTATATAATTGTAGATGGCAATCGTTTTAAACCAATTCAGGACATCCCCTACAGTTGCATCGTGAAAGGCGATAGTAAATACCTTAGTATTGCCGCTGCTTCGGTTCTGGCCAAAACCTATCGCGACGAATATATGAATCGCATACACGAAGAATACCCTATGTACAACTGGAAAAAAAATAAAGGCTATCCCACAATCGAACATCGGGAAGCCATTCGAAAATACGGAACCACTCCATATCATCGGAAGTCGTTTCGATTACTTCCGGAACAATTAAAACTGGAATTCTGACCACAAAAAAATCCTGACAAAATTTTGTCAGGATTTTTCTTTATAAAATACTATAATTTTTTAGCCTTTGATTTCCGCTTCAAACAAAGTCGAAAAATGTTTTTTAATTTTTGCCTTTACTTCTTCTTCATCTACTTTTGCAACACCCAGTTCTACATTTAAAGAAGTAACCGCTTTGTCTTTTATACCGCATGGAATGATATTATCAAAATAACCCAAATCAGAATTTACATTTAGCGCAAATCCATGCATCGTTACCCATCGCGAAGCACGAACTCCCATTGCACATATTTTTCGCGCAAACGGCGTACCCACTCCAAGCCATACTCCGGTTTCCCCTTCACTTCGTTCGCAATCCAATCCGTATTCCGCAAGGGTTCGAATAATAGCTTCCTCCATAAAGCGAAGGTATTTATGAATATCGGTAAAAAAGTTCTCCAGATCCAAAATCGGATAACCAACCACTTGCCCCGGTCCGTGATACGTAATATCACCACCGCGGTTGATCTTATAATACGAAGCACCTTTATCGGCAAGTTGTTTTTCATTTAACAACAGATTCGAAAAATCGCCACTTTTACCAAGTGTATAAACGTGCGGATGTTCTACAAACAAAAAGTAATTTGGCGTTACATCCTCTTTTTCTTCTCTCCTATTATTTATTTTGATATCCAGAATCTCTTTAAATAAAGATTCCTGATAATCCCAAACCTCTTTATAATCTTTTAATCCGAGATCACGGAATACAATCTGTTTGTTCATCGTCATTATTTTTTCTCCAGAACAACCTCAAAGTTCATCACTTCGGGTCTTTCTATATAATCTATAAACGGATATTGCAAGGTTACCGTTTTTTTGTCGTCACTAAAAACCGGATCTTTTGCGGTAATCGATTTAATCTTTTTCGGAAAATGATATTTTATCGTATAAGTAAAAACTTCTATCATCGGTCGGATCGTTGCCAAACTATCCGTTAGCTGTTTCTGAATAGCCGGATCCTTTACCGCCGCCATACGGGTAAATTTTTTCCCGTCGAATGAATACTTCAAATCGGTAGCCATTTTATCCATATCCGACAATCTGCCTTTCTCTCCACTTCCATTCGTTTTTAAATCGTCCATCGTTTTTACAACCGATAACGCATCCACCAAATCCGATGGTTTTTTAAAATCACTAAAAAGCGTAAATAAAAATGATTTCTCCGTTTGATCCACATGTGTCCGAACCGAAAAGCTTTCCAACTTTTTTAAACGTTGTTGTTCTGCCAACGGTAATTTGGCAATACTATCTTTTCGTTCATCCATTAATGATTTTAATGTAAAAGTCGAATCAATTTTCCGATCGCCTTGTTCCGCTGCGATACTCATCATAGCCGAGGCATCGACATCCAACGAAAACTTACCACTTCCGTCGGCATTCAAATAAATAGTCTCTGTAAAATTACAGGCTGTCATTACAACCGCGACAACCAAAGTAAGAGCAAACCGGATTTTTTCCTTCATAAATTTAGGCTTCAAATTTGCTTTCAAAGATACGATTTTCCATCCGCAATACCTTTATTATCATTTTCAAAATTTGAAATTGATTCCTTTTTAAAATATGTCTATCTTTGCCCACTTAAAAAAATCACAATTATGCAACTTTCAGAACAAGAAATCATCAGAAGAGAAAAACTGGGTAAGTTGAAAGAACTTGGAATAAACCCATATCCCGCCAATTTGTTTCCCGTGAACCACACGTCGAAGCAGGTCAAGGAAACTTTTGAGGAAGGAAAGAAGGTAATTGTGGCCGGCCGTCTGATGTCTGCCCGCGTACAAGGGAAAGCTTCTTTCGCCGAATTACAGGATAGCGAAGGTCGTATCCAGTTATACATTAACCGTGACGAGATTTGTCCGGATGACGACAAAACACTTTACAACGAAGTTTTTAAAAAACTAATCGATTTGGGTGACTTTATCGGAATCGAAGGGGAATTGTTTACCACTCAGGTAGGCGAAAAAACCTTACGCGCCAAAAATATCACACTATTAAGCAAAACCTTACGCCCTTTACCGTTACCAAAAGTAGATGCCGATGGCAATGTATTCGACGCTTTTACCGATCCGGAATTACGTTACCGTATGCGTTATGTTGATTTGGTTGTAAATCCGCAGGTTAAAGAAGTATTTATCAAAAGAACCAAGTTGTTCAATGCGATGCGTACGTTTTTTAACGACAAAGGTTATTTTGAAGTAGAAACACCAATATTACAGTCTATCCCGGGTGGTGCGGCCGCAAGACCGTTTATCACACACCACAATTCCCTGGATATTCCATTATACATGCGAATCGCCAACGAGTTGTACCTGAAAAGACTAATCGTAGGTGGTTTTGACGGAGTGTATGAATTCTCCAAAAACTTCCGTAACGAAGGAATGGACCGAACGCATAACCCGGAGTTTACCGCTATGGAAATCTATGTAGCCTATAAAGACTACAATTGGATGATGGAATTTACCGAAAATCTTTTGGAATATTGCGCCCTTCAGGTGAACGGTACTACAAAAGCTACTTTCGGCGAGCATACGGTTGATTTTAAAGCACCTTATGCACGTGTTTCGATGACGGATGCCATCAAACATTTTACAGGCTTTGATATTACCGGAAAAACCGAAACCGAATTACGGGCTGCAGCACAATCGATGGGAATTGCCGTAGATGACACTATGGGTAAAGGAAAATTGATCGACGAGATTTTTGGTGAAAAATGCGAGGGTAATTTTATCCAGCCGACTTTTATCACCGATTATCCAAAAGACATGAGTCCGCTAACCAAAGAACACCGCGACAACCCGGAATTAACCGAGCGTTTCGAATTGATGGTATGTGGAAAAGAAATTGCCAATGCCTATTCTGAGTTAAACGATCCAATCGATCAGCGAGAGCGTTTTGAATCGCAATTGGCCTTATCCGAAAGAGGTGACGACGAAGCGATGTTTATTGACAATGACTTCTTACGTGCCTTAGAATACGGAATGCCGCCAACATCCGGTTTAGGTATCGGTATGGACCGTTTGATCATGTTTTTAACCAACAATCCATCGATTCAGGAAGTGTTATTTTTCCCGCAAATGCGTCCGGAGAAAAAAGCCGTACAAATCGAGTTGGAAGACGAAGAAAAAGCAATTATTGCAATCTTAGAAAAAAATGCCAACGCACTGGAATTAGCCGAGTTGAAAAATCAGGCTGGTTTAAGCGGCAAGAAATGGGATAAAGCAATGAAAGCCCTGGCACAACACGGATTAACCAAAGTGGTTGTAGCCGGCGACAGTAAAGTCGTAGAATTACAATCTTAAGTTTTCAATATACAATCAAAAGGCCGACTAGAAATAGTCGGCCTTTTTTTATAAATCTAACAGCCTTAAAGACTTGTCTGGTTTTTTATCGACAAAAAATCGCACTTAACGGAAAATCGTTACACCTGTCATTTTTATTCCCTACTTTTAATATACATATCACGGAGTTTACCACTTAAACCGATAGGATCATGAAAGCATTCTTTATCCTGATTGTAAGCTTTTTATCATTGGCTAGCATCGCACAGTCTTCCAATCAGACACAGCCAACCCTGACAGCAGAACAAAAGGCCAAATTAGAAGTCAGACGTATGGCAACCGATCTGAACCTGACCGCGACACAACAACAACAAATTGAAAAAGTACTCGCGGAAAATAACCGGAAAACCGGCGATATTAAATTGCGCCTTCAGTCAGCAAAACCCGAGGAAAACCAGACATTAAAAACCGAATATGTTGAAAGTCTGAAAACTCTAAAAACGAATCTAAAAGCCATTCTCACTCAGGAACAGCAAGATAAATGGGATGCTATTTATAAAAAACGATTCCAAAATCAACCGCAAAAAGCAACTACTCAAAATAAGCCTTAAAAAAAAGCTGCCTCAAAAAAGAGACAGCCCGTTTCTGTTACACTAAACCGGATTACCCTGTAATCCGGTTGCCTACACCTGACAGTCTTAGCATTTTCTCACTTAAAAACTGTCAGGTGTTTGTATTGGCTACACTTATTCAGGAACACCTGACAGGTTTATCAGCGTTGCGGTGAGAAACCTGTCAGGTGTAGCTTATAAAGTATAATTAAGGTTTACACTCCAACGGTATTGCGCCTCAACTCTTCCCCCGGTAAGATTTTGATTTATCGGCACCATCACATTGGCACCAAACGAAAATTTGTCCCGCCCGATCTCGATTCCCGCTTTTCCAAAAAGGATATCTCCAGCTGTATTTCGCAGCAATTGTTTGTATTGATAATTGTTCCCGTATACTTCTCCGGCAACTCCCAATTGCGGCACAAACACATACTTCTCACTATTTAAAAAATAGAATACTGTTGACGCATAATTAAACTGATTTCCGAAACGATAATGCTTCTCATTTTCCGTTTTAACCGTATAACTTCCCATAGTATTTAATCCCAGGCTTCCTTTTTTTACGACATATTCTGCCGCAAAAATATAATCCCAGCTACCGGTTCCCACCTGGAAACTCGGATTTACACTTCCATTGGTAAATTCGCGATATTTTCCTGTAGGCGCTTTTACTCCGGCACCCAATTGTACCGAATGCGAAAACACGGCGCTATCTTTAGCCGTCTCATACACCGTGTACATTCCCAATACCGTAAGATCGCCCAAACCGGATATATCCTGGGCGCCGGTTACGGTTTCCCGATTATGAAAATGGTACGGCACCAATACGGAAACCTGAACTTTTTTCACAATCGGAATACGTCCCCATACCTGAATGGTATTAAAATTTTCTTCATACCACGGTGAATCCGAAAACAATCCGTCGTTACTTTTATAACGCTGGTTAAAATAGCGTATTCCTACAAAATTGGTATTCAGCATCGATGAAAACCCCAGACTTCCACCACTGGCCGAGCAACCACAGGCATCACATTCTTCGAAATATTCAAGCGTGCGAAAATAGTTTTTATACGGATTTATTCCCAAGCTATCCTTTTCTGCCGCGTAGGTAAACACACTCCAAAAAAGTACTACTAATAGACTATATTTTTTCATTTTTATTTTTCTTTTCAATCCAAATCTTATTTCTAAAATTTAGAAAAATGTTTGTAGTTTTTTAAAATTCCGAAAACCGGCGATCGGTTAAAAATTCATGATCCGTTAGTGTTTTCAGAAAGGCGACAAGTTTCGTTTTTTCATTCGCCGTTAACGGAATCCCTAAAGCTCCATTAGCCTTTAACGCCGGATCCAATGTAGGCGAATCCAGCACACCGTTGGAATAGTGATTTAAAACCGCTTCAAGCGTAGCAAAACGTCCATCGTGCATATAAGGTGCTGTTTTTTCGATATTCCGCAAACTCGGCACTTTAAATTTGTAATTATCCTGTGGCAACTCGGTTACGCGGTATCGTCCCACATCATTGATCATTGGGTTAATCGGCAAACCGTTATTGCGGTACGTATCATCGGTAAATAAATCCGTAGCATGACAACCGGCACATTTTTGTGTAAAAAGTGTATAGCCATCCTGTTCGTCAGTATTTAAAATTCCTCCGGGTTCTCCTCTTCTGAATTTATCAAATTTTGAATTGGACGATGTGAGCATCACCATAAACTGTCCCAATGCTTTAAGCATGTTTTCAGAATTGATCATTCCATCGGAAAAGGCCTGTCTGAATAGTTTTTGATAGGTCGCATCCCCTTTCATCATACTGACAATTTCCGCCAGATTCCCGTTCATCTCGATTTCACTGGTTAGCGGAATCAAAGGTTGCAAATCCAGATGTGTGGTAGCTCCGTCCCACATATAAGCGCGCTGAAACCCAAGGTTTTGAATCGGTGGTGCATTACGGGTTCCAATATTATCACCCACACCATGACTAAAAGAGTGTCCGTGGTGCGTAAACGCGTCTTCCTGAATGTGGCAAAAACCACAGGATACCAATCCATCCGATGCCAACCGACCGTCGTAAAACAACTTTTTTCCCAATTCAAATCCTTTTTCCGTTAACGGATTGTTTTGTAAATTATAGGTTAAAGCCGGGAAATTAGACGGTACTTTAAAATCGATCGGAATATTTTGATAGACTTCAGGACCATCTTCGTTCGAGCAGCTCCATAAAAACGGCAGCAACAGGAACAGTAGTGTTCTGATTCTTTTCATAATGATTTGTTTTTCAAAAAGCTGTCGGTAGTTACTACCAACAGCTTTTTTGATTATTTAGTCATTATGAACGTGATCTACAGAAAACATAGTCCCTACATTGGCTGTAATTGAAGCCAAAACAGCACCTCCCATAATATTTGGTTGTGGCGACAAGCTGATTTTTGTGGCGCCATCCAGGATTTTAGACAAATCGGCCATTACGTGAATTTGCGGTGTAATGGTTGGTCGTACCAATGCTTTATCAGGCATATCCAAGGTTACTTCAGTATAATTATAGTGGGTTCCGGTTTGTCCTGTATGTACTTTAAAAAGTGTTGGATCGGTTACGGTAGCCGAAGTAAAATTCCCTTCGAAGGCCAGGAATTTATAGCCCGCGCTCCAGGACCACATCATACCTTCGGATTGCGCTTGTGCCAGAAAATCACCCTGACCGGCAGCTCCTAAGTTAAATTGCTCCTGATCGACACCAATTCCGAATTTTACGGTTTTATAATTCCCCGCCGGAACGTCGGTTAATTCGATTGTAAACAAACTTGGAGTTTGTTCTTTTATAATAAAATAGCTTTTGCTTTTTGGATAAACATAGATCGATCCGTCCTCTTTTGTAAGCACGATATTGCTCACGATATATTTGATATTATCCACTTTAATCGTCTCACCCTGAGAGGTTGTGTACGGCGCACCCATAATAAAATCGGTATCCCCGTAACGGTGGTCAAATTTTATTTTTAAGCTTCCGCTTCCTTCTGTGGAGCTTACCACATCATCATCATTACTACAAGATCCTAAGGCAATAGCCAATGCCACCGCTATAACAGTGTTTATTAATTTTAATTTCATTTTTTTATTTTTTAAAATACGACATAGCGATCCTTTTGACATCCAGCCAAAAGAAAAAACGCTTAAAAGGGTTGAATTTTAAAAAATAAATGCCGGTGGATGGAAGATTCCATCCGCATTCAGATGTTGGTACAGATTGGTGTACGAAAAGTTTTCCGCAACTTTTTCGGTTACCGATGCAGGATTAAAATCGAAATTTTTCTGGATTTCAAAAAAGAGCACTTCTACTTCGGCTCTTACATTTTTTTTATCGGTAGATAACGGTTTTTCCGATTCGGAAGCTTTGGCCAGCTCTTTCATCAGGTGACATTTTCCGTTACAGGCCATTTGAGGTTTGGCTTTGTTTTCACAAAGGGTTTTCGTAATATATTCGTAATTGATCATGTACTCAAAAACCGGCAATATCGGCTTAAAGAGAACAAAAAAAACGAGTATTACAATTCCTTTTTTCACAGGACAAAGGTACTCCTCAAAAGTGGTAACTCCAAAAAATATCCGGTTCTATTTTAACAGAAGTGCAACATTTCGGTATTTTTTTAACTTTTATTTAGGGTGCACAATTTTAAACCTTTTGAAATTCCCACGGTCAAAGCATCGTAACAACTTTAAAAGAAAAGCATTATGAAAAAATTAGTTTTAGCCGTTTGCCTTTGCGCAACTATGTTAGGCTTTGCACAGGAAAAAGAATCAAGAGGTGGTCGCGAACGTTTAGCTCCGGAACAACAAGTACAGTTACAGGTTAAAAAAATGACCTTAGATTTGGATCTGACAGCCAAACAACAAAAAGAGGTTGAAAAACTTTTAATGGATCAGAGCAAAAAACGTGAAGAAGCGCGAGCGACACAAGGTGATGTACGAAAAAATTACAAGGAAATGACTGCCGACGAACGTTTTGCACTTCAAAATAAACGTATGGATGACAAAATTGCGTTTAAAGGCGAAATGAAAAAAATCCTGAATTCCGGTCAGATGGAGAAATGGGAAAAACAAAGTGAAATGCGTCAGGAAAAAATCACAAAAAGAACCCGAAACTTTAAAAACAACGCTCCTGAATAATTTTTGATTGTTTTTTTAGCAATATATCATAAAATAAATTAGCTTTGGCTCTATAATCAGCCAATCTATCAGACAATGAAAAAATTTATTGCGTTATTTTTTATGATTGTTTCCTTTTCGGTAACTGCCAATGCGCAGGATCGTCAGAAGGAAATCGCTAAAAAAGTCCAAAATGACATCACGGCACTCACCGCATATATCCCGCTATCCGATGAACAAAAAGTTCAGATTGAAAAAGGATTGGTGATGAAGCATCAAAATCTAAGCCCGGAGTTGTCGGAAGGACGAAAAAAAGAGTTGGCAAAAGTGGTGGATCACTATTTACGTGCTCCTTTAACACAAGCGCAACTTCAAAAACTGGACGCGAATCCGCAGTTGGTCAAACGACTGGTTTCCGAATAATAAAAAACGCACCTTTAAGGTGCGTTTTTCTTTTATAGCTATTTTCTTTTAAAGTGTAGCGGCTACTTTTCCTACGGCTGCAATTGTAAAATCGAGATCTTCGTAGGTCAATGCGTCTGTAATAAACCAGGTTTCATAGGCCGACGGAGCGATATAGATTCCTTCCTGTAATAACCCGTGGAAGAATTTTTTAAAGCTTTCGTTATCGCCATTTTTAGCCGAATCAAAATCAACTACCGGTCTTTCGTCAAAATGAACCGAAATCATCGAACCAACACGGTTAATTGTAAATACAACAGCTGCTTTTTCCAACTGTTCGCGGATTCCTTTTTCCAGATAAGCCGTTTTTTGTCCCAATCGTTCAAAAAGCCCTTCGTTGGTATTGATATCCTGTAACATTGCCAAACCTGCCGCCATCGCTAACGGATTTCCAGACAAGGTTCCCGCCTGATATACCGGTCCCAGCGGTGCCAGATAATTCATAATTTCATTTCGTGCGGCAAAGGCGCCTACCGGCAAACCACCACCGATTACTTTTCCAAAGGTTACGATATCGGCGTTAATTCCAAACAATTCCTGCGCACCACCTTTTGACAGTCGAAATCCGGTCATTACCTCATCAAATATCAATAAAGTACCATGTTCATCGCAAAGTGTCCGCAATCCTTTTAAAAAGCCCTCTTGCGGCGGCACACATCCCATATTTCCGGCAACCGGTTCTATAATGATGGCTGCGATTTCGTTTTTATTGGCTTCAAAAAGCGAACGCACATTGTCCAGATCGTTGTAACGAGCCAAAAGGGTATCTTTTGCAGTTCCCTGTGTTACTCCGGGACTATTTGGTGCTCCAAATGTAATGGCGCCACTTCCGGCCTGAATCAGGAACGAATCGGAATGACCGTGGTAACATCCGGCAAATTTTATGATTTTATCGCGATTTGTAAAACCACGCGCCAGTCGGACAGCACTCATACAGGCTTCGGTACCGGAATTTACAAATCGGATTTTCTCGATTCCCGGCACCATCGAAATGGCCAGTTTTGCGATTTCCGTTTCCAATTCCGTTGGCATTCCGAATGAGGTTCCTTTTTTTGCTTTTTCAATTACTGCCGTTACTACCGGCTCATAGGCGTGACCTAAAAGCATTGGTCCCCAGGAATTGATATAATCGATAAGACGATTTCCGTCTTCATCATACAAATAGGCTCCTTTGGCTTCTTTGGCAAAAATTGGTGTTCCTCCAACTGATTTAAAAGCGCGAACGGGTGAATTCACACCGCCCGGTAAAACTTCTGACGCTTCAGCAAACAGCTGACTGCTTCTTTTATATAACATTATGATTTTACTTTTATGATTTGTCCTATTGCTATTGCGTTTGAGGTAAGGTTATTGATTTTTATCAATTCGTCTACCGTTACATTGAATTTTCTGGAAATGGAATACAACGTATCCCCTTGCGCCACTTTATACGTCGAACCGCTAACTTCAGTATTTACCGTAGCGGTTTCTTTTTTGATCACCGGTTTTGTATAACCACTTCCGATAACTTCCGAATCGTATTTATACAGTTCGTAGCGTTCGATAAGTCCGATGAGTTTTTCCGGATATTTGGGATCTGTGGCATATCCGGCACTTTTAAGTCCTTTTGCCCAAGCTGCATAATCGCCTTTTGGCAATTTAAACAGTGCAGAATAACGGCTTCTGGTAGTCAGGAATAGTGAATGATCCCGAAACGATTCGGCCGGGTCGCTATATTTACGGAAACATTCCTGTTCGGAATCATCGTCATGACGTACGCTATCTCCGGTCCATCCGGTATGGCATTTGATTCCGAAATGATTGTTTGCTTTTACACATAAGGTTCCTACTCCGGCTCCGGATTCCAAAATCCCCTGAGCCAGCGTAATACTAGCCGGAACGCCATGATTGCGCATGTTTTCTTTTGCGGTTTCGTTAAACTTTCCGATATACGCATTTACGATTTCGGTCGTTACTTTTATTTTTGAAGTCGCTTCGAGAACTTCCGATGGTTTGGAATTTTCCGAAGATGAGGAGTTTGTTCTCGTGGTTCCCGAGTGTGTTTTTACTGGTGTTTTCTTGGTTGTTGTAATCTTCGTCGGTGTCGTTCGCACTTTTGACGAAGATCCGCAGCTATAAACCAATACAAGCATTAGCAGCAGGCAAATTTTTTTAATCATTATTCTCTTTTTTACAGACTTTATTTTCTATAAGTAATGGCTTATTTTTACGAGCCAGTATTTTATTCATTCCTTCAATCCCTTGTAATCCTCCGGTATGAATCATTAAAATTGCGGCTCCGTCAGGGAAATAGCCTTTTTTAATCAGATCTACTATTCCATAGGCCATTTTCCCGGTATATACCGGATCTAACAACACTTCCGTTTGGGTATAAAAGTCATTATTAAAACGAACCAATTCGTCATTTATTTTTGCATAACCCCCAAAATGATAGTCATTTACCAGTTCCCAACGGTCGTTGTTTACAAATTTACAAATCTCATCAGATAAAAACGAACCTTTTAACGCCGGAAAGCCAATTACTTTTTGATTTTCTCCACAAGAATTGATCAATCCTGAGATTGTTCCTCCGGTTCCCACGGCACAGCAAATGTGTGTAAATTGTGTCTTATCGGTTGTTTCCAATATTTCTTCACATCCTTTTACCGCCAACGCATTGGTTCCACCTTCGGGCAAAAGGTAAAAAGCCCCGTGTTTTTCCCGTAGTTTTTCTAAAAAAGCTAATTCGTCTTTTGCACGATAGGTTTCCCGCGATACAAAATCAAATTTCATGCCTTGTTGTTGCGCCAGACGTAAGGTTGCATTTGCTTCTATTTCGCTTTCCAGTTCTTCGCCGCGTATTACCCCTATGGTTTCCAATCCGAAATGTGCTCCTGCAGCCGCAACTGCTGCGATATGATTGGAAAATGCCCCACCAAACGTAAGCAATTTTGTATAGCCTTCTTTTCGGGCCTGTTCGAGATTGTACTTCATTTTCCGGTATTTATTACCGGATAAAAAAGGATGTACCAAATCTTCTCTTTTTACAGTAATCGAAATCCCATTCGGAAATGAAAAAGGCAATACCTGGTTGTAACTTTTCATAGTTGCAAAAATATCATTTTAAACAAAAACAGCTCCGCATTCGGAGCTGTTTTTAAATATTGTCTATAAATTTTAATTTTTTATTATGATTTTTTTACTTATTTCCTGATTATCCGAGGTAACCATCTTTACAATATATATTCCATCACTAAGGTTTGCCGTAGGAAACGAATAGGCTGTATTATTACCCAATTTTGTTTTTTCGAAGATTACTTTTCCAACCACATCATATAAGACTACCGTTTTTAAATCCAAAGCCATTGGATTGGAAATTTGCAAAGCATGTCCGGAATTGTCCTGATATATCAGCATACTGTTTTTAATAGTCTCTCCTAACCCCAGATTACTATTCTGTTTAAAGGTAATCTCATAGTCTGTTTTATTGGTACCGGCTGGTAAATTCAGTTCATGTACGCCATTTTTAATATCGTAATACAGATTGTTTACCTTATCATGCAGGTATACATTTTGCACATCATCAGCATTAATGATCTCCTGTACCGTTATCTTGTAATTTGCTGGTGCTGTATTTTTAAAACCAAGTGGAATATGTTTGTTTTCATCAAAAACAACCATATTGATCACGTATTCTTTGTCGTCAATTACAAAAAACATATCCGATGGCAGTCCATCATCAGAAGAAATTGCATCCATTCCTCTGTCTACACCATCGGTAGCTTCAGGATGGAAACCGATTACACTTTGCCGAACTCCCTGATTATCGATTAATGTATTAACACGAATCTGCGGTTGTGGTCTTACGGATTCATTCGTATAATCGATACCCGATACCGATAAGACTGTAGGAAAGGCTAAATCGGCTACAACCGGATTATAGGAAGGCGCATTATCAGCATTCACACTGGCCAGTGCCGCCGAACTTGTACTTTTTTGTAACGTTGTTACACTTGTATTACTTCTTTCAAATTGAGAATTGTTAGCAGCACCCTCTCTTACAAAAATACGATATCGGTTTCGCATGGTCACTGTTCCTGCATTTGCTCCTGTGATAAGAAACCCTTGTCCGATAGGCGAAAAGCGTCTTCGGTATTGATTTCCGGGTGTTGATGTTGACGGTCCCTGATTTCCACCCGCATCATACGAGTAAAAAATTGCGGGCGTATAAATACCGGTTCCAGCAGTACCGGCTGTTACCTGCGCCAGCGTTGCTGCCGGAGTGAATGTACCGTAACCACCTCTATAATTGGCTAATGTATGGGAATTTACTGTTTTGTCCTGTTCCCAGAATTGGGCCGTTCCGTCACAGGCTGCGTTATCCAAAAGGAAATAACTTAAATCGATCGCCGAAGGATATGGATTTCCAGTAAGTGTTTGTTGTCCTACCATACACGGAATCACAATATCTCCATCATTTGGACGCCCTCTAAAGTCAATTCGTTGGTGATTTCCCGGGTTATTTACAACACCATCTACATTCGTATTATCCGTACCGGATGTCCCTTTCATTGTAAATCCTTCTCCCGGAGCGATTGCTTGTCCGTTTCCAACATGAACCCATTGTGAATAGGCCGTAGAATTAACGAATTTCCACAACCATCTGGAAGAGATCGATAACGGATTTGCCTGACCATCGTAAGATCCCCATGGCAAAATTGCTGCCGGGCTACTAACGGCAATTGTTGTAGGTCTGAAAAAAAGTCTAGTCGCATCGGCATTAAAATTACCAGCAGTATTTTCCTGTCCGGTAACTATTGTTCCAACCGGAGAACACCAATAATTATAATCGTAATTACCACATGTCCCTTCCTGATAAACCGAGACTGTTCCAGCTCCTTTATTAGCCGTAACACCCGCTACCCCTTGTAGCAGCTGTCCTTCTCTTCGAAGCAACATAACCCCATTATTCACCACATCCTGTTTTACAAACAGCAATTCATTATTAACAAAAACCTGAGTGGACGGAGCCACATATACCTGGGCATGACTAAAAAAAATCCCACCCAAAAACACTATAAATAAAATCTTTTTACGAGTCATGATTAATTGTTTTAAGTTATTTATGTGCAAACATATATCATCGAAAACTACAATCTATTCACCAGGGACAAATTGTCCTTAAAAGGGACACATTGTCCCAAAACAAGAAGTTTTATCATTCCTTACTCAGCGGTTATTCGCATTCGATCGTATTAAGCAACTTTTTTACAATCAGGTTAAATTTAATTCTTTTTTTTTAAAACCCAATTTTATTTCTGTACAAAAAGTCCATTATCCCTAAAAAAACAATCATTCATTCCGCAGGGCAGTATTTCGCCTCTACTTTTACCTTAAATCACCCATTTACAACTCATTAAAACTTTTAGAATTAAGTGATATTTCGTATTGGCTTAACTTTTTTACAATTCAAATTTTTCAAGATTATGCAGCACAAAAACAGACATCACGATTTCTTGTCTTTTGCTCTATTCTTCCTAAAACCAAAAGGCTTTGTTTTACTACTACTCGCAACTTTCTTTTTTCACTATCAAGGCGGCTATTTGGAACAAATAGCCGGATCAAATAACAATTTTATAAGAATCAACAATAGCACAAAAATGCCGTGTGATACTCACAACGAAACGAAACAACAGCGCATCCGGTTAAATTTGGCTAACAAATCCGGAACTTGTAGTCAAATACTCGTTGGTTATAACTCCGAAGCTACTATGGGTTTCGACAAAAACTTAGACGGTCAGTTGTTTGGAGGTAACGGGGTTACTTTTTATTCAATTATTCCAAAAATGAATTTAGCAATTCAGTCACGTCCATTTCCCTTTGAAGAGGATACGATTCAACTGGGCTATAAAGCAACTAAACAAAACACATATCAAATAACTATTGATCATCTAGACGATCTGTTTTGTACACACGGTCTTTATCTGGTGGATAAAAAGACCAACACGATACACGATTTAAAAACGGCTCCGTATCTGTTTACATCAGATATTGGCACTTTTAATGATCGATTTGTACTACGTTTTAACAATATTACTTTAAAAACCGGCAAATTAAATCTCCATAATAACGTCAAAATAGTACGCGGAAATGAATTAGAGGTACATTCGGTTACACAAAAAATAAAAAACATTATTGCTTTCGATCTTTTGGGACACAAAATTGACATCTATAAAAATAATACCGAAAACAAAATCATTCTCAAAAAAGTAAAAAAAGCATCCGGAATTATTCTTTTAAAAATAACACTGGAAAACGATACCATAATCTATCGGAAAACAATATTCTGACACACTTTTCAGCGACTTAAAACAACCATATAGTTCGTTTACTATAACAACAGACGATTTGGTTTTTCGCTTCTTCCAAAACAGGAACTTTTACTCCATAAACTTATCGCGATACAATCGGTCAAAGCCCCGTTCCACCCACACCTTAATAACCCTCTTTACACTATTACAAATCCAATTTTAAATTACATAAAATTCATTTATAAATTAAAAACAATACGAATTAAACATTATAATTTGACACCTATATACTTGAATGTACCATGTAAAAATTCATACATATTACATTAACATTCAAAACATTAATATAATGAAAAAATTATCCGAATATGTATTAGAAAGATTTGCTGAACAGCCAAATGCAAATATTGTAAATGAAACATCTGAAAATGGTCATCAGGTGGATGAGAATAAAGATACTGAGGAAGAGTAAGTATCATTTTGTTTTCTGGGAATACGTAAAATCATTTAAAAATGAACTATAAAAAGTTAATGTTTAAACTGATTTTGATATTTTATTAAATAATAAAGTCCCTATTAAGGGACTTTTAATTTTATTTTACAAAATTACCAGACAATTAAGTCATTAGTTGTTTTAGTTTTGATTACGTTGATTTTCATATTTTAAAGATTTTAAGATTGAACAAAATTGCTGTATGTTAAATATATAATATATATGCAATACAAAGTTATAAAAAAATGATAAAATTAATTATTGATTTTTAAGCTTTTACCAAACTTAAACATCTTTTCGTGAATATTTCCTGAATTATCAAATCTTTGTCTTATTACCTTGGTAATATTACTCAATCCATGAGATGCACTAACCATTAATTCATATTCAATATTCTCTTTACAGATATCTTTAGACAAATCAAATTCAGTTCTTATTAATGCGGCATAATCACCATAATCTTTATCTTTCTTATATCGTGGAATGCAAAATAATTCATCAATTACTAATTCTATTTTAGTGGTTTTATGATTGACTTTATTATTTTCTGTTATAATTGGTTCGCGCATAACTAAACGGAACTTAACATTATAAGTGTCAAACATAGATTCATTGACAATTTTGAAAATATAAGATTCTTTACCATCTATATTTCTTTTAGCAATATATGGTGATATTTTAATTTTTGGGCTCAATATTTTTAGTAATAAAAAAACAAAAATAAAAGAACTCAATATACAAATTATAAAAGAAATAAAATGAGGTATACATTTTGGGAAAAGTTCATTCAAAGTCATCAACGTCATGATAAAATAAATTAATAGAGCAAACATATCGAAATTGATTAAAAAATAATTACGTATAAATACTTAATTTATTCAATTACATTTAATATATGATAATATAACCACATCAAGTCTTATCAAAAGTTCCTTTTCTCTGTCGTTCCTTTTATGTAAATTTGTATTGTAAAAATATTCGTGCTGAATTTCATTATTGCTAAATCCGAATTACCACCCTGAAGCTTAGGCTTCCTGATTAAAAAAGCAAATAGTGTTATAGGCGCGCCGATATGGCGTGGCTTGTATCATTGTGCTTTTTTTGGGGTGTGGTAACCCTGGGTTTAGCGGTGGTGCAATGTCCACGCCTACTTTTTTACAAGAAAGTAAATTAAACCTAAATTACCACACATTATGAAAATTATCAACTGCACTGTAAGAAATTGTATTATGCTGCTATTTCTTATTACTTCAAAAGTATCTGCACAAGAAGTAAAAATCACTCCAGAATTATCAAAGAAAATCATTGATGAACATGGTATTAATAATTTCGACGTATTTCCTGTTAAATACAAAGAAATTGAATATCATTAATATTTCCATGTAGCATAATAGATGTTTGACATCTTGTATTTAGTCAGGATTCATCTAAAAATACCCCCGTAAAAAAAATGATTTATTAAGTGAATAAAACAATTCACAAGATTTATGTAAAAAGTAAAACAATTCAATTTATACAATTAAAATCATGAACAAAAAGAAATTATTTATAGGGATATTATTATCATTATCAACAGCATTATTTACATTAGAAAGTTGTAATTCAAAGGAAAAAACAGAGACGCAAAATCATTATGAGACCGAAAGCACTAGTGGTAAAGTTAGTTCTAATGATATTGATGATATGCTTGATAGTTATGAAGACTATGTTGATCAATATATTGACTACATGAAGAAAGTCAGTAAAGGTGATATGAATGCATTAGCCGATGCACCAGCATTAATGGAAAAGGCAAAAGAGTATGGCGATAAAATAGAAAATAGTAAAGGTGATATGACTGCTGAGCAAATTGCAAGAATGAGCCAAATAATGAACAAAATGAATGTTGCCATTTCTGATATGAGCCAGTCAATGAAATAATAATAATTAAAAAATCCACTTCATTAATGAAGTGGATTTTGTCTTATCTAAAAAACCGGTTCATTGAACCGATTTTTATTACAGTTCGTAGATTTTTCTCAAAAATCCTTTAAATGTATATTTTTTTAACTATTTTAGTGGTAAAGTTTTTACTCTTAATTTTTCAACAAAAGGAAGTAGCATATAAAAGAAATATATTTGTAGGAAGCTTAAGGCTGAACTAAACAATATAGTTCAGCCTTTTTAATGAATGTAATCATGATTTCATCCTATTTGACATCATGAATAAAAATGTTCTTTGATACAAAGACTCTCTAATGTGATGATGTTAAAAATAGTTGCACCTATTTTTAACATAACAAAAACTAAAAATTATATTAATAATGAGTAGTTTTAAAGAAGCACCAGCAGGATATAAATATGTTTTTACCAAGAGTATTAGAAGAAAAGGTAAAACAATTTATAAAAAGAATGGTGGATATTTTGTCTTTCTTGTAAAAGAGTAATTTTTCACTCTATAAATTGAAATTGTATACAGGTCTTTAAAAGAACATAGATGCTGTTGAACTCTAACGAATTTGTTATAAATAGGATAGCAAATTCGTTTTTTTCTTGTAAATTCTAGACAAACATAAAAATTATGAACATTAATTGTTTATAAATTATCATAAATTTTCTTTATTTGCATTAATTTAGATTCATTCTAAATAATTTCTTTATAAATAATATATCCATTTTCAAGCAATTAACTCCCGATAAGTCAACCTATCATCAGCCGCTAATAACGAAAGATTGAACCTCTCACCATCAGTCATTTTACGTGTGTTATACCTATAAGCGAATTCGTCACAATATTTCGATAGATGTTTTGGGCTTGCTAAATGATAAACTCCAATAATTCCTCTTTTTAATTGACTCCAGAAGCCTTCTATGCTATTCGTATGATATTTACCTTTTGCATAGATTCCTTTATTATGTTCTATTATCTTATGTATGTAATTGTTCGACAGACCTTTATATCCTCTCCAACCATCAGTTACTATGATTGTTCCCTTTTCAACTAAATCATCAATTATTCCTTTTAAAGTCTTTCCTTTCGTATTTGGGATAACTTTGGTATAAACATATCCATTAGAAAGCAATCCAAATACTGGTACTTTGGCTTTTAAGCTTCTTCCTTGAGTATTTTTAAGCTTTTTACGTCTATTACGATTCTTATTTTTACCGCCAATATATGTTTCATCAGCTTGTGTTACATCATTAAAAATAACTTCAGATTTGTCTCTGAAATTGTGACGTATTCTACTCAACATAAACCATGCAGTTTTTTGAGTTACACCGATGTCTTTATGTAATTGTACACTACTGATACCTTTCTTATGGGATGAGAAAATATAAATAGCCAAAAACCACTTTTTTAAAGATATTGGTGAGCCTTCAAACATGGTTCCAACTGTAACAGTAAATCTTTTTCTGCAGTCTTTGCATTTATATAGACCTCTAAAATGACCTCTTGATCTTAATTTATAATGATATTCTGAAACGCTACCACAATGTGGACAAATAGGCTCATTATTCCATCGTATTTTTTCTAAAAATTCCCTACAATCATTTTCAGTTTGCAGTGTTTCAATCAAATGGACGAGGGATTTGAAGATTACGTTATTTAATTGTAAATCATCTGATTCCATCCTGTTTTATTAAATTTAATACTTTTTATCGACTCTGTAAAGGATTTTGATACTGATTTTCGATAAAGTTTGCATCGAAAATCTTTAGAAATGACAGCCTGAAATGCATTAGATTTCAGGCTGTCATTACCTTGTAATTGTTATATTTTATAACAATACTTTAATAAATAAATCATTACATCAACTGAATCATATATTGATTGTATCGTCTCTTTATTACAAATACTCCAACTTCCAATTGTATAGTAATAGTAATAAGCAGTTAAAATGATTTTTTGAATTGAATTAATACGTTCTTGTTTTTTAGTAGTAAGGTTTTTTACTTTGAAATTTTTCATTTTCGATCTAATTAAAATTTCGATATTTAACCATCTTGAACAAAAATTGATTCAGTTACAATTCAATTTGATTCAGTTTGAAACAAAACCCCCTTGAAACAGCTGTTTCAAGGGGGTTTTTGAATTTTGATAATGAGGTGTTATCTTTTGAAAATGATTCAAAACAAAAAAGTTCAGTGACAATCACTGAACTTTTTTGTTTTTGTTGTAAGAGATATTGGTACAATCAAGTATATAGGTGTCTATAATTTTTAAATAAATACAAAAAAAATATCAAAAATCACAATTAACCCACATCAAACAAAGACCAAAAAGAGGTCAAAAACGTACTTTATCGATTAAACGGAAACCTTTATCGAAATTCAGTCAAAACGCATTTACCACCCCCTTTTTAGTAGCTAAATTAGTATTGAAAATGAACCACTTAATATTTTCAAGTATGTTAAACAGCTACAAAAAACACCAAAAAACCGGCAACTTATTTAACGTTTCCGGTGCTTTTAACGCCACTCCTCTTACCGTTAAAAGCACTCCATTATTCAAAATAGTAGCCGGCTTATTATTGTGCTTCCAAATCGGACAGGCACAGGTAAGTTATTATACTTTTTCGGAAAATACCGCGACCTACTCGTCCATAACCGGAACGACCGCAATCGCCACTTCATGGGATAATAACGCAGCCCTTAACATCCCTATCGGCTTTACATTTAATTACAACAGTACAAATTACACCACTTGTTCCATTTTATCCAATGGTTTTATCACTTTTGGAACCACTGTAGCAGGTGATGCTGCCGGATACAACCCGATTTCGGTAAACGGAGCCGGTTTCGACGGAGCGATCAGTGCTTTGGGGATGGATCTTAGAGATAATGGAAATGCGATTACCTATACCACTACCGGAACGGCACCAAACCGAACTTTTATCGTACAATGGAATAATGCACGACGCGTAAGTCAGACCGGGAATTTTAATTTCCAGATCCGACTTAGCGAAACCACCAATGTGATACAAATTATTTATGGTAACTGTTCACCAAGTAGTAACACGACATTAAATGCCGAAGTAGGATTACGCGGTCGTACCAATGCCGATTTCGATAACCGATCACAAAGCTCAAACAGCACCTGGTATGGCAATACGTCCAGCGGAACTTCCAACACCGATACCAACAGAACCCGTAGCAACAGTTACCCAAACAACGGATTGGTTTATTCCTGGTATCCGCCGGAATATACCTATACCAACTGTACCCCGGCTTCCACCTCGTCGACTTATTATATTTCCAGCTATAAAATTACCGGTGCCATTGTGGAAGCTTCCAATACTTCCGGCTACAGTACTGGTGGTTATGGTGATTATACCAGTCTTGCTCCGGCACAACAAATTGCCGGATCCGATATCAATATTTCGTTAATACTAACCGGTAGTGCCGGTACCACTCAATATATAAAAGCCTGGGTTGACTGGAATAAAAACGGTGATTTTACCGATACCGGAGAAACCGTTTTTTCGCCTACGGTGAGTGTAAGTTCTACTACATTTGGATTTGTAATTCCCGCCGGAACCAATCCCGGTAATTACCGTGTACGTATTCGCACCTATTTATCAAGTTCTTCGTTTACATCTTGCGGAAGTCTTTCCAATGGTGAAACAGAGGATTATCTGATCAAAGTAATACCGGATTGCGGTGCTAAAATCACCAGTGCTCCAACGGTTGAATCTTGTGGTACAGGCCCGGTAACCTTATCGGCAACCGGATCATCGGGCGTAACATCCTATCGCTGGTACACTACCGATACCGGAGGTTCCCCTATTTCGGGCGCAACCGCTGCATCCTATACAACGCCATCATTAAGTGCTACGACAACCTATTATGTAACCGCATTAAACGGTACTTGCGAATCGCTTACCCGCACACCAATTATCGCTAAAATAAAACCGGTTCCGAATATTACCATTACACCGGCATCACCGGAAATATGTGGTGATACCGATTATTTACAAATCTCAGCAGCCGGTAGTACGGAAGTAGTCGAATTATTAAATGAAAATTTTGAAGGCACCGGTTTAGGCAGTTTTACCAAATCCGGTAACGGAACTACAACTACCGAATGGCAGCAAAAAACCAGTGTGTTTACCACTACAACGGCAACCTGGAAACCGGCTATCAACTCCGGATCAGTTGGAAATAAATTTGCCTTTACGACATCGGATGTAAACACTACCGGTAAAAGTCTGATTATGACCACAACCAATTCGGTAAACACTACTAATTTTATCGATTTGACACTTAGCTTCAGACACTATTTTTCATTTTATGGCAATAATGATACTGCCAACATCGAAGTATCAACCGATAACGGAACCAACTGGACAACGGTAAAAACTTATACCTCCACACAAGGGTATCCAAGTAAATTCGCGGCCGAAAGCATTCCGCTAAACAGTTATGTAGGTGTTGCCAATTTAAAAATACGTTTCCGTTATGCAGCCGATTACTGCGACGGTTGGGCTGTTGATGATGTGGTACTATCCGGTACTCGTCCGCTAACGTCCAATTTTACCTGGACCGGAGCGACGATCAATGCCTATATCGATGCCAATGGTACCACACCGTATACCAATCAGGCGGTAAATGTGGTATATATCAAACCATCGGCTTCTCAATTGGAAGTAAACAACTGGTCGTTTAATGCTAACGTGCAGTTAACCAATGGTTGTACTGCTACCAAACCGGTAACCGTTATTAACAAAACTAAAGTTTGGCAGGGAATTAACGGCAACTGGAACGATCCGAACAACTGGCTTCCGGTTGGTGTACCGGCAAATGATAATTGTGTGATCATTAAATCAGCGTCGAATTATTCCACTGTAAACGGTTCTAATTATGAAGCGCAGGCCAAAACACTAACCGTACAGGCAAATGGCCGATTGGATATTCCAACTGGAAACGGGATTAAAGTTGTCAACACAATTAATGTAGTGACAAACGGAACGTTTAATCTTGATTCCAGTGCGAGCATCGTTCAGGTTAACAACACCATCAACACCGGTATTGTAAACATCAAACGCACTACGCAACCGATGTACCGCTACGATTATACCTACTGGAATTCGCCGGTAACCTTAGCTTCCGGATTTACATTGGGGATGTTATCTCCCAATACGTTATCCGACAAATACATGAGATGGCAACCAACCATTAGTAACGGAAGCGGAAACTGGATTACCGTAAGCTCCAGTACGGTTATGGATCCAAAAATGGGATATATTGTACGCGCACCACAGACTTTCAGCCTTAATCCGCTTACAAAAACGACCTATACGGGAACTTTTATCGGAACACCAAACAATGGCGACATCACCATTCCGATTGCAGTAGGAACCGATGCCAACGTGGGCGGTAGTGTAACCGTAGATGATGATCAATGGAATCTGATTGGAAATCCATACGCCTCTGCGATCGATATTGTAAGCTTTTTGAACGATTCTTCCAACAGTGCGTTAATGGATGGTACCGTATACCTATGGACACATAACACACCGCCATCTGCACTGTCACCAAGTCCGTTTTATGGAACGTATTCGTATAACTATACTGCAGCTGATTATGCCACGGTTAATAAATTCGGTGCAACTGCGACTGCTGCTACAGGAGGAAGTTTACCAAGCCGTTATATCGCTTCGGGGCAAGCCTTTTTCGTTAAAGGTTTAGCCAATGGAAATGCTAAATTCACAAACAGCATGCGCGTAAGTTTACAGAACAATAGCTTTTTAAAAGCAGCAGACACAACCAAAACGGATCCGGAAACACAAAGTGTAGCCGGAGGCGAACCGGAGCAACATCGTATCTGGTTAAATTTAGCCAACGAATCCGGTGCTTTTAGTCAGATTTTGGTTGGCTATGACGCGCAAGCCACTATGGGCTTTGACAGAAGTTTAGACGGTCAGTCATTTGGTGGTAACGGCGTTACGTTCTATTCGATAATCCCGGAAATGAACCTGACTATTCAGGCGCGTTCCCTACCGTTTAACGACCAGGATCAGATTCCTTTAGGTTTTAATGCTGATTCTCAAAACACCTATCAAATTGGTATTGATCATCTAGATGGCATTTTCGACACCCATGCCATTTATCTGGAAGACAAATTACTAAATGTAATTTTTGACTTACGAACAGCACCGTATTCCTTTACATCGGCAGCCGGAACTTTTAACAACCGCTTTGTATTGCGATTTGCGAATAGCACTTTGGGAACCGGAGAATTTAGCCTTGAAAATGGTATCAAAGTATTACGCGGCAACGAATTGGCGGTACATTCTGCTACCGAAAAAATCAAAGATATTACTGCTTTCGATCTTTTAGGCCGTAAAATCGATGAATACAAAAACACTAATGAAAACGATATCATATTGAAAAACGTTAAAAAATCGTCCAGCGTGGTACTATTAAAAATCACATTGGAAAGCGGCACCAGAGTAGACCGAAAAACGATTTTTTAATCCTATAACAACATTTTAAAATCAATCCCCTGTTCACGCAGGGGATTTTTATTTTTTAACAAACTGGGGCTATTTCGTTTTTTTTCAAACAAAACAACCCTTTTTGAATCGCAGATAAAACGCCTCCATCAAACGTTTTCCTCATCGTTTTTTATACAGAAAAACCTTAAAAAATTCAAAAAACAAACCGTCGAAATTTCCGAATCCAAAAAACAGATAACCATCAGAAAAACAATACAAATCAAAAATATGGTTGCATTGTAAAAGGTCATCTTACCGACAAAAATGCACTTTATCGATTAAACGGAAACCTTCATCGAAATTCGGTTCCGAGACACCTTCTGTCTGCTTCTTAGTACATATTTTCGCACCGTAAAAATAACCCCAAAGATTTTTTATTATGTTAATTCGCCCCCGATTTACTTTTAAAATTGAAAATTTTTTCAACTCAAAAAGCAACCTACTTTCGTTACTGCTTTTGTTTGTTTGCGCTACCGGATTCAGCCAGGTAAGCAACTATACTTTTTCAGAAAGCACATCAAATTATACGGCTATTACCGGTGCAACAAATGCTATTAACAGCAACTGGGACGACAATGTAACGGCAAACAATATTCCAATTGGCTTTACATTTAATTTTAACGGAACCAACTATACAACCTGTTCGGTAAACTCAAACGGGTTTATTACATTCGGAGCTACGCTTTCTACAAATACAGAATCTAGCCCGATATCAACCAATACCGGATATGCTGGTGCGGTAAGTGCTGTGGGAGTCGATCTTGTAAACAACGGAAATGCAATTATCTACAAAACGATTGGAAGCGCACCTAACCGTGTTTTTGTGGTGCAATGGACGAATGCCGAGCGTAGCGCCCGTGGAGGTGATTTTAACTTCCAGATTCGTTTAAGCGAAACTACAAATGTTGTATCCATTTCATACGGTTCTTGTGACCCATCTAACAACAACAATGTGAATGTTCAGGTTGGTTTAAGAGGAGCCAACAACAACGATTATAACAACAGATCCCTTTCAAGTAATGCTACCTGGGCTGGAAATACATCAGCCGGAACATCTAATGGTGCGACTGTAAGAACACGTAACAACGTATATCCAAATACAAATCTTTTATATACCTGGACTCCAGTAGCAGCTTGTGTGACTCCTACTGCACAACCTACAGGACTTACGCTAAGTAGCATCGGAGTTAATTCTATGAATGGTTCGTTTACAGCAGCATCACCTGCTCCGGACAACTACCTTGTGATCGCAAATACAACCGGTACTGCTCCAACAATTACGAATGGAACCAATTATACTATCGGAAGCAATCTGGGTAGTACAAATATCGTTATCGACAACGATGGTAATACTACTTTTAGCGCTACCGGACTTTCGTCTAATACAACGTATTATTTCTTTGTATACTCCTTTAATTCAAACTGTACAGGAGGTACAAAATACAGAACGACTTCTCCTTTAACCGGAAATGCCAAAACATTAGTATACTGTACAGCTACATCAACATCAAACAGTTATTATATTTCAAGTTTTAAAACAACCGGAGCGATTTCAGACGCTGTAAACAACAATTCCGGATACAGCACTTCTGGATATGGTGATTTCACTGCTTTAGACGCTGTTCAGCAAATCGCTGGTGGAGATCTTAATATCAGTGTGGTACTAACAAGCCCTGGAACTGACAGACAAGTCATCAAAGCTTGGGTAGACTGGAACAAAAACAATGATTTTACCGATAGCGGAGAAGAAGTTTACGCTTCGAATACCGGTATTTTATCGACTACTTTCGGATTTGTAATCCCGGCTGGAACAACTCCGGGTAACTACCGATTACGTATTCGTTCCGCTAATGCTGGTAATGGAGGTAACAGTCTTGTTCCTTGTGGTAACTATTCAAATGGAGAAACCGAAGATTACATCGTTACTGTTATCGCCGATTGTCCTGCGAAAATCCTTACTGCACCAAATGTAGAATCTTGTGGTGAAGGTCCAGTAACCTTAACCGTAACAGGATCGTCTGGAGTTACTTCTTATCGTTGGTATAACAGCGAAATCGGTGGTTCTCCTATTGCAGGTGCAACATCGGCAAGTTATACAACGCCTTCGCTAATGATGTCGACAACTTATTATGTTACCGCTGTAAACGGTTCTTGCGAATCGTTGGTTCGAAGAGCAATTACCGCTAAAATCAAACCGGTACCAAATGTTACGATCACGCCTTCTTCTCCGGAAATTTGTGGTGATGATAACTTTGTACAGATTTCAGCAGCTGGTAGTACCGAATTGGTAGAGCTATTTAACGAAAATTTTGAAGCTAGCGGATTGGGTCTTTTTACTAAATCCGGTAATGGAACCAGTACTACCGAATGGCAACAAAAAACCAGTATTTATACCACTACAACGGCCAACTGGAAACCAGCGATCAATTCGAGTACAGGAACTACAGGTAATAAATTTGCATTCACAACTGCCGATGTAAGCGGTAGTGGAAAAGATATTATTTTAACGACTACAAATTCGTATAACACATCAACTTTCTTAGACTTAACTTTAACGTTCCGTCAGTATTATTCGTACTATGGAAATGGTGAAAGTGCTGGTGTTGAAGTTTCAAAAGACAATGGAGCAACATGGACCAGAGTTGTTAGCTACACGAACAGTCAGGGTGCGCCAAGCCGATTTGTAAATACAATTATTTATTTGAATGACTATATCGGAGTAAGCAATTTAAAAATCAGATTCCGTTACCAGGCTGCATTTTGCGACGGATGGGCTATTGACGACGTAATTTTATCCGGACACCGTCCGCTAACTTCTAACTTTACCTGGTCGGGTGCAACTATCGATGCTTATATCGATGCAAACGGAACAATTCCTTATACCAATCAGGCTGTAAACACCGTATATATCAAACCATCTACGGCACAATTAGAAGTAAGCAACTGGTCATTTACCGCTAATGTTCAGTTAACCAATGGTTGTACTGCTTCTAAACCGGTGAGTGTTACCAACAAATCGAAAGTATGGCAAGGTAATAATGGCAACTGGAATGATCCGAACAACTGGTTACCGGTAGGAGTTCCTACAAGTGATAACTGTGTGATCATTAAACCAACAAGCAATTCTTCAACCATCAATGGAACCAATTATGAAGCACAGGCTAAAACCTTAACGGTTCGTACCAATGGTCGTTTGGATATCCCGGCTACTAACGGAATCAAAGTGGTTAATAAAATTGACGTAAAAAATAACGGTATATTTAATATCGATAATAACGCCAGTATCGTACAGGTAGATAACGTAGCCAATTCTGGAAATGTAAACATCAGACGTACAACAAAACCAATGTATCGTTATGATTTCACCTACTGGAATTCACCGGTAACATTAGCTTCCGGATACACATTAGCAATGTTATCACCAAACACATTGGGTGACAAATACATGAAATGGCAACCAACAATCAACGGAGGTTACGGAAACTGGATTAGTGTAAACAATGCTACAGCTATGGATCCAAGAATGGGTTATATCGTAAGAGCGCCACAAACATTCGATCTTAGTCCAAACAACAAAACACCATATACGGCTACTTTCGTAGGAACACCAAACAATGGTGATATCACAATCCCAATTGCTGTTGGAACAGATGCTAACGTTGGCGGAGGTGTAACTGTAGATGATGATCAGTGGAACTTAATCGGAAATCCATATGCATCTGCTATCGATGTAGTGTCTTTCCTTACAGACAATACCAACAAAACATTAGTAGATGGTACGGTTTATATCTGGACGCACAATACACCTATAGGAAACACAAACCCTAGCCCGTTCTATGGTACGTATGCCTATAACTATACCGCTTCCGATTATGCTACGGTAAATAAATTCGGAGCAACAGCAACAGCTGCAACTGGTGGAAGCGCACCAAGCCGTTATATCGCATCCGGACAGGCTTTCTTCGTAAAAGGTTTAGCCAACGGGAATGCGAAGTTTACAAACAGCATGCGTGTTACCGGTAAAAATGATAATTTCATGAGAAATGGCAGTACACAAATCAACCCGGAAACACAATCGGTTGCCGGTGCTGAATCGGAAAAACACCGTATCTGGTTGAATTTAGCAAATGAAAACGGTGCTTTTAGCCAAATATTAGTGGGATATGATGAAGAAGCAACTATGGATTTCGACAGAGGTCTTGACGGACAGTCTTTCGGTGGAAACGGTGTAACGTTCTACTCTACTATTCCGGATATGAACCTGACAATTCAGGCACGTCCGTTACCGTTTAACCAGGAGGATCAGATTCCATTAGGTTTCAATGCAAACGCTCAGAATACCTACCAAATTGGAATTGATCACTTAGATGGAATTTTCGATACGCATGCGATCTATCTGGAAGATAAAACAACCAATACGATCCACGATTTAAGAACGGCTCCGTATTCATTCACATCGGCTGCCGGTACTTTTAACGAGCGTTTTGTATTGCGTTTCACCAACGGTACTTTAGGAAACGGTGACTTTAGCCTTGAAAACGGTATCAAAGTATTACGCGGAAACGAACTGGCTGTAAACTCAGCTAACGAAAGAATCAAAAACATCACAGCATTCGATGTTTTAGGACGAAAAATTGACGAGTATAAAAATGTAGGTGAAAACGAAATCGCCTTGAAAAATGTAAAAAAATCATCTAGTGTTGTTCTTTTAAAAATCACACTTGAAAACGGAGCTACGGTAGATCGTAAAACGATTTTCTAATAACCTCCTGATAAAAACAAATAACCCCGATGATCGATCATCGGGGTTATTTGTTTTTCAGATAATTTATAAAATTCCAAAATGGTCGTTTCGACAGATAATCCGGGTTTATTTCATTCGCATAAGCTTCCCGTTCAAAACTGATATTCCGGTAAGCCGTATGCCGATTGCCATACTGCCACCATCGGATCAGGAATTCAATTCCGTACCAGATAAAAAAAGGAACTAGTAAAAGTTCCAATTGTTGCCGGATATGGATTTTTTCATGATTGAGAAATACAACGTCCTTTTTATCCTCCTTCCTCACAACAAACACAAAAGGAAAAACGGTAATACCCCGAAACCCTTTTGGCGTTAAATATTTTAATACAAGTACAATCATTAACGGTAAAGTTCCTAAATTTGTCCGTATGGACAACCAAAATACTAAAAATAAATTAATCCCCGGAGAAGACTATTATTTGTCTCCCGAAGGCTATAAAGTGTTTACCGAAGCCTTTCATTTAAAAAGAGGCTATTGCTGTAAAAACGGATGCCGCCATTGTCCGTATGGATTCAACAAAAACACCGGAACGATAAAAAAATAAAAAATGGATGCTATTTTAGTCCGCTATAAGATCAAAATTCACAAATCCTACCACAGGTCGGATATCCGCTATCCATAGCCGGGAATTTCCTGCGCATTTTTATCATTTTATAATACACGAAATTCACACAACAATCATGACGTTTCAAGAACAGATTTTAGAAGGAATCCCTTCTGTTTTACCACAATCAAAACCGTACGAAAGCACTATAAACCACGCGCCAAAGCGTAAAGAAATATTAACGGACGACGAAAAAAAACTGGCACTAAAAAATGCCCTGCGTTATTTCGAACCCCAACACCATGCCGAATTGATCAAAGAATTTTCGGAAGAATTGGAAACCTATGGCCGTATCTATATGTACCGCCTGCGTCCGGATTACAAAATGTATGCCCGACCGTTATCCGAATATCCGGGTAAATCCGATCAGGCCAAAGCCATTATGCTAATGATCCAGAATAACCTGGATTATGCCGTGGCACAACATCCACACGAATTGATCACCTATGGTGGTAATGGAGCCGTTTTTAGCAACTGGGCACAATACCGCTTAACGATGAAATACCTGGCCGAAATGACCAACGAACAAACGCTGGTGATGTATTCCGGTCACCCGATGGGATTATTCCCTTCGCACGCGGAAGCGCCAAGAGTGGTAGTTACCAACGGTATGATGATCCCGAATTATTCCAAACCGGACGATTGGGAGCGTTTTAATGCCTTAGGCGTTACGCAATACGGTCAGATGACAGCCGGTAGTTATATGTATATCGGCCCACAGGGAATTGTTCACGGAACTACGATTACCGTATTGAATGCCGGGCGAAAAATCGCTAAAAACGGCGAAGATCTGGCCGGTAAAGTTTTTGTAACTTCCGGTTTGGGCGGAATGAGTGGTGCACAACCAAAAGCCGGTAATATAGCCGGATGTATCACTGTTTGTGCCGAAGTAAATCCAAAAATAACCCATATCCGTCACTCTCAGGGATGGATCAATGAGGTGATCGAAAACATTGATGAACTGATCATCCGCGTTCGAAAAGCACAACAAAACAAAGAAGTCGTTTCTATTGCCTACCTTGGAAACGTGGTAGACGTTTGGGAGCGTTTTTACGACGAAAATATTTATATCGATTTAGGTTCCGACCAGACTTCGTTACACAATCCGTGGGCGGGTGGCTACTACCCTGCCGGGATTTCTTTTGAAGACGCCAACGACATGATGGCCAACGAACCCGTACTATTTAAAGAAAAAGTACAGGAAACGTTACGCCGACATGCAGCAGCGATCAACAAACACACTGCCAAAGGCACCTATTTCTTCGACTATGGAAATGCCTTCCTTTTGGAAAGTTCCAGAGCCGGTGCCGATGTAATGGCGCCAAACGGTATCGATTTCAGATATCCAAGCTATGTTCAGGACATTATGGGACCAATGTGTTTTGACTATGGTTTCGGACCATTCCGTTGGGTTTGTACTTCCGGTAATCCGGACGATTTAGCCAAAACAGATGCTATCGCTTGTCAGGTTTTGGAAGAAATGATGCAAACCGCTCCTACCGAAATCCAACAACAAATGGCCGATAATATCCGTTGGATCAAAGGCGCACAGGAAAACAAACTGGTGGTTGGTTCTCAGGCGCGTATTTTGTATGCCGATGCCGAAGGACGCACCAAAATTGCAGAAGCCTTTAATCAGGCGATTGCCCGTGGCGAAATCGGATATGTGGTTTTAGGCCGTGATCACCACGATGTATCCGGTACTGATTCTCCTTATCGCGAGACGTCCAACATCTATGACGGTTCCCGTTTTACAGCCGATATGGCGATTCATAACGTAATCGGAGACAGTTTCCGGGGAGCTACCTGGGTATCCATTCACAACGGTGGTGGCGTTGGATGGGGTGAAGTAATTAACGGTGGATTTGGCATGGTTCTTGACGGTACTAAAGAAGCATCAAAACGTTTAGAATCAATGCTTTTCTGGGATGTAAACAACGGGATTGCCAGAAGAAGCTGGGCGCGAAACGAAGGCGCAGTTTTTGCCATTAAAAGAGCCATGGAATCGCAACCATTACTAAAAGTGACCATCCCGAATCTTGTTGATGAATCATTATTTTAGTTAATCATAAAAACCTAATTACATTATGAAAGCAATAAAATACCTTCCGATACTACTACTCTTGGTTATCAGCTCCTGTAGCTCCGTTAGAGTAGCATCCGATTTTGATAACAGAACCGACTTTAGTCAGTATAAAACCTATGCCTTTCATAAAGATGGAATCGATAAAGTTGAGATTTCCGATTTAGACAAACGACGTATCCTTCGCGCCATTGACGATCAGATGACCGCCAAAGGTTTTACAAAAAGCGATACTCCGGATATGTTGGTTAATATTTTCACCAAATCCAGCGAACAGGTTAACGTAAGCCAGTTCAATACCGGTTGGGGTTGGGGATATGGTTACGGATGGGGATGGGGCGGACCAAGTTACAGCACCGTTAGTACCACTACCCAGGGAGTACTTTATATTGACCTGATTGATGCCCGTAAAAAAGAATTGATCTGGCAAGGTATCGGAACGGGTGTCTTAACACAAAACCGCGATAAAAAAGAAGAACGCATTAACGAATTTGTTTCTAAAATTCTGATGCAGTTTCCACCGCAAAAAAAATAATGTAATTCACTATAAAACTAAAAAGCCTACCCTATGTGTAGGCTTTTTTATCACTATTATGAACGATATCAGCACTTTTGAAGACGTACAGGCACTAGTGGATACTTTCTACGGAAAAGTACAGCAGGACGACTATATCGGACCGATTTTCAATAGCAAAATACAAGACCGCTGGCCGGAACATCTGGCCAAAATGTACCAGTTCTGGGAAAGCATTTTACTGGATAATCATACCTATTCCGGCCGACCTTTCCCGCCACACGCTTTTTTACCCGTAGATGCTACCCATTTTAACCGTTGGCTTACCCTATTTACTACCACTGTCGATTCCCTTTTTGTTGGGCCAATCGCCGAGGAAGCCAAAGAAAGGGCTGCAAAAATGGCAGCCATGTTTCACTATAAAATAGAATACATTAAAAATAACGCAATATAATTCCGGGATTGAAATTCCAATTGCTAACTCCCTAAAGATTTCGTAATTTTACACCAAACAGCAACATTTTTTAATCATGAACCCATCGTTTGAAACCAATCCCTTAATTGAGCGCTTACCCAAGCATCTAAAGCAATTTATCAAACCGCAGGATTATGACGAGTATACTCCGATTAATCAGGCCGTTTGGCGCTATGTGATGCGTAAAAATGTGGATTACCTCGGAAAAGTAGCCCACAGCTCATATCTGGATGGTCTTCGCCAGACGGGAATTTCTATCGAAAGTATCCCGAATATGTACGGTATGAACCGTATCCTAAAAGAAATCGGTTGGGCCGCTGTTGCCGTAGACGGTTTTATCCCACCCAATGCTTTTATGGAATTTCAGGCGTATAACGTACTCGTTATTGCGTCCGACATCCGTCAGCTGGAACATATCGAATATACACCTGCTCCCGATATTATTCACGAAGGAGCCGGCCACGCTCCTATTATCGCTAATCCGGAATATGCCGAATACCTGCGTCGTTTTGGTGAAATCGGTTGTAAAGCCATTTCATCGGCACGGGATTACGAAATGTATGAAGCGATCCGTTTGCTTTCAATTCTAAAAGAAGCCGAAGGTACGCCACAAAACGAAATCGAAGCCGCTGAAAAGCGTGTCGACGAATTACAAAACGATATGGGCGAATTGTCCGAAATGGCACAAATCCGAAACTTACACTGGTGGACCGTAGAATACGGTTTAATCGGAACCGTAGACAATCCTAAAATATATGGTGCCGGACTTTTATCCTCTATTGGAGAAAGCGCCTGGTGTATGACCGATAATGTAACTAAAATCTCATATAATATCAGTGCGGCCAATCAGAGTTTTGACATCACCAAACCGCAACCGCAACTATATGTCACGCCTGATTTTGCTTACCTTAATCAGGTACTGGAAGAGTTTGCCAACAAAATGGCACTGCGCACCGGTGGATTATCCGGAATTCAGAAATTAATTCATTCCAAGGCTTTAGGAACTATTGAGTTGAGTACCGGTATTCAGGTTTCCGGTGTTTTTACTAATGTAATCGAACACGAAGGCAAACCGGTTTATATTCAGACAACCGGAAAAACAGCTTTATCCTACCGCGAAAAAGAACTGGTTGGTCATGGTACCGAATACCATGCTGAAGGTTTTGGAAGTCCGGTCGGAAAATTAAAAGGAATCAACCTGGCGATCGAAGATATGAGCCCAAGGGATTTAAGTGCCTATGCCATCTTCGAAGGACAGATTGTTACGCTGGAATTTGAAGGTAACATCAAAGTTTCCGGAGAAATCATTACCGGTTCCCGAAATTTACAGGGAAAAATCATCACCATCAGCTTTAAAAACTGTACGGTAACACATAACGACACGATATTGTTCCAACCGGAATGGGGTATTTACGATATGGCTGTAGGAAAGAAAATCACTTCTGCTTTTTCAGGTCCGGCCGATGTTAGAAGTTTTGATTTGATAACACATGTACCATCATCGCAAACCATTAAAGCACAAAAAACACCGGAGCGTTTAAAACTGGAAGCGTTATACCAAAATATCCGCGACATTCGCGAAGGAAAAACCACCGGAAACCCGGAGACAATTTTCGAAACCCTACAAAACGAACACCCGAAAGACTGGTTATTGTCTGTTGAAATTGCCGAACTGGCCCATAAAACCAACAATACTGTTTTGGAGAGCAACGTTTTAGCACACCTGGAACAGCTAAAAACAACACGTCCGGAAGTTGCTCATTTAATCAGCAACGGACTCGAACTTATTTTCGAAAACGAAAACGTGAATTAAGTCCGTAACAATTGTTACAACCCTATACCTGAAAGTCCCGTACCTTTGATAAAAATTAAAGTTATGGGACTTTTAGATTTATTAGGATTGGGCAATAAAAATGAGATGATACAAGAATTTGTAGCCAAAGGCGCTATCATTCTTGATGTACGAACACCGGAAGAATTTGCCGGCGGACATATTCCAAATTCCCGGAATATCCCTTTACAACGTATTGCTGCCGAAATCGCTACCATCAAAAAATGGAATAAACCGGTAATCACCTGTTGTCGTTCCGGAATGCGAAGTGCACAAGCTGCAACTGTATTAAAACAAAACAATATCGAAGTGATCAACGGTGGTGGCTGGAATAGCCTGGAAAGTAAACTGTAATTCCATTTCCTATATCAAATTTATAAAAAAACACCCTGCCAGATGGCAGGGTGTTTTTTTACAGGAACTTTTCTTTTATAATTTAACTTGTTCTCCCAACTGTTGTTCGTTTTCCAACACCTGATTTTCATATTGTAATTTCCATCCTAAAGAATTCGTCAGGATTAAAATTTTAGACAATTCGCTTATCAATCGGTTCTTTGCATTCGATTTCAGGGTCGAGGTTTCAATCTTACGCGCCAGATCTTCTTTTACTTTTTTACTGATTTTATTATAGTCATCTCCGGTAAACGGATTCATCCGACTTTGATCCACATCATAGAACTGAATATCCGGACTGATCTTGATTTCTTCTTTCGGAATAGTGACTATCGTAATGGTTTTGTTCTTTTCGTCGATATCGTATTTTACCTGGCGTAAATCGTAGGCCACCGTTACATCGGCATTGATCACTATCAAAGCTTTTTTTTCGAACGTCAACAGATTCATCAGGTATTTTTGTTGGTCTTTATAGGTCATTACCTGGGCATAATGTCCTTCTGTTACAACCAGTTTTCCAACATTTTTTATTTGCTGCTGAATCAAATTGGTATTGTATTCAGTCGAAGTGGTATTCTTTTCTGAAGTCACCCATTTATAAATTACAAAACCGATGATTATAAAAATCAGCAAATACATAATTTTCCCGGAACGCGCCAGCGCCTGTACTACGGGCACTAACATGTTTTTGACCTGTGTTTCTTCTGAAGTTTTTCGTGGCATAGTATAACGCAATAATAACATATAATCTATAGGACATTACAAAAAGCAAACATCCTTTTTCTAAAACAAATCGTTTTATTAAAGCTTTAAAAAGTAAAAAAAGGAATCAATCTATTTGACTTTAAAGGTAATCAAAAATTGGTTTCCTGAATATATTTCGCTACATTTGTAATGGATTGGGGTGTCTCCCGGTCGGTAAAGTGACCTGTCATATTGTAATGATAGGTCTTTTATTTTACGGAAATATCTTGAGTCCGTGTAATTTACCGTCTTTCTGATATATTTTAGGTTTTATTAGTTCAAAGGCTGGATTTTTACTTTCCGGACTTATAATTTTTCTTGCAATCGGGTAAGCCAGTAAATCCGCAATCTGAAGTCCGCTTATATTTTCTTTTTTAGAGAAGAAATGGGGTCTTGCTCCAATGTTTCTGAATCTGTTACCGCTAACATAATAGGTCCCGTTATTTCTTATTGCCGCTATATGAGTCGCTAATTTCCGGTCTTCTTTCTGTCCTCTCTTTTCAATACCGATTTCTAAAGCAACTTTATTTTCCTTTTTTCCTTCCAAATAAAATAAGGCTCTTTCGATTACAAAAGAAAGTGCCACTTCATATACATCGTCTTTTAACTTCCCATGGCATTGTATAAACTTTTCTTTTTTGATAGCCGATGCTATTACGGTATAATCCAATTCTGTTATAATCGCATTCAGATCAGAATAAAAGCGTTCTTTGATACCTAAATCAAATAATAGCGCAAATTCGTTATAGCATTTCCTGATGTCTCTGGAATGTAAGATAACATTATCGCTATTCCAATACTTCTGCTTTAGTGACCTCAGTTTTATTTTCAGCTTACTATATTCCATATTTGAAATAAGAACGCCACACAAAACAAATACCGGAAAACCCGGATCTATTTTGTTTAGTCCATGATCACCACTTTCATCTAAAAGCAATTTATAGTGCATATACTTCCCTTTATTACAACACAAAACAATATATAGAGGCCTCCTATTGAAAGCTTCTCAATTTGTTATTTTAAGGGGGAAATTCCGAATAACTATCCGAAAGAGATATTGGGATATTCTACTGCTAATTTAGCAATCTTTATTTTTAGGTTTTCCAAAAAGCGGAGATGCTGTTCCGAATCGGGATTAAACGAACGATGTGCCAGTCCCTTTTGGATACTATCGACTTCCTTCATAACCGGCCAGGCCGTTTCTTTGATCCAGGTTTCCGTAAAACGCTGCCAGATATAGTCGATCGCAATTCCATTCGGGTGTAGCATATCTTCGGCATAAAAACGATAATCCCGCAATTCGTCCATCATGATCTCATAACTTGGAAAATAAACCGCATTTGACGTTTCCGAAATCACCTGATGAACCGCCGTAATCAGATTGGCTTTACTCCATTGATTTTCCACAAAACCATCTTTACTATGACGCACCGGCGAAACGGTAAAAACAAACTGCACTTTTGGATTTAATTGCGAAATACCCACAATCATCCTTTCCAAACTTTCCTGAATAACGGCAACCGACAATAATTCTTTTTTAAACTGCTTTTGCGGGACTTTATGACAATTCGCAACTATTTTATCGTCTTCCGCTTTTCGATACACCCAAGCTGTTCCTAAAGTGATCAAAACATGTGTCGCATTGGCAAGTCGACTTCGGGTTTCGGATATGGTACGATTCAGGTTTTTTAGTAATTCCTCCGGATCGGTCGCATTCAGATCCGAATGGACGTCAAATGAATGCCATTGTTCGTTATAAAAAAAGATATCTTCTTGGGTAAATTGTTTTTCCTGTAAGGCGAAATCAATAGCTTTTTCGATCGCCAACGGATGAAACAGTATTCCAAACGGATTACAATAATTCCGAAACCGGAAATAATCCAGTTTTTCACTCATATTGACCGCAAAACACGAACCTAAAGACACCACCTGCGACGTATAATCGATTGGATTATTGCTCTTTGAAATGGGTATTTGGGTTCTGAATTGCATAACTGAGTTTGTTTTTACAAACTTAAGGATATTACATCATTTTCGGACAAACAAAAAACCCGAAGTATACTTCGGGTCTTTTTATATTTAGTGATCTTAAATCTATTTTACGAAATCAACGGCTTTTTCCAAAGCTTCTTTAATTCCGCCTGGATTCTTACCTCCTGCAGTTGCGAAGAATGGTTGTCCGCCACCGCCTCCCTGGATGTATTTTCCAAGTTCGCGTACTACCTGTCCGGCGTTAAGTCCTTTTTCGGCTACCAATTCTTTCGAAATATAACAGGTTAACATTGGTTTCCCTTCCTCGGCTGTTGCCAGTAACAGGAATAAATTGGTTCCCAGATTCCCTAATTCGTAAGCCAGATCTTTCGCTCCGTTTGGATCTAAATCCACCTGTTTTGCCAAAAATCGAACACCATTGATTTCCTGTAGTTCGCCAACTAATTCGCCTTTTAGGTTTTTCGCTTTTTCTTTTAATAATGCTTCCAACTGTTTTTTCAGCTTCGCATTTTCGTCCTGTAACGAAACAACCGCTTTAATCGCATCCTGAGGGTTTTTCAGGGTTTCTTTGATCTCTTTTAAGGTATTTTCCTGCGATGCAAAGAAGTCTTTTACCGCTTCGTTGGTAATCGCTTCCACACGACGGATTCCGGCTGCAACACCACCTTCACTCGTAATTTTAAAATACCAGATATCGGCTGTATTCGACACGTGGATTCCACCACAAAGCTCCATACTTTCGCCAAATTTAATCGCACGTACATTATCACCGTATTTTTCACCGAATAAGGCCATCGCTCCTTCTTCAATCGCTTGCGCAAACGGAATACTTCTTCTTTCGATTAATGGCAATTGCTCGCGGATTCGCGCATTTACGAAATCTTCAACCTGTTTTAACTCTTCATCGGTCACTTTTGCAAAATGCGAAAAGTCAAAACGAAGGTAATTTGGTGCAACCAACGATCCTTTTTGCTCCACATGCGTTCCTAAAACCGAACGCAAAGCTTGGTGCAATAAGTGTGTCGCCGAGTGACTGTTAGCCGACTGATTGCGTAATTCTTTATTTACTTTTGCGTCGAATGTTCCGTTTATATTTTCCGGTAATTGTTTCGCAAAATGTAAAATCAGGTTGTTTTCTTTTTTGGTGTCGATAATTTCGATGGTTTCGTTAGCCGATACCAAAACACCTTTATCACCAACCTGTCCACCACCTTCCGGATAGAAAGGCGTGTTATCCAGAACAATCTGATATAATTTTCCGTCTTTTTTACTATCTACTTTTCTGAAACGGGTGATTTTCACTTCATTTTCCGTTTGATCATAACCAACAAAGGTTTCAACATTTCCATCAACCAAAATTGTCCAGTCATCTGTCAAAACTTCGGAAGCCTCACGCGAACGGTCTTTTTGTATTTTCATCGCCGCTTCAAAACCGGCTTCATCATAATTATAACCTCTTTCTCGCAAGATCAACTCGGTTAAATCTTTCGGGAAACCGAAGGTGTCGTATAATTCGAATACTTTTTCTCCGGAAATAACAATACCTTTTGTTTCGGCAATTACGTTTTCCAACAGATGTAATCCTTGTTCTAATTTTTTAAGAAATGACGCCTCTTCTTCTTTGATCACGTTCATCACTAATGATTTCTGAGACGTGATTTCCGGGAAGAATGACCCCATTTGGTCGCTTAATACCTGTACCAATTCGTAAATAAACGGTTCTTTTTTGTTTAGGAACGTAAACGCATAACGGATCGCACGACGTAAAATACGACGGATTACATAACCCGCTCCGGTATTGGACGGTAATTGTCCATCGGCAATAGCAAAAGCTACCGCACGTACGTGATCTACGATAACACGGATGGCAATGTTTATTTTTTCTTCCTCTTCGTCTTTTGCTTTAATCGTGTATTTTGCACCGGTTAGCTTTTCTACTTTTTCAATAAGCGGTGAAAACACATCGGTATCATAATTCGACTTTACATTTTGTAACACCATACACAAACGCTCAAATCCCATTCCGGTATCGACGTGTTGTGCCGGTAATTTTTCCAGTGATCCATCGGCTTTACGGTTGAATTCCATAAATACGTTGTTCCAGATTTCCACTACCTGCGGATGATCGGCATTTACCAAATCTTTTCCTGGCACTTTTGCTTTTTCTTCCGCCGAACGGATATCCACGTGAATCTCTGAACACGGCCCACATGGTCCCTGGTCGCCCATTTCCCAGAAGTTATCCTTTTTGTTTCCCAACAGGATTCGGTCTTCCGAAATAAGAGTTTTCCAGATGTCGTAGGCTTCCTGATCAAAAGGAACATTCTCCTCTTTGCTACCTTCGAAAACCGTTACATATAAAATATCTTTATCGATCTTATACACCTCGGTTAATAATTCCCAGGCCCAGTTGATCGCTTCTTTTTTAAAATAATCGCCGAAACTCCAGTTCCCTAACATTTCGAACATCGTGTGGTGGTAGGTATCGATTCCCACTTCTTCCAGGTCGTTGTGCTTCCCGGATACGCGAAGACATTTCTGAGTATCGGCTATACGGGCGCTTTTCGGTGTTCCATTCCCCAGGAAAAACTCTTTAAACTGAGCCATTCCGGAATTGTTGAACATCAAAGTAGGATCGTCTTTTAAAACGATCGGAGCCGAAGGCACAATCAGGTGGCCTTTGCTTTGAAAAAAGTCGAGAAACTGTTTTCTGACGTCTTGTGATTTCATATACTGCATTATTTGACGCGAATTGATTTCGCCCGTATTGTATTAAATTCTTCTTAAAATTAAATAAAGCTTCCGACCTATACTTCCTGTTATCATCAACTTACACTTAACATATCGTTACGTAACTCACAAGAAACAAGCTAAATGTTGTTTCGGGAAAGTATTTTACAGAAACATTTATTAAATTTGTTCGTCTAACCTTACAAAAGGTTGCCGTTTAACTTTTTATAAGGTGCAAAAATAGTATATTTTAGAAAATGTCGAAGGTAAAATATTATTACGATTCTGAAAAATTAGCCTATCAAAAAATCAAACCCAAAAAAGGGCGTCGTGTGGGATATATCAGTTTGTTTTTAGTCGCATCGGCTTTATTCGGTTTTTTGTGTTTTGTCGTACTGATTAACACCCCGTTTTTCGAAACGCCGAAAGATAAATTACAAGCCCGTGAAATTGAGAATTTAAAAATCAATTATGCGCTTCTGAACCGAAAGATGGATCAGTTGGACGATGTGTTAAGCGATCTGGAAGAACGTGACAACAACCTGTATCGGGTGTATTTTAACAGCTCTCCGATTCCCGATGAACAACGTCGTGCCGGTTTTGGCGGAATCAACCGCTATAAAGCCTTGGAAGGTTATAACAATTCGGATCTGGTTATGAATACCACCCGTCGTGTGGATGTGATCACCAAACAATTGGTTATTCAGTCACGTTCGCTCGACGAAATATTAAAACTGGCGAAAGACAAAGAAAAACTTCTTTCGGCCATTCCGGCCATCCAACCGGTAAAAAATGAAGATTTAAAACATATGGCCTCCGGTTTCGGATACCGAAATGATCCGTTTACCAAAGTGCGGAAGTTCCATGCCGGAATGGATTTTTCGGCCAAAACCGGAACCCCGATTTTTGCTACCGGCGACGGAGTGGTGCGTAGAGCCGACAATTCGCTTTCCGGATACGGGAATCATATCGAAATTACGCACGGCTATGGTTATGAAACCTTATATGCCCATTTGAGCAAATACAATGTCCGACCGGGTCAACGCGTTAAAAGAGGTGACATCATCGGATATGTGGGCAGTACCGGACGTTCGGAAGCGCCTCACCTCCATTATGAAGTTCATAAAAACGGAGCGGTGGTGAATCCGCTGAATTTCTATTACGGTTCGATTTCGGCCAAAGAATATGTTTTAATATCACAATTAGCTAACCAAGAAAACCAATCCCTCGACTAATGCATTTAGACTTACCAGAAAAGAGATATTACAGTATTGGCGAACTCGCCAAGGCATTCAACGTAAATGCTTCCCTGATCCGTTTTTGGGATAAGGAATTCGATATTCTGAAACCGAAAAAAAATGCAAAGGGAAACCGGATGTTTACGCCGGAAGATGTAAAAAACCTGCAACTGATTTACCATCTGGTAAAAGAACGCGGTTTTACACTCGAAGGCGCCAAAATTCATTTAAAGGAAGCTCAGAAAAAAACGCTGGATAAATTCGAAATCATTCGTAAATTAGAAGCTATCAAAATTCAATTATTGAATATCAAAAACGAATTATAACAATTCTTTAAGAAAGCCTGGCTGTAACGGACCAGGCCAACATACGACTAATAGTACAAAAACAATCTAAAAAAAAGTAATTATGAAAAAATGGTTAGTTCCCGGAATTATTGCATTCCTTGTTATTGTAGTCTTTTTTTGGGCTAAAGGCATCAACAATACAGCAGTAGTAAAAGATCAGGCTTCACAGGAAGCATGGGGTAACGTACAAACCTCTTATCAACGACGAAATGACCTTATCGGTAATTTGGTTAACACCGTTAAAGGTGCGGCCGATTTCGAAAAAAGCACGTTGGAAGCGGTAATAAAAGCCCGTTCGGAAGCAACTAAAACGACTATTGATCCTACGAATATCACACCGGAACAATTGGCTGAGTTCAACAAAGCACAAAGTGGTGTTTCATCGGCTTTATCACGTTTATTGGTTACTGTGGAAAAATACCCGGATTTAAAAGCAAATCAGAACTTCTTAAAACTTCAGGACGAGCTGGCTAGTACCGAAAACCAGATTTTAACAGCCAGAACGCGTTTTAACGAATCGGTTAAAGACTACAACGGTCATATTAAAACGTTCCCGAACAACATTTTTGCCGGAATGTTCGGATTTAAAGAAAAAGGATATTTCAATGCTGTAGAAGGTGCTGAAAAACCGGTTGAAGTAAAATTCTAAAAAACGATGTCGGCTACTGAAAATTTCCTGACTCCGGAAGAAGAACGTGCAATCGTCAACGCGATTCAGATTGCCGAACAAAATACTTCCGGGGAAATCAGAGTCCATCTGGAAGATCATAGCGAAAAACCTCCAGTCGAAAGAGCGCAGGAGGTTTTTTACTCCCTTGGTATGGACAAAACCAAAGCCCGAAACGGCGTTTTGTTTTATATAGGGGTTTCCGATCATACTTTTGCCATTATCGGCGATGAAGGTATTCATAAGGTCGTGGAAGACGATTTTTGGGACTGTACCAAAGACATCGTGATTGAACACTTCAAAAACAGACGCTATAAAGACGGTTTGGTAGCAGGTATCCTCAAAGCCGGTGAACGTCTGAAACAGTATTTTCCTTTTGAAAGTGACGATACCAACGAATTATCGAACGAAATATCCAAAGGATAAATGACACATTGTATTGCTAAATTTATTAAAAGCCTGTTGTTGCCGGTATTCTTTTTACTGCTGCAACCGGTTTCGGCACAGTTTACCATACCGGACAAGCCAAAATTCCAAACGAGCGTTTACGATTATGCCAATATGTTACGCCCGCAGGAAAAACAAAGCCTGGAAGAAAAACTGATCCGCTATTCCGATTCGACCTCAACGCAGATTGTAGTCGCTACTATCGAGTCGTTAAAAGGCGAGGATATTGGAATATTAACCCCGAAATGGGCGCATCAATGGGGTATCGGACAGGCAAAAGAGGATAATGGTATTTTTATACTGTTAGCCAAAAACGAGCGCCGTATCTGGATTTCTCCGGGTTATGGCGTGGAAGATCGGTTAACGGCTGGTATTGTAGGTGAAATCACGCGGGAAGTAATTATCCCGGAATTTAAAGCCGGTAGTTATTATAACGGCCTCGACAAAGGTACCGATGTGATTGTAGACGTCCTAAAAGGAAAATACAAAGGCACCCGTAAAGGCGACAAAGCCGACGACGGTGTAGCCGGAATCTTTATTTTTATCGTTATTATCATCATTCTGATTATCGTACTGGCACGAGGACGTAAGTCCGGTGGCGGTGGTAATGGCGGAATTGGCGGTGGTGGCGGACCGGATTTACTGGACATGATCATCCTGAGCAGCCTTGGCCGCGGTGGCGGTGGCGGTTTTGGAGGAGGAAGTTCTGGTGGCGGTTTTGGCGGCGGTGGATTCGGTGGCGGCTTTGGCGGCGGCGGATTTAGCGGTGGTGGAGCCGGAGGAAGTTGGTAACATACTAAGACAATTATAAGACAAAGCCGGACTCGTTCCGGCTTTTTTGTTTTTCTTAAAAATCGTACTGCGAATTATATATTATATTTATTCTTTAATTTTCTTTTTTCTCTAAAAAAAGGAAACGTATTACATATCCTTTTGTAACAGTCATTTAAATTATATTTCATCCAAAAACCACTATATACCAACACATTACAACAAAAAAACCAACTGAAAATGGTAAATTTAGGATTCCTAATATTTCCACTTTAGAGTTACAAAAAATTTCCCTCATGTCATGCAGACGGTATTGGAAACAACCGTAACACCGTGGAAAGTGTAGGACTGTTAAAGCATGAGGGTTTTATTTTCTTAAATTCTAAAAATATGGATTCTAAAAAAATGAAAGAGGCATCCAAAAATGCAATGGTGCGACAGGAAACCGTAATTAAAACGCTACAAAGAACAAACGACACGTTATCTAAGACATTAGAAGAAGAAATGCAGTATAAAAATCATGCGTATTTTTTTATACTGGAAAAAGGGTATTTCTACGAATATTTGGAGTATTCGAAAGAGCATAAAATTTAAAGCTCTCCATGCCATGCAGGCGGTATTGGAAACAACCGTAACACTATGAGAAGTGTAGGACTGCTAAAGTACGGGAAGCAAAAAACCTGACAGGTCTTCGAGACCTGTCAGGTTTTGAACTTTACAATAAGTTTTTAATGAGTTCTTTTATGGAATGCATAGACATATTACTTGCTTCTTCAAGTAGTATCTCTGGGTCTGAATTATTTATAAGTTTATAAAACAAATAATCTATTTTAACACCATCTACAGTAATATTATTACTCCCTCTCATCCCCAAAGCATTTTCCTGAACTCCCGTTACATTAGTTGGAAAAAGGCAGATATTAAATTTATTCATTTCACTCGTCTGTCGAAAATCAATAGTATTAAGTGCTGTTTCGCTATAATTCCGACCAATGGCATTGTTAATTTCTACTGACACCGTACTTTTACTTCCTTCGATCTTCGAAACTACTGCTTTAATTTTGTCGAAATTTAAAAAATTATCAAACTCTTCAATATAAAATTCATGCAATGTGATTAGATACAAAACCAATATTGTCTCGAAGATATTTGCCGTTTGCTCATTTTTCATATCAATATTAGGGGTTAAATACTGATCACTTGCTTTAATCTTAACAAACTCCCTTAATATCTGATACTTATTTAAAACCTTCTTTATCTTTCTTGGATTTTTGATTTCTAAAGCATCAAAAAAAGAATGAACCATCTGATTAATTGGATTCGAAAATTTACCCGCCTTATAATTATATACAGTCTCCTCGAAATAATGATTTATTAGTTTCTGAACATCTTTATGTTTCGGCATCGTAAACGATATATCAAATATTTTTTCAAGATATTCACTCGATTTCACTACATCCCTATATTTTGTTTTTACCGCGGCTTCTACTGCCTGTTTATCAATACCACAAAAGAAGAGGGTTTTCTCACCATAGGTAAAAAACAATTTAATGGCCGACATCAGATTTAAAACCTGTTCCGGTTCGCAACGGTCCAGATCGTCAATAAAAACAATGTTATACTTAGGCTTTTCTCCTCTTGTTATATAATCTTCCAATCGTCGAAACTCAGTTTTAAACTGTTTCATCGCTTCATAAAAAGAGAGTTCTTCCGCTTGCGTCAGTTCATCTACCAATGGAGCCAGATTTACTCCAACAGGCTTAAAATCAATTTTTATCGATTTTGCCAATCCTCTTAAAATTCGACCTCCATATTTTAGAATATCCTGATATAAATCTTCTTCAGCATCTTTCGATCGATAGGCAATAAACTCCAATAAAGACATGGCTAGGTTTTCATCTTTTTCGAATTCCCAGGCTTCAAAAAAGAACGTATTAAATTCTCCCCGAAGTTCTTTTTCGAGGTATTTCATTAAACTGCTTTTCCCACTTCCCCAATCGCCATATAATGCATACATTTTAATATCTTTCAGATTTCCCTGGCTTCCGATTAAAAAATCTTTGATCAGGGTTCCTTTATCCAGAATATTTAAAAAATCGGTTTCCGAGGTCAATTCTTTAATCGGTAAGTTGGATAGTAGTGGTGTCGTATTTTTTGTCATGGTAATTACTATTAAATAAATCACATCTAACAATATTACCTTTTTTAAAAAACACTTTTATATTGTTTTCCGTAAAAATCACCTTATCACCTTGAAAACAGGTATTTATACCGATTTTATCACCCAAAAATACGTACAAAAAAAAGCGACCTAAAGTCGCTTCTATATCTAGTAAACCAGACAGGTTTTTGAGACCTGTCTGGTTTTAAACTATAGTCTAATCACATTCATCGCCCCAACATTCCCGACAGGGTTGGTCGACTTTGGGATAATGATTTTGTTTTTCGGTGGTTACAAACATATTATCGGATGTAAATCCGGTTGGAAAGGTGGTAATCCAACGTCCGAGGTGTTTTTCCTTTTCGGCCGGAAGAAATTTAAAACTCTGTACGTCTTTTCCGTTTTTCCATTTTGTTACCGCTACTATCGTATCGCCAGACTGGTAGGTATTTAAAACCTGATATTCCTGATCTTCCTGCTGACCGTGGAGGAAGATTTCCGAATTTTCGCCGGTATGTGTAATCGTTAGCAATAAATTCCCGGAATCACAGGTATTATAGACCACCAGGCCTTTTGCTGTTTTTGTGAGCCGCACCCATTCCCGCGGCAACATCCTGAGATCGTAGTTCTTTCGTTCGGGCTCACATCCAAATAAGGCGGAGAGCACAATTCCGGCATAAAAATATTTCATCTTTCTTTTTCAATTTTTAGCAAATATACTTCGGGACTGACCAAAAAAAGAAGCTGTTTCCACAGCTTCTCATTTTTTTTATCTTTTTTAAAAGGCTCCCGGTCTTCCGCGGCTGCCTTTTTTCTCTTTTCCGGCAAACTTGTCAATCTTATACGTCAGCGAAAACATCGCATAACGCTTTAATACCGTATTCTCCTCATCCCGGATACTGGTGGCTCCAATTGTTCGGATGGCACTTTGGTTTTGATTTAGCAAATCGTAAACTTTAACCTTAAACATCATTCTGTCATCAAAGAAATTATAGCCCACACTGGTATTCCACAGGTAAAAATCCTTTTTAAAATCACCGGAAATAGCCGAGTTATAGGTATATCCAAAATCATTTCCAATTACCAATCCTTTAGGCCAGTAACTTGTGGTTTGCAAATTGAACTGATGTGTATAGTTGGATGCTGAGTTAACACTATAATTGGTATAATTGGTCACGTTATACGAATAGGTGTACGATGGTGTCACCGTTAGTAATTCGCCATAATCCCAGTTTAAATTAAGTCGGGTACGAAAACGGTAGTTCAACGCATCGTACAATTCTCCGTTCGTATATCCCTTATCTTTTGCAAGGCTTAGATTCGGCACAATACCTATTCGGAATTTATGCATATCTATAGTATAGCTTTTGCTCCAGTTTCCTCCTAATGAGAAACTAAATCCTCCGGATATATTCTGATAGGATGTATACCGTTTCGCACTTTCATCATAAATGGTTGACGATATAATCTGGCTATCGAAATACTGACCTATAAACGAAAAGCTGTAACCGGATCGGCTAGCATAATTGTAGTCTCGGAAATAAATCCCTCCCGCATGACTTTTGGTTGGCTTCAAATCCGGATTTCCAATATAACTCACCAAAGCATTCGACGGGTCATCTACCGGTAACAACTGAAGTGCCGACGGGAATGCAACCCGATACGAATAATTCATTGAAAACGATTTGGCTTTCGACAGTTTGTAGCTCATATATAGCGAAGCCGATGGCAGCATATAATCCCGTATTAATTTGGTATTTCGATACAGGTAATACGATTCGTTATCCAAACGGGTAATATTGGTTCCGAAATAACTACTCAGAAAGAATTTATTTTTTTCAATATTGATTCCCGCTTTCGGATTTATTGTAACTTTTGTGGATCGAAGGAAATTGGAAAGCGTATCGTTTTGCATTGTATAATCTCCTGTATCCTCATCAAAGTTATAAGCTGTTTTATTGTCCAATGCTTTATTCCAGCTATAATCCACTCCCAGTTTTAAACGTACAGAATCCATAATCGGTTCCAGATATTCCATACCTATTTCCACAAGGTCATTGAAGTTCCGGTTATACCGAATCTGATCCCGGTTATCGGTTCGAAGCAAAGCGCCGTTGTCGTCATAAAAACGGGTTTTTGACCGATTCAGATTGCTTCCAATATCTTTGGTATTGGAATTATTAAGGTCAATCCCAAGACTTCTCCCTTTTTTTCCAAACTGTTTATTAAAATTAATGGAATTTGTAAAACTCTGACTGTCGCTTTCGCTATATAAGTTACTGTCACTATCGTTTAAAACCCGGTTATTTTCATTCATCGTCGCCTCTTCCGACTGGCTTTTATTTTTGGAATTACTTTTGCTAAATCGCGGTGCAACAAATACAGTCGTCGTCGAATCGATCTTATATTCAATTTCAACATATCCATTATGTGTATATTGATCTCCTTGCGTATTTCCGTTTGATTCGGTTATAATCGTCCGATCCGGAAGAAAGTTCTGATACCTGCTTTTATTGGTATTTTTCGAAGTGAGATCGCTATATCGATAATTGCCAGTTACGTCAAACCCTTTAAAAAACTGATCGTTATAATTTACCCCAGCCATATTGGATTGGATGATCCCTTTTCCACCGCCAAAATTCATTCCGTTGACTCCAAAACCACCATCTCCGCCAACATTAACCGAGGCATTACGTCCACCTCCCATATTGTCGAAAATTTCATTCATCGAAAATCCGGTCGAATTGATGTTATTTGACGATCCCAAAAAGCTGATCTTCCGTTTGCCTTTAAAATAATTCATCATAACACTACTTTCGTAACGACTGTCGGTACCATAACCACCGGTAAATTTCCCTATCAACCCTTTGTTTTTATCTTCGTCTATCGTCAGGTTAATAGAAGCATTGTTGGAACTGGCCTTTTGTCCGGACAATTCTTCTTTTTTTGTTTTGAAATCCGTTACCTGTATTTTATTAATAATCTCGGATGGCAAACTCTGTAAGGCAATTTTCCCGTCTCTATCGAAAAACGGTTTGCCGTTAACCAATATCTGGTTGACTTCTTTTCCATTTACCGTTACTTTACCATTATCGACGGTAACACCCGGCAATTGTTTTAATAAGGTTTCGACATTGGAATCCGGGCGCACTTTAAACGATGCGGCATTAAATTCCAGGGTATCTTTTTTAATCCGGATTGGCGGTGCCTCGGTTTTTACAATCACTTCGCCCAATGTTTTGGACGATTCGACAATGGCAATGGTTCCAAAATCCCGGGATTGGGCTATCCCATCCAGTTCCTGTTTATAATCCTGGTAACCGATCATCGATATCTTTAGAGAAACCGGCTGGGTGCTTTTTTTAACGCTGAGTTCAAAATTGCCCGCTTTGTTGGTAATCGTGTAGTCAATAAGTGTAGAATCTTTTACAACCGAAAGATAAACGGTAACCGATTCGGCTGGTAATCCTGAGTTTTTGTCTATTACCTTCCCTTTTAACACCATATTATTTTGAGCAAAGGACAGGCAACTTATAAACAAAAACGCAAAAAGTAAGGTGATTTTTTGCATTAGTATAAAAAAAATTGCGGTTAATATGTAAACATAGCAACCGCAAAAGAAATGATTTCACGTATAATAACGAAAATTCTTATAGAAAGTTTAACAAACTATTTTTGTCTGAAATAAATGTCAATCGGCACACCCGAAAAATTATAATTCTCACGTAGTTTATTTTCGATAAAACGTTTGTACGGATCTTTAACATATTGTGGCAAGTTGGCAAAAAACACAAACTGAGGTGTTGGTGTTGGCAACTGCATACAGTATTTAATTTTGATGTATTTTCCTTTTAAAGCCGGTGGTGGCGTATGCTCGATAATTGGCAACATCAATTCGTTGAATTTTGAAGTCGCAATACGTTGTTTACGGTTTTCAAATACTTCAACTGCTGTTTCCAGTGCTTTTAACAAACGTTGTTTTGTCAATGCAGATACAAACAGGATCGGCACATCGGTAAACGGTGCAATTTCCTGACGGATTCGGGCTTCGTAATCACGGGTCGACATGGTGTCTTTTTCTACCAAATCCCATTTATTTACCAGAATTACGATTCCTTTACGGTTCTTTTCGGCCAACCAGAAAATACTCTGATCCTGTCCTTCGAAACCACGGGTAGCATCGATCATCAGGATACAAACATCACTGTGTTCGATCGCACGAATAGAACGCATTACGGAATAGAACTCCAAATCTTCTTTTACCTTAGCTTTTCTACGGATTCCAGCAGTATCCACTAAGTTGAATTCAAATCCGAAACGGTTGTATTTGGTATCGATCGCATCACGGGTTGTTCCGGCGATATCGGTTACCACGAAACGGTCTTCTCCGATTAGCGCATTGATAAACGATGATTTTCCTGCATTTGGTCGTCCAACTACGGCAAAACGCGGTAGTGGGTTTTCCTCTTCCACAGCATCCGGAAGTTCCGGTAACAATTTTACCAAAGCATCCAGTAATTCACCGGTTCCACTTCCGTTCATTCCGGCAATGGTATAGTATTCGCCTAGTCCTAGGTTATAAAATTCGAATGCGTCTTTTTCACGCATAGCATTGTCTACTTTATTTACGGCAAGCATAACGGGCTTGGTTACTTTACGCAACAGTTTTGCCACTTCATCGTCCATCGGGGTGATGCCTTCTTCCACATCGACCATAAAAATGATCGCATCGGCTTCATCGATGGCCAATTCTACCTGACGGCGGATTTCGCCTTCAAAAATATCGTCGGAACCTTTAATGTATCCTCCGGTGTCGATCACCGAGAATTCTTTTCCATTCCATTCACTTTTTCCGTAGTTACGGTCTCGGGTAACACCACTTACCGAATCAACGATGGCGTCACGACGCTGAATCAATCGGTTAAAAAAAGTGGATTTTCCTACATTGGGCCTTCCTACTATGGCTACGATATTATTCATCTTTCTTTATTTTTTGCAAAAATACATTATTTTAATTGTAGCGGCCTTATCCTAACTACAACACTGCTTCTATTTTGGTGTTTTTATTTATTGTTGTATCCGAAACGACGTAACTGGTAACTACTGTTTCGCCAGTCTTTGTTCACTTTTACGAACATTTCGATATGGATTTGCTTTCCAAAGAATTTTTCAAGGTCTTGTCGGGCTTCAATTCCTACTTTTTTGATCGCAGCACCTTTATGTCCGATGATGATTCCTTTTTGCGTATCACGCTCTACCATGATTACGGCTCGGATTCGGATGATATCGTCGTCTTCTTTAAATTCTTCGGTTTCGATTTCTACAGAATACGGGATTTCTTTTTCGTAATGCAACAGAATTTTTTCACGAATGGTTTCGTTTACAAAGAAACGTTCCGGTTTATCGGTTAACGCATCTTTCGGATAATAGGCCGGTGATTCCGGTAATAATTCGATAATTCTGTCGAAAACGGTACTTACGTTAAAATTTTCAAGGGCTGAAATTGGAAAAATTTCGGCATTCGGCACTTTTTCTTTCCAAAGGTTTACCTGTTCTTCCAGTTGTTCCTGATTGGATTTGTCGATTTTGTTTAACAACAATAATACCGGAATTTTGGCGTGGATGATCTTATTAAAGAACGCTTCGTCTTTTAATTCCTTCTCTCCTATTTCGACCATATATACCAGTACGTCGGCATCTTCGAAAGCTGATTTTACAAAATCCATCATCGACGATTGTAATTCATACGCCGGTTTGATGATTCCCGGTGTATCGGAAAACAGGATTTGAAAATCGTCTCCGTTTACAATTCCGAGAATACGGTGACGGGTAGTTTGTGCTTTAGAAGTTATAATAGAAAGGCGTTCGCCAACAAAGGCATTCATCAATGTCGATTTACCGACATTGGGATTCCCAATGATGTTAACAAAACCTGCTTTGTGTGCCATAGTAAAAATTTTAGCCTACAAAGGTAGGCATATCAGGCGAATAAGAGTGAAATTTTTATTTTTTTTAAAAAAAGTCTTGTCAATCCAAATATTCGTTGTAGTTTTGCACTCGAAACATCGCGGGATAGAGCAGTAGGCAGCTCGTCGGGCTCATAACCCGAAGGTCACAGGTTCGAGTCCTGTTCCCGCTACTAAGAAAACATACTGAGAATACAAACGCACAGCGCGGGATAGAGCAGTAGGCAGCTCGTCGGGCTCATAACCCGAAGGTCACAGGTTCGAGTCCTGTTCCCGCTACTCAGGAAGCCCCATCAACATTTTGATGGGGCTTTTTCATTTATAACACTTTAGATATGGAGGAATTTGTTGTTTACATACTTTATTCTGAGAAGTTCAATAAACACTACACAGGTTATACCTCTAACTTAATTCAACGTTTTAAGTCCCATAATTCCCTATCAGCAAAAGGATATACTGTAAAATTTAGACCCTGGAACCTAATTTATGTTGAGTTTTTTACTTCTAAAACTGAAGCTCTAAAAAGAGAAAAGTATTTAAAAACCGGAGTCGGAAGAGAATTTATTAAAAGTATTATTGAAAAGTTATAACATTGGCAGGCTCATATCCGCCGCGGCGGACACAGGTTCGAGTCCTGTTCCCGCTACTCAGGAAGCCCCATCAACATTTTGATGGGGCTTTTTCATTTATAACACTTTAGATATGGAGGAATTTGTTGTTTACATACTTTATTCTGAGAAGTTCAATAAACACTACACAGGTTATACCTCTAACTTAATTCAACGTTTTAAGTCCCATAATTCCCTATCAGCAAAAGGATATACTGTAAAATTTAGACCCTGGAACCTAATTTATGTTGAGTTTTTTACTTCTAAAACTGAAGCTCTAAAAAGAGAAAAGTATTTAAAAACCGGAGTCGGAAGAGAATTTATTAAAAGTATTATTGAAAAGTTATAACATTGGCAGGCTCATATCCGCCGCGGCGGACACAGGTTCGAGTCCTGTTCCCGCTACTCAGGAAGCCCCATCAATATTTTGATGGGGCTTTTTCATTTATAACACTTTAGATATGGAGGAATTTGTTGTTTACATACTTTATTCTGAGAAGTTCAATAAACACTATACCGGATTTACTTCTAACTTAATTCAACGTTTTAAATCACATAATACCCAAGGTACAAAAGGATATACTGTAAAGTTTATACCCTGGAAAGTAATTTATGTTGAGTTTTTTACTTCTAAAGCCGAAGCTCTAAAAAGAGAAAAGTATCTGAAGACCGGAGTCGGAAGAGAATATATTAAAAATATTATTGAGAAATTATAACATTGGCTGACTCATATCCGCCACGGCGGACACAGATTCGAGTCCTGTAACCGCTACTAAGAAAAGCTTCAGCGAAATCTGGAGCTTTTTTGTTTATGGCTTCTGTTTTCGGATTTGCTAAATCATCCCAAATACAAAATCAACTTGCCATCTAGCATCTTGCCTAAATCAACTGTCAAAACGCTTCGTTGTTTATATTTTTTTTCCTTCCGATTTAATTTGTACAAAGTCTTCATATTTGGTAAAATATTCTAATCCCAAAACTAATAGTATTGCACTGGCATTATATACTTTCTGCATTATGACTGCTAAACCCAAATAACCAAACCCAAACAGGAAAAAGAAACAATAGAAAGTCAACAAGCAAATAATGCAGCAGAATTTAAGGAAATGAAGCTTTGATTTTAGTACAAAAATTGTAATTATAAACAAACCGAGCAATGTTAAAATGATCGATATGGTTCCCAGGTCATGCAAAGGTGTTGCAATTAAAAAGATCAATACGATGTTGGCAATGCCGATAAATTTTAGGATACCAGCCCATGTTTTTAAAGGTATTTTTTTCGACATATGAATAAAAAAAACACCATAACCAACCGATTGAAATGCCATTCCAATAACAGCCCAAATTCGACCAGGGTTATCGGAACCGTTTATCGCTTTTGCCGCAAACAAATTGCTTATAAAATTTTCTGACCAGTTAAAACCTATAGAATTTTTATCAAGCAATGAACCGCCCGGATAAACCGAAGCTGCTATTACTATCAGAATCACAGAAATGATCATACATATCAAAACCGAATATTTCTTAACCATTTGCTTGCTTGTTAAACTTTCCATTTGTCGACTATCTGATCAATTGTTTGTATCAAGTTCGTTTACCGTGACCGCTAACTTATTATATATAGGACAAGTGCGTACACTATTTATTTTCAAATATATAATTTTCTATTATAAATTATCAAAAGGACTTATTATAAAAAACAAAAGAAAGCCTGATTTAAAACCTATCAAAAGCATCCCTCTACTCTATCGTTTTTATCCGCTTATTCGCCTTGGCCGTTTCAGTACCCCATTGTGCTATCGCTTTTAATAACGGAATAAGCGTCTTACCAAACTCCGTTAGTTCGTAATCTACTTTTAATGGCGGTTTACTGGTATGCACCGTCCGCACTATTAAACCATCCTCTTCCAGCTCCTTTAACTGAAGACTCAGTGTTCGTTCGGTTATCAGCTGGCATTCTTTCCGTAGCTCACTATATCTTTTTTTTTCGATTAAATGAATCAGAATAACCGACTTCCATTTTCCACCTATATACCTCATTGTCAAGCTGGTACTACATGGATATTTTTTATCATCTATACTATACATCTGCTACTATCGTTTTTGACCGTTATTGCAAAGATATATTACTATACTTATTTTTGCAACTATAAAAAGTATAGTATAAATTTAAAACCGAATATGATGAATTTTTTAGATCTCGCCCACAACAGGTACACCACCAAAAAGTACAATCCGAATGAGAAAATAACGGATGAAAAAATCCAGCAATTACAAGACATTATACGGTTAAGCCCTTCATCAATAAACAGTCAGCCATGGAAATTTACTTTTGTTTCTGATGAAAAAACCAAAGGTGAATTGGCCACAGCATCTTACTGGAATGCCGAAAAAATTAATAATGCCAGTCATCTGGTTGTTTTTAGCGTAATTGACGATATTGATCAATTTGAAAAACAAATCCATGAAAACCTACCCGAAGGTTCTGTTAATTATTACAATCAATTTTTAAAACCAAAAGGCGAAGCCGAAATCAAAAACTGGTTACAGCATCAGGTCTATCTTTCCCTGGGATTTTTCCTTTCGGCCTGTGCCAGTATGAATATCGACAGCACCCCAATGGAAGGCATTCAAAATGAAGAATATGACACGATTCTAAAATTAAACGGTTATAAAACACTGTTTTCGGTTGCTATTGGTTACAGAAATCCGGAAGATGCCAATCAGCCATCAATCAACCCCAAATCCCGTCTGTCATTCGAAACCATTGTTGCCACTATATAAGCAACAATTCAGACCAAAGTCAGGTTTAAAAAATGACTTGCAAAAGCTCAATCCTGTTCCCGCCACAAAAAACATCACTTACATAAAGTGATGTTTTTTGTTTACACCAATCATTGTTAAAAGATTTATAGTTTTTATTCTTATCCTAAAAAACAACCTCAACAACAAACCACCTCAAAAGCAGACTAAACCTGGTCAAATACAGCATCTCTTTTTGGAAATTAAAATGTCTACCTATCTTTCAGTAATTGAAATTAGCCGGTTTCTGAATTTATTGCTCCAAATTTCTTTATCAGAAACCAACGCTACACATTTACACTATTGAAATAGTTCAGGCTAAATGTAATCTGGTTATTAGTAGCATTCTATTTTTTTATAACATCCTCATAAAAACGTTTCGAGTATGATGAAAAACAGATTTTTAATTATTGTTTTGATTAGCATCATTTTTAATTCAATAACTACGGTTGCACAGGATCACAAGTTGTTTGATGGCAAAAGACAAAAAATCGGATTTGTGTTTTCCATCGGAGGACAGAACTTAGATCAGTTTGTTTCGGATATCGATGGCGCCGAGAAAGATAAAGTTCTTGGCTTTTTATTTGAGGCCGATCCCGGTCTTGCCGTAACCTATACCTATAAAGTCAGAGCGTTTCAATTGCAGTATTATTATGCTATCCTAAGAGAAAAATCCTGTGGTATTGACTTACTCGCGCAACCACAATTCAACACTGTAATGTTTAAACTAAGGGATTATGATGCTCAGGAAATGAATAGTCATGAATTCGGTTTAAATATAGGGGTGTTATTCCGGAAGAATTTTTTCGCAGATAAATTTAGCATATATGCCTGTATCAGTTCCGGACCACACTATGTTTCGAATGCACCGGACAGGCAAACTGCAGGATTTTTATTTTCCGATAATTTTTTTGCCGGAATGAATTTCAAACTATTTAAAGATTTTTATCTGGACACCAGAGTCGGTTTCAGGCATTTAAGCAATGCAGGAATCAGGCATCCCAATCGCGGTATCAATGCCATTATGCTTAGCGGTGGCTTCTTTTATACCTTATAAAAAAGAAACCCATTCATCCTTTTGTCCTGATTTGGAGATTTAAAAGCTTGTCTCCATTTCAGGACAATTTTTATTTATAAATCACTAATTTTTGATTTCTCCCTTCCTCTTTTAAACTTATTACGATACTTTAAGGACAAAAAAGCCTCATTCTACTCCTTTAATTGAATCGTTAAAAAGACCACACAAGCCAAAAAAATACCCTTATAAAAAAAAAGATACCGCAAAAATTAACCAAAAAAACCATTTAATATCCAATAAAAATATAACAATACAATCGTTAAAAACAATAAAAAATAACAATTTTATTTTAATTTAGTCTAAATAAGTTGCTTATTTCATCTTTCGGGGATACCTTTGCAGCGCACAAATCGTTATTGTGACAAACAAAAGCATGAAAATAAGTTCACATCCATACAAGCTATTACTCACATTATTACTACTCTGTTCCAGCGCTTTACTATATGCACAGCAATCCAATATAGAATTGGTGATTCATGTACAAAATACTGAAAAGCAAAATATTTCCGGAGTAACCCTATCCATAAAAAACAACAAAGAAACAGTTCTTAATCAGACAAACGAACAAGGTCTCACAACCTTTGTCCTACCTGCTGACGAATACTTATTGGAAATATCTCACCTGGGGTATAAAAATCATTCCGAAAAAATTGTCGTTTTAAACAAATCCCTGATCGCTATAACACTGGTTCCCAACATTAACCAATTGGAAGAAGTTGTCGTTACCGCAAAAGAAGGAAAAGGAGTCACCAGTACGTCCGTTATCGATCAGAGAGCCATGAAACATTTGCAGCCTTCCAGTTTTGCCGACTTGATGGAATTGCTGCCCGGCGGAAAAGCCCGTGATCCTTATCTAAACGGAGTAAACGCCATACGCCTGCGCGAAACCGGGAACGATCGAAGTGATCAATATAACGTTTCTTCGTTGGGTACACTTTTTGTCGTGGATGGCGCACAGTTAAACTCCAGTGCCAATCTGCAATACACTTATAGTTTTATAGATAAAGAACGATCTTCCAATAACAATAAAATCAACATTACTTCTGGTGTAGACATGCGTACGATTTCGACAGATCAGATTGAACGCGTGGAAATCATTCGCGGAATACCTTCTGTTGCGTATGGCAACCTGACTTCGGGACTGGTTAAAATCATCAAAAAAAGCGGCTACTCCAAATGGCAGGCGCGTTTTAAAGCGGATGGCTACAGTAAACTCTTCGCTGTTAACAAGGGAATCGAAACGTCTAAAAACTGGAAATTTAATGTCGGTGTGGATTATCTGGACGCCAAACCGGAACCAACTAATGATTTTGACAATTACAAAAGAATCACCGGTTCCCTTCGAATCAATAAAGAACTGCTCCTGGGCAATGGCAATGTACTGACATGGACTTCTAACCTTAGTTATACCAGTTCTATCGACGATGCGAAAAGTAGTCCGGATACCGATCCTACCGGACTAAACAAATACAAAGTAGACAATCAGTTTTACAGCTTTAGTAATATACTGTCTTTTGAAAAAGCATCCGATTCGTTCTTTAATGGAGCTGAACTCCAAGCAACTATCAACCAGCGATTCGACAAAATAACGCAGACAAAATTTGTTCAGTTAGAAGGCGCCATGGCATTACCGATATCGAGAGAAGCTGGAGAACACGACGGCTTCTTCCCGCCCGGCAGTTATCTGGCCGATTATAAAGTGGATGGCAAACCGATCGATGTTTTTGCGAAACTGATAAGCAATTTCCAATATAAAACCCTAAATACCGACAACCAGATCCGGTTGGGATTAGACGCCCAATACAGTAAGAATAACGGAGACGGACAAGTATACGACATTTACAGACCTATCGATCCGGATGCAACGTATCGCAACAGAGCCTATAAAGATATTCCGGCTTATGTAACCGGAGCTTTCTTTGCCGAGCAGGAAACAACCACAAGCATTAAAGACCATACGTTTACGCTGGTTATGGGAATCCGGGGAAATACAATGCTGAACCTTCCTTCCGGATTTGCGATGAAGGACAAACTGTATTTTGATCCTCGGGTAAATTTCCAATACGGTCTACCCCGTTTTGATGTGGCCGGTAAAAAAATGGGAATCGATCTGACATTGGGTTGGGGACAACAACGTCTGTTTCCCGATCTGAATATTTTGTATCCGGAATTGTATTATCTGGACAAACAACAACTTAACTATTATCACAACAATCCTGCTTACCGGACGGTTAATTATAACACGACCATTTTTAACCCTCAAAATCCCGGTATTCTACCTTCGATGAACACCAAACAGGAAATACGTATCGATATCAACAGAGGGTTTCATAACTTTTCCGTGACGGTGTTTCGGGAAAAAATGAACAATGGTTTCCGTTCCATGAACGAATATGGTTTGTATAGTTATAAAAAATACGACATCTCCGGAATCAACCACGAAACCATAACGGCTCCGCCAGACGTGGCTACATTGCCTTATGAGATTCGAAATGAAAACCTTTTATACAGTATTGAGCGTAACGGAAGTTCTATTGACAAGCAAGGTGTCGAATTTCAATACAGTTCCAATCGTATTCCGGTAATCAATACCCGTATCACATTTAACGGTGCCTGGTTTAGAACACGCTACGGGAATAGTCAGGGAAGCTACCTGCGTGGCCGCTACGACGGACTAATCAATGGTAAGCCTTATCCGTATATCGGTTTTTATGAAAACATGGAACCGCAGACCAAATACGAACAGTTACACACCAACCTGTTTCTGGACACCTACATTCCCAAACTGGATTTGCAGTTTTCAACGTCTTTCCAGTTTGCCTGGTATCATACAAGACAAAACCAGTCGTTAAACGGTGTACCCAGTCATTATGTGGACGAACAGGGAAATTTCCTCCCTTTTGATCCGACGCAGGCTCAGGGAACTTTATTAAACTATCTGATAATCCCTCAATATTCGAGTAGTGAAGCTAACTACCGCACTCCACTAAGCACGGATGTGAATCTAAAATTGACAAAAGGATTTAAAAAGCAACAAATTACAGTGTCCATGTTTGCCAACCGTCTGTTGAGCTATTACGCCCCCTATAATGTGAACGGCACTTCGATCAACCGGAAAGGGAAACAGGATCCTTATTTTGGAATGGAGATTAATTTTAATTTTTAATATACTATGAATAAACAACTATTAAAAACAGTATGCCTATTATTAATTATAATAGGCTTTGGAGGATGTTCGTCTGATGACAACATCGGCGCATCTGAAGAAACACTGGTAAAACTGATATTGGGTAATCCGCAGGGAACAACAATCAACGAAGTAAAAGAAGCCGTCATTACTTTAAAGGAACTCAACTCCGGGCGAGTACAAACTATCGTACTAAACGGAACAAAAGAAACACAGCTTCCGCTTTTATCGGGTACTTATGATATTTCCGTTACCGGAACCATTACCTACAATCTCGACGGCAATACTGTTGAAGGAAAAGTATCCGCTCTTGTAAAAGGAACCATCATTAGCGGTGCGGAAATGACCAAAATAATCGAATTGGCTCTACGTGGAAGCAGCGGTGATTTTGTGATCGAAGAGATCTTTTTTGCCGGAACCAGAACTCCTGCCGGACAGCAATACAATGACGACAAATACATTAAAATCACCAACAATACTGAAGAAACTCTGTATCTGGACGGTATGCTACTGGTAAAATCCAAATTTCAAACCGACCTTAAAGAAGACTACACTCCGGACATTATGGGTGGATTTCTGGCGGCGGAAGCGATTCTTCAATTTCCCGGCAATGGTACCACTTATCCGGTAGCACCCGGTAAGTCGATCATTTTTGCCGAATATGCGATCAATCATAAAGCCTTAAATTCCAATTCTGCCGATTTAAGTCAGGCCAATTTCGAAAAATTCTTCGAATCCAGCAGTGATGTGAACAATCCTGCAGTACCGGATCTGGTAAATATTTACGACCAGCTGGTAATGCACGGACAAGGTGTTTTTGCCTATGCACTGGTACGTTTACCACAGGGAACATCGGCAAATAAATTAAACGGAGAAGATCCGGAATACACTTATGATTTCAGTTATAATATGATTATTGATGGGGAGACTGTCCCTATTCCGGATACCGCTGTTAAAATTCCAAATGCATGGGTGGTGGATGTTGTTAACCTTGGTATCGAAGAAACCTATTTGTGGAACGTAACGGCTCCGTCTTTAGATATGGGATATGCTTATGTGACCAAGCTTGACGGTGATGCCGGACGATATGGTAAATCCGTAAGACGAAAAGTTATCGGACAAAATACAGACGGACTGGATATTTTCCTGGACACTAATAATTCGGCTGTCGATTTTCAGAATGGCGTAAGAGCCTCTTTACTTGAACAATAAATAAAATGAAGTACTTTCGAATACTGTCAACTAGTTTTTTCGTACTGTTCACCTTAGCTGTAACGGCCCAAAACGAGGATTCTCTGGCTGTTAAAATAACAGACAAAGAAGATGCTGTCCGGGTTTTTCAACACTCTTTATTCCGCAATCCTGCGAATTACCTGCATTTTAGGGACTATAGCCTGACGGAATTCCGGATTGACAACAGTAGTAACAATACTAACGCCCATTTGGCACAGCAGGGGCAAAACCAGCATTTTTTTAATGTCGGTGCCGATGCCTACCACAAACAGGGCAACAGCGCTATGTGGGGAAGCGCCAGTTATAAACAAGGAAAACGGGAAAACGTACAGTGGAACGAAAGTGCGGATTATGATAAAATCTTCCCCTATGTTGTTGCCGACAGCGTAGGGGGAGCTATCAACTATGAACATTATCGCTTTGATGGTGGTTATGTACAGCAGCTTGGCACCTATAGTATTGGTATTTCCGGGTTCTATCAGGCGCAACTGGAATATCGGGAGGTCGACCCAAGACCTAAAAATATTGCTGCTTTTTTCGGACTGGAATTAGGTGTTACCAAAACGTTTAACAGTAAGATCTCCCTAAGTCTAAATACAGGTATTGAAAAATACACACAAAAACACAAAATGAGTTTTTATAATCCTATGGGATTCCCTACCATTTACCAGTTAAACGGTATGGGAAATTACAACAGCCTACTCAAAGGAAAACGTAAAGAAGCTTATTATGAAGGCTGGACCTATTCAGTCGGTCTACAATTGTATGAAGCGCAAAAAAGAAACTGGTTTATAACCGGGGCAATACGAACATTTGCTTTTGAAAAATTACTACCGGAGTTCTACGACTTACAGGCTTCAACCGCAAAAGACACGGAATACGAAGGATCGGCCGGAAAACTATGGGATTATCAACAAATGTCGTTTGGCGTCTTACTGGATGGTCGGATTAAAGAAAGACGAGGCACTGAAAATTTATTTGTCAACCAAAGTACCGAAAACTATATAACGATAGGAGAAGTGGAACGTTATAAATACCGGGAGAACACAGCTAAAATCAGCGGTCTCTGGAAACTTTCCGGTACAGCCAACACCTATAGTGCCACTCCGTTTCTGGCATTCCGCCAGACTACGGAACACTATAAAACCCCTTTTTCGGAAACCGATATCCGTTATATGACGTATGGCCTACAGGGACAATGGCTGCACACTTTTAAAAACAATTCCATTTTAACAACCCGGGCAAATTGGGCGGTCACCAATATCACACACGACACTGCCCATTTTAGCTTTAGCAATAGCAACGCCATCAACCAAATGTTGCTCGACAATTACAAATTTCAAACTTCAGACAACTGGACTACAACCCTGAATCTTCGTTACAGTTTCCCGATTCCGGAGATCATTAACGCTTTTGTCGGACTGGATTACAGTTACCAGCATTATAGCCTTGGCAACAACAATTCTTTACTCGGAAGCATCGGTATACTTTTTTAAAAATGAATGCAGTACTAAAACATATTGTCGTAATTGGAATTGCCTTAACGCCATTCGTAAGTCCTATCTATTTTAAATCACAAAATGACAATTCCGATTATACCGACATCGTTAAGCAATACAAACAACCCATACAAAATTGGCCCAAACCTACTGTTGATCAGGGTGTGCTATGGAAAGAATTCGAAGCACTGGAAGTCGACACACTCTATTATGATACTCAGGATTTACCGGAAGTCATTTTGGGAAAAGCCTTGTTTTTTGATCCCAAATTATCCAAATCAAACCAGATTTCCTGTAGCTCCTGCCACGATCCGGAATTAGGATGGACCGATCACAGAGCGGTATCCTTAGGAAATGATCATTTATTAGGAAGCCGCAATACACCTACTTTGTACAACATTGCCGAGCGCACCTCCTATTTTTGGGATGGAAGGGCAAAACGTCTGGAAGAACAAGCCGGCGGACCTTTGAGTGCGCATCATGAAATGGATACGGATGTAAAAACGTTACCGGCCAAAATACAACAAATACAAGGTTATAAACCTTTATTTAAAAAGGCCTTTGGAGATGAAAAAGTAACCTACGATCGGATTGTTGGTGCTATCGCGACTTTTCAGCGAACCATTAAAAGTCAACCCAGCCGGTTTGATAAATTTCTAAAAGGGGAATACCAATACATGACCGATCAGGAGATTTACGGAATGCACTTGTTTCGCACCAAAGCCCGATGCATCAATTGTCATAACGGAAAATATTTTACGGATGAATCGTTTCACAATATAGGACTCACCTATTACAAAAGGGAATACGAAGATCTGGGACGCTATCAGCACACAAAAGACCCGAATGATGTAGGGAAATTCAAAACCCCTTCATTGCGGGATTTACTGGTTACAAAACCCTGGATGCACAATGGTTTAATGGACGATCTGGAAGGTATTGTTAATCTGTACAATAGCGGTATGCACATGATTGATCCTACGCCGGAAGAAAAAGCGAACGATCCGCTGTTTCCGGTAACCGACAAACTGATGCAACCTTTACAATTAAACGAACAAGAAATCAATGCACTAGTAGCCTTTCTTGAGTCCTTATCCGGCAGTTATTACAAAATGGAACGACCGGAATTACCCCGAAAATAACAACAAAAAAAGTCCTTACAAATTGTAAGGACTTTTATCTTTTAACAAGGCTACGCATTTTTACTCAAAAAACGCTTTCGGGTATTCCACCACGCCATTCACATCTTTTAAAGTACCTTCGATAAGCTCAATCAGCATACAGTTTTCTTCTGGAACATCAAAGGGCAATCGTATACCATATTGACTGGTCATTTGATACCCAAACTTCGGATAATACTTTTCATGTCCCAACAAAACAACCGAACCAAAACCCATTGCACGGGCTATGTCATGTGCCGTCCGGATCAGCTGACCACCGATACCTTTTCCCTGAAAATCCGGTAAAACCGCAACCGGTGCCAATGCTAATGACTCCGCTGTTTTTCCAGCTTCGTTTTTAATCTTGATTTTTGTCAGCAAGATATACCCGACAATCTGGTCATTCTGTTCCGCAACCAGCGATAATTCCGGTACAAATGCATCTGAAACTCTTAGTCGTTCCACCAAAAACTGTTCCCGATGATCACTGAATGCAACATTTTCAAAAGCCTTTTCGATTAACTCAAAAACAGCTTTAAAGTCCTTTTTATCTTCCTGCCTTATTTTTAATTCCATTCTGTTTTTATTTAAACCTGACAGGTCTTAAAGACCTGTCAGGTGTTGCGATTTTGTTATTCGTGTATCTTCACCCATTCGACACTATCGTTTTCCTTTAGCTTTATAACCATCGATTTGGTATGCAATGGAAAAAACAGGGTTCGTTTTTGTAAAATAGTGTAAAACAAATACAGGCTATCAGTACGATCCGGTTCGCCCAATAATTCCAGTATTGCTTCCTTTTTTAACGGTTTTAATTTTCTGTTTTCGATCAAATCGTAAAGCATTTTATCCCGATAGGCATAAGCGGCATCATTTTGAATCCGCCATTTTGCTTTGTCGAATACCATTCCATGCTCCTCTTTCAGCTTTTCTTCTCCGGAAGGCGTTTTGTTGTCCGTATTACAGGACAAAAAGCACCATAAGAAAACAACTGCAAATAATTGTGTTTTCATAGGCTTCCTTTTAAGATACTAATATACGAATCCTACCGATTATCGTATTGTCTATTATTACTATTATACTATATAACGACAACCCGGACAATACATCTCATAAATATCTCAAAAAAATGGATTACAAGCGTTATATCAAAACGGATTACTAACTTTAGATTAGTTGCTGTATTAAGATCAGATTCTGGCTACTTTCTTCATTGAATAAACAACTGCTTTACAAAATTATTTGTCTCAAAAAGCAATAACTCTGGTATTTCCCTTTAGTAGTTTCGGGCATAATTTCTAACGCAAAAAAAGATGTTCTTTGATACGCGTCATCATTCTTTATCAAATGTCATTTCGGTCTTTTCCGACTCTTTATCAGCATTGTTTTATCCATATTTTGGCATGATAGTCCACCTACAACCAGAAATAGCAATCGTGTTCTTATGATCAGATAATTATATGTACATAACTTTTCTAAAAGTACAACTATATCACTATTTTTCGTTGCAAGGTCAAATTAACCCTAAAAAACGTAAATAAAAGTCAACACATTATAATTCTATACTTTTAGGTGCATATTTGGTACGTACTTTACTACTATCATAGTGTCCGTATTAGTATTGTATTAGTATCACTCTCTCCTCATATATTTTGAATAAGAGTTCCCCAAAATCTTTCCCAAAAATCACCCCAGCTAAAGAATAAAGCACTAGCTAAAATTCAGCTGAATTATTCTGAATCTATGCACGCGGTTTATCCTATACAATCGTTGCAAAATCTCCCTAAAAACTCAAAATAGAGGATATATCATTTTTGTTATTGATAGCAAAACGTAATTAACTTAAATAGTATCATTATGATTCGTAAATTATTATTACTATCAGTACTTTTATCAGTACTATTGTTTGTAAATTGTCAGGAAGACGATTTTTCACAAGAACAAAACGAACCGACTTCGGTTTCAAAATTGGCCGTCTCTCATGTTAAACCCAATCCACGCCTGGAGAAGTATGCTAATGAAACAATTCGTCTGGTCGACACAAAACAAGAGGCTTTTGAATTATGTACAAAAGTAACGGCATTTGATGTTTGGTCCCTTGCTACCATCATCTATAACAATACCGACAAAAATTTAAGTTTCAAAAAACGAATAGGATGGGGAAATACTTTTTTTTTCAATACTTCTCCTCAGAATATTCCTCCAAAAAAATATGGTATTATTATATCCGGAACCAAACTTGCTCTTCGCAAAGGAGTATACGACGAATTCGTTTATACACATGAGAATACTACGGTATGCTTTGGCTCCTATTTGCCCTATTGGTGGCTAGGTATGAGCGGCAGAAGTAGTAATGTGTTAGTAAATTTTTCGGAATTCAATAATGACGAATTAAACTACCATAGCAGACCTACTATGACGAAACGAATGGGTAATCTTGAAATCTCCGGAAAAATCACACCGCTTTCCTACGGACCTCATTATGCCGAGTTTACTATTAGCTCTTTATCCAATCTAAACACTCTTAATTCATCAAACTATATCACTAACGATTATGAAACGGCTCGTAAAATGATTGATGGATTAAAAGCAGCTTATGGAACAGGATTGACCGCTAAAATTATAATTCATAACAAAACGGATAAAAATTTAAGACTTCAAAGTAAAAACACCTGGTATAACAGTGGTTTTTTCACTGAGCCTCCGTCTATAATTCCACCGAACAAGTACGGGGTAGTTTTAGCAAAACACGCATCAAAACAAGCTACCGGAGTATACAATCAGCTAACCTATAAATGGAACAACAAACGAGATGTTAGCTTTGGTACTTATGTTCCGTGGTCATGGGCATATACCAACAACGTACTTGTTGATCACAAAAAAATTGATTATAATAACTTATACTATAACAGTAAACGACCTTGGATAGATAAATGGTCCAATGGACTTCGATTAACCGGATATATCGATAAAGGCAACAGCCCATATGTACACTTTACTGTCGAGAGATAATAAAATCTAATTATTAAAATACCAATCAAAATATAACCTCTATTAATAACGATTTGTTTCAAATGCCAAAAAAAGCCTCTTTCAGAAGAGGCTTTTTCTTTTATCAGATCGGAACACAATCCCGATCTAATTCCTTTATTATTTTTTACATTAATACAATGTAGTAGAAGCCGACATAACCGATCCGGTTGATATGTTTTCTTTTACCACTTCTCCGTTTACAATGATTTGTACTTTAAGTGTACCTGTTTCGCCTTGTGTCGCTACAGTAGCCGATCCTCCAAACGAAATCGCCTGTACCGATGCCGGCATGCTAATTTCCGGACTTTCCCATGTAGTTGCATTTATATCCGTATGGGTTGTCATATCACCTTGTGCATTGGTATAGGCAATCACATCAATCCTTGCATTATCGGACGAAATTGCTTTATAACGTACCATTTTGTTACTTCCCCCTGGTGCACTCCCGGAACCATCACCATCGCTGCTACACGATGTAGAAATTAATCCGAAGGCCATGGTCAATACTAACGTCGTTAAAATCTTCTTTCTCATAATATAAAATGTCTAAATGGTTATAATCTTTTACTGAAGCAAAGTTAGATTCCGATCAAAACAGCAACAATCGCAGAAAATGAGTATTTTTTTCTACTGGTTTTCCAGTATTTTATCTCCTTTATATGGCTCTTTGCGATGTTTTTTCAATCTTTGAAGGAATTTGTTTCTTTAAAAAGAATAATTTGAGAAGAAAATTCTTATTTTATCGTCCAAAAAAATTAATGTATTCCATGCAACGGTCCCATGTTTCCCGTAGGCTATTATCGCTTTTCTTTATACTTCACGGCTTTTTATTTTCCGTTACGGCACAACAGTTGTTACCCGTTAATGAAAAAACTTATGCCGATAGTCTACGTCAGATTGTCTATTCCAGATCCGTCGATAGCGTTAAAGCCAATGCCAGTTTTTTACTTTCCGATTACTGGCGAGCCAAAGACACCGTTAAAAGTCGGATGTTCCTGACCAAAGGCAAGCAACTGAGCGCTAAGAATCCCTATCTAAATGCGTTGTATTTTTTTTATGAAGGACAACATCTTTCGGCAATCAATCCGGAAAAGGCACAATTATCACTACGCAAAGCCACTCAAAAGCTAATGGCATTCCGTACAACTGCCAGCTATGAAACCGCAGCTGCCGCCTGGTACAACTATGCCATCCTGCAACGTAACAAAAAAGGAGATCCATTTGTAATCGACATCTTGTTAAACAAATCGATTCCTCTGGCCCAAAAGTCTCGTAAAATCGAAAAAATGGCGCATTATTATTCGCAATTGGGAACCCTTTTTATGTATAATGCTCAGTTTGATAAAGCGGAGGCCTATAACAAAAAAGCGATCGATTTACTCGAAAAAAATAAGCCGGGATCTTCCGAACTAATGCTCGCCTACCTCGGTGCGGTGAGTAATTTTATCTATAAGGGCGATAATGAAACCGCCAAAATAATGTTGGATAAGGCAAAAGTAATTCTGGAACCGCATAAAGAATCGACACAATACCCCTATTATTACTACAATGAAGGCTTGTATCTTATTTCGAAAGGTTACTTCAACAATGCTATTAAAAGCCTCGATAAAGGGATTGCTCTCGCTCAGAGCCTAAATCAACCCACTTTACTGCAAATGCTTACTTTTAGAAAATATGATATTTATCTGCAATTGGAAGAATATAAAAATGCCCGGGATCTTTTATTAAAGCTTTTAAAAGAAGGGAATCTGGCGACCGAAGTCAACAACCGGAAAATGTTTTATACCCAATTGGCTTCCGTTAATGAAAAAATGGGAAATCTGAAAGAAGCCTATCAATGGCAATCCGAATACAGTAAACTAAGCGATAGCATTAACAACAGCAAACTCAAAGAAAAAATCAACGAACTGGAAGTACAATTTCAAAATGCTGAAAACCAGAAAAAAATCACAGCTTTGGAAACCGATAAAAAAGAGGCAGATCTCGCTGCCCGTAACAACCGCCTTTTCAGCAGTTTACTCGGCGCATCAACCTTATTTTTTCTGGCCATAGCCGTATTGGCTTTTGCGTTCTATCGGAATCAGAAAAAACTATCGGAGCAAAAAGAAATCAATCACCAGCAACAGTTAAAAGAGTTACACCAACAACAACTTTTATCTACCACCGAAGCCATGTTGGAAGGCGAAGAACGGGAACGCCGCAGAGTAGCCCGCGACCTTCATGACGGTTTGGGCGGAATGCTTGCCGGAATCAAAATAAAACTATCCGGCGAAATGAGCGATACTAAAAAAGAACCTAATCCGGTAGAAATCCATAAAATCATCGGTCAACTCGACAATGCAGTTACCGAGTTGCGTCGTATTGCCCGTAATATGATGCCGGAGACACTACTTCGTTTTGGCCTGGAAACAGCCTTAAAAGACCTATGTGAATCCCTCGAATCTCAGGATAGCGCCATCAGTTACGAGTCTTTTAATATTGATCCCGAAATGGAAATCGCTACTCAGGTAATTGTTTATCGCATTATTCAGGAGGCACTATCCAATGCTATTCGCCATGCAAATGCCAGAAGTATTATGGTACAATGCAGTCAGAATGAGAAAACGTTCTTTATCACAGTAGAAGATGATGGTAGCGGTTTTGACAAGCGTATTCTGGAACAGAAAAAAGGAATTGGTGTGACCAATATTCAAAATCGGGCGAAATACCTAAACGGAACGGTTGAAATTCATTCGGCTCCCGGCGAAGGAACCACAATAAATATCGAATTACATGTCTGACACCTCCAAAATTATTCTGGCCATTGTAGATGATCATCCAATCGTGATCGAAGGTCTGAAGACGCTGTTAAAAAGCGATTCCCGCATTACTGCCGTTAGTTTTACGAATGGTCAGTCGTTTCTTGATTTTCTGGAAAACAACGAAGTGGATATTGTACTACTCGACATTATGCTTCCCGACTATCACGGGATTGAACTTTGTAAAATCATTAAGAAAAAAACACCGGAAACGGTTATTTTAGGACTGAGTAATCAGGCGGAACGAAGCATTATGATGCAACTACTTCAAAACGGAGCAGGTGGTTATGTATTAAAAAATGCTGATGCCAACGAACTACTAAACTGTATTTCGGAAGCGTTAGAAGGGAAATTGGCTTTTAGCAAAGAGGCTAAAGAAATCATGATGAAACCATCCCAAAACGAGTGGAAAGCCATTCCTGTATTAACAAAAAGAGAAAAACAGATCTTACAAAAAATTGCTAATGGTGAAACTACGGTTACCATAGCCGATGAATTATTTGTAAGTCCGCTTACCGTTGAAACCCATCGACGTAACCTGCTACAAAAATTCGGTGCTAAAAATGTAGCTGAACTCATAAAAATGGCTGTTGAATATAAATTTCTGTAAAAGAATCGTAATTTTATAATCCACTACTTTAAAGTTTTGATTATGAAAACGACATCAAAAATTGATCTTTACATCAGTGGCTTTCCTAAAAAAACTCAGGTACTGCTAAAACAGCTTCGTAAGAGCATTCAAGAAGTCCTTCCGGAAGCTGAAGAAGTAATCAGCTATGGCATACCCACTTATAAACTACATGGAAATGTAGTGCATTTTGCGGCCTATTCAAACCATATAGGCTTTTATCCGGCACCGTCGGGAATCAACGCTTTTAAAAACGAGTTGTCGACCTATAAAAGTGCTAAAGGCTCTGTACAGTTCCCTATTGATCAGCCACTGCCATTGGCACTTATCAAAACCATTACTGCTTTCAGAGCTGACGAAAACACAAAAAAAGCATTATTAAAACAAAACCTTCGTACCTCAAAAAACTGACACTACTAACACAAAATTAATGATTGTTCTGTTTGTCTCACTTGGGAAGTACAACAAAAGCCTAAAGACTAACTTTACCATATTTTCAGATTCCGACCCGTCAGACTTTTAAAATAATGCTCATTTTACTGTAGCCGGTTTACAAAAAAGAAGTCATGGTTTTTCCAGGTATAGACAAAACTCTCTTTTTAAATTACAAGCAGTTCTTATAACAGCAAGCTTATATTTCAAAACGCACTCTGAAGACAATTTGCCAACCTTTTGTCAGTCAAATATCATATCTAAACATTAAATCACCTGCTGCTGTAGTAGTATGTTGTTTCAATAGTATGCAGAGGACAACATTTAATAATCTTGAAACTGATAATCTATTTCCGGACAAATTAAATAATATTCTCCAAATCATTTATCCTATCTAGCAGCATACTATTCAAAAACAAATCGTACTAATGCATATACCTTTATCTGGATATTTCTTAGGATTGCTACAATTCTATAAAAACACCTCCAAACCTGTAAGTGGTGTTGTTTTATTATATTATTCAAACACAATTAAGGCTATTTTAAGTCCTTTAATTGTCAATTACGGACAAATAAATACCTTTTAAGATAACTCAAAAAAAGAGCGTATCTTTGATCTATCATAGAGTCATTTAAAGCTAAAATAGTTAAGAGACACCCTGTCTTAAAACTGACTCCCCCAAACCAATTTTAAGGCAATAACGGATGCCTCTTTAACAACTGTTTAACCCCAAAAAACTTTATCTTACATAGTTTATAAAACAATTATGTGTATCCTTTTTTCTGTAAAAGGGACTTCTCAACTTAAAACAGTTGAGAGACATCCTATCTTTAAAAATTAACTCCCCCAATCAATTTTCAAGACAGTAATGGAATGCCTCTCTAACAACTGTTTAAACCCCAAAAACTTTACTTTTAATAATTTAAAAAACAATTAAGCTTATTTTATAATTAGCAAAAAACAACCTCATGATTCTAAACTTAAATTAGTTAAGAGACACCCTATTTTTAAAATCAACTCCCCCAATCAATTCTAAGAATGCAACGGGTGCCTCATTAACAACTGTTTAACCCCAAAAAACTTTATTTTAAGTAATTATGAAAAATAATTAAGCTAATAATTGCTCTCTTATATTGTTAAGAACATTTTCTCTTTTCAATCGGATATAGATTTTAATAGTTTGCATCTACTTTTAACTCTTTAAAAGCAATCTGAAACCGACATTTATTATTGATGTTCCTGTCCATTTCCGAATCATTTACAAGGCAAAGTAACAGCAAAAAAAACAACGAAAGAAAAAATCAACTACTCAGCTATACGCAAGAATAAAAAAAATACCATATTACTAAAAATCAATATCTTACATTTAAAAATCATTATGTTTTGAGTGTGTTTGAGTATGTTGTTTTTTGAATACGCAGGGTATAAAAAATGTATTTAAAATATTCTATTTTCAACCTAAAAAATCATTTAAAACAAAAAAGATAAACACAATGTTAATTTTCATACATTTATACAACAAAAAACAAGAAATTATGGAAATTAACTTTTTAGCGCTATTATTAGCCGCATTATCCACTTTGGTAGTTGGATTTATATGGTATAATCCGAAAGTTTTCGGTACTATCTGGATGAGAGAAGCTCACTTAACAGAAGAACAGGTAAAAACCGGTAATATGGCTGTTATATTCGGGATGGCTATTGTCTATGCTTTTTTTATTTCTTTTATCCTTCAGATGTTAACGATTCACCAATTCGGCGCTTTGGGAATGATTGGCGGTGATCCTTCAGTAGCAAAACCATCGTACCAGGCCTTTATGGCCGATTATGGGGATGCATTCCGTACTTTTAAACACGGAATGTTACACGGTTTCTTTTCCGGCTTATTTTTTGCCTTACCTGTAGTAGGAACCGGCGCTCTGTTTGAACGCAGATCCTGGAAATATACGCTGATTGCCGGTGGTTTCTGGGTTGTTAGCTGTATGATTATGGGAGGAATAATTTGTGCTATGAAATAGAAAATTTTATCCTTTAACACTTATTTATATACTAATCGCTCTACATTTGTGGAGCGATTCATTTTTTTGTGATAACAGACTTTACCTATAAAATTTATACTACTGCCAGCGATCTCCCCGAAAATTGGGATGATCTCGCTGTTTCCAATATTTTCCTTAGCAAAGCGTATAGTAAAGTTTTGGAGAAATCGGCTCCCGCCAATATGGTTTGTCATTATATCGGCCTATACCGGCAAGACGAATTATGTGGAATTGCCCTATCGCAGTTTTTGGATTTAAACAAAGTCGAATCGTTTGGCGAAAGGGATAATTGTTTTAAAACATCGGCCCGTAATTTTGTGTTTCGAAACTTTAGTGCGCATGTGCTCTTTATCGGAAACAACATGCTTACCGGTCAGAATGCCTTTGCTTTAAACGGGAAAATTGAACCATCGCAGGCTATTAGATTGTTATTACAAGCGACAAAAACGCTAAAGGAGCATTTCAGAAAACGAAAAACAAAAGTCCATCTGACCGTTTTCAAGGATTTTTCCGAATACGATACCACTTATTTTACAATTCCCGAATTTGCTTCTTTTTACCGGTTTACCACTCAACCCAACATGCTTTTTAACATCCCGGAAAGCTGGAATCACGAAACCGATTATGTCGATGCGCTGATAAAAAAATACCGGGATCAATATAAAAGAGCTCGAAAAAAGGCTACCGACATTGTTAAACAAAAGTTTAGTCTGGATGACATCCAAAAACATTCCGACACTATTCATTCTTTGTATCAGAATGTAGCGCGTAATGCCCCTTTTAATACTTTTTTTCTGGCCGAAAATCATTTTTTTAAGCTCAAAAAATTACTGGGTGATCGTTTTTTATTTTACGGTTATTTTCTGGATAACAAACTGATCGGTTTTAATACACTGATTAAAAATGGCACAACCATCGACACGTATTTTCTTGGATATGATGACGAATACCAACGGGAAAAAATGCTGTATCTGAATATGCTTTACGATATGGTTGGCTATTCGATAAACAAAGGGTACACGAAAATTGTTTTTGCCCGTACAGCTCTTGAAATCAAGAGTTCGGTCGGTGCAAAACCGCAGGAAATGTTTGGTTATATTCAGCACGAAAATGCTTTTATCAACCGTTATATTTCAAAGTTATTCCGTTCACTGGAACCGGAAACTGTTTGGCAGGAACGCAATCCGTTTAAATAAAAAAGAGCGGCTGTAAACCACTCTTTCTCTATTTTTAGCTATTGCTTTCTATTTCTTCCTGAACATTTTCCCATTCTTCCAAAAGCTGTTCTAATTCTTTTTTCTTCTTTTCATAGGCCGTAAAAAAGGATGCATCCTGCATTAATTTTTCATAGTGTTCTGCCAGAGCTTTATCGTCTTTTCGGATTTCTTTTTCCAGCTCCTGAACCTGACTTTCAATTTTACTCAGCTTGTTCTGAAGTGCTTTTTGTTTTTTCTGCTCATCGTACGAAAGGGTTTTATTCTCTTTCTGGACGACCGTTTCTTTAACAACATCTTTCTTCTCCACTTCACGCATGTTTTGAACATTACGTTGTTCTAAGAAGAAATTAATATCACCCAGATATTCTCTGATTTTCTGATCTTTGAATTCATAAACGATATTCGACATTCCCTGTAAGAAATCACGATCGTGGGATACGAGTAGCAACGTTCCTTCGAACTTCTGTAAAGCGGCCTTTAAAACGTTCTTAGACTTGATATCAAGGTGGTTTGTAGGCTCATCCATTACCAGCACGTTAATCGGTTGTAATAACAGCTTACAAAGCGCCAGTCGGTTGCGTTCTCCTCCGGACAATACTTTTACTTTTTTCTCGACATCATCACCGCGGAATAAAAAGGCACCCAACATATCGCGCACTTTCGAACGATTGCTATCCGTTGCCGCTTCGATCATGGTATCGAGAAGGGTTTTCTCGCCATCCAGATATTCAGCCTGATTTTGCGCAAAATATCCCAATTGTACGTTATGTCCAAGTTTGATGGTTCCTTCGTATTCAAATTCATTTACAATCGCTTTAATAAAAGTCGATTTTCCCTGACCATTTTGTCCGACAAATGCGATTTTACTACCGCGTTCAACCAATAACGAAATATCTTTTAAGATGGTTTTCTCGTCGTAACTTTTAGTCACGTGTTCGGCTTCAACCACTACACGTCCCGGCGTAACCGATACCGGAAATGAAATACTCATAACCGAGTTATCATCTTCGTCAACTTCAATACGCTCGACTTTATCCAGCTTTTTGATCAACGATTGCGCCATCGAAGCTTTTGAGGCTTTGGCCCGGAATTTTTCGATTAGTTTTTCCGTTTCTTCAATCTTTTTAGCCTGGTTTTTTTGTGTAGCCAGCTGCTTTTCTCGGATTTCCTGACGTTGAATCAGGTATTCCGAATATGGCTTACTAAAGTCGTATATTTTCCCTAATGAAATTTCAATAGTACGATTGGTCACATTATCCAAAAACATCTTATCGTGCGAAACGATAACGACTACACCCGGGAAGTTTCGCAGAAAACTTTCCAACCAGATAATACTCTCGATATCCAGGTGGTTCGTAGGCTCATCCAGTAGCAATATGTCGTTTGTTTGCAATAATAGTTTGGCCAGTTCGATACGCATGCGCCATCCACCTGAAAAGGTGTCCGTTAGCTGATCAAAATCATCGCGTTTAAAACCCAATCCAAGCAATACTTTTTCGGTATCGCCCACATAGTTATAACCGCCCAGTATTTCGTAGTGGTGTGTTACATCGCTTAACTGTTCGATAAGTTCCGAATAGCTCTCACTTTCATAATCGGTACGCGTTACTAACTGATGGTTGATATCTTCCATCTTTAGCTCTGCGTTTTTTATATCCTCAAAAGCCTGATACGCTTCCTCCAGAACGGTTCTTCCTTTTACAAAGTCGATGTCCTGTTTTAAGAAACCAAGTTTTACTTCTTTTTCTGTTGCTATACTTCCGGAATCGGGACCTAATTCCCGCGACAGGATTTTGAGCATGGTCGATTTTCCGGCTCCGTTCTTTCCAACAAGCCCAACGCGATCACCCGCTCCCAATCGGAAAGTAACTTCCTCAAACAGGTACGTTCCCCCGAAAGAAACCGATAAATTGTGTATATTTAGCATAATTTTGTTACAAAGGCTACAAAGGTAATTTTTTAAAGACGTACCTTTACTAAAATTTTTACAAATGTTTAAAAAAGGAAGCAAACTCAACAGCATTTTAACGGGTAGTTGCCCAAAATGCCAGGAAGAAAACATGTATGTAGAGAAAAATCCGTATAAACTGAGTCATGTTTTTACCATGCACGAAAAATGCAGTCATTGCGGAACCTATTACAAGATCGAACCGTCTTTTTTTTACGGTGCGATGTATGTAAGCTATGGTGTTGGTATTGCTTTTGGAGTAGCGGCATTTGTTATTTCCCATATTTTTCTGGGAACCAGTCTTAAAACCGCATTTATAGCTATTATTGCAACTCTAATCGTTTTTATGCCGGTGATTATGCGTTTATCCCGAAATATCTGGATTAACATTTTTGTGCATTATGACAAAAACTGGAAACAACATATCGATAAAAACGACACGGTATAAGCTTAGGAATCCAAATGGATTCCTAATTTTTTATAAAAACGTTTGATGTCGATCTGGGCATCTAATGCCGATTTATTTTCGATCGATTCAAAGAGTTTATCTGCCAGAAACGGCCCCAACATTACACCGCGGGTTCCGAGTCCGTTTAACAGGTGTAAATTTGGATATATATGATGTGTTCCAATAAGTGGACGTCGGTCTTTTACCGTTGGTCGTACACCCGCAAAATGGTCGACAATTTCAAATTCGCAATCGATCAGTGTTTTTAGTTCTTCCACTAATTCCTGTTTACCGGTTTCCGTTGGCAAATCGGTTTTATCATCCCAATTATAAGTCGCCCCTACTTTAAACAAATCGTTTCCGATAGGAAGGATAAAAATACTGGATTTTAAAACCACATCCAGGTTTAAGTCCGGTGCTTTGATAACCAATAATTCGCCTTTGGTTCCGTCTAATGGCAAATGATTAAAAAACGGATTACGAATCATCCCAAAACCTTCTGCAAAAACGATATGTCGTGCTGATAGTGTCTCATATTGTACAAAATCGTCGTTGATCACCAGCTTCGAATGATCGAAGTGTGTTTTAAGCAACAGCTCGTTTTCTTCGAGAAAACGATTATAGGAATTCAACAGCACAGCCGTATCAACATAACCCGTCATACGTACTTCACCAAAACCAAAATCGGATGTAATCGACTGGTATTTCCGGTGAATTATATCGGAAGACAGATAGGGTGCCAGATTCGGTTTATCGGCCGCATGAAACCAATTGTTCTGTTCTTCTATAGAAGCAAACTTCCGGTAGATAGGTATTTTAAAATCAAATTCAGCACCGATTCTTTTGGCGATAGCTGCATAAAAAGGCAGGCCATAGTCCAATTGCTCCGTAGCCATCCAAACCTGGCTAAAACGTTTTAAAATAACCGGATTATACAATCCTCCCGCCACTCGCGACGATGATGTGGAATTATCTTCCAATACCCTAAAGGTTTTTCCGTTTTGCAATAGCGTTTCAGCGAAACAAATACCGGCAATTCCGGAACCGACAATCAAATAATCTACCATACTACAAAAATAAAAAACTCTTACCGGTTGGGTAAGAGTTTTTATGAAATTGGAGAAATTATTTTTTAGTAATTCCACATATCCTGTTCGAAATTGCGGATTTTTTCTTTTACACGTTCTGATTCCAATAATTGCATCTGTGCATTTTCTTTTACGTACTCGTCAATTTGTCTATCTCCATAAACGTTTTCTTCTCTGTAAATCACTCCGTTGAAACGTCTTGAATTTAACAGGTGGTCAAACGTAATTGGCATTGCCGAGTTTTTATCGTTAAAAGCTTTGCTGCTGTGTAATACATCTCTTGCCGATGGGAAATAAACCCAGAACAATTCGATGTATTCTTTCTCCTCTTTGTCCATTGTATACACATCCGGAACAATTGGGCAAATTCCTAAAATACGGTATTTTAATTCTCCCTGACGGGTGTCGAAATACCAATATCCTACAACTTTATAATCAGAAACATCAATTGCTCTAATTTCAGTTTTATTGATATACTCTTCAGAAATTTTAGCTCCCGCTTTTTTCTGTTTTGCCGTGAAGCTGTTGTATTGCTCTTTACCGGCATCAGTGGTATCAATTCTGAATAAAGAAGCTTCGATATCTTTTAATGTTTTTTTAGTTGTAAAATAACTATCATCATAGATTTCAGTAAGCTTACTTGACTTAATTCCTTCTACCAACACATCGTATAATGGTTTTCTATCCGGACCTAAGTTCCCTTCAATAGGGTAATACAATGGGAAGTTAACTCTTTCATCAAGGTCGATAATTTCCCAAATCTTTTTTCCCATTAATACATCACGATCATCCACATATCCGTATGGTAGCGGTTTGTCGTTATCTGCATTTAATTGTGCTGCGGTTTTTTTACCGATTTCAGCCGGGGTTTTTGCATTTAAAAGATTAGACTGTGCAAAAGTTGCAATTGAGCTAAAAGTAAATGCAATTACTAATGAAAAATTTCTCCAATTCATTTTTTATTCTTTATATACTATTTAAGTAATTATAAACTCAAACTTGGTCGTTTTATTGTACTTCAAATGTACAAGGTGCAACTCTTTTTGGCATTTGATCTAAACCAACGAATTTAGCTTTGATCTCAGAGATAACTACGATATCACCTCTTCCGGCTTTAGCAATAGCAGCTTTTGCTCTTGCATCCATTTTGTTTCCGGAAACCACGATAGTTGGCTGACCTGGTACTTTGATGTTAAATTGTGTAACGTTAACACTTACTGGGAAGTCGAAATCTTCTAACTCAGCTGAGATTGTACAAACCTCTAAGTTTGATTTAGCTCCTTTAGCAGCAACTTCACCACGGATTTTTCCAGTTGGAGAAGGTAATCCTTTAATACGGAATACTTCTTTACTGCTGAATGATTTTCCGTCAGGCATAGTAGCTGTAACGTTGATTGTTACATCGCTTCCAGCACCTGGTGTAAGGTTGTACTGACCTGGTTTTCCAGCAGCAACCATACCTGGAGCATTTGCTTTAACTTTATCAGAAGAGATACCTGGTACAGAAACCGAAATTGGATTCGCAACACCACGGTAAACAACTTTCATTTTATCAGCAGAAACGATAGCCTGGTTTGGTTTAGGAACTACTACATAGTTTCCTTCAATGTCGATTACAACTGGCTTGTTGTCTTCCATAAAGGTAAATTTACCAGTAATTTCTTTATCTCCAACGCTTCCAGCTGCCATTTTGAATACTGCAGATCCGTTATCCGTTGAAGTAGTAGCACCGTTTACAGTAACATTTGTTGGTTTAGTAGATTCGTCATAACGACCTAATACCACACGTCCTGTAACTTGCTCTCCCTGGAAGAACGCTGATTTATCCATCATTACGAACGCTTTATAGTTTTTCATAGAAGACAATTCCATAGCCTTGTTACCCATGAATGCGTTGTAAAGTTGTGCTTCGATTCCTTTAACGTCATTTTGCATTGCCGTTAATTTTGTTAAAGAAGCAATTGATGGGAATCCTTTGTAGTTGTAATCTAAATATTTTTTAGTTACACCTTCTCCGTCTTTTACATCAGCAGTATTGAATTTAGATTCAATTTCAGAGATGATTGCTTTGTATTTTCCATCGTTTCCAAGTACCGCTTTCATATCAGCTCTGTACTTATCCATTGTGCTTACGATTTCTTTACCTTTAGCAGAATATCCGTCACCTTCAAACCAACCTTCGTCGATTTTGTCACCTTTATCCATTGCTTCGTAAGGCAATTTACCGTTTTCATTTTTTTCAACTCCTGTAGTTACATCAACTTTTAATTTCCCGATATAATCGTAGAAATTTTTAGTGATAACCGCTACCTGATCTGCTTTTTGTTTCGCTTCCCCGAATTGAGACGGGTTATCAGCAGCTTTTGTAGCTAATGCGCTTAAAATTTGTGAATTCGTTTCAGTAGCAGCCGTATTAGCTGTTTCGAATTTTTCGTTCATCAAACCAAAAGCGGATAATACTTCTTTTGACATGTTTAATGCCAACATCGCGATGAAAACCAGATACATCAGGTTGATCATCTTCTGTCTAGGGGTTAACTTTCCTCCTGCCATTTCTTTCTAATTAGTTTTAAAGATTAATAGATAATGCAACTAATTAGTTTCTGTTGCTCATTGCAGAAAGCATTCCGCCGTATACGTTGTTTAATGAAGATAAGTTTGCAGTCAATGATTGCATTTGATCTTTTAATTTCAAGTTGTTTTCAGCAACTTCTTTGTTGATCTCTGCATTACGAGTAGCACTTTCTAATTGTACTTTGTACATGCTGTTTAATGATTCCATTTGAGCCGCAGCTAATGACATCTCTTCAGCATATTTTTTAGTAGAAGCAACTGAATCAACAGTTGGAGCAATTCCTTTAGCAGCAGCTTCGAAGTTTTTGATGCTGTTACCTAAGCTTGACATTAACTCACCGTCAATTTTAGCTTCTTTTAACATGTTGTCTAATTTCTGAGATAATAATCCTTGCGCTTCAGTTGGGTTATCCGCTTTTTTCACATCTCTCTTTTTAGCTTCACCACCTGCTAATTCAGGGTAAACTAAAGACCAATCTAATTCTTTTTCAACTGGATCGAATGCTGATAATGCGAAGATGAAAGCCTCAACTCCAAGACCAACGATAAGCATCGCGCTCGCACCTGGCCAGTGCATTAATTTGAATAACGCTCCGATAATTACCACTGCTGCCCCCATACCATAGGCAAAATTCATAACTTTTTTAGGTAGTGCCATAATAAAATAAAATTTTAGTTAGTTAAGTTAATTATAAATAAAAATTGGTTAAATTTTAAAATTGAGTTAAGTTGAATTATTTTGAGAATTTTAGTTCGGTCTGTTTCCGGTAGCTTGTGCTCCCATATAATCCTGTACCGTTCTGAATCCGATATAACTTCTAGCTGTATCTGCATATTCGAAGTTACGTGTACCTACCTGTAAATAGTAAGAAACATCTTTCCAAGATCCACCACGAACTACTTTACGTTGGTTTTTAGCATCCGGAACGTTTGGATTCATTGTTGATACGTAATCGTAAGCTGCAGCATCGTATGATGAATCGGTCCACTCGGCTACGTTACCAGACATGTTGTACAAGTTAAAATCGTTTGGATCATATGATTTCGCTTCAACAGTGTAAAGTGCACCATCGGCAGCATAATCTCCACGGCTCGGTTTGAAGTTTGCTAAATAACATCCTCTGTCATTATGAGCATATGGTCCACCCCAAGGGAATGTTGCAGATTCTAAACCACCTCTGGCAGCATATTCCCATTCTGCCTCAGTTGGCAAACGGAATGAGTTCACCTGATCTCTTCCTTTTTTCTTTTTGATGTACGAGTTTTTATTTAACGTTCTCCAAGCACAAAACGCTTTAGCTTGTTTCCAGCTAACTCCAACTACAGGATAATCTCCATAAGCCTGGTGCCAGAAATAGTCATTGTGCATTGGTTCGTTATACGAATATGCGAAGTCTTTAATCCAAACGGTAGTATCCGGATAGATTAACTGATTTTCAGTTTTGATAAATTTACTTCTTTTAGATCTGCTACTTGTAGTACTTTTATCTTTAGCAGCCGCCTGAATATCCATCCAGGTATAACGGAATTTTAACTTCGACACATCGAAAGTACGTAATCCATTATACGACTCACTTGCAGGCAAATACAAAGAATCCATAACCTCTACATAATACTCATCCGGGTATTTTTGCGGGTCTTTATGTAACTTTACTTTTTTGTTAAGACGTCTTCCAGCATAAGGATCTTCATCAGTTCCTACACTGTAATAATTCTCATACATGTATTTGTCGTATGCCGACATTTTTGCAGGATCCTGGTCACTAAAAGCGAAATCTCCAATACCTCCACCTTTATTACTTCCAGAACCTGGCTTCATCCCTTGCTCATCAGCCAAGATAGCTAAACGAACACGGATTGTAGAATCTTTTACCCATTCGACAAACTGACGATACTCACTATTCGTAATCTCCGTCTCATCCATGTAAAAGGAACGAACTGTTACCGTTTTTGTCGGTGCGTCCTGAACGTTGGCTAAATCATCATCCGATTTACCCATAATAAAAGCGCCACCAGGAACCAAAGTCATACCATACGGCTTTTCCGGATGCCATTTCTTTCCTTTAACTCCTACTAGCTCACCTCTGTCGTTAGAACCACAGCTGAAAAACAAGGATACAACAGCTGTTAATGCAATGAACTTCTTCATATAAATTTGGGTTAATAGTATTTATATTTTTAAGGGCGTAAACCTATTTATTTATTTTCTAAAAAGCAAAAATTTTATTAAAAAAAACTTAAAAAAAACAATAAAACACAATTTAGGGTTTAAATAAACGTTTTTTAAACAATCAACGTTACGAACACGTTAATTAAACCATATTTTTACGTTGCGCCTTCCACCATCTTTCCGGGATTTCATGGTTTGTTGCGCCCAGATAATCCTCATATGTGCAAGGTAATAACGTGTTTCTTTTTAATTTATTGTTAAAACTTGTTAAAAAGGGTATTTCTATCCACCATCTGTCCGTTTTATCACTTTTATAGAAAATCAATTCTTCGTCTTCCAACGGCACAATATAGCGGGAATACTCCTCCCGACTTCCAAACGGATATTCTTTCGAACGGTAATGATATCCTTCCACAAAATACCATAAAATCTGCGCAATCAGCATTGCTTCTCCTTCGGTACTATTATGATTAAAAATACCAAAAGAAGACACCTTATCACTAATCCCCGCATAACGGGAAAGAATACAGATTTCTTTACCATTAAAACCATTTGGCATAAACTGGGCAAAGTTACCCGAAGCGCTCGATTTGACCGAAGTCAGATCCAGACTGACCAGATCAGCATCGCGGAAAACCGGCTCTGCAATGGTCGAATTATTACTAATTTCTCCTAATCGGTAAGCATCAAAATACAACTTTTCAATCAGGTCGATTTCTTCCTGCGAGTTAAAATAGGTCTGATACCCTACATTACTATAATTAAAGAGGTTGTTTGGCTCTTCAACGATCATTTTCGTCAAATACGAATGACCAGCCAATTGCTCCTCTTCTTTTCCAAAATCAAAACGATTGTCAATAGCAACAAGGTTTACCATTTGCTCCAACTGGTCGTATGCTCTGTAGATCGCATAGGTCAGATCCTGAGAACCTCCGATTACTACCGGAATGACTTTATTTTTAATCAGATGCGCGACTGCTGTTTTCAACACATAATAGGTATCTTCGGAAGAACTTCCGGCAACAACATTCCCTAAATCTATGATTTCTGCGCCCCAGTTTCCAGGGAATAACTGATAAAACGCCTTCCGTATCGCAGTTAACTCGATCGTATCATTATGACCGGCGAATCCTCTGTCTTCCACAACACCAATAATAGCTATTGCCGCATTTTCAATGTTAGGAAATTCCGTTTCGGTATGGAATACCACTTTCCGACCTAAAGTCTGAACGTTTAATCCCTGAATAAATTCTAAAAATTCGGCATCTACCGGTTGAATATAATCAAATGCCATTTCTTATTTCTTTTTAGCCGTTGTTGTTTTTTTAGCGGGTGCTTTTTTGGCTGTGGTTTTCTTGGCAGCTGTCTTTTTAGCAGGTGCTTTTTTCTCGATCATCTCTTTTACCTCATCCAATGTCAACTTCGACGCATCCACATCTTTTGAAAGCTCGATTTTCACCTTCCCTTTTAAGATTACCGAACGCCCCCAACGTGCTTTTTCAACACGGATGCCTTCCTCTTCCCAATTGTGAAGTACTTTATCGATATCTTTTTGCAATTTTTCTTCGATCAATGCTACGATATCCGACTGAGACAGGTTATCAAAATTGTATTTTTTATTCACATTGATAAACATCCCATTCCATTTAATAAACGGTCCGAAACGTCCCACTCCTTTTTGTACCGGTTCGTTTTTATAGGTTCCGATTGGCGCATCGGCTTGTTCTTTTTCTTTGATCAACTCAACAGCTCTATCTAACGACACGTCCAATGGCTCTTCCCCTTTTGGCAAAGAAATAAACACACTTCCGAAACGAACATACGGTCCAAAACGACCATTATTCACTTCTACCTCTTCTCCTTTATATGTACCCAGATTTTTAGGCAATAAAAATAAGTTTAAAGCTTCTTCTAATGTAATGTTCCCAATATTCTGTTCCGGTCGTAAACTGGCGAATTGTTTTTCTTCGTCGTCCACATCTCCGATCTGTGCCATCGGCCCGAATTTCCCCAAACGAACACTTACCTGTTTTCCCGTTTTTGGATCGACACCCAAAATACGCTCACCGGATTCTCTTTCGGCATTTTCCTCTACATTTTTCACCGTTGGATGGAAGTGATCGTAAAAAACACGCATCATGGTTGCCCAATCTTCGTTACCGGCAGCGATCTCATCAAAATCCTGTTCTACTTTGGCTGTAAAGTTATAATCTAAAATGGTTTCAAAGTTCTTAACAAGGAAGTCATTTACGATCATTCCGATGTCAGTTGGAACCAATTTTCCTTTATCCGAGCCAAAATTCTCTTTTAATTCCTGATCGGCGATTTTACCGCCTTTCAATGTCAACATAGCATATTTACGCTCCTGACCTTCAAAACTTCCTTTTTCAACATAATTTCTGTTGATGATCGTCGAAATGGTCGGCGCATAGGTCGACGGACGCCCGATACCTAACTCTTCCAGTTTCTTTACCAGTGATGCTTCGGTATAGCGTGCCGGCGGACGCGAAAAACGCTCGGTTGCCGTAATATAATTATTGGTTAACTTTTCGTTGATTTTTAAAGCCGGCAGCATTCCTTCCTGTTCTTCTTCCTCATCGTCATTCCCTTCCAGGTATACTTTTAGGAAACCTTCAAAAAGCAATACTTCACCTACCGCTCCAAATACTTCTTTATGGTTACTCGCTACAATTTTCACATTGGTTCGTTCCAACTGTGCATCACTCATTTGCGATGCCAGTGTACGTTTCCAGATCAGATCGTACAAACGCGCCTGATCACGGTCGATATTTACCGAATGTAACGACATATCCGTAGGTCGGATTGCCTCGTGTGCTTCCTGCGCCCCTTTAGTTTTGGTCGCATAGTTTCTACGCTTACTGAATTCTTTTCCATAGGAACGGATGATTTCCGCTTCGGCAGCTGCCATAGCGTCCTGCGACAGGTTTACGCTATCCGTTCTCATATAGGTAATCAATCCGGCCTCATACAGTCGTTGTGCCAACATCATCGTTACCCCTACCGGGAAATACAGCTTACGAGCCGCTTCCTGTTGTAAAGTCGAAGTGGTAAATGGCGCAGCCGGTGATTTTTTCGTTGGCTTAGTTTCCAGATCGGAAACTTTATAGTCCGATCCGATATTTTGTTTTAAGAAGTTTTCGGCTTCTTGTTTGGTTTTGAAATTATGAGGCAGTTTTGCTTTAAATGTTTTTCCGGCTTCATTCGCAAACTCGGCCGTAACACTATACGAACCTTCTGCTTTAAAGTCCTGGATTTCGCGTTCGCGTTCTACTATTAAACGCACGGAAACCGACTGTACCCGTCCGGCTGATAAACCGCCTTTTACTTTTTTCCAAAGAACCGGCGACAATTCATATCCAACCAAACGATCCAGAACACGTCGCGCCTGTTGCGCATTTACAAGATCGTAATTGATACCTCTTGGGTTCTCAATTGCTTTTTGAATAGCTGTTTTAGTGATTTCGTGAAAAACGATACGTTTTGTCTTGCTTTGATCCAATTTTAGTTCTTCCGCCAAGTGCCATGCAATAGCCTCTCCCTCGCGGTCCTCATCGGAAGCCAACCAAACAATTTCTGCTGACTTGGAAAGATCTTTTAGTTTTTTAACTACCGCTTTTTTATCGGAAGAAACCTCATATTTCGGTTTAAAATTGTTGTCAATATCCACACCGATTTCTTTTGATGGCAAGTCGGCTATATGTCCGTAACTTGATTCCACCTGGTAGTCTTTTCCTAGAAATTTTTCTATCGTTTTTGCCTTGGCAGGCGACTCCACAATCACTAAATTCTTTGCCATACTTCTTCTGTTTGTTCCGCAAAAGTATATGATTTTTTTAAATATTACATTTTTTGATTTTTTAAAACCTATTTATTTATTCCTATTTCTTTGTTAATAACGATCCGTAACAACATCAATTATTCCATTCCTGCAATGGTTTAAACCTCCCCTTTTTAAAATCAAACGACCCCTTCCCCTCAAACTTCTAAAGGCGACACCGAAAACACATTTTACACATTAACATCACTTTTGTTTATAAATAATCGAAAAAGTTAAAAAATTAACATTTAAAATTTTGGACAAACGCACTTTATGATGATTTTTGAGAAAACAATTCACATTTCTTACCAAAAAATTACATTATGCCCTCTTTCATAAACCTTATAAATGATTTTTTATTTAAAAACTCACACTTTTTGAATAAAGAGGATCTGAATCTACAACTATTATCCCATGAGAACTACCCCAGCTTTCGGTCGGTTTCGGATACCTTCGATTATTTCGGCATTGAAAATCTGGCAGCCACTGTTCCTATCGAAGCACTGGAACAACTTCCTGAGTTTTTTCTGACCTTAATTAACATAGAAGGTAAAAACATTTTTGTTTCGGTACATAAAACCCAAAACCGCATTAACTGTAGAAGTACGGAGCAAAAACCACAACAGTATAGCTATGCCGATTTTAAAAAGATTTGGTCCGGAACGATTATCGTTGTAGAAAAGAACACGACACCATCAAATGTCAAAAACAGACAAACATTAGTCTTTTTAGGAATTGCCGCTGTGTTAACACTACTCACACTGATCTATCCCTTTTCGCTTATAACTGCAGCCACCGGTTTATTGGCACTTATCGGCATTTATATAAGCTGGTTGATAACCAAAGAAGAACTAGGCATCCGGGATACGATTACGGCTGCCTTGTGTAGTACATTAAATGAAAAAGGGAGCTGTTCGAATATCATCAATTCCAAAATTCGTTTTTTAGGTCTGATTTCACTCAGTACCGCTACCAGTATATTTTTTGTATCGCAATTAATCGTATTGCTTTTTATCGGTTTTGACGCGACTTTCTTTTCAATTGCTTTATTAGCCGCAATACCGGCAGTTTTGTATTCCTTATACAGTCAGGCGTTTGTTTTAAAAGAATGGTGCGCCCTTTGTCTGGCAACCGCTTTCATACTTGTTATCGAAACGGGCTTTGTTTTTACAACTCCCCTCATTTTCACATTTAACGCAGCCTACTGGATCAAAGCTTTATTATGTATTACACTGGTTGGTTTAGGAACACACTATATAAAAGCGTTAATCGAAAAAAACATCGCTTTAAAGAAAAGTGAAATGGATTTCTTTAAATTCAAACGAAACTACGGTCTTTTTACCTCCTTATTATATAAAAAACAACTGGCTAACACTATTAATATCCCGCAACAGCAGCAAGTGCGATTTGGTTCCGACAATCCGGTGCTTACAATCCAGGCTGTAACAAACCCTTTATGCGGTTATTGTACCGATGCTTTTAGATCCTATTTTTCGCTATTGGAAAAATACGAAACGGATATCCAGGTTCAGTTTATTTTTAGTGTTCCGTATGAAAAACCCGATACGCTTTCTACCAAAATTGCATTAGAGGTATTGGAAGCCTATTCGCATAACCCAAAACAGGCTTTACTCCTGTTAAAGGACTGGTTTGACAAAAAGGACATTTCGGAATGGGAAAATAAACCCGGAAATCCAAGTCCGGACAAGTTACAATTATTACAATCGCATCGTAATTGGTGTGATGCAAACGGAATTTTATACACTCCGGCTACCTTTATTAATAGTTACTATTATCCGAATGAATACAAAACACAGGAATTTATCCTGTTTGCCGATGAAATGATTGAGCAATTTCGAGGAGCCGATATGCTGGTTGATACAAATCAAAGTCTTGCATAGTTCATTCTACTTTTATTTAAAAAATAAATTTAAAAGTTTCCATAACAATATTTATATATTTGTGAATATGGAGAATTATCCACAAAATGAACACAAACATAATCGCATTATGCATCATTAGAATCAACACAAACAAATAATGTCGCAATTCCCATTCTATAAACAAGCCGATTCCAAAGACTGTGGTCCTACATGTCTTAAAATAATTGCCAAGCACTATAAAAAGGTTATTAATATTCAGAAACTAAGAGCACTTTCCGAAACAACCCGAGAAGGAAGTAATCTTTTGTCTCTGAGCGATGCCGCCGAAAGAATCGGTTTCCGTACGCTGGGTGTGCGCATTTCGCTGGAAAAATTACAAGATGTGCCGCTTCCCTGTATTTTGCATTGGAACAACAACCATTATGTAGTCCTTTATAAGGTAAAGAAAAACAAACTCTATGTTTCCGATCCGGCACACGGACTTTTGGAATACAATAAAGAAGAATTTCTTAAATTCTGGATCGGTAATAATGTGACCGAAACTACCGAAGAAGGAATTGCCCTTCTAATCGAACCTACGCCGAAGTTCTACCAGAATGAATTTGAATCTGACACCAATAATAAAGCTTTTGGTTTCGGACTCCTTTCTAAATACATCCTACGTTATAAAGCATTCCTTGCTCAATTGATCATTGGATTAATGGCCGGGAGTTGCCTACAACTAATCTTCCCCTTTTTAACCCAAAGTGTGGTCGATGTGGGTATACAGAATCAGAACATCCATTTTATCTATATGGTTTTGTTCGCGCAGTTGTTTTTGTTTTTCGGAAAAACCGGACTGGAGTTTATCCGAAGCTGGATTTTGCTTCACCTTTCTACCCGTATCAATATCTCCCTGATCTCGGATTTCTTTATCAAACTGATGAACTTGCCGATTTCGTTTTTCGACGTACGGATGACCGGAGATATCATGCAACGTATTAGTGATCATCATCGTATCGAACGGATATTAACGACGTCTTCCCTGAATGTATTGTTTTCTTTTGTAAACATGATTATCATGGGGGCGGTTTTGGCTTATTATAACCTGACCATTTTTGCCATTTTCTTTATCGGAAGTTTTTTCTATTTCCTGTGGGTGACGCTTTTCCTTAAAAGACGGGAAGATCTCGATTACAAACGTTTTTCGGAAGTCAGTCAGGAACAGAGTAAGGTAATTGAGCTGATCAACGGAATGCAGGAGATTAAATTGCACAATGCTGAAAAACAAAAACGATGGGGCTGGGAATATATACAGGCACGTTTGTTTAAAGTGTCTATGAAAAGTCTTGTATTGGAACAAACTCAATCCATCGGTTCCAATTTTATCAACGAACTTAAAAATATTCTGATCCTTTTCCTTTCGGCCAAATTGGTTATCGACGGTACCATTACACTCGGGATGATGATGGCCATCAGTTCTATCGTAGGAAGTTTAAATGGCCCTGTTTTACAATTGATCGGTTTTATACGGGAGGCACAGGATGCGAAGATCTCATTGGCTCGTCTATCGGAAATACACGAAAAAGACGATGAAACTCAGGATGAGGATGAAAAAATACACGATTTCCCAAAAGACGAAACCTTACATATCAAAAATGTTTCATTCCGATATACCGGTTCCGATATACCGGTACTGGAAGATGTAAGTCTGACCATTCCGGCGAAAAAGGTAACCGCCATTGTTGGGGTTAGCGGTAGCGGAAAAACCACCTTGATGAAAATTTTGTTGAAGTTTTACGACCCGAATTCCGGGGAGATCTTTTTGGGCCGGACCAATCTTAAAAATATGTCCCAAAAAACCTGGCGTTCGCATATTGGATGTGTAATGCAGGAAGGTTATATCTTTAATGATACTATTGCGAACAACATTGCCCTTGGTACCGATAAAGTAGATAAAGCGCGACTGGCATACGCTGCCGATGTAGCCAACATACAGGAATTTATCGAAGAACTTCCGTTGGGTTATAATACGAAAATCGGAATGGAAGGTACCGGAATGAGTACCGGACAAAAGCAGCGTTTACTAATCGCCCGTGCCGTTTATAAAAATCCGGAAATGTTGTTTTTCGACGAAGCAACCTCTGCACTGGATGCTAACAACGAACGGGAAATCATGCAAAAACTGGATCTTTTTTTCCAGGATAAAACCGTGGTGGTAATCGCCCACCGACTAAGTACCGTAATGAATGCCGATCAGATTGTGGTTTTGGACAGAGGACGGATTATTGAAGTCGGAAGCCATGACGAACTTGTTGACAGTCGCGGAAATTACTACCGTTTGGTTAAAAACCAGTTACAACTGGGCAATTAAAATAAAAAATCGATCAGATGCCTCAAAATAGAAGTACAGATATAAAGTTAAGAAGCGAAGAAGTTCAGGAAATACTGTCGCAGGTACCACATTGGATGATCCGATGGGGCAATATTGTAATTTTCATTATTTTATCGTTAATGTTAATTCTGTCCTGGTTTGTCCGTTATCCGGATATTGTAACCACCGAAATTTCCATAACGACCCAAACACCACCCGAAAAACTGATCGCCCGAACCTCGGGTCGAATCGAAAAAATATTGATTTCGGATCGCAGTAAAGTCAAAAAGGATACCCCTTTGGCTGTTATTGAAAATACTGCCAGTTATCCCGATGTTTTTCTTTTAAAAAGCATTACCGATACGTTAAAAATCAATCCGGATTTTAAATTTCCGTTCGAAAAATTAACCGCCTTACAATTGGGCGATATTTCCAGTGTGTTTGCGCTTTTCGAAAAAGACTATGCGAACTACGAACTGAATAAAGATTTACAGCCGTATAGCGTGGAAAACAGCGCGCAACGGTATGAAGCCATTCAGCTAAAAGAACGCTTAGGTCTTTTGGAACAACAGGTCTCGATTGCCCAAACCGAATTACAGCTTAAGAAAAAAGAACTGGAACGCTATAAAAAATTATTTGATAATGGTGTGATCGCATTACAGGAATGGGAAACCAAAAATATCGATTACCTGCAAAATGAAAAAAACATAAAAAGTCTGAATTCCCAGATTTCTCAATTGCATTCGTCGCTAAACGAACTCAATCGAAGTAGTAAAACGACCAAAATCAACGAGACCAAAGACCAGATTATCTTTTTCAGAAATATGGCGCAATCCTATAACCAATTGCGAAAAGCTATTGCCGATTGGGACCTGGCGTATGTTCTTCGTTCATCCATTCCGGGCGAAGTGTCCTATCTGCAAATCTGGAAAGAAAACCAAACGATCAATGTGGGCGAAAATGTTTTTACCGTTATTCCGGAATCTTCAACACAATATATAGGTAAGGTAAAAGCGCGAACGGTCAATGCCGGAAAATTAAAACCAAATCAGGATGTCAATATTCGTTTACTGAATTATCCCGATCGCGAATTCGGTGTCGTTAAAGGAAAAGTAAAATCCATTTCGCTGACACCCGACAAAGATGGTCTTTTATTGATTGACGTTTCCCTTCCGAAAGGCTTAAATACTTCCTACCATAAAAAGATCACCTTTCAACAGGAAATGGGCGGAACGGCCGACATCATCACCGAAGATCTTCGCTTACTGGAACGCTTGTTATATCAGTTCCGGGATCTTTTCAGAAGATAGTCAGAACCGCTATTTCAAAGTCTTTTTTCAGCGTAATAAAAATCGGTGTTAAACAAATCTGTCATCTTGTCAGAAAATAAAATTTAATACTATCTTTGCAGATTATGAAGATTTACACGCTATAGTGCTATATGGAAAAGGTTATTGAAGAAAACAAACAGGGAACCAGTCTTGTTCTCGAACATAAAGAAGGAAATTCCAAAAAGCTTTTTATCGAAAGCTATGGTTGTGCCATGAATTTTTCCGACAGTGAAATCGTTGCCTCAATTTTGGCCAACGAAGGGTATAATACAACCCAAAAACTGGAAGAAGCCGATTTGGTTCTGGTAAACACCTGTTCTATTCGGGACAAAGCAGAGCAAACCGTGCGAAAACGTCTTGAAAAATACAATGCCGTAAAAAAAATAAACCCGGGTATGAAAGTGGGCGTTTTGGGCTGTATGGCCGAACGTCTGAAAAGCCAGTTCCTCGAACAGGAAAAAATCGTGGATATGGTGGTGGGCCCGGATGCTTATAAAGATATTCCAAACCTTTTAAAAGAGGTAGACGAAGGTCGCGATGCCATCAATGTTATTTTGTCTAAAGACGAAACCTATGGTGACATCTCGCCTGTGCGCTTACTTAGTAACGGAATTACCGCTTTTGTGTCGATCACAAGAGGGTGTGACAATATGTGTACGTTTTGCGTAGTACCATTTACACGTGGTCGCGAACGTAGCCGTGAACCGCAAAGTATTCTCGAAGAAATCAACGATCTGGCCAGCAGAGGCTTTAAAGAAGTAACGCTTTTAGGTCAGAATGTGGATAGTTATTTATGGTATGGTGGCGGATTGAAAAAAGATTTTGAAAAAGCAACCGAAATGCAAAAAGCAACTGCGGTAGATTTTGCCCAGTTATTGGACATGTGTGCCATCGCACATCCTAAAATGCGTTTCCGTTTTTCAACGTCCAATCCACAGGATATGCACGAAGAAGTATTGCATATCATCGCCAAACATCCTAATATCTGTAATTATATCCACCTACCGGTACAATCCGGAAGTACGCGAATTTTACAGGAAATGAACCGTCAGCATACTCGTGAAGAGTATATGACATTAGTCGATAAAATCAAAACGATTATCCCGGGTTGTTCCATTTCTCAGGACATGATCACCGGTTTCCCAACAGAAACGGAAGAAGATCACCAGGATACTTTAAGCCTTATGGAATATGTAGAATATGACTTCGGTTATATGTTTGCCTATTCTGAAAGACCTGGAACACTGGCCGCTCGTAAAATGGAAGACGACGTTCCGGAAGAAGTAAAAAAACGTCGTTTACAGGAAATTGTTGATTTACAACAAAAACTGAGTCATAAACGAACATCCCGTTTCTTAAACGAAACGGTAGAAGTGTTGATCGAAAAACCATCTAAAAGATCCGATGCCCATTGGTCCGGAAGAAATTCTGAGAATGTGGTAGTTGTTTTCCCTAAAGAAAACTACAAAGTAGGTGATTTTGTTATGGTAAAAATCAACGATTGTACTACCGCAACGCTAATAGGAGAAGCAACCGGTTATTCCGACATGAATTAATGTTGTAAACCGGCTCATTCTATCAATATAACCCAAACAACCTCTGTCATGGAAAACGTCCAAGCCATAAAACAGCGTTTTGAAATTATCGGGAATGACCCGAAACTCAATCGCGCCATCGAAAAAGCCATACAGGTTGCCCCAACCGATATTTCGGTATTGGTAACCGGTGAGAGCGGTGTAGGTAAAGAAAGTATTCCGAAAATCATTCATTCCCTTTCCCACCGGAAACACGGGAAATATATCGCTGTGAACTGCGGTGCTATCCCGGAAGGAACGATAGACAGTGAATTGTTCGGACATGAAAAAGGAGCATTTACCGGCGCTACCGCTACCCGCGAAGGTTATTTTGAAGTGGCCGACGGCGGAACGATTTTCCTTGATGAAGTAGGCGAATTACCGCTAACCACTCAGGTGCGTTTGCTACGGGTACTCGAAAACGGAGAATTTATTAAAGTGGGTTCCTCCCAAGTGCAAAAAACCAATGTGCGTATTGTGGCGGCAACCAATGTCAACATGACTAGCGCCATCGAAAAAGGAAAATTCCGTGAGGATCTGTATTATCGTCTGAGTACCGTGGAAATTAACCTGCCACCCTTACGCGAACGAAAAGACGACATTCACTTGCTTTTTCGAAAATTTGCCTCTGATTTTGCCCATAAATACAAAATGCCACCTTTAAAATTAGACGAAGGTGCCGTACAATGGCTCACCAGATACCGCTGGAGCGGAAACATCCGTCAGTTGCGAAATGTAGCCGAACAGATTTCCGTACTGGAAACCAGCCGCGATATTTCGCTTGCCACTTTACAATCGTATTTACCGATGGAAGGCAGCAATCTACCATCGGTGATCAGCGAGAAAAAATCCGACAGTGATTTCAGTTCCGAACGGGAAATCCTTTATAAAATCCTTTTCGACATGAAAAGCGATCTGAACGACCTGAAAAAACTGACGCTGGAACTAATGCAAAACGGAAACACCAACAAGGTACAGGAAAGCAATAAAAACCTGATCCAACGCATTTATGGTACTGCCGAAGAAACTGAAATTCCGTTTGAAAAACAAACCAGTCTGGAAGTAATTCCAATGCCTTCGGAAAGCATTCAGGAAGAATTTGACGACGATGACGATGAAAATTACCTTATCGCCGAAGCGGTTGAGGAAGAAGATTCCCTCCGACTGGATCAGAAGGAAATCGAACTGATCAAAAAAGCACTGGAACGCAATAAAGGAAAAAGAAAAGCCGCCGCTGACGAGCTTGGAATTTCCGAACGAACTTTATACCGAAAAATCAAGCAATTCGATTTGTAACACAATGAAAGCTATTAAATACATATTAATTGTCCCAATCCTGTTATTGTTAACCGGTTGTTCGGTTTATAATTTTACCGGAACCGGAAAAATAGACGCCAAAACATTTCAGGTGAATTATTTTCAGAATAATGCGCCTTTGGTAGAACCGGGTATCGAACGAACTTTTACACTTGAACTGCAAAAGATTATTCAGAATCAAACAAACCTGAGTCTTACCAATACCGGTGGCGATCTGATTTATGAAGGTGAAATCACCGATTACCGTATCACCCCTATGGGATCGAACGCCAATCAGGGCGCCGATCAAAACAGGCTATCAATCACTGTAAACGTACGTTTTACCAATAAAAATAAATCGGACGATGATTTCGAAAAAAGATTCTCGTTCTATTATGATTTTCCAGCAAATGATCAATTAGTAGGTTCCCGTTTATCGGAAGCCCTAAGTGTTGTTTTCGAAAGGATTACTCAGGATGTATTCAACCAGTCACTAGCGAAGTGGTAACACTCTAAAACTGTTATTTTGAACGTAAACGATTTAACCTATTTACTCAACAAACCCCAAAACATCCAGTCCCGGCAAACGGTCGAACTGGAAGCGGTTTTGCATCAGTTTCCCTATTTCCAGGCAGCTCGTGCAATTCACCTTAAAGGGCTTTACGATGAAAACAGTTTTCGTTATAATCAGGAGTTAAAAAAAACAGCCGCTTATACCACCGACCGTAGTATACTGTTTGAATTTATTACTTCAAAAAATTTCACCGCAATTCAGCAGGCTTTTTTTGAAGAAAAAGAAGCCGTAATCCACGATATTATTGTCAACCAGTATAAAGTTGTTATACCGGAAGAAGACAAAATAACTGTTCCGGAGGTCGATCCGTTGGAACAATCCATCCGCTCTTCTATTAAGGAAGCCGAACCGGAAATCGAAACGCCGGAACCGGAAGTATCCGTTACCGAAGAACCTAAAGCAGAAACAGCATTGGAGCAATCCATCCGTTCGTCTATACGCGTAGCCGAACCGGAACCTGTAGCGGAAACCACATTACCGGAACCGGAACCAATCGTTACAGAACCATCAGGAATCGAATCGGCTACAGAAAAACTGGAGATTGGTAAACCGTTGGAATTCTCAAAAGAAGAAAAACATTCGTTCCAGGAATGGTTACAACTGGCCAAATTCAGCCCTATTGACCGTGAAAAACCAGCCGATTCAGAAGAAATTGATCCGGAGAAAAAGAAAAAATTAGATTTGATCGACAAATTTATCGAGACAAATCCAAAAATAACACCAGTCAAAAATACGCCTTCAGCTCCCGTAAACATTGAGAAATCCTCGCAGGACACCTCCTACCTGATGACCGAAACACTGGCAAAAGTTTACCTTGAACAAAAAAAATATCAGAAAGCAATTCAAGCTTATGAAATATTAATTTTGAAATATCCAGAAAAAAGTCATTTCTTTGCAGACCGAATTTCGGATATTAAGATATTACAACAAAATAACAATTAAAAAATTAAAATATGTTTTCAGTTTTTTTAGTACTAATAACAATCGTTTGTTTTTTACTTATTGTGGTTATCATGGTTCAAAACCCTAAAGGAGGAGGATTATCATCAAGCCTTGGTGGTTCTCAAATGATGGGTGGTGTTCAGAAAACAAATGACTTCCTTGACAAAAGTACCTGGACATTGGCTACAGCCTTAATCGTATTGATTTTATTATCCAGCTTAAGCTTTACAGGAAGTATGGGTGACAATGGTTCTAAATTAATTGACAATAGTACACCAGCTCCGGCTCCAGCAGCAGCAGCTCCTGCAAAACCGGCAGCGGCTCCGGCAGCAACAACAGAAACTCCAGCAGCGACTGACGCAGCGGCTCCGGCAGCTCCAACAGAAGAAGCTAAAAAATAAGATATAGCAATCGTTAGAAAAATGCCAGCCTGTCAGTGCTGGCATTTTTTTTTACAAAAAACTGTCAGTTTTAGCAATTGGCATACTTTCTGAAAAGTAATTTGCATCTAAATAATAATAACATAAAATAACATAGCATTATGGCATTAAACATCAAACCCCTTTCAGATCGCGTTATCGTGGAACCTGCAGCTGCGGAAACGCAAACTGCTTCCGGTATTATCATCCCTGATACAGCTAAGGAAAAACCTCAGAAAGGCATTGTGGTAGCTGTAGGAAACGGTAAAAAAGACGAACCGCTAACCGTTCAGGTTGGTGACACTGTTTTATACGGGAAATATGCTGGAACCGATTTAAAATTCGAAGGTAAAGACTACCTGATTATGAGAGAAGATGACATCTTAGCTATCATCTAATACAACACCATAAAAACGAATAACTAAAATTAAAGAATCATAAAATGGCAAAAGATATAAAATTTGATATTGAAGCACGCGATGGTTTAAAACGCGGTGTGGACGCATTGGCAAACGCAGTAAAAGTAACCTTAGGTCCTAAAGGACGTAATGTGATCATCAGCAAATCATTTGGTGGACCAACCGTAACAAAAGATGGGGTTTCTGTAGCAAAAGAAGTGGAATTAAAAGACACTTTGGAAAACATGGGAGCACAAATGGTAAAAGAAGTTGCTTCAAAAACAAACGATTTAGCCGGTGACGGTACCACTACTGCAACGGTTTTGGCACAGGCTATCGTAAAAGAAGGTCTTAAAAACGTAGCTGCCGGTGCAAATCCAATGGATTTAAAAAGAGGTATCGACAAAGCGGTAGAAGCTATTGTAGCCGATCTTCAGAAACAAGCACAGGAAGTAGGTAGCTCAACTGACAAAATCAAACAGGTTGCCTCAATTTCTGCCAACAACGATGATGTAATTGGTGATTTGATCGCTACTGCTTTCGGAAAAGTTGGAAAAGAAGGTGTTATTACCGTTGAAGAAGCAAAAGGTACCGACACTTACGTGGATGTGGTAGAAGGAATGCAGTTCGACAGAGGGTATTTATCGCCTTACTTCGTGACCAATCCTGAAAAAATGGAAGTGGAATTAGAAAGACCTTATATCCTTTTATACGACAAAAAAGTATCTTCTTTAAAAGAGTTATTACCAATCCTGGAGCCAGTGGCACAATCGGGTAAACCATTGTTGATCATTGCTGAAGACGTAGACGGTGAAGCACTTTCTACTTTGGTGGTAAACAAACTAAGAGGAGCATTAAAAATCGCTGCGGTTAAAGCTCCGGGCTTTGGCGACAGAAGAAAAGCGATGTTGGAAGATATTGCCATCCTGACAGGCGGAACTGTTATCGCTGAAGAAAGCGGATACAACCTTGAAAACGCAACGTTGGAAATGTTGGGAACTTGTGAAAAAGTAACCATCGACAAAGACAATACAACTATTGTTAACGGTGCCGGAGAAGCGGATATGATTAAAAACCGTGTGAACCAGATTAAGGCTCAGATGGAAACGACTACGTCCGATTATGACAAAGAAAAATTACAGGAGCGTCTTGCTAAATTGGCAGGTGGTGTAGCAGTATTATATGTTGGCGCTGCTTCTGAAGTGGAAATGAAAGAGAAAAAAGACCGTGTGGACGATGCTTTACATGCTACTCGTGCAGCAGTAGAAGAAGGAATTGTTGCCGGTGGTGGTGTTGCTTTATTACGTGCTAAAACGGTTTTAGTCAATATTAAAGCCGACAATGCCGACGAAGCAACCGGAGTTCAGATTGTTTCCCGTGCCGTTGAAGCGCCGTTACGTACTATTGTGGAAAACGCTGGATTGGAAGGTTCGGTTGTTGTAGCCAAAGTAGCCGAAGGTAAAGACAGTTTTGGATACAACGCCAAAACAGACGAATACGTAGACATGCTAAAAGCCGGAATCATCGATCCGAAAAAAGTAACCCGCGTGGCTCTTGAAAATGCAGCTTCGGTATCGGGTATGATCCTGACTACAGAGTGTGCCCTAATTGAAATTAAAGAGGAAAACGCTGCCGGCGCAATGCCAATGGGTGGCGGAATGCCGGGAATGATGTAAAATTCCTTTAAAATAGATCTTAAGAAACCGTCACAATTTGTGGCGGTTTTTTTTGTATATTTATTTTCACTAAAATGAGAAAAAATCCACTATGACTAAATCATTTCCTTACTTCATGATTTTTATTGTCATGATGACATACCATTGCAGTCTGGCGCAAACAACACCGGGTACCGAACGCGAAAAAGAGATTACAACAATCTACAGTAATTATTTTAAATCCGATCGGGAAAAAATTCACCTGCACCTCAACAAAACGGTATATCTGAATGAAGAAAGCATTTGGTTTAAAGGCTATTTTATCGAAGAAAAAAGCAAAACCCCATCCACCAAAACAACCAATATCTATATTGATTTACTAGACGAACAAGGCCTTAAAATACAGTCGGAATTGTACTATCTCAGTTATGGAACTTTCGAAGGCTATATCCAACCAGACACAAAAATTAAATCCGGAAAGTATTATATCAGGGCGTATACAAACTTTATGAATAATTTTCAGGAAGATGAATCCGCCATATACCCCATTACCATCCTGAATTCCACTGATGTAACTACTTTCAAAACAAATACCGTTACTAACCTAAAAGCACTTACAGTACAATTTTTCCCTGAAAGCGGTGTCTTTTTAGAAAATAACTCGAACACGATTGCTGTTAAAATAACCGATTGTAACGGAAATCCCGTTGCCGTTAAAAACGGTTCCGTCATAAATGCCAAAGGAATTGTGGTAACCAGTTTTTCGACTAATGAAAAAGGTATCGGCCGATTTGACTTACTTCAAAATTATAACGCACCTTATAAAGCGGTTTTTACCACCGGAAACAACACCCAATCTTTTGCATTACCGACTTTTAAAACTTCGAATTTCGCCTTTAGCATCAACAATCACACATCACCCGACAAAGCTTTTTTAACACTCAAAACCTCAAGTCCGTCCAATTCCGATGTGGCACTTTCACTTATAATCCAACAGGATGAAAAAGTTTCACTGATTGAAAAACTAGCGCTAAAAAAAGGCACAACGGAAGATACATTCACCATCGATAACCAACATTTTTACAACGGAATCAACACCTTAGTACTGATCGATGGAAATAACAGAAAGTTAGCCGAGCGTCTTATTTTTAAACCCTATGATCTGGCCCAAAAAGCAACAATATCCGTATCGGAAACCCGAAATGACACACTCTATTTTAATGGTAAGTCCACTATTCCTTTTGGCAGTATAAGCATATCTGTGCTACCCGAAAAAACAGCCGCTACCGGAAATGCACGATCTCTATACGACAACTTTGTATTTTCGACTTATCTGGATAATCCAATGATCGCAAATACATCCTATTATCTTTCCGATTTTTCAAAAGGAAAACACTACGAACTGGATACTTATTTGATCACACAAAAACCCAAATACGATTTTGAAACGATTTCAAAATCTCCTATTCCGACCGAAACCTATAAATCGGAGGTTGGCGTTACCATTAAAGGAACGATTAATAAAAAAATCACCCGTAAAAGTGACTATTACGTGCAAATGGGTTCTTTTTATAACAGTGTCCGGAAAAAATCGGATATCAACGATAAAAACGAATTTATTTTCAACAATGCTATTCTATACGATTCGGCTTCCGTCTCCTTAACCTTATACAACAAAAATGGGATGACCGAAAATCTCCCTATGTCAATTCAGGTTCTCGACGGACAAAGCCCGTTTTTAAAACCACTCCCAAAACCAGATTTTCAATGCCATACCGATGCTGTTACGAAAACCGAAACACTTGCAATACCGCTAATTCAAAATAAAAAAGCAATTCAGCTGGACAATGTGAATATTAAGAAAAAAGCAAAAACACCACCTCCTTTAAAAAATATAGGTCGGTTTAACAATTCCATGGCCAGAGGCTACAAAATCAGTAGTGGTGATTTTGCTTCGTATCGCGAAATCCTTTCGTTTATAGGTGCCAACGGTTTTGATGTGATCTACCAAAACGGTTCTGTTTATATTAACAACCGGATTACCCGATCCCTGAGAGGTAATCCTTCCCCTGCAATTTTTGTAGATGATGTACCATTACAACCGGATTTAACCATGCTCATTGGTATGACACTGGATATGGTTGAAGAAATCTATATCAGCAAAAGTGGTTACGGTATGGGTATTGATGGCGGTAGTGGTTTTATCCGTATTTATACCAAGCGCTATATGGGAACTGACAAAGCCGCATCAAAAGCCCAATCCTATGTTGTAAAAAGGGTTGCTCAGGATCCGAAAGATTTTAAAAATCCGTATTATCAGGATTATGATGCCGGTTTTATCAACTACGGAACGATTAACTGGATTCCGGATGTCCGAACGGATCAAAATGGAGATTTTATCTTTTCTATTCCAAATTACAACCAGAAAAGCGTTAAAGTAAAAATTGAAGGTATTGGTTCCGATGGAGAGCTTATTTCCGAAGAAAAAACAATCCAATTGTAAAATAAAAACCGAAGCCAAAGCTTCGGTTTTTATTTTACAATTATTGACAAAAGCTGACCACCATCAAAATACAAAAACGAAATAAACTAACCTAAAAGCTTTGTAATATTCCCTTTATAAATCTGACCAATTGGTATTGTATAACTTTCAATCAGCAATCTGTTACCTTCAATTTGTCTGATCTTATTTTGTGCAACAATAAACGACTTATGACATCTTATAAAAGCCGATTTAGGAAGTAACATTTCAAAATCCGAAATTTTCCGGTGACTAACAATCAGCTCATTCTTTAGGTATACCTTCGTGTAATGGCCATATGCCTCTATAAAAAGTACCTCTTCAAAAAAAATCTGATAGTACTTTTTATTGCTGTTCACAAAAAAGCTTTTTGTATTAGTTTCATTTATAACCAATACCCCCTTATTCGTGTTTTTATCCGTTTGAGTAACATCAACCACTTTGTTAACTGCTTTTATAAAACGATCAAAACTAAACGGTTTCAACAGATAATCCAGAACACTAAGTTCATATCCTTCCAGTGCAAATTCTTTGTAGGCTGTAGTTACAATAATTTGAGGCGGATGTGGCAGTGTTTTTAAAAAATCGAAGCCGGATAATTTCGGCAAATTAATATCCAGAAACAACAAGTCTACGCTATTTGCATTTAAAAATTGCATGGCTTCAAAAACATTATAACAGTTACCTTTTTTTTCCAAATGCTTTAACTGTTCACAATAGTTCTCAATAATCCGATGTGCAATAGGCTCATCATCAATAATCAAATAGTAAATCATTCCGCTTTTATTTTTAGCGTTACTGTATAAACCGAATTTTGAACCTTAGTCCGCATTTCGTATTTATCCGGGTATAATAATTCTAAACGTTGTTTTAAATTCTCAATCCCTATTCCAATCGTTTGGCAGGATGTTCTTTCTTCAAAATTATTTTCAATTTCAAAATAAATCATCCCTTTATCCGCTTTTATATCCATCCGGATATAAGCATCCTCTGTTAAACATTCTACTCCGTGTTTAAATGCGTTCTCTAACGAAATTATAAACAATAACGGGGCAACCTGATAATCCCTGTCCTGCGAATACGTAAATGAAATGGCTACCTTTTTTTGATATCGTATTTTATGCAATTCAATATAATTCTTCAAATAGGCTATCTCTTCCTGTAACGGCACAAAATCTTCTTTCCCCATATAAATGGTATACCGCATCAAATCGGCTAATTTTAATACAACATCAGGTGCGTCAGGCGATTTTTCAATGGTTAATCCGTATAAATTATTTAAAGTATTAAAAAAGAAATGTGGGTTAATCTGATTTTTCAACAACGATAATTCCGCTTTTATTTTCTTTGATTCAACGGTTTTCATCCATTTCCATTGCTGGTAAAACCAACCTGCCAAAAAGACAAAAAGAGGAACTACAAGTAAGATTTTAATTTCTTTTTCCTGCTGCCAATAATAATTCCGATCGTCGATATAAATCCTTAAATAGCAAAAATAACCTAAAACCAAAACATAGAATCCAATTAGCGACAATGCGTATTTCTTAAAATATAAAGGCACAATGATTGCGAAAAAAAACAGGCCGACGCCAACTAACCCTACAAAAGTTACCGGATTGTCTGGTGTTTTAGCCTTCATATCATTTATAATGAGAAGCAGAAAAAAAACAAGTAATACCAATAACTTCAAGCTGGTTCTCTTATGCTTTTTTAAAAACGAAAAATAATGAATCGGTAAAGAGATCAAAAGCCCGCTAAAAATAAAAATCAATATAGTACTCAATACTGCTGAAGTATCAATATGTATTAATTCAAAATGCTGTAAAATAAGGATTACCAACCACTGGATCAACAATCCATACACAAAGGCTTTGTATGTTTTTAAAAATGTAATCATGGGTCGAAATTAATGATAATTACCTTTTTTGTCATCACTATATACACCAACACTCTTAAAAATAACACCAACACTTGCTTTCCCCACTTCAACCTTGTTGGCTTGTGTAAACTTATTGTTTGCGATATCCGTAATACCGTTTACGCAAAATACTTTTTGTTTTTTTGGCATGCGCTTATGTTTGTCAAAAATTGAAACCGTCATGAAAACTTTTTTTAAAATCTCCCTCTTATTACTATTGATCAACTTACAAAATATTTGGGCGCAAGAACACAAAATTGTATTACACAACAAGGCAAAGAGTAGTGTTATAGCTGCCATAAAAACGCACCTTGAAGAATCGTATGTCGATTTGGATAATGCAAAAAAAATGATAGCAGCACTGGATACCAATTTCAAATCCAAAAAATATGAAAAAATTACCAATCCCACCGAATTTGCCCGAATATTAACACAAGATCTTCAAAGCATTAGCAAGGATTTACATCTAAAAATACGGTTTGAACCGGAACGTATTACACAGGAAAATCGTGTTATTTCTAAAGAAATGAAACTGGAAATGGAAAAAAGAGTCACAACACAAATGAAGGATATAAACTATGGGTTCACAGAAGTAAAAATATTAGAGGGCAATATTGGTTATTTAAATTTACGTCTATTTGCCGATGTAAAGGATGCGGAAGAAACCGCTACTGCCACTATGAATTTTTTAAGTAACACCAATGCCATTATTATTGATTTACGCACAAACGGAGGTGGCGTTCCTAATATGGTACAATTGTTATCGAGTTATTTTTTTGATGAAATACCAGTATTATTAAACGATTTCTATGAGCGGAAAACCGGTATAAAGAATCAGTTGTATACCTTGAGCGCTGTAAATGGCAAAAGAAGTTTAAACAAGCCCGTTTACTTATTAACGGGTAAACAAACATTTTCTGCAGCAGAGGCTTTTACCTATGCTTTAAAGCATTTAGGTAGAGCAACTGTCATTGGTCAGACCACGCAAGGTGGCGCCAACCGGACAAAAAGAATAAATCTGAACGAAGCCTTTACCATTGCTGTTCCCTATATCAAAGCGATTAATCTCATAACGAAAACCAATTGGGAAGGAAGCGGTATACAGCCAGACATGACTACGAGTGAAGAAAAAGCCTTTGTATACGCTTATATTAGTGCTATTCACAAAACAGCTCCGGGCAATATGGGTATCCTTTTAAACAAAATAGGCTATACTTTACTAAAAGATCAATCCGTTGACAATGCCATAATTATATTTCAGGAAGCTGTAAAATTATTTCCAGATAGTGCCAATGCCTGGGACAGTTTAGGGGAAGCTTATTCGATAGCAAAAGATGTAGAAAATGCATTAAATGCGTACAAAAAAGCCCTAGAAATAGATCCTACACTTGAATCAGCGAAAGCAATGATTGAAAAATTACAAAGTAATAAATAAAAAAACGACTTTTCGATAGTTGTATACAGAGCCTTCAACTATTTACATCATGGTCTGAATAGCTATCGAGAAGTCGCTTTCGGTATTATATTCTTTTAATTAAAGAACACCTGGTATTGTGCAATGATAGCACCTTTTCGATCCAGGTAGTCACCGTTTGTATCGTAAACCGGTCGACTTTGATAGGCGACGGTAAATTTGGACGTATGCCCGGATAATAACCAGTTGACACCGACATCGTAAAACTGCATCGCGCGATTGAGTCGTTCATAATTCGCGTGTTGTAACGAAGCATACGGCATTAAAGTCGTTTTCCCTATCAAATTGTCTTTTAGCTTGTATCCGATTTGGCCATACAAAATGGTTCCGGTTCCATACATAGGGAAACCATTTCCACTTCCGTTTAAAATAGTCGGGTCTTTGGTACCATTTGCAGGATTCATCACTGCGGCATTTCGGGTGTAGTTTTTCCCAAAATCGTAATGCGTGATACTACCATAAGCACTAATCGCTTCCCCTCTATTTCCTATCGGAGCATCGTAATATACATCTGCCGCCAAATGCACCATATTTTCACGAATGGTATCATTAGCTGTTCCCAGTCGCCAGATAGCGTCTTTTTGGTAGATAAATCCGGCTCCGACATTCAATACTTTTTTCTTCCCTAAATAGGTTCCGGTCATATATGGTGTCTGATTCGACTCCTGGTCTTTAAACTGATACTGGAAATATCCGTTCCATTGCATGTTGGGCGGTTCGGAAGAGAAAGTGGCATTGGTCGTAACGGTTGGATTATAATTTGCCGATTTTTGAATATTCATCGGTTTGGCCATTGCGATACGATAATCCAGTTTCCCGAGTTTTCCTTTGGCAAATACCGATAACTTCCGTAAAAACTGATCGGTCACATCGTTGGTACTTTGTTGGTATAAGGGCGCATCTACGCCTAGAATCGTTCCGGCCGAGGGTGATGCAAAACGCGCCAATCCGCTCCAACCCGACAATCCCATACCCAAAGACAGCTTTTCTTTGTCTATCGCATAGTCACCCATCGCATCGTGTACAAAAAAACCCACTTTCCGATCGGACATATTGTTAAAATTGTTTTCACCAAATTGGGTATAGATAAAGACACGATCCGTTAACTGACCGTACATTTGTACTCTATAACGGCGGATTCCAATATCGGTACCATTATCCTGTGCTACTCCATTGATTGTCGATCCGGGATTAAAATCCTGATGGCGCAACCAGGCCTGAGTAAGGAATGTAAATTTTACATAATTGGAACCGTCTTCGTTAAGGTTGAGTTTCCTGTCTTTAAAAAAGTCCTGAGCCTGCAAATGTTGTGGCATACAAAACCCTAGCAGCAGCAATCCTGTCGCTAAAATGTTAGTTGTTTTCATAAATGTAGTAAAGTGAGTTTTCAGGCGATAGGCAGTCGGTTTCGAAAATCCTTCCACAAACATTGCTCTTCTAAAAATGGATTTTTATCACGCCCGACCTATTGTCACAAATATAACTTTTTCGAGGCAAAAAGCCATGGAACGCACAGTCGGAATGACTATATTTCAGGTATTTTTATGTTTTTTATAACAAAAATCCCAATTCTTTCGAATCGGGATTTTAATTTATCGTTCCTCTGGCAGAATAACATTATCTATTTTTAGATTACAAAAACGATACCTTATTCTAGCTGCATAATTTTATCTGAGGTTTTCCAAGTTCCGCTATTGCTGATTGCACCCGAATCATGTCTTCTTTTGATAAAAATACAGGAATCAATTCTTTTATATCAATCCGTAATAATTGATTTATAAGTACCAAATCTTTTAAGGTGAACGGTTTTATCCCGTTCATTAATTCCGACATATGTGTTTTACTTTTATGTCCTAATAAATGTGCCAGATCTTGTTGTGTCAGATTTCGGATTTTTAATTCTTTTCGGATTTGTTGTTTTCTTTTTTCCATAAAAATTCGTTCCTGTTCCGCTACGGTTTCCCAAAAGGTACTTTCCTCCAGTTTTTCATCCGTTAATTGCCCTATATCCGACCACTCTTTGCGTTCGTATGCCTCAATTAAATCTCTTAGTTTTTTTCTAAGATTTTTAAAATAAAGGTTGTCTTTAGCCAATAGCCGTAATTTTCGATCGGCAATTAACGCACGTTCCAGTTCCAGTTCATCAGTGATTATTCCTTTTCTGATAAATTCTTCTATTGTAAAATCGGTATTTATCATTCGATATAATTTTTAGTACGCAACCATTTTTCAATAGTTGCTTTATTGTTTTTAAAAGTCCTTTCATATTCCTGATGTGATCCGGCCCAAACAATGGTCGCCTCACCTTCATCATCCAGTTCAATCAGAATTAGGGTTCTATGGATATGAATATTAAAAAAATAAAAACCTTCGTTATGTACACAATCTGCATCTTTTCTAGCCTCAGTTATAGTTGCAATTTTAAAATCGAATGTTTCTAAATCTGCTAGTAATTGGTCAATTGCGTTACACAGTTTTTTATTTCCGATATTCTTCCATTTTAATTTTAAGATTATTTTTCGTCCTATTATCCTCATTTCAAAAGTACAAAAAGTTCCGAATATAACCGAACTTTTAAAATCATTTAACATTCCGTCAACTTTAAAAACAAAAGACAATGTATTCATTTTCAACAACTAAATACTTCCCTACTCCCATCTTGTCCATTATAGAGATAGTTTAGTCACAATATTTTTATTCCAATTCTTTTATGCTCCACGTATTTATAAAAAAAATCCCGATTCTTTCGAATCGGGATCATTTTATCGTTCATATTGGCAACAGCTATGTAGCTTTCCATAATCATCGGCGCTGGCTTTTACCTCACCGGCATCATGTCCTGCTTTGGCTATCGATTCCTGAATCTGTAACGGTGTTGCCTTTTCTTCGTTCATGATCACATGTAACGACTGACTATCGGCCGTCCATATCGCCGATTTAACACCCGGAACCGCATAAGCTGCTTTTTCGATACGCTTTTTACACATCTCGCAATTCCCTTTTACGGCAATATCGTGTTTCCCATTTTTGTTTTTCTTTTCCTGTGCCTGTGCCGCAAATCCTACTAACGACACTAAAAGCAATACTATTATTTTTTTCATGGTTTTTAATTTTAGTTATTTAATTTTAAATCGCAATCCGGCATAATACATCTGTCCGAATACCGGCGCATAGATGATCGAACTATCAAATGACGGACCAAATGGGTTTTCGGCTCCTAAAATAGCTTTTTTCTGTTTATAATTTCCAATATTTTCACCTCCTACATACACTTCGAATGTACTGGAAAAGGTTCGGGTAATCTGTGCGTTCATCACCGAAAATGACGGTGAATAATCCGGTAAACGGTCGCGCAATAAAGCATTATCGGCTGTATTTGGCAAACGTTGTTCTCCCATCCAGTTATAGGTAAAGTCAAATTTCCATTGTTGTCCTTTTTCTTTGATATGTGTTTCGTAAGCCAGATTCGCAAAAACACGGTGTTTGGCTTGTAATGGACGTTCTTTGGCTCCGCTTAAATAATCCGTCTGGATGTCATAATATTTATAGGCCGTACGCAGGTTCAGGTGTTTGAAAAATTCGTAGTTGAACTCCAATTGCAAACTATTTGCATACGACTTACCGTCTAAATTATAAAACAATACCTGTTGCGGACTCGCATATAAATCGACCACCGCCTGATTTTCGAAATCGGTACGATAAAAGTCCACACTTACCTCAGCCGTTTTTCCAAAAAGACTAAAGCCCTGCATAAAGCTCACTCCGTAATTCCAGGCAATTTCCGGATCCAATCCGTAAATTTTTCCACCTGTATTCAGGATGTTAAACGCTCTTGAAGTCGCAAACAATTGTTGGTTTTCGGCAAAGATATTCGCACTTCTTTTTCCTCTTCCCGCCGATGCTCTGAAAACCGCTTTTTCCCACGGATTGTATCGCAGGTGTAAACGCGGTGTAAAGAAAGCACCCAATCGGTTGTGAACATCATAACGCGCTCCGGCAACCAGACTAAAGTTATCCGTATTGTCGTAGGTATATTCAAAAAAGGCTCCGATAGAGTTGTCACGACGACTTACATCCATACCCGATCCTACAAATACATATTCGTTATAATCATCGGAAGTAAAATTTAACCCGGTTGAAAATTTATTCAGTGTATTGCTGATAATCGAGTTAAAAATCAGATTGGAATAAAAGCTGTTTTGCTGGATATTATACTGGTTAAACCCAAAATAAGATTCCTGTTTGTGATAATTAAACGAGTTCTGGAATCCGATACTCTGGTACGGCATATCCGGAAATACATATCCGATTTTTGTGGAAAGGTCTACTTTATCGGTGTTGATTTCAGATCCCCAATAGTTGTTGGTAAATTTATCCCGATCCGGATCAAAGTCCACCTGTCCGGTTTGTTTTTCATCGCGCATATAGCGAAGATTGATAAAGCTTACCCAGCCTTTTTCAGCATCAGCATACTGCCAGCGATTGAGCACGTTGATTTGTTTCCCCAAGGGATTGTCCAGGAAACCATCGTTATTCATATCGTTTTTAGCCACACGCGCATTTCCATGCAGAAAAAGACTACTACTCCATTTATCAGATATTTTTTTATTGAAATGCGTATTTAATTCGTAACGACTATCGGTCGATCCGTAGGCATTCAGGAAAAACGGAATATCATTTGCAGGCTTGATCAACTCGGTATTGATCTGACCGGAGATACTTTCATAGCCATTTACCACGCTTCCGGCTCCTTTGGTTACCTGAATACTTTCAACCCAGGTTCCCGGCGTAAAAGACAAACCATACGCTTGTGACGCACCGCGTACAGAAGGGATATTTTCTTCGGCAATCAGAATATACGGACTGGTCAATCCCAGCATTTTGATCTGTTTGCTTCCGGAAATCGCATCCGAAAAGTTCACATCAATCGACGGATTGGTTTCAAAACTTTCGGAAAGGTTACAACAAGCTGCCTTAAGTAATTCTTTACTACTCATCGTAACGACATTGGCCGTTTTGACATACGATTTCTGCAAACTGTTTCGCTTGGTTTGTACAACAACCTCGCCCAGTGTTTTTGAGGGTTTAATATTTATCCTGACCGCTTTCGGTTCGTGAATTTCAAGTGTTTGTGTCTCATAGCCCACATAACTGATCAACAATAGATGATTTTCTTTTGAATACGGCAGACTAAAAGCCCCGTTTTCGTCGGTGGTTACTCCAATTGTGGTATCCTTCCAGGTTACGGAAGCTCCAATTACAGGTAGATTGTGTTCATCGGTAATCGTACCTGTTACATTTTCTTGTGCTGTTATAAAATTAACAAACAGCAGCAGAAAAAACATAAAGTTCTTGTGCATAATTTAATTTTTAATGTTTGAATGTAAGGTATGCGCAACGTGCGCAGGATTTCAAAGCATTAAAAATCAGGCGTAAAAAATATATTGGCAGTAGAGTTTAAAGAGTGGCGGCGCATTACTATCGCAGTAAAAAGACGGAATATCGCTTTTTACAACTACTTCCTCCACTTCACTGTCGACAACCGGTTTCCAGTTATCGGCAATAGTAAAAGCACCCAGATCAAGCTGGAAGCTTTTTACAATGATATTATCGGTAGTATTTTTCTTTAAGTCGACTTTACTATTGGAACAACAGCTGTCTTTTTTTTCGGTGGCGGCACAACAGGAACTTTCCGAATCGGATGTTTCCATACACGGCATTTCCGATTTGTAGGCCAATGAAACCGAGGCGATTTCACCACCACAATAATGCACATTAAAAGCCAGTCCGACATTGGAGACCAATATCAGCATTGCTATAAGTATACTAATGTGCTTTTTAATTTTCATTGCCACAAAAATAGTACTTTTTTTGTAGTACTGTGTTAATGACTTTATAATTCGATACTTTGTTCCAGTTCCGGAATGATACATTCATAGCCGTATCGCGTTTCGATGGTCGCTTTTAATTCGGTAAAACTATCGGCTTCACCGTGTACCAGAAATATCGTTTTCGGTTTATTTTCCAGTTCCGACAGCCAGTTTACCAAATCGTCCTGATCGCCATGTGCCGACAATCCTTCGATTTCAACGACCTTTGCTTCGACCGGATAATAACGTCCGTAAATTTTCAGTTCCTTTTCGCCTTCCAGTAATTTCCGACCGCGGGTTCCTTCGGCCTGATAACCTACAATAACAACAGTCGTTTCCGGTCGGACGATATAGCGTTCCAGATAACTTAAAACACGCCCACCGGTGATCATTCCGCTTGCCGCAATAACCACTTTCGGCCGATCGTCGTAAATCGCTTCGATTGTTTCTTCATAATTGGTGATCATCGTAAACATTTCGCACATTCCGGTACATTCGTCCCATTTTAGTTTGTGCCATTTTTCATTGTCGGTAAAAATATCCAGGACTTTAATTCCCATCGGCGTATCAATAATATACGGCATATCGGGTATTCGCCCTTCCTTTTTAAGTTGCCAGATCAGATACATGATACTTTGCGCCCTTTCGACCGCAAAACTCGGAATCACTACATTACCACCTCTTTCGTAGGTTTCGTTAATACAGGCTTCCAGTTCGGCTTTCGGATCGTTGTCCGGATGCTTTTTGTTTCCGTAGGTACTTTCCAGAAAAATATAATCGGCTTGTTTCGGATGTACCGGCGGATACAACAATACATCATTGTCACGCCCGATATCGCCCGAAAACACGAGTTTTTTGCCATCAATCTCCAATGTAATGGAACAAGCCCCCAAAATATGACCCGCATAAAAATAGGTTGCCGTTATTCCCGCTTCCAATTCAAAAGGCGTATCGATGGCGATGACTTTAAAATGTGGTAGTACCTTATCGGCCTGTTCGACCGTATAGAGCGGTTCGGCCGGATCGTGTTTTGAATAATGTTCTTTATTAGCTTTTTCGGCTTCCTCTTCCTGAATTTTGGCACTATCCTGTAAAATCAGATTACTGATCGACTTTGTGGGTCCGGTACAAAAGATTTTTCCATCAAAGCCTTCGTTAACCAATCGTGGCAGCCATCCGCAATGATCCAAATGACCGTGCGTGAGCAATACATAATCGATGGTAGATGGCTGTACGGATAGCGGATTCCAGTTAAAACTTCGCAATAATTTCCCACCCTGAAACAAACCGCAATCAACCAAAATACGAATGCCGTTATCACTTTCGATAAGTGTTTTGGAACCGGTTACCGTACCGGCGGCACCTAAAAACTGAATTTTCATACGCTAATCGTTAAAAATTTTACATTGATTTCCGATGTGTTCGCATAAGGCCGAGGCTTCGCGGATAATGTTTTTAATGCGGTTCGGATGTACATTTACATCTTCCAGCAACTGACTGTTATCCAATATATCGTAGGCAAGCAAAGCTCCGATGATCAATAGTTTTTCCTTTTCACTTTGCGTCAGTGTTGTCAGACAGGTAATCGGGAAAAGTCCGCTTTCCTCTATTTTAAATTTCAGACTTTCTTTTTCGGGATAATCCCAGCTCACCATCTTTAAATCGGAACACCGCCCAAATTGCAGAGCTTCGGTTGTAAAACGGTTGTTCGTAATCACCCAACATCGGGTGATCGTATCGCTCTGACTAAAAATAGAATGGGTTTTACTTTTCAGATCATTAAACCGGGACAAAATATACATCGGCACTTTTACATCCGATTTAATATCGTTCCGGCTGTGAAATTTACATTCGACCATTCCGATTCGTTGGTCTTTTTTGATCAGCACATCCACCTCATGTGATACACATTTCCCGTTTAAAACCAGATTGGTCTTAGCTGCGTATCCTTCATTTTGGAACAATAGTGCCACATATTTTTCAAAGAAAAAACCGGCCGGTCCCAAAGCCTGAACTGCCGCTTTTAGATTATAACGGGCCGCGTGTACTTTTGATGTTTTTTTTAATAGCTGAAAAGCCTGACGGTTTATTTTCCGGGTAGGCATACCATCGTAAAGCTGGTTGACGATTACATTGAGAATCTCTTCTATTTTTTCCGGACTGGCTCCGGACATTTGCAGGGAACGTTTCAGTTTTTCACTGTCGAATTTCACGATATCTCCCGACTGTTTAACAACTTTCATCCTTTAAATCGCTTTTTTTCACTTCTTTAAAGGTACAAAAAATATTACGATTTTTTCTTTTGATAATAAAATGCCGGCAGGAATAATATCAGGAACAACGGCTGAATCAAAAACCGGCGAATATAAAACAACGTCATATAGTCGGGTTTTTCCGAACTTCGTAGCAGTATGATAAAAGCGGCTAACAATACCACATAAAAGAAGACATATAATATCCCGGAAAGCTGGAGCAGTGATTTTTCTCTAAAAACAATATAGATAATAAATAAAGATATCGCAGTATTTAGCCAATATCGCAATGACAGACTAACGACCAATCGTCCGGTTTCGTAAGCCGGTAAAACCGCATTCTGAAAAGTCCCTCTGAAAAATTCCAGAAATGGATCGTAAAAAAGCTTACTTTCAAAAGCCCGGATAACGGCCAGCAACACAACTGCCAACACGACCCCTAAAATGGTTTGCTTATTTTTCCACACGTTTTGTAGCATATCCGGAGAATTTCTGAACCCAAAGTACCCATAATAAAAAAACAACGCCGTAGATAAACAACGGAAAAACGACCCCATGCAGTAAATGTTCCTGCTCCGGAAAACGATCTATAGCCATTGTTAATAAAACAATCCGGATAACATTAAGAATATGAATCAGGGCAATTCCGATAATAATATAGAGAAAGGTTTTTTTCCAACCGGACGAAAAAGCAAAGATAAAAGCCGCAAACAGAATCATAATACTCACCGCATTACATCCTTCGATAATTCGCACTATCGGTTTGTCCCGCAGCAGGATTACTGCCGATGCATCCTGAGTGCTTGGTGCGGTTGTTATCGGTTCTCCCAGAAAGAGTAATGTTTTTTCGACCTGGAAAGCCACCGAAGTCGTAATACCATCGGTTTGAAACTTTTCGGCATCATACTGCCCGAGGTACAATTTATATACCACTGTTAGTACAATATAGAGCAGCAGAAATTTTATCAGAAAGATAAAAAATGGCTTATACTGGAGGAATAGATTTTTCAAACCGCTTTATTTTTAACAAAAATATAAAAATTAAAATGCTCCAAATAAATACTTTTGCAAAAAGAATGTTATGAAATTTCAAGAATTAGAACCAAAAGTAAAGGCAATTGTAGCCGATGCCAATGATAGCAGAGATGAAAAATTAAAAAACATCTGTCAGCTTTTACAGGATCACATTGAATATTACAACTGGGTTGGTTTTTATTTCCGCAACGGCGATAAGGAAGAACTGGTATTAGGCCCCTATGTAGGCGCTGCTACCGATCATACTGTAATTCCGTTTGGAAAAGGTATTTGCGGACAAGTGGCGGTTTCCAATCAGAATTTTGTGGTTCCCGATGTAAAAGCGCAGGACAATTATATTGCCTGTAGTCTTACGGTAAAATCAGAAATCGTGGTGCCGCTTTTTGTAAATGGTATCAACATTGGTCAGATTGATATTGACTCACATGTCCTGGATCCGTTCACAGCGGCAGACGAGCGTTTTCTGGAATTTGTAAATCAGGAGGTTGCACAACTTTTTTAACATTGTTTCCTGTTTTTATTTGTTAGTTACAAAAATTAAGCTACCTTTGCACACGAAATAGGATTACCCTAATTCACTACATAATAATCATTTAAATAATATTAGCATGTATTTAACTAAAGAAGTTAAAGCGGACATTTTCGCAAAACACGGTGGAAATGCAGTTAACACAGGTTCTGCAGAAGGACAAATTGCGTTATTCACATTCAGAATTAATCACTTGACCGGACACTTAAAAATTAATCGTCACGATTACAACACTGAGCGTTCACTTGTGAAATTGGTAGGTAAAAGAAGAAGTCTTCTTGACTACTTAAAGAAAAAAGATATCAACAGATATCGTGAGATTATCAAAGAATTAAACATCAGAAAATAATCACTGAAAAGAGGCGCCTGCGCGCCTCTTTTTGTTTTGTATATTTTGACAGAAAAAAGTTTGGTTTTTCATTGGGTATTAGACAACTACACAACAACAACGACAACAACACAACTAAAACCCATTTGTCTAATTAAGAATTAAAATTAATTTTATGGTTCCTAAGGTTACCCAAGAAATTATCGATTTAGGTGATGGAAGAACAATCACTATCGAAACAGGAAAACTAGCCAAACAAGCAGACGGTTCTGTCGTGGTTCGTATGGGCGATGCAATGTTATTAGCAACTGCTGTATCTGCCCGTACCGCCAGTCCAGTAGATTTCCTACCATTAACAGTAGATTATCGCGAAAAATTTGCCGCAGCCGGACGTTTTCCGGGTGGTTTCTTTAAACGTGAAGCACGTCCAAGTGATAGCGAAGTTTTAACCATGCGTCTTGTTGACCGTGTTTTACGCCCGTTATTCCCGGACGATTACCATGCTGAAACGCAGGTAATGATCCAATTAATGTCGCATGACGAAAATGTGATGCCAGATTCATTAGCCGGTTTGGCTGCTTCTGCTGCATTAGCTGTTTCCGACATTCCATTTTCAACGTATATCTCTGAAGTACGTGTGGGTCGTATCGACGGAAAATTCGTGATCAACCCTAGCAAACAGGATTTAGAAAAATCGGACATCGATATGATGATCGGAGCTTCTTTGGATTCCGTTGCCATGGTAGAAGGAGAAATGAAAGAAATCTCCGAAAAAGAAATGGTGGAAGCAATCAAATTTGCACACGAAGCCATTAAAGTGCAAATCAACGCACAAATCAAGCTACGTGCCGCTTTAGGTCTTACTGAAGTACGTACGTATGAGCAAGAGAAAAATGACGAGGCTATTTATGCAAAAGTAAAAGAAGCTGCCTACGACAAATGCTATGCAATCGCACAGGAAGGAACTTCGAAACAAGAAAGAGGTGAAAAATTCGCCCTTGTGAAAGAAGAAGTAATCGCCCTATTTACAGAAGAAGAATTAGCAGAAAACGGTGATTTAGTTTCCAAATACTTTTCTAAAACACAAAAAGAAGCCGTTCGTAATGTAATTTTAGATTTAGGATTACGTCTTGACGGAAGAAAAACTACTGAAATCCGTTCTATCTGGAGCGAAGTAAACTACCTTCCTTCAACACACGGATCGGCTGTATTTACCAGAGGTGAAACACAGGCATTAGCTACCGTAACTCTTGGAACTTCAAGAGAAGCGAATATTATTGATTTACCTTCTGAACAAGGAGAAGAAAGATTCTATCTTCACTATAATTTCCCACCATTCTCAACCGGTGAAGCAAAACCTTTACGAGGAACTTCCCGTCGAGAAGTAGGTCACGGAAACTTAGCACAACGTGCTTTAAAAAATATGATTCCTGCCGATTGTCCTTACACTATCCGTGTAGTATCGGAAGTATTGGAATCGAACGGTTCGTCTTCGATGGCTACGGTTTGTGCCGGAACACTAGCGTTGATGGATGCGGGTATTCAAATCAGCAAGCCGGTTTCGGGTATTGCAATGGGACTTATCTCAGACGATAAAACAGGCCGTTGGGCTGTATTATCCGACATCCTTGGTGACGAGGATCACTTAGGAGATATGGACTTTAAAGTTACCGGAACTGCCGATGGTATCACTGCTTGTCAGATGGATATTAAAATCGAAGGATTGGCCTACGACATCATGGAAAAAGCCCTTGAACAGGCTCGTGACGGACGTTTGCATATTTTAGGTAAACTTACCGAAACTATTGCACAGCCAAATCCTACCGTTAAACCGAAAGCTCCGAAAATTATTAAAATTGAAATCCCTAAAGATTTCATCGGTGCCGTTATCGGACCAGGTGGTAAAAACATTCAGGCATTACAAGCTGAAACCGAAACTACTATCGTTATCAACGAAGAAGGTAATCTTGGTATCATCGAAATCCTTGGAACCAATGCTGCCGGAATGGAAAAAGCAATCAGCTCAATCCAAAATACTATTTTCTCTCCTGTAGAAGGCGAAACCTACACTGTAAAAGTGGTTAAAGTTCTTGAATTCGGAGCAGTAGTAGAATTTGTACCAGGTAAAGAAACCTTACTTCACGTTTCGGAATTAGACTGGAAACGCGTTGAAAATGTAGCCGATGTAATTAAAATCGGAGATGTATTTGATGTGAAGTACATGGGTATCGATCCGAAAACCAAAAAAGCAAAAGTTTCTAAAAAAGCTTTATTGCCAAGACCTCCAAGAGAAAACAAACCGGAGGAGAAAAAAGACACTACGCAACAAGGTTAATTTTTTATAAAAATTAATTCATAAAAAGCCCTGATTCTTTATTGAATCGGGGCTTTTACTTTATTTCCCTTTCACGAGAAAAAATGTTAAAGTTTTCAAAATAATTTTTTGGCCCGATATTATTCCTACTTTTGGCATTCTGCTATATTATCAATCAAAACTTTTATTTTATAAATGATCCTCAAAAACCCTCCCAAACAATTATGCATTCTAATATTTTATACCCTTTTTTTTAGCTTTTCGGAAACCTCTGCACAATCTGACGAACGGTATATAATTAAAATGCACGACAGTATTGTCGGCAAACAAGCCCTTACTATTAACAACGGTTATTTTCATACCAACCCATACGCTGTTAGCAATGGTAGGTATCGTTATTATACCACTACCGACAATTATATAAAAGGTACCGTTGTATACGAAAACCAAAACTATTACGACATTGATCTAAAGTACGATTTGTATCAAGATATCCTTATCTACAGACCTACAGCCGAATCCGGAAATATTGGTATCGAGCTTATTGCGCAAAATGTAGACTACTTTATGCTTAACAACAAAAAATTTGTCAACGTGGGCAAAACGGTTTCCCCTATGATCACTTTTATTAAAGGTTATTATGAGGAAAGTCTGAATGGAAAAAACTTTATTTTCTATATCAAACACCACAAAGACAGAAAAGATGTGATGAATGAAACCCGCAGTTATACTGAGTTTGAAGACAATAACGAGTATTTTATCTTCCGTAATGACACCTATCACAAAATAGCTTCCAAAAGCGATATCATCGCGTTATTTCCCGATCTGAAAAAGAAGATCAACGATTTGTACAGTATGAACAAATCACTCGAAAAAGAAAACAAATATCTTTTTTATGAAACTGTAATCCACAAAATCAATTACCTACTCGAAAACACCACCCATCCGTAATGAAGAAAATTTTACTTGCTCTGTTCATCCTCGTGTTCAGTCAGGCTGCTTTTTCTCAGGAAAAACAGAAATTATCCCTGGAACTGATCAATTCCGATGTCCCGACAACCTTAACCAAAATAGAATCCCTATCGGGTTATAAATTCTATTTTGACAGCGCATGGCTGGAAGGTTATAAAGACATCCGTATTACAAAAAACTACAATCAGGCGTCACTTGACGAAATCCTGACTGATGTTTTTAATGCTACTGACCTAAACTTTTATATCGACAAAAACAACGTGATTCTGACCAACAACAGCATCATCTACGCTAAGCTTGTTGACAATTATTTTGGCGAAACCGCTACCCCGAAAACAGATGAAATCGTTATTCAGGGTGATCCGGTTTTTTACCAGCAATACAACGATAATTCTTCTGCCAATGACACCCGAAATAATTCCATTTCTCTTATTGGTAAAGAATCGCAAAAAACCGGCAAAAAAACATTTGAACTTTCCGGTTATATCAAAAACACAAAAAATGGTGCGCCAATTGCCAATGTTATCATTAAAACACCAAACAACGAAGCTACCGCAATGACCGATGACAAGGGACATTACAGTATTCAGCTTCCATCGGGTATTAATGTCGTAGAAGTAGAATCGTTTACGCATAAGAAAATTTCCCGTAAGCTAATGATGTACAACAACGGAACGCTAAACCTTAATATTATCGAAAACGTTACCCTACTGGAAGAAGTTAACGTTCGCGGTAAAAAACGCGATGGAATAAAAGGTTCTATTGCCGGAGTTACATCCATCAACCTAAAAGATCTGAAAAACGTTCCGACAGTTTTGGGAGAACGCGACATTCTTAAAATTGCAACTACAATTCCCGGTATTAAAGCAGCCGGCGAAGGCTCAGCCGGTGTAAACGTACGTGGTGGTAAAGAAGACCAAAACCTGTTTTTACTGGACAATGCCACGCTATACAATCCGTCGCACTTTTTCGGATTATTCTCTGCTATAAACCCGTATACTATCGATAAAGCCGATATTTACAAAGGAAGCATTCCGGCAGAATTCGGAGGACGATTGTCTTCGGTTTTTGATATTGCAACCAAAAACGGAAACACAACCAAGCTATCCGGTGAAGGTGGTATCGGCCCTGTAACCAGTAACTTGATGATAACTACGCCTATCGTAAAAGAAAAATCCAGCTTACTAATTGGCGGACGAGCTACTTATTCCGACTGGATTTTAAAATCGCTGGATGAGCCATCGCTAAAAAATAGTCAGGCAAATTTCTATGATATGATTGCCAAATACAATCATAAAATTAACGACAACAACAGTGTTGAAGCAACTTTCTATTACAGCCGTGATGCTTTTAGTATTACATCGGATTCGCTTTACAAATACAGTAACCGATTGGCCACATTGCGATGGAATCATACTTTTAACGAAAAACACAAAGGAGCCCTTATTCTGACCAATTCGGAGTATAAATTCAATATTGATTTCGATCAGCCAAGAAGTCTGCGATCTTTTGACTATGGTTATAAAATCGATGAAACACAGTTTCAGTTAAAAATGGATTATAACTACGATAAGAAACACACCTTTAATTATGGTATTACCAGCAAACTATATGGTGTAAATCCGGGTTATCTGAATCCAATTGGTGAAGATTCCAAACTATTACCGGTTACGCTCCAAAAGCAAAAAGGTCTGGAATCGGCTATTTATATTTCCGACTCCTATAAAGTATCGGATAAATTATTGTTCAATATTGGATTCCGTTACTCCTTATTTGCCGCATTAGGCGCTTCGGATCAGCGAATTTATGAAGACGGCCTTCCGAAAAGTGATGCTACCGTTGCCGAAGTACAATCGTTTGGCAATAATGAAATTGTCAAAACCTACGGTGGATTCGAACCACGACTATCGGTTAAATATTCGTTTACCGAAGACTTTTCGATTAAAGCCGGTTATGACAAAACGTATCAGTATATGCACTTACTGTCGAGCAATACCACGCAGTCGCCAACAGATACCTGGAAATTGTCCGACATTAATGTAAGACCTCAGGAGGCACAACAATTTTCATTAGGAGCCTATAAAACATTCGAAGACGAACTGTATGAAGTGAGTCTTGAAGGTTATTACAAACGTATGAACAACATTCTTGACTATAAAGTAGGTGCCGAAATCATGCTCAATCAGAATATCGAAACCGAACTGTTACAAGGAAAAGGAAAAGCCTATGGCGTGGAGTTATTATTAAAGAAAACCGCCGGAAAACTGAATGGATGGATCGGTTATACCTATTCCAGAACTCTTATACAATTAGACAGTTCGTTCAACGAGGAAAAGGTAAACAACGGTAACTTCTTTGCCGCCAACTTTGACAAACCACATGACTTTAGTGCCGTTTTAAACTATAAATTCACCAAACGATACAGTTTGTCGATGAACTTTATCTACCAAACCGGTAGACCTGTTACCTATCCTGTAGGGAAATATCAGTTTGGTAATGCTGAGTATACGTTGTACAGCGATCGAAATGCATTCCGTATCCCGGATTATTACCGACTGGATATCGGTTTGAACATTGAAGGAAATCACAAGGTTAAAAAACTGGCACACAGTTTCTGGAACATCTCCGTATATAACGTACTGGGACGTAACAACCCGTATTCCGTATATTTTGTAACTGAAAACGGAGAGGTAAAAGGATATAAAACATCCATTTTCTCGATTCCGATTCCTACAATTACTTACAATTTCAAATTTTAACGCATAGCTACGTTATGAAAAAAATAGTTGCAATCAAACTAATACTCCTGCTATTAATCGGTATTGGTTTTACCAATTGTACCGATCCGTATAAAATGGAGACCAACACCTTTGAAGATGCCTTGGTTATAGAAGCTACGCTAACAAACATCATGCAGAAACAAAAGGTCAAAATTACCCGTTCCTACCGTCTTGAAGATAGCGCTCCGGTTTTTGAAGAAGGTGCCGATGTATATGTTACGGATAGCGATGGTAACCAGTACAATTTTGTTCAGGACAACAATATGTATATTTCCACACAAGCTTTTCAGCCGGTTCCCGGAAAAAATTACGAGTTGACCATTATCACCAACGATGGTAAAAAATATGTATCGTCTAAAGAAATCTTACCCGCTAGTAGTCCTATCCAGGATGTAACAGCCAGCGTTCAAACTATTGATGGCAAAAGAGGGGTTGAAATCCGGGCGAAAAGTTTTGATCCGTCCAACAGCTCCAGATACTATCGTTTTGAATATGAAGAAACCTATAAAATTGTTTCACCAAAATGGATTCCTCTTAAAGCTATAATAACTGGACCTGAATCGATCGAAATGGTTCCCAGAGTGGGCGAAACCCGTACCTGTTACAGTACCGACAAATCGACCGACATTTTGTTATTAAACACCAATGAAACGCCGGAAGACCGCGTGGATTTTCCGGTACGTTTTATTAGTGATCAAAACTATATTATAAGTCACCGTTACAGTATTCTGGTACACCAGTATATCCATAACCTACATGCCTATAATTTTTACAAAGCGTTAAAAACAATATCCGATGGTTCCGGGAATGTATTGTCACCCAACCAACCCGGATTCCTTAGCGGAAATTTAAAATGTGTATCGAATCCGAACGAAAAGGTGATCGGTTTCTTCGATGTTGCCAGTGTTTCATCAAAACGGATTTTCTTTGATTATACCGATTTTTTCCCAGGAATACCACTACCTCCGTTTAAAGTGAACTGTAATGAACTGTCGATGGATTTCTGCTTTCAGCCGTTAAATCCATTTTGTGATGGCCCTTCAGTCATGGCTTATTTAAATACAAACCTGATGGCAATCTATGAATATGAAAACGCTCCAGTATACATTATGGTTCCGACACCATGTTCCGACTGTACCTCTTTTTCGTCTACCGTAATACCTCCTTTTTGGCAATGAGAAAAAATATTTTACCCCTAATTATAATTGGCGCCAGCTGTTTCGTTAGTCAGAATGCTATCGGACAGGGCAGTTCCAGAAAAAGCACTTTGACAATTTCTGCCAAGGAGCGTATCTATTTACATGCTAATACCAACACCCTTTTAACCGGTGAATCCTGTTACTATAACCTGTATTGCCTCAATCCGGGCAGTAATACCGCAAGCAGTATCAGTAAAATCGCTTATATCGAATTAATCGATACGGATAAAAAGAGTGTCATAAAACAAAAAGTATTTCTGGAAAATGGAGTTTCCCAAGGGGATTTCTTTATCCCTACTACCCTAAAAACCGGAAATTATAAACTGATAGCCTATACCAACTGGATGCTTAACAACAGTGCTTCCGATTTTTTTCAGTCGGACATTGTGATTATCAATCCGTTTCAACCGGGCAAAAAATCGGCCGATCCAAACGCTACACTTCCCAAAAACACTACTGATAAAGTGAATAGTGACTATATCGCTATTAGCAGCGAGAAAAAAAACTTTGGAAGCCGGGAAAAAATTAATCTGAATATTAATCCTCTGGCCAATGGCAGCAAAGGTGTTTATTCGCTTTCCGTTCGAAAAGTAGATGCATTAGGAAACCCATCCGTTACAACACCGCAGACTTTTATTTCGAATGCGGCGAATACCACACCTTTGACCGGCGGCAATGGCATCCTGCATATACCGGAGTTGCGAGGCGAGTTATTGTCGGGAAAAATTGTTTCCAAAAACAATAAAGAGATACAGCAAAAAAACATCGCTTTATCACTTCCTGGAAAATCATTTGACCTAAAAATGGCAGTAACCGACCAATCGGGCCGTTTTACCTTTATTTTAGACCGTTACCCGAACAGCAACAATGCCGTGATTCAGGTTGTTGGCACTGATCGTAATGAATATAACATTGTGCTCGACGACTCTAAAAATATCGATCTGTCGCAATTGCGTTTCCCTGAAACTTTTGATTTAAATCCGATCTATAAATCGGCAATCGAAGAACGTTCTACTGCCAACCAGATTGAAAACGCCTATTATTCTAAAAAAAGAGACAGTCTCGAAGTCGCGCCACGTACACAACCGTTTTACAACCCGTTGCAAAAGGATTATATCCTGGACAATTATACCCGTTTTTCGTCCTTTAGAGAAACGATCACGGAGATTATTCAAGAACTTTTCTTCCGCGAAAAAGGCGGTAAACATTCCGTTCATATTCGTAACGTGGCAACCAACGACGGTTCGATAGAGATTCCTCTGGTTATGGTTGATGGTCTTTTAATACAGGATACTGACGAATTATTCCAATACAATACGAATAATATCCAGAAAATATCGGTAATCAACAAGCCTTATATTTACGGACCACTAACGTATAGCGGTGTGATCAATATCATCACAAAAAATTTTGATTATACAACAAAAGCCTCTGGTGATTTTATTAAAAAAACAGAAATAAACAGGCCACAGAAAAAGAAAACATATCATAACCCGAAATACGACGGAACCCAACAACTCGACCGAATTCCGGATTATCGTTATCAACTCGCCTGGTTTCCGAACCTAAACATTGATCAGGAGTCGGCTAATGTTTCTTTTTACAGTTCAGATATTAAAGGAACTTTTGAAATTGTGCTGGAAGGATTTACCGAAAACGGCCAACCGGTTTACGCTAAAGATTATATCGAAATACAATAATACGATTTCGCTAAAGTCGGATAATCGAAACGATTCGTAATGGAAAGGGATTGATAAAAACTATTTATCAGTTCCTTTTCTAACTATTACTTACCATTTAAAGTTTTAACGAAACGAATATGTTATGAAAAAAACTATTACAACCAAACTACTATTCTTACTACTGATCTGCTTTGGTCTGACCAATTGTACCGATCCGTATAAGATTCAGACCGATACCTTTGAAGATATATTGGTCGTGGAAGCCACACTGACAAATATTCTTCAAAAACAAACAGTGAAACTCACCCGTACTAACCGATTTGAGGATATGCTGTCAACTGTTGAGAAAAATGCCGTTGTTTTTGTGACCGACAGCGACGGAACCCAATACGATTTTGTGGAAGATAACAATGTCTACACCTCGGTAAACGAATTTGAACCCGTTCACGGTAAACAATACAGACTAACCGTTCTAACCAGTGACGGTAAAAAATATATATCGTCCAGCGAAGTCTTACCGGCTGTTAACAACCTGCAGGATGTAACTGCCAGCGTACAAACCGTTGACGGTATTAGAGGTGTTGAAATACGGGCAAAAAGTTTAGACCCATCCAACAGTTCGCAATACTATCGTTATGAGTATGAAGAAACCTATAAAGTGATATCACCAAAATGGATTCCTTTTAAAGCGATCATAACAGGACCTCGGGAAATTCAGGTGATACAGCGAACCCAGGAAGCTAAGATTTGTTATAGTACCGACAAATCGACCGATATTATTTTATTAAACACTGGCGAAACAAACGAAAACCGTGTGGATTTTCCGGTACGTTTTATAAGCAATCAGAATTATATTATCAGTTACCGGTATAGTATTCTGGTACATCAGTATGTACATAACCAACATGCCTATAACTATTACAAAACCTTACAAAAAGTATCCGGTGGTTCCGGCAATGTACTATCGCCAAACCAACCCGGTTATTTTAGCGGAAACTTAAAATGTGTCACGAACCCGAACGAAAAGGTAATCGGTTTCTTCGATGTGGCCTCGGTTTCTTCCAAACGGATCTTCTTTGATTATGCCGATCTGTTTCCCGGCGAACCGCTACCGCCTTTTAAAGTAGCATGTAACGAACTGGTTTTGGATTTCTGTTTTACTCCGCCATTCTGTGATGGAGAATCCATCTTGGCTTATCTGTCTACAAACGTGATGGCTGTTTATGAATTTATCGATGCACCGATATACACTTTTATTCCTACTCCATGTGCCGACTGCTCTTCTTTTTCAAATAATCAGATACCGCCTTTCTGGGAATGATTTTGACAGCAATAGCCTCTAAAAACAGTTACATATTTTAACGAAACAAATATGTTATGAAAAAAACAGTTATAACCAAACTACTATTCTTACTACTGATCTGCTTTGGTCTGACCAATTGTACCGATCCGTATAAGATCCATACCGATGCCTTTGAGGACATATTGGTCGTGGAAGCCACACTAACGAATATTCTTCAAAAACAAACTATAAAAATCACCCGTACCAACCGATTTGAGGATGTACTACCGATTTTTGAAGAAAATGCCGTTGTTTTTGTAACCGACAGCGACGGTACCCAATACGATTTTGTGGAAGATAACAATGTCTACACCTCGGTAAACGAATTTGAACCCGTTCACGGTAAACAATACAAACTGACTGTTCTGACCAGTGACGGTAAAAAATATGTATCGTCCAACGAAGTCTTACCGGCTGTTAACAACCTACAGGATGTAACTGCCAGCGTACAAACCGTTGACGGCATAAGAGGGGTTGAAATACGGGCAAAAAGCTATGATCCGACCAATAGTTCGCAATACTATCGTTATGAGTATGAAGAAACCTATAAAGTGATATCACCAAAATGGATTCCTTTTAAAGCGATCATAACAGGACCTCAGGAAATTCAGATGGTACAACGAACCGAAGAAGCCAAGATTTGTTACAGTACCGACAAATCGACCGACATTATTTTATTAAACACCGGCGAAACAAACGAAAACCGCGTGGATTTTCCGGTACGCTTTATCAGCAATCAGAATTATATTATCAGTTACCGGTATAGCATTCTGGTACATCAGTATGTACATAACCAACATGCGTATAACTATTACAAAACCCTTCAAAAAGTATCCGGCGGTTCCGGCAATGTATTATCGCCAAACCAACCCGGTTATTTTAGCGGAAACTTAAAATGTGTTACGAATCCGAACGAAAAGGTAATCGGTTTCTTCGATGTAGCCTCAGTTTCTTCCAAACGGATCTTCTTTGATTATGCCGATCTGTTCCCCGGTGAACCGAAACCACCTTTTAAAGTAGAATGTAACGAACTGAAACAGGTATTTTGTTTTATAGGTTTTGGATGTCAGGGAGAATTTATTTTAAGCTATCTACGGTTCAACATTATGAGTGTGTATATATTTGAAAATGCTCCGGAATATACTATGGTTCCATCTGCCTGTGGCGATTGTTCTTCTTTTTCGAATAATCAGATACCGCCTTTCTGGGAATGATTTTGATAGCAATAGCGCTAAAAACAGTTACATATTTTAACAAAACAAATATGTTATGAAAAAAACAGTTATAACCAAACTACTATTCTTACTACTGATCTGCTTTGGTCTGACCAATTGTACCGATCCGTATAAGATCCATACCGATACCTTTGAAGATATATTGGTCGTGGAAGCCACACTAACAAATATCCTTCAAAAACAAACCATAAAACTCACCCGTACCAACCGATTTGAGGATGTACTGTCAACCTTTGAGAAAAATGCGGTTGTTTTTGTAACCGACAGCGATGGTACCCAATACGATTTTGTGGAAGATAACAATGTGTACACCTCTGTTAATGAATTTGAACCCGTTCACGGTAAGCAATACAAACTGACCGTTCTAACCAGTGACGGTAAAAAATATGTATCGTCCAGCGAAGTCTTACCCGCTGTTAACAACCTACAGGATGTAACCGCCAGTGTACAAACCGTAGACGGTATAAGAGGGGTTGAAATACGGGCAAAAAGCTATGATCCGACCAATAGTTCGCAATACTATCGTTATGAGTATGAAGAAACCTATAAAGTGATATCACCATACTGGATTCCTTTTAAAGCGATCATAACAGGACCTCGGGAAATTCAGATGGTACAACGAACCCAGGAAGCTAAGATTTGTTACAGTACCGACAAATCGACCGATATTATTTTATTAAACACCGGCGAAACAAACGAAGACCGTGTAGATTTTCCGGTACGTTTTATCAGCAATCAGAATTATATTATCAGTTACCGGTATAGTATTCTTTTACATCAGTATGTACATAACCAACATGCGTATAACTATTACAAAACCTTACAAAAAGTATCCGGTGGTTCCGGCAATGTACTATCGCCAAACCAACCCGGTTATTTTAGCGGAAACTTAAAATGTGTCACGAATCCGAACGAAAAGGTAATCGGTTTCTTCGATGTAGCCTCGGTTTCTTCCAAACGAATTTTCTTTGATTATGCCGATCTTTTCCCTGGTGAGCCGCTACCACCTTTTAAAGTAGAATGTAACGAACTGGAACAGAATTTTTGTTTTACAGGTTCTGGATGCCATGGAGAATTTATGTTAAGCTACATCATGCATAATATTATGGTTGTTTATAAATATGATGAGGCTCCAAAATATATTATGATGCTATCCCCTTGCGGCGATTGTTCTTCTTTCTCAAACAATCAGATACCGCCTTTCTGGGAATGACAAAAATGATTTGACCTATTGCAAATTAAAAGGCTATTACGATTGTAATAGCCTTTATTTTTTATTTTTCCGATTCATGAAATAGGGCATTCTTTTTAAAAGTAATCCCTTTTCGGATTAAATACGCATGATAAAAACTGGGGACGTCATACGTCCATTTGGGCAATAACAGAATGATCAAGAAAACATCGATATGTGATACCAATCCGAAAAAAACCGCTGTCTTCATCGCCCATCCGCCATAGCTAAAACCAATGATCGAAACAAAAACCGTGAGTAGTGTCAATCCCCATAATTTCGACAGAAAAGCATGGGTACATGTTTCTTTGCCAAACTTTGCAATGCTAATCACGTAAGTCATCGCTTCCATTACAAACACAATTGCTATCGGGATTTTGTATTCCAGAATAATTTCCGGGTTTAACAACCACGAACACCATCCCACACACAACCAAAAAACCAAATCCGTCTGACTATCCATTCGCCTTAATTCCGGTGACGATACGCCTGCTTTTCGGGCTACGATTCCGTCGAAAATATCCGACAACAACCCCAAAACGATTAAAATAACCAATTCAAAACGTATAGCTGCTCCAAAACGATAGGTCAGCGCGATCATAACAGGCCCCAAAAGGAACCGAAATACGATCAGTATAATAGGAATCTTTTTCATCGTTTAACTTTTAAATTGCCAGTTCACAAAAGGGAGTCTTCTTTTCCCGTTGGTATTCCATAATCCAAATTGAACACCTCTCAAATTTTTAGCATTATTAAACAAACCGATTTGTACACCGCGGTGCTCCTTTGCCACATTCGAAATAGCCAGTTGCAAACCATTCCCCGTTTCGGCTATGTTTGCAATCCCGCAAACAGAAATTCCATTCATCTTTCCGGCACTTAAAATCGCTCCGGTAACCGAAACACCATTCATAGTATTCATGGACGTGACCACGCAAATGTTCACACCGTTAACCTCCGCACCTTCAAGGAATCCGCCCGAACTTATATTTAATCCGTTAATCCGGGTGTTTACTACAGCATCATCCCGCTTTAAAAAAGTTCTGGTTAAAGAAAAACTCTCAAAAGGTTCCTTTCTGGCAGCTATATAAAAACTTTCAATAGTAATCCCAAGCCCAAATGTAACCAGCGCAGCAGCTATAGGACTGGCTTCGATGTTCAAACCATTTACTTCCTGGAATTTGATCCTACTGTTCCGGTAATGCCCTACTCCTAACGTCAGTCCATTTACTTTTTTAACGCGTCTATGAATCGGAGAAAGACTAAATAGGCGAACACTGTCGCGCGGACTTTTATTTTCGGTTTGTTCTTTAACATGTACTTCTCTAACCAATGCTTCCGGTCGATTCCCGGTAGTAACCGTTATCGTATCCTGTGCCAAAACCGCGTTTGAAAACAACAGGATCAAAAAAGCGACAAATTGTAGTTTCATAATTTTAGAGTTTAAAATTGACAGTCAAACCTATTGCAATTTTCACATAAAAAATTGTACTTAATGTTATTTAAAAATTTTAAATTTGTGATTATCGCAAATCATGAAAGAACAGGAAATCCTTTTAAAAGCGATCCGGAAACAGCTATCGGATCACACTTCGCTCATTAGCGAACTCGCTTCCGTTTTAAATATCAGCTATGATGCCGCGCATCGGCGGATTTCACAAAAAAGTAAATTTACTATAGAAGAAACCGTTGCTCTTTGCGGGCATTATAAAATCTCTATGGATAAATTGTTTTTTCAGGATCGGAAAGTAATTGTCGAAAAAACCAGAGAGATTCATTCCATCGAAGATATGATTGCTTATTTCAAACATTCGTCTGAGAAACTACAGTTATTAACATCCCTTGCTGAAACAAAAATGTATTATTCGGCAAAAGATATTCCACTTTTTTATACGGCCGATGGTACCTTATTATCCAAATTCAAGCTCTATGTCTGGATCAATCTTCTAAACGGAAATAAAAACCAGCAATCCTTCGAGAAATTTTCAATTGACGGTCAGTTGTCCGAATATACGCAAACTCTGAAAAAAGTATACGAATCTGTTGAAGTACATGAAATCTGGAATGATACGACCATCAATAGTACGCTACAACAAATTCTGTATTTCTTCGAATCCGGACTCGTTAGCTTTCAAAATGCGATCGCATTATACGACGATTTAAAAGCCATTATACATAAAGCAGAAAAAAAATGCCTTAACGATCCGTTATACAATATCTATTATAATGAATTATTAATTTTAAATAACAATGTATTACTAACGGACAATAAGAAACAATCGTTGTTCATTCCATATACCATGTTGGGCTATTTTATAACCGACGATTCCGAAACCTGTTCCGGAACATTGCGGTTCTTTTTAAATCAGATTAAAAATTCCAAGTCGCTGAATGTATCCGGCACAAAAGACCGTAAACAATTCTTTAACAAATCATTACACAAAATTGATTTCTATATTGCTCGTTTAAAAAATGAGATTACAATCGATTATTAAAACCGACTGCAATCCGTAGTAAAGTACATACTCCTTTTTGATCATTTTTAGTATTCACTTCGAAAAAGGGAACAAACCATACGATTTCAAAAAAAAGTAACCCCTTAAAAACAAAGTGTTTACAAAGAATTTACGCTACTTTAAAAAAAAATAAAAATTTTTGTAACTTTTTTATAACCGGTTACGTATAATTACTGAATACTTAAAAAGAGGAGATTCTTAAATGAGACAACTTAAAATTACCAAGCAGGTTACTAACCGTGAAACTGCTTCCTTAGACAAGTACCTACAAGAAATTGGAAAAGTTGACTTGATTACCGCCGATGAAGAGGTAGAATTAGCACAAAGAATTAAAGCCGGAGACCAGAGAGCCTTAGAGAAATTAACAAAGGCTAACTTGCGTTTTGTGGTTTCGGTAGCTAAACAGTATCAGAATCAAGGTTTAACTTTACCCGATTTGATCAACGAAGGGAACTTGGGGTTAATTAAAGCGGCACAACGTTTTGATGAAACACGTGGTTTCAAATTCATTTCCTATGCCGTTTGGTGGATTCGTCAGTCGATCTTACAAGCTTTAGCGGAACAATCCCGTATTGTAAGGTTGCCTTTAAACAAAATTGGTTCGATCAATAAGATCAATAAAATGTACGCCCTGTTAGAGCAATCTAACGAACGTGCTCCTTCTGCAGAGGAAATTGCAAAAGAACTGGACATGACCGTTAATGACGTTAAGGAGAGTATGAAAAACTCCGGTCGTCACCTGTCGATGGATGCTCCATTAGTTGAAGGAGAAGACTCTAACCTTTACGACGTATTGCGTTCTGGTGAATCACCAAACCCGGATCGTGAATTGATTCACGAATCGTTACGTACGGAAATCGAAAGAGCGTTGGAAACCTTAACACCTCGTGAAGCCGATGTAGTTCGTCTTTATTTCGGTTTAGGTGATCAACATCCTATGACACTGGAAGAAATCGGTGAAACTTTTGACCTTACACGCGAACGTGTGCGTCAGATCAAAGAAAAAGCAATCCGTCGATTAAAACATACCTCCAGAAGTAAAATCCTAAAAACATATTTAGGATAAAAATTAGGAAAAAATAGAATGTTTATTATATCTTTATAAAATTGAACATTCGTACTAAAAATATTAAACGCAACAACAGTTTCAATAACTGTTCGTTTTTTGATTGATGATTGAAACTCCGGCTGATTACCGGAGTTTTGCTTTTTTAGCCTTTCCCTACTTTTGCAATTCTTTTGTCCGTCAACCATCATAATCCAACATTTCGCTATCTTTGCAAACAAACACAACACAATGAAACATAACATAATTGCCCCTTCTGTCCTTGCAGCGGATTTTGCCAATCTGCAACGTGACATCGAAATGATTAACAACAGTGAAGCCGACTGGTTTCATATTGATATTATGGACGGCGTTTTTGTCCCGAATATCTCTTTTGGAATGCCGGTTCTGGAGGCCATCACCAAACATGCCCGTAAAACAATTGACGTTCACCTGATGATTGTCGATCCGGATCGTTATATCAAGACTTTTAAAGATCTTGGTGCTAATATTCTTACGGTTCACTACGAAGCTTCTACGCATTTACACCGTACCCTACAAGCGATAAAAGCCGAAGGCATGAAGGCTGGTGTTGCTTTGAATCCACACACCAATGTAGCACTGCTGGAAGATGTGATAAACGATATCGACATGGTATGTTTAATGAGCGTTAATCCCGGATTTGGAGGTCAGTCGTTTATTGAAAATACGTATAAAAAGATAAAACAATTAAAAGAGATCATCAATCGTAATGGTGCTGCAACTTTAATTGAAATCGATGGCGGGGTGACCAATCAGAACGCCCGACAGCTTATCGAGGCTGGAGCCGATGTCCTTGTAGCCGGTAGCTACGTTTTTAAAGCTTCCGATCCAATTGCAACGATAGCCGATTTAAAAAAGATTACCTCTTTATAAAAACAAAAAGCAGCCTTTTCAGGCTGCTTTTTTAATACTATAATTGTAAAATTATTATTCTTTTACCAGTTTTGTTTTTACAATCTCGTTGTTATCGATATCAAAAGTCTTCACAAGATATACACCTCTGTTTAACGACTCTACATTTACAGGGTAATTATCCGCATCAGCCAGTACTAGTTTCTGATCCAATACTTTAGCACCTTTTAAATCATAAATTTCAACATGACCCGGTGTTGCCTGGGTTGCATTGTAATTTACTTTTATGTTTAGTACGTTAGCAGTCGGGTTTGGATATAATAATACTTTATTATTTGTTTCAAAACTTTCAGTTCCTAAGAAAGCCTGATAGTTCAAAATAAACGGCATATCCATAGTCGCATTAGAACCCGCATCCATAATTGACGCCCAGGCTGTACCACTGTATTGTTTTGCGTTCCAACCTCCTACGTTAAGTGTTCCGGGAATCGTAACAGCCGGGAAAAAGATAGAACCATCATTGGTTGCATGCACCTGATAATCGATCCAATATGTTCCAGGAGCTAAAGTTGTAGTAAGATTACCACTAACACGCCATATTTTACGCGTTGTCCCTGGTGTATTATTTCCAATACGGTACATATTGGCTTCTCCACTGTTTGCCGCGCTGTAAATATTAGTTGTCATATTACCCGCCACTACAGTAGCAGTACCCGAAGACGGGTCTCCGTTCCAGATCTGAACACGCATCTGATCAATCGGAGGTGTTGTTCCTGTAGAACCTGTCTGATAGCAAAATAAATCTACCGTAGTTACATTCATTGTAGACGTTACAGTAAAATTATCCGCTATACGAAGGTTGGTCGTTCCAGCCGTATTAAAAACCGCACCGAATCCTAAATTATTATTTGTAACGCCACCAACCGATTGCAATTCACTCCAGGTATATCCTGCCGGTGATGTAGTCGAACCATTAGCAGTTGTCGTTCCCGTAGTGAGTCCGCCATTTGTATAAAACCCCTGCGCAGAAGCAGTCAGTCCCATTAAAGCCATTGTTAACACGGCCAAAAAATTCTTTTGAGTAGTTTTTTTCATAATATTCAATTAATTGTTTGATCAATTAAAATTAACAATTATTTTGAATATTATCCTACTTTTAATAAAATTTAATATTGACTGATTAAATATTTAATAAGATCGGTTGTTGTAATGATTCCAACTAACAGATCTCCCTCTACAACGGGTAAAGCGTGAAACTCTTTTGCTGCCAATATTTCGGCTGCTTCTTTAATGGTTGTCTCCGGTGAAATGGTAACCAGTTTTTTAGCCATTACCTGTTCTATGGTAAACATATTATAAACGGTAATATCGATAATTTCTTCGTCGTCGTCAATTGCATCGGCAAACGAAATTCGTAACAGATCGGTATAACTCAGCATTCCGATGATGGCATTTCCATTCACCACCGGAATATGTCTGATGTTGTTTTTTTTGAAAAGCATTTCAGCTTTGGTCAAATCGTCCGTAAGGTTAAGCTTAACCACATTTTTAGTCATAATAAACGATACAGGAACACGATGTTTCATAACTATATGTTTTTGATTATGAACTAATTTAGTCCAATAAAATTACAAAAACATTGACAAAAATCATATTCTGTCGTCTTCTATATGACTATTAAAATGTTACCGATCCGGCTAGTTCTTTTAAGGCCACTTCTGAAATTTTTGCCTGGTAACGCGCCGCATTATGACGGGTACGAGCGGTGATATAGTTTAACTGCGCGTTTCTGAATTCAATGGTAGTAATCGTTCCGATTCTGAATTTTTCCAGCGTAATTTCCATATTTTGACGGGCTATATCTTCATTTTTTTCTTCCAGATCTGTCAGCTCTAAATTGGTGCGATACGACTGATATACGGTGGCCAATTGGGTATTAAGGGTTTGTTTCTGCTTATCCAATAGGAATTGGGTATTTTCCACCTGAAGATTGGCTATTTTTTCATTGCGATGTTGCAAAAATCCATTAAAGATATTCAGTGTGGCACTTACTCCATAATTTAATCCTTTGGAAGATGACTGGGTTACGAAACCAAGACTGGATTCTGTTTCAGAAAAATTATATCCCGTGTTTAAACGAATCACCGGATACCGGTTTGACTTCACCTGTTTTAAATCCAATTCTGCTACTCTTTTATTGATAACTGCCAACTGTATGTCTGGATTTTGTTTTTCGGCCTGACTCATTAAGTCTCTTAATTCCATTTTACTGTCAATAGTTACCGCTTCTTCCACCCGGAATACGGTGGTAATATCGCGTGCCAACAATTCATTTAACGCAGTCATTGTATTGGCGAAAAGTTCTTTTTGTTTTAACAGACTGGACGCATCAGTATTGAGATCCACCTGTGCATTTAACACCTCCAGCTTGGAAGCTTTACCAATTTTAAAACGGTTATCAGCGGTTTGCAAACGCTGTTTCGAAATTACGATAGCCGTATCCAGTGTCGTTAGCATTTGCTGTTGCTGTACCAGATCATAATACGTCGACAACACATCGGCTACTTTGGTCACAATAGCTGATTTTAACTGAGTTTCTCCCTGTTTCTCCAACTCTTTTAACTGTTCGTAACGGGCAAACATTTTTAAACCGTCAAATATTGTCCAGCCTAAAGTAACGCCATAATTTAAACTATTGTTTTTGGCGTTATCCAGTTTTCGTTCTGTTCCATCTGCCTGAGTTTGCGTAGAATTCTGGATATTGTTATTTTGTGTTAAGGTCGCACCCAATGTTGGCAACATTCCGGCATTAGCGATCCCTGCATTTTTTTCACTGATCTTGGCCTGATTGGTAGCGATCAGAATATCGTAGTTATTTTTTAACGCGATCTCAACGGCTTCTTTGGCAGTAAGAACCTCCTGTGCCTTTACCAGATTTGCCGTTGCAATTGCGAATATAACAAACAGATAATGTTTCATAATTAGTCTTTAATATTATCAAATTCCGGGCGGTGTTTACGTTCTCTTGACCACATCAGATAAATCGCCGGAATCACAAATAATGTCAATATTAACGAGAAGATTGTTCCTCCTACAATTACCACTCCCATTCCCATACGGCTTTGCGAAGCAGCACCCAACGATAACGCAATCGGTAAAGCGCCTAATGCAATAGCCAAACTGGTCATTAAAATCGGACGCAAACGGGATTCGGCAGCTTCTACAATCGCATCGTATTTGCTCTTACCCTGTTCCCGGAGCTGGTTGGCAAATTCGACGATCAGGATACCGTTTTTCGTTACCAGTCCGATTAACATAATCGTACCAATCTGACTAAATATATTCCACGTCTGACCAAATAGCCATAGGGAAAATAAGGCCCCTGCAACCGCCATCGGAACGGTTAAAATAATAATAAACGGATCGATAAAACTTTCGAACTGTGCGGCTAGAATCAGGAAAATAAGCAATAAAGCCAGTCCGAAAGCAAATGATGTATTCGAACTACTTTCCACAAAGTCACGGGATTCTCCCCCTAAATCGGTTGTAAAAGTATCGTCCAGTACTTTTGCCTTTATCCTTTCCATCGCTTCGATACCATCACCAAGACTTTTACCCGGTGCCAATCCCGCCGAAACGGTAGCCGACATATAACGGTTGTTATGGTAAAGCTGCGGCGGACTACTTTGTTCTTCAATTTTCACCACGTTATCCAATTGAATCAACTGTCCGTCTTTGTTACGAACAAACATCGAAGTCAGATCCATTGGCGCACTACGGTCTTTTTTGTCGAATTGCCCCATCACCTGGTATTGCTTTCCGTTCATCATAAAATAACCAAAACGCTGGCCACTTAATGAAAGCTGTAACGTCTGCGCTACATCGATAACCGAAATCCCCATACTCTCCGCTTTTTCACGATCTATACTCACATAGATCTCCGGTTTGTTGAATTTCAGGTTTACATCGGTAATCGAGAAGGTAGGATCTTTGGCCACTTCGTCCATAAATTCCGGAATTTTTTCTTCCAGTTTTTTAAAGTTTGGTGCCTGAATAATATATTGTATCGGAAGTCCTCCTCTACGGTTTACGGCAATGGTCGGCGATTCGGAAACCGCTACTTTGGCTTCGGAATACTGTCGGGTCCATTTCGACAAATCATCGGTGATTTCTTTTTGGGATCTTTTTCGCTGATCCGGTTCCACTAATGATAAACGTGCCACACCACTATTTACCGAAGCCGATCCGAATCCGGGTGATGTAATGATCAAACTAACTTTTTTCTCGGGTACCGAGTCATTAATCAAATCGGTTAGCTCACTCATAAAACGATCCATATAATCGTAGGTCGCTCCTTCCGGTGCGGTTACCCGCATGGTGATATAACTACGGTCGTCATACGGTGCCGTTTCTTTTTGTAAGGTTTTAAAGAACACTATAATCAATCCGATACATCCTATCAGAATCGGGAAACTTAGCCATTTGCGTTTTAAAAAGGTGATCAATGACGCTGCGTAACCTTTGTTCATTTTTTCAAAGTACGGCTCCGTCAGGTTATAGAACTTTGTTTTTTTCTGTTCGCCACCTTTCATCAGGTAGGCATTTAACATTGGCGTTAGCGTTAACGATACAAAGGCCGATATCAATACTGCCGCACCGATCACTACTCCAAATTCCCGGAACAAACGTCCTACGAATCCTTCGAGGAAAATTACCGGTAAGAATACCGCGGCCAGTGTAATGGAAATCGAGATAACGGCAAAAAAGATTTCGTTGGAACCTTTTACAGCCGCTTCAATAGGCGACATTCCTTCTTCTACTTTTTTAAAGATATTTTCGGTTACTACGATACCATCGTCCACCACCAAACCGGTTGCGAGAACGATTGCCAATAATGTTAATACGTTAACCGAGAATCCGAAAATATACATGATAAAGAAGGTCGCGACCAGCGATACGGGAATATCAATCAACGGTCGGAAGGCAATCGCCCAATCCCGGAAAAACACATAGATGATCAAAACAACCAGGATTACCGATAACAATAGGGTTTCGGCTACTTCCAAAATCGCTTTTTTTACAAAAACCGTATTATCGATGGCGATATTCAGTTTAAAATCTTTCGGCAAGTCTTTTTTTAGCTGGTCGTATTGCACATAAAACTTTTCGGCAATATCCAGGTAATTCGTTCCCGGCTGCGGAATAATCGCCAAACCAACCATCGGCTGACCGGAATCGCTCAGTTTTGTTTCCAGGTTTTCGGCTTCCAGAGAGGCTTTTCCAACGTCGCTCAAACGAACGATATTGTCGCCATTGGCACGAATGATAATTTTATTAAATTCTTCTTCGGTTGATAAATTTCCGATCGTTTTTACCGTAAGTTCGGTATTGTCTCCGGTTAATTTCCCCGAAGGTAATTCTACGTTTTGTTTGTTTAAGGCCTCGCGCACATCGGAAACCGTACAACCATAGGATGCCAGTTTTACCGGATCGATCCACAAACGCATTGCATATTTACGTTGTCCCCAAATCTGTACGCTACTCACGCCCGGAATGGTTTGCAAACGCTGTGCAATCACGTTATCGGCATAATCACTCAGTTCCAGTACGTTTTTATTATCACTCTGAACCGTCATCGTAATAATCGGATCCGAATCGGCATCGGCTTTCGAAACCACCGGCGGTGCATCGATATCCTGTGGCAAGCTTCGTACCGCCTGCGACACTTTGTCCCTTACGTCGTTTGCGGCTTCTTCAAGATTTTTATCAAGGTTAAACTCAATCGTGATATTACTACTTCCCTGGTTACTCGAGGAAGTAATATTCCGAATACCGTCGATCGAGTTAATTGCTTTTTCGAGCGGTTCGGTAATTTGCGACTCAATAATATCGGCATTAGCTCCGGTATAACTGGTTCGAACGGATATCTGCGCCGGGTCGATCGAAGGAAACTCCCGTACGCCCAGATAGGTATATCCGATGATTCCGAACAATATCAACATCAGGTTGATTACGATCGTTAAAACCGGTCTTTTGATACTTGTCGTAGATAAACTCATGTTTCAGTACTTTAATAGGTGAGGCTTCGCATTAGTTTTTGATCGCAACTTTAACCGGCATATCGTTTTTAAGTGTCATCACACCACTGGTCAATACCGTGTCGCCTGTTTTTAAGCCCGATGTGATCAGGATATCTTTGGCTGTACGCGGTCCGGTTTCTACAACAACTTCTTTAGCTTTTCCTTTTTCGGCTATAAATATTTTTTTACCGTTCTGAATTGGAATCAGCGCTTCGGTTGGCACTAGCAAGGCATCGTTAATGCTTTCCAGCGGAAGTGCAACATCGGCATAGGTTCCCGGTAATAATTTTCCATCCGGATTTTGTGCCAGTGCACGCATCTGAAGGGTTCGTGTCGAAACATCCACACCCGGTTCGATAGCATATATTTTGGCTTTAAAGACGTCTTTTGATCCGGCTATCGTAAACGAAATGGCCGCATCTTTTTTCATTTGGGTTGCGTATTTTTCCGGTATTGAAAAGGTAATTTTTACCTGATTCATGTTCACCAGGTTCGCCACTACGGTTGTTGGTGTTACATAGGTTCCTTTTGAAATCGCCCGTAATCCTATTTTCCCGGAGAAAGGGGCTTTTACACTGGTTTTGGCCAATTGCGCCTGAATCAGTTGCGTTTGCGCCTGAGTGGAGCGCAGTGTGGCGTTAGCCGTATCGTATTCTTCCTGACTGATGGCTTCTTTTTGCAATAACAATCGGGCTCTTCTTTCGTTTTCGGCGGCCAATGCCTGTTGGGTTCTGGCTTGTGCCAATTGTGCCCGCAGTTCGCTATCGTTAATTTTAAACAACACCTGTCCCTGTGTTACCGAAGTTCCTTCGTTAAAATTGATACTTTCCACGATTCCGGAAACCTCACTTCTGATTTCCACCTGTTCGTTTGCCTCAATGGAACCCGACAGGGATAAATTATCGGAAAACACCTGTGGTTTCAACACAATTCCGGAGACTTTTGTAGCGTTTTTGCCTTCGCCTTTTTTACCGCCATCCCCTTTTTCTTTATTGGCCGAAACGCGATAGAATATCATTCCGCCCAACACTATAATCAGAACGAGATATACAATATGTTTACCTTTCATAGTATTGTAATGTAGTTTTTTGTATTGCTTTATTTGTATAAACAACAAAGCTAATTTTTAAATACTGTATTCGTCCCTACATTAAATTTAATTTAACACAATTTTTAGATTTTTAAATATCTGATAATGCAGTCACAACATTTCGGCATCTTTTTGTTGTTTTTTCAACCCAATCTTAGCGATCTCTAAAATTGATCATTTTTTTAATGTGGTCATATAACACCGGGAAATGATCCCGGAATGTTTCCGGGGTTTCAAAAAAGTGTTCGAGTAACACGGCCAGAAATTCATATCGGTTTTCAAAAGCGTACTCCCTAAAATAACCCGATTCCCGGATTTTCTCACGATACTCCGTATTTTTTAATTCCTGCATGATTTTTTCAAACATTTTTTCAAATAGTATCGCACTCACATGATTGCTTTTGACACTCTGAAAATGCAGTGCATGGGTAAACTCATGCAATCCCAGATTGCGGTTATCATGTGCATCCTGATAACCGGCGACAAAATCTTCCCAGGAAAAAGCAATGGTCTTTAATGCCGGGTTAAATTCACCAATATGGTACGCCTGATTTAATGCCGAATAATATTTTGAAGGAAAGACTATAATTTTGGTAAAAACCGTATACAGATAGTTGCGCATTCCGAAAGTGAGCATCACCGAAGTCGCAGCAATCATCACTTTAACGTCATCGGTGATCGGTTGTCCCTGTTGACCGATAAATTGGTATTTTGAAATAAAACGTTTTACCCGATGTTCAAAATAGAGCTGGTATTTTGGCGATAACTTCCGGTAAAACGGAAATTGCGTTTGTAACACAAACAATTGTTTGTCGGTTAATTGCTTTGGAAAAAGATAAAAATGGACGTAAAAAGGCTTTTTAAAAAAATAGGCATAAAACAGTTCTGCCAATCGGATACCATACGTCAACATGATCAGCAGAACAATCGTTATCACACTCCATATTACTATCAAACCATCTTCCTCAGCGGAAGCGGAAGCCGCAGTCAAAAAATAAAGTGCTTTCATAGCAATAAAGTCAAGAAATTTAAAAAGGCGTTTTTACAGATTCTTACAAAGAAATGATTTTTATTTGTTTGTATCCCGATCAAACAGCACCGGTTTTTCGTAACCATTCATAAAAATTCCTATTGTCTGAATTTTACCGTCGACATCGGTCGCAAAATTAAACATCATCGTACTCTGTTCGGTATCCATTTTTCCGTTTTTATCTATTGCCCTTGGATCAAAAATATCATAATGAAAGTGCTTGAGCATATATTTCTCCTCTCCTAATTTGGTATACAAACCATTATCCCGAAACGCTATTTTGATGGTCCCATAACCGGGATTCGTAAACGATCCGACGTAGTCATTTAAAGGATGCGATGGTTTTGTATTTGGAACGGGTAACTTTTTAGTTTCTTTTTTCGCCTGAAGTGCTTTTTCCGCGGTGGCAACTTTCGCTTCTCCATTCCAATCTACCGGTTTTAGATTCAGCATTCTATCTGCTATAGCATTACACACTATCGTCGGAACCTTCGAAGTATTTTGATTCGTTAAGACCACAATTCCCAATTTGTCTGAAGGAAAAAAGACTACATTGGCCGAAAATCCATTAATATTACCACCATGTTCTACCGCATAATGTCCTCGATAAGAACCAATCATCCAACCCAAACCATAATTGGCTAAAAAAATATCGCTATACTTATTCGGCAGATCAGCACTCATAACCATTTGCGAACTTACCGCTTCGGTGATGTAGTCTTTTGGTAAGATTTCTTTTCCTTTAAAAGATCCGTCATTAATCCAAACCTTTAACCAATTGGCCATGTCGTTTACACTACTGTTGATACTTCCCGCCGGTCCCATTCCGTTAATGTTGTAATAATCGATCTTTTTAATCGTATTTCCTTCGGATACCGTATAAGGCAAGGCGGCATCACTATCCTTCTGAAAAGTTATAATATCGGTATTTGAACGGGTCATTTCCAATGGGATAAAAAACTTTTCCTTTATATTTTCTTCCCATGTTTTACCGCTAAATCGCTCTACAATCATACCCTGTGCCAGGTACATAAAATTATTATAGAACCATTTTTCGCGAACAGCCGCGCTCGGTTGCATATACCGGACACGCGCCATAATACTATCTCTATTTTTGGTATTAAATAAATACCAGGATAAATCGTATCGGGAAAGCCCCGTTCTGTGTGCCATCAGATCTTTTAGAATAATCTGATTGTTCATTTCATTATTATAAAAGCGCAACTGCGGTAACAAGTCGACCGCCTTATCTTCGAATGTCAGCTTGCCATCTTTTCTAAGAAGTCCTAATAAAGAAGCTGTAAAAGCCTTACTACTGGATCCTATGGCAAAAAGCGTGTTGGTTGTGACCGGTTTTTTGTTTTCGATATCGCGATAACCAAATCCCTTGCTATAAATCACGTCATTTCCTTTTACCACTGCTACTGCAAAGCCTGCAATATGTTGGTCTTTTAAAACACTTGTAAGTACGGAATCGATGCTTGAAAATTGATCATTATTACGATTTGCTTTTTGTATCTGAGCCAGTCCGGAAACGGAAATAAGTAAACTCAAAAGATAGGCTAAAGGAAGCTTCATAGGGTCTTATGTTTTTCCAAAACTACAACTTTTTTTCGCCCTAAATAAACTATTGATCAATGAATTATACCCTAAAAAACAGATTTCACCTACAAATTTACAGTTGGTTTTATTCAACAAAAAAAGCCTGCAAAAAATTTTGCAGGCTTTTTCGTGACCACGGAGGGGTTCGAACCCCCAACCCTCAGAGCCGAAATCTGATATTCTATCCAGTTGAACTACGCGGCCATTTTAATCAGATTGCAAAGAAAACAATCTGATTTGATTTTTGCAAATTATGCCAGAAGCTTTTTTACAATTGTTGAAATTGTTTTTCCGTCGGCTTTACCTGCCAATTCTTTAGAAACAACGCCCATTACCTGACCCATGCTTCCCATTCCGGAAAACCCGCCTTCGCTAATGATCTTAGCCACAACAGCTTCCACCTCTGCTTCAGACAATTGTGCTGGTAAAAACTTTTCAATCACGGCAACCTGAGCCAATTCCGGCTCGGCTAAATCCGCACGTCCCTGTTCGCTAAAAATAGTAGCACTGTCTTTTCGTTGTTTTACCAGTTTCTGTAATATTTTTATTTCGTCTTCTTCTTTTAATTCCTGACCTGTTCCGGAAGTCTGCGCTAATAAAATTTCCGATTTAATGGCACGTAAGGCTTCTAGCGCTACGGTATCTTTGGCTTTCATGGCGGTTTTCATTTCGTCCATGATCTTAGTCTGTAAGCTCATATTTTTAATGGTTTAATTTTCGTTTATTGATCCGGAAAAGTGATTTTCCAAACGCCTTTTATGCGGTATTCATTGTTCCGGAATGCTTTGCGAAGATATAAAAAATAACCCGAAATCGGGTTTGATTTCGGGTTAAAGGTTTCTCAAATATAGGTTAGTTAGTCTACGTTATCATGTAGAAAAGAGTTGTTAGAACGCAACTGTAAGTCGTCGTTACTATCCATTCCCAATGACATACGTGATTTACCGTTATCCATAGGAGCAGCGTTTAAATCAACTCCCATTCTTTTGTATGCCGGTTCTTTTTCCAACTCATTAACGCGTGATGCACTGTTATTGAATTTGTAATTGAACTCTTTCATTTTTCTTTTACGCTCTTCGGCTCTCATTCGCAGCGTTTCCTCGATGGTCATTTCAACCGGAGAAATCTCGTCGAAGCTGGATTGTGTCTGAGCCGGCTCTACTTTTCGCATCGTAAAGTTTAACTCTTCCGCAACCGGTTCTTCTTTTACCGGTTCAACCGCTTTGGAAGCCAATAATTCGTTTTCTTTCTCCATATAATCCTCCAAAGAGTATTTTACCACACCCGACTGGTTTACTTCCGTTACCGGAACCACCTGTACCGGTTGGTTAACTTTGATATCTTTGGTTTCATTACTAAGATCGAAAACTACTCTGTCCTGAGCTGCTGTTACTGGTAAGTCGAATGAAAAAGCAATTTGCTCTTCTACTTTTGGTAGTACAAATTGCGGTTCGATTACCTCGATTTCGCGAACATCTCGCATAACCGGAGCCGGAGCTTCCTCTTTTACCGGTGAAACGATTTCGAAAAATACATCCAGGTTATTAATAAAATCAGCCGTTGGCAATTCTAATTCTTCTTCAATTACTGCCGCCGGTTGTTTTTTTTCGTATACTTCTACTTCCACTTCTTCTTCTAAAGCGAAAACAATTTTTTCTTCCGGCTGTTCCGGTGTAATATCATTGATCATCGCTTGAGGCGTTGTTTTTTCAACCGCAGTCGAAAAATCAAATGACGGTACAAATGCCGTAGCCGATAAATCCTGAACCAATTTTTGTTCACCCTCTAAAGTGTGAATAATTTTTTTTGGCTCTGTATTTACGATTTCCGCCTGTTGCTCTACGTTAAATCCCGTAGCAATGATGGTTACCGCGATAGCATCCCCTAACGATTCGTCTTCACCAACCCCCATGATGATGTTGGCATTGTAGCCCGCTTCTTCCTGGATATGGTCGTTGATTTCTCCGATTTCGTCAATCGTGATTTCGTTAGTTCCGGATACGATCAATAATAGTACGTTTTTAGCACCGGTAATTTTGTTGTCGTTTAACAACGGAGAATCCAATGCATCCACAATCGCATCTTTCGCTCTGTTTTCGCCGTTTGCCACAGCCGATCCCATTATTGCCGTTCCACTGTTGGACAATACGGTTTTCGCATCTTTTAAGTCGATATTCTGCGTATAGTGGTGTGTAATTACTTCGGCGATTCCTCGTGAAGCGGTTGCCAATACTTCATCCGCTTTGGAGAATCCGGCCTTGAATCCTAAGTTACCGTATACTTCTCTTAATTTATTGTTGTTGATAACGATTAACGAATCCACCTGTTTGCGAAGTCTTTCTACTCCCAACAAGGCTTGTTCCTGACGTACTTTTCCTTCAAACTGGAATGGAATCGTTACAATCCCAACGGTCAGGATATCTCTTTCTTTGGACAATTGCGCGATTACCGGTGCGGCACCTGTTCCGGTTCCACCACCCATACCGGCCGTAATAAATACCATTTTGGTATTTACGTCCAACATTTTTTCAATTTCCTCGATACTTTCCAAAGCCGACTGTTGTCCTACTTCTGGATTTGCTCCGGCTCCAAGCCCTTCTGTCAAGTTAACGCCAAGTTGAATTTTATTTGGAACCGAACTGCTTTGTAATGCCTGTGAATCGGTATTACAAACTACGAAATCTACTCCTTTAATCCCTTGTTTAAACATGTGGTTAATGGCATTACTACCACCGCCACCTACACCAATAACTTTAATCACATTTGATTGGTTTTTTGGCAAATCAAATGCAATGTTTCCAAATTCTGAGTTGCTGTTCATATCGTATCGGTTTTATTCTGCGTTATCTAAAAATTCCTTAATCTTATCTATATACTTGTCGAAAAAGCCTCTTTTAATCTTTTCTTTGGTAGATTCAGAATCTACATCATTTCTTACATTAATTGGCTTTATCGGCGCTGCTTCTGCTATTACTTCTTCTTCTGTCTCTTCCGGTTCCGGTTCTATCCTAACCGGTTGTGGTTTGATCTCAACTTTTGGCTGTTCCTTTTTAATCTCGGCTAGTGGCGTTGCACTTTTCGTATTATTTCGGATACTGTTCATCACCAATCCTACTGCCGTAGCATATAACGGACTGGAGATTTCTTCATCGGAATTTCCGGCCAGATGTTCGTTCGGATAACCGATTCGAGTGTCCATTCCGGTGATATATTCCACCAGCTGTTTGATATGTTTTAACTGAGCACCACCTCCTGTTAATACAATTCCGGCGATCAGTTTTTTTCGCGGATCTTCGTGTCCGTAGGCTTTGATCTCCGCAAAAACCTGTTCTACAATTTCCACAACTCTGGCGTGGATGATTTTCGAAAGGTTTTTTAACGATATTTCTTTTGGTTCGCGTCCTCGTAATCCCGGTATCGAAACAATTTCATTGTCTTTGTTTTCGCCCGGCCAGGCCGATCCGAATTTTACTTTTAATAATTCGGCTTGTTTTTCAATAATCGAACAGCCTTCTTTAATATCATCAGTGATCACATTTCCTCCAAATGGAATCACGGCTGTATGCCGAATGATACCGTCTTTAAAGATGGCCAGGTCGGTTGTTCCGCCTCCGATATCGATCAACGCCACACCGGCTTCTTTTTCCTCCTGACTTAACACCGCATCGGCCGATGCCAATGGTTCCAATGTTAAACCGGATAAATCCAAACCGGAGCTTTTAATACAGCGTCCCACATTGCGGATGGAAGACGCCTGTCCCACTACCACGTGGAAACTCGCTTCCAGTCGGCCACCATACATCCCGATAGGCTCTTTGATTTCCGATTGTCCGTCGATTTTAAATTCCTGTGGCAACACGTGGATGATTTCTTCACCCGGCAACATGGCCAGTTTGTGCACCTGATTGATCAATAAGTCAATATCGGCATCACCAATCACTTCTTCCGGATTGTGACGACTGATATAGTCGCTGTGCTGAATGCTACGAATGTGCTGACCGGCTATACCTACCACCACATCGTTGATTTTATATCCCGAATCCGCTTCAGCGTCCAAAACGGCCTGCTGAATGGATTGAATTGTCTGCGTAATATTGTTTACAACTCCGCGCGCCACACCAAGGCTTTTGGATTTTCCAACCCCTAAAATTTCTAATTTGCCGTACTCATTTTTCTTGCCGATCATGGCGACAATTTTGGTTGTCCCAATATCCAAACCTACTGCAATACTTTCTTTTTCCATAGTCTAATATTTGGTGCACACTACTTGTTGTGTAAACTTCAGATTAATTGTTTTATAATTCCCGATAAGGGTGTCTTTTATCGCATGTTGAAAAAAGGCCTTATAGTTGTCAAATTTCTTGTCAACATTTATCGTTCTTCCGAAAAGGATTTGATAATTGTAATTCCGGTTAGTCATAATCAGACTTCCTGTGGGCAAAATTTGTATCCCGGTGATGTTTTTTTTCAAAAAATCATCGTCATAAATTTTCCGGAGTACTTCGGTCAGTTTGCCTTTGTTTTCGGTGGTTATTTCACCTGAAATCAACGGAACCCGAGCTGCAAAATTATCCGACAACGGCATCTGATTTCCCTCATAGTCAATATAATAAGAACGCTCTCCGTCATCTACCCGAGCAACCGGTGTTTTCTGTGTCACGACCGCCTCTAAAGTCCCGTCAATAGTGGCAAAGACCTCTGCTTTGGCTATCATTTCATTACTGTCGAGAATATGCTCCAATCTATTCAAATCTAGCTTATCTTTTCGTATGCTCGTAACTTTGTTAAAATTTTGTATTAACAAGTTATCAACCGTTTCAGGCGTGATGAAAAGGTTATTTTCACCTTTAAACCGAACCTCTGTTTTTTGCAGATAACGGGTTTCATTTCGCTTCGATGAAAATGAGTACAGGAAAATCACTACTCCAATCATGAGCACCAACCTTACATCTGTCCATTTTATTTTTTTCATCGTTTTTTTATTTTTTTACTACTTCTAATGCTTTTCGAATATCGGGTACCATTTCCCCCACATCACCTGCTCCTATCGTTACAATTACCGGTGCATCGCTGTTTTCGAGTGCCGGAATCAGGGCTTCTTTTAAAATCAGTTTTTTGTTACTGTTTTCGATTTTCCCTAGTAACCATTCGGAGGTAATTCCTTCCATTGGCAATTCCCGCGCCGGGTAAATATCCAACAACAGAATTTCGTCAAATTGCGACAGACTTTTAGCAAAATCATCTGCAAAATCGCGGGTTCTACTGTACAAATGCGGCTGAAATACCGCCAATACCTTTTTCCCCGGATACAATTCGCGAACCGCCTGATGTACCGCATTAATTTCGGTTGGATGGTGCGCATAATCATCGATATACACAAACTCCTGTTGACGGATCTGAAACGAAAAACGTCTTCGCACGCCTTTAAAACTCAACAGGGCTTTTGCAATATCACTATCGGAAACCCCGTAGGTTTTCGCCATCGCCAACGCCAGTAAAGCATTGGTCAGATTATGTCTGCCGGGCAATCCGAATTTGATGTCTTTTAGCTCTCCGGTAGGCGTGGTAACATCAAACACATACCAACCGTCAATAATTCGTATATTTTTTGCCGTAAACTGTGCGTCGTCATCGATTCCTACCGTCACTGCTTCGATCGGTAATCCATTTGTTACAAACAGTTGTTTTTTATCGGCTACTTTATTCGCAAATTCTATAAAAGAAGCTTCAATTGAGGCTTTATCGCCATAGATATCCAAATGATCGGCATCCATTGACGTCACACAGGCGATATCCGGATGTAAATGCAGAAACGAACGATCGAATTCATCGGCTTCTACTACGGTTACCGTTTTTCCGCTTCCAATCAGGTTGGAATTATAGTTTTCCACAATTCCACCTAAAAAGGCCGTCATATCGACGCCGCTTTCATACAAAACATGTCCTAAAATACTGGACGTTGTGGTTTTTCCGTGTGTTCCGGCTACCGCAAAGCAAAATGTGTCTTTGGTTATAATTCCCAACACTTCGGCTCTTTTTTTAACCACAAATCCGTTATCCAGAAAATAATTCCACTCCGTATGTTGTTTTGGAACCGCCGGCGTAATCACCACCAACGTATTTTCCTTATTTCGGAAAGCTTCGTCAATCAAGGACACATTATCCTCAAAATGGATTGCAATACCACTTTCTTCCAATTCGGCTGTAAGGTGCGTCGGTGTTTTATCATATCCGGCTACATTTTTCCCGATGTTTTTAAAATAACGGGCCAAAGCACTCATTCCGATGCCTCCTATTCCGATAAAATATACGTTATGTATTTGCGGTAAATTCATGCTCCTGCAATCAATTTCTTTGGTTATCGTATCAATCGGACAATCTCATCCACAATTTGCTTTGTCGCGTTGGGCAAGGCCAATTGTTTAATCGTGTCACTTAATTGTTTTCTTTGTTCTTCGTTTTCCAGCAAGCCTTTAAACGTGGTTTCAAAATGATTGTCCAGTTCGGATTCTTTTAACAACAAGGCTCCTTTTTTATCGACAATCGCTTTGGCATTTTTGGTCTGATGATCTTCGGCTACATTGGGCGACGGAATAAAAACAACCGGTTTCCCAACGATGCAAAGCTCCGAAACCGATGACGCTCCCGAACGGGAAATCACCATATCGGCCGCCGCATATACCAAATCCATACGGTCAATAAAGGCCAAAACCTGTACATTTTCTTTTTCAGAAAAGTGTTTGTATTCTTCAAAATAAAGCTTTCCGCATTGCCAGATAATCTGAACTCCTTGTTCCAGCAACCAGTCTATCTCTTTTGCGATAAGTTGGTTGATTCGTCTGGCGCCCAAACTTCCACCTAATATCAATAGTGTTTTTTTTGTTGGATCGAGTTTGAAATGCGCAATGGCTTCATTTCTTTTTTCGGCAACCGAAATCAGATCCTGACGAACCGGATTTCCGGTTAACCGGATTTTATCTTTTGGAAAAAACCGCTCCAGGTTTTCGTAAGCCACACATATCGCATTGGCTTTTTTTCCTAACAGTTTATTGGTGATTCCCGGAAAGGAATTCTGCTCCTGAATCACGGTTGGGATATTCATTCCGGCCGCTACTTTTAATACCGCACCGCTGGCAAAACCTCCGGTTCCAATTACCACATCGGGTTTGAATTGTTTTAAAATCCCGTATGATTTGGTTAAACTGGATATCAGTTTTAACGGAAACATCAGGTTTTGTAACGTCAGTTTTCGCTGAATTCCCGCAATCCATAATCCTTTAATCGGATAACCGGCTTGTGGTACTTTTTGCATCTCCATTTTATCTTTCGCGCCCACAAACAGGATTTCGGCTTTCGGAAAGCGAACTTTCAATTCGTTGGCAATAGCAATAGCCGGATAGATATGTCCTCCGGTTCCGCCTCCGCTAATTATGAATTTAGGGTTCTCTTTCATTTTATTTTGGTGTTGCTTAACAACTATTATTCTTTATTTAAAACGGCATTCATCGGGTTATCTCCCACGGTCTCGATGGAATAATCTTCCTCCACTTCTTTACTCTCCTCCATTTCCTTATCGATAAGACGCTGTAGAATTTCTTCCCGTTGTCGTTTTTCTTCTTCTTCCTGTGCGATTTCTTCTTCTTTTTTCGTCACACTTAAAATGATCCCGATCGCAATACAAGTCATCCAGATCGAACTTCCCCCGCTACTGATCAACGGTAAGGTCTGACCGGTTGTAGGCAGTAATTCCACCGCTACGCCCATATTGACCAAAGCCTGGAAAATAATCGGAAAGCCGAGGCCAACGATTAGCAATTTCCCAAACATCGTCGGTGCTTTGTGCGAGGTGATCAAAAAACGAAAGAACAGCATCAGGTACATAAACAAAATGGCCAGTCCGCCCAACAATCCGTATTCCTCCACGATAATCGCGAAAATAAAGTCGGAAGACGATTGTGGTAAAAAGTTTTTCTGTACACTTTTTCCCGGTCCCAATCCGTAAATTTTTCCGGAAGCGATTGCAATTTTTGCTTTTTCAATCTGATAATCATCCTCATTCGGTTCATCCGAACTGAATCGTTCGATACGGCTCATCCAGGTATCCACACGGTTTGGCATGGCATCCGGAAAGGCTTTGGCAACCAAAACGAACATGATCAATCCTACTAATCCGGCTCCAATAATGATTCCGAGGTATTTCATAGGGTATTTCCCTACGAAAACCAACATACACACCATGGAAAAAATCAAGGCCGCTGTGGAAAAATTGGCCGGCAAAATTAATATTATTACTGAAAAAACCGGCAACCAAAGTTCAAAAAGTGACGACTGAAACATATATTCTTTTCCTTCGATTTTCGACAGGTAACGCGCCACATAAACCATAAGTACAATAAGCGCCAGTGCCGAGGTCTGAAAACTCACTCCGATAAACGGAACCTGAATCCAACGGCTGGCATTTGCACCGCCAATTGTGGTTCCCTGAACCATTGTATAGGCCAGTAATAACACCACAATTGGTAAGGCTACTTTCGAAATTGCCTTAAAATAATGGTAGGGTGTTTTATGTACGAAATAGATCAGGCAGAAACCGATAAAAATATGCACCAGGTGCTTCATCAGGTATCCGATGGTTGAACCTTTTCCCACTACATAAACCAAATTCGTACTGGCACTAAAAACCGGCATAAAAGAAAACAGGGCCAACAGGGACACAAATGCCCAGATCCCTTTATCTCCTTTTAAATTGGTTAATAATGCTTTCATTGTTATTCTTTTTTATTTTTTAAAGACTTTGTACAGCGTTTTTAAACTGCTTTCCACGGTCTTCGTAACTTTCAAATAAATCGAAACTGGCACAAGCCGGCGACAATAAAACCGTATCCCCTTTTTCGGCCATTTTCTGAGCAATTTTCACTGCTTCGGTCATGCTGGTCGTTTCTACCATTACATCCACTACGTTACCAAAGGCTTCGATGATTTTGGAATTATCCACACCCAAACAAACAATTGCTTTTACTTTTTCGCGCACCAACGGCATTAATTCGGTATAATCGTTTCCTTTATCCACACCACCAACAATCCATACGGTTGGCGTAGTCATACTATCCAAAGCAAAGAAGGTCGCATTTACATTGGTCGCCTTAGAATCGTTTACATACTGTACATTTTGTATTTTCAGTACTTTTTCCAAACGGTGCTCCACTCCCTGGAAATCGGACAGACTTTCGCGGATTGTTGCTTTTCGGATACGCATCAATTGCGCTACTGTGGTTGCTGCCATTGCATTTTTTACGTTATGTTTTCCTTCTAATGATAGTTCGTTTATTGGCATGATAAATGTCTCGTTGTTGATGTTGGTGTAAATCGTATCGTCTTTTATATAAGCGCCTTCTTCCAGTGTTTTTGTTAGTGAAAAAGGGACTTTCTTTGCTCGTATTTTATTTTTGCTCAGCCAGTCGGTTATTGCTTCATCATCGGCATCATAAATCAGATAATCGTCTTCCGTCTGGTTTTTGGTAATCCTGAATTTGGCTTCGATATACTGACGGTAGTCGTAATTATAGCGATCCAAATGATCCGGACTGATGTTTGTGATTACAGCAATATGCGGTTTGTAATCGATAACCCCGTCAAGCTGAAAACTACTTAATTCCAAAACGTAGGCTTCAAATTTGTTTTCTGCGATCTGCCAGGCGTAACTTTTTCCGATGTTTCCGGCCAAACCTACATTTAATCCGCCCTGTTTTAACAGGTGATGCGTGAGCATCGTGGTGGTTGTTTTTCCGTTACTTCCGGTGATTCCAACCGTTACGACATTTGTAAATTTGTTGGCAAACTCAATTTCCGAGATAATCGGAATATTTTTTTCCTTTAGTTTTTTTACAATCGGCGACTTATCGGGAATACCAGGGCTTTTCATAACCACATCGGCATTCAGAATCAGTTCTTCCGTATGTTTTTCATCTTCCCAGGGAATCTGGTTCAGAATCAGAACTTCTTTATAGTTGTTTTTTATTTTTCCGAAATCAGACAGAAATACTTCATATCCTTTTTTCTTTCCTAAGATTGCAGTTCCAACACCGCTTTCTCCGCCTCCTAATACTACCAGCCTCATACTATCGTAATTTTAATGAAACCAATGAGAAAATCGCTAACAAAATCGCCACAATCCAGAAACGGGTTACGATCTTACTTTCGTGATAGCCCTTTTTCTGATAATGGTGATGCAAAGGCGACATCAGGAAAATCCGTCTTCCTTCGCCGTATTTCTTTTTTGTATATTTAAAATAGGCCACCTGTAACACTACTGATAAATTTTCGGCAAGGAAAATTCCACACAATACCGGGATCAATAATTCTTTACGTACCGCGATAGCCAAAACCGCGATAATCCCTCCGATGGTTAAACTTCCGGTATCACCCATAAATACGCTTGCCGGATAGGTATTGTACCAAAGGAAACCGATGAGCGACCCTACAAAGGCCGCGATGTAGACCGTCATTTCCCCGGAATTTGGGATATACATAATATTCAGGTAATTCGAAAAGATGATATTACCGGAAACGAAGGCAAAGATCCCGAGCGTAAGCACCGATATGGCCGATGTTCCCGCAGCCAATCCGTCGATTCCATCGGTAAGATTCGCTCCGTTCGAAACCGCCGTGATGATAAAAATCACAACCGGAATAAAAATCAACCAGGCATATTTTTCGTAGCCATCGCCCGTCCAGGCTAATAATTCGGCGTAATCGAATTCGTTATTTTTAAAGAACGGAATCGTAGTTGCCGTTGATTTTTCTTCTGTTGGCGCCGGAGCAATGGTAGTAGTTCCCTGCGTTTGAAAAATATTACTGGTAGCCGTGTCGGTTCGCACCGTAACACCCGGATGGAAATACAATACCGAACCTACGATGATTCCCAATCCTACCTGTCCAACAACTTTAAATTTCCCTTTTAGTCCTTCTTTGTCTTTTTTAAAGATCTTGATATAATCGTCGATAAAACCAATGGTTCCCATCCAAAGCGTGGTCACGATTAGCAACATCACATAAACATTGTCCAGTTTTGCCAATAAAAACACCGGAATCAACGTCGAAAAGATAATAATCAATCCTCCCATCGTTGGTGTTCCTGCTTTTTCCTTTTGGCCTTCCAGTCCTAATTCACGAACGGTTTCTCCGATTTGTTGTTTTCGCAGAAAGTTGATGATTCGTTTTCCGAAAATCGTGGAAATCATTAACGACAAAATAATAGCCAAACCCGATCGGAAGGTGATATACTGGAAAACTCCTGTTCCTGGAATATCTAAGGTTTTATCTAAATATTGAAAGAAATAATACAGCATTTGGTTATTTATTAAGTTGTTCTAATAGTTCTTTTACCGTTTTCATATCGTCAAAATCGTGACGTACACCCTGAATTTCCTGGTAGGTTTCGTGCCCTTTCCCGGCGATCAGGATGATATCATTGGGTTGTGCCAGCTGACAGGCGGTTTTGATGGCCTGTTTGCGATCCACAATCGATACCGTTTTTTTAAAGTTTTGCGGTTCCACTCCTTTTTCCATGTCCTCGATAATGGCTTCCGGTTTTTCACTTCTCGGATTATCGGACGTAAAAATGGCTTTATCGCTCATCGTCGAGGCAATATTGGCCATAATCGGTCTTTTGGTGGTATCGCGATCTCCGCCACATCCTACAACCGTGATCAGTTGTTCGTTTTTGGTGCGGATATCTTCTATCGTTTTTAATACATTTTCTAAAGCATCAGGCGTATGGGCATAATCCACAATCGCGGTGATATTTCCCTCGGATACGATATACTGAAAACGTCCGGAAACACTTTCCAGTTCGCTTAACAGTCGTAACGCTTCCTGACTTTCGATTCCCAATTCGATTGCCACGCCATAAATAGCCAAAAGGTTATAGGCGTTAAACGAACCGATTAAGCGAACCCATACTTCCTGTTCGTTTATTTTTAGCAACAAACCGGAAAGCTGGTTTTCCAAAATCTGCGCGCGGTAATCCGCATAGGTTTTTAGAGCGTAAGTACGTTTTTTAGCTTTGGTATTTTGCAACATCACCGGACCGTTTTTATCGTCGATATTGGTGATCGCAAAAGCGGTTTTCGGCAGGTTGTCAAAAAATGATTTTTTAACATCGCGGTATTCCGCAAATGTCGGGTGGTAATCCAAATGGTCGTGCGACAGGTTGGTAAAAACGCCTCCGGTAAAATGCAAACCTTCGGTACGTTTCTGGTGAATCCCGTGCGAACTCACTTCCATAAAACAATAATCACAACCTTCTTCAACCATTTCATTCATATAGTGATTGATGGTTAATGAATCCGGTGTGGTATGTGTGGCTTTGTATTCTTTATTATCGACTAAAATTTTTACGGTTGACAGTAACCCTACTTTATAACCGGCCTTTTTAAACATCTGATATAACAGGGACGCAATGGTTGTTTTCCCATTCGTTCCGGTAACACCAACCAGTTTTAATTTAGCCGACGGATCACCGTAATAGTTGGCACTCATATAGGCCAACGCCAAACTCGTATCTGCTACCTGAACATAGGTAATTCCGTCGTGGGTTGTTTGCGGCACTACTTCGCAAACTACCACTATCGCACCCAGGCTGATTGCTTTTTCAATAAAATCATGCCCGTCGGAAACGGTACCTTTGATCGCAACAAATACATCGTCCGATTCTATTTTTCGGGAATCGAATTCGATTTTGCCAACCGATACTTCGGTCGTGCCTTTTACCGCTTCGATCGCTACTTTATATAATATGTCTTTTAGGGCTGTCACGATAATTCTAATGTTATTACTTGGTTTTTCGTAAATACCTGTCCCGGTAAAATGGACTGTTGTTTTACTTTTCCTATTCCTTTTATTTTCACTTTAAGTCCGAAATTTTCCAACAACGCCACCGCATCCATTCCGGTCATTCCTTTTACATTCGGCACGATGTTTTCTTTTTTCTGTACTTTATCATAATAAGCCGCATAGCTTTGTTCCTGATTCAGGATTTTGCGGTTTAATTTTTTCACTTCGTTTGTCGATGGCACATCCGTAAATATTTTTTGCGCGATACGCTTAAAAACCGGTCCGGCTACATCAGCTCCATAGTATAAGCCTTTTGACGTATTCGGTTTGTGCACCACTACGATACAGGAATACTTCGGCTTGTCGGCTGGAAAATATCCGGCAAACGACGAGGCATAATACATTTGTCCGTCGCCTTTATGGTAATCCACCTGAGCGGTTCCTGTTTTTCCGGCCATCGAAAAATCTTTGGAATACAGTTTGGAACCCGTTCCGCGTTTTACCACATTTTCCAGAATGGCATGTACTTTTTTAAGGGTTTCGTCCGAACAGATTTTTGGATTCAATACCTGTTTATCGTATTTTTTGATGGTTTTGTTCCATTCTTTGATTTCTTTTACAAATTGCGGTTTTACCATTTCACCGTTATTCGCCACAGCATTGTACAGGGTTAACGTTTGCAATGGCGTAATTGAAACACCATAACCAAAAGCCATCCAGGGTAAAGCCACTCCCGACCATCCTTTCTCGCCCGGTTGCGGAATAAAAGGTTTCCCTTCTCCTTTAAACGGCAATCCCAACGGACGATCCAATCCAAGGTTATTGATACGGTTTACAAACTGACGCGGATTGTCTTTATAATTGTCGTAAACGGCCTGAACCATTACCGTATTCGACGATACTTCAAATCCTTTGGCTAAACTAACTTTTCCATATCCGCCTCTTTTGGAATCGCGAACGTGACGGTTGTAATAGGTAATATCACCCCCTTTGGAATCGTAAACTTTACTCGTATCTATTTTTCGATCGTCCAATAATGCAATCAAGTCAACCAGTTTAAAGGTTGATCCCGGTTCGTGCGATTCGGCCACCGCATAGTTGATCGTTTCGTAATAACTACCGTCGCTGGTTCTTCCTAAGTTGGAAATCGCCTTGATCTCTCCGGTATTCGTTTCCATCACCACCACACAACCGTGATCGGCTTCGTATAATTCCAGTTGTTTTAATAGTGCATGGTGCGCAATATCCTGAATATACACGTCGATGGTTGAAATGATATCGTAACCGTCGCGCGGTTCTATTTCGTTATTATCACTAATCGGTTTCCATTGATTTTTGGCAATCTTCTGCATCAGACGCTGACCGTCTTTTCCATTCAGATACGCCCCAAAAGCACCTTCAATTCCCACTCGTGTTTCTTTTCCACCTTCATCCTGACGTTCATATCCAATGGTTCGTTCGGCGATTTTTCCAATCGGATGTTCCCGTACGGTTTTTTGTTCGGTGATCATTCCACCTTTATACGCGCCCAGATTAAAAAGCGGAAAGCTTTTCATTTTCATATATTGCGTATAGCTTAGCTTACGCGCTAACAAATAGTAGCGGTTTTTGTTTGCCCGGGCTCTGCGCAGTTCGGTTTGAAAATAACTCGACGGCTTCCCTAATAATCCGGAAAGCGAATCCGCAAGCGGTTTTACATTCTTTTCAAAATCTTCTTTTTTAGGCGCTACCGCATCGAAACGAATGGTGTAATTCGGAATTGAAGTCGCCAGCAAACTTCCGTCGGCCGAATACACATTTCCTTTATTCGCCGGAATGACAAAGTTTTTTACCGTACGCTCTTTGGCCAGTTTCCGATAATACTCCCCTTCCACCCACTGGATATTCGTTAGCTTTATAGCAACGAAAATAGCCATCGCGAAAATCGCGAAGGCTACCAGATAGATTCGGTAAGAGATATTTTTATCTTCTACTGCCATATTTTTTTGAGAATATTCTTTTCTTCTTCTTTAACTTTTATCTTTTTTGGCGGAACCGACGACGGCTGAATTCCTTTTTCTTCCATTTCGGCCGATATGGTGGATTCCATTTTAAGCTCCATCAATTCCGATCTGCGATCTACAAACTCCGATCGCAATTCTTTTACTTCACTTGTCAGTTCGGTTATCTGAAATGTTTTCTGTTCGTATCGGTGTGAATTTGCAATCATTATCATAGCCAATAAAATCAGAAAAACGATAAAGCGCCAATTTTTCAACGCATCATCGCTAATCAGGAACTTTGCTTTTAACAAACTATATACGCCTTCTTTCATCATGACTCTTTCTGTTTGGGTTTGTTTCAGCGTTTTTCAGCGATCCTTAATTTAGCACTCCGCGCCCGGTTGTTTACTGCAATTTCTTCGTCCGAAGGCACGATCAGTTTTCCTATTAACTGGAACGGAACTTCAAATCTCCCAAAGAAATCGCGTTCCGGTTCTCCTTCAAACATTCCATTTCGCATAAAGCGTTTTACCAGTCGGTCTTCCAGCGAATGATATGAAATCACACTCAAACGCCCTTCCGGTTTTAATAGTTCCAGCGACTGCTCTAAAAACTCTTTTAGCACGTCCATTTCCTGGTTTACTTCTATACGTATAGCCTGATAGATTTGCGCCAGAATTTTATTGCTTTTGTGTGCCGGCAAAAAGCGGCTTAACACTTGTTTTAATTGTTCGGTATTGCGGATCGGTTTTTCTTTGCGCGCCATTACAATTGTATTGGCAAGCGCTCCGGCATTTTTCAATTCGCCGTAATCAAAGAACATTCGTTTTAAATCCGACTCATCGTATTCATTTACCACGTGAAAAGCGCTTAATTCACCTTTCTGATTCATTCGCATATCCAGTTCGGCATCAAATCGGGTTGAAAATCCACGCTCCGGAACATCAAACTGATGGGACGAAACCCCTAAATCACCCAATATTCCATCGACCTGTTTTACACCGTGAAAACGCAAAAACCGCTTGATATAGCGAAAGTTTTCATTAATCAGCGTAAATCGCTCATCATCTATAACATTTGCCAAAGCATCGGTATCCTGATCAAAGGCAAACAATTTTCCGTTTGGCCCAAGATGACGCATAATTTCCCGTGAATGACCTCCTCCTCCGAAAGTTACATCCACATAAATACCATCCGGTTTTATATTCAACCCACCAACCGTTTCTTTTAATAATACCGGATTATGATATTCCATTTTCGTCGTCATTTAAATTACCCATTACTTCTTCGGCCAGGTCTGCAAAATCCATATCATCTCCCGATATTGATTTTTCATACAAATCCTTGTCCCAGATCTCGATGATATTTACCTTTGAGGTCAAAACCAAATCCTTGGAAATTCCCGCATATTCAATCAGATCTTTTGTTATCAACAGTCGTCCGGCATCGTCGATCTCCACCATTTTCACACCAGCCATAAACTTTCGGATAAAGTCGTTATTCTTTTTTACAAAACGGTTTAGCTTGTTGATTTTCAACATCATGATATCCCATTCTGCCTTAGGCCACAACTCCACACACTGATCAAAAATGGAGCGTTTTAATACAAAACCATCGGTTGGAGCAGGCAATTGTTTCTTCAAAGGAGCCGGCACCATTAGCCTTCCTTTTGAATCAATTTTACACTCATATGTCCCGACTATGTTGGTCAAGATTCGCCCTTTTTGATTTGATTTATAGCAAAAGTACAGATTTTTTTACCACTTTTTACCACATATTCCCACTTTGTTGATAAGTTTTTACACTCAAAACCTAAAATATAGGAAATTTCACTAATGTTCTCATTTCTAATCATTAAGAATATTGCATTGTTTTTATCCAATCTCATCATTATCCTTAAAAAAAGCTCTGTTTTTATACACATTTTTAATAATCGTCCAAAACCGAAAACAAATCATCCTTTTTTGATTTTCACCATCGAAAAACAACTGATACTTAACACTTTACTGTTACAAAAACGCGTTACAATTTCTTAAAGGCAAAGTATTTTCGATTTTACCTTTCAAAACTTCTTATTTCTTTAGAAAGTCCTATATTTGTGAGAATTTGAAACCGTATCATAAATACATGGAGCATACGTTAAAAAAAGAGGGCAAATACCGTTATTTTGAAGCAGGAGAAGGCACGCCTATCATTATTTTACACGGACTAATGGGCGGACTGAGTAACTTTGACGGAGTCGCTGATTTTTTTCCAAAACAAGGTTACAAGGTCGTTATTCCCGAGTTACCACTTTACACCAACAGTATTTTAAAAACCAACGTAAAGGCTTTTTCAAAATTTGTAAAAGACTTTATTACGTATAAAGGTTACGAAAAAGTAATCCTTTTAGGGAATTCCCTTGGCGGGCATATCGCCTTATATCACACTAAAATGTATCCGGAAAAAATGGCCGGACTGGTGATTACCGGAAGTTCCGGATTGTATGAAAGCGCTATGGGCGAAAGTTATCCGAAACGCGGCGATTACGATTATATCCGAAAAAAAGCCGAGGATGTTTTTTACGATCCGAAAGTTGCCACTAAAGAAATTGTTGACGACGTATATGCGACCGTGAACGACCGAATGAAGCTTTTAAAAACGCTGGCGATTGCTAAAAGTGCGATTCGTCACAATATGGCTAAAGATCTTCCAAAAATGGACACGCCAACCGGAATTATCTGGGGACGAAACGACAAAGTAACGCCACCGGATGTAGCCGAGGAGTTTAATCGACTTTTGCCAAATTCCGATTTATACTGGATAGACAAATGCGGACATGCCGCGATGATGGAACATCCGGACGAATTTAACCGACTAATGTTGGAGTGGCTCAAAAAAGCCAACTTATAATATACTTTCATTCGGTACTCCAAAAAAGTACCGAATGCTTTTTTAATACAAATCTGAAATCCGGAAACCATGAAAATTAATACTGCCGAATTTGTGATCAGTAATTCTGAAGTGAGCAAATGCCCGAAAGAACCTTTACCGGAATACGCTTTTATCGGACGATCGAACGTTGGAAAATCTTCGTTGATCAACATGTTGACCAATCATAAGAATCTGGCAAAAACTTCGGGAAGACCCGGAAAAACGCAATTGATCAACCATTTTAAAATCAATAATAACTGGTTTTTGGTCGATTTACCAGGTTATGGTTATGCGCGTGTTTCGAAAAAAGCAAAAGAAACTTTCCAGCAATTTATCACCGATTATTTCGAAAAAAGAGAACAACTGGTTTGTGCTTTTGTTTTAATTGACATCCGACTGGAAGCACAGAAAATCGATTTGGAGTTTATCAATTATCTGGGTGAAATTGAAGTGCCGTTTTGTATCATTTTTACCAAATCCGACAAAATTAGCAAAGGAAAAGTAGAACAAAATATTGCAGCCTACCGTAAAGCATTACTGGCAAATAACTGGGAAGAAATGCCGCAGCATTTTATCACGTCTTCGCTGGACGCTGTTGGACGCGAACCATTATTGGATTTTATCGATGGCGTGAACGACGGTATTTTTAAAAATAACGATCTATAAAAAAAGCGGTTTTTCAACCGCTTTTTCTTTTTTTATTTTTTTCCCAATTCCAGTTTTTCTGCAAAATAATCGCAGAAGTCCCGCATGGTTTCCGTCATTTTCTCATCGTCGGTAGCACGGTGATAGGTATCCGCCATAGCCACTAAAGTTTGATGGAAAAATACTTTCATTTCATCTACCGGCATGTCTTTTGTCCACAGGTTGATTTGTAATGTCTCCTGGACTTTACTATCCCACATCGCCAACAACATTGCTTTCGCTTCGGCAGCTTCTACACCACCGTCCTGCGCTTTCCATTTTAATTTTTCCGGTACGCGATTTTCGTCCAGTTCGATTTGTATTTTTATTTCGGATTTAATATTCTTTGCCATTATTTTTTGGGTTTGTATTTTGAGTTATCAAATATTTCTTTTGCATCTTTCACCAACAATTGCTGCAGGTTTACGTCCGGATTGTTTTTCATATACGAGCGTACAATTTGCCATCCCAACCACGTTCCCACTCTTCCCGGCGATTCGGCATCGATTTCCAGATAGAATTTGGAAAAAGGTGCAGTCGATATAAAACGTTGTGTTAGTTTTGGATTGGTATCGTACAATAGTTTTTCATTTACCAGATATTTCCACATTTCCGATTCGTTTTCCTCACACCATTTTAGCTGTTCTTCGGTATACGCAATTTTATCCGCATCCGACATATCCGGCAGCAACAGATCTTTCATGTACAACTCTTTTCCAAAATAGATCATTTGCGCCAATAAGGAACGATCGTCCGTTGTCTTTATTTCTTTAGTCGCCAGGCTCGCCACGATATCCGGCATCATTTGAGACGGTTCGAAGTTTTGTTTATAATACTGTGGAAATTCATATAAAGGATTGTCTTTCCCTAAATACATATCCAACGAGATGATCACTAAACTATCTGCAAAAATGGCTTTGTTCTCATAGTCCATTTCCGATACCAATGTGACTACTTTTGGCGTTTTATACTGCGGAAAGTAGTATTGAATGTGTTTAAACAAATCCACAAGGTCACCTTCAAAGGCATTGTTGTTTGGATATTTTTTCTTTACCTCGGCATATAATTCGCGGTTTAACGGATTTTGCATTCTATTGGTCCAAACCGAATCGGGATTCCCTGCCGGGAAAAAATAATGGAATTCCCGCTTGATTTTTGGAAAATCGGAAACCGGAGATTCGTAAAAAACCTTGTCGAATCGTTCGATTTCAACCTTCACCGGGATCTTATCCACTTCCTTTGCCACTTTATCTTCCTTTTTACAGGCGATCAGTACCAAAACCATAAAAACCCCTGTCAAATATTTTTTCATTCCTCTGTGAATTTATAATTAAGTTTAGCCCTATTCCTATTTGATTGCATCACTCGGATAATCACGGCTAATTTTTTGTTATTTTTATCGCAATTATTTTTTTGCAAATATAACATTACCGTTTTATAAAATCTTCATAATATTTCTATGGTCCCTACAAACTCTTTCCAAGCTGAAAAAATCAACCTGCATATTGTAAACTGGCTAAAAGATTATGCCACTCAAGCCCGCGTTAAAGGTTTTGTTGTAGGCATATCCGGCGGAATCGATTCGGCCGTAACCTCAACGCTATGCGCACAGACCGGTTTACCGACCTTATGTGTGGAAATGCCGATTCACCAGGCCGCCAGTCAGGTTTCAAGAGGTCAGGAACATATTAATCAGCTTAAAAAACGTTTTGAGAATGTTTCCAGTGTGATTTCTGATCTGACTCCGGTTTTTGAAAACTTTAAGCAACAAGTTCCCGCTTCGGATAACGAAGCCATTTTAAACCTTACCCTGGCCAATACCCGCGCCCGACTGCGTATGACCACGCTATACTATTTTGCCGGATTACATAGTGCACTGGTTGCCGGAACCGGAAATAAGATCGAAGATTTCGGCGTAGGCTTTTTTACCAAATACGGTGATGGCGGTGTCGATTTAAGTCCGATTGCCGACCTGATGAAATCGGAAGTTCGTTTACTGGCACAATTCCTGAATGTACCCGACAGCATTATTCAGGCAAAACCTACAGACGGGTTGTTTGGAGACGACCGAAGTGACGAAGATCAGTTGGGTGCGAGCTACGATGAATTGGAATTTGCTATGCTAGCATACAAAAAAGGTAAGACTGAAAACGATTTTGTAGGAAGAGAACACGAAGTTATGAGAATTTACCGTAAACTTAACACTGCTAACCAACACAAAATGAACCCAATACCAGTTTGCAACATCCCTGAAGATTTGAAATAATTTTCTTTCACTGATTATCAATCGTTTATATTTTTTTTAGTAACTTTACAGATAATTACTATTAAAACCTATTGAAGATGATAAAAGTTTGTTTAGCAGATAATCATCCCGTCGTTCAGTATGGGGTGAAGTCCTTTTTCAAGGATAATTCGGAGATCAATTTTGTCGGAGTTGTTAGTAATTTATATGGCCTAGAGGAATTACTACGGAAAAAGAACGTAGATGTTGTTGTTTTAGATTTGGAACTGGACGGTTTAACGAGCATTAGCACCGTTAAAACCTTAACCAAAGAGTACCCGAACACTAAGATTGTTATTTTTACAAATTTAGCTGAACAAATTTACGCACCCAATGCATTAAAAGCCGGTGTTTCGGCCTATATGCATAAAAACTCGAAACTGGAAGAATTAGAGTTTGCCATAAAAAGCGTCTTTGTCGGGAACATTATCTTTAGTGAGGCCGTTCGTAAAAACCTTGCACTTCTAAACAAAGGACGTAAAACCGACAGACTTTACCGCAAATTATCGTCCCGGGAAATCGAAGTATTACGCTATTTAAGCGATGGAAAGAAAAACAAGGAAATTGCCAAACTGTTGAATTTGAACGAAAAAACAATTAGTACCTACAAGCTTCGCTTACTAACCAAATTACATGTAACGAATCTGGTAGATCTGGTCAATAAGGCCAAAACATTAGAAATCGTCTAACTGTACCGCGACATTACGCGTCCCAGTTTTTTCGAAAAAGTATTGATCAATTTTTGGTAGTCTACTGCCATCATCAGGATTTCCGAATTATCTGCCGTAACTTCCATATTAAGGGAGTTTTTAAGGTCGTTAATGATCCTGTCCACTAAAAACCAGCGTAAAGTCAGTATGGTTTCTGAAACGTATTGACTTATCGTTTGGTTTTTCTGCTTTACAATAATCTGTTGTACTTCCCAGTTATGCAGTGCCTCGCGTTCATCTTCCATTAAGATATTTGTCACTTCACGTGCCAGTTCCGGATCCAGTCGCATTAAATATTGCTCGATTTCGAAGGTTTCATTCTGATGGTAATAATTAATCAGGTGATTATAGATTGCCCGGAACGATTCGTTAGCCAGTTCAACCTCATCTTCCTGTAAACTCAGATAAATTCGGTGGTAGACTTTATAATTGTTCATCTCACTCACTTCCGTCATCTCACCTTCTTCATTCGCTTTTAGGATAACGTCTTCAAATTCTTCTACAGCATTTCCATACAGCAACAGAATTTCGATCAGTTTGCGTTCCAGTTCATACAGTACATCTACTTTTGATGCCTGTATACCTTCCTGGTTTTTAACGACTTCGAAAACTTTTTCTTTTTGCTCCTGTTTTAGTTTTTTTCCGGCATCGGTTACATCTTTTTGTACCATTTGTGCCAGCGTATCGACCAAAACCTGTTCGGAAATGTCCATAATTCGGGAACACTCCTGAATATATACTTCGCGCTTGATACGGTCCGGAATTTTGGAAATACTCGTAACCATGTCGCGAATCAGCTCGGCTTTTTTAATCGGATCGTTATTCGCTTCCCGCATTAAAAGAGAGGCTTTAAACTGGATAAAATCCTTGGCGTTTTCGTCCAGATAACGCACCAATTCGTCATACGGTGTTTTTTTAGCAAAACTATCCGGGTCTTCACCATCGGGAAACGAACATACTTTTACGTTCATTCCGGCTTCCAGAATAAGATCCACCCCGCGAACAGACGCACGCAAACCCGCCGCATCACCGTCAAAAAGAACCGTAATATTTTTTGTCAGACGATTTACCAGTCGGATCTGATCGGGCGTTAAAGCCGTACCGGACGAAGCGACTACGTTTTCGATTCCGGCCTGGTTAAACTGGATCACATCCGTATAGCCTTCTACCAGATAACAGTTATCCTGTTTGGCAATGGCCTGTTTGGCATGGAAGATTCCGTATAATACTTTACTCTTATGGTAGATGTCACTTTCGGGTGAGTTGAGGTATTTGGCTGCTTTTTTATCGTTGGTCAATATACGACCACCAAATCCCAATACGCGCCCAGACATGCTTTGTATCGGAAACATCACCCGTCCCTTAAAACGGTCGAATTGCTTGTCTTCTTTTACAATGGTAAGTCCGGTTTTGTCCAGATATTCCAGACGATACCCCTTACCTAGCGCTTCTTTTGTAAACGCATCCCAGGTTTCGGGCGAATATCCCAATCCGAATTTTTTGATTGTTTCGGCGGTAAATCCTCTTTCTTTAAAATACGAATAACCAATAGCTTTTCCTTCTTCGGAAAGCGTTAGTATATTGTGAAAATATTGTTGGGCAAATTCGGAAACCAGATACATACTTTCTTTTTCATTGGCCTCTTCCTTCTCTTCATTGGATTGCTCCGTTTCTTCGATCTCGATATTGTATTTTCTAGCGAGGTAACGAATCGCTTCCGGATAGGAAAAATGTTCGTGTTCCATTAGAAACGTAACTACATTCCCGCCTTTTCCGGAACTAAAATCTTTCCAGATTTGTTTAACCGGCGAGACCATAAAAGATGGTGATTTTTCATCCACAAACGGACTCAACCCTTTCAGGTTGCTTCCCGCTCGTTTTAACTGGACAAAATCGCCAATTACTTCCTCAACCCGGGCTGTTTCGAAAACGGTATCTATAGTATTCTGTGCAATCATAGTCCGGCAAAGATACAATACAGGAGTTATTTTTTACAAATTTGTATCGGCTAAAAAACAAAAGGTGCCCGTTATGAGCACCTGATAAAAAAAGTATAACTAACCTAAACTTTAATTGAAGTCAAAACGCAATCCCAATGAAATATTGTTTTGCGTTGTGGCATTATCTTTAAATAGCGGATTCAGATCGTATTTTAAATATAAAGACATTGAACGATACCCTACATAAGTACTCAAACCGTATATAAAACCGTTGGTATTAAAACCGCTATTCTGGGTTTCCTCAATATCATAACCATCACGTTCGTATTCCAAAAACTGTTTGGTATTCAGATTCGCTCCGATATATCCTCCAATTCCGGCACGAACACCTTGATGCGTTCTAAAAACTTTTTCGCCTTTATCGTTGGTCTTAACCGGTGTAAAATCAAATTCCAAATGCACCGGGAAGATTAATTGTACATTACGCAATCGGGATTCTTTTAACCATACCGATGAAGGCACAAGCTCCGTTTGATCGTAGTTTTTCACGAAGTACTGATTATCGGAAGGTCTAAGATTGTTGTACACCGCCGAAAATCCGTATTTTAAATGCAATAGGTTATCGTTTTTTGCCAAACGCGTATTCAACGTTAATCCGACTTCATAAAAATGAGATCCCCAATATCTGAATTTTGAATTCGCCAGCGCACCATCGGTTACCACATTGTTTACACCACCGGCAACTACCAATTGTGTTGTCGTTCTTTTTTCGCCGGACTTAAATTTATTTTTTCCCTTTTTATACTTTAATACAAAATAACCTTCTTCATCGGTTTTCGTTGTGTCGCGTTCTTTGATTTTACCATCTACCTGTTCCTTAATCAACAGGTTTAAATTGGCTTCCTCTACCGCTACACGTTCTTCGATTCGCTTGGCGTGGTAATTGGCGGCTTCTAATTTTTGCGTATCGGCTTCTTCACGGGTAATCTGATTCTGCTCCCAACGCGCGTTAATACTATCTACCTTGTTTTTTAGGATGGCTTTTTCCTCTTTGGTGATTCTTTCGATATTGGCTGCAATTACTTTAGCACGGTTTTCAAAGTTTTCCTGAGCGTGGATTTTCGTCACCACCAGGCATACGAAAGCCACTACATAAAAAATAATTTTCTGCATAATTCTAAATTTTAACTATTCGATTTATTGATTGATTTATTCAGTATTGCGATTCGCTACAGCCGATTTTACGGTTTTAAAATTCCGATTGATCGTCTGAAACACACCTTCGCGGTAGTCGGTAGTGATCTCTCCTTCAACTGTACTTAGCAGGGAATTTGCGTCGACTTTTACATTTCCTTTTTTAATATTATTTTTTGCCGGAGTATTTTTATCTACCGATGCCAATAAATTTTCCACATCTACCATCGTGGTTGTTTTTTTGATTTCTTTTGGCGGTGTTACTTCAACAATTTGTGTTTCCGGAGCGGTTGTTATTTGTTGTCCGATAACAGTAGCGGATAGTCCCTTTGCTGTTGAAGTTACATTCGTTTTTACAACGGTGGCAATTTCTTTCCTTTCGTTTTTAACGGGTTCCGAAACAACTTCTTCCCTTCCCAAAGGTGTTGTATTTATTTCCGACGTAATCGAATCCTGTTGTTGTTTGACAACCGTTTTTATTGTTTCTTTTATTTTCAGATCTTCTTTTTGTTGTTCCATTAATAAGGTTCCTACGAACAACATTCCGACAAAAACTGCCGCCATAGACAACCATTTGTAGTTACGCTTCGGCTTTTTCTTTTCGGAAACCGAAAGCATCGCATCCAATCTGTCCCATGCCATTTCGGAGGGTTGAATCGTTCTTGAATTCAACTTATCTCTGAAATCCTCTTCTAATTTATTCGGTTCCATTTTGATAATTTTTTAGTCTGTTAATTTGATCCTGCAACATTTTCCGGGCGTGCGAAAGTTGTGATTTCGATGTTCCTTCGCTAATTCCCAACATTTTTCCGATTTCGTGGTGTTTATACCCTTCAATCGCATAAAGGTTAAAAACCATACGGTAACCATCGGGTAATTTATCGATTAGAAACTGGATATCGTCTACTGAGAATTGGCTTTCGATATCGTTGAAACGCTCTTCAAAATAACTTTCGTCTTCGGTAAATTTTACCGGTTTTTGTACCCGGATGTGTGAGATACATTCGTTAACCATAATCCGTCGGATCCATCCTTCAAAACTGCCTTTATGTTCGAATGTTTTTAAATTGGTAAACACTTTCATAAAAGCGGTGATCATCACATCTTCCGCCAGATGAACATCTTTTAAATACTGTCGGCAAACACTTAGCATCTTCGGAGCAAAAAGCGAATAAATCTTATGCTGCGCATGCCGATTATTTTCGACTGCCATAGCGATTAGTTCCTTTTCTTCCTGATGTAGGTTGATTACTTTCAAAATAATTATCAGATGTTTCTATTACTATAGACGGGCTTGATCGGTAAATGGTTGTATGGGATATACAAAAAAGTTTTAATATTTTTAAAAAACACTGAAAAACAAGCATTTACAGTGCTATTCCTTTTAAAAAAAATTATTTTTTTCTTTCGATCACGTAGTTCACCATTAACGTTAGTGCATTTTTATAAGGTGAATTCGGGAAATTTTGCAGTAATGAAAGCGCTTCCTGTTGGAATTGCACCATTTTTTGTTCGGCGTAGATTAGTCCGTTCCGTTCTTTTACAAAAGCAATAACTTCACGAACGCGTTTTTTATCTTTATTATGGTTTTTAATGGAATTAATGCACCAGTTTTTTTCTTTGGTCGTACAATTGTTAAGTGCATAAATCAGCGGAAGCGTCATTTTTTGTTCTTTGATGTCGATTCCCGTCGGTTTACCAATCGCATCATCGGTATAGTCAAAAAGATCATCTTTGATCTGGAATGCCATTCCGATTAATTCTCCGAATTTTCGCATCCGTTCTACCACTTCCGTATCTTCGGGTTTTACCGCACAGGCTCCCAAGGCACAACAAGCCGCAATAAGCGTTGCTGTTTTTTGTCGGATGATTTCGTAATAAACGTCCTCCGTGATATCCAGTCGTCTTGCTTTTTCGATCTGAAGCAATTCACCTTCACTCATTTCACGAACGGCAACGGATATAATCTTTAATAAATCGAAATCATTGTTGTCGATCGAAAGTAATAATCCTTTGGACAACAGATAATCGCCCACCAAAACGGCGATTTTGTTTTTCCACAAAGCATTGATGGAGAAAAAGCCACGGCGACGGTTACTGTCGTCAACTACATCGTCATGAACCAAAGTAGCCGTATGGATTAACTCGATAACCGACGCACCGCGATAGGTACGTTCGTTAACGGTTCCACCGGAAACCATTTTAGCCGTTAAGAAAACAAACATCGGTCGCATTTGTTTCCCTTTACGGTTTACAATATAATAGGTAATTCGGTTAAGCAAGGCAACCTTTGAGGACATCGATTCATGAAACTTCTTTTCAAAAAGTTCCATTTCCGTACCAATCGGCTGTTTTATTTGCTCTACAATTTTCATCGGTTTCAAATATACCAATTTGGTCGGAAAGTAAAAAATGATAATTTTTATACTAAAGCCTATTTTTTTACGTTAGTATATAATTACCAACAAATCATTCACCCTTTTTTACAGGTAAAACGACCTGATTGACAAGGTTGTTGGAATGATTTTATATTGATCAATATATAAAGCATATTATAAAACACGCTTTATCCCGGAAAAGAAACTTCGATTATCACTTTAGATTACATGGTTATTACCATTGAAAAAGCCCCTTAAAGGGGCTTTTTTTATGCTTCTGCTTCTTTGTTGGCCAACTGACCACAAGCCGCATCGATATCTTTACCGCGACTTCGTCGCACTTTTGCTACAATATCATTTCGTTCCAGCGCACTAATATAAGCTTCGATTGCCGCTGCCGGAGCCTGTTGAAATTCACCATCGTCGATTGGGTTGTATTCAATCAGGTTTACTTTACACGGTACGTATTTACAAAATTTAACCAATGCATCGATCGATTTTTTATCGTCATTAATTCCTTTCCACACTACATATTCGTAGGTTACGCGGCTTTTGGTTTTGGAATACCAATATTCCAGACTTTCACGTAGATCTTTTAACGGGAAATTCTCAGAAAAAGGCATGATCTGCGAACGGATTTCATCGACAGCCGAGTGTAATGAAACGGCTAGTTTGAATTTCACTTCGTCATCCGCTAATTTTTTGATCATCTTCGGAATCCCGGAAGTCGAAACGGTAATTCGTTTTGGCGACATTCCCAAACCTTCCGGAGAAGTGATCATATCGATTGCCTTCATTACGTTATTGTAATTCATCAACGGTTCGCCCATTCCCATAAATACAATATTCGACAACGGACGGTCAAAATAAAGTTTACTTTCGTTGTCGATTGCCACTACCTGATCGTAAATCTCATCCGGATTCAGGTTTCGCATTCGTTTTAAACGCGCCGTAGCACAGAAGTTACAATCCAGGCTACATCCAACCTGACTGGATACGCAGGCTGTTGTACGTGTTTCCGTCGGAATCAAAACACTTTCCACAACCAATCCGTCGTGTAAACGAACGGCATTTTTTACCGTACCGTCTTCACTACGTTGCATCTGATCGACCTTAATATGGTTGATCACAAAATTATCCTCCAACATCTGTCGCGTTGCTTTGGCGACATTAGTCATATCGTCAAATTTATGCGCGCCTTTATTCCATAGCCATTCGTATACCTGGTTCCCGCGAAATGCTTTGTCGCCCTGAGCTACAAAAAAATCGCGTAACTGCTCTTTACTTAACGCTCTAATATCTTTCTTTTCCGTTTGCATGGCACAAAGTTAGTAACTATTTGTATAATCGCGGAAATCTTCTGACGAAACTATACAATATACTAGCAGAAACCTTTTTAAATAGAATCCAATACCTGATACGAAAGCTTAAATAGTTACAAATCAAACCAACAAACACCAATAAAAGGACAAGAAAAGACATTATCAAGTCAATAAAAGTATCCATTCTATTTTTTTCACATTTAGTGTATTTAGACCGGTTATAAATTTTTAATTTTAGCTATAGACGATCGTACTTGTATTATTTACAGGAATTTGATTACTTTTTTATTTCTAAAAGACTCCTAATACACGTATCCCCACGATATATGATAAGACAATTCGGTCTACATCACAAATCACCCCTTTCGAAATTGAACCGTAACTGATATCGGGATTCAATTGTGGCAAGTCTGGTTTTCTATCACTTTTATTGCAAATACATCCAAATTCGAATATTAATTTAAAACGAAATAGAAATGAAAAAAACAATTACCTTAGCAGTAAGTTTAGCATTTTTTTGTTTGAATACGCTCATCGCTCAAACAATTCCAGTTATTGAATGGCAAAGAAACTACGGTGGTTCCAATGACGATGTTTTTAATTCAATTCAAAACACATCCGATGGCGGTTATATACTGGCAGGAAATACTTCATCCACTGATTTTAACGTCACCAAAAACCATGGCAAAATTGACTTTTGGGTGGTAAAACAGAACAGCAATGGCGGTATCGAATGGCAAAAAAGCTATGGCGGATCCGGTAATGACAATGCCTACTCGATTATCCAGACTTCAGACGGGGGTTATGTTGTTGTTGGCTCTACAACATCCAAAGACGGGGATATTTCTAAAAATGACTGGCCTAACGTCGAGAGTTTCTGGATTATCAAACTGGATGCAAAGGGAAATATTCAGTGGAACAAATGTTTTGACGGAAATCATACCGATATTGCTTATTCCGTTACAGAAGCCCATGACAGTGGTTATGTAGTAGCCGGATTAGCATATTCATTTAATGGAGATCTTGCCGACTTTACACCGCAAGAATTAAGAAGTGCTGATATGGTGATCATTGAATTAAATCTGGATGGAGATCTTATATGGAAAAAAGAATTTGGTGGAAAGGGTTACGATGAAGCCATTTCTATCGCAAAAACTCCTGACAGTGGTTACATTGTAGCAGGAAATACCAGGTCTGCAAACGAAGATACTAACCCCAATCACAACATTATGGATGCCTGGGTAGTAAAGATAAACGGAACCGGTACACTACAATGGGAAAAAACCTATGGGGGCCGGTTACAGGATCGGGCAACCTCAATTGCAACGACTCCAGACGGCGGGTATATCGTTACCGGAAATACGCGTTCTTTTAGTCCTGTAGTTCCCAATAAAAGTTTTAATCAAGATGCCTGGGTATTAAAACTAACTGCGGATGGCACTGTGAAATGGCAAAAAAGCTATGGTGGTTCAGATTCGGATTCGTTCGCTGCTTCTGTACAAACGCCCGATGGTGGTTATGTACTGGCCGGATATACCAACTCTTCGGATGGCGATATAACGAAAAAATATGGCAGTAACTATTCAAGTGATGTATGGGTTGTAAAATTGAATAAAACAGGAACCATGGAATGGCAAAAAACATTAGGAGGTAGCGACAATGATTATAGCGGTACTTTACAATTAAGTCCCGATGGCAACATTATCATAGCAGGTAGTACCGGATCAATTGACGGTGATATCACAAAATTTTATGGGGTTGAAGATGAATTCTCTTTCCTGATGACGACTGATGCCTGGGTGGCAAAACTTCAGCCTAGTGCTACGATTACTTTAAGTAGCGATAAGATCAACTCTTTTAAATCGTCACAAAACGTATTCCCTAATCCTTTTTCAGACCAGATAACCATCCAATCCGAAAACGATATTTCAACAGTTTCGATTCATAATATATTCGGACAACAGCTTAAACACCTCAATACACCTTATCAAAAAAAACTGACTATCGCTACGCAGGATTTAACAAAAGGAATCTATACTCTTTCGGTAACAACAGCAAAGGAAGTCAAAAAACAGCAAATTATAAAACGATAACAGCATCCTCATTAACCCAAAAATTTAATCTATGCATTTTATATCCGAGACTTTAGAAGATTATGTAGCGGCACATTCCGAAAACGAACCGGCTTTGCTGGCCGCCTTAAATAAAGAAACCCATCAGAAAATCCTGCAACCCCGTATGTTGAGCGGTCATTTTCAAGGGCGTGTTTTGAGTATACTTTCCAAATTGATTCGCCCGAAAGCCATATTGGAGATCGGAACCTATACCGGTTATGCCGCGTTATGTCTGGCCGAAGGTTTAGCTGAAAACGGTACACTCGACACCATCGATATTAATGAGGAGTTATTCGATTTCCAGCGCAAATATTTTGATCAATCAGAATGGAAAGACCAGATTCACCAACATTTGGGGAATGCTTTGGAAATTATTCCGGGATTAAATAAAAAATTTGATCTGGTTTTTATCGATGCCGATAAAGAAAACTATATCAACTATTTCCAAATGATTGTTCCGCTAATGAATAAAGGCGGTGTTATTTTGTCGGACAATGTATTGTGGTCCGGTAAAATTCTGGAAACGGTAAAAGCCAATGATAAGAGTACTAAAATATTACTGGAGTACAACCAGCTACTAAAAGACGATCCAAGAGTCGAAACGGTTTTATTACCGATCCGCGATGGGCTTACGGTTAGCCGGGTATTATAAAAAATAAAAGGGATTACAAATTGTAATCCCTTTTATTTTAAGATGTGATGCGGTTATGCAGACCTGACAGGTTTCTCAGCGGTTTGTAAAAAACCTGTCAGGTCTAAAATTATATACTATCTGGAAAATATTTTTTCCGATAGACTTCATATATTTTTGAAAACAAATATCCGGTTCCAATTCCGAAAATATAGCCGGAAAGAATGTCACCCGGGAAATGCAATCCAAGGTAAATACGGCTATAAGCAAAGATCAATGGAAACAGGAAAAACAAAAAGGCATATTTGTAATATTTTCTTAGAATCAACACTATAAAAGTAGTCGATGCCAGTGAGTTAGCCGCATGTCCGGAAAAATAACTAAACGACGAACTTTGTTTAACCAAACGGATAATATCTTTCGTTTCCGGATCATTACACGGACGCAAACGCTGTACGCTGTTTTTTACCAGATTTGTCATCTGATCGGTAAATGCGATCAATAAAGCCAGCGCAAAAATTACTAATAGCATATGTTTCCAACCTAGTTTTTTGTATAACAGGTAGAATACATACAGAAATATCGGTGTCCAATACGCTTGCTTGGTAATGATCAGCCAGAGTCCGTCAAAACGTTCGGAACCCAGGCTATTTAAGAAAACCAGTAGTTGTTTGTCGAGTTGAATTAAATGCTCCAAGATTACATTTGTCGTTTTATCGGTCCGGAAATATCTTCAATATCCTCTTTGGCTTTATCGATTTCTTTTCGAATACCACCGGTCAGATCCATATCCAGATCTTTGGTAAAATCCAAATCTTTAGTCAGGCCATTTTCTTCGGCACTTTTTTGAATTTCGTTTTTAATGTCGTTGGTTGCGTGCTTAATCTGCGCCATCCCTTTACCCAGGGTTCTTGCGATTTCCGGCACTTTATCCGAACCAAATAACATTAAAACGACTAATATAATAAGGAATATTTCTCCGCCTCCGATACCAAACATTGTCTATAGGTTTGAAATTTATAAGTAGCAAATTTACGAAGTTCCGGTTTTATTTCCCGGTTTTTGATTTTTATTAACACAAAAGCACTCTTTCGAGTGCTTCTATTAGTTTTTTTCAAACTGATCAAACTTCGATTTTGGCGCTTCTTTTGGCCATACGTTGTTGGTTACATCGATATCGGCGGTTTGTAGTTTCGGATCCAGTTGTATCTTTTTAACCGGTTTCTCGGTCGCAAAAACGCGTTTTACCACTTCGTTTCCTTTACGCCAGATTTGTACCGGAAATACGTAATTTTCGATCGTTCCGTCTTCAAACTCCAAATCGACAAGGATCGGCATCATCATACCTCCCGGTTTTTCGAATTCGACTTCGTAAAAATATTTCGGTGCTTTCAGAGTTTTTCGATCTTCGGGTGACAAGGTTTCCACATAATCATGCAGCAGTTTTACATCCTGAATGACAAACGGTTTTTTCATACCCGGTTTAAAGTCTTCACTATTATCCGATACCATATATACAAATGGTCCGTTATCTTGTAAAAAACGTCCTCTTTTGGCCGCAAAGTCTTTCATTTCTTTGGTTGGCTCTTCCGACACATAGAATTGTTTTACATTTTTGATTCCAATATCTACATAATCGGTCGAATAAAACCAGCCTTTCCAAAACCAATCCAGGTCAACAGCCGAAGCGTCTTCCATTGTACGAAAAAAATCTTCCGGTGTCGGATGCTTGAATTTCCAACGGTTGGCATAGGTTCTAAAAGCATGATCAAATAATTCATGCCCCATAATGGTTTCGCGTAATATATTTAATCCGGTAGCCGGTTTTGCATAGGCATTAGCTCCAAACTGATGGATCGTTTCCGAATTGGACATAATAGGTTCCAAAAATCGTTGATCACCACTCATATACGGTACGATCTTAGCGGCCGGTCCTCTGCTTGACGGGAAGTTTTTATCCCAACTTTGTTCGGTAAGATATTCCAGAAAGGTGTTTAAACCTTCGTCCATCCAGGTCCACTGGCGTTCGTCGGAATTAACGATCATCGGGAAAAAGTTATGTCCTACTTCGTGGATGATTACACCCATCATACCGTATTTTAATCGGTCGCTCACAAAACCTTTTTCGTCGGGACGTCCGTAATTCCAACAGATCATCGGATATTCCATTCCCTGGTCTTCGGCCGAAATGGAAACGGCTTTCGGATACGGATAATCAAAGGTATAGCTGGAATAACTTTTTAGCGTATGCGCTACCACGCGGGTTGAATATTGCTCCCATAACGGGTTGGCTTCCGGCGGATATAAGGAAATGGCCATGACGTTTTTACCGCCAATTTTTACGGCCATTGCATCGTATATAAATTTTCGTGACGTCGAAAAAGCGAAGTCCCGTACATTGGTCGCTTTAAATTTCCATGTTTTTTTCTGATCCGAAACGGTTTTGGATCGTTGTTCGGCTTCGGCCTGCGTCACTACAATAACCGGATTCTCATAGGAATTTTCGGCCTGTTGGTAGCGTTTTAACTGCTCGGCTGTAAAAACCTCCTTGCGGTTTTGCAGTTCACCGGTGGCTTCCATTATGTGGTCTGCCGGAACGGTTATACTTACTTCAAAGTTACCAAACGGCAAGGCAAATTCTCCTTCCCCCCAGAACTGCATGTTTTGCCATCCTTCTACGTCGTTATAAACGGCCATACGCGGATAGAACTGCGCAATTACATACAGATTGTTTCCGTCTTTATCAAAATGTTCGTATCCCGAACGACCTCCGTCAACTCTATAATTGTTGATGTTATACCACCATTTGATAGAGAAAGAGATTTTTTCGCCTTTTTTAAGGGTTTTATCCAAGTCGATACGCATCATGGTCTGATTGATCGTGTATTTCATCGGATTCCCTTTGGCATCTTTTACAAATTCGATGGTGTAACCGCCCTGAAACGGTTGTTGCATGAATTTCTTTGTAAATCCGTCGGGCGTCATCGCGCCATCCATACGCTGGTTTTCCACCAATGGCGATTTGGAATCGGGTTTCTTTTCGTTCTGATCCAATTGCACCCATAAATAATCCAACGGATCGGGTGAATTGTTATAATAGGTTATGGTTTCTTCGCCGCTCAGACGGGTATTTTTATCGTCGAGTTCGACTTTGATTTTATAATCCGCCTGTTGCTGGTAGTAAGCCGGTCCGGGTGCACCGGATGCCGTACGGAACATGTTTGGCGTTGCCATTTGGGTATACATCTGGCTAAACTTGTTCGTGTCGTAATGTCCGGGTTCTCTTTTACCCGAATTTTTTGTATCCTGGGCCATGGTCATCAGGGGAATTGCCAAAGCCAGTATTGAAAAAACAGATGCTGATTTTTTCATGGTTATAACAGTCTAATATTCAATTTTTTCTTTTGGGTTACTATTGGTCAGCAAAAGACTCTTTTTGTTACTATTTATATTCGTATGAATGATATTTTGCTGTTCCGGATATACTTCCGTCAGTACCGTATTGTACACTTCTACCGATGTGATTTTTTCGGTTACCGGTATCGTCAGATAACAAATCACAACATCGTCTTCGGTTTCCCGTCCGAGAAATCGGATCGCCTTTTCCGTGTTATTAATACGGATATGCAGTTTATCGGTCAGGTATTTTTTTAAAAGTTCTTCGGTTTCCGGAGCTTCTTTTGTAGTTGCCAGATAAATCTTTTTCTTCACTTTCCGTTCCAGGGCTTTTTCCAAATCGTCTGTAAAAATCCGTGCGGTTATCTGCAGGGCTTTTTTTTCCGGCACATAGTTAACCTGGTAGATGGAGACATAGAATTTATGAAATCCCGCTGCGCTAAGACTCAACAATAGGAGGAGCAAAAAACCGTATCGCAAAAACTTTGTCATCCTCCAAAGATAGTATTATTTCTTTTTCGCCTGCTGAAACGTTTTACTTTTACTGATCAGATAATCGATCAATTCAAATTCGTGTTGCGGCTCCAATAATTCCCGGGTAAGTGTCCCCTGATCGCAATAGGTTAAAAAAGACCCGATATCGTCTTTTTTAAGTTTTAAGACATCGGTAAAAAATGGCGTTGAAACTCTTTCTCTTACCGCGTCGGCAAAAATTTTATCGGTTACAAAAGTAGCTGTTCCGGTATCGGTTTTGCGTTTGGTTTTAAAGAGGCGACCTACCATTTCTCCCACCTTAATAAAGTCGACACCCGTAAGTGGACTCATACTGGTAATTACCGGTGGTGTGGTTGGTTTGGTCAGGTAATCGGTTTTAAAGTCCGTCTGAAATAAGGTATTTTGAGATACAGCTATCCGCTGGCTCCGATCTTTTAATTTTCGGGTATCCCGTTCCAAATCGCCGGAAAGTCGTTTTACAATTACTTCGTTTAGCTGGTTTACCTCAACGGTAAGTCGAATCCGAAGAATCTGCATATCGAAATCTCTTTTTTCCAATACGACCATCAGCGGACTGAAGGAAAGGCTCGAAAAAACCAGTGTATCTTTTGCCCGGGCATAAATTTCGAATTCACCCATTTTACCGGTATTCGTTTTAATACGGGTTGCCGTATTCAGAATCGTAATATTTTCGGCATCGAGACTATCGATTTGTATCTGACCTTTTAATAGTTCCCGGGTAGTGGTTTGTGAAAACGCCTGGAAAGTCAGCAACAACAGGATAAGCAGCAGTTTATTTTTCATCTGTAATTATTTTTCGGTATTGAACGGCCAGTTCATTCAGATAAAATGTAGCCAGTGTTTTATTTTTCGCTTTTATCGCTGCAGTAAATCGTTCGTTTTCGACAGCATAAAAGATAAATCCCTGTACATATTCCTGTGGAATTTTTAAGGTATTTACAAAATACTCTTCGTCATACATCCCTTCCAACTTCTGTCGGAACAGCTCTTTTTTCTCTATTTCAACTTCTTTTTTCAGCATCGATGTCCGTCCGGAAAACCAGTTTAACAACGGATCAAGACCTACAACCGTATTCGTCCCTATTTGCGCATCGGTTGCGGTGGCTGCTTTTAATTTTCTTTCGGCCGGCGTGTATTTTTTCTGCCCCCTCGGAACCAATCCCAGACTTTCCGAATTGATATTACCATATTCATTGATCACCACCTCTTTTAACTGACGTATCATCACGTCTAATTTGACATAGAACAACTCCTCGCTAAAATCCTTTTCCTCCAGTTGGATTTGCCGGCCTTTAAATTGAACCGCCGAAAAAATCAGTGTGTCATTCGGTTGGGCTGTTATCGCAAAAAAACCGCCTTTTTCCGTTACCACCGCTTTTTCCGTTCTTTTATTGATCACATGAATACCATCCAACTCCGACGTAGCCGCCATAACTTTCCCTTTCAGGACTTTTGTATTCTGTGCGTATGAAGTTACAGAAATTACCAATAAAATCAAAGGAAAAATCTTATTCATTTGCTGCGCCTTTTCGCAATATGCTTTTTTACCGGACATTTATTCGGAAATTAATTTTTTATATTTTACAGCCAGCTCCGTTAGTAAAAAGGTCGCCAAAGTCTTATTTTTTTCGTTTACCGATTTTTTAAAACTAACATCATCCATCGCATACAACCAGAAACCATCTACATATTCCTGAGGAATTTTAAGTTCATCCGTTACAAAAGGTTCCTGAAACCAGCCTTTTAAACGATCCATTAACATTTCGCACTGTTCAACAGACAGTTCTTTTTTAAGTCGTTCGGTTTTACCCGTTATTTTATTAATAATCGGATCAAATGGCAAAGCACCTCCTAATATATTTAACAAGTGTATCGGTTTAAAATCACCTGCCGTTTTTAACTTGCGTTCGGCCGGTGTATATTGTTTTTGCCCCATCGGTACAATTCCCAGCTTTTCGGAAGTAATATTACTTTTTTCAATATAGACTTCACTTAATCTATTCACTTTAGACACCATTTTTAGCAATAATTCTCCATCTTCAAAATCAATTTCTTTGACGGTTATCTTTTTTTCCTCATATTGAATAGATGAAAATTGCAGAACATCTCCTGCTGCAGCTGTAATGGTAAAACTTCCGTCTTTACGGGACAGCACCTGTTTTTCTGTGGTTAGATTTACAATCGAAATCCCCTCTACATCACCCTTAGCTTCAGCTATTAGTTTCCCTCTCAGCGGTTTTTCATTTTGAGCCGAAAGCAGGGTAGCACACATCAATAAAAAAAATAGTAGTTTTTGTTTCATGCAAAAAGGCGATTTCGTAATAAATTCAAATATATTGGGTAAAAATATTTGCTTATTCTCCAAATTTATTGCCAACAACATTGTAAAAATTTGTTAAAAGCGTGAATTTCACATTTGACTTTCTTTTTGTAATTAAATGTATCTTTGACCAAACCGAACCCAACAACATGAAAAAACTTATAATTGCCAGCACTTCAACACTTCACAGCGGAAGTTATCTGGACTATCTTTTACCTACTTTGGTTGCGCATTTCGAAAATGTAAAAACCTTGTTATTTATCCCTTATGCCCGTCCCGGCGGGATTTCGCATGAAGCGTATACCGAAAAAGTACGCGAGGTATTTTCCAAAATCAATATTGCTGTCAAAGGAATTCATGAATACGAAAATCCAATCGAAGCCGTAGCTGCTGCAGAAGGTATTTTTACCGGTGGTGGAAATACATTTTTATTGGTTACGCAATTATACCAAACCAAAGTTATCGACGCACTGGAAGCCGCTGTCAAAAACGGAACACCTTATCTTGGCACCTCAGCCGGAAGTAACATTTGCGGACTAACAATGGGAACAACCAATGATATGCCAATTGTATATCCGCCGAGTTTTAAGACATTGGGATTTGTATCTTTTAATATCAATCCGCATTATCTGGATCCGGATGTTAATTCAACACATATGGGCGAAACCCGCGAAACCCGTATTAACGAATTTCATCATTTTAACCCACAGTCGGTATTGGGATTGCGAGAAGGAAGCTGGCTGGAAGTAAGCGGAAACACCATCACACTTAAAGGAGCACTGCACGCCCGTTTATTCCGTCAGAATCAGGAACCGGAAGAAATTGCCCCTGAAAGCGATTTGAGCGATTTGAAATAAAACCGTTATAAAACAAAAAAACCGAAACAAATGTTTCGGTTTTTTTATGGAGCGGAAGACGAGGCTCGAACTCGCGACAACCAGCTTGGAAGGCTGGAGCTCTACCAACTGAGCTACTTCCGCAGTAATGGTTTTTAAAACCCCATCAGGTTTTTCAGAGCGGAAGACGAGGCTCGAACTCGCGACAACCAGCTTGGAAGGCTGGAGCTCTACCAACTGAGCTACTTCCGCATGTAATGGATTTTAAAACCCCATCAGGTTTTTAGCAGAGCGGAAGACGAGGCTCGAACTCGCGACAACCAGCTTGGAAGGCTGGAGCTCTACCAACTGAGCTACTTCCGCTTTTGTGAGTGCAAATATAATTAATAATTTTACTCCCCTGCAATTTTTTTCTAAAAAAAATTAAAATCGGCAACGGTCGTTTTCCAACGTTGTTCCGACCGTTTAAAATACCCGACAAAACAAGGCTTCACGTCCAACTGCACCTTTCTTGTTTTCAATTATTTAAGCCAGCTACTATTTAAAAACGGCATTTTAAACAACGGCATTTCACGATTTGGTTTTATCAAAAAATAGTTATAAAAAGATCAAAAAATAAAAAATGGCTATAAAAAATTAGTCTCTTTTTTAAAAATACTGCTCCCTGATTTTGTAATTTAGTGCTATCAAAATGGAAAACACCCCCAAATCGTATGCCTGTAAGTTCCTTCCGTTCCAATCTTGAAAGCGCCGCTATTCTAACACCCGAAAGTATTGCATTACTGGAAGCACTTTGCCACGAAAACAGCTTTCCTAAAAACAGTTCTATTTTAACCGCAGGTAGTATTCCAAAACACTATTATTATGTAGTAAAAGGTCTTTTTGCCTATTATTTCCTGACAGACAATGGTGAAAAGGTTATTAAAAAATTCTTTCCCGAAAATACATTTATCGCGTCAGCATCGGCATTATTAACACAAACGCCCGGCCATTTTTCAATTGAAGCTTTGGAAGACAGTACCGTTTTATCCATTCCGGCCGATCGTTTTAAAGCATTAGTAACCGAACGACACGACATCGCACTGTTTTACATTAATTATCTGGAAAAAAACTGGGTTATTGAAAAAGAGATGCTGGAAATCTCCTCAAAATCCGATGATGCCAAAGTTCGCTACGCTACCTTTCTGACTTCCTATACCGCGATCCTGCCACGACTCAAACAACATCATATCGCTTCCTTTCTCGGAATTACGCCCACACAATTGAGTCGTATCAAGTCTAAACCATAATCCGGCCTCAACATATGTAAAGGTTTTTCTTTTTTGTTTCGGATACTTTTGCCTGATTACAGTGCACTGAAATAAAAAAATAAAGCCTGATATTTGGAAACCCGTTAAAAATTATTCATCCCAAAAAAGTAAATTCTGCTATATGTTACATTCTTTAAAAAAACTGCTACTGGCCTGCTCTCTTCTACTAGCTACCGGTTTGGCCGCACAATCTTCCGACAAATTATTAACCATTGGAAAATCGGACGTTTTATTTTCTAAAATTTTAAACGAAAACCGAACCATCAACATCACCCTTCCGGAAGGATACAATGACGATCCTAATGCAAAATTCCCGGTGATTTATATTCTTGACGGTGGTATGGAAGAGGACTTTATACATCTAGCAGGAATCGTACGCTTTAGTTCCCAATCGTGGGTGAATCGGCTACCCGGTTCCATTGTGGTTGGAATTGAAAACACAAACCGAAGAAGAGACTTCACTTTTGCGGTGACCAACACCGATTTTATCGAAAAAGAAGGTTTTAAAAAGAGTAGCTTTCCGCAATATGGCGGTTCGCAACATTATATGGATTTTCTTGAAAAAGAACTACAACCGTATATAGCAAAAAATTACCGTACCAGCGAGCAAAAAACCGTTATCGGGGAATCGTTGGCTGGATTAATGGCCTCCGAAATTTTAATCAAACGTCCGCAGTTGTTTAGCAATTATATAATCATTAGTCCGAGTTTATGGTGGGGCGAACAGGCTTTATTAAAAAATGCAGGAACACTGCTGACCAAAAATCTAAAAAACCCAGCTACGATCTATATCGGTGCTCCAAGCAAAGAGGAAGACCTGAAAATGTATCAGGAAGTAGAATCGTTATACAAAATCATCAAAACGCATCAAAACGCAAACGTAATTTTCGATTATATGCCAGACGAAACCCACGCTACGGTTATTCACCAGGCGGTTTATAATGCCTTTAAAATGCAGTTCAAAAAATAAATTCCCTGGCTTTACCGCTATTCAAAATGTTGCATGGCAGTACTTTTTTGGCATCATTTTAAAAAAAATAATTTTTTAGAAGCAACTATTTCGTTTTTCCTGCATCTATGTTATAATTATATTATGTGTCAAAATAATTATATTGTCTGAATTTATTCAGAAGAGCAAAAATGGTTTTCGTAAAAAAAATCAACAGTAATACGACTTTTCAGGTACGTCAGCCGGTTTTACGACCGGGTAAGCCTATAGAAAGTTGTATTTTTGAAGGAGACGATTTGGAAACAACTACGCATTTAGGGTTATACAACAACAGTAAACTCGCTGGAATTGTTTCCATTTTTGCCTCCTGCCACAAATTATTTCCTCAGATTGGGCAATTTCAGCTCCGGGGAATGGCAGTTTTGGACGAATTCCAAAAAAAAGGATATGGGGAACGCCTTGTTAGCGAAGCAGAAATCTGTATAAGAGAACAGAACGGTTCCCTCATTTGGTTTAATGCGCGGGAAGCTGCTGTCGATTTCTATAAAAAAATGGGATATGAAATTGTCGGTGATGCTTTTGACATTCCAACAATCGGCATACATTTTGTTATGAGGAAAATGGTATAAAAACTTACAAGTTTTTTGTTTACTATTATTTTTCGTAACTTATAGAATAAAATTATATGACTATGTTGCATCGCTACTGTCTATTATTGGTTCCCATGTTTCTTTTTGGCTGCAAAAAGGAACCGGCTGCTATTGCAGACAAACAAATTATACATAAAGACACGGTAAAAGTGGCTCCGCTTGCTTTTCCCGAAGCCATTGCAATTGATTCCACTTATTTTGCCAATAGTTCGGATGCTGTAAAGCAATTCTACAAAAACAACCTGTATAAAACCGTGTGGACACTGGAAAAGGATCGCTCTGCGCTAACCGAATCTATTAAAAACAGTGAACTGGACGGGCTAAATCCGGACGATTACAACTTTAGCTCGATTACAGAACACGACAATAATCATAAAAATCTAGCGGAAAAAGACCGGATTGCGAATGATATCCTTCATACGGAAATCTTCTATAAACTGGCCAGTCATTTGTACAACGGTAAACTGGAACCGACCAAATTATATTCCGATTGGGATATGTATCCGAAAGAGATCGACCTTAGCCATAAATTACAATATGCGCTAAAAAACCATACCATTCTGGAAAGCCTGGATTCGCTAAAACCAAAGCATATTGCCTATTTAAGGCTAAAAGATGCGCTTCGCAAAATCGAAAGCATGCCGAATGACAATCTTAAAAATATTTCCGTTAAGGACAAATTGATTCCTAACGATACCAATGCGGCTATAATCGATGTCAAAAAGCGACTTGCCTATTGGGGCGATTATAAAAAACCGGATTCTCTGACAAAAGTTTACGACGATAAAACACAGTCGGCTGTAAAAAAATTCCAGAAACGACACGGTTTAACACCCGATGGTGTGATCGGAAAAGGAACCGTAGCCGCGATGAATCTTTCGAAAGCACAGCGAAAAAAACAAATCATAGCCAATCTGGAACGTTGGCGTTGGTTCCCTAGAGATTTAGGCGAAAGCTATGTGATTATTAATATTCCCGATTTTAATTTATATCTGGTTAACGACAATGATACGATCCAAAATCACCGGGTGGTTGTGGGACGCGCCAAAAGACGTACACCGGTATTATCTTCAAAGTTCAGTAATTTGGTGATCAATCCTACATGGACGGTTCCGCCTACGATTTTAAAAGAGGATCTGACGCCGTCGGCCAGCAAAAACCTAAATTATTTTGCCGCAACCGGAATCACTATTTATGACATGAAAGGAAATGTGGTAAGTCCGGAAAATTGGAATTCCGGAAAATCCAACAATTATCGCTATGTGCAAAAACCGGGATCGAATAATTCTTTAGGGTTAATCAAATTTAATTTTAGTAACAAACACTTGGTTTACCTACACGACACCAATCACCGGAACTACTTTAAACTCAATAACAGAGCCTTAAGTTCGGGCTGTATCCGTGTAGAAGATCCATTTAAGTTGTCCGGATTTATTTTGGAAAAAGAAGAAAACAACTGGAGTAAGGAACGTGTGGATAAAATGATTGCGTCCAATAAAACACAAAGTATTGTATTAAAAAAACCCACCTTTGTGCATCAGCTGTATTGGACAGCATGGATGGACAAAGACGGGCTTCAATTCAGAAACGATATTTATGATCTTGATTTCGAACTCTACGCCAAGTTACGAGATTAATTTTGACTTGTTCTCGTAATTACGTGACGGGTGGTAAATAAAAAGACAGGATTGGTCTTTTATTAAGTTGATAATTTCTTTGTGAAGGGCAACCGGAACGGCAGGGCATCCCTGACTTCTTCCCAATCGGCCTTGTTTTGAAATAATGTTTTCATTGGCATAATCAGCACCATGCATCACAACCGCACGATTGCGCGCATTGTCATTGATACCGTATTCCAATCCATCCAAACGCAAAGACATTCCGTGTTTGCCCTGGTAAACTTCACCGGTAGCATAAAAACCTAAACTGCTCTTAAAGGAGTTGTTTTCGTTAGAAAACTGCGTAGCAAATTCGTCACCGCTGTTACGTCCGTGCGATACTACCGATTGCAGTAAAATGGTGTTGGTAGCCATGTCGATCACCCAAAGTCGTTTTTGAGCAGAAGACAAACTAAAATCGATTAAAGTTAAAATATCTTTTTTGATAAGCCCTTGTTCTTTCAGCTGGTAAAAACCTTCCAATGCTTTGGAAAAACTCTCCAGCTTAGGCATTGCGAACCTTTGTGGATTTAGCGCTGTGTATAAATTTTTAACTTTTAATTCAAACGAAGCTTTCGCGTTGGCCGCTACTAACTTTGGTGGGTCTGTTTCCTTTGTGCTTAGTGGTTTAAAAGACAACAAAAAAAGGAACAAAACCGGCAAAACTCTATAAGCCATTGATACTCTATTAATTATATTACTGTGTGTCGAGCCCAAAAATATAGATAAATTTTAAACAACCAAATCTTTTTTATCATTTACCCTATAACTTTAACATTTTAATTCCGTTTTATCACATTTTAACATTTAAAACAACATTTATTCTTACAAAACAGAATTAAAAAAAGTATATTTGTTAATTTCAACTCAAAAATTAAATGAAAAACGTAATTTTCTTCGTTTTTATTGCCATAAATGCAACATTTATTTTCGGACAGGAGGTTACTCCCGATATTCAAAATAAAAAAAGACTAAAGGCTTCACTACTTAAAAGCCCCATTGTTGTCGATGGAAAACCCGACGAAAACGAATGGAAAAATGCGGAATCTGCAACCGGCTTTATCACGTTTCAACCCGATAACGGTAATCCCGCGCCTTACGAAAAACGAACCGAAGTAAAGGTTTTATACGATGACGACGGTATTTATATTGCCGCCCTACTATATGACGATCCATCAAAAATTGTAAAAGAAATCACTGAAAGAGACAAATTCGGCACCTCCGATTTTTTCGGTATTTTTATTAATGGTTATAACGACGGACAACAGGATTTCCGCTTTTTTGTAAGTACCGCCGGAACACAAATGGATTGCATTGCCACCGAAAGCGGAGAAGATTATTCCTGGGACGGCATCTGGCACAGCAATGTTGCGCTAACCGATTATGGCTGGACAGTTGAAATGAAAATTCCGTATGCCGCTCTGCGTTTTTCGGAACAAAAAGAACAAATATGGGGCGTTAATTTTTTTAGGGAAATCCGCCGGGATCGCCAGAAATTTACGTGGAACCATATCGATAATAAAATCGGAAATACCATTACACAAGCCGGAATTTTGGAAGGAATCCGGGATATCAAACCGCCAACCCGACTGTTTTTGATTCCTTATTCTTCCTATTATGTAAACAACAATAAAGCCAGCGGCACCAATACCGAGTTTAAAGCCGGAATGGATATCAAATACGGGATCAACGATTCATTTACACTGGATGCGATTCTTGTACCGGATTTCGGACAAACCGCCTTTGACAATGTTGTACTGAATCTTGGCCCGTTTGAACAGCAGTTTAATGAAAACCGACCTTTTTTTACCGAAGGTACCGATATGTTTAACAAAGGAAGTTTACTGTATTCCCGCAGGATTGGCGGATCGCCGTCTACTTCGCCCGATGTTGGCGAAAAGGAAGAAATACAACAATATCCGTCGCGAATAAACCTGATCAATGCCGTTAAAATTTCCGGTCGGACGTCAAAAGGACTCGGAATTGGCGTGATGAATGCGGTTACCGAAAAAGCCGAAGCAACCATCCGAAATTCCGAAACCGGAGCCATCCGTTCTGAAGTGGTCGAACCTTTGGCGAACTATAACATTCTGGTACTAGATCAACGTTTCCGCAAAAATTCATCCGTCTCAGTAGTTAATACCAGCGTAATCCGCGAAGGCGCTTTCCGGGATGCCAATGTGAGTGCTTTGCTTTTTGATCTGAATACCAAAGCCAACACTTATAATCTTTCCGGGAATGTAAAGTTTAGTCATGTTACCGATTTCGGTGAAAATAAAAACGGATATACCGCCTATCTGAATTTTGGAAAAACGAGTGGCAACTATCGTTTTAGCACCAATGCGTCCTATATTTCGGATCAGTACGACATCAATGATCTGGGTATTATTTTTATGACCAATTATCATAATTTCACTTTTAATGGCAATTACCGTATTCTGAATCCGAATAAAACTTTTAACACCTTTAAAATTAGTACAATTGCCTATACAGAACTGGAAAATGTGACCGGAAAACCGCAGGAAGCTTCACTGGAATTTAACCTTGAAACGACCGATAAAAAGAACCATTATTTCGGAGCCGGTTTTTTAGTATCGCCATTTGAAACCTTCGATTTTTACCAGCCTCGCAAAGACGGACGCTATGTATACAATCCAAAATATATGTTTAACTGGATTGACATTTCCACCAATTACAATTATCCTTTTGCATTGGATGCCAATCTGTTTGTGGATTTTTACGATCAGGAGAAGCGCCGTAATTTCGGAATCCGGATTAGTCCGCGGTACCGTTTTAGCGATCAGTTTACACTGGTTTACGCGATGGACTGGAACCGACAGAATAACGAAAAAGGCTGGGTCGATTTTGACGAGGATCAGATCATCTTTGCCAATCGAAATCGGAATACAATCGAAAATACCGTAACCGGAAAATTTTCGATTAACAGTCGGATGACCATCAATCTGAAGGCGCGTTATTACTGGTCGTATGCCGAAAATCAGAACTTCCTTACGCTAACCGACGATGGTTATTTTCTTCCCAATACGGCGTATAACGAGAACCAAAACTCCAATTTTAAAATCTGGAACTTCGATTTATCCTATTCGTGGTGGTTTGCGCCCGGTAGTCAGTTGTCAATTTTGTACCGAAACAACGCAATTCACAACGAAAGGCGCTTAAATAAAAATATTATTGATAATTTAGAGCACACTTTAAGCAACAATCTTAACAACACACTATCAATTAGTTTCCGTTACTATATTGATTACAACAATGCCAAAAAATGGTTCAAAACATGAAAAAGAAAGTTATTTTAATGATTCTGGATGGTTGGGGAAAATCGCCCGATCCTAAAGTTTCAGCAATCGACAATGCCAACACACCTTTTATTGACAGTCTTTATACCCGATATCCGAATGCTTCGTTACGTACCGATGGTTTAAATGTCGGACTTCCGGAAGGTCAGATGGGGAATTCCGAAGTAGGCCATATGAACCTTGGTGCCGGAAGAATTATTTACCAGGATCTGGCCAAAATCAATCTGGCCGTTCAAAATAAAACATTAAATAACGAAAAAGAAGTACAAGCGGCTTTTGAATATGCCAAAAAGAACCATAAAGCGGTTCACTTTTTAGGTCTTGTTTCCGATGGTGGTGTACATTCCCATACGGCTCATTTAAGAGGCCTGCTGGATGCTGCTCAGGAATCCGGGGTACAAAATGTTTTTGTACACGCTTTTACCGATGGTCGTGATGTCGATCCGAAATCGGGCGCCCGATATATCGAAGATCTTGAAAATTACCTACACCGATCCAATGCCAAACTGGCGTCTATTGTTGGACGTTATTATGCTATGGATCGCGACAAAAGATGGGAACGTATCAAAAAAGCATATGATCTTATCGTAAACGGACAAGGTACGCCTTCTACAAATCCTGTATTAAGCGTTTTGGCCAGTTATCATAATAATGTGACCGACGAATTTATCGAACCCATTGTTATTGTTGACGAACAACAGCAGCCGGTTGCCACGGTAAAAGACGGTGATGTGGTGATTTTCTTTAATTTCAGAACCGACCGCGGACGTCAGTTAACCGAAGTTTTGTCGCAAAAAGACCTGCATGAGCAGAACATGCACAAACTGGATTTGTATTATGTAACAATGACCAATTATGACGATACATACAAAAACGTACATGTAATTTACGACAAGGAAAATATTACCGAAACACTGGGAGAAATCCTGGAAAAAAACCATAAAAAACAAATCCGGATTGCTGAAACGGAAAAATATCCGCATGTTACGTTTTTCTTTTCCGGTGGCCGTGAAGAACCTTTTATAGGTGAAAGCCGACTTTTATGTCCGTCGCCAAAGGTGGCCACCTATGATCTGAAACCGGAGATGAGCGCCTTCGATCTTAAAGATGCGCTAATCCCGGAATTGCAAAAAGGTGATGTGGATTTTGTTTGTCTGAATTTTGCAAATGGCGATATGGTTGGCCATACCGGTGTTATGGAAGCCGCGATTAAAGCCTGCGAAGCTGTTGATAGTTGCGTAAAAGAAGTCATCGAAACCGCTTTGGCAAACGATTATACCACTATTGTAATTGCCGATCACGGTAATTGTGAAACCATGATCAATCCGGATGGTACGCCAAATACGGCACACACTACCAATCCGGTTCCGATTATTTTAGTGGACAAAGAATTGCAGTTTATCGACAACGGTATTTTAGGTGATATTGCGCCAACTATACTGGAACTAATGGGTATCGAAAAACCGGCTGCAATGACGCAACATTCGTTATTACATCCGATTCAAAAATAGAAAAAGCTCCGAATGGAGCTTTTTTATTTTATTTAAAATGACTTAGTTCATAATACGCCTTGTCAATCCATTCCCGGTGATCCGGATGCGCAATTCTTACCAATTCGTCCGAACGTTGTTTTAATGTCTTACCGTATAAATCGGCGATACCATATTCTGTAACCACATATTGCACGTGCGAACGGGTAGTAACTACTCCGGCACCCTGTTTTAAATACGGAACGATACGGCTCTCCCCTCTTTTAGTTACCGACGGCAATGCAATAATTGCTTTTCCACCTTTACTGAGTGACGCACCACGAACAAAATCCATCTGACCTCCAACACCCGAATACATTTTGGCTCCGATCGAATCGGCACAAACCTGTCCGGTAATATCCACCTCTATTGCCGAGTTAATCGCAATCATTTTTGGATTTACACGAATTATAGAAGTATCATTTACATAGGATGATTCCCGCATTTCAATAAACGGATTGTCATTTACAAAATCGTATAACCGTTGCGAACCAATTAAAAAGGTAGCTAAGGCTCGTCCGCGGTTAACGCCTTTAAAATTACAGTTGATCACATCGCTTTCGATAAGATCAATCACACCATCTGAAAACATTTCGGTATGCAATCCCAAGTTTTTATGGTTCACCAGTTGTGCCAACACTGCATTCGGTATGGAACCGATACCCATTTGCAGCGTACTTTCGTCTTCAATAAGCCCGGCTACGAGTTCTCCGATTTTAGCTTCAATCGGGTTAATTTCCTTCGATCCGTGTCCGTGAATCGGTTCATTCACCTCAACCAGATAATCAATTTCCGAAACGTGTAAAATCCCGTCGCCAAACGTTCGCGGCATATTTGGATTGACTTGTGCAATCACTATTTTAGAATTTTCCACCGCAGCAATCGACGCTTCTACCGAAACACCCAACGAACAGTATCCATGACTATCCGGTGGCGATACATGAATAAAAGCCACATCCAACTGAATAACACCTTTCCGGAATAAATGTGGCAATTCACTTAAAAACACCGGTGTATACGATCCATTTCCAGATGCTATAGTATGTCGGACGTTTTGTCCGATAAAAAAAGAATTAACATGAAAACTTGCTGCCAGTTCCGGGTTCGCGTAAGCCGCTTCTCCTTCGGTATGCAGGTGACATAATTCTACATTTCTCAGTTCGGATGCCCGCTCGGCCAATGCTTTAGTCAAAACGGTTGGCGTGGCCGCTGCCGCCTGAACGTAAACACGATCGTTTGACTTTATTACTTTAACAGCTTCCGCTGCCGTTACATATTTGCTCATATACTTTACTTTTGGGTAAAATTAAACTGACATAAGTTACGAAAATATGACAAAACTCATCCCTTTATTTCAGTTTTAAAATAATCAACAGAATATTGTACTTTTGCAGTCTGAAAAATAACGTTATGATTATTCCTAAAACAAGAGAAGAAATAGAATTAATGCGTGAGAGTGCCCTGTTGGTTTCCAAAACCTTAGGGATGATTGCCGGCGAAATCAAACCCGGTGTCACTACGCTTCAACTGGATAAATTAGCCGAAACTTTTATCAGGGATCACCAGGCAATCCCGGGATTTTTAGGATTATACGGATGTCCGTCGACCTTATTGACCAGTGTAAATGACCAAGTTGTCCACGGTTTACCGACCGACCGACCGATTCAGGAAGGCGATATTGTTTCGGTTGACTGTGGTGTTATTAAAAACGAGTTTTACGGAGATCATGCCTATACTTTTGAAATTGGCGACGTTGCTCCCGAAACAAAAAAACTACTTCAGGTTACCAAAGAATCCTTATATGTAGGTATCCGTGAATTTAAAATCGGAAACCGTGTGGAAGACGTTGGAAATGCCATTCAGAAATATGCTGAAGGTCATGGATACGGCGTGGTTCGCGAATTGGTAGGTCACGGTTTAGGACGTAAAATGCACGAAGAGCCGGAAATGCCAAACTACGGTAAAAGAGGTCGCGGAAAACTTTTTATAGAAGGAATGGTTGTTGCCATCGAACCGATGATCAACATGGGAACCCGAAATATCAAACACCTGAAAGACGGTTGGACTATTTCTACCCGCGATGGAAAACCAAGTGCCCATTTTGAGCACGATGTTGCTATAGTAGACGGAAAACCGGAATTATTATCCACTTTCCAATACATCTATCAGGCATTAGGTATTCAATCCGACGAAGAAAACGAATTCCGCAAACAAGCTTTAGTACTCTAAAAACAAGACCCGTGCAGACACTATATAATGTAGTGTCTGCATGATAAATCCCTGTACATGAAATCCGCTTTCAAATTTATACTGAATACCATTCCGAGACCGCTACTGATCCGGCTGAGTTATGTTGTACGTCCTGTTCTGGCTTTGGCCCTGAAAGGAAACACCTTTACCGATCCGATCGATGGTAAAAGCTTCCGTAGTTTCCTTCCTTACGGGTACGGAACACAACGGAACAATGTATTGTCGCCCAGCACACTTTCGCTGGAACGGCATCGTTTGCTTTGGTTGTATCTGAAAAATGAAACCGATTTCTTTACCGCTCCTAAAAAAGTATTGCACTTTGCACCGGAACAGGCTTTTTACAAACGCTTCCGAAACCAGAAAAATTTAGAGTATACCACAACCGACCTTCTTTCGCCACTGGCAGATGTTAAGGCCGATATTTGTAATCTTCCATTTGCAGATAATTCGTACGACCTGATTTTGTGCAACCACGTTTTGGAACATATTCCGGACGACACCAAAGCCATGCAGGAATTATACCGTGTTTTAAAGCCCGGTGGTATGGGGATTTTTCAAATTCCGCAGGATTTAAACCGCGCCATAACTTTCGAAGACGATTCTATTACCGATCCTAAAGAACGGGCTGCCATTTTTGGTCAGTATGATCATGTGCGCGTATACGGACGGGATTATTTTGACAAGCTTCGCAGCATGGGCTTTACGGTAACCGAAGAAGATTACACCCAAAAAATTGCACCGGAACTCGTAGAACGGTATTGTCTGGCCAAAGGGGAAATAATTCCCGTTTGTCACAAATAAAATCCATAGCGGACACCTTTTTTAACGGATTGTTGTAGCGAATTGTTTATCTTTACCTCACTGACAATTCAAAAAAGCCCTATGTTATTTTATAAAAAACTACGATTTTTACTGCTTCTGTCTTTTGTATTATCCGGTTCAGCTTCCGTTTTTTCTCAGGTTGAAAAGGAAGTAAATCCGCCGTTCAACATCAAAACCGTGTCGTTTGTTCAAAGCGGTGCCAACACTATTCCGATGTTTCGTCTGGGTGATCCTTTCGAATTACAATTTGATGATTTATTTGGCAACGAGGCCGATTATTACTATACGATTACCCAATACAATTACGACTGGACACCAACCATGCTGGCCAAATCGGAATACCTTCAGGGAATGGACAATCAACGAATTATGACGTATCAGAATTCTTTTAATACGCTCCAGATTTATTCGCATTACAAACAGGCCTTCCCGAATCGCTTTAACCGTATCCTGTTATCCGGTAATTACATGATCAAAATTTTTAACGACAACCAGGAACTTGTTTTTTCCAGACGTTTTATCGTTTATGAAGAAAACCTATCCGTTCCGTTACAAATCAAACGTTCCCGTAACCTGACCGATATCGAGAAAAAGCAAAATCTGGACTTTACCATCAAAATGGGTGACAATAACACGCTTCAAAATCCGGTTCAGAATATCAAAGTCGCTTTACTACAAAACGGAAGATGGGACAATGCCATTTTAAACATCAAACCACAATACACCTTAGGTTCGGATCTGATTTACCGTTACAATCAGGAAACCCAGTTTTGGGGTGGTAACGAGTTTTTATATTTCGACAATAAAGACATCCGCAATCCCGGCAACAATGTAGGAAAGGTAACTTCCGGCGAAATTTACAACTCCCTGTTATTTGCCAATTCTCCAAGAGGTGACAAACCATACACCTATTATCCGGATATTAACGGTAGTTTTTACGTTCGTAACATTGGTTCCGAAAACGGTGAAACCGAAGCCGATTATGCCTGGGTTTATTTTACGCTGATTCCACCAACGACCATCGATAAAAAAGATATCTATGTAAACGGAATGTTTAACAACTATGCCTTGACACCGGAAAACAAAATGGATTTCAACGCGCAGAAAGGTATTTACGAAAAAGCAATTTTACTCAAACAGGGCTTTGTGAACTACCAGTATGTACAGTTGGACGCCAAAGGCAAAGTAGACAATCAGAATGCTATTGACGGCAATTTCTACCAAACGGAAAACAATTATTTTGTGATCGTATATTATCGCGGAAACAACGACCGTTACGACAAAATCATCGGACGCGGTTTTGCCACTTCCGAAAACATCACAAATTAAAAAAGTTTTAAAATTATCCGAATCGATTCAAATATTTGCTATTTTTGGAATTATTTCCCAAAAATCCAATCGGAAAAATTATGGTTTCACAAATAACCAGAGGCATAAAAATTTCAGTTCTGACTAGTTTTGAAGGCACTTACTTCAAAAACTACAAGATTCACTTTGCCTTTAGTTACGAGATCACGATCGAAAACCAGAGCAAGGATTCCGTTCAACTTAACTCACGTCATTGGGAGATTTACGATTCCCTTAACGATCTTGAGATTGTCGACGGCGAAGGTGTGATTGGAAAAAAACCGGTACTCAAACCGGGCGAAAAACACACCTATAGCTCCGGATGCCTTCTTTCATCGCCATTTGGGGCCATGCGTGGATATTTTAATATGATTAATTTTACCTCAACCCGATCGTTCCGTGTAATAATTCCTACATTCCGTTTAAGCGCTCCTTTTGCCTTGAATTAATTCATTTTTTACCAAAGCATTAACACCACAAAAAACACCTTTTTCGTGAATAATTTGTATCTTCGCTACGCGAAAATTTGATAATTAATAAATACAAATTGTTATGCCAAAAGGAATTTATAATGTACCTAAAGCCGTTAACGAGCCTGTAAAATCGTATGCGCCGGGTACGCCGGAAAGAGACGCTGTTTTAGCAACTTTCAAAGAATTGTACAACGCCAATGTTGATGTACCTTTATATATAGGTGGTGAAGAAATCCGTACCGGAAACACCAAAAACCTAACACCTCCATTCGACCATAAACACATTGTGGGACAATACCACCAAGCTGAAAAAGAGCATATCGAAAAAGCGATCAGCACCGCTTTGGAAGCAAAGAAAAAATGGGCCGCTCTTTCATGGGAACACCGTGCTTCTATTTTCTTAAAAGCAGCCGATTTATTAGCCGGACCATACCGTGCTAAAATCAATGCCGCTACTATGATCGCACAGGCAAAAACCGTTCACCAGGCAGAAATTGACTCCGCTTGTGAGTTAATTGACTTCTTACGTTTTAACGTTCAGTTTATGACTCAGGTGTATGCGGAACAACCGATTTCTTCTGAAGGAATCTGGAACCGCGTAGAACACCGTCCGTTGGAAGGTTTCGTATACGCAATCACTCCGTTTAACTTTACCGCTATTGCCGGAAACTTACCGGCTTCTCCAGCTTTAATGGGGAACGTAGTAGTATGGAAACCAAGTGCTACGCAAATCTACTCAGCCAATGTAATTGTTGAGGTTTTCAAAGAAGCTGGTTTACCGGCAGGTGTTATCAACGTAGTATATGGTAACTCCGCGATGATTTCCGATACCTTATTAGCAAGTCCTGATTTTGCAGGTATCCACTTTACAGGATCTACAGGCGTTTTCAACGATATGTGGGCTAAAATCGGACAAAACATCAGCAAATACAAAACATACCCTAGAATCGTAGGTGAAACCGGAGGTAAAGATTTCGTAGTAGCACATCCATCAGCTATTCCGGCTCAGGTGGCTACCGCTTTATCAAGAGGTGCTTTCGAATATCAGGGACAAAAATGTTCGGCAGCTTCCAGAGCGTATTTACCAAAATCAACCTGGCCTGCTGTTAAAGAACAATTAGTTGCCGATATCGCTTCCATGAAAATGGGATCACCGGAAGATCCGTCTAACTTCGTATCTGCCGTAATTTCCGAAAGTTCTTTCGACAAATTAGCCGGTTTTATTGATCAGGCGAAAAAAGACAGCGATGCTGAAATTATCGCTGGTGGTAACTACGACAAATCAGTTGGATACTTTATCGAACCAACAGTAATCGTTACTACAAATCCAAAATATACAACTATGGAAACCGAATTATTCGGACCTGTGTTGACTATTTATGTATACGAAGATGCGAAATGGGAAGAAACGCTTGCTTTAGTTGACAGCACTTCTGAATATGCTTTAACAGGAGCCATCTTCAGCCAGGATCGTTATGCTATTGAGCAGGCTACAAAAGCCCTTGAAAATGCAGCCGGAAACTTCTATATCAACGACAAACCGACCGGAGCTGTTGTAGGACAACAACCTTTCGGTGGCGCAAGAGCATCCGGAACTAACGACAAAGCCGGTTCGGTATTAAACTTAATGCGTTGGGTATCCCCAAGAACCATTAAGGAAACTTTCGTTCCGCCAACAAATTACAGATATCCATTCTTAGGATAATAGAACATTATAAACACCTGACAGGTTTTTAAAACCTGTCAGGTGTATAAACTCAAACAAAAAAAGCGTGTTAAAAACACGCTTTTTTTGTTCTATTAAATTCAACAGGTTTTATGCCTTATACTTTAGCGGTAAGTGTACCACTTTTTTGGTTTCAAAAAATTCTGTTTTAAAATAATCAGAAAGATCATACTGCGTTGCCTTTGGAAAATCCTGCAACTCTTCGGTCAGATCGCCTCCTTTTAAATAAAGGATACCGTTTTTCAGTTCGTGATTTTGCTTTTTCGTCACCTTATCTTTTACCCATTTTACAAAATCCGGCATATTGGTTACCGCGCGACTTACGATAAAATCGAATTCTCCTTTGACATTTTCCGCCCGCATTTGTTCGGCTTTCACATTTTGCAATCCCAAAGCGGTTGCCACTTCATTTACCACACGGATCTTTTTGGCAATCACATCGATCAGATAGAAATCCACTTCAGGATAAAGTATCGCCAGCGGAATTCCCGGGAAACCACCACCGGTGCCCACATCCATAATTTTCGATCCCGGTTTAAAATCCTGTATCTTCGCAATTCCCAGCGAATGCAATACGTGTTTTTCGTATAATTCGTCTATATCTTTTCTCGAAATCACATTAATTTTAGCGTTCCAATCTTTATACAAAACTTCCAATTCACGAAACTTAGAAACCTGATCTTCTGTTAGATTAGGAAAATACTTTACAATATCCTGCATTATTCAAAATTTTCCACAAAAGTAAGCATTTTGTCCATCATTTTTTTCCATTTTTAACCTATTACATTTCTATTAATAATTACCTTTGAACTGAAATTTTGCATTTTAATAAACTTATGATAAAACAGACTCCACTTTTTTCAAAAACCGATAGTTTAAAATTTTTCAGAACGCTAAACAAAAGAGTTAACGATTATTTTAAGGAAAACAATATCAAGAAAACCGGAAACTGGAAACTACACATGAAGACCATTATCATGTTTAGTATCTTTTTGGTTCCGTATTTTTTAATTCTAACCATTAGCATGCCGCTTTGGATCCATTTACTAATGACTATTCTGATTGGTGTTGGAATGGCAGGTGTTGGAATGAACGTTATGCACGACGGAAACCACGGTGCCTACTCTTCAAAACCATGGCTAAATAAGATTATGGGTGGTAGTATGTATATCCTGGCCGGAAATGTATACAACTGGCAGGTACAACACAATGTATTACACCATACCTACACCAATATTCACGGTCATGATGAAGACCTTGACGCAGGTCGAATTATCCGTTTTACCGAACACGCCAAATGGTCACCGGTACACCGTTTCCAACAATACTATTCTATTTTCCTATACGGCTTACTAACTTTTAACTGGGCAATTACCACCGATTTCCGTCAGATGCGACGTTATATCAAACGAAAATTATCGTATGGTGAATTCCCAAGTCCGTTTAAATTATGGACAACATTGGTTATTACCAAAATCATTTATTTTGCTTTATGGTTAATCCTTCCGATGCTTTTGGGAATTGTTTGGTGGGAAGTATTATTAGGATTCTTCATCATGCACTATACTGCCGGATTAATCCTGAGTGTCGTATTCCAATTGGCACACGTTGTAGAAGACATTCACCACCCGCAACCGGACGAAAACGGAGAATTGGAAAACACCTGGGCTGTTCATCAATTATATACAACTGCCAATTTTGCACCGAAAAACAAAATTGTCAACTGGTATACCGGTGGATTAAATCACCAGATCGAGCATCATATTTTCCCGAACATCAGTCATATTCACTATAGCAAAATAGGGGAAATCGTAAAACAAACGGCAATGGAATGCAACCTTCCGTATTACGAATTTAAAACGATGCGTTCTGCGGTTTATTCGCATTTCAAACACTTAAAAGAAATGGGACAAAAACCGGCTATCGCTTAAAAACTACATAGTAAACCATAAACTTCAAAACAAAATCATTTTTATGAATCCGCTTTCTGATAGAATTAATAATTTATCGACATCGCAAACCCTGGCCATGGCTGCCAAAGCCCGAGAATTAAAAGCCGCCGGAATAGACATCATCAGCTTAAGTCTTGGCGAACCCGACTTTAACACGCCCGACTTTATCAAAGAAGCCGCTATTCAGGCCATTCACGATAATTACAGTTCGTATCCTCCGGTAGAAGGTTACCTGGAACTTAAGGAAGCTATTTGTAAAAAATTCAAACGAGATAACGGATTAGACTACAAACCGTCTCAAATTGTAGTATCAACCGGTGCGAAACAATCGTTATATAATATCGCACAAGTAATGATCAACCCTGGTGACGAAGTGATTTTGCCAGCACCTTACTGGGTAAGCTATTACGAAATCATCAAAATGGCCGGTGGTGTTCCGGTAGAAGTTCCGACAAGCATTGAAAGTGACTTTAAAATCACTCCGGAACAACTGGAAGCAGCCATTACACCGGCAACCAAAATGATGTGGTTCAGTTCCCCTTGTAATCCAAGTGGTTCGGTATATAGCAAAGAAGAATTAACGGCATTGGTAACCGTATTGGAAAAACATCCTTCGGTTTATGTCGTATCGGACGAGATTTACGAGCACATTAACTTCACCGGTTCCTATTGCAGTATTGCTTCAATTCCGGGTATGCTGGAACGAACTATTACGGTAAACGGAGTGGCCAAAGCTTTTGCCATGACCGGATGGAGAATCGGTTATATCGGCGCGCCGGAATTTATCGCCAAAGCCTGTACCAAAATGCAGGGTCAGGTAACCAGTGGTGCTAATACCATCGCACAACGCGCTACGATTGCCGCAGTTGAAGCCGATCCTACCGTATTAAAACACATGGTTCAGGCGTTCCAACAACGACGTGATCTTGTTGTTGGTTTGATCAAACAAATTCCAGGAATGAAAATTAACGTGCCGGAAGGTGCTTTCTACGTTTTCCCGGATGTTTCGGCTTTCTTCGGAAAAACATTGCGTGGCACATTGATCAACAATGCGGATGATTTCGCCATGTATCTTTTAGCCGAAGCCAATGTAGCCACAGTAACGGGCGATGCTTTCGGAAACCCGAACTGTATTCGTTTTTCATACGCAACCAGCGACGAATTACTAAAAGAAGCTTTGCACCGCATTAAAGAAGCGGTAGCAACTTCGGAAGTTTTAGCATAAATTTACGTCCCGGCTTTGTCGGGACTTTTTTTTAACCGTTATTCGAACAATTACAACAACAAACTACTAAAATACAACACACTACAATGACTAAAAAAATAGTACTATTAGGTTCCGGCGAACTTGGAAAAGAATTTGTAATCGCTGCACAACGTATCGGACAAACGGTAATCGCTGTCGACAGTTATGCCAATGCTCCGGCCATGCAGGTTGCTCATGGTTATGAAGTAATCAACATGCTTGACGGTGATGCTCTGGATGCCATAATAGCCAAACACCAACCCGATTTTATCGTACCGGAAATTGAAGCCATTCGTACCGAACGTTTTTACGATTACGAAAAACAAGGTATCACTGTGGTTCCATCGGCCAAAGCGGCCAACTTTACGATGAACCGAAAAGCCATCCGCGATTTGGCTGCTAAAGATTTAGGACTGCGCACCGCGAATTACCGTTATGCGACTTCGGCTGCAGAACTGGAAAAAGCCGTTTCGGAAGTTGGGATTCCCTGCGTGGTTAAACCTTTAATGTCATCGTCCGGAAAAGGGCAGTCGACTATTAAGTCGGAGGGTGATATCGCTAAAGCCTGGCAATATGCCGTAGACGGTTCCCGAGGCGATGTGGTGGAAGTAATCGTGGAAGCTTTTGTGAACTTTCATTCTGAAATCACCTTATTAACCGTAACACAAAATAACAATCCGACACTTTTCTGTGCGCCAATCGGCCACCGACAAGAACGCGGGGATTACCAGGAAAGCTGGCAACCGGCTCGCGTATCAGAAAAGGATATTGCTGAAGCACAGGATATGGCACGAAAAGTAACCGAAGCCTTAGGTGGCGCCGGATTATTTGGAGTGGAATTTTTCCTGACAGACGAAGGTGTTTATTTTTCCGAATTATCACCACGTCCGCACGACACCGGAATGGTAACTTTAGCCGGAACACAGAATTTTAACGAGTTTGAATTACACCTGCGTGCCATTTTGAGTCTGCCGATCGCAGCCATCACCCTAGAAAAAAATGGTGCCAGCGCGGTAATATTGGCTTCCGAAAATTCCGAACAACCAACCTATACCGGAATTGAAAAAGTAGCCGCTTTACCGAAAACAGATTTCAGAATATTTGGCAAACCAACTTCAAGACCATATCGCCGAATGGGAGTTGTGTTAACCAGCGATACACTGGAAACCCCTATCGAATCGATTACCGAAAGAGCCAAAGAAACCGCGACCTTCGTACACGTAAACGCCTAAAAAATGAACCTACTCCTTGATACAATTGCCCGATATGTTACACTAACGCCCGAAGAACAGGAGCGCGTGGTGGCGGCTACGGAATTTCAATCCTATAAAGCCAAAAGCATTTTATTAAAGGAGGGCGAAATATGCCTTCACTCCTATTTTGTGATCAAAGGTATTTTACGCAGTTATACGATCGATGAAAACGGTGTGGAACATGTGGTGAGTTTTGCCTCGCCCGGTTGGTGGATTGCCGACATGTACAGTTATCTGTCGCAACGTCCCGGGCAATTGTATATCGAAACCAACGAAGATTCGGAGGTTATTATGTTGTCCAAGGAAAATCAGGAGCGACTTTATGACGAAGTTCCTAAAATGGAACGCTTTTTTAGAATACTGATAGAGAATTCGCTTGTCGCCAATCAGCAGCGGTTAATTGACAACCTTAGTTTTACAGCTGAAGCACGATATGACAAATTCACCAAAAAGCATCCGGATCTGATCCATTGCTTACCCCAAAAACAAATCGCTTCTTATATAGGAGTAACCCCGGAGTTTTTCAGTAAGATGAAAGCCCGTTTACTCAAAAAATAAACTTCCAATCCCCGTTTAACGATACTGTGACGGGGATTTTTTTATTTCTTAATCTAGGTTAAGTGTGTTCGGTATCAATCGGTTGTATCTTTGAACTATCAAAATAACCGTTATGAACCGAAAAGATTTTATCAAAAAAAGTTTACTGGGAACCGGAGCTGTAATCACCGGAACGGCATTAGCCAAAGAAGCCATTTCCGACCCAAAAGAACCCGTAGGATTTAATCATATTCAAAACACAAACTCTAAGATTATGGAAAATATCGTATTGCATAAAGCCAACACCAGAGGAAACGCCAATCATGGCTGGTTACAAAGTTTCCACACTTTTAGTTTTGCCAATTATTTTAACCCGGAACGGGTTCATTTCGGAGCTTTACGCGTTTTAAACGACGATACCGTAGCTGCCGGAATGGGATTTGGAACACATCCGCACGACAATATGGAAATCATCAGTATTCCGTTGGAAGGCGATTTGGAACACCAGGATAGTATAGGTAACAAAACCGTTATCAAAAAAGGTGATATCCAGGTGATGAGTGCCGGAACCGGTGTACGCCATAGCGAATACAACAAGAACGCCGATAAAGAAGTAAAATTCCTTCAGATATGGGTTTTCCCGAGCAAACGAAATGTAGCACCGCGTTATGATCAGATCACATTAAACGAAGACGAAAGACATAATGTGTTACAACAGATACTTTCTCCAAATCCGGATGACGAAGGCGTTTGGATCAATCAGGATGCCTGGTTCCATATGGGGAAATTCGACGCCGGTATCGCAAAAGAATACCACTTTAAAAAAGAAGGAAACGGACTTTATGTTTTCGTATTAAAAGGGACGGTTTCTGTAAATGATCAGGCTTTAGACACCCGCGACGGATTGGGAATCTGGAATACCGACAAAGTAAGCATTACGGCTACTACTGATGCGGAGTTTCTGTTAATGGAAGTTCCGATGGAAATCGAATAAATAAAAATAGAACAACAATATTATAACTTTTAAAAACATATTATTATGGCAACTACAAAATGGGCAATTGACCCAACACACTCAGAAATAGGATTTAAAGTAAAACACATGATGTTTACTAATGTTTCCGGTAAATTCGAAAACTACGATGCTTCGATCACAACCGATGGTGATAACTTCGAAAATGCTTCGATTAGCTTTTCAGCCGATGTGAATTCGGTAGACACCCGAAATGCAGATCGTGACAACCACTTAAAAAGCGCTGACTTTTTCGATGCGGAAAACCATCCAAAACTGACTTTTAAAGCATCATCTTTTACCAAAGTAGACGACGACACTTATGAGTTATCTGGAGATCTTAGCTTGCGTGGTGTTACTAAATTTGTAAAACTACCGGTAGAATTCAGCGGATTGATGAAAGATCCGTGGGGTAACACCAAAGCCGGATTAAACATTTCCGGAAAAATCAGCCGTAAAGACTGGGGCTTAAACTGGAATTCTGCTTTGGAAACCGGTGGTGTATTAGTGAGCGACGACGTTCGTTTAAACATCGAATTACAACTTGTACAGCAATAATTATTTCATAATCTGGTTTTAAGTAGAACCGTTGCAGTCTACCTTTTTAGGGAAACTGCAACGGTTTCTTATTTCAGCCTCGGCAACAATCTGCTCGCCAATATGCTAAAAAACACTATTTTTGTCCGTCAATAACAAACAAAACCAACAGAGAAGAATATGAAAGCATATGTATTTCCAGGTCAGGGTGCCCAGTTTACCGGAATGGGTAAAGACTTATACGAAAATTCGGCACTGGCTAAAGAGCTATTCGAAAAAGCAAACGAGATATTAGGTTTTCGCATTACCGACATTATGTTTGAAGGTACTGCCGAACAATTAAAAGAAACCAAAGTAACACAGCCGGCTGTTTTTTTACATTCGGTGATTTTGGCCAAAACCCTTGGTGACGACTTTAAACCCGAAATGGTTGCCGGTCACTCGTTAGGTGAATTTTCGGCATTGGTTGCCAACGAAACTTTATCGTTTGAAGATGCTTTAAAATTGGTTTCCCAAAGAGCTATGGCGATGCAAAAAGCCTGCGAAATCACCCCATCTACTATGGCGGCCGTTTTAGGTCTTGAGGATAAAGTGGTGGAAGAGGTATGTGCTTCAATCGACGGAGTGGTTGTGGCGGCCAATTACAATTGCCCGGGTCAGCTGGTAATTTCCGGTGAGTTAACGGCTGTTGAAAAAGCCTGCGAAGCGATGAAAGAAGCCGGAGCAAAACGCGCCTTGATTCTTCCGGTTGGTGGTGCTTTCCACTCGCCTATGATGGAACCGGCTCGCGAAGAACTTGCCGCAGCTATCGAAGCAACAACATTTAACACGCCTATTTGTCCGGTGTACCAAAATGTACCGGCAAAAGCGGTTTCGGATCCTGCCGAAATCAAAAAGAATTTGATCACACAATTAACCGCTCCGGTAAAATGGACACAATCCGTACAACAAATGATTGCCGACGGTGCCACTTTGTTTACAGAAGTAGGTCCGGGTAAAGTTTTAGTTGGATTGGTAAATAAGATCGATAAAAACGTAGCGACTGCTTCAGCATAATATAGTAACACCTGACAGGTTTTGAAAACCTGTCAGGTGTTATTTACTTAGGTTTCAAAAACCTTCAGATATTTTTTTATTACATTCCGCTTCGGATGGCTTCCACCGGATCCAGTTTGGATGCAGAAATCGCAGGTATAATTCCGGAAATCAATCCGATAAAAGCGGCAAGAGAAGTTCCGATAAGAATATTCCAGAAACCAAGTACAAATTCAAAATCCAATACTTTTGACAATACCAGCGCAATAATCCATACCAAAAACATTCCGACCAATCCTCCGATTACCGAAAGAATAACGGCCTCAAACAGGAATTGGAACAATATAAATCGATTTTTCGCTCCTAAAGCTTTCTGAATCCCGATCAGGTTGGTTCGTTCTTTTACCGACACAAACATAATGTTCGCAATTCCGAAACCGCCTACCAACAGGGAAAACCCACTGATAATCCAGCCTACCACATTCATCTGTCCGACGATATTATCGATCAGATCCGTGAATCCGGATAATACATTGATAAAAAAGTTATTGATATCGCCAGGCTTTAGCCCTCTGAAAGTACGCAACTTCTGAATCAATTCCCCTTTAAAAGCTTCAATATCCACACCTTTTACCGGTTTTATCAGAATCGCCGGCGTTAGCATATCACTATTATCACCATACAATCGTCTCAGGAAATTTACCGGCAGAAAAACCGAAACGTCTCTACTCGGTCCAAAAGTACTCGACCCTTCTTTATCTAAAACGCCGATCACCGTAAACCGTTGCCCATATAAACGTATTTTTTTCCCCATCGGATCCATAGTACCAAACAATCCTGTAGCAACTTCGCTTCCAATAATGATTACCGGCGAACCCGAATTGGATTCTGCTTCATTAAAAAAACGTCCCTGCGCAAATTTTAGCTTTTCAATATCGATAAATTCATTCGTACACGGAGTCACATTAATACTGCTCACCGTATTCGATTCGTATTTGATATTTTCTTTACGGGTAAACAGATTGAATGAAATCTTATCCAGATCGTTTAACGATCGTTTCAGATAGTCAAATTCTTCGTAGGTAACATCCGGGAATTGCTCGCGTTTCCATTGGGGTATATCCGATGGTCCGAATGAAAAACGCATCAGGTAGATGGTATTTTTATCCAGTCCGCTAAGGTCATTTTTGATTTTACGATCCATCGAATCGACAGCCGCCAGTACGGCAATAATCGAAAAGATACCAATTGTAACACCTAACAGCGACAACAGGGTTCGCAATTTATTATTCCGCAAAGCATTGAGTGCAAAACTCAGACTTTCTTTTAGCAGTCTCAGGTATAACAACATAGTAACGGGTTTAACTTTTGTAAAATTCTGTATTTTTTGAGCAATATCCTAGCCAATTAGTAGGTAAAAAACCGCAAATGTTACAGAAAATTTACACAAATACCCAATAGCCCCGTCATAACCAAACCCCATCCGTATCCGATTATCTTCTATCACTTAAAGTTTTGCATCCAATAAAGCTGTGAATCAGATCAAAAACCGCGAAAAAAAATCAAAAAAACACTAAAATCTCATGCCCTTTATTTTGAATGTTATTGTAACAATAATTACTTTTGCACCTTTAAAAAACACAACAACACAATGAACACAACAAAAACCATTCAATCGGCTTTAATTTCGGTATTCGACAAAGACGGCCTGGAACCTATCGTTAGAAAATTACACGACCACAATGTGACGATTTATTCAACCGGTGGAACCGAAGATTTTATTAAAAATCTGGGTATTCCGGTAGTTCCTGTGGAAGATGTAACGTCGTATCCTTCGATTTTAGGCGGGCGCGTTAAAACGTTACATCCGAAAATTTTCGGAGGGATCTTAAACCGTCAGGATCATGAAGGCGATGTACAACAAATGAAGGAATACGAAATTCCACAAATTGATTTGGTTATTGTTGACTTATATCCGTTTGAAAAAACCGTTGCTTCCGGAGCCAGCGAAGCCGATATTATCGAAAAAATCGACATCGGTGGTATTTCCCTGATCCGTGCGGCAGCGAAAAACTTTAAAGATACCGTTATCGTTGCGTCTGTAAACGAATATGCCTTATTCCTTGACATGATCACAAACGGAAACGGCGCGACTACATTGGAAGAAAGACGCCTTTTGGCAACTAAAGCATTCCACGTTTCGTCGCATTATGACGGTGCTATTTTTAACTATTTCAACACCGATGAAACGGTTTACAAAGCCAGTGTAGACAACGGTCAGATTTTACGTTATGGCGAAAACCCACACCAGAAAGGGTATTTCTTTGGTGATTTTGACGCAATGTTTACCAAAGTACACGGAAAAGAGCTTTCGTACAACAACCTTTTGGACGTTGACGCGGCTGTAAACCTGATGAATGAGTTTAAAAATGACGATCCGACATTCGCGATCCTAAAACACAACAATGCTTGTGGATTAGCAACGCGCAAAACCATGAAAGAGGCCTATCTGGACGCTTTAGCCGGTGATCCGACTTCGGCTTTCGGTGGTGTTTTAATCGCCAACGGAAAAATTGACGAAACCGCTGCGGAAGAAATCAACAAGTTATTTTGCGAAGTGGTAATTGCTCCGGCGTATGACGAAAAAGCGATTGCTATTTTAGAAGAAAAGAAAAACAGAATCATCCTGATCCAAAATGATGTGGAATTACCTACAAAACAGGTACGCACCTGTCTTAATGGAATGTTAATTCAGGATAAAGACAATATTACAGACAATAAAGAGCTTTTAAAAACCGTTACAGTAACAGCACCTACAGAACAGGAAATTGAAGATTTACTGTTTGCCTCAAAGATCTGTAAACACACCAAATCAAACACCATTGTTTTTGCAAAGAACAAACAGCTATGCGCTTCCGGAACCGGACAAACTTCCCGAGTGGACGCTTTACGCCAGGCTGTAGAAAAAGCAAATTCATTCTATTTTGATCTGAACGGAGCAGTGATGGCAAGCGATGCTTTCTTCCCTTTTCCGGATTGTGTTGAGTTGGCAAAAAATGCCGGTATTACCGCTGTTATTCAACCGGGTGGCTCTATAAAAGACGAACTGAGTATCAACTATTGCAACGAAAATAAAGTTGCGATGGTATTTACCGGAGTTCGTCATTTTAAACATTAATTTTATTATTTTTGTAGGCTAATTATTTATAAATGTATTAAACCCTTTTTTGTATGGGATTTTTTGATTTCATGACTGAGGATATTGCGATTGACCTTGGTACCGCAAATACCCTTATTATCCACAATGACAAAGTTGTCGTTGATAGTCCATCTATAGTTGCTCGTGATCGTGTTTCTGGGAAAATTATTGCTGTTGGTAAAGAAGCAAACCAGATGCAGGGTAAGACTCATGAAAACATCAAAACCATACGTCCTCTAAAGGATGGTGTAATTGCTGATTTTGACGCATCGGAAAAAATGATCAGTTTGTTCATTAAAAGCATTCCGGCGCTAAAGAAAAAAATGTTTACACCGGCTTTGCGAATGGTGGTTTGTATCCCTTCCGGAATTACGGAGGTGGAAATGCGTGCGGTAAAAGAATCCTGTGAGCGGGTTAATGGAAAAGAAGTATACCTGATCCACGAACCGATGGCTGCGGCTATCGGTATCGGGGTCGATATTATGCAACCGAAAGGAAATATGATTGTCGATATCGGAGGTGGTACTACCGAAATCGCCGTGATCGCATTAGGCGGGATCGTTTGTGACAAATCGGTTAAAATTGCCGGTGACGTGTTTACCAACGATATCGTATATTATATGCGAACACAACACAACCTTTTTGTTGGAGAAAGTACCGCTGAAAAAATCAAAATTGCTATCGGTGCCGCTACGGAAGACTTGGATACGCCACCGGATGAAATGTCGGTTCAGGGACGTGACTTGTTAACCGGAAAGCCTAAACAGGTAGACGTTTCGTACCGTGAGATCGCAAAAGCTTTGGACAAATCCATTCAGCGTATTGAAGATGCGGTTATGGAAACCTTATCACAAACACCGCCCGAACTAGCCGCCGATATTTACAATACCGGTATTTATCTGGCCGGTGGAGGATCGATGTTACGAGGACTTGACAAACGTATCTCTCAAAAAACGGATTTACCGGTTTATATCGCCGAAGATCCATTAAGAGCGGTTGTAAGGGGAACCGGAATGGCATTAAAAAATATTCAGAAATTCAAAGGGATTCTTATCAAATAAAGAACTAATTCATGCAGCAAATCTTTAACTTTATATTAAAAAACAGTAACCGGTTACTGTTTTTGCTGCTTTTGGGCATTTCTTTATCATTGACCATACAATCCCATTCCTATCACAGAAGCCGCTATATCAGTTCGGCGAATGTCTTTACCGGATTTGTATACGAAAAGATCAATAACGTTAAAGAATACCTGAACCTTCGCGAACAAAACAACCAGCTGGCTAATGAAAATGCCCAGTTGAAAAAACTGCTTTTTAACGGTACCGATTCTCTAACGACCGGAAGTGCTTTGCCAAAACCGTCCGGAATCGAAAATGTAAAAGTGTATAATGCCAAGGTGATCAATAATACTTTTAACAGTAAAGAAAATTACCTAACACTTTTAGGTGGTGAAAAAGACGGTATACATTCCGACATGGGTGTTGTGAATAGTTTGGGAGTAGTTGGTATGATCGAAAAAACCTCTAACAGTTATTCGACCGTACAAAGTGTCTTGAATATCAAGTCAAAAATCAATGCTAAAATCAAAAAGTCAAATCATTTCGGCTCTTTAACCTGGAATGGTAAAAACGTAGGATTTGCGCAATTGATCGATGTACCGCGTCTGGCTTCGGTTCGCAAAGGCGATACCATTGTAACCGGAGGTATTTCGGATATTTTCCCGGAAAACATTCCTATCGGAGTTATCGACAAGGTATATATTGACAAAGCGACCAATTATTACACCCTGAATATTCGATTATTTAACGACATGACCAATTTAGGTCACGTATATGTAATTGAAAATGTAAAGCGAAAAGAAATCCAGAAATTACAAGAAGAAACAAAAAATGAATAGTACGTTTATTACAAATAGCTTACGGTTTGTAGTGCTGCTTGCCATACAGGTTGTTGTCTTTAACAACATCGACTTTCTGGGTTTTATCAATCCGTACCCGTACATTCTTTTTATTATTTTGTACCCGGTAAACGGTAGTAAAGCCGGTTTGCTTATGGCCAGTTTTTTCCTCGGACTTATTATGGATATGTTTTCCAATTCGGGAGGCGTACATGCAGCTGCCTGTGTAACCCTGGCCTATTTCAGACCTACCTTTTTTAAATTTTCATTCGGTGTGAGTTATGAATATCAGACGGTTAAAATTACCGATAAACTTACGCCCGAACGTTTTTCGTTTATTCTCATTTCAGTAGTCACCCATCATTTAGTCTTATATTTATTAGAAATATTCCGTTTTAATTTTATTTGGGATATTTTATTACGAACTTTACTAAGCACTATATTTACCTTGCTGCTTTGCATCATAATTATTTATTTAATTAAGCCTAGCAAACGATGAGAAAACTTTTATTACCCGGTTTGATTGTTATTGCAGCATTGCTGATAATGACACGGCTTTTCTATTTACAGATTTTAGACGATTCTTATATCCAAAAATCGGATAATAACGCGATCAAAATTAAATACGAATACCCGGAACGCGGTTATATCTACGACCGTAACGGTCAGTTATTGGTAGCCAATCAGCCGTCCTATGATATTATGGTAACACCTAAGGACGTTAAAAATATCGACACCCTTGAGTTTTGTAATCTACTAAACATCTCCAAAGAGGAGTTTATCAAAAAAATAGAAAAAGCGCGCGTCTACAGTCCGATGCTACCATCGGTGTTTATCGCTCAGCTAAACAAAATGGAATATGCGGCTTTTCAGGAAAAGATCCGTAAATTCTCGGGATTTGAAGTTTTAAAACGATCATTAAGAGACTACCAGGTGACAGTTGGTGCCAATATCTTCGGTTATATCACACAGGTAAACGACAATATCATCAAAAAGAAACCGTATTACAAAAGCGGGGATTTGATTGGTATGCAAGGTGTAGAACAGATGTATGAAGAAGTTTTACGCGGTACCAAAGGTGTAAAATACATACAACGGGATCGTTTTAATCGTGAGATCGGCCCTTATAAAGAAGGTATTTACGATACGATTGCTGTTCAGGGAGAAGACATCACCTTAACCATCGATGCCGAACTTCAAAAATATGGCGAATCTTTAATGGTAAACAAACGCGGTGGTATTGTGGCCATCGAACCCAAAACCGGTGAAATCCTGGCTTTGGTAACGGCTCCATCCTATGATCCGGCCATTTTGGTAGGTCGTGAGCGTTCCAAGAATTATACCATGCTTTACAACGATTCGATTGCAAAGCCCTTATACGACCGTGGACTTTTAGCAGAATATCCACCGGGATCGCCTTTTAAAATATTAACCGGTCTTGCCGGACTTCAGGAAGAAGTAATCGACGAAAATACAAGCTTTGTATGTCATCACGGGTTTTCCTACGGTAGAGGTGCATTTATGAAATGCCACTGCCCGGGCGGTAATATCCAATTGCACAACGGGATATACAAATCTTGTAATGCCTATTTCGCCAATGTATTTAAACGCACCATCGAAAAATACAACAAACCGCGTTTTGGCGTAGATGCCTGGAGTGCGCATATGAAAAGCTTCGGATTAGGGAATTTTATGGGTTACGATCTTCCGCCAGGAAGAAAAGGGCACATCCCGACTTCCCGTTATTATGATCGTTGGTATCCGAACGGTGGCTGGAGAAGTACGACCATTATTTCCAATTCCATCGGACAGGGTGAGGTAACCATGACACCAATTCAGTTGGCGAATATGATGGCTACAATTGCGAATGAAGGTTATTATTACACGCCTCACGTAATTCGAAAAATTGAGAAACATAAGATCGATAAAAAGTTTACAACAAAACACATTACGACTATCGACAAACAATATTTCCGACCGGTTATCGATGGTTTATTCGACGTATATAATATGGGAACCGCTGCCAGTCTTCGTGTAGAAGGAATTGAGATTTGCGGTAAAACCGGTACGGCCGAAAACTTTACCAAGATCAACGGAAAAAGAGTACAGCTAACCGACCACTCGGTTTTCGTAGCATTTGCACCGCGAAACGATCCGAAAATCGCAATTGCTGTATTGGTAGAAAACGGTTATTGGGGTGCGCGTTGGGCCGGACCTATTTCCAGTTTAATGATTGAGAAATATCTGAAAAAGACCATTACCCGTACCGATTTGGAAAAAAGAATGCTGGAAGGCAGTTTACAACATGAATACGACAAGGTGACCAGTGGTGTACCTTTTACAATCAATAACCGATAATGAAAAATCAGAGCGTAGCGAATAATATCGATTGGATTACCATACTAATTTATATTGTATTGGTGATTATGGGGTGGATGAATATCTACTCGGCTTCGTTACCACTTGAGGAAACTTCAATCTTTGATTTAAGTCAGACCTACGGTAAGCAGATGCTTTTTATCATGCTCACCGTCCCGTTGATTTTTACCATACTTTCTGTGGATGCTAAAATATTTGAAAAATATGCTATTGTCTTTTATGCCTTTGGTATTGTCCTCCTCCTTGGACTATTTGCCTTTGGTAAGACCATTAAAGGACAAACCAACTGGTACCAGTTTGGCGGTTTTGGTTTCCAGCCATCAGAGTTTGTAAAAACCGCCACGGCTTTGCTTTTAGCGAAGCTACTGAGCGACACACAGATTAACATCAAATTATTTAAACATCAGATAATCGCACTGGCCGTATTTGGTTTTCCGGTTGTTTTAATCCTCCTGCAACCCGATGCCGGTAGTGCCATGATCTTTATTTCACTGGTATTCGTATTGTATCGTGAAGGATTGCCAAGCTGGTATCTGTGGACCGGTTTTATCGCAATTGTACTCTTTATTCTCGCCTTGATTATCAAACCGGTATTTATCGTTATACTGGCACTTATTATAATGATCATCCATTATATCTTTAACCGTCGTATCAATCGGAATCCGCTTGTTTACGGGATTATTTTTGTATTGATAACCGGATTTGTATTCTCGGTGGATTATGTTTACGAAAACGTATTGGAAGCCCACCAGAAAGATCGTATCAATGTACTTCTCGGAAAAGACGTAAACATGCAGCGTGAAGGATACAACCTGAACCAGTCGATGATTGCCATTGGTTCCGGAAGCTGGCTTGGCAAAGGCTATCTGGAAGGAACGCAAACCAAAGGTGGTTTCGTACCGGAACAGCATACCGATTATATTTTTACAACCGTTGGTGAAGAATGGGGATTTGTAGGTGCTGCGGTAGTAATCGTATTATTCGTGACTCTTTTTATGCGGATCATTTACCTCGCCGAACATCAGAAAACGAAATTTAGCCGGGTATATGGCTATTGTGTAGCAACGTTCCTGTTTACGCACTTTTTTGTAAATATTTCGATGCTTATCAAGATGTTTCCAACCATTGGAGTACCACTACCCTTTTTCTCCTATGGTGGATCGAGTTTATGGGCGTTTACCATTTTATTGTTTGTATTCCTGAAAATGGATGCCAACAAAGTAAACGAGTGGTAGCCTAATTAAAACTCCACGCTTTATAATCGCTGTTTTTTTCAAATTTATTTTCGATAGCGTCCGGTAATTGCGGAAAGAAATCGATTCCGGTGAGTTTTTCGATCGTATCCACATCGACTACAAACTCGTATAACGGTCGGTCGCTTATAGCATGCGGCACCAGAAATCCGATCATTTTATCGCCTTTTTTCGTCATCAGCACTTTATAGAAATAATTCGGCACAGCGACATTTTCTTTCCCGATGGTTTTTAAATTTTCGGATAAGACACCTCCGGTTACCACATATAATCCATCGTATTTCGTAGCCCAATACCGCACCTTTTGTTCCAGTCGGTTCCAGACACCATCGTTAAAATGATGCAATTGTGGCGAAATATTAGACGTCAGAAACGTTTCTTCGAACATTTTATAGTTCTTTTTCCGATCCCCGGCAGGACACAAATGTCCTTTATCATAACCGGATTGTTTATAGTTCCGCCAACTCGCCGATCCGGATTTCACATCTTTATCTTCGATAAACAACGGGCGTTTAAAATCCCTATTTGACAAATCATCTTTTGTTAGCGTATAGGCTACCCATTCCGCCTGTTCGTAGGGTTCGGCATAAGAAAAGGAATACGCATCATGGTTGATCACCACTCCGGTGGTTGAAGTTGGGAAATAGTCAAAATTTGCCGTGGTAAAAGTGGCGGTTGTACTATCGGCATCGGTCATAATTTCCTTTTCAGCCACTCCGGAAAAGGAAGCTTCTATTGCTTTTGTTGCTTTTTTATCACACGAAAACAAGAAAAAAAACACTAAAAGGAGTTTTATCAGAAATACAGGTCGTTTCATCGCTATTACTACAGGCATGGCTTGATTTTTGTTACATTTGTAAAGATAATAAATAGTTATAACCCTTTTAAAATTAATAAAAGTAGTATCTATGAGAGTAAAATTGATGGTTGCACTAGCTGTTATTTCAACACAGTTTAGTTTTGGACAGGAAATTTCGAAAGAAACCGTTAGCAACAATGCCGAAACCCACCTAACACAAAGTCTTGACGATTTAAAAAAGATCAAAGAAGAAAAAGAACGACTAGAAAAAGCAAAGCTTAAAGAACACGAATTAGCGCTTAAAGAAGCCGAAAAACAGCGTAAAGCGGCCGAAAAAGAACAAAAACGACTGGCTAAAGAATTACAGAAAGCTGAAAAAGTCAAAAAAGATATCGAAAAGGCTCAGAAAAACGTACATAAAGCAACCGACAGGTTAGCCGACAGTCAGAAAGATTTGGACAAACAATCTGGTAAGTATAAAACTTTAAAAGATAAAGACAAGCTTACCGCCGAAGATGACATCAAATGGAAGAAAAAGCTGTTAAAGCTGACCAACAAAAATAAAGAGCGTAAAATTGAATTACAGGAAGCACAATTAAACCTGAAAAATTTAAATCCAAACGCCTAACAAAAAAGCCATCAATTGATGGCTTTTTTGTTTTTATGTTGCTTTTACATCGAGTGCATCACGCAATGCATTTCCAATCATCATAAAGGCCAAGACAAGTAGTAACATGGCCATACCCGGGATAATCGCCAGGTACGGTTTCCCAAGGATGATATAATTGTAGTTATCTTTGATCATAGCACCCCAACTCGGTACCGGTAACTGCGCGCCCAATCCTAAAAAGCTCAATCCGCTTTCGACCAGAATCGCCGAAGCAAAATTGGCCGCCGAAATTACGATCACCGGTGCCATACTGTTTGGCAGTATATGGTGGAATATAATCCTACTGTTGGTATAGCCTAAGGCACGTGCCGCGGTTACGTATTGCATTTCTTTAATTCCCATAACCTGTCCGCGAACCACACGGGCAACTTCGACCCACATTGTAAGTCCTACGGCGACAAAAACCTGCCAGAATCCTTTTCCTAAGGCCAATGTAATCGCAATAACCAAAAGCAAGGTTGGAATCGACCAGATCACATTGATCAGCCACATCACCATCGCATCGATCTTACCGCCATAATAACCCGCTAAAGCACCAAAGAAAATACCGACCACCAATGAGATCAAAACCGCTACAAAACCGATGGCTATTGAAACCCTCGATCCAATGATCAGGCGGCTAAGTAAATCGCGTCCCTGATTGTCCGTTCCCAAAAGGAATTTCTTTTCGGAGATAAATTCTTTTTCAATTGTTTTACCGTCAACAGCTTTTCCAAAAGCGGATAATGGAATTTTATCGGAAATGACAATACTCTTATCTTCCGAATAGTCGTCAAAATACAAACTGTCGTTTGCTATTTTATAACTATTGATCGGTTTTTGCATCACCGTTTCCGGATGGCCCGTAAAATAATCATACCAATGACTTTCGGGTTGGTTTTCCAATGGAACCTGTAACATCGTCACTTTAAATCCGGGTTCTTTCGAACGAATTGCTAAATCACCCCAGTTGGCATATTGGGTAGAATCCGGTGCTAGAAAATAGCCGAAAATGGAAATGAACACCAGAACGGCTATAAATACAAAACTGAAAACGCCCCAAAAATTCCTGCGGAATTTCTGGAGCGCTAAAGCAGTAAGCGATTGATTTGATAAACTCATTAATTTACTTTATCAACTATTTTATTTTTTTTGTCTTTTAATGTGATGGAACCTTTAACGTCTTTTCCACTACTTTTCATATCGTTTAGAATATTTAAAGCTTCATCTACATATACATCGTTACCAAGGCTTTCATGCCAACGCTCTCTTTTCTGAGCCAGTACGGTGTCGTTTTTAAACATTTCTTTTTCGTACGGCAAGGATCCGAATGACAAATTGTTTTTATAATCGGCCAATGCTTTGAATTTTTTCGCAGTGTTTTCAACTGCCGTTTCTTCAGCACGGAACTTGTTAAAGTTAAGACTCAACGTATTCATATCCTTACGGGAACTAATCCATTTGGCATTTTCATCGATCAATTTGAATTGCTCATTGGTTGCCATACGTTCTTTACTTTTTGCAATGGCTGGCGCAAAATCCAATCCTTTTACCGGTTGGTAATTGGCCGGGTCAATTTTATCCCATGGCATAGCATTGTCGATATCACGCTCACCCATATCGATATACGAATAACGATCCGGCATTACGATATCGCTCAATACACCTTCGCGTTGTGTCGAACCTCCGTTAACACGGTAGAATTTCTGCGTAGTTGTTTTTAGCGCACCTAAGTCACCATAAGGGTTGCTACGGATAAACTGATTCAGGTCGATAACATTTTGTACCGTTCCTTTTCCATAGGTATGTTTACTTCCAATTACGACACCACGCTTATAATCCTGGATGGCGGCTGCAAAAATTTCGGATGCCGAAGCAGAGAAATTATTTACCATTACCACCAACGGTCCGTCCCAGTGTACTTTTGACTGTTTGTTGTACAATACTTCTTTTTTACCGTTAGCCGATTTCACCTGAACCACTGGCCCCTGATCAATAAACAAACCAACCATATCTACTACAGTTTGTAACGATCCACCTCCATTGTCTCTAAGATCCATTACAATCCCCTGAACGTTTTGTTTTTTAAGGCGTTCGATTTCCTGAGCCACATCTTTAAAAGCGTCTCTCTTATCTTTATTCTCAAAATCGATATAGAATTTCGGAAGGTTGATGATACCATACGTCATATCCCCTTTTTTCACGATCGATGATTTGGCGTAGGTTTCTTCAATTTCAACCACCTCGCGGACAATTGGAATCACTTTGATGGTTCCGTCTACTTTTTTAACGGTCAGACGAACCTCGGTTCCTTTTTTACCTTTGATTTTTTTCACCACATCGTCCAAACGCATTCCAACCACATCTACCGGTTCTGCGTTCCCCTGAGCCACTTTCATGATCACATCACCCTGCTCCAGTTGTTTTCCTCTCCATGCTGGTCCACCCGGGATAAGCTCGGTAATTTCGGTATAGTCATTTTTCTTTTGTAAACGGGCTCCGATTCCTTCCAGACTTCCGCTAATGCTGATGTCGAATTTCTCTTTGTCGTCTGGTGCAAAATAAAACGTATGCGGGTCAAATCGTTCTACAATCGAATTCAGATAAACTGAAAACCAATCATCGCGATCCAATTCCTCAATAAATCCAAAATACTCATCCAACGATTTTAAGGTTGTTTCACGGGAACTTTTTTCCAATTCTTCCATGGTTTTTGGTTTCGAATCGGATTCTTTTTTGGCTGTCGTCCCTTCTTTTTTGGTTCCTTTATCTTCTTTCTCTTTTTCCTGTAATTTCAGCTTGTCGGTTACAGAAGACAATACATTTAGTTTCAGCTGTTTTTCCCAACGGTCTTTTAAATCCGATTTGTTTTTAGAAAACGGCTGTTTGTCATAATCCAGATTGATTTGTTCATCTGAATTAAAGTTAAATGGACGTGCAAGAATGTCTTTATAAACGCCTTTAGCTTCTCCCATTCGTTCCATTAAACGGGTATACGTAAGGTCAAAAAAGGTCAGATCCTTATTGCGGATCATATCGTCAATCTGTGTTTCGTATTTTGAAAATTCGTCAATATCCGACTGGATAAAGAATCGTTTCGAGGGATCGAGAGCCGAAATATATTCTTTATAAACACTTTTTGAAAATGCGTCATCCATCTGCACCGGATCATAATGCCCTTTTTCCAACACGAATGTCAGCAATTCCAGTAAAAGACGGTCTTTTTCCGGATCTGATTTTTTAGTGGGCATAAAACTCCAAAGTATTGCTGACAAAGCGGTTATCAACAATACAATCTTATAATTTCTTTTCATAAACTGCCAAAAAGTATTCATTACTATTTTTCAACTAAATTACATAAAAAAGGGCGCCACTCTCTTAATATACGGATAATTTTTTGTTAAAGGTTTCTTTTTATTAGCGAATCATCAGCCCTTTCTTAAAATTTCAAAAATCAAAAATTGTACCAGAACAAATTTAGAAATTGCGTATTTTAGCGAAACTTAAAAAAATGCCCGAAATGAACAAAAAACCTTTGATTCTGGTAACCAACGACGATAGTATTGTCGCACCCGGAATACGCGCCTTAATAGCAGTTATGAAAGAGATCGGCGATGTGATTGTAGTAGCTCCCGACAGTCCGCAATCAGCTATGGGACACGCAATCACCATTAACAATACACTCCATATTGAAAAAGTCAAAATCGATACCGATCTGGATATGGAATACAGCTGTTCCGGAACTCCGGTAGACTGTGTTAAAATTGCCGTACACGAAATTTTAAAGCGCAAACCGGATCTTTGTGTTTCGGGAATCAACCACGGTTCGAATTCTTCTATTAACATTATCTATTCCGGAACGATGAGTGCCGCGGTAGAAGCCGGTATCGAAGGAATTCCGGCTATTGGTTTTTCGCTATTGGATTTTAGCTGGAATGCCGATTTTGAACCGGTAAAAGCTTTTGTAAAAAAAATCACGTTGGAAGTACTGGAAAAAGGATTACCCGACAGTGTTATCCTTAATGTGAATTTACCAAAATTACCGGCAGACGAAATCAAAGGAATCAAAGTATGTCGCCAGGCCAAAGCCATGTGGGAAGAGCGTTTTGACAAAAGAACCAATCCACAGGGAAAAGATTATTATTGGCTGACCGGCGAATTTATCAACCAGGACAAAGGCGAAGATACCGACGAATGGGCACTGGCTAACGGTTATATTTCCGTAGTTCCGGTTCAATTTGACTTAACGGCTCACCATGCCATCCAACAACTGAACACCTGGAATCTTAATCCTTAAAAACACTATGGCTAAAAAAGATCTTATCATCGGTTTTTTTATCGGTATTGTGGCCGCTTGTATCGGCGCCGGAATTTTTCTGTTGTTATTTACCGATATCCGCAGTATTGAAGGATTGCATTTTATCCGACAACAGCATTTATCCGGAAAAGTAATCACTCTGGGCGCTATTGCCAATCTGATCTGTTTTTTTATCTTATTAAAATTCCAGAAAGAAGAAATGGCGCGCGGTGTCGTACTGGCAACGCTATTTCTAGCCATCCTAACCGTTCTATTATAATCGTACCAACATGAAATACTATATTATTGCCGGGGAAGCTTCGGGCGATCTGCACGGTTCCAATCTGATAAAAGGTCTTTTAAAGCACGATCCCTCGGCCGAAATCCGCTTTTGGGGTGGTGATCTGATGCAACAAGCCGGCGGAACATTGGTAAAACATTACCGCGATCTGGCTTTTATGGGCTTTGCAGAGGTGGTCATGAATCTGAAAACGATCCTTACTAATATCAAATTTTGTAAAGCCGATATTCTGGCTTTTCAACCGGATGTACTCATTTTTATCGATTACCCTGGTTTTAATATGCGTATCGCCAAATGGGCGAAAGCACTTGGTATGAAAACGCATTATTATATTTCGCCGCAAATCTGGGCCTGGAAAGAAAACCGTATTCATGCCATTAAACGCGACGTAGATAAAATGTATGTGATTCTTCCGTTTGAAAAAGATTTTTACGAGAAAAAACACCATTATCCAGTCGACTTTGTAGGCCATCCGTTAATTGATGCGATTCATAACCGACCGAAAACCGATACCGAAAAATTTAGAAAAGAGCACGATCTGGACGATAAGCCGATTATTGCGTTATTACCCGGTAGTCGGAAACAGGAAATTTCCAAAATGCTATCCGAAATGCTATCGGCTGTCGATAGTTTTCCGGAGTATCAGTTTGTAATTGCCGGTGCGCCGAGTCAGGATTTTGAATTTTACAAACAGTTCCTGACCAATAAAAGGGTACATTTTATTTCGAATAAAACCTACGACCTGCTGAGTGTGGCGCATGCAGCATTGGTAACTTCGGGAACCGCAACCCTGGAAACCGCGCTTTTTAAAGTACCGGAAGTTGTTCTTTATAAAGGAAACTGGATTTCCTATCAGATTGCCAAACGCATTATTACGTTAAAATATATTTCGCTCGTTAACCTTATTATGGATCAGGAAGTCGTAACCGAGTTGATTCAGGACGATTGCAATCCTAAAAAAATTAAAGCGGAACTGCATAAAATATTAGAACCGAATCACCGTTCTAAAGTATTGGCTGCTTATGATTTGCTGGAAGAAAAGCTCGGCGGAGAAGGCGCAAGCGACAAAACCGCCCGTTTAATTATGGATAATTTAACATAGGCCCAAAAAATTATTTCCCTAATTTTGTTGAAAAGCGTTTGAAAATATGAGAAAGGTTTTACAAGTATTGGTTTTATTATTTCTGGTGGTTTCCTGTAAAACCGCCGCTCCTACCATTATCACTTCTAAAAAAGAAGCCGAAAAAAAAGGAGTTTATACTTATTCCGAAAGAACAAAATCTAAAACTGTAGCCGTTTCCGATAAAAACGCCAAACCGTCCGAATCTAAAAAAACGGATAAGAAAAAACGAAAAATTGTAGACAGTGATGTTCCGGAAAACGATATCATTGTGAGTAACGAAAACGAAAGCTATCTGGCCGAACAGTTAACCAACAGTGCGATGGATTATCTTGGTGTTCGTTACCGCGGTGGCGGAACAACCCGCGAAGGAATGGATTGCTCCGGATTGGTTACGGCAGTTTTCAATTCGTTTGACATGCAATTACCCCGAAGTTCCAACGACATGGCCAAAGTGGGCGAAAGACTCGAATTTAAAGATATTAAACGCGGTGATCTGGTTTTCTTTAAAACCAACGGCAGACGGGTTATCAATCATGTCGGACTGGTTGTAGAAGTGGTCGAAGACGAAATAAAATTCATCCATTCGTCGACTTCCAGCGGTGTGATCATTTCGTCAACCAAAGAACCGTATTACGAGCGTTCTTTTGTTCAGGCCAACCGAATGGTGAACTAATCCCGGTTTTTATTTTTCGGATTTTTTCAATACCTTATTGTTTCCATGAAGGTATTGCAATATCCCATATTCGGAATTACGTGTTGCTTTGTATCCGGAATTGTAGTCAATTTTTATACGAAACCGGACACAACAATCCTTTTTATAGCCCTTTCGATTTCATTTGTCCTGTTTTGTATTTGTTATGGCTATTCCAACCGTCATTTTATCCAACAAAACTATTTCGGACTTAGTCTTTATTTATTGTCTTTTCTAAGCGGAAGTTTTGCACATCAGCTTCATTATGCGCCAAATCAGCACGGACATTATAGTCACTATTTACTCAATAATGGACATTATCCGATCCGGGGCATTATCACAGAACGTTTAAAAACCAGTGCTTCTTTTGAAAAGTATCTTTTTAAAGTATCGGAGATCCGGCAGCAAAATGCAAACGGAACGCTTTTACTCTATGTTCCCAAAACAATTGTCCTTTCCAAGCCTGTAATTGGCTCCGAAATCCTCCTATACGATGCTGTAACCGCTATACCGAAAAACAGGAATCCTTTTCAGTTTAATTATGCCGATTATATGGTCAAACGAAATGTGTTTCATCAAGTTTATCTGAATCGGGACAATTTTATACCAATTGGTCATTCCAATAGCATTACAAGTCTGATTGCCGGATATCGCGATCGCTTACTCAGAGGTTTTGAAAAACACCATTTTAAACCGGAAACACAGTATATTATCAATGCTTTGGTATTAGGACAACGACAAGACATGGATAGTCAAACCGTCTCCGCCTATGCCGATGCCGGTGCTGCGCATATTCTGGCCATTTCCGGACTTCATATCGCACTTTTATACGGAATCCTACTTTTCCTGACAAAGCCGCTAAAAAGAGTTAAAAACGGCAAACTACTACAACTCCTGATTCCAATAGTACTTCTTTGGTTTTATGCTTTGTTAACCGGATTTTCGGCGTCAGTGGTTCGTTCGGTAACCATGCTCAGTTTTTTGAGCTTTGGTCTTTTTTTAAACCGCTCTGCAAACAGCTATCAGGGTATTTTGGTTTCACTGTTACTATTAGTAGCTATTAAACCCAATTTTATTTTCGATATTGGTTTTCAATTGAGTTATACAGCCGTTTTTGCCATTATTTTCCTGCAAACTATTTTTCAGAAAATCCGATTACCGAAAAACCCGATTCTCCGTTATTTTATAGGAATCGTATGGGTTTCGTTTGCCGCACAAATTGGCGTACTTCCGTTATGCCTTTATTATTTCCATCAGATTCCATTATTATTTATAGCGTCCAATCTGGTCGTATTACCCTTGACAACCGCTATCCTGACACTTGGCATCCTTTTAACGATCGTTAATTTTATACCTGGAACTCTTATCTTATTTTTGGGAAAAGTAGTTTCATTTCTAATCGAAACCATGAATTCGTATATTGGCTGGATCGCTTCTTTCCGTTCGTTAACCCTTCGCGATCTTTCGTTTAATCCTGGACTGCTGTTTGCACTTTATATACTAATGATCACTTTGTTTTTATGGTTTCAAAAGCGAACTCCGATCCGATTAATCGGATTACTTTCGATGCTTATTCTGGTTCAAATCACCTATTGGTTTACGTTATATACTATCAGGAATACAGACGAATTAGTTGTTTTTCAGCAACAACAACATACGCTGATCACGATAAAAAATCACAACAGAATCAGGGCGTATTCAAACGATAGTTGCCTCACCGCAAACCACAACCTGCAATGCTATCGAAGTGGCTTATTTTATCCTGAAATGCGACAACTCCCTTTGCGCAATACGCTTTTTTATAACGGCCGGAAAATCCTGATTGTAGATAGCGACGGAATATACGAAACTATTCAAAAACCGGATATTGTCGTGTTGGTCAATCATCCAAAAATCAATCTGGATCGGCTGATTGGGTTAGCACACCCAAAATTGATTCTGGCCGATGGCACCAATTATCAGCGCGAGATAACACGTTGGGAAGTGAGTTGCCGGAAAACAAAAATCCCTTTTTACGCTACCGGTAAAAAGGGATTTTTTTCAATTGCTAGTATCAATTAACCTTTTAAATCTTTTAGCAATTCCTCAGGAGTTCTGTAGCCCACCAATGGTGCCTGTACATCTCCTTTTTTATCTAAGATAAACATCGACGGATACCCCTGCACCTGTAAAAACATGGTGAATTCGTGGATTCCGTTTCTTCCCCTTCTGTTCGCGTCAAAAGTTGGGTTTGTATATTTTTTGCCTTTGTAGTTTACTTCCGAGTTTCCTTCGGCATTAAATTTTACGGCATAGTAGTTTTTCGAAATATAATCCGCAACGGTTTTGTCGCTAAATGTATTTTTATCCAACATTTTACACGGTCCACACCAATCGGTATAAACATCCATAAAAATAGGTTTCGGATTTTTCTTTTGGGCTTTGATCGCCTCATCAAACGTCATCCATTTGATTTCCTGCGCCTGGGCAGCAATTGCTCCAACCGTTAGGAACAATAGTACTAGTATTTTTTTCATTGCTTTTTATTTTACGTTTTTTAATATTTGATTCGCTCCTTTTAACCAGGCTTCCGGACCTCCGGCTACATACCCGGAACTTCCCAGTTTTTCGAAATTAACTTTCCCTTCTTTTTCGGTTGCTTTTACAAACCAAACGGTAGGATAACCTCTTACCTCGAAAAGCTGCATCAACTGGTTATTGGTTTGCTGTACTTCGGGCGCCAGTGCCTTCCTTCTCGGAAAATCCAACTCCAGCAGTACCACATTTTCCTTCGCCCAACTGGCAAACTCAGGTTTTAAAAATACTTCTTTCTGTAAACGAATACACCATCCGCACCAATCGCTTCCGGTAAAGAACAGAAAAAGCGGTTTTTTTTCTTTTTGCGAAAGCTGTATCGCCTTTTTAACATCCGTATGCCATTCCAGCGATGTTTCCTGTGCGTTTGTTAGCATCGAAACCAATGCAAATATGCATACAAAAACTAATTTTTTCATGTACTAAAACATTTATTTAACACCATGCATTAATTTTTTCAATACCGGATTCAATAACATGATACAACTACCAGCTACAATCGGTACCAGCGTAAAGATCAGGAAAAAGGTTGTCATATCATAATCCCGAACCACATCGTCGATCATTCCTCCAACACTAGCCGCCAGTTTGTTTCCGATGGCGATACCCAGATACCACATTCCAAACATAAAAGCAATCATTCGCGGTGGTACCAATTTACTCACATAGGATAGTCCTACCGGTGCCAGACACAATTCGCCTAAAGTATGGAATAAATAGGCCAGGATAAGCCAGATCATGCTAACGCGTACAGTTCCGGCTACGGCTCCCTGCGGAATCACCGACGCACCATAGGCCAGTACGGCATAGCCCAATCCCATAATGATTAATCCCAATCCGTATTTAACCGCAGCACTTGGGTTGTATTTACTATCCCACCAACGGGTATATAACGAGGCAAAAACAATAATAAAAAAGGAGTTTAGGATACTAAACCAGGAAACTGTCACTTCGGATGCTTCGCTGGTAAACTCGCGGTATAACATCCAGATTACAATGCCCCACATCAATCCGAAACAGATAAACAGGGTGATATTTGAACGTAAAATCTGCGATTTTGTCTGCTTAAATAATAAAACCAAAACCCAGGTGATAATCGCCAGTGGGATTACGGTTAGTAAGGTGTTTACGATATTAAAAATCACCAGTGAATTTCCATCCAGTGCGCGGTCGGTAAAATCACGGGCAAAAATAACCAGTGACGTTGCCGCCTGTTCGAACGATAACCAGAAGAAAACGGTAAAGAAAGCAAATACGATAAACGCAAACATACGATCGCGTACTACACGTTCGTACCGTAGAATACGACTAATCGCCAAAAACAGGAACAATACCAGTCCGATGATAATCACAACCAACGGCCCTGTTAATGTTTCTTTTGACACTAAAAATTCCTGTGGTAAAATATTGATTTTTCCGATTTTGGATAATGGATCGTTAAAAATATACAATACACCAATCACAGATGTAATCACGATCAGGATTTTATCGATTGCCGTAAACGGGTTACGTTTTTCGGAGGCATCAATCTCGGCATCTCTTTTCGCTTTATCCGGTACATCACCAATAGTTCCGAATAGCGGTTTGGCCATCCAGAATTGTAACGTCCCTAATAACATAAAGATCCCGGCCAATCCGAATCCCCAACTCCATCCGATTTTTTCAGCCAGATACCCACAAAGCATCATTCCGAAAAAAGCCCCGGCATTAACCCCCATATAGAAAATGGTATAGGCACCGTCCTTTTTTTCCGGCAGGTCTTTGTACATCTGGGAAATAATCGAAGTCATATTCGGTTTAAAGAATCCGGTTCCAATAACGAGTAAGCCCAATCCAAGGTAAAGCATAAACTCGGTTTCTACAGCCATAGCGGCGTGACCGAGGGTCATAATGGCGGCACCAATTACAATCGCCCAACGGTAACCGATATAACGGTCGGCTATCATACCTCCCAAAATTGGGGTCAAGTATAGCAATCCGGCATAGGTTCCGAATAAGGCACCGGCGTTTTCACTACTCCATCCCCAACCCGGCATATCGACTCCGGCTATGGCCATTGTAAGGAAATTTACCAATAATACGCGCATTCCGTAAAACGAAAAACGCTCCCACATTTCGGTAAAAAACAATACAAATAATCCGGAAGGGTGTCCTAATACTTTGGTTTTAAAAAAATCGGGGTTTGCTGAAGTTGTTGCCATTATGGTATGCTTAATTTAGTATGTTATTTAACGCCCTGCATTAATCTTTTAACGAGTGGTGAAATAACAATCAGTATAATCCCTGCAATCAGGGCGTAAAGAGCCAATTGCTTATAGCCATCGGCATAGATATTTAATTTTTCAAGGTTGGTGGCATGTTCGGATGCTCCGGCGATGTTGGCACCTAATATTCCGGCAAGATATTGTCCATAGGCACTGGCCAAAAACCACATTCCCATTAATACCGCCTGTAATTTTTCGGGTGATAATTTGGTCATCACCGACATTCCGATCGGCGACAGACACAGTTCCCCAAAGGTGATCACAAACCAACCAAAAGTAAACAGGTCTAATCCTGTCATACCATTGGCATCGGCAAAGAATTTTGTATAGTAAAACACGTAGAAACCACCCGCTAAAAACAGGAAGCCCAATCCGAATTTTACGATGGTATTTGGTTCGATTTTTTTACGCGCCATCCACAACCAAACCATTCCAACAAAAGCCGCAAAGACAATTACAAAAAAGGAGTTTGCCGAGTTATTGACACCATTCGGATCGAATTTCATTCCGAACATGGTATTGTTTAGATTGTTTGCTGCGAAAAGACTTAACGAACCACCACTTTGTTCGAAGAACGCCCAGAAGAAAATGGAAAAGATGATAAATACCAGCGCTGCCAATAATTTTTTATTTTCGGCTACCGAGTAGTTTTTCATTTCATAAAACAAATACAATAACGAACACGGTCCGATAATGTACATAAAGATGTCGGTATATTCCGTTTTGGATACCATCGTCATGATAATTGGTAATACAATTAACGATCCGATATAGGTTGCGTATTCATATTGCTTTCTCTTGGAAGTTTCCAGATGTGTTAAAGGTGAAAGTCCAATTGGACCAAGACTTTTTTGCGTCTGTGTAAAGGTGATCAAACTGATAAACATTACCACCGAAGCAAAACCAAAGGCTACATTCCAACGCAAATGTTCCGGTACCATGCTACTAAACATGTTTCCATTGGCTACTGCGATACAGATATATCCTCCTATTAAAGCTCCCAGGTTAACCCCGGCATAGAACAGCGAAAATCCTGCATCTCTACGGACATCGTCGTCTTTATACAATTTCCCAACCATGGTTGAGATATTCGGTTTAAAGAATCCGGTTCCTACAATGGTAAAGCTTATTCCGAAAAAGAAAAACTGCTTCGGATCAATTGCCAGAATGACACTTCCCACGATCATTAATAGTCCGCCCCAAAACAGGGATTTGCGATAACCCAGGATTTTATCGGCAAATAATCCGCCGATAAAGGTAAAGGCATATACGAATGCCTGTGTAGCACCATATTGCCGGTTGGCTACCTCTCCGTTCATCATGAGCTGACTAACCATAAAGACTATCAGCATCCCTCTCATTCCGTAAAAACTGAAACGTTCCCACATTTCACTAAAAAACAAGTACCACAATTGTTTGGGGTACTTGCCTTTAAAACTTTGTATTTCTTCTAAAGTTTCTTTTGTATTCATATACTAATTTATTCCTTTTTCTTTCATAATGGCATTTAACCATTTCAATAACACAAACATCATTAAGGATGCAGTTAGCAATAAGCTAAAATTGACCCAGAAGAAGTCTGTTTTGTCTTCGTAGGTATCCCACATACTGGCCAATACACCACTTAATTTGTTTCCGATTGACGTTGCTAAAAACCATCCTCCCATCATTAATGAGGTAATATTTGTCGGACTTAGTTTGGAAACCACCGATAATCCCATCGGACTTAAAAACAGTTCCCCGATCGTGATTACACCATAATTGGCTACCAACCACCATACGCTTACTTTTTCGGTTCCGTTACCCCCAATTTTTACCGCTGCAATCATGACCAATACCGACAAGGCCGAAATCAGTAAACCGAAAGCAATCTTGGTTGGTGTTGACGGTTCCTTACGACGGTTGCGAAGGAACGTAAAAAAGGCAACAACCAAAGGCGTTAAGATGATCACCCAACCCGGGTTAATCGACTGACTTAAATTGGTTGCCCACAAACTTACTTTCGAACCTTCGGCCGGTAGTTTTTCCGGTGCTACGTTTCTAAAATATAACGGATAGTTGACTTCTTTTTTAACCACACCGTTTTCTTTTTGTAAACGGAATTGATCATCATATAATTCGACCGAGTCTCTTTTAAATTCGACTTCCTTAGCCAGTTTTAATCCGTTAAATACTGTTGAAGTAGTACCGGTTGTCTGACGATCGGTATAACGGTCGGCCCAGGTTGTCAATGCTGAACCGTTTAGTTTGAAAACGGCCCAGAATAATATTACGACACCGAAAATGGCCAATAAGGCCGCAATCGGTCGTTTGTCTTCTGTTTTAGCTTTAAAATATAAGCTGGAATAAAACAATATTACCGGAATACAGGCAAAGATAAAGGCATCGGTACTATCGGATCCGAAGATATAACTGTCCGGATTGGACTCGGAAGCCACCCCTTTTAGCAACCATCCGATTACTCCAAATACCGCCGACGGTACTAAGATAAATAATACGATTTTCCAGAAAGGCATATCACCTTCCTGTACGCCTTTTTTATGATCATAACCTGCGTAATGTTTGGTTCCCATCAGGAATACGAATACTCCGATAAACATCCCCACACCGGCAGCCATAAAAGCCCAGTGCCATCCTAACAAGATTTGCAATGCCGCTCCGAAGAAGTTACAGATAAAGGCTCCGACGTTAATTCCCATATAGAAAATGTTGTAGCCTTCGTCTTTTTTGTCTTTATATTCTTCTTTGGAATAGAAGTTCCCCAACAGGGTGGAAATATTCGGTTTAAAAAATCCGTTTCCTACAATAACTAACGTCATTGCGATATACAATACCGTTATCGAATGAACGCCCATCAGGAAATATCCGAGTCCCATCAGGATTCCTCCCAATACAATCGATTTGCGATAGCCCAGATAACGGTCGGCTATTAACCCGCCCAAAAAGGGTGTCAGGAATACTAATGCGATAAAAGTTCCGTATAAATCGGAGGCTTCTTTTTCGGTCATTGCAAAACCGGCTTCCACGTCTTTTAAGTAAAGCGTAAAAATACCGATCATCAGATAATAACCGAAACGTTCCCACATTTCCGACAGGAACAAAAATGGCAATGCCTTTGGATGTTTATTCCACATAGCTGCTTTTTAAAGGGATTAAAATTATTTTACTCCGTGCATCATTTTCTTAAGAACCGGAGTCAATAAGAATAATACTACTGATGCTGCTCCACACAATACTACGAATACCATAAAGAATTCGAATAGGTTGTGGATTTCAAATCCTGCAAATACGCGGTATTCAGCACTGATCTGATTGTCGGCCAATAATTTTAATTGTTCAGCTGTTGGTGTTACGGTTTTGTCTAAAACCGCCTGAAGGTCAATTCCTAATTCCTGTGCTTTTTTGAATTTATCTCCCGTTGCCGGTAAGATCGATCCCAATGTTCCTGCTAATGCATATCCGGAAGCATTCGATAAGAAGAATACACCGTATAATAACGATGCAAAACGTTTTGGTGACAATTTACCTACCAATGATAGTCCGATTGGAGACAGACACAATTCACCACATGTTTGAATTAAATATAATAAGATTAACCATTTGATTGCTAATAAACCACTGTTTCCAAGGTCTTTGACATTGTAAGCAATGATAAAATAACTCACTGCAATCAATAATAATCCGAAAGCCTGTTTCATTGGTGAAATCGGCTCGTTTCCTTTAGCTCTTAATTTATCCCATAAGATACTGAACGGAACGGCTAACATTACAACGAATAATCCGTTAAAGATCTGCACCATTGATGGTGGCATTTGCCACCCAAAGAAGTTACGATCGGTCTGGTTATCGGCGATAAACGTTAACGATGATCCTGCCTGTTCGAAAGCCGCCCAGAAAAAGATTACGAAAAATGAAACGATATAAATTACTAAGATTCTGTCTCTTTCGATTTTTGTTAATGATTTATCCGATAAGATCAATCCGGCTAATGTAAGACCACTCGCATAAATCATCGAGTAAATTACGTTTTGTCCTACCGCATAATGGAATAAAAACCCTAATCCTACGAAAGCGATAACCGCTACGATTAAAGAGGTCGTTGAGAAGTTCGCTTTTTGTGCTTCACCTTCTTCAAAATCGGATGCATCATGTCCTGATGGTAATCCTCCCAGTGGTTTTCCTTCCGGCGTTACCACATATTTATTTTTAAGGAAGAAGAATACTGCTGTACCAATGGTCATCGCCAAAGCAGCAGCTAAGAATCCCCATTTGAACGCATGGATGTCACGCATTCCACCGGCATCTTTTACGTCACCTACAATCGGACAGATAAATTGTCCTAAGAAAGCTCCGATATTGATCCCCATATAGAAAATGGTAAAAGCCGTATCCAATTTGCTTTTTTCCTGTTTTGGATACAAACTTCCCACCATACTGGAAATATTCGGTTTGAAAAATCCGTTACCAAAAATGATAACTCCTAAAGCCGCATACATTAATGTTTTGGCTAATTCTAAATTGTTTGGAAATACCGTAGCACTCGCAAAAAGCAATAATTGTCCGATGGCCATTAACGAACCACCCAACATAATACAGTTACGGTTTCCTAAAAAACGGTCGGAAATAAAGCCACCCAACATAGGTGTCAGATAACATAAACCAAGAAATCCACCATAAATTAAGGAAGCTTCTTCCTCTTTCATCATTAAGGAGTTAACCAGGAATAAGGTTAACAATGCCCGCATTCCATAGAAGTTGAACCGCTCCCACATTTCGGTTCCGAATAATACCCAAAGTCCCTTTGGATGTCCTTGTTTTACTGTCTGTTCGCTCATTTGCTTCGTTTTTGGTTTTTGGTTTGGTTTAATTATAGTTTTTCTTTGATAAAGTTGGTCATTTTAGTATACAACTGCAAACGGGTTTTACCGCCGTAAATACCGTGGTTTTTGTCCGGATAAATCGCCCAGTCAAACTGTTTGTTTGCCTGTACCAATGCTTCAACCATTTTCATGGTATTCTGCACGTGTACATTGTCATCAGCAGTTCCGTGTACCAAAAGGAAGTTTCCTTTTAATTTTGCCACATGAGTGATCGGTGAATTGTTGTCATATCCGGATGCATTCTCCTGAGGTGTCTGCATATATCGTTCTGTATAAACGCTGTCATAATATCTCCAGCTGGTAACCGGAGCCACAGCAATGGCCATTTTAAACGTGTCGTTCCCCTGGAAAATACAGTTTGACGACATAAAACCTCCATAACTCCAACCAAAAATTCCAATTCTGGTCTTGTCAACATAAGGGTAGTTCCCGATTACTTTTGCAGCATCGATCTGATCTTCTACCTCAAATTTCCCTAATTCTTTATAGGTACATTTTTTAAATTCCGCTCCTTTAAAACCGGTTCCACGTCCGTCAACACAAGCTACGATATAGCCTTGTTGCGTTAACATCGCAAACCAGTAATCGTCGGTATTGTTCCAGTCGTTATTCACCTGTTGTGATCCCGGTCCGGAATACTGGTACATAAATACCGGGTATTTTTTGTTTGGATCGAAATCTTTCGGTTTAAGGATCCACGCGTTTAAACGGTTTCCTTTTTCGGTGGTTAATTCAAAAAACTCTTTTGTTGGTAAGTCGTATTTTGCCAGTTTGCTTTCCAAAGCTTCGTTCGAAACGATGGTTTTTACCAGCTTACCGGTTTTGCTTTCGTTAAGTGTATAACGCGGTGTGTTTTTAGCACTTGAAAACGAATTGATAAAATACTCAAAATTCGGACTAAACGTCGCCGCATTGGTTCCGGTTTCCGTCGTTAGTCTCTTTTTGTCTTTTCCGTTTAATTTGATACTGTAAACATCACGGTTGATCGAACCGTTTTCTACCGACTGATAGAAAATGGTATTCGTTTTATTGTCAAATCCGTAATAGTTGGTCACTTCCCATTTCCCTTTGGTAATCTGGTTGATTAACTTTCCGTTTTTGTCGTAATGGTAAATATGATTAAACCCGTCTTTTTCGCTGGTCCAGATAAAACTGTTGTCTTTTAAGAAGGTTAGGTTATCCGTTACATCAACATAAGCTTTGTCTTTTTCGTTTAAAACGATTTTTGTTGCTCCGGAATTTCCGTCAACAAATAAAAGATCCAGATTGTTCTGGTGACGGTTTAATACCTGTGCGCTTAATGTATTCGCTTCATTTGTCCATTTGATACGGGCAATATAGAAATCCTTGTAGTTATCCAGGTTGATTTTTTTCGTTGCTCCGGTTTTTACATCATATACGTGTAACGATACAATCGCATTCTTCTCTCCTGGTTTTGGATATTTGAATACGTATTGCGTTGGATATAATCCCTGGTTGTACATGTCCATAGAGAATTCCGGCACTTCTGTTTCGTCAAAACGGATAAATCCGATTTTATCGCTACCCGCATTCCAGTCGAAAGCACGTACAAACGAAAATTCTTCCTCATACACCCAGTCGGTAATACCGTTGATGATGTGGTTTTTCTTTCCGTCTTTAGTGATTTGAGTGTGTTTTTGAGTGGTCAGATCGTACACGTATAAGTTGTTGTCGTGTGCATATCCTATTTTAGTCCCGTCCGGTGAGAAGGTTGGCTCCTGAACTTTATAGTCGGCCAGTTTGGTCAGGGTCTTTTTGGCAATATCGTAGATAAAATAATCGGCTACAAAAGAATGGCGGAAAATCTGATCGGAATTATTCGCAATTAAAATTTTCTTTTCGTCCGGACTAAAGGTATAACTGTCTATTCCGTCCAGTTGTTTGTGATCTTTAGAGTCGATCAGCGCGGTGACTTTGTTTAGTGTGGCAAAATCGTACAGATCGATTTGCGACGACCGCGTATTCCGGTCATAATTCAGAACGGTGTACTGATTCGTGTTCTTCATCGCCTCTAAAGCAGTCATTCCCTGCGTTCTAAAAGCACCGCTCCAAATCTCTTCGAGCGTAATTTTTTGTTGTGCTACCGCTGACAATGAAGTCAGTAACAGTAGAAATAACGATTTTTTAAAGTAATTCATTTTGTCAAATGGTAAAAAAACTTCCAATTTTAGTGAAAATTTATCAATTAGCCATAACTTTATGTGTTAAATGCAAATTCAATTTTCGCATTTAAAGTCAATTTTATAAGTTTTTACTGTAATTTTTTCCTTAAAAAAACGTATTTTAAAAATTATCCCGGATTGCATTTTCGAAATCTTATCTTTGCAGTAGAATTCAAGATGCCTAAAAATGATGAAAGCTATTGCTGGATTTTCGAAGTTGTCGAAAGAAGAAAAAATCAACTGGATTGTGAATACCCATTTTGCCAATCCGGACAGTGCCAAACAAATTATCATTCAATATTGGAATTCCGACGAAGCCCTTCAAAAGCTTCACGATGAGTTTATTGAAAACACGATTTCAAATTTCTATATGCCTCTGGGTGTGGCTCCCAACTTTTTGATCAACGGAAAAAATGTAACCATTCCAATGGCTATTGAGGAAAGTTCCGTCGTAGCAGCAGCGTCAAAAGCAGCCAAATTCTGGTCCAATCGCGGTGGCTTTAAAACCACGGTGATCAGTACCGAAAAAATAGGTCAGGTTCACTTTATGTATAAAGGTGCTGCCGATAAACTGGAAGCTTTCTTCCACACCATTAAACCGAAATTCTTTTCCGAAACCGAAAGCATTACCAAAAACATGCAAAAAAGAGGTGGCGGAATTATCGATATCAACCTGCGCGATAAAACAAGCGAGTTGAAAAATTACTACCAGCTACATGCTACTTTTAATACAAAAGACAGTATGGGTGCCAATTTTATCAATTCCTGTCTGGAGCAATTTGCCAAGACCTTAAAAGAAGAAGCACTTCAACATGACGCGTTTTCGGAAGAGGAAAAGCAAATCCAGGTGGTGATGAGTATTTTATCTAATTATGTTCCGAATTGTCTTGTTAGAGCGGAAGTTTCCTGCCCGGTAGCCGATTTAAAAGAAGACAAACATATTTCGCAGGAAGAGTTCGCCGAAAAGTTCGTTCGTGCTGTTCAGATAGCCGAAATCGAACCGTATCGTGCCGTAACGCACAATAAAGGAATCATGAACGGTATCGATGCCGTGGTGATTGCAACCGGAAATGATTTCCGCGCGGTAGAAGCCGGCGTACATGCTTTTGCTTCCCGAAACGGAAAATATTCGAGTCTTTCACATGCCAAAGTCGAAAACGGCATTTTTACCTTTTGGCTGGAAATCCCACTGGCATTGGGAACGGTAGGCGGTTTAACCGGCTTACATCCACTCGTTAAAATAGCACTGGAAATGTTAGGTCATCCATCGGCAGAGGAATTGATGCAAATCGTAGCCGTAGCCGGACTGGCGCAAAATTTTGCCGCTTTACGTTCGTTAACGACTACCGGAATTCAACAAGGGCATATGAAAATGCATTTGATGAATATTCTGAATCAGTTTCAGGCTACCGAAGCCGAGCGCCAAAGTGTAACGGCTCATTTCGAACACAATACCGTTAGTCATTCGGCTGTAGTTGACTATTTAGCATCTTTACGTAAATAATTCATTTTGAAAAAGACTTTTTACAGCAACGGAAAACTCCTGCTCACCGGCGAATATGTCGTTCTGGACGGTGCAAAAGCGATTGCGCTTCCCACAAAATACGGTCAGTTTCTCGATATCGAAAAAGGCCCGGAGCAAATGATACGCTGGCAAAGTTATGATGCCGATTCCAGTATCTGGTTTGAGGATCAAATTTCATTTGACAGTATTCGCAATAAGGAAAATTTCGGATCGCAATCCGGAATCAAAAATACGTTGATCGAAATTTTGTATGAAGCGGCTCAGCTTAATCCGGATTTTCTTAGTTCCGATACCGGATATAGTGTAACTACCCGTTTAACGTTTCCGCGTTTATGGGGACTTGGTACGTCTTCTACTTTGATCAACAATATTGCACAATGGTTGCAGGTTGATGCGTATCGTTTGCTGGAATCCAGTTTTGGCGGTAGCGGTTACGACATTGCCTGTGCCCAAAACAGCACTCCTATAATTTACCAGTTAACGCGTTTTAAACGACCAATGGTAACACCATTACAATTGGATTTATCGTTTCGCCAAAATCTGTATTTTGTATATCTCAATCAGAAGCAAAGCAGCAAATCGGCAATTATGAGTTATTACGACAAACAGCAACGTATTGACAAAATGATTCCTAAAATCGATGCGCTAACGGAAGCGATTCTTGTTGCCAATGATCTGTATCAGTTCGGTTCGTTGATCAATCAGCACGAAAGCATTCTGAGTGATATTCTGGAAATGGAAACCGTTAAGGAGCGCTTTTTCAACGACTTTAAAGGCGCTCTAAAGAGTCTTGGCGCCTGGGGCGGCGATTTTATACTGGCCATAGCTCCAAATGATCCTACGGCTTATTTTAAAGACAAAGGCTTTCCGGTTGTTATCCCGTATTCTGAAATGATTTTATAAAAAAAATAACCTTATAAAAAAAGGCATCCGATTTTCATCGGATGCCTTTTTTATTGACTACAGTCGGTATACTATTGTAACGCAGCTCTGTTATCTTCGATTTTAGCAGCTGCTTTTAGAGCAGCAATAATGCGGTATGAAGAAGCACCTTGCGCTTGTGTTTTGATTTTTGTAGTGTAAGAAGCATAGTTTGGTAAAGCCGGAGCTTTTACTACATCTTTCGTTCTGATCATGAAAACAGCCATTTGACCTTCGATTAATTTTGAAGTTTTTCCGTTTCCTAATCCGAAAGCAGTTCCTACAACTTTAGGTTCTTGTCCGATGTTCGGGATACTTGGGTTTTCGATCGTCACATTTGAAGCTACATTAACAGCAGCACCTGATTTTTGTGAAACCGCTTCCAAAGTAGCGCCTTGCATTTTAGCTTTGATTTTCTCTGCTTTTTTCTGGTTTTTCAGGATTGGCAATACCGTTTGTTTTGCCTCTTCTAAAGAAATTAAACCGGTTTCGTTTTTCCCTTTTAATTTTGCGATGATATGTCCTTCAAGGTTGTCAAATTTCTTAACCGCTCCATCTTTTGTATCTCTTCCAAATGCCCAAAGGACAATTTGTCTCTGGTTTTGAAGTCCCGGAAGGCTTTCGTCTGAAGCTTTAACGTTCATAGCCGGAACTACCGTTAATCCCATTTCTTTTGCTACTTTGTCAAAATCTTTATCAGCAGCTTCCGCTTCTAATTTTGTTGCTTTTACATAAATCGCATCAGCTGTAGTTTCAGATGGCTCAATTTTTTGTGCAATAGTAGCCAAACGAACTGCATCGTATTTATCGTCTACTTTAATTACGTGGAAACCATATTCTGTTTCTACCATTCCAATTTTACCTACCGGGTTGTTGAATACGAAATCATTGAACGTTTTCACCATTTGACCTGGCTGGATGTTATCGTACATACCTCCGGTTTGTTTTGATCCCGGATCGTCTGTATTTGTCATTGCCAACATTGCAAAGCTTGAAGGATTTGCCTGAGCTTGTTTTAACAATTCTTCTGCTTTTGCTTTAGCCTCTTCTTTTGTTCTTGTAATACCTGGCATTTTCCCGGCATAGCTCAATAGAATATGACTTGCTTTTGCAGTAGCACCACCTTTTCTTCCCATCATTTTAGACAAACAGTAGTAACCGTTGTGAATATATGGTCCGAAAACTTCTCCGTTAGGAAGGTTAAATAACTGCTCCTGGTTTTCCAATGGCAGGTCTTTTTTCGCTACATAAGACGAATCGTATTTGATATCAGAATTTGCATTTACAAACTCTTCTACGTTTTTAGCACCTTTAAAACCTGGTAAGGTATCGTTAGTACTTGTTTTATCGTTGTAGACTACACGTCCGGATAATAATCCCGAAATTGTTTTCTTCATTTCATCCTCGTCTTCTTTAGACGGTTTGTTTTCGAAGAATACGTATTCTACTTCACGAGAGTTTTCTGATTTGTATTTTTTAGGATTTTTCTTAACGTAATCCATAATTTCTGAATCGGAAACTTTTACTTCATCATCGTTGATTGTAGTATAAGGAACCGCTACATAGTCGAAATTAACTTTGTCGTTTTCTCTTTCGTAAGCAAATTTACCATCGTTCTTAGTCGTTACAAGACCGGCTTTAACCATAGTATAATACATTTGCTCGGTAGCCATTTGCTGCAATTGTTTTTCATACGCCAACCAGTTATTCCACTGATCCGGCTGTGATGATTTGATGCTTGCCACAAATTCGTTGAATTTATTCACGTCAAACTGACCGGCAGCATTTAAAAATCTTGGATCCTGAGCAAAATTAGGATTCTGTTTGATTACGTTAATCATTTGCTCTTTTCCGATTTTTAAACCGATTTTTTCAAATTCAGCGTCTAATAGGATTTGTTTCACTTCCTGCTCCCAAACTCCGTTTGAAGCTTGTGTATTGCTCATACCCTGACTGTTCTTTTCTGCCATAGATACTTTTTGCAAAAAGTCCTGAGCTGAGATATCCACTCCATTTACACTACCTACATTACGTGTACTTTGTTTAAATCCTCCGCTTTGAACAACATCTCCAATTACGAATGCTAGCAAACAAAATCCGATAACTCCAATTAAAAGGATCGAACGCTGTCTAATTTTTGATAAAACTGCCATCTTTTATGATATTATTTTTTTTATTCAGTGGGCGAAAATACAATTATCTATTTAATAATAAAAGATGTCCCACTATATTTTCAAATATTTTTACTTTTTTATTTGGATATTTCTTTATTCTTTGATACGAACCTCGATTAATTCAATTCGTTTACTGGAAGCCTCGCGTATTGTAATCCGATAACCGGACAACTCCAATTGCTGTCCCTGTTGCGGAATTTCTTTGGTCGTATGCACTATAAAACCACCTAATGTGACATAGGAATCACTTACCGGAATTTTAAGATTATATTTCTGGTTAACATATTCGACATTTAAACGTGCCGAAAACAAAAACGAATGATCACTTCGCTTTTCCTCGATCAGCTCTTCCAGATCGTGTTCATCTTCAATTTCTCCGAACAATTCCTCGATGATGTCTTCTACTGTTACAATACCGGCAGTTCCACCGTATTCGTCGATAACCACCGCCATACTTTTCCGCTTTTTTGTAAGCAGATCCAACACCTCTTTAATCAGTACCGTTTCCGGCACATATTCCACCGGTATCATAACCGACCGGATGTCGGCTGGTTTTTTAAACAGTTCAAACGAATGCACATATCCAACACTATTATCGACCGTACCTTCGTATACCACTATTTTGGAATAACCGGTTTCTACAAACAATTCCCGCAATTCTGCAACGCTATCACACAATTCCACCGAAGCGATTTCCGTTCGCGGTGTCATAATATCGCGCACTTTAACATCGGAAAATTCCAATGCATTCTGAAAAATCTGTATCTCGGTATCGATTTCCTGTTGGTTTTCTGCTGCATTGACCTGTTCGGTAATATAGGTTCCCAATTCGCCCCGGTTAAAATACAACACATCTTTATTCCGTTCGAGTTTAAAAACATGAATCAGGACTTTATCGGCAATCGCTACGACAATCTTGGAAATCCCTGAAAATAGCAGGTAAAAGCAATAGGCCGGCAACGCCAGCACTTTAATCAGCGTATTCGGATAAATCTGAAAAATAACTTTCGGAAGAAAACTGGATGTAAGCAATAACAACGCGGTTGCAATAACCACCTGCATCACTATCATCTGAAAAGGACTTGATAAAACGCCGTGTTCCCGAAGCAACTGCACCACCAAAGCACTGGAAAAATAGCCGTAAATTGTAAAAACGATACTTTTCCCCAATAGCATGGACGCTATAAAATGAGATGGCTTTTCGGTGAGTCGGGTTAGTATTTTTGAAAAAAAAGTGTTTTGCTTTTTTTCGATACTCAGGTAAACTTTATTGGAAGCGATATAAGCGATTTCCATTCCGGAAAAGAACGCGGACAAAATCAGACACGTTATGATTATCGCTATTTCCATATTGTTTTTCCTATCGTTTCATCTTATTTGAAAAATGCCTTCTGAAGAAGAACATAAAAATGGCTACCGCCGCAAAAAGAAAATTAATCAGGTAGCTTTCTCCGGCCTGTTGTCGCCGTACGCCTTCATAAATAAACAATACTGCTAAAACCAAATACAAATAGTGGACGTACTTTAATAATCCCATAATTACTCTATCTTTGAAATCTCGCCCCTGTTTTGCTGGGCATTCATAACTGAAAAATCTTTGCTAAAATCGATACCTTTTCCTTCGAGGTAACTGTTCGCATCTGTAAATTTAAAATATTTCTCGGTAAAAAACCATTCATTTTTCTGATCGTAGTACAATTGCTCTGTTTGCAGTACTTTACCATCACTGGATGTTATCTTTACATTACCCTGTAAATCGATAATATCGGTTTTGGCATAGGTAATTGCATAATCGGATTCCACGTAGCTTTTATTGCCGCGTTCATCAAAAAGGGTTACAAATACGCCTTTCGGAAATTCGGTAAACGGGTATTTTAAATTGGAAAAATCCAACAATAGCGGACTCACCAATATCGCTTTGATTTTACCCGAATCGGTATATTTTAAATTCACATGCTCGGCTTCTCCAATTGGCGAAAACGGCACCGCATTGATACGCTGTACGTCTTTAAAATTGCTTTCGCATGAAAAAAACACAGTCACAGCGAGAACTGTGACTAATGTTAGAAAATATTTTCCAAAGTGTACCTTCATCGGAATACTATTCGTATTTAGTTTTCTTAAACCACAGGTCGTTTACCGACAGTCCGATATAAATTCCAAAGTAGTTCTCCTGAACCAGGTTACTACCTGTTGTTCCTTTTGTACCGTATTCAAATCCGATATTCAGATTCGAAAGGCTTCGACCGATTGGCAATCCAAAACCGGCATTCACACTATAATCTTTAACGGATTGATTATTGATCACAAGACCGGTGTTTTCATATCTGAAACCGGCTCTATAGGTTACACGCTCCAAATAGCTTGTAAATGAATTGAATTTTGGTGTAATATATCCTCCAATTACATAACGCTGTGTTTTTTCAAAACTAACATTTGTAATCTGATCAAAACGATTTAAAAAACTGCTTTTATCCTGCAAGGTTACTTCGGCACCAACAAACCATTTTTTTACAACCCCAAAACCGGTTCCCAATGCATATTTGGCTGGTAATTTAAAATCAGATTGCGTCGCATCATAATTTACCACATCCGATTCAAGCTCTGCTCCGGTACCGGAATACGTAATCGCAGCCACCGAACCTGTATTATCAACTTTTAAATTGCTTTGTGGCGAATAGGTAAAACTGCTATACCAATCGTATTTTTTGTTGATTTTGGTTTGATAGATCAAACCGGTATTAAATGCTACACCACTGTAACGTGCTGTATTAATCTCGCGTTTTCCAAGGTATACATCATCCAGGAAAACGACAGACTTGGTTTCCACACGTCCGAAGTTATATTGAAAATCGGCTCCGATACTTAATTTCGGAGTAATTTTATATCCCAATCCTAAGAATACATTATTCAAACCACCTTCTCCGGTAAAACGCTTGCTTGTATTTAGAATGTCACCGGTTGACAATTGCGTAGTTGTCATCTGGTCCACTTTATACCCAACAGAAGAGTACGGCATTATTCCAAATGAAACACCCGCTTTTTTAGTAATCGGAAATCCCAATGCCAGATAATCGAATGTCGTTCTGCTTGCTGTTTCTTTTTCCGATTCCGTTTTAAAGGTCGTATTACGGGTTGTCGCACCCACCGAAAATGTGGTTAATCGTAAAGCTGCCAGCGATGCCGGGTTTTGAAGATTCAGGTGAATACTGTCCGGTATGATCCCCAACCCACCCATGGCTTTATTTTCATGGGTTCCGCGGTACTTTACATCTCCGATACCATAAAATGAATACGGTGAAGCGGTACCTTCCTGTGCAAAAATTACGGAAGAAAAAAGCAAACTAGTGCCTAGAATTATCTTTTTAATCATTTGTTGATTGTATATTGATATAAGTGGTTCAAACTTTCTAATAGAAAATTTGGATTGGCAAATATGGTGTTTTTTACGCTTTTAGCCAAAAAATCCGTATCACCTCCTGTTAAAATTACTGTTAAAACTTGATATTGTTGACGATAGCGTTCGATAAGCCCGTCAACTTCACACAAAAATCCGTTCACTACACCGGAATGAATCGACTGTTTTGTCGATCCTCCGATCAAACCCGATGGGTTTTCAAGGGTTAATAACGGTAATTTTGCCGTATAATTATGTAAGGATTCATACCGTAACCGAAGTCCCGGCGAAATAGCACCGCCAAGGTAATTGTCATCAGCATCGATAAAGTCGTAGGTGATACAGGTTCCGGAGTCGATTACCAGTCGGTTTTGTTTGGGAAACTGAAATACCGCACCTGAAGCCAGTACCATTCGGTCGATCCCTAATGTTTTTGGCGTTTCATAGCGGTTATAAAACGGCATCGGACTATCCGGAGTAATAATATGCAATGTGAGCCGACTTTCCAGCCATTTCAGAACCGCTTCATCCAAAAATCCCACTCTGGAAAGTATCGCATTTTCTATTGCCGTATATTTTTCCAGAATTTTCGAAAACCGATTTACGGCTTCCGCTTTATCAAAGGCTTCCTGACCCAACAGGCTATCTTTTTCAAAAACAGCCACTTTGACCCGGGTATTCCCTACATCTATCGCTAAAAGCATTATTTTTCCGATTAAAATTCAAAGATACAAATAGATTTTTTTTCGGAATTGTTTTGGATAAATAAAAAATGCCCCTATATTTGCACCCGCAATAAGGACGGTGCCTTAGCTCAGTTGGTAGAGCAATGGACTGAAAATCCATGTGTCCCTGGTTCGATTCCTGGAGGCACCACTTACTAAACCACTCATTTCGAGTGGTTTTTTTTTATTTATACCTTTTTCATTTTCAACTTTCCGAAATCGAAAATAAAGTATCTTTGAGCTATCATTTTTGTTATCACATCGCTCATGTCTACAAAACTTTCTCTTTTTCTTTCGCTGGTTACCGCAGTCTGTTTTAGTCAGAAACGCGTTGCCGGCCCGGCCGATATTGTCAATCCGATGATCGGAACCCATAAAATGGGTCATACATTTCCCGGTGCCACTACACCATTCGGAATGGTGCAATTAAGCCCGGAAACGAATTACACCAATATGTTTGTCGACGGCAAATACAATCCGGACGCCTATAAATACTGTGCCGGTTATCAATATGACGACACGACCATTTTCGGATTTAGCCATACGCATTTTAGTGGAACCGGTCATGCCGATCTGGGCGATTTCCTAATTATGCCTACCACCGGAAAACTCGATTTAAACCCCGGAAAAGTCAGCGAACCCGGAAGCGGTTATTTTTCGAATTTCTCCCACGAAAACGAATTTGCCAAACCCGGCTACTATATGGTCAAACTCGATCGCTACAATATCAAAGCCGAACTAACCGCTAGCGATCGCGTCGGATTTCATCAATATACCTTTCCAAAATCGGAATCAGCACATATTATATTGGATCTGGTCTATAACATCTATAATTATGATGGTAAAAATGTCTGGACGTTTATCCGCGTAGAAAACGATTCAACCATAACCGGCTACCGCCAAACCAATGGTTGGGGACGAACCCGAACCGTATATTTTGCCATGCAGTTTTCCAAACCGTTCCTTTCCTACGGTCATAAAAAATACGATAACAGTCCGTATAACGGGTTTTACCGCCGTTTTAATGAGGAAGAAAACTTTCCGGAAATGGCCGGTAAAAACATCCGTGCGTATTTCAACTTTAAAACCGAAGAAAACGAAAAAATCCAGGTTAAATTCGCCTTATCACCTGTGAGCACCGAAGGCGCGCTGTTAAATCTGAAAACCGAAATTCCACATTGGGATTTCCAGAAAACCCGACACGAAACCCGCGATAAATGGAATAAAGAACTTTCGAAAATCACCATCGAAACCCAAAAACCGGAAGACGAGGAGACATTCTATACCGCTTTATACCACACCATGCTTGGCCCGATTGTATACGAAGACGTAGATGGAAAATACAAAGGACTGGATCAGAACATCCACGAATCGGATGGGTTTACCAATTATACCGTTTTTTCACTTTGGGACACCTATCGCGCGCTACACCCTCTGTTTAACCTGATCCAACCCAAACGCAATAACGACATGATCAAATCCATGTTGGCACATCACGATCAAAGTGTCCATAAAATGCTGCCGGTATGGAGTCATTATGCTAATGAAAACTGGTGTATGATTGGCTATCATTCGATATCCGTAATTGCGGATGCCATTGCCAAAAACACCACCGATATCGACCTTAACCGCGCGCTTACCGCCGGAAAAAACACGTCGACCGTTCCTTATTTTGACGGACTGGACAGCTATATGCGCCTTGGTTATGTCCCGGAAGACAAAAGCAGCAATTCCGTTTCGAAAACACTGGAATTTGCCTACGACGACTGGTGTATCGCACAGATCGCCAAAAAAACCAACAATACGGCCGTTTATCAGGAATATATAAAGCGTTCTGAAAATTATCAGAATGTTTACGACCCAAATACCCGTTATATGCGTCCGAAATTAAGCGACGGCAAATGGCGCGAACCTTTTGATCCGCTGGACACACACGGACAAGGCTTTATCGAAGGAAATGCGTTAAACTACGGATTTTATGTTCCTCACAATATTGATCACATGATTGAAATGATGGGTGGAAAAAATAAATTTGCCGCACAGCTTGATCAGGTGTTTTCGATCAAACTGGATGATAAATACATCGAGAAAAACGAAGATATTACCCGCGACGGAATCATCGGAGCCTACGTACACGGTAACGAACCGGGACACCATATCCCCTATTTATACAACTGGACCGGTAAGTCCTGGAAGACTCAGGAGCGCGTTCGTATGATTATGGATACGATGTATTCCAATTCTATTGATGGTTTATGCGGAAACGACGATGCCGGTCAGATGAGCGCCTGGTATGTATTTAGTGCGCTTGGTTTTTATCCGGTACTTCCGGGATCGGATCAGTACGCCATCGGAAGTCCGTTGGTTAAAGCTGCTACATTGCATTTTGAAAACGGTAAATCGCTAAAAATAAAAACGGTTAATCAGGGACCTAAAAATGTATATGTACAAAAAATCACCCTTAACGGGAAAGAAATCGATCGCGATTACCTGTTACACGGTGAACTTTACGATAATGCCGAGTTAACTTTTTATTTAAGTAACAAGCCAAAACGATAATTTAAAAAATAATTCCTTAACATTGAGTTAGTTACAAAAACAGTCTCTTTTTTCCATAAAAAAGTGTTGGAAAACCGAAAAATGATTCTATATTTGCAACCGCAATAAGGACGGTGCCTTAGCTCAGTTGGTAGAGCAATGGACTGAAAATCCATGTGTCCCTGGTTCGATTCCTGGAGGCACCACTTACAAAAAACCACTCATCTTGAGTGGTTTTTTTATTTATACACTTTCTCAAAAATCACTGCTTTACATTTACAAAGCAACAGCAATCGTTTCGACCGGGAGACACTCAGAAATATTTTTAAAATATTTTTATTTTTTTACTGCAACCCTTATCGTTTTTTCACTCTTATAATAAAATTAAACTATATTAACCCTAATTTATTTTTATTATGAAAAAAATACTACTTGTTCTAACACTGGCAACCGCGTTATTACAAATTTCCTGTAGTGAAGATCTGATTTCGAATACCACAGCGACGAACTCGGCCGATGTATATGTTGCCGGCCAAAAAGACAATCAGGCGTGTTATTGGAAAAACAACCAGCCCGTTATTTTGGATTCCAACGGTTTTACAGGACCTACTGCAAACAAAGTAATCGTATCCAATAACGATGTCTATGTTTTAGGAATTGGAATCGGAGCGACAACAACGGCACTTGAAACCGTTCCGATGTTTTGGAAAAACGGAGTGCTTACCAATCTAAAAGCCAGTTTAAGCACCGATGAGGAACAAGTAGTGACCATCACCGATATGGAAGTAATCGGAAACGATGTTTACTTTGTGGGTTATACCAAAAAACCAATTATCACTTTCGATGACTACACACTTGCTTATTGGAAAAATGGTGTTAAAACCACAGTTCGCAACTATGGTCACTATGTTCAGAATCTTCCAAAAATTGGAATACAAAACAATACTGTTTACATCACAGCTTCAAGCAATGGCAGTGAAACACTTAACGGTTATTATGCAAACAGTGTTTTTAACGAAATTCCAAATTCGATTATAAACGGTCTGGCGACAAATGGTAGTGATATGTTTGCTTTCGGAGTATTAAATAATGCCGGTTATTATAAAAACATCAACACCAATGCGGAAACATCACTTCCGGCACCGATCAACGGAATTACAAAAATGCAGTTTGCAACGGATATGTATGTTACCAATGGTTCGAATACTATTTATAAAAACGGAATTTCTTTCGATAACAGTCAGCCGGAATTGGGCGGTATTATCGATTTTAAAATTCAAAACAATGGTGCTTACAAAATAACGCAGGTAGCAGTCGGAGATGGTTACACCAGTCATTTGGTTGTTAACGGTGTTGAAGCCATGCACATCAATGATTCCGAAGGTACCTTTATGTCGGTTTTTGTAGTTCAAAATTAAACGATGGCGACCTTTAACTGGAACGAAATATATAGCAAGACATCCCCAAAATTACTGGGGATTTGTCGCAGGTATATAAAAGATCTGGCCACGGCCGAAGACATTATTCAGGATTCTTTTATTGTCGCCATCCAAAAAGAAAACACGCTAAAAGACGCCAATGCTTTAAATGGCTGGTTAAGCCGAATTGTGATCAACATGGCCATCCATCATTTAAAAGAAACCAAAAAGATAAACTTTTCAACCGACCAAGACTATGAAATTGCTGATGCCACTACCCTTATGAACACCGCAGAAATAGATTCAAAAAGTATACTTCTGAGTTCCGATTTAGAAAAGAACGATATATTGGAAGCCATCGACCAATTGCCAGAACATCACAAATCGGTTTTTAACCTCTATGTAATCGACCAGTTTTCGCATGTTGAAATCGGTAAAATACTCAACATCTCAACCGGAACTTCAAAATCGCATTTGTTCCGCGCCCGAAAAGCCATTCAGACCTTTTTACTTGAAAAAATAAAGGAAAAACCGGTTGATGAAAAGAAAAAACGTCGCGTTGCTTTTTTACTTTTCTTAGGTTTCGGAAATCAGATGTTTGCCAACTATTATAGAAAACAGTTTCAGGATTTTGAAATACAACCGCAAAAAAAATTAGAATTAAATTCCAGAAAGCTACCATTTCCAAAACATTTTATCGGTTTATCCCAAACCACTTTTGCCGTAAAAACGATCGCAGCAAGCCTGGTCTTACTAAGCCTTCTCGGTGTTTTTACTTATGCCTACCTATCGCATTACAACACTAATCCGGTGCAAAAAACTCCGGAAGTAAAATTAAAACCGGTTACAAATAGTAGTATCCCTCAGCCATTTATAAACACCACCGATTCGGTAAAAAACAAGACGATTACTATTCCAGATCCGAATAAAAAAGCAACCGTTACTACGCCGGAAAAAGAAACGGTTTTACAAAATAATACCCCAAAAACAACTGCAAATTCAATTGTTACAACTCTAAAAGATTCGATACAGGAAGAACCTCAGAAAGTAGTTGTCATTAAAAAACAAATTGTAAAAAAAGACACTATTTATGTTACGCGATAAACTCCTATTCTTTTTTTTAGCTTTTACCGGTTTTGCTTTTTCACAGGAAAAAAAGACCGACACTGTTTTTGTTTATGAAGAAGTTATTGTATACGATACGGTTTTTGTAGAAAAACCATTTTCAAAAATAGACAAAGCGGTTTTCACTTCTGAAACCGATAAAAAAGACAAACTGGAATTAATTCAAAACGGAAAAAAATTCGAGGTCGCAATTGATACACTTGTCCTGGTGACCAACAAAAAAAGAATCGAAAAACAAAAAATACAAAGTTGGTTTTTTGGCGGAAAACTACATTTGGGTATCGCTCGAAATAGTCTTTTTAAAGAAATGAATGCACCAAACACCGTCGGTCTTGGACTCGGAATCTGGACCCGGAAAGCACTTTTTAATTCCGATTTTTCCATTGGAATAGGATTTGACGCTTTTTACTGGATGGGTTCGTTTTCATTTGATGCCGCACAAAACGAAAGCACTCTTAATGGCTATTATTTTACAAACAACAATCAGCCAAAGCTTTTTAAAGGTATCGATACTGAAAATTTCCAACTACAACTTCCCATTCAACTGTACTACAACATCAACAAATTCACACCTTCTATCGGAGCTTTTGTCAGTTCTGCTACTTATAAATCGCAATTTATCGGTTCGTCCGGAAACCTACCGCTAACCTTTGACGAAACACAGGATTTTAAAGCCGAAGCACTTCAAATCGGTTACCTTATCGAACTGCATTATTCGCTGTCAAAACATCTTTCGGTGGCACTGCATTTTAGCTCCGGAAAATCGAACAATTTGTTTTTCAGTAAGCGTGACGATAAAAATCAGTTTTTTAAAACCAAAAATGCGTTTACCGAAAATAAATTCTTGATACAACTCCTGTACACCTTATAAAACACATTGCCGGATCACAAAGAACACCTCGATTTCCGCTTCGGCAAAAAGTCCCCAAAACAGGTGTTTCTACTGTAAAATCCTACCCGGATAGCGCCTAATTTTAGCTTCATAACCAAGACAACCTACATCTTATTATGGAGACTACTGCAAATGACGTTTATGACGTGATCGTGATCGGTGGTGGCGCTATGGGACTGGCCACTGCTTATTATTCGGGAAAAAGAAAAGCCAAAACTCTCGTTCTGGAACAGTTTACTTTTGTAAACCAACAAGGAAGTTCTGCAGGAGTTTCCCGACAATTCCGTATTCCGTATCCTGAAAAATATATGGTTCAGATGGCACTGGATTCGTTACCGTATTGGAAAGAACTCCAGAGTCATACCGAAACCGAACTACTCGATAAAGTCGGCACGCTTTGGTTTGGCGATCCTGAGGTACATTCTACCGAAGGAAATATTGCAAAAGCCGAAATCGCCTTAAAAGAACTCGACGTTCCCTATACCAAACTGACGGCAAAGGAAGTCGAAGAACAATACAATTTCCGCAACCTACCGGATAACTATACCGGTTTGTTTCAGGCCGATGGTGCAAGCATCAACTTTAAAGCAACCATTGAAACCTTACTGGAACTTTGTAAAAAAGACGCCAATACGACTTTACTGGAACAATCTCCCGTGACGCATATCGAACGCAAAGACGATTTGTTTCACCTAACAACTCCGAATGGTTATTATGCCGCTAAAAAAATCGTCATCACCCCTGGTCCGTATATTAATAGTGTGATCAACCTATTGGATTTTACGATCGAAGCGACCTATTGGAATATGGCTTCCGCCTATTTTAAAAAAACCGACGAAAAAGTGCAATACCCAACCTGGTTTGTCTTCCAGAATGCCGAAGGTGACAATGGCAATCAATTTTATGGCTTCCCGGAAGTCGACTGGGATCATCCGGATTATATCCGTGTGGCACCCGATTTTGTAATCGAACCGTTGGACGAACCGTACGACCGCTCTTTTATTCCAAACGAAAAAGAATTAAACTATACTTCCGAATGGGTCAAAAATCATATGACCGGACTGGATACCGAACCTTGCTTTACCTCAACCTGCCTGATCGCGCTAAGTAAAATTCCGAATAAAGAATTGATCGTCGATTTTGCACCGAGCTATATCCCGAATCACGAGGATATTGTGGTCTATGCGACCGGATGGGCCGCCAAATTTACGCCGCTATTGGGTAAGATCTTATCCGATATGGCTTTGGATGGTAAATCCGATTACGATATTTCCAATTTCCAATTGGGTTACAAATTCTTTAGAGCGCTTCAACCCATTAACCAAAACCTACCATTATGAATAAAAACACACCTTTAAATCCGGGGATGGAACCCGGCTTAAAAATTGAAGTAGCCATTGTTGGCGCCGGTACTTCCGGATTATATACCGCTTACCGACTGGTAGCCGATAAAAAATTCACAGCCGATCAGGTTCAGATTTTTGATCTGAACGACCGTTTAGGCGGTCGACTGGAATCGGTGATTATGCCCGGAATGGATTTCTGGGGCGAAATGGGCGGAATGCGTTACCTGACGTCTCAGGAAATCGTAACCACGCTTATCGAAGGCTATCCGCTAACCGAGCCGGATCTAAACAAACGCAAACAGGTACTGGTTGACAAAATGAACCCGGTTCCGTTTCCAATGGGCGACACTTCAAAACTACTAATGTATTTGCGAAAAGAACGCTTTAAACAGGATGCCTGGAATGTGGCTCAGGATGCCGGTAAAAAACTGATTACCCGTTATTATCTAAATGAAAACGATCTGGGTTTTAGTTCCGATCAGTTATTCAATAAAATCATTTATGATGTGCTGATGGGCGATCTGTGGTTCCGTGAAAACTATTCTGATTTCGTCAAAAAAACATCCGAATACGACTATACTTTCGAAATTACCAGTCGTCAATGGGATGATATCAAACCGAAATTGCGTTATAATTTTAAAGGATCGCCATACGAAGGCCGGAAAGTAAACGACATCGGTTTCTGGAATTTGATCAAAGATCAGGTATCCCAGGAAGGCTATACCTTTTTAGCCAATGCCGGCGGTTATTATTCCAATACGATCAACTGGAATTCGGCGGAAGCCTTCCCCTATATGGTGGGCGATTTCTCCGAAGGTACCATTTATAAAACCATTGAGGAAGGTTTTGACAGTATTGCCTTCGCCATTGCCAATACCTATATGGACAATCCGGGCGCTTGTATCTGGTCGGAAAACAAATTGATTACGTTTACAAAAGAACACGCTTTTACGCATTCGCACAAATACCAACTAACATTCCTAAATATTAAAACCAACGAGGAATGGCATGTTTACGCCAACAATATCGTATTGGCGATGCCACGTAGATCGCTGGAATTACTGGATCAGGAAAACTTCTTTTTTAATGTGAATGAAGACAGTACGTTAAACAACAATATCCGTTCGGTAATTATGGAGCCGGCTTTTAAAATCCTGATGGGATTCCCACATCCGTGGTGGAAAAAACTGGGTATTGATTCCGGGCATTCCATAACCGATTTACCAATGCGCCAGTGCTATTATTTTGGTACCGATACGCATACCGATAATTCGATGTTACTGGGTAGTTACGGTGATATGGAAACCGAAACCTTCTGGAAAGCACTATCGGACGACAAGATTCTTTTTAAAGTAAAAGCGTCCAATTCGGCTTCGTTAAAAGAATTACACGAACTGGATAGCGTTCAGGCATCCCAGATGATGGTAAACGAGGTAATGAATCAGTTGCGCGAACTACACGGTCCGGATGTCGAAATTCCGGATCCGTATGTGACCTACTTCAGAGACTGGTCCGATGATCCGTTTGGTGCCGGATACCACGCCTGGAAGGCCGGATATGAGGTTAAAAATGTTATGCCGTATATGCGACAACCAAAACCAACAGAACAAATCCATATTTGTGGAGAAGCCTATTCCGACCAACAGGGATGGGTTGAAGGCGCCTTATGTGAAGCCGAAAAAATGCTGGAAACTCATTTTGGACTAGAACGTCCGGAATGGTTGGATCCGGCTTATTATTTAGGTTGGTAATACAACATATCTTCCGGGCAAAGTTGTTTGTCCGGAAGATATTATACTTATATTTTCAGTTTTTCCAATTCTGTCGACAGCGCTTTTAAATCCTGTTTCATCAGGTTGATCTGCGATTCCAGCTGATCATACATATTAGCCCGGTTATCCAATTCCTGAGCCGAATATTTACCGCCATTTCCAAAATACAATTCCAGCAATTGGGTTTTCTTTTTGGATTTTTCATCCGCAATCTGACCAAAATTCATCCATTTTTCAATAATCTCCCGACGGAAAGAGACTTTTTCCGGTTCGTTTGGGTTGCTATAATTCAGATAATACCAAACGGTAGGCGGAAAAATAGAAGAGGTCGGCCGACCTTCCCAGATATCGCGCAAGGCATTTCGGTTATGATAAAACTCAATACTGCGTTTGTTCCTCAAAATTAGCATCCCGAGAGTCGCTTCGGTGATCCCGGTCCCCAATCCGATATAATCGCCGGTGTTCCCCTTGTCGATTAACAATCCGGAAGCGATCGCCCCGGCAGCACCGATTACGATCGCGCCAACGGTTAACTTACTTTCGGTTTCGTCTTCTTTCCCTTTTAAAAAATCGGCTATCTGACTGGTGCGTTCCTCTTCACAATCCATTTCCGATGATACTGCCGAAACTTCCAGTGATGCAATATTAATCCGCTGATTGAGTTTTTGAACGATTTCCAGTTGTGTTAACCGGTTTTCAATATTCGGGTTCTTTTTATAGTGCTTTTGAATCGCAACATAATCCGACAACAGGTCCAACACACCTATTGCATTGGCAACGTTCAGACTTTTAAAACTGATCTGCGCCGCCAAAACGGTATCAACCGTAAGTGTGTGTATTGGTTTGGGCATTTCGGCAACGGTGTAGTTGTATACGTTTTGCTGATTGCAATTACTCGTATACAATTGCGATCGCATCCGGGTAGATTGAAGTCCGGAACAGGATGTCAGTACCAGCACGCTGGTTAGAATCATCCAGAAAAAGAGGCTTTTTGTTACAGTTGTGTTTTCCATCGTCGTGATTTTAGAATCGATGACTGTTAAATAACCCAAAATCTGTTTTCTTTTGGGAATTTTTGAATACAGGAATTAAATTACGATTTTTACTCGGCAATTCATTTAAATCAATCAAAAAAACTCCTGATTCATTTACAAACAAAAACAATCTTTTCTCTAGCAGAATAAAAAACTTATATTTGTAGTAATAGCTCTTGCATTATCATTAATTGCTTTCCTTCATAAAATTATTTCAATTTATTATTGTTACTATATATTTATGTCAGCAGAGAAGATCTTTATCAAACCAAAATTAGAAGGGCAACGTTTTGATGACCATACTCTACCTGTCAATATTTTAGAAGACTTCTCCGCTTTTGAAGAGTTAATTTTCGAGCTCGCAAAAAAAATATATCTTGATCTCAATCCGCAGCGAAAAAGAGTCCCCAAAGGGTTTACAGAAAATATTTATCTGAAACTTTCAACTATCGAAGAAGGCAGTACCATTCCACAAATAGTAATCGCTACAACTATTAGTGTTTTTGCTACTCCTAACATCAGTGTTCCTAACGACGAATATTTTAGCTATTTTGAAAAAGCCCGGGATAAAGTATTTGAATTAATTGAAAATGCAAATTCTGATAAATCTGTTGAAACAGAGAGCAAGTTTCTAAACTATTTTAACAGAATTGGAAAAAACTTAAAAGAAGGCGAAACGATCGACTTTCTAAATTCTGATACCTCTACAAGAAATGTAACGTTCAGTAAAAATACGCGAAGAAAAATACTGCTTTCCCGTAATGAAAAACTTGAATATTCGGAATTGATCCACGAAAACGTTCGTATATCTGCTATGGACAAAAAAAACCAAGTCTTTTATATTGAACTAAAAGACAACACTTATGAATGTCCAATCATACCTGATTTTCATGATACCATATCCACAGCTTTTCATGAATATGAAAACAAAACATTAATTTCGCTAAAAGCAACCGGTCTGTTTAACAATCAGCACAAACTAATTCATATCGAAAATATTGAATCAATGGATATATTGGATCCGTTTGACATAAGTGTCCGATTAAATGATCTTTTAGAATTGAAAGACAAATGGTATGATGGTGTAGACGGTAAGATCTTAGACCAAAAGAATACATTACTTTTTAAAGATTACTTTAATACCTATTTTAATTCTGATTTACAACTACCAGCTATTTTCCCAACATTAACTGGTAACATTGTTCTTGAATGGAAAAAAGGTACTATTGAAATCTCAATGGAGATCGATTTAAGTAATTTAAACGCTGAAATATTCTATTTCGATATGGAAAATGACGACCATGATTTTCAGGAAAATATTAACTTGAAAATTGTTTCTGACTGGGACAAAATTAATAGTATTATTTCTAAAAACATTATTTAATGACCGGTACAACTCTACTTCATCGGCAAATACATCCTAGCTGGATTCAAAATAATTTTATTTCAGAACAAGCTTTCTTAACTGAAAACAACATTGCCTCTTTAGCATTTACACCTTCCGAAAAAGATCATAAAAAACTCTCTGTTTACAATGGTGAGAAATTTTCTGCCCAAGACTCTTTTAATCATTTTACTCAAAATTATAGTGCTGCCGGTGTTTTATCAGTAACATTTGCAGAAGTAACTACCATTAAAAATCTAAACACATACGAAGACAACATACCATTTGATGGACATGCTGTTATTGATTACTCGAATATCGAAACACCCAATCAAATAAGAAAGAGTGCCAAAAAGCTCAAAAACATAGCTGTTAAAAGAGGTTGGACTCACAAAATATAAAATTACACTTCCATTTTATTTTCACATTACGATTTTCGAATCGTTAAAAACATAAAAAAAACACTCATAAAATGAGTGTTTTTTTTTACTATTCCTTTTCTCTCGGAGTTACCGGCGCAGGTGTTGCCGTTGGTTCCGGTTTTGGTTCCGAAGGTGTTGGCGGTGATACCGGTGCGGGTGTACCTTTGTATTCGGTTTCCTGAACCTCTTCGCCCGTTTTACTAAATACTTTTATTTTAGGGTTGTCCTTGTTTCCTGTAATCACAACCGGAATTCCGATTAGCCCAAATGGAGGTAATCCCAAACGCATTCTAAGATTCATCTGACCGGCAAAATTGGTTTGTCCTTTAAATTTTAAACGGAATAAAGCCACTTTGATCAATGTCTCATCAATAGTGATCACATTATTTTTAATGTTTGAATTGATTTCCACTTCACTTAAATCCGGATTATCGATACCGTCGGATCCTGTTTTTTTACTGATAGCCGAAAACAATTTCAGTCCTTTTATTTTTACTTTTTTAACCGTTACCACACCGTCTCCTTTTAACGATGGCATAATCGGTTGCATATTCTGATCGAGTACGCCGCGTAAACGATAATCTACACCTATGATTCCTTCGGCATTTTCTGCCGATGTCATTAAATCGCGGAATAGTTTTACTTCGCGATAGGCTCGGTTTACATCAAAATCTTTAGCACGGTAACGCAGATTAAAATTCGCTTTATCGGCACTTACATCATCGTAAACACCATCCAATGTCATCCTACTTCCGATAATCCCTACACCTGCATTGCGCAACATGATTTTCCCTTTTTTGACCATAGCTTTTCCAGACATGTCATTCAGCACCAAACCGTCGTAGTCTACTTTTTTAGCATTGGCCACAACCGAAACATTCAGATTCGTAGGTACCACAACAACACCTGTTGGTTCTTTCGGCTTTGTTTTTTTCGCATTAACCTTGGAATTGTTCGTTTTGACACCATCCGGATTGTAGGCCATAAATTCGTTAACATTCAGAAAATCGGAACGCAACGCGAAGTTTCCGGAAAGAACACTTTTATCGTTTAATACATAATTGATCACATTTTGCAACTGACCATTCAAATTAAAATCCGACTGCCCATAACCGGCTTTAAAATCGTTGAAAAACATTTTGTCGCGATCAAATCGGAACAATCCTTCTTTGATTAGGAACGGTTTTGGAAAAAACTGCGATTTTGCTGTAATATCCCGTAACACCAAGGTTCCCTTGTTATTCATTTTACCATACTGACCGGTAGTCGCATAACTTTGTTTTCCTTGTAAAAACAAATCAGCTTTGATATATCCTTTTAGGTCAAGTCCTTCCTGACGGAATACTTTATAGACTTTTGCTACGTCAATTTCGCCCTTAGCCTTGACTTTATAAGCCAGGTCTTCAAAATTCGATAAATCGGCTGCGACAAACACCGGATTACCTTCAAAATTAAATGAGGCCGGTGTTACCTTTACCATCAGATCTTTATAACTACCGGTTGTATTTTTGATTCGTGCATTGATTCGAATTGAATCGATCGGGTTTGGATAATACGGTGTCTTTAATCGTCCACCTTGTAACGCTAAAAATCCGTCAGTAACCGGGAATAGTTTCTGAGCCGCATCATAATCGCCTTTGGCTTTGATACTTGTTGTTAGTAACCCTTTGACTTCTACCTTTTCCAATCCTAAAGCGCGGTTTAATTTTTCCAGATCCAATTTGGCCTTCATATCCGTATTTACATTGATATGCTTGGTTCCTTTGGAATACAGCTTTCCAGCTAAAAAGTCTTTTCCTACATTAAAATGGATCGAATCCATATCGATTTCCAATAAATCGGGATTTAACGACGGCATTCGGGTATTGAATTTTAAAAAGATATTCGAGGTCGGAAACGGGGTATCTTTATAAGCGATATAACCGTCGCGGATGTTAACCGCCAATCCTAAATCGGGTTTTTTATTTTGAGAAGCGTTGTAGATTCCTTTAAATGTAAACAACACATCCGTTTGTCCCTGTACCTTTGTTTTTTCCAGCCAGGTTACATAAGCCGGCGGCATCGCGGTAAACAAATCGTTTAAATTACTATTCTGAGTTTCTACGTGAATATCGATATCATACCCATCTTTCAGGAAGTTGAGTTTTCCGATAAATTTAACCGGAAGCTTGTTTATTTTCAGATTATTTTGTCTGAAAACAAACGACAGGGAATTCGTATTGATCCGCGTTAGCAAATCGGCATTAACCACTTTGTTTTTTAGATAGGTTTCCCCGTCAAAAGCGAAATCCAGCGATCCGATACGCGCCTTAGTCGTCAGGTCAAAAATAGACTTATCCAAGTCTCCTTTTCCAATATAATTAAAATCCTTGGCATCAATCGCGACTTTGGCCGAAAGGTCGTTGTATTTTAAATCAACATTTTTAATTTCGATCCGATCCAATCGGATGGAAGCTGATTGTGTCGTATCGGCTGTTTTTGGAGCATTCGAAATATAGACATTATAATTCGCATGTCCGTGTTCGTCCACTTTGATATTCGCCTGTCCATCGGATAAATAGATCTCGTCAATACTCACCTGATTGTCGAAAATAAGTCGCTTCAGATTGATTCCGAAGGCCACCTCTTTTGCCGCCACCAAAGTATCGTTTCGATACGGTGCCGATCCTTTTAAAGAAAATTCGTCCAGCGAAACTGTTAACGACGGAAAATGCTTATAAAACGACAGATGCGTTTCTTTAAAATTCAGTTCACCATCCAGTTTTTGATTCGCGGCTTTTTTTACCTGTTCGGCAATGGTTCCCGGAAACAGCAACGGAATCAGAAATAATAACAACAGTATACTACCGATTGTGATTCCAGTGATCTTAAGAGTCTTGAGGATTATATTTTTAGGGGAGCGCTTCATACTACAAAAGTACTATCTAATTTTCAAATTTTAACAGAATATTCCGTAATCGGCTCATAAAAATTCGTTAACAAAATGTGCCATAAACGACGGTAATCACTTTTTCTGTTATTTTTACATAACTAAATTAATCAAAATAACATCATGATTACAAAAACTGTTCTGATTCTTACAACTGTGGGAATGTCTTTACTTTCGGGGAACGATGACAAATCCAAGCGAAACGGCGATCCAACCAATCCGCTTTTGGCTGCGTACAACACTCCTTACGAGGTTCCTCCTTTCCATTTGATTAAAAACGAACATTTTAAACCGGCTTTACTGGAAGGTATTAAAATCCACCAACAGGAAATTGATGCCATTACCAATAATCCGGCCAAACCAACCTTTGACAATACCATTCTGGCTCTTGAAAATGCAGGGCAACTTTTAAACCGGGTTGCGACTGTTTTTGGTAATATGAGTTCGGCCAACACAAACGATCAGTTACAGGCGATCGCCCAGGAAATGGCACCAATCTCGTCCAAACACAACGATAACATCTATTTGAACGAGAAATTATTTGCCCGGGTAAAAACCGTTTGGGATGCCCGTAAAACCTTAAAACTAACTCCGGAACAATCCCGTTTACTGGAGAAAAAATACAAAGCCTTTGTACGCAGCGGCGCCAATCTATCGGATACTGACAAAGAAAAACTGCGCAAAATCAACGGAGAATTATCGCTATTATCGTTAAAGTTTGGCAACAACATTCTAAAAGAAAACAATGCCTACGAACTGGTGATTGACAACAAAACGGATCTGGCCGGTTTACCGGACGAACTGATCGTTGCCGCAGCAGCCAAAGCCAAAGCTTCCGGAAAGGATGGAAAATGGGTATTTACACTAAGCAATTCGAGTGTGATGCCATTCCTGCAATATGCTTCCAATCGCGAACTGCGCAAACAAATCTGGACGGCTTATCAAAACCGCGGTAACAATAATAACGAATTCGACAACAAACAAAATCTGATCCAGATGGCCAACCTTCGCGGTGAAAAAGCACGCTTACTGGGTTATAAAAACCATGCGGCCTATGTATTGGAAGAAAGTATGGCTAAAACTCCGGAAAAGGCAACGGAATTGTTAACCAAACTTTGGAAACCGGCCCTTGAAAAAGCAAAATTAGAAACGGCCGATATCAAAAAAATGATGGCTGCTGATGGTATTTCCGGTGACGTACAACCGTATGACTGGCGTTATTATGCCGAAAAAATCCGTAAGGAACGTTATAACCTGGACGAGCAGGAAGTAAAACCATATTTCAGTATTCAGAATGTACAACAGGGTATATTTAAAGTAACTGAAAATCTTTATGGATTAAAATTCGAGGAACTAAAAGATGTTCCAAAATACCATGAAGACGTTACCGTTTGGAAAGTTATGGAAAAAGACGGGACTCAGGTAGGAACTTTATATATGGACTTCTATTCGCGTGCCTCCAAAAACGGCGGTGCCTGGATGACATCCTACCGAGCACAGCAAATGGAAAACGGAAAACGTATTCCTCCGGTAATTTCAATTGTATGTAATTATTCCAAACCGATTGGCGACGCACCTACTCTATTAACATTTGACGAAACAACAACATTTTTCCATGAATTCGGTCATGCGTTACACGGTTTATTATCGAACGTAAATTACCAGAGTATGGCCGGAACCGCGGTTCCAAGAGATTTTGTAGAGTTACCGTCTCAGGTTATGGAAAACTGGGCAGCCGAGCCAGAAGTTTTAAAAATGTATGCCAAACATTACCAAACCGGAGCTGTAATTCCCGATGCGCTGATTGAAAAATTACAAAAATCCGGTACTTTCGACCAGGGATTTGCGACCATCGAATACCTAGCTGCTTCGTTACTGGATATGGAATACCATACACAAACCGGAGCCATCACACAGGATGTAACTACATTTGAGGCTAATTCCATGAAGAAAATCGGATTGATCAATTCTATTATTCCGCGTTACAGAAGTACGTATTTTAGTCATATTTTCTCTGGTGGTTATTCGGCGGGTTACTATAGCTATATCTGGTCCGGTGTTTTGGATACCGATGCGTTTGAAGCATTTAAAAGCACTTCGCTATTCAACCAGGAAAAAGCCAAAGCCTTCCGTAAATACATCCTTGAAAAAGGAGGAACAGAAGACCCAATGATCCTTTATAAAAAATTCCGTGGTGAAGAACCGAATATCACACCGCTACTCAACAAACGCGGTTTGAACAACGGTAACAAACTATTGAAAAACTAAACGGAAAGAGGTTGTCTATATAGACAACCTCTTTTTTATACCATTTCACTTAATCCATACTCAAATTTGGGGGAGGTCTTGTGAGGTAAAACGGAAGTCAAATAGATTAATAATACTATAGACCCATGCATAAGCCGTACCTTTAGTTATCTAATTTTATAAGCCATGTACAGTCCAAAACAAATAGCCAACTACTTCTTAGCCAAATATAGCGATGGCAAAAACATAACCCCCATGAAACTAATCAAATTAGTCTATATCGCTCATGGCTGGTATCTCGGAATTACGGACAACGCCCTAATAGACGAAAATCCGGAAGCATGGAAATACGGTCCCGTAATTCCCAGCCTTTACCATCGATACAAAAGATACGGAAACGCTCCAATCGAAAAATATAACGGAATATCCGCCTTAGACAACAAGGAAGACGAAAACTTTCTCGACAAAATATGGGAAGTCTACGGTCACTATAACGGTATCGAACTAAGTGCCAAAACCCATCAGGAAGACTCTCCCTGGTCGTGTGTATGGAATAAGATAAAAGACAACGATTACTTTTCCTTGCAAATACCCGACATCTACATAAAAGAACACTACAAACTTCTTTTAAAACAAAATCAGAACAAACAACCTGGATAAATTATGTCGTCTGATTTAAAGAATAATTTGAATTACATTGTTTCGGAATCAAACGGCACCGATGATAAATCAAAAAAAGAAGAAGAAACATTTAAGAGTCAGAAAAACTATATCAAATACACATGTAACGCCTTAAAAAACAAAAGGTATTCGATTAATACCAACCTTCGAATATATTTAGCAATCTGGTCTTCATTAATTGTAAGTTACTGGTTATGGAAAGTTGGTTCGATTTTGACAGCCAACAATAACAACTATTGTTTGTCCGACAGCGTCTTAACCATTCTTTTAGGAACTACAACTCTAAATATATTAGGAATCGTAGCCATAGCCATGTACGATATATTCAATGGAAAATCTGAAGACAGGATAAAATAAAAGTCCCGCCAATGGCGGGACTTTTATTTTATCCGTGATATACACGTGAGGCGATTATTTTTCCGTTTTTCACATCGAGTACTTCGGCAACTAACATGTCGTTCTCTCCTTCTACCTGACGAATATACTCCATAAAAATACGATCGGAATTGGCCGTTAGCGATGTTACTTTATAATGCAAACTTGGCAAACGGTTAAAGGCATCCTGCCACCAGGCACGCATAGCCTCTTTCCCAACAACCAGCCCCTTTGTTTCCGGTTGGTGGATTTTTAATTTCGGACTAAAATGCTGTGCTTCCTCATCATAAAGCGATAATAATTTGTCAAGTTGTTTGGTATTGAACGCTTCAAACCAACGAAAAGCAATCGATTGTAATGTTTCTGGTGTCATTAGTACGGTAAAAAAATCCCGAAGCAAGCTTCAGGATTGTGGATTTATATATTTTTAAGGTTAATAATTTCCTGATCGGTCAGAAAACGCCAGTTTCCACGAGGCAAATTTTTCTTGGTCAGTCCGGCAAAAACGACACGGTCTACTTTAATCACATCATATTCCAGATGTTCGAAAATAGAACGTACAACTTTTACATTAGACGTTTTCATTTTTAAGCCGATTTCGCTTTTCGGTTCGTTTTCGATATACGAAATCTCCTCTACATACACTCTAAAATTATCGATCGTAAGTCCTTTTTGGATTTTTTCCAGATCTTCGAATTTCAGATTACGATCCAACGTTACCTGGTATACTTTTGACGAACGCTGGTTTGGTGCCGTAAATTTACGTACCATATCCGAATCGTTTGTAAACAATAACAATCCGGTTGTACTTTTATCCATACGCCCAACCGCCTGTAGTTTTGCTTTGGTCGCATTGCGCACCAAATCCAATACATTAGTTGTATTTCCGTCGCCATCGCCAGCCGTAGTAAATCCTTTTGGCTTGTTTAGCAGGATGTATTCTTTTTTCTCCGGTGTAATCACCGTTCCGTCAAAGTTAACCACATCGCCCGGTTTTACTTTGTATCCCATTTCGGTAATCGCCTCACCGTTCACTTTTACATTCCCCGATTGGATATAAATATCAGCGTCTCTACGAGAGCAAACACCGGAATTAGAAATATATTTATTCAGACGAATATCATCCGAAGCTGCTGCTTTAGGAGCTTTAGGCTTTTTTTCAAAGTCCGGTTTCGGTTTTGAGAAATTACTTTTTCTATCGTCTTTTTTAAAATTCGGTTTTCCGGCCGCATTTGATTTCTTTGGTCCAAAACCCGGTTTGCCGTTGGAAGAACCTCTTTTATTATTTCCTTTTCCGTTATTCATTTCGCTAAAAAATTTTTGCAAAGATACTATTTATCTCTTTGTGTGTTAAAAAAGTATTTTGAAAGATTGTTATAGTCCGGCCAGTAGTTTTTTTCCGTTTACCAAAACCGTAGGATCAATTAATACAATACAAAAAACGCCGGCTACAATGAGTGTTTTCAAGATGATATGCAACTGAACATATTCTTCCCGGGTTTCCGATTTCCATAATAATCGGATAAAGTACATCAAGATGATTAATGCTATATAAAAGTAAATATCCATATAGCCTACATCGTAATTTTCGACCAGAATAAACACCGGAATAACCGTTGCGATTGTTAAAGCCGTTATCATTTTTTTGGATACGTTTGTTCCGAAACGAACCGGGATGGTCTGATAATCGGATGCCAAATCTCCTTTGATATTTTCCAGATCTTTGATCATTTCACGAATCAGGATCAATAGAAAAAGGAAACCTGCATGTGCAAAAATTACGTGGTAAAAGTTTTTAAAATACAATAATATCCCGAAAAACGGCATTACCGCAAGAACAGCCGCCGTAAGATTTCCGACAATCGGATATTTTTTAAGCTTATGCGAATAAAACCAGATCAGAAAAATGTAGACAGCAAAAAAGAAAGCCGCACGCCAGGATATGATATACGCCAAGCCCGTTGCCAGAAAATTCAGTCCGAAATACACTTTTAATTTGGTTTGCTGACTTACCAATCGGTCCAACATCGATTTATTTGGTCGATTGATCAGGTCTTTCTGAGCATCGTAAAAGTTATTGATAATATATCCGGAAGCTATTGTTAGTGTCGATACAAAAACCAGAATAAACAAACGCCAATCCAGAATCACGTCCAATGCGCGTTCGTCTTTGGCCAGAATAAAGATCGACGACAGGTATTGCGCCAATACAATAATCGGAATATTATACCCACGTACCACAGAAAACAAACTGAGGATCTTCATCAAAGTCAATTTGGATTTACGGGTAAGCATGGTTTTGGCTATTAATTTATCGTCCGCGGAATTTTCCGACCGAAAAGTTATGCATTAGAATTGATAAACAACCTCTAACTTATAATCTTTTAAGGATTCTTTAGCTTTTTCCAGATTTTGAGTAAATCCGAGTATGTAGCCACCGCCACCGGAGCCACATAATTTCAGGTAGTAATCGTTAGTATCGATCCCTTTTTGCCATACCTGGTGGAATTGTTCCGGGATCATCGGTTTAAAGTTATTCAGCACAACTTTCGATAATTTTTTGGTATTGGAAAATAAGGATTTTACATCGCCGTGCAGGAAGTTTTCCACACAGGCATCGGTATATTTTACGAATTGTGTTTTTAGCATTTTACGGAACCCCTGATCTTTTAGGTTTTCCATAAAGATATTTACCATCGGAGCCGTTTCGCCTACAATTCCGGAGTCGATCAGGAATACAGCGCCTTTACCTTCGGTACTTTGCGACGGAATTCCGGTTGGTTCGATATGATCTTTGGAATTGATTAATATAGGCAGACTCAGATAGCTGTTTAGCGGATCCAGTCCGGAACTTTTCCCGTGGAAAAAGGATTCCATCTGGGCAAAGATATTTTTTAACTGTAGTAATTTTTCGCGCGTCAGGTTTTCCAGTACGGTAATTTTTTGGTTGGCATATTTATCATAAATAGCTGCCACCAAAGCACCGCTACTTCCCACTCCGTATCCTTGCGGAATACTGGAATCGAAATACATTCCCTGAGCCACATCGGCATTTAAGGCTCCCATATTAAAGGTTACCAATTCCGGGTTTTCTTCCTGAAGATCTTCCAGATAGGCTGTAAAACGTTGTAAAGCCGCATTTGATTTTATCGATTCCGAAGTTGGGCTTTCGGCTATTTTTAAGGCTCCGTTATAAAAATTATACGGGATGGATAACCCTTTGGAATCTTTGATAATACCATACTCTCCGAAGAGTAAAATTTTCGAGTAAAAAAGTGGTCCTTTCATATACGTATTTCCTGCTTTAGAAACGGTTTACCGCTAAATCTAGTATAAAGGTAATGAAAAAAAGTATTAATTGATCTTTTCGCTTCCTTTTCCGATTTCGTCACAAATGTACTGACTGTTTTGACAATAGCCAACTAATTCCTGCTGAATAAATGCCAATACTTTTTCTTTTACCGATTCCGGATATAAGACGTGTACGTTTGCGCCGGCATCGAGTGTAAAACACACCGGTGTTCCGGTTTCATTTCTGTATTTCCAGATGCGATTGATAATTTCAAGCGTATTCGGCTTCATTAATATGTAATACGGCACCGATGTCATCATTACTGCATGCAAAATCAGTGCTTCACTTTCGACTACTTTGATAAAACTTTCCAGGTCGCCATTTCCTAAAATGTCCTTCATTTTAGCCAAATTTTCATGTGCCTGTTCAAATCTTTTTTCGGCATACGGATGACCGTGCATCAAGTCGTGACCAACGGTACTCGACACCTGCTTTTCACCTTTATCAACCAATAATATTGTGTCCTGATAATTCTCAAAAACAGTATGAATTGTCTCCGGAAAAGTAATTCCGAATAAATCCGTACTTCCTTCGATTCCTTTATGCGCACCCCAAACCACAACATTTCCTTTTACGCTTCGGCACGCACTTCCTGAACCTAGACGTGCCAAAAATGAGGCTTTGCTGTAAAAATAAGCGTCTTCCATTTGCGGATATAAGGTCTTTTCCAGACTCATAATATTCATCGCCAATGCTGCCATTCCCGATGCCGATGATGCAATACCCGAACTATGCGGAAAGGTGTTTAAGGTATCAATAACAAAATGATAGTTTTTCAGATACGGACAATAGGTTTCAATTCGCTCGAAAAACTTTTGAATTTTCGGTCTAAAGGATTCTTTTTCTTTTCCTTCGAATAAAAAATCAAACGAAAAATCGGTGGTGGATTCTTTTTTAGAAAATGATACTTTTGTGATGGTTTTACAATTGTTCAGCGTAAAACTCACCGACGGATTGGCCGGAATCTGATGCTCTTTTTTTCCCCAGTATTTTACCAGAGCGATATTACTAGGTGCGCTCCATTCGAAACTCCCATTTTTCACACCATCCAACGTCCCGTTGTAAACAAAATCTTTTTCTAAAAACATATCCTTAAAAATTTACGCAAAGATACTTTTTTTGAAATAGCGATCCATTGGAAAAAATTACCAGATTTCGCTTATTTTTGAAGTATGAAAAACATCACCCGTATATTAATGATCGTGGTAACCTGTCTGGTGGTAGGTTATTTTTCCGGAATTGTAACCCGTGGCAGCATTGAAACCTGGTATCCTACTTTGGTAAAACCGTCGTTTAATCCGCCTAACTGGTTGTTTCCTCCGGTATGGACCACACTTTATATTTTAATGGGAATTGCCGCCGGACTGGTTTGGAATCGGATCGATTTTGAACGCGACGCTGTTAAAAGAGCCCTGCTTTTCTTTGCCATTCAATTGGGATTAAATGCGTTGTGGTCGTATTTGTTTTTCGGACTCCACAATATTTTATTAGCCCTGGTCGAATTGGTATTATTATGGCTGATCATCTATGAAACCTATGTTTCTTTTAAAAAGATCAACAAAATATCCGGCTACCTGTTACTTCCTTATCTCGCCTGGGTTACTTTTGCAGGCGTATTAAACGCAAGCATATGGCAACTTAATCAACATTAAAATATACTTTTTAACTAAAAACAAATAAATAAAAGGCTTTTTTGGTTAAATTTGAGAATATAATCAAATTTGATCGATATGTCAAAAAAAGCTACTTACCTTCTTGGTATACTGGCAACCCTTATTATCGGTTGTTTTTTGTACCATCAATTTTGTTGTGTTCACTGTGCTATTAGTTGTTCCAAAAAAGACAAGGCAACTATTCTCAGTCCAGACAGTACTGCACTCCATCCGACCTATCCGTTTGCTCTGAATAGCAACGATTTCCATTTTTCCACACAGAACAATTTTAATTTTTTAAAGAACGATTTTAAAAAATTACTCCCCGTTGACGATTCGATCACCTTTGGCACCAATTCGTTAAAGGCATTTTTCGAAAAGAATACAGCCACGTTAAAAATCACCGGTTTTACCCGTAAAGACGAAGTCAATAATTCTATTTTTCCAAATCTGGGCTATGCCCGGGCTAATGATGTCAAAAATTATTTTGTCGCTCAGGGAATTCCTTCCGCCAAAATTGAAATCAATGGTGTCATTAGTGATGATTTAATTGTTAAAAACGAAACACTTCTCGGGCCGGTTACTTTCGAACTTATCAAACCTACTTCCGAAACCAAACCAGAAACAGACTGGCAAGCTGTTAAAACACAATTAAATTCCAATCCGCTGACACTCTATTTTGATACTGGTCAGACACAGATCGCTATGACCGAAACCGACCGTCTGAAAATAGCCGATATGATTCATTATATCGATCATGTGGAAAATTCAAAACTGGATGTCGTCGGTTATACAGACAATGTCGGCAATCGCGAAACCAACATCCATATAGGACAACAACGTGCCGATTTTGCCAAAAACTACCTTATCCAGAATGGCGTCGTACCGGATAAAATCAGCAGCAGTTCCAAAGGCCCGGACAATCCGTTACAAAGCAACGCAACCAAAGAAGGGCAAGCCAAAAACAGACGTACCGTAATCACGATTCACTAATCTAACACCATCATATATGAATACACCATGTATACTCATCCCGGCCATAACAGGCTTAATCTGTGCGTTATTAGGTTATTTACTTGGTAAATCATCCGCATCGGGTACTCATAATTCCAAACAATTACAAATTGACCTGGACAATTGTCGGTCTAAATCCGCAACACTTGAAGCCGAACTGGATACGCTGAAACGTCAGGGTTCTCCTTTAGGATTTGCCGCCACTTCAATAATTGAACCTTTTAATGCCGAGCTGGCCGCTTCGGTACTGGGTAGAAAAATTACCGAAAACGATCTGAAAATCATCGAGGGCATCGGACCAAAAATTGAAGAATTATTCAATACTTCGGGAATATTTTCCTGGAAAGCATTGTCGGAAACTTCGGTAGACCGTTGCAATGAGATACTCCATAAAGCCGGCGAACGTTTTGCCATGCACAACCCTACAACATGGCCGCGACAAGCCAGAATGGCCTACGAAGGAAAATGGCAGGAATTAAAAGAATGGCAGGACAAACTCGACGGCGGACGGGAATAAACACAACTCTGCAAAAAAAACAAAGCCTGTCGGAATACTATTCCGACAGGCTTTTTATGCTATTATATTCTTTTTATTCTTTTATAATCTTATGTCTTTCCACTCCTTTTTCTGTAGTGATTTCAATAACGTACAATCCTTGTTTAAGACCACTAAGATCCAATTGCTGAAGATCGCCACCTTTTTTGTTTTGTTCGGCTTTTACAATTGTATTGCTTAAATCATATAAGGTATAACCGAACACTTTTTCCTTGGTCGTGATATTTACAACATCTTTTACCGGATTTGGAAACAACTTCATTCCAGCTGTATTTTCTTCACTAAGGAATTGATCGATAACATCCGAATCGGCTATTTCTATTACCGATGCTGTTCTACAATTCGGATCTACACGAACCAGCGCTGTTTTACAATTCCATTCCGGTTCGCCCACACAAATACTTATGCGATAATAACGATCCTGTCCTGCAAAATTTGCCGGACTCTGAATGGTACCTCCTTTTAAGATTATCAATGACGGCGTACTCTGTGCTTGCGCAGGAGTTGGTGCTGTAAAATAAGTTGTGTTCTGGAACAATACATCCTGCACCGGGATATCATCCGGAGCCTGACCTGAAAACCATCGGCCCCATTCTAAATTTCCGGTTCTATCCCACCAACGGTTACATTCGGCTACTCCTAAGTAATAATCCGATTCGTTAGCTGTAATGGCTGCATCAATATTTAATGCCGTTGCACAAACATTCATCGGTGACCCATCCGCCGGAACAGTTGCTCCATTTATTGTAAAATCCGGTATTGCTTTCTTTTTCACCAAAACCGTTCCGATACCAGTATAGTTTTCTTCATTGGCCATAGTCGCACAAGGTGTTCCCGATGCACCGGTAGCATTAAAGACAACCTTAACACGGTAATCATATTTTGTTCCGTGTGCCTGATAAATCATACAGGTTCCGGAATACGAACTCGTTACTCCAGGATTTGGAAATAGTGTATTAGGCACTACACTTCCCCAAGTACCGGTACCGGATGTCATATCTCTACGCTCTAACGCCAGCGAAAAGTTTCCGGAACAAAAAGTATTGGAATAAGACGAAACGGTAATCCGAACTTCATAGTGAGCCGGATACAGTGTACTGTTAGGATAAACCGTTATTGAAGTACCCAATGCCGGATAAAATTGCATGTTTGCGATCAAAGCGGCAAACAAATTTGTACTCATAAAGAGTAAAAATGCACAAAGAAGTAATGTTCTTTTTTTCATAAAATGTTTTTAAGGTTATTCAGACAAAAATGCTTTTTAAACTTTAAAAAAACACTAAATAAATCACATTTTGTGATGAATCACATGCAAAATAGTGACGTAATTCGATTTTTATATTGTGAAAGATATGAACACCGCTTTTTTGGGATGTTTTTTTTAATCATTTTCTGATAAAAAAATGATTTCATTTTGAACAAAACAGAAAAACCTGTCAGGCATATTACATCCTGACAGGTTTGAAATTAAAAACGGTAAGCTCAAAACCGCTTTTAACGCTATTTAGTTTTTCACTACTTTTTCTACAAACGCACCTTCGTTGGTCTCGATCTCAACAAAATAGATACCTGGTTTTAAATGACTCAGATTGATCGACTGTTCTCCTTTTCCATTGCGGAATGCTCTGGATTCGTATACAAATCCACTTGGATCGATCACTTTAGCACTGCGAATCTCTTTACCTTCGGCCGGTGCGATATTCAGATCACTGTTGGTTGGGTTTGGATATACGTTGTATTTTTTACTATCAGCCGTATCAAGCGTCATGTTTTCTGTAGCCTTTTGCACGAATACCGGATCCTGAGGTTGTGGTTCCAGCTTATTTAAGCATGTTCTAAATGTCTTGGCCCAACTATAGTCTGTCCACCCAATGCTTCCACTACTTACAATTTGCGTAATAGGTGTCCCCGAAATACTTGTTGCTTTATATACCAATTTAATGGTATAAGTTGAACTCGAAACACAATCGTAAAAACTTATAGCCGGATTTATTGTAGCTGTTGCTGCTCCAAAAGCAAAATTGGTTAATTTCTCATCCAGTCCACACGTATTTAACAAGTTGGAAACTCTTAAATATAGCTTACTCCCGTTTGTATAATTACCTGTAACATTAAATCCAATAGCCCCGCTATATAGAGGCGGATTCGTATTTGGTGTGTATTTACAGTAGGGTGCAAAACTTAAATTAACAGATGGAGCTGCCTCTCTTGTTACTATCACCTTAATATTATAGGTTGTTTTAAGTATGCTTGGTAAATCCGGTGCGCTATTTCGACACCATACATTCACCGTATAGCTATTGATCCCCACCGGCATAGGTCCGGGAATTGTTACTGTATTACTATTGGTTGTTGAGTTTACATATCCGGAAGCATTAGACACAATTAACTCTTTAAAATAAGTCGCACCACAAGTGTAAGGCACACTAGTAGTTCCCTGTGTAACGGTAAACGTTCCGGTTAATTGATTTGCAAAATACGGTATGGTTACATTATACGTATAAGTAACCGGACTTCCGGCAGTTGTTGGAGCCGGCATACTTAGTGCATTTGTCGTCCCTAAAGTAAAGGTTTGCGCATTAGACGAAAGAGCAGTAATTAAAAACATACAGCACATTAATACCCCGGATTTTACATTAAAAATAATTTTTTTCATGTTTTAAGTTTTTAAAGTTGATACCACAAAACTATTGGCATCAAGTGCAAAAAACATCAGTAAAATCGCGATTTGTGACGAATACCATCTCAAATAGTGACGAAATAAGTATTCCATATTTTCCTATTTTACAAACACCTTTTATTTTGGGATGGTATTTTATTCATTATTTTAAAAAACGATTTTATCCAGTTCTTCGAGATAGGTTTCCCCAACCGGAATTTCCTGTTTTTTGATAAATACCGTTTTTTTGGTTTTCTGTTCTACTTTGTCAATTCGTATAATATACGAACGATGTACCCGTAAGAACTCCAACGGATCCGGTACTTTACTGATAAAATCGCCTATTTTACATCGCATGACATATACTTTTTCTTCGGTAACAATATCCATATAGTTTCCGGAAGATTTGACATATAAGATGGTATTCGTTGGTATCCGTATTTCCTTTCCTTGTTCTTTAAAAACAAAATACTTTTCTTTCTTTTTGATCTTCCGCACCCATAATCGCAATAGTTCCCGGATAATATCTTTATTATAGGTTAGCACCCGAATCCTGAAAAACAGGTAAATCAATGCTGTTAATCCCGCTATTACGATGATAATAAACCACCAGGTTGTCCAGAACGGATTGCGAATTGTGATGGGTAAACGAACCGTCTCATCCGAAAAAAGACGGTTGTCTTCCAAAACCTGTACCTGTAATTCATAATGCCCCGGCGGGATAAATTCGTAGGCAATTTTGCGATCGTTTGTATAATTCCAATTCTCGTGCAGTCCTTTTAATTTGTACCGATATACCTGTTCCTTTCTGCCATAGGCAACCGATTCTACCCAAAAATCGAGCTGGTTTTTATCATACGACAATATCAACTGCTTTGTTGGCGTGTCCAAAATTTTGTTATTAACCGCTATTGAACTTAATCGTAAAAAGTATTTTCTCTTGTTAAAGATGGCTTCAAAATTGTTTTTTGCGATGCTACACAAACCATTAGCGGTAGCCACATATATAGTGTCGTTTATGATTTCTACATCGCGGATCTGATTTTCCGACAAACCATCGGATGTTGTAATATAACGTATCTTAAATGCACCATCTTTATCGAATGTAATCCGGTTGAGTCCGTAGTTGGTACAGCCCCAAATGGTATTTTTATCTTCGACATATACTTCTGTCACCAAATCGTCCGACAATCCTTTTGATTTGTCAATATTCATGGTCTTACCTGTATACGGATTGTAAACCACAACTCCGGCGCCCAAACTGGCGAGATAAAAAACGTTTCGTTCCGGTTCATAATCCATATCATCAAATCGATAATTGAGTAAAGGATTTTTCATACTGAGATATTCGTTGCCATCACTCACTTTGAGCCCTTTCATTGATGTACAATAAAACCTGTTATTCTGTTTTGAAATATCGTGTATCCGAAATATTAGGGTATCAATAGTTCGCATTTGTCCTTCTTCAATTTCGCTGATAATTCCAAAACGGGAGAGAACAGGCCTTGGAGTATCATCAGACACTTTTAAAACACCCCCAAAACAAGCTATTTTTTTGCCGGTATCCGTATAAATCATCTCATCTACCATATAATAGGTACATTTTTCAGCTTTATAATATTGTACAATTGCCGGTTTGTTTGTCAATCCGCGATGTAACAAAACCAATGCTCCTTTTTTGTTTCTTTTATAAACATCGCCATTATAGCAACCTATAAATAGCTCTCCATCCTCATTACCGGTTAAGGAATGTACATACGTTCCTTTTAGTATGTTTTTTGCTATTTTTTCTTCCTGTTCGTAGAAAACGCCCCCATTAACCGTCGAAAACCATCGCGAATTGAAGTTGTCTTTAAAAACTCTTGAAACCGAATGCCCATTAAGGGCTCTTTTTACAACAGTTCCGTTGGTATCGTATACAAATATTCCTTTCCCTCTGTAACTGATCCAGAAATGATCCGCGTCATATTCGCCACTTTCCAGCGGTTCGGAATTGTCACCCGAAATAAGAAATGGCTTTTTATTTTTTGGATAAATCCAAACCGATCTCTCCGAATATACGACCTTGACGCCCTTAAAACTGAAAAATCTTTTTACGGATTCTTTTATTCCAACATAAGGTGGAAACGCTGATTTTTGTTCTGAGAAAAATTCGATCCCTTGCTTTTTATTAATCGCTTTATAATGAAAATACCGTGGCTCTTCCGTTGGAAGTTTGATTTTTGAGATACACTTAAGAGTTCCTTTTGCATCGATTTTAAGATAAAAACCGGAAGCCATAAAAAAATGTAAGGCGTTTTGAGCATCAACCGCTAAAGAAATGATTAAAGATCCGGATAGTTTTTTTTCTTTAAAGAAATTTTCGATGACGTTGTTGTACCGATACGGTATAAATTTTTCGGATCCGTTTTCAAAATAAAACAGCTTGCCATTAAAGGTGGTACACCATACCTGATCGTTTTCCTGAGGAAAGAAATCGAAAACGGTAATGTCGGTCAGTCCGTCTTTTGGTTCAAACTTTTTAAATTTTGAACCATTGTAATTTGCCAATCCCCGATCGGTAGCAAACCACATGACGCCATTTTTGTCCTGAAAAATATCGTAGACCTCATTACTGGGCAGTCCGTTTTTCTGTTTAAAGTTTTTTAAAGTGACATTTTGTGCCATTACAATACTGTAAGGCAATAGAAATACTAACAGGATTAACCTGCAAACGGGTTTTAGGGGCATAAATTTTTATTCTAACACATCTTATGTGTTAAAAATAAAAATAATTCTCACAATTTTGATTATGAAAATGTCAATTTGAGAAGTTTTTAGCTACAAGAAATCCACCAGTCCATGCATTTTGAAAGTTAAAACCTCCTGTAATCGCATCTATATCCAGAATTTCTCCCGCAAAATACAAATCAGGTAGGATTTTACTTTCCATCGTTTTAAAATTAATCTCTTTTAAATCGACTCCGCCAGCGGTAACAAATTCCTCTTTAAAAGTACTTTTTCCGTTTACATGATATTGACCGTTTACCAATTGTTCGGTGAGATTATCCAGTTGCTTACGGGACAAATCCGCCCATTTGGTTTCTGCCGAAATCCCGGAAGCGAGCACCAGACTTTCCCATAAACGGTTCGGGAAATCAAATGGTGATTTTTTTGTGATTATTTTTTTAGCGTGTTCTATTTTCAATTCGCGAAGCTGTTCGGCTGTTTCTTCAAAATCGAGGTCATTTAACCAATTCACCTGTAGTACAAACTGGTAATTTTTCGCGAATAATTCCCGGGCGCCCCAGGCCGAAAGTCGTAAGATTCCAGGGCCGCTCATTCCCCAATGTGTGATTAATAACGGACCGGAAGCCTGTAGTCGACTACCTTTTACTTTTACGGTAGCCAAAGCCGAAACACCCATCAAATCTTTAATTCTGGGATCTTTTATATTAAAGGTGAAAAGAGACGGTACCGGTGGTACAATGGAATGCCCTAAAACCTCCATCATTTCCCACATTTTCGGATTACTACCCGTAGCCATTACTATTTTTGAAGCTTTATACGTGTCGCGTGTCGTTTCGACCTTCCAATAGTCTTCCCCTCGAAAAAGCGATTGTACACTTTGTCCGGTCAGCACATCAATTCCGAGTTTTTTTACAGCCTGCTGAAAACAGTCAATTATAGTTTGCGAACTATCGGTTACCGGAAACATTCTTCCATCGTCTTCGATTTTCAGTTCCACACCGTGGCGTTCGAACCACTCGATTGTATCGCCCGAACAAAACTGATGAAATGGCCCTTTTAGTTCTTTTTCACCTCTTGGATAAAACTTAACCAAATCATTCGGAATAAAACAGGCGTGCGTTACGTTACAACGCCCACCACCGGAAACTCGAACTTTGGAAAGTACTTCTTTGCCGCGCTCGAGAATGGCAATTTTTAGTTTCGAATTGTTTTCGGCGATGTTGATAGCCGTAAAAAAACCGGCCGCACCACCACCTATTACTATAACATCGTAGTTTGCAATCATAATCTATTCGGATAATCGGAAATAATACCGGTAACACCCAATGCTTTTACGCGTCGGATATCGTCTTCTTCATTAACAGTCCAGGTAAAAATCGCATATCCTTTTGCGTGCGCTTCTTTACAGTTGTCTTCGGTTAGCAATGAAAAATGCGGGTGAATCGCCTGGGCCGATAATTGTTCTGCCCAATGAATCGCTTGTTCTACACTGGCCTGCGTGAGTATTCCAATTGGAATTTCAGGGTTTATTTTTTTTATTCTTTTTAATTCTTCTTTCTGAAAACTGGAGACTATAAAATCCTGATATCGCCAGCCTTTTTCGGTTACGTAATGCTCAATTAATCCGGCAACAGGTTCGGCTGTTCCGTGTCCTTTTAATTCTACATTAACCCAACATTTTCCAGCTACTAAATCCAATACTTCTTCCAATAAAGGAATTGTGTACAATGCTTCAACCTTTAGCTTTTTTAATTCCGAAAGGGATAACTGATGTACTTCTCCGAAACCGTTTGTTGTTCTGTCGACCGTAAAATCATGGAGTACCACAATTTCACCGGTAGCGCAAATATGCACATCCAATTCGATCGCATTGGCGCCCAAATCCAGTGCTTTGCTAAACGATTCCAACGTATTTTCCGCCAGAAAACCTTTAGCACCTCTATGCCCTATTTTATGAATCATCTTCGGTTCCGATTAGATTTAATCCTGCAAAGATATAATAGAATTGCCTTTTAACCCGTTACTTTTATAGTATGAACCTTTGATTTTGATTTTATGAGAACGATTGCCTTATTTCTTTTTACGTTATTATTTACAATGTGCAGCACTTCCAATGTACAATATCGTGACGATTTCCGCTCGGTTTCGGAGAGTCAGAAAAAGCAATTTCTGTCTGATATGAACGCCAACGGAGCAAATTTTTCGGTTCTTATTCTTACCAAAGGCTTTAAAGGTGAACTGGTAACCATTTCAAATGAAAAGAAAACCCTCTATAAAGGTACCACGATTACCAATCTGGGGAATGGAATCGCACATTCGCTACGAATCGACAATACACTTCCAACAACAATTACCGATAAAATAAGCAATAAAGAAGTGATCATCGAAACAAAAAAAGCACAGCAGTACAAATTTATTTATGTGATGAAAGACAATGCGGAAACGAAAAATCCGTATAAAATTACGTATAGTAATACATTACGACCGATGTAGAAAATTATAAACTTATATCGTAGTCAGGAACCGATCGGAATAAAAAGCAAAGTAAAAAACGTCTAACAAACACATTTTCAACAAACATCACTTGTTAAGGCGTTAACTTTTCTGCATAAAAAAAGCCTCTGATTTCTCAGAGGCTTTTGTGCGGGTGATAGGACTCGAACCTACACACCGAAGGCACCAGATCCTAAGTCTGGCGTGTCTACCAATTTCACCACACCCGCAGGACAACTTCGTAAAGCGCGATTGCTTTGTTATTGTGGGTGCAAATATACGCATTACTTCTTACCATCCAAGAAAAAAATGAAAAAAATTTTGATAGTTTTTTTTGTACATTTGGCTTTCATCATATTAGCATTATAAATGGATACTATTAAACAATACGTTCAGGAAAATAAAGAACGTTTTATAAACGAATTAGTTGACTTATTAAAAATTCCTTCCGTAAGTGCCGACAGTGCTTACTCCCAAGATGTTATCGATACTGCCAATGCCGTTAAAGCAAGTCTGGAAAAAGCCGGATGCGACTTTGTAGAGCTTTGCGAAACGCCGGGCTACCCTATTGTATACGGTGAAAAAATCATCGATCCGAAATTACCTACCGTTTTAGTATACGGTCATTATGACGTACAACCAGCCGATCCGATCGAATTATGGACCTCTCCTCCGTTCGAACCGGTGATCAAAACAACCGAATTACATCCCGACGGTGCTATTTTTGCCCGTGGTGCCTGCGACGACAAAGGTCAGATGTATATGCACGTAAAAGCATTGGAATATATGGTACAAACCAATACACTTCCGTGTAACGTTAAATTTATGATCGAAGGTGAAGAAGAGGTAGGTTCTGCCAGCTTAGGATGGTTTGTAGAGCGCAACCAGGAAAAACTAGCCAATGACGTGATTCTGATTTCCGATACTGGGATGATTTCCAATACGCAGCCTTCCATCACAACCGGCCTTAGAGGTTTGAGTTATGTGGAAGTGGAAGTAACCGGACCAAACCGCGATTTACATTCCGGATTATACGGTGGAGCCGTTGCCAATCCGATTAATATACTGGCCAAAATGATTGCTTCTCTTCACGATGAAAACAATCATATTACCATTCCGGGATTCTATGATAAGGTACAGGAACTTTCGACTGAAGAAAGAGCCGAAATGGCAAAAGCACCTTTTTCATTGGATAATTATAAAAAAGCTTTGGATATTGAGGATGTTTACGGAGAAACCGGTTATGTAACCAACGAACGAAATTCCATCCGTCCAACATTGGATGTAAACGGAATTTGGGGTGGATATACCGGAGAAGGTGCCAAAACCGTTATCACCAGTAAGGCTCATGCCAAAATATCGATGCGTTTGGTACCGAATCAGGATTGGAAAGAAATTACCGAATTATTCCAGAAGCATTTTGAAAGCATCGCTCCTAAAGCCGTTAAAGTAGTTGTAAAACCACACCACGGCGGACAAGGGTATGTAACACCAATCGACAGTATTGGGTATCAGGCGGCTGCAAAAGCCTATAACGATACGTTTGGCGTACAACCAATTCCGGTGCGTTCCGGTGGAAGTATTCCAATTGTGGCTTTATTCGAAAAAGAATTAAAAAGTAAAACAATTTTAATGGGATTCGGATTGGATAGTGATGCCATCCATTCGCCAAACGAGCATTTCGGTGTGTTTAATTACCTGAAAGGAATCGAAACCATTCCATTGTTCTACAAATATTTTACCGAACTGAGTAAATAGAACATTTACAACATATTACTTTGGACAAAAAATTTATATCCGAAGTCCTGAAATCAGGAGGAACTATTGGTGCTTTGTCACCGAGTTCCTCCTTTTTGGCTAAAAAAATGCTCAGCCCCATCCGATTTAAAACCGCGCGTTGTATCGTGGAATACGGTCCGGGTACTGGCATTTTTACCTTAAAACTACTGGAAAGACTACATCCGGAAGGAAAACTACTCGTTTTTGAAGTCAACAAAGAGTTTTACGAAGCTTTAAAACAAATCAACGATCCCCGATTAATTGTGATCAACGACAGTGCCGAAAAAATCGAATCGTATTTGCGCCAGTATCATTGTTCGCATGCCGATTTTATCGTATCGTCGCTCCCACTTACCGTATTACCGGAAAATATGGTTCATAATATATTGATCAACTCAAAATATTGCCTTTCGGAAACCGGTGCTTTTATACAATTCCAATATTCTTTAAAATTGCGTTCGAAGTTGAAATCTGTTTTTTCAAAAGTAAAAATCCGCTTTACTTTTTTCAACATTCCTCCTGCTTTTGTTTTTATCTGCCGTAAATAATCGGTAGCCTTTCGGACTCTTTACAACGTCACTTCTACCTTTAATTCAAAATATATCAAGCTTTTACACTATTATATCTTTTTTGGCGTTAAATTTGCATCATCATCAATCAAAATCATCAATCATGTTAAAACGTTTTTTTATGCTGTGCTCCGGCGCAGACAAAAACCTCATCGACTCCTGTAGTAACGGGGAACAAAACAAATACGCCGGGATCGGAGCTACCGTATTTTTTACTGCCGTTATGGCTTTTATCGCAAGTGCCTATGCGCTGTATACCGTTTTCGACAATGTGTATACGGCTGTTTTCTTCGGTATTGTCTGGGGTTTACTTATTTTTAATCTGGATCGTTTTATCGTTTCTACCATTCGGAAACGCGACCGCTTCTGGAGCGAATTCCTACAAGCAACACCACGGATTATTCTTGCAATGATCATCGCTATTGTTATTTCCAAACCACTTGAGATTAAAATATTCGAAAAGGAAATCAATACCGTGTTGCTTAAAGAGAAAAACGCGATGGCTCTGGCTAACAAAAAGGAGGTTTCCAATTATTTCCAAACAGATCTGGCCAAAAACAAGGCCGAAATCGACGGTCTGAAAGCGGATATTCTTAAAAAAGAAAAAGAGGTTAACGATCTTTATTCAACCTATATCACCGAAGCCGAAGGAACCAAAGGAACCCTAAAACTGGGTAAAGGTCCGGTTTATAAAGAAAAACGCGATAAACACGATGCGGCTTTAAAAGAACTGGATACGCTGCGGAAAGCAAATCTGATCAAGATCACCGAAAAAGAGGCCAAGGCAAAGACTTTACAGGCCGAGCTGGATAAAAAAGTGAGCGATACTCAACCGGTAATCGACGGTTTCGACGGTTTGATGGCGCGTATCAATGCACTAAATAAACTACCAAGTCTGCCTTCGATTTTTATTATGTTGTTGTTTCTGGCAATCGAAACGTCGCCAATTATTGCGAAGTTATTGGCCGCCAAAAGTGAATACGATTTTAAACTGGAAGATTCCGAAATGGCACTTAAAACGCTATTGGAACAAAACAACTACCAACGGGAATTGCAACGCACTACCGATGCCGGTATTTATGACGATGTCTATGCCGAAATACGACAGGATCGCGAGCTCTACGAATACAAAAAGAAAAAGGCGATCGAATTGTTGGAAATGCAGGCCGACAATTTTTCGGAAAAACAGAAAAAAGCACTTTAATAAAAAAGCTCCGTTAGATAACGGAGCTTTTTTATTTTATTGAGCCGAATCAATCCGAATGGACATCCAGGAAGCTTCTACTACTTTAGCATCGCCCACATAAGCGATTCCGGATTGCTTGATGATTTTTTCGCTCATCCGTTGTATCGCAATTTCGTATCGTACCTGTTCGTCATAGGTTACTCCTTTAAAGAACTGGGCACTTTCGATCTGCGCGAGGGCAAAAACGCCTTTTGAAACACCTAATAACCGTACGCCGGCGCCTCCGCATTGTGCCATCGATTCGATGAGTATCGTTCCCGGCACAAACTCGATTTCGGGAAAACTACCTTTTATAAACACATCCGTATCTTTTTTAAAAGTATACACGCCTATGATTTCTTTTTCGCTTACCGAAAGAATTTCATCTACAAACAGAAACGGAGCCCGGTGTGGAATCAGTGCTTCTACGTCTTTACCTTTTTCCATACTATATCATTTTACATATAGGTTAAAATCTCTTTTTTCAACGTATCATATTCTCCCTGAAGAATCAATCCGTTGTCCAATAGTTTTTTATAATTCTGAAGTTTTTCAAAAAGCTCTTCTTTGGTCAGCTCGCTTAATTTTTTCTCTCCGGTTGAAACGGGAGCCGCAGCAGGTACAGGCGTTTCCACAACCGGCTCCTGATAACTAACCGGAGTAGCCGGCATTATCTCAGCAAAACTGGTTACTTCCTCAGCTTCAATTTCCTCCACTTCCTCTTCAACTGGTTCTGCCACCGGTATTGGTTCCACCACTGGTGCCGTTTGTACCGGATTTACCGGTTCTTTTAAGGCATCCATTTGTTCTTTTGCAAAAGTGTATAATTTTCGCGCCTGTGTTTTTGGAATATAATCAATAGAGATTGTCAGGTCACTTTTGGTCGAAAAGGAGAATTCGGATCCCAAAATATTTTCTTTTACAAAAGCTCCGGCGATGTCATCCCAATTATAATCTACAAAATCCATCGATAGTCCCAGATTTTTCGGACGACACATAATGATGCGTTTGTTCGTTAGTACAATACTGTCCGGAAATACAGTGATCGCCGGTTTTTTTTGTACCCCGATATAGCCTACCTCTTCATTCCGCATCAGCAAGTCCTGCAACTTGGATGTAATTTTCTCAATGGCTTTCGGATCCTGGTCTTCGTTTAAAAACTTTTTAATTTGATCTTTCATATTGTTATCCTTTCAGCGTAATGCTGTTTTATTTGGTTTCATTTTTCGGAATACAAAATTGCAAAGTCCTTTTGAATTTTTCTAATTTTCGGACTGATTAATTTCACTTTGTATTTTCTTTGTCAGACTGTTAAAGATCAAATCATACGAATGAGCGATCAGTTCTCTGACAAATTTATCCGGTAATTCACCGTTTATCGTAACGGTATTCCAATGTATTTTACTCATATGATATCCCGGTTTGATATCGTCATATTGTCCCCGCAATTCTTGTGCCCTTTCCGGATCGCATTTTAAATTTATCGACGGACTTCCGTTTTCCCATTCTTTTAACGATGAAAGCGCAAACATTTTTCCGCCCACTTTAAACACCAGCGTATCTTCATCGAAAGGAAAATGTTCGGTTACCCCTTTTTTAGACAAACAATATTCATAATACGCCTGTATATCCATTTTATTGTGTTTTATGTTTTCCTATTATTCCCAAATGTGTTTTCGAAAAGCCTTCGATATACTTTAATCCATAGCCAAAAACCCGATCCATACTGGAATGACAAAACAAAATGATCCCAGCCAGTTCCAGATTTTTATTTACCGTATACATTCCGATAAAATAGACAATAATCGCTACTGCTTTATGATGTGCGAAATTATAACTCCAGGCACCGATTTTATTTCCAAACAGATACCCCAACATCGAGAAATCGGGCGCCAATAACAGTAATGGAAACCACCACCAGGCGAAATCCAGTTGTAAAAACAGGATCAATCCCGCCAAAAACTGAGCCAGTTCTTCGAGTTGTATTAGTTTTTTCATTGTATTTTGTACAGTATTGGCTTACTTGGTGACGCATCGTTCTCAAAAGAGGCGATTTGTATATTTAGCAGGTAACTTCCATCAGCAATAGTCCCCTTTACAAAGATCATTTCCGTAATTGTCGCATTCATTCGGGCATCTGCATTCAACGTAGTAACATCTGTCACATTCCAGAACGCTTTATGCGCCAATAGTTTCCCTTCGTCATGTTCTTTGTCGACACTTGGTAAATCGATTAATAAATGTTCGATTCCCGTTTCGCGGATAAAAGTAGCGGCCGCTTCGTCCAAATAAGGCGGATTGGTATTCGAATAATTGCGGGATTTTTTTTCGGCATCATTAGGAAGTGTACGGATTACGATCGCTTCCGGTTTTTTATCCGCCAATGCCGTCTCAATTTGCGCTTTTGTAATTACCCGGTCTTCACCTTGTTGTTCCGGTTGTATGGAAACCAGTTCGGCCATAAAGAAAAATTGCTGTAACGACTGATTAATACTGTAAAAATCGCGGGTAATATGCCCCAGACATTCGGTATGCGTACCATGCCCATGCGGATTAAAAAAGATATTATTGAAATTGGTCGATGATTTTCCTTCGCTAACTTTTCCGATCCAATCGCCGAAACGTACCGGTTCGATTACCGGTTTTTCAATATACCAGGCAATCGGATTCTGATCGGTATTGGTTAAGGGTATTGAAATGTCGATGGGTTGTGCTAAATTGACTTCAAAATCCCGGTTTTTATGATGGATGATGGCTTTCATGGTTCTGATTAAGGTCATTTATATCTTCAAATATAAACCTTTTCCCTCAGGATTTGACTTCCAAACAATCCTTTTTAAACGGTATTTTTAATCCACAAAAAACAGATCGCTCGCGATACCGTCACTAAAGAATTTCCCTTCACGGGTTGTTCGCAGTATGTTGTTTTTCAGTTCGAGTTTTCCGCTATTCTGATATTGCTGTGCTTCCTGTAAAAGATAGTTTTTATAAACCGGACCAAATTCGGCTTCAATACGATCAATCGATACGCCCCAAATGGTTCGCAATCCGGTCATCACATATTCGTTATACCTGTCGGTTGGAGTTAATTTTTCTATTTCCAATGGCAATTTATCCGCTTCGATGGTTTTGATATACAGCGTATTGTTCGCAATATTCCAACTGCGATGGATTCCGTCATAACTATGTGCCGAAGGACCAATTCCAAGGTATTTTTTTCCCAGCCAGTAGGCCGAATTATTTTGCGAAAAGTAGTTTTCCTTTCCAAAATTGGACAATTCGTAATGTATAAATCCATTAGCTTCCAACTGATCAACCAACAACAAAAACTGCTCGTGTGCTACGGCATCATCCGGTTGTGGCACAATGCCTTTTTTGATAAATTGTTGTAAAGCGGTTTTGGGTTCTACGGTTAGGGCATAACTCGAAATATGCGGAATTCCTAAATCCAACGCCTGTTGAATGTTTTCAAGCCAACGTTGGTTGCCCATTCCGGGTGTTCCGTAAATCAGATCTATTGAAATATTGTCGAAATACTGTATCGCAATCTGAAGGCATTTTAAGGCTTCGGTTGCATTATGTGCACGGTTCATTAATTTCAGATCCTGTTCAAAAAATGATTGGATTCCGATACTCAACCGGTTAATTCCGTTTTCCGACAAAGCGATAATCCGTTCTTCCGATAAGTCGTCGGGATTGGCTTCTACCGTAATCTCCGGGTTGTCGGCCACGGTAAAAAGTTTGTAGACCGTGTCGATTAGTAAGCGGATATCGGTTATTGGCAAAATACTTGGCGTTCCGCCGCCAAAGTAAATCGTTTCCACCGTTTCATCACCCAATTCTTTTTGACGCAGTTGCAGTTCGCGAACCAATGCCGCGATCATTTCGTCCTTTTTCTTTAAAGATGTCGAAAAATGAAAATCGCAGTAGTGACACGCCTGCTTACAAAATGGTATGTGAATATAAATTCCTGCCAAAACGAATGTTATTTTTTTACCCGATCTTCATTTTGTTTTACAAAAGCATCCCAACCGGTATAACTTTTACCAACGGTCACTTTTCCGGAATTAAAAAAATGACAAACTGCAGCCGCCAAACCATCGGTACTATCCAGATTTTTTGGTAACTCTTTTAATCCCAGTAATTGTTGTAGCATTTTAGCCACCTGTTCCTTACTCGCATTTCCGTTTCCGGTTATCGCCATTTTGATTTTTTTCGGTTCGTATTCGGTAATCGGAATCTGACGGGACAAACCAGCCGCCATCGCTACACCCTGCGCTCGTCCGAGTTTTAACATCGATTGGACGTTTTTCCCAAAAAACGGCGCTTCAATCGCGATTTCGTCCGGATGATGGGTTTCAATCAGCTCGATAGTCCGTTCAAAAATGATCCGTAGTTTAGTGTAATGATCATCGTATTTGGACAATTGCAATTCGTTTAATTGCAGAAATTCCATTTTTTTATTGATAACCTTTATCAAACCGAATCCCATGATCGTGGTACCGGGATCAATTCCTAATATGATGCGTTCGTTTGCCAATTTTAATTTGTTATTTTGCAGCGATGATTTCTGTATCCCACAAAGCTAAACAATTCCTCGTTCTTGTAGTCAAACTTTTGATTGTAGGCGCCGCTTTTTATTTTATTTACAAGCAATTGATGCAAAATGACCAACTCGATTGGGAAAAATTCATCACTTTAATAAAAAGTAAACAGTCTTTTGACAGTATTGCATTAATCCTCTTACTTACGTTTTTGAATCGTTTTCTGGAGATTTTAAAGTGGCAAAATCTGGTTTCCGTAATCCGTCCGGTTTCCGTAAGCGAGGCCTCAAAACAGGTTTTGGGTGCGTTAACAGCCGCTATTTTCACACCAAACGGTATCGGAGAATATGCCGGAAAAGCCTTGTTTTTTGAAAAATCACAGACTAAAAAAATTGTATTTCTGAATCTGATCTGTAATGGAATTCAGATGGTTTTAACCGTGATTTTCGGGCTTTTCGGATTGCTTTATTTTAATGCTTCTTTTCAGGTAATCACCACACAAACCGTACTGCTGTTATTCGGTTCGCTGCTTGTCTTAGTTCTGGTTCTTTTTCTTGCAAAACGCATTACCATCAAAGGCTATTCTATTGAAAAACTGATCCATAAAATAAACGAAATTCCAAAATCCGTACATCGAAAAAACATAGTGCTGGCCATTGGTCGTTATCTGGTTTTTTCGCATCAATATTATATCCTATTCCTTGTATTTGACGTTACGCTGCCATATGCCCTACTAATGGCCACTATAACCAGCGTGTATTTTCTGGCGTCGTCGCTTCCTACGTTTCAGTTTCTGGATTTTGCCGTAAAAGGTAGTGTGGCGTTGTATTTTTTTGGTTTATTGGGCGTGAACGAATGGATTGTCGTTTTTATTAGTACCTTGATGTGGTTTTTAAACGTGGTGCTTCCGGTTATAATCGGTAGTTATTTTGTTTTAAATTTTAAATCCCAATGGAAATCTTAATCCTCTTTTTTTGTCTGGTTTTTATCGATTATACGCTTTTTATCGGCTTACTCATCTACGGATCTTCAAAAGTAAAATCCTTTGATAGTCGCTCGAAAACGGCACAAACTTCTTTTTCGATTGTGGTTCCTTTCCGGAATGAAGCTACGAATTTATCGGACTTATTAGCGTCATTTGTTGCATTGGATTATCCGAAAGAATTGTTTGAAATTATTTTTGTGGACGATGCTTCCGAAGACGAATCCGTTCGTCTGATCAATACCTGGCGAATGGAGCATACCGCTTTTCATGTAACGATATTGGACAATGTTCGTACCACAAATGCACCGAAAAAAGATGCCATTACCCGTGCGGTTTCCATTTCAAAAAAAGATTGGATCGTGACCACCGATGCGGATTGCAGTGTTCCTTCTCAATGGCTGTTAACTTTGGACAACTGCATTCAGCTACAAAATCCCGGAATGATTGCCGGAGCGGTTAAGCTGCGAAAAGATCCCGGATTATTGTCCCATTTCCAACAAATGGATCTGTTGAGTTTACAAGGCGCTACTTTGGGCAGTTTCGGACTTAACGAGGCCTTTATGTGTAATGGCGCCCATCTGGCTTACGATCGCCGTTTGTTTTCTGAACTCGATGGTTTTAAAGGAAATACCAATATTGCCAGTGGCGATGATGTTTTTTTATTACAAAAAGCCATCGCACACGATCCGAAAAAGGTGTTTTATCTAAAAACCAAATCTGCCATCGTACAAACCAAACCGTTAAAAAGCTGGAAAGCGGTTTTCCTGCAACATGTACGTTGGGCTTCGAAATCCGGAGCCTATCAATCGGATTTTTCAAAAGGACTGGCTATTGTTGTTTTTCTTGCCAATTGCTGTCTGTTGGCGGTATTCGCACTGGTCCTTACGGAGCAGATAAGCTGGTTACTGCCATTGGTTTTTACACTTCTAAAATTTACCGTTGACTGGATATTGATGTGGCAAACGAATCGTTTGCTTCGTATGAAAATGACTTCTGTATTGATCAGTAGTATTATCTATCCGTTTTTTTCGGTTGCTGTTGCCTTATTTTCCCTGAGGGGTTCCTATTCGTGGAAAGGGAGGCGGTTTACTTCTCTACGTTCAAAATAACCGGAAGTATAAATTGCGTTTTTACCGGAACACCTCTTTTTATCGCCGGATTGATTTTTGGAAAATCGACCAGACGACTGTGTAGAATACTGTCTATTTTTACTTTATCGTAGGCCACACTGTCTTTCGGGAACTGCGGTTCAAATTTGATCGTTGCATCCGGGAATACGGTTACTTTTACCGCAATGGTATCGATTTCAGGGTATAAAACCGCCAGTGTATCGATATTGAGTTTTTCCTGAATGGTTTGCGTGAGGTATTCGAAAAAGCATTGGCGACGCTGGGTTTCATCGGAAATCGCTTCACAGGCATCGATGGTTGGGAAAGCATCCACTTTTTTCCAGTCGATCTTTTTGAGTTCTTTTTGTAGCAAATCGTCTTCCGATTGTACTTTTTTATCAGACAACTGACAGGAAGTGATCGCAACTAATATAAAGAATAAGAGCCCGTATTTTTTCATTTTTTTGTTTCTTAAAACCGGTTTATAAATCCCGTTGTTCTTTCTTACAATGATAAATCGTAACTTTAAGTCGTCAAAAGTACTAAAAAAATTATGGAATACTTCTTACTAATAACGGGTTTCATCTGTATGCTGATTGGGATACTCGGTAGTTTTCTTCCTGTTTTACCCGGACCGCCGATTAGTTGGGTCGGATTGTTATTACTTTATTTAACCCAGGGCATCCCGTTTAGCTATTGGATTTTGGGAATAACACTGTTTGTCGCGATTGCTGTCGCCATACTGGATTATGTCATTCCCGCCAAAGGAACCAAAAAATTTGGCGGTAGTCAATATGGTGTTTGGGGAACCAATATCGGGTTAGTCGTTGGACTTATTGCTCCAGTTCCGCTGGGTTTTATTATCGGACCATTTGTGGGCGCCTTGGTTGGCGAATTAATTTATGACAACAAAGACCATAAACGGGCTGTTAAAGCCGCTACCGGTTCTTTTATCGGTTTTCTGGCTTCTACTTTTATCAAGTTTGTGGTTTGTATGGTCTACCTTGGTCTTTTTCTGGCCAAAGTATGGGATTATCGCCATATCTGGTTTTAAATTTACTACTAAACCTGTCAGGTCTTCGAGATCTGACAGGTTTTTAATATTTGGCTATTTTCTGTCTTAACATTCCCTTATCGGTATAGATTACTGCCGTATATATTGCCATGGGTAGCTTTTCAACATTTATCGATTGTCCGGATTGTTGTTGTACGACCAATTTTCCCAAACTATCATATACTTCAATTTTCCCGACCATCGTTCCGTCCGGGATCTGTATGTTAATGGTATGCTGTGCAGGGTTTGGATATAACATTACTGTTGTCGCCTGCGGATTAGCAACCGATAGCATATTGGTCTGGTTGATATATAATTTTGTCAGGGTTCCCAATGGCGAATTCTGACCGGTAATGACCAGATCCATATCATTATCGTTATCTACGTCTTCAAAAGCCAGCGCACTGTTATTCATTCCAATAAAAGGCATATCCGTAGCCATTGTAAATTCGGCGTTTCCATTATTGATGTATAAATCGGCACGCATATTGGGGTTTCTGTAACCGGTGATCAATACATCTTTTAAACCATCGTTATTTACATCTGCAAATTTCACATCGCCGTATTGTGCTCCGATAAAAGGTGTATTCGCTTTTAGCGTAAAATTCCCACTTCCGTCGTTCAGGTATAATTTTGCAACTTTTGCATATAACGGGTCTGCACCCATCATCATCAGATCGACATCTCCGTCATTATCGACATCTTCAAAAACAGCTCCTCCGGTAAAAATCGGTTCAATTCCCGGGTTATTTACTTTGGCAAAAACGCCCAATCCGTTGTTTTTATATAAAGCCATTTTGATCTGGTTATCTGCACTGTCCATTCCGGTTAGCAACAAATCCGGATCACCGTCGTTATCGATATCTGCCATTGCGATGGACGAATGCATCAGATTAATTTTAGCGGGTATATTGGCATTAGCCACTGTAAAATTGCCGTTTCCATCGTTAACATACATGTTTGTAACGGCCACTCCCGCCCCTTGTCCGGCCATAAACAGATCGACATCACCATCGTTATCAATATCCCGGAACAAGACCGCACTCTGACTTACGGCTTCCAAACCCGGATTTGCGATTTCCGAAAACAAACCGGCTCCGTTGTTTCGGTACAATTTCACCCTGGTTCCGTAATTTCCGGCCGGCGTTACCACTTCGGTTATACCGGTAATGAGTAAATCCGAATCGCCATCACCATCGATATCAGCAAAGGCCGTAGCACCTTCCCGGATAACCATTAAATCGGGATTATTGGAGACAGAAAAATTCCCCAGTCCGTCATTCAGGTATAAATTAGAACGTAGTGCATAACCGCCATCGGCACCACTAAGCAGTAAATCTGCGTTACCGTCACCATTTACGTCAGCAAAAGCCACCGAACTATATTGAACATTAATCAGGCCGGGCATTTCGCGGATCACAAATTCCTGCGCCTGCAATACGCCGAAAGCAAGTAACAGCAAGCATAATAGGTATTTTTTTATCATATTCACGCTTTATTAGTATTTTATATAAAAATAAAAAACATAAAAGCACAAAAATCAAAATAAAACACACTTTAAATATTTATAACAAAATCATCTTTTACCCGTAACTTTATGATGGTGTTTCAAACCACTGTTCTTCCTCATCACCTAAAGTTTCTTTCATTTTTTTTCGGATCCGGTATATCCGTGCTTCAACAGATCGTACCGAAACGTCAGTAACAATCGCGATTTCCTTTGTAGAAAATCCTAATTTCCGCATGGCGCATATTTTTAGTTCTTCTTCTTTTAAGGGCGGTTTTATTTCCAACAGTCGCTCGTAGAATGGCAGATGTATAATAGCAAACTGTATCAGAAACTGCGGATCATTTTTAAGTCCCAACTGAACCACTTTTTCGATCGTTACATCATCGATATTCTTTGCTTTTTCTAAAAAGGCTTTTTTGCGCTTTAACTGGTTTTCCGTATGTTCCATAGCCAATAGCCCTTCTTTCATTTTTTTATAATACCAAATCATTCGCGCCGCTAAAAACAAAATTAAGAGCATTCCAAGACTCAGAGCCACTACAATTTCCGTCCTGCTTTTATTAAACTGTTGTTCGGTGTTTTTAACCACCAATTTCACGGGTAATTCACGGACACTTTCTTTGTTTTTTTCCAGGTCATCATTTATTTTATGGCTTTCCAAAAAGCAGTGAACGGCTTTTTCTTCTTTTCCTATTTTTTCATACAACAACGATAGTTTGTGATAAATAATCGCCTGTACTTCTTTTTTTTTCAGTTGTTCTGCCAAAGCCAGGGCTTCACTATAATGTACTATGGCTTTTTCGTTATTTCCTTTGACATCCTCAAGTTTTCCTTTATTTCTACAGATTTTCAGTTGTACTTCAGTACCGTTTATAAATCCGGCCAGATCTTCTGCTCTTTTAAGATACATTTCGGCCAGGTCGTACTGTTCGTTTTCCATACAAACCATAGCCATCCCGGAAGCCACCAATGAGCGTTCCCTATTTTTGATGTATCCGGTTTTCATCATTCTAAAAACATTATCACTGTTTTCATAATAAACCAAAGCCGAATCCTGCTTTTCCATTCGTTCGTAATAATGTGCTATATCGCAAAAAACAGACCCTCTTTCATGGTATTGTTTATTTCGATCCTGAATATCCATCGTAAACGCCATCGCTTTTTGCAGCATTTTATAAACCTTATACTCAACCCCCAACAACCGGTAGCATTCTGCTTCCAACCGACAGGCTTTACACATTATTTCGTTGTATTGCTGCTCCCCTGCAATCGCTTCAATTTTAGCAGCATATTCCAAAGCAGCATCATATTGTCCCAACGATAACAAGCCTTTACCGGTTAGCAATAAACAATTTGCCATTCCCTCTTTATAATCGATATCTTTTGAAAAATTATAACAATCAAAACTTGCCGGCAATACCCTATCCGGTTCACTGTTTGCCATCTTATTGATCTTTTCTATCATTTGATCAATTTGTCTTTCCGAATAACGTTGGGCATAAACAGATCCGGATATCACCATTATCATATAGCACAAAAACACCTTCCTCATTTTCTCCATTTTAGAATTCCTGAAACCATTCATAAATATTTTTATCCCGTGGAATATTCAATTTTTTTCGTATTCTGTATTTTTTTGATTCAACTGCACGAACCGAGCTTTTTGTATAATCGGCCATTTGTACCGTGGTATAATCCAGTCGGATTAAAGCACAAAACTTCATATCAACTTCAATATTGGCATTATACATCAGTAATCGATCGTAAAAATCCGGGAATTGTTTTTTAAACTCAATCAGAAAAACCGGGCTTCCTTCTCTAACAAGCCGATCAAGCCCAATAGTGGTATTGGCAACCGGACTGTTTTTCTTTTTTAACTGATCCAGATTACTTTCACTTTTTTGCAATTGTCCTTCTATTGCTATTTTTTCTTTTTGCAGTATTCTAAATTTCCTGTGGTCACGAAATAATTTTGAGCTACCAATCAGGATTATCAGCATGCAAAACAGTATTCCCAAAAAATAATGAAAGGAACGTTCCTTTATTTCGTATTGTTTCTCTTCTTCAAAAAAACGCAGCGCTACACTGGCATCTTTTTTATACATTCGGTGCAGACTATCACTATACAACATATATTGTTGTCTGTAATAACGGCAACTGTCTTTGTTATTCAAATTCTGACAGACTTTAAACAACTGGTAATACACTTCTTTTTTGTAGACTATTTTACGCTCCCGCTTTACTATTTGCAGGGCTTTTTGGAAATATTGTTTGGCTTTTTTTATATCTCCGTTGGCATTACAAACAATACCCTGATTATAAAAATACTCTGCTTTTCCCATATCATTTTTCAGAAAAGCGGTATATGATGTTGCTTTTTTTAAATACTGTTGTACTTTGGCCGGCTGTCGTTGTCTTCTATAAAACGATGCTATTTTTACCAATACCCAAAAGATATATTGCGTTTTAAGCGAATCGGAATCATTCATTTTCTGAAATGAATGCAGGCTTTTCTGGTAAAATTCTATTGCCTGATGTGGTGTTTCATTATTTTCGGCATAGTTAGTCCCCATGTCGGCATAAATTGACCCTTTTAGCCACCTACTATGTTTGCTTTCCTGTAGTTTGGCGACATGCTGCAAAGCGTCATTCAGTGTTTTTTCGGCTTCTTCGTAAAACCCCATCCGGATCAGACTTTTGGCTTTGATACGTTTTAATTTGACCGTATTAACCTCGTCAGAAAAAGCATTGCTTTTTTCGGCCTTTACAGCAAATAATAAGGCCTGAGCATCGTTTCCATTTCTAATATAATGCTCACAGATCCATAATGTTCCTTTTACAATTCCCGGTTTATAGTTGGTTTGTTCGGCATACGTAATTGCTTTTATCCCTTCAACTAATGCTTCCGGTGAGGCAATGGCATCCAAACGCAATGTTTTTTGAAACATATTGTCGAATTCCGCCTCTTTTGACTGTCCATAAGCCAATGGCAAAAACCCAAGGAACCATAAAATGAAAAGGTAGCACTTCATACAAAATCAGCTCTAAGTTGTTTTTATAATATATAGCAATAACTTCGAGCTTATCGAAATCATTTCGGGATCGGTTTGAGGGAGGAAGTATTCTTAAATGCAATTCCTTTATTTAGGAAATCCGAAGGATAAACGGCTAATCACACTGGACTGTAGGTTTTATAGCTATAACAACTATATAGTCTGCAACATCATATAACACTTGCTTAAAATTATTTAACACTTCGGGGCAAAAATACAATTTTAAAACATATTTGTTATATATTAAAGCTTAAATTTTCAGTTTACACTTTAAAATCACAAAAAAATTTAAATATTCATAATATTAAAACCAAGCAACCACAGCGCTTCCGCGCTATAAACACCTTTTATTTTATAACATCAAGCCTACTGAAATACATTGTATCTGTTTAACTTTCTTCCAATAGCTTCGTAATTGCCTTACTGAGTATATTATACTCTTTTCTCAATTGATCAGCGGTTAAATTCTTTCTATCTCCCCTTAGACATTGCCGAATATAATATCCTGTAAATCCATATTTTTGCGAAAGCCTGTTTATTACAAGGACATTATACTTGTTATACTTACTTTTTTCCATAACTTTATATATTGATTTTTTTATTTCAAACAATAAAGCCCCTACATGAACTTCATTCTAAATATAATGCAATATTCTAAAAAAAGCAAGAACATCGTTTAAAACTATTTTTATATGAAACCAATAGAACGCGTTAAAGAGATAATCCGCTACTACAATCTTTCCATCAGCGGCTTTGAAAAAAAGATCCAAATGTCCAACAATTCAATCCAAACCGCCATTAAACGTGTTGCCCATTTAAAAGACAACACTTTAAACAAAATCATAAACACTTTTCCGGACATTTCTCCGGAATGGTTATTAACCGGCAATGGAAAAATGTTTCGAAAAGAAATTACACACTACAAAGGTCCTCACGAAATCGTTATCAATGAAATACCAGCTCTCTATCCATCGCAAAACAAATCAATTCCATTACTATCCGAATCTGCTTTTACACAAATCGAAGACAAAGCCCAAATCCCACTCCACCTGATTACAGACAAATATTCCATTCCGGCTTTAAAAGATGTCGATTTTTTACTCACCCTAAAGGGAAATGCCATGGTTCCCAAATACAACAGCGGCGACCTGATTGCCTGCAAAAGAATACCTTTAGACTCCTATTGGCAATGGAACCACATTTACGTCATAAGCACCGCTCAAAATATATTAATCCGACGAATCAGAGAAGGGAAAGACGAAAACCATCTTGAGATTATATCCGAGAACCCGGAATTTCAACCTTTTCAGTTACACAAAAAGGAAATTAACAACATCGCCATCGTCGCAGGAGCCATTCTTTTGGCATAAAAGTTTCAAAAAAGAAAACTGTACTTCCCCTGTTTTTCTTATACCAAATGATCATTTTATCTTTTTTTTTAAAAAAGAAGTCATTCGTTGATTCACAACAAACTGTTTTATTTATTTTTTATAACTTTACATATTAACATCCTTGTTTCCTTATAGGAAACTACTATTTTTAGCCTACCCAAAAACACAATAACACTCCACCAAACACAACTATTGTTTGAATTTAATCTTGTTTATATGAAGCCTATTGAACGCGTCAAAGAAATAATCCAGTATTACGGCCTTTCCATTAGTGGTTTTGAAAAGAAAATCCACATGTCAAACAACTCCATTCAGACCGCCATTAAACGAACCGCAAGCCTTAAAGACGACACACTAATCAACATCTTAAAGGCATTCCCCGATATTTCACCCGAATGGCTCTTAATGGGTAATGGAAAAATGTTCCGAAAAGACAACCCCTACAACAACACTGATCCGAATGTTACAACAAACGAAAACAACAGCAACAACAACTATCCTTCACCTCATAACGATGTTAACTTCGACAGTATATCACTCAAAAATGCAGCATTACTCCCATTGATCTACGAAACGGCTTTTACCAAAATCAAATACAAAGCTTTTATCGCTTCGGATCATATTCTTGAAAAGTACCATGTTCCAACTTTTAAAGATGCTGATTTCTTAGTCGGTGTAAAAGGGAATGCCATGCTTCCCAAATACAATAGCGGCGATTTGATAGCCTGCAAAAGAATTCCGCTTGACAGTTTCCTGCAATGGAATCACATTTATATTATAAGCACCACACAAGGCATATTAATTAAAAGAGTTTTAGAAGGCAAAGATGATGATCACATTTTGGCCGTGTCCGAAAATCCGGAATTCCTTCCTTTTCAGTTACACAAGAAGGAAATCAATGCGATTGCTATCGCTGTAGGCGTTATTCATACCGAATAATCGTTTAAAGCAAAACAGTATAAAATAAAAAAGCCTCTCGATATGAGAGGCTTTTTTATTAGTTTTAAATACTTTACTATAGACCAATCTCCAATCAGATACACGTGAAGTAAACTCACTACCTCCCTCTAAATGGCACTTTAAACGTTCATCCGGATTCATCGTAAATCCTTTATAATAAACACCCAAGTGATCCGAATAAATGATATAAACGTAATACATCAAATAAAGACACAAAAAAAGCCTCTCGATATGAGAGGCTTCCTTTTTACTGGCGGTCTGGACGGGACTCGAACCCGTCTCGTCCCGAAGACGAGATGACCGGCATATTTCCTAACCTTGTAGCAATCGTTTAATCGAAGAGCGATTCAATTTCTTTAGACGTTTCTCTTCTATCAAGGCTTCTTTTTTAGTTTCAAATTCTTTACTATAGACCAATTTCCAATCAGATGCACGTGAAGTAAACTCACTACCCCCCTCTAAATGGCACTTCAAACGTTCATCCGGATCCATCGTAAATCCTTTATAATAAAACATCCAGGTGATTCGAATAAATGATATAAACGTAATACATCAAATAAAGATACAAAAAAAGCCTCTCGATATGAGAGGCTTCATTTTTACTGGCGGTCTGGACGGGACTCGAACCCGCGACCCCATGCGTGACAGGCATGTATTCTAACCAACTGAACTACCAAACCAGTGCTTTATTGCGGTTGCAAATATAGAACGTTTTTAATGATTTGCAAACATTTTTTAAAGAAAAAATCATGTTTTTTATAACTCCTTGAACACCAGTATTTACAATAACTGAGACTTATAAAATCAAAAAAGCCCTCCCGAATCTGAACACTCAGAAACATAGGAAAGCTTTTCATTGGTCTAACTACTAAACCTGGTACTTGCGTACCTAAACAACACAACTAATCTTAAATATTTTAAGAGGGCAAAAAAGCCTTTCTCTTCGAAAGGCTTCCTCTTTACTGGCGGTCTGGACGGGACTCGAACCCGCGACCCCATGCGTGACAGGCATGTATTCTAACCAACTGAACTACCAAACCAGTGCTTTATTGCGGTTGCAAATATACAACCCTTTTCCATTTCTCCAAACAAATTCTAAAAAAAATTTGTAATTTATTTCAGGTTTTTATCCAAACTTTTGTTTTTCAACGAGGTAGGTTGTCATAATTTTTTCAAATTTTTCGTCTACCGAAACCGGAACATACTTGATTTTATACTGCGTACAGGTATTTGCTACTTTTGTAAAGTAATCCTGAACCCGTTTTTCGTAGTCATTTTTAACATTTTCGGCAAAAAGATTAATCTGTTCACCGGTTTCAAGGTCTATAAATTTTCGCGGTGCGTTGTCAAAATCGAATCGGAACTCTGTTTTTTTATCGATTATATGAAACAATACTACTTTATGTTTATTGTGTTTTAGGTGTTGCAAGGCTTTAAACAAACGTTCGTCATCTTCTCCCTGAAACATATCCGTAAATAAAATCACCATCGATCGCCTATGAATCTTTTCTGCAATCTGATGTAAAAAGGTAATGGTATCGGTATTTTTGGACGATTTTGGCGCTTGTAAAACATTTTCCAGCACATTGAGTAACATCCGGTGATGACGTTCACTTCCTTTTTCCGGAGCGTAATATTCGTAGGTATCCGAATAAACACTTAATCCCACCGCGTCACGCTGCTTTTTAAGCAGGTTCATCAATACCGCGGAAGCCAGTACCGAAAATCCGATTTTATTCTCGTAAAACAGCTGTTCTTTCCCCAACTCCGGATAATGCATTGACGAGGAATTATCCAGAATCAAATGGCATCTAAGGTTGGTTTCTTCTTCATAACGTTTGGTATACAAACGATCGGTTTTGGCAAATAACTTCCAGTCGATGTGTCGGGTGCTTTCGCCGGGATTATAGACTTTATGCTCCGCAAATTCGGCCGAAAATCCATGAAACGGGCTTTTATGCATCCCGGAAATAAAGCCTTCCACGATCTGGTTGGCCAAAAGCTCCAGATGCTGAAAACTCGATATTTTTGCAATTTGATTGTCAATCTTCATACTTCCAAAGATAATGAGATAATTGAATGATTCCTGCATTTAAAAAAAATAACACCTGACAGGTTTTAAAAACGGGTCAGGTGTTACTAAAAATATAAAAAGCCCTGCAGAACAGAGCTTTTTATATCGAATAATCGGAATGATTATAATAATGCGTCGATTGCATCGCTATAGGTTTGCTTTGGAGCAACTCCTACCTGACGTCCCACTACTTCACCATTTTGGAAAACCAAAACTGTAGGAATGTTACGTACACCATATTTTGCTGCAAACTCCTGGTTAGCATCTACATCAACTTTTCCGATAACGGCTTTTCCTGCGTATTCCTCGCTCAATTGATCAATGATCGGAGCTACCATTCTACAAGGACCACACCATGCCGCCCAAAAGTCAACCAAAACCGGTTTGTCTGATTTCAATACTAACTCTTCAAAAGTAGCATCTGTTATTGCTTGTGCCATTTTATTTTCTTTTAGGATTTATTGCTACAAAAGTAGCTTTTTATTTTTATTATTTTATCGCCTTAAAATCAGTTTTCATTATGTTCGAATTGTTAAAATCGATTTCACATTTTTTTAGGAAATCCAGATCGGACGTTCGAAAATAAAATCCCAGTTTTTAATTCAGTCTGAAATTGAGTTGCATCTTTTCCAGTTCCTGTAGCAATTCGCCCGAAATATTCACTTTTAACTTCCTGCTTGGCATACTTAATTTGGTTACTACCCGGATTTCTTCTTTTTCTTCCGGGATATCCATTTCGGCATCTTCCGGAACCTCATCAGCAACAGCGTCATCTTCAACCACCGGTGGCGCTTCTACGACACGCTTCACTTTTTCAAGTTCCATCACTTCAAAAGTGACACTGTGATCGCCGCGGTTCATCTGGAAAATCTCCTGCAATTCGGCAATCAGGTTTTGCTGTAACTCCGTTATATTCATCTGGATGATCAGTTTTTTAGCAAAAGACGCCAATACATCTTGTAACGGTTTGATATCCAAAAACTGGATTCTCGGCTCCGTACGTTTGCCTTCTTTATTGACCCAACCTTCTTTGATATTGATTTTAAAATACATAAAGTAGTTCGCTACCAAAAAATGACGGTATTTCAGGTAATCTTCCCGGAACATCGAAAATCGGTAACTCTCATCATAGCCTTCGAGGTTAAAACTGGCAAATCCCATTCCGTTTTTGGCTACGCGGTGTTCTACCCCGGTTACAATTCCGCCAAAACTCAGGTTTTTCCCAACATGCTGTTCCATGTTTTTTAAAGTGTCCAGACTCGCATTACAGAAATATTTCACTTCAAATTTATAATCGTCCAGCGGATGGCCCGAAATATAAATCCCTACTACTTCTTTTTCCTTCGCCAGCTTTTCCATCGTACTCCATTCTTCACATGGTGGCACTACCGGTTCCGGAATCTGTACATCACTGGCTTCTCCAAAAAGACTTACCTGTGATGAGTTTTCATTTTCCTGAAATTTTGATCCATAGCGAATTGCTTTTTCCAAAAACGTCAGGTTATCACCATCCGTATGGAAATACTGCGCCCGGTGTGTCGCTCCAAAACAGTCGAATCCTCCGGCCAGCGCCAGGTTTTCAAATGCTTTTTTATTGGCTGCCCGTAAATCGATTCGTTTTGCCAGGTCGAATATCGATCGGTATTTACCGTCTTTCCGACAATCAACAATCGTGTTTACAGCACCGCCCCCAACACCTTTGATCGCTCCCATTCCGAAACGAACAGCATAGTCTTCGTTTACCGTAAATTTATAATACGATTCGTTTACATCCGGTCCCAATACCTCCAATCCCATTCGTTTACACTCTTCCATAAAGAAGGACACCTGTTTGATATCGTTCATGTTATTCGACAGTACCGCCGCCATATATTCGGCCGGGTAATGCGCTTTTAAATAGGCTGTCTGATACGCAATCCAGGCATAACAGGTGGAGTGGGATTTGTTAAAGGCGTAACTCGCAAATGCTTCCCAGTCTTTCCAGATCTTATCCAGTTTTACCGCGTCGTGTCCGTTGGCTACGGCCTGATCGATAAACTTGGATTTCATTTTATCCAGTACTTCTTTTTGTTTTTTACCCATCGCCTTACGCAATACGTCGGCATCACCTTTGGAGAAGTTCGCCAGTTTTTGCGACAGTAGCATTACCTGCTCCTGATATACCGTAATACCATAGGTTTCCCCTAAGTATTCTTCGCAGGCATCCAAATCGTATTCGATCGGTTCGTCTCCGTTTTTACGACGGATAAACGACGGGATATATTCCAACGGTCCGGGACGATACAAGGCATTCATCGCAATAAGGTCGGCAAAAACGGTTGGTTTTAGCTCCTTCATGTATTTCTGCATCCCGGGTGACTCGTACTGGAAGATTCCTACGGTTTCACCACGCTGGAACAGTTCGTATGTTTTTACATCGTCGATCGGGAAATTCTCCGGATCCAGTTCGGTTCCGGTTCGATATTTCACCAATTTTACGGTGTCTTTAATCAAAGTAAGGGTCTTCAGACCCAGGAAGTCCATCTTTAACAATCCGGCACTTTCGGCTACGGAGTTGTCAAACTGGGTTACATATAAATCAGAATCTTTTGCCGTGGTAACCGGTACGAAATTCGTGATATCGTCCGGCGTGATAATTACCCCACAGGCGTGAATCCCGGTATTTCGCAACGATCCTTCCAGTGTTTTGGCCTGCTGAATAGTTTCACCTGCCAGATCCGGTTCTTTTGCAATCGCGATAAGCTCTTTAACGCGGTCAAATTCTTCCGAGGATTTCAGGGCTTTTTTAACCTGATCTTCTTCTTCCGCCAGAAAACGCGCCAAATTCCATTTGGATGGCATCATTCCCGGAATCAGTTTGGCAATACGGTCGGCTTCAAATAACGGCAAATCCAATACCCTCGCCGTATCCCGGATCGCCGATTTGGTTGCCATTTTACCATAGGTAATGATCTGAGCCACCTGATTCGATCCGTATTTATTGATTACATATTCCATAACACGACCACGACCCTCGTCGTCGAAGTCGATATCGATATCGGGCATGGATACACGGTCGGGATTCAGGAAACGCTCAAAAAGGAGGTCGTATTTAATCGGGTCAATATTGGTAATTCCAAGACAATACGCTACCGCCGATCCCGCTGCCGATCCACGACCCGGGCCTACGGATACATCGAGGTTTCGGGCTTCGGCAATAAAATCCTGTACGATCAAAAAGTAACCCGGGTACCCCGTTTTTTCAATCGTTAATAATTCGAAATCCAGTCGTTCGCGGATGTCGTCGGTTATTTCATCGTAGCGTTTTGCCGCTCCGACATACGTCAGGTGACGTAAAAATTTATTTTCACCTCGTTTCCCACCATCTTCTTCGTCTTCGGCCACCTGGAATTCTTCCGGGATATCGAATTTTGGAAGTAGTACGTCACGATAAAGAGAATACGGTTCAATCTTATCGACAATCTCCTGAATCGAAACAATCGCTTCCGGCAGATCGGCGAAAAGCTTTTTCATTTCGTCTCCCGATTTGAAATAGTATTCCTGATTGGGCAAACCATAGCGATAACCGCGACCTCTACCAATTGGTGTGGCCTGTTTTTCCCCGTCTTTTACACAAAGTAAAATATCGTGGGCATTGGCATCTTCTTTCGCCGCATAATAGGTATTATTGGTTGCCACGAGTTTGATGTCGTGTTTTTTCGAAAATGAAATCAGGGTCTGGTTTACCCGGTTTTCATCTTCCTGATTGTGGCGCATCACCTCAATATAAAAATCAGCACCAAATTGTTCTTTCCACCAGATCAAAGCTTCTTCGGCCTGGTTTTCTCCAATATTTAAAATTTTACTCGGTACTTCTCCGTACAGGTTACCGGTTAAAACAATAATGTCTTCTTTGTATTGTTCGACAACCGTTTTGTCGATCCTTGGCACATAATAAAATCCACTGGTATAGGCTATCGACGACATTTTGGCCAGGTTGTGGTAGCCTTTTTTGTTTTTAGCCAGGAATACCACCTGATAACCGTTGTCTTTTTTGGTTTTATCTTTATGATTTTCGCAGATGTAGAATTCGCAACCTACAATCGGTTTTACTTCCGTTTCGGTTGGCTCTTCTCCTTTTTCTTCGGCTTCTTTATTTTTGGCTGCAGCTGCTTTGTTATGGTTTAAAACCGCACTTACAAACTGAAAAGCCCCCATCATATTTCCGGTATCGGTCATCGCGACAGCCGGCATTTTAAATTTTACAGCCTCTTTTACCAGGTCGTTAACCCCGATTGTTGACTGTAATACCGAAAATTGGGTATGATTGTGCAAATGGGCAAACGCCGCATCTTTAAGTTCTTTTTTGTCTTCTTCCGAAACGGTTTGACGGTTTTCCCCTTCCTGCTGTTGCAAACGTTTCCGAATCTCGTCGGAAGCGGCTTTCAGGTTGATATGCTTTAAACCTATCAGTTTGATTTCGCCCGGGTTGCTCTGACGGAAGTTAAAGAAGTACTCCGGATCAACATCCAGCTCTTCTTTAGTAAACACTTCACGTTTGATCAGCTCAAGGAAACAGCGTGTTGTTGCCTCTACGTCGGCAGTCGCATTGTGCGCTTCAGAAAAAGGTACTCCGAAAAGGTATTGGTGCAACTCCGTTAGCGTAGGCAGTTTGTATCGTCCTCCTCTACCTCCGGGCAATTTTAGCAATTCGGCGGTCACTTCGGTACAGGTATCGAGAATCGGCATTTGCGCCATATCACTTCCCACGTTCATTCGATGGAATTCACATCCCATAATGTTTACGTCGAAACCAATATTCTGACCTACAATATATTTGGCTTTTGACAGCGCAATATTAAATTTTTCGAGCACTTCCATCAGTGCCACGCCTTGTTCCATGGCTAACTCGGTCGAGATACCGTGAATCCGTTCGGCGTCATACGGGATATTAAACCCTTCGGGCTTTACCAGATAGTCCTGATGTTCGACCAGGTTCCCCATTTCATCGTGCAGCTGCCACGCAATCTGGATACAACGCGGCCAGTTGTCGGTATCGGTAATGGGTGCCGACCAGCTTCGCGGTAAACCAGTTGTTTCGGTATCAAATATCAAGTACATAGCTAAAAATCAGTATTTTAAAATCTGAAGTATTTTAAAAAAAGTAATTTTCAAATGTACTGCTTTTTAGAGAAAGAATATAGCAGAATTTGTTAACAGCCGTTAACTACCCCATACGCGGTTTTTAAACAGATCGAAGGTTTGTTTTAGATGACTATTGAGTAATAATAAGACTACTAAAAACAAAAGTCCATATCCGATTACGGTAAAAATTTCCATATCCGACAGTAATACCGATTGTTTGGAAACCGCCTGGATCAACTGTTGCACCGCTAATTTATAAGCTTCGTCTGCAGTAAATCCTTTTGCCAGAAAACTTTGGGTCAGTTTTGCCAATCGCTCGCCAGTTTCGGGACTTTCGGACAATACAAACTGGCGGAGTTTTGTAAAATGCGATCGCTGCAAAAACACCTGAGCATTTTGCAGGATACAAAAACCGATCGTACTTCCCCAAAAACGACCACTTACGCCAACCGTACCGGAAAAAGGCGCATAATGTGTCGGAACCGATGATACCGTAAACAACACCAACGGTACAAACAAAACACCAACCGCCACACCTTGTAACACATACGGAATAAGAATATCCGATAGCGCGACATCGGGCACAAATAAAAAGGTAAACCAAAAATGATAGATCGCAAAAATCAGAAACCCAAGGCTAAAAATAAGCCGTGTTGCAACACCTTTTGCCAGGAAAATGCCCGCCAAAACCATTCCGATCACATTTCCGATCACATTAAGGTATTGTACCTGTGCCACACGCGATGGCTCCCAGTTCCAAACGGTAAACATCGCACTATGACAAATGGTAAGCGTTGCTCGGGCAATATAAAAAATCACAAAAAGAAAAAAACCGGTTCGAAGGTTCGCATACCGAAACACATTCATATCGAAACAAGGTCTTTTTACCAATTGTTGTCGGATCACAAACAATCCGCCGGTTATTAAAGTTATGATCAATGACAGAATGATTTGCGGCGAATCAAACCAGTATTTCCGTTCTCCGTAAATAAAGAAAAACGATCCGCATAAAATAGCCGTCAGCACCAGGATATAACTCGCCCAGTCAACCTGGTACAACGGGATTTTTTTATGAAAACGATTATTGTTAAACGTCAGCATAACCAAAGCCACACAAAGCACCTGAAATATAGCCGAACCATAGGCCATATAGGTCCAGTCGTAGTTTTCGAGTAACCAGACCGCTATATTCATAATAAAAGGCGATGCCAGCAACAAGGCTCCATAATTACAGCTAAACCCTATGATTACTGCATTTTTGGATTTAAACCGGGTGATCAGCAATTGGCGTAACGGAATCCACGGTAAAGCCATTAATACCCCTTCGACCATCCGAAGCATGATAAACACGGAATAATTATCCGTATAAGCCGACAAGATAAACGTGATTGCCGCCAGACTGTAAATCGTTACAAAATACTTTTTGGTCGGAAAAAATTTAAACAGTCGGCTTTCGATCATAATCGTAGCCAGAAAGGTTCCGTAGGTTACACATAGCGAAAACTGCAGATCTTCCACATCCACATCCAAAAAACTGGCTGAATAGGTCACATTCGCGGTATAAACCCCTAACAATACCATAGAATGCAACATACACAGAATCAGGATCAGGACAATCGCCCAATTGGGAACCCAGGGCTTAAAAACACTATTTTGCGACATCGCCTATTGGTGTTCGGCTATTACAATCACATTCATCCCCGCCCGTAAAAACTGGGTTTGATCATCGGTTTCAGCCAGTTTGATCCGAACCGGAATCCGCTGTTCGATTTTTACGAAGTTACCCGTCGCATTGTCCGGCGGCAATAAGGAAAAACGCGCACCACTGGCCGGTGATAACGATTCCACTGTTCCGCGGAAAACACGACCATGCACCGCATCGGCTTTTAACTCCACTTCCTGACCAATCGTAAGGTATTGCAATTGCGTTTCTTTAAAGTTTGCCGTTACCCATTTTTCCTTACTAACAATCGAGACTAACGTTTGCCCTTCTTTGACCATCTGTCCCGGTTGTATCGTTTTCCTACCCACCCAACCGTCATACGGGGCCGTTATTACAGTATACGACAGGAAAAGTGAAGCATTGTCTGCCATTGCCTGATTGGACTGTACCACAGCTTCTGCCGTTGGTAATTTCGACCGGGTTTCCGTCGTATTTAAAGCTGTTGTCCGGATGGTTTTTTGAATTTCGTTATAATGTGCTTTTGCCGTTTCGTAAGCCGCTTTTACCTGTTCCAATTGTTGTTCGGTTGCGGCTTCTTCCTTTAACAAGGCCTTATATCGCTGGTAATCCTGTCCGGTTTTCCAGACTTCTGTCCGCGCAGCTTCGAGTTGCGCTTCCTGTTCGGCGGTTTTATTCGACACGGTGGCCACGCTGTTTTCGATTACTTTTATATCCTGACGTGCATGGTCAACATCAGCCAGTGCACGGTCAAGATGGGATTTGTATTCCCTGTTGTCAATTACAATCAGCGTATCCCCTTTATGGACAAACTGATTTTCGTCGTAGCGCACTTCCTGTACAAAACCAGTAACCCGCGCCATAACCGGTGTAACATATTGATCAACCTGCGCATCGTTGGTTTCTTCGTGGTTGTTATAAAAAATCAGGAACCAGATCCCCAGAACGATTCCGCAAAAAACGATGCAACCGGCTATTACGGTGATCAATGTATGAAAAGAACGATGTGCCCCTGGCGCCTTTTGTGTTCCCATCTTGTAAAAATTGAATTAAAATATTGAGTTGGACTAATTAGTGGAGTCGGTCGGCCGTATGCAGTAGCTCGTAGTACTTCATTGCGGCCTCTATTTTGGTCGCCGTGTTTTTATACCGGGCTTCCAGCAATGCATTATCGGCATCGATCATTTCGGTGATCAAAACCAATTGATTCAGGTATTTTAACTTGACAATCCGGTAGTTTTCGACTGCCAGGGCTAAGGCTTTTTCCGTTACCGGAATCCGCGCAAGGCCTTCCTGATATTGCGTATAATCGGCAAAAATTTTATCCTCGACGGCATCTTTTACAATACCGGCTTCCATTTTCCGGCGCTCCCATTGCCGATCAGCGATACGGGATTTTGCTTTGTTTTTATGTAAAGTGGAAAGATTAAACGTGGCTTCGATTCCAACTTGTCCCAACGAATAGAGATACGGATCCGGCGGAAAAAACATATAGTTCGGATATTTAAAACTGTAATTTCCAAATAAACTGATTACCGGATAGTAGTTGGATTTCACCACTTTTTTCTCCAGACTTCCGATTTCGACTTCCTTTTGGGCCATTTTGATCTCTTCATTGTCCAAAGCGGCTTTTAAAAAGTAATCGTAACTTTCGATATGCTGTAATCCCGAAAGCAACTGTGTCGTATCGGGCTCTATATTTTGTTCTTCCGGAAGTTGCATTATGGTTTTCAGCTCGTGTAAGGCTATCGCAATATTCTTGCGGTTCGTGAGCGCATCCAGTTCCCGATCGGATAATTGTAATTCGGCACGCAAGACCTCATTTTTGGTTACCGTACCGTGTTTTTTAAATGATTGCACTTCTTTTAAACGCTCCTGTTCCTCTTTGATACTTTCGGCAATTATTTCCTGAAGTGCCATCATTTTATAAATCCCTAAAAACGAAGCCACCACCTGTAACTTTACATCATTGGTCGTTTTTTCGGATTTTAAAGCCATCAACTCCGATTCTTTTTCGGCAATTTTTACGGTGTGGTTGATTTTATTTCCGGCATATAACGGCATTCGGAAAGCTGCCGACACGTCGTAAATTTCCGGGATGGTTTTAGTGACCTGTTTTCCCTGAAGAAAGCCGCTTTGAAACTCCGTCAGATTGGTAATTCTGGAATACAGGGAATGCAATTCCACTTCGGGTAACCGGAGTTCTTTTTTGGTTTTTACCATTTCGCCGGAAATCTGTTCGTCGATATGAGCTTTTTGAATAAACCGGTTGTTTTTTTCGGCCATTTGCCAGGCCTCGTGTAGCTTTAACCGGGTAATTTGTTGAGCGTTTATCGTTGCTGTGCCCGAAAGCAGCAAAATGATAGTGAGCAGGTTGCCTGAAATGCTCTTCTTTTTGTGGTTTAAAAAAACCAGCGTGTTGCGATGCATAAGTCCATCAATAAATATGAGGCAAAGTTGGCGTGTTTTTATCGAGTGTTAAAATCTTAAAAAGCCAAATATTTATTCATTTCAGACATTTGTAATTCATAAAAAAAACCACCTCGAAAGGTGGCTTTGTTTATTTTTTATTTCGATTTAGTAAATCGGAATTCTGTAGAATACTCCTTTTTGATAATTTACGATACTGTCGTTATCGTTTTTCGCATTAAATTTAAAGCTTCCGGTAATTGTTCCGTCTTCGATGCTTTCAATTTTGATTTCTCCATCACTTCCCTGAACGTTAACTACTCGGAATTTTGCCTGATTATCACCACCTACAATAGTAACGATATCGCCCGGTACATATCCGGTACCTCTTAAGTGAATCGCCAGCGTACTAACCGCTCCGGCTGTAGTTTGAATCGCAACCTGTAATCCGGTTCCGGATCCGCCTGATGTAAAAGCCGAAGTTGTATTGGTATATCCAGTTCCTCCGTTTTCTAAAGCAATTTTACTTGCCGGTCCGCTAAAAACTCCTGTTGTATAAATATCCTCCATTCCGTTCATAGTCGAAATAAAGCTAGCTCTGTTATTTTGGTTTGTCGTTCCTAACGGATACGTTCCGTTTTGAAAAGAAGATGTTCTTAAAATCACCTGCTCATCTACCGTGATCCCTTCGATTGTAACCGATCCATCAGCACCAATAGTAGCATGTGCATCAGCAGCTCTCCATAAACCATAGTTCTTTTCACCCTGAAGAGACGGATCATTAAACTGCACATTCTCCTCACAAGAAGTGAATGCTGCCATAAGAACTACAAGAGAAAGTATTTTTTTCATTTTAAAATCAAATTAATATTTGGGTTCTTTTATTTCTACAAAAATAGTTTTTTATAGATAATAAGCTAATAAAATCATAAAAAATCACAAAAACACCTAAGTTATCTTGTTTTCAAAACGATAGCTCCCGTTTTCTTCCCGTCAGAACCTTAGGATTTTATGTATTTTGTATTCGTTTGTATTTAAAAGTTTTATATATTTGCACCCTTATTTAACAGAGGTCGTGTACCTCAAAATTTAATCACAAGATTATGTCAGTAAAAATTAGATTACAAAGACATGGTAAAAAAGGGAAACCTTTTTACTGGATTGTTGCAGCTGATGCTCGCGCAAAAAGAGATGGTAAATTCCTAGAAAAAATCGGAACTTACAATCCAAACACTAACCCAGCTACTATCGACTTAAACCTTGACAGTGCTGTACAATGGTTACACAACGGTGCTCAGCCAACTGACACTGCAAGAGCTATCCTTTCTTACAAAGGTGCTTTATTAAAACACCACCTAGACGGAGGTGTTCGTAAAGGTGCTTTGACTCAAGAGCAAGCTGACGCTAAATTAGCTGCTTGGTTAGACGAGAAAGCTTCTAAAGTTGACGCTAAAAAAGACGGTTTAAGCAAAGCTCAGGCTGATGCTAAAGCGAAAGCTTTAAAAGCGGAGCAGGAAGTAAACGCTAAGCGTTTGGCTGCTGCTGAAGAAGCTGCTAAAGCTGCTGAGGCTGCTGCTACTGAAGAAGCTGCTGCTGAAGAAGTTGCTGAAGAGGCTCCTGCTGTTGAAGAAAACAACGAAGAAACTCAAGCTTAATTTACCCGGCGATTCTATGCGTAAAGAAGAATGCTTCTATTTAGGTAAAATCGCTAAAAAATTCAGCTTTAAAGGGGAAGTCCTGGCTTATTTAGACACGGACGAACCGGAAATGTACGAAGAATTGGAATCAGTGTTTGTTGAATTCAACAATAATCTGGTTCCTTTTTTTATTGAAAGCTGTTCGCTACACAAAAACGATTTTCTTAGAATTCGTTTTGAAGATGTAGCTAGTGAAGAAGAAGCCGACAAATTGCTTGGCTGTGCTTTATACCTACCTTTAAGTGCCTTACCAAAACTGGAAGGCAATAAATTTTATTTCCACGAAGTAATTGGCTTCGATGTGGAAGATACCCGTTTAGGGATTATCGGAAAAATTGTTTCCATTAACGACAGTTCTGCTCAACCTTTGTTTGAAATCGAACATAACGGAATCGAGATTTTAGTTCCGATGATTGACGATTTTATCGTTGCGATAGACCGAGCCAACAAAAAAGTGGTATTAAATACCCCGGAAGGTCTGGTCGATCTCTACCTGAACAATTAATAAACTTATGTTTCAGTTTAAGCAATTTACCATAGCACAGGACCGCTGCGCGATGAAAGTAGGCACCGACGGCGTTTTATTAGGCGCCTGGACGCCGCTTGACCATCATCCGTATAGCGTTTTGGACATTGGCGCCGGAACCGGCTTAATTGCATTAATGCTAGCACAACGCAGTACCGCCGAACAGGTTGACGCACTGGAAATTGACGAGGAAGCCTACGAACAGGCGGTCGAAAACTTCGAAAACAGTCCATGGAACGATCGTTTGTTTTGCTATCATGCCGCTTTGGATGAATTCGCAGAAGAAATCGAAGACGAATACGACCTGATTGTTTCCAATCCGCCTTTTTATACCGATACCTACTATTCCCAAAACGAACAACGGGATCTGGCCCGGTTTGAAGATGCTATGCCATTTGAAGATCTGGTTGAAGCTGCCTCTGTTTTACTATCGGATCATGGTGTTTTTGCCGTGATCATTCCGTTTAAAGAAGAAGAACGTTTTATCGGACTGGCTCAGGAATGCGAATTGTTTCCTTTTAAAATCACGCGAGTTAAAGGCACACCTACAACCGAAATCAAGCGAAGTCTGATCGCTTTTTCCCGAAATCCGGAAAATCAACCGGAAACGGACGAACTTATTATTGAAGTCGCCCGTCATCAATACACTCCGGAATACACCGCACTGACAAAGGATTTTTATCTGAAGTTATAAAACATCTTTTTCATCTTTCTTCCACCTGATTATTTGTTGTATTTATAACAAAATGTATCTGCTTTGACTATTTTACTGTTTTTTAAATTTTTCCCATTTTCAAAACAAAAATATTTTTAAATCAGTGGATTGAAACGTCTAAAATTTAGGACAATTCGATATTATAGCGTTCTATAGTGTTGAAAAGTTGATTTTGTTTGCTTACTTTTGTGAACCAAAATTTATAAACAATGAAACCAGACTTATTTCAAGCTCCTGATTATTACCTATTAGACGATTTATTATCAGACGAACATAAATTAGTACGTGATGCTGCCCGTGCCTGGGTAAAACGTGACGTATCTCCAATTATCGAAGAATATGCTCAAAAGGCAGAATTCCCAAAACAAATCATCAACGGTTTGGCAGAAATCGGTGGTTTCGGTCCTTATATTCCTGTAGAATATGGTGGTGCCGGATTGGATCAAATCTCTTACGGTTTAATCATGCAGGAAATTGAAAGAGGTGATTCTGGTGTACGTTCTACTTCTTCTGTACAATCTTCATTGGTAATGTATCCAATCTGGAAATACGGTAACGAAGAGCAACGTATGAAATACCTTCCGAAATTAGCTACCGGAGAATTTATCGGTTGTTTCGGATTAACAGAGCCGGATTACGGTTCAAACCCGGGTGGTTTAGTGACCAACTTTAAAGATATGGGAGATCACTATTTACTAAACGGTGCTAAAATGTGGATCTCTAATGCCCCATTTGCCGATATCGCTGTGGTTTGGGCTAAAAATGAAGAAGGAAGAATCCACGGATTGATCGTTGAAAGAGGTATGGAAGGTTTTTCAACTCCTGAAACGCACAATAAATGGTCACTACGTGCTTCGGCTACCGGTGAATTGATTTTCGACAACGTAAAAGTTCCAAAAGAAAACTTATTACCAAACAAATCCGGATTAGGAGCTCCACTAGGATGTCTTGACTCGGCACGTTACGGAATCGCATGGGGTGCTATCGGTGCTGCTATGGACTGTTACGATACCGCTTTACGTTATTCACAAGAGCGTATCCAGTTTGACAAACCAATCGGAGCGACACAATTGCAACAAAAGAAATTAGCTGAAATGATCACTGAAATCACTAAGGCTCAGTTATTAACCTGGAGATTAGGTGTATTGCGTAACGAAGGAAGAGCGACATCGGCTCAGATTTCAATGGCAAAACGTAACAACGTAGATATGGCTTTAACCATTGCCCGTGATGCGCGCCAGATGTTAGGTGGTATGGGAATCACAGGAGAATACTCCATCATGCGTCACATGATGAACTTAGAATCGGTTGTAACTTACGAAGGTACACACGACATTCACTTATTGATCACAGGTATGGATGTAACCGGATTAAACGCATTCAAATAGGATTCAAAATCCCTATATATTTAAAAGAGCTTGTAACAAAGCTCTTTTTTTATGATAAAAAACAAACTATTATAAAACCTATTGATCGCTTTATACGTAAATCAATGTTAAAAGCTATTCGCATAACCGTTAGCTTGTTTATTTTTGTACTAAACTTTTACAAATGAATATACAATCCATCAATAAAAAAATTCAACCTCAAAAGGATATCCTTTTAAGCCATCCTTTATACAGTCAGATTCAAAATATAGACGACCTGCATTGTTTTCTTGAAGGACATGTGTATGCCGTTTGGGATTTTATGTCGTTACTAAAAGCATTACAATCCAAACTAACCTGTACGACTACCCCATGGTTTGCTACTAAAAATCCGGAAACCCGCTATTTGATCAATGAGATAGTACTTGCGGAAGAATCCGATATTTCATTGGACGGAAAACGACTGAGTCATTTCGAAATGTATATCGATGCGATGAACGATTGTCACGCCAATACAACAACGGTATACGAATTTCTGGATAACGTCGTGAACACTCAGAATATTTTTGTGTCGATCAAACAAAGTAATTTACATCCCAATATCAAGGCTTTCCTTGACTTCACCTTCCGTGTAATCGAACAGGGAAAACCGCATGAAATTGCTGCGGCTTTTACCTTTGGTCGCGAAGATCTGATTCCGGGTATGTTTACCGCTATCCTAAAACATTTTCAGGAGAATTTCCCGGCTACCGATCTTTCCAAACTGATCTATTATTTCGAACGTCATATCGAATTAGACGCCGATGATCACGGTCCGATGGCGATGCAGATGATCAGCGAACTTTGCGGTGACGATTCCGAGAAATGGAGCGAAGTAGAAAGTGTTTCCATATTGGCACTGGAAAAACGCATCGGATTATGGAATGCCATTGAAGAAAATATCCGCCAGAAAAACCTGGCAACCACATAAAACAAAAAACATCCTTTTCAGGATGTTTTTTTATTTGGATTTCCATATAAAACCGTCAAGGATATAATGCGTGAATTGCGGTACAACCAACAGTGGTACCACAAGAAAATGCAATGCGGTAAGATCGAATCGGGCAGCCGAAAAATGTTCCTGCCAGACCGCTATTTCCCAAAGGTATTCTTCGGCAAAAGCAATACTCAGCAAAATACCGATATACAATGCTATCTTTTTATAATTTTTAAATCCCTGCAATATTCCGGTACTACTTTCACTTTTGGATTCAATTTCCTTTAAATACACTAATGCCATATACGGTATTCCATGCGAAACGACGTTTAACGCTGTGAAAATCAAATCATTATTAAAATACACAATCCCGAAATACCAGGATAGTGTTGTTCCGACGATCACAGTGTTCTTCGGAACATTAAAGTAACGCTCTTTTACAACTTTATAAACCGTTCGTACGACATAGGCAACAAGTACCAAAACATAGCCCAACTTTAGTATTTCCAACAACGTAGCATTCTGAAACTGCAAAAACTCCTGTGGCATAAACCAGTTAAAATTTCGCGATGGCGATAAAAACCAATACAACATCGGATATCCGGTAGCTGTATAAATCACCAGACTGTCGAAATAGCGACTGTACTTTTCCCTGACTTCGTTTCTGGAATACAATCGCATAAAACCATATTGCTGCCGGATAAAATGAAACACGGCAACATAGGCCAATACCGACCAGAAAAAGGCCTCCCCAAAGGAAAACAAAACTATCCCTATTACCAGGCAGAGTATCGGTAATCCGATTAATAATTTTTTTCGCTTTTGAAATTCGGAGGCGACAAAATAGGTTTTAAACAAGGTGGCATAAACATGCGCCACATCGATAAATACGATCAGGAACAGCCAGGTATAAAACGAATAGTGACTTTCTGCCCAAAGGATTTCTTTCTGAAAAAACACAATCACCGCCAGTACCAAAAAGGGTGGTAATAGGATAAACAGACTATCCGATTTAGCTTTATGAATCCAGGGTTGCATCATGTATCATTTTATTAACCGCATTAATCCCCTGATGAAACGCTTCTTCAAAAATAGAAATTCCGGCCAGATCCGAATGGGCAAAATAAATTCTGTTACCAATAGATTGTTTGGCCTGTTCCTTTTCTTTTCCGAATAAAAATCCGGGAACAGGACTAATCATTCCATGTCCCAAAAGATGGATATCAATCGTTTCAACATATTGCTCTATATTCGGATGGGCTTTGCTCAAATCGGAAAGCACCTGCCGTTTCCAATATTCCTTATCCTGTTTATATAGCTCTCTTCGGCTTTGCGGTATGTTTTCCGACGAAAAGCTATGATAATACGTAATCACTTTTTTAGGTTGTAGTTGCTGTAACGATTGGTGTTGATCATAAATATAACCCAATCCTTTGGCATCGTATATAACATTATCCCAACACAGCGGATAACTCTGGTTATCGAATAATTCCGTCACCGTTACCGTAGCCAGCATCCAGGGCGCATAATGGAATGCTTTTGCGATTTCTTTCCGTCCGCCAAGCAAATACTGATTGACAAATTGTGGTGTGGCCAGAATTACCCGATCGGCAACAATGGTAACCGATTCCTGCTTTTCACTATCGAATGCGGCAACCGCTACGGAATCGTTTTTAATTTCGACCTGATACACCAAATGCTTTTTTAATGTTTTCCGGTTTGTATATTTTTTAAAATGCGAGGCAAGTCTTGCATTTCCTTCCGCCCAGGTTAGTACGTTTTCTTTTTTATCGGATGTCGCATCGTGCTTCCTGCCACAGAAATAATGAATCCCCGCCCAGGCCGAAACATAGGCTATCCCCAAACCGTAATCGTCCCGACAACAATAGTCAATATAATTTTGTAAAGCCTCCGCAGTAAATCCGTTGCGATCCATCCATTCCTGCATGGTAATCGTATCTAACAGTCGCGTCTCACTATCTGTTGAAGACAACACCAACGGGATATCAAACAGATAAGCTCCATCCTGACCTTTTGCCTTTCTAAAAAACTCCATCTTATCAAAAAAACCACGGAACTGTTCTTCTTCCGCAGGGGTAGCTCCCAACCGCGGCACAAGCCCTTCCTGCCAGCTATTTTTATAATACAGTCGTTCCTGAGGCGAAAACGTAAGCTGTTCCTCATCGAATACCGGTAAGCCTTTGGCATCGTATCCGGTGATTATTTTGGTTTCTTCCAGAAATTGCAGCAGTTCTTTATCCTGCAAATTGGGTAACGGAAGATAGTGTGCTCCCAACGGGTATTTCGAATAGCGGTTTTCGCCATTGGAGGAATTCCCGCCCAAATGGTCTTCCATCTCAACCAATAAAAAATCGGTTATTCCCTTTTTATGGAGTTGTCGTGCCGCACTAAGGCCGGCAATTCCGCCGCCTACAATCAGATACGGAACACGAATTTCCCGAACCGGTTTCGGAAAGTTTTTAGCCCAAAGTCGATGTCCCAAAATATGGTTCGTTCCGGTGAGTCGCAACAACAGTCCGCTGGCTTTCTGCTTACAGGATTGCACTAATGGAATCAATAGTAATGAAGCCGCGATTCCTTTTAAAAAGGTACGTCTTGACTTATAATTTTCCCCACTCTTCATCGAAATAGCGCACTAAGATCTGATTATCCAAACGATTTATTTCCACTGTATTGGCAACCATATCTTTGGAAAAAAAATTGAGTTTATCAAACTGATAATTGTAAAAACGTAATCCATCCGCTTTCCGGTTTACAGCCGAAAACGCTGCCGACGGATTAAGCGCTGCAATTGTATAGCCCCATTCTCCAAACGAGGGTACGTAGGCATGATAGGCATCGACTTGCGGAAAAACTTCATTTATGGTCTTATTGATACACCAAAAAGACTTTGGCGCAAAATAAGGCGATGTTGTCTGAACCACTATAAAAGCATCCGGACTTAAAATATGATGTAAGGATCTGTAAAAATTCAGGGAGTATAGTTTTCCCAAACTGTAATTGGACGGATCCGGGAAATCGATAATAGCCACATCAAATTTTTCCGGACAGTTTTTAGCCCAGATATAAGCATCCTGATTGATCACTTTTACTTTTGGATCGGTCAGGGAATTTTTATTAAATCCGGTTAGAATCGTATTGGTTTTAAACAGTTTTGTCATTCCTTCATCCAAATCGACCAACGTAATACTCTTTACCTCTTTGTATTTCAGGATTTCCCTAACGGCCAACCCATCACCTCCCCCTAACACCAACACATGGTCGACCTTTTTGGCAGCGGCCATTACCGGATGTACCAAAGCTTCGTGATACCGGTATTCGTCGGCTGAACTAAACTGAAGGTTGTTGTTTAGGTATAAACGGTAATCACTTTTATTATGCGTCAACACAATTCGTTGGTAGGGTGTGGAACTCGTATATACAATATTTTCGCCGTACAATTTCCCTTCGGAAAAAGACAGAATAGCTTCCGAAAAGACAAAAACAACCAACAAAAGGAAAAACGAGGCTATCGCTTTTGCTTTTAAAACAAACGGACGGTTTAATTCTTTTTTAAGCAGAAAACACAAACCAATCGCAATCGCAATATTGATCATTCCAAAAAACAAAGAGGTTCGCATAACACCCAACTGTGGAACCAAAACCAACGGAAACAATATAGAAGCCAATAAAGCACCTATATAATCAAAGGTAAATACATTGGACACCAGATCGCGGAAAGCCACCCGATCTTTCAGTATATTCATTAGCAACGGAATTTCCAGACCAACCAGACATCCGGTTGTAAATACAAGCAGATACAGGATAAACTGAAAATAATCGACACTTTCGAATAACAGAAACAGAACGACCGAACTTAAACCACCTACAAGACCTACCAAAATCTCAATTTCAACAAAGGTGTTTAACAGGTTTTTGGTAATGAATTTTGAGAAATACGATCCCACTCCCATTGAAAATAGGTATACACCAATGATCAATGAGAATTGTTTAACGGAATCTCCTAACAGGTAACTTGCCAGTGTTCCGGCTACCAGTTCGTATACTAATCCACAGGTAGCAATTGTAAAAACGGCGATAAGCAATAAAAATTCAAATCGGAGGAATTTTTTACCCATGAATCGCTGCGCTTACTATCATTGAAATTCCGATAATAAATGCCGCCAGCACAATTGCTACCGCCACATTATTTTTTTCGGAAATTTCTTTCCATGTATTTTCGGGTGTTAATTTTTCGATTACAAAATAAGCCCCTAACAAGATCAGCAATCCCAACACGGAAAAGACCAAGGAGTTTAAAATGAGTTTTGTACTGATAAAATCCATATTTTTTATTTTTTGATTATTTATGATAAAAACGTCCGATATGTGCTCTTGATCCCGATGTCGAACTACCGTATTTTTCGACGGTGGTACAATCGCAGATCCGGTTACCTCCGATTACAAATTGCAGGTATACCAGATAGATGATCACACCTAACAATAGCGCCCATTTATGTTGCCAGACATAGGTTTGTACTTTATTTTTCATACTATTATTCATAAGGAGTATACGGACTATCGCTCCATCGTTTTGTTTCGTTATACAGCTCTCCAAAGTAGGTAATTAATACAATCACGGCCATAATAATAACCAACATCCAAATATTCCAATAGGAGGCTTTATTCCAGGTTGCCGTTACTTTCATACCGGTATTATTCATATCTTCCGGAGCTTTTACAACAGTAATCGCCAGGTGGTATTTTCCGGCACCTATACCGCAGATACTGAAATCATCCGATTGATCGCCTTCAGTCCAGCTTTCTCCTTCCGAATAACCGTGATAATATTCGACATCTTTATTCGCATATAGCTCTTCATTTGTGTCTTCATTTACCAGTGCGACCTGTGCATTGGCCCACGAATTATCTACTCCGGAATGCAGTGAAATTGTGAGTGGCGATGCGCCCCCTTTAAGTGTAAATGCAGGAGAAACATATTCTTTGTCACTGTATTCACTAAAAGAAATGTCATTACTAAAAACAACTTCTTCATTTTTATTGTTGTATACATACAAATGCGTCAGTAAAATCAATAAGGTTACCGAACACAATATCAAAGCCAGTTGTCGGACATTAAAAAAATAGGGTTGCACCAATCCGATTCCAATTCGGTTGGGCAATTCTGCCGTAGGCTTAAAAATACGTTTTACCTGATTCTTTGAAATATGTTCACCAAAAAAAACCGTCCGTTCTTCTTTTTCTAACCTTTCAAAAGAGATCATATACGGTGGCGCGATAAGTTCAGCCATGGTTACCAGTCCAGTTGGTAGACTCACATCAAAAAAACCAGCCGCTGCGGCGATTCTCGGTCTTGCAATATCATACAGCTTAAAAACCTTATCGTTATAATCGATTATTTTGGGATGGCCTTTTACAAAATCATCCGGAATTTCCCGTAACAAAATCCAGTGTCCGTTCGCTTCCGATAAATACAAAAACTTAGCTGTCGCCGAAGCAAGAATATATTCCCTCCAATAGTAATCGACCTGATAATTTTTGATAACGACTCCGGTAATGGTATATTCCTCACCTTCCAGCGTTCCTTTTAGTCCCGGTGTAAGGCAACCGATCTCTTTGTCGTATTTGTATTTGTCTTTAAATGTAAAGTCGCCGGTTTCGGTTGCTCTATAAATACTAAAACAATTGGGGCAGACAAATTGTTTCACCGGAAACGGCACTTCAATATCTGTAGAGGTATTACACTGATAGCACGTAATGTTCATTCCTTATCTGTTAATTTCGAAATTATTAATAACGTCCGCCTGAAAATAGGCAATATATTCATTTGCCATGTTTTTCACTTTTGCCGAATTGTCCTGAAGGTAATTACACAAATAAATATCCATGGTCAGCTGGTTGTATTCCGGCCAGGTATGAATACAGATATGGGATTCTTTTAAACAAACGGCAATCGTAAAACTGCTATTGTCAAAAGTGTGTGTTACCATACCTACTTTTTCGAGTTGGTATTTTTCCAGTATCGTTTCGGTAAAAATAATAAAATCTTCTGCTGTGATGAGTTTATTACTGTCCGAAACAGCAAGTGTTAGAAGTTGGTGTAATCCGGGAGAATATGAAGTTTGTATCATTAATATACCCTATCAGGGAAATTTATCGCGTGTAGTGATTATACGGCAGACTTTCCAAAATGTTACAAAAAAAGCGAAGAAAAATCTTCGCTTTATTATTTATTCCGGAGCCAATTCCAGTTGTAGCCCGTCTATTGCTTCCGTGATGTGAATCTGACATCCAAGCCTGCTGTTATCTTTTACGTTAAAAGCTTCCGATAACATCGCTTCTTCATCATCGTTCATTTCCGGCAGGCCCACATCGTTAAGTATATAACACTGGCAGGATGCGCACATGGCCATTCCGCCGCAAATACCAATGGTTCCTTCCGGCGCCAGTTCGTAGGCGCGCACCAGTTCCATGATATTCATATTCATATCCGTGGGCGCCTGTACCTCATGAACCGCTCCTTCACGGTCTGTAATGATTATCGTTACATCCTGAGACATGGTTATTCAATTGATTTTACAACCGCTTTTTCGGCCTCCTTACGAGTACCGTCAAAACCGTCGACACCACTCACAGTGGTATATTTTAATACGTATTTTTTACCCGGATTCAGTCTGTTATAAACACTCTGACACATTAAAGTAGCTTCGTGGAAACCACATAAAATCAGTTTTAATTTACCCGGATAGGTATTGATATCGCCAATGGCATAAATTCCTTCGATATTGGTCTGATAATCCAGCGCATTGTTTACTTTAATCGCATTTTTCTCGATTTCAAGTCCCCAGTTGGCAATAGCGCCCAATTTTGGTGTCAATCCGAATAACGGGATAAAATAGTCGGTTTCTACATTCATACGTGCGCCATTGATTTCGATATCCACCGATTCAATACGTTCGGATCCTTTAAAACCAACAACTTCGGCAGGAGTGATCAAACGAATTTTTCCTGTTTTTTTCAATTCCTGAACTTTTTCAACCGAGTCCAAAGCACCACGAAATTCGTTTCGACGGTGTACCAAAGTTACTTCCGAGGCTACATTTGCCAAAAAGATACTCCAGTCCAAAGCCGAATCTCCACCGCCGGAGATCACTACTTTTTTATTGCGGAATTTTTCAGGATCTTTTACAAAATACTCCACTCCTTTATCTTCCTGTTCGTAGAATTCCAAATCTTTCAGGATTGGTTTTCTCGGTTCAAAACTGCCCAATCCACCGGCAATAGCCACCGCTTTTGCGTGGTGTTGCGTACCCTTATCGGTGGTTACAATAAACGTTCCGTCTTCCAATTTTTCTATGGTTTCCGCTTTTTCATTTAGCGTAAATCCCGGTTGGAACTGTTTGATCTGTTCCATCAGGTTATCCACCAAATCGCCCGCTAATACCGACGGAAATCCCGGAATATCGAAAATAGGTTTTTTAGGATATAACTCTGTTAATTGTCCTCCCGGTTGCGGAAGACCATCGATGATATGGCATTTTAATTTTAAAAGTCCGGCTTCGAAAACGGCAAAAAGTCCTGTGGGACCTGCGCCAATAATTAGTATATCTGTTTCAATCATTACGTAATGGATTAATTAAGGACACAAATGTCCCTCGAATTATTTTCTTGTTCTATGACAAATATCAAGAAATCTAACGATGGAAGGCATTATACAGCCTGTCAGGAAAATATCCTGAAGACAAAAAAAGTCCCAGCTTCTGTATTTCAAAAGCCGGGTACTGTATCCTGAATTTATGCTACGTTAACCACAGTTTCGATCTGCGGCACATATTTTTTGATCGTAGTTTCCACACCGGCGCGTAACGTCATTTGGTTTACGCTACAAGCCGTGCAGGCACCTTCAAGACGAACTTTTACGTGCTTATCGTCTTCAATTTCGATAAGCGTAATATCGCCACCATCCGAATTTAAGAACGGACGAATTTCTTCCAGTGCTCTTTCAACGTTTAGTTTGATTTCTTCTGTTGTCATTTTATTTCTTTTTTACAGCTGAACATCCAGCCATCGTGGTAATTTTTATTGCTTCTGTAGGCGGCAGACTTTCATTTCTGCTTACTACTTCCTGTACTACGGAACGGGCCAGTTCTTCAAATGCTTTTTCGATTGGCGATGCTGTTTGTAAAGCGGCCGGACGACCGTAATCGCCAGCTTCGCGAATGCTTTGTACAATTGGAACTTCTCCTAAGAACGGCACCTGTAAGTCTTCTGCCAGGTTTTTCGCACCTTCTTTTCCGAAGATATAATATTTGTTTTCCGGTAATTCATCCGGTGTAAAATAAGCCATGTTTTCAATGATTCCCAAAACCGGTACATTGATGCTTTCGGCCTGGAACATCGATACTCCTTTTTTAGCATCGGCCAAAGCCACTGCCTGAGGCGTACTTACCACCACCGCTCCGGTAATTGGAAGCGATTGCATGATCGACAAGTGAATATCTCCTGTTCCCGGTGGTAAATCCAGTAACATAAAATCCAGTTCGCCCCAATCGGCATCAAAAATCATCTGATTTAAAGCTTTTGAAGCCATTGGACCTCTCCAGATTACCGCCTGATCCGGACTGGTAAAGAAACCAATAGATAAGATTTCAACACCATAACTCTGGATGGGTTTCATTTTGGATTTTCCGTCTACCTCAACCGAAATCGGACGTGCTTTTTCCACGTCGAACATAATCGGCATTGAAGGTCCGTAAATATCTGCATCCAGAACACCAACCTTAAAGCCCATATTCGCCAGCGTTACCGCCAGATTTGCCGTAATAGTCGATTTTCCAACACCACCTTTTCCAGACGAAACAGCGATAATATTGCTAATTCCCGGAATCGATTTGCCTTTGATTTCCGGTTTTTCCGGAGCTTCAACTTTTATATTGACTTTTACTTTTGCTTTATCGTATATTTTTTCATGGATCACTTTCATAATGTCCACCTCAGCGCGTTTTTTGATATGCAACGCCGGGGTGTGCAATAATAAATCCACTACTACTTCATCTCCGAAAGTGATTACGTTTTGTACCGCACCGCTTTCTACCATATTTTTACCTTCTCCGGCTATGGAAATCGCTTCCAATGCTTTAAGAATTTCTTTCCTGTCTAATTTCATTATTTTATTCGCTTTAAGTCGTTTATTAAGACTGACTTTACGTTACAAAGATAAGATGAAAAGTTCTTAAAATAAAGATAAAGAATTGTATTTGTTTATTGCGCAATAGCTTCGCTTTACACTCCCGGTTTTAAAACCGGCAATCTGCTACAATAACGGCAATTCAGACCAGTTTCTTTTTGTTTATTTTTTAAAGAATTCCCGGATTAATTTCGAAAATCCATTTTAAAATTTAATTTTTGGATGACCAATATGGCTTTTTCAGCAGTTACTTCAAAAAAAAACTGCAACCGAAACGCGTCCGATTGCAGCAAAAGGTAGTAAAATCAAAGTGGATTATTCGTATTTCAGGTATTTCAGAATATCGATCCTGGTTGCCTGATAGGCTTTTGAAAGCACGATAAGCAACGTGAGCGATAACAAGACCACAAAACCAATAATAAACGGTAAGGTGGTTATCGAAATCCGGAACGCAAAGTCTTCCAGCCATTTATTAAGCAGGTAATACGCCGGCATCGCTGCCAGAATAAAACCGATAATACAAAAAACGATATATTGCGTGGACAGGTTTTTAAGTAGCATTCCGGTTTCGGCACCCAATGTTCTTCGGATCGCGATTTCTTTTATACGTCTTTCGATTGAATATGATGCCAGTGCAAACAATCCGAACAAGGCTATAGTGATCACTACAATATTGAGCAGTGAAAATAAATTGCGTTGTTTTATATAGGTGTCATACGTCCGGGCGTATTCTTTATCTACAAAATCGTATTTAAACGGGTATTCGGTGTCGACTTTCTGCGTCCAGAATTTCTCCAGACCGGCAATCGTCTGATCCATATTTTGTGCCTCTACTTTTATATAGATTCTATTGATATTGGTTTGCATCCACGAAACGGTTTTAATATGAAAGAAAACCATTGGCGGTATTTCCCGCTGTAATCCATACAAATGGAAATTGTCGACTATTCCAACCACTTTTAATTTCTGTCCGTTCCATTCGATTTCTTTTCCAACCGGATCTTTCTCGCCCATCTTATCCCAGGTTACTTTATTGATCAACATGGTACTGGCGGTATCAGAAGCCAACTCCGGTGTGAGCATTCGTCCCTGAAGCAGTTTTATATCCAACATATTCAGTAAGTCAAAATCGATTCCCATATTTTGTGCCTGAATGTTGTTGTTGTTATGCGTGAAGCCTGTTGAAGACGAAGCACCTCTGCCTGAAAAATTAAATGTCCCGGCTCCCACTCCTTTAACGCCTTTTATTTTTTCTAATTCCTGTTGAAAGGTTTTGTAGCGTTCGTAATCGGTTCCGTCTCTTTTTGGACGGTACGGAATCGTTACAATCTGGTCGCCTTTATAGCCTAATTCCTTACTACTCATATAATGCACCTGTTGGTATACGATATACGAACCGATAATAAAAAATGTCGCAATGGCAAACTGAAGGATTAACATTCCATTTCGAAGCCAGATTCCGTTTTTGCTTCGTCCGAAATTACCTTTTAGTACTTTTAAGGTTTCAAAATTCGACACATATATCGCAGGAAAAATACCCGCCAATGCGATAACCACTATTACAATCAGCAACAATTGCAAATAGAACTGACTTCCGATCATTTCGAGGTCTTTCTCTAAAAACGAATTATAATACGGCAGAGCAAGCTCGACGATCATCATCGACAAAATCAAGGCGCCGAAAACCACTAATATAGTTTCGAAAACAAACTGCCATACGATTTGTTTTTTAGTCGCTCCGATAATTTTTCGGATACCGATTTCTTTGGCTCTTTTAATCGCATTTGCCGTGGCCAGATTGATATAATTCACAATCGAAAGCACCAGGATCAGAATTGAAAGCCCCATCATGATCATCAAAAACTGATAATTCCCTTTTCCTTCTGCATATCCGCTGGTTAAGTCACTTAATCGGGCTTGTGCCAATGGGGTCATGGAAACCTTGATAACTCCGTATTTTTTAATAAACTCCTGTACCGTAATTCCCATTTCGGCAGCGTTTTTCCGGATGCGATGTTCGTAGTAAATTTTTTCAATTTCTTTACAGACAGCGTTCACTTTGTCCGGGCTCTTGATTTTTAGCATTAATCCGTAATTAAAATCGCCCCAACTTTCGCTGTTTTTATCCATTTTTAAATGCAACATCACGTCGGGTGCCATTGACGATTTACCCGGAATACGGTATACACCTCTTACCGCGTACGGTTTGCCGTCGTAAATCATTTGTTTCCCTATCGGATTTTCATCTTTAAAAAACAACTTGGCAACGTCTTCCGACAATGCGATACTACTTTGATCCTGTATCGCTGTTTTTGCGTTTCCGGCTATAAATTCAAAAGGAAAATACGAGAAGAAATTACTTTCGGCAGCGCCAATTTTTTTAATCATTTCCTTTTTTCCATTGTAATTCAGAATTTCTTCCGAATACCAGGCTGTATAATAACAGTAACTTTCGATATTTTTGGATGATGCCTCCAGAATCGGAGCGGTTGGCGCTACATTCCACGCCCATTTACCGGCGCCCTCCACATCGTTAATCACTTCATATACCTTGTCTTTTTCCGGATTCCATTCGTTATACGCGTGCTCTTCATTCCAATACAGAATGGCAAAGATCAGTCCGGAAATCCCGATGCTTAATCCCAATATATTGAGTATTGAAAATAGTTTGTGTTGTTTAAAATGATACACAAACACTTTTAACCAGTTTTGTATCATTTTTATTGAGCTGTAATGGTTCCTAATGAGTTTTTATCGGTTGTTAGCTGTTTCGGTTTACCGTAGTATTCAATTGCGGCTACCGAACTGGCGGATGCATCCAGTTTTTCGGTTACGCGTACCGTTACTTTCGAGGTATTTGCTGCCTCAACGATTGCGTATTTTACGTCCAGATCACCGGCTTTAAAAACGGATGCCGATTTGGCGACAACTTTTAATTCGCTTGCTTTTCCGGTAATCGTTGCTTTTCCGGCACTTGCTAATGATGCCTTTAACGTTGTTGTCTGAATGGCACCTTTAAAAGCCGATCCGGAACTGATGTCCAATTGTACGTTTTTCGATTTGACATTTCCATCCAGACGCGTTCCCGATGTAAGAGTGATTTGCGCATTCTCCGTTTCCACTTCATTTTCGAAGGTCATTTTGGCACCGGAAGCCAATTTAAAATTCGCGACATTCGGACCGGAAACGTCAACCCGCGCGATTTCGAAATTATTGGTTTCTTTGTTTGATTTGATCTTTATTTTTAAGACACCCTTATCTACTTCGGTAGTGATCAATTGTACTTTATCGGCCGTATCGGAAGTTACTTTCACTCCGGTTGTTTTACTTTGTGTATAGCGTATTTCAACTCCGGTATAGCCTTCTATGGCTGTAAAATTGGCTACGGTTCTATTTTCGCTTACCTGTGCCCGGCACACAAATCCGATAAGACTTAAAGTTATGGCAATTACAATTCGTATCATGGTTTTTCTTTTTTAAGGTTGCGGTTGTTTTTTAATTTTCTTTGGCATCGACCAAAACATCTACATTTCGGGCGTTTTGTTTTTCACTAAGAATTACGCCGTCTTTCATATGGATGGTGCGCTGTGAAAACGATGCATCATAATCGGAATGGGTTACCATCATGATCGTCGCACCATTGGCATGTAAATCGGTTAGCAATTCCATTACTTCATTTCCGTTACGGCTGTCCAGATTTCCGGTAGGCTCATCAGCCAGAATGATTTTGGGATTGGTGATCAAAGCCCGTGCTACAGCTACCCGTTGCTGTTGCCCTCCCGAAAGTTGCTGCGGATAATGTTTTAGACGATGGGAAAGCGACAGCCGTTCGGCAATGGCTTCCACTCGTTTTTTGCGTTCCGCACTACCCACATTATTGTAGATCAGCGGTAGTTCGATATTGTCATATACCGACAACTCGTCGATCAGGTTAAAGTTTTGAAAAATAAATCCGATTTGCTGTTTGCGCAACTTCGCTTTATCATTTTCCTTTAGTCCGTTGATTTCCTGACCTAAAAGTTTATAACTTCCGCTGGTAATACCATCCAAAAGTCCGATGATATTGAGCAGGGTTGATTTCCCGCAACCCGAAGGTCCCATTACGGAGATAAAATCCCCTTCGTTAATTTGCAGCGCAATCTGATTTAATGCGGCTGTTTCCACTTCTTCCGTCCGGAAAACTTTAGAAAGATTTTGAATGCTGATCATAACTGTTCGTTTTTTAGATTGATTGATTTTTTCGATTTCCCGTTTCCGGGTTTTTATATTTTGTTCTTCTGTTTATCCGACTTAAAAATGGTTCGGCTAAAGTTATTATTAATTCCATAATTTTACTTGTCAAATTGCAACACCGCCACTTCTTTATAATCCTGATAGGAAGAGGTGATTACTTTTTCACCATCTTTTAATCCTTCCAATACTTCAAAATACAGCGGATTTTCACGTCCCAGCCTGATCGTACGGCGGATTGCTTTATTACCGTTTACGACAAAGATCCAGTTTCCGGAGGTTTCCTGATTAAAACTTCCTTTGGGCAATACCAGCTTTTTCGCACTTTCCGAAAGGGTTAATTTAACTCCAAAACTCAAGCCCTGTTTTAAATCCAGTTCTTTGGCATTTTCAAAACTCAGCTCCACCTGAAATTTACCATCTTTAACTTCCGGGATTACTTTGGCAATATGTACCGGGAACTGTTTCGCTTTGTATTCGATCGTTCCTTTTTGCCCAACCGATACCCGTTCCAGGAAAAACTCGTCAACTTTTGCAACCAGTTTATATCCTTGCATCACATCAATTTTTCCGATACTTTCACCGGCCTGGTAGTTTTTACCTAAAATCGGCTCGAACGAAGAAAGCCGTCCGGATAATGGTGCCGTAATTAAAAAGTTCTTTTTATTCCCTCGCAAAATGTCAAGGCTTTTTTCCATTGTCGCAATCGAACGATTGATTTGCTGAATCTGGATCTGGTTGGTTTGTTTTTCTTTTTGAATGCTTTGCTGGATAATATTTTTGCGCTCCTGTTGGTAACGGAAGCCTTCCCGCGTCGTTTCCCATTCGTTTTTGGCGATGATTCCTTTTTTAAACAGTCGTTCGTTAAGATCGTATAATTGTTTGGCCGTATTATAATCGTGCTCGATTGCGATCAGGTCTTTTGCGAGGTTTAATTCCTGATTTCGGATATCCAATCGCGCTTTGTTTAGGTTGTTGATTTGTTCGATCATGGACGTCTCTTGTGTCAGGTAGCTTAATTCCGTATTCGGATTATATAATTTGGCCAATGCCTGTCCTTTTTCGACATGACCTCCATTTTCCACAAAGATTTCCTGTACCGAACCACCTTCAATAATATTGATTAAAATAGAATTTAACGGTTCGGCTTTTGCCTGGAACATAATAAAATCTTCAAAGTAGGCTTTACTCACGGTTTTGATGCTAACCTCATCCCGTTTTACATTCAGACTTTTTTCTTTTGTGATCATTGAATAGGCAAAATAGCTAACGATCAAAAAAAGTAGCACTATCCCAATACGATAGCTATTTTTTCTATTTTTACGAGTGATAACAGTATCCATTTTTTGATTTTTGATATACTACACAAAGACAATTTCGTGCCATTGTTTTAAAAATCAAGAAACTACTGATTATCAATCGTTTTATAATTCGCCCTAATTTTGAAGTGTTCAATATCGAACACTTTTTTGTCCGAAACCGAACAGCCATGAAAAAAAAACAAGCACAGATTTTAATTATCGACGATCAGGATGATATTCTTTTGGCCGCAAAACTGCTGTTAAAAAAACATTTTGAAACCATTCATACCGCCAATTCTCCAAAAAAACTAGTGCAATTGCTAGCCGATAACCCTATTGATGTGGTACTTCTGGATATGAATTACCGTATCGGTTTTGAAGACGGACGGGAAGGTATTCACTGGTTAAAGGAAATAAAATTGCTTGCACCGAACACGGTAGTCGTTCTGATGACCGCTTTCGGAAAAGTGGAAACGGCAGTCGAAGGACTTAAATCCGGTGCTTTCGATTATGTGATGAAACCGTGGGACAACGATAAATTACTTACGGTGATCAACAATGCCGTGGCACAAAGTCGGAAAGATCAGAAAAAGAACCCACCACAACTTCAATCCGGTCAGTCGGTTTTTATGGGTAATGCGCCCAAGATCAAACAGGCATATGCTATTGCAGACAAAGTCGCCAAAACGGATGCCAATGTACTTATCCTTGGTGAAAACGGAACCGGAAAATATGTTTTTGCCGATTATATTCACCGGCATTCCGACCGAAAAGACCAACCGTTTATTGCCGTTGACCTTGGTTCGTTAAACGAAAACATCTTCGAAAGTGAATTATTCGGTTATGCAAAAGGAGCTTTTACGGATGCCAAATCCGATACCGCCGGACGTTTTGAAGCCGCACAAGGCGGAACGATTTTTCTGGACGAAATCGGAAATGTTCCGTTGCATTTGCAATCCAAATTACTACAGGTAATTCAGAATAAAACCGTTACCCGATTAGGTGAGGCCAAAGCCCGACCTTTAAATGTACGCATCATCACGGCGACCAACCTCGACCTGAAACAGGAAGTTGCTTTAAAAAACTTCCGGGAAGATTTGTTCTATCGGATCAATACGATGACAATTCCATTGCCGCCTTTACGCGAACGAAACGACGATATTATTCCGCTCGCACATTTTTTATTGGGACAATTAGCCGCAAAATATGGTCGGGATGGGTTACAATTTCAGGAGAAAGCACTCGAAAACATGGAAAAACACCGTTGGAACGGTAACATCCGCGAAATGGAAAACCGGATCGAAAGAGCGGTAATCCTTTGTGAAGAAGCGACCATCACCGCTTCCGATCTGGATCTGACGTCCATTTCCGAACCGGATGAGGTAGCAGAAGATCTGCAATTGTCGGATCTTGAAAAACGAACCATCGAAAAAACATTGCACAAACATCAGTATAACATTAGTAAAACAGCCGAAGAATTGGGACTTTCCCGAGCGGCTTTATACCGCCGAATCGAAAAATTCGGGATCGCAACCAACGATTAAATCCGCCGCTTATGACACAATCCTGGAAAATATACAATGCATTTTTTATCCGGTTACTGCTACTGCTGGTACTTTTCGGATGTTGTATTCTATTGTTTCAGAAACAGCTCTACTATTCACTGTTTGGTTTGGTTTTTTTTGGGATCTTAGTAACGCTGGAAATGTATTATTTTATCCGAAATGCTTTTTTATTTTACGATAAAACCATCACCGCTATTTTACAGCAGGATTATTCGGCCAGTTATTCCGACGCCTATAAAACCGGAAATTATAGCAAATTACACCAACTTTACGAGACCCTAAAAGAACGGGGAAACGAGCAAACGTCCAAGGAGCTCGTATACCGAACCATTTTAAATAATATTGACAGCGGTGTTTTAATCCTTGAAAAAAAGGAATCAGAATGGGGTATTTTTTTGATGAACGATTATTTTTCAAATCAGTTTACGGTGCCGAAAGTTTCCAGATGGCATTATCTGAAAAAGCAGATTCCCTCATTTTGTTCGGCTATCGAGCAATTTGAATTTCAGGAAGTGAAAACATCCGTTCAGATTCGGGCGAATGCCGATGCGGAATTTCAGACCTTCCGTTTACAGGCCTCTTTAAGTAAAAGCTACAATACCGAATATTATATTATTTTCCTGGATTCCATTCAAAAGGTAATCGAGAAAAAAGAGAAAGAAGCCTGGATCAATCTGATGAAGGTCATTTCGCATGAATTATTAAACTCGCTGACACCGATTCGTTCGCTATCGCAGAATTTACAGGAAATTGTAGATCAGGATGATTTAAGTTCCGAAGATCTGGACGATATCCGCTTAAGTCTTTCGACGATTATCAACCGAAGTGATCATCTTCAATTCTTTGTCGATAATTACCGGAAACTGGCAATGTTACCGTCACCTCAAAAGGAAAAAACCGCTTTACAGTCGCTCGTACAATCCTGTATTGACACCATGATGCCGTTGTTTAAAACCCATGGCATTAGCGTCCATAACAATATCGATTTTGACCGCTGGCTGTATGTCGACCGCAACCAATTGGAACAGGTAATCCTAAACCTGCTTACCAACAGTATGTATGCGCTAACCGGAGATTCGACGGATTTGAAAGTAATCGAACTCTCTGCATCGGTGGCCAATAACCGTTTGTTTATTGTGATTTCCGATAGTGGTGCCGGAATTGAAAAAGAGATTCAGGATAAAATTTTCCTTCCGTTTTTTACCACGCGGAAAGAAGGTGCCGGGATTGGTTTGACCTTATCCAAAAACATTATCGAAGCGCATGGCGGTTATCTCAATTACCAACGCGATAGCGCCCATACGACGTTTGTTATCAGTCTGATTGAAGGAGAAAATTAGCAGTCTTACAACTGTACTTCCGGTTGCCAGAATAGCTTTTCGAAGTGTACTACCTGATTATTTTTCACTTTAACACCTTCGCTTTCGAGCAGTTGTTGCATCAGATTGGTTCCCTCAAAATGATGTTTACCGGTGAGCATTCCCACGCGGTTTACAACGCGATGTGCCGGAACATCGTCTTTTCCGTGTGCTGCATTCATCGCCCAGCCGACCATTCGTGCCGAACGCGCCGCACCAAGGGTTTTGGCAATCGCACCATAGGACGTTACCCGTCCGTACGGAATTTGGCGCACCACTTCATACACCCGTTCGAAAAAATTTTCATTTTCGGCTTTCATTATCCCAAGTGATTATTGATCAACTTAATTAATGTAACGATAGAAACCAGTCCGGTTATCGATCCGATAATATAATTGATATTGGTAATCAGAAAGGATGGTTTTTCGCCTTCTTTTTTCTTAAAAAACAGGATATAGAGGTAAAACACCAGAAACGATCCGATAACAGCTCCGAGTACAAACAGGGAAATATAGGATTGGTTAAAAAAGAAATATCCGTTTCGCGACAGCCATACGCTGATAAAGACATAATACGGAATCGGAAAAAGATTGAGTGCCGACAGTAGCATTCCCAAAAAGAAACGGCTGGTTTTGCTTTTCATTTTAAGCTCTTCCTTGGGTTTCTTTGGTTTGTTGGCAATCGTAAAAAAATAGAGCGTTAACAACACAAAAATCCCAAGACCGATTTCCTGCAACAGGTTGATAATCTCTGGATTATGGTCGATAAATTTCGCGAACAATACCGCCAGATAGGTTTGAAAAAGTACGGTAAACGTGGCGCCCAATGCAAACATCAACGCCTTATTTCTGCCATCCCGCACACTTAGTTTTGCAGCCGTCATATTGAGCAAACCGGGTGGTGTGATCCCAATCGAAGCCACTGTAAAACCAAGTATGAGGGGCATGAAATAATTCATCTATTTTATTTTGAATTGGATATAGGTTATCGCTTTATTTTGTTCTAAATATTGTTGTTCGTAAAACGTCTGAATGGCCGTTACCACTTCCGGCGCTCCTTCGTTTTTGTAAACATTATGGTTGGCATACAACACTTCATGACCTTCGCCGTGCAATAATCCCAGCGTATAACCGTGCATAAATTCGCTATCGGTTTTCAGGTTCATGATCCCGTCTTTTTTCAGGAATTTTTTATAGCGTTGTAAGAATTCTGAGTTTGTCATACGGTGCTTAGTACGCTTGTATTTGATTTGCGGATCCGGGAATGTAATCCAGATTTCATCTACTTCTGCTTCTGCAAATACATATTCCAGTAATTCAATCTGCGTTCGTATAAAGGCTACATTCGACAATCCGTTTTCTACAGCTGTCTTTGCTCCCCGCCAAAATCGTGCCCCTTTTATATCGACCCCGATAAAATTTTTATCCGGGTAACGTGTAGCCAATCCAACGGAGTATTCCCCTTTTCCACATCCCAATTCCAACACCACCGGGTTATCATTTTTAAAAACCTCCTGTTTCCATTTGCCTTTAAACGGAAACGAATCCGACACCACCTCTTCCCGAGTTGGCTGAAATACGTTCCCAAATGTCTCGTTCTCCTTAAATCTTTTTAATTTATTTTTACTTCCCACGACTAAACTTAAAATTTTGGTAAAATTACGGAAATATCCAAGAACTAAAATAGTTTTACTTTGCAGTTATTAAATAAGTTATCAAAAACGATCTTATTTAGATCCGGATAACCGGATTGGTTTACGCTTCCCGTTATGCATCGCAGGTTTTTATAAAGACCTGTTATTTCAGGGGTTGATTTGTGTCTTTTGGATTGCCCGCGGGGTAAAATGAAAAACTTTTGGAATATTTAGTACAATGCATAAAGAACGAAAAAAAAGAATTTTAGTTGCTCCATTAAATTGGGGCCTTGGGCATGCCACGCGTTGCATCCCGGTTATTGAGGCTTTGGAAAATCACGGGTTTCAGCCGGTGATTGCTTCCGATGGTGTTGCGTTGTCGCTTTTAGAAAAAGAATTTCCGCACCTGCAAGCCTTACAACTTCCTTCTTATAAAATCCAGTATGCTCAAAACGGAGCGAATTTTAAATGGAAAATGATCAGTCAGATTCCGAATATGTACCGCGCCATGCGGGACGAACGGAAAATGGTGGAACGCTGGATTCAGGAAGAAGCCATCGACGGGATTATTTCCGACAACCGCCTGGGTGTTTTTTCCTCAAAAGTTCCTTCGGTTTTTATCACGCATCAATTAAATGTTTTAACCGGAAATACCTCCTGGATCACTACTAAAATCCACCATCAGTTTATCCGAAAATACAAAGAATGCTGGGTTCCGGATATCGCCGGAAGTCCAAATCTTTCCGGAAAACTGGGTCATACGGAAACGCCGGTATCGAATGTAAAATATATTGGTCCGCTAAGTCGGCTGCACAAAAAGACCGTTGAGCCGCTATACGATCTGATGGTTATTCTGTCCGGACCGGAACCGCAACGGACATTACTGGAAGAAAAATTAAAACTGGAACTGAAATATTTTGAAGGCAAAATCCTTTTTGTTCGCGGTGTGATCGAAGAAGAACAAACCATCTCGCGACGCCTGAATTTTACCTGCTATAATTTTATGAATACCGAAGAACTGGAAATGGCCTTTAACCAGAGTAAAATGGTATTGAGTCGTTCCGGATATACAACCATTATGGATTTAGCACATTTGGGTAAAAAAGCCTTTTTTATCCCAACTCCAGGTCAATATGAGCAGGAATACCTGGCTAAAAAATTAAAGAAAAAAGGATTGGTTCCCTATTCCCGACAAGAAGAATTTAAAGTTGGCGATTTGAATCAGGTGGATTTTTATAAAGGATTAAAGAACATCACTCAGGAAATCACCTGGCGTCAGTTATTTTGTCTTTTCGAGCGTAAAGGAAAACTCTGATCCGACACCGATTTTACTTTCCACATAAATACGTTCGTCGTGCGCTTCGATAATGTGTTTTACGATGGCCAATCCCAAACCGGAACCACCTTCGGAGCGCGCACCACTTTTGTCCACACGGAAAAATCGTTCGAACAAACGGGAAATAAACTGCTTTTGAATTCCTTCCCCATTGTCGGTTACACGAATAATCACTTTGTTATTTACCAAATCCTCGATACTGATTTCGGTTGTTCCGTTTTCTTTTCCGTATTTGATGGAATTTTCGACAAGATTGGTCACCACCTGCTGGATACGTTCTTTATCGGCAAAAACCTTTACCGGCTTGCTGTATTTCCGATCAAACATCAACATAATGTTTTTCTGATCGGCTCGCATTTCCAGAAGATCCAAAACATTCTGGATAACATCTACAATATTGAATTCGGTAAACTCCAGATTTAAATCACCGGTTTCGAGCTTGGTGATCATATCCAGATCTTTTACGATATAAATCAATCGTTCGACTCCTTTTTCGGCGCGTTGCAGGTATTTTTTGCGGATGGTTTTATCGTTCATCGCTCCGTCCAGTAAAGTAAGCAGATAGCCCTGAACGGTGAACAACGGTGTTTTTAATTCGTGAGAAACATTCCCCAGGAATTCCCGACGGTATTCCTCACGAATTTTTAAAGTTTCAATCTCTATTTTTTTGTCTTTTGCAAATTTCTGTACTTCATTCATCAGCGTAGCCATATCGGTTGTAACCGGCTGACTTCTGAGTGTGGTCGAATCCAGTAACGACACGTCGTCATAGATTTTTTTAACCCGGCGATAGATAAAGCGCTCTACGCGGTATTGCAGTACGAAAAAGGAAAAAAAGTAAACGCCTAAAGCAAAAATAATACAGAATTTATAGTTTAGTTCGTAAAACCAATACGTCAATCCTGCGATTAATAAGGTGGAAAAAAGGGTAATATAGAGCGCAGATTTGACTGCAAATCTGTATGATTTTTTAAAGCTTATGGACATTTATACTTCTAATTTGTAGCCGACTCCTTTGATGGTTTTAAATAGATCGTCTCCGATTTTTTCTCTTAGTTTACGGATATGAACATCGATTGTTCGTCCGCCAACCACTACTTCGTTACCCCATACTTTGTCGAGAATTTCTTCTCTTTTAAACACTTTTCCCGGTTTGGAAGCCAGAAGGTAGAACAATTCAAATTCTTTACGCGGTAGTATGATTTCTTCTCCTTCTTTTACAATTTTGTATTCTTCGCGATTGATTTCGATTTCACCTACCCGTAATACATCTCCTTGTTGCTCTTCTTCTTTTAAGCGACGCAATAAGGCTTTTACCTTACTCACCAGAACTTTCGGTTTAATCGGTTTGGCGATGTAATCGTCGGCTCCGGCATCGAATCCTGCCACTTGCGAATAATCTTCACTTCTTGCGGTCAGGAATGTTATGATCACATTTGCCAGTTCCGGGATTTTACGGATGTTTTCGCAGGCTTCCATCCCATCCATTTCGGGCATCATCACATCCATAATGATCAACTGTGGCATTTCCTTTTTAGCTTTTAAAATGGCCTCTTTACCATTGCTTGCCGTTACGATCTGATAACCTTCCTGTGATAGATTATACCCTACGATTTCGAGGATATCCTGCTCATCATCAACCAATAAAATCTTAATGTCTTTTTTCTTCATAATGGACACTCTATGTGTGTTTTCGGGTTGTAAAGGTAAAGATAATACAAAACGATTATATGTGTTAACGATTATTTAATCTGTTAACGATTTCGTAATAGATTCCCAACAAAACGATAACAGGTTACTAACTTCAGGTTAACTTCGAAAAGGTTCCTTTGCGCAAAATTTAATACAACACGTAAACAACAACACAATGAAACTTAAGTTATTACTAACAACATTATTGTTCACGGTCTTCGCCTTTGCTCAAAAAGGAACTGTTAAAGGTACGATAACAGACAAGGAGATGAACAATGAGCCACTTCCTTTTGCCAGCGTAACGATTAAAGGTACAACAATTGGCGTAAATACCGACGAAAAAGGAACATTTAGTTTGAGCGTTCCGGAAGGAAACCATATTCTAATGATTGCCTTTTTAGGATACCAAACCGTAGAAGTGCCTTTTAAAATTGCTTCGGGCGAAACGAAGACAATTGACAAAGCACTAGGTACTGCCGGCGTACAGTTGGAAGATGTGGTTTTAAAAATCGAAACCAACCGTCAGAAAGAAAGTGCCCTTTTAGTAGAACAGAAAAAAGCCATCGAAATAAAACAGAGTATCGGAGCACAGGAACTTTCCCGTAAAGGAGTAAGCGATGTGGCTACCGCGGTTACCAAAACCACCGGTATTACGAAACAGGAAGGTACCGGAAACATTTATGTGAGAGGTTTGGGCGACCGTTATAACTCGACTACCATGAACGGCTTACCGATTCCTTCAAACGATCCGGAAAAGAAAAACATCCGTCTGGATATCTTCCCAACCGATATCGTAGAATATGTATCAATCGACAAAGTATATAACGGAAAAACATCGGGCGACTTTGCCGGAGGTAACGTCGATATCGTTTCCAAAGATTATAAAGGAAAAGGATTTTTACGTCTGGATATTGGTTCCAACGCCAACACCAATGCATTGGCCGAAGACAACTTCCGTCTTCCAAAAGGCCCGAACAGTTTTGGTTTTAGCAATCCTGCTAATCCTAAAACAATCTCCTCTTACGATTTCAACACCTTACAATTTGAAGGAAAAACTCCGGTAGCCGGTTCGTTCGGAATCTCAGGAGGTAAATCGTTCGACATCGGTTCGGAAGGTAAATTAAGCATTTTCGCCACCGGATCTTTCGGAAACGAATACACCTCAAAACACGACGGTAGCGCTAAAGGTAGCGTAAACGGTGACGGAAGTTTGGTAAACCGAAACTTCAAAACGTTCTCTTCTATGGGATACAACACGAATACAACCGGATTAGTGAATGTAGGTTATAAAATCAACAACAATCATAAAGTAAGTTTTAACTCTTTATTTATCAACACATCCAGCCAGGTTAAAGACGAGTATTTCGGTTATATCGCCGATCTTGCCGACGCTGGTAACGGATTGATCCGTCGTTCGGAATATGTAAAAAACACCTTATTCGTAAACCAATTATTAGGCGAGCACACTATTAGCGATCGTTCCAAATTCAATTGGGGTGTTGCACAAAACAACATCACAGGTGACACTCCGGACAGGATGTATAACACCTTACGAAAAAACGATACCGGCTATACTATCATTAGTCAGTCAAAACCGGACAACCACCGTTATTTCCAACGTTTAAAAGAATACGAAACGGTTGCTACGGCTTCAGTTGATTACAAATTCAACAAAACCAGCGATGGTGATTTTAAAGGTAAATTTACAGCCGGTTATAACGGTCGTTTTAAAAACAGAGACTTCAAAGCAACGCAGTTTAACTTTAAAACGTTTGGCCCTTACACTACAACTATCGTAGATCCTGAAAACCTGGATATGTTCTATAACCAACAAAATCTAAACAATGGTTATTTTGAAATCAGTACGTTTGTTGGAAATGCTGAAATCGCGAACGCTCTTGATCCGCAAAAATATTCCGGAGAACAAATCATCCACGGTGGTTATTTAAACACCGAGTATAAATTCAGCACTAAATTAACCGCTGTTTTAGGTTTACGTACCGAATATATCTTACAAAAAGTTGACTGGAAAACACAGTTGGATCCCGTTGGAGACAAAGATGAATTCAAAAAAACAACGTTCCTTCCAAACCTGATCATGAAATATGAATTAAACGAAAAACAAAACCTTCGTTTGGGAATGAGCAAGACCTACACCTTACCACAGTTTAAAGAAAGAGCTTTATTTATCTACGAAGATGTAACTGAAGTAAAAGTAGGTAACCCGGATTTATATCCTTCGGACAACTATAATTTAGATTTGAAATGGGAAATGTTCCCTAAAAGTGAGGAGTTGATTTCCTTTACCGCTTTCGGAAAATATATCTTAAATCCGATTAACGAGGTGACTATCGCTTCTTCTACAAACGATATTTCATTTGTTAACACAGGAGATCGCGGTTATGTTGCCGGAGCAGAAGCAGAATTCCGTAAACTGATCTTCCAATCGGGTGAAAACAACAGTAAAAAAGTAACTGCCGGAATCAACGCTTCTTATATGTATACTACTCAAGACTTAAACGGTTCAAAAGTAGACAAAGAAACCCGTTACAATGTTGACTTTACAAAATCGAAAAGCGCCTTTACCGGAGCATCGCCTTTATTGTTAAATGCTGACGTATCGTTCTTTAAAGAATGGAACAACAAAGAATCGAACATCTCCACTACATTAGCCTACTCATACTTCTCGGACCGTATTTATGCTTTAGGAACAAACTTACGTGGTGACCAGGTAGACAAAGCTGTAGGAACTTTAGATTTTATTGTAAAATCAAAAATCAATAAAAACTTAGGAATCGGACTAACCGCTAAAAACATTTTAAACCCTAAAATCGAACGCGTACAGGAAAACAACAACGGTGACGTTACGTTGTTAACCTATACCAAAGGAATGAACTTAGGTCTTAACATCAACTATCAGTTTTAATCCGAATACAAAATTATACCTGAAGGAGCGAATTATCGCTCCTTCTTTTTTGAAGTAAAGTTGCCTTAACAGACGAAACATTTACTTAATAATTACTTCTTTATATGTTAATCCAACCGTGACAATGGCTTAACCCGCTTTTCAAAAAAACGAAGCACTTTTGCATCAAACATAACTAAAAAATTATTCAGAAAAAAAATGAAAAAATCAATCGTAAAATTATTTGTGATTTTCGCAGTAACAGCTGGAACTTTAGCAAGTTGTTCATCATCTGACGACGACAATACACCAAGCGGACCATCTTCTTCTTTCGTAGCTAATGCGAACGACTTTAAAGGTGTAATCAACGACGGTGTAGTAACTTTGGTTGCCGGAGCAACGTATAAGCTTACTGGAAAAATCCAAGTAAACAGCGGTGCTACTTTAACAATTCCTGCCGGAACAAGAATTGAAGGAACCGGAGGAACATCTGCTTATATTGCAGTAGCACAAGGTGGTAAAATCAACATTTTAGGAACAGCTGCAAATCCGGTAGTTATGACAAGTGGTTTGACAACTAAAAATGCTGGTGACTGGGGAGGTTTAGTAATTTGTGGAAAAGCACCAATTAACAGAGGAACTGTTACGGCGCAATCAGAAGTTGCTGACTTAACATACGGTGGTACTGTTGCAAACGATAATTCTGGTGTAATCCAATATTTAAGAGTTGAATATTCTGGTGCTGCTTTCAACACTGAAAAAGAATTCAATGGTGTTTCTTTCTTCGGAGTTGGTAACGGAACTGTAGTTGAAAACGTAGAAGTATATCACGGTTCAGATGACGGATTCGAATTTTTCGGTGGAACAGTTAACACTTCAAACTTAATTTCTATCGGAAACGAAGATGATCAATTTGACTGGACTGAAGGATGGAACGGTACTAACACAAACTGGTATGGTAAACTTGCTTTCGGAAAAGGGAACAGAGGTATTGAGGCTGATAACTATGAGTTCAACTTTGATGCAAACCCGGTTTCTAACCCAACGATCACAAACTTAACGTTAATCGGACCTGGAAGTGCTGCTGACGCGACTGCTTACCCTGAAAACCAGGCTTTAAAATTAAGAAGAGGAACTAAAGGTATGTTCAGCAACGTGGTATTGAAAGATTTCAAAACCGGATATGATGTAGAACACGATCAAACTATCTCTTTCGTAGGTACAACTTTAAAAGGAACCAACACTAAATTCGAAGGAATCGGATCAAACGCAAAAGGTAAGAAAACTGACGGTAGCGCAATTGACGTAGCCGGAGTATTCACGGAGTCTGCTGCTGCAACTGGTGCTGGTAACGGAACTGCTGCTCCAAGCTGGGCTACCGGATGGACTGTAGGATTCTAATCCATAAAAAATAATCTTTTTCAGAAAAATATCTCTCTTTTCTTAAGAGGGGTATTTTTTTTGGCATAAATTTTGAACTTTTTTTTATATCTTTATGCCATATTTACACCTATGAAGAAAAATTACTTTTATATTATTTTAGTTGCCTTTTTCCTGTTTTCTGCCAATTTATTTGCGCAGGAATCAAAAGGTTCTTCGGGTACGACCATCGAAGGTCTGAATATTTATCCAAACCCAACCAACGGAGACAAGATTTACATCACTTCCAAATCGACACAAGATAAGGAAGTTGAGATTTTTGATGTGTTGGGCAAACGCATTTTACAAGCTACTTTAAACTCAAAAGAACTAAACATAGCCAATTTAAACGCGGGTGTTTACATCATCAAAATCAAAGAAGGCGAGGCTTCCGCAACAAGAAAGCTTATTATCAAATAGTTAACAAAGGGTTATTTCTTACATTTAACCATAATTTTACATTAAAAGTTTTCATTTATCACGAAATACTTCTTAACTTTGTTGTCCACTTTTTAAAAAACAATTCAAAACATGAAAAAACTTTACATTTTATCATTAGCGCTTTTTACATCGGCAGCTTCATTCGCTCAGTTTGTATATGAGCCATTCAACTTCTCTGGTGCAGCATCATCAAACGGATGGACTATGCACAGTGGAACTGCAGGACAAATCACAACATTATCAGGAAGTTTATCGTATCCAGGTTTAGCTGCTTCTGCAGGAAACAAAGTTTCCATTATTGCAGCAAACACAGAAGATATCAACAAAGCTACAACTTCTGCAATTACTGGTGCTGCGTACATATCAACAATCATTAATGTACAAAACACTACTTCTATGCATGCTAACACAGCTTCAGGAGATTATTTCTTTTCTTGTACTTCTAACGCTGGTACAGGAGCTACAGCTTTCCACGGACGTTTATATATTCGCCAAGGTTCAGTTGCCAACACAGTTAACTTAGGAGTACTAAACACAAGTGGTGGTACTGCTGCTCCAACGTATTCTACTACAGATTACGCAATCAACACACCTCTTCTTATCGTTATTAAATACGACATTACAGCTAATAGCGCAAGCCTTTGGGTAAATCCAACTCCTGGTGCTGCTGAACCAGCTGCTACAGCTACTAACGCTACAGGAACTACTGCTGCTCCGGCTAACGTTAACGGTTTAGTGATCAGACAAGGTGGAAATGCTACTAACAGTACAGGAAATGTTGAATTAGACGAAATGAGAATCGGTACCACTTGGGCTCAGGTTACTCCTCAAGCTACAGCTAGTTTAGCAGACAACGCTATTGCTGGTTTAAAAGTATATCCTAACCCGGTATCTGGAAACAACTTCTATATTTCATCTGACGCTTCTGCTGTAAAATCAGTTGCTGTATACGATGTATTAGGAAAACAAGTGATCAACACTCGAGTTGAAAACGAAACTGCTATCAACGTTTCTAACTTAAACGCTGGTGTTTATATCGTTAAAATCACTGAAGAAGGAAAAACTGCTACTAGAAAATTAGTTATCAAATAATTTCTCTTCACAATACATAATAAAGCGTCAACAATGTTGACGCTTTTTTTATGCCTTAATGTCAAAACTTAAACTACCCTTTACTTTAAGATGATCAAAAGCCAACATCAGGTTATTATCTTGCCAACAAAAAACCATGAGACAAATTTACCTGGCTTTATTTAGCATCGCATTGAGCGTAACCGCTAACGCCCAAACGAACTTAATTCCAAACGGGAATTTTGAAACCTGGACCAACAACACAACTCCAAACGGATTTACATCCGTAAACACTGAAACATTCTCGGCTAATAATTTTATCACCCGCGAAACCAGTATCTTTAAAAGTGGCTCATCAGCCGTAAAACACCAATCACAAGACGACACACAAACAGTAAGTCCGAACGACCTGATTCCGGTTACTCCAGGAAACAACTATACTATTTCCTACTGGTTTCTGGATAACGACACCAAAGCACGTAGCCGCGCCTGGCATTCCTGGGTTAACATCTCCAACGGAAACGAATCGGAATTAACCGATCACAGAGATGTATTACACCCAACAACTTATTCCAGCAATAATGCACAATGGGTACAAGTGAGCTTTACCTTAACTGCTCCGGCCAATGCCACGCATTTCCGTTTTCAGGCCCGTACTTACAGACAGTCGGCAACCAGCGTTGGTGGTTTTATTTACTATGATGATTTTTCAATCGTAAACAACACCCCAATGGGACTAACCGATCATCAGATCGACGGTTTAAAACTATACCCGAATCCAGCCGGAACTAACGACAACCTATATATTACTTCTGTTTCTGGGGCCGATAAAACAATCGAGATCTACGACATCCTTGGTAAACAGGTTCAAAATTTAAAATCAGAAAACAACAACCCGGTTCAACTTTCCAATTTGAATACCGGAGTCTATCTTTTAAAAATTACAGAAGAAGGAAAAACAGCCACTCAAAAGTTGATCATCAAATAACCACCTCCATATTCTTAACCTTATCCGGCACCAACTCGCGTTGGTGCTTTTTTATTTTGTATTTTTGCCCAAAAAGCTATACTCTTGATCACTTCTGCCGATATCTTTCAGATTGCGTCTAAAAAGGAATTTGAAAAAACCACACTCAAAGTCTTCCGTCATCAGTTCGACAACAATAGTGTCTATCGGGATTTTTGTACCCTTTTAAAAAAGGATAAGACGAATGTGAAACAAATAGCAGACATTCCGTTTTTACCGATTCAGTTTTTTAAAAGTCATGAGGTTCTAAGTAGCACCGATCCGGTTCAGACTACCTTTACCAGTAGCGGAACAACCGGAATGAGCACAAGTAGACACCTGGTGACCGATTTACAGTATTACGAAGAGAGCTTCCGACTAGGTTTTTCGCAATTCTACGGCAATATCGAAGATTATGTTGTTTTGGCACTTTTACCCTCCTATCTGGAACGCGAAGGCTCTTCCCTTATCTATATGGTCGAAGATCTGATAGAACGCTCCAATCAACCGGATAGCGGCTTTTATCTAAACAATTACGACGAACTGATAGCCAAGTTGATCAAACTCGATAACGAAGGCCAGAATGTAATCCTGATTGGCGTTACCTACGCTTTATTGGATCTGATCGAGATGCAATCGTTTGATCTGAAAAATACGATTATCATGGAAACCGGTGGTATGAAAGGACGCCGAAAAGAGATTATCCGCGAAGAATTGCACGACATTTTATGCAAAGGATTTGGTGTTTCTAAAATCCACTCCGAATATGGAATGACAGAATTGCTTTCGCAGGCCTATTCGTTAGGCGATGGTGTTTTCGAATGCCCGCCCTGGATGGGCATTCTGATTCGCGACACGGAAGATGCACTATCCTATATCGAAACCGGCAAAACCGGTGGGATTAATGTGATTGACCTGGCCAACATCAACTCCTGTTCGTTTATTGCCACACAGGATTTAGGCAAAAAATATCAAAACCATTCTTTTGAAGTACTCGGACGATTTGACAATTCCGATATACGGGGTTGCAATCTGATGGTATTATAAAAATACAAAAGGGAGTTTAAAACTCCCTTTCTTTTTATACAGCACGAATCACAAAATAATTCTTTTTCCCTCTTTGCAACAGCACAAACTGTCCGTTGATCAGGTCTTTACTTGTGATTTGATAGTCTTCTGTTACTTTTTCTTTGTTCACAGCAATCGAGTTTTCCTTTAAAGCCCGACGCGCCTCGCTATTGGAAGCTAAGAAACCAGATTTCCCCGATAGCGCCTCGATAATACCCACTCCGGATTCGATTTCCGCTTGGGCTATTTCAGCTTGTGGCACACCTTCAAAAACATCCAAAAACGTTTTCACATCCAAATCTTTCAAATCCTCCGATGTGGAGTTTCCAAACAAAATATTCGACGCTTTGATCGCATTTTCCAAATCAGCTTTAGAATGTACCATAATGGTAATTTCTTCCGCCAGACGCTTTTGTAATGCTCGTAAATGCGGCTCACCTCTATGCTGTTCAATCAAGCTTTCGATTTCCTCTTTTGACAAAAAGGTAAAGATCTTAATATATTTTTCCGCATCCGTATCGGACGTGTTCAACCAGTATTGGTAAAATTTATACGGCGATGTTCTTTCAGCATCCAGCCAAATGTTTCCGCCTTCGGATTTACCAAATTTGGTACCGTCGGCTTTTGTAATTAACGGACACGTTAGCGCATACGCTTTTCCGCTTTCTTTTCGGCGCACCAATTCTGTTCCGGTGGTAATATTACCCCACTGATCACTTCCTCCCATTTGAAGCGTACAATTTTTCGCTTTGTACAAATGTAAAAAGTCGTACCCCTGAACCAACTGATACGTAAATTCGGTAAAAGACATTCCTTCAGCCGATTCCGATGAAAGCCGTTTTTTTACGGAGTCTTTAGCCATCATGTAGTTCACAGTAATGTGTTTTCCTACATCACGGATAAAATCCAAAAACGAGAATTCCTTCATCCAGTCATAGTTATTCACTAATTCTGCTGCATTGGGCGCATCTGAGGTAAAATCCAGGAAACGGGCCAATTGCCCTTTAATTGCGTCCTGATTGTGTCGTAATGTAGCTTCGTCCAACAGGTTTCGTTCGTTCGATTTACCCGACGGATCTCCAATCATTCCAGTCGCACCGCCAACCAACGCCAAAGGCTTGTGGCCGCTTAACTGAAAATGTTTTAGCATCATTACGCCTACCAAATGTCCAATATGCAATGAATCCGCTGTTGGGTCAATTCCCACATACGCTACACGCATCTGCTCCAACAAATGTTCTTCCGTGCCTGGCATAACGTCGTGGAGCATTCCTCTCCAAGTCACTTCTTCAATAAAATTCTTCATTTTTTTTCAATTTGCACAAAGATAGTCGAATTAAGGCATTTGAAACACTCTGTTTTTTGACAATTTTTAATTTTAAAATATTTCTTACTTTTATCCGTGGCGATAATTAGTACATTTGCAACTATGATACTTGTTACAGGCGGAACCGGATTAGTGGGAGCTTATCTTCTTTTGGAATTACTTCAAAAAGGAGAAAGCGTTCGTGCTATTTTCCGTACGGAAGCCAATATCGTAACAACCCGAAGACTTTTTGAGACACATCAACAACTGGAATCCTTTGATCGCATTGAATGGTTTCAGGCAGATATTACCGATATTCCAAGACTGGAAAAGGCCTTTCGCGACATTGACTATGTATATCACTGTGCCGCGCTGATTTCATTCGATCCGAAAGACGAAGAAAATCTGCGGAAAACAAATATCGAAGGAACTGCCAATATCGTTAACTGCGCTATTGCCTTTAGCATAAAAAAACTGTGTTATGTGAGCTCAATTGCCGCATTGGGCGATGCTCCGGAAGGGCAATCTGTTATCACCGAAGAAACCGACTGGAATCCGGAGAAACTTCATGGCGATTATGCCATTACCAAGTTTGGTGCCGAAATGGAAGTTTGGCGCGCCTCGCAGGAGGGATTGGACGTCGTGGTTGTAAATCCCGGAATTATTTTTGGCAGTGGTTTCTGGAACAATGGTAGCGGACAGATTTTTAAGCAAATCGCCTCCGGATTTCCGTTTTACTCCAAAGGATTAACCGGTATCATTGCCGTGGAGGATGTCGTAAACACGATGATCACACTAATGAACAGCTCCGTTTCGAAAGAACGTTTTACATTGGTAGCCGAAAATCTTTCCCTGGAAAAAATACTGTTTACCATTGCCGACGGTATGTCTAAAAAAAGACCTTCATTTTATGCCGGCCCATTTGCCACCGCAATTGCCTGGCGATTGGATTGGTTGTTTTCGACCGTTTTTTTCCGGAAAAGAAGCTTTACAAAGGCAACCGCAAAATCGGCACATTCCCGCGAAACATTTAGCCATAAAAAAATAGTCCAGTTGCTGGACTATTCGTTTACTCCTATGGAGTTGTATCTTTCCGATCTAGCGAAACGCTATATTACTGAGCATCGACAGGCTTAACCCCTGTTGTTTTTTCAATTTCCACACCGGCTACTTTTCGCCGCTCTTCCAAATTATCGATTACTTTCGCATACAGTTTTTTATACCCTTCCGCATCGGAAGCATAGTATTTATTACTCGTCTCGATTAGCTTGGCGTTGACTTTATATTTATTAAAAACAAACTGATCAAGCTTTACATTATTGGTTGTCAATTTTTGCGGATCATAAACGTCTATCGCCTGATAAATGGCTATATCGGTTAATATTTCCACCATCTTATCTTCCGGAATCAAACTGACAGGCTTTTGCAGCACCTGTTCTTTACAGGCTACAACAACACTTAGCAAACCAATAAGTAATACGATCTTTTTCATAATTTTTATCTGTCAAATAACAAACGTTCGCCGCAACGAATGTCTTTTACTTTTGAATTTACATAAACCAACTGTCCGTTTACCAACGTATGGGTAATTCTCGATTTAAAATTAGCCCCTTCAAACGGCGACCAGCCACATTTATATAATATGTTTTCTTTTTTAACCGTCCATGGTTGTCCGGCATTTACCAAAACCAAATCGGCATAATACCCTTCGCGGATAAATCCTCTTTTTTCAATTTTAAAGATTTTTGCCGGATTATGCGCCATTTTTTCAACGATCTTTTCCAATGAAATTTTCCCCTGATGATAGGCTTCAAACATCGCAACAACGGCATGTTGTACCAATGGACCTCCGGACGGAGCACTGGTATACGGATTTTGTTTTTCCTCTAGCGTATGCGGTGCATGGTCGGTTGCAATCACATCAATACGATCGTCCAGCAACGCTTTCCATAATTCATCGCGGTCTTTTGCTGTTTTTACCGCCGGATTCCATTTAATCAGATTTCCTTTTTTCTCATAATCGGCATCTGTAAACCATAAATGATGCACACATACTTCTGCCGTGATCTTTTTATCTTCCAATGGAATCTTATTGGTAAACAATTCCGTTTCCTTTGCCGTCGACACGTGGAAGATATGCAATCGCGCGCCTGTTTTTTTCGCCAGCTCAATCGCTTTCGACGACGAAATATAACACGCTTCCTCGCTACGGATCAGGTGATGGAATTTTACCGGAATATCGTCTCCGTATTCTTCTTTATATTTTTCAAGATTGGTTCTAATCGTTCCTTCGTCTTCACAATGAACGGCAATCAGCAATGGCGTACTCAAAAAGATTTTTTCCAACGTCTCTTCATTGTCCACCAGCATATTTCCGGTCGACGATCCTAAAAACAATTTAATTCCCGCTACATTTCTGGGATTCGTTTTTAGAATTTCTTCCAGATTATCGTTGGTTCCGCCCATCATAAACGAATAATTCGCATACGAGGTTTCGGCGGCAATCTGATATTTTTGTTCTAATAATTCCTGAGTTACCGCATTTGGAACCGTATTGGGTTGCTCGATAAAAGAGGTTATCCCACCCGCTACCGCTGCTCTGGATTCGGATGCAATATTTCCTTTATGCGTCAATCCCGGTTCGCGAAAATGCACCTGATCGTCGATTGCACCCGGAATAAGATAGTTTCCTTCTGCATCTATAATAATACAGTCGGAAGATTTCGGGCTGATGCTCGCTGCAACCTCCTTGATATATTTATCTTCAACCAGCACATCTCCTTCAAAGATAACTCCTTCATTAACAATCTTCGCATTCTTTATCAATATCTTGCTCATCGTACTTTTCTATCTTATAATCTATAATCGGTTTATCATTTTTTTGAATCGCAATGTAATTACGCCAAAAATAGCTTCTTTTATAATAGCATTGCTCATTTTAGACTGTCCTTTGGTCCGATCGGTAAAAATAATAGGCACTTCTACTATTTTCATTTTTTTGACAAAGGTTCTGTATTTCATTTCTATTTGAAAGGCGTACCCTACAAACTTAATTTTATCCAGATTGATCTGTTCCAACACCTCACGTCTGTAACAAATAAATCCTGCCGTTGCATCGTGTATTTTCATACCGGTAATCAGGTCGACATATACCGAGGCAAAATAGGACAACAGTACGCGGTTTAACGGCCAGTTTACAACATTAACACCGGTAACATAACGCGATCCGATAGCCATTCCGGCACCATCCACACAGGCTTTGTACAAACGTTCAAGATCTTTGGGGTTATGGGAAAAATCGGCATCCATTTCGAAAATATATTCGTAATTCCGCGCCAATGCCCATTTAAATCCGTGTACATAAGCCGTTCCCAGTCCTGACTTTTTAAGTCGGTTTTCCAGAAACAAGCGATTCGGAAACAATTCCTGAAGTTCTTTTACCTTAGCCGCAGTTCCATCCGGCGAATTGTCGTCGACAATCAACACATCAAATGAAACGTCCAATTCGAAAACAGCCTTGATGATGCCTTCTATATTTTCGATCTCATTGTATGTAGGAATAACAACTATGCCCAAGCTCATTTTTTAACTAAATTTGCCTGCAAAAATACATTATTTCCAATGGTTGTTTCATAATAAAAGTATAATAAAAATATTCCACTTAAAAATTAGTACTTTTACAGGCATTATGATGGATCTATTATTTACCGAAAGAGTCGTCGAAAACAAAGACTGGGCAACCGTACTGTTCGTACTGTGCTTTGTTTTACTGGCTATTAACAAAACCATATTTGAAGTCCGTTTTAACGAATTTATCCGACTGGGAATATCCGATAAATACATTAAGATTTACAAGGATAGCGGGAACATGCAAAGTTGGTTTACGATTTCCATGTTTCTGGTACAATTAATCTCTTTTGCATTCCTGATTCAAATCATTCTGAGTTATTACGGTTATACTACCAAAACCAACTGGATTTCCTACATTCAGATTATCACACTTTTGGGCGTATTCATCCTTTCCAAATACCTGATTGAAAAGATCATCGCCACTTCATTTAACATTGAAGAGTTTAATGAGCAATTTAATTTACAAAAAGTTAACTATCGAACCTACATCGGATTACTGGTTCTACCCCTCAATTTAGTCCTTTTTTATAACGATTTTCCATCAAAAAAATTAATTTTAGGCATTATCATTACTATTTTAATAATAAACATATCAACTTACGTACTAACTTTAAAGATTTATCAAAATTCCATACTAAGCAAGCTGTTCTATTTTATTTTGTATCTTTGCACTCTTGAAATAGCCCCCTATTATTTCATGTATTATTGGTTTACGAAAAGTTAGAGCATTACAATTATTTTAATATGAAAGTGAAAACAATCTTGGTTTCGCAACCAGAACCTAAAGTAGAAAATTCACCGTATTTTGAGCTGCAACAAAAGCTTAAAATCAAAGTCGACTTTAGACCATTTATTCACGTAGAGGGCGTTCCTGCTAAAGAGGTAAGACAGCAAAAAATTGATTTAAACAATTATTCGGCTATAATCCTAACCAGCAAAAACTCCGTTGATCACTTTTTCAGAGTTGCTGAGGAAATGCGTTATAAAGTTCCTGAAGACTTAAAGTATTTTTGCCAGTCAGAAGCCATCGCTTTCTATTTACAAAAATATGTCGTTTACAGAAAACGAAAAATCTATGTGGGTCAAAAAGATTTTGTCGACCTATCGCCGTTGGTTAAAAAATACAAAGATGAAAAATTCCTACTTCCTTCATCGGATCAACTAAACGCCGACATACCGCAAACGTTAAACAATTTAAAAGTTGACTGGACGCCAGGAACATTCTACAGAACTGTTATGAGTGATCTTTCCGACTTAAAAGACGTTTATTATGACGTATTGGCTTTCTTTAGTCCAACCGGAATTAAATCTTTATTTAAAAATTTCCCGGATTTCCAACAAAACAACACTCGTATTGCTGTTTTCGGAAGTACCACACAAAAAGAAGCCATTGAACATGGTTTACGCGTAGACATCATGGCTCCGACACCAGAGACTCCATCGATGACCATGGCCTTAGAAAAATACATCGCTAAAGCCAACAAAGAATCCAAAGACAAATAATTCGAAATAAAAAAAGCTTCCTTAAAGGAAGCTTTTTTCTTTTAAACTCTCAAAAAAACAAAATCGAATATATAAAGGATAGATCCGACTATTCTATATAACCCCATCATTGTAAGAAATCTGCGAACAGATTACTTTTTTATGATGTGATTCTTTTTCTTTTCGCCGATATCAGTAAAACTGATTATCAGCCACCAGAAACAATATCATACAAAAAACCGAAATTCTTAAATTTGCAATCAAGGAAAAATCGTATCCATTTTGCTTAAATACGCTAACCCAAAGTGTCAATATATTTCAGTTCGTGTTCTGGTAATTGTAATAATTCCACTTTTTAAATTCAGACTTTCAATTTCAACAGAACTGGATTTCAACAACATAGCCCCGCCTACTGCTTACTCTCCAGCAACTGTTAAAATTAAAAATACTTTTACTTAAACAACCACTTAAAAATACTGCGAAATTGAAGATAAAAATTACGGTTTTTTTACATTTTTATTACGGATTACACAAATTGTTAACATAACACATTAACAACCTAAAATTAACGTTTTTAACACCGATTGACATTCAAAAATCACAGACAACAACAGACAATTAAGACTCAAATTGCGCCTAAAACAAAAAAGCTATCTCTTTCGAGATAGCTTCCTTTATTCTATAGTAAAGAATGAATTACAGTTGCGGACCAGCCTTAACTAAATTCTGACCTTCTTCATTATCGGTATACTGCACGAAGTTTTTAATAAACAATCCAGCAAGATCTGTAGCTTTTGCAGTCCATTCTGACGCATCCGCATAGGTATTTCTAGGATCAAGAATCTCCGTATTAACCTCAGCCAATGCTGTAGGAACTTCCAGATTAAAGATCGGAACGATAGCCGTTTCCGCTTTCTCGATCGATCCATCAAGGATTCTGTCAATAATCGCACGGGTATCTTTAATAGAAATACGTTTTCCGGTTCCATTCCACCCCGTATTTACCATATAAGCCGTTGCATTGTGCTCTTCCATTTTCTTAACCAGTTCTTCTCCGTATTTCGTTGGATGTAAACATAAGAATGCTTTTCCAAAACAAGCTGAGAAAGTTGGCTCCGGTTGTGTTACACCACGCTCCGTTCCGGCCAATTTTGCCGTAAATCCGGACAAGAAGAAATATTTGGTTTGCTCCGGTGTTAATTTAGAAACTGGAGGCATCACTCCAAATGCATCAGCCGTAAGGAAGATTACTTTTGAAGCGTGTCCGGCTTTTGATACCGGTTTTACAATATTATCAATATGATAGATTGGATAGGAAACACGTGTATTTTGTGTTACAGAACCATCTTTAAAATCAATTTTACCATCAGCATCTACCGTAACATTTTCCAACAATGCATCTTTGCGGATCGCATTAAAAATATCCGGCTCATTTTCTCTGCTCAGGTCAATTGTTTTTGCATAACAACCTCCTTCGAAGTTAAACACACCTTCGTTATCCCATCCGTGCTCATCATCTCCGATCAATTCACGTTTCGGATCAGTTGACAAAGTTGTTTTTCCTGTTCCGGATAATCCGAAGAATACCGCTACATCACCGTCTTTACCTTTATTGGCAGAACAGTGCATTGAAGCAATTCCCTGTAACGGAAGGTAGTAGTTCATCATGGAGAATAAACCTTTTTTCATTTCTCCACCATACCACGTACCACCAATCAACTGGATTTTTTCGGTAAGGTTAAAAGCGATATATACTTCCGAGTTTAATCCGTGTGACGCATAATCCTTGAAAGTTGCTTTAGAACCGTTCATTACAACGAAATCCGGCTCTCCAAAGTTTTCAAGTTCCGCTTCCGTAGGACGGATAAACATATTTTTTACAAAATGTGCCTGCCATGCCACTTCCATGATAAAACGCACTTTTAATCGTGTGTTTTCATTCGCGCCACAAAAAGCATCTACAACATATAATTTCTTTCCGGAAAGCTGGCTTACTGTAGTCTCCTTTAAAGCATTCCAGGTATCCTGAGAAATTGGTTTGTTATCGTTAACTGCTTTTTCTGATGTCCACCAAATGGTATCTTTTGTAATATCGTCTTTAACAATGTATTTATCTTTAGGAGATCTTCCCGTAAATACACCCGTCATAACGTTAACGGCACCAAGTTCTGTCAACTGCCCCTTCTCGAATCCTTCCAGCTCCGTATTTAATTCTTCATTATATAGGTGATCGTAAGACGGATTATAAATAATCTCAACCGTATCCTTGATCCCGTATTTTTCTAATGAAATTATATTCGTAACATTCATAACTTAAAAATGTGTTGTTTTGTTATTTAAGAACGCAAAAGTAAAAATTTAATTTTAGAATAATTTTTTTTTAATAAATATTATGCTTTTTTCCTGATTACCTGTACAAAAAGGAGCAACCAGGCCATGATCATCAAAAGCCCGCCAATTGGGGTTATCGGTCCTAAAAACTTAAAATCTATCCCGGTTGCCGTACTGGTCGCCAGCAAATAAATAGATCCCGAAAAAAACAACACTCCGGTAACCGTAAGGTAACAAATGGTCTTTTTAGCCTTTTCGGTAGTCAATGTTGTCATTCCTACAAACAATAAGAATAAAGCATGGTACATCTGGTATCGCACCCCTGTTTCGAAGGTTGCCAATTGTGTTTCATCCAGTACTTTTTTGAGTCCGTGTGCTCCAAAAGCACCTAATATTATAGCAACAGCTCCCATTATAGCAGCCGCTGCAATTGTTTTTCTATCCATCGTGTGTTTATTTCCTATCAAAGGTAGCATTATTTTAAAAAGTTAAATAATGACATTAATCATCTTTTAAATTTTTAAAGAAAATAACAAATTCTTATTTTCGTAGACTTTTTAAAACAAACAACCAGCATGAGACATATTTTAATTATCGGAGCCGGTCGCTCGGCTTCGTCGCTCATAAAATATTTACTGGATAAATCGGAACAGGAAAATCTACACCTAACCATTGGCGATTTATCTTTAGAATTAGCACAAAAGAAAACCAACAATCATCCCAGAGCCACGGCTATTGCATTCGACATTCACAACGAAGCGCAACGCAAAACAGAAATTCAGAAAGCCGATATCGTAATCTCGATGCTTCCGGCTTTTTTACATATTGAAGTAGCCAAAGACTGTATCACCTATAAAAAACACATGGTTACCGCATCTTATATTTCGGATGCGATGCAGGAATTAAATGATGCAGCCATTGCCAATAATCTTGTTTTTATGAACGAAATCGGATTAGATCCGGGAATCGATCATATGAGCGCGATGAAAGTACTGGATGAAATCCGCGAAAAAAACGGAAACGTAATTCTTTTCGAATCGTTTTGCGGTGGATTGGTAGCTCCGGAATCGGATACCAACTTATGGAATTATAAATTTACCTGGAATCCTCGTAACGTAGTTTTAGCCGGACAAGGTGGTGCTGCGAAGTTTATTCAGGAAGGCACCTATAAATATATCCCGTATCACAAACTTTTTAGAAGAACCGAATTTTTGGAAGTGGAAGGTTACGGTCGTTTTGAAGGCTATGCCAACCGCGATTCTTTAAAATACAGAAGCGTTTACGGTTTGGATAATGCTTTGACGGTTTTCCGCGGAACGATCCGACGCGTAGGCTATTCCAGAGCCTGGGATATGTTTGTACAGTTGGGAATGACCGACGATTCATATGCGATCGATAATTCTGAAACAATGAATTACCGTGAGTTTGTGAATTTGTTTTTACCGTATCACCCTACCGATTCCGTTGAAATCAAATTGCGCCATATTTTAAAAATCGACCAGGATGATGTGGTTTGGGACAAATTACTGGAATTGGATTTGTTTAATGCCAACAAAATCATCGGATTGAAAAATGCCACTCCGGCTCAGATTCTTGAAAAAATCTTAACCGATAGCTGGACTTTGGAACCGGACGATAAAGATATGATCGTGATGTATCACAAATTTGGCTATGAAGTAAATGGCGAAAAGAAACAAATTGACGCTACAATGGTATGTATTGGCGACGATCAGACCTATACTTCCATGGCAAAAACCGTTGGATTACCGGTAGCGATGGCTACGTTACAAATCTTAAACGGAAATATTACAACTCCGGGTGTACAACTTCCGTTAAATAAAGAGGTTTACCTTCCGATTTTAAAAGAACTGGAAGAATACGGTGTTATTTTTAAAGAAAAAGACGTTCCGTACAAAGGATACAAATAATAGTAAAAGCCTGATTTTCGAAAATCAGGCTTTTTTTATTTCAATTTCTATTTCATTTTGTAACTTTAGCTATAAATTTATCTCAAATGAAGCTTAATTCCTTACAAGTTGAAATGGACGGTATCGACAAGGAAATCCTGCGTTACCTGATGGAAGATGCCCGAAAACCGATATTACAAATTGCCAGTAAGATTGGTATTTCCGGTGCGGCGATTCACCAGCGGTTGCGAAAATTGGAGCAGGCCGGCGTGATAACTGGTTCCCGTTTTACCGTAAGTCACAAAATATTAGGATACAGCACAATGGCCTTTGTGGGTATTTATCTGGACAAAGCATCTCGAAATCCGGAAGCCGTTCGCGAGTTAAAAAAGATACCGGAGGTATTGGAATGTCATTATACTACTGGAAACTGGAGTATTTTGATCAAATTGATTTGTCACGATAACGAACACCTGATGCAATTGCTCAACAAAAAAATCCAGGCTATTGAAGGCGTTTCCCGAACCGAAACATTTATCTCACTGGATCAGCAAATCGAACGACAAATACAGTTATAAAACAAAAAATCCGATGCTTTCGCACCGGATTTTTTTTATCGTATTACTATTGTTTTAGTCTCTTCTTCCAAAAACCTGGAAAGCCCAGTATAACAAGGATGCCAATGCACCGATAGCCGCTACCACATAGGTTCTGGCCGCCCATTTTAAGGCATCTTCGGCTCCGGCATACTCCTGCTGACTTAACATGTTTTTGTTTTTCAACCAGGCTAACGCTCTGTTACTCGCATCGTATTCCACCGGTAAAGTGATAAAACTAAATGCCGTTGCAACGCCCATTAAGATCAATCCCAAAATAGCGATGTAAAATCCGAATCCTACTTTGGCCGCTGCGCCCAGAATTAAACCACCAATGATTAACCATTGCGACATTCCGGAAGCTACGTTAACAATCGGTACCATTTTGGAACGCATTTGCAACATACTATAGGCTGTGGCGTGTTGTACCGCGTGTCCACATTCGTGAGCCGCTACAGCCGCAGCCGCAGCATTACGTTGGTTGTATACCGCTTCACTCAGGTTTACCGTTTTATCAACCGGATTATAATGGTCGGTTAAACGTCCCGGAGTTGAAATAACTTTTACATCGTAAATCCCGTTGTCTGCCAGCATTTTTTCGGCTATTTCCGCTCCGGACATCCCGTTGCGCAAATGTATTTTCGAGTATTCTTCGAATTTACTCTTTAGCCTGTTACTAACAATCCAGCTTACTAAAGCAATTGCTCCTAATAAAATATAATATCCCAGCATGTTCTCTTTTTTTAATTTTCTAATATACCAAAAAGAATAGCAAACTGTGCGCCAATTAGCGTTCCGTTAACAAAATATGCTATTTTGTCAGGTGAATTATCCTACTAAATTGATAATCTTACCCGGAACGATTACTACTTTTTTCGGTGCGTTTCCGTTTAGCTGTGCGATCGTACGTTCGTCTGCTAAAATGATTTTTTCGATTTCGGCCGCTGTCAGATCCATTGGCAATTCGATTTTAAAACGCATTTTACCGTTAAACGACACCGGATATTCTTTACTGCTTTCTACTAAGTGCTTCGCATCGAATTCCGGGAACGCAACCTGCGAAATCGAACCTTCATTTCCTAACGCCTGCCATAATTCTTCTGCGATATGCGGTGCATAAGGTGAAATCAGAATCGCTAATGGTTCTAAAATAGCGCGTTCGTTACATTTGACTGCCGACAATTCGTTTACCGCGATCATAAATCCGGATACAGAGGTATTAAACGAGAAGTTCTCGATATCTTCCTGTACCTTTTTGATCGTTTTATGTAAGGTTTTTAAGGCTTCTTTACCCGGTTCGTTATTGGTTACAATCAGTCCGTTATCGTCAAAATACAAACGCCATAGTTTTTTCAGGAATCCTGAAACTCCGGTGATACCGGCCGTATTCCACGGTTTTGCCTGTTCCAATGGCCCTAAGAACATTTCGTACAAACGCAGCGTATCAGCTCCGTATTGTTCGCAAATGTCATCCGGGTTTACCACATTGTATTTCGATTTGGACATTTTTTCCACTTCACGACCTACGATGTATTTACCGTTTTCGTTCGCAATAAACTGGGAATTTTTATAATCCTGATACAAGGCGTGGTTTTTAAACGCATCGATATCCAATTCATCCGATGCATTTACCAGATTCACATCGGCATGGATTTTTAATACCGGTACAAAATCCGATTCCTGTTCCGTGATTATATATTTATTTTGAGCACTGTCGAATGTTACATAAACACCCAACTGCCCGTCTTTTTCAACAATAAAATTCTTAGAAGCAAACAATACGTCAGTTCCAACCGTAAAACGATATACAAACGCACTGGTTCCTAAAATCATCCCTTGATTGATCAACTTTTTAAACGGCTCTTCCGTTGGCGCAAATCCTTTGTCTTTTAAGAATTTATTCCAAAAACGGGAATACAACAAGTGTCCGGTTGCGTGTTCGCTTCCACCGATATACAAGTCGACATTTTCCCAATATTTTAAGGCATCTTCCGAAGCAAACGCCTCATTGTTATGCGCATCCATATAACGCATCCAGTACCATGAGCTTCCCGCCCAACCTGGCATTGTATTTAATTCTAACGGGAATACAGTTACATGATCAATCAAATCATTGCTCACTACTTTATGGTTGGCAGTATCCCAGGCCCAAACCGTTGCATTTCCTAATGGCGGTTGCCCGTCTTCGGTTGGCAGGTATTTTTCCACTTCCGGTAATACAATTGGCAAATGTTCCGTTTCGATCATTTGCGGCAAATCGTTTACATAATATACCGGGAAGGGTTCGCCCCAATAACGTTGTCTGGAGAATACCGCATCACGCAAACGATAGTTGGTTTTGCCTTTCCCCTGTCCCAATTGTTCCAAAGCTTCAATCGCTTTTTGGGTGGCTTTTTTATAATTTAAACCGTTCAGAAAATCCGAATCGGCTATAACTGTATTTTCTTTGTCGGAATAAGCTTCTTCCGAAATATCTACACCTTCGAAGATATTCTTAATTGGAATTCCGAAATGGTTCGCAAACGCATAATCCCGTTCGTCACCACATGGTACCGCCATTACCGCTCCGGTTCCGTAACCGGCTAATACATAGTCGCCAATCCAAACCGGGATCGGTTCTTTGGTAAACGGATGTTCAGCATAAGCCCCGGTAAATACGCCCGAAATGGTTTTAACATCGGCCATACGGTCTCTTTCACTACGTTTTGCCGTTGCTTCAATATAGGCTTCCACCGCTTCTTTTTGTTCCGGTGTTGTGATTTTAGCCACCAGTTCGTGTTCCGGTGCTAACGTCATAAACGTAACACCAAAAATAGTATCAGGACGCGTCGTAAAAACGTCTACTTTTTCGTCATGTCCTTTTAGGTTAAACGTCACCGCAGCTCCAACCGATTTCCCGATCCAGTTACGCTGACTTTCTTTAATACTTTCGCTCCAGTCGATGGTTTCCAATCCTTGTAGCAAACGCTCGGCATAAGCCGAAATACGCATACTCCACTGGGTCATCTTTTTACGGATCACCGGGTGACCACCACGTTCGGATACACCGTTTATAATTTCATCATTTGCCAATACCGTTCCTAAAGCCGGACACCAGTTTACTTCGGTTTCCGCCAGGTAGGTCAATCGGTATTGTAACAAGATTTTTTCTTTTTCTTCTTTTGTAAAAGCATTCCATTGTGCCGCTGTAAACGCTACGATTGCATCATCGCATACTGCATTTACCGTCGCATTTCCTTCTTTTTCAAAAATAGCGGTTAGCGTACTGATATCTTCGGCTTTATCGCTGTCGTTGTTATACCAGGAATTGAATAACTGGATAAAAATCCACTGTGTCCATTTGTAATACTCCGGATTAGAAGTACGCACTTCGCGACTCCAGTCGAATGAAAATCCGATTTTATCCAATTGCTCGCGGTAACGGGCGATGTTTTCTTTGGTTGTTTTCTCAGGATGCTGCCCGGTTTGAATGGCATATTGCTCGGCCGGCAATCCGAAACTGTCATATCCCTGCGGATGTAACACATTGAATCCTTTGTGACGTTTGTAGCGCGCATAGATATCGGATGCGATATAGCCCAGCGGATGCCCAACATGCAGTCCCGCTCCCGATGGATATGGAAACATGTCTAACACAAAATACTTTGGCTTCGCGGAATCGTTCGCTGCTTTAAAGGTCTGGTTTTCGGACCAGTACTTTTGCCATTTGGCTTCAATTTGATTTGGATTGTACTTCATTGCTCTGAATTGCTATAATTACCGGATAATCTTCCTGTTTTAGTATTCCTTTTTTGAATCCCGAATATAGGGTATCATTTTCGGGCAGGCAAATTTACATTATATTATAAGAAAGTTAAAACTTTGAACGTTATAAACCTTAAAAACAATTTTCTTTCTTATTTTTACGGCTTAAATCAGATTCTATGGCTACATCTTTTGAAAAGTATCAAAAACGCAGACTTATTTCTTCCTATTTTTCGGTTATTTTAAGTATTTTCTTAGTGTTGTTCCTTTTGGGCGCATTGGGGCTTTTTGTTATCAATTCTGAAAAGATTTCCAATGATTTTAAAGAAAATATCCCGATGTCGGTTTATTTTAACGATCAGGCCAATGATAGTATTCTGAAAGCATTCGGCACACAATTGTCCGCTTCGAATTATGTAAAAGACCAATCGTTTGTTTCCAAAGACGACGCGGCTAAAAAACACAAAGATATTATTGGTGAAGATTTTATGGAGTTTTTGGGCTTTAACCCGCTTCAAAATTCATACGACATCCACCTGAAAGGAAATTATGTGGTTTCCGACAGTATTAAGGAAATCGAAAGCAATATCCGTAAAAACCCAATGGTTACCGAGGTAATCTACGACAAACAACTAGTGGATCTGGTAAATGAAAACGTAAAGAAAATTACGTTTTGGATTTTAATCGTTAGTGGCGTACTGGCTTTTGTAGCTATGTTACTGATTAACAGCTCACTTCGCCTTTCGATTCATTCGAACCGTTTTATCATTAAAACCATGCAAATGGTTGGCGCGACAAAATCGTTTATCCGCAAACCGTTTATCTGGAGAAGTATCAAACTGGGATTAATCGGTTCCGGATTGGCAATTATCGCTTTAATCGGACTGGTTTATTATGTTGACGGAATGTTCCCGAGCCTAGGTATCGCAACCGATTACCTGTCGACCGGAATTGTTTTGGCCGGCGTACTATTAGTAGGAATTATCATTACCTGGATCAGTACGTTTTTTGCCACACAACGCTTTTTAAATTTAAGAACCGACGATTTATATTAAGAATCATCAATTCAATACCCTAATGGAAAACGAAAACAAGCACAAACACGACTTTCTTTTTGAAAGCAGCAACTATAAAATCCTTTTTATCGGACTGGCCGTAATCGCCCTTGGCTTTATACTAATGTCCGGTGGTGGCAGTACCGATCCGAATGTATTCAGTACCGATATTTTTGATTTCAGACGTATCAAACTGGCTCCGACCGTTGTATTGATCGGTTTCGGAATTACGATTTATGCTATTTTAAAAAACCCTAAAAAGGATAGCGCAGAAAATTAATGGATTTATTACAAGCACTTATTATTGCCATAGTCGAAGGACTAACCGAATATTTGCCGATTTCTTCTACCGCACATATGGGCTTTACAGCCGCTTTGATGGGTATGGAAGAATCGGAGTTTCTAAAAATGTTCCAGGTTTCCATTCAGTTTGGTGCTATTCTTTCGATTGTAGCCTTATACTGGAAAAAGTTTTTCGATTTCACTAATCTTACATTTTACTTTAAACTAGCCTTTTCGGTAATCCCGGCCTTGGTTTTGGGTTACTTTTTCGATGATAAAATCGAAGCCGTTTTAGGCAATCAGATTGCTATATCATCTGTTTTGGTTGTCGGCGGAATCGTTTTATTATTTGCCGACAAATGGTTTAAAAACCCAACGATACTCGACGAAAAAGAGATCACGATCAAAAATGGTATTGCGATAGGTTTTTGGCAATGTCTGGCGATGATGCCCGGAACTTCGCGTTCGGCCGCATCGATAATCGGAGGAATGGCACAGGGTTTAAGCCGAAAAGCTGCCGCTGAGTTTTCGTTCTTTCTGGCAGTTCCAACCATGTTGGCCGTGACGGTTTATTCCATTTTTGTAAAAACATGGGGAAAAGGAACCGCCACCGAAATGAAAGGCTATGAAATGATTTTACAGGATCAGGATCATATTACTTTTTTTATCATCGGAAATGTTGTGGCTTTTATAGTCGCCTTGGTTGCCGTAAAAACATTTATTAATGTGCTTACCAAATACGGTTTTAAATTTTGGGGTTGGTACCGGATTGTAGTTGGAATTGGTTTGTTACTTTATTTTTATTCCGCTAAATAATGGAACCCTTAACCGCAGAACACTATCAGGAAGGCCAGGTCCTTCTGATTGATAAACCATTACAATGGTCGTCTTTTCAGGCCGTAAACAAAATTAAATGGTCGTTAAAAAAACACCTGGGTTTAAAAAAAATCAAGGTGGGCCATGCCGGAACGCTCGATCCGTTAGCCACGGGATTACTCATTGTATGTACCGGTAAATTCACCAAACGCATTCCGGAATTACAAGGAATGATCAAAGAATACACCGGAACGTTTTATATTGGTGCAACAACACCGTCATACGATCTGGAAACCGAAATCGACACTACATTCCCAACCGATCATATCACAGAGGAATTACTTTATAAAACCATTGCTCCATTTTTAGGTGAAATCGACCAGAAACCACCGGTATTTTCAGCCATCAAAAAAGATGGAAAGCGATTGTACGAACATGCCCGTAAAGGTGAAGAAGTTGAAATCGCCGCCCGAAAAACGGTTATCCATGAGTTTGAAATTACCCGTATTGCGCTTCCCGAAGTGGATTTCCGAGTGGTTTGCAGCAAAGGAACTTATATCCGCTCGTTGGCTTATGATTATGGAATCGCGCTACAATCCGGAGCACACTTAACCGCATTGCGACGCACCAAAATCGGAGATTATTCCGTTAAAAATGCTATGATAGTCACCGATTTCGAAGATTCGGTAACACCAAAATAAAAAAAGGTACTCAATTGAGTACCTTTTTTGTTATTGAAATCCTTGCATCAGGTCAAGCAATTCTTTTTGTGTCGACAAACCTTTGTCTTTTAAATACCATTTTTGCAAATCGGTTTTCGCCGTTTCATCGATTGCACCGTGCTGCGCTTTATAATCCAGTATGAGCTGTTTCGCTCCCTGCGGACGTGGTCCCCAATCGGCTTTTACTTCCTGAGTTTCCGCATCCAGAACGATTAGCTTCGGAATCGCTTTTCCTCCATTGGTCAGGAATTTTTGCATCAATTCTTCATTCTCATCCCGGAATACCAGTTTCATTTCAATATTTGGCGCCTCCAATTCCATTTTATGCAATACCGGCACAATCTGAGCCGCATCGCCACACCAACCTTCCGAAAGTACCAGCCAGATATATTTTCTTTCAATATTTTTTAATCCTTCACCAATAACATTCGGAACCGGTATGGTTTTCTCCAAACGGTTCATTCGGACTTCATTTAACTCACTGTAATGTAATAAATCATCCGATTGTTCTGCTCCGGTCGATTTTCCTTCTTTTAGCAATTTCGTCACCAAGTCTCTATATTCCTGATACGAATAACTTCTTTTCAGACTTTCTTCAATATACATTTCCATTTCACTTTGTTTATTATGCGGTACAAAGTTAGCGCAAATAGCCACATTAAAAAGTAACAAAAGTAACAATCCAATGGACAAAAAGTGTAACTTTATCTTTTTACAATAAAGATGGATTTACAAACGAAGTCAATCGGACTGATCCTTTCCGGTGGCGGAACCAAAGGACTGGCTCATGCCGGAGCTATAAAATTTTTAGAAGAAAAAAACATACGGCCAATCCATATTGCCGGAACCAGCGCCGGTTCGATTATCGGAACCTTATATGCCTGGGGAAAATCACCTGAAGAGATTCTGGAATTTTTTAAGTCGATTTATTTTTTCCACTGGAAACACTTTACCTTAAAAAAAGCCGGATTAATCGATTCGGAATCGTTTAAAAAGTATTTCAGTTCTATTTTTGAAGACGCTACTTTAGGCGATCTTAAAATACAAACCCATATTACGGCAACCGATATGGTAAAAGGGAAATTGAAAATTTTTAGTCCCGACACCAAAATTGTCGATGCGATTCTTGCCTCATCCTCTTTCCCGGGCGTGATGTCGCCCTACGAAATTAAAGGACGGATTTACAGTGACGGTGGTATTTTAAATCATTTTCCAACCGATGTGCTACAAGGTCGATGTGACACATTGATTGGTGTGTATGTGAGTCCGATTCAGAAAATCGAAGCCAAAGACCTGTCGTCGATAAAAGCGGTGACCACCCGTGCTTTCGACCTGCTTTCGGCCAATTCGAACATGCAGAAATTCAACAACTGCGACTGGGTAATCGAACCGGAAGAATTATCTATTTTTAGCACTTTCGAAACGAACAAAACCCGAATGGAAGCGATTTTTAATATCGGATATGAGGCCGCGAAGAAATCGTATCTCGAATTGAAATTATAAAACCAATCCCATTCTTTGGGCGCTCCCGGCTTGTTAAAGAAATATTTACGGACTTCGTTTTAAAAAAACAGATAATAACTATATTTGCACCACTAAACAAAACTTGCAATGAAATACAAAAGAATTCTTTTGAAACTAAGTGGTGAAGCTTTAATGGGAGAACGCCAATATGGTATTGATCCGAAAAGGCTGGCCGAATATGCTGCTGAAATCAAACAAATCCATGACAAAGGTGTCGAAATCGCCATTGTTATCGGAGGTGGAAATATTTTCAGAGGTGTAGCCGGAGCCAGTAACGGAATGGACAGAGTTCAGGGGGATTATATGGGAATGTTGGCTACCGTGATTAACGGAATGGCACTACAAGGTGCTTTGGAAGAAGCCGGAATGCAAACCCGTTTACAAACTGCTTTGAAAATTGAGGCTATTGCCGAACCGTATATCAAAAGAAGAGCGGTACGTCATCTTGAAAAAGGACGAATCGTGATCTTCGGTGCCGGAACCGGTAACCCGTATTTCACAACCGATACCGCAGCTGTTTTAAGAGGTGTGGAAATTAATGCCGATGTAATCCTGAAAGGTACCCGCGTAGACGGTGTTTATACTGCCGATCCGGAAAAAGATGCCAATGCCGTGAAATTTGACTATATTACTTTTGACGACGTATTGAAAAAAGGATTGAATGTAATGGACACCACCGCCTTTACGTTAAGTCAGGAAAACGAATTGCCAATTATCGTTTTCGACATGAACAAAGAAGGTAATTTATTAAAAGTTTGTGAAGGAGAAACTGTTGGAACAACAGTAAATATTTAATTTTGAATTATAAAAATTAGTATCATGACCGAAGAAATTAATTTTATTTTAGATAGTACAAAAGAATCCATGAACGGTTCTATGGACCACCTTGAAAAAGCATTTCTAAACATCCGTGCCGGAAAAGCAACACCTCAGATGTTAGGTGGTGTTTTTGTAGATTATTACGGATCTCAGACACCTCTTTCACAGGTTGCCAATGTAAACACACCGGATGCGCGTACGATTACCGTTACGCCATGGGAGAAAAACATGTTACAGCCTATCGAAAAAGCGATTATGATTGCCAATCTTGGTTTTAATCCGATGAATAATGGTGATAACATCATCATCAGCGTTCCTGCATTAACCGAAGAGCGTCGTCGTGACCTGGTAAAACAGGCTAAAGCAGAAGCCGAAGATGCTAAAATCAGTATCCGAAATTCCCGTAAAGAAGCGAATACCGATATCAAAAAATTAGAAAAAGACGGAACATCCGAGGATATCTGTAAAAGTGCCGAAGATGACGTTCAGAAATTAACGGACATTTACATTAAAAAAATTGACGAGGCTTTGGTTGCAAAAGAAGCCGAAATCATGAAAGTATAAGTAAAAGATCCGCTACACAGCGGATTTTTTATTAGAACGGATTTGCAAACCTATTTTCATTTTAAATTAAAATAAGAAGCTATCTTTTTGACAGGCTTTTTATTACCTTTGCGGGCATTGCAAATTTTTTTTCACTTAAAATCAATATAAAAATCATTACAATGAAGCACACTAAAGTTAAGGACCTGCTAAACGGTACGAAGACATTGCATGAAGTAAAAGCAAAAGGTTGGGTTAGAACATTTAGAAATAATCAGTTTATCGCGTTGAATGACGGTTCTACGATAAATAATATTCAGTGTGTTGTTGATTTTGAAAATACTCCGGATGAAATCCTAAAACGAATCACTACTGGTGCAGCTGTGAGTGTTACCGGTACATTGGTAGAAAGTCAGGGCGCCGGACAAACGGTAGAAATCCAGGTAACCAAACTGGAAATCTTAGGAGACTCCGATCCGGAAAAATACCCGATGCAACCAAAAAAACACTCGTTGGAGTTTTTACGTGAAAATGCACATTTACGAATCCGAACCAATGCTTTCGGAGCGATTATGCGCGTACGTTCGACTTTATCGTTTGCCGTACACCAATATTTCCAGGAAAAAGGATTTTTCTATGTAAATACGCCTATCATCACCGGATCGGATGCTGAAGGTGCCGGAGAAATGTTCCGCGTTACCGCATTGCCTTTTGACGGTACGCCAAGAACGGAAGAAGGACAGGTAAATTTTAAAGAAGATTTCTTTGGAAAAGAAACCAATTTAACCGTATCCGGTCAGCTGGAAGGAGAAACCTACGCCATGGCTTTAGGTCAGATTTACACTTTCGGACCAACTTTCAGAGCTGAAAATTCCAATACTTCACGCCACTTGGCTGAGTTCTGGATGATCGAGCCGGAAGTAGCTTTTAACAACCTGGCAGACAACATGGATCTGGCCGAAGATTTTATCAAATACGTAATCAAATATACGGTGGATAAATGTGGCGATGATCTGAAATTCTTAGAACAACGTTTACTGGACGAGGAGAAATCAAAACCACAGGCTGAAAGAAGCGAAATGCCGTTATTGGAAAAATTAAGCTTTGTAATGGACAATAACTTCAAACGCGTAAGCTATACGGAAGCGATTGATATCCTGAAAAGCTCCAAACCAAATAAAAACAAAAAATTCAACTATATCATCGACGAATGGGGTGCCGATTTACAAAGTGAGCACGAGCGTTACCTTGTAGAGAAACACTTTAAATGTCCGGTAATTTTATTTGATTACCCGGCAAAGATCAAAGCATTCTATATGCGTTTGAACGAAGATGGAAAAACGGTTCGCGCTATGGACATCCTATTCCCTGGAATCGGAGAAATTGTAGGTGGATCACAACGGGAAGAGCGTCTGGATGTATTGTTACAAAAGATCGCCGACCTTGGAATCGATGAAAAAGAATTGTGGTGGTATCTGGATACCCGTCGATTCGGAACAGCTGTTCACAGTGGTTTCGGACTTGGTTTCGAAAGACTGGTATTATTCGTAACCGGTATGTCCAATATCCGTGACGTAATTCCATTCCCAAGAACACCGCAAAACGCTGAATTCTAATTCTGAATCGTTTATCAGTCAGGTTACACTGAAAATGTGTTAATTTCGGTTTCACATCGCAGTACCTGCTAAAGTTATACTGACCTTTGCCGAATTTTTTTTATTTTTGAAAATAATAATTTGGCAAAGGTTACTTTATTATGGCTGTACCCTACAGCACCCTGATTAACCCAAAACCGAATACACAATACAAAAATGCTTAAACAACATTTACAGCTCAAATTATCGCAAAAGCTATCACCTCAGCAAATCCAACTGATGAAGTTGATTCAATTGCCTACGCAGGCTTTTGAACAACGTCTTAAGGAGGAACTTGTAGAAAATCCGGCTTTGGAAACCGGAAAAGAGGATACTTTGGAGCATGATGATTATGAAGATGACAGCTATGACGAATACGACGATTATGACAACGAACGCATTGATGCCGACGAGATCAATATCGACGAGTATTTGAGTAACGATGAGACACCCGATTATAAATTACAAGCCAATAATTACAGCGACGACGACGAAGACCGTAGTCTTCCGTTTGCCGCGCCGGTGAGTTTTCATCAGGATTTAATCAACCAGTTAAATACGTTTATTCTTTCCGACAGCGAACGCGAAATCGCCGAGTTTTTAGTCGGAAGTATTGATGATATGGGATATATTCGTCGCGATATTCAGGATATCGTAGACGATATGGCTTTTACACAGGGAATTTATACCGACGAGCAAAATGTGGAGCGTATTTTAAACATCATCCACGAATTGGAACCATCGGGTGTTGGTGCGCGCGACCTTCAGGAATGTTTGTTATTACAACTTCGCCATAAAACGCCAACCGAAGCCATCGAACTTGCGATCGACATACTCGAAAACCAGTTTGATGCGTTTACCAAAAAACATTACGACAAATTACTTCAGAAATACGATATCTCGCAGGACCAACTCCGCAAGGCGATCGACGAAATTGAAAAACTAAACCCAAAACCGGGTGGTTCATTCGATACCAATTCCCGTACCGTAGAACATGTGGTTCCGGATTTTTCGATCCGCCTGATCGACGGTGAACTGGAGCTTTCCTTAAACGGAAGAAATGCACCGGAATTGCACGTTTCCAAAGATTATCAGGAAATGCTGCAAACCTATAAGGAATCCCGCGAAAAATCGAATTCCCAAAAAGATGCGGTGCAGTTTATCAAACAAAAACTGGATTCGGCCAAATGGTTTATCGATGCCATCAAACAGCGTAATGAAACCTTATTTGTTACGATGAACGCGATCATGCATTACCAACAGGAATATTTTCTTGATGGCGATGAAACCAAGCTAAAACCGATGATCTTAAAAGACATCGCCGATATGGTTGGTTTGGACATTTCGACCGTTTCCCGTGTGGCCAACAGTAAATATGTTGAAACCCCTTACGGTACAAAACTGATCAAGGAATTCTTTTCAGAAGCGATGAAAAACGATCAGGGTGAAGATGTTTCGACCATCGAGATCAAAAAGATTTTACAGAATGTAATCGAAGAGGAAGACAAAAGTAAGCCACTTCCGGACGATAAACTAGCGGAAATATTAAAAGAAAAAGGCTATCCGATTGCCCGAAGAACAATTGCCAAATACCGCGAGCAACTGGATATTCCGGTAGCGCGTATGCGAAAAAAAATATAATTGCCCGACTTAAAATCAAGCAACACTATGGATTTCAAAAAGATTTTCCCGTTATTTTCTTATTTGTTACATCCGCTGTTTATTTCGGTTTATGCCACGCTTTTTTATTTTTTTGTTACCCGGAATTATTTTTATCCGCATGAAATCTACCTGATCCTGTTTCAGGTGGTTATTCTGACATTATTTTTACCGGTGTCGACTTATTTTCTATTAAAATCCCTTGGGTTAATCCGTTCGGGAATTATGTTATCCGAAAAAAAAGAACGGCGGTTACCATTGGCTTTTCAGGCGATGTTTTTCCTGGTACTGATCGAACATTCACTCACGATGCTCCCGATTCCGGAGTTGTATTTTTTCTTTTTGGGTGCTTTGATCAGTTCGGTGATCGCTTTAGTCCTGCTCCTTTTTCATTTTAAAGCCAGTTTGCACATGGTTGGCATTGTTGGCATCACCCTTTTTATCATTGGGATTTCCATCCATTACCATATCCGGTTTGTGAACCTGATTGCTTTTTCGATATGTAGTATCGGAATTGTAGCGTCGTCCCGTTTGTATATGAATGCCCATTCGATGAAAGAGATTGTCATCGGAATACTGGTTGGCGCTTTACCGCAAATTGGATTGTGGTATTACTGGTTATAGAATGTAGAAAATTACCAGAAAGCTAAAAACATTCATTTTGATTTTTTCGCCGTCGATCTCACCCGATTTAAACAAGGGGTTTAATCCATAATAGGCATAGGCATTAAAGGTATTATACCCAATCCCAACATACGGTCCGTATTGAATTTTATTCAGATCGGAGTTATTAAATACTTTGATTTTTTCGGTACTTCCGGTAAAAACCGATTTACTGTATAGCAGGTAACTAAACTTAAATCCGGAATAAATTCTCCAGAACTTATGACTTTCCGGTGTGGATGTTCGCCAACGCACTTCGATCGGAATATCCAGATAATGCATTTCCAGTTTGTTTTTTTCGAAATCGGAACTGATGGAGTAATTGGCAATACCGTCAATTTCTTCAATTTTCATATTTTGTCGAAAACTGTTAAAACTATATCCAATTCCGGGTGCTATGGCAAAGGTGCGTTTTTCGTTAAGCGGAATATCGCGGAGAATACCGGCACTAAGTCCCAGTGAAAAAGAGTTTTGCGAAAAGCCACGCGGACTGTTTCGCACTAAATTATAAGCAATACTGATATAAAACTGATCTTCCCGGTATAGCGAGTCTACAACAACTTTCTTTTCTTCTTTTTTTTCCGTTTCTTCGGTTTGCGCCCAAAGACCAACGGGAAGGATTAATAAGAGATATAGCAGGCCAACTTTAATCATACTTTACTTATTTCTGTACTAAAGTAGTAAAAACTAGCTTTACTTTTATTTATTGTCCGGAATCTTTTAACCGTTTAAATCAGCCCGATCTTTTTGGCTTCTTCGATCAACTCTTTGTCGCCACCTTTGGAGCGCAACAACTGACTTTTGATATTCGCTTTACGTTTTTCCAGCGCACTCATCGACAATGGAATATAATTCGGAAGATCGGCCGTTTTAACACCTTGAGAAATCAACAACAGGATCTGACTATCGATCGAATCCCATTTGATATTTTTCATCATTAGTTCTTTCAAAGCATTGGAAATCGTATGACTGGCAAAGGTTTCCCCTCCGTAGATTTTCTCGAAAACGTTTGGAAACATTTCAAAGTTAACGTCACATTTCGAAATAAAAGCTTCCGGATTTACCTTGTTCATAATCTTATCGATCAGTACCGGTTCGTTGTGCATCGTTAACAGCGCGATTTTACACTTTGGAAATTTCTCGCGAATCAACAGTGCCAGATCCACTCCGGATTCGATGTTCATTTCTTTATAAGGTGGCAAACTAATATCCAGGTAAGCAAAGTCGATATCCTTTTTTAACCGGGAAAAGTTCATAATGGTCGTATAGGCGGTAGTACAATTATGAGCCGTTGTAAAATTAAGCGTCAACTCATCGGTATTAAATTCAGAAAGCAAGTTGATATAACCATCCAGCGTCATTGGATGATCATCTACAAGCAGAATATTTATTTCTTTGGCCATACGATTTTTTTTCTATTACAAATCTAACGAAAAAGTACGGAATATCCGTAAAACAATTTCAGATGAAAGTAATAGCTTGCACTAAAATTAAAGTTGTGCATTATCCGTTTTTGCTAATCGATGACGATGAGAAGGTAGCCAAGAACATACTGGAAGTTTTTGAAGATTTCGAAGACTTTCTTTGCCTTGGTGTGATTAAGACTAAAGAAGAAGCTATTAACCGGATACTGGAATTAAAACCAAAACTGGTGTTCATTGAAATTGCTTCTAAAAAACCGGATTCGGATTTGTCGTTCGCTATTTTATCCGAACTAAACGAATTTCTGGAAGAATTACCCTATTTTGTGGTACTTACTTCTGATGAAAGTCATGCATTTGAAGCTATTAAAAAAGGGGTTTCGGATTACCTTTTAAAACCTTTAAGTCAGAGCGAGTTACGAAAATGCCTGCTTCGCTTTCAGAAAAAAAATCCGGTTAAAGAACCAGAAACTATTTGTGTAAAATCGTATGGTGATTATCAATTTGTGCATTTAAAAGACATTACGCATTTAAAAGCCGATAATAATACCACCGATATTTACCTTAGCTCCGGTCAGAAAGTTAGTGCTTACAAAACGCTAAAACATTTTGAAAGCCTGCTTCCTTTCTACTTTCTAAGGGTACACAACAGTTCGATAGTAAATATTAATTATGTTTCCCGCATACATTTGGGAAAATTGAAATGTTATTTAAATAATAATGAAATTTCCATACCTTTCTCCAAATCGTATAAAGATAACATCGATACCATTATAAGGCGAATTTCATCTTAGCAAAAACCTATTGTTTACACGTACAAATGATGCATCCACTAACAAACGCCTTACAACCACTAAATACGCGATTAATGATTACCAAAACAGCTTGTTCCTTATCTAATTTTGTAACTGTAATAATGACGGAACAATTTAAAGCTTTAAACAATTACTAAGATGAGGGAACATGGACACATGACATCTTCAGTAATACTGGTAAGTAATCCCAACTTTCAGCAAAAAAACAAATCAAATACCACTACATCACAAAAATGTTGTAGCGACCCCATTTCTTAACATTAAAATATATTTTTTATGAAAAAAGCTCTTTTTATTTTGACACTTATCATTGTTGGCGGATTAACATTTTCATGTTCAACTGATGAGTATGATGTAACACAGGAAACCAGTGCCCGAAAATTCAATACTAATGACGATATGATGCGTGGTACTCCTGCCGATTCAACAAGTATGCTTCCGAGTTATACTCCAAACTCGAATACAGAACCTATTAGTCCTAATCTTGACGATAACGGAGGTGGTACACTTAACCCTCCAAAAAGATAATACAAAACGAAACATTTTTTCGGCCTAGGCAATATAAGTTGCGATATTAACTTATATTGCCTAGGTTTTTTATATTATTTTTGAACAATCCCTAATTCGCAACAATTTTGAACGCCCCGACATCGAAATTTATATTTTGTCTTATCCTTTGTTTTCTGATGTTCTCCTGTGAGATGAACAAAAAAAGTGACATTGCTGTTTCGGATAAAAAAATAAATGCGCTGTTCAAAGACGCGAACAACAATCAGAAATCCCTTTCGAAAAAGAAAATCGCACTGGATTCTATTTACCACGAAATTTCGCTTCGTAAAAACGATTCCATCACACGGAACTTCCATTTTCAGCTGGCGGATGAATTTTATCGTCTCAACGATTTTCAGACTTCCAGGATCATCAGTCAGGAGGCCTTTAACCTGGCCAATGATGCCAAGGATAGCGTCGCAACTGCAAAAGCACTTTATTATATTGGCGATTGCTATGAGCCGATAAAAAAAGACAGTGCCTTCTATTACTATCTTCAGGCCGAAAAAATATACCGTCGTATAAAAGACACCGAAAACGTTGGTCGCATGCTATTATATAAAGGTGGTATCTTATATAGTGAAGGAAACTACATCGAAAGCGAAATCGAAGCCAGTAAATCGTTACAACTACTCAACAAATCCGGAAATTATAAGCTTACCTATAGTGCTTATAACATTCTTGCCAATTCCCTTCAGGGATTAAACGATTTTAATGGCGCCCTGAAATACCATGAACTGGCGTTAAAGGAATACGACAAACTCAAACTTAAAGAAACCGATCCGAAAGTAATTCTTGGGTATTATATCCCAACGCTTAACAACATCGGTTATATGTACGATAAAATCGGAGAGCACCAAAAAGCGATCAAACAATTCCAAAAGATTATTGCGATTAAAGACCTTCGCAAACTTTTCCCGGAATATTATGCTGCGACGCTTAGCAATCTTGCGTACTCCAAAATGAAAGCCGGCGATTTTAAAGATCTGAAAGAGATGTTTTACGAATCGATTCATCTTCGTGACAGTCTTGGAAATCAGGCTGGTGTTGCCTATAGTAAAGTACAGTTGGGCGAATTTTACCTCATCCAGAAAGACACCCTGCAATCTATTGTAACACTTAAAGAAAGTTACCAACTTGCTAATGACACCAAAAGTTATTATGAGCTTTTGCGCTGTTTAAAACTCCTTTCCAAAATTGACACCAGCAGAAGTCAGCAGTATTCCGATGAATACATCGCTGTTAGTGACAGCTTACAGAAAAAGGAACGCGCTACCCGTAACAAGTATGCCCGTATAGCCTACGAGACGGAACGACTGGAAGAAGAAAACGAAGTCTTAACCAAACGAAATCTGTATATATTACTGGGTGCAGCCTTTTTTATTTTTGTGGTAACCGCTTTAGGGATTATCCGCCATTTAAAAGCCAAAAACAAAGAACTACAATTAATCCAGCAACAACAGGAAGCCAACGAAGAAATTTATCACCTGTTAGTAGAACAACAGGAGAAAGTCAATACTGCCAAAGAAGAGGAAAAGACACGGATTGCTATGGAATTACACGATAATATTATGAATAAGATCTATGGTGTTCGGATGAACCTTGGATTTTTTAATAATAAAGCCGATGAAAAAGCAACGGAAAAACGAAAAGAATACATCCTTGAACTTCAGAACATTGAAAAGGAAATCCGTACAATTTCGCACGACCTGACCAAAAATTCCTACTTTGAAGAACGTAACTTCACCGAGCTGTTAAGCTTTTTGATCAAAAATCAGGAGAACATCAATACCACCGATTTTCATCATGAAATTGATGAGAACATCAACTGGGACACTGTACCAAACACCACTAAGATCAACATTTACAGAATTGTTCAGGAAGGTATTCTGAACATTAACAAATATGCCAATGCTAAAAATGCATTTATCACCATTACGCTTACCGAAACCGGAAAACTACAATTGGTTATCAGTGACGATGGCAATGGCTTTGACCTTAAAGTTGCCAAAAAAGGTATTGGACTGAAGAACATGACCGAGCGTATTGAAACCTTAAAAGGGGAATTAAACATTAAGTCCAACATCGGCAAAGGCACTCAAATCGAGGCCATATTTTCTTTATAGCATCATTACAGCAAACTCCTTATATTTTTGACTTGTTTAGAGCAATAATCTGCAACTTATGTCCCATATACAAATGTTTCAAATACAACAATTGATCGTATTTTTGTGTTAATCATAAAAAATTAAAACGATTATATATGAAGCATTTAGTCTATATTCTATTATTTGCCCTCAACACTATGTCTGCACAGGACATCTACTACAATGAGGACTTTGAAAGTATCACTATCCCGAATGGTCAAACGGTTACCAGTACACTTCCGGACGGATGGCATAATCACGGCAACCTTAAAATAACCCATACTGCCGTCGGTAAGAATAAATATTTGGCTTTCTATTCCGCGGTGGAGAATACCATTTTTTCGGCGGCAATGCCCAAAAAGCTTATCAAATCCAATAGCCTTTTAAAACTTAAAGTAGCCATATCTAAAAAAGAGATACAGGGAAAATTAGACGTTGTCCACTATAAAGATGGTTACGCCCGAACTGTTATCGGAACACTGGACTTTAAAAATATTCTATTTCGGGATTCGGAATTTACCAACGTGAATCCAACCTCAAAATTCACAAAAGAAATAGACTTATCAGATTATGCCTCGAAAGAAATAGAAATACATTTTGAAATGACAGCCGAAAAAAAGAATGTCCTATTATATCTTGACGATCTTCAACTTGTCTCCGACAGTTCTCTTTCATTGGAAGAATCTAATTTTACAAAATCGGTTACGGTATATCCCAACCCTACCCGTAATTACATTCATATCAGACATCCAGAAACTGTGACAAACTATTTATATAATCCTGAAGGTGACCTGATCACAACTACAAACCTCAACTCACTGGATATGAGTAACCTTCCCAATGGTCTTTATTTTTTAAAAACCGTCGACGCCTCCGGAAATCATTACAATCATAAAGTGATAAAAAAATAATCCCTGGAACTGTTAAACAGCCCCATTTTTTTACGCTAACGATTGCTATTCACAATCATTCTGTCCATCTCCTGATGTTATTTCTAAAACAATACCTGATTGATATCACAAAATTATCTCTCTTTTTTAAAAACCATTTCCATTCGAAAAACAAAGTATTAGTTTCAATATATTTGTCTTAAGCAGCACTTCTCTCCTGCCGTTATAGAAACAAATATTATTTGATCAACTAAACACAAAAAGTACATGTCATTTTTTAAAGGGTTATTCGGGAAAACCACTCCTATTGTCGAAGACAAAGCTTTTACCATTGATTTTGAAGACGCTCTAAAACGTTATATCGGTGTTACAGATGGCGATGTCGAGTATCAATTCAAAGATAAAAAAGGAACAATAATTCCGCCTTCCCATGCTTTTGAAGGGGCCTATAACAAATGGAAAGGAATACAATCGGTATGGGATAGACGCAGTGTTATTTTTGCGGCACTCGATTCGATTTATTTTAACCGGATCCCGAAAGCGCAGGTAATCGAACGCTTTGTGATTGACCGTTATCCCGAAAAAGCATTGCAATTTGCCGCAGCCAATATAAACGAAGCAGATTATACCGACCCTGAAATATTGGCATCCTTAGCAAAGTGTCATTTTATATTGTTAAACTTTGACGAAAGTATTGCACTGGCGCAAAAGGCTCTGGAGCGGGATGCAGATAACAAAAAAGCAAAAATTGCTTTAGCAGATTCCTTTCACTTAACCGGCAAACATGAGGAGGCACATCAAATCTATCAGAAACTTTTAGAAAACAGTCTGCTAAACGAATGGAAAAGTGACGAAATTAACGTACTCCAATTAGTTGATTTTAAAAATGATATTATCAATTCATCGGTTTATGCTGTTGCAATACTGTCTGTTCCGGAAGCTGATGAAACGATCTGGAATACCGTTTCGGAAGAGTTTTATTACTGTCCGTATTTTAGGAGTCAGCATGCTTTTTGGTATATCCGAAGCGGAGAAAGTCTAAAAGGTGTCGTTAAATTACTCGCCACAGCCCAAGAGTTCCCGTGGTATCGGGATGCGGTTGTTAACGCCAGAAGTAGCATCCTGCAATTCCGGGAACAAATGCAATCGGACGATTTGTGGGAAGACGAATTACATTCTTTAACGGAAATCATGCAAAAAAATAATTGGAACTAAAACCAACCTTTATTTCGATAAATCGCTTACTATGCACCTGAATTTATTTTACCTTCTGGGTTTTATCAATAATTACACCGGTGGTTTTTCTGCTAAAGACGGGATATTTCAACGATTTTCGTTTACGGAAGACTTTGAAATCAGTGAACACAAAATTGCTATTTTTAAAAAAGTCGTCACCATTTGCGAACAGTTACTACTTGAAAACGCTATCGAAAATGACATTCGGATTGCGTATTTCGAGAATCAGAAAGGAAGTATTCTTTATTCCCGGAATATTGTTCAGCTTCTGGATAATGCTGTAAAAAGCAAGTCTTTTTTTATCGACCGGGATTATTTTTTGCTAGACGAAAATCTCTTCGAAAAATTGGAACGTTCGGATAAAAAAGCCTACTCCTACCAACAACGTATTCAGTTTTTAAACGGTGTATATGACAGTAATTGTTCTGTTGATACCTTTTATTTTTACAACGATTATAAAAAGTGTCTCTTGACACATTATGTTTTACGTTGTTTTGCCGACGAGGAAGATCAGATTACAATGGAATCTTTTTTCAAAACACCTTATGTTGATACGATCCGGATTAATAAAGATGGACAGATCTGGTCTATCATAAAGGATTACTCTTAAAATTATTATTTATGGAAAAACCAGAATTTTGGGAAACCAGTTTTGTCGATAAAAAAGAAATGTGGGGTTTTACACCCGCACAATCTACCGTTATGGCCAACGAATTCTTTACAGGCCAATCGTTAAAAAACATTCTTATTCCCGGAATCGGTTATGGTCGGAACGCTCAGATTTTCAAAGAAAACGGGATGACCGTAACCGGAATTGAAATCTCGAAAACGGCAATCGAAATGGCTCGGAAACACTATGGCGATGCTATAAAAATTTTTCACGGTTCGGTAACCGATATGCCGTTTGACGATCAAAAGTACGACGGGATATTTTGCTATGCGCTGATTCATCTTCTGGATACCGAAGAACGAAAAAAACTAATCCGCGATTGCTACGAACAACTGGAAGAAGGCGGTTATATGATTTTTACGATGATCACTAAAGAAGCCGTCACTTATGGTACCGGAAAACACCTGGGTCCGGATCGTTATGAAATAATCGACGGTGTGAATATGTTTTTCTATGATCTGGAATCGGTTCACCGGGAGTTCGATTCCTTCGGCTTATTCGATATTGTGACGGTTCAGGAGAATTTCCCATTCTTCTTTGTAAAATGCCGGAAAAACTAAAATCTTAAACGTAAAAACAACCCTTAATTCCAGAAATTCAATACCATGAAAGCCTATATACAAACCCATAAAGATGGTGAGTTTTACAATGTAAATGCGTTTATTGCTTACGAAGGTTTTAAACATTTTGGGTTTGAAATTGAAAAATTCCATGATGTCAACCAAATCGAAGATACAAACCCGGAAAACATTCTTGTGGGCGGAATCGGGAATGTTCGAAAACGTCTGGAAATGATCAATAGACCAAGAAAAACAACTGAAATCGATTATCCGGTCGAGCTTCAGCATTATCTGAAAAGGACAATCTGGAAATCTACTTTGGAAGAGGTCTTACAGGAAAAGCGGTTTCCCGTTTTTATAAAGCCGGAAACGGAAACAAAAAAATTTCCGGGAAAAGTTTTTAAATCGGAACTTGACTTCGTTGGCTTACTCGATACGGATAAACCTACTGCCGTTTTATGTTCGGAATTGATTTCTTTTAAAGCTGAGTTCCGTTGTTTTATACGCTATCAGGAAATACTGGACATTCGGCACTATAAAGGTGATTGGGACAAGACATTGGACCTGGAAGTTGTTAAAGCTGCCATTGCCGATTTTAAATCACAACCGCGCGCCTATGCCTTGGATTTTGGGGTGGATGAAAACAATGCTACAATTCTTGTTGAAGTCAACGATGGGCATTCTTTGGGCAGTTATGGGATTTCGGCGACCAATTATGCTAAGTTTCTATCCGCCAGATGGTCCGAATTAACCGATACAACCGATTATCTAAACTTTTAGATCGGATGTTATTTCATTTCCGAATTCAAATTATAGACTATATTTAGCGTTCTAAATCCGAAATAGTATTCTAAAACATGTGCGACTTTACAAAAGGAATCAAATTATGCAGTTGCGACTCGGAATCCATTAAATTCCGGGAAAAGGAAGTCTATAAAAAGTCTGGTGATCAACTTATTCCGGTTCGAAATAAAAAGAACGACACTATTCCGCTGATCTATATCTGGCAGTTATTTCGTTTTGTTGAAGAATATAAAGACTGTGCTATGCTCGGACACTATATTATGCCCAGCGACTCCATCGGAAACGGATTGGATGCCGAATGGATTGCTTTAAATCTGAATTGCGAAAACTGTTTTGATTTTGACTATACGCCACAGGAAGGAGACAATTTGTTTATCCAGCAAAATGTTATCTTAGGGCCCTATATCTCTTTTATCTTTAAAAACGGACAGTGGATAATTGACCATCATGATCCGTTTTCCATCGCCATAGAATCGGTCAAAAAAGGCGTGATCAATGAAGTCGACTAAATAAATTGACTATTTCACTCCTGTCCTTTTTAATGTTACATTTTTTTATTACCACTGAATATCAATACAATATTTATATATTCGTAATCGTAAAGAGTTATAGCGAATGAATACGATCAAAAGTATTGTAGTCGGCAAAAAATATCCCAATTTAAAACGGGACATTACTATTGGAATTACACCGGAATCCCATTCCGAAATCGGACACCTGAGTGAACTGGACCTGGATGTTATCACCGACATCATTTCCGAATTAGATGCTTTAATCACCAAAAATGATCCCAATGATTACGTCGAATGGGGTGTCGATTTGTTTTCGGTGTTTTCTTTTCCGGAACGGTCTAAATGCACCGATACGATCCACGGAGTTGATTTAACCGATACCAGCACTTCGTATCTGATTACCTATATGCGGCAATTGCAATCCTTTAAACAACAATATTCGGATGCAACGGCTTTACATAGTATTCTCGAACGGGCTTTTCAACAGGTAAAAAATGACCCGTCCACTTTTAAAAAATGGGAAAATGCTCCGTATTACGAAATCCCGATTGATAGTGTTTTGATCTCCTTAAATCTATCGGAAGCCGATTTGCAACTTTCCGATACTGAATATAGGACTCAAATACCCTAAAATTTTTAACCGATGTCACAACCCGATTTTGATTTTTTCAGACAAAAATACGCGGCAAACTGTAGCACACAGAGTGACAATCCGGCTGTATTAGCGGTCTATCGCATCGTACTGGAAGGCGAATATAAGGATAGCGATTATTGGTCGGAAGAACATGGAACAACAGCTATTCTTTCCGTGTTTGAACACTATTTTATGGATCAGGAATGGAACGCGCTGGAAACCGATCTGAAAAACTGGACGACTTCACAACTGGAATTATTTACGGAAGCCATAATGGGTGGTTATCTTTCGTATACCCATAATGGTGTTTATTATAACCACTATACAATTGATGTGCTTACGAAAACCGTTCCAAACCGAATGGCGTTATTACTCGCAATTCTAACAATCGAACAGGAAAGAGGACATCAATATCGCGAATTGTCCGGAATTGTTTTTGAAAATTGTAATTTTATCAACGATCATTTTGAAATCCTTTTAAAACAAGATTTTCAAAATGTAAATACCATTAAAAAGATCTTCGAATCATTGCATGTTTTTAACGCCACGGATCCGACGATGGCAGCATTAAAAAACAAAATTGATCGCATTAGCGCTTAACTCGCTATTCCGAAACAGATCTTTTAATTTGTTTTATTTCTTTATTATCTGAACTGGCTTTAGATTTTACCGATATAAAACCATCTCTTTTTATCGGATCTTTTTACATAACAAGTCTGCAAAGGACTATGGAATAACTTAAAAAAAATAATCTTGGAATACATTACTTTTAAAACGCAATTATATTTCACAAGTGCCCGATTGATCACGCTCATGAAGCTCTACTTACTTTCTGAAAATGATTTTAGGCTTCAATTCCACGAAGAGTGCGCGCAATTGGAAAAGGAATTTTTCGGAACCTATAAAATCGGAGGCGGAGGCTTAAAAAATGATGGCTTTGACCTGGACCGTTTTCTTAATGATCAAAATACAGCGGCTTTTTCCAATATTCTCCATAAGATTCTGGTTGAAAAAGAACTAACCAACGATCAAACCACAAAAAATATAGTAGCACTGGCAGGATTCGCCCAATATGAAAAGGACACAATCCAGGAGTTTATAATAGACAACCGGATTTTTAACGATCCTCAAAAAGGAAATGAATTAAAAATACTTTTCGAAGCAGTATATGCGGCTTTACAACAAGGCTTTTTTTACAAGGTATCCGATATCCATGCAGAGCAACTTATTGGGGAATGGCTTTCCACTAAGGAAACCGGACAATTACGGGTTAATTACAATATGACCAATTTTATGCCGCTTGGCGATACGATACATCTTATTGTGAGTCGCTATAACAACGATTTCCTCCGCTTTAGCTGCCTGGCAAAGGTTATGGATTATGATACAAAAAAGGAAGGAGAATTTACCGTTCGTGATACCCTAATCAACATACAGGATGGATACATTCACCACCATTATTTAGATGGAGATGACTTTCGTTTTTTATATAAAAGTCCGGTTTATGGATTTGACGGACGTCATTTTGAAACACAGGTTGGCGATATAGGATTTACTTTTGAAAAAATGGAAAAGTAGTACTAATGGAAAGGCTACAATTCAAAGACCGATTAATTAATCCGGAATTGAATAAAGGATAAAGCCTTTCCAGTTTCTTTTGTTGAGTTTTACATTCAGAATCAGGCATTCACAAAACAGTTACAGCGTTAAAAAAAATACACGTATTTGTGAAATTTAACAATCATTTTATATACAACTATTTGTTTAAATGATTTTAAATTGTATTTTCGAAAGAAATTTCCGATCTATTTCAATAGAAAACTGCAAAAATTGAAAAAGAGGAACATTAAATCTTCGATTTTATTGAAAATAATGAGGGTGATTATGAGTTCGATTGATCGTATTCAGTTAACGACAGACACTAGTTCCGTATGATTCGCATAAAGATTTTCGCATCTCTTTAAAAAAAGCGAATCAAAACGAGTAAAACCAACAAAAATCAATAAACATGAAAAACAAAAAATTCCTACTTGTGGCAATCTTCGCGTCGCTTGCCTTCGCGACTTACAGTTGTAACGGAAACAAATCTGAAAATGTAGCAGCAACAGAAGAAACGGCAACCGCTGCTCCTGAAAAACCACTGGTATTCGCTGAATTCGTTGATCTTGATTTAAGCAGCTACGGAATCCCGGTTGTTACAAAAGCGCCAAAAGATGCGAAAGTGATAAAAAGCACAACAGAAGGCGAAGTTTTCGTATACGGTGGAAAAGTGTTTAAGCTGACTTTTGCGAACCGTGAAGGAAATGCAGAAGAATCGGTAGGTATTATCAAGGGAATAACAAGCGATAAGGAAATAAATACAAGCTTTGACAAATTTGTTACCGAAGACCCGACCGGTTTTATTAGACAAAATAAGGACGGTAAACTTTCGTTCACCTATGGGGTGACTACTGGTACCTCTTCCGTAGTCATCCAGCAAGGAATGAGCTTCGACCAATCTCCGGATCAATTTACAGATTACAGCGCAGACGACGTTAAATTAATGTACGAAGCGGCAAAAGCAACCATAGCAAAATAATTTCAAATATAGCATACTTTTTTTGAGCCTAGGATTGATCCTAGGCTCCTATTCAACCAAACCAACTAAATATGGACATTAACAAAGAACTAGTAATCGCGGCGGAAGCAGGCGATATCGAAACAGTAAAACAAATGCTAGCCAAAGGTGCCGATGCCAGTGCTATGGGACCAAATTCCGGCGCTTTACACTGCGCGGCGGCAAACGGTCATCGCGAAATCGTGCAACTTTTGCTCGAAAACGGTTCTAACCCGAATATCGCCGACAACCAATCGTTTTATCCGATTCACTTAGCGGCTGCTTTTAAACATATAAAAATCGTAAAAGATCTGATTGCCCACGGTGCTAAACTCGACGTGGTAACTTCAAGCCTCGGAACGGTACTTCACGTTGCTGCGGCAAATAACTTCTACGAAATACTCGACCTGCCTGAAATCAAAAAAGGGCCGATCGAAGCCAGAGATCAGGAACAAAAAACAGCCCTGAACGTAGCCGCATCTTTCGGCAGTTATACGATAGGATGGAAACTTATTGACGCCGGTGCAGACGTAAACACCCTGGACGATTCCGGATTTTCGCCTTTACTCAACGTTTTACTGCGTTTGGAACAAGCCAAAATACCGCATTGGGAATCGGAAGGAACAAATTCGGGTGTCTATGTGAAATACCAGATTACAAACGGCTGTTTCCGTTATATAAAACCATACAATGGTGGAGCTAACGAACTGGGTCGTGTACTTTCGATTATGGATCAATACGATATCTCCGGATATTCCTGGGGACCTGAAAAACATCGTAATTACGTAGAATGTATTTACCTTGCACAAAACCTTATCCGTAAAGGAGCAGACATAAACATTCGCGGTAATAACGGTAATACTCCGATGATCATGGCTTGCTCTGTCGGTGAACCTGAAATGATGAAAACGTTGGCTAAAAAAGGAGCCTCTTTCGACGTCAAAAACGATCAGGGAATCACGCCTTTACATTACGTCGCACGCAGCAAACGTCTTGATGGATTAAAAGCATTTTTTAAACTTCACCCGGAGCAGGACATCAATGTGGTTGATCAAAACGGATGGACGGCCGGACATTATCTGGGCGATATAGGTGGACCAGCCGAAATGGCTAAAATCCTGGTTAAAGCCGGTCTCGACACTACGATTGGAAGTACCAAACAGGTAGTTGCACTTCCTGTCGGAATCACCGCAAAAGAAGTCGCAGAACATTGGAAAGACACCGAAATGGCGGCACTTCTAACTCCAAAAAAAGCAAAAGCAAAATAATGGCAAAATCAAAACCTATTGGGCTTAAGAAGATTGCGAAACCGGAAGATATGAGTAAAATAATTGTCTCTTTTCCAAAACCCGCAGACGTTCTTGCCGAATCCAAACATTTCGAACAGAAAATCCTGTTGCCGCAATACAGCATTCCGGGGTCTATTATAAAACCGGAATTTGCCGATGTTGTGTTCCATTTTATCGTGACACCGGTATTTCTGGATTATGCCGATTTCAGACTAACCGCCGACAATAAATATGAAATCGTATCGTATAGTGAAACGCCAATCTCAAATTTCGACGAGAAGTTTCTTAAATGGTGCGCCGATGAAATGCATGATAATTTTTACGGATACGAGGACAAACCGACCTATTTCGAAGTCGACAAATCGGTAAAAAGCAAAAGTATTTATAAAGGTGGAGAGCCTATTTGGGATCAAACCACCTATGAAAAAGACAATGTGCGCAAAACCGATTATACGCTCGACATCTTTAAAGATGAAAACGGTGAACTGATGCAATACATCGCCACTCTTTATGACAGTAGCGTCTATGGTTCGTACAATCTATTCTATTCCCCTAAGACGCGTTTAATACGTCAATTTCACCAATCGACTTAAAAATGAAACCACTCAATAGCTTACAGGCCAATTTAAACCGACTTTATGAAGGTCAGGATACCCAAAAAGCCTTAAAAATCGAATTCAACAGAAAAGGAAGCGTAATTGCGCAGATCCGTTTCTTTGAAAAGGGATTCTGGTTTCAGGCTCCTTTTGCGTTCGAGCATAAGGGTTACAGCACCTTAGCCGTATTGCTTTCGCCTCGAATGACGTCTTTAAAAGAGGCGCCCGTAGTGAACCTTAAAAAAGGGATATGGTTTAGTGATGGGGCCGCCGCTATCACTCAGGCGCCAAACCTAAAAGCAATGATTCCGATGGCCTACCTGAGATTAATGGAGAGTGCTACCGCAATCAAAGGTTTGAAATCCGATCTGGAGGCTGCAATCAGTCAATCGAAGCCGCTTTTTGATTATCTGGGCGGAGGCAATCTGGATTTTCTTAAGTCCTATCTGTTGGATGAAGAAAATCAGGAGCGTTTTAAAAAAGCAAAAAGAAACTATGATTCTTTTTTCTGTGATTTTTGGAATCATTACTACGACACACCCGAACACAAAAAGACATTTGATCTTTTCGCTCAGTTAATCGATAACAAGAAATTCCTACCCGAATTCCAGGAGGAAGACTATGGAATCTGGAATGCCTACGTGCGTAGTGCGCTCACAGAACGGGCTTACAACCTGGAACCTAAAAATAAAATCCAAATGGAAAAGCGGTATTGGCATTTATGGAAGTATGCCTGTATGCCGCACGGGTTGGATTGCGATGAAATGACTTTTAAGAAATACCAATACTACTACGGTCATTCTAACGACATGATGTGGGGTGTGAGTTTGTCTGTTAATTCGGCACGTGACCACGACGGTTTTTTACCCGATGAAGTAGCCAACCATCCATTGTATGAAGCTACGACCCTGATCGAAAGCAAAAAATACACCGGTGATCAGCATTGGATTGCCGCAAAACGTTTCGACGAAGAATTTAACGATCCCGAAGCCTGTTGGAATGCCTTGGTGTCTACAGCCTATTGGGCGGGCCTTGCAAACCGTCTGGATCTGGTGGAAGCGTCATGGCAATATGCAATCGACTTGTCGCAAAGACAAGGTTGGAACGTCTTGAATGAAGTACTTAGCGACCAATGGAATTTTTATGATACTCATAAAAATGACAGGCGTGCAAAAATGGATAGCATCACGAAGTTATTAGATGATTTTATCAACATCGAAGTCGAAGTACTTCGTACGAATGATGCTGCCACGATAGACCAATTACACGCAATGACCGATTTAACAAGGAGTTATTACAGCAAAATCAATTTCGAATGGGAGAACGTTCAGACATCGGAAAACGAGCAACCCAAACCGCGTCATCTGTATGAAATCGTACAATACGACCATCAGCATTACGAGGAAATCTGGGTGTGCTACCTGTCTGCCGCCAATCCAAAAGAAATGACGCTGGACGATTGTTTCGTGTTAGCACAAATTAAAGGCGAACCAAAAATAATCGCACGTTTTACGCCAACGGATACCGATTACGACCGATGGGACCTCGTTACAGGTGACTCGAGCGTAACGGGCTACACCAGAAACACTTATATTACACAATACCATTTTAACACACCCATTGATGCGAAATGGGAATATGACTTATTTATAAAACTATGAAAAAATTCTTTAAAATTGGCTGCGTAGCGTTTATCGCCTTAATAGCCATCGCCTATGCTATTTATTACATTCAAAACGGACCAACCGGACCAACCCAGGCTGTTAAATTTATGAACACGGGAGCCGACTTGCGATCCGTAACTTTTGAACAGATAATGCCCGACGGGAAACTGGAAAAAATTTACACCATCGACCAAAAAATCAAACCCGGCGAATCGCTTATCAAACAAGTTCCGGCAGGAAATTATAAGGTATCGGTTTGGGATACAAACGACAGTTTAGTCAAAGCATCCGATTACAAGCTTGTACTTCCAAAACCGGATGAATCGAATTACGAACTGATGCGTTTCGATTTGGCCGTAGATAAACTTTTCGTACTGGTTAATATGAACAGTTTATACGAAGGCAATGCGATCGCCGAACACATGGCAAATGCGGCGGGTACAAAAAGCAATGGAATTCGTATTGCAAAGGTCTATGAAGGCGATTTACCCTTTCTAATCGAAGAAGCGTATACGATACGTACCATAATCGACCTTGAAGAGGATTTCCCGAGTAGCAAAAAATACGGTAATGTGATCTACGGATTGTTTGCGATTCCGAAAGATTTACCGAAAGAGCAACTACAACGTGCCTTAATGGAAGAAATCGTCAAAAAAACTAAAGAATAAACATGTCACTTGAAGCTCAGGGCAAACAAGCCTATCTTGCTGCTTTGGACGAAATCGGATGGTTTGACCTTCCGCAAAACGACCGTTCCAAAATCGAAGCAAAAATCAACGAAAGTAACGGTGATTTTTACCTCAGCCTGCATCATTTGACCTTTTTGGCCGAAGATTTTGAAACCGAAGACGGATTTAAAGATTTGATTGAAACCTTTCAAACAATAACAGGAATCCGTTTTCAATCGGTTGATTTTGATTTCAACGAAGACAAAATGAAACTCAATATTATTGCCACGACCGATACCCAAACTATCACGACATCGGTAGACATGAGCGAATATCCGGTTTCAGAAGTCGAAGAAATGTTAAATGAGATCATCAACGAGATCGGTATGGAAACGCATTTTGTTTGGCTTCCGCTCGAAAGTGAAATCCTTTTTTACGTTTTTGTACCTCATGAACTGTACATGAAAGCTGTCAAAAAGGGTATTATTCCACAAGACGATTATTATATTAACGGTTTATACGATGAATACAACATCAACGAAAGCCAGCCTTAAATTGACAATATGAAAGAACAAATACTACAATTGCTTAAAAGTGATTCCTACCAGCATTATCTCGGCGGAATCGATCTTTTCCTTGAGAGTTATCGCAACAATTCGATCACCAGTGCCGATTTGGATCACGAGATAATCGAACGCACCTGTGCTGTTTTCCTAATCGAGAGATGGGCAGAACATAAGGATTGGGTCGGCATCCTCGATGTTTTTATGGACGTGTTACCAAAATACGGTTACTATATGTCCCATGAAGATACCGGGCATCATTTGAGAGGCCTTGCGATATTCATCGATGGGATTCACCAGGGCGAAATCGACCTTTCCGGTTTTTTATATGCCTCCGGAAACGCTTATATCAATGCGCAGACCGCAGCGCAATCGTTAAAAGAATTTTTCCGAAAAGAAAATGACGAAATATCGACCAATATGTTCGAAGAAATCGAGACGTTTTTTGGTGAGATCGCTTCGGGTCAATTCGGTGCTGCAACAATTCTGACTGAATTGCGCGATTGGTCGGTCGAAATGGCGCAAGGTTTTTATGTTGTGATGTCGCGAACTGACTACAACCGCATCTGGATGTTACGCAGTATCTACAAAGTAGTCGATTCGCCTATTATCCAGGAGCATATTTTTGACAAGTTTCTTAGTGTATTGTATTCGATGCGTACCCAATATGAAGAAAATGGTGAAAATGAAAAAATCGAGCAGTTAGATGAGTTTATCGAAAGCATCGTTTCCGCGAGCAAAGGCGATTAATTTCATCGAAAAATAAAAGTTGTTTAAAGAAATCCGTCAAAAGGATGCCTTATTAATTCCGTTCTTCGATCTGTTGGACGGAATTATTTTTTAAAATTGTACTTCAAAAAACACTAAAAAAATAGAAATCCTAAAAATGGAATATACTTCAATTTACGGCTATATTAAAATTGACCGGGATTATCACAAGTCGGTCGATTTTATCAAAACCTTGGAAAAGGACAGCACCTATCCGTTTATCAACACCAATATGTTTAGTTTTGGTGACTACGAAGTGCCGTATTATTATGAAAATATCCTACTGGGATTTGCCGCAACCTATAAATACTTCGGATTGGACACCTCCGACTGGAATGATTTTATCCTGAAAATGGAACACATTCTCCGGAATATCGATTTTGAAAATGCGCAATTTCATGTAGAAGGTTCACTTGGTTCCTATACCCTATTCTGGACGAACCGAAAGTCGGCTACTACAGAAAAAAATGAAGCCGATTTTCTATCTGAATATAGGTTGATCAAAACTGAAGAATGGTATTTTGGCTTTGGAAAAAGAAGCCCGTTTATTGGCTATCCGGACGATGAAATTGCCGATCCCGATCAGGATTTAAGAAACAACGTCCCTGATTTTGTATATCCGGTACCTAAGAAATAAATTGTATAAAATCTGTAATATTTATATATCTGAATGTCCTAATCCAATTTTTAATCTGTTTCGTCTTTTTTCTGTTTAAATTATCATTAAAATAAAGTCTTTATGAATTATGCAATACAATTATTAAAAGAAAAACAAGTCCAATTGGTAATGCAATTACGTGAAGGCAATGCAAACAAAGCAGCCATTTTGATGCAAAAGAAAGATATTGATAAAGCAATAAACTGGCTCGAGAATATCGAAAAACAAAATCTAGGGCATTTGTCGGATTATGAATGGGTCGAACTTCCTTTTATGCAAAACGGCTATTCTTCATACAGAATTATGGATGATGGCGAGACCGACAACCGGGAATATTGGGTTGAATTTAAAACTCCTATTGAAGTTACCGCAACTGATTTTTTGGTACTCAAAAAGCCGCAATAATACGATCGAAAATTTGGAAATGAATGGTAAACAGAAATCATTCCTTTCCTCGAATCTCTGTTCCTTAAAAATTCATACATTTATATAAATGCCAAATTAAAGACTGTTTCTTCTTTCCAGGTCTTCTTTTTCAAGCTGTATTAAATGCGTTAAAAAAGCAGCTAACGAATTGTTTACATCTCTTATTGTTACTCTCTGATTTTCAATAACCGCTTCGTAAACCGGCGGATTATCACCTTCGTCAAGGTATACAAAAAAGAATTGTTCTCCTCCAATATAGATATCAATTGCAAAAAAAGGCCGATCTATTTTCAGTCCTTCTTCTTCCAATTCCCTACGAACACACTGTTGCAATTCCTGGTGATTCTCGCAAAGCCCATGATCCAAAAGATGAAATGACTGACCTGCTAAAAACAATAATTCCCGCAAAACTTTTGGAAATTCCGCTCCGTCATTGTAGTCATTTTCCAAATCCTGGATTTCGGTAAACGACAAAGGTTCGTTTCCTTTGATCTCCCCCGTATGCGTCTCGTACGTATAGTTGGCAACGTCTATTAAGTATTCGATTTTCATATGCTGCTTATAAATAACATTACAAATTCCGTAATCCCATCTATTTAGATACTATTCTAACTAGAGTCATTAGTTAAAGTCGAAAAAATTGTGACACATTGTCTGCAATAAAAACAAAAAAGCCCCTAAAACAGGAGCTTTTAAACGATTTTGCAGAGAGGAAGGGATTCGAACCCTCGATACTCTTTTGGAGTATACACACTTTCCAGGCGTGCGCCTTCGACCACTCGGCCACCTCTCTAAATTTTCAGACTGCGAATTAACGACTTTTATTTTGTTTTTTCAATGCTTTTCTGAAAAAAATTTAGCTCATTTCACCACGGATCGCGGTTTCGAATATCGTTTTAAAAACCGATGGCGAAACCTGTTGTCCCAACAGGTACATCAGCTTGGCTATCGCGGCTTCGGTAGTGATATCCCGACCCGAAATAACGCCTATTTTTTTAAGCTCCAATCCAGTTTCGTATTTATCCATATTGACACTTCCACCCGAACATTGGGTCACATTGACCACATGAAGTCCTTTTTCGATGGCTTTTTCCAACGTCGCAATAAACCAGTCTTCCGTTGGCGCATTCCCGGATCCGTAGGTTTCCAGTACGACTCCTTTAAGATTTGGAATATGCAGAACCGCCTGTAATACACTTTCGTTGATACCCGGAAACATTTTGATGATCACCACATGATCATCGAAGGTGGTATTCACTTTTAGTTTTTTATTCCCGGTTTTATGGAACAGTAGTTCCTCGTTCACTTTTAAATGCACACCCGATTCGGCTATGGCCGGATAATTGGGCGATGCAAACGCATTGAAATGTTCTGCGCTTATTTTGGTTGTCCGGTTCCCACGGTATAATTTGTATTCGAAATACAAACATACTTCCGTGATCAACGGTTTGTTTTTATTTTTTAGCGTCGCAATTTGTATTGCTGTAATCAGGTTTTCTTTCGCATCGGTTCTTAAATCCCCTATTGGCAATTGCGAACCGGTAAACACTACCGGCTTACCTAAGTTTTCAAGCATAAAACTCAATGCCGAAGCCGAATACGACATCGTATCCGAACCGTGCAGCACTACAAAACCATCAAATGTATCGTAGTTCGTTTCGATTGCATTCGCCATAGCCACCCATTTTTGCGGGTTCATATTAGACGAATCGATCGGTTCTTTAAACGAAAACGTCGCAATATCGCAATCTAACAACTTTAATTCCGGGATGCGCAATAACAATTCGTCAAAATCAAAGGCTTTAAGCGCACCGGTTTCGGCATCTTTTACCATACCAATGGTACCGCCTGTATAGATTAACAGAATGTTCGGTCGGTTAGACATTTTCGTATTTCATTTTATTGATAACCGGATTGGCATACATCGCCAGAAAACCATCACGCAGTGTTTTTACTTCTGCGCCTAATTTCATTTCTAGTCTTCGTTCGAAAAGTTGCTTCTCTTTTTGCGTGTATTTATCCGAAAACTGATCCGTTTTATGTAGTAAATCGTAGGCAATAAAATTGGTTGGCCACAATCTGTAGGTCGATAGAATCGAATCGTCGATTACCTGTGCTAATGCCTGAATCTGTTTGTTGGAATTATCAAATTCGGCACCAATCTTATCCAATTCCGTATCCAATATGTCACCAACATGGATATGAATTCGCTTTTTCTGTCCGATAATACCGCTAATCAGCGTTATAAAGTCTTCGTTTTTTTCTTTTATATACACCTCATCGTTTGCTTCTGCCATTAATTGTGGCATTTTTAATGCATCCGTAGGGTCGTATTCATAGGAAATCGATACCGGTACTATTTTTAATCTTTTAAAAAAGGGAATTACGTCTTTTCCTTCGCAGGCCATCGCCAACATTTTCAACACACCGGGATGTGTTGCATCATTTCCGTCTTTTGTACGTCCTTCGCGTTGGGCAATCCATACCGAACGATTCTCTTTTGTCAGTAAATGATACATAAACTCCGACATCAACTTAGAGCTTTGTAATAATTCTCTAGGTGATAGTCCGCGTTGTACCAAAAAGTTACGGTTTAATTTGGAAAGGGATAATAAAAATGACTTTTGTACCAGATTATCTCCAATTGCCGAGGCCGTCATAATCATTCCATGATCAAAAAGGCTGACATTCAATAAAGAAGTATCCAGAATGATATCCCTATGGTTCGAAATGAACAGATAAGCCGTATTTGGATCCAATTTCTCGAAACCGGAAGTGGTTAAGCCATCGGAGCTTTTTTCCAACACTCTTTGTACCGACTGATAAATAAAATTCACCTGAAAGTCTCTGATAGAATGTGTCCTTTTTAATTGCTCCATCCATACCGCTTCATCTACATCGGGAAACGTAAAGCTCATCAAAGCCTTCATCATCGGATGATGCATGATGCTTTGCAGTGCTTCATTTACTTCAGAATCATAAAACTGGCGTATATGATCAAATTTTGACATTAGTTATAAATTTAACAATCCACAAATGAACGAAAATTTTATTAATTGAAGGGAAATTCTTTGTTAAATCCCAAAAATTGCTTTGGAGTTCTCCGTCGTGATTCGGGCGATTTCAGCAACCGGAAGTTGGTACAGTTCCGCCAGCTTTTCGGCCACCAATCGGGTATAGCCACTTTCGTTCCGTTTACCGCGATACGGAACCGGTGCCAGATACGGCGAATCGGTTTCCAGTACAATATGTTTTAAGTCGATTTGATTTAAAAACTGATCGATTTTACCGTTTTTAAAGGTTACGACACCGCCGATTCCCAATTTCATATTATAGGAAATTGCCTGTAAAGCCTGTTCGTAGGTTCCGCTAAAGCAATGAAAAATCCCGAATAGTTCGTCTGATTTTTCCAGTTCGAGTACTTCAAAAATTTCATCAAACGCTTCACGGCAATGAATATTAATAGGCAATTTGTATTTTTTAGCCAGCTGAATCTGATGGCGGAAGGCTATTTTCTGAATCTCCAATGTTGTTTTATCCCAATACAAATCGATCCCGATTTCACCAATGGCTTTAAATTCCCGTTGCGCCAATGCTGCTTCCACATGCGCCAGTTCTTCTTTATAATTTTCCTTTACATAGCACGGATGCAAACCCATCATAAGGTAAATATGTCCCGGATAGGCTTTTTCCAAGGCATACATTTTTTCCGTATACGTCGAATCAATCGACGGTACAAAAAAACGGGTCACACCTGCTGCAATGGCTCTTGCAATCATTTCATCCCGATCCTGGTCAAATTCTTCCGAATATAAATGCGTATGGGTATCTGTTAAAGTCATCCTAATCTTGTCTTTTTAAAGTTGCAAAGGTACAAAGTTGTTCGTTTTTTAAGCTACATTTGATTTATGGAAAATTTACAGGACGTTTTAAAAGACAACGGCTATACCAAGATCCCTTTTAAAGTATCGAAAACACAACATTTGCTGATCAAAGCAAAGATCAACGGGGTTTCCGGTGATTTTATTTTAGATACCGGCGCCTCTAATAGCTGTATCGGTTTTGAAAGCATTGCTCATTTTTTATTGTCCGCGGAAGATTCTCCAACAAAAGCTTCCGGTGCCGGAGCTACCGGTATGCATACCCAAATGGCCTCGGGTAATTTACTACAACTTTCACGTTGGAAAACGGATGATTTTTCAGTGGTCATTTTTGACATGAGCCATGTAAATCTCGCACTACAACAGTACAAAGCGAGACCTGTTCACGGGATAATCGGTGCAGATATTCTATTAAAAGGTAAAGGAATTATCGATTATTATAACCATTATCTTTATTTAAAGAAAAAATAATCGCTATTCGCAATTTTTTAGTAGTTTTAGAGTCAAATTAGCAACCATTTGACATTATGAAGAAAAACTACTTATTTTCCTTACTCGTATCACTATTAACTACGATCGTTATTGGTCAGACCTGTCCTGTACCGAGCAATGTTTCGGTAGTCAATATTACCTCCAATTCTGCTGTAATGAATTGGACAGGAACCAATGAAACACAATGGGAAGTCTATGTCACGCCCGCCGGAACAGCTCCTCCAAACAGTAACACAGCCGGAACTATTGTAACCAGCAATCCTTACGTAGTGACCAACCTTATCGGATGTACCGCGTATAATGCTTATATAAAAGCCGTTTGTTCGCCAACGCAGAGTAGCAATTGGTCGGCTGCATTACCTTTTACGACCGTCTTAGGACTTAATTCCGACATTCCCGATATCGAAGCCTGTGACGCAAATATGACCGGTATTGCAACATTCGACTTAACTTCAAATAATTACGCCATATTATACGGACTTAACCCTTCCGAATATACGGTAAGTTATTTTGCAACAGCGATGAATGCCCATACTAATACATCTGCTATAGCTGCACCTACAAGCTTCTCAAATATCACCCCACATCAAATGCAGATTTATGTTCGGGTTGAGAATATCGCATCGGGCTGTTTTGGTATCGTTAGTTTTAATATCCGAACAATTTACGGACCGGATATTTATTTACCACCAACCGGTCAAATCTGTTACAACCAAACAAACAGCACTGCAACCCCTTATACCATTAGCACCAATTTATCAGCCAACGGATATGCATTTCAATGGTATAAAGACGGTGTAATCATTGTTGGAGCAACCGGAAATTCATTTTCTGCTACAACCGAAGGCACTTACGTTGTTTCCGTAGAAAACATCGTTACAGGCTGTACCGCCATGGCCTCAACCTTATTAACCTATTCCAGCGCTGTAAGTGCCAACGCTTCTATAGATGATCAAACAATTACAATCAATACTACCGGACCTGGAAATTACCAATATCAGATCGACAATGAACCGGCACAATTGAGCAATATCTTTGAAAATGCAGCCTTAGGTTTTCACAGTATCGCTGTTATTCCCCTTGATTCCAGTTGCGCTCCCCTATACATAACCGTAGAAGTAACAACACCTTCGGCACCGTTGGGACAACCGACACAAACGTTTACACAGGGACAGACATTAGCCAATCTGGCTGTTAACGGTCAAAATATCAATTGGTATGCAAACGCTTCGGCTCCCGGCCTAACAACAACTACCGAACCACGTCTGCCGCTGACTACAGTTTTAGCACATAATACCACCTATTATGCTTCGCAAACCATTAATGGTATTGAAAGTCCGGATCGCCTTGCTGTAACCGTTCAACTAACCGCACTGAGCAACGATGATTTTAACTTTAAAAAACTAGCGTATTATCCCAACCCGGTAACTAATACTCTTACCGTTTCGAATCCGGAAGCGTTTACAGGTATAACGATTTCGAATTTGTTAGGACAAATCGTTTTCGACCGAAAAATAAATTCCAATCTTTATGAAATTGATTTTTCCAATCTTCCCAAAGGAATTTACCTGGTTCGAATTACCGCCAACAATCAAAGTAATACTTTTAAAGTCGTAAAAGAATAAAGAACAAGCCTCCCAATACGGAGGCTTTTTTTAATATACTCTGTATATTTTATAAGTTTTTTACTAGATTTGAAAAAACAATCTCACTGAAAACCAGCAATTATGAAAAAAAAATACTGTTTTACCTTTTTCCTTTTTATACTGATCAATAATTTTATTTTCGGACAAAACTGTCCGGCACCCTTAATTGTACTCCCCCAAGCAACTGCCCCCTATTCCTTAACGCTTTTATCGCTATCCGGTGGTAGTGAAACGCAGTGGGAAATTATTATGCTTCCTAACGGAAGTCCCGCACCTACGGCTTTATCGACCGGAATAATTACCTCCTCCAATCCATTTACATTTACGAATCTTGAACAATGTACTTCCTATGATTTTTATGTAAGAGCAAAATGTTCCGAATCAGAAAGTAGTAACTGGACACCACGTCTTGATATCATTACCGGCATACCGCTAGTAACCCCGATACCCGATTTATTGGTTTGCGATACCGACAATGACGGGTTCGCAACATTTGATCTTACGACTCATAGCGATCTTATTTTAACCGGTCTGGACGATTCCTTTTATTCTGTCTCCTATTATAAGGCTTCCAATATTATCGGTAATCCAGCTGACTTAATAACCAATCCGGAAAGTTATACGAATACCACTCCATTTCAATCGGTTATCAGTGTAAAAGTATATAGCGATGTTGGACGTTGTTACCACTATCTCTGGTTAAACCTTATAGCACTTCCAACACCAGAAGTCGAGCTACACGACGCTACGCTCTGTTTTAACCCAGATACGCAAGCCAGTATGCCACATATTTTTGATAGTCAATTGTCCGATGCAGAATACGATTTTGAGTGGTTCCTGGGCAATGACCCTATCAGCGGAGCTACCGGAAGTACTTTTAGCGCAACGACTCCTGGCACATACAGCGTAACGGTTACCAATAGTACCAACGGTTGCCAGTCGACAGCATCGGCAACCTTATTACCACCTGCTACACTCATTGCAACTGCAACCGTAAATAATCAGACCGTTACCGTTACAATAGACAATCCCGGTAACTTCCAATATCAAATGGATAATGGAGCCGTACAAAGCAGTCCCGTTTTTGAAAACGTAGCCGCTGGCAACCACACAATAACTATTATTCCGTTACAATCCAGCTGTCCTCCATTTTCCATTACCACAACCGTAGTGTTAAGTGATACCGATTTTATTTTTCAAAAATTACATCTTTATCCTAACCCGGTTACCAACAACCTAACCATCTCTAATCCGGAAGCTTTTACCGGAATTACCGTTTCGAATTTATTAGGTCAGACTGTTTTCGACCGAAAAATAAATTCCAATCTTTATGAAATTGATTTTTCCACTCTTTCCAAAGGGATTTACCTGGTTCGGGTCATCGCTAATGATCAAAGTAAAACCTTTAAAGTTATAAAAGAATAAAGAATTGAAAATAATACTACAGGTATACCATTGTCATTAAAAAACGGAACTCAAAAGGTTCCGTTTTTTGTTATTATGTAATAAAAAGCGATCAGCTAACATTGTGCTTCTTTTAATTCACTTCAACATTTCTCATCTCTTTAAACCCATTTTCGTTTCTCTGTCGGTTAAACATTAAATTATTTCATACCAGAAAGACAAAATAAAACTTCAAACAAATTCGTTAAATATATTTATATTTACATGTATTTTGTTAAAACACCCACTAATTACCCAACAAAATAGCTCAAACTGATTTATTTTATTTAATGACACTAAACCCAAAATAAATTAAAATCTAACCCAATCTTAACTAACTAAAAAATGAAACTGATTATTGAGCAACTCAAAAAAGGAATTCAAACCCATCCTTCCGTTCTTAACAGTACCTTATCTAGTGTCAAATCATGGAAACGAGCCCAGTATATCATCCTTTCGGAGATTATAGCCGATACCTTATCGCGGTCGGAATACTTACAGGGAAACCGGAAAAACGAACTGGGAACCACTATTTCGAGTACCACGCTACACCGTATTTTTACCAATGACTATGAGACAAAAGAAAACTCCGATTTGCGTTTTCTGAAAACATTGGACAAACTGGCTATTTTTATCGGTTATGCTTCGCTAAATAATTTTATTGCAAATCATAAAGAAAGAACTAATCCGATTTCATTATTCGACACTAATGATGAACATACAGCTTATTTTGAGCATCTTATCCATCAGTTTTGTGAAGACGAATTTCGATGCCTGTTGAAACTGCCGGAAGTAAACCTGAGTGGTTTATCGGATTTTATTTTTGAAGACGGTCCGTTAACCCAACGCATCACCGGATTACTGGAAAAATATGCCAAATTAAACCTCTTTTTAAACAACGATGACAATCGGTCGAAATTCGAAATCTATGATTTCCGGATTACACGTATCGACGATACGCTGACCGTAATTTCTACTAAAGAACGCTGGAATCTGGAATGGCGCGACGCTACCGGGACAATCAGTAATACCTACAATAAGGTAAACTTACAAACGTATTTTATCAAAAAACAACATAACACCTGGAAGATCTGGGACAATTACAATCCCGATTACCACAATCTCAGTTTGGAAGCATCGCTTAATATGCTTCAGAAAATTGAAGCCTAAAAAATAAAAAAACCTGTCAGCTGTATTCTGACAGGTTTTTTATTGTAAACGAATACTATTTATAATTTTCCTTTCCGGAATACCGAATAGGATATTATCGTACTGATCAACATCAGGACTCCCCCTAATAGGAACGGCGCACCCGGAAATTGGAACGGCGCTTCGTCGTGGGTAAAAAAGTAAAACGTATTGGTCATTAAAGGCGGACCGATAATGGACGTTACACTCATCAAACTCGTTAAAGTCCCCTGTAATTCCCCTTGCTCCGTTGGCGGTACATGACTCGTGATTACCGATTGTAATGCCGGACCGGCGATACCTCCCAAACAGTATGGCACCAGGAACATCAGCATCATCCAGCCTTCATAGGCAAAAGCAAACAGGAACATTCCGATGGTATATAACAACATTCCAACATAAATACTTTTCTCATTTCCAAGTTTTGGATTGATCCAACGGATTAAACCTCCCTGAACCAAACCAACCAGCAATCCGATGGCTCCTAATGAAATTCCGACCATTTTTTCATCCCAATGGAAACGGTACATCGTAAAGAAACTCCAGTTACTGTGAACTGCGTGTGCCGCGATATATAATATGGTCATGGATACCACCAATCCGATTAAAGACGGGTATTTTTTCAGGTTTAGCAACGATCCCACCGGATTCGCTCTTTTCCAGTCGAAAGCACGACGGTTTTCTTTAGCTAACGACTCCGGAAGGACAAATAATCCGTACAGGAAGTTGATGGCACACAAAACGGCTGCCGCATAAAACGGAACCCGCGCGCCATATTGTCCCAATACACCTCCAATTACCGGTCCGATGATAAATCCAAGGCCAAATGCCGCTCCGATCATTCCGAAGTTTTTCGCCCGGTCTTCACTCGTACTGATATCGGCAATATAAGCCGAGGCTGTGGTAATACTCGCTCCGGTAATACCAGCCAGGATTCGTCCTATAAACAACCAGGTTATGGTTGGCGCAAACGAAAGTAACAGGTAATCCAGTGCGAATCCCAAAAGGGAAACCAATATAATGGGTCTTCGTCCATATTTATCGCTTAGATTTCCGATTACCGGGGCGAAGATAAATTGGGTAAAAGCATAGGCAAATGTCAACCACCCGCCATATTTGGAGGCCACACTAACGTCTCCGTGTATCAGCTCTTCGATCAGTTTGGGAATCACGGGAATGATAATCCCCCAACCGGTAATATCGATAAGCATGGTTATAAATATAAAACCAATCGCTGCCGATTTTTGTTTCTGTTTCATTTCTTTTTTCTTACTTAATCCGTCACAAAAATATTGTTTTTTGCTTCTCTTAGTATTTTTTCTTTTAAAGGTTACTTAATCTTTTTTAAATCGGCTCAGGTACAGGCATAAAAAAACCACGCAAAATGCGTGGTTTTTTTATCGTATCGGAAGATCTCAATTATAGCTCTAAAGCTTTTTTAGGATTGTTATCCATTAAGATTTCTACCGGGTTTTCCAACGCTTCTTTTACAGCCACTAAGAATCCAACAGATTCACGGCCATCAATAATTCTATGATCATATGACAAGGCTACAAACATCACAGGAGCAATAACGATCTGACCGTTTTTAACTACCGCGCGTTCTACCACATTGTGCATTCCTAAAATACCGGATTGCGGTGGGTTGATGATTGGTGTTGATAACATACTTCCAAATACACCTCCGTTTGAAATGGTAAAGGTACCACCTGTCATTTCATCCACAGTGATTTGTCCGTCACGTGCACGAATTGCCAAACGTTTGATTTCTGCTTCCACACCTCTGAAAGTCAATAATTCTGCATTACGCACAACCGGCACCATTAATCCTTTCGGACCAGAAACCGCTACGGAAATATCACAGAAATCGTATGAAATTTTCTCTTGTCCGTCGATCATTGAGTTTACATCCGGATATAGTTGTAACGCTCTTGTAACCGCTTTTGTAAAGAAAGACATGAATCCTAATCCCAATCCGTGTTTTGCTTTGAAAGCTTCTTTATATTCTTCGCGTAAGGCATAGATCGCACTCATATCCACTTCGTTGAACGTTGTCAACATTGCTGTTTCGTTTTTAGCAGAAACCAATCTTTCCGCTACTTTACGACGCAACATGGATAATTTTGTTCTTTCCGATCCTCTGCTTCCACCTGTAGGCGTACCCATAGACGGAACGGCATTTACCGCATCATCTTTTGTAATTCTTCCACCTTTACCTGTACCAACGATTTCTGCAGGCTGAATGTTTTTCTCATCAAGAATTTTTCGTGCTGCCGGAGATGGTGTTCCTGTAGCATATGTAGTAGCTGCCGGTGCCGGAGCTGCTTTTGGAGCTTCCGCTTTAGGAGCTTCAACTACTTTTTCTTCTTTTGCAGGTGCTGCTGCGCCACCTTCCGGTTTTGCGGCTCCTGTATCGATTAAACAAACTACCTGACCTACTGCAACGGCATCACCTTCTTCTGCTTTAAGGGTAATAATACCACTCGCTTCCGCTGGTAATTCCAGGGTTGCCTTATCAGAATCAACCTCTGCAATAGCCTGATCTTTTTCTACATAATCTCCGTCTTTTACCAACCACGTTGCGATTTCAACTTCTGTGATTGATTCCCCCGGTGAAGGGACTTTCATTTCTAAAATCATCGGTATATAATTTTATAAGGTGTTGTTATTTTTATCTGAATTTCAAATGTACAATTTAATTGAATAAATTTTTGTCAAAAACCATCGCAATTGCATTGGCATGACGTTTTTTGGAACGGGTATAACTTCCTGCTGCCGGCGCACTGTATGCTTTTGGCGATGCTAAACGGAATTTCACTTCGTTAAAATTCATTAGCATATATCCGTAAGCTCCCATGTTTTTCGGCTCTTCCTGTGCCCAAACGAAATCGTCTGCATTCGGATATTTCGCCAATACTGCTTTTAATTGTTCTACCGGTAACGGGAATAATTGTTCGATTCGTACCAAAGCCACATCATTTCTTCCTTTTTCTTCTCTTTCGGCCAATAGGTCGTAGTAGAATTTACCGGTACAGAAAACAACCGATTTTACATCGTTCGGGTTTACCGCTACATCGTCGATCACTTCCTGAAAGTTACCGGTTGCAAATTCCTCAATTGAAGAAACCGCTAACGGATGACGCAATAAACTCTTCGGTGTGAATACAATCAACGGTTTACGGAACTTGGTTACCATTTGTCTGCGCAACAAGTGGAAGAAGTTCGCCGGAGTCGTACAATCGGCTACATACATATTGTGTTTTGCGCACAACTGTAAATAACGCTCCATACGTGCTGAAGAGTGTTCTGCACCCTGGTTTTCGTATCCGTGTGGTAACAACATTACCAATCCGTTTTGGTTGTTCCATTTATCTTCCGCAGCCGAAATATACTGATCAAGCATGATCTGCGCTCCATTCGAGAAATCTCCGAATTGCGCTTCCCAGATTGTTAAGGTATTCGGGCTTGCTAAAGCATATCCGTAATCAAAACCTACTACTCCGTATTCGGACAATAATGAGTTATAGATATAGAATTTTCCTTTTTGATCTTTTAACTGGTTTAACAATACCACTTCTTCTTCCGAATCTTCCACTTTTACAACCGCATGTCGGTGTGAAAAGGTTCCTCGCTCAACGTCCTGACCGGAGATACGCACATCATATCCTTCGGTTAACAGGGAACCATAGGCTAACATTTCACCCATTGCCCAGTCTAACTTGTCCGTTTCGAAGAACATGGTTTTTCTGTCGTTAATCAGTTTCTGGATTTTGCTGATAAATTTCTTATCAGACGGTAATTCGGTTACGATTTTGGCAATATCGGTCAATACCGCTTTGTCTACTTTCGTATCGAATTTCTGTAACATTCCATCATCACTCACCTGCTCAAATCCTTTCCATTCATCCTGCATAAATGGTGTGATGATTGTTAAATCTTTTTTACGGGAAGCCTCCAAATTCTCTTCTAATCCCGCTTTATATTCGGCTTCCAATGCACCAACATAGTTACTGTCGATTACATTTTCCGCTTTTAATTTCTCAGCATAGATATCTCTTGCATTTTTGTGTTTCGAGATGATCTTGTATAATTGTGGCTGTGTAAAACGAGGCTCATCACCTTCGTTATGTCCATATTTTCTGTATCCTAAAAGATCGATAAATACGTCCGAACCGAACTCCATACGGTAATCCAATGCAAACAACATCGCGTGAACCACTGCTTCTGCATCATCTGCATTTACGTGTAATACCGGCGATAAGGTTACTTTGGCAATATCCGTACAGTAAGTAGACGAACGCGCATCTAAATAATTCGTTGTAAATCCAACCTGGTTGTTGATCACTAAGTGAATCGTTCCGTTGGTTTTATAACCGTCCAGTTTTGCCATCTGAACGATTTCGTATACAATTCCCTGTCCGGCTACTGCGGCATCACCGTGAACGGCGATTGGCAACACTTTTGCCGTATCATTCGGGAAATAACGGTCTTGTTTTGCTCTGGCGATACCTTCGATTACCGCTCCAACTGTTTCCAGGTGCGACGGGTTTGGCGCCAGGTTAATATTGATATTTTTTCCGGTTTGTGTCGTACGGTTTGCCGTTAATCCCAAGTGGTATTTTACGTCACCGTCGAACAATGCATCATCGTCATAATCTTTTCCGTCAAATTCCGAGAAGATATCCTGAGTTGCTTTTCCGAAAACATTTGCCAATACATTCAAACGACCACGGTGTGCCATTCCCATTACAAACTGCTCTACTCCTTTTTCGGCTGCTGTCTCGATCAAAGCATCCAATGCCGGGATCGCCGACTCACATCCTTCCAGAGAGAAACGTTTTTGTCCGACGTATTTGGTATGAAGGAAGTTTTCGAAAGAAACCGCTTCGTTTAATTTTTTAAGGATTCGTTTTTTCTGATCCGCATTAAAACTCGGGTGATTGTCGTTAATATCCAGTCTTTTCTGAATCCACTCGATCACTTTCGGATCACGGATATACATATATTCTACTCCGATAGACTCGCAGTATACTTTATTCAGGTGGTTTAAAATTTCCTGAAGCGTACATGGGTTAAGGTTTACTACCCGCGCTGCATCAAAAACGGTTGAAAGATCGGCTGTGGTTAATCCGAAATTCTCAATTGCCAGTGAAGGCGTAAAAATTCGTCTGTCGCGAACCGGGTTTGTTTTGGTAAACAAATGACCACGGGTACGATAACCGTCAATCAATTTTAAAACGTTAAATTCTTTTTGTAGTTTGTCCGAAACAATAGAACAATCAGCTTGTCCATTTGCTACTGCTGCCAGTTGCTCTACCGGACCTTCGCTATATTCGCTCGCAAAATCGAACCCTTGGAAGAAACTCCTCCAACTTGGTTCAACGCTATCTGGATTTTGTAAATATTGATCGTATAAATCTGCAAAAAATGCAGTGTGTGCCGCGTTTAAAAAGGAAAACCTATCCATAACTTTGTCTAAAGACCTTTTTTGTTAGAAAATTTTTCGCAAAAGTACGACAATTGTAATAATCTTTCAATGTTTTTCATACTTTTATGTCATAAAATATTCCTAAAAATGAACATCAAATCAAGCATCAACAGTTTTTTAACAATTTTTTTGAGTTGTGTCTTTTATTTAATGATGACTTCTACATTAAAAGCACAAGTTTATCAACAAACGACTCAAAAAAGTGATTTCTGGCAACGCGTGCGGTTTGGAGGCGGTTTAGGGCTAAACTTTGGGAATAATTTTACAAATATCAATGTTGCCCCGAGTGCCGTTTATCAGGTGAACGAATATTTCGCTGCCGGAATCGGTCTTAGCGGGAGTTATGTCAAACAAAAAAACTACTACGATTCCTATATCTACGGAGCGAGTATTATCACACTTTTTAATCCGCTACCGGAAATACAATTATCTGCCGAACTTGAGCAACTTCGCGTGAATAACACCTATACACAATTTAACCCGCATATTGAAGATGATTTCTGGAACACCGCGTTATTCCTGGGCGCAGGGTATCGCGTACAGAACTTTACCATAGGGGTTCGCTACAATGTTTTGTTTAAGGAAAGTAATAATGTATACAGCGAGGCATTTTTGCCTTTTGTCAGAATTTATTTCTAAACCAAACCTTTTGCCATTCGCGTTTTAAGACTAAAAAAGCAACCTGTTCAGCCAGTTCCACCAAATCGGAACCGTCCAGACTTTTGACCTGTTCTTCCGGTACGTCGATGATATAAAGCAGGTTTAAGTATTCGGCAAATTTAAACTGGATTAATTGGTAAATTTTATCATGCAACCGCACTTTTAAGTCAATTGGCGCAATCGAAACGTCAAAATCAAGACTTTCATTGGCCAGCGTAAAATCTTTATTGATCTGTTCCACCAATTTCAGGTACAGCTCTTCTTTTTGTGCTTCCGAAAGCAGTAAATCGATATTTAAAGGCACTACATACATGATTATACTTGTCGTTTCATCAGGTTTTCCCCAAAATCTTTTAGTCCTTGTTTTTTCTCCGTCGAAATATTCATTTTTTCAAGCGTTTCGAATGCTTTTAGCGTATAGGCCGCAATCGCTTCCTGTGTCACTTTGGCTGCTCCCGTTTCGATAAAAATAGTTTTAACCGATGCAATTTTATCGCTATTATCTACCGGTTGAATGGAGAATAAATGTTGCAATTCGGCTTTGGTTCCGTCGTTGGCAAATTCAATCGCTTTTAAATACAAATAGGTTTTTTTGTTTTCGATAATGTCGCCACCAACCTGCTTACCAAAAGTCAGCGGATCGCCAAAAGCATCCAGATAGTCGTCCTGTAACTGGAAGGCAATTCCGAGATTTAACCCAAAATCGTATATCAGATCGGCATTTTCAACGGTTGTTTCCGCTACGATCGCGCCCATTTTCATGGCCGCTCCAACCAATACTGCGGTTTTGTATTCGATCATTTTTAAGTATTCCGGAATGGTTACATCGTCTCGTTGTTCGAAATCGACATCCCATTGTTGTCCTTCGCAAACCTCCAAAGCGGTTTTGCTAAATAGTTTTGCAAGGTCCAAAAAAATACGGGGTTCGTATTGTTCAAAATATTGATACGCCAGAATCAGCATCGCATCGCCCGACAAAATCCCGGTATTGATATCCCACTTTTCGTGAACCGTTTCATTTCCTCGTCGCAAAGGTGCATCGTCCATAATATCGTCGTGAATCAGCGAAAAATTATGAAAAAGCTCTACTGCAGTTGCTGCAGCCATCGCCTGATTGGCATCGGTATCGAAAATTTCTGCCGCCATTAACGTTAAAACCGGCCGCATTCGCTTTCCACCCAAAGACAAAATATAGACAATCGGGTCGTATAAATTCCTCGGTTCTTTTTCGATCGAAAGTTTTGAAAAGTGTTCTGAAATGAGCGTCTGATAATAACTTACTGGGTGCATACCTGATATTTTCGGCTAAAGTAACGCAAATATCCGCGCCGTCAAAGCAAAAAATTTATGTTAAAATATCGTAAAAACTTTGGAAACTTTTTTAGTATTAAAAGTTTCCTTTATACATTTGCCGAAATTTTTTGACCATGAAAAACGAAATTTTAGAGAAAGCATCCGACATGTTCCTGAATCTTGGCTTTAAAAGTGTGACGATGGATGATATCGCTTCTGAAATGGGTATTTCAAAAAAAACCATTTACGAACACTATGCCACAAAAGTGGAATTAGTGAAAGCGGCAACACAATATCTTTTTGATAAAATCTCCGCCGGAATTGACGAAATATGCTCGTTGGGCAAAAATCCGATTGAAGAATTATTCGACATTAAAGACTTCGTACAGCACAATATAAAAGAGGAAAACTCTTCGACCGTATTCCAGTTGCAAAAGTATTATCCAAAAATCCACGATTGTTTAAAGTCGATGCAGTTTGAAAAAATGGATGCCTGTGTGATCAACAATCTGAAACGGGGAAAAGAATACGGTTTATTCCGTCAGGAAATCGATGTGGATTTTATCGGTCGTATTTATTATGCCAGCGCGATGAGCACCATGGATCTTGAATTGTTCCCCGAAAATGCGTTTACCCGTAAAGAACTCGACGAAAAACTTTTGGAATACCACGTTCGCGGTATTGCCACTCCGAAAGGAATTGAAACCCTAGAAAAATTACTCATTAATCAATAAACATCATATGAAAACAAGAATAACAATTGCGTTATTATTTTTTGCCATTGTCTCCCAGGCTCAGGTACAGCGTTTGTCGCTAAAAGACGCGCTGAAATATGCTTTGGAGAATAAAGCCGACGCCAAAAAGGCCAAGCTGGAAGTAGAAAACAGTAATCACAAAATAGCCGAGGTACGTTCCCGTGCCTTACCGCAAATCAGTTTGAACGGGAGCCTTACCTATAACCCTATCTTACAGTTAAATGCGTTACCAGGTGATTTCTTCGGACAACCAGGTACGACTATTTTAGCGCCGTTAGGTCAAAAATGGAATTCAGTTGGTGGTGCTTCGTTAACTCAGAATATTTTCGATTATTCTGTTTTTACAGGTTTAAAAGCAGCCAAATCAACTCGTGAGTTCTATCAGGTAAATGCACAATTAACCGAAGAGCAGGTGATCGAAAAAGTAGCCAATGCCTACTATCAGGTATTTGTTCAAAAACAAAAACTAAATACGATCGATAGCACATTGGAAAATACCACCAAAGTACGTAACATCATCGACGGTCAGTTTAAAAACGGATTGGCTAAAAAAATCGATTTGGATCGGGTAAATGTTAAATTGATCAACCTAAATTCTACCAAACAACAATTGGTTAACGGAGTACAAATGCAGGAAAACTCGTTGAAGTTCCTAATCGGTTTACCGGCTTCCACGCCTATCGAAATCGTAAAAGAGGATATTCAGGTTAAACCGTTTCTAAACGAAACTCCATCGGTTACCAACCGTTCCGAATATCAATTGCTTGAAAAACAAAAAACACTTTTAAAATACCAGAAAGAGTCTTTTGTAGCCGAGCATTATCCTACGCTTTCGCTTACTGCCAACTATAACTATATCGGTCAGGGACCTGTGATGCCTTTGGGTGCCAAACCAGCTGACGGTGTATATTGGTCGGATTTCTCAGCGATCGGATTAAACCTTAAAATTCCTGTTTTTACCGGTTTTGCGACACGTTCAAAAGTAAGACAAGCGGATATTAGCCTACAAAAAATCGAAGAAGATCTTAAAGATTCCGAACTGGCTTTAGGATTAGAATTTGAAAATGCAAAATCACAATTGAACAATAGCCTGATCACGATCAACAACCAAAAAGAAAATGTGACACTGGCACAGGAAGTTTTCAGCAATACCAAAAACAATTACGTTAACGGACTGGCTTCATTAACCGACCTGTTGGATTCTGAAAATGCATTAACAGAAGCCAAAAACAATTATACATCTGCCTTATTGGAATACAAATTGGCCGAAATCCAGATCATCAAGTCAAAAGGCGCATTAAAAACACTTTTAAATCAATAACCATCAATCAATATCTCACAATATGAAGAAGAAAATTATCACAGCAGTCGTTATATTAGGTTCATTAGGCCTGATTGCTTATGTGTTAAGCAGCAATAAAGCAAAGAATGAAGAGAAAACAGCCGTGGTAGCCGAAACCAATGCAACCGTGGTTGTAAAAATCGACACCGTTAAAACACAACCGATTTCACTGGATTTCGTAGCCAACGGGAATTTCTATCCGTCTCAGGAATTAAACTTTTCGGCCGAAAACTCCGGACGTGTAACCAAAGTACTGGTTGACGAAGGGACTCCGGTACGTATCGGACAAACTTTGGCAGTGATCAAAGCCGATAAAATCAACGTGGATTTACAAAATGCAGAAGCATCGTATCAGAATGCTGCTACCGATGCACAACGTTTTGAAAGTGCCTACAAAACCGGCGGGGTTACCAAACAACAACTGGATCAGGCAAAACTGGCGCTTGCCAATGCCAAAGCACATTTGCAACAAGCCCGAATCACATTGGGTGATGCCAGTATTAAATCGTCTATCAACGGGATCGTAAACAAACGTTTTATCGAACCGGGATCGGTAGTTTCTCCGGGAACACAATTGTTCGAATTGGTTAACGTATCGACTTTAAAATTAAAAGTTACCGTAAGCGAAGATCAGATTGCCGGACTTAAAATCGGTTCGCCAATTAAAGTAAAAGCCAGCGTTTATCCGGATAAAGAATTTAATGGAAAAATTACGTTTATCGCTCCTAAAGCCGATACCAGCCTGAACTTCCCGGTTGAAATCGAAATCGCCAACAATACCGGAAACGACCTGAAAGCAGGTATGTACGGAACGGCTTTATTCTCGTCTTCATCAGACAAAACACCTTTAACGATCGTACCGCGTACTGCTTTTGTAGGAAGTGTGAGCGCCAATCAGGTTTTTGTAATGCAAAAAGACGGAACCGCTAAAATGAAAAACGTAACATCAGGAAGAATTATCGGAGAAAAAGTGGAAATCCTTAACGGATTAAGCGATGGCGATATCGTGATCACCAGTGGTCAGATCAACTTAACGGATGGTGCAAAAGTTACGGTTTTAAAATAATTGTCTTGATTCAAACGATCAAAACAATAACTTAATCCTAAATTATATATGAAATTAGCAGAAATATCCATAAAACGCCCGTCACTAATTGTCGTTCTCTTTACGATTCTGACATTAGGGGGACTATTCAGCTACGGCCTTTTGGGTTACGAGTTGATCCCGAAATTCGAAAATAATGTAATCAGTATTTCGACCATCTATCCTGGTGCTTCTCCTGGTGAGGTTGAAAATACAGTGACCAAAAAAATTGAGGATGCGATTTCCTCTTTGGAGAACATTAAAAAAATTGACTCCAAATCGTACGAAAGTTTATCCGTTGTAGCGATCCAGTTAAACAATAATGCCAATGTGGATTATGCTTTAAATGACGCGCAACGTAAGATCAACGCAGTGTTGAGTGACCTTCCGGACGACGTAAAACAACCGTCATTGAGTAAATTCTCCCTGAGTGATTTACCAATTATGACCATTGCGGCCAATGCTAAAATGGACGAAGCACAGTTTTTCGATTTGATCGATAAAAAGATCAGCCCGATCCTATCCCGTGTAAATGGTGTGGCACAGATCCGTCTGATTGGTGGTCAGGAGCGTGAGATTCAGGTTAACCTGGACGCCAACAAAATGAAAGGGTACGGCTTATCGGTTCCACAGGTACAACAAGGAATTCTTACTTCCAACCTGGATTTCCCTACCGGAAACATCCAAACCCGTGATCAGAAAATCCTGATCCGTCTGGCCGGTAAATATAAAACGGTAGACGAATTGCGAAACCTTATCGTTTCCGATAATAATGGTGTACAAATCCGTCTTATGGATATTGCCGATGTACAGGATGCTCAAAAAGAGGTAGAGAAAATTGCCCGAGTAGACGAGAAAAACGCGATCATCCTTCAGGTTATCAAACAATCGGATGCGAATGCCGTAGAGGTAAGTGAAAATATTCAGAAATTACTGGAACAATTAAAAGTAGATTATAAAGCACAACAACTACAGTTGGATATTGCAAACGATAGCTCGGTGTTTACGCTTCAGGCAGCCGATTCGGTTATCCACGATTTGATTCTTGCGGTTATCCTGGTAGCATTGGTAATGTTATTCTTCCTTCACAGTGTGCGTAACTCGTTGATCGTAATGGTATCGATTCCGGCTTCGTTAATTGCAACGTTTATCGGATTTGTATTCCTGGATTATACCCTAAACTTAATGAGTTTATTAGGTCTTTCACTTGTAGTAGGTATTCTTGTGGATGACGCGATTGTGGTATTGGAAAACATATATAGGCACATGGAGATGGGTAAAAACCGGGTTCGCGCTGCTTATGATGCAACAGCCGAAATCGGTGGAACGGTAGTTTCGATTACATTGGTTATCGTGGTGGTATTCTTACCAATCGCGATGAGTACCGGATTGGTATCGAACATTATTACGCAGTTCTGTGTTACCGTTATTATCTCGACTTTATTATCATTATTATCGTCATTTACTATCGTTCCGTGGTTATCGTCCCGTTTTGGTAAGTTGGAACATATTGAAGGTAAAAACTTATTCGGACGTATCATTTTAGGATTCGAAAGTATATTAACCCGTTTTACGAACTGGGTAAGTGATATTCTTGTTTGGTGTTTAGGTCATAAGAAAACAACATTGGGGATTGTTGCCGGTTTATTCTTTGCATCCTTATATATGGTTGCCGGAGGATATGTGGGTGGTGAATTCTTCGCCCGTTCGGACGCTGGTGAATTCTTAGTGCAAATTGAAATGCCAAAAGATGCCTCATTGGAGCAAACCAACTTTATGACGCAAAAAGCGGAGGATTTCCTTAAAAAACAAAAAGAGATCAAAAGTATGATTACCACCGTAGGACAAACCAGTGAAGGTTTTGGTGGTACACAGGCAACAGCTTACAAATCGGAGATCCGTGTAAAATTAGTAGATCAGGATCAACGTGAGGATGACTCGTATGTATATGCGGCGAAGACCAAACTTAAAATGCAAAACGTATTGGTTGGTCCAAAAATCAAAACCGTAGGTATGAGTATCATGGGTACTGCCGAAGAAGCGCCATTGGCGTTGGTAGTTACCGGTACAACTTTAGACAGCGCAATGGTTTTTGCCAAAGCAGCCGAAAAAGAATTGTATAAAATTAAAGGAGCATCAGAAATTAAATTATCGGTTGAAACCGGAAACCCGGAGGTAAACGTTCAGGTAGATCGTGATAAAATGGCAGCTTTAGGGCTTACATTACAAACGGTGGGTATGACGATGCAAACGGCTTTTAGCGGTAACACCGATGGTAAATACCGTGCCGGAGAATACGAATACGATATCAATATCCGATACAACGCTTTCGACAGAAAGAACATCAACGATGTAAGTAACCTTATCTTCGTTAATAATAAAGGAGAACAAATCAAATTATCGCAATTCGCAACGGTAAAAGAAGGATCCGGACCGAGTCAGTTAGAGCGTCGTGACAAGAGTGCTTCGGTTACCGTACAGGGACAAACCGTAGGTCGTCCTACCGGTACAGTTGCTGCGGAATGGCAATCGGCTTTCGAAAAATTACACAAACCAACCGGAGTAAACTACGTTTGGGGTGGTGATATGGAAAACCAGACCGAAGGTTTCGGTACGTTAGGATTTGCATTATTAGCGGCGATCATTTTGGTTTACCTGGTAATGGTGGGACTTTACGACAGTTATGTTCACCCGTTCGTAGTATTGTTCTCAGTTCCGTTATCGTTTATCGGTGCGTTACTGGCCTTAGGTTTAACCAACAACTCGTTAAATATCTTTACCATTCTGGGTATCATCATGTTGATCGGATTGGTGTGTAAGAATGCGATTATGTTGGTCGACTTTACCAACCAGCGTCGTGCAGCCGGTGAATCGATTCACGATGCATTGATCCAGGCGAATCACGCGCGTCTTCGTCCGATTTTGATGACGACTATTGCGATGGTGTTTGGTATGCTACCGATTGCATTGGCTTCAGGTGCCGGTGCCGAGTGGAAAAACGGTTTGGCATGGGTTATTATTGGAGGTTTGATCAGTTCGTTATTCCTGACATTGGTTATCGTTCCGGTAATCTATGATATCATGGAAAAAATTGTTCACAAGTTCTCAAAAGGCAAATCAACCGATTATGCTCAGTTGATGGTGGAAGACTATGTAGCAAATGAAGTAAGTGAAGACGGATTTACACCAACACACAAAATGTAAACAAACAAAGCAATTTAAACTAAGAATGGCGGTTATGAAATTTCATAACCGCCATTCCTCATTTAGAAGCGAACCCTATTAAGGTCCTGCGAACAGTATTAATTTTTTTTGAAAGTCAAATCGTAATTAATTTCTGTTTACTAACGCTTCCTGTTTCCAGTTTTTGATATCGGAAATTCTGCTGTTGGAATAATCTACTTCGCTTAGCGTCGCTTTATTCCAGAAAAACCATTTTCCGGTTTTTTGTCCGTCTGCATATTCTCCTATCGCCTGCTTGGATCCGTCTTCGTTAAACGAAGCCCATTTTCCATGCGGTTTTGCATCTTTGTAAAAGCCTTCCTGTTTCAACTGACCGTTATCATAATAATAGGTCGCCTTGACTAAATTACCGACAATCTCATATTTAGGTTCTACATTTTGAGCGAAAATCACTCCAGAAAACAGCAACAGTCCGGCAATTAAGTTCTTTTTCATAGCTTTAGTTTTTAAATAGTTAATCAATTCTAAATCAAATTTAGAAAACATATTTACAATTTCAAAACTTTCACTTAACAATTTCATAACATTGCAGTTGAATTTAACATTGGAAGCCGGTTTTAGGGCGATTCAGATTCCTTTTCGAGATTTTATTCCGCAGAAACTTTAACCTATTGACTTTAAACTTGAAACAAAAAACCTAAATTTGCGCATAAATTTTTAAGAAATGTACAGAAGTCATAATTGTGGAGCGTTACGAGCTTCCGATAGCAACAAAGAAGTTACTTTAGCCGGATGGGTGCAAAAAACACGTGATAAAGGTTTTATGATATGGGTGGACTTACGCGACCGTTACGGAATTACACAATTAATTTTTGATGCCAACAGAACAAGTCCGGAAGTTTTTGAAAAAGCAAAAACATTAGGTCGTGAATTTGTGGTTCAGGTAAAAGGAACTGTAATCGAACGCGAATCCAAAAATCCAAATATGCCAACCGGGGATATCGAAATCCTGGTAAGCGAACTTAATGTATTAAATACCGCTTTAACTCCTCCGTTTACAATCGAAGATGAAACCGATGGTGGTGAAGATATCCGTATGAAGTTCCGTTATCTGGACATTCGTCGTAATCCGGTAAAAAACAACTTATTGTTCCGTCATAAAGTGGCACAGGAAGTACGTAACTACTTGTCGGCACAAGACTTCTGTGAAGTGGAAACACCTTATTTAATTAAATCGACTCCGGAAGGCGCGCGTGATTTCGTTGTTCCGTCCCGTATGAACGAAGGTCAGTTTTACGCTTTACCACAATCGCCGCAAACCTTTAAACAGTTGTTGATGGTAGGTGGTATGGATAAATATTTCCAGATCGTAAAATGTTTCCGTGACGAGGATTTAAGAGCCGACAGACAACCGGAATTTACACAAATCGACTGTGAAATGGCTTTTGTAGAACAGGAAGACATCCTGGATACTTTCGAAGGACTAACCCGTCATTTATTAAAAGAAATAAAAGGTATCGAAGTAGACAAATTCCCACGAATGACCTACGATCATGCCATGAAAACCTACGGTAACGACAAACCGGATATCCGTTTCGGAATGGAATTCGGAGAGTTGAATGACGTAGCACAACATAAAGAATTTGCCGTATTTAACTCGGCCGAATTGGTCGTAGGTATCGCGGTTCCTGGTGCTGCAAGCTATACCCGTAAAGAAATTGACAACCTTATTGACTGGGTAAAACGCCCACAAATTGGCGCATCCGGTATGGTATACTGTAAATACGAAGCCGACGGTTCATTAAAATCATCGGTAGATAAATTCTACGATCAGGACGATTTGGCAAACTGGGCGAAAGCAACCAACGCCAACCCTGGTGACTTAATTCTGGTTTTATCCGGTCCGGCTCACAAAACCCGTACACAGTTAAGTGCCTTACGTATGGAAGTAGCAACCCGTTTGGGATTGCGTAAATCCGACGAGTTCGCACCGTTATGGGTTGTAGATTTCCCACTTTTGGAATGGGACGAAGAAAGCGAGCGTTTCCACGCGATGCACCACCCGTTTACTTCTCCAAAACCGGAAGACATGCATTTATTAGATACCGATCCGGGTAAAGTGAGAGCTAACGCCTACGATATGGTATTAAACGGAAATGAAATTGGCGGTGGATCGATTCGTATCCACGATAAAGAAACACAAAAATTAATGTTCCAGCATTTAGGATTCTCCGATGAAGAAGCAAAAGCACAATTCGGATTCCTGATGGACGCCTTCCAATATGGTGCACCACCGCATGGCGGACTGGCATTTGGTCTTGACCGACTGGTTTCTATTTTAGGCGGACAGGAAACGATTCGTGATTTTATTGCTTTCCCGAAAAATAATTCCGGTAGAGACGTAATGATTGACGCTCCTGCTGCGATAGACAACAAGCAACTTGAAGAATTATCGATAAAATTAGACCTTAAATAATATTGTAAAGCGGAGTAACATCCGCTTTTTTTTATCGATTTTAAAAAAAATTAACACTAATTTAAAGTCTTCAAAATTTAAACATTTTTGTTTGTTTTTTTTCATCAAAAACTTGCTTGTGTTAAAAAAAAGTATATCTTTGAGTATTATTAATTATTTTTTATTATCACACTATGCGAACAGGCAAAGTAAAATTTTTTAATGAATCCAAAGGTTATGGATTTATTACTGACGAAGAAACTGGAAAAGACATTTTTGTTCACGCTACAGGAATTAAAGTTGAAACTTTAAACGAAGGTGACAAAGTTTCTTACGAAGAAGAAGACGGAAGAAAAGGTAAAGTAGCTGCTAAAGTAGTAGTTATCGAAGACTAATATATATATTAATTTTTGGTTACCTAAATGGACTAAGCCGCTCATAACTGAGCGGCTTTTTTATATTTTCACTTTCCTTAAAAATAGTTCCTCAAAATTTTGTTATTTATATTTAGTCTAAATATGTTTTGCATTTATGACAGAAAACAACGTCAAATTGATTAAAAAATAAGATTGCTTATCCCGTTTAGGAGTGTATATTTGTGAATTATTTCCAGAATTAAGAGAACTAAAATCATGCAAACAAATCAAATTGATTACATTCCAATAGTGATGCAATCACTACTAGCTATCGGGTTTGTGGTTACAACGATCATAATTTCAGGGCTATTAGGTCCTAAAAGACACTCTCAAAACAAGGACAAAAACTTCGAGTGCGGTATCGAATCTGTAGGAAACGCCCGTATTCCTTTCTCCGTTAAATACTTTTTAGTCGCCATATTATTTGTTCTTTTTGATGTTGAAGTAATCTTCATGTATCCTTGGGCTGTGAATTTCAAAGCCATGGGTGTTGAAGGTTTTATGAAAATGGGTATTTTCATGACACTTCTTGTCGTAGGTTTCTTCTACGTTATCAAGAAGAAAGGATTGGAATGGGAATAAAGAATTCAGAATTTTAATCTGTCTCAAAACACTTGGGATACTTAAAGTTTAAAATAATAAAACGATGAGTGATACTTCAAAATATAATACGGTAGACGCACCGGAAGGATATGCCGGTGAAGGTTTTTTTGCTACCAAATTGGATTCCGTTGTCGGATTAGCCAGAGCCAACTCGCTATGGCCTTTGCCTTTTGCAACTTCATGCTGTGGTATTGAATTTATGGCTACTATGGCCGCTCACTACGACGTGGCGCGTTTCGGATCGGAACGTATGAGTTTCTCACCACGACAAGCCGATATGCTTTTGGTTATGGGTACAATCGCTAAAAAAATGGCCCCTATCTTACGTCAGGTATACGAGCAAATGTCCGAACCAAAATGGGTAATTGCCGTGGGTGCCTGCGCTTCTTCAGGTGGTGTATTCGATACGTATTCCGTACTTCAGGGAATCGATAAAGTAATCCCGGTTGACGTATATGTTCCCGGATGTCCGCCAAGACCGGAACAAATCCTGGATGGTATTATGCGACTACAGGAAATCGTTAAGAGTGAATCGGTTAGAAGAAGAAGTTCCGACGAATATAAAGATTTATTAGGTTCTTATAACATCAAGTAAAATGGCTTTAGAAACCTCAGTAATACAAAAAAAACTAATTGAAAACTTCGGTTTAAAAGTAACCGATTTCTTTCAACAACATGATATTTTCACATTTGAAGTAGCATCAGACTCTATCGTAGAAGTTATGAAATTTCTAAGAGATGATGCTACTTTACGTTTTAATTTCCTAACCGATTTGTGTGGTATTCATTACCCGGATTACGAAAAAGAACGCCAGTTTGCCGTGGTATACCATATGCACAACTGGATGGACAACGTTCGTATCCGTATCAAATGCTATTTGGATGGCGATAAACCCGAAATCGATACGGTTAGCGGATTATTCCTAAGCTCCAACTGGCAGGAAAGAGAAACCTATGATTTTTACGGGATTATTTTCAAAGGCCATCCGCAATTGAAACGTATCCTGAATATGGATGAAATGACATCGTTCCCGCTTCGAAAAGAATTTCCTATGGAAGACAGCGGACGAACTGATAAAGACGACCGATTCTTCGGTAGAACATCCCAAAATTGCTAATAGTAACCTGAAAAAAATATTTTACAGCTAAAATGTCAGATCTATTATTATCACCGGAACACCGATATGCGAAAGAAATCGAAAAGAGACGCAATGAAGACGGCAGCGAACTTTCCATATTAAACCTGGGGCCAACGCACCCGGCGACACACGGTATTTTCCAGAATATCCTCCTGATGGACGGAGAACGGATCCTGGACGGCGAAGGAACTGTGGGGTATATCCACCGTGCTTTCGAAAAAATTGCCGAAAACAGACCTTTCTACCAGATTACGGTTTTAACCGATCGTATGAATTATTGCTCCGCTCCTATTAATAATATGGGTTGGTGGATGACTTTGGAAAAAGCACTTGGAATTGAAGTTCCTAAACGCGTACAATACCTTCGTGTTATTATAATGGAGTTAGCCCGTATTGCCGATCACATTATTTGTAGTTCGGTTATGGGTGTGGATACCGGAGCCTTAACCGGTTTCTTATATGTATTCCAGTTCCGTGAAAAAATCTATGAAATTTACGAAGAAATCTGCGGTGCCCGTTTAACAACAAACATGGGACGTATCGGAGGTTTCGAAAGAGAATGGAGCCCGGAAGCTTTTAAAAAGATCGATGCCTTTTTGGAAGAGTTCCCTCCTATATGGAAGGAGTTTGAAAACCTGCTAACCCGTAACCGTATCTTTATGGATCGTACTATCGGTGTTGGGGCTATTTCTGCCGAAAAAGCGGTAAGCTATGGTTTTACAGGTCCGAACCTACGTGCTGCCGGTGTCGATTATGACGTTCGTGTAATGCAGCCGTACAGTTCATACGAAGATTTTGAATTTAATATCCCTGTAGGAAAACACGGTGATACGTACGATCGTTTTTGCGTGCGTAATGCCGAAGTATGGGAGAGTTTAAGTATTATCCGTCAGGCTTTGGAAAAACTTCCGGAAGGACCTTTCCACGCCAATGTTCCGGATTATTACCTACCTCCAAAAGACGAAGTATACCACAATATGGAAGCGCTTATCTACCACTTTAAAATTGTGATGGGTGAAGTTCCGGTTCCGTTAACCGAAGTATACCATCCGGTAGAAGGCGGTAACGGAGAAGTTGGTTTCTATTTGATCACCGACGGTAGCCGTACACCATATCGCTTGCATTTCAGAAGACCTTGTTTTATCTATTATCAGGCGTATAACGATATGGTGCGAGGACAAATGCTTTCGGATGCGATCGCAACTTTGTCGAGTCTTAATGTAATTGCAGGTGAATTAGACGCATAAGGATTATGGAAAATACACAGTACAAACAAGAAATAAATATCACGCCGGAACTGATGACGCGTATTAACGAGTTAATCGGCCATTATCCGGACGACAAAAGAAAATCGGCTTTATTGCCGGTATTGCACGAAGTACAGGATGCACACGAAAACTGGTTAAGTTATCCGCTAATGGATAAAGTCGCCGAAATCCTGAACATCCAACCGATTGAAGTATATGAGGTAGTATCGTTTTATACGATGTACAACCAGAAACCGATCGGAAAATACATGTTCGAATTTTGCCGTACTTCCTGTTGTGCCGTTCGCGGTGCCGAAGATCTGATGGATTATACCTGCGAAAAATTGGGTATCAAAGAAGGAGAAACCACTCCGGACGGTATGTTTACCGTTGTGGGTGTGGAATGCCTTGGTGCCTGCGGATATGCTCCGATGATGCAGGTTGGTGATTTCTACAAAGAACACCTGACCAAAGAAAAGGTAGATACCATCATCTCGGAATGCAGAGAAGGAAAAATCAACTTACACGATAAATAATACCATGGGAAGAAAGATATTATTAGACAAGATAAACATTCCAGGTATCAAAACCTACGAAGTGTACCGCCAGAACGGGGGTTATGCTTCTGTTGAAAAAGCACTGAAAACATTAACTCCAGACGAAGTAACCGAAGAAGTAAAAACTTCCGGATTGCGTGGTCGTGGTGGAGCGGGTTTCCCCGTTGGACTAAAATGGAGTTTTATCGATAAAAAATCGGGTAAACCAAGACACCTGGTTTGTAATGCCGACGAATCGGAACCGGGTACTTTTAAAGACCGTTTCCTGATGGAATATATCCCACACTTATTAATTGAAGGTATGATCACGTCCAGCTATGCGTTGGGTGCGAATCTTTCTTACATCTATATTCGTGGGGAATATATGTGGGTATTTAAAATCCTGGAAAGAGCCATCAAAGAAGCTTACGCGGCCGGATGGTTAGGAAAAAACATCTTGGGAACCGATTTCTCTCTTGACCTTCATGTACATTGTGGTGCCGGAGCCTATATCTGTGGTGAGGAAACCGCTTTGATCGAATCATTGGAAGGAAAAAGAGGAAACCCACGAATCAAACCACCATTCCCGGCGGTTAGCGGTTTATGGGCCAATCCTACTGTAGTAAACAACGTAGAATCTATCGCATCTGTGCCTTGGATTGTTAATAATTCCGGAGCAGAATATGCTACTATCGGAATCGGACGCTCTACAGGAACCAAATTGATTTCGGCTTCCGGACATATCAAAAACCCGGGTGTTTACGAAATCGAATTGGGATTAAGTGTGGAGGAATTTATGAATTCCGATGAGTATTTAGGTGGAATGATGAACGACAGACCACTTAAAGCTTTGGTTCCGGGAGGTTCTTCCGTGCCAATTTTACCGGCACATTTAATCTATAAAACCGCAAACGGAGACGACCGTTTAATGTCGTACGAATCGTTGAGCGACGGTGGTTTTGCTACCGGTTCAATGTTGGGTTCCGGCGGATTTATTGTATATAACGACACGACTTGTATCGTACGAAATACCTGGAATTTTTCCCGTTTCTACCACCACGAAAGCTGCGGACAGTGTTCGCCATGTCGTGAAGGTACCGGATGGTTGGAAAAAGTATTACACCGAATCGAACACGGTCACGGACGTATGGAAGATATCGACCTGCTTTGGGACATTCAGAGCAAAATCGAAGGAAACACAATCTGTCCGTTGGGTGATGCTGCTGCATGGCCGGTGGCTGCCGCAATTCGTCACTTTAGAGACGAGTTCGAATACCACGTTCGTTTCCCTGAAAAGATCAAAAACAGAGATCACTTTGTGGAAGAACCTTTCGAAAAGGTACGCCACTTAATTGCAAAACAAACAGTATAAAGTCAAGAATCGCACTATGAAAGTTACTATAGACGGTCACGAAATAGAAGTAGAACCAGGAACCACTATCCTGCAGGCTGCCCGAATGATTGGAGGAGAATCCGTTCCGCCGGCAATGTGTTATTACTCCAAATTAAAAGGAAGCGGAGGAAAATGCCGTTGCTGTTTAGTAGAAGTTTCCAAAGGTAGTGATGCCAATCCTACGCCAATGCCTAAATTGATGGCATCGTGCGTAACTGGTGTTATGGACGGTATGGAAGTAAAAAGTATCTCTTCACCAAGAGTTGTGGAAGCCCGTAAATCGGTTACCGAATTCTTATTAATCAATCACCCGCTGGATTGTCCGGTTTGTGATCAGGCTGGTGAATGTGATCTGCAAAACCTAAGTTTTAATAACGGTAAATCCGAAACCCGTTTTATCGAAGAGAAAAGAACATTCGAACCGGAAAACATCGGCGACAATATTCAGTTACACATGAACCGTTGCATCCTTTGCTACCGTTGTGTAATGACAGCCGATCAGTTAACCGACGGACGTGTACACGGTGTCGTAAACCGTGGGGATCATTCTCAAATTTCAACCTGTATTTCCAAAGCGATCGATAATGAATTCTCTGGAAACATGATCGACGTATGTCCGGTTGGTGCTTTAACCGATAAAACCTTCCGTTTTAAATCGAGAGTTTGGTTTAACAAACCGTTCAACGCACATAGAGACTGTGATAAATGCTGCGGAAAAACAACCGTTTGGATGTTCGGAAACGAAATTCAGCGTGTAACAGCCCGTAAAGACGAATACCACGAAGTGGAAGAGTTTATCTGTAACAGTTGTCGTTTTGACCATAAAGATGTAAAAGACTGGGTCATCGAAGGACCTCGTAAATTCGAGAAATTCTCCGTAATCAACCAGAACAACTATACCCGTAAACTGGATAAAGTAACGATCGAAACCGAAAAACAAATCCTTTTGGGTCGCGATCAGGACAGAAAGAAAATCAGTATGGTGGAAGTTCCGCTTAAGAACACCGAAAATTCTAAATCATAATACGCGATGGAGAGTACGATAATTATAGAAAAAAGTGTCATTATTATTGCGGTTTTCGCTTTAACCATGCTAATGGCCATGTATTCTACTTTGGCCGAACGTAAAATCGCGGCCTGGCTTCAGGATCGTGTCGGACCAAACCGTGCCGGTAAAGGAGGAATCCTGCAACCGCTTGCCGATGGTCTGAAATTATTTTCAAAAGAAGAATTCTTACCGAATACCCCTAATAAATTCCTGTTTGTAATCGGACCTGCCATTTCCATGAGTATGGCTTTAATTACAAGTGCGGTAATTCCATGGGGTGACAAATTGCATTTGTTCGGACGTGATATTATCCTTCAGGCTACCGATATCGACGTAGCCATGCTGTTTATCTTCGGCGTTTTGTCGGTGAGTGTATACGGTATTATGATTGGTGGATGGGCGTCTAACAATAAATTCTCCCTGATGAGTGCCATGCGTGCCGGATCGCAAATGATCTCGTACGAGGTAGCCATGGGATTAGCCATCATTGCTTTGGTGATGATGTCCGGAACGTTGAGCTTACGCGAAATCGCAGCACAACAATCCGGTATGAACTGGAATATTTTCTACCAGCCGCTTGGATTCCTGATCTTTTTAGTGTGTTCGTTTGCCGAAACCAACAGAACACCATTTGACCTTGCCGAGTGTGAGGCCGAGTTGATCGGTGGTTACCATACGGAATATTCGTCTATGAAAATGGGATTCTATTTATTCGCCGAATACGCGAGTATGTTTATCTCTTCAACGATCATTGCCGTATTGTATTTCGGAGCCTACAACTACCCGGGAATGGACTGGGCTGTTGAAAACTGGGGTGTAAATATTGCTAATGTAATCGGAATGGTGGTCTTATTTGCCAAAATCTGTTTCTTCATCTTCTTCTATATGTGGATTAGATGGACGATCCCGAGATTCCGATATGACCAGTTGATGAATTTGGGATGGAAGATGTTAATTCCTCTGGCCATTGTAAACATTGTTATAACGGGAGCAGTAATATTACTTTTCCAATAATAAAATAATACAGAAATGTCATTAGATACAGTTTCATTATCAGGAAGAAAAAAAGAGGTTTCCAACAAAAAGATGACTTTTTGGGAAAGCCTTTACCTGGTTGCGATCGCAAAAGGTTTAGTCATTACGATCCGCCACTTGTTTAAAAGAAAAGTTACCATTAAATATCCGGAACAAAAACGGGAATTTAGCCCGGTATATCGCGGTCAGCATATGTTAATGCGCGATGATGAAGGTCGTGAGCGTTGTACTGCCTGCGGACTTTGTGCGCTTTCCTGTCCGGCTGAGGCGATCACTATGAAAGCCGAAGAGCGTAAACCGGAAGAAAAACATTTATACCGCGAAGAAAAATACGCTTCGATCTACGAAATCAATATGTTGCGTTGTATTTTCTGCGGATTATGCGAAGAGGCTTGTCCGAAACAAGCGATTTACCTTACAAAATCGAAGGTTATCGTTAAATCGAACAGCAACCGTGAAGATTTTATCTACGGAAAAGACAAATTGGTAATGCCATTGGAAATGGCTATCCAAAATACTAACCAGAATAAGGCAAGTTAATTATGATTGAAGTTTTATTTTATATACTATCGACCATTACACTAGGTACGGCACTGCTTACTATCTTTAGCAGAAACCCGATCCACAGTGCGATTTACCTGGTTATCTGTTTCTTTTCGATTGCAGGACACTACCTGTTACTAAATGCGCAGTTTCTTGCAATTGTACACGTTATCGTATATTCCGGTGCTATCATGATCCTGATGTTGTTTACCATCATGTTGATGAACCTGAACAAAGAACACGAAAAACACAAACCAAAACTGATTATCATTGCCGCCACCATCGCATTCTGTTTAGTAGCGTTGGTATTATTGGCTGCTTTACTAAAAACCAAACCGGTTGTAGAAAGCTATTACAATTCGGGTACCGACTTCCAGTCGATTAAAGTATTAGGTCAGGTGTTGTTAAACGAATACATGGTTCCGTTCGAATTTGCTTCGGTATTACTATTGGTAGCCATGATCGGTGCGGTATTAATCTCTAAAAAAGAAAAACAAAAAGCCTAATTGATATGGAACATATTTTAAAAGAAATAGGTGTAGAAACCTACTTATATTTATCGGCTCTACTATTCAGCATAGGTGTTTTTGGAATCCTTTTGCGTAGAAATGCCATCATCATGTTTATGTCTATCGAAATCATGTTGAATGCTGTGAATCTGCTATTGGTTGCGTTTTCTACCTTCCATCAGGATGCTTCCGGACAAGTATTCGTATTTTTCTCGATGGCTGTGGCCGCTGCCGAAGTTGCGGTAGGTTTAGCGATTCTGGTTTCAATTTTCCGTAACCTTGGATCGATTGATATTGATAATTTAAAGAATTTAAAAGGATAATCCCTAATGGAGACAAGTTTCGTTTTACTCTTATTATTGGCCCCTTTTGTCGGGTTTTTATCTAATATATTTTTTGGAAAACAGCTCGGTAAAACCGGTTCCGGTGTTTTGGGAACATTAGCCGTAGTGGTTTCCTTCTTTGTTTCCTGCTACTTCTTTGCGCAAGTGAGCGGAAGCAAACAACCTATTAATGTGCATTTATTTGACTGGATTTCACTAGGAAAATTCAGCATTAATTTCGGTATACTATTAGATCAGTTATCCCTGTTATGGTTACTGTTCGTTACCGGTATCGGATCGTTGATCCATATCTACTCGATCAGTTATATGCATGACGACGAAAACATCCATAAGTTTTTCGCCTACCTGAATTTGTTTATTTTCTTTATGATCACTTTGGTAGTGGGAAGCAACTTATTAATCATGTTTATCGGATGGGAAGGCGTTGGATTATGTTCCTACCTGTTAATCGGGTTCTGGCATAAAAACCAGGAATATAACGATGCTGCTAAAAAAGCATTTATCATGAACCGTATCGGAGACTTAGGTTTCCTGATCGGAATCTTTATCATCGGATATTTATTCAATTCATTGGATTTTAACGTAATCAAACAAGCGGTATTAACGGGATCAAACCCTGAAGTAGCCGGTTGGTTGAGCATTGCGACACTGTGTTTATTTATCGGAGCTTCCGGTAAAAGTGCGCAAATTCCGTTATATACCTGGTTACCGGATGCGATGGCAGGACCAACTCCTGTTTCGGCTTTAATCCACGCTGCAACGATGGTAACAGCCGGTATCTTTATGATCACCCGTTTGAATTTCTTATTCGACATGACACCGGATGTTCAGAATATCATTGCCGTGGTTGGTGCAATCACTTCGTTGGTAGCCGCTTCTATCGGATTGGTACAAAACGATATCAAAAAAGTATTGGCCTACTCTACCGTTTCCCAATTGGGATTAATGTTCCTGGCTTTAGGTTTGGGTGCTTATGAAGTAGCGGTATTCCACGTAATCACACACGCTTTCTTTAAAGCTTGTTTATTCCTGGGTTCCGGTTCGGTTATCCACGCTTTACACGGCGAACAGGATATGCGCAGAATGGGAGGTCTAAAAGGCGCAATGAAAGTTACTTTCTTAACGTTCCTATTGGCAACCCTTGCAATTTCGGGTATTCCGCCATTTGCCGGTTTCTTCTCTAAAGACGAAATCCTGATGGTTGCCTTCCACGAAAACAAAGTATTATGGGTAATCGCGGCTGTAGCTTCAATTATGACCGCTTTCTATATGTTCCGTTTGTTATACCTGACCTTCTTTAAAGAATTCAGAGGTACTGAAGAACAAAAACATCATTTACACGAAAGTCCGATGCTGATCACCTTCCCATTAATGGTTTTAGGCGTATTATCAGTAGTTGGAGGAGCAATTAGTCTTCCGGGTAACAGCTGGTTAAACCATTATCTGGAACCGATTTTTGCACATGCTCCGCACGAAGCACATCATTTGGGTACAACCGAATATATGTTAATGGCTTTTGCCGTTGTGGGCGCGCTTATCGGAATTGGGATTGCCTATTCCAAATACATCAAAAAAGCAGAAGTTCCGGCAGAAGACGATCAGATCACCGGTTTTGCCAAAGTGTTATACAACAAATACTACGTGGACGAGGCTTATATGGCCGTAATTGTAAAACCAATGTATTCGTTATCAAAATTCCTTAGGGATTATATTGAGACCGGATTGTCGCAAATTATCTTCGGATTCGGAGCAGTTGCCGACGGATTGGCTTTACAAGGTAAAAAATTACAAAACGGAAATATCGGTTTTTATTTATTCGCCTTTGTATTCGGACTTTGTTCGGTAGTGTTTTATTTATTCTTTTTACGATAATCTATTAAAAATGGACGTAACAATAGTACTCTTAATCTTATTACTCGGAGCGGTTGTCACTTATTTTTCAGGAAATAAAGCGGCATCCAAAGTAGCGTTGCTTTTTAGCGCAGTTGCTTTTGGCGCTTCCCTTATGATTTTAAACCAATATAATCAGGGAATCGACTGCGGTTTTTCGGCAGTCTGGATGACCAACCCAAATATTCTTTTCTCCCTAAAAGCAGACGGACTGGCTTTGGCTATGGTTCTTTTAACGACCGTATTAACGCCGTTAATCATCCTGTCTTCTTTCGGAAACAACTTTAACAACGCCAAAAACTTCTACGCTTTAGTAATGTTTATGGCTTTTGCGATGACCGGGACTTTCCTGGCATCCGACGGTTTCTTATATTATATTTTCTGGGAACTTTCGTTAATCCCGATTTATTTTATCGCATTACTTTGGGGTAATGGCGATGCCGCCGAACGCAAAAAAGCAGTAATCAAATTCTTTATCTATACGTTTGCCGGTTCATTATTTATGTTGGTTGGGTTTATCTACCTGTACCAAAAAGCCGGAAGCTTCCAATTGGATAAATTATATGCATTAGAATTATCCGCTACCGAAGAATTCTGGATTTTCCTGGCGTTTTTCTTTGCCTATGCGATCAAAATTCCAATCATCCCATTCCATACCTGGCAGGCCAATGTATACCAGAAAGCACCAACTGTTGGGACCATGCTTTTATCCGGTATCATGCTTAAAATGGGATTATATTCTGTGATCCGCTGGCAGTTGCCAATCGCACCGAATGCCGCTCACGAATTACTATATACCATTGTTGGTTTAAGTATTGCCGGTGTTATTTACGGTTCGATTGTAGCTTTAAAACAAAAAGATATAAAGAAATTATTGGCCTATTCATCTTTGGCACACGTAGGATTAATCGCTGCCGGATGTTATACGCTAACACTAGACGGTTTACGCGGTGCGGTATTGCAAATGATCGCTCACGGTTTTGTAATCGTAGGTTTGTTCTTTGCTGCCGAAATCATTTACCGTCGTTTCGAAACCCGTACCATTGCCGATATGGGTGGTATCCGTTCGCAATCACCAAAATTCACGTCGATGTTTATGATTCTGGTATTGGCATCGGTTGCCTTACCGGGAACGTTTAACTTTGTGGGTGAGTTTACCGTATTATACAGTTTGTTCCAAACCAATCTGGCCTTTGCCATCGTAGGTGGAACAACCATCATCCTGGGAGCATTCTATATGTTGCGTATGTTCCAACAGGCCATGTTAGGAGAAACAAATGCAAAACCTTTTGCAGATGTGAGCTTTAATGAAGGAATTGTTTTTGTGCTAATCATCGGTTTCCTATTGTTCTTCGGATTGTATCCGAAACCAATTATCGATCTGATCACGCCAAGTATACAAGATATTTTAGTACATATTAAATAAATTTAGTCCAGCATAATGAGTACAATAATAGCAATTGCAGTATTAGGGGTTGTTTGCCTGCTAGCTGAAATTTTTAACTTACGAAAAGCCATTATTCCAATAACCGTTGCCGGTTTGTTGGCAATATTGGGTATGACCGTGACTGAATTTAACACAACCGAAAGCTACTACAACAATATGATTGTAGTAAACCGTTTTACGGTGGCTTTTTCAAGTCTGTTTATTCTGCTAACCCTTTTCCTGGTTACGCTGAGTCATCATTTTTACAAAAACCGTCCGTCTAAAGTTTCTGATTTTATCGCGATCAAAATTTTCCTTTTATTAGGAGCTGTCGCTATGGTATCGTTCGGAAACCTGGCGATGTTTTTCCTTGGTCTTGAGATTTTATCCATTTCATTATATATCCTTGCCGGAAGTAAGCCTTTAAGCCTGAAAAGTAATGAGGCCGGTATGAAATACTTCCTGATGGGATCGTTTGCCTCTGGTGTGATCCTTTTTGGTATCGCTTTGATTTATGGTGCTGTAGCGTCATTCGACATGAATATGATCTACGAAGCATCTAATTCGGCTGCAACCGGTGACTGGTTTTATATCGGGGTATGTATGATTACCGTGGGAATGTTGTTTAAAATTGCTGCCGTTCCGTTCCATTTCTGGGCTCCGGATGTATACGAAGGTGCTCCTGCCCTAACGACCGCTACAATGAGTACGTTGGCAAAAGTAGTGGCTATGGCGACTTTCTTTAAGTTAAACATGGCCATGAACGGTAATATGAATTTTGCTTACGAAACCGTAATCGTGATCATTTCGATCTTCTCGATGACGGTTGGTAATATTATGGCATTACGTCAGAACAATATCAAAAGAATGTTGGCTTTTTCGGGTATTTCACATGCCGGTTTTATGCTAATGGCACTTTTAAACCTGTCGAATGCTACCGGAAGTTTGTTTTACTATGCTACTGCCTATACCCTTGCCGGTATCGCCGCTTTCGCTGTAATCCTTTACGTATGTAACGATAAAGACGATGAAAGCATTACATTCTTTAACGGACTTGGAAAAAATAATCCTTTAATGGCTGCTGTTTTATCGGCATCATTATTATCGATGGCCGGTATTCCGATTTTCTCCGGATTCTTCGCCAAATTCTTTATCCTGAATCAAACATTACAGGCCGGTTACCTGATTTTGGTTATCGCCGGTATTATTAACTCAATCATCAGCGTGTACTACTATTTTAAAGTGATCAGCACGATGTATACCAAAGAGCCGAATGAAGCTAAAAAACCGGTTCCGTTCGAATATTACGTGGTAGCTGTATTGGCTATCGGACTGAATATCGCGATCGGTTTATTCCCTTCTTTTCTAATGGATTTACTATAAGGTTTATTATACATTCATTTATACTAACTAAAAAAGTCATTGGGAAACTGATGACTTTTTTTTATACGTTTTGCAGTCATATTGCAATACAATTTCACAAATGCAATTGGGTCAAATGCAGCCGTAAGGCATCCAAAATATTTCCCGTCCAGTAATTTTTGTTTTTTTAGTACTAACTTCTGGTTCTATAAAAATCGTCCTCCATAACCGTTAAATTCAAATCATTATGAAGGCCACTACTACTCTTTTACTGGCAACACTGACTTTTGCCATATACAGCTCCTCAGACATAAAGGCTCAAACTGTTTATTTTTCGTATGACGCTGCCGGAAATCAAAACAGAAGAGAATTCAAATGCATCAGTTGTCAGCCCAAACATAGAGCCAATCGTGTTGCACCGGAAGCATTGACAAAACTTTCGGAAAAATCGATGTTACGTTATTATCCAAACCCGGTTACCGATGCATTACATCTTAACTGGACATCGGTAGACAATCAACAACCGACTTCTATTATCCTTTACGCTATAAACGGGCAACATATCCGGACAATTTCAAATCTGGAAAAACAAACCGAATTTACAATCCCTTTCTCCAATTATCCCAATGGGATGTATAGTGTGATTATTCACTATAACAACAACGAAAAACAGGCCTGTACCATTATCAAAAAATAATGCCCTAAATTCCCGTTACTCCGAAATCTAAAATTTGTAATACGCTCCCCATAATTAAGCTTCTAATAGTATGAAAAGAGCATTACAAATAACGATACTTTTGTGGTACTTTATTGTACTTCCACAACAGCAACAACCCTTTCACGATACGCAGGGAAAACTCGAAATAACCCATACCGGACAGGCGACTTACACCCTACCCATTGCGATGCCACCCAGTCTAAAAAACATCAAACCGGTTGTCAATCTTGTTTATCAAAGTGGTCCGTTTGGAGGTATCGCCGGACAAGGATGGAATATCAATTCCGTTTCGGCCATCACACGGGTTTCAAATCGCCTCGATATTGACGGTTCCCGCGAAGGACTACACTTTGATGCTACCGATAAACTGGCCCTCGACGGTCAACGTCTTTTGGTTGTTTCCGGTGACTACTGGCATATCGGTTCCGTATACAAAACCGAAATCCAGTCCAATCTTAAAATCGAATTGCAGCGAAGCGGATCCGGGCTCTATTTTATAATGACTGCGCCCGATGGATCGCGTTCCTGGTATGGCAATTTTGACAATAACAGTACCGACCTTTTAGCATTTTATATCCGTCGGTACGAAGATCCGCTGGGGAATTTCATTACCTATCACTACACAAAACCCTTTGCCAAAAGTTTATGCCTTAGTGAAATCCAGTTTAGTGGCAATACCCATGACCTGAATCCGATAAACAGTATTCAATTCCATTACAAAAAAGCACAACGAACCGAGTCGGCTTATGCCAAAGGACAAAAACTCGAAAAAATGGCACTTCTATCCCATATCGAGGTCAAAACCAATAACCAATTGTTTCGGAAATACGTGTTTTCGCATATCTCCGATCCGCAATTGGGCTATGAAAAAGTATCCCAAATTCAGGAATTTAATGGCGCTTTGGAACCCGCTAATCCGGTAAACTTCGAATATGAGAACACGCAAACACTAGGACTTGGATCGGAATTACTGACAACCTATCACAACAATCTCAATTTCGATTCAATCGTATTAAGCGGTGATTTTGATGGCGACGGACGACTTGATTTTACAACCGAAAATCAGATTTACGTCAAGAATTTTCTTGGAACCAGTGGTCAAACAGCTGTGAACTCCCCCATCGTTTTTGACAGACAAGATACGTTTACCGCCACCACACTAACGAACAACACCTTAAATCCGTTCCAATCGATCGTTAAATATTCCGATGGCGAAGGTTTTAAAGTCTATAATTTTCAAAATGGCAATTTAACCTTGTCCTATACCAAACGTTTTGATTTTCCGTCAGAGCTGCCCTGTTTTAATCCAATAAAATCCTGTACATCGTCGAAAAATGCTTTTATCGAAGGCGACTTTAACGGTGATGGAATATCGGAAGTATTACTCTACAAAATATGCAGGGTTGGTCAGCCACCAAGGTATACCGAATACGAATGCGGGCAATTTGTATGGGTTGATTTAAACCCTACTACATCCCGTATGTTATCCGCTGATTCAGCACCAGGTACTGCCATTCTTCCAAATCCGGATTTGTTGATCGGCAAAAAAAGATATGTGGGCGATTTTAACGGCGATGGAAAATCGGATATTTTTATTGTCAATGCCAATGGAACCTATAAAGTCGTCGGTTTTAAACAACTCACAGCCGCGCCATGGGTAACACCGGAACTATTGGGAAAAGGAACCTTAAGTACCTATTCCGAAACCAAACATATTCTTTTTGGCGATTTTAATGGTGATGGAAAAACCGACATCATGTTGCCAAGAGCCAGCGGAAACTATAACGAAGCTAATGATTGGTGGGATATCTATTATAGCAATCCAAAACCGGATCATTCCGTTTTTTTTGAAATGGAAACCTTCCGTATTGTCGACTACTGGCAGCATTCCGGCGCGCACTTTAAAGATGGTATACAATACAGTGATTATTATGCTCTGGATACCAATGGCGACGGAAAATCGGATCTGGTTCGGATCTGGCGTAATCAATACAAACCTAAATGGCGGATTAATGATCTGGATACCAACTGGAAAATCACCTCTTTTGTCAACACGATTGGAACAACAAACACAAGTGGTTTTACGGCCGACTATGTAACGCCTTGTCAGAATTATGATAATTCCTGTGATCATCACAGTGATTCACCGGATATGGTTATTCCGATAGTATCGACATACCGACAAGGAATCAACAAGGAGATTCTTATGGTTCGCAATCATTACAATCAGGTAACCTATATTAATTTCACGAAAGATGTCACAAAAAATAATTTACTAAAAAAAGTAACCGCCGCCAATGGTGCCCTGATTCATAAAATCATGTATCAGCCATTAGAGCCGTCGGAAAATAATTCCGGTTATGGAAATCGGGACGAGTTCTATTCTTCTTCCAATAGTGTCCGCTATCCCAACATCGAAATCAAACGATTGCCTTTTACCTGGACCGTTTCCCGATTGACCCTTACTACCGGTGAATTAACCCGCCATCAGGATTTCCGATACCATGGCTATACAGTGAATATGGCAGGTCTTGGCGCTTTTGGATTTATCAAAACCGCCCGGAGTAGTTGGTATCAAAACCCTTCCGATTCTAAAATATGGAATGTTATACAAAGCGATCCGACCAAAAGGGGATTACTGATCAATACCTATACACAGCTACAACGCTCCGGAGCAGCTTTTTCCTTTACTTCCGGGACGACCATTCCGGACAATGCAATTAGTAGCGTAGTCAATGAATATGCCATCACTACAAACAACAAAGTGTATACGCCATTACTCACCCGGCAAACCACAACAGACTACCTGACTTCAGTGAAATCGGTAAAAGACTATCAGTACCAGCCGGTATTTTTTTTACCGGAAATCGTTCGAACGCAAAATTTTCTGAATACAACACTTCAAGGCGAAACAACAGTCGAAACTGAATACCAAAACAATCCAAATGGTACCGGAAATAGCTATTATATAGGTCGGCCAATAAAAACCATTACCCGGACAAGTGCATATGATGATTCACAAAGTGCCGAAACGCTTTATACTTACAATACAACTGGAACCCTGCTTAAAACACAACAAAAGCCTTTGAAAGAGAGCTATTATCGCACCGAGGAACTTGAATACGACTCCTATGGCAATGTCCTCAAAAAAACCGTAAGTACTCCGGGATCTGAAATCCCGACAACACCTAGGATTACGGAATACACCTACGATCCAACCGGGCGATTTGTTATCGCAAACAAAGCCATAACCTGTCAAATAACCCAATATAGCTACCATCCCCTATACGGAACTGTACACACTGAAACCGATCCGTATCAATTAACCACCACGACTATCTATGATAATTGGGGAAAACCGGTTCGGGTAACCAACTATCTTGGAAAAAGTACCTACTATACCTATACTAAAAATCAGAATATCTATATCTCCCAACAGTTGGATGCCGATGGCGGAAGCACAATTAGTCAGACCAATGCGTTAGGACAACAACTTCAAAAAGGGGCAAAACTAGCCGATGGACAATGGAGCCATATAGTGACTCAATACGATTTTCTGGGACGAAAAATAAAAGAAAGTGCCCCTTTTGTCGACATACCTACGCTCTGGACCTCTTACATCTATGATGACTACGGTCGCTTAGTCGAAACCACATTACCTACGGGGAAAACCAGTCGTATTTCCTATAGCGGACTTACCGTTACCACCACTGATGGAATCCGGTCAGACAGTGTTACTAAAAATGCAAACGGGCATATCATTAGTCATACCGACAACGGTGGTATCGTTACCTATAAATACAATGCCAACGGAGCCGTAACAGCATCCGATTTTCAAGGTGTTAAAATTACAACCCAATACGACAATTGGGGACGAAAGTCCAGACTTTCCGATCCTTCGGCCGGGGAATACCACTATACCTATTTTCCATTTGGCGAAGTCCGAACCACCACCACGCCCAACGGAATTGTTAAAAATTTTATCGACGATTTTGGTAGGCAAACCCTAATCGAAGAAGAGCCTAAAAACGGTACTTCCTTTTTCTCCCGATATTATTATAATGTCGATCATACTTTAAACAGTATTATTCGGGAGGAATACAAAACCGGAAAAATCACCGATCAAATACAGTATACATACGATACGTATAAACGGATAAAGCAAGTAAAACAGACAACACCCAATGCTTCTTTTGTTAAAGAGCCGACCTACAATGCCTATGGAAGGATTGAAAAAGAGAAACTAACTGCTACTGAAAATGCCAGTGGAAAAACCAGTTCGAAAACTTTCCGGTATGGATATCGTTTTGGCTATCGCTACCAGATAACCGACGATAGCAACGGTCAGGTTTTATGGACCGAACATCTTGTAAATACTAGAGATCAGCTCATAAAGGGCGTTTTTGGTAATGGATTGCATCTGAGTAATCAGTATGATGATTATGGTTATCTCCTAAAATCCGACACCTATCATCCAAATCGGAATACCTCAGCAGGACGACCTATGCTCAATCTGATAACACAATTCGATACCCAAACCGGTAATCTTATCAAACGGGAAAATACGTTATTAAAACATATTGCTACTTTTCAGTACGATCCTCTCGATAGACTGCTGCAATGGAATAATGAAACCGTAACCCTTCACAGTGACGATTTTCATTCGGGAACTGGTGAATTCGAAACACAATTCGGCGCGGTTATCTCCAATCAAAACGGACAGTTAAAAGTAACCGCAACACAAGGCTATGCCGGGGTTAAAAAAAACATACTAACCCAGGCTAAAGTTGGAGATAAACTAAAAATACGCCTAAAAACAGACAAAGGAACAACGAACCGGGTACGTATTTTAGTAGTCGAATACGATCCGGATAGCGGACAGGGATATGAATCCTTTAAAGGCTATGCACAAAATGGCATCTTTGAGTTGGAACATACCATAACGCAATATCCTTATATAACGTTAAATATCGACAAAGATGGATTGGGTAACGATGTCGGCATCACAACATTTTTCTATATCGATGATCTATGGGTTGGAAAACAAATCGTCGAAACACAACAGTACGACGATCGAGGGCGAATCATCGAAAACAAACTGGGGAATTACAATTATGATGAGACTGGTAAAATCTATCAAAACACTTCTATCGACCTGAACACAGCGGATGCTTCCTACTATCAAAACCGGGAAGGGATTTTTAATGACGGTATGGAAGCGCAAAAGGGATGGGACCACCTTCTGAAACTGGGCGGGGTTCCTTCCGGATATCCAACCTACGACGATTCCAAAGCCAAATCCGGAAAATATTCCTTAAAAATTCATAGTCCAACCAACTCCGAGTTAACCCTGCATTCCGATCGTTGGATCCCGATTGACAACCCTAACGGTGCTAGTTATACCTTTTCCGGTTGGGTATATAGCGACGGCCCTTCTTCACAGATTTTTCTGTTTATGAATTCCGAAACCGAAACCGGGTATTATACTATCGTAGCCGACCAGTATACTGAAATCACCAATCAATGGGTATATCTGGAACGAACCCTCTATGTTCCGTCCCATATCAAAAAACTAAACATCCGGGTCGATAATAACGGTGGCGGAAATGTTTGGTTTGACGACATCCGGATTCGTAAAACGGAAAATCCGAAAACCGATTTGCGCCAGTTGAATGTAACCTATGACATCTTTAAAAAACCCATCTCCATTACCGAAACCGGTGTGGAAAAAGTAGCCTTTTCCTACACATCCGATCATTTTCGGAATGTTATGTATTACGGTGGATTGGAAGATCCCGAACAACAACCTTTTCGAAAAGATTATGCCGCCGACGGGTCGATGGAAATTACCACTAACCAACAAACAGGCGAAGCTACTTTTGTATTTTTTGTAGGTGGTGATGCCTATAGTGCTCCGGTGGTTTTTAAGGACAAAGGGACAACAAGTGAATACCTGTACCTACATCGGGATTATCAGGGATCTATAGTCGCAATCTCCGACCAACACGGAAATTTTGTCGAAAAACGCCTTTTTGATCCCTGGGGTAAACTGATAAAAGTACAGGATGGGCAGCATCACAATCTGGCCGGGCTTACGCTACTCGATCGGGGCTATACCGGACACGAACATATACAGGGTATCGGGATTATCAATATGAACGGCCGGATATACGATCCGAAACTCCATCGCTTTCTCTCGCCCGATAATTATGTGCAGGATCCCTATAACACCCAAAACTATAACCGTTATGGGTATTGTTGGAATAACCCGTTAAAATTTACCGATCCCAGTGGGGAAGTCGTTTGGTTTGTACCTGTAATTTTTGCTGCAGTAAACGTAGGAGTCGATTTATTGGTACATGATGGAAAAATGAACTTTGGCCAAATTGCCATGTCTGCAGGTATAGGTACTGTAGGAGGTTTTCTTGGCAGTGGTGGTATTACCACAGTCGGACAGGCACTCCTAGCGGCTGGAGTAAATCAGCTAAATCGTTTTTTACCCAATATTCCAATCTATCAATCCGCTAATTTCAATCTTGGAATATCACCGATGATCGGTTTTGGCAGTAGCGGGTTCACTGCCGGAGGGAATTTAAACGTTAGTGGAAAATCTGGTGATTTTGCCTGTGGTGGCAGTGTAAGTGCCGGTTATAACTCTGGTATGAGTTCATTAGGGGAAGCCGCTGGTTCCAGTTTTTATTGGAGCATTGGAGGTTTTGCCGGCTATAATGACGGTCATGCAAACTATGGCGTTGGTTTATCCAGCACTACATTTTCAGGTAATACGGCGCAGCGGGTCGGTGCCATTAATGCTCAAATTGGTGATTTTGGGATTCGTATAGATGAAGATTATTTGCCCGGAATCGGAGATAAATACGATCGTTATAGAACAGGTGGTTTATTAGCTTCTTATAAAATAAACGATGCCTTTACTCTGGCTATAGGGGGTAGTATGCTTACAGGTGAAATGATAGAGGAAAAAACTATTCAAGGATCCTATCCTAAAATCTATGATTACGCTTCTGAAAAGATGCATCATGTAAGAGCCGGAACCTTATACGGCGGAATCATTAACAAAGGACAAAGCTTTTTTGCTGGTCATAACAGTGAAAAAAGACTCCACGATATTCAAAACTGGATACACGGGGGGAATCTGAAAAGAACAATCGGTATAGGCCCTGTATTAACCCCGTATTTTTATGATTTTAAATTAAAGTCCCGTATGTATTCTTACTTCGGGAGCTATCATTCATCTTATTTATATTACTAATGAAACATGTATTTATCTTATTATTTACTATCGGTGTACTCGTTTTTTATGGAAACAATTCAAAAAAACAAGTATCCTATTCACTCAAAACGAAAACCATATCAGATACCAATAGCATCCGGTTAAACGGTGTGTATAGCTTATATGACACTTTTAAAGGAGTTGATGGTATTGAATCATTTAAAAGATATATTTATGATGAACCCATACTCTTTTTAAAAAAAGGCTATTTTATACAAAACACCTATTCAACTTATGATTCTATTGTGATAACTCCAACAAAAAGCAGTAAGTCTATATTCGATTATGGAAAATATTACTTTAGTGGTGACACCATCCATTTGGAAGGTCTGTTTACTTTTTTGGCGCCAGGAATGGATCATAGGCAACACCCTGCAAGCTATACCGGATATTTAGACCCAACTGGTGATACTCTTTATCTGAAATTAGCGAAACCATTTCCTAAAATTAATATGAAGTTTAATAGTAAAGCTAATAAACGTTTCTTCAAAAGACTTCAGGAAGGCCTTTACCAGAAATATATTTTTAAACCCTTACCCAAAGACGATATTCCTGTCGATATCAATATTGAGCATCTTTTTCCAATTCAAAAAAAGAAAAAACGCAGGTGATTGTCTTAATCAGTCGACAGTAACTTTTAACGCCCCATTTTGTCTCCCTAACGACCAAAATCGTACTTTTACACCATGTATGCTTTGGTCGATTGTAACAACTTTTACGCCTCCTGCGAGCGGGTATTTCAACCGCAATACGTGGGTAACCCCGTCGTGATTTTATCCAATAACGATGGTTGCATTATCTCGCGCAGTGAAGAAGCCAAAGCATTGGGTATCCCGATGGGCGCTCCGGAATTCCAGGTACGCGATCAGTTAAAACAACTCGGCATTAAAGTGTTTTCGTCCAATTATGCACTTTATGGTGACTTGAGCGGACGTGTGATGAATATCCTTCGACAATTCACACCGCATGTCGAAGAATACAGTATCGACGAGGCTTTTCTCAATTTCGACGGTATGGCAATAGCCGATTACCACGATTACGGAATCCAGATCAAAAAACGAGTGCAAAAGTGGCTGAGTATTCCGATATGCGTCGGTGTGGCACCAACCAAAGCACTGTCCAAAGTCGCCAATAAAATCGCTAAAAAATTCCAGGAACGAACCGGTGGTGTCTATGTAATCGATAATGAGGAAAAACGCATTAAAGCATTAAAGTGGACCAAAATTGAAGATGTTTGGGGTATCGGTTATCGTTTGATCAAAAAAGTAAAAGCACAACGTATCCTTACTGCCTACGATTTTACACTACCGGAACACGAAGCCTGGATCCGTCGGGAAATGGGGGTTGTTGGCCTGCGCTTGCGTAGTGAATTGCTGGGAAATCCGGTACTCGAACTCGAAACACAACAGGATTCGAAAAAGAGCATCGCCATTACCCGTAGTTTCGAAAAAAAATTGTCCGATTATCGGGAAATACGCGAACGGATTGCCACTTTTGCTTCCGTTTGTGCCGAAAAACTACGCAAACAAAAATCCTGTTGTTATAGTGTAGTGGTGCTTTTGGTAAAGGATAAGCATCAGACCCATACAAAACGCTACTATTTTAGTCAGATGGAAAATCTGCCGTTTGCCAGCAATTCGAATATCACGATTACCAATAAAGCCATCGACCTACTCGAAAAGTTATACGAACCCAATGCAGTCTATCTGAAAGCCGGTGTGATTGTAACTCAATTGATGCCACAGGATCAAAAACAATTGCATTTGTTTGAAGAGGAAAATCCGAAACATCAAAAATTGATGGAAGTAATGGACAACTACCATCGAAAAACGGGTGATCGAAAAATCCGATTGGGAAATCAGGATTTACAACGAACCTGGAAAATGAAACAACAGCATCTATCACCAAACTATACAACCGATATTAAAGACATACTGGAAATACAATGCCGCTAGATAAAACTCCCCTGAAATTTTTTATTCCCGAAGGCGATTCTTCGATGGAACTGCCTTTTATTGCAGATGGTATTAAAGCGGGATTCCCCTCGCCTGCCGCCGATTTCGACGGTACCAAAATCAGTCTGGATAAAGTGGTTGTTAAAAATCAGGAGGCTACTTTTTATGCCCGGGCCAAAGGAAACTCAATGACCGGTGCCGGTATCGACGATGGCGATATTCTGGTGATCGACCGTAGTCTGGAACCAAAAAATAATAAAATTGCCGTTTGTTATATCGATGGGGAATTTACCGTAAAACGGATTAAAATCGAAAAGGATTGTATCTACCTCATCCCGGAAAATACCGATTATAATCCGATAAAAGTAACGGAAGAAAATGATTTGATCATCTGGGGAATTGTTACCTATGTATTGAAAAGTGTTTAGTTTTTACACAATTCATCCAGATACATATTGAGATCTAACTGGAAAAGCGTTCCTTCTACTAAGTCTTTAATCTGGTATACTTCTTTTCGCGTTACCGCAAGATCCAAGGCTTCAAAAGGGGTTTTTAATAAAAATTTATGGCAGCGACCACGCATTTCACAGTCCGAACAACAGCTACTTTCACACGATAAATCGATTAGTTCCGAAAATTCTTGTATCTGCTCCCGGGTTAGGTAAAATCCGGTTTCCTTAAAGACCAATTGTACTTTATGACGTAATGTCTGCTGGTCTTTAATCCAGTAAAATGCTACTCCGAAATCGTTATGATAAAGTTGTTCTATCTGTTGCATCACCTTTAATTTTAAACAAATATAAAAAAATTATTTATATTCATTCTAAATAAACTTATTTTATTTTTTCAGGATAGCCAACCCTTATACCGGGGACCTACCAATATAAGGGCGTTCCAAAAAACCATTTTTATTAAGGCTATCCGTAATTATTTTTGAAAGACTTCTGCCAATATTTCGAAGGATCGCAATTTGGCCTTCTGATCAAAAATCTGTGAAATGGCCATGATCTCGTCGACTTTTGTAGCCTGTATAAATTCTGCAAAATGTTGTTGTAAAGTGGTCTTGTTTCCCACAAATGTAAAGGCCGTCATTTGCATCACCGCTTCCATAACATCGGCAGTCCAGACATCATCCATATCGTCCACCGGCGGCATTAACGGGCGACGTGTATTGGTGATGATTCCGGTAAAGGCCTGATAAAGCGAGGTGGCTAAATAGTTAGCTTCATCATCGTTATCCGCGGCAACCACATTTACGCAAGCCAGAATATAGGGTTCCGATAAATAATCGGAGGGTATAAAATAGTGTCGGTATAGTTCGATGGCACGGTAAAACTGCGCCGGTGCAAAATGGGCTGCAAAAGCATAAGGCAATCCTAATTTACCCGCCAGAATAGCGCTTTCCATACTCGAACCTAAAATCCATAACGGGATATCGATGCCTTCCCCTGGAAAAGCTCTAACGTTTGACGTACTGTTTTCGGCGCTTAAATAACGTTGTAATTCCTGTATATGCGCTTCAAAATCGTAATTCAGGTCGTAATTGTTTTTGCGTAAGGCCATCGCAGTCGCGCCATCGGTTCCGGGTGCGCGTCCCAATCCAAGGTCGATCCGTCCGGGATATAAAGTACTAAGCGTTCCAAATTGTTCCGCTACGGCAAGTGGCGAATGGTTGGGCAACATAATTCCTCCGGAACCAATGCGTAGGGTTTGCGTATGTTCGGCAATATTACCGATCAGAACGGAAGTAGCCGAACTCGCCACATGTTGCATATTGTGGTGTTCGGATAACCAAAAACGCGAATAGCCTAAAGTTTCCACTTTTTGAGCCAGTTCCCGGCATTTTTGGAAGGTGTCGGAATAGGTGTCTCCCTGGGAAACTACCGCTAAATCCAATATAGAATAGTGAACTCCGTGTAACGGATTTTCAGATGAAATCATTTCTCATTTTTTATAAAAACTAAAAGTAGAGAAATACTTTCTTCGGAAAACCCAACAAATTGTTAATTAAGATACTTTAATATCACGTAAGCGAAGTTGTACGTTTACAGTACCATTCCATTCGTTTTCATCGATTGAAAAAACCGCATCGAAGTGTTTTTGATGTTGAGTAAGTTCTATTTTTTTGGCCAGGCCAAATCCAATCGCCGCATATCCTTTTTCTTCGGATTGTTGTTTAACAAACAATCGCAAATGTTCTTCATCCTGACCAATTGCTTTACCATAACCGGTATCGGTCAGGTTGCGTGTGATAAAAACCGGTGTCATATTTTCTGGCCCAAACGGTTCAAACTGTTTTAAAATACGGATGAGTTTATCGTCAATATCCGAAAAATCGATTTCGGCATCGATACTGATTTCCGGCACCAGTAAATCGGGTGTAATGGTATTGGCTACAACTTTTTCAAATTGCTGTTTAAACGATACAAAATCGCTTTCTTTTAACGTTAATCCGGCCGCATACATATGTCCTCCGAATTGTTCCAGATAATCGGAACAGGCTTCCAGTGCATTATAAACATCGAAATCTTTAACCGATCGCGCCGAAGCGGCCAGTTTATCACCGCTTTTGGTAAAAACCAGTGTCGGACGATAATACACTTCCGTTAGTCGGGAAGCAACAATTCCGATAACGCCTTTATGCCAGTCTTCCTGATAGACAACTGTGGTAAATCGTTCCTGTTCGCCATTCGTTTCAATCTGTTTTAAGGCTTCTTTGGTGATCTGTTTGTCCAGATCTTTTCGGTCGGCATTTAAGGTTTCAATCTGAACGGCAAATTCTTCCGCCTGTTTCAGATCAAATTCGGTCAATAAGGCTACCGCATGGTTTCCGTGTTTAATCCTCCCAGCCGCATTAATACGCGGTGCAATGATAAAAACCACATCGGTGATGGTTAATTTCTGTTTTTTGACATTTTTAATCAGCGCTTTGATTCCAGGACGTGGATTCTTATTGATGACTTCCAATCCGAATTTGGCTAAAACCCGGTTTTCTCCGGTAATCGGAACAATATCCGCTGCTATGGCCGTCGCTACCAAATCTAAATAAGAAATCAGATCCAGTAAACTTTGTCCGCGGTTGGCCGACAAGGCTTGTATTAGTTTAAAACCGACACCGCATCCGCATAATTCTTTATACGGATAGGCGCAATCCTGTCGTTTCGGATCCAGTACGGCAATGGCTTCCGGCAATTCGTCCCCCGGACGGTGGTGATCGCAGATGATAAAATCAATGCCTTTTTGTTTGGCATATTCGACCTTATCAATCGATTTGATTCCACAATCCAGCGCAATGATCAGTGTAAATCCGTTGTCTTCTGCAAAATCGATTCCCTGAAACGAAACACCATACCCTTCGGCATAACGATCGGGAATATAGGTCGCTACATTCGGATAATAGCTTCTAAGGTACGAACTCATTAAGGCCACCGCTGTAGTGCCGTCGACATCATAATCGCCAAATACCAAAATGTTTTCTCCGGCCGCTATGGCGGTTTCGATACGCGCCACGGCTTTATCCATATCCTGCATCAGATACGGATCGTGTAAATGTTCGAATGCCGGACGAAAAAAGGCTCTCGCTTCCTCAAAAGTTTCCACACCGCGTTGCACCAATAAAGAAGCAATTAATGGCGTCACTCCCAATTCGGTAGCCAGTTGCTTTGTTTTATGGGGATTCGGGTTGGGTTTGAGAGTCCAGCGCATAGTGGTATTTTGTATGGTTTATATAGTACACCTGACAGGTTTTGAAAACCTGTCAGGTGTTTGTTTATAAGGCGTGATAGTGTATTTTAATTTCAACTTTGGCAAACTGACGGAACATTTCCATCACTCCACAGTATTTTTCAACAGAAAGGTTGACCGCTTTTTCCAGTTTTTTCGGTTCAAGGTTATTGCCGTAAAAATGGTAATCTACCCGAACGGTATGATAGGTTTTAGGGTGTTCTTCGGTGAGTTCACCTTCTGTTTCGATGGTAAAATCGGCTACTTCCAGTTTCATTTTTTCGATAAGTGAAGCCACATCCAATCCGGTACAACCGGCCAGTGCCGACAACATCAATGCTTTCGGACGCAGTCCTTTTCCTTCGCCTCCGTTTTCCGGTCCGGCATCAATCGTCATTAGATCACCACTGGGATTTGTCGATTCAAATTGCATTTTTCCCAGCCATTTGGTACGTACCTGATGTGTCATATCGCTTCGTTTTTATCTTTTTTAGTTTCTTTCTCCGTTATCTTCCCGCCTACAATCACTACAATTTCTCCTTTCGGCGGTTTGGCTTCAAAGTGTTGTAAAACTTCTTCGGCGGTTCCGCGTACGGTTTCTTCGTGTAGCTTGGACAATTCCCGCGATACCGAAACCGGTCGGTCGGCACCAAAATACTGCACAAACTCGGCTAATGTTTTGACCAGTTTATGCGGCGAAACATATAAAATCATCGTACGGGTTTCTTCGGCTAATGCAAGATAACGGGTTTGTCGGCCTTTTTTATCCGGCAAAAAGCCTTCGAATATAAATTTGTCATTTGGCAATCCGCTATTGACCAAAGCCGGGACAAAAGCCGTGGCTCCGGGTAAACATTCCACTTCGATTTTGTTTTCCACGCAAGCGCGGGTCAGTAAAAACCCCGGATCGGAAATGGCTGGTGTTCCCGCATCCGAAATCAACGCGATTGTTTCTCCGGATTGTAATCTTCGGATAATATAGTCGACCGTTTTGTGTTCGTTATGCATATGATGACTTTGCATCGGCGTGGCGATCTCGAAATGTTTAAGCAGTTTTCCGCTGTTACGGGTATCTTCCGCCAAAATCAAATCGACTTCCTTTAAGATACGGATCGCCCGGAAAGTCATATCTTCCAGATTTCCGATTGGCGTTGGAACCAAATATAATTTAGACATAGCGTAAAATTTAAACACCAATCGGCACAAACCGCAGTTTATACCGATTGGTGTAATGAATTGGTATCGTGATTATGAAAAGCGTTTCTCAACGATCTCCATAAAGCGTGTTTCGTATTCTTCTTTTCCTTCCCAGTTGTTGTAATCCGGTTTTACCAGATCTTCAATAAAGTTTTGGGCATCCTGATAGTTGTCAAAACTGTTTAATTGCGACAATACGCGATTCAAATCTTCTCCGCTTCCGCCAAAAAGATTTTTTTCAAAAGCGATACGGTCGTTTAATCCCAACGAGATCGATTTCCCCATGGAATCGGTTTTACGACTATAGGCATCTTTTTCCGCATCAATCGAAACGGATTGTACTTCTGCCTTAGGTTCGAATACCGGTTCGAAAGTGATATCGGCTACTTTTTCTACCTCAGCCGGTACATCTTCTACTTTTACAAATTCCGGTTCTTTATAAGTATGCTGACCTAACAAATCCTCCAGTGTGATTTGTTGTGCCTCTTTTTTCGGTTCTTCTTTTACCGGTTCAAAAACAGGTTCCTCAGCTACTTCCGGGAAAGCGGCTTTTTCCTCTTCGATCAATGGTTCTTCTTCATCCAGATCACTTTCGTCAATATCAATCTGACCTACGACTACTTTTTCCGCTTCTGCTTCTGCAACAACCGGCTCTTCTGTTTCCGCTTCTTCCTCCACTTTTTCCGGTTGCGCCACAACTTCTTCAACAGCCGTATTCTCTTCTTCCGAAACCGAAGCTTCTGTAATTACATCTTCCAGCGTTTCTTCCGGCGTAACTATTGTTTCCGCCTCCGGTTCTTTTTCGATTACAACCGGTTCTTCTTTTTTCGGCTCTTCAACAACGGCTACGACTTCCGGTTCCTTATTTTCAAAAGTTTCCTCCAGTTTTTCTTCCAGTTCCGGCAGACCGATCGTTGGCTTCGCTTCTTCAAAATTTTCTTCGTAAAAACGCAATACGGATAAGATTTCATATAACTTTTGCGTTTCCTGGTGTAACTGAATTACTTCCGATTTGTTTTTTAATTTTAAAATGCGATGCGCGATACTGATCAACTCGGCCTCTAACTTTTTCTTCATAACTTTTGCTTTTATATGGAGTAAAACGATGGTTATTTTAATAAATTTGTTTCCATTACAAAAGTAACAGAAAAAAACGCTGTTTACAGCTTGAAAAGTACAAAATGTTTCTCGAAAATACGGTAAATCATAAAGAACAATTTGGGTGGATTGAAGTCATATGTGGCTCTATGTTTTCCGGTAAGACGGAAGAATTGATACGCCGATTAAAAAGGGCTCAGTTCGCCAAACAGCGCGTCGAAATTTTTAAACCGGCCATCGATACCCGTTACCACGATGAGATGGTAGTTTCGCACGATTCGAATGAAATTCGTTCGACGCCCGTTCCTGCTGCGGCGAATATCCGTATTCTGGCCGATGGCTGTGATGTGGTTGGCATTGATGAGGCGCAGTTTTTTGACGATGAAATTGTAGCGGTTTGCAACGACCTGGCCAATGCCGGTGTTCGTGTAATCGTTGCCGGTCTGGATATGGATTTTAAAGGCAATCCGTTTGGTCCGATGCCCGCACTAATGGCTACCGCTGAATATGTTACCAAAGTACACGCTGTATGTACCCGTACCGGAAACCTAGCCAATTACAGCTTCCGAAAAGCACAAAACGACAACCTTGTATTGCTTGGCGAAACCGAAGAATACGAACCACTGAGTCGCGCTGCCTATTTTACTGCTATGAAAGAAATGCAGGAAAAGGAACGAAATTCCAAAAACAAAAAAAACAACGAATAGTCCCATTCCGCTTCGTGTTATAAAAACGCTAATATTGACGATTGTACGGATAATTTCCCTAATTTTATACGTAGTAAACCCGAAGCCATGGATCGTAAACTGACGCTTAAACTTGATAAAGAGGTTATCGAAAAAGCCAAAGAGTATGCTTCCCGGAACAAAAAAAGCTTGTCCCGGATCATAGAGTCCTATCTGCAATCGTTAACATCGGACAATCCCCGGGATAATTCCGAAGAAATCAAAATTTCACCCTTTGTAAAAGAGCTTTCACAACCAACTGCTTTGCCGGAAGATTTTGATTATAAAAAAGAACTGGGTAATCACTATTCCGAAAAGCATCAATAATGAAAACGCTTTTTATAGACACCAATATCATTATCGACCTTATTGCACAACAGGAGCCATATTACCAGCCTATCGCAAAGATTGCCACACTGGCCGAAAGCAAAAAACTCAAAATGATTGCCACTCCGCTTTCTTTTGTCAACACTTTTTATGTCCTTTCAAAACACATGGATAAAAAAAAGTTGTCCGCATTTTTAACAAAGCTTCGAATCATCTGCGATGTCGCTCCAACAAATGCGAATACCGTCGACAAAGCTTTAGCTTCCGGTTTTAACGACTTTGAAGATGCCGTACAATACCATAGCGCCTTAGCCGTAAAAAGCGATATTTTTATCACCCGTAACAAAAAAGATTTTAAAAAAACGGAGATTCCTGTGATGACTGCAGCTGAATTTCTGTCTTCAATTAATAAAAAATAAAGTACACCTTGAGTTTTACTATCAAAAATATAGTCCCTGTCATTACTGCCAAATGGTATGGGAATGACGAAAACTGCCTTATCGACAATGTTTCCATCGACAGCCGTTCGTTGCAAAACGGTTCCGGAACCTTGTTTTTTGCTTTGGTAGGCCATAATCACAATGGTCACGATTATATCGAAAGCCTTATTGCCAAAGGCGTTTCCAATTTTGTAGTCCATCATATCCCGGAAAAACTTAGCGAAAAAGCTAATTTTTTGGTCGTAGCTGATACTTTACAAAGCCTGCAACAGTTTGCGGCTTATTACCGGAAGTTATTCAATATCCCGGTGATTGGTATAACCGGTAGTAATGGAAAAACGATTGTAAAAGAATGGCTTAACTTTTTACTAAGCCCGGAATACACCATCATCCGCAGTCCGAAAAGCTATAACTCACAGGTGGGCGTACCGTTATCCGTTATCGGGATTAACGAAAAACACAATCTGGGTATTTTCGAAGCTGGGATTTCCACCACTGGTGAAATGGAAAAACTGGAACCGATTATCAAACCAACGATTGGTATTTTAACCAATATCGGAACCGCACACGACGAAGGTTTTACCGATCGCCGTGAGAAAATAACCGAAAAAATCAAACTTTTTAAAAACGCAGACGTACTGATTTATCAGAAAAATGACGTTATCGACGCATTATTGGACGTAAATCGTAAAACGTTTTCCTGGAGTTTTGACGATCCCAAAGCCGATGTTGTCATTCAAAAACAAGGAAATTTACTGGACATCACACATCAGGAACAGCACTTTTCGGTGACCGTACCGTTTCAGGATGCGGCTTCGGTGGAAAACACCATTCACTGTCTGATGACCTTATTATATCTGGGCTATGCCGAATCGGTTATACAGGAACGCATTCCGAATCTGTATCCGGTCGAAATGCGTTTACAGGTTAAAAACGGAATTCACAATTGTACCATTATCGACGATAGTTACAGTTCCGATTATCAATCGTTAAAAATCGCGTTGGACTTTCTCGAACAACACAAAACACATCAAAAAAAAACAGTTATTCTTTCGGATATTTTCCAAAGTGGTTTCCCGGTGGACGAACTGTATTCTAAAGTGGCCCATTTGCTAACCCGCAATAAAATTGAACGGGTAATCGGTATTGGCGAAACCATTAGCCGTTATTTATCCGATTTTAAAGGCTTTATCCCATTTAAAAACACTTCTGATTTTCTGAATCAGTACAATCCGGCAGCCTTCGAAAACGAAACGATTTTGGTAAAAGGCGCGCGTAATTTTCATTTTGAAGAAATTGTAACCCTTCTGGAGGAAAAAACACACGAAACCGTACTGGAAATCAACCTGAATGCGATTAGTCATAACCTTAATTTCTACAAATCGAAACTAAAACCGGGCACTAAAGTAATGGTCATGGTAAAGGCTTTCGGATACGGAAGCGGTAGTTTTGAAATTGCTAAACTACTCGCCCATCATAAAGTAGATTATCTGGGCGTAGCTTTTGCCGACGAAGGAATTGCGTTGCGCAACGCCGGAATCGACATGCCAATTATCGTAATGAATCCGGAAAACAGCGCTTTTTCGGCTATGGTTGCCTATAATCTCGAACCCGAAATCTATTCGCCTGAAGTATTAAAACGTTTTATTACGCTGGCGCAACAAAAAAACCTGTCGAATTACCCGATCCACATCAAACTGGATACCGGTATGCACCGACTGGGATTTGAAGCCGGGAACCTGAACGAACTGATTCAACTGTTACAACACAATAATTTTGTTTCGGTAAAAAGTATTTTCTCGCACCTTTCGGCCAGCGACGGACCGGAGTTTAACGATTTCACCTTACACCAGATCCATACTTTTGATCAATGGTCGCAACAAATTACAGCCGCGTTGCAAATCCAACCGATACGCCATATCCTAAACACCTCGGGGATTTACAATTTCCCGGAATATCAATTTGATATGGTACGACTTGGTATTGGTTTATACGGCGTAGGGAACGATGAAAACGAGATGAAACAGCTGGAAAACGTTGGCACACTAAAAACCGTGATTCTACAAATCAAAGAAGTACCAACCGGTGACAGTGTCGGATATAGTCGGAAATTTATGGCAACACATCAAACCCGAACCGCAACCATTCCGATCGGATATGCCGACGGTATTCCACGAAGTTGGGGCAATCAGAAAGGTTATGTGATGATCAAAAACCAGAAAGCACCTATTATCGGCAATATCTGTATGGACATGTTAATGGTCGACATCACCGGTATTGATTGCAAAGAAGGCGATAGTGTAATCCTGTTTGGCGAACAACCACGGGTAACCGAAATCGCCAAAACGATTGGTACCATACCCTACGAAATCCTGACCAGTATTTCCCAACGGGTAAAACGCATTTTCTATAAAGAATAAAAAATACTACTAAAATTGTTAAAATTTTAATCGGTTTTACTACCTTAGTGCTACGTAAAATTTTAATTAAAATAGTATAAGGTATGGGAATGTTATCAGAATTTAAGGAATTTGCCATGAAGGGCAACGTTGTAGATCTTGCAATCGGGGTTATCATTGGCGGTGCTTTCGGTAAAATTGTCAGTTCGTTTATCGATGATGTGATTACACCTTTATTGTTAAAACCAGCACTGGAAGCGGCTAATTTGTCCAAAATCGAAGACCTTACCATTTTGGGCGGTGTCAAGTACGGGATGTTTTTATCGGCTATTATCAATTTTGTGATCGTAGCCTTTGTATTATTTTTATTGATCAAAGGAATTAATGCCGCGAAGAAAAAAGAAGCGCCGGCTCCTGCAGCTCCAGCCGGGCCGACACAGGAAGAATTATTGGCAGAAATCCGCGATTTATTGAAAAAATAGTCGCCCTATTATAGTCTAAATGAAACCGTTCCTAATCCGAACGGTTTTTTTATTTATTGTTTTTTTAACAGCTTTATTATTTACATTTGTCCTACTAAAAATTAACTATTAACACCTCAATTAAAATGAAAGTAGCCGTTGTAGGAGCCACCGGAATGGTAGGCGAAGTAATGTTACAATTACTGGCAGAAAGAAACTTCCCCGTAACCGAATTAATTCCTGTCGCTTCCGAAAAATCGGTCGGAAAACAAATCGAATTTAAGGGAAAATCGTATGCGGTAGTAGGATTACAAACAGCGGTTGATCTGAAACCTGAGATTGCCATTTTCTCTGCCGGCGGACAAACATCGTTAGACTGGGCTCCAAAATTTGCAGAAGTGGGTACAACCGTTATCGACAATTCATCTGCATGGCGAATGGATCCGACGAAAAAACTCGTGGTTCCGGAGATTAACGCTTCAACATTAACCAAAGAAGACAAAATTATTGCCAACCCAAACTGTTCGACAATTCAAATGGTAATGGTATTGGCGCCGTTACACCAGAAATACGGCATCAAACGTGTGGTGGTTTCGACCTACCAATCGATTACCGGAACTGGTGTTAAAGCGGTAAAACAACTGGAAAACGAATATGCCGGAATTCAGGGCGAAATGGCCTATCCGTATCCGATTCACCGCAATGCTATTCCGCAATGTGATGTTTTTGAGGAAAACGGTTATACCAAAGAAGAAATGAAACTGGTTCGCGAAACACAGAAAATCATGAATGATAAAACGATTGCCGTTACGGCTACTGCCATCCGTATTCCGGTAGTGGGCGGTCATAGCGAATCGGTAAACATTCAATTTGCAAATGATTTCGACGTGACTGAGGTTCGCACTATTTTACACCATACACCGGGTGTTGTGGTTCAGGACAATATCGATACCAAAACTTATCCGATGCCTATTTATGCGCATGGTAAAGACGATGTATTTGTAGGTCGTATCCGTCGTGACGAAAGTCAGCCGAATACCTTAAACATGTGGATCGTGGCCGACAATCTTCGAAAAGGAGCCGCAACCAACACCATTCAAATCGCGGAATACCTGGTAGCAAACAACTTAGTATAAACCTTGTTTTATCACAATACTGACCGTTTTATTTTGACAAAGCTTAAATTTTGTTAAAATAAAACGGTTTTCTTTTTTTGGTTTTCTATATTTGCAGGGAATGAAAAAGAAACTGGCGATATTCAACCTTTCTCTAATTCTGGCGGTATTGTTTGCAATACTGTTCCAGTCGGTTCATTCATTCGAACATTTGGCAGAGGAATTCACACACGAACATTGCCATCATAAATACGATATATCCAAAACAGAATTCACGCATGCCCATCATGATTTCGATCATTGTTTTGCCTGCGAATTTACGTTTAGCAGTTATCTGCCAACCGAATTCTTTTCGTTTACCTTTACCAATACCTCCAAAACCTTAACGAAACACATAGCGAAAACAGAAAAACCGATCATTTTTTCCGGTTCGTTCTTTTCGCTACGGGCTCCCCCTGTATTTGCATAATTATACCAGTAGTTTCGCTTCATAATCCCTTTGGTTTTATGAGCTATCGTATATTATCTGAATCAGGAAAAAATGCAACAAAAATCTTTTCTTGTTCTCTGCTTACTATGGGCTGCAATTTCCGGTTTTTCCCAGAATAAAATTTCGGGGACCATTACTAATGCAAAAAAACAGCCTTTAAACGGAGCACATATTCATATCGCAGACAAAAGCACTGCGACCAATCCCGTTGGCGTATTTGAAATTAAAAATATTCCATCCGGTAAAAAACGTCTTATTGTATCGTATATCGGATATACTACTATCGACACCCTGCTTACGGTTGAGGATGATATTTCCATTTCGCTTCGAATGCAACCGGATCTTAACGCCATAAAAGAAGTCGTTATCAACAAAGCCGGGCAACCACAAAGTGTAAAGAATTCCGAAAAGGTCAATCAGAACTACATTCAGGAATCCTATGCCGGATCGCTGGCCAAATCGTTGGAAAAACTTCCCGGTGTGAATGCGATGGAAATCGGAGCCGGAACTTCCAAACCGATTATCCGCGGCCTGGGTTTTAACCGGATTGCCGTAACCGAAAACGGTGTTAAACAGGAAGGACAACAATGGGGTGCCGATCACGGATTGGAGATAGATGCTTTTAATGCCGAAAACGTAGAAGTCGTTAAAGGTGTAGGCGCAATCGAATACGGAAGCGATGCCATGGGTGGTGTGATCAGTATTAACAACGATGCCGTTCCGACCAAAAACAGCTTTTCCGGTCAGGCGTTAGCCATTGCCAAATCGGTTAACAACACTATTGGAACTTCCATAGGAATCAAATATCGAAAGGATCATTTCTTTTACAAATTCAAAGGAACGGTATTGGATTTTGGCGATTATAAAGTTCCGACGGATGAAATCCTGTATCTCAACACCCGTATTCCGGTATACAATCAGCGGTTAAAAAACACTGCCGGCCGGGAAACGGATTTCTTTGGACAAATCGGTTATGTGAGCGAAAAATTCAAATCCACGATAAGCATCAGTAATGTCTATTTTAAATCGGGATTCTTTCCGGGCGCACATGGTATTCCATCGATTGCTGCAGTTCAGGACGATGGCGATGATCGCAATATCGGATTGCCTTATCAACGGGTGAATCATTTTAAGATTATCAATAACAACCAATGGAATTTCGAAAATGCGCAGTTAAATGCTTCGGTCAGTTTTCAGAACAACCACCGCCAGGAATGGAGTAAATTCCATACGCATTACAGCAATCAGCAACCGCCGGAAGTAAATCCGGATCTGGAACTGGATTTTAATCTTAGTACGCTGGATGCGCAGTTAAAATACAAATACATCTGGTCGACCGCGCATCAAACTACGATAGGCATACAAAATCAGTACCAAAGCAATACGATTGACGGCTACAGTTTTCTGCTTCCGAAGTTTACCCGGAATGCTATTGGCGCTTATATGATCCATGATTATACCGCTTCGGATAAACTAAAACTCAATGCCGGTATCCGATTTGACTGGGCGAGAGTCGCTATTGACAGCTTTTTTGATCAAACACTATACGACTATCTTACCGGAAACGGACAAAGTCAGGCGGTTGCGAATTTCTATGCGCAAAGAAGTCAGGATATCGACAAAAACTTCTCAAGCTTTAATGCGTCCGTAGGAATGGGCTATACGATAAATACCTATTGGAACCTTACGGCTACATTGGGTAGTAACTTCCGTTTTCCAACCGCAATCGAGCTAAGTGCCAACGGAATTCATCACGGTGCTTTCCGACATGAGATGGGCGATGCTACGCTAAAACCCGAACAGGGAATTTCATTCGACACCAAACTGAGCTATGCCCGAAATAGTTTTAAAATGGCTTTTAGTCCATATGTATACTATTTCAGCAATTATATTTTCCTAAAACCGTCCGGACAATTTTCGATTTTACCGCACGGTGGACAGATTTATCAATATTCACAATCGGAGGCACTTTTATCCGGATTTGAAGTCAGCATCGAAAAACGTTTCTTCGACCGGATCACAGCCGAAGTTGTATTGGAATACCTCTACAACCGCCAGATCACTTCCGATGCTTCCAAAGATTATCCGTTACCGTTTACACCACCGGCGAATGGTTATTGGGAAATCGGATATCAGTTTAAACCGTTAAAAACCTTTACCAATACCGTTTTATCTGTAAACGGCCGAACCGCTCTGGAGCAAAACCGAATTGCCCAAAACGAGCTAATCACACCGGGTTATTCCATTTTTGGCGGTGCATTGAAAAGTGACATCAAACTAGGTAATTTCCTGGCCAATGTCCAACTATCGGTAAACAATGCATTTAACACCAAATATTTTAATCATAACAGTTATTACAGGGCATTGGAAATTCCGGAAATGGGACGTAACATTCAGTTATTAATCCGTATCCCTTTTGGAAAAGCAACACATGAATAAATACAAGCAACATATTGTTATACTGCTGTGTCTGATTTTTGCTTTTCCGCAAATCAATAATGCCGTTCACTATTTCTGGCTGGAACACACTTTTAGTTATACGACTGAAAAAAGGATTGTTTTTGGCGAAAAGCACAATGCCCATAATTGTGAGCTGCATATTTTTAAAGTACCGGCAATTACGGCGATTAGCTTTTTTAGTTTTACGCCTTTTATTCCGGTATACCCTGTTGAAAAGCCATTTAGACTTATTAAAAAATACGGATCACAAACCTTATTTTCCTGTTTTTTAAGAGGTCCGCCAGCTGTTTGATTTTATCTGTACGACAACGCAACAACGAAATCAAATAAATTCAAACACTTTTTAAAATTATATCATGAAAAACATTAAATATCTATATGCATTTGCCACTATTGCCGCTTTAAGCTTTACTTCTTGTAGTAACGACAATGACGATAAAGACACCGAAAAACCGGTTATCGTCATTTCTGAGCCTGTAGCCGACGAAGGTTTTGCGCCCGGATCGGAAATCCACCTGGAGGGTGTTTTAACCGACAATGTGGAGCTGGCTTCTTATAAAGTGGAAGTTCACAGTGCAGAAGACGGCCATACACACGGAAAAATGGCCGGTACAGAAGCCGCTAATTATTTCCATTATGAGCAGACTTTCCCGATTGAAGCCGGACAACGTATCAAGGAATTCCACCACCATATTGAAATTCCGGCATTGGATGCTAACGGAGAGGCTTTTACCGATGGTCATTACCATTTAGGGGTTTTCTGTCTGGACAAAGCTGGTAACCAACAACAGGTTTTCCTTGAAATCTATATTGGTGCCGATGGTGGTAATCACGGACATGATCACAAATCGATTAACTAAAATAACGGATTCCACTAAAAAGTGCTGTGATATCACAGCACTTTTTTATTTTAACGAAACTATAACAATTGATTCCTTATTTTTGTTAGAAACCAAAAACCAAGTAGATGAAAAAAACAATAACAACCATGGCTGTGGTTTGTAGTCTTACCATGATGAATGCACAAACATCCAAGGGACCGGTAAAATTAAAATACCCGGATACCCGTAAAACCGAAACGAATGATAGTTATTTCGGCACCAATGTTAAAGATCCATATCGATGGCTGGAAGACGATCGTTCTGCCGAAACAGCCGCGTGGGTAAAGGCCGAAAACGAAGTGACCTACAAATACCTGGGTCAGATTCCTTTTCGCGATGCTTTAAAAGCCCGTTTGGAAAAACTGTGGAATTACGAAAAAATTAGCGCTCCTTTTAAAGAAGGAAACTATACCTATTATACCAAAAACAACGGTCTGCAAAACCAATCGGTGATATACCGTAAAGATGCTTCCGGAAAAGAAGAAATGTTCCTGGATCCGAATACGTTTTCAAAAGACGGAACGACTTCTTTAGGCGGTCTTGATTTTTCCCGAGACGGTTCGAAAGTGGCCTATTCCATTTCGGAAGGTGGTAGCGACTGGAGAAAAGTGATCATCATGGATGCCATCACTAAAAAAATAATTGAAGATACCTTACTTGACGTTAAATTTAGCGGAGTGTCCTGGAAAGGAAACGACGGTTTCTACTATTCCAGCTACGATAAACCAACCGGAAGTGAGCTATCGGCCAAAACCGATCAGCATAAATTGTATTACCACAAACTGGGTACCTCCCAAAAAGAGGATAAAGTTGTTTTCGGACTGGATCAGAAAAGACGTTATGTTGGCGGATCGGTAACCGAAGATGACAAATATTTAGTGATCACGGCGGCCAATTCGACCTCCGGAAACGAATTATATGTTAAGGATCTTAGCAACCCGAATAGTCCGCTTATTACCATTCTGGATAATTTTAACAGCGACAGCTATATCATGGAAAACGAAGGTGGAAAATTGTATATCATGACCAACCTGAATGCGCCAAACAGACGTATCGTTACTACAGATATCAGCAACCCTAAACCGGAAAACTGGAAAGATTTTATCGCCGAAACCGAAAATGTATTATCACCAAGCATCGGAGCCGGTTATTTCTTTGCCAATTATATGAAAGATGCCGTATCGGTTACCAAACAGTATGACTATAACGGAAAACTGATCCGCGAAGTACAACTTCCGGGCGTAGGAACGGCTTCCGGATTTGGAGGTAAAAAAGACGTAAAAACCTTGTATTTTTACTTTACCAACTATACTACACCGGGAACGATTTATTCCTACGATCCGAAAACCGGAAAATCAGAAATCTACCAAAAACCAAAAGTAGATTTTAACAGTGAGGATTATACGTCCAAACAAGTTTTCTATACGTCTAAAGACGGTACTAAAATACCAATGATCATTACGTATAAAAAAGGAACAAAATTAGACGGTAAAAACCCGACGATCCTATATGGTTACGGTGGATTTAATGCCAGTCTTACACCTAGTTTCAGTATTTCGAATGCCGTTTGGCTCGAAAGTGGCGGAATTTATGCCGTTCCAAACCTTCGCGGTGGTGGTGAGTATGGTAAAAAATGGCATGATGCCGGTACGAAACTTCAAAAACAAAATGTATTTGATGATTTTATCGCAGCAGCAGAATACCTGATCGCTAATAAATATACTTCGAAAGATTTCCTTGCTATCCGCGGTGGATCGAACGGAGGATTATTAGTAGGTGCTACGATGACACAACGTCCTGACCTTATGAAGGTGGCTTTACCAGCCGTGGGTGTAATGGATATGTTGCGTTACCATACGTTTACAGCCGGTGCCGGATGGGCATACGACTATGGAACTGCAGAAGACAACAAAGAAATGTTTGATTACCTGAAAGGGTATTCACCGGTTCACAATGTAAAAAAAGGCGTACAATATCCAGCGACTCTGGTTACTACCGGTGATCATGACGACCGTGTGGTTCCGGCACACAGCTTTAAATTTGCAGCCGAATTACAGGAAAAACAAACGGGAAGCAATCCGGTTTTAATCCGTATTGATGTGAATGCAGGACATGGTGCCGGAAAATCGGTTGCCGCTTCGATTCAGGAAAGTGTCGATATTTTTGCCTTTACGCTATATAATATGGGAATCAAAAGTTTACCGAATCTGAAAAAGTAAGCAATCCATTCTCTTATAAAATTCAAAAAGCGCCCGCAATTGCAGGGCGCTTTCTTTTTATAAAAATCAATTAATTAGAAAAAAATGCTTTTTTAAAAACGGTTGTCGCCGTCCAGCAGGTTCCCTAAGCCTCCTAAAAGACTTCCCTCTTCTCTGCTTTTTCCGCCAGCTCTTGGAGCCGAAGCGATAATTCTGTCGGCCAATCGGCTAAACGGTAATGATTGTACATAAACCACTCCCGGTCCGCGAAGGGTTGCGAAAAACAAACCTTCACCACCAAAAATCGAGTTCTTGATACCACCGATAAATTCAATATCGTAATCGATGTCTTTTGTAAAACCGACAATACATCCGGTATCCACTTTTAATACTTCTCCGGCTTGTAGTTCCCGTCGCGCAAGCGTTCCTCCGGAGTGTACAAAAGCCATTCCGTCGCCTTCGATCTTTTGCATGATAAAACCTTCGCCTCCAAAAAGTCCGGTTCCCAGTTTACGGGAAAATTCAATCCCGATGGAAACCCCTTTGGCCGCACATAGAAAGGAATCTTTCTGGCAAATAAATTTCCCCTGGTATTTCGTCAGGTCGATCGCAACGATTTTTCCGGGATATGGTGAGGCAAAACAGATTCTGCTTTTACTGTTGTTCTGATTTGTATAGGCCGTCATAAAAAGACTTTCGCCTGTTAAAACCCGTTTTCCGGCCGAAAGCAATTTTCCGAAAATTCCGGATTGCTGTTGCGCTGATCCGTCTCCAAAAATGGTTTCCATTTTAATCCCGTTGTCCATCATCATAAAACTTCCCGCCTCAGCAACTACTACTTCCTGCGGATCCAGTTCTATTTCGACATATTGCATTTCTTCACCAAAAATCTGGTAATCGATTTCATGTGCGTACATAATTGTTCGTTTTTTGATTGTTCTTATTAGACGCCTGACCTTTACAATTGTTACATCACTTTGACTGAAACCTCTAAAAAGCTAAAAACCAAACCCCTGACACGTAATTTTACGCAAAAAGAAGATTCCGTACTTCTACGTTAAAATACCTCCTTCAAACCGCTGAAATTTGTTATCCTAATCTCAAATCTATTTCATTATGGAATCAAAATCTGGTTTATTCATCGTTTCGTACAAGATTGCTTCTCCAAACCTGGGAGCACCAACATTCGAAGTACATTTTGCCGTAAACACACCTGCACAAACCGTTACCGGAAAAGGAGTGGTTCACAATGCTACCGTTAATCCGCCTTTTACATTGTTTACCGATTTACGCGGTGACTATACGTATATGACAGTTATGCCAAATAGCTCGCATATTTTGGTAACTGCCGAAGGATATCCTAACATTAAATTCCCTCCGCATGCCGGAATCGGACCGGTTATTTTACCAAACACCAAACTAAGAATGGTATTGGAATCGGACTGGCAGTCAGGAAAAGCGAATTTTATGTATACCGATGATAAAGGTAACTGGCACGAAGTAGTCGATGCGAACGTTTCCATCATCAAAGTTGGCGAATTAGCAGCCAGCAACTAATCTCTTTTGCAAGATCAAAAAAAGCTGTTTCTCGATGAAACAGCCTTTTTATATATGTGTTTTTTTACTTTCTATTAGTATTCGATCTTCCCGATATGTCGCATTACGCGGACAATTTTATCTTTTCGTTTGTTGATATAGGCTGATGAATTGGAAGCTTTAAATCGTCTCGGACTTGGCAAGATAGCCGCAATTCCGGCTGCTTCGTATTTGGACAGGTTTTTAGCACTTTTTCCATACCAGTGTTCCGATGCCGCTTGTGCGCCGTAAATTCCGTCGCCCATTTCGATACTGTTCAGATACACTTCCATGATGCGTTCTTTACCCCAAATAAGTTCAATCAGAACGGTAAAATAAGCTTCGAGTCCTTTGCGCAGGTAACTTCTTCCCTGCCATAAAAAAACATTTTTGGCGGTTTGTTGCGAAATGGTACTTCCTCCTTTTAGTTTCCGACCTTTCTGATTACTGCTAAATGCTTTTTGCATCGCACTAAAATCAAAACCGTTATGATCTAAAAATGTACCGTCTTCGCTGGCGATAACTGCTTTTTGCAGGTTTTCGGAAATATCTTCCAACGGTACCCAATCGTGTTTACAAACCTTTTCTTTACCATCTGTTCTGGTTTCCATAGCCCGGATTGCCATTAAAGGCGTAAACGGAACCGGTACGAATTTAAACAGCATTACAAAAAACAGAGAAATGGCAAAAAACCATAGAAACACTTTAATACAAAAGCGTGCTACTTTATTGCCAAAACTTCTTTTTTCGTCTTTTGATTTGGGTTTGGTGTTTGTTTTTGATGTTTTTTTTACCGCCATTATTCTAATAAATCTGCTAATTCCTGTCCGATCAGGCTTCCGATAGCCACTCCCATTCCGCCAAGGCGCACGCCACAGAAGACGTTTTGAGAGCGTTGTTCTACGATTGGTTTTTTATGCGTTCCCATTCCCATGATTCCGCTCCAACGGTGGGAAACCTGAAATTCCTGATTCGGCAAAATTACATTTTTTAACAATTCTTCCAAACGGTTTTGAATTTGTTCCGTCAGACCAAAAGTTGTGGTCGTTTCACCTTCAAAATCGAGGTTTCGTCCACCACCAAAAAGAATTCTGTCGCCAATATTCCGGAAATAATAATAGCCGCTATCAATATGAAACGTTCCGCGGATATCGAGATTTGGAATCGGTTCGGTAATTAGAACCTGCGCTCGCGCCGGACGTACCGCACCATTGGTGATCATTCCGGCAAAACCATTGGTCGCAAAAAACAGCTTTCCGGTTGTTACGACAAAATCGTTGGTATGTACCTCAACACTGTTTCCTTTGTCCAAATAACCGGTAACGGTTTGATAATTTAAGATTTGAATATCGTTTGCCACGGCTTCTTTTAGCAAAGCCTGCATCATATTTCCGGTGTCAATTTGTCCTTCAAACGGATTAAAAATCAGATAATCCTGAATCCCTTTAAAGTCGAAACGATCCACTTCTTTTGAAAAAACATCGGCTTTAAAAAGCGGTTTCAGCACTTCGTTGACAAATGGCATTTTTTGAAGACATTCGGCATAGGCTGACTCATCGTCTTTTAAAAACAATTCGTAACCGCCATACGGACGGAAATCTATAATCTGATCGCCGAGTCTTTTACGAAGCAATTGCAATCCGCGCCAACGCTTTTCTATTAATTGTACGACTTCGTCTTCGGTATGATTTTTCAGATCGTCTATAATTTCCGACAGACTTCCAAAACAGGCAAAACCGGCATTTTTAGTGCTCGCACCTTGCGGCAACGGCCCTTTTTCGAGTATCAGGATCTTACTTTTCGGAAACCGTTCGCGCAGCCGTAATGCCGTGTGCAATCCGACAATACCACTGCCCACTATCGTATAGTCGACGTTCGAAAACCAGTTTTTAATTTCCCAGTAACTCAGACTAAGCATTAGCTTCTTCTTTCTTTGATTTTATTTTTCAGATAGTTAATCGCAAGTGGCGATGTAGAAAGGATAATAATGGCAATTACGATATATTCGATATTTGCTTTTAAATCCATATTATGATTGTCCAATAAATAGCGGTACAGATAGTGTCCTGAGAAAATCAGGGTAAACGACCATAGGAACGAACTCACGATGTTGAAAAACATAAATTTCTTTTTCTCCATCTGAACGATCCCCGCTACAATAGGTGCAAAAGTTCGTAAGATCGGTAGGAAACGTGCAAAAATAATGGCACGTCCTCCGTGTTTTTCAAAAAACAAACGCGACTGGATCAGATATTTTTTCTTAAACCAGAAGTTGTCTTCTTTGGCATACAGATAATGTCCGCTTTTCGCACCAAACCAGTATCCGAATATGTTCCCGATAATTCCGGAAATAGCTACAAGAGTGGCCAGCAAGGCTACATTGGCAAAATCACCGTGAACCGTCATTAATTCGCGCATCAGCACTTCACTGTAAATTCCGGAAAGGAATAATAAACTGTCTCCCGGCAAAAAGAAACCGGCAAACAAGCCTGTTTCTGCAAAAACGATAAACAATACAACGTAAATTCCAATATGGTGTCCGCCGATTTCCAGGTTAATATAAAACTCCGGATTCAACAATTCTGTCCACTTAAAGCCTTCCATAATTTTTGGGTAAATTATATATAAATATTAGTTAGTTAGTTTCATTCGCTGTTTCCCATTTGTCTACGGCTGTTGTTGCCAACGCATTTCCAAGAACGTTGGTCATACTTCGCGCCATATCACAGAAATGGTCAATTGGTAATATTAATGCAATCCCTTCCGGCGGAATACCAAACATGGCACAGGTAGCCACCACTACAATCAGTGACGCCCTCGGCACACCGGCTACGCCTTTACTGGTTAGCATCAGTACCAGTAACATGGTTAATTGTTTTTCAATTGGCATATCAATTCCGTATACCTGTGCGATAAAAATACTCGCAAAGGTCATATACATCATACTTCCGTCCAGGTTAAACGAATAGCCTAACGGTAAGGTAAACGACACAATACGTTTCTGACAACCAAAGCGTTCCAGTTCCTCAACCAATTTCGGGAAAACCGCCTCACTACTGGTCGTTGAAAAGGCAATTAATAACGGGCTTTTGATACGTCGTAACAACTCCCATAAACGCTTTCCTAAGATCACATAACCGACGGAGAGCAATACAACCCATAACAACGCAATTCCGATACTAAAATCGAGCAGGTATTTGGCATATAATCCGAAGATTTCAAAACCATAGCTCGCAACAGCAGCCGCAACAGCACCAAATACACCCAATGGCGCCACCCACATAATATAGGTTACCATTTTCAGGATCACATGCGAAACAACATCCAACATTTTAATGATCCCTTTGGCAGCCTCACCCAGAGAAGCCAGTGCAATTCCGAATAAAACCGAGAAGATTACAATCTGTAAAATCTCATTGGTTGCCATTGCTTCAAAAATACTTTTCGGAACAACGTGTTTTACGAATTCTTCCAGCGAAAACGATTGTGTTTTTTCCAACAATTCCCCTGCCGAAGAAGCATCTTCCATTTTGATTGGTGTTCCTTTACCCGGTTCTAACCAGTTTACCAATACCATTCCTAATAATAACGACATCAGGGATGCCGAGATAAACCATCCCATGGCTTTTGCTCCAACGCGTCCCACCATTTTCATATCGCCCATTTTTGCAATTCCAACCACTAAGGTCGAAAACACTAACGGTGCGATAATCATCTGAACCAGACGAATAAAGATGGTTCCCAATAATTTTATTTTTTCGGAAAACGAGTCGATATTATCAATAGACGTAACGGATTCGTTAACCGATTTATGCGTTTTTTCAAGTTTTAAAGTTTCGTTGGTTTTTAACACCTCCGGTACCAGACTCACTTTTTTACTGCTTGCCACTACGACCATAACGTCTGCCGGCAAGGTTTTATGAAGTTGGTTGTATTCCAGACTGTCTTTTATAACAAAAACTTTTTGATGGTGGGTTACCCCGTCACTGGTCTCAAATATCAGTTCATCGGCACCTTCTTTTGCAGGTGTATACCGGAGTGTATTTCCTTTTCCTAATGAATTGACCAAATACCCCAGGAAGACGCCCAGTACTAATGAGATGATAATTGCGATAAATAGTTTGTTGTTACTTTTCACGTGCATTCAATTTTAGTCCGTGAAAATAGGTATATTTTTCCAAACTGCCCGTTGCTATTTTCATAAAAAGCAATTTATCATCCGCTTCCGACCTCTTTTTATCTGCTCCAAATTAGCAAAATCACAAACAAATCATTTTACCCTTATAAAAAGTTAAGATTAAGATATGGTTCACTTATGATCATCTTTAACTGATTCAAACATAAAATGTTAAAATATATTTGTTATTCTAAAAAATTAACCTAAAAAACTCATAACCTATGAAGTGCAAATTACTTTCACTTGCTTTATTGGCAATTACGAGTGTTTCCTTTGCCCAAAACGGAAACCCTTTTTGGAAAGTGTCTTCTAAAAAAAGTAGTCAGACTACTTTCGAAAAAAGAACACCACTTCCTGTTAAAAATCTTTTTGACCTGAATCTTAACGGGCTCAAAACGGCACTTTTACAAGCACCGGACCGGTCGCTGACATATGCCAAATCAAACGTCATCATTGCATTCCCGAATGCCGACGGCGAACTGGAACGTTTCCGTATGACAGAAGCTTCGGTGATGGCTCCGGAACTTGCCGCCCGTTATCCCGAAATAAAATCGTATGTCGGACAAGGCGTTGACGACCCATCAGCCATTATTCGTATCAGTGTTTCTCCATTGGGCGTACAGGCGATGCGGACAGCTGCCGACAAACAGACGGTTTTTATCGAACCGTATTCAACCGATCTGAAAACCTATTCCATTTTTAAACGTTCGGATAAAATAGCCGGTTTTACAAAATTTGAATGTGAAGTACTGGATCATGCTATTTCGAAAGTAGGCAATTCCGGTGAGGCACTTCGCCCAAATGCCGATGACAGTACGCTGCGTACTTATCGTCTGGCGATGTCGGTAACCGGTGAATATACTTCGTATCACGGCGGAACCAAAGCATTGGCTCTGGCTGCGATTAACAACACCATGACACGTGTAAACGGCGTTTTCGAAATGGATTTCGGCGTACGAATGGTGTTAATCGCCAATACCGATGCGGTGATTTATACCAGCTCCAGCACCGATCCATACGGTAGTACGGATGCCAATTATAACTCGGAATTACAATCGACTTTAACCAGCGTTATCGGCGCAGCCAATTATGACGTAGGTCATCTGATGTCGGCTATTGGAAACAACGGAAATGCCGGATGTATCGGATGTGTTTGTAAGTCGAATAAAGGTAGTGGATTTACCACCAGTACCGTTCCGACGGGCGATAATTTCGATATCGACTTTGTAGCCCACGAAATGGGACATCAATTTGGAGCCAATCACACCTTTACTTTTAGCAACGAAGGAACCGGGGTACAAACCGAACCGGGAAGTGGTACAACTATTATGGGCTATGCCGGAATTACCGGAGCCACCGATGTACAGGCGCATAGCGATCCGTTTTTCCATGCGGTGAGCATCCAACAAGTGACCAATTATATCAAAACCACAACCTGTCAGACCAATACCGCTACCGGAAATGCTGTTCCTACAGCCAATGCCGGTGCCGATTATACCATTCCGAAAGGCACTCCTTTTATGCTAACCGGAACCGGAACCGATGCCAATAGCGATGCCTTGACGTATTGCTGGGAACAAATGGATTCCGGAACTTCATCGACCACCTATCCGAGTGTAACCGCTACATCCGGACCTGCTTTTAAATCGTTTATACCGACTACATCCGGAGTGCGTTATTTCCCGCAAATGAGCACCGTTAAAACCGGAGCAACATCCTGGAAATGGGAAGCCGTACCGAATGTAGCCCGATCGATGAATTTCCGCTTAACAGTTCGCGACAACAGAGCCGGAGGACCTGCTAATAATAGCGATGATATGGTTGTAACTGTAAACGCTACCGCAGGACCTTTTACCGTAAGCGCACCAAACACAGCTGTATCGTGGGCTGCCGGATCGACGCAAACCGTAACCTGGAATGTAGCCGGAACAACTGCCAATGGTGTGAATGCAGCCAATGTGGATATCCTTTTATCTACCGATGGTGGAAATACCTATCCGATTACCATTCTGTCCGGAACACCAAACGACGGAACGCAATCGATTACCGTACCGAACAATCCGGGAACACAAAACCGTATCATGGTTAAAGGTTCCAATCATATCTTCTTTGATATTTCGAATGTAAACTTTACCATCACCGGTGGAACCGGAGGCGATATACAGCCACCAACCGCTCCGACGAGCTTAGCCGCTTCCGGAACGACACAGACCACAACCAATTTGTCCTGGGCTGCATCGACCGATAATGTAGGTGTTACGGGTTATGACGTGTATCGCGGCACTACTTTATTAGGCACTGTAACAACAACTACTTATAATGTAACCGGATTAACAGCCAATACAACCTATACTTTCTCGGTAAAAGCGAAAGATGCTGCCGGCAATATTTCGGCCGAAAGTAATATTGTTTCCGTTACCACCTTACCGGCAACGGCGAGCTATTGTACATCCAAAGGAAATAGTGTGGCCGATGAATATATCGGACGTGTACAACTGGGCACAATTAACAATGCCTCTACAGGAGGAACCGGTTATTCCGATTATACCAGTATTTCCACCAACCTGACCAAAGGCAGCGCCTATACCATTACAGTAACACCAACCTGGACTGGAAGTACCTATTCCGAAGGTTTTGCCGTTTGGATTGACTATAACGGAGATAAAGATTTTGACGATGCCGGTGAGTTAGTATGGAGCCGTGCGGCTGCCACAACAACTCCGGCAACCGGAACCTTTACCGTACCGGCCACTGCAATCACAGGCGCAACAAGAATGCGTGTTTCGATGAAATACAACGGGGTTCCAACAGCCTGTGAAGCGTTCTCCTATGGTGAAGTGGAAGACTATACCGTAAACCTTCAAACTGGTGGAACAACTCCGGTTACCTATTGTACTTCCAAAGGAAACAGCGTAGCAGACGAATATATCGGACGCGTTCAGTTGGGCACAATCAACAATACCTCTACAGGCGGAACCGGTTATTCCGATTATACCAGCATTAGTACAAATCTGGTAAAAGGGGTTGCCAATACGATTACCGTAACACCAACCTGGACCGGAACAGCTTATTCTGAAGGTTTTGCCGTTTGGATTGACTACAATCAGGACGGTGACTTTGCCGACAGCGGCGAGTTGGTATGGAGCAGAACGGCCTCAACCGCTACTCCGGCATCAGGTTCCTTTACGGTACCGACTACAGCATTGAATGGCGCTACAAGAATGCGCGTTTCGATGAAATACAACGGCGTTCCAACTGCCTGTGAGACGTTCTCTTATGGTGAAGTGGAAGATTATACCGTAAACATCACGACTTCGGCTAAAGAAAACTATGTTGGCAGAGACATTACAGTGGCCGATATACAGTTATATCCAAACCCGGCCAGTGACATTCTAAACATTACCAATGTATCCGAAAAGGCGACTTTCAGAATCTTTAACCTGTTAGGTCAGGAAGTTCTTAACGGCTCCATCCGCAACAATAACATTGCGATAAGTACTATCGCTACCGGAAATTATATTCTTGAAATCCAGGATAACGATACGGTTAGCAGCAAACGTTTTATCAAACAATAATCGTTTTTGCTATCCCTTAATTAATCCTTCTAAAGCGGCCTCTTCATAGGGCCGCTTTTTACTTTACGGCCGGAACGGTCTAATCCCAATAAAATGCTTACTTTTAAGCTTTCTTTTTTTAAAATTAATTCACGAATGAAAAAACTACTTATTTTAACCCTGGGTATGATGGGACTGACAAGCACAGCACAAGAAACCCTGAATCCGGATATTCTCTGGAAACTGGGACGTCTTTCCCCTATCGGGATTTCAAAAGACGGGAAGAATATTGTTTACAAAGTAGCCACGCCTTCCATTGACGAAAACAAACTGAATTCTAAATACTACATCCTTCCTGTGAATGGTGGTATACCTACCGAGGTTCCGGATGTAAAAAATCTGGTGGCCGATAAAAATGTTTCGCCCGACGGAAAATATATCTTATCCCATAAAGAGGTCAAAGTAGCCAAAGTACTTGGAAAAGATTTTTATCCGGAATTAAAAAAATCGGAAGCCCAAATTTACGACGGACTGGATTACCGTCATTGGGATACCTGGAACGATGGCAATCACAACCACGTTTTTTATGCCGAAAACACCGATAAAGCCCGCGCTATCGACATTATGAAAGACGAACCGTTCGACGCTCCGCAAAAACCTTTTGGTGGAGACGAAGATTATATCTGGTCGCACGACGGTTCCAAAATTATTTATGTGAGCAAAAAGAAAGCCGGTACCGCGTATGCCATCAGTACGAATACCGATTTGTACGAATATGATATCGCGACCAAAACGACTCGCAACCTAACGGAAAACAATCCGGGATATGATACGCATCCAACATTATCGCCTATGGGTGACCTAAGCTGGTTGCAAATGAAACGCGACGGATATGAAGCCGACAAAAACGATATCATCGTTCGTCATAAAGGAATCGACATTAATCTGACCGCAGCATGGGACGGAACCGTAGATGGTTTTAAGTGGAGTGCCGATGGTAAAAAAGTATATTTTATTGCCGCTGTAGACGGAACACGTCAGTTATTTGAAGTAAACTTCCCGGGTCTGACCAAAATTGCCGTACGCGTTACTCAGATTACCAATGGTGATTTTGACGTGACCGAATTGATTGGCATGAATGGCAATACGGCTATTGTAGCCCGTACCGATATGAATCATGCACCGGAAATTTACGCGTATGATCTTAAGAAAAAAAGCTGGAAGCAATTAACAACCGTAAATAACGACAGTTATGGCAAACTGACTTTAAGCAAAACCGAAAGACGTTATGTAACGACTACCGACGGTAAAAAAATGTTGGTTTGGGTGATCCTTCCTCCAAATTTCGATAAAAACAAAAAATACCCTACCTTATTATATTGTCAGGGTGGACCACAATCGGCTTTAACACAAAGTTATTCCTTCCGCTGGAATTTCTCATTGATGGCTTCTCAGGGCTATATTATCGTAGCACCTAACCGCCGCGGTATGCCGGGTCATGGTGTACAATGGAACGAAGCAATCAGCAAAGACTGGGGCGGACAAGTAATGGACGATTACCTATCGGCTATTGACGATGTCGCTAAAGAATCCTATGTAGACAAAACCCGATTGGGTGCTGTTGGTGCCAGTTATGGTGGCTACTCGGTATTTTACCTGGCCGGAATTCACAAAAACCGTTTTAAATCGTTTATCTCCCACTGTGGTGTTTACAATCTTGAAAGTATGTACGGAACTACCGAGGAAGTATTCTTTAACAACTGGGATCACGGTGGTGCCTATTGGGAAACCAACAACCCTGTCGCTCAAAAAGCCTATAATCAATTCAATCCTATAAAACTGATTAACAACTGGAACACCCCTATCCTGATCATTCAGGGCGGAAAAGACTACCGCGTTCCAATCGGACAAGGACAGGAAGCTTTCCAGGCGGCACAGCTAAAAGGAATCAAAAGCCGTTTTATGCTATTCCCGGAAGAAAATCACTGGGTTACCAAACCACAAAATGCGCTGGTATGGCAACGTGAATTTTTTAAATGGTTAAACGAAACCTTATAATAACAGAAAACCGGAGCAATGCTCCGGTTTTTTTTATGATACAAAATCCCAACCGGAATATCCACATCCATACGATTCCTTCTTTTGTATTTTCTACAGAAAAAATTCATTCACAATACATTATATATCATAATCTTCTACAACACTTTCTTAAAAACACTACAATCGGTATTTTTTTATATATTTACACCATAATGATTCCGTCACTATTCCCGACCGGAACATCCCCCCCATTTACTCCCCTTTTTTACCGGCATGATCCCCCACCGGAATATTGTTTTGCCCCAAAGGCACTTAAAACATTATATCTAAATACTAACTTAATATTTATGTCATGCGATCATGTTCTGAATCCATTTATATTATTAAAGTCGTAAATGCAGAAAAACTGCTTGCTTTATTAAAAGAAAATAGTCCCTATCTGCCCGAAAATTGCAAGTCGGTAATTTCTGAGCTGGAGATGACCATTTCCATTATTAAAACGCAGAATACAACTATCCATTTAAAAAAACAACTGTATTCCGATGCAGTGGAAAACCTGAAACGAATCTTTATTAAAAGAGACGATGCCATCCGAAAACGCCTGTCCGGTATCGGTGCTTTTATTAAAGAGCATTTTGGAAAAACCTCACAGGAAGCACTCCTGATCTCCGATTTAATATCCCAAATACGAGGCGCCAACAGGATTCACAATGTTGGCAACAGCAGTATTGAGAACAATGTTAATCAGGCCTATCTTTCCTATATCACACAAATTCAGTTGTTTTCGTCCATAATTACTTCACTTGAAGACCTTAAAAACAGGTATACCGTTCTGGATGAAACCTTATCCATTTTGGCATTAAAAGCGATAAAAGAAGAAGCCATACAGGCTAACGATGCTGTAATCACGACCTATTCTGAATACTTACTACTAAAAAACAACCGGGCAAAAGCCTGTACCCGATTATCTGAGCTTACTCAGGAAATCAAATCTTTGGTTAAAGCGACTTCTACTATCCAGAAAACCGAATTCCGGCTTATTAAGAATCTAAAAATATAAGCCCTTCAAACCTCCCCCTTTTTTACTTTCTCTCCTTTTTTAATTGGTTGATCAATCAACTTTTCCTATCCATAAATTAGTACCGTAAGAAAATCCTTTTCGATTAGGTTATCAAAAACATAAATATGTGTTAAAATTTGGTTTCCCGTGTAACAACATCCTAATTTCGGACTCAAATTAATTGAAATCAAAAAAATTAAATTATGTACAATTTTTCTATTAAACCAGTTGTAATGGCTTCGGCTTTACTAATGGGTTTAAGTTCCGGATTCGCTCAGGACAACTTAGTAAATGCGTTAAAGAATAATGCGAGTTCAAACAGTAAAGAATCATTCAAATTTACCGATGTTATCAATCTGGAAAATACGTCTATCAAAAACCAGGGTTCATCTGGAACTTGCTGGAGTTATTCGGCCAACTCGTTTATCGAGTCGGAAATGATCCGTATGGGAAAACAACCGGTTGAAATATCTCAGATTTTCTCTGCTCGTAACGCTTATGTAGAAAAAGGAAAAATGTATGTTCGCATGCATGGTGCTGTTACTTTAGGCGATGGTGGTGCGTTCCACGATGTAATGAATATGTACCGTAAATATGGTGCTGTTCCGCAAACCGTTTATACCGGACTAAACTACGGAACCGATAAAAATAAATTTGCCGAAATGAGCGGTGTGATGGAAGGTGTATTGGCAGCTGTGGTTAAAAATCCAAATGGCGAATTAACGCCAAACTGGGAAAAAGCCTATACTGCTGTTATTGATGCTTACTTAGGTCAGGTTCCAACTTCTTTCGATTATAAAGGAAAAAAATATACACCGCAATCTTTTGCTAAAGAGGTAGTGGGTATCAATCCTGACGATTATGTAGAAATCTCTTCGCTACAGGAATATCCTTATTATTCTAAATTCACCTTATTAGTACCGGACAACTGGGCTTTCGATCAGGTATATAACGTAAAAATGGATGAGTTAACAGAAATCATCGACAATGCTGTAAAAAAAGGATATACAGTAGCCTGGGCTGGTGACGTTAGCGAAAAAGGATTCAGCTGGAAAAATGGTGTAGCCTTTATTCCTGAGAAAAACTTTGCAGATATGACTCCGGAAGAAAAAGCGGATATGTTTAACGGTCCGAAACCGGAAATGAAAATCACAGAAGAATTACGTCAGAAAGCATTTGACAATTATACAACTACCGATGATCACGGAATGCACATCGTGGGAATCTCTAAAGATCAGAACGGTAAAGAATACTATATCGTGAAAAACTCATGGGGTCTTTCCAACGATTACAAAGGGTACTTGTATATGACAAAAGATTTCGTAAAATACAAAACTACCGATATCATGGTTCATAAAGGAGCTATTCCATCGGCCATTGCTAAAAAGCTAAAATTATAATATACCTCAATTACCTTACTATCATCAATCAAAATCAAGTCCCGAAGCAATCGCTTCGGGATTTTTTTATGGCATACTATTTATACGAAAATACAGTTTATATTTATAAAAACTAATTGCTATGTCACTGAAGAAATATCTGCTGCATTTTTTGTTTATTTATTTTATCTTCCACCTGTTCAGTTTCCTTTTCGCATTGGTACTAAATCCTTTAGTGTTCTGGTCGGCCAAAAACATCTTCCATATTGGCTATTCGTTTGAAGCCAGTGGTCGCGGAAGTGGCGACAACACCTATGCCTACATCACTACATTTTGGAACCTGTGTCTTAGTTTAATTCTGGCACTACCGGTAACGATGCAACTCGATCAGCTGCGCCATAAAAACACCTATACCACCATACGCTACCTTTTTCAGGTAACATTGCGATTGTATCTCGCATTTTATATGCTGGTTTACGGATTTAGCAAAGTATTTCCGTTTCAGTTTCCCCCAATTTTATATTTCCGACTGGCACAGCCTTATGGTGAATCGTCACCTATGGGACTGGCATGGACTTTTATGCAGTTTTCACCCTATTATACGGCTTTTACCGGCCTTGCCGAAGTGCTGGGCGGTCTTTTATTATTAAACCGTAAAACGCTCACATTGGGAACCGTAATTCTTACGGGAGTACTTGCCAATATTGTGATGATGAATCTTTGTTATGACATTCCGGTTAAAATCAGTTCCATTCATATGTTACTGGCGGCGTTAATACTCCTGTATTACGAACGCGTCCGATTGGTACGCTTTTTTATCCTGGACAAAGCCGTACCGCAAAAAGAACACACCATCTATCTGGGCGATGCCCGATCGGAAAAAGTGTTGCAGTATATCAAAACCGGTTTTAAACTGCTTTTATCGGTTGGAATATTTTCCGCTTTTCTAATCGCCTATCTGAAAATGCACAACCAGGACAGCAGCAATCCACCGCTCTATGGTTTTTATGAAGTAACCAATTCTAAAAACAATTCCGGTTATTTGCATTTTGTTTTTGAAACCCGCGATGCGGCAGGAATCCGCTATACAAACAGCCGGGAAGTCAAATTCACTTCGACTATCGATACGGTAGCCAAATCCATCGTATTACGCGAAATAACCGATAATGATAAAACGACTCCCAAAGCAGAGTATTTCCGCTATGAAAAAACCAAAGACGGTTTACTGTTTCATACCGCCGATTCGGTAAAAATCCATCTGAAACACAAAACCAAAGCCGACTTCCGGCTTACCGGACGCGGGTTTCACTGGATTAACGAAGAACCGTTTAACCGTTAAAAACAAAAAAACCTCACTTTTCAGTGAGGTTTTTTCTATTTATATGCGATATTATTCTGCTGCTTCTTTCATTACAAAACCTTCCATGAATTTTGTAGTATAGTTACCGGCAACATAATCCGGATCGTCCATTAATTGTCTGTGGAACGGAATTGTCGTTTTGATTCCTTCGATTACGAATTCATCCAAAGCACGTTTCATTTTGTTGATCGCTTCTTCTCGAGTTTGCGCTGTAGTAATCAGCTTCGCGATCATGGAATCGTAGTTTGGCGGAATAGTATATCCGGCATACACGTGTGTATCCAGACGTACTCCGTGTCCTCCCGGAGAATGCAACGTTGTGATTCTTCCTGGTGACGGACGGAAATCGTTATACGGATCTTCGGCATTGATACGACATTCGATAGAGTGTAACTGTGGTAAATAGTTTTTACCAGAAATTGGCACTCCAGCCGCAACCAAAATTTGCTCACGGATCAAATCGTAATCAATTACCTGCTCCGTAATCGGGTGTTCTACCTGAATACGGGTATTCATTTCCATGAAGTAGAAATTACGGTGTTTGTCAACCAAGAACTCAACTGTACCAGCTCCTTCATATTTAATATATTCAGCCGCTTTAACCGCTGCATCTCCCATTTTCGTACGTAATTCGTCCGTCATAAATGGAGAAGGCGTTTCTTCTGTTAACTTCTGGTGACGACGTTGTACCGAACAGTCTCTTTCTGAAAGGTGACACGCTTTACCGTAAGAATCTCCTACAACCTGTATTTCAATATGGCGTGGTTCTTCGATCAGTTTTTCCATGTACATACCATCGTTACCGAAGGCAGCACCAGCTTCCTGACGCGCGCTTTCCCATGCTTTCTGTAAGTCTTCTTTTTTCCAAACCGCTCGCATCCCTTTTCCACCACCACCGGCAGTAGCTTTTAACATGATAGGGTATCCGAATTCTTTGGCTAATTTTTCCGCTTGCTCATACGACTCCAATAGACCTTCTGATCCCGGAATAGTAGGAACTCCCGCTTCTTTCATGGTTGCTTTAGCCGTAGCTTTGTCACCCATTTTTTCGATCATTTCCGGTGAAGCCCCGATAAATTTAATACCGTGCTCTTCACAAATTTTGGAAAACTTAGCATTTTCCGAAAGGAATCCATATCCGGGGTGAATTGCATCTGCATTGGTAATCTCTGCAGCAGCAATAATGTTAGACATTTTCAGATAGGATAAATTACTTGGCGGAGGACCGATACAAACTGCTTCGTCAGCAAATTTAACATGTAGGCTTTCCGCATCTGCAGTCGAATATACCGCTACAGTTTTGATGCCCATTTCTCTACAGGTTCTGATTACGCGAAGCGCAATTTCTCCCCTGTTTGCGATTAATATTTTTTTAAACATCTCTTGAAATTTTAAATTCGGGTTAAATTTTAAATCATTTTAAATGCGGCATAAAAAAACCATCATTCAAAATTTAGCATTTAAAATTTCTTATGATGGGTCTACTAAAAATAATGGTTGGTCGAATTCTACTGGAGAAGCGTCGTCAACTAATACTTTAACGATTTTACCGGATACTTCCGATTCGATTTCATTAAATAATTTCATTGCTTCGATCACACAAACCACATCTCCTTTATTGATAGTGCTTCCTACTTCTACGAAAGGTGCTTTATCCGGTGATGGTTTACGGTATAATGTTCCGATAATTGGTGATTTAACTACCAGGTATTTGGAGTCGTCATCTGCAGCCGGAGTACTTACCGGTGCTGCCGGTGCAGGTGCTGCTACTGCCTGAGGTGCTGCCGCTTGCGGAACAGCCGCTTGCATTGGAACATGTTGAACATAAGTAGTTTCTGCTGCTCCTGCTTCTGTAGTTTTAATGGTGATTTTGAAATCATCCATCTCTAATTTTACTTCAGTAGCACCAGACTTCGCTACAAATTTGATTAGGTTTTGAATTTCTCTAATATCCATCTTGTTCGGAATTTTGATTTAGTTAGTTTTTTGTTTATTGTAGGCCCATTTCAAATAGATAGCTCCCCAAGTGAAGCCACCACCAAATGCGGCAAAAATTATATTATCTCCTTTTTTTAAAGAATCTTCGAAATCAGACAACAATAAAGGTAAAGTTGCAGAAGTGGTATTACCGTATTTCTGGATGTTTATCAATACTTTTGATTCGTCTAACCCCATTCGGTTTGCGGTAGCATCAATGATACGTTTATTCGCCTGATGCGCTACCAACCAATTGACATCTTCTTTTGTAAGCTTATTACGCTCCATTATTTTCTCACTTACGTCGGCCATTCCGGAAACTGCATATTTAAAAACAGTTGTTCCATCCTGGTGTACAAAGTGTTGTTTATTTTTTACCGTTTCTTCAGAAGCCGGCAATATAGATCCTCCTGCTTCGATTTTCAAGAATTCACGTCCAATGCCATCACTTCTCAAATATTCATCCTGAAATCCTAAACCTTCGGTATTCGGTTCGAACAATACGGCACCGGCACCATCTCCAAAAATAATACAAGTCGCTCTGTCGGTATAATCAATGATAGAAGACATTTTATCAGACCCTATCAATAATACTTTTTTATAACGTCCTGATTCGATGTAAGCAGAGGCTGTAGAAAGCCCGTATAGAAAACTGGAACAAGCCGCCTGCAGATCGTAGGCAAAAGCATTTGTCGCTCCAATTTGTGTTGCGGTATATACTGCCGTAGAGGCTACCGGCATATCCGGTGTTGCTGTTGCCAACAATACCAGGTCAATTTCTTTAGGATCAATTCCCGATTTTTCAATCAGGTTTTGTGCGGCTCTAATTGCCATAAAAGAAGTCCCTTGTCCTTCTTCTTTGAGAATACGTCTTTCTTTAATTCCCGTACGAGTGGTAATCCATTCATCGTTGGTATCGACCATAGTTTCCAGAACCTGATTCGACAAAACATAGTCCGGAACATAAGATCCAACCGCTGTAATGGCTGCTGTAATTTTAGTCATATGGGTTACTTTTTCTTTTTCAAATTTTAGCTGAAAAAAGTGGTGGAAATTACAAAAAAAATCCGAAACCAAGCCTTTTTTATCGCTACTTAATTCGTTTCAAAGGGTTTTTAACAAAAAAAACTCCCACATAGTGAGAGTTTTCTCTATTATTTTCTTCGATTAAGCAACAGCTTCTTGCTTATCAATTACAACCTGACCTCTGTAGTACATTTTACCTTCATGCCAGTAAGCTCTGTGATACAAATGCGCTTCTCCTGTTACAGGACATGTAGCAATTTGAGGAACCGTCGCTTTATAATGCGTTCTTCTCTTATCTCTTCTTGTTTTCGAGGTTTTTCTCTTAGGATGTGCCATCTTACTATATTATTTATCCGTTAATAGTTGTTTTAATTTGTCCCATCTGGGATCTGTATTTTCTTCTTCTTTGTGTTGTTCTTTTGGCGCTAATTCATTTAATCGATCAATTGCTTCCGATTGTAACGTTCCGTCTTTTACGCCAGGATGAATCCTTTTGGTTGGAACCGACAATACAATTGCCTCATAAATGTATTGCATAATGTTGATTTGATATTCGCCATGAGGTAACACCAGCAACTCATCGTTCTCATCATTAAAGGCATCTCCGAATTTTACAATCAAATTCATCTTACCTTTAATCGGCAAATCAAAATCCTCGTTTGTTAGATCACAAGGTACATTTACTGTTCCTTTGTGTTTAAAAGCGAGTTCAAGCATTGTGCTTTTTTTGTCCAGAATCACATCAACTTTGATATCGACACCATTATAGTCATCAAACTCAAAGTGTTCAAAGAACGTCTTATCTATATGATATTCAAACTGGTGCTTTCCCTGCTTTAATCCGACAAAAGGGATCAAAAATTCTTTATCATGATTCATAACAACAGTTTTGAGCGTGCAAAGATATAAAATTATTGGAATTTCAAAGTAGTTGTAAACATTTTTTTGTTTATAACTGTTTTTGTTTGGTTTTCAAAGGGTTTTTAACCAGTTCTTTATGTTCGTTCCGGTTATTATACACATCAATCGCCAGATAAACCGCTTCTTTAAACGAATTATAATCGGCTTCACCCTTACCGGCAATCTCATAGGCCGTACCGTGATCGGGCGACGTTCTGATTTTATTCAGTCCCGCCGTATAGTTCACTCCGTTACCAAACGACAAGGTTTTAAACGGAACCAATCCCTGATCGTGATAGTTCGCAATAACCGCATCGTATTTTTCATATTGACTTAATCCGAAAAAGCTATCGGCCGAAAACGGTCCGAAAACCATAATTCCATTATCAAATAGTTTTTTCAGAGCCGGTTTGATCACCTCATCATCTTCTTTTCCGATAACACCGTTATCACCACAATGCGGATTTAATCCCAAAACGGCAATTTTAGGTCGTGTAATTCCAAAATCCTGAATCAGCGTTTTATGAACGGTTTCAATTTTTTTATGAATCAGCGCTTCCGTAAGATGGTTCGACACTTCATTAACCGGAATATGATCGGTAAACAAACCTACGCGTAAACCATCCTGAACCATCAACATCAAAGCATCGCCTTCCAGCTCCTGATCCAGATAATCGGTATGTCCCGGAAAATGAAATTCTTCCGATTGTATATTGTATTTATTGATCGGCGCCGTTACCAACACATCTACCAGCCCTTCCTTTAGCGCTTTTGTAGCCGCTGTAAACGATCGGATAGCATATTTCCCTACATTTTCATCGTTTACACCAAATTCAAGATTCACACCTTCCCGCCATACATTCAACACATTGATTTTACCCGGAACTATTTGCTCCATCTTATCAATCCCGTGAAGGTTTGCATTGAGTTGTAATGTTTTCTTTATAAAAGAAAGGATTTTCACATTAGCAAAAATGACCGGCGTACATAGCTCCAGCATACGGGTATCCTCGAACGTTTTCAACACTACTTCGCTCCCAATCCCATTTAGATCCCCTATGGAAATTCCTACAATTATATTTTCTGCTTTTTTCACCATGCCGACTAGTTATTTATTACTAATTTTGGATATGCAAATTTAGCAAAATAAATCAGTTATGTTTACAGGAATTATCGAAACTCTCGGAACCATCCGGAACATCCGAAAAGAAAACGACAATATTCATATTCACGTCCAATCTTCCATAACCAACGAACTTAAAATTGACCAAAGCGTTTCCCATAATGGAGTCTGCTTAACCGTGGTTGCTATTGACGGCGACACCTATACCGTAACCGCTATAAAGGAGACGCTTGACAAAACCAATTTGGGAAGTTGGCAGACAGGGGATTTGATCAATCTGGAAAGAGGAATGAAACTAGGCGATCGTCTGGACGGACATATCGTTCAGGGTCATGTGGACCAAACCGGAATCTGCAAAAACATTCAGGACGCGAACGGCAGTTATTATTTCACTTTTGAATATGATTCAAAATTACGCAACATCACGATCGAAAAAGGTTCTATTACCGTTAACGGTGTAAGCCTTACCGTGGTTAACTCTAAAGAAAATGAGTTTAGCGTTGCCATCATACCCTATACTATGGAACACACGAACTTTAAGAACTTTAAAGTTGGTACTACCATTAATCTGGAATTTGATGTAATTGGAAAATACGTCAGCAGATTACACGAACTGCGACAATAAAAAAAGCGTCCGATTATTCGGACGCTTTTTTTGTATGATAATTTTTATAGTAGTAAAATGCATATAACAGCCCTACCCCCAACAGCAAATAAAGGCGCTCGTCTAAGGGCGCTCCCGGAGGTGGCGGCGCACCATTTTCCGGAGGCGGCGGTACCGGCGCTCCCATAGCTGACAGTGTATTCAAAACGAAATAGGAAAAGACTCCTATTTTTATAAAGCTGTTTTTCATTTGGCAAAAATAAAAAATATTCTTAACGTGAATAAAAAATATTTTACAAGAAATTGTTAATCTATTTGAAATAATCGCAAATTTCACGCAGAAAAAGGCCTTTATACCAGTAGTTCTGCAGGACACGAATGTAGCAAGTTTTTTTAACAAAACAATCTTTTTCTATAAAAAAATAGACAAATACCCGGTTTTTTCTGTTTATCTGCAAAAAGAAGACTAGTTGTCCCGATAAGTCTTATTTATGTCCCAGACAGCTTGCTATTTTTAAAATTATCCGACCTGTATTTAAACCAAAATGGTAAATCTCGCACCATTATTCCTTTTAAGCATATGCAAACTTCACAGAAGTATCACAATCATTTTCAGACAATTAATTCACGACGGGGTGAAATATGCATTTGAATTCCGTTTCTTATTTTTTACCTTTGCGGCCAAAATACAAACCGTTAAACTTACCATGGTAAAAAAACTCACTTTACTATCGATGCTATTCGTAAGTTTGATCGCTCAAGCCCAGCAGGAAAAAATAAAATTTTCTTATGATGGCGCGGGAAATCAGACCAAAAGAGCCTACTGTTTTAATTGTGCCGGCAAAAACAGCACTACAGTAAAAGACTTTTCAGAAATAAAAGACGAAGAGCTGTTACAATTTTTCCCTAACGATGTGATCTCGTATTACCCGAATCCAGTAAAAGAAGAGTTATTCCTAAAATGGGAACTTACCGAAAACAAAAAAGTTACTTCCATTGCTATTTTTTCAATGAGTGGTACGCAGGTTCAGTCGTATGACAATCTGACCAACACCAACACCAAGACCATTCCTTTTTACAATGTCCCGGAAGGAATCTATACGGTCATCCTATCCTATTCCGACGGCGACCAGAAGACCATTAAAATTGTAAAAAAATAGCATGAAAAAAATATACTTACTACTACTAACCTTATGGAGTATCACACCTTTATTTTCGCAGGAACTCGTTCCCGGTGGTATTCCTGTAGAAGGCGTTATTCCTATTTTACGTGAAAATTACCAACCCAAAAACAGCCTTGGCAAATTATCCGGTTTAGAAACACAATCTATAACCCCGGGTGTCCCGACAGGTTCTTCAACCGAAGTAGGCCTGACCGAAGGAATCTTATCTGTTTCTTCTTCGGGTGCTGCCAACTATACTATTCCTATTAGTGTCCTTCCAGGATTAAAAGGCATTGCACCTCAAATCAGTTTGACTTACGACAGTCAAAGCGGCAATAATATTGCTGGTTATGGCTGGTCTCTTTCCGGGGTTTCCGTTATTAGCCGATTACCTTCTACTAAATTCCACGATGATGTTACTGCTCCTGTAGCATTTAACAGTCAGGATCGTTTTGCTTTAGATGGTGAGCGTTTGCTCCTTAAATCCGGCACTGTATATGGAGCCGATGGTACTATATATGAAACTTCAAATTTCTCAAATTTAAAAATCACTTCCTATGGCGTTTCTCCCTACGGAGCAGCCTACGGACCGCAATATTTTGTTGTTGAATATCCGGATGGTTCAAAAGCACGCTACGGCAACACCTCCGAGTCGAGATCGCAAGATAAATGGTCTATTGACTATTGGGAAAACCCGCAGGGAATTCGTATAAGTTATACTTACGACACCTTTAGCAACACTTCGAGGTTGCTTAGAATAACCTATGGAACCATTGGCACTACTCCTGGCATCAACACCATTACTTTTGGTTATAAAGCCCGAACCCGTTCTGAAAGCGCCTATATCGCCGGAATTCCATTTACACAGTCTTCCCTATTAAACAGTATACAGGTAACTTCCAGCAATGGTACTTTACACAGAAGATATGCCTTAGTTCATGATGCCAATTCTATAGGCTATGACCGATTAACCAGTATCACCGAATCTACCGATGCCGGAGGCACTCTTAAAACCCTAAACCCTACCGTTTTTACCTACGATAACACTCCAGAAACGGTGACGTTTAATCCTATAACGACCAATTTATCGGTTAATGACATTTCCTATAGAAATGCCGCTGCCGTTAGTGGCGATTTTAATGGTGATGGCAAGATGGATATTATTTTATATCCGACATACGGCCCGGATTTCAAGAAAAAATACTGGCTTTTTACAAACTTCCAGGAAGGTAGTAACAATATCGGAACAGAAGTTCCGGTACCACTATCCTTTGATGAGATCTTCCCGGTTTCCTGGCTTGGTGGTGATCAATCGTTTGGCTATAAATTAATGCAAACACAAGGCTGGACGTTAGTAAAAACGAACACTTCAAATAATATAACCACTTTTAGTACTTATGCCGCAGGAACTGCCGCCCCGGTATATTTCCAATACAGCAAAACCTACGAGTTTCCAAAATTTGTTTACGGTTATTTTAAAGAACCGTGTAATCCCGGTTCACCAAATTCTTCGGAACCGGTATATGTGGAAATCGTAAAAGATATCCCAAGAGTTTTCTTAAGCGGTGATTTTAACGGCGACGGACTTACCGATGTTCTGGTAGTCAACAAATCTGTTTCGTATTCTTATATGCAGGGATGTACCAATTACAATCAGACGCGTTTAGGAGGTACTTCTTATTTTGTGAATCTGGATAAAAGGTTAACCTCCAATTTTGTGAATATTGCCGGGCAAATGACCACAACCGATACGAGCGATTTTCGGGTTGTAGATTACAATGGCGATGGAAAGTCGGATATTCTTGTTTTCGATTCCGGAAAAGTAACCATATACACACTTAACAATAACAATCAGTTGACGCAGCTATTAACGTATAGCGATGCACAAATCAATCCTAATTATCCAATCCTGATTGGGGATTATAATGGGGATGGAAAAGCTGATTTTATAATTCCTACCGGAAATGGAAATAATAATTTTTCACGATTTATTTCAAATGGATTAACATTTATAAAATCCACCCAAAACTATAATATCCCGTATATTCCAAGTACGCAGGTAAACGATTGTTCCTATGCCTATTATATCATTCCAAATGATTTTAATGCCGATGGAAAAACCGATTTAATATATGTAGAAAATACCGGTTGTATTAACTCCGGACAGGCTACTATTGTCGTTCAGTACTTTAAAAATGTTGGAGCGAATTTTACCTCTGACGCTTCTGCTGTTGCCTTCACGCCTACTTCCGGTACTGTAGACCGGTTTTCATTACCTGTTTTCTTAAGTTATGAAAAAATCAACAGTAGCCAGGACATTAGTTTTATATCGAAAAACAATATTTTTAATTTTAAATCGTCCAAATCTAACGTTGAAGACACCAAATTAAAAACGATAACGCTTGGTAATGGTGTAAAAGACGCGATTACCTATAGTCCGCTGACCGCTCCGGATACGGATACATTTGATTTTGTATATGACGACAGTCCGTATGTCGAAAATTATCCGAATGCCGACATTATCAAAGCACCTTCCATTACAGTGGTGTCTCAACTGGAACGTCAGAGTAAAAACGAATACAAAAAACAGGATTATAAATACTTTGGTGCGGTATATAATGTTGAAGGACTTGGTTTTTTAGGATTCCGTTCTACGATGAGTACCAATTGGTATAATGATACCAATGAAATTATTTCCAACGTTTCGAAATTCGACATTTCCAAACGCGGTACCTTATCCGAAAGCTATACGGTTATGGCAATGGCGGTACCTTCGCTAAATTTTGCTCCGACTTCGTTTGCCACCAAATCAACCTTTACGTATACAAACTCATTACTGGCTAACAAAACATATAAGATTAAAACCGACGCATCTACTACTGTAAACAGCCTCGAAGGCATTACCACAGAAGTAAGCAGCACCTACGATGCGTACAATAATCTGTTAACCCGTACAACTCTTGCCAAACAAGGTAATACAGTCGACAAAAAAGAGGTGGTCACTTTTGAGTATTCCAACCAACCACAAGGCACACCTTATATCATTGGTCGCCCTGCCAAAAAGAATACCGAAACCTATGGTTCGGATCAGATGAATACCGAAGAAATTTATACTTACAACACCAATAATTTACTATCGGAAATCAAAACAAAAGGACATAATACCGATTATGTGACCACGAGTTATGAATACGATTCTTTTGGTAATGTTAAAAAAAATACGCTTAGTGCCACAGGTATTCCGGCACGAATCACGAATGTTGAATATGACACCAGTGGTCGTTTTATCGTAAAAAGCACCAGTATTGAAGGATTAAATACAACCTATACCTACAACAATAATAATGGGCTTCCTTTAACCATTACAACACCAGACGGACGAACGTTAACCAACGAATATGACGGATGGGGTAAAAAAACAAAAGAAACCGATTACTTTAATACTGTTTTCACGTATTCGAATGTGAATGAAAAAACACTGGTAAAAGCTACCGGTGATGATGGTAGTTATAGCGAATCGTTATCAGACGACCTGGGACGGGTTATCAAATCCGGGGTTAAAAACATTGACGGTTCGATTAGTTATACGGATCATGTATACGATATTTTAGACCGTAAAATCAAAAGTAGTGAGCCGTATACCGGTTCCACCCCAAGTCAATGGAATGAGGTTAAATTTGACCGCTACAGCCGACTTATTAAAAGTACCGCTGCTACCGGAAAAATTCAAACCATAACCTATTCCGGTTTAACCACCAGTGTTTATGACGGTTTAAAAACCGAAAGCATTACCAAAAATGCGGCTAATAATGTTATTTCCAAAACCGACGATATCAGTTCGAATAATGCCATCAACCAACAATATTTTGCCAATGGCGGTTTAAAACAGGTAAATTATGGCGGTAGCAGTATTGGTATAGAACAAGATGGTTGGGGTAGAAAAACAGAACTTAGAGATCCTTCCGCCGGGACCTACAAATACAGTTATAATTCATTAGGAGCGATTACAAAAGAAACAACTCCAAATGGAGTCATCGATTATACATACGATCAATTTGGCCGTTTAGAAATAAAACAAGTTGTTTCTACAGATAACGATATGCCTTACGCCTATTATATGTATAATCCGGATGGGACGTTGGCCAGTAAAAATACCGATAATGCCAATATTGATGGTGATCAGGTAACAGAGGCTTATGAATATGACAATTTTAAAAGACCGAAAAAAATTATTTACGTTACAACTACCAGTGAGTTTGTAAAAGAACTGACGTATGATAGTTTTGGTAGGGTTGAAAAAGAAAAGCTATCGGCTACTTCTCTAACCAATAATAAAACCAGTACCAAGACTTTTAAATACACTTATAAAAATGGTTATGTCTACCAGATTATGGATGATGCGACCAGTCAGGTGCTATGGTCTACCAATAATGTAAATCAAAGAGGGCAAACGACCAATGGTTCTTTTGGTAATGGTCTGACACAGGTAAACACGTATGATTCATTTGGTTTCCCTTCTGTTTTTGAAACCAAAAACACATCCGGATCACTATTTAATTTTACAACTACTTTCGATCCGATCAGAGAGAACTTAAGCAGTCGTACCAATAGTTTATTTAACACGACCGAACCGTTTGAATACGACAATCAGGATCGTTTGGTCAAATGGAACAAAGAGGTTGTTACCCTTCACAACAACGATTTTAGTTCGGGTACAGCGGAGTTCGGAACACAATTGGGAGCAGTTATAGCCAATCAAAGCGGTCAGCTAAAAGTAACCGCAACACAAGGTTATGCCGGTGTTCTAAAGACCATTGTGACGCAGGCTAAAACAGGAGACAAGTTTTCTATAAAAGTCAAAGTTGACAAAGGAACAACAAATAAAGTCCGCATTTTAGTAGTAGAATCCGATCCGACGAGCGGATTATGGAATGAATCATTTAAAGGTTATGCCCAAAACGGCATTCTTGAATTCGAGCATACGGTTACGCAATATCCTTATGTCACTTTAAACATTGATAAAGATGGTACGGGTAATGATATTGGTACGGCAACAGTATTCTATATAGATGATCTATGGGTTGGAAAACAGCTTATTGAAAAACAGCAATATGACGATCGAGGCCGTATTACCGAAAACAATTTAGGTCAGTATAACTATACCGACACTAATAAAGCCTACCAAAACACGTCTATCGACCTTAACGCTGAAAATGCTTCTTTCTTTAAAAACAGAGAAGGACTCTTTAATGATGGTATGGAGGATCAAAAAGGCTGGTCGGATTTAGGGTTAGGATGGGATATCTTTACCAAACCGGTATACGACGATTCCAGATCGAAAACCGGAAAATATGCATTAAAATTAAACAATGCGACTACCACATTAAAGTCGGTACATATCGACCGTTGGATTCCGATTAGTAATACCACCACAACCCAATATACCTATTCCGGATGGGTATATAGCGACGGCCCGGATGCGCAGTTACAGTTCTTTATGAAAAAAGAAGACGAAACCGGCTATTTCACGTATGTTGACAACTATTTTGTTGGCACTAAAAACCAATGGGTATATGTAGAAAAAACGTTTAACGTACCGGCCGATGTAACCAAATTAAACATCCGACTGGACAATAACGGCAATGGTAATGTCTGGTTTGATGATATCCGTATTAAGAAAACCGCAAACCCGGCCACAGCCTTACGCGAATTAAACATTAAATACGATACGTTCCGAAAACCAAAATCGATTGAGGAAACCGGTATTGAAAAAATCGATTTTAAATATAACGATAGTCAATACCGTACCGCTATGTTTTATGGCGGTTTCCAATCGGATATGACCCAGCGTCAGTTCCGTAAAGATTATAATTTTGACGGTAGTGCTGAGATTACAACCAACAAACTTACCGGTGAATCTGTTTTTGTCTTTTTCGTAGGTGGCGATGCCTATAGTGCTCCGGTAGTTTTAAAAGATAACGGTACCACTAAGGAATATTTTTATCTACACCGCGATTACCAGGGTAGTATCCTTGCCGTTACCAATCAGGTCGGTGCTGTAGTCGAGAAACGTCTTTTTGACCCATGGGGGAATAGTGTAAAAGTACAGGACGGACAAGGCAATAATCTGGCCGGATTAACCGTTTTAGACAGAGGTTATACCGGACACGAACATATTCAGAGTGTAGGGCTTATCAATATGAACGGACGTTTATACGATCCGAAATTACACCGTTTCCTGTCGCCGGATAATTATATTCAGGATCCATATAATACGCAAAACTATAACCGTTATGCCTATGTACTTAACAATCCATTAAAATATGTGGATTATAACGGGGAAAATTATGGTAATGAGCAAAATGGGGGACAACTGGGAACCGGAGGGCAAATTGGTGCCGGGAATGGATTGGCTTTTATTAAGGATAACTGGGATAAATGGGGAATAAAAGAATGGGCTAAGGAGAATTTCAGTGCCCGGAATTTTCACAGTATGGAAACTAAGGTCTCCAATGCTTTTAAAGCCACTATAAAATCGGTAGGCAATTGGTTTCAACGTAACTATGATTCGATATTTGGTTCCGATAAACCAGAGGTACAACCTATAGCCACTCCACAGTTTTCTAATTTTAAAAGTGTACAGGGATGGCAGAATACAGGGTTTGTTTACCTTAAACCTGACTATCAAATCTCAGTCCCTAAAAGCGAATTAAGCACATTCGAAAAAATCATGGACTATCTAGATGGTGGTAGAGTTGTTGCTGTTAACGGATTACGATGGAAAGTTGACGAAAATGGCTATGCAACCGAAATGGCTCCAGTTGGAGGTAGTGGAGGATTAGGCTTTATTGGAGGTGGTGCTTTAAAAGTTCTAGAAACCGCACAACAAGGACTAAAAGTTACTGAAGCATTAGCTGCTCCGCGTACCATTTCATCAATGACAGGCCATTCCGTAAATCAAGCAATAACTAGAGGTTTTAAATCTCGTGATATATTAAAGACTGTCAAAGAAGGAGTTCCTACATTAGGTAAAAGCAAATTCGGTAACCCTCAATGGAGGTACATGTTAAATGGAAATACTGTAATTATAGATGCCTCATCTAATAAAGTTATAACTATATTTAGTAATGCTCCTGGTACAAGATTTAAATTTGGTGCCGGCTATATAAATCCTTTTAAATAAATAAAAATGAAAAACATTTCTGAGCAAATTAATAAAATTCTATATGAATGGGATCCTCTAGATATTGGCGGATATATTGCAACGGACGAATATCGAGGATTCATACCACAGATATTAAAAAACATTAACAACAAAAATGACTTAACACTTTGTCTTGAAGATATTTTAACAAATCATTTAGGAATTGGCTATAATTCAAAAAACAATGATCATAAAAAAGCTCTTAATAGTATTGTAGAAAAAATCATAGAATTAAATGAGAGTCCAAATGCATGATTTATCTTAAATAACTAAAATTCGAAATGGCACGGATTGCAAAACCGTGCCATTTTTATTGTAAAAACAGAATACGAAATACAAATTTACCTAAAGTCGGAGGTCATTGCTATGGGTAGTATGTCCATACAATTTATAGATAATAACTGAGTCCAGTTAGACATTAAGGGATGAATTAATTAAACTGGAATTTTAATATTCTCGAATGCTTTTAAAGCCAGTATAGAATCGATAGGCAATTGGTTTGAGCGCAACTTTAAATCGATATTTGGTTCCGATAAACCACAGGTACAACCTATAGCCACGCCACAGTTTTCTAATTTTAAAAGTACACAAGGATGGCAGAATACAGGGTTTACTAATTCTAACAATGGAGAATCTTTCTTTGAAAAAATTTCTAAGCCATTTATTAATTATTTTAATGATCGTCGTCAATTAAATGACGAAAGAAAAAGAGTGCGTGAATATGTGTTATCAAAAGGATATCCCCAATTTGAAGGAGTCCCTATTCGATTTATCTCATACAATGGAAGTCATAATTTCTATATTAATGGAGCAATTCACACCTCTTTATATAAATATTATTACCATTTAAAAGGTAACAACAGTACAAATACAAGAGCAACCCTATTACTTATGCATGAATTTGGCCATCATTTACAACGAGTACTTTTTGGTGAATCACGATATAATAAGGAAATTGTACCTGCAAGTGCCTATAGTCAGCTTTTTTCATCTAACCATGATACCGACCTTGTTGAATTACATGCTAGCACAATGGCATATTATTATTTTGGGATGCCGCAAGGCTTTGAAAAAGAGAATCAGATTGACAGAAGCCTTCTAAGTGACGAGCTAAAAATGATGCTTTTATATCGTATAGGTATATTTAATCTTAAAAAGTAAAAAAATGAAAAAAATTATTCTTTTATTCTTTCTCACTATTTGTTTCAGTTGTATCAATCACGAAACAGAGACCAGATATATTAAGGTAACAAATAAAAGTAAAAAAGAAATTTATAGCTTTTTTATGCGCAAACAAATGTCGCTACAAGCTTATCACGATGAAAGCCCTGAATTTATAAATGCTGAGAAAGGAGGCTTTTCTCTTTTGTATCTTATAAAGCCTAAATGGGAAAAATACATCGAACAAGCTAGTGATAAAAAACTTAAAATATTTCTTATTGAAAAAGATTCTGTTGATAAATATGGATGGGAAAAAATCTTTGAAAAAGATATCTATAACAAACAATATAATCTAACAATAGACGATCTTGACAAAATGGACTGGCAAATCGAATATCCTTAAATAATTTACATCCAAAGCTCCCCTAACCGGGAGCTTTGAATATTTAACTCTAAACATGCTTAAAGCGTATCAGTACTTTTTCTATAAAACGTATAAATTTATTAAGAACAATTCCATTCCAAATCTTTGGAGTCAATGGCGGGCAATCGCTTCAATGATAATTCTGGAAATCTTCCTTATTAATTCTATTATCGTTTATTTCCATTATTTTACAGGTATTCAAAAGGACGTCACAAACGGAGGTATTCAACCCTTTGGCATTATTATGCTATTTATATTGGCAGGATTCAATTATTATATCTTTGATCATAAAAGCAAATGGAAAAATATTATCAAAAAATACGACAACCTTCCGAAAAGAAAAGTAGATACCGGAGGAATTCTCGTTGCTATAATATCCATAGCTATTATTGCTTCTTATTTCTTTTGTATTTTTTATGTAATGGGACAATTGAAGTACAAAATAGATTAGCGGTACAATTATAAGCCCCAAACACCTGACAGGTTTTTGAAACCTGTCAAGTGTAAATAAAAAAGCCTACATTCCCGTAAGGCTTTTCTTTTTTCTATCGGAGTTTTTTTAAGCTTTTTCAGGAGTCTTGATTTTATAAAACTATAACAGTCTTTTCTAAAACATAACTTCCCGAATAATTCCTGCCTTTTTTAAAACAATAATTCACATTATACTTGAGTGGTATCCCTATCTTTATCATTGGTACCAAAAAAGTACTATTGGTGTAACTAACAAACCCTATTATTCAGACTAACACTAATTGATTTGATTATGAGACATCGTTTAACTTATATTTTTTTTCTATTATCAGCCATATTAATAAATATGACTTCTTGCAATCTTGCACCAGGAAGTTACCCTTACGCTGAAGAATATGATATTCACACATCTGAAAAAAATTTAATCACTGCTATAGAAAATTTTAAGAAACATCATCCGGAATATTGTATCCCAAATACTATAACTATACAAGGAAATCCTACAACCTTAAATGATGGTCGTAGGAAAGCGGATGATTATTGGTATCATATTTATTTTTATTACAGTGATACCAACCAAATCGTAAAATCATGGCTCAGACCTATAGATAGCACAAATACAACCTTTGCTTTTGTTAGTATCAATCAAGGTTTAGAAATTGGGAATTGGAAACTAATAAACCACGACTTGAAAGGAAAAGAAAACAGCTCTGAAAAAGAAAAATTTGAACGGTTAGTTCTTGATGGTGTTAAAAAAGAACTCTCCTATTTAAAGTGAATACATAATAACTAAAAACATATAATAAATCACGAATTACAAATCCGCGATATCTGTTTATGTATTTGGTATCTATCAGTTAAAAAATAAAGAGTAGTCCACACTATTCCGTTTCGCCATAGTAGGCCTCAACACCTTCCAAAACATCTTCTTTCAGTATTGCACTATGCGGAAATTTGGTCAACAAACCTTGTAAACAGAATATCAATTCCCGACTTTGCGCTTTGTACGATATCTCTTCAAAACGCGATGATATCCATTCCAATGTGTTTTGATCAAGACTATTGATGGCGTTTATTGCCTGTGGCAGATCCGAAAGGATCATGGTTACTATCCGGTCTTTGTCTTCAGAAACAGTAGGATCGTTTAGATGTTTTTGTTCTATGCCCTGAACGATGGCCGTAATTGCTGTTTTCATTTGTTAGTTTTTATCGGATGGAGACATTTACACCCGACAGATTTTTGAAACCTGTCGGGTGTAAATAAAAAAAGCCCTACATTTCTGTAAGGCTTTTCTTTTTTCTGCTAGTGGTCCCACTTGGGCTCGAACCAAGGACCACCTGATTATGAGTCAGGTGCTCTAACCAACTGAGCTATAGGACCGGTTTAGAGGCTGCAATATTACTACTATTTTTCGTTTAGTGCAAACTTATTCCGAAATTTCTTGACACAGCTCCACCAGTACGCCATTGGTCCCTTTAGGGTGCAAAAAGGCTACCAGTTTGTTATCAGCGCCGCGTTTTGGCGTTTCGTTTAATACCGTAAATCCTTCCGATTTCAAACGGGCGATTTCCGAAACAATATCTTCTACATCAAAAGCAATATGGTGAATCCCCTCTCCTTTTTTCTCGATAAACTTGGCAATCGGACTATCCGGAGTCGTGGCTTCCAATAATTCTATTTTATTCGGACCATTCATAAAAAAGGACGTTTTCACTCCTTCGCTGGCCACTTCTTCCTGTTTGTAGGCCGGCGCACCGAATAATTTTTCAAAAATAACATTGGACACTTCAAGGTCTTTTACCGCTATCCCGATATGCTCTATTTTTCTCATTGTACTACTTGCTGTTTTGTTTTTTTGGTTGTTATCTTCCGAAAACAAAGATAAAAAACTTTATCCGCTACCAACTTTAAAACTTTACAATCCAAAAAATTGTACTTTTGCATCATGGAAACAAATAGACAAAAAAAGATAGGAACCGTTTTGCAGAAAGATCTTGTTGATATTCTGCAGGGCGAAGTGCGTAAAAACGGAATTAGCAATCTAATTATTTCCGTATCGAAAGTAAGTGTAACCACCGATTTATCTATCGCCAAAGTATACCTGAGCATTTTCCCGGCCGACAAAGGGGCGGAAATTCTAAATGCCATCCGTAGCAATACTCCATTGATCAAACACGATTTGTCACAACGTGTAAAACTACAATTGCGCAAAGTGCCAAATCTGGCTTTCTATATTGACGATAGTCTTGATTATATCGAAAAAATCGACAAAGCATTAAGCGGCGATGAAAATCCAATCGAAAACCCGGAACTTCTAATCAAACGAAAAAAATCGTAATTGAATTTCCCGTTTTACATAGCCAAACGATATACCGTTAGTTTTAGCAAAAGCACCGCGATCAATATCATCACCGGTATTGCATCGCTGGGTATTATTGTTAGTGCTATGTCTTTATTTGTCGTGCTTTCGGTGTTTAGTGGCCTACGGGAATTTAGTCTTTCGTTTGCCAACGATACCGATCCCGATCTGAAAATGTTCGGAAAAACCGGCAAATTCCTAACCATAAGTCCGGAACAGGAAAAACAGCTTAAAAACACCAAAAGCATTGCCCTTTTTAGTAAAGTGGTTGAGGAACGCGTCTTATTCTACTTTAACGGTAAGGAACAGGTCGCCTATTTAAAAGGTGTGGATAGCATCTATAGAAAAATCAATCCGTTTGAAAAGAAAATTTACGGTGGTCAATGGTTAAATCCAAATACCAGTCAGGTAGTCGTGGGATATGGCATTACCAACAAATTGTCGATGGGACTTTTTGATTACAATAACACCTTTGAGGTTTTTGTACCGAAACCCGGAAAAGGAACGATCGACAATCCGAACGATGCATTTAACAAAGCGGTTCTGGTTCCGATTGGGATTTATGCCATCAACGAAGATCTGGACAACAAATACGTTTTTTCCGATTTAGGATTGGCGCAGGAATTATTGCAATACCAACCCAATCAGGTTACTGCAATCGAATTTCAGCTTAAAGCCGGAGCTGATGAAAATCAGGCGTTATCCGAAATCCAATCGATTTTTAAAGACACCGTTTCAATCAAAACCCGGGCGCAGCTCAACGACAGTCTTTACAAAATGCTGAATACCGAAAATATTGCCGTATATCTGATCTTTACATTAGTGATCATCGTAGCATTATTTAATCTGATCGGTGCCTTGATCATGATGATTCTGGATAAAAAAGCCAATCTGAAAACACTTTTTAATCTCGGTGCCGAAATCAAACATCTAAGAAGCATTTTTCTACTTCAAGGTAGTTTGATCACCGTAACCGGAGGACTAATCGGTTTAGTGCTTGGTATTATTGTCGTTATCCTGCAAAAACAGTTTTCACTGATCATGGTTACGCCAACAATGGCCTATCCGGTGGTTTTCGATATCATGAATATCCTTACCGTATTACTGACGATTGTTATTTTGGGCTTCCTGGCATCGCTTATCGCCTCCAGCCGCGTGAGCAAAAAATTATTGCAATAGATTTTCTCCTAAAAAATAAACCCTATATTTGTCGCGCATTATAACTGAAAGCCGATGAAAGTTTCTGTATCGTCCTAAACGTATCAGGAGATAATTTAGGACATTTCGATTTCACCTCCCTTCCCGTCATCGGGATCTTATCAATCATTAATCCTAATTATTATGACAGAAACAAATAGGCCGCAAGGCACTCTTTTTAAAATTTTCAACACCATCAAACAAGCCCTTAAAGGGGACGAAAACTTCGATTATACCAGTGGCAGTATCAAAAAAGCAGTAATCCTGCTGGCCATTCCTATGGTTTTGGAAATGTTGATGGAATCCGTTTTCGCTTTGGTCGATCTATATTTTGTAGGTCACCTGGAACATAGCAGCTATGCCATTCAAACCGTAGGCTTAACCGAATCGGTGATCACTATTATCTATTCACTTGCCATTGGAATCAGTATGGCAGCAACCGCCGTGGTGGCACGTCGTATCGGAGAAAAAGATCCGGTTGCCGCAGCCAAAGCCGGTATGCAGGCCATTATTATTGCGGTTTTTATTAATAGTATTATCAGTATTGGCGGGTTTATTTTCGCTAAAGATATTTTATTACTGATGGGTGCTTCGCAGGAAGCCGCCGATTATGGGGTGAATTTTACCCGTATTATGATGGGTGGTAGCTTATGCATTATGCTGCTTTTTCTGATCAACGGAATTTTCCGTGGTGCCGGAAACGCAGCTATCGCCATGAAAAGTTTGTGGCTGGCCAATATCTGTAATATTATTTTATGTCCGATATTGATCAATGGCTTCGGACCCATACCTGCTTTCGGACTTACCGGTGCCGCGATTGCGACTACAACCGGCAGAAGTATTGGTGTGCTCTATCAATTGTATCATTTGTTTAACGGACGGGGCATTTTAAAAATCATCCCTTCTTATTTTGTTCCGGATTCCGAACAGATAAAAGCATTGATCAAAATTGCTGCTCCGGGTGTTTTACAATTTGTAATTGCTTCGTGTAGCTGGATCTTTTTAGCGCAACTGGTGGCTACAACCGGCGGCGATCATGGATCAGCCGGATACCAGACGGCTTTGCGGATCATGATGTTTTTTATCCTGCCAGCCTGGGGATTAAGCAATGCCGCTTCTACCCTTGTGGGACAAAATCTCGGGGCCAAACAGGTGGAACGTGCCGAAAAATCGGTGTTGACAACCGCTAAATATAATGTGGCCTTTATGGCTGTCATTACGGTCGTTACCTTTTTGTTTGCGCATTATATTATCGGTTTTTTTACCAATGACATACTGGTAAAAAATATCGCTGTTGAAGCGTTGCATATTATGTGCTTAGGCTATGTTTTTTATGGTATCGGAATGGTATTGATTAATACTTTTAACGGAGCCGGTGATACCTGGACACCAACCTGGGTAAACTTTTTCGGGTTTTGGTTGTTCCAGATTCCATTGGCCTATCTGCTGGCTAAATATTATCAAATGGGACCAACCGGTGTATTCCTTTCGGTGCCGATTGCCGAAACAGCAATTACAATTACCAGCATTATCCTGTACCGAAGAGGTCGATGGAAACGTGTTGAAGTATAAAAAAACCTGCCAGATCGATCTGGCAGGTTTTCTATATAAAAGGGCTGTTCGAACAGCTCTTTTTTTATGTCATCTGATAATCGGCATAAGCCTCTTCAATTTCTTCAAATACTTTAAACAATATTGCTCCATCATCCTGAGTAACCAGTTTCTGACGGTATTCTTTAAATCCGTGGATTCCTTTAAAATAGTTGGTATAATGACGGCGCATTTCTACAATCCCAACGCGTTCGCCTTTCCATTCCATCGACCAGGTAAGGTGGTTTCGTGCCGCTTCCACTCGGTCTTTGATGGTAGGTGCTGCTAATAATTCGCCGGTCTCAAAATAATGTTTGATCTCGTTAAAAATCCAGGGGTAACCAATCGCCGCACGTCCGATCATAATACCATCAAGGCCAAAACGGTTTTTATATTCCAATGCTTTTTGCGGACTGTCGATGTCTCCGTTACCAAAAATCGGCATCGTGATTCTCGGGTTGTTTTTTACCCGTTCAATATGTGTCCAGTCAGAATGTCCTTTGTACATCTGTGCCCGGGTACGCGCATGGATCGTAAGCGCCTGAACACCGACATCCTGTAAGCGTTCGGCCACCTCATCAATATTAATCGAATCGTCATCCCATCCCAAACGGGTTTTTACCGTTACCGGCAAATGCGTACTTTTAACCACAGCTTTGGTTAGACGAACCATCAGATCAATATCTTTTAAAACGCCTGCTCCGGCACCTTTGCAAACAACCTTTTTTACCGGACAACCAAAATTGATATCGACCAGATCCGGTTCTACGGTTTCCACGATTTTGGCCGATAATGCCATCGCTTCTTCATCACCTCCGAAAATCTGAATTCCTACCGGTCGTTCGTAATCGAAAATATCCAGCTTTTTACGACTCTTCATCGCATCACGGATCAATCCTTCCGAAGAAATAAATTCGGAATACATCAAATCCGCACCATGCAATTTGCACAACCTGCGGAATGGCGGATCACTCACATCTTCCATAGGTGCGAGTAATAGCGGATAATCCGGTAATTCTATATTGCCAATCTTGACCATCATCTACATTTTGCCGCAAAATTACAAATTTTAATCAATTCTTTTTCTTAACGTTACTGTAAAGCTTTTACATGCTTTTAAGTAGCGCTTCAGCCGAAGCCTTACTTTTCTTTTCTAAAAATTACCAAACTGGTATAAAAAAGACAGTGATTTCAACACTATCCGCTTGTAACTGACCAACTTTCAATTATATTTGCGGATTATTTCACTACCTTTATATAGAAAATCCCCGTATCCGGCTGATTATCTGCATAAAGGCTTATAAAGTCCTTTTGTTTTTTAACAAAGGTATGGCCAATCTGTATTCGGATTTGCCCTTAAAATTGATACAAAACGAAGATGAAGCATATTAGAAATTTCTGCATTATTGCACATATCGATCACGGGAAAAGTACCCTTGCCGATCGATTACTGGACGCTACCCAAACCGTTACCGCACGTGAGCAACAAGCTCAGTTGCTGGATAATATGGATTTGGAACGCGAACGTGGTATTACTATTAAAAGTCATGCGATTCAGATGGAGTACACCTACAAAGGAGAACAGTACATTCTGAACCTGATCGATACTCCGGGTCACGTGGATTTCTCGTATGAGGTATCCCGTTCGATCGCTGCTTGTGAAGGCGCGCTTTTAATTGTGGATGCAGCTCAGAGTATTCAGGCGCAAACCATTTCCAATCTATACCTGGCTTTGGAAAACGACCTGGAAATCATCCCAGTTCTAAATAAAATTGACTTACCTAGTGCTAATCCGGAAGAAGTGAGCGATGATATCGTGGATCTGTTAGGATGTAAACTGGAAGATATTATCCCGGCATCCGGAAAAACCGGTCTTGGTGTGGATAAAATTCTGGAAGCTATTATTGAGCGTATTCCAGCACCTAAAGGTGATAAAGAGGAACCGCTTCAGGCTTTGATTTTTGACTCGGTTTACAATCCGTTCCGCGGAATTGAAGTTATTTTCCGTGTGATCAACGGAGAGATCCGAAAAGGTCAGAAAATTAAGTTTATGGCAACCGGTAATGAATATTTTGCCGACGAAATCGGAACCTTAAAACTAAATCAGGTTCCAAAACAGGTGGTTTCCACCGGTGACGTAGGATATCTGATTTCAGGTATCAAAGAAGCCCGCGAAGTAAAAGTGGGTGATACGATTACCGATGCCAAAACACCAACTCAGAATATGATTCAGGGATTTGAAGATGTAAAACCAATGGTTTTCGCCGGTATCTACCCTGTTGACACCGAGGATTATGAAGAACTTCGTAACTCAATGGAAAAACTACAGCTAAATGACGCTTCGCTGGTATTTAGCCCGGAAAGTTCGGCTGCTTTAGGTTTTGGTTTCCGTTGTGGTTTCCTGGGAATGCTTCATATGGAAATTATTCAGGAACGTCTGGAGCGTGAGTTTAACATGACTGTGATCACTACTGTACCAAACGTTTCGTATCTGGCCTATACCAAAAAAGAACCGGACACTCCGTTAATTGTAAACAACCCTTCCGATTTACCGGAACCATCCAAACTGGACCGTGTGGAAGAACCCTATATCAAAGCAACAATCATCACCAAATCTGATTTTGTCGGACAGGTAATGAGTCTTTGTATCGAAAAACGTGGTATCATCACCAACCAGACGTATTTAACGCCGGAACGTGTGGAGCTGACTTTCGACATGCCATTGGCTGAAATCGTATTTGATTTCTACGATCGTTTAAAAACGGTTTCCAAAGGATATGCTTCGTTTGACTACTCACCTATCGGAATGCGTACATCGAATCTGGTAAAAGTGGATGTACTGTTAAACGCGAACTCTGTAGATGCTTTATCTGCCTTGATTCACGCGGACAATGCCTACAACATCGGTAAAAAAATGTGTGAAAAGTTAAAAGAACTGATCCCGCGTCAACAATTTGACATTCCGATTCAGGCTGCTATCGGTGCGAAAATTATCGCACGTGAAACGATTAAAGCGTTGCGTAAAGACGTAACCGCCAAATGTTATGGAGGTGATATCTCCCGTAAACGTAAATTACTTGAAAAACAGAAAAAAGGTAAAAAACGTATGCGTCAGGTAGGAAATGTTGAAATTCCACAGGAAGCATTTATGGCTGTATTAAAATTAAATGATTAAACATATAAGACCGGATTTTAAAATCCGGTCTTTTTTTTCACTTTTTACAATCGTAAGCAAGTCTAAATTTTGGACAAATTGTGGACATTTTATGTTTTTAACAAAAAAAACACGGTTTTACAAAAGAAAACCACTCCATCACTCACATTAACACGATAAAAAACTCTTTTTTTAGTAACTTTGCAGGATTATCAATACCCATCTATCCATGAAAAGGATACTCCTTTTATTAGTGTTTTTCAGCTGCCTTACTTTTTATGCGCAGGGAATCGCTATTGATACAACCTCGCAAACTGTTCCACAACTGGTAAGCAATATCCTTTTGCAGAATTCCTGTTTTAACGAGACCAATTTTCAGTTTTCCTCCCATCGCGGTATCGGGCAGTTTACCAATACAAACCCAAATTTTCCGATTCAGGAAGGAATTATTATCCGAAACGGTATCGCCAAATATACCGAAGGTCAATATACCGGATTAAACGAGAGTACTTTTCTGACCAATGCCAGTGATCCCGACTTACAAAATATAAGTAATGCCAGCGGACAGACACTTCCCATCAGCGATGTGGCCTATATCCAGTTTGATTTTACACCCTTATCCAGCAGTTTTAGTTTTGATTTCCTGTTTGCTTCCAACGAATATGGAGAATACCAATGCGGTTTCAACGATATTTTTGCTTTTTTGTTAACCGATCTGACTACCGGTGTTACCACGAATCTGGCGGTTATTCCCAATACCAACATTCCGATTTCCGTAAAGACCATTCGCAACAACCAGTTTAATTCCGGATGTACATCAGATAATCCGGGTTTATTTGGCCGTTACAACGTTACCAATCCGGGAACTTCAGCAATCAATATGCGGGGAGAAACGGTTTTATTAACCGCTTCATCGGCCGTTACTCCTAATAATCCCTATCGGATTAAATTAGCTATTGGCGATTATAACGACTCTAATTATGACTCCGCTGTTTTTATCGCCGGAAAGAGTTTTACCACCAATACCAATTTAGGTTCCGACACCACTATTTGTCAGGGTGAAACCATAGTATTACAATCGGGTTTAGGTCCACAATTTGATCATGTGTGGACTTTTAACCATAATATCATCCCGGGTGCAACGTCATCGTCTCTAAGTGTAACACAAGCCGGACTTTATAGCGTGATCGCGACTACAACAAACGGTGCCTGCCAGATGACCGACGAAATCGAGATTACCGATCTCACCATCGGAACACCAAATGACATACGGGTTTGTAACACCGGACAAGCCAGTTATCCTTTTGATCTTACTCAGAATAACGCTACGGTTTTAGGTCTGAATCCTGCCGATTTCGATATTCTATATTATGCCTCACTGGCCGATGCCAATGCCAACAATCCAATTCCGACTTCAGACATCGGTAGTTACATTAGTGCCGGCAGTCAGACCATATATATTAAAGTCCGCAAACGGAATGGCAACGTAATGTGCGATAACCTTATTTCATTTAATCTGATCATCAATAACACCATTGTACCCGGGCAGGCTTTAAACATGACAAAGTGCAGCAATCGCAATGGCCAGCTGAGCTTTGACCTGACGGTCGAAACGCCTATTGTTCTAAACGGACAAAGTCCTGCCGATTTTAACATCCAGTACTTTACCTCACAAAGCAACGCGGAAAACAACACAAACAGCATTACCGATCCGACGGCTTTTATCGTAAATGCGTCACAGTCGCCGGTTACGATATGGGTTCGGATGACCGACGCTAATAATGCAAACTGTTATGCCCTTACCAGTTTTACTATTACAATACTACCACTTCCATTAGTGGATGTCCATCCGGATGTTATCGAATGTAGCAGTTATGTATTACCTCCTATCACCAACGGAAATTATTTTAGCGGTTCTAATGGATCGGGAACACCGCTTTTTGCCGGTGACGTCATTACCCAACAGGGAACCTATTATATTTACAACACGGCTCCGGGACCTTTGGGTTGCGCCGATCAGACTACTTTTGTTGTAACATTAATTGATCAGATAAGCTTTCCGGACATTGGCTGTGAACAATATATTATCCGCAGTTCTCCGGCGGGTAATTTTTATACCGGACCGGGTGGAACAGGAACGCTTTTACCAACAGGAACGGTATTGACTACTCCTCAGACGATTTATTTTTATGCGGTGGTCAATGGTAATGTTTGTCAGGAAAAAATATATAATATCCGGATTTTACCGCGCCCACTTGTCGACAAACCTGCCGATGTGATTACTTGTAATTCCTATGTTTTACCAACGTTAAACTACGGTAGTTACTATTCACAGCCTAATGGTACTGGTCCTCAACTGCCGCCCGGAACCATTATTACCACCTCTCAGGATGTCTATGTTTTCGCTTTTGACGGAGAATGTTCGAATGAGCATCAGTTTCGGGTGACTATCATCGATGGCCCATCCTTTCAACCGGTAACCGCCTGTGGCGAATATACTCTTCCCGCTATTGAAGTTGGAAATTATTATACACAACCCTTAGGTGGCGGAACGGTGATTCCAGCTGGTACAGTGATCCAGAATTCACAAACCGTATATTATTATGCCCCAACCACAAGCACACCCAATTGTACCGATTTTTTAAATTATCAGATCACAATACTCCCGAAACCCTTGGTCGACACACCGGCCGACCGTAGGGAATGCGGACAATATATTCTACCTCCTTTAACCAACGGGAATTATTTTACCGGAACCGGTGGAACCGGAACACCTATGAGTGCCGGTCAAGCCATTATCAGTACCCGGACAATCTATATTTATGCTATCGCAGCCAATGGCTGTTCGAACGAGCATTCTTTTACGGTAACCATTCGTCCGCTTCCGCCTATCAATAGCTTTACGGATATTTATACCTGTAGCTCTTTTATTTTACCAACGCTAACCAATGGAAAATACTATACCGGACCAGGTGGTACCGGAACCGAATTAGCCGCCGGAACTGAAATTGCGACAACACAAACCATATATATCTACAATTATTGGACTGATTACCCGGAATGTAGTAACCAAACAGTATTCACCGTAAATGCGATTGGTGTTGAGGTAGGCACATTTGACGATATTAAAGCCTGCGACAGTTATACTCTTCCCAATCTTACTGTAGGAAATTATTATACACAACCCAATGGTCAGGGTTCCGTTATTCCGGCAGGAACTGTTTTAACGACCAGTCAGACGGTATATGTATATGCCATCTCCGGAAACCGTATTAATTGTACAGACGAAGATGATTTTATTGTTACCATTTCCACGACTCCGGTACTACCGAACTTCAACAACGTGGAACGCTGTGGTAGTTACACGCTGCCACCATTAGCTTTGGGGGCTTACTTTAGCGGAACCGGTGGAACGGGTACAACCTACCAACCGGGCGATGCCATTAGCAACTCGCAAACGGTATATGTATATACCACCGCTCCAGACAATACAGATTGCTTTAGTGAAAAACAGTTTCAAGTCACCATATACCCTTTATTAGACCTCAATATAGCCAATGGTAGTATTTGCGTTGACCCGATTACCCAAAATCCACTGACAACCTATACCTTCGCAACCGGATTAAGTCCAGCCTTATTTACGGTAGAATGGTATCAAAACAATCAACTGATTCATACCGGGCCAAACTATACCGCTACACAGGTAGGACAGTATACGATCAATACCATAAAACTCACACCGGAATCTGGCAGCGATTGTAATTACAATCCAACTACTGTCACCATTGAACCATCCAGTATAGCCGTGGCTACGCTTTCCGTTGGAGAACCTTTTTCTGACAATAGTTCGATTACCGTTAACATCACCGGCGGATATGGTCACTACGAGTACCAACTGGACGATGGCTATGCGCAATCTTCCAATTACTTTGATAATGTTTCCGGTGGCGAACACTGGGTAACCGTTACCGACACCAAAAACAATTGTGGTAGTATCCGATTAAGAGCTTTTATCCTGAAATACCCGAACTTTTTTACGCCCAATGGCGATGGCTATAACGACACCTGGAACATCCGCGACCTGCGAAACCAGAAAGACGCCCGAATCTATATTTTCGACCGTTATGGTAAATTCCTGAAACAACTTCGACCAGACGGCCCGGGTTGGGACGGAACCTATAACGGCTATCCGCTTCCGTCGACCGACTACTGGTTTAAGGTAATCTTTAAAGATAACGGAGAAGAGAAAGAGTTTAAATCGCATTTTTCAATGAAACGTTAGGACTTTCATTTTTAAAGTCCCCGTATTTAACCGATGCGTTTTTTTTATTTAAAAAACCTTCGCAACTTTGCATCTTATACTTTATTTCGATGATAGAAGACAAAACACCTCAAAGAACCAGTTTGTCGCAACTGGGCGAATTTGGATTAATAAGTCATCTGACCCAAAATTTCAAAATCAATCAGCCTTCCACACTAACAGGAATTGGCGATGATGCGGCCGTACTGGATTTTAAGGATAAAAAAGTAGTGGTTTCTACCGATTTACTGGTAGAAGGGGTTCATTTTGACCTTGCCTATATGCCTTTAAAACATTTAGGATACAAAGCCGTTGTGGTGAATCTTTCCGATATCTGTGCGATGAATGCCAAGCCGACACAAATTACGGTATCGATTGCTGTTTCGAATCGCTTTCCACTAGAAGCACTGGAAGAATTGTACGAAGGAATTGCACTGGCCTCCAAAATATATGATGTGGATGTGATTGGTGGCGACACCACTTCGTCTCAAAAAGGATTGATCATAAGTATTACAGCCATTGGTGAAGCCAAAGAAGAAGAACTGGTTTACCGTAACGGTGCCAGCGAAACCGATTTATTAGTTGTGACCGGTGATATCGGTGCGGCTTATATGGGATTGCAGGTTTTGGAACGCGAAAAACAGGTTTTCCAGGTAAACCCGAACAATCAGCCCGATCTGGATGCCTATACCTATTTAATCGAACGTCAGTTAAAACCGGAAGCCCGTAAAGACATTAAAGAATTATTGGAGGCTTTGGATTTAAAACCGACTTCGATGATTGATGTTTCCGACGGATTATCGTCTGAGATTATTCACCTTTGTAAGAATTCCTCAAAAGGTTGTAATCTATATGAGGATAAATTGCCATTGGACCCACAATTGATCAATGCTTGTGAAGAATTTAATGTCGACAGTACAACAATTGCAATAAATGGCGGTGAGGACTACGAATTACTATTTACTATTGCGATGGAAGATTACGACAAAATCAAAGCCAATCCGAATTTTACAGTAATCGGTCATATGACACCCGAAAGCGAAGGAATTCACCTGATTACCAGAGCAAATACCAAAATTCCATTAAAAGCGAGAGGATGGAACGCTTTGGAAAACGAGTAGAAATTCTTACAAAATAAAATAAATCCATAAAAAAAGCGTTAGTACATTACTAACGCTTGATTTTTAATGAGCTAAACCAAATCCTCTATTTGGCTGGGCTGTAGCAAGACCTTTTACAGGCTGGGCTAAAGAAGGTAATCCACTATATTTACCTTATACTGTATAAACTAACTTAATTAAGTATTTAATGACACTGTAAAAGTACTTGTTTCCCACACAAGCATTTTACGGTTTTTTTCAGTTTTTTTTACGGTTTGACTTTTTTTTAGCTTTTTTGTCCATTTTAACACTTTTTATGAGTTCCAAAACCTCCGTTTTGTCCTAAAAAGACTACTCAAACCGTAATTCAGACCGTAAGTTAGTTCCCAACCGTAAACAAAAAAGCTCTCCAATTACGGAAAGCTTTTTTATATAGGTATCTTACATTTTCATTAACCAGTTACGCATTGAAACTTCTTCACTAATAATTCCTCTTAGTTCCGAAATTTTAACGCGGTCCTGCTTCATGCTATCTCTATGACGGATCGTTACGGTTTGATCTTCCAATGTCTGGTGATCAACCGTAATACAGAATGGTGTTCCCAAAGCATCCTGACGACGGTAACGACGCCCTACAGCATCTTTTTCGTCATACGACACATTGAAATCCCATTTCAGATCGTCGATAATATTTCGGGCAACTTCCGGTAAACCGTCTCTCTTTATCAATGGTAAAACGGCTGCTTTAGTTGGCGCCAACACCGACGGTAATTTTAATACCGTACGCGTTGATCCGTCTTCCAATGTTTCTTCCTGTAAGGCTTTTGAGAAAACCGACAGGAACATACGATCCAATCCAACAGATGTTTCCACTACATACGGTACATAGCTGGAATTGGTTTCATTGTCAAAATATTGTAATTTTTTTCCGGAATGCGATTCGTGCGCTTTAAGGTCGAAATCGGTTCTGGAATGAATTCCTTCTAATTCTTTAAATCCGAATGGGAAATTAAACTCGATATCAGCAGCAGCGTTGGCATAGTGTGCCAGTTTTTCATGGTCGTGGAAACGGTAATTTTCTTTTCCAAGTCCTAATGAAAGGTGCCATTTTAATCGGGTTTCTTTCCAGTATTCGTAATATTTCATTTCTTCTCCCGGACGAACGAAAAACTGCATTTCCATTTGTTCAAATTCACGCATACGGAAAATAAACTGACGGGCTACAATTTCATTACGGAAGGCTTTTCCGGTTTGTGCGATACCAAAAGGTATTTTCATACGTCCCGTTTTCTGAACGTTCAGGAAGTTTACAAAAATCCCCTGAGCCGTTTCCGGACGCAGGTATAAATCCATCGCCGAATCGGCAGACGCACCTAATTTTGTTCCGAACATCAGGTTAAACTGACGCACTTCTGTCCAGTTTTTAGATCCGGATTCCGGACAAGCGATTTCAAGCTCTTCAATCAGCGCTTTTACATCGGCCAGGTTTTCGGTTTCCAACGAACGCGCCATACGCTCCAGAATTTCTCTTTGGCGGGAACGGTATTCGATCACACGGGCGTTTGTCGCTACAAACTGTGCTTCATCAAAAGCATCGCCAAAACGTTCGCGTGCTTTATCTATTTCTTTTTGTGCTTTCTGATTTAATTTTTCGGCATAATCCTCAATTAAAACATCAGCACGATATCTTCTTTTGGAATCTTTATTATCAATTAACGGATCGTTAAATGCATCTACGTGGCCCGAAGCTTTCCAGGTTGTTGGATGCATAAAAATAGCCGCGTCGATACCGACGATATTTTCGTGCATCTGAACCATGGATTTCCACCAGTATTCACGTATATTTTTCTTTAATTCAACACCGTTCTGAGCATAGTCGTAAACTGCACTCAAACCATCATAGATTTCGCTCGAAGGGAATATAAATCCGTATTCTTTAGCATGCGAAACTACATTTTTAAATAAGTCATCTTGTTTTGCCATGTTGCAAAAATAGGAAAAAGAGATTGTAAAAAACAGGGGAAATTTTAACTTTTTACACCAATTATCTAAATTGGAAATTCGCGGTTCCGATTATACGGTCCTGATGGATTATGTTCACTTCATAATCCCCGCGGATCAGTTTTTTTTTATCCACATCTACAAAGGCGCAGACATCGGTGGATTTATTTTCGTAGAATACGATTCCTTTAGCCGTACAGCTTAAATCGCAGTTGAATTTTTCATCAGGATGGGAACAATTGGACAATACCGTATGCTCGGGATTTACGATCTGGTAAAAAATTTCCTGATTCCCTTTCGAAACCATTTCATTATAACCTAAGGTATAACAAATACGGATCTGGTCTATTTTTTTAGAACGATTGGTTTCCAGATAATCACTATAAATGATTTTTACGCCTCTTACACTAACATTGAGTGCTTTTAAGTATTTTGAAGTCGCATCAGAATTGTCGGAAGGTGTGTCGGATTCGGCTACTGATTTAACGGGTTTTCGTTTTTCCGGTTTAATTTTAGCACTTAGCGGTTTATTTTTTATAACCTCTGTCTTAAAATGACTGGTTCCGACGGTTTTTAGAAGCGTATTAGAGGGTACTACGGTGGACTTAAAGGGAGTCATTGCGGCCTTTGTCCGACCGACCAGCATACTATTGACCGAATCGTACCGCTTTATAATCTCCAAAAGCTCATTCTTATGAAGAGAATTTTCCAGAGAAAGCTTATCTTTAAGCGTCTTATTTTCAACGGATAACCGATATAAATTAAAAGACAGGGTGAACACTCCGATGAGCAGTACACCAACACTTACCTGAATTAATTTTGTAGCGCTTTTACGTACCATTTCTATTTAATAATCGCTAAAAGTATTCCGCCTTCCGTAATTCAAAAAAAATAATCGATGAAATGATAAAAAACTTGATAAACTTACTTTTTCCGCCAATTTGCGTTGGCTGCAATTCTGTTTTATTACAAAATGAGAAGATTATATGCCTTAAATGCCGTCATGAACTTCCATACACCGATCACCCGGTTACCAACGTCAATACGACCTTTAAAAAGTTCTACGGACGACTTCCGTTAGTTCACGGATCGTCGCTTTTATATTACCGTAAAAAAGGGATTACACAACAACTTATCCACCATTTAAAGTATAAAGGCCAACAGGAAATTGGCACCTTATTCGCCGAATGGTATCTCTTTCGTTTTGAAGCCAATCCCGATTTACAAACCGTGACGGATATTATCCCCGTTCCGTTACATCCGAAACGGTTGCGCGAACGCGGTTATAACCAGTTAACCACATTTGGCCGCACTTTAGCAGACGGTTTACATACTTTTTATAACGACCAGCTGTTATACCGGAAGCACTATTCGAAAACCCAAACCCAAAAAACGCTTTTCGGACGAACCGAAACCCATACGGAACTGTTTGCGCTTCGCGATACCAATTGCTGCCATGGAAAACATTTTTTATTAATCGACGATGTAATAACTACGGGTTCGACACTGGAAGCCTGTGGCAAACAATTGTTAAAAATACCGGGAGCGAGACTGAGTATTATCACCATTGCTTATACCGACTCGTAATTTTACAAAGATTTTCCAAAAAGATTTTCTTTCCACTGAATATAATCGTTATTTTGTGCTGTTAAAATCACTGCTAACATGTTGAAATACCGCATCGCTTTTCTTATTGTTGTTTTTTCGCTATTGGTAACCGGATGTGCCAAAAGAGGTATGGTTTCAGGTGGCCCTAAAGACACTATTCCGCCAACGATTACTTTTAGTACTCCGAAAAATTTCAGCACTAATTTTGACGGTAATTTTATCAAAATCAACTTTAGTGAATATATTAAGGTAAAAGACATCAACAAGCAGCTGATCATTTCACCTCCAATGAAAAAAGCCCCGGATATTGTTCCAATGGGCTATGCCAGTAAATATATCACGATTAAGATCAAAGACACTTTACAACCCAATACGACGTATAGTTTTAATTTCGGGCAAAGTATTTCCGACAATAACGAACAAAATCCATACTCTCAGTTTAAATATGTTTTCTCGACCGGATCATATATCGATTCTTTAAAAATTGGCGGAATCATTCGTGATGCCCACGATATAAAAGCCGACAATTTTGTTTCGGTAATGTTGTACGAAGCAAGCACATTTGCCGATTCTACCGTTTTTAAACAACAACCCCGCTATGTAACCAATACGTTGGACAGTTTAAAAGTTTTTACGCTGGAAAATTTAAAAGAAGGCGATTATTACCTTGTAGCGCTTAAGGACCAGAACAACGATTATAAATTCAATCCGAAAGAGGATAAAATCGCATTCTTTAAAAAACCGATACGCATCCCTAACGACACTATTTTCCGATTGGATCTGTTTAAGGAAGAATTGGCTTTTAAAGCCGAAAAACCATCACAGGAAAACCCGAATAAACTGATCATAGGTTTTGAAGGTAAGGAAAAAGCAAAAAACACGAAGATTACAGTTTCCAAAGGAGACGAGGAACTTCGTACAGTGATTACAAAATACCCTTCGAAAGATTCCCTATATATCTGGCTTCCAAAAATAAAGGCCGACTCCTTAAAAATTAATGTCCGCAATGGTGATTATACAAAAGATTTTACCGCGAAGATAAAAGAGATGAAGACCAAAAGCGACACCTTGTCTTTTGAAGCCAAACCAACCGGCGCTATTGGATTTAGAGATCTTTTTACCATTACACCGTCGATACCAATATCCAAAATTGACAATACAAAAATCAGCCTGATTAATGTAAAAGATTCAACGGCAACAATACCGTTCCAGCTTACGTATCATGAGTATGAAAAGAAACTGGAAATCGACTTTAAAAAAGAGGCCGATCAGCGTTATAAGTTAACCCTCTTTCCAGGCGCTTTGACTGATTTTTACGAAACTCCGAACGACACTTTAAAGTATACGTTAGGAACGCGTAGCAATACCGATTTCGGAAATTTACGTGTCCGACTTGAAAATGTAAAACGCTTTCCTGTTGTACTGGAAATACTCGATAAAAACGGAAAGACCATCGCTTCGGAATACAGTGAAAAAGAAACCGTTATTGACTTCAATTTGCTCGAACCGGCCACGTATACCCTACGCCTTATCTACGACGATAATAAAAACCGTAAATGGGATACCGGTAATTTCCTGAGAAAAGAACTTCCTGAAGAAGTACTCTATTTTCAGGGTGAGGTTGATGTACGCGCCAATTGGGATGTAGATCAGGTTTTTAAAGGAGATTAAATTTATCCCGATCTCTCAGAAAGCCCAGTTTATTTCTGTTTGCCAGCATCAATTCTTTATCCAATTGTACCGAAAAGACCACTTCTTTTTCAACCGGTTCTACTAAGGCATTGCCCAGGTAATCCAAAACCTGCGAATGACCGGAATAAAAATTGTGGTTTACATCGTCGCCAATACGGTTAACACCAATTACATACGACATATTTTCGATAGCTCTTGCTTTTAAAAGGGTATCCCAGGCCAGGATTCGCACCTGCGGCCAGTTGGCTACATATATCAGCAGATCATAATCGTCGTTATTTCGGGAATATACCGGGAATCGCAAATCGTAACAGATTAACGGGCAAATACGCCAACCCAGATAGTTCACCACCAAACGTTCGGTTCCGCCGGACGTATAGGTTTTGTGTTCTCCCGCTAAAGAAAACAAATGGCGTTTGTCATAGTGTTCGACATCGCCGTTTGGAAAGACAAAAAGCAAACGGTTATAAAAATTACCGTCTTCCTTAATCACCAGACTACCCGTTATCGCACAGTTTTTTTCCGCAGCGGTTTGTTTCATCCAGTTTACCGTTGTACCATTCATCGGTTCGGCAACTTCTTCAGGATTCATCGTAAATCCGGAACTAAACATTTCCGGTAAAACAATTAGTAACGAATCTTCGGGTATATTCTGAATTTTTGCTGCAAAATAATTCCTGTTCACTTCCGGGTTTTCCCAAAATAGCGGCGCCTGAATGATACTAACTTTCATCTTGTGTTCTTATTTATAATGTTGGCGAGTTTTTATCTAATAAAAATATAAAAGTTCTGTCAAAAGAAACGGTTTCGACACATAATTTCGATATAAAAAACAAAAACGCACCCAACGGAACGAAGGGTGCGTTTTAAATCGTGATTTTTTTAAAACTTATTTGATACTTGCTTTAAAGTATTCTCTGTTCATACGAGCAATATTCTCAAGCGAAATACCTTTTGGACATTCGATTTCACAGGCTCCTGTATTCGTACAGTTTCCAAATCCTTCGTGATCCATTTGTTCTACCATGTTTAATACACGTTCGGCAGCTTCAACTTTACCTTGTGGTAACAAGGCAAACTGGGAAACTTTTGCCGATACGAATAACATAGCTGATGAGTTTTTACAAGTTGCCACACAAGCTCCACATCCGATACAGGTAGCCGCGTCAAAAGCTCTGTCGGCATCGTGTTTTGGAATTGGAATAGCATTGGCATCCTGTGTATTTCCGGAAGTGTTAACCGAAATAAATCCACCAGCATGCTGGATTCTGTCGAAAGCACTTCTGTCTACTACTAAATCTTTAATTACCGGGAATGCTTTAGCACGGAATGGCTCGATAAAGATCGTATCACCATCTTTAAACATACGCATGTGTAACTGACACGTTGTTACACCTCTGTCCGGTCCGTGAGCTTCTCCGTTGATATATAGGGAACACATTCCGCAGATTCCTTCACGACAATCGTGGTCGAAAGCTACCGGTTCGTCTCCTTTTTCAACTAATCCGTCGTTTAATACGTCTAACATTTCAAGGAAAGACATATCCGGTGACACGTCGCTGATTTTATAATCAACTAATTGTCCTTTATCTTGAGCGTTTTTCTGACGCCATATTTTTAACGTTAAATTCATAACTTTGAGTATTAAGTATTAAGAGGATCCCTTAACACATTACATTATTTGTAACTTCTTTGTACCAGTTTCACATTTTCGAATTTCAGCTCTTCTTTGTGTAATACGGCTTCTCTCGGGTCTCCTTTGTATTCCCAGGCAGCTACGTATGCAAAGTTATCGTCATCACGTTGTGCTTCTCCTTCTTCCGTTTGATATTCTTCTCTGAAGTGTCCACCACATGACTCGTTTCTGTGTAAAGCATCTTTTGCGAATAATTCTCCTAATTCAAGGAAATCGGCTACACGTAATGCTTTTTCCAATTCCTGGTTGAATCCGTTAACATCACCCGGTACGCGAACGTCTCTGTAGAATTCTTCACGGATAGCTTTGATTTCTTCCATCGCTTCCGATAATCCTTGAGCATTACGCGCCATTCCTACTTTATCCCACATTACTTTTCCAAGTTTTCTGTGGAAGTAGTCTACTGAATGTGTTCCGTTATTTTTACTTAATTTTTCAATCAGATCTCTAACGTTTTTCTCTGCCTCGATAAACTCCGGTAAATCGGTTGAGATTTTTCCGGTACGGATATCTTTAGACAAATAATCTCCGATAGTATACGGTAATACGAAATATCCGTCGGCAAGACCCTGCATCAAAGCAGACGCTCCTAATCGGTTCGCTCCGTGATCGGAGAAGTTCGCTTCACCAATAGAATAACAACCTTCGATAGTCGTCATCAGGTTATAATCTACCCAGATTCCACCCATAGTATAGTGAACCGCAGGATAAATCATCATTGGTGTTTCGTATGGATTATCGTCAACTATTTTCTCATACATCTGGAACAAGTTACCATATTTATTGGCTACTACTTCTGTTCCTAATTTTTTAACAAGAGCCGCATCGTCTGCGTTTAAGTGTTTGATTTTCGCCTGCTCTTTTCCATAACGCTGGATCGCAGATGCGAAATCAAGATAAACCGCTTCTCCTGTTTTGTTTACTCCGAAACCGGCATCACATCTTTCCTTTGCTGCACGCGATGCTACGTCACGTGGTACAAGGTTACCAAAAGATGGATAACGTCTTTCCAAATAGTAATCTCTATCTTCTTCAGCAAGATCCGTTGGTTTTAAACGACCTTCACGGATTGCCTGTGCATCTTCTAATTTTTTAGGTACCCAGATACGACCGTCATTACGCAATGATTCAGACATCAATGTCAGTTTTGACTGGTGATCTCCCGAAACCGGAATACAGGTTGGGTGAATTTGCGTATAACAAGGGTTAGCGAAATACGCTCCTTTTTTGTGAATCTTCCAGGCAGCTGTTACGTTACTTCCCATCGCATTTGTAGAAAGGAAGAATACGTTTCCATAACCTCCGGAAGCAATAACAACAGCGTGAGCCGAATGTCTTTCGATTTCTCCGGTAATCAGGTTACGGGCAATGATTCCTCTTGCTTTTCCGTCAACGATTACAAGATCCAACATTTCGTGACGGTTATACATTTGGATTTTTCCACGTCCGATCTGACGGTTCATCGCAGAATAAGCTCCTAATAATAACTGTTGTCCTGTTTGTCCTTTTGCGTAGAACGTTCTCGATACCAAAGTACCCCCGAAAGAACGGTTATCTAATAATCCGCCATATTCACGAGCCAACGGCACACCCTGAGCCACACACTGGTCAATGATGTTAGCCGAAACTTCCGCCAAACGGTGTACGTTTGCTTCACGGGCGCGGTAATCGCCACCTTTTACCGTATCATAAAATAAACGGAAAGTTGAGTCACCATCTCCCTGATAGTTTTTTGCTGCATTGATCCCCCCTTGTGCTGCAATCGAGTGCGCACGACGTGGAGAATCCTGAAAACAAAATGCTTTTACGTTATATCCTAATTCTGCTAAAGTTGCAGCAGCCGAACCTCCTGCCAATCCTGTTCCAACGATAATTACATCGATGTTACGTTTGTTGGCCGGGTTCACTAAGTTTATATGATCTTTATAGTCTGTCCATTTCGTCGAAATAGGACCTTGAGGTATTTTAGAATCTAATGCCATAATCTTTATCTATTATAGGATTATTTAAAGAAGTGAATATATAAAGGAATAATAGCAAATAATACCGGTACAATAATTGCAAATCCTTTTCCGAAAACTTTGATCGCCGGGGTGTATTTAGGATTGTTTGCTCCTAACGACTGGAAAGCACTGTTAAATCCGTGTAGTAAGTGGAACGCTAATACCGCCATCGAAAACACGTAGAAAATTGTGAATGCCAATCCCCATTTCGGATCTTTAAAGAATTCAATTGTAATGGTATGCAAATCTTTATATCCTTCTGCAAATTTCACTTTAAGTGGTTTTGTGTAGTAGAAATCACGTCCGTCAAGAACGATATTTTCACCATCAACACTTTGTACCGGAATAAATTTATCCTGTCCCCATCCTGAAGTCAGGTAAAAATCCTGAGTCGCTCCCGGTTGTGCTTCAACTGTGATTTTTTGTAACGGCATTGTTGTAAAGTGCATTTTTGCCCAGAAATTTACCATGTGCGTTGCAATGAAAATCAAAATCAATGTTCCCAAAACAGCCATATTCCTCGATGCCCAGGCACTGTTTGCCGCAGCATTGTTCTTCGCATAACCAATTGGCCTCGCTTTTTTGTTTTGAATAGTTAGAAGAATACCGTCGATCGCGTGGAAAAGGATCGAAATGTAGGTAACATAAGATAGAATTTTTACCGCTGGATTGGTTGTCATAAACAATGCATATTCGTTGAACTGCAATTGTGTACCGAACAATAACTGTAGATTACCCGCTAAGTGTCCCACCAAAAACAAGCATAAAAATAAACCCGTAAGAGCCATCCAGTATTTCTTTCCAATAGATGACTTTAAAAGTGCAGATTTCGCCATAGTGTTTGATTGTAATAGTTTTTAAAAAAAATCAAACAAAAATAAGGCTATTTCAAATTAACCGCAACCCTTTAAGGCTTATTTATAATGAATTTAAAGTATTTATCCGATAGCATTGAGAAAACAATATTCTCATTTTTCTATCTTATTAAATTATAGCGGAATAACTTTTGAAGTTTTATTTTTGATACGTCGGCACCAAGCCTCTTAAGCCCATATCAACTACATTTTCTCCGGCAGATGGCTCGTATTTTCCATCCACATGGACTTCTTTCCACTCGAAACTATTGTTTGCCGACAACGAAAGTGTTACTTCTACGTCGCGGGTTTCATTTCCGGTGATCACCAAAGGTGTGGCGAACTTACCGGTTACAACGCACGATTTAGGCGGAATCGGAGATGTCGCATAAAGCGGATTTGGAACCGTGGTTGCTCCGGTTGCGGTCTGACCTGAAAACGGCATTCCGTTTACACTCAAAGCCCAATACCCTTGTTCGCGGTTTCCGTTTACCGGAAAACTACTGTTTCCGATATGATGTGTGGTTAAATAGGTTTTAAAACCGACAAAACTGGCTAGTGTACCGGTATAATCGGCTCCCTGATGTAAAATATTGATATCGTAGTTTTGATACGAAAGCGATGTCCGTATCCATTCGTAACTCCCTGTTGCAACCTGACTTAAGGGTATCGACAAAAAGATTTCGCCTTCCTCAACAATTTTCGACTGACTGAAATCGATTGCGTTTTCGCCTCCCGCCATGGTTTCGGGCGCATGGTACAGTATTGTACCCATACCTAAAGCCGTACTGGCATTGGGCGCCAGCTCCATATAATGCGAACTGATCGCGTTAAACGAAGGTGATTGTGCCGCATTACCTGCTGTAATAGCCGCCGGTTGTCCCAAATTATCTAATCTTGGTTGTGTTGTATCAAACTTAAACCGCATCACTAAATGTGGTTCGGCATTTTTCACATCATCGTTGTCATCGCACGAAAAGAATGCGATGGCAAATAATAGTATTAATATGATGCTTTTAAGTTTCATAACGTGGATTAACACAAAATTACCAACAAAAATCCTGCCAAGATTTTGTTAAATCAATATGTTTTGGTTACATCTTCATCTACAACGAGAATATAGTCGGCTTTATTGTAGTGTTCCGCCTCTAATTGCGAAATATTTTTTTGCGTAACCGTAGCAATGGTAATTATCTTACTTTCCGGATTACTTTTCTTTAAATACCAATAGATTCCTTCGAAATTATCACTGTGATACGTTCCGTTATAATGGATAAATACCGATTCCGGTTTTTGATTTTTATGGATAAAATAGGCCATCGTAGCATCTTTAATCGCTTGTGCTTTTGGCAGGTTATCACCTCCGTGACCGCCCATCATTTCAATCATCTTAACATAACCCGGCAACTGCGCATCATAGGCTATTGGTAACGGTGCGATCCAACTTTTCTCTTCCGGAGTTAAGGTTTCCAGCGATTCCAATCCTTTTTTAAAAACCATACTGGCATAACGGCGCGGTACATTAGTCGCTACAAAATGTTTATGCTGTTCTTTGGCATAGTCCACCAAAGGCTTATAATCGGTTTTATGATTATTCCAAAGCCTTGCCAGCGTATCGAATGCTTTTTGATCAATTTCTCCGCGCAGGTATTGATTCAATTGTTTCTGATTGTCGGCTTCGATCATTTCGGCTCCTAACACGACTTCTTTTTTTTCACCCAGATCTTTTGTCAGTTCCAATTGCAACCAATGCACAACCGAATTATCATGATGCTCCCCAAACAAAACCACATCCGACTTTTCAGCCGCTTTTAACAGTTTTCCATAGTTTGTTTTTTTACCTTTTTTATCAAATAACTGATACGGCATTTTGTCCTGCGCCTGCAAAATTGTCACAAAAAACAGGGATATAAAGAGTGATAGTATTTTTTTCATGGCAGAAAATTACCCATTATTATGAATTCTTCAAAATTTTAAATTGGCATTAACACCATTTCGACCTAAAATCTCTAAATTTGAAGTTCTATACTTAAATTTATTTCGTTATGAAATACCATCAGATTGACCGAAACCTTTTTATCAAAAACCGCAAGAAGTTCACTGCGGCGATGAAACCAAACAGCATTGCCATTTTTAACTCCAATGATATCTATCCGGTTAGTGCCGACAGTACGCTTCCGTTCGCACAGCACCGCGATATTTTCTATCTGTCGGGCGTAGATCAGGAAGAGAGCATTTTATTGCTTTTCCCGGATGCTCCGTACGAACATCAGAAAGAAATGCTTTTCCTTAGAGAAACAAACGAACACATTGCCGTTTGGGAAGGTGAAAAACTTACTAAAGAACGCGCTTTTGAAGTGTCGGGTATCAAAACAGTTTATTGGTTACAGGATTTCAAAAAAGTTTTATACGAACTGATGACCTATGCAGATACGATGTACATCAACACAAACGAACATTACCGTGCTTCTGTAGAAACAGAAACACGTGAGGCTCGTTTTATCAAATGGTGGAAAGAAACGTATCCGGCACATAAAGTAGAAAAGAGTAATCCTATTTTACAGCGCATTCGTTCGGTAAAAGAAAGCGAAGAGCTGGATCTGATCCAACAGGCTTGTAACATTACCGAAAAAGGATTCCGTCGTATTTTATCGTTTGTAAAACCAGGCGTTATGGAATATGAAGTGGAAGCCGAATTTGCACACGAATTTTTACGAAACCGTTCCAAAGGTTTTGCCTATACGCCGATTATCGCTTCGGGTAACAACGCGAACGTTTTACACTATATTGAAAACAACCAACAATGTAACGACGGCGATTTATTGTTATTGGACGTAGGTGCCGAATATGCCAACTATTCCAGCGATATGACCCGTACGATTCCGGTTTCGGGACGTTTTAACAAAAGACAACGCGAGGTATACGACGCCGTATTACGCGTTAAAAACGAAGCTGCCAAAATGTTGGTTCCAGGTAATTTCTGGAAACAATACCATGTGGAAGTTGGTAAAATCATGACATCGGAATTATTAGGTCTTGGTTTACTGGATAAAGCGGATGTTCAGAACGAAAATCCGGAATGGCCAGCATATAAAAAATATTTTATGCACGGTACCTCACACCATATGGGACTAGATACGCACGATTACGGTTTACTATATGAGCCGATGCAGGCAAATATGGTATTCACCATCGAACCGGGAATTTATATTCCGGCCGAAGGATTCGGAATCCGTATTGAAGACGATGTAGTGATCCAGGCTACCGGAGAACCGTTTAACCTGATGCGCAATATTCCTATCGAGGCTGATGAAATCGAAAGCCTGATGAATTCGTAATGCGATATCAAACGGATTATAAAAACGGTTTGCAGCTTTGGTTGCAAACCGTTTTCTTTTTCGGTTATCTCGCTTTATTCTTTATTTTTGCACTATCAAAACCGCTTACTTTGAAGTTTACCCTTTTTAAAAACGCCAAGATTGCCTATACGGATACCGGAAAAGGAACCGCACTTGTTTTTTTGCACGGTTTTCTTGAAAATTCCGGGATGTGGGATTTTTATACGGCTGAATTTTCTAAAAAATACCGCGTTATTACCATCGATCTTTTAGGTCACGGGCAATCGGAATCAATCGGATATATTCATAGTATGGAAGATATGGCCGATGCCGTTCAGACAGTTTTAAGCGAACTCCGAATCCGGAAAGCCGTTTTTATCGGACATTCAATGGGTGGTTATGTCGCTTTGGCTTTTGCCGAGCTTTATCCGGATCACGTAAAAGGAATGGTGCTTTTAAATTCGACTTCCAGAGCCGACAGCGACGAACGTAAACGCAACCGCGATCGGGCTATCGTTGCCGTCAAACAGAGTTATACGAATTTTATCAAAATGTCGATTGCCAATCTTTTTAGCGAAGAAAACCGCGACCGACTGGCTGATGCAATTGAAACCGCCAAAACGGAAGCTTTAAAAACACCACTACAAGGGATTATTGCCGCACTCGAAGGCATGAAAACCCGTAACGACCGGGAAGTGATTCTGCATTTTGCACCCTATCCGATTGTACTTATTCTCGGCAAAAAAGATCCGGTTTTAAATTATCAGGATAGTCTGGAGCAAATCGAAAATACCGGTGTAAAACTGATCACGTTTAACGACGGTCATATGAGTCATCTGGAAAATCGGGACGAACTGGTAACCGTACTCCTCGATTATTTTAAAACCGTTTAATTATTTGATTTTTTCTTCGAAAGGAATTTCCTGATTCAAAATTTCATTGATCAGTATAACAATCTGCGTTCTGAAATCGGCAAGTATTTCTGAGGTTACGATCGTTTCGTAGTCTTTTTCCACTTTTCTACCAAAAGGCATAAATCCGCCACGCATGTTTTTAAACGATACAATGCCCACTTCCATTTCCATACCTGCTGTTTTTTCTTCATACATAAACGCATAACAAAGCAACTGTATGATTTTGTCGTTTTTGATATCTTCGGTCAGACCCGTCCACTCTTTTAACTGTACGTTGTTTTTTAAAACTTTTCCGGTTTTATAATCGACAATCCTGATTTTCCCGTTGCGTTGTTCGATCCGGTCGACATTCCCGGCAATTTTTACCGAAAACGGTAGCCTGCTATCTTCCAGTGTTCGTTCCAACGGCGTTTCCAAAGCGATTATTTTAACCGCATCGCCAGCTTCCAGTTGTCGCTTTTCCTCTTTTAAAAAGTTATAGACATTTCGTTTAGCGACTTCAAATGCCAGAAGGTTTTTTCCTTTCGAAATTTCACCTTCTTTATACACCAATCGGAATTGCTTTTCCACTTCCGAATCGGCCATTGCAAACAACCAATCCATATCCGTAAACGACAGGATTTTGCCAATATACGGTTTATACAATTCTTCCAAAGTGGCGTGAATAATTGTCCCCAGCGTATTTAACGCGATGTTTTCCTCTACTTCTTCCACCTCCGAAATACGCAGGATTCGTTGGTTGTAAAATTGAATCGGATTCCGCATATAGGTCGTCAGTCCCGAAGGTGAAAACCCTTTTCCGGTTGCGATTTCTTTTAAGCGCACCATCACCCGATCCGATTTTGGCACCGCCACCGGTTCGTAGGCTTTGTCCGGTAAAAAGGCATTATAAATCTGATGCGACAGGTTGTGGGCCGGTTGCTTTTCGATTTCCAGCTGGGTTATAAACCGGCTTCGTTCGCCCGCATCCAAACCTTCGCTTTCCGTATTGTACAACAGATAAATGTTTTTGGCGCGCAACAGTAAGTGATAAAAGTGATAACTATAAATCGCATCTTTTTCTTTGTACGTAGGCAATCCCAATTCGCGTTTTACATCGTACGGAATAAATGAATTCATCGTTTTTCCGGCCGGAAATTTCCCTTCGTTCATAGACGTAACGATTACGGTTTCAAAATCAAGGACACGACTTTCCAGTACCCCCATGATCTGAAGTCCGGTTAACGGTTCACCCTCAAAGGAAACTTCTGCCAGATCGATCACTTGTTTGTATACCGTATAAAGCGTACTCACCGTATCCAGTTTCGGATGCGCTTCGTGGTAGTTGATCAGTTTGTTGATGACTTTAAAAATCGAGTACAAAAAGGTTTTTGACAGCTTGTCTTCTTCCCTGTCGTTGTTTAAAAACGATTTGATGGTCAATATGATTCGCGACAGTCGATCCAGTACATGTCCAACATCAGTATTATCCCATTTTTCAAATAACAACTGAAACAAAACAGAAGGTTTTTCCTGGATTTCAAAGAGTTTTTTATGCGTTAAAAACGTGATGTTATTTCTGTTGATCACCTGAACCAGCGATCCGGCTTTTACGTAGGGCTCTACCAACGGATGTGTGAGTATGTCCAACACTTCTTTATAATAGAAAACGTAGCTTTTTTCGTTTCGCTGAATAGCGTTTGTATGTAGTTTAAATAGTTTATTGATCAGTATCTGAGCCGGGTTATTTTTACTGTTATACCCCATAGTAATATTCAGACTTTCCACCGATGATGGTAAGGCATAAAGCACCGGAATCAATAAATTTTCTTCTCCTAAAACCAAAGCGACTTTATCGAGACTTTCGGTTTCGAGCTGAATTTCCTCTATTAACTTTCCGGCTATTTTAGCCTGTCCCACGGTTTTGGGCGTTCCGATGATGCGGATGTTTTTTTCCTGACTAAAATCGTTTACAATCCATTCAAAAGGCTGGGTTGTATATTGTTTCCATTCTTTTTTAAATCGGCGTACAAACAAACCGGCATCGTGAAACGAATCATTTAAAAAAGCAGCATCAATATCCCAATAGACTTTTGCCTGATCGTTAAACAGTAATTGTTGTATGATTTTTTCTTCGGCCTGATTTAAAGCGTTAAAACCCGCAAAAATTAATTTTTTGGATCCGAGTGCATCCGAAAAATGATTGAGGTTTTCTACCGCTTCGCGATAAATCAATCCCTGATAACCGATTCCTTTCCGCAATAAATGACCATAGAGTGATTCGTAATATAGCGGTAAAAGGTTCCAGAATTCCAGGTAATTTTCGATCATCGTGGTTCTCTTCTCCAGATCCAACGACCAGTGTTTGATGTCTTCAATATCTTTTAGATATGAAAATATATGACTCGGTTTTAGCAGGTAGCGATCGATTTCATTAAAATCCTGTATCAGTGTTTTTGCCCAGTTGGCAAACAGTTCGAACGATTGCTGTTTTTCGGGTGGCGTTAATTCGAGGTAGACGTCATAGAACTCAAACAACAATTCGATGTTATCGCTGGTTCGAATACCGGCAACATCCTGGATAAAATCTTCGATACTGACGATCTCCGGAGCAAAGAGCGTACCCGGCAATTGTTTTTTTAAGGCTTCTATCAGGAAAATCCGCGCTCTTTTGTTGGGAAGTACAATTACAATATTGGAGATACTATCCTGATACTGATTGATAATCGCACTACTGAGCTTGTCTAAAAAGGAAAACGTTGCCATAGTATAAAAATAAAAAAACACCCCGATAAACGGGGCGTTTTCCTTATTTATTTGTGTGGGAAATTATTTGATTAATTTAACCTCAACACGTCTGTTGTTAGCTTTACCTTTAGCTGTTTTATTTGTATCGATTGGTTTAGACTCACCGTATCCGATTGAAGACAATCTTTCGAAGTCAATTCCGTTTTCGATTAAATAATCTTTAACAGCTTTAGCTCTGTCTTCAGATAATTTTTGGTTGAATGCATCTTTACCATCGCTATCTGTGTGTCCTTCGATGCTGAATCTAGAGTTTGGATACTCTTTTAAGATTGCAGTGATTGACTGTAACACAGGGAAAGTTTGTTTTTGGAAAGAAGCTTTACCAGAGTTGAACAAGATCGTTTTAGCGTAAGCATTTAATTTTTTGATAGTCTCGTCAGAAACTTCAGGACATCCGTTGTTAGCAACAGTTCCTTTAACATCTGGACATTTATCATCTTTATCAGCTACACCGTCACCATCTCTATCTGGCCAAGGACAACCACCGTTTTCTTTAGGACCTTTTACGTTTGGACATTTGTCTACGTTATCTGGCACACCATCACCGTCTGTATCAGGACATCCGTTGAATTGTTTTGGACCAGCTACTTCAGGACAAGCATCATCTTTATCAGCGATTCCGTCTCCATCTGTATCAGGACAACCTTGGAATTCTTTAGGACCAGCTACATCTGGACAAGCGTCATCTTTATCTGGAATTCCGTCTCCGTCTGTATCAGGACAACCTTGGAATTCTTTTAAACCAGGTACATCTGGACAAGCGTCATCTTTATCATAGATTCCGTCTCCGTCTGTATCTTTACCTCCAAATTTGAAAGTAACACCTGCGAAGTGTTGCATGTGAGCAGGAACGTCTACTGACGGATCTCTTGTCTCATCAAATGAATGTTTGTAAGTTGAACGGAAAGATAAACCTACGTTTTCAGAGAACCAGAAAGTTAATCCTAAACCTCCGTTAACTGTTCCTGTACTAGCATCACCAAAGAAAGTATAACCTCCACCGATGTGTGCAGAAGGATCAATAACTTTAGATCCGATCAGGTTCATGAAGCTATAGTTAATAACCCCATCAATTCCGTAGTAAGATAAATCTCCAGGATTCACTACAGTGTAATCTCCAGGAACTGTAACTCTTGGCTCAACAAATCGAGTGATTTTGTTTACCGATCCTGTTACTCCAAAAGAGAAATTATCTCCAATGTGTCTGGAAACGTTAACGAATGATACTGATGGAATGATATTCCAGTTGTCTCTTACGTTAAAAAACTGTGAAAATTGGTCTTCTAATTTCTTGCTAGCACTGAATCTAGTGTCTACAGCATTCGCACCAATAGTAATAGCCCAAGGGTTATTGCTATCCTGAGCCTGCGAACTTAGACCCGCAAACATCAATGCTGCTACGAATAATTTGTTTAGATGTCTCATACTTTTTTTATTTAATTACAATACGTTATAATTACAGCAAAAGTAAGATGTAAAATATTAACTACAAAGCAATTTGTTAAAAAATTCGCTTTTTCTTACTAAAAACTTCTTACTGAATTACTTCCAATGCCTTTCCAACCTCTGTAAAAGCACTTATAGCCTTGTCTAAATGCTCTTTAGAATGGGCTGCAGATAATTGTACCCGAATTCTTGCTTTATCTTTTGGAACCACCGGGAAAAAGAAACCGATTACATAGATTCCTTTTTTAAGTAATTCATCTGCCATTACTTGTGAAAGTTTTGCATCATAAAGCATTACCGGTACTATTGCAGAGTCGCCATCGATGATATCAAATCCGGCTGCTTTCATTCCTGCTTTAAAATAGTTGGTATTCCACTCCAGTTTGTCGCGCAATGTGGTATCTTTTTCCAACAATTCAAAAACTTTAATCGACGCGCCCACAATAGACGGTGCCAATGAATTTGAAAACAAATACGGTCTTGAACGTTGTCTTAAAATTTCGATTACTTCTTTTTTGGCCGTTGTATACCCTCCCATAGCGCCACCTAGAGCTTTTCCTAATGTCCCGGTAATAATATCCACACGACCCATTACGTTTTTCGCTTCCAATGTGCCTTTTCCGGTTGCTCCGATAAATCCGGCTGCGTGACATTCGTCTACCATCACCATCGCATCATATTTATCAGCTAAATCACAGATTTTATCCAATGGCGCTACCAAACCGTCCATCGAAAAAACACCGTCGGTTACAATCAGCTTAAAGCGTCTTCCTTCTTCATTCGCTTTAATTAACTGCTGCTCCAAATCGGCCATATTGTTGTTTTCATAACGGTAACGTGCCGCCTTACACAAACGCACACCGTCGATAATCGAAGCGTGATTTAAACTATCGGAAATGATCGCATCTTCTTCGCCCAATAACGGTTCGAAAACACCTCCGTTTGCATCAAAAGCAGCTGCATACAGTATCGTATCTTCCGTACCGTAAAAATCGGCAATTTTTCGCTCTAATGTTTTGTGAATATCCTGAGTACCACAAATAAAACGAACAGACGACATTCCGAATCCGTGTGTATCCAAAGCGTCTTTTGCCGCCTGAACCACTTCCGGATGTGATGACAATCCAAGGTAGTTGTTCGCACAAAAATTCAACACGGTTTCACCGGTCGAAATGGTAATTTCCGCACCTTGTGGCGACGTGATGATTCGTTCTTTTTTAAATAATCCGTTATCCTGAATGGCATTTAATTCGTTCTGTAAATGCGCTTTAATTTTTCCGTACATGATATGCTGTTTATTCGGTTATTATTATTCCGGTTACAAATGTATCACATTTAACGTTTCCCCTATATATACCAGTGTTTTTTTCGCAACCTCATAGCCCATTTCCTGCAAGGCAAGTTCGTATTCTTCCAGCTGACGGGCATATTTGGCCTGATGCGCTCCGGTTTTATAATCCAGTAAATAGGCCGTTTTTCCACGTATAACCACGCGATCGGGCTTAATGGTTCTGCTGTCTTTTTTAATGATACTTTGTTCGTTATAAATTGCATCGGCTTCATCAAAAAATAGCCGTAGCTCTTCGTGATCTACAATCGTATGCAACGTCTGCTCGACGGTCTCTTTTTGCATCCGGACAATCAATCCGGTTTCCTGCGCTTTTATCAAAGCCAGCGGAATGTCGTTTTTGGTTTTTATAAACGATAGAATTTCGTGTAGTATATTTCCGAATTCAATTGCTTTTTCCTGCGTAGTTCCCCACATCAAAGCTTCCCGTTGGGCAATCTTGATCGCTTTCGGGTTTAGCTTTTCGTTCACTTCCACAATTAGCTGTTGCGTATCGGTATAACTTTCTCCCGCCGATTGCCGGTTTGGTTCCCCGAATTCAAACACCATGCTATCTTCATTATAAACACCCTGAAAATCGAGGTATTTGATAAAGAACGACGACATATTATTTTGTAATTCTCCTTTGCTACTGATGTTACGCCCGGAAATAATATACAATTGCTCTTCGGCACGGGTTAGCGCCACATATAAAACATTGATGTTATCCAGAATGTCCTGCTGACTTTTTTCTTCATAGACTTCGGCGGCTTTTCCACCGTATTCCGATACTTCTTTTTTGGCATCGACCAAAGCTCTTGAAATCGCGAATTCATCTTCTTCCATTTCGAGCCACATCTTATTCCGCGGTGCCGTAGCATAGTTTTCTTCCGCAAACGGAAAGATCACCACCGGAAATTCCAATCCTTTGGATTTATGGATTGTCATGATCCGAACCGCATTGTTTCCTTCGGGTGACGGAATACTAAACTTGGATCCGTTTTTATCCCAGTAATCGAGAAAATCCGCAATCCCGGACTGGGTTCGCACATCTCTTTCCAATACCAGATCCAAAAAGTACTGTACATAGGAAATGGTACTTTTTTCTTTGATAAAAACGGCTATTATAATTTCTACGGTCTCATAGAGCGATTTCTTCCGGCATTCATCAAATGAAATTTCGATTCCGAGTTCCTGCAACCAGTTTTCAAGCGCCACTTCCGTTTCCTGTTGCATACCCTGTTCGATACAATCGTGAATCTGCAACTGGTCCTGACGATGCCGCGCGACAAAATATAAAAAGGCGGCTTTGGATTCTTTGTCGTTGTTGTTTTTCAGGTAACGCAGCACGTTTAAAATCAATCGCACTTCGGTCGCATTTTCGATTAACAACGTTTCGGACGATAATATCTTGATTCCGTTTTCGGTCAGATAATTTGCCAACGCGACACCCGACGATCGCTTTCGTGTGAGCAACACTATATCTTTGTAGGCATATCCTTTTGCAACGACCTCGTATATTGTTTTTAAGGTCGCTTTCAGGTATAACTGTTCCTTGTCGTTTGTTTCTTCTCCCTCGTCATCGGCCACTTCCATCGTTTCGGGAATAAATGAAATATTCACATAGCCCCCTATTTTGGAATTGTTTTCCTGGTGACTGTGATTGCGGTAAAGATCCTGATAATCTTCGTTTGAAAATTCATCGGCCAGCATCGCAAAAAAAGCGTTGTTAAACTGAATAATTTCCGAGTAACTTCTATAATTTTTCTCCAGTCGGACGAGTTTTTTATCCGGGTTAGAAAACGGATTATGGCATTTGCTCAGCGTAATAAACTGTTCTGCTTTTCCACCGCGCCAACGGTAAATGGATTGCTTCGGATCGCCCACAATCATTAGCGATCCGCGTACACCCGACAGATCTTCACTGGCCAGCGCGTTGTCGATTAGCGGAATCAGATTGTGCCATTGCATTTCGGACGTATCCTGAAATTCGTCGATAAAAAAATGACGGTAGCGTTCGCCCAGACGTTCGTAAATAAACGGTGCCGGCTGGTTTTGAATTTCTTTATAAATAATCGCGTTAAACTCCGAAATCGACAGTATGTTTTGTTCTTTCTGAATCCGTTCCAACTCCTGACTAATCGAGTTTAACAACGACAACGGTGTTATGTTTTTCAGGAAAGCCGTATAGAAATTCTTTTTTTCATAGTTTTTATAAACCGCATCCAGAATAGCGATCAGCTCTCCGGAAATCGATTCGATGAGATCCTTATCTTTTGCTGTTTTATTAACCGCAATATCATCAATTTCTCTGAATTTTTTGTGACTGCTTTTTAATTCTCCATTCCGGATATAACCCAAATGATTTGGAAACGTTCCGCGGGAAAATGATTTCAGATCGATTCCTTTACTTTCAATCAGCGCCATGGCTTCATCTGCCTTAGCCACACTATCGGCATCCAGATGCGACACAACCTCTTTCAGCTTGGCTTTGACCGCCAAAAACTCCTCAATCGATTTGTCTTCAAAATTATGGATCTCATTCCGGTTGTTTTCATTGAGCAACAATCGCCCCACATCCAACAATTCGCCGGTCACATCCCAACTTCTGTCGTTATCGGTTTTATCCACGGAAAAATCGACCAATAGGTTTGTCAGTTCGTTTTCCTCACCCGCTTTAGCTACTATGGCATCCACGGCTTCCATTAAAAGCGAATCCGTTTCGAGCGAAACATCAAAGGTTACCGGCAAATTTAAATCGTGCGCAAAAGCACGAATTACTTTATGAGTGAATTTATCAATCGTGGAAATATCGAAAGACGCATAATTATGGATAATATTTTTGATGATCGCCTTCGATTTGTCCTGAATTGTCGCCAGACTTAGCCGCGTTTCCGCCGAAATATCCTTCATCAACTCCAAAGCTTTGTCACTGGTATCGGGCTTTGAAAACTCCGACAAACCGTTTACAATCCGGGTTTTCATTTCCTCTACCGCTTTATTGGTAAAGGTTATGGCCAGGATTTTTTTATACGCATCATTCGAATCGGCCGTCAGTAAAATTTTAAGATACTCTTTGACAAGCGTATACGTTTTTCCCGATCCGGCGGAAGCGTCATAAATTGAAAAAGCAGTTTTCTCCACAAATAAGAAATGTTTATATTGGTATTACCAATATCAGAATAGAAAATTACTATTTTTTATTCCAAAGTATAATTTATAATTTTGAATAAAATTAATACTAATCTTTAAATAAAAATACTATGGCTTTCGAATTACCAAAACTTCCATATGCCTATGACGCGTTAGAGCCTCATATTGATGCCCGTACGATGGAGATTCACCATTCTAAACATCACAATGCTTATACTACGAATTTAAACGCTGCAATCGCAGGAACGGATTTAGAAGGCAAAACGATCGAAGAAATCCTTAACGGTCTTGATTTGTCTAAAGCGGCTGTTCGTAATAACGGTGGTGGTTTTTACAATCACAATTTATTCTGGGAAGTAATGTCGCCAAACGGTGGTGGATTACCAACAGGAGAATTAGCAGAGGCGATCAATGCTTCTTTTGGTTCATTTGACGAATTTAAAGCGCAGTTTTCAAAAGCAGGTGCAACACAATTCGGTTCCGGATGGGCATGGTTATGTGTTCAGAAAGGTGGAAAACTTGATGTTTGCGGAACTCCAAATCAGGACAACCCGTTAATGCCAGGTATCGGATGTGGCGGAACTCCTATTTTAGGAATGGACGTTTGGGAACATGCATACTATTTGCACTATCAAAACAGAAGACCGGATTATATTGAGGCGTTTTTCAATGTGATTAACTGGGCTGAAGTAGCAAAACGTTATGCAGCTGCAAAATAATCTAAAATAACAACTACAAATAGCCCCGATGGTATTACTGTCGGGGTTTTTTATTGAACATAAAATAAAAAGGTGGAATAAATTCCACCCTTTTTGCCCCAAATCTACCATAAACTTAACCTACTAATGCTATGGTGATACAAATGTATTGTCAATGCTTTTTGCTATCAAAAAAATCAGATTATCTACTAATAAATTCGATAAAAAGCGTGTTTTTAACTACTTGTTAGTACGCGCGGGCGTCTTTACCTTCGTAAAAATTCATAAAAGCACGGTTCACAACGCGATTACCACCATTGGTTGGATAGTCACCTGTGAAATACCAGTCTCCTAAATTTTTCGGACAGGCCGTGTGTAAATTGGCCACGGTCTGGAAAATAATTTTCACTTCAGCATTTACATCCGACGAGGTTAACATCTCGGCTATCTTGTCTGAAATTTCCTGATCTGTAAATGGTGCGTATATTTCTTTTACATAGTTTACCACTTCACTATCCGGAAGGTGTTCCTGTGCTTTTGATTTTTGGTACACTTCGTCCACCAAGTGGTACAGGTTGCGTTCTTTCAACAACTCTAATGTCGCCTGAAATGCGATCAAACCTTCCAGCTTGGCCATATCAATTCCGTAACAATCCGGATAACGGATTTGCGGTGCCGAAGATACAATTACGATTTTCTTCGGATGCAAACGATCCATCATCTTGATAATACTCTTTTTCAAGGTTGTTCCCCGTACAATACTATCATCGATGATCACTAAATTATCACTTGGTTTGATCACACCATATGTTACATCGTATACGTGTGCTACCAAATCATCACGACTACTGTCTTCGGTAATAAAGGTGCGCAGTTTTGCATCTTTAATCGCCACTTTTTCCGTTCGGAGTTTTACCGATAAAATATCCTGCAATTTTTCAGCCGTCAAGACTTCTTTATTCGCTAAAATATCGGAAATCTTACGTTGATTTAAAAAGTCCTGTGCTGCTTCAACCATTCCGTAAAAAGACGTCTCCGCTGTATTCGGTATATAGGAAAATACGGTGTTATCCGTATCGTTTCCGATTGCTTCCAGTACCGCCGGCATGATCAATTTACCCAATTCTTTGCGTTCCTGATAAATTTCAGCATCGCTTCCTCTTGAGAAATAAATTCTTTCGAACGAACAGGCTTTTAACGGTAAGGCTTCGCGGATTTGCTCGTCCAATACGCGTCCGTCTTTTTTAACGATAATCGCATGTCCCGGTGTGATTTCGCGGATGGCTTCAAACGGCACATTAAATACGGTTTGAATCACCGGTCTTTCGGATGCCACGACTACGATTTCATCGTCCTGATAATAAAATGCCGGACGGATTCCAGCCGGATCACGGGTTACAAAAGCATCGCCGTGACCTAAAAGTCCCGCCATAGCATATCCACCATCCCAGTTTTTGGACGCGCGTCGTAAAATACGGGCAATATCCAAACGTTCTGCAATTTCCGGTGATGCGTCTCTTTTACTTAGCCCTTCGTTTTTACATTGCTGGTATAGATCGGTTACTTCATCATCCAAAAAGTGTCCGATTTTTTCCATTACGGTAACGGTATCGGCCATTTCTTTCGGATGTTGTCCCAATCGAACCAAGTCTTCGAACAATTCTTTAACATTGGTCATGTTAAAGTTTCCTGCAACAATCAGATTGCGATGCATCCAGTTGTTCTGACGTAAAAACGGGTGTACACTTTCGATACTGTTTTTACCAAACGTTCCATACCGTACGTGTCCTAAAAACAATTCTCCTATATAGGGAATCTCCTGTTTCTGTAAATCCACGTTATCGTTATATTCCGGATGCGCGGTCAGTTCTTCGTTAATACGCTGATTGATTTGCGCAAAAATATCCTGTATCGGCTGTGACTGGTTGGAACGGATTCTGCTAATATAGCGCTCTCCCGGTTCCACATCCAGTTTAATACTTGCCAAACCGGCTCCATCCTGCCCTCTGTTATGTTGTTTCTCCATTAAGAGATACATTTTCTGTATCCCATAGAATGCAGAACCATATTTTTCTTTATAAAAGGATAATGGTTTTTTTAATCGTAAAAGGGCAATACCACACTCGTGTTTTATTGCGTCACTCATAGTTGTTGTGTTGTTGTTGTGTATTAATAAAAAAAGCCCCGTTTCGAGGCTTCGGATGTTTCCGTTAATCTTGTAATGCGATATCGAACTGTGTCAGCGCTTTAAACTGTTGTAGTCGGGACAGTACTTCGTGTTTTTCCAAACGCTCCATACGTTGTGTTCCGAATTCTTCCACACAGAACGAGGCTAAATTCGAACCGTATACAATTGCATTTTTCATATTGCCAAACGAAATGTTTTCGCTTTGCGCAATAAATCCTGAGAACCCTCCTGCGAAAGTATCTCCGGCTCCTGTCGGATCAAAAACTTCCTCCAGCGGTAAAGCCGGTGCGAAGAAAACGTCTTTATCGTGGAACAATAAAGCTCCGTGTTCTCCTTTTTTAATCACTACATATTTTGGTCCCATTGTATGGATTTTGGCAGCCGCTTTAACCAGAGAATATTCTCCTGATAACTGACGTGCTTCCTCATCGTTAATGGTAATTACATCTACTCGTTTCATTACATCCAGCAATTCCGGTAGTGCACAGTCCATCCAGAAGTTCATGGTATCCAATACCACCAATTTCGGACGTGTTGTCATCTGATCCAGAACACTGCTCTGTACAATTGGGTGCAGGTTTCCTAACATAACCACATCGGCATCGGTATAATCGGCCGGTACTTTAGGTTGGAAATCCGCTAATACATTTAATTGGGTATCTAAAGTATCTCTGGAATTCAAATCGTTATGGTAGCGTCCGCTCCAAAAGAACGTTTTTCCACCTTTAACCACTTCTACTCCCGAAATATCGATGTTTTTATTTCGAAGCAAGTCCAAATACGCTTCCGGAAAATCTTCTCCTACAACAGAAACGATAGCTGATTTTATATTAAAAAATGAAGCCGACAGTCCGATATACGTTGCTGCTCCACCTAGAATCTTGTCAGTTTTTCCGAATGGCGTTTCAATCGCATCAAACGCAACGGTACCTACAATTAATAGTTTGTTCATAAAACGTGTTGAAAATTAGGGTGCAAATATACTTCATAAGTTTCAGAGTTGCAACGGTTCAGCCTCACAAAGTAATGGTAAAGTTTTACAATACGATCGTTAATCGTGCTGCACTTTTTCATAATAGGTATCTATCGAAAGTTTTTCCTGCTGCGAAGCCATCACCGCCAACTGGTCACAACGCTCATTTTGAGGATGATTGTTATGTCCTTTTATCCATCTGAAATCGACACGGTGTTTGCGGTATATCTTTAGAAAACGCATCCATAGATCCGGATTTTTCTTACCGTCGAAGTTTTTCTTTTCCCATCCGAACACCCATCCTTTTAAAACGGAATCAACTACATATTTGGAATCCGAAACCACCAAAACACTTGTCCCCTGGATTTTAAGTTTTTCCAAACCAACAATTACCGCCAGCAATTCCATTCGGTTATTGGTTGTTAACCGAAATCCTTCGTAAAATTCTTTTTTATACGGTTTGCCCACCCATTGCAGGATTACGCCATAACCGCCCGGGCCCGGATTTCCTTTTGCCGCGCCGTCTGTATATATATGTACTTCGTGAGACTGCACTTTATGCTTTTAATAGGTTTTCGATTACTGTTGGAAAATGTTCGTGTTCCAGTTCCTGAACTTTGGCCGCTATGGCTTCGGGTGTGGTACAATCGGCTACCGACACGGTTGCCTGAAACACGATTCCGCCTTCATCATAATGCTCGTTTACATAATGTATGGTAATACCGGTTTCTTTTTCGCCATTTTCGAGTATGGCGCGGTGTACATTCATCCCGTACATGCCTTTTCCACCGTATTTTGGTAATAGGGCCGGGTGAATGTTGATAATTTTCCTCGGATAGTGTTCGATAATCGATTCCGGAAACTTCCAAAGGAAGCCCGCCAAAACGATTAAATCGGGATCGATCGCCTTAATTTTTGTCAAAACGGTACCGTCAGAAAGCGCATTTTTGTCGAAAACGACGGTCGAAATTCCTAAATTTTGGGATTTCTCCAACACTTTTGCATCCGGTTTGTTCGAAAAAACGGCTGAAACAACCCCTGAATTGCTATTTTTAAAGTGTAAAATTATTTTTTCTGCATTGCTTCCCGAACCCGAGGCAAATATGACGATCTTTCTCATTTATCCTTTGTTTTTCAGACCGCAAAAAAAAGAATAATAAATGATATTAAACAGTTTTTGAGAGCCTTTTCAAATTAATTTTTTATTTTCGTAGCTACATTTATTAACTAAAATGTTGTTTTAAAATAAAGTTTTTTATTTTTGCCAACAAATTAAATTTTAAAATTAAAGATTATGTCAGACATTGCATCAAGAGTAAAAGCGATTATCGTAGACAAATTAGGTGTTGACGAAAACGAAGTTGTAACGGAAGCAAGCTTCACTAACGATTTAGGAGCTGATTCATTAGACACTGTTGAGCTTATTATGGAGTTCGAAAAAGAATTCGATATTCAAATTCCAGATGACCAAGCTGAAAACATTTCTACTGTTGGCCAAGCTATCTCTTACATAGAAGAAGCTAAAAAATAATAACCTCATTAATCCCATGTATTCCAGTGCTACTGTGAATACATGGGTGTTATTATTTTTCAACAGGTATTTGGTTAAGAAATACAACTGATTGGCAACAATCATTAAATATACTATCAAATTGCCCATGTTTCCTTTGATTTCTAAAAGAAAACAACATGGGTATTTTTGTTTAAATTGAAACTATAAAATTGAACGTATGAAATTAAGACGAGTTGTAGTAACAGGATTAGGTGCTCTTACTCCTATTGGAAACAATATTCAGGAATACTGGAATGGTCTTATTAACGGTGTAAGCGGAGCTGCTCCAATTACTTATTTTGATGCCTCCAACTTCAAGACACAATTTGCCTGCGAATTAAAAGGTTTTAATGTTGAGAATTTCATAGATCGTAAAGAAGCTCGAAAAATGGATCGCTATGCACAATATGCTATGGTGTCATCCGAAGAAGCGGTTAACGATGCGAATTTCAATTTTGATAAATTAGACAAAGACAGAGTAGGTGTAATCTGGGGATCCGGAATTGGCGGATTGGAAACGTTCCAACAGGAAGTTATTGATTTTGCCAGAAGTAGTGGAATCCCGAAATTCAACCCGTTCTTTATCCCTAAAATGATTGCCGATATTGCCGGTGGTCATATCTCTATTAAATACGGTTTCAGAGGACCAAACTTTACTACGGTATCTGCTTGTGCTTCTTCTACAAACGCGCTTATCGATGCCTTTAACTACATCCGTTTAGGACATGCCGATGTGATGGTTACCGGAGGATCGGAAGCTGCTGTTACTATTGCCGGAATGGGTGGTTTTAACGCCATGCATGCTTTATCAACCCGAAATGATGACCCAAAAACGGCTTCTCGTCCAATGGACAAAGACCGTGAAGGTTTTGTTTTAGGTGAAGGTGCCGGTGCTTTGATATTGGAAGAATACGAACACGCTGTTGCCCGTGGCGCCCGAATCTATTGTGAAATAGGTGGTGGTGGTATGTCGGCTGATGCACATCACATTACCGCTCCGCATCCGGAAGGGTTTGGTGCGAAAAACGTAATGCTAAACTGTTTACGCGATGCCGGTTTACAACCAACCGACGTAGACGGTGTGAATATGCACGGTACATCGACACCTCTTGGTGATATTGCCGAAAGTAAAGCAATCCAACACGTATTTGGCGAACATGCCTATACCCTAAACCTGAATGCTACCAAATCGATGACCGGTCACCTGTTGGGTGCTGCCGGAGCTATCGAAGCCATAGCTTCTATACTTTCGATTGTACACGGAATCGTTCCGCCAACTATCAACCATTTTACAGACGATGAAAACATCGACAGTAAATTGAATTTTACTTTTAACCAGGCTCAGAAAAGAGACATGAAAGTGGTTATGAGCAATACATTTGGTTTTGGTGGTCACAATGCATGTGTACTTGTAAAAAAATTGGATCTGTAGTCTTGTAATGAGTATTATCAAAAAAATATTTTCAAATTCCCGCTCTAATGAAGACGGGATTTTTTTTGATGAAGTTTCTAAAATACTGGGTTTCAAACCCATAAACATGACTCATTACCGCAGAGCCTTTACCCATCGTTCGATGAATAAATCGGACGACGAGGGCAATCCGATGAATTATGAGCGTCTTGAATTTTTAGGCGATGCCATGTTAGGATCGGTAATTGCGGCACATTTGTTCAATAAAGTTCCAACCGGCGACGAAGGTTACCTGACTAAAATGCGGTCTAAAATCGTGAGTCGGGAACATTTGAACGAACTGGGCAAAGACCTGAATCTGATCCGCCATGTGGAAAGTAAAGTATCGACGCAGCATTTTGGCGAAAACATCCACGGTAATTTATTCGAAGCCTTAATTGGCGCTATTTATCTTGATCGCGGCTTTACCTATTGCGAAAAATTTATCCATAAAAAAGTGATCGTTCCTTATGTGGATATTGCCAAACTCGAAGGAAAAGTAATCAGCTACAAAAGCCTGCTGATCGAATGGTGTCAGAAAGAAAAACACACCTTCCAATACGACGTTTTCGAAGACAATGGTAATGAAGGAATCAAATATTTTGGCGTAAAATTAAAGATCGACAATAAAATCGTGGCCAAAGCCAGAGCTACTTCCAAGAAAAAGGCAGAGGAAAAAGCCTCACAACGAGCCTATTTCGCATTCCAGGAAAAAATTAACAAAAAGTAACTGCGGTCTTTGCTAAATTATCGTTAACAACCTTACTTTCCTGTTTTTTAAATCTTTAATGTAGTATCTTTACCCTTGGATTTTTTTCAAAGAATATGGCTATTCATAAACTACTGATTAACGATTTTATCTCCGAAGATTATGAGTTGATTGCAATTCATTCGACCCTGGAAGACTATCGGTTAGCCTATTTTATCAACCAGAAGCTTCCCGTTACATTCGAAAAAAGCAGTAAGGATATCGGTATTCAGGTACCGGAAGGAAAAAGTCATTTTACCCGCTTTATTTTCGACGACGAAGCACATGAATTGTTCTGGAATCTGATTCCAAATAAAACAACTCTGGTTACCCGACAAACGAAAGCCACATCCCTTTTTGAGGAAACGGAATTTGATATGGCAACCAACATATACCTGTTGCCGGAGCTCAAAAAAGTGGATTATATCATAAAAATTGAAAACACAGACGATTTTTTTGACCTGGACCAACTGATTGATCAATTGTTGACGATCAAACAGATTACGACGGCCTATAAAATCGAACAAAATAAACTAAAATCGAAAAATAATTTAATTTTCTAATACCAATGCTGACAAGAAAAAAGACAAAAATCGTAGCGACACTTGGCCCTGCTTGTAGTACAAGAGAAATAATAAAAGAAATGATTGATACAGGAGTTAATGTCTTCCGAATTAATTTTTCTCACGCTGACTATACGGATGTTAAAGAACGTATCGATATTATTAGAGGACTAAACGATGAATTTGGTTATACCACTTCTATTCTTGCCGACCTGCAAGGTCCAAAACTTCGCGTCGGTGTCATGAAAGAAGACGTAGTAGTGAGTAAAGGCGACACCATTACGTTTACTACTGCAGAAGATATTCTGGGAACTGCCCAAAGGGTGTATATGAACTACAAAGAGTTTCCAAAAGATGTAAATCCGGGAGAGCGTATTCTTTTGGATGACGGAAAACTGATTTTTGAAGTACTGGAAACCGATAAAAATACCGAGGTGAAAACCGTAGTAATTCAAGGTGGTCCATTAAAATCGAAAAAAGGAGTAAACCTGCCAAACACCAAGGTTTCATTACCTGCTCTAACGGAAAAAGACATCCGCGATGCTATTTTCGCTATTGAAAATCAAGTAGACTGGATTGCCTTATCGTTTGTTAGAACACCAAAAGATCTGGAAGATCTTCAGGATTTAATTGCCAAACATTCCGATCACAAAATTCCGATTATCGCTAAAATTGAAAAACCAGAAGCGGTTGAAAATATTGATAAAATCGTTGCTTTTGCCGACGGACTAATGGTTGCCCGTGGTGATCTTGGTGTGGAAATTCCGGCTCAGGAAGTTCCGTTGATTCAGAAAAAACTGGTTCACCGTGCCAAAACAGCCCGTATTCCGGTTATTATCGCGACACAGATGATGGAAACGATGATTACCAGTTTAACCCCAACCCGTGCCGAGGTAAACGACGTAGCCAACTCGGTTATGGATGGTGCCGATGCCGTAATGCTTTCCGGAGAAACTTCTGTAGGAAACTATCCGGTTCAGGTAATTGAAAAAATGACACAAATTATTGAAAGTGTTGAGAATTCACCTTTAATTAAAGTGCCACAAAACCCGCCGTTGGTTCGAACCAAACGTTATATCACCAAATCAATCTGTTATCACGCCGCTTTGATGGCTAATGATATCGATGCAAAAGCAATTTCAACCTTAACCAATAGTGGTTATACCGCTTTCCAGATTTCGGCCTGGAGACCTCATTCTCACGTTTTGGTATTTACGTCCAACAAAAAAATCGTAACGCAACTAAGTCTGCTTTGGGGTGTACATACGTTTTACTACGACAAGTTGGTGAGTACCGATGATACCGTAGAAGACATCAACCGTATTTCCAAAGAAAAAGGATTTGTGGAAGACGGCGATATGATGATTAATCTGGCCGCAATGCCGGTGATTGATAAAGGAATGGTTAATACCCTTCGTATCTCTCAAATCAGCTAATCTATACGATTATAAAATAATACAAACCTGTCGATTCCGGCAGGTTTTGTTTTTTAAAAATCAAACCGCAATTGTACGGCGACGGTTTTTTTGATTTCTGTATTCAGATTGTGTAGCGAAATACCGAGCAAGCGTACGGAATCTTTCATTTTCTCCTGGTATAGCAATTCTTTAGCCGCTTCGAGAATCAGGGCTTTATCGGCTATAAAATAGGGTAAGGTTTTGCTTCGCGTTTGCAAAGTAAAATCGGAATATTTGATCTTTAAGGTCACCGTTTTTCCGGCTATTTTATACGGTTTCATACGTTTTTCCAATTCTTTTGCGATATTTTCCAGCTTTTCAACCATAAATATTTCGGACGATAAATTGACATTAAAAGTCCTTTCGGCGCCAACCGATTTTAACATCCTATCCGGTTTTACCGCGCTATTATGAATCCCTCTTACAATATTGTAATAATGGGTTCCGCTTTTTCCAAAATGTTCCTCCAGATAGTCCAGCGATTTTGCTTTTAAATCTTTTCCGGTGAAAATTCCACTCTGGTACATTTTTTCGGCCGTTACTTTTCCGATTCCATAGAATTTTTTGATATCCAGTTCTTCGAGAAACTGGATTACTTCTTCGGGATTAATCGTTTTTTGTCCGTTGGGTTTGTTATAGTCACTCGCTACTTTTGCCAGGAATTTATTTACCGAAATTCCCGCCGAAGCCGTTAGTCCGATTTCCTCAAAAATACGTTTCCGGATTTCCTGTGCGATCAGCGTGGCACTCGGATTTCCCTTTTTGTTTTCCGTTACATCCAGATAGGCCTCATCCAGCGAAAGCGGTTCTACCAGATCGGTATAATCGTAAAATATTTTTCGGATTTTTTTTGAGATCTCTTTATACCGGTCAAAACGGGGACGGACAAAAATAAGCTCCGGGCAGTTTTTTCGCGCCATATAGCCACTCATCGCGCTTCGGACACCAAACTTACGAGCTTCATAACTCGCCGCCGAAACCACTCCACGAATCTCACTTCCACCAACGGCAACCGGTTTCCCCTTTAATTCCGGATTGTCCATTTGCTCTACGGAAGCATAAAATGCATCCATATCCACGTGGATAATCTTTCTGAAATTCGGGGTCGTTTCCATAAAGTAAATATAGGCTATAAAACGGACGAAATCAGGATACGGATTCTTCTTCCCGCTTATCTTTTACCGGGATAAAAAACGATAGCGGTCGTTTTCTAAAATGAATCCAGATCGCCTTGTTTAAAAGTCGGAATTCCGAAAGCGGTATATTTCGGGAACGGAACGCCAATCCGATGGACAAACCAAAACTCACAATAAAGTTCATAAATCCGATCAGACCAATTCCTAAGATACTCCAACCGATCATCCATAAATCCGCTTTAAAATCCATTCCGTATAATCCCAGGGCAAAGTTTCCGCTGGCAAAAGTAATGTGTCGGATGTCCAGATTTAGTCCCAAAAAGATCCCTATGGAAGCCGTACTTCCCAGGAAAACACCAAACCAGCCATTCGAAACGATACCCGCCCAATTGTGTTCAAACCAATTGGCAATCTTTTTTGTTTTTTCGACACCGAAACTCATTTTTAAAAACGGATGCTCCTGAATACGGTAATACACCTGATTGTGTTTGTTTCGGTTGGAAATACTTCCGGAAATAATCCCCGACAAAAACAGGAATACTCCGGCTATGGAAGCGTGAAAAATGGCAGGCGAAAAAATCGGATTCAGATCTCCTAACAGTTTGGGCCATTTCGTTTCGGCAATATTGTAATCGAAAGCCTGATCGATTGCCCAAATTCCCAATAAGGAAACCGGAAAGGCCATAACAACATTTCCAACAAATGCGATAAACTGAGATCGGAACAAACGGGCAAATAACTTGGCAAACGAACTGTGCTTATTTTCCGTTTTTCCTTGTTTTTTCATCCCTTTTTCCAACGCCTGAATGATGGTCGCAGCGGTCATCGCCGGTTGTTTTGTTGCCAGTGTAAAACCACAAAGGTAAATCGCAATAAATCCAAGCGAATAGTTTAAACTATACAGAAATGCATGTCCGAAAGCACTGGTTTCTATTTTGGAAAACAACAATTTGATGATACACAATATCCCTACGATAAAACCACCACCTAAAGCAGCTTTAAGCATTCCAAAGTATTCTTTCGGACTTTCGGTAATATAATGCTCTCCCGTTTTGGCCGTGTGCTGGGTAATTTCATACGAAAGCAATTGTGTACTTTCATTGATCAGCTGACCAACGTTGTTTTTATAACAGTTAAATTTAATAAGCTGTAAGGCCAGCTGAATCGTATTGTGTTTTTTATCTTCTTCTTGATTGACAACCAATAACGGAATCAGGATTTTCATACGGTACAATTGCTGTCGGATACGCAACAGGCTTTGGTTTACCTTGATCGAAATTCCGTATTTCGAACTGTTGGCAAAGGCTTTGTCGACATACTCTTCACATTGTTTATGCAGGATTAGCAATTGCTTGTACAACAATTCATCGGACGTGATTGCATGCTGTTCTCCGGTACGTATTTTTTCGATAATTTCCTGCAATTCTTTTTCAAAAGCCGTAAACGGGCTTTCAAACTGACTGTATTCCGGCACCATTTTGATCACGTCATTTTCCATCGCTCTTCCGCTCATACGCTGCGGAATCAGGTTCATCACATTGAGCAATTCGGATAACGGTGTTTTTTCTTTTACCGAAACATAGATATCCCGGAACGAAAGTAGTTCATACAATCGCAGTAATTCTTCCATCGGAACGCGTTCGATCCAGATGGCGTCCGAGTTCAGATAAAAAACCTGATTCAGGATATATTGAAGGGTGTCTTTTTGCGGTTGATAGGGCAGTACTTTAGCCAGTAATCTTTTTTTGACTTCAAAAATAAAATCGGCATCCTGTAAAATCGCAGCGTCTGATAACATCCGGCTGAATTTTCGTTCTTTGAACAATTGCGCCAGATAGGTAATCAGCAATTCGCATTTATCCGGGTGTTCTTCGAGAAAATAAAGCAGTTTTTCGATGGAAACCGTCGCTTGTTTTTGTGGTTTTTTCGGTCGGAACAAATGTACCAGATCCACTAAAAAATGTAAGCTATCTTCAGAGACATACCGCTGGTTCTCAAAATGTTTATCAAACAGATTTTCTATCGTTGTCTTTGATTGTAGCTTATGTCTTAAATTCATGCGCTTGTTTTTGGTAAATTATTCTGTGGCAAAATTACGATCCGGGAGCTATAATTTTCTTAACTTGCTCCTAATTTATATTAATTTCTCCAGAAAATGCAGGAAATCGAGCGAAAGTTTTTAGTCAGATCCGAGGCTTTTATTACCGAATCGCATCATCAAAACAGGATCGTTCAGGGTTATCTTAATTCCGATCCGGAACGAACGGTTCGCGTTCGTATTAAGGGCGAAAAAGGTTTTCTAACCGTCAAAGGAATCGGCAATGCTTCCGGAACGACACGCCTGGAATGGGAAACGGAAATTCCGGTTTCCGATGCCGAAACGCTCCTGCCGCTCTGCGAAAAAGGTGCTATCGACAAAGTCCGTTATGAGGTCCGGAAGGGAAACCACACTTTTGAAGTGGATGTTTTTTCCGGTGCTAATGAGGGACTGATCATTGCCGAAGTGGAATTGCAATCGGAAGACGAGCTTTTTGAAAAGCCGGACTGGCTCGGATCCGAAGTTACCGGCGACAAACGGTATTACAATGCTTTTTTAAGTAACAATCCTTATAAAAACTGGTAAAATGAAAACGCCGCGGTATACTTTACTTTTCCTGCTTGCGATTATATCCTGTAGCAGTCCTAAGAAAACAGCCCAAACGCCATCCATTCCAACCGGGCTTGCCCCGGAGACTTTTAGTTATCAGGACAATGGCACCACCTATGTGATGCAAAAATATTTTTTGGTCTTATTAAAAAAAGGTCCCAACAGAACCCAACCAAAAGCAGAGGCTGAAGAAATTCAGAAAAAGCATATGGAACATATTTCCTGGTTGCATAAAAACGGAAAAATCAGCCTTGCCGGTCCTATGGACAAACACGAAACCATTTCGGGTATACTGGTTTTTAACACGCCTACATTACGCGAAGCCGACAGTCTGGCAAAACTTGATCCGGCGGTAAAATCCGGACGACTAGAAGTGGAAACTATGGGATGGTGGGCCGCAAAAGGAAGTAAACTCGAATAGTTTAATCCTGAATCACTTCGATATTTACGTTAACGAATCCACGGCCTTTCCCGTGTGTGATTTCCATAAACGCTTTTTTAGAAAGGTCAATTTCCCGTCCTCGTGAGAATGGCCCGCGATCGGTTACTTCTACGATAACAGCTTTTTTATTGGCTACATTCGTTACTTTTATTTTGGTTCCGAAAGGTAGATTTCTATGCGCGGCTGTATATTTTGCATTGTCAAATTTCCTACCGCTTGCGGTTCTTCTTCCGTTAAATCGATCGGCATAATAGGATGCATGCACATTTTTTTTATAATTCTTAAGCTTAAGACCTCCCTGAATCGTGATAGAATCTTTTTTTATCGTATCGTTCACTTTTACTTTCGGATCTGCCTGAAAAGCAAAAACCCTTCCGGTTGTTGTACTGATTAACAAAACAGCCAGTGTAACAAATACGATGTAAACTATTACTTTTTTCATTCTATTCGTTTTTTAGATGGTGAAAGGCAAGAAATATGCCAAGTTGAAAAAGGCCCTTACGGGCCTTTATTTTATTTAAACCATAAACTCCATGGTATTCTGCTTAGTATTAAAAGCAATCCTATCGCGTAGAAAACGGCTATTTTTTTGAATTTATCCGTTCCGGTAGCTGCTTTTTTATGTTTCGACCAACCAATTGTGATCAATGCTATCGCAATGATATTGATTAGCGGATGCTCTAAAGAAGTTAATCGAAGTGCACTGTTACTCATTTGTCCGAAAGATGCCGAACCCAGTGGTGACACAAAATATAGGATAAAACCGAAAAGCAACTGAATATGAGAAAAGATCAATCCAAAAAGTGAAATTCTTCTGTCTTTTGGTTCAAAATCTCTTTTGGAACTCATTCCTAAAAACGCGTTGATTACAGCGATGAATAAAGCCAATAAAGCTAAGTAGGCCAATCCAGAATGGCCTTTTTGAATAATTTCGTACATAGTTAGTTTTTTGTTTTCAAAACAAAGATAAGAAATTGAAAACAAAAAAGCCGCTTACCCAAACTGGTAAACGGCTTTAATCATCCGATTTCGTTATTTTTAATTATAATTTAACAACTTTAAAATTAACGGTCTGGTTGTTGATTTTCATTTTGAAAAGATACGTTCCGGTTGCATAGGCCGTCATATCTACTTTCGTTGTCAGGTCGTTCAACTGACTTGTATGTAACAATTGTCCCTGAACATTAAACACCTGAATTTCTGTTATTGCATCTTTTGATGTAATATTTACAAAACCGTTAACCGGGTTCGGGTAATACGAATAATCCATATAAACAGCATCTTCCAATCCTAAAGAAGGCGTACAAGAAGTTGTGGCCACCCATCCGGCTTCGGTTACTCCTCCATCAGAAACGAACTTCATTGTTAAAGCACCGTCTGCAGCAGTAGATTCGATTGGCGCCGGTATCGCTAATCCGGTTAAACCAGCTCCACCTACTAATGGTGCTTCTGTAGTTGAACCGTTGTAGATATATAAGAAATCATAACCGTCTTCCAATCTGAAAGATGTAAAAGTCAGTTTTACTTTATTATCCGCCAGATTTGGAATCAGCGTTCTTACAAACACCTGATTGTTTCCATATTGTCCAAATGTTCCTCCGGTATCGGTTAATTGAATTCCGTTACAATAATCAGCTCCGGTCAATAATATAAAGTCTCTGGACAATGATGTCATCCCTAAACCACAAACCGGACGGATTCGAACTCTGTAATAGGTATTTGGTGTTAAGTTTTGTGCCGTATACGAATTTGTGTTTACCGTTGTATACTGACCTGCTGATCCTGAATACGGGAATACAACCACTTGCCATGAAGTCGCGTTTCCAGCATCCGACCAGGTAATTACTGCCGATGTATTTCCGGCTCCCATAGTTGAATTTATATCTGTAACCGTATTAATACAGGTATTGATACAATTTGTACTTAAACAGGTTCTGGAATCAATATGATTTAAAATTGCTGTTGATGGCTGTGGCCCGAATCCATTATTAAAACTTATTCCTACACCACTCACCAGGTGACAATAACTCATAATTGTCCCTTTTGTAGAAGAAGCAGGAATTGTTGGCGGACTCGTCATACAGCTATATCCTTCCGATGTCGACCCTAAAGCAGCCGGTGCACAGTTGTCAATCGCGGTATTATTTCCATTCCATACACAAGCATGGGTATGTCTTGACCCCAATAAGTGTCCTAATTCGTGTGTAACTACCTGAACTGTCCAGGAATATGTCGGAACAGTACTATAGCTAAAATTCACATCCGAATAACAGTAGTTATTAGCGGTACACAATCCTCCGATTGTTACGGCTACTCCACCTAATCCTCCCGGATCGATTCCCACTAATTGTCCTACATCACCATCGAAAACAGGTCGTACTGCATTAAATTTCGCCAGGTAATCTCCGGAACTGGTACCTACTCCTTCATACGGATCTTCTGTTGTCCAGATATATACCGATTTTAACGCTGTTGTAATTCCGTCATTATTATATAATGTCTGCACGTTATTAAAAACCGACGTCATCCAGTTGGAAGTTGTTGTTGTATTACTTCCGTTTGACTGGTAAAGGTTATAATCGATTTCAAAATAAACCGTTACACATTTTACACTGGTAGGACTTGCCGATGAAGTTGTTGGTGCATTTTTAAATTCTTCAACTCTATCATCCGTAGCACATTCAAAATCGTGGGTTACGTTCATTTTCTGATCTTCATAGATAATATAGTCCGATTTGTTTCCTTTTTTATCCAATTTACCTACTGTTAAATTGCTTAATTTCGAACTGGATGCGATTCCATTCAGTTCGCCTTTAAAAAAGTTAAACGAAACCAGTGAGTTTGCGTCACCCTTTACGATACCACGGTAATATACTCCCGGTTCGTAAGCGATGTTTTTTCCTTTATCGGTATCAAGGTGAAACCCTTCGGCTAATAAGTCTACCCGATAAAGTTGTAGTGTTACCGTTTCATTATGATACGGCAGGTTCAATTCGATCGCGTTGGGTTTTTTAGATACGATTTCATTGACTGCAGCTTCTTTTATAATAGCAAAAGAAGCGTCGTTTACAACTCTGGCAATTTCTTTACCGGGAGTTTTAGTCGACGCTTCTAATACTGAAAATTTCTTAAAGTCTGTGTTCTGGGAGCGTAACTCGGCGACCTTTTGGGCGATCCTGTTTTGCGAAAACACAGTCAGCCCGGTTAAAAGGGCTAAAAAAAGTGTAAATTTTTTCATTTTGCGGGGTTAGTTAGTATTTTAGTCAGTCCAAATATAGAAAATATTTAGGTTCTGACCCACATTCCCGGCTTAACTACACAATTTTAACCTTTTAACTACAAACTTTTAAGGTCTTTAATAGCTTTGAAAGCAATATCTACTTGATCATCACTAACAATAATGGTGAATTCGTAATTTGTAGAAACTACTTCGCAAATATTCACACCTTCCCAGGCCAAACGTTGGAATACATAATAAAACAATCCCGGTACAGAAAGGTTGTCTTTGGGAAGTTTTACTGTAATCGAAGCAAGGTTCTCAGTTTTATGAGCCCATTTTTCTTCTGCAAAGTATTTCTCCACTAAGTGGTTTAAAGAATCACTTACAATGATATTGGTTTCATTAACACCTCGCGAAGAAGTATAGAATATGTCCGTATAGTTATTAATTTCTGCGATTAAATCCGATTGACAACTCAATACTTTAGGAGTAATTGCGAAATTATAATCCGTCAAAGAGGAACGAACGGTAATTTCTCCCAGATTCTTCAGAACTTTATCCAGTTTGTGGTTCATCCGGAAACCAAGTTCTTCCGATAATCGTTTCAGAGCCATTACTACTGCTCCTTGTTTAATGTTTTTCCCTAATTCCTGCTCTAATTCCGGCATCATTACTCTTGCTAAGGAGGTCAGATTAATAATGCCCTGGGAGAGGCCATTGAGCAAAAAGGGTTTCGTTTTAATGTAATGTTCAACTACAGAGGAAATAGTTTTCATAATTATAGTGGGTTTTAAAAATCTCGTAAAATTACAAAAAAAACAATCTGTTAAAACTTTAACAAAAATAAATTAGAAATAATAAAATGCGTCAGGATAATGCTTAATATCAAAAACAGCCCCCTGTTTGTGAATAGCAATTATATCAAAACGGACGTCACATTCGATGTCCCTTAGGATTACATATTCGTTAACAGCTTTCACTAAAAGCTGAATTTTCTTCGATTTCACAAATTCTTGTGGTAATCCATACTCTAATTTAGAACGAGTTTTAACTTCTACAACCACTAAAGTTGTACCTTTTTTTGCAATTATGTCAATCTCGGCTTTACAAAATATCCAGTTTCGCTCTAGAATTTCGTATCCGTTCTGTATCAAAAATGCTACTGCACGTGATTCTCCTTCTTTTCCAAGTTCATTATGACGTGCCATTTTTTATTTTATTGGAATTCTAACACAACTTTATCGTCGGTTATTTCAAAATCAACCGTAGCGCCCAAAATTATCGCCCGATTATCTTTAACATGTCCGGCTGGAAAGTAAAAACATACCGGAATATTATATTCTTTTGCGATGGAAGTGATAATACCTACTTCATTTTGCCCAAAAGGAATTTCATTATCATGCATATCTGTCATTCCGCCTACTACAAGTCCTTTTAGTCCGTCAAAATAACCATTTCTTTTTAAATTATACAGCATTCGATCTATATGATATAGATATTCGTCCAGATCTTCTATAAATAATATCTTATCTTTTGTATCAATTGAGGATTTCGATCCTAACAAACTGTATAATATAGAAAGGTTTCCTCCTACTAATTGTCCCGTTGCCTTTCCTTTAATTTCGTATCCTTTTGCCGGAACCTCATATCTGATTTTCTCTCCAAATAGTGCCTTTCGCAATGTTTCCTTTGAAATTTCTTCTGTTCTCGGTACCGTAAACGGCATGATACTATGTAAGGTAGCCACTTTCATATTATGAACATGACTATGCAAAACGGTAACATCACTAAATCCAATGATCCATTTTGGATGTTTTTTAAACTTTGTAAAATCCAAACCATCTATAATGCGAACCGTTCCATAACCGCCACGTGCACACCATATCGCTTTGATGTTATCATCGTCCAACATTTGCTGAAAATCGTCGATACGCTCGCGATCCGTACCTCCCAACTGACAACTATCCAGTCCTATAGTCCGTCCTAATTTGACTTCCAAACCCCATGATTTTAAGAGTTCTATGGCGGGTTGTGCATCTTCTGGAAAAAATTTTCTTGCGGTACAAACAATGGCTACGGTATCACCTTTCTTTAAATAGGATGGAATTTTCATTTTTCGTTGTGAATATAAATCAGTCGTTGTAAAAATTAATAGTAAAATCAAAAATGATCTCAAGAATACGGCTTTCGTATGGAGGCGGTTTGTTTTCATTTGAAATCGTTTCTAACAAATTTAGCATTTTTAAAACAATACTATAAACATCTGTTAAAGGATTTGTCAACGCTTTTTTACACAATTTGAATGAAAAAAATAGTCAAATTCGTGGCTAATAGCCTATTTTTGCATTTCATCTTGAAAATACATTCAAAATCTAATCTTTTTTTTATGATACAAAATCCTAAAAGATATACCATTACAGCTGCTTTACCGTATACGAACGGCCCGATTCATATTGGCCATTTAGCCGGAGTGTATGTACCGGCTGATATCTATGCGCGTTTTTTACGTCAGCAAGGTAAAGATGTAGCTTTTATTTGTGGGAGTGACGAACATGGTGTTGCCATTTCGATGAAAGCGAAAAAAGAAGGCATTACACCTCAGGAAGTTATCGATAAATATAACGGGATTATTAAACAATCTTTTGCTGATTTCGGAATCTCTTTTGATAATTATTCCAGAACTTCAGCCAAAATACACCACGATACCGCTTCTGATTTTTTCAGAAAATTATACGACAACGGTAAATTCATCGAAGAAGTTACCGAACAATTATACGACGAAAAAGCACAACAATTCCTGGCCGATCGTTTTGTGACCGGAACGTGTCCAAAATGTGGTAATGAAGAGGCTTATGGCGATCAATGTGAAAAATGTGGTACGTCGTTAAATGCAACCGATTTAATCAATCCAAAATCGACCATAACCGGGACAAAACCGATCTTAAAATCAACCAAACATTGGTTCCTGCCGTTAGACCAATACGATGCGTTTTTAAGAGAGTGGATTTTGGAAGGCCATAAAAACGACTGGAAACCAAATGTTTTCGGACAGGTAAAATCGTGGTTGGACGATGGTTTAAAACCACGTGCCGTTACGCGTGACCTGGACTGGGGTATTCCGGTTCCGGTTGAAGGCGCCGAAGGAAAAGTATTATATGTATGGTTTGACGCACCTATCGGCTATATTTCGTCTACAAAAGAATGGGCCGAAAGAGAAGGAAAAGATTGGGAACCGTACTGGAAAGACCAGGATACCAAACTCGTGCATTTTATCGGAAAAGACAATATCGTTTTCCACTGCGTGATTTTCCCGGCGATGTTAAAAGCCGAAGGAACCTATATCCTACCCGATAATGTTCCGGCCAATGAGTTCCTGAATCTGGAAGGTAACAAACTGTCGACTTCCAAAAACTGGGCCGTATGGTTACACGAATACCTTATTGATTTCCCGGAAAAACAGGACGTATTGCGTTATGCTTTAACATCCAATGCTCCGGAAACCAAAGACAACGATTTTACCTGGAAAGATTTCCAGGCACGTAATAATAATGAGCTTGTTGCTATTTTCGGAAACTTTATCAACCGCGTAGTCGTATTAAGCAACAAATATTACGACGGTATCATTCCACAACCTAACGAGCTAACCGAAGCAGACGAAGCCGCTTTAAACGAATTAAAAGCCTATCCGGCGGTTATTTCGAGTTCGATCGAACGCTACCGTTTCCGCGAAGCTTTAGGCGAATTGATGAATGTGGCGCGTTTAGGAAATAAATACCTGGCCGACGAAGAGCCGTGGAAAATTGTAAAAGAAAATCCGGAAAGAGTAAAAACGCAAATGTATGTAGCCTTACAGATTGCTGCAGCATTAAGCGTTTTGGCCGAACCGTTCCTGCCATTTACCGCTCAGAAATTAAAATCGATTTTAAAAATTGACAATACATTCGGATGGAATGATATCGCTCAAAATTCCGATTTAGTACCGGCAGGTCATCAAATCGGACAGGCGGAGTTATTATTCGCTAAAATTGAGGATGAAGAAATTCAAAAACAAATCGACCGACTAGAGGCTACAAAAGTGGCCAATAAAGCCGAAAATCAGGTGGTAACACCACAAAAAGAAGTCGCTACTTTTGATGATTTTGCCAAATTGGATTTACGCGTAGGAACCATCGTTTCTGCTGAAAAAATGCCAAAAGCAAATAAATTACTGGTACTTAAAGTCGACACCGGACTTGATGTTCGTACCATCGTTTCGGGAATTGCCGAGCATTTTGCACCGGAAGATATTATCGGAAAAAGAGTAACCGTATTAGCCAATCTGGCACCAAGAGCTTTACGCGGCGTGGAAAGCGAAGGAATGATCCTGATGACGGAAAATGCCGAAGGTAAACTGGTTTTTGTAAACCCGGATGCCGATGGCGTTAAAAACGGAGCGACTATTAATTAAGATTACAAATACAAAAATAAAATGGCACTAAAAGTTATAGCCTTTGATGCTGATGATACCCTTTGGGTAAATGAGCCTTATTTTGAAGAAACCGAAAAAAAATTCTGCGGATTGATGGAAGATTATCTGTCACACCAGGGTTTATCACAGGAGTTATTCAAAATTGAAATACAGAATTTACCGGCCTATGGTTACGGTATCAAAGGCTATATTCTTTCAATGATTGAAGCGGCCTTAAAAATTTCAAACAATACCATCGATGTTGCCATTATTGGCCGTATTATCGAACTGGGAAAAGAATTGCTGGAAAAACCAATCGAATTACTCGATGGTGTTGAGGAAACACTGGATGCCTTAAAAGGAAAATACCGATTGGTGGTTGCCACTAAAGGCGACCTGAAAGACCAACATCGCAAATTACACGATTCCGGACTGGGCGCTTATTTTCACCATATTGAGGTAATGTCCGACAAACAGCCTTTGGACTACCAAAAGCTGGTTAACCGTCTGGATTTAAAACCGGAGGAGTTTTTTATGATCGGAAATTCGTTAAAATCGGATGTGCTGCCAGTACTTGAAATCGGAGGTCACGCGGTACACGTACCGTTCCATACCACCTGGGCACACGAACGCATTGATCATAAAGTGGAACACCCCAACTTTAGAACCATTGAAAAATTAACCGATATCCTACCGCTTTTATTACCGTGAAACAAAAGTTAGACCTGGCCAACTGGAGCAGAAAAGAACACTTCGAGTTTTTTAAAAATTTCGAAGAGCCTTTTTTCGGACTTATCGCAACAGTTGACTGTACAAAAGCCTACGACAACGCCAAAGAAGCTGGTGTGCCGTTTTTTATTTATTACCTGTATAAAACACTCGTAGCCGTAAATGCTGTCGAAGCTTTTCGCTACCGGATTCAGGATAATGAAGTTGTTATTTACGATCGTATTGACGCTTCTTCAACGATACTACGGGAGGATAATTCCTTTGGCTTCTCGCTGATCGAATTTGACCGTGATATCCACACTTTTAAAACCATTGCGCAAAACGAAATCGAAAGGGTTCGTCAAACACCGGGACTTTTTACACGAAGTTTTGAAATGGATAATCTGATCCATTTTTCTTCCATTCCGTGGGTAAACTTTACGTCATTATCGCATGCCCGAAGTTTTACATTTCCGGATAGTTGTCCGAAAATTTCCTTTGGTAAAATGACACTTACCGGAGCGAAAAGAGAAATGCCGGTTTCCGTACACGTGCATCATGGTTTGGCCGACGGTTATCATGTAGGCCTGTTTTTTGAAGAATTGCAAAAACAACTGGACGAAAAATGAGAAAAATTGCCGCTTTTATCATCTTAAAATGCAACGATGAGTTGCTTTTACTAAAACGTTTTAAAGAACCTTTTAAAGGCTATTACGTTCCTGTTGGCGGCAAGCTCGATCCTAACGAAACGCCTTTGGATGCCGCGATACGCGAAACATTTGAAGAAACCGGTATCCGTCCGGAGCATTTTACCTATATGGGAACGCTTTTCGAGGTTTCACCGGTGGAATACAACTGGCTTACTTTTGTCTATATGGCCGAAATCCCATACCAACCGGCGCCCGAATGTAACGAAGGAATATTGGAATGGATTCATAAAGATAAACTGAAAAATATCCTGACACCGGAAACGGATCTGCATATCTACGAAAAGGCTTTTAACCAACAGCCTTTCGCCTATAGTGCCCGTTATGATGCGGAACTCAACTTATTGGAATTGATCGATGAATTAAATCCGTAATAAACGGCATGTTCCCGATAGCCTACCATCCGATTTACAAGCATCCGCTACCGGAAGGTCATCGCTTCCCGATGATCAAATATGAATTGCTACCGCAACAGTTAGTGCATGAAGGCATTGTTTCCGACGGTGCTTTTTTTGAACCGGATATGCCGGATATACAACCAATACTTGCCGTACATCAAAAAGAATATGTGGACGATTTGATCCGGTTAACACTGGATCCAAGAGCTGTTCGTAAAATAGGGTTTCCGTTATCGGCCGAATTGGTCGAACGGGAATTACGACTCGTACAAGGTTCTATAACCGGTGCCGAAAAAGCATTGCAAACCGGAATTGCCTTTAATATTGCCGGTGGTACACACCATGCCTATGCCGACCATGGCGAAGCTTTTTGCCTGTTGAATGATCAGGCGATTGCAGCACAGTATTTACTGGACCAAAAGTTGGCAAAAAAAATTCTGATTGTAGATCTTGACGTACATCAGGGAAACGGAACCGCTGCGATTTTCGAACACAATCGTTCCGTTTTTACCTTTTCGATGCACGGCCAGTCCAACTATCCTTTTAAAAAAGAACGCTCCGATCTGGACATCGCACTGCCGGACCATACGGCCGACGATGCGTATTTATCCCTGTTAAATCAGACGTTGCCACAACTCATTGCATCGCAACGTCCTGATTTTATCTTTTACCTTAGCGGTGTTGACATACTCGCTTCCGATAAACTCGGAAAACTCGCCTGTTCGCTGGATGCCTGTAAAAAACGGGACGAAATTGTATTTTCACATTGCCATACCGCAGGAATACCGGTACAATGCAGTATGGGCGGCGGCTATTCGCCGGATATCCGAACGATTATCCAGGCCCACACCAATACCTACCGCGTCGCTTCCTATATTTACAGCTAATTCGTTTATAGCAATAAAATCTCGTTTACTACAACTTCTGTGGAATAACGCTTATGTCCCTCTTTGTCTTCCCAGGTTCTGTGAACCAGCTTGCCTTCTAAAACAACTTCTCTTCCCTTTTCTACGAATTTCTCAACAATGTCGGCTAACTTTCCCCAGGCTTTTACAATATGCCATTGCGTATCGGTAACTTTTTCTCCTTTTTCGTTGTAATACACTTCGTTGGTTGCTACCGATAGCTTCGCTAGTTTTCGCCCTTCTTCCAGTATTCTGATTTCGGGATCACTTCCTACATTTCCGATTAATTGTACTCTGTTCCTCAATGTGTTCATGGCTCATAATTTTAATAGATTAACTTTTAATTCGGGGAAGAAGGGAACAATAGGGTTATTTGTTTTTTACGAATTTCTGATATTCTTTTATTTGCTGTGACGCATCTTCAATTCCTAACACATAAATTCCGGCAGCCAGTTTGGATACTTCAATTCCTTTTTCGCCAACAGCTGTTCCTGTTACTTTAAAAATCTGTCTTCCGTTTAAGTCATATACCGCGATTTGCGCCTGATCGGATAATTGTTCTTTGTTTTTAATAAACAATCGTTCGTTGGCCGGATTGGGATATACTGCAAAATTGGCTGTTCCAAATTCGGCAAGACCTAAAGCCGATGCTCCGGTTTTAGCAATATATACCGATTGTTTATCGTTGGTTACAATATTTAGATTGTTTAACTGCAGGTCTACAGAAGCCGTCGAAATAATCGTAAAATTATCCGGATCGGAATCCAGTACTTTCAAATTTGAGGATCCGTTTGGAGGAGCAGGATAAACCTCACAGGACTGAATACTTCCTTGTGTATTATATCTGGCTATAAAGTTGAAAAAATTATTATCGATGGTATAGGTAAAATCCGGGGAAAGATTTACATATCGGTAAAAATTTCCGCCTACATAAATATTATCCTGCCCATCGATATACAATCTTGAAAATCGCGACGATGAACTCGCATTGGTTCCCGGTGCCTGATCTGTTGATATTCCCGCTTTTCTAGCCCATATCAGGTTTCCGGCTGTACCGTGTTTTACCATATAACCTCCGTAATTCCCAGGAAACTGTAAAATGGTTCCGTCAAAATTTATCGTAGAGTTATAGGCCATCCCTACCAAATATACGTTGTTTGCCGAATCAACGGCAAGGTTAAACGCCTTGGTGTCGGAACTTGACCCTACGGTAGCTGTTTTTGCCCAGGCTACCGCTCCGGTATTATCATAGCGCACATAAAACAACCCTGCGTTCGTAGCCGAACTACGGTTTAACGTAATACTGCCAAAGGTTACCGAACGAGCCAGGAAATCACCCGCTACATAAACATTCCCATTATTATCTACAACCATAGCTTTCATCTGTGCCCCGATTCTGTCGGACATATTCGAACTGGCTGTCCCGGTATAACGCGAAGACGAAACCCAAACCAGATTACCGGTACCGGCATCAAATTTGGCCACCAGGTTTTTATCCATATTCTGAATTGCCGGTGTATAATTGGCCATCGGTAACGTTTGTCCTTCAAAAGAAAACTGATCCGACGAATAATTGGCAGACAGATACAGGTAGTTGTTTTTATATTGCAGGTAACCGCCTCCCATATACTCCGGAAATTCCTTAATCCACACCGGATTACCATCTAATGTGAATTTTACGATAAAACTACGCTCACCATACGTATTTGTATTGGTCAAAGTGGTCGTACCGATTTGCATATTACCGCCATAACTCCCCATAACATAATAATGATCATTACCGTCATAGGTCACAGCTGTAAATTGTTCGTATTTACTTCCGGTAAAATGTTTTACATTTAAAAGTATACCGTTCGTATCAAATTTGGCGATATAAGCATCTCCTTTAACCGGAGCCGCCGGATCACTGGTGTTCTGTATCGTAGTACCCTGTATTGTTGCCGTATCGGTTCTGAAATTTCCAAGCATAATATAGTTGCCATCCCGGTCAACAAAACCTTGTGGCTGGTTTTCCTGCAAGCCACTGTTTTCGGCTACAGCGCCCCAAAGCCATTGGCTCTGGTTAAAATTCTGGGCATGGACGCCACAGAAACTAATAAGAGTTGTTGCAATAAGTAGTTTTAGTTTCATGTTGTACTATTTTATTATTTTTTAACCAAATTTATAAGAATAATATAATTCCAAACAGTAAACACTGTTAAAAGTTTTTACAATACATCAAAATAACCGCCAAAGCCGCATTATCCGCAATGTTAGCACTGTGTTAAAATTATAGCACACTGTTGTTAAATGTCTCTTTTATGTGAAAATCTACTTATACAACACCTTTCCGGCACTTGTAAAAAGACGGTATTTTTTGTAACTTTCTAAAAAATACTCCCCTATGCAACAAGCTATCAATAAAGTTGAGTTACGAAATTTACAAATCGAAGACTATAAAGAATTGAAAAGTTCCATGGTGGAAGCCTATAGCGAACTGGAAGAAGCGTATTGGCAAGAAGAACAAATCGAACGCCTACTGGAACTTTTCCCCGAAGGACAACTCGTAATACTGGTAGACGGCAAAGTGGTTGGTTCGGCCTTGTCATTGATTGTCGATAACCGGAAAGCCAGTGCGACACATACCTATGAAAAAATTACCGGAAATTATACCTTTTCCACACACGATCCTTTTGGCGATGTGTTATATGGTATCGATGTTTTTATACATCCTGATTATCGCGGACTCCGTTTAGGCAGACGTTTGTATGATGCCCGGAAAGAAATCTGCGAAAAACTGAATTTACAATCGATCATCTTTGCCGGAAGAATTCCGCGCTATGCCGAACATGCCAAAGAGATGACACCAAAACAGTATATTGAAAAAGTACGCGCCAAAGAAATTCACGATCCGGTGTTGTCGTTTCAGTTGAGTAATGATTTTCACGTGATTAAGGTGATGAAAAATTACCTCGAAGGCGATGTTAGCTCGCAGGAATATGCCGTCCTTTTGGAATGGAATAACATCTATTATGAAAAACATCAGCAATTGATCAACACCCGAAAAAGTGTCATCCGACTCGGTTTAATCCAATGGCAAATGCGACCACTCAATAATCTGGAAGCGCTATTCGAACAGGCGGAGTTTTTTATTGATGCCGTTTCCGGATATGCCAGTGATTTTGCCATGTTTCCGGAGTTGTTTATCGCACCGCTAATGGCCGATTACAACCATCTTTCGGAAGCCGATGCCATTCGGGAGTTGTCCCGCTATACCGATTCGATCCGGAAAAAATTCCAGGAATTCGCAATTTCCTATAATATCAATATCATTACCGGTAGTATGCCGTTACTGGAAAACGGAAACCTGTATAACGTCGGTTTTCTATGTAAAAGAGACGGAACCTCAGAGATGTATTCCAAAATCCATATCACGCCAAACGAGGTATTTTATTGGGGTATGAAAGGTGGTTCGCAAATCAAAACCTTTGATACCGATTGCGGAAAAATCGGTATTATGATCTGCTATGATGTGGAATTCCCGGAACTGTCGCGTTTACTGGCCGACGAAGGGATGGATATCCTATTTGTTCCATTTCTTACGGATACGCAAAACGGATATACCCGGGTTCGCAATTGCGCGCAGGCACGGGCTATCGAAAACGAATGTTATGTCGCCATCGCCGGTTGTGTCGGGAATCTTCCCAAAGTGAACAACATGGATATACAGTTTGCACAGGCGGCTGTTTTTACGCCTTCGGATTTTGCGTTTCCAACCAACGGAATCAAAGCCGAAGCAACGCCAAATACCGAAATGACCCTGATTGTAGACGTGGATGTGGATTTATTAAAAGAATTACACGAACACGGTAGTGTCCGCATTATGAAAGATCGGAGAAAAGATTTGTATCAAATCAAAAAATTAAAACCATAAATAGGCCATGGAACTCGAACAATTAAAATATCCAATCGGAAAATTTACCGTTCCTACGGAAATCGATAATGCTCATATCCGGGAATGGAAAATCACGATACAGGAATTACCACAGGAACTGGAAAAATTGGTAAAAGACCTCCCACAAACGGAATTAAACTGGGTATACCGACCGGATGGCTGGTCGGTAAAACAGGTGGTACACCATTTGGCCGATAGTCATATGAACAGCTTTACCCGCTTTAAACTAACGCTAACCGAAAATGTTCCGGCTATCCGACCCTACGAGGAACAACTTTGGGCCGCTACTCCCGATGGAAAAGACAACGATATTTCGGCTTCCTTATTTATGATCAAAGGAATACACAGTCGCTGGAGTTACCTGCTTGATCATTTGTCGGAACAGGATCTGAATCTGTTGTATTTTCATCCGCAGCACCAACGGTTATATTCGTTAAAAGAAGCCATCGGACTATACCATTGGCATTCCCGACATCATCTGGCACATATCCGACAGGCGATACAACACAAAGGGATTTTTTAATCGGATAACGAAACAACTATCGACAAAAAAGAAGTTACTTTGTTCCGATAAAAACAAAAGCATGAAACCTTCTATTGCAATTGTCGGCTGCGGCTGGCTTGGTCTTCCATTGGCAAAAAAACTGATCCAACACGGTTATTCGGTAAGTGGTTCAACAACCACACCCGAAAAAATAGCGGTGTTGCAGGAATCGCAAATCGATCCTTTCTTGATCAAATGCAGCGAAGAACAAGTAGAAGGCAACTGGGAAGCGTTCCTTTCCGGAAAGGAAATCGTTATTATTGATATTCCACCAAAGCTTAGAGGTGAAAACCGGGAAAATTTTGTAGCCAAAATACAAACCCTTATTTCCTGTATTGCCACAACAACCGTTACGAAAGTTCTTTTTGTAAGCTCCACTTCTGTCTATTCCGATACCGATACAACAGTAACGGAAGCCACAATTCCGCAACCGGATACCGAAAGTGGAAAGCAACTTTTGGAAGCCGAAAACTGCTTACATCAGAACCCGAATTTCCGCACCACTGTTGTGCGATTTGGCGGATTGATCGGGAACGACCGGAATCCGGTAAAATTCCTCGCCGGAAAGGAAAACATCGAAAACCCGGAAGCTCCAATAAATTTTATCCATCAAACGGATTGTATCGGCATCCTTCATGCGATCATCAAAAAAGAAATCTGGAACGAAACCTTTAATGCCGTCGCACCTTCTCACCCTACCCGGGAAGCGTATTATACCCGAAAAGCCTTGGAATTCGGATTACCGCTACCGCAATTCAGTCACGAAAAACCATCGTCCGGAAAAAGTATCAGCTCGGAAAAAGTACAGCATATTTTAGGGTATGGATTCCAGATTCCCGAACTATGATCTAAAAAAAGCGGTACATTTATAACTAAAACGATCCCCAATGGACTTAACCGACATCATTAGCCTTCGTCTCAACAACCAGTGGTTACACCAAAGCCCGGCATTGGATAGTACCGAAATCGTATCCCGTATGGGTGCGCTTCAGGCGCAGGATTTTGCCATGTCGAAATGGGCTATAGGCATCCGAAAACCCGGTGCTTCTGAAACCGAAATTGAAGCCGCTTTTAATTCCGGCGCTATTGTTCGCACCCATGTGATGCGTCCAACCTGGCATACGGTAGCCGCTTCCGATATTTACTGGATGCTGGATTTATCGGCCAAACGAATTAAAGGTTCTGCCAAAGGTCGGCTAAAGGAACTGGAATTAACACCCGAAGTCCTTTCCCGTTCCTATTCCATTTTGGAAAAAACACTGGCCGGGAACAACCATCACACCCGCGAGGAACTGGTAACCTTATTCGAACAAAATGGTATTGCCAACTACGACAATCGGATGTCCCATATTTTAATTCTGGCCGAACAGGACGGTCTTATCTGTAGCGGAAAAATAAAACAAGGTAAAACCTCTTATGCTTTATTACCGGAATGGGTTCCGCAAAAAAGTAACATCAGTCGGGAAGAAGCGTTGGAAAAACTGGCACGGAAATACTTTTCCAGTCATGGTCCGGCAACACTGGCCGATTTCCAATGGTGGTCCGGCTTGTCTTTATCGGAAGTTCGAAAAGCACTCGATCTGATCCGACACGATTTCCAATCTGCAACTATCGGTTCAGAAACCTATTGGTTTTCGAATGCGATCCGTTTATCGGTTCCCGAAAACCCGATTCACCTGTTACCGGCCTTCGACGAATGTATCATTAGTTATAAAGACCGCACCGCGACACTAACCGTTGATCATCATAAAAAAGCAGTTACCCGAAATGGTATTTTTCATCCGGTTATTTTGCATAACGGAAAGGCTGTTGGCATCTGGAAACGAACCATCAAAAAACAAACGGTAACAATCGATATTCACCCTTTTGACACATTTACGTCTTCCTTACGGGAACCGCTGGAAAACAAAATACAGGAATTTGGCGTATTCCTAAATAAAGAACCCCTTATCCACTACCACTCATGAAACAGAACATCACACATATTACCCTTTTGGTAAACGATTACGACGAAACAATTGCTTTTTATACGGAAAAACTTCAATTTTCGGTATTGGAAAATATTCACGGCGACGATGGCAGACGTTGGGTAACGCTTGCGTCAAAGGGATATTCCGGTAGCGCATTTGCGTTGATCAAAGCGACAACACCGGAACAACAGGAACGCGTCGGAAATCAGACCGGAGGTACGGTTTCTTTTTTTCTAAATACCGACAACATCGAACGCGATCTATCCCATTTCCGACAACATAATGTTTCCATCGTTCGGGACATTGTTAACGAACCCTGGGGAAAAGTGGCCATTTTCACCGATCTTTATGGGAACCTTTGGGATTTAATCGAAACGCCATGAAGTCGACCAATTATCAAAATACGTTTATTGCGGTGGCAGAAGATTGTCCGGTTTCGCAAGCGGCCATTCCGCCTTTACGCGGTAGTGAAAAATCGGCTGTAAATTTACAGTTTGAAACACTTCGCGACAATCCGTATCGCTATACTTCCGATGATATTTTATTTGCGGTTTATGCGCTGAAAAATCATATTCCAAAATCCAATTACGATTCGGAACGGGAACTATTTTTCGCTAAAAGTCAGGCGTGTTTGCGCTGTTCTCCCTTATCCAAACGCTATGGCTGGGGAACACATCACAATGCCGAAGGTAAAGTCGCACTTTACGGTATCGATTCCGACGACTATAAAAAACTGGCTCAAGATTCCGCACTAACACAGGTTAAGGCGATGCGTTCCAAACGGAAATAATATTCCTTTTTAGTATATAACCGGCAACTGCCGGTTTTTTTTATCACTTAACCCCAATCTTCTTTTAACAATTTTTATCACAAAAATTTTGTTTTTTAAATATCACACTCATTTTACAACAATCATTTAATTAATTTTTTATATTTGATACAATATTTACCATTTCAAACCAAACAAACACTTTTTAATAGTGCATTTTGCACCTAAAAACTACTTTTATTTACAAGCCTCATAATTTTTCGCATTTGTTTTCCGGTTACAGCATTCGCAAATTCACCAATAGCATATTAACACCAAAAACAATAAATTATGAAAAAAAGCTTACTCCTACTGTCGGCATTACTCGCTTCGTTTGCAGCAATGGCGCAGGTTCCGGAAACCAGTAGTCCGGACGATCCTCCAAGTTACACCCAACCTCAGGAAAACCAGACGCCGGTGTATGAATTAAACCCGACGCAGTTAAGTCCTCAAATTCAGGAATACCTCCACGGCCGTGTGGAAGGTTTCTCGGCCTATCGTTTTGATTATGCCGCCTTAAACGATTACCTGATCAAAAATCCGTATGCGCTCGAATTTATTCTGAAATCCGATGCCGGTACGACCAAGTTTACCATGCAACGTCACGATATGCGCGCCCTCGATTATACCGAAGGAGTTACTTATGAAGGCGGTGAAAATCAGATCACCTTTCAGCGTACTGCCGAAACCGACCTCAACTATAATGTTCCAACGATAAAAGGGATTGCCGATAATAATCCGTCTATTCTGACACGTCTGGCAATTTTTAACGACAATCTTGTCGGTATAAAATGGAATACCGAAAGCAACGAAGTTTTGTATTATACCTCACTTCAGGATTTTATCAAATTAAACGGTGACGATTTTGTAACCGATGAAAATCCGTTATTGGTTTTTAACCTCGGAAATATCATCAGTACGCAAAACTCCCGTTGTACACAAATCAAGGAGTTGATTCAGGAACCACCTGTAGCCGAAAAAGGCTTTTTCTATCAATGTACGCCGCGATTCCTGACAATCGCTGCTGAAGGTGACAAACCCTGGTGTGATCAGAATGGAAGTAATTCAGCTTCCAATATCCTGAGTAATCTCTTTTTTGTAGAATGTGTTTACACGCATTATTTCAACATTTCTTTTATTGTAAAACACGTCAATCTTTTACCTAATAACGGTTCGTTATACAACACCAATGATGCGACCGACTTACTGTATAAATTCCGCGATAACTGGAATGCCAATCATACCAATAAAGACCGCGATCTGGCGTTGCTGTTTACCGGAAGGCGTCCGAACAGCGGAACGGTTGGTATCGCATTTACCAACTCACTTTGCACCAGCTATTCTGCCTATGGTGTAATTGGTAAAGATCCAACACGAATTCGTATTACCGCTCATGAAATAGGCCATATTTTTGGTTCGTTACACGACGACGAACACTACGGAACCTCATCCTGTAGTGGTAACGATATGCCAATCATGTGTATGTATACCTCAACTTATACACCGCTGTATTTTAGTCCGCATACCCGAGGTATTATTCTAAATTCCATTAATAGTCATGCGTATTGTCTGAACGATTATGCCAACGTGAATAATTCAAGTGAAATCGTAAAATCCTGGACCAATAACCGAAACCTGAAATGGGTGGCAACCTGGTATATGCAGGACGGTGATTATATGCTGACCGGAAACTTTGACGGAGAAAACAATGACGAAGAGATTTTCTTTGCCAATCCCGACAGAAATTGGGTTGGTATTATGGACTTCTCCTGCGATCAGGGAACCGACTGGTATCATCTTTGGGGGAATGGCGGAAACCGTACTTTCGGATGTTGGTATCGTAATTATGGCGATCGCTACTACTCGGGTGATTTTGACGGTGACGGAAAAGACGAAATCTTATCCCGTACCGATACCGGAAGTTGGGCACAAATTAAAGAATACCTCCCTTCGACCTGGTCGTGGAAAGAACGCTGGAGTAATAACGGCAGCAATACACCTATCGCCTATTGGTATATGGGGCCAAAAGATACATTCCTTGTGGGTGATTTCGATGGCGACGGAAAAGACGAATTACTTTGCGTAAATCCAAACGGATGGTCGCATCTGGTAAAATTCAATTCGTCTCCTGGCGGATGGTATTCACCGCAAACGATATGGAGTAACAACGGTTCCGGATGGATTGGCGGATTACAGATTTCCCAGATCCAACGGTATATGAAAGGAAAAATGCGTACCACTACCCGCGATGAGCTGTATGCTTTTGTGAGCAATTCATCCAGTAGTTTTTCGGCCATTATGCGTTTTACCGGTAGCGGATGGACTTTAACCGGCGGACAAGGATTGGGAACCAGTTTTACCACTACCAATGTCACTCCGGCACATTCCAGCTATAAAATGATGACCGGTAATCTGGATAACGACGGCTATAGCGAATACCTGGCCATTAGCAACAACTGGATTGCCAGTTATGACTACAGTAACGGCGGACCGGGAATGTCGTATAACTGGGGTAATGGTGGAAGTTCCTATTATAACGACTGGTATCTAAACCAACCTTCGCGTCAGTTTCTGGTAAAAGCAGCACCAACGGCTCCGGATCAGATTTTTAATATCCAATATATTAAGAGAAGTTCCGGATGGTGGTTCTGGTACAGAGAATGGTACGAAGCATCGCTGGCGTCTATGTATCGCGGCGAATTACCTAATCAGAATATGAAAGCAGCGGAACCGGAATTGGATTTCGAAAAACCATCGATTATTTCGGTAAATGACAATATGTTGATTTATCCGAATCCGACGAAAGATATTCTGAATATCGATTTTAACAACCTGGAAGTAAAACAGGCTAATGTTTCCCTTATCGATATTACCGGTAAAACCGTATTACAACAACCGTTAACCGGTCCGAATAATGTGCTGTCACTACAGGCACTTTCCGAAGGAGTGTATATCATCCGGATCGATTCGGAAAACCAACCGACAATCACGCATAAAATTGTGATTCAGAAAAAATAAAACACCGATCTATAAAAAAGCCCCCGCTAATGCGGGGGCTTTTTCATTACCAGATCTTAACTCTGTCTTCCGGTTTTACATATAATTTATCGCCCGGTTTAATACTAAATGCTTCGTAGAAAGCATCCACATTTTGCAACGGCACATATGCACGGTACATTCCCGGTGAGTGCGGGTCGGTTTTTACCTGATTTTTAATCGCCTCGTCTCTCATTTTCGAACGCCAGATTGTCGCCCATGAAATAAAGAAACGTTGTTCCGGTGTAAATCCGTCGATTAAGCCCGGATTTCCGTTTTTCTTAAGGAACAATTGTAGTCCGTCGTAAGCAGCATTAACACCACCAAGGTCACCAATGTTTTCTCCTAACGTAAATTTACCATCTACGAACGTTCCCGGTAGTGGCTCCAAAGCACTATATTGTGCGGCTAAAGCACCACCCAAACCGGTAAATTGTTTTAAATCCTCGTCTGTCCACCAGTTTACTAAGTTTCCATCGGCGTTGTAACGCGCTCCGGAATCATCAAATCCGTGTGAAATTTCGTGTCCGATAACTGCTCCGATTCCACCGTAGTTTACGGCTTCGTCTGCTTTATAATCGTAGAATGGCGGTTGTAAGATAGCAGCCGGGAATACAATTTCGTTATACGACGGGTTGAAATACGCATTTACCGTTTGCGGCGACATTCCCCAACGGGTTTTGTCTACCGGCTTTTTCAAATCGTCGATATTTTCCTGGAATCCCCAACGAGCTACGTTTTTCATGTTTTCGTAATACGCACCACCATTAGCAGGTCCTGTAATTACCAATTTGGAATAATCTTTCCATTTATCCGGATATCCGATTTTAACGGTCGATTTACGTAATTTTTGGATGGCGCCCTGTTTGGTTGCCGGTGTCATCCATGGTAAACGGTTGATACGGTTTTCGAAAGCCAGGAATACGTTTTCGATCATCGCTTTGGCTTTGGCTTTTGCCTCAGCCGGGAATTTTTCGGCTACATATAGTTTTCCTAAGGCTTCTCCTACTGTCCCGTTTACAACCTGTAACGCTCTTTCTTCTCTAGGACGTTGTTTGATTGCTCCTTGTAATGTTTTGCTGTAGAAATCCCAGTTTGCATTTTCGATATCGGTTGTCAATACACCTGTAGATTTATTGATCAATGTCCAGCGTAAATACGCTTTCCAACTGTCTACGTCATTTTGTTTAAAGATATCTTCCAAAGCCGTCATATAACGCGGTTGTGATACCACTAACGAATCCAGGTTTTGAACGCCTAATCCGTCAAAATAATTTTTCCAGTTTACCGATGGCGTCAATTTTTGTAAATCGGCTACACGCATCGGGTTGTATGTTTTTCGTCTGTCGCGACGTTCCACACGATCCAGTCTCGGTTTGGCCAAAGCTGTTTCCAAAGCCAATACTTTAGTAGCATCGGCTGAAGCCTGACTTGGTCCTTCGCCTAAAAACTGCAACATACGGGCTACGTGCGCTACATATTTTTCTCTTTTTTCTTTTGAATCGGCATCATCCGACACGTAATAATCACGATCCGGTAATCCAAGACTTCCCAAACCTACATATACTACGTTACGGTTACTGTTTTTAGCATCGGCACCTACTCCCATACCATAGAATCCCATACCACCTTCCGATTCCATTTCCAGTAAAAGCGCATTCAGATCCTGTACGTTTTTAACCGCATTAATTTTAGCCAGGGCCGGTTTAATCGGATCGATACCTCTTTTATTTCGGGCAATAGTATCCATAAATGTTTTATACACATTTACCGCTTTGGCCTGATCGGAGTTTGGATCCAGATTTTTGTCGGCTGCTGCTTTTTTTAAGATCGCTAAGGCATCTTTATCGGTATTCTGACGTAGTTCGTCAAAACTTCCCCAACGGGTTTTATCACTTGGGATTTCGGTTTTGTCAAACCAGGTTCCGTTTACATAACGGAAGAAGTCGTCACCCGGTTTAACCGATTTGTCCATATAGCTCAAATTGATGCCCGGATGCGTTGTCTGCTTGTCGGCCGATGCGGTAGTCTGTCCTGATTTACAGGAAAACAAAACCAGCGTAGCGGTTGCGCCAAGCAATACGCCTTTATTCATTTTTATCTCCATATTGTTAATTTTGGTTGCTATTTGTGTTTAGGATAACAAAAATAAGAATTCATAGCCGAATCGCTTTTTTTATTTGTTAAAATTAAACCTGCTGTGATTTAGGTAATATTTAACCCCCTAATAGCGAACTTCTTTATACTTTTGCAAAAAATTATATCATGCTTCGCTTTTTCAAAAAATACCGACTGTTTTTTATCGTTCTTTTTGTTCTTTCAGCTATTATCATTACGCTTTTTTACAACGCACTGACGCCTAAAAAACACTTGCCTATCTATACACCATCTATGGTTAATCCGGAATTGGTGGACACCACGATACAACACGTAGCCAATAAACATACTATTGCCGATTTTGCTTTTGTAAATCAAAACGGGAAAACGATTACCCAAAAGGATTACGAAGGGAAAATTTATGTGGCCGATTTCTTTTTTACCACTTGTCCGACTATCTGCCCGATTATGACCACCAATATGGTATGGCTACAGGATAAAATCAAAAACAATCCTAAGGTAATGTTGTTATCGCATTCGGTAACACCCGATATCGATAGTGTACCGGTGTTAAAAAAATATGCGTTGGAAAAAGGCGTGATCGACAGTAAATGGAATCTGGTTACCGGAGATAAAAAAGACATTTATTATATCGCCCGTAAATCGTATCTGGCTGTTAAAACCGGAAAACCGGAAGAACTTTACGATATGGTACATACCGAAAATTTTGTGTTGGTCGACAGTAAACGCCGTGTCCGCGGTTTCTACGACGGAACAAAAATGGAGGATGTGCAACGCTTATTGGAAGACATCAACTGGTTGTCGGCTCAGGAAAAATAAATACTTCCCATGGATCATAAAAAAATGTGAAAGTCGGTTTTAATATGGACTATCCGTTTTAAATGTTTATTTTTGTAGTTCTATTTTAATTCAATCTAAATAAGGTGAAAATTACGTTAGCACAAATAAAAAAAGGACAGAAAGCTTTGATTAACGACTTTAATGTTGACGTTATCCCTCTTAAATTACTCGAAATGGGATGCCTTCCCGGCAATACCGTAGAGTTATTACAAGTGGCTCCACTGGGCGATCCGTTATATATCAATGTTAACGATAGCCATGTAGCAATTCGCCTTGAAACCGCCAGACAAATTGAGGTTGAGATTATAAAGGAATAAGTTCATGAGTACAAGCACGTTAAAAGTAGCCTTAATAGGTAATCCGAATACCGGAAAAACATCCGTTTTTAATCAGCTAACCGGTTTAAACCAAAAAGTAGGAAACTACCCGGGTATCACGGTCGACAAAAAACAAGGGGTTTCCAAATTATCCCCTTCCGTTAAAGCGACCATTCTTGACCTTCCGGGAACCTATAGTTTAAACGCCAGCTCTCTCGACGAAAATGTCGTGATCGAGTTGCTGATGAATAAAAACGATAAGGATTTTCCTGATGTTGCCGTGGTGGTTACCGAAGTGGAAAACTTAAAACGAAACCTGCTGCTTTTTACTCAGATAAAAGATCTGGAAATCCCTACTATTTTGGTGATCAATATGTCTGACCGTATGGAACAGAAAGGGATCACACTGGATATTCCGTATTTGGAAAAGGAATTAAAAACCAAAATTGCTTTGGTAAGTTCCCGTAAAAAAACGGGAATCGATAATCTGAAGAACCTGATCATCAATTATAAAGAGCTCTCTACCGAGCCTTGTTTAAATGCTTCCGGAATTGATCCGGACTATTTTAACAATCTGCGTCATGCTTTCCCGAATCAGCTGTTATATAAATTATGGCTGGTGATTACACAGGATGTAAATTTTGGAAACCTGCACCGCAATGAAGTTTCGATTCAATCCTTTGTAAAATCGGATGCAGAATTAAAACGATTACAACAAAAAGAAACCATAAAACGTTACCAGTTTATCAACGATGTCCTTAAAGTTGGCTACACTGTAAACCGTGAAGAAGCAAAAGACATCCGCGCCCGACTGGATCGTGTTTTAACGCATAAATTTTTCGGCTATATCATCTTTTTCGGTATCCTCCTGTTAATCTTCCAGTCTATTTTTAGCTGGTCGAGTATTCCGATGGATTTTATCGATGAAAGTTTTGCATCACTAAGCGCTTATGCTGCCGAAAACCTACCTCCCGGATTATTGACCGATCTGATTTCGGAAGGGATTATTCCCGGACTGGGCGGTATCATTATTTTTATTCCGCAAATTGCCTTTCTGTTCCTGTTTATTTCTATTTTGGAAGAAAGCGGTTATATGAGTCGTGTGGTTTTCCTGATGGACAAAATCATGCGTCGCTTTGGACTGAGTGGTAAAAGTGTGGTGCCTTTAATTTCCGGAACGGCCTGTGCAATCCCGGCGATTATGGCGGCTCGTAATATCGAAAGTTGGAAAGAAAGATTGATCACTATATTGGTAACACCGTTTACAACTTGTTCGGCACGTTTACCGGTATATGCGATTTTAATTTCATTAATCATCCCGGAAAAACGAATATTAGGTATCTTTAATTTACAAGGATTAACGTTAATGACCTTATATCTGTTAGGTTTCGGAATGGCGATTTTATCGGCTTATATTCTGAACAAAATCCTGAAAGTAAAAGGAAAATCCTATTTTGTGATTGAAATGCCGGGTTACAAAGTGCCGTTATTTAAAAACGTAGCCCTAAATGTGATCGAAAAAACCAAAGCCTTTGTTTTTGGAGCCGGTAAAATTATTCTGTCACTGTCTGTTATTTTGTGGTTCCTGGGTTCGCATGGGCCAGGTGGTAATTTTAAAAATGCCGAACAAATTATCGAACAGGAATTAGCTCAAAATAAAATTAGCGGTGAAAAAGACGATTTGGTTGCTTCGTATAAATTAGAAAATTCCTATATCGGGATAATCGGAAAATCGATCGAACCGGTGATCCGCCCGTTGGGATATGACTGGAAAATCGGTATCGCTGTGGTGACGTCCTTTGCCGCCCGTGAAGTTTTTGTAGGAACTTTGGCGACGATTTACAGTGTAGGAAGTCATTCCGAAGAAGAAACCACGATTAAAAACCGAATGAATGCCGAAATTAATCCGGCAACCGGCGGAAAAGTTTTCAATTTTGCCACTGGTGTTTCCCTATTGCTGTTCTACGCTTTTGCGATGCAGTGTATTTCCACACTGGCTATCACTAAAAAAGAGACCAATTCGTGGAAATGGCCAATGATTCAATTGGTGTTTATGAGTGGATTTGCGTATGTCGTTTCGCTCGTTGCGTATCAAATTTTGCAATAATCATGATCGATTTTCAACAAATAGCAGTATATGTAATTCTGGCCGCAGCCGTACTTTTCTTTATCCGGAAATACTTCTGGAAAAAGAAAAAGAAAAATTGCGGTGGCCCGGATTGCGGTTGCAGTTAATGGTCTTTAACGACTAAAAGCGGAATAGTGATTTTGTGCCGTACCGCGTCGACCGTAGTACCAAACAGCAGGTCTTTAAACCAGTTGTGCCCGTGTGCGCCCAAAACCAATATATCGAAATCGTTTTCATTGACCACTTTGGCAATACTTTTTTTCGGACTTCCGAAATCCAATATACTACTCACCTGATAACCACGCGCTTCCAATGCTTTCTGATATTCTTCCAGATAGTAATGATCACTGGTTGTTTCATAGTCGTGGGTTTCATTTCCGTGTACCATTGCACCTACCGTTTCCACAACGTGGATAATCGTATAATGCGCCGTTTTTCCACCCAATTGTAACGCACTCGCAATACTTTTCTGATCTGTTTTTGAAAAATCCAGTGCAATGGCTATTTTGGAATATACAATCGGTTCGTTGGATTCTTTGATTACGATTTCGGCAATATGCGGTACCAGTTTCGGCAAGGTTCTGTTTTTTTCTACAAATGGTTTTACAATAATATAGAGTAACAAAATAGACGCCATAATAGCAACCGGCACAACAAATAGCCAAATATATACCGGATGTTCCGATGTGACAATCCAGTTTTTAATTTCATCGTAAACCAGTTTTGCGTTTAGCGTTACAATGATCAGTGCGATAAGCCAGGATGCTATTTTGGTCCATTTTCCAATGGCAAATCCCTGCATTTTTGTGTTATCACTAACAAAATGAATTAACGGTATGATCGCAAATCCCAACTGCAAACTTAAAATCACCTGACTTAATAACAGTAATTTTCCGGTGGCGGCTTCCCCAAAATAAATAATCGCCACCAACGCCGGAACTATCGCAATCAGACGGGTAATGATACGACGCACCCACGGCTGAATCCGTAAATTCAGATAGCCTTCCATTACAATTTGTCCGGCCAATGTCCCGGTTATCGTAGAACTCTGTCCGGCAGCAATCAATGCCACAGCAAATAAGATCGAAGCCCAATGCGTTCCCAATAAGGGTTCCAGTAATCGGTGCGCATCCTGAATTTCGGCCACTTCGTGCATGCCGTTTTTATAAAAAGCGGCCGCGGCCAGAATTAAAATCGCCGCATTGACAAAAAAAGCCATATTTAACGCCAGAAACGAATCGAGAAAATTATACCGGATCGCCTGTTTGATTCCTTTTTTGCTGCGATCGTATTTCCGCGTCTGAACCAATGACGAATGCAGGTAAAGATTGTGCGGCATGACCGTGGCTCCAATAATTCCGATGGCGATATATAAAGCCGTGCTATCAGGTATAGAAGGAATAAGCCCACGGGCAATTTCGGTTACATCCGGTTTTGCCAGAAACATTTCGATCAGAAATGACAAACCGATAATAGCAATCAATGCGATAATAAAGGCTTCCATTTTTCGGATTCCTTTATTGAGTAAAAACAACAGTAAAAAAGTATCCAACATCGTAATACTAACCCCCCAAAGCAACGGAATATCGAATAATAATTGTAATCCGATGGCCATTCCGAGCACTTCGGCCAGATCGCAGGCCGCAATAGCGATCTCTGCCAAAATATACAAGACCATATTTACCGGACGGGAATACGTATCGCGCGAAGCCTGAGCCAAATCCCGCTGGCGGACAATTCCCAACCGGGCACTAAGACTTTGTAACAGCAGTGCCATAATATTGGACATCAATAGTACCCAAATCAGTTTATAGCCAAACTGACTTCCTCCGGCTATATCGGTTGCCCAGTTTCCCGGATCCATATAACCGACACTCACCATATAGGCCGGGCCAAAAAAGGCCAGGATTTTTTTCCATACCGACGTATTTTGTACTATGGCGACCGATTCGTGTACTTCTTCCAGTGAATTTGTTGTTTTTCGCGTCATAATCAGGTGGCTAATTTCACAAAGAGATTATTCGCGATCTTATTCGATATAATCATTTCTTTTCCGTCTACAATAATCGTTAGCGACATATCAAAGGTTTCCTTACCGGTGATCTCTATTTTCGATCCCAATGCGATTTGCTGTTTGTCAAGATATTGTAAAAAACTGGAGGAAGAGTCTTTTACACCCACACATATCCCTTTTTGTCCTGTTTCCAGGTCGGATAACAATTGTTTGTCTATCTTTTTAATCTCTCCTTTTGCATTTGGAATCGGATCTCCATGCGGATCTTCTGTCGGAAAGCCTAAAAAAGCATCCAGTTTATTGATCAGTTTTTCCGATTTGATATGCTCCAGTTCTTCGGCCACATCGTGTACCTCATCCCAGGTAAAATCGAGTTTTTCAACCAGAAACACCTCCCATAGACGATGCTTTCGTACAATCATCTTTGCCGCCAGCAAACCTTTTTCCGTTAAGGTTACTCCCTGGTATTTTTGGTACAGGATAAGGTCTTTTTCGGCCAGCTTTTTAACCATATCGGTAACCGACGAGGCTTTACTTTCGATCATCCCGGCAATGGCGTTCGTATTGACACCTCTTGGCGAAACAACCGACAGGTGATAGATGACTTTTAAATAGTTCTCTTCTGAATGCGTCATGAGTAAATTTTATGTTTTCAAAAATACAAATTTTTTTGATTCAAAAAATATTTTTAGATTTGCCTAAATTTTAATTTCGTTTTAATCTAAAATAATATTGTGAAAAATCTAATCTTACTCTTTTTTACCTGCCTTTTAAGTGGTTACTCCGTTTCGGCTCAGACTACGATAAAGGGGAAAGTCACTTCCGATGGCGTTCCGCTACACTATGCCAATGTACTTATCTCCAAAACGCAAGTCGGTGCTTCAACCGATGCTAACGGACTTTTTACAATTGAAAACGTTTCGGACGGAACCTACGAAATTCAGGTAAGCTTTACCGGTTTCCGATCTCAGAAAAAAAATATAACAATTAGTAATGCGTCCCCAGCAATGATCAACTTCGATCTAAAGGAAAATCAATCATTGGATGAAGTCGTAGTTACCGGTACACTGAAAGCGGTGAACAGACTCGAAAGCCCTGTTCCCGTTGAAGTGTACAAGCCTACTTTTTTTAAAAAGAATCCTACTTCCAATATTTTTGAAGCTTTACAAAATGTAAATGGTGTTCGTCCGCAGTTAAACTGTAACGTTTGCAATACCGGCGATATCCATATTAACGGTTTGGAAGGTCCGTATACTTTGGTTTTGATCGACGGTATGCCGATCGTAAGTGGTTTGTCGACCGTATATGGTTTGTCGGGTATTCCAAATTCATTACTGGAACGTGTCGAAGTGGTTAAAGGACCCGCGTCTTCTTTGTATGGTAGTGAAGCCGTAGGCGGACTGATCAATATTATCACTAAAAGTCCGAAAAATGCGCCGGTGTTTTCGGCCGATGCTTTCGGAACCAGTTGGGGCGAATTAAATACCGATTTGGGTTTTAAATCCAATATCGGAAAATCGGTTTCCTTTTTAACCGGTGTCAATTATTTTAATTACAGTAATCCTATCGATAAAAACAACGATAATTTCACCGATGTCACGCTACAGGATCGGGTTTCGGTTTTTCAGAAATGGAATTTTAACCGAAAAAGCAACAAGCTGTTTTCAATTGCCGGGCGTTATTTTTACGAAGACCGTTGGGGCGGTGAGATGCAATGGGAAAAGAAATATCGCGGTGGCGACGAAGTTTACGGGGAAAGTATTTACACCAAACGCTGGGAGTTGATCGGAGCCTATGAACTTCCGGTTAGCGAAAAAATGCTGCTTTCGTTTTCCTATACCGATCACGATCAGAATTCTGTTTATGGCGACTCTCCTTTTATGGCCGTTCAACGCATTGGTTTCGGACAACTTACATGGGATAAAAAGATTAAAAATCACGATTTGTTGTTCGGTACGGCGATCCGTTATCAATTGTATAACGATAATACGCCGGCTACCACTACAGCCGATGAAACCTGGATTCCGAGTGTTTTTGTACAGGATGAAATTTCTTTTGCCAAAAAACACAGTATATTATTAGGTGCGCGATACGATTATAACAGCAACCACGGTTCTATTTTCACGCCTCGTTTTGCCTATAAATGGAAGGTAAACGACAACAATATTATTCGTTTAAATGCCGGAACCGGTTTCCGTATTGTCAATCTGTTTACCGAAGAACACGCCGCACTAACCGGTTCGCGCGATGTAATTGTAGAAGGCGATTTAAAACCCGAACGTTCGTATAACGTCAACCTGAATTATCTAAAAAAATTCTACAGTGAAAACGGGAATTTTATCGGACTTGAAACAAGCGCGTGGTATACCTATTTTACCAATTCCATTATTCCGGATTACGATACTAATCCAAATCAGATTATCTATAAAAACCTGGACGGACATGCGATCACCAAAGGAATCAGTGCCAATATTGATATGGTGTTTAACAATGGTTTAAAAGTTATTCTTGGTGCGACCTATATGGATGTGAATAAAACCGAAAACGGCGTAACCACCCGACAGATGCTAACGGAACGTTTTTCCGGAACCTGGGCTATTTCGTATAAAATTCCGAAACTGCATCTGGACATCGATTATACCGGAAATCTTTACGGACCGATGCGTTTACCGTTGTTGGGCCCGTTGGATCCAAGAAAAGAATATTCGCCGGTGTGGAGTATTCAAAACATACAACTGACCTACACCAAACTAAAAAATTTCGAAATTTACGGCGGTGTTAAAAATTTACTGAACTGGACTCCGAATAAAGGCAATCCGTTTATTATTGCCCGCGCCAACGATCCTTTTGATCAGAATGTTCAACATGATACCAATGGAAATGTAATTGCAACACCGGATAATCCGTATGCGCTAACCTTTGATCCGAGTTATGTTTACGGACCCAATCAGGGCATTCGCGGTTTCCTTGGATTGCGTTATACTTTAAAATAATGAAAAAAACAGTTTGGTTTTTGTTCGTTTTCTTTTGGGTGATTCCTTCCGGATTTGCCCAATTGAAAACGTTTTCCTTCGAAGAAGCCGAAAAACAATCCAAAGAAAATCCAAAACCGTATTTTGTTTTTATTCATACTTCCTGGTGTAAGTATTGCAAGATGATGCAGAAAACGACATTCAAAAATCCGGAAGTCATTTCGCTTTTAAATGATCATTTCTATTTTATCGCATTTGATGCGGAAAGTAAAAATCCGGTACGCTTCCGGGAACATACTTTTTATTTTCGTCCAACCGGAACCAATACCGGCTACCATGAAATAGCCGAACAACTGGGAACTATAGACGGACAACTTTCATTTCCGGTTATGACGATTCTTAATCCTCAAACTGAAATTTTGTTTCAGTACAACCAGTTTATAAAAGCCAAACAACTGGTCGGTATTTTACAACAAATCCATCAAAAGGAGGTCACCGGACAATAACAAATCTTTATGAATCGGATGATTTCCAGATATGATAAAACTTTGTAACTTTGTACACTAAACATCATAAAAAGAATTGTTATGTACCCAGAAGAAATGGTAAAACCAATGCGCGCTGAATTATCAGACGTTGGTTTTCAGGAATTATATAGTGCCCAGGATGTAGAAAACGCCCTTTCAAAAGAAGGAACTACTTTGGTGGTGGTAAATTCAGTTTGCGGTTGTGCGGCTCGAAATGCACGTCCGGGAGCTCGAATGAGCCTTGATAACGGTAAGAAACCAGATCAGTTGATCACTGTTTTTGCAGGTGTGGATAAAGATGCGGTTGATGCAGCCCGTCAGCACATGTTCCCATTCCCTCCTTCATCGCCAAGTATGGCTTTGTTTAAAAACGGAGAATTGGTTCATATGTTGGAGCGTCACCACATTGAAGGTCGCCCGGCAGAGATGATTGCCGAAAATTTAAAAGACGCTTATAACGAATACTGTTAATTTTGTTATATAAAATAATAGAAACCACGTTAAAGCGTGGTTTTTTTATTTATTGATTATTTATCTTTGCGCGAAATAGCCACAATGATGCAAAAAATAATTTCTTATCCGTTATCCGTCATTTACTATCTGTGTTTCGGATTATGTCTGGTGATTTTTCATCCGATCCAATGGATCTGCCTGAATGTTTTTGGCTATCAGGCACATAAGAAAAGCGTGGATTACCTGAATTTTCTGTTAACCAAGTGTACCAATCTGCTTGGAACCACGTATACCTTCGAACACCGCGAACGCATTCCGAAAAATGTTCCGGTAATTTTTGTCGCCAATCACCAAAGTATGTATGACATCATCGGTATTATCTGGTACCTGCGTCGTTCGCATCCTAAATTTGTGAGTAAAAAAGAATTAGGCCGCGGAATTCCTAGCGTTTCATACAATTTAAGACACGGTGGTTCCGTTCTTATTGACAGGAAAGATCCGAAGCAAGCGTTGCCAACCATTAAAGGTCTGGCAGAATATATTGAACAACATCACCGTTCGGCAGTAATTTTCCCGGAAGGAACCCGAAGCAAAACCGGCGCTCCTAAAAAATTCTCCGAAAACGGTTTAAAAATTTTATGCAAATATGCCCCATCGGCCTATATCGTTCCGATATCGATCAATAATTCCTGGAAAATGGCCCGTTTTGGACTTTTCCCGGTTGGATTGGGCAACCCTTTAAAATTCACTATTCACGAACCCTTTGCAGTAAAAGACTATTCCTTCGCGGAAATCATGGAAAAGACCGAAAATGCAGTGGTTCAGGGAATAAAATACTAAGATTATGTCAATAAAAAATGTACGTCTGGAAGTGATGCAGTTTCTGGAAAAGAACATCGACAGTTTTGTCGAGCAATATCTGTTGCCAATAGAAAAAATATGGCAGCCAACAGATTTATTGCCGAATTCCGAAAAAGAATCCTTTCTTGATGAAGTAACCGAATTACGCGAAATCGCAAAAGAATTACCGTATGATTTCTGGGTGGTTCTTGTAGGCGATACCATTACCGAAGAAGCCCTTCCCACTTACGAATCCTGGTTAATGGACGTGGAAGGTGTTTCCCAACACCCGGACAACGGATGGTCCAAATGGATCCGCCAATGGACTGGTGAAGAAAACCGACACGGTGATTTGCTAAACAAATATTTATACCTTTCCGGACGTGTTAACATGCGCGAAGTAGAAATCACCACACAACATTTGATCAGTGATGGTTTTGATCCGGGAACCGACCGTGATCCGTATAAAAACTTTGTATTTACAAGCTTCCAGGAGTTAGCAACGTATGTATCGCACAACCGAGTGGCACAAATTGCTAAAAAGTTTGGCGATCATAAACTTTCTAAAATCTGTAAAATGATTGCCGGAGACGAAATGCGTCACCATCATGCCTACAGCGAGTTTGTAAACCGTATCTTTAAAGTGGATCCAAGTGAAATGATGATGGCTTTCCATTATATGATGAAGCAAAAAATCACCATGCCGGCACATCTGATCCGCGAATCCGGAGAACGAATCGGTACCGCTTTCGAACAATTCTCCGAATCGGCACAACGTATAGGAGTGTACACTTCTATGGATTATATCGATATTCTTCAGAAACTAATTCAGAAATGGGAAATTGACAAAGTTTCCGGTTTGAACGATGAAGCTGAAAAAGCCCGTGACTATTTAATGAAATTACCAGCCCGAATGACACGTATCGCCGAAAGGATGGTCGTTTCTCAGGAACCTCATGTTTTTAAATGGGTACAACCGGCTATTATAAAATAATGTAACGTATCAAAAATCCTTTCGCAACCGGAAGGATTTTTAAATTATACCAATGATGAGTTTAATTGACAACACTATCCTTTTTGTAAAAAAACAACTTGAAAATGCCGAAGGCGGACACGACTGGTTCCATATCGAACGGGTTTACAAAAACGCCCTGTTAATCGCTCAGGGGGAAGACTGCGATCTTACCGTGGTAAAACTAGGCGCACTACTTCATGATGTGGCCGACAGTAAGTTTCACAATGGAGACGAAACAGTTGGTCCAAAAATGGCCCGTACTTTTCTGGAAAGTGAAAACGCACCGGAAGAAACCATACAGCATGTGATCAACATTATTGAAAACATTTCTTTTAAAGGCGGAAATTTCGATCGCAAGTTCCATTCGAAAGAACTGGATATTGTCCAGGACGCCGACCGACTGGATGCCATAGGTGCCATTGGAATTGCCCGTGCGTTTAATTACGGTGGTTTTAAAAACAGAACCTTACACAATCCGAATATCCCGGTAAACCTCAACATGTCGAAAGAGGAATACAAAAAAACGGAAGCACCGACGATCAATCATTTTTACGAAAAATTATTGTTGCTAAAAGATCGTATGAATACCGAAACGGGTAAAAAAATCGCACTGGAACGCCATCATTATATGGAAGGTTTCCTGGCGCAGTTTTATGCCGAATGGGACGGAGAGAAATAAAATTCCCCTTCTCTTTTTTAATTCTATCGACACAAACCATATTACAATAAGCACCGGGAAACTGGTGCTTTTTCAATAATAAACCGTATTTTAGTGGTAAATCATCCCGTTATGAGTTCGAAAATTGTCAAAGAATTACCCAAATTAGTTGATGCCCAAATCATCAGTCCGGAAACGGCAAAGGCTATCGAGCACTACTACCGCAATAGTCCGGATACAAAATCGAACAGCCTGTTAACCATTTTTGGTGTATTGGGTGCCATTCTGATTGGCTTGGGAATCATTCTGATTTTTGCACATAACTGGGACGATTTTCCCAAAACCGCTAAAGTTATTCTGGCTTTTCTCCCGCTTGTAATTTGTCAGTTTTTTATTGGTTATACCCTCGTAAAACAAAAAAGTACCGTCTGGAAAGAAGTCACCGGAACCTTTTTATTTTTTGCCATTGGCGCTACAATAGCCCTGATTAGTCAGATTTACAATATCCCGGGAAACCTGGGAAGTTTCCTGCTTACCTGGATATTGCTATCTGTTCCGGTTCTCTATATTTTAAATTCGAATAGCCTGGCTTTATTACATCTGATTTTTGCTACATATTATGGTGTGGAAGCCGGTTATGGCAAATCCGATTACCCTTGGTTATACCTGTTTCTTATCGTATTGTTTTTACCGCATTATTACCAGCTTTGCAAACAACATCCGAAAGGAAATATCACATCCGTTTTCCATTGGTTGCTACCGTTTAGCATTACCATTATGCTCGGCGCCTTTTTTAGCGGAACCTCGCGTTTGGGCTTTCTGATTTACATTTCCTTGTTCGGATTATTTTTCAATATCGGTAAGCTTTCTTTTTTTGAAGAACAGCGTTTTATCAAAAATGGCTACCTTATTTTAGGCGTCCTCGGAACCAGTATTTTATCCATTATTTTGAGTTCAAAATGGTTTTGGCTGGAATTTTACCGATCCAATCATTCCAATACCAGCGATCTGGTACTCCTTTTATCGTTACAGCTTACTACTCTTATTCTGATAGTCCGTTATTTTCAAAAAAATAAAAAAGATATCCGGCAAGTCAACGGTTTTCAGGTCTTATTTCTGGTTTTTAACCTGATCTTTTTATTGGGCATGACCAATAACCTTATCGGAATGATTCTAACCAACATTGTGGTTTTACTAATGGGAGCTTTACTGATTAAAAACGGTTCCCAACAATCCGATTTCACCATACTCAATTATGGATTGGTGGTAATTGCCGTACTGATCATCTGCCGTTTTTTCGATACCAATATTTCTTTTGTCATCCGGGGTTTACTCTTTATTGCTGTCGGTGTCGGATTTTTCTATGCGAATTATATCCTATTACAGAAAACAAAAAATAACAGGTCATGAAAACAAAACAGCTTTTACTTCTTTTTGGGATCGTTGCCCTGATTCAGCTCGCCATTCCTGCTTCTATGATCTGGGATAACCAGCAAACTATCGAAAAAGGTACGGCCTATAAATTTAAAACCGCTCCGGTTGATCCGAACAATCCGTTTGTTGGAAAATATATCGCCTTACAATATACATTGGAATCCTTTCCATCCAAAGATTCGACCTGGGAAAGCGGTGATCCGGTTTATATTTACCTCACCAAAGACCCGAATGGTTTTGCCGCTATTAAAAAAGCCGTTAAATCCAAAGATAAAAACAGTACCGACGATTTTGTTGTCGCCAAAGTGAATTATGCCTTTGATGGAAACGTTCACTTTTTGTTTCCGTTTAACACCTATTATATGGAAGAAAGCAAGGCCTACGACGCCGAAGTAGCCTATCGGGAACAAGTTCGCGATACCATTTCCTACCCTACTTATGCCCTTGTACATGTAAAAGACGGCAATGCGGTATTATCTGATGTGATCATTAAAAACATACCGATAAAAGAGTATGTCCGTAAAAAATAAAAGCCCTTATCAATTCTGACAAGGGCTTCTTTTATCTTTATTCTTTTCTCTTTTTCTCTAATTATTTCCCTGGGAAAGCAGCCTTTCTTTTTTCCAGGAAAGCCGTTGTTCCTTCTCTAAAATCTTCGGTTCCAAAACATTCTCCGAATGCACGGATTTCCGTATGATAGCCATTTACGCCTTCTTCAAATCCGGCGTTTACCGACTGAATTGCTTTTCCGATCGCCACACTTGAATTTTTAGTAATCTTACCGGCAATATTTTTAGCCAGCTCCAGTAATTCTGCTTGTGGTACCACGTGGTTCACCAATCCGTAGCTTAATGCTGTTGGTGCATCGATCATTCCGGCCGTCATAATCATTTCCATGGCACGTCCTTTTCCGATTAATTGCGGCAAACGTTGTGTTCCGCCATAACCCGGGATTACACCTAAAGATACTTCCGGAAGTCCCATTTTGGCATTGTCGGAAGCAATACGAAAATGAGCCGACATCGCCAGTTCCAATCCGCCGCCTAAAGCAAATCCGTTTACTGCTGCAATAACCGGAGTTTCAAGATTCTGAACAAAATCGAAAAGCATTTCCTGTCCTTGTGCAGCCAGTCTTCCGCCTTCTTTAATTGAAAAATTAGCAAATTCCGAAATATCCGCTCCGGCAACAAATGCCTTGTCACCACTACCGGTAATGATGATTACTTTTACCGATCGATCTTCATTTTCTGATTTAAAAGCTTTGTGTAATTCTTCTATTGTCGCCTTATTAAGAGCGTTTAACTTTGTAGGACGGTTAATCGTGATTACCGCGATACCGTTTTCTCTTTCAATTAAAATGTTTTCGTAATTCATAATCTGATGTTTAGGTGTTTATGATTGGTAATGTTACCAAAAACTCGGTCCCTTTTCCATCTTCACTCTGGAAGGTAATGGTTCCGTGATAATTCTCAACGATATTCTTAATAATTCCCAATCCCAATCCCATACCACTGGTTTTGGTTGTGAATTTTGGTTCGAAAATACGATTTTTATGCGCCATACTGATGCCTATCCCATTGTCTTTAACAATAATTTTAGCATTGTCGTTCTCTTTGTAAACCTTTACTTCCACTTTTGGTGCCGGTTCGGTTTCCGGAATCGCCTGTATCGCATTCTTAACCAGATTCGTAATAATACGTATTAACTGTGTCCGGTCGATTTTTGTAATAATTTCTTCCTGCTCCGCTTCAAAATAAATATAGTATTCATTGAAAATTTCCAGTGCCAGTCGGACGACTTTTACCACATCGAGCGTTTCATTTTGCTGTGCCGGCATCGATGCAAAGTTCGAAAAAGCCGACGCTACCGAACTCATCGTATCGATTTGCTGGATTAAGGTTTTCGAATAGTCATCCACTTTTTGATTTACATTCGGGTCGTTCGGATCAAACTTACGTTGGAAACTCTGAACCGTAAGACGCATCGGTGTGAGTGGATTTTTAATTTCATGCGCCACCTGTTTGGCCATTTCACGCCAGGCTTGTTCCCGTTCGCTTTGCGCCAGTTTCTCGGCACTTTCTTCCAGTTTATCCACCATTCCGTTGTAGGCCGTAATCAGGGAAATAATCTCTTTACTACTGGAGGCTTCTATCGGTATTTTTTCGTTTTTCTTATTAAAACGGGTATCAAAAATCCGCTCACTAATCGCCTGTAACGATTTGGTAATATAGCTTGACAGGAAATACGCCAGCATAATGGAGGTGAGCAACATAAAAAAGTAAACCTGTCCAAAACGGATCAGGAAGTTTTTCACCTCATTTTCGTAGAAACTGGTTTCTTCCGGATACGGTAAATTAAGAATTCCGAGTGGTTTGAATTTGGTGTCTTTCAGGTAACTATAGGACGAGCGGTAGCGTTGTCCGTCTATCTGTCGCAAGTCGACAAAACGTTTGCTTGTTGACGATTGTATGATCTTTAAAATGATGGGCGATATGGGACGCGCCAGACTATCGATCGAAAAGTTTCCTTTGGACGAAATCAGCAGGTTTCCTTTCAGATCGTGAATATTGATTTCCAGTGCATGGATATTGGCCAGTTCCTGGATTTTGTCTTTAAAAATTAACGGCAGGTTTTCCGTAGTTAACGGATAGGTTGTTGTAGAAAGGATATAATTGATGTGCTGTGTAATCGCATCTTCTTTCCGTTCCAATCGGTCCTGATGGTAAATCCGGGCTTCTTTCCGGAACTGATAAATCGATACGGTAGCGATCAAAACCGACGCAATCAGCGTAAGACAAATCATCGAGAAAAAAATCCGGACTTGTAATGATAATTGCGTTATTTTGAAATCTTTGAACATTTATGACTGGTTTCTTTCCCGGATTCGTTTGTACAGCTTATACCCTAACATGAGCAGGATCGAAAATACAAAAATTCCGATTACGCCATAAATCCAATTCAGCGCATCTTTTAAAATAACCAAAAAAACTACCGCAAACAGGATAAGGGTTGCGCCTTCGTTCCACATTCTAAAAAAAGCCGACGTATGGCGAACTTCATTTCGTTGTAATTGCAGGAAAATCTGATGGCATTTTAAATGATAGAGATACAACAGGAACACAAATCCCAATTTTACATGCATCCACGGCATTTGTAACCAGGCATTACCCAAAGTGGTAAAAAACAACATCCAAAAGGCAAAAACACTTGCCAATATGGCCGAAGGCCAGGTAATAATATACCACAAACGGTAGGTCATCAGTTGATACTGTTTGATAAGTATCTCTTTTTCCGGCGACGGTTTATCTTTTGCCTCAGCATGATAAACAAATAACCGAACGATATAAAAAAGCCCCGCAAACCATGTGATTACAAAGATGAGATGCAGGGACTTTATATAATTATAATATTCTTCCATCTAAATGGCGTTAATTTTTAGACCAGTCTTTAATCCAGTTGCTCATCGTGTCAACCCAATTATCGTCGTCGTTTAAACACGGTATCGCCAAAAAGTTTTCGCCTCCGTGTTCTTTAAACTGATGGTTGGCTTCCATCGCAATTTCTTCCAGTGTCTCCAAACAATCGGCTACGAAAGCCGGCGTTACAACGGCCAGATTTTTAATGCCTTTTTCCGGCATTTTGTTGATCTCAATGTCGGTATACGGTTCCAACCATTTGTCTCCGGACAAACGCGACTGAAACGTCTGACTGTATTTTTCTTTCGGGATATTTAATAATTCCACCACTTGTCTTGTCGTTTCAAAACACTGGTGACGGTAACAGAATTCGTGTGCCGGTGAGGGTGTATTACAACAGCTTCCGTCAATTTTACAATGCGATTTGGTCACATCGGTTTTACGGATATGACGCTCCGGAATTCCGTGGTATGAAAACAATAACTGATCGTATTCAAAACCTTCCAGGTGCTTTTTAATCGAATCGGCCAGATTTTGGATATAATCCTTTTTATTGTAAAAAGCCGGTACGATGGTAAACTTCATTTGCGGGAAATGCTTTTGGCGTAATTCTTCGGCCAACACCAGAATGGTCGTTGTCGATGCCATCGCATGTTGCGGGTACAGCGGAAACAATAACACTTCTGTTACGCCTTTATCGGCCAATTCCTGTAAACCGCTCAAAATAGAAGGGTTTCCATAACGCATGGCCAATGCTACCGGAAGTTCTACTCTTTCCTGTACTTTTTTATGCGTACGTTTGGAAAGTACAATTAAAGGCGAACCTTCTTCCCACCATATTTTTTTATAGGCTTCCGAAGAACGCTCCGGGCGTTTTCTCAGGATAATCCCTCTTACCAATAAGGCACGCAGTAAAAAAGGTACATCGATTACATATTTATCCATTAAGAATTCATCCAGATACGGCTTTACATCTTTCGGTTCCGGACTTTCCGGCGAACCCAGGTTTACTAACAATACTCCTTTCATAAATCTTTTTTTCGCAAAATTATCGGCTTGCGAACTATTTCATGGTTTATATTAATCTCTTTTTTTAATACTCCTATAATTACTTTATATATTAGGAACTGATATTGATCGACATCAGGTATTTTTTAGGCGTCGTTCCGAATTTCTTTTTAAATGCCGAAATAAAATGACTCGCCGTACTATATCCTATTTTCAATCCGACTTCATTTACGTTATACGAACCGCTATCCAGCAATTTTCGGGCATATTCCATTTTATAGTCAAATAGAAAACTGTATACCGAATCGCCATAAATCTGTTTGAATCCCATTTTAAGCTTTTTCAGATTAAGTCCTACCTGATCCGCCAGTTCCTGTAAGCCGGGTGGCTCGGCCATATTGGCCAGTACAATGTCTTTGGCTTTCCGGATTTTTAATACATTCTCTTCGTCAATCAGAAACGGACATTGTTCGGCATCGGGATCTTCGCTTCGGTTAAAAAACAAACTCAGCAATTCGTATCCTTTACCTTTATAGTATAGCTTTTTAATGGACGGATTCAGGTTATAATTAAAAATCTGATTCAGTACAATCGCCATCGACGGACTGATATTTTCTTCCTTATAATATTTCTTATCCCGGTTTTCATCGCTAAGAAACGGAATATATTCGGCTTCGGACGAAAATAGCGCATGGAATTTCTGAATCGAAATCAATACCGATACCACCCACGAATGCGGTTCGATTGTTAAATGTAACGGTAACTCCTTTTGCGGGTTGTAGAGCAACAATGATTTCTCCTCAACCAGATCGAGTGCATAACTCCCCTGATTAAACAGAAACTTCGCTTTTCCCTTAAGTCCGAAATGAAACTGGATCAAACCCATGTTCACCGGACGTTCAAACTTTACAACATCATTCGTATCATTCTGAAAACGAATTAAAAAAAAGTCTTCTTCAATTTTTATGTCTTCCTGAGAACCCATAGCGGTATTTTTTCGTATATAAATAAAAACCCCCGGATTTTCTTTATTTAGAATAATTCCAAATAAAAATTACGTAAGGCATTGATTTCTCTACAAATTTAAAAGATTTTGAGCAGACAATCCTATTTTAGTTTAAAATATCTTGAAGCGATACAAAAAGACCTTTGAGCGTTATTTTTATAAATCAGATAGTAATACTTTTGTTTAACTTTAGATTAAAGTGAAAAAAATGGAGAACAATACGATATCGAAGCATCCAACTTTTTATGCCGTTGGATTGAGTTACAAGAAAGCGGATGCCGAGATGAGAGGGAAATTCAGCCTTGACAACCAGGCGAAAGACAACTTACTGATTCAAGCGAAAAACGATGGCCTTGATGCCATGATCGTTACCTCTACCTGTAACCGAACCGAAATTTACGGTTATGCACAACATCCTTTTCAGTTAATAAAATTACTTTGCGAAAACAGTCAGGGTACTATCGAAGATTTTCAGAAAGTAGCCTATGTCTATAAAAACAACGAGGCCATTAACCATATGTTTCGTGTGGGAACCGGATTGGACAGTCAGATTTTAGGCGATTTCGAAATTATCAGTCAGCTGAAAAATGCTTTTAACGAATCCAAAAATCATACGTTAGTCAACAATTTTCTTGAACGTTTGATCAACGCTGTAATCCAGTCCAGCAAACGCATCAAAAATGAAACCGAGATCAGTTCCGGTGCCACTTCCGTTTCGTTTGCCGCAGTACAATATATTATGAATAACGTTCCGGATATCAGTTCGAAAAACATTTTATTGTTCGGAACCGGAAAAATCGGACGTAATACCTGCGAAAATCTGGTTAAGCATACCAAAAATGATCATATTACACTGATCAACAGAACCAAAGACAAAGCGGAAAAAATTGCCGGTAAATTCAACCTGATCGTAAAAGATTATGCCGACCTACAATTGGAAATTCAAAAAGCCGATGTGCTTGTTGTTGCTACCGGAGCACAAAATCCAACAATCGACAAAGCCATCCTGAATCTGAAAAAACCATTGTTAATTCTGGATTTATCGGTTCCAAAAAATGTGGCTGACAATGTAAAAGAATTATCGGATGTAACATTGGTTCATATGGATCATCTTTCGCAAATGACCGATGAGACATTGGAAAACCGCAAAAAATACATTCCGGCAGCCGAGGCCATTATCGAAGAAATAAAAGAAGAATTCTTTAACTGGACCAAAGCCCGAAAATTTGCGCCAACCATTCATGCGTTAAAAGAAAAACTCAACACGATTAAAGAAAGTGAATTGAATTTTCAACGCAAAAAATTCGACAACTTCGACGAAGAGCAGGCTGAAATTATCAGTACCCGCATTATCCAAAAGATAACCACCCATTTTGCCAATCATCTGAAAGACAACAACACCATGGTCGACGAAAGTATCGAATGGATTGAAAAAATTTTCCAGATAGAAACTGCTAAAAATGAATAAAACAATACGTATTGGAACACGCGACAGTGAGCTGGCGTTATGGCAGGCACACACCGTGGCCAAAAAATTAAACGACTTAGGATATCCAACTGAAATTGTCGCCGTAAAATCTACAGGCGACATTATTTTGGATAAGCCTTTGTATGAATTGGGCATCACCGGTATTTTTACCAAAACACTCGACATCGCAATGATTAAAGGTGAAGTAGACATTGCCGTTCATTCGATGAAAGATGTTCCCACAGCACTTCCAACAGGAATTGTACAGGCAGCCGTTTTGGAACGCGCCAATACCGTTGACATTTTAGTCCATAAAGGAAACCTTGATTTTTTAAACGGCAATGGAATTATTGCCACCGGAAGCCTTCGCCGTAAAGCGCAATGGCTTCATAAATTTCCAACGCACGAAGTGGTCGATTTACGCGGCAACGTAAACACCCGTATGCAAAAATTACACGACAACAACTGGAACGGTGCTGTATTTGCCGCAGCCGGATTGGAACGTATCAATTTAAAACCCGATACCTATATCGATCTGGACTGGATGACACCTGCTCCCGCTCAAGGAGCGATGGTTGTTGTGGCCATGGAAAATGACCCTTTTTGTCGTGAGGCCGTAGCCAAGTTAAACCATAAAGAAACCGAAATCTGCACCCATATCGAACGCCAGTTTTTACGGGAACTGGAAGGTGGTTGTACCGCTCCTATCGGTGCTTTGGCAACCGTTTCCGAGAATACAATCACCTTTAAAGGGGTTTTATTTTCGCTGGATGGAACCGAAAAACACGAAATTGAAAAAGTGGTTTCCCTGGACGATTACCGCGAACTCGGTCAAAAAGCCGCTCGCGAAGTTTTGGATAATGGTGGAAGTGTCCTGATGGCGCTTATCAAAAAAACATTACAAAAATAATGCAGGAACCGATTCGTATCATCAGCACCAAAAAGCTTCTGTCCAACCAGAAGCAATACCTGCTGAATGCCGGTTTTTCGGTTATCGAATCGGATTTTATCAAAACGGAAGATTTGTCTTTTTCAATGCCAACGCTTCACGATTCTCTGCTGTTTACCAGTCAGAATGCCGTTCACAGTGTCCTGAAACAGGCCGATCGGACAACCTTACAACATAAAAACGTTTTTTGTGTTGGTATAAAAACCAAAGCCTTACTCGAAGCAAACGGTTTCAAGGTAATTGCCTGTACCGGATATGCTGCCGAGTTGGCCGATTATATTATACAACATTACCCACAAACGAGTTTTACCTTTTTTAATGGTAACTTACGTCGGGATACGCTACCGGAAGCCTTGCTACAAGCCGGGATACTTTTTAACGAAGTGACCGTATATGCGACCGTATTAACACCACATCCGATTAAAACCAAAGCCGCCGGCATCCTGTTTTTTAGTCCGTCGGGTGTTGAAAGTTATTTAAAAGAAAACACCATTACCTACGAAATGTGTTTTTGTATCGGAACAACAACCGCCGAAGCGTTGGAAAATACCACACAAAATAGTATTATTGCCAATCAGCCTACCATTGAAAACACGATAATTCAATGTCTTAATTACTTTAAATCCGTACAGCCATGAATTATCTTTTAGAAAATCAGGAAACGAACCGCCTACTATTCCGGAAACTGACTCCGTCGGATTTTGAAAACTGGCTACCTTATCATCACGATACCGAAGCCATCGAATTTTACAATGCCGGAAAAGCACCCGAAGAAGCCTGTAAAAAATGGTTTGAAGAGCAATTTTTACGATACGAACAGCAATCCGGAGGTTTACAGATTCTGGTGGATAAAAAAAGTAACGCAATTATCGGACAATGCGGACTGGAACCCGATGCGAACGATCCTCATAAAGTGGTACTTCGCTACGCAATCCTTCCGAAATTCCACGATAAAGGCTATGCGGAAGAAGCCCTGCAACATTGTATTAAAACGGCTTTTAGCACAATGAAAATCAAAGCACTATTCGCTTATGTTAGTCCGTCGGATCAGGAACGGGAAGACATTTTCAGTGAATTGGGTATGGAATGGGAAGACACCGACATTGTAAACCACACCATTGTCAATATATTTAAAATAAAGAAATAAGCAATCGGTTAGACGATTGTTCAAAACAACAGATTATGATACAGAACGATTTATTTTTAAGAGCTTTAAAAGGAGAAACCGTGGAAAGACCACCGGTATGGATGATGCGTCAGGCAGGTCGTTATTTACCGGAATTCCGGGCATTGCGCGACAAGTATGATTTTTTCACCCGTTGTAAAACTCCCGAGTTGGCTGCTGAAATAACCGTTCAGCCAATCCGTATTGTAAAACCGGATGCCGCGATCCTTTTTTCGGATATCCTTGTTGTTCCGCAAGCAATGGGAATTGATGTAGAACTAAAAGACAATTTAGGACCAATCATCCCAAATCCGATTCGTTCAGCTGCCGATGTGGCAAAAGTTTACAATCCGGATATTCAGGAATCCTTAGGTTATGTGATGGATGCCATCAAACTGACCAAAGAAATGCTAAACAATGAAGTACCATTGATCGGCTTTGCCGGTTCGCCATGGACGATTTTCTGTTATGCTGTAGAAGGAAAAGGTTCGAAAAGTTTTGATACGGCCAAAGGTTTTTGCTTTTCGCAACCGGAAGCAGCACATGCCTTACTACAAAAAATCACCGATACGACGATTGCCTACCTGATCGAAAAAGTAAAAACCGGGGTAAATGCCGTTCAGATTTTTGACAGTTGGGGCGGAATGCTTTCGCCGGTCGACTATCAGGAATTTTCATGGAAATACATCAACCAGATTGTAGAAGCCCTGGCACCACATACTGAGGTCATTGTTTTTGGAAAAGGCTGTTGGTTTGCTTTAAACGAAATGTCCAAAAGTAAAGCTTCCGCTTTGGGAGTAGACTGGACGTGTTCGCCACAAAATGCACGTTACCTAACCGGTGGAAACATCACCTTACAAGGAAACTTCGACCCTTCGCGTTTGTTATCCCCTATTCCAACCATCAAAAAAATGGTACACGAGATGATCGATGCGTTCGGAAAAGACAAATATATCGTTAACCTGGGACATGGTATTTTACCAAACATTCCGGTGGATCATGCCAAAGCATTTATAGAAGCAGTAAAAGAATACCAAAAATAAAAAAGAGTATCCCCTAATAAATCCCCCTTCCCCCGTGACACACAAAAACAAGCTTTACCTGTTATTGGTTTGCCTGATAACTTCGGTTACTTTCGGTCAGACACGTATTAAAGGGAATATTGCCTCTGCTCTAGCTATCATTCCGAATTTCGGCGTAGAAACCAAAATCGGTAAAAAAATGACATTTCAGTTCGATGCCACTGCTTCTTTCTGGAAATCGTTTAACGGTAGCCCGATGGAATTTACACTGGCTTTTGCAGAAGTCCGTTATTATACAAAAGATAGTAACAAAGGTTTTTTTGTTGGCGCGCATGTTGGTGGAAGTCAATATAAAATCCAGAAATGGGATTACCGGCATATGGATTATTATCAGGAAGGTATTGGCGTAATGCTCGGCGCTACTGTCGGTTATCTCTATCCGATAAATGATCATTTCAGTCTGGAATTATTTTTAGGCGGCGGGAACCATCAGGGTTTTTACAAAGGTTATAAAATAACAACACACGAGCGAATTGATGGTGCTGAGAAATACAATAAAAGCGGTGAGTTTATTCCGTATCGGGGTGGTTTAATGTTGGTTTATAAATTATAATAATGAAAGAACAATTTTATACATACATACAAAATTTACAGGACACCATTACGGCGGCGCTGGAAAAAGCCGATGGCAAAGCTGTTTTTCACCAAGATATCTGGGAACGTCCTGAAGGCGGAGGCGGCAGAACCCGTGTGATTGAAAATGGTGCTGTATTCGAAAAAGGAGGTGTTAATATTTCGGCCGTTCACGGACCACTTCCTGCGGCGATGCAAGCCTACTTTAATGTAGGAGACGTTGATTTTTTTGCCTGTGGACTGAGTTTGGTTATTCACCCAAAAAATCCGATGGTGCCAACGGTTCATGCCAACTGGCGCTATTTTGAAATGTATGATAAAGACGGAAACATTATCAACCAATGGTTTGGCGGCGGACAGGATTTGACACCTTACTACCTGTTTGAAGAAGATGCCCGACATTTTCACCAGGTTTGTAAAACGGCCTGCGACAAACACAACCCAAGCTTTTACGAACAGTTTAAAAAACAATGCGACGCCTATTTCTGGAATGCGCATCGTGAGGAAGCCAGAGGAATCGGCGGGCTTTTCTTTGATCATTGCAAAGCCACCGAAACCATGACCATGGACCAATGGTATGCTTTTGTGACCGAAGTCGGAAACAGCTTTTTGGAAGCGTATCTTCCGATTGTGGAAAAACGAAAAACGCTGGATTATACGCCGGAAAACAGAACCTGGCAGGAAATCCGACGTGGTCGTTATGTCGAATTTAACCTCGTTCACGACAAAGGAACCTTGTTTGGATTAAAAACCAATGGTCGTATCGAAAGTATATTAATGAGTTTGCCACCACATGTACAGTGGGTTTACGATCATCATCCGGAAAAAGACAGTCCTGAAGAACAGTTGCTTTCCGTTTTAAAAACACCCGTTGACTGGCTAAAATAGTTTTTTGTAACTTGCAGGCTTTAATCGATTCATGACCGATACATTAACCATTCCCCTCTAACCGATGGATTTTAGAAAACTTGTTTTCATCGGATATTGTATATTCCTGTCGACTTTTGCTTTTTCACAAAATGATACCATTCAAGAAGTTACGCAAAAGTACGACACGCTGTATCGTGTCAATTATGCTAATAAAATGATATGCAAGTTGAATATCGATTCCGATATCAACAATCTGTATATTCGCAATGTCAAAGAAAAATCGGAAAATAAATTTATCCCGAATGAGATTTTTAAGCTCCGTTTTTCGTTTGACTATCGTTTTTTAGGGCTAACCGTTTCTTTTTCGCCCAGTTTCTTTCCGGGAAATAATGACAATGCCATTAAAGGCAATACCCTGATTTTGGATTTGGGTTTTAAATTTTTCTACTCCGATCGACTACGACAGGAAATTATCTATAAAAACGTACAGGGCTATTATCTTGTTTCTCCGGAAAATGACGAACTCATCGAAGCGTTCCCGCAGATGAAAGTGAACACCTATGGTGGAAAAACATTCTTTATTGTAAATCGGAATTTTTCCTATCGCGCCTACGAATCACAAACCGAACGGCAAATGCAGAGTACAGGTTCTTTTATTCCAAGTATTTATTATGCCTACAACACTCTTGAAACCAATGCTGACAACTCCAGTAAGCTCTTTATCGATAAGATTTATTCCTATGATGTGATCGTTCAGGCCGGCTATATGTACAATCTTGTGTTGGACAAAAAATGGTTTGCTACAGCCGGATTACATCCCGGAATCGGTTATAATCATTCCAAAAACTTTTACCTCAACAATCAAAGCAGTCAGGAATTGGAAAAAAATTCCCAGGGTGTTAATATTAACATCGATGCCAACCTTGCTTTGGGCTTTAACAACAGCAACTTCTTTTCCGGCTTCAAAGCGAATTACCGGAATTTTAACTACATCAATGAACTGAATACGGAGTTTATCAGTAGCCGTATTGGATTCGATTTTTTTATCGGATATCGCTTTAAAGAATCCAAACCGATTAAAAAAGTTTTTCAAAAAATCGAAAAACAATTGGACAGACTTCCGATATAATTCGACAAAAAACCGTTTTTTATTCCTTTTTTAGCAGCGCTATTTTACTCCCTTTTTCCTTTCGAAAGAACGGATTTCTATCTTTTTCGCCATACGCCTCTCAAAGCTACCCCGCAAAACCATTTACAACATAATACACTGTAAAACAAATAGTTAAATACATAAAAACCAGTCATTTTTTATAAATTTCGGGTTACTTCACTTGTACACGCTACATATTATTCGTTGTTTTGAATCAAAACCCAAGCACATGAATACTGAATTTTTTAACCAAAAAGGTCAGTTATGTCTAACCTTTAAAAAATAATAGCGTGATGAACGATCCGAACATTTTCCCGGAAGATATTCTAAAAAGCACTGTAGAATATCACATAGCAAAACATAACAAAAAAACCAATGTTATTTTTTGGGCCATATTTATAACACTGTTTAGTGCTGTAATTGCTTTACCATTTATATATGTGGATTTGTATACGACCAGTAGAGGTCATATTATCCCACAAGAGAAAAAAGCATCCTTATATGCTCCCGCCAGTGGACGTGTGGTTTTTTCAAAACTGGAAGAAAATCAAAAAGTAGAGGCTGGCGACACGCTATTAATTATCGATCATAAAATCATTGAGGAAAAAGGACGTCTAAACAATCTTCAGACAAACGAATACCGCGATTATATGGCTGATTTACGCAATCTTTTACAACGAAATTACGGCGCACTTAAAACCGAACAATACAAAAAAGAATACCTGAAACACGCTCAGGAACTTTATAATATTGATGTCGTAATTAAAACTTCCCAAACGGAGTTCGATCGTGCCGACCGACTTTATGGCAAACAAATCATAGCCAAAGCCGAATATGAAAAAACATTACTCGATCTGAACAAACTTAAAAACGACCGGGTAAACATTATCAAACAGGCTGAACTGGGATGGCAAAAGCAACTAACCGAATATTCGCAAAACGTTACCAATATCCATTCGAACTCCAACCAATTGCGGGAAGAAGAAAAGACCTATGTTTTGCTTGCTCCAATAAGTGGTGAACTGCTAAACGTTCAGGGAATCAGTAAAGGAAGTATGGTAACACCGGGCTCGGTAATTGCCGAAATCTCACCTGACAAAGATATTATCGTAGAAACTTATGTATCGCCTTCGGACATTGGTTTTATCAAAGAAGGAGAAAACGTAAAATACCAGGTTGATGCCTACAATTCCAACCAATGGGGGTTTGCAACCGGACAAATTATAGACGTAGGACGGGATGTGGTATTTATCGATGACACTCCGGTTTATAAAATCAGAAGTTCCATTGCAAAGAAAAGCCTTTACCTGAGAAACGGATCGGAAGGCCGATTGAAAAAAGGAATGACGTTAACAAGTCGTTTTTTCCTTACCAAGAGAAGTATGTTCCAACTATTATTTGATGAGATTGAAGATTGGTTAAACCCTTATAACAGTATTAAAAATGAGTAAGATTGCTATCAAACAACACGACCATAGTGACTGTGGTGCCACTTGCCTGGCATCGGTGTCCGAGCATTATAACCTTAGTTTGCCGATTTCAAGAATCAGACAATACGCCAGTACCAATCAGAAAGGAACTACGCTTTTAGGGTTACGCGAAGCCGCTATCAAACTGGGCTTTCTTGCAAAAGGAGTTAAAGCCTCTTTGGACAGCATTAAAGACATTCCGCTTCCGGCCATTGCCCACGTAGTTATGAAAATCGACGATCATGAATTCCCACATTACGTGGTGATTTATAAGGTTACCGATAAATACATACAGATTATGGATCCGGCTTCCGGAAAAATGGAAAAAAAATCACACGACGAATTTAAAGCCATTTCAACAGAATATTTCCTGATCCTGATCCCGGATGAAGATATTTTTAAAGAGCGAAACGAAAAAGTTTCCAATTTAAGACGGATCGCTTTTTTATTAAAGCCACACAAATACATTCTGATTCAAGCCTTTATCGGTGCGGTAATCTATACTTTACTGGGGTTCTCGATGTCTATTTATGTAGAAAAAATAACGGACTTTGTACTCGTTAGCGGAAATAAAAGCTTACTAAACCTGATGAGTGTTATCGTGTTGGGCTGTATTCTCCTCCAGTTTACGTTTGGTGCTTTAAAGGATTTCTTCCTTTTAAAAACCAGTCAGCAACTGGATTCCCGACTAATTCTGGGGTATTACAAACATTTGTTTACCATGCCGCAAAAGTTTTTCGATACCATGCGTATCGGTGAAATCATGTCCCGAATTGGTGATGCTGTTAAAATCCGTTTATTGATCAACGAAACAGCATTAAGTGTTTCGGTAAATATCCTGATCGTGATTTTCTCTTTTATTTTTATGTATACCTATTACTGGAAATTGGCTTTAATCGTATCTCTAATCATTCCGGTTTATGTAATTATCTATTTTATTGTAAACAATCTGAATAAAAAAGCCGAGCGTGAAGTAATGGAGAAAAACGCCATGCTGGAAGCGCAATTAGTAGAATCGATCAAAAATATTGGAACCGTAAAACGTTTATCGCTGGAAGATTTTTCCAAAAACAAAACCGAATTGCGATTTATCGACCTGTTAAAAAGTATTTATTCGTCTGGTATTAACAGTATTTTCTCCCGGGTTTCAACCGAATTCGTGTCCCGAATCTTTACTGTGATTCTACTTTGGGCGGGTACGCATTATGCTATCGACGGGCAAATTACACCGGGTGAGTTGTTTTCCTTCTATTCCGTTATCGGATATTTTACAGGACCGGCTTCGCAGTTAATCGGAACCAACGTACAGATACAGAATGCCATGATTGCCGCCGATCGTCTGTTTGGAATCATGGATTTGGATAATGAAAAAACCGAAGCGACCATTAACCTCAACAGAAATACGCTGGGTAATATCGAATTTAAAAATGTTGATTTCTCCTATGAGATCGGAAGAAATACGTTTAAAGAGTTGAATCTGACCATTCCAAAAGGAAAATTCACAGCCATTGTAGGTGAAAGTGGTAGCGGAAAAAGTACGATTGCATCTCTTATCCAAAGCATTTATCAACCTACAGACGGAAAGATATCCGTTGGTAATTACGATCTGAAATACATCTCAAAAGACAGTATAAATAAATTGATCACAACCGTTCCGCAAAACGTTGAATTATTCGATGGTTCCATTATTTCGAATATCGCCATCGGTGATCAGAATCCGGATATGGAACGCATTATCGATGTGAGCAAAAAAGTGGGGGCCTACGATTTTATCGAGTCGCTACCAAACGGATTTGACACCTACCTGGGTGAATTCGGTGCCAATTTATCGGGCGGAGAACGTCAGCGTATCGCTTTTGCAAGAGCCTTATATAAGGATCCGGAAGTGATCATCCTGGACGAAGCCACATCAGCTCTGGATTCGGAATCGGAACTGGTAATCAAACAATTAATTGACGACCTGTCCAAAGAAGGAAAAACAATTATTGTGATCGCACATAAGCTACATTCCATAAAAAATGCCGATATTATCATGGCGTTTAAAAAAGGAGAGCTTATCGAAAACGGTACGCACGAGCAACTGTTAACACAAAAAGGTTACTATTACAAAATGTGGCAAAACAATTTAAACTAAAAACCCAAACTATATAAATTATGAAAAATTACTCCTTTGCTAATAAAGCTATCGTTAGAACGCCGTTAGAGCCTAAAAAATTGGATATTTCATGGGAAACCATTCAGGAGGTTTTTAAAAACCCTAAGAATCGCGAGGCCCTGTTTATCGGTTCGCCCAGTATTTATAAAGCATTTGAACTTTGGGAAAAAGGTGAGGCTTTTCAGGAAGAATTCGAATTAAAAAGCTTAAAAGGCTCCCTTTATAAATATACATCCCGACTTTCGAACCGTTGTACGCCATTTGGAATGTTTGCACAGGTATCGGCTATCGATATGGGACCGGAAACAAAAATCGAATTTGAAAAAGCAGCAATCAGCCGTTTTACCAAATACGACATGTATTTTCTGGGTAGTTTTATGCCAATTATCACAAAAGAAAACGCCATCCGAGCGGTTTTAAAATATTTTCCGAACAATTCCATTTATACGGTTTTTGATAAGTATCGTTTTGTGGAATACTATTTTAAAAAGAACGTCCGCCTTCATAAAATTTCGGAAGTCGTTGCTACCGAATACCTGGAAGTGGTACTGAAAAACGCCAAAAACGGCGCTACTGTTTCGGATCTGGCACAACACCTGATTTCGGATGAGATTAACGAAAAAGATGCAATGGCGTTTATCAATACGGTAATTGACAGTCAGTTTTTAGTAAGCGAACTGGAATTTACCTTAACCGGTGATGACTATTTCGAAACGTTAATTGCCAAGTTTAAGGAAGATCGTTTTGCATTCCACGAAGCTCAGGTTATTTTGGAACTTATTCTGACTTTAAAAGAAAAGATCAGCAATCTGGATGAAAACGTTTATAACGATCCTGAAAAATACCGCGAAATCTACAAAATGTTAAATCAGGAACTGGACGAAGTGGATGAATCCAAATTATTCCAGGTGGATAGTTACCGCAATTTACCGGATGCGACATTAAGCAATAAAGCATTTAAAAAACTACGAAGTGGTGTTACCGCCATGAATAAATTACAACCGGTTCACGAACGAACCGCTTTAAAAGAGTTTAAACGTAAATTCACCGAGCGCTACGAAGAATACGAGCAACCGTTAATCAAAGTACTGGATCCGGATGTAGGAATTGGTTATGGCAAACAATCGGGTGCCAAAACACCATTGGTAGATGAGTTAAATGTAAATCCGAATTATTCGAACTACAGACAGATTACACAGAGTCCGGAACGCGCTTTCCTTTTCCGAAAACTAATTCAGGCTAATCAAACCCATACAACCAACATCAAACTAACGGACGAAGAGATCAACCAGTTTGACGAAAAAGAACATTTATACCCGGACACTTTCTCCGTTTTCTTTAATATGTTCCACGAAAACAACGAGGAGAAAATCGCATTATCCTATGTTTCCGGTCCTTCGGCCAATGGTCTTATCGGACGTTTCGGGCATCTTAACAACAATATCATGGAACTGTGCAATGAAATATCCGAAAGGGAAAATGCCTTACATCCGGATAAAATCATCGCCGAAATTATTCACCTTCCGCAGGCCAGAACCGGAAATATCTTATACCGCGGTTTCCAGAGAGATTACGAAATCCCGTATTTGGGTAGTTCTTCCTTAGATCAGGAACATCAGATTTTGGTGGACGATTTGTATATCTCGGTAAAAAACAACCGTATCGTACTGCGTTCCAAAAGACTTAATAAAGAAGTTATTCCACGATTGGGGAATGCTCATAATTACAGTGCCAATGCGCTTCCGATTTACCATTTCTTATGTGATCTTCAAAATCAGGACTCGTCTGGATTAGGTTTTTCATGGGGCGAATTACAAAACGATTTCGACTTCCTACCGCGATTAACCTATAACGATATCGTATTATCGAGAGCAACATGGAATTTATCCGAAAAAGACATTAAATACATTCTTTCGTTAAAAGATGAAACGGTTGTAGATTCTGTTAGAGCGTTCCAGCGCGAGCGTAAGATTCCGGATATTGTTTCGTTTGTTCAGGGCGATAATGAAGTGGTGGTAAACTTTACAAATGAATTGAGCTGTAAAGTATTCGCTTTAATGCTAAAAGGAGAGCGTTTTATCCAGTTAAAAGAGTTTTTGTTTACCAACGATACCGTTACGGAAAACTATTGTAATGAGTTTATTGTTTCGGCTTTTAAAAATGTTGAGGCCAAATCAGCTCCGGTTAACAAACATACCGAAGTGGTTTCCTATTACAAATCGAAATCCTACCAGGAAGGCTATACCGCACAACCGGATGCCGTAATTCCGTCGTTCTCTATCGGAGAAGAATGGTTGTATTATAAATTCTATTGTGGCGAAAGAGCCGGTGAAGAACTTTTAAACAGAGCCATCAACCCAATTGTAGCCGAGCTGGAAGCCAAAAACCTGATTCAGAAATGGTTTTTTATCCGTTATCAGGATGCATTAGGACACCATTTACGTTTCCGTATCTTATTAAACGACAAACAACATTTTACGGAGTGTATCAACATCGTTAAAAAACATATCAAACCGTTTGAAGAAAATACGGTAATCTGGAAAACACAAACCGATACCTACCTACGGGAATTACAGCGTTACGGCCATATGGCGATTGATGAAACGGAAAGTCTTTTCCATAATGACAGTGAATGTACGATGCGTTTTGCCGATATGATCGAAGGTGATCTGGGTGAAAAAATCCGTTGGAAATTCTGTCTGTTGTCGATGCACTTCCTGTTAGAGGATCTTGGATTTAGTTTAAAAGACCGAATCGAAATGCTGAAAGTCGCCAAAACAAGTTTCGGGAATGAATTTAACCGATCCGGATCGGGTGATCTGAACAAACAAATCAATGAAATGTTTGCTAAAAACGAACGCGATATTGAACTGTTTATGGACGAGTCGTTAACCGACGAAATGTATGCGCCAATATGGGAGATCCTAAAAGACCGTTCGGCCAAAAACAGTGCTATTGCACAACATTTACAAAAAATGGCTGCAGAACAACAATTGCCAACTTCATTTGGAGCTGCAACGTTAAGCTACCTGCATATGATTTGTAATCGTGTGTTTATTGCCAAACAACGGGTTCACGAAATGGTGGTTTACGATTATCTGTATAAATATTACAGCAAACAATTACATACTTCTAAATCTAAAAATTCGGATGCTACACAAGTTGAAATCGCATAACTTATAAGATCCGTCATTCTATAAAAAAACAGATGCCCCAAAAGAGCATCTGTTTTTTTATAAATCAGCATCAGATTCTGTTGGGTTTTATAACCGATTATCCATCCGATTTTAATGTAAATGCTGCCATCACAACGAATCATGTTTCAGTTTGTAAAAATAGTTTTTATTCAATTACATTAATTTAGACATTATTGAGTAAGCCTGGAAAAAAGTTCTCGATATGGAACAGGAAACGTTTTATCCGATTGGAAAGGAAACAAATTCGGAAAAGTTTCTTTTAAATATTTCTGATACGTTCCTCCTCCCTACTTCTTTAAACCCCATTAGTTCCTAATGGGGTTTTGTTTTTCTAAAAAGGAGCGGGCATTATCAGAAAATGCCCGCAAAATATAACAATACGATAACGCAAAATAGTATTTCAATTATCGTTTTGCGAAAGCTTTGTATTTGCCTTTATTAGCCTGCTGTAGTATAGCCTGCTATAATTTGTGCTGTAGCCCCCATAGCCGGTACTCCAATCACCATAAATAATGTAAACCAGAATATGCCTCCATTTACTTCTTTCAACTGATCATCGTTTAATTCTACAACAGACATTTTTTGGAAAGCCAGCTTATTACTTGGATTTTGCTTTTTCATGTTAAATTAATATTTAAAATTTCCCCCTACTCTTTTAAGGATTTTCAGGTTACTCCTTAAGGGCTTTATGCCCGATGAGCCACTATAATTTTAGTTAAAACGATATTTAACTAATACTACAACAATCCGCTATAAAATCGTATTGCTATTGTTGCTTTACAGCTTCTCCTAACAGGTTTTTATTTTTACATTGCTGGTAATATCCTACCATCTCGATACTGTATGATAATACTGGTTCGTCGGCCTCTTGTTATATCCTAGTTGCCAAAACCCGTGATTCAATTGCCATAACGAATTTACTGAACCATAGGTTCCTCCGTTTACTTGTTGCAACTGATTGTCGTTCAATGCTACAATAGATGTTTTATTGAAAACAAGCTTATTATTTGATTTTTGTTTTTTCATTTTAAAATCAATTTAAAAATTCTCCCTACTCTTTTAAGGATTTTCAGGTTACTCCTGCTTGAACGTTACGCGCGCTGATCCATTTTAACCGTTTTAACAACAATAATGCAGATCGACTTTAAAGCCGGATCATTTTTTGTTTAGGGGAAATGCTACAAATTGTCTGAATTATAAATCATCCATTATTTGCTTTTCTTAAAGGGGAAATATTTTTGTTTCATTTTATAATTTGAAACTACGTTTACCGCTTCGGGTATATCTATCCAGCGAACACTGGGAAGGGAAGTTTTTGTAGTGTTATCACAACCGTCTTTTTACGGTTACTACTTTTTTATTTATGTATTTGTTTTGTGTTTTTGAAGTAGCTACTCATATTAAAAAATACTTTCGCTACACAAAAACCCATCCTGTTAATGTTTTTGAAATGCTTCGATTAAACCGCTTCACTTCTCCTTCATCAACACGGCAAAGAAATGTCGATTTTTTTATTTTCACAAACAAACAAAACCTATTTTTATAAAAAACAGGCATGCTTTAAGACCAATAAAAACATAGTTATCAACCACTTAAGCCATTTTTTCTTTTTCTATTTTTCGGATGTAAACAGCAGGCGAAAAACCCGTTGCTTCTTTAAAATATTTGGTAAAAGAGTCCGGACTTTTATATCCGATCTCATCTGCTATCGCACTTATTGAATAGGCTCGAAGTCTTTTATTGCATTTTAATTCCAGGAGAACATAGTTAATGCGAAGCTCATTAATATAGTCGCTAAAACTTTTCCCGAGTTCCTTGTTTATAATTCTGGATAGATAAGTTGTATTCGTTTTTAATTTTTTAGCAACATTATGTAACGTACACTCCTGATGTAGGTAATATTTGTTGTGTTCCAGTTTGGCCAGCTGTATCAATATATCATTAATCCGTTTTTCGTTAATCGCAAATGTTGTAGTATGTGACGAATTCTTTTTTTGATTATTCCCAAGTTTTTGTTTCCTCTGCTCGAAATCGTTAATTCTATCGAATAAATTCCGGAATTTTTCTTTATTCTCCTTTTCGTTTTTACAATACCGACAATAGCAAAAACCAAAGATAATCGCGATTAAAATCAACAATAACGTCAAGAAACCGATTGCAATTGTGGATTCCAGATCAGGTGAAACAACCGGTAATACGATAATGGCAGCATAAACTTTGTACATGGCAGATAGTATTAGAAACAAAAATAACTATTTGATTATCAAAACATAAATACAGTATTATTTTTAACAATCTGTTTCGAATAATGAAACTGCATTTTATATAATCTCAAAAAAAATTATCCCGTCACAAATAAAGCAATCAAAAAATACCCTTAATAAATAATAAAAAAACAGGTCTGATACTATCAAAAAAATAAAAAAGACCATCTGTTTCAGATAGTCTTTTTTAATGCATCACCTTTTAAGGCGTTACCGATAAGCAGTTGGGATGTTTAAACCAATGAGATTACATTTGCAGCTGTTAACGGTTCATCCATAACTTTTTTATAGATGATCAAAATGAATTAGTCTAAAGCGTAAGCTAATAATGCTCCGATCGCGATATAACATAGTGGCGTACTTCCACCGTTTACGTCTTGCATTTGATTGTCATTCAATTCTACTAATGAATTTTTAGCGAATCCTAATTTGTTGGTGTTTGTTGATTTCATAATTGTTGGTTTTAAGGGTTAAGAATTAGTCTAAAGCGTAAGCTAATAACGCTCCGATGGCGATATAACAT